>JAESGA010000002.1_pt1 | contig 949384 bp, 815 predicted proteins | sample 9269521 | NCBI WGS metagenome assembly JAESGA01 (sample SAMN14514842, study PRJNA621658) | algae metagenome | isolation source: Aphanothece saxicola GSE-SYN-MK-01-06B and co-occurring heterotrophs from... | place: USA: Grand Staircase Escalante National Monument, Utah | collected 2006-04-15 | reverse complement strand
GGCGGTGTCCGCAGGCGGAACCGTGGCAAAGTCATAGGCGCTGGTTCCGGCAAAATCGTTGCCCGCAAGGTCTTCGATAGCACCGGGGTTGATGACCACAAAATAGGTGGTGCCTTGCGTCAGAGCGCTGGTTGGATCGATGGTCAGGACTGATCCGCTGATAGCAATCCGGCTGCTACTGGCGACATTGAAGGACTCGACCACGGGACCAGTTGCAGACCCACTCCGGATCTCGACCGTGCCGCTGCCGCGCCGAATGTTCTCGGAGAAGTTGACGACAACATTGCTGCCAACCGCCACATTGACCGCGCCGTCGGTCGGCGAGAAGCTTGTGACCGTGGGCGGGGTGCCATCGAATAGCGAGGCAACCGTCCGATCGCCATCAAGGAAACGCAGGTTCTCGATACCGATGAGCCAGTCTTTGCCAAACGCCGCGCTGGAAATGAAGATATCCGAGCCTTCCAGCGTGAGCTGGGCATCAGCGAAATTGACATTGAAGACAGCTGTATCATTACCAAGACCGCCGTCGAGGACGTCATCGCCGGTGCCGCCAGAAAGGACGTCGTCGCCCCCTCCGCCGAAGAGATTATCGTTACCCCCGTTACCTACCAGCGAATTTGCGACACCGTTGCCGATGATTTGATCGTCACGATCACCACCGATCGCATTCTCAATGACAGTCCCACGCGCGATATTCATGTTACCGATGCTGCCGCCAACGTTGGAAAAAGTTTCCTGGTTGAGATTAATCAGCTGGTTCGCGGAGAAGCTTGAATAATTGAGAGTGTCGATCCCGCCATTGTCGAATATGACAAAGGCAAGCAAATTTCCTGAACTGTTGGTCGTGTCTGGGCTGATTCCGTAGACTGTTCGACCAGTATTGTTGCCTACACCATACGTATTGTCGCCTGTGCGTGTACCATTATAGGTGCCGTAGGCGGTTTGGATCGCGACAAGATCGCCGATCATCGGCGTGAGTGTAAACACCCGGCTGAAATTCTGGTTGGCAAAGAAGGTGTTTTCGTCCTGGCTGAAATAGGACATCAGCGTCGTGGCCCAGGAGTCGTTCACGAAGGCCGCATCCTGCGGGTAGGTTGCGCTGCCGTTATATGGACCCGGGTGTCTCAGGCCCAGCGCATGACCGACTTCGTGGAGGTAGGTCTGGAAAGAGTAGCTATCGAGTGTGGTCCCATACGTACTGATCCATTGCGTCGAAATATTCACAGTCGCGCTTGTGATGAACTGACCCGCCCGTATTGACGAAGCAAAGGCCCCCTCTTCGGTATTTTGGAACGTGATTTGAGCGCTACTTGAAATTTCCCTGAAGATAATCCCGGTTGCATCACTCCACAGTTCAAGTGCTGCGCGGGCAAGAAACTGACCGCCAGCATCGAGCGATGTAATGTTGACAGTCAGCGTGCCGCCTGCTGACACATTGAAACGCCTCAGGTCAGATGGGCTGCCATTTGTCCCGTAAAGCAACTGCGCTGCAATTTGATCATTACTAAACTCTGCGAGCGGAGCCGCGGCTTGAGCTGAAACCTTATAAGCGCCTTGCTCGCCATTGGCCCAAGCGCCCACATCCAAATAGAATGTCCCGCTCGAGGTCGTAGTAAACTTGATACTGGAATACGTGCCATTGCTGTCATCGTTAAAGGCAAGCACCCCGCCATTGCCATTCCGAAGCGTTAGCGTCGTATCGACATCGGAGCCGCCCGCGGTCGAGCTCGTAAAGAACTCGTAGGCTTGGCCCGCAACGAGAGTGACCGAATACCAATCACGGTCGCCCGCTTGCTCAAGTTGAGCGGTGATTGACGGACCACCCACGACAAGCGCCGCGCTGGTCGATGCATTGGCCGCCGCGGCATCGACGACCGGGCGCGAGCTCGACAGGTAGTAGGCACCGGTCGCGCCCCCAAAACCAGAAACCTCGAGAAAATATGTACCTGAGGTCGAAGCGGTAAATGTAATCTCCGAATATACCAATCCTGCTTGCGTGTTGGCATCATCATTGGTCGTGATGACATTGCCATTGACATCGCGCAGCGTCAGGATGCTATCCGACAGCCCGCCGGGTGGGAGAAGCACGTTGAAGGTGTAGGTTTCGCCACTGATCAGTTCGATACTAAACCAGTCACTATCGCCAGATGTTTCGAGCACATCATTGACAAAAAATCCTGGTGTTACTTTTCCGCTCGTTCCGACCCCGTTGATTGTATCTTGATATTCGGAATTTTGCTTGCCCGCGGCTAGTTCGATCCCAACACTTCCGCCTTTACCCATCGCGCCGCCGCAGCACGCAACACAAGCACAAGCCTGATAGTGGAATGCCTTGCCCAGCACGCTTTCCGGATCATCGGTTTGCACATCCGCATGATTGGTGCTCGCTAGATATGAGCCGGCAATGTCGACAGTGTCCCGCAAATTCACAACCAACCTATCCTTCAAAACGTACGCCTGGAAATTTGGGCGGTAAGGTTACTGCTTGTTCATGATATCAGCCGCCGCTTTCGCTAGGCGATCTAAGTCACTCAAGTTCAGCGCTCTGTCCATGACGTCTACCGCGACCTCAAGATAGCGTTCTGTTTTTTCAGACTCTTTGGAGATCAACACCGCAGTTATTGTCCCACCTTCTTTTATGCTCAGAGTCACTGTAAAAGTGTGTTGATCAACGGCTTCATCCAGTGCCTTGAATAGGCTTTGCTTGAATTTCCGGCAAATCTGGTCCGCGCTTGCCTGTTCGGCCAGATATTCTGCCCCCTCGACAAAGCAGATCTCGTCTTGTGCCCCATTCATGACTGCAGCTTGTAGCGTTGCAAGTGCGATAGTTCGAAAACGCAGTTTAGTTTTATTTTGCACGCGCACCACAAGCTTCCTGTCTTGCCACATAAACGCATGGCCCAACCTTCAATAACGAGCCGACAGCAATTCGAAGTGCGGTCCGCTCGGAGTTCAGAAAAAAGCCTTGGAAAGCTAAACACTTTTCAATTTCCTCTCGGCCACCATCCTTGATGTTCACAACAAAGTTATTGTATTTCGATATTGTATGAAGCGAAAGTAAACTCGAGAGCGATTTTTCGCTCTCCTGCCCTGGACGAAGCGGGCGGTCTGGCGGTTCGATTCCCGACTCCGGGCGGCGTTCATTGGAATCCAGAAGCATCTGTTTTCATGAATGGCTGCTTCGGGCCGTAGTCCCCGGAATTGGTGCGCCTAGCCGATGGCGGCTTTGCTAGCTTTGGAATGTCGGCCATTTGGCCGGCTGTTGAGTGGCTGGTTCCGGGCAGCGAGTGCTGGTCAGCCACCCCTAGAAACCGACGTTCAACGACCCCGCGAGATATGACGGCTTTGTCCCACTTCGTTCCCTTCCGGGCAACTGGCTGCAGTCGACCCACAGCTGGCCATTTCCGATCGTCGAAAGGAGTAGCGGCTTTTGGCAAAGCACGACATTCCAAGAATAGAGCCGGAGGTGCAGGCCAGAGATGAACTCGGCGTAACTATTCTTGCACTGTGGCTGGGTTGGGGACCGCTGGTCCCGGCAGCCCGAGGCGCGCCTTTTCGTACGCCACCATTTCGGTCACTTCCGCCAACAGCTTCTTGGCGTCGTAAACGATGCCATCCTTGATCGTGTAGCTGACGCCGCCCACCAGCTCCTGCTTGTTCGTCTCCGGGTTCAACCGCAGATGCCCGGTGCCGTAGAGCGTCCTGAGGTTGGCGAGCGGGTTCTCCTTCACGATCACCAGGTCCGCAAGCATGCCGGGCCGCACCACGCCGAACTGGGCTGCCTTGCCCGAGGGCCTGGCAAGTTCGTCCGCGCTCCACATCGTCGCCGCGCGCAGAACCTCCGGCGGGGTGAAGCCCGCCTCGCGGAACAGCTCGAGCTCCTCGACATAGGCAAAGCCGTAGGTCTTGAAGATGAAGCCGGAATCGGTGCCGACCGTCACTCGCCCGCCCATGTTCTTGTAATCGTTCATCAGCCGGAAGAAGTTGGAATAGAACTTTTTCCAGGCGTATTCATGTTCGGTCGTCCAGTCGTAGAAGTAGGACCCATGGTTGTCGCGCGTGGATTGGAAGAAGCTCCACAGCTGCGGGGTCGTGTACCTGTTGTTCCAATCGGCGTTGCGGGCGCGCATCAGATCGCGTGAGGCGGCGTAGATGTTGAACGTTGGATTGAAGACAACGCCGTTGGCCTTCTGATGGCGCAGGTATTCGGTCCATTCAGGTGAGCCCGGCGGGTAGGTCTCGTCCCATATCTCGGCAATGTCGCCAAAGCGCTGCTGCTCATCGAAGTAGTTATAGTCAGACGGCAGATCCTGGATCGTCGCATCCTTGAGCAGTGCCTCGTGATGGCCGTAGAAATGCGTAACGGTGTCGAGATGCGCATCGCCAGCGTCGCGCGCGTTGAAGCTGGCTACCCCAGTCTGCGAAAGATGGGCGATCGTGCCCATGCCATTCTTGTGCGCCTCGTCGATCGCGGCGGCGATGATTGCGGGCGTTTCCGAAGGGCGGTTGAAAAACTTGATCCCGTCGATGTTGTGCGCGGCGGCCCAGCGCACCCACAGCCGCGCCTTTTCCGGCGTGTCGACCGCGCCCCCGGTCCAGCCGGCACCCAGCGTCTGATAATTGAAGATTCGCGGGGCCGCGATCACGTTGGCGGCCGCGCGGTTCTTTTCCGAACTTGCAAAATCGGGCGGAGCGAGCGGTACGCCGCGCACGCTCGTCACGCCGTGCGCCAGCCAGAGCTTGTAGGCGTAGCTGACGTCGGGTGCCTTGTCGGTCGCAGGCAGATGGACGTGTGTATCCACGAAGCCGGGCATCACGTACATGCCCGTGGCATCGATCTCATGCTCGGCGTCGCGCGGCTCGCGGTCCGCCTTCATCGGCAGCCCAGGCCAGCCCGCCTGGTTGACCGCAACGATCCGGTTGCCCTCGATCACGATGTCGGTCGGCCCGCGCGGCGGCCCTCCTGTGCCGTCGATCAGCATGGCACCGCGGATCACCAGCTTGCGGAACGGGCCAAGGCTCTCGGTGGATGTGCGCGATGGCCCCTGCACATATGTATCCGCTGACCCTTGCGTGGCACCTGCGGCCCCGCCGGCAGACCATTGGTCATGATCGTCCTGAGCCATCGCCGTGCCCGTCAGCGCCGTCGTTGCAAGGATCAGCGCGGCTGCCGTCCGGAATGCCTGTTTCATCGGTGAAGCCTTTGGCTGTTGATCGCGGCCGAAGAGTGAACCCTGATTTGAATAGGCTCTTACTCGGCTAGGTGTCTCTCGCTAACGCCTGTCCTAGTCAAGCCTCCCATCCGCTCATGCTTCGAGGTTCAAGAGCTGACGACTTGGACGAGACGAATTCTTCCCTCGTGCGGCTGCCCCCGACGCGTCATTCCGGGCTCACACGCCAAGAACGTCCAGCTCTGGATCGATTTGGGGATTTCGGCCGATGGGATGCGGGCCCCGAATAGCCGCCATTCGCTGCCCGAGTGCCTTAGAAATGATAACGTGCAATTGCTCTGACAGAGCCCGGGCGCAGGTTGAATTCAGCCTGCGCCCGATTGCTCACTTCCCGATTTCGGTCGGATAGGGAGGCGGCGGTTTGATGGGGGAGGATGCCCCTTCCAGCTGTTGCAAGACACTCCCGATCGCTGCCTCAAGCTGGGTGTCCTGCCCCCGGTCGAGCGCGAGCGGATCAAGCTCGACCATGATATCAGGGGCGACGCCTTCGTTCTCGATCGTGAAGCGGCCCTGCGTGTCGTAAAACCGAAAATTCGGCACTGCCAGCCGCCCGCCGTCTATCAGGCCGGGATTGGCGCTGATACCGATCAGACCGCCCCACGTGCGGGTGCCGATTAACGTGCCAAGGCCGTTCTCGCGGAAGGCATAAGGCATCCAGTCCCCACCCGATCCTGCGTCCTGATCGATCAGCATCACCTTTGGGCCGTAGATCCCGCCGCCCGGCGTGGAATAGGTCAACCCTTCGCGGTCCTTCCAGCCTGCCAGCCATTTCCGGCCCAAAACGTCGATGATGTAGTTGGCCGCTTGCCCGCCGCCGTTCGAACGTTCGTCGAGGATCAGCGCTTCCTTGTCGGTCTGCGCAAAATACATCCGGTTGAACAGAGTGAACCCGGCGTCGGCAGTGTTAGGCATGTAGACATAGGCAACGCGTCCGCCCGTTGCCTGATCGACCCGCCTGCGATTGTCCTCGATCCAGGCCCACAAGCGCAATGTGCCTTCGTTGGCGACCGGTTCAACCGTCGATGTGCGGCGCGGCCCAGTGGGCGACGCGGCAACGGTCAACGCAATCTGGCTGCCGCGCGCGCCAGACAGCGCGGCGTAGATATTGTCACGCGAGGTCAGTTCCTTGCCGTCGATCGCGACGATATAGTCGCCCTGATTCACATCGACGCCGGGTGCGGCCAGCGGGGCGGCAACGAACGGGTTCCACTGTTCGCCGTTGAAAATGCGCTTGATCCGATAGAGCCCGTTTTCCGCTACAATGTCGGCGCCCAGCAGTCCCGGCGCGGCTGCGCTGTTATCATACACCTGACCGCCGCCAACATAGTTGTGGCCGACACCCATCTCGCCCGTCATTTCGATCAGTAGGTCGTTGAGGTCTTCGCGCCGTCCGATATGCGCCAACAGGGGCTCAAACTTGGCGCGCACGCCGGCCCAATCCAGCCCGTGCAGGCCCGGATCGTAGAAATATTCCTTCTCCATCCGCCAGACGTCGCCGAAGATCTGTTTCCACTCGGCTATCGGATCGACATACAGCTTCGCTCCGGCAAGGCTCACCGGCTCAGGCTCCAATTTCTTGCCCGCGTCGGCGGTTAGCAGGGTGTCGTCGTGCTTCATCAGAAGCAGTTTTTCACCCTTGGCATCGGTGGTGACGGCGATTACGCCGTCGCCGACCTGCTCTGCCTTGCGTTCTTCAAAGTCGAACCGCATAAGCCTCGCACGTTCCTGCCCGCTGCCCGGGCCGGTGGCGACGCCAGGCTGGACACGCTCGATATAGAACAATGCGCCATCCTTGGCGGTGGCGAGGCTGGCATAGGCCGCTTCGGCTACGGGTAACGCAACGATGCGCCGTTCCAACCTGAAGGGATCGACCTTGGGAGCCGGATCCTTGGCCTTGGCGCTGTCGGCCTTGCTGTCTTTCTTGTCCTTGCCCTCCTTGCTTTCGGCTTCTGGCGCTTCCGCCTTTTCATTGGCGAGGATCGGGGCGAGCGGGGATTCTCCGTCGGCTTCAAGCACGGCGGCATAGATTCCCGCTCGGTACGGGCGATCCTGCGTCGTCATGTCGAGTCCGGAGTAAAACGAACCAGCATTGGTGGAGGCCGTGAAGAACAGCAGCTTTCCATCCTTGGAAAACTGCGGCGAGCTTATATCGGCAAAGCTGCTCGTCACCGGGTGACTACGGCGGGTGGCGAGGTCGTATAGGTTGAGCGCGGCGTTCTCGTTCGCCCCGCGGGTGGTGTAGGCCACCCAGTTGCCAGTGGGGGAAATGGTCGCGCCGAAATTGCCATTGCGACGCGGGCTGCTGGCGACCTGCCAATGGTTACCTGTCGCCACTTCCAACGCATGCAGGGTCAGTTTATTGCTGGCAAAGATGATATGCTTGCCCGCGTTACCCCAGCCGACCAGTTCGTAAAAGTGTTCCCCCAGCGGGATGCGGCGCACCGGTTCGATGCCGCTTTGATCCTCGATCATTAGAGCCTGTCCGGCCCCGTCATCGGTGACGTAGGCGAGCCTGGTGCCATCGTCCGACCAGATCGCGGAGTAGTCGCGGATCGCTGCACTCTGCGAAATGTTGCGGACAGCACCCTTATTGGTTGGGACAGTGAAAACCTCACCGCGAGCAGTGACCGCGACCCGTGCGCCTGATGGGGAGAGCGCCGCGCTCGTCATTTGATCGCCAACCGGTTGCCAGCCTGCGCGGCGCGCAGGCAGATCGGCGACGAGCCTGATGGGCAGGCGGCTCGACGTGCCGCTCGCCACGTCGAGCGTATGGAGAACGCCGCCAGCTTCATAGACGATCCGCCCGTTCTTGCCGGTGATATTGCGGATGTCCCAATCGCTTTCGCGGGTGATCTGAACGGTCTCACCGCTGGCCGGATCGTAGCTGAAGATATTGGCGCGGGTGTTCCAGCGGTCGGATAGGAAATAGAGCTTTCCGCCCATCCAGATTGGATCGAATTCGCTGGTGCGATCGCCGGGGATGGTGGTCGACGTGCCAGCACCGAAATCGATCAGCTGGAGCGACGGGGTGCGCCCGCCGCGATAGCCGCGCCAACCATTGACGCCGCCGCCGGTCAGCACAGCATTGCCCGATGTCCACGGCACATTGGCAAAGACGCGCCCGCTTTCGTCGTAGCTCCCCGCCGCTACCGCAGCTTCGGACACCTTCGTCGGCAGGCTGCCATCCAGCCCGACATGGTAGAGCTGGCCCGACCGGCCCGAGCGCCGCTCACGCGCGCTGACCATCGCCACCGTCTTGCCGCCGGGTGCCCAGTCGACTGCAGTATCTTCGCCCGGATGCCAGGTCAGCCGTTGCGGTTCGCCCCCGCGCACATCGATCACAAGCACATCGGCATTGCCGTCGTAATTGGCGGTGTAGGCAATTTTGGTACCATCGGGCGAGATGATCGGATCACGTTCATCGGCGGGGTGCGACGTCAGCCGAACAGGGTTGCTGCCATCAGGCGCTGCGATCCAGATATCCCCCGCATAAACAAACGCGAGCGCATTGTCCGACAGCGCCGGATCACGCAGCAGCTTGGTTTCGGTCTCTTGCGCCTGAGCAATTGGTGCAGCGAGCGCGCTTGTGGCGAGCAAGGCAGCGGCGGTCCAGCGGTGTTTCATATTTTCCCCCTCCTGCGGATAACAGGCTGCACCCAGCCTAGCGCCAACCTTGCCAAGCAAAATGCCGCTGGTCGAGCCTGAGTACACTTTGGGCGATTGCCAAACCGCCAGGTCCCCGCCCTCCGTCACCTGTTATGCTCGGCACGAAAGCCCCTTCACCCGCTTGGTAATGCCCGCTACGCCAAGCAGCCATTACCTTCGATCGATCATCGGCCAGCGACAGGAATCCAGATGAAGCGCACATTTTCTTGCAGCCTCGCCACTGTCATCGCCGCGCTGACGCTGCCGAGCGCGGCTGCGCTGGCGCAGGAAAGTGCCGCCGCGGTTGCCGCTCCGGGTGCAGATTTCGCGCAGGAAGACGTGCGCTTGACCGCGTTTCTTGATGCGGAATTTGCCGAGTGGCTAACGTTGCAGCCGCAGCTTGCCACCCGATTGGGGATACAGGATGGCGGGGATCGCTGGAACGATATTGGTGACGCGGTGGCTGGTGCGCAGGTCGCTTGGCGCGAAGCCAGCGTGGCCAAGATGCGCAGCGCATTCGACCGCGCCCGCCTCTCGCCCGAAGCGCAGGTCAATTTCGACATCTGGGCGCTTGAGGCAGAGCGCGCGGCTCTCTCGCAGACCGGGCGCATTTATCGCCCACCGTTCTATTCGCGGCTGTATTCTGCACACAGCCAATTGCCCGACTTTCTGGTCAACACACACACGGTCGCAGACCGAACCGATCTGACAAATTACATCGCCCGGCTGCGCGGCATTCCGGCAGTGCTTGATGTCGCCATCGAACGCACCAAGGCGAGCGAGGCGGCGGGCATTCGTGTACCACGCTTCCAGATCGAAACCATCATCGCCGGCAGCCGCCAACTGATTTCCGGCGCGCCTTACGGGGACGGCCCGGATGCAGCGCTTTGGGCGGACGTGAAGGCCAAGGCCGAGGCTTTGGTTGCCGCTGGCAAGCTCACGCGCGGCGATGCCGATGCGCTGCTGGACGACGCGCGCAGCGCGATTGTCGCCTTGCAACCAGCTTACGAACGGGTGATTGCTTGGGCCGAAGCGCGACTGCCCGATGCACCCAGCGGCCGGGTCGGGGCGATCACGCTACCGGGCGGCGCTGACTATTACGCCGCCGAGCTGAAGCTTAACACCACCACCGATCTGACCGCGGAACAGGTCCACGCAATTGGCCGCTCGGAAGTGGCGCGGATTGAGGCCGAGCAGGATGCGCTGGCGCAGAGCGCGGGCTTTGCCGATCGGCACGCCTATTACGACGAACGCGCCCGGCTCTTCCCGCCGCGTCCGTATGACGATGCGGCGCGCGCCGAATATCTTGCCACCGCCAACGCCTTCGTCACCAAGACCCGCACCTTGCTCGAACCCTATTTCGGCACTCTGCCCGCCTATGGCATCGAGGTGGTGCGCGAACCGGCCTTTTCGGAAGTGGCAGGCGGGGCAGCCCATGCCTCGGCGCCAAGCCCCGATGGTTCGCGCCCGGCGCGCACCTATGTCCATCTTGTCGGCAACACGCCTGATCCGGCAGCGATGTTCACGCTGATGTGTCATGAGGCGATCCCCGGCCATAACATGCAGGGCGACATTCAGGTGCGCCAAAGCGGCGGGCCCAAATTCCGCTCGGTCACCGGCTATGTCGCGTTCGGCGAGGGTTGGGGCCTCTATGCCGAGGCCATGTGCAAGGAAATGGGCGCTTTCCCCGACATTGCTGCCGATTTCATGCGGCTTGATGCCGAACTGTTTCGCGCGGCTCGGCTGGTCGTCGATACGGGCATCCACGCTCTCGGCTGGACCGAGGACGAAGCGGTGGAATACATGAACATCACGGGTCGCCAACCGCTTCAAAGGTCGCGGTCGGAGGTGCGCCGCTACATAACGCTGCCCGGACAGGCCACCGGCTACAAGATCGGCATGATCAAGATCATCGAGCAGCGGCGCAAGGCTGAGGCCGCGCTAGGTGATAAGTTCGATATAAGAGGCTTCCACGACCTACTGATTGCTTCGGGTTCGCAGCCATTGTCGATCCTTGAACGCCGCGTGGATGAGTGGATCGCCCGCCTTTCGATGTGATTGCAGGTCGGTGCCTCAGAGCAATTTCTCGCTCCGGGACATTGTCAGACATCGACCCATTTGCCGTCAGAGTTCAGAACACGTCGGTGAATGTTGGATGTCCGGTTTCACTGATCGGGTCGACGGCGCTTCTTACTAGGCGGCAGCGCTCTCGCGACGACTGCGTGCTTGGGCAGCGCCGAGGTTTAGCGCCACTGCTTCGGCAATCTTGATTCCATCCACCGCTGCAGACAGAATTCCTCCAGCATAGCCTGCCCCCTCGCCAGCAGGAAATAGCCCCGCCGTGTTCAGGCTCTGGAAGTCCTTGCCGCGGGTGAAGCGGATCGGCGAGGACGTGCGGGTTTCGACGCCGGTCATCAGCACGTCGGGGTGATCGTACCCCGGTATCTGCCGACCGAAAACGGGCAGCGCCTCACGCATTGCAGTCACGGCGTAGTCGGGCAGGCATTGCGCCAAATCCGTCAAATGCACACCGGGCTTGTAGGAGGGCGTTACCGAACCGAGCGCTTGCGAGGGGCGCCCTGCGAGGAAGTCACCCAGTCTTTGCGCGGGAGCCTTGTAGCTCGACCCGCCGGCAACATAGGCCAAGGATTCCCAATGGCGTTGCAGCGCAATCCCGGCGAGCGGATCGCCGGGGAAATCGCGCTCCGGATCAATCGCGACGACGAGGCCCGAGTTCGCGTTGCGCTCATTGCGCGAATACTGGCTCATGCCGTTGGTGGCGACGCGGCCTTCCTCCGATGTCGCAGCCACAACGGTGCCGCCGGGACACATGCAGAAACTGTAGACCGTCCGATCATTCTTGCAGTGGTGTGAGATGTGATACTCGGCCGCGCCAAGGATCTTGTTGCCCGCATCGATGCCGAACCGCGACCTGTCGATCCACGATTGCGGGTGTTCGATCCTGACCCCGATCGAAAATGGCTTGGCCTCGACATAGACCCCGGCGGCATGGAGCATCGCAAACGTGTCGCGCGCACTATGGCCGATGGCGAGCACGACATGGTCGGCTTCCAGATATTCACCCGTACTCAGATGGACTCCGCGAACGCGGCGGTCGCCTTTGGCGTCCGTCGTTATATCTATGCCGTCGACCCGGTTCGAGAAGCGGTATTCGCCGCCCAGTGCCTCGATGCTTTTGCGCATGCTCTCGACCATCGTCACCAGCCGGAAGGTGCCGATGTGAGGATGCGCCTCGGTGAGGATCTCGGACGGTGCTCCCGCTTTCACGAACTCGGTCAGAACCTTGCGGTCGCGATTGAGCGGGTCCTTGATCCGGCTGTAGAGCTTGCCATCGGAAAAGGTGCCCGCGCCGCCCTCACCGAACTGGGCGTTGGATTCGGGGTTGAGAACCCCCTGCCGCCACAGTCCCCAAGTGTCCTTAGTCCGCTCGCGAACCACTTTGCCCCGGTCGAGGATGATGGGGCGGAACCCCATCTGGGCAAGGATCAAGCCGGCAAAAAGCCCGCATGGCCCGGCGCCGATGACGACGGGCCGCTTGGAGGTGCCTCCTTGGGGTGCTGTGGCAACCAGATGGTAGCGCGGGTCCGAGGTGGGCTGGATGTTACGATCCTTGCGAAAGCGCTGGAGCACCGCCGCCTCGTTCTTCACATTCACATCGACCGAATAGACCAACTGGATGTTGTTCTTGTCGCGCGCATCATGGCCGCGGCGCGCGACGACAAAGCGGACCAGATCGCGCGGGGTAATCCTCAGCCGCTTGCAGATGGCCGCAGGTAAGGCCTCGTCCGGATGATGGAGCGGCAGGGTCAGTTCGGTAATGCGCAGCATAGCGCAGCATTAGAGAGGGATAGCGCGGAATGCCAATCGCTGATGCGCAGGGTCGTTAAATCTTCCTGGCATCTCCATCTATCCACTGCGCCTGAAACACAGGTGTTCGGCCAAGCGTTTTGGCCATAAGCAAGCGGCCTTCTTCACCAAGAGAGACCAATTCATTGTCGAAAATTGTCAATGGCGCCAGCCTCAAGCCACGATCCGGAGCGCGGCCCAGGAAGATCGTTCTGCTGCTTCACGGCTTCGGGTCGAGCGGAACCGACATGATTGCGCTCGCACCTCAGTGGCAGGACGCGCTTCCTGATACACTGTTCCTCGCACCCCATGCGCCTCAGCGGTGCGGGATGATGGGGGATGGCTATCAGTGGTGGGGGCTGTCCGGATTTGCGCCATCGGCTCTGGCGGCAGGTGCAGCATCGGCGGCTCCGGCCATCGACGCCTTTATCGACCGCAAGCTGGCAGAATATGAGCTGACTGAGGCGGACCTGGCGCTGGTTGGCTTTAGCCAAGGCACCATGATGGCGCTCCATATCGGGCTGCGCCGATCACGAACTGTTGCCGCCGTGGTGGGTTATTCAGGGATGCTCACCGGAACAACAGGACTTGCGCACTCTGAATTCTCGAAGCCGCCGGTGTTGCTGGTCCACGGAACGGCTGATCCGGTCGTACCGATCGCGGCGCTGCATATGGCGGAAAGTGAGCTCAAACGGCTGGGTGTCGAGGTCACGACGCACATTTCCTATGGGATACCTCACAGCGTTGATCCTGTTGGCTTGCGCCTCGGGCGGGATTTTGTGGCTAACGCTTTTGAACGCTTGTCTTGACGGCTTTCACGGGCTGGCATCACCCCCACCTCGCCCATACTGTCAGGCGCGCACTGCAGAAAATGCTGCCAAGCTGCGCGCAAATCATTGTTACGGAGAACGGCCATGGATCTGCAACTCGACGGCAAGACCGCTCTGGTGCTCGGCGCGAGCAAGGGGTTGGGGCGCGCCATTGCCGTGTCGCTGGCCGATGAAGGCGTGGATGTGATCACCGTGGCGCGCTCGGCGGGTGGGCCGCACGGGCTTGCTCACATTGTCGCTGATCTCGATGATCCCGCTGCCCCCGCCCAGATCATCGCCGGAGTGCGCGATACGGGCAAGCCGGTCGATATCCTCGTGCTCAACGCAGGCGGCCCGCCGACCGGGGCTGCGGCGACCACCACCCCGGGCGACTTTGCCGCCGTGATGGACCGGATGTTCAATGCCCAGCTGACGCTAGCTCAGTCGTTTCTGCCGGAGATGCGGGCACGCGGGTTCGGGCGAATTCTCGCGGTCGCCTCGACCAGCCTGATCACCCCGATCCCCGGCCTCGTGCTGTCCAACGCGGTGCGGGCGATGCTGGCGTCATGGTGCAAGACGCTCGCGGCCGAAGTCGCGGCGGACGGCGTGACGGTCAACCTGCTGCTCCCCGGCCAGATTGCGACAGACCGGCTCACCAGCCTCCACGGCGCGATGGCGGCGGGGAGCGGGATGAGCCACGAACAGATCACCGCCCGCTCGATCGCGGCGATCCCGGTCGGGCGGCTGGGGCGACCCGAGGAGTTTGGCGACATGGCCGCCTTCCTCGCCTCCCCGCGCGCCAGCTTCATCACCGGCTGCGCGATCAAGGTCGATGGCGGGCAAACCGCAACACTCTAGCCCGCATCGCTTGCGCCGCCCGCCGCAGGCCGGTAGCGCGGGGCCATGTCCTCTGCCTTCATCGCGCTCCAGCATATCCTGCCGCAACACGCGCTGTCCCGCTTCGCCGGGAGCCTTGCCGCGAGCGAGACGCCGTGGCTGCGTGACCGACTGATCCGCCGCTTTGTCGCCGCCTACGGCGTCGACCTCAGCGAAGCGGCGCGCGGGATCGGGCAGTTTGCGAGCTTCAATGACTTCTTCACGCGGGAGTTGAAGCCCGGCGCACGGCCGCTGGCGGATAGCGCGGCGTTTATCCTCTCACCCGCCGATGGCGCTGTCAGCCAGCTTGGCCCGATCAGCGACGGGCGGATCATTCAGGCGAAGGGGCGCGATTACTCGGTCGCGGAAATCCTCGGCTGCTCCGCCGCAGAGGCCGCGCGGTTTGAGGGCGGGCGGTTCATGACCATCTACCTCAGCCCCAAGGATTACCACCGCGTCCACATGCCTGCCGCTGGCACCTTGCAGGCGACCAGCTACATTCCGGGCGACCTCTACTCAGTCAATGTCGCGACCGCCGCCGGGGTCGACCGATTGTTCGCGCGGAACGAGCGCCTGTCGTGCCGGTTCGACGGGCCGGACGGGCATTTCGCCAGCGTCATGGTCGGCGCGATGATCGTCGCCGGGATCGACACCGTGTGGCCGAACACCTTCCGCACCCATGCCTCAGCCCCAGTGCGCGAGGACTTCGTAGGCAAGGCACATGATTTCGCAGCCGGGGACGAGATGGGCCGCTTCTATTTGGGCTCGACCGTGGTGCTGTTATTCGAGCCGGGACGGGTGGAATGGCTGAACGGTCTCGCACCCGGCGATCCCCTGCGCATGGGTCAGGCCATCGCGCAGCGGCTGAGCGCCTGACCTACTTCGCGGTGAGGCTCTCGCGAATCAGCGCCGCCGCCTCGGGGCTGTCCCACTCGTAGCCGCCCGCCACCCGCAGCACTTCCTTGCCACTGGCGTCGAACAGGATCGTCAGCGGCAACGCGCCTTCGGGGGTGAAATGCGCCGACAGCGCGGTTTCGGGATCGAGCCACGGTTCGAGCCGCTTCAGCCCCGTCCGCGCAAAGAACGGCGTCACCACCTCGGCCCCGCGCAGGTCCTGGCTGACGGTGATCACGCGCACTTCGCCATCCAGCTCTGCGGCCAGCGCATCGAGCTGCGGCATTTCCTTGACGCAGGGCGCGCACCAGGTCGCCCACAGGTTGAGCAGCACCGGCCCATCCTGCGCCGCGAGATCAAGGCTCTTGCCCGCCGGATCGGCGACCGTGATCGCCGGAATGGGCGTGCCGGCGAACTGGCGCGTCATCAGACCTGTCGGAGTCTTGGCCGCTTCGCCCTGCGCAACCGGTTGCGCCGGGGCCTCGGCAGCCCTATCGCATCCCGCCAGCAGCAGGAGCGGTAGTGCCAGAATGAGCGACGAGCGGGACATGACAGGCTCCGATACGGGTGCGACCAACGCCATGTGGGGCGGACGCTTCGCTGACGGCCCTAGCGCGATCATGCGCGAAATCAATGCCTCGATCCCGTTCGACAAGGCGCTGTGGCGGCAGGATATCGCCGCCAGCAAAGCGCATGTCGCAATGCTGGGCGCGGCAGGCATCATCGCTGCCGACGATGCGCTGGTGATCGCCAATGGCCTCGATGCCGTGGCCGCCGAGTATGAAGCCAATGGCGTGCCCGAGGATTGGGACCGCGAAGACATCCATATGACCACCGAAGCGCGGCTCGCCGAGTTGATCGGGCCGGTCGCCGGACGTCTCCACACCGCGCGCAGCCGCAATGATCAGGTGGCGACCGATTTTCGCCTCTGGGTCCGCGATGCAGCCGCGCAGATGGACGAGGGGCTGGCCGCGCTTCAACGCGCGCTCGTCACCCGCGCGGGGGAGCACGCGGACAGCATCATGCCCGGCTTCACCCATTTGCAGACCGCGCAGCCGGTGACGCTGGGCCACCATCTGATGGCCTATTACGAGATGTTCCGGCGTGACCGGGCGCGGCTGGCCGACGCGCGGGTGCGGATGAACGAATGCCCGCTCGGCAGCGCGGCGCTGGCAGGAACCGGCTTTCCGATCGACCGAGAGGCAACGGCAAACGCGCTCGGCTTCGACCGGCCAACGGCAAACTCTCTCGACGCTGTGTCCGACCGCGATTTCGCGCTCGATTTCCTGTGGTGCTGTTCCTCCACTGCCCTGCACCTTTCACGCCTCGCTGAGGAACTGATCCTGTGGGCGAGCCAGCCCTTCGGCTTTATCCGCCTGCCCGACAGCCTCTCGACCGGCTCGTCGATCATGCCGCAGAAGAAGAACCCCGATGCCGCCGAACTGGTGCGTGGCCATAGCGGGCGGGTGATCGGCGCACTGACCAGCCTGATGATCACCATGAAGGGCCTGCCGCTCGCCTATTCCAAGGACATGCAGGACGACAAGCCGCCGGTGTTTGAGGGTGCCAGCCTGATGGCACTGAGCATCGCGGCGACGACCGGGATGATCGCGGGCACCACCTTCAACACCGCCCGGATGCGCGCCGCGGCCGAACTCGGCTATGCCACCGCGACCGATCTGGCCGACTGGCTGGTGCGGGCGCGCGGCATTCCGTTCCGCGAAGCGCATCACATCACCGGGGCGGCGGTGAAACTGGCGGAGCAGCGCGGAATTGCGCTCGACGCCCTGCTGCTCGATGACCTCAAGGCGATTGATGCGCGGATCGACGAAAGCGTCTATGCTGCGCTGTCGGTCGACGCTTCGGTCGCGGCGCGCGCGTCCTATGGCGGAACTGCGCCCGATCAGGTCCGTTTGCAGGTCGCTCGTGCGCGCGCTGCGCTGGGTATGGAGGAATGATGCGCAAGCTTGCCATACTGGGCCTTGCCGGCCTGCTTTCGGCCTGTGGCACCGTCTCGCCGCTGACTCCGCCCGAAGGCGCGACCCTGCCCGATGCGCCCTATGGCGCGCCAGACAAGCCGACCGCGCAGGAACTGCTCCGCCGCGATGCCCTCGCCGCGCCCGAACGCTCGGTCGAATTGCGCCGCCGCTCGGAGGAGCGCGAAGACGATCCCTTCGATCTGCCGCCCGAATAGAAGCGAAGACCATGGACCATTTTGCCTATCGTGACGGCGTGATGCACGCCGAAGATGTGCCGCTGCCGCTGATCGCCGAGACGGTCGGCACGCCGGTCTATGTCTATTCGCGCGCCACGCTGGAACGCCATGCGCGGGTGTTCCGCGAGGCGCTGGCGGATGTGCCGGACAAGCTGATCGCCTTTGCGGTGAAATCGAACCCGAACCTCGCTGTGCTCAAGGTGCTGGGCAAGCAGGGCATGGGCGCGGATGTGGTCTCGGTCGGTGAGATGCGCCGCGCGCTGGCGGCGGGCATCGCGCCCGAAATGATCGTGTTCTCGGGCGTGGGCAAAACCGCCGCCGAAATGGTCGCGGCGCTCGACGCCGGGATCGGCCAATTCAATATCGAGAGCGAGGAAGAGGGCATCGAACTCGCCGCGATCGCCGCTGCCAAGGGCATGACCGCGCAGTGCACGCTGCGGATCAATCCCGATGTCGATGCAGGCACGCACGACAAGATCTCGACCGGGAAGGCCGACAACAAGTTTGGCGTGCCGATCAGCGAGGCGGGTCAAATTTTCGGCGCGCTGGCAGGCTTGCCGGGAGTGAAGCTGCGGGGCGTGGCGGTGCATATCGGCAGCCAGCTCGCTGATCTCGCACCGCTGGAGACCGCGTTCGAAAAGCTCGGCGCGCTGGTGCAGGCGCTGCGCGGGGCGGGCCATGTCATCACCCATGTCGATCTGGGCGGCGGGCTCGGCGTACCGTACCGGGTGGGCGAAGTGCTCCCTCCGCCGTCCGAATATGGCGCGATGGTGGCGCGGGTCACGCAAGGTTGGGGCGTGAAGCTGATCTTTGAACCCGGCCGGGTGATCGCAGGCAATGCCGGCGTGCTGCTGACCCGCGTGGTGCGGGTGAAGCGCGGGATCAATGATCCCTTCGTGATCGTCGATGCGGCTATGAACGATCTGGCGCGGCCTGCGCTCTACGGCGCCTATCACCACTTCGAAGCGGTCGAGCCCACCGGCGCGCAGATGACCGCCAATATCGTCGGCCCGATCTGCGAGACGGGGGACACCTTCGCGATGGGCCGGGACTGCGACAGGTTAGAAGCAGGCGACCTCGCCGTGTTCCGCACTGCCGGGGCTTACGGCGCGACGATGGCCTCGTCTTACAATTCGCGCGGGTTTGTGGCCGAAGTGCTGGTCGATGGCGACAAGTTCGCTGTGGTCGCCGACCGGATCGAAGCAGGCGCGATCATGGATGCTGAACGCGTGCCCGAATGGTTGGTGTGAGGCTCTGATGAGCCAGATCGCCAGCCTGCCGCTGTTTCACCAGATCGCTGGGCAGAGCGTGCTGGTGCTGGGCGATGGCGCGGCGGCGGAACCCAAGCGGCGGCTGGTCGAACGGGCGGGCGGCGTGATTGTCGATGATCTCGCCCGCGCGGTGGATGAGGGGGTGCGGCTCGCCTTCATCGCCTATGATGACCCGCGGGCTTGCGAGGTCGCGGCGATCAATGCGCGGTGTGCCGGAATGCTGGTCAATGTCGTCGACCGGCCGGAATTGTGCGATTTTACCACGCCCTCGATCCTCGACCGTGATCCGTTGCTGGTGGCGATTGGAACGGGGGGCGCGTCTGCGGGGCTGGCGAAGCATGTAAGGCTCCGGCTGGAGCGGGTGCTGCCCGAAACGTTGGGGCTGCTCGCCAAGGCCCTGGAGGCCGCACGGCCTGCCCTGCGGCAGAAGTTTCCCGAAGGCCCCGACCGGCGACGCGCGGTGGATGCGGCGCTGCGCGAGGGCGGTGCGCTTGATCCGTTTGACCCTGCGTCTTTTCAGAAGGTCGGCGATTGGGTGGAGGGCACGGCCCTTCCCGCGTCCGGTGCGATCTTCGACGTTACCCTCACCAGCGCCGACCCCGAAGACCTGACCCTGAGGCAGGCCCGCCTGCTGGGTGAGGCGGATGTCCTGCTGATCGACGGCGCGGTTCCGTCCGCCATTCTGGCCCGCGCCCGGGCCGATGCGGCGCGTGAGCCTATGCGCGAAGGCAGCGCCAACGGGCCGGGCCTTACCCTGATCCTGCGGTGGCGGCCTGCCGCGCCTGAAACGGGCTCCTAGGCGGCCTGCAACACCGGCGCACGCAGGCTGGCGAAATAGGCGGACATGGCGGCAATCGCCTTGTCGCTCAGCGCGATGAAAGCGCGGCGGCGGTCCGCCGGATCGGGCACGCGCCGGAAAATCCCGCTTTCAACCATCTGGGTGAGCCAGCGCAGCGCAGTTGTCGCCGGGACGCCTGCCGCGATGCACAGCGACGTGACCGAGACCTGCGCGCCTTCGCCATGGGCCGCGGTCAGATCGAGCAGCATGTCCCATGCCGGATCACCGAAAAGCGCCGGATCGAAGAACCGCGCGCGTGCCTGACGGTTGGCGATAATCTGGCGCACCATCTGCGGATCGGGAAACGGCGGCTGCGCAACACCAAAACCGCTGACCAAACCAGCCTCGGGTGCGTGATAACCCCGCTTGAGCTCGCCCAGCTTCGGCGCGAACACTGCGGCACCGTGGCTCAGCCGGTCGAGCGAATGGGCAATCGCTTCGACCTGCTGCGACAGGCGCAGCAAGGCCACGCGGTCTTCCTCACCCATTTCACGCAAGCGAGCCGCGCCCGCTTCCCCCATCACCCGCCCCACCGCGATCAACCGTTCGGCGCGGCTGGGCGAAATCAGGATGTGCGGATTGGACTGATCTAGCACCGCAAAGACATCATCGAGCCCAGCGAGAGTGGTCGCGACGATCAGCTTTGCCCCGGACCGCGCTACCCGCATATCGAGCCGCGCAAGGCCCGCCAGCATCATCCCGTCGATCCCGCGCGCGCCAACCACTGCGCAATCGACCACCACAACATCGCCTAGCAAGGCAATCGGCCCTTCGAGCAGCGACCGCAGCGACCCGCCATCAATGCTGCGAAACCCTGCACCGCCAAGGTCCGCGCCGATCTGGCGGCGCAAGCCTTCATCCTCGGCAAAGATCGCCACGCGAGCGGGCAGGCCCGATCCGTCGTCAGCGATGTCATAGGAAAAATCGGCCAGATCGGCAGCATCGTTCAACATCAGGGCGACTCCAACAATGTTGGAACGTGTGTAGAACAAAAACAGATCAGGTCAAGTAAATCTGCGTATTATGGGCGAATTTCGATCACCGTGCCATCTGGAACGATCCGCCACAGTTCCTCGATTTCATCGTTGGAAAAGGCGATGCAGCCATCGGTCCAGTCGCCCGGCATCCGCCCCATCGGCAAGGCATTGGGCTGGCCGTGAAGGAAGATGTCACCGCCGGGCGAGCGGCCATATGCTCTCGCGAAGGCGCGGTCTGCGGCGTTGGGGTAGGAGACCTTGAGGCTTAGGTGATAGGCGCTGCCGGGATTGCGGCCTTCGATCACATAGCGGCCTTCGGGCGTGCGCTCGTCGCCTTCGAACTGCTTGTGCCCTGAGGGAGCGTCGCCGAATTGCAGGCCGCGCCATGCCTTGACCGGCTGACCGCCCGCATAGGCGATCATCAGCCGCTCGGATTTGTCGACGATGAGGTAATCGACGGTGGAAAAGCGCCGCTCCGGCACGATCCGGGCCGCCTCGCGCGCCAGCGACGGCTGGGAGGACGGCGCCTCGGCCTGCTTCACCGGCGGGTTGGCGCAGGCGGCGAGCGCGAGGAGGGGCAGGAGCGCGAGGCGGTTCATCCCCGGAAGGATAACCCTGCCCCGCCCCTGCTATCAATCCACAAACGGCCTAGTCGACGAAGGGATCGCGCATCAGGATTGTGTCGTCCCGCTCCGGCGAGGTCGAGACCAACGCGACGGGGCATTCGATCAGCTCCTGAATGCGCTGGATGTACTTAATCGCATTGGCGGGGAGATCGGCATAGGAACGCGCGCCCGCGGTGCTCTCGTGCCAGCCGGGCATGTCCTCGTAGATCGGCTCGCACGCGGCCTGATCAGCGGCGTGGCTGGGGAGGTAATCGTAGACCTTCCCGTGCAGCCGGTATCCGGTGCAGATGCTGACCCGGTCGAGCCCGTCAAGCACGTCGATCTTGGTCAGCGCGATGCCGGTGACGCCGGAAATCGCGCAGGACTGGCGCACCAGTACGGCATCGAACCAGCCGACGCGGCGCTTGCGGCCGGTGACGGTGCCGAATTCATGGCCGCGCTCGCCCAGACGCTGGCCGATGTCGTCTTCCAGTTCCGTGGGGAACGGGCCGGAGCCGACGCGGGTGGTGTAGGCCTTGACGATCCCGAGCACGAAGCCGGTCGAATTGGGACCGAGGCCAGAGCCGCTCGCCGCCGTGCCGCTAACGGTGTTGGACGAGGTGACGAAGGGATAGGTGCCGTGATCGACATCGAGCAGCACACCCTGCGCGCCCTCGAACAGGATCTTGGCCCCCGCGCGCCGCACCTTCTTGAGGCGCTTCCACACCGGCTGGGCGAATTTCAGCACGAACGGCGCGATTTCGCGCAGTTCTTCGAGCAGCGCAGCGCGGTCGACCGGCGGTTGGCCGAAACCGGCGCGCAGCGCATCATGGTGCGCGCAGAGGCGGTCAAGCTGCGGCTCCAGCGTGTCGAGATGCGCCAGATCGCAGACGCGAATCGCGCGGCGGCCGACCTTGTCTTCGTAAGCCGGGCCGATGCCGCGTCCGGTGGTGCCGATCTTGCCCTTGCCCGCCGCGGTCTCGCGCAGGCCGTCCAGATCGCGGTGGAGCGGCAGGATCAGCGGGCAGTTATCCGCGATCGCGAGGTTCTCGTCCGTGATCGAAACGCCCTGCCCTTCGACCTTGGCGACCTCGTCACGCAAGGCCCAGGGATCCAGAACCACGCCATTGCCGATCACCGACAGCGTGCCCGAGACGATACCGGAAGGCAGCAGGCTGAGCTTGTAGGTCTTGCCGTCAATCACCAGCGTGTGGCCGGCATTGTGCCCGCCCTGGAAGCGCACGACCACATCGGCGCGGCTGGCAAGCCAGTCGACGATCTTGCCCTTGCCCTCATCGCCCCACTGGGCGCCGATCACGGTGACGTTGGCCATGTGTATCCTTGTAAACTGGTGGCGAGAAAAGCCGCGCGGGGCCTAGGCGTTTGGGGCGGGAGTGGCAAGGGTCGGGGGTGGGCGCGAAGGGTTTTGCGGGCGGCGTCGTTGAGCGGAAGACAATTCACAAGGATATTGCCCATGAACACCCCCGCCAAAGCCCTGATCACCGCCGGAGCTCTTGCGGTGCTAGCCAGCCCGATCCTCGCCCAACAGCGGCGCGGAGGTGGCGAGCGCATCGCGGGCGAATGCCGCACCGAGATCGTCAAACTGTGCGGCAGTGATCGCAGCCAGATGCGCGCCTGTATGCGCGAAAAACATGCCGAGCTGTCGGACAGCTGCCAGTCGGAGCTGCGCGCGCGGATGGAAGCGCGCGGCGGAGAGCGCGGTGGCGGCGCGGCGGCTCAGGCGTTCGCACCGCAGACATTGGCATATGGCAGCGATGCGCTTCAGGGCCTCGACCTATGGGTGCCAGAAGGGGCCAAGGGGACGCCGCTGGTGCTGTTTGTCCATGGCGGCGGGTGGAAGCGCGGGTCGAAAAGCAACGCGGTGGGCCGCGCGCTGCCGGGACACATGCTGGCGCAGGGCTATGCCTTTGCCTCGATCGACTACCGGCTGGTCCCGGCTGTCACGGTGGAGCAGCAAGCGGCGGATGTCGCCGCCGCGCTCGCCTATCTGCTGAAGCGCGCGGACGAGCTCGGCATTGATCGCAGCCGCGTGGTGCTGACCGGGCATAGCGCGGGCGCGCATCTGGTGGCGCTGGTGGGAACGGACGAGCGCTATCTGCGCGCCGTTGGCCTCAGCTTCGCCGATATCGACGGGGTGATGCCCAATGACGGGGCGGCCTACGACGTGGAGAAGCAGGTCGCGCAGGCCGGACGGTTTATGGCTGGAACGTACAAGGAGGCGTTCGGCACCGATCCCGCGCGCCAGCGGGCACTCTCTCCCACCCTCCACGCATCCGCGCCCAATGCGCCCGCCTTCCTGCTGATCCATGTCCAGCGCGAGGATGGCGTGGTGCAGAACACGGCGCTGGCCGAAGCCCTGCGGCGCGCTGGCACCGCAGTCGAGGTCGGCAGCTTCCCGGGCGAAGGGCTGCGCGGTCACATGGAGATCAACCGCAAGCTGGGCGAGCTGGACTATCCGGCCACCCCAGTGATGGATGCGTGGCTGAAGAAGGTGCTGGAGTAACTGCCTCTCCCACCCCGTCCCGGGCTTGACCCGGGACCCCGCTCCTTTGTTGTTGTGTGCGAAGGAAGCTGGGTCCCGGGTCAAGCCCGGGACGGGGGATCAGGAACGGGCCAGCTTAGACCGCGGCGATCACGTCGATCTCGACCATCAGCTCGGGCAAGGCGAGACTGCGCACTTCAACCGTCGTATCTGCCGGATACGGCGGCGTGAACAAGCGTTGCCGGGCTTCCACGATCTTGGGGAAGTTCGCCATGTCAGTCAGGTAAATCGTGACCTTGACCACCTTGGACAGGTCACTGCCGCCAGCCGCCAGCACGCGCTCGATATTGGCGAAGGTCTGCGCCAGCTGCGCGTCAAAATCGCCCGCGCCCACGATGCTGCCATCCGCGCCGATGCTCGCCTGCCCGGACAGGAACAGCAGACCGCCAACCTGCCACGCGGGCGAGAAGCAATAGGCCGCGAGTGGATCGCTTTCGAGGGTGATGGCCTTGGGCGCGTCGGTCATCATGGCTGCTCCAGTTCGACGGGGCCAGTGGCTGTGAGGATGTAGCCGCAGCCCAGTGCCGGTGCGTCTTCGCCCTCGGCCAGCTGCGCCCGCGTGCGCCAGCCTTCTGCCCGAAGCTTTGCCGCCGCCGCGCGGTCATGGCCGAGCGGGAGGTAGCAGGTGCGCGCCGCCTCGGGCTGAGGCGCGGCGTCGGCCAAGCGGTCGAGATAGAGCGTGAAGCCGGTCGCGGCCTCGTCGCTGCCAGCGATGCGGTAGGTGCCGCCCCGCCCCGCCGCGCGGCGCAGGCCCTCGGCGTAGAGGGTGAAACCGAACCAGGATTGATATTCGAACCCGTGACGCTCGGTCGGGTCGAGCGTAATGCGGGCCGCATCGCCGATGTGGGCCGCGATCTGCTCCAGCCCGTCGAGCCGCGACTTGAGCGCGCCGCCCGCATCGACATCGCGGAGCGCGGCGAGCGCGGCGGCGAACGGCCCAGTGGCATAGAGCAGCGGCAGATAGGCCGCGCCGCCCGCCGCCTTCAATCCGCCTGCATCCTTGGTGTCGAGCTCGCGCCGCACGGCTTCGATCTTGTCAGCGTCCAGTGGGAAGGCTTTGGCGCTCAAGGTATCGACGAGATCGGGGAGCGTGAAATCGACCGAGATGCCGGTCAGCCCCGCTGCGGTCAGCGCCTCAATCGCGAGCATCACGGCTTCGCTCGCGGCTGCGACCGAATCCGCGCCGATCAGTTCAGCGCCCAGTTGCAGGCGCTCGCGCGCAGGATCGAGCTGGCTCGCCTTGATCACGACCGTGTCGCCGCAATAGGCGAGGCGCAGCGGGCGCGCGGCGGTCTTGAGGCTGGTCGCGGCGATCCGTCCGACCTGAGGGGTCATGTCCGAGCGCAGCGCAAGCGTGCGCAAGGACGCCGGATCGACAAAGCGGAACATCGCCCGCGCCTCGCCAGCGACGGCGCCTGCCATGCGGCCCGCGAGCGACGCTTCGAATTCGAGCAGCGGCGGGCGCACCCGGTCATAGCCATGCGCATCCAGCACATCGAGGCAGGCGCGCATCATCGCCGTGATCCGCGCCGCTTCGAGCGGCAGGCGGTCTTCGAGGCCTTCGGGGAGGAGGTCGTTGGGTTGGGTCATGGGCAAATTCTCGTCATCCCGGCGAAGGCCGGGACCCAGTCCCAACCCTCGCCTCTGGGCCCCGGCCTTCGCCGGGGTGACGATGAATTGCAAGCCTTGCTTGGCCAATCGGTTCGCACAGCGAACCGCAAGGGCGACTGCCCGCCGGCCGGTCGGCCGCCCCTCGGAGGGAAGCTGGCGTAGCCAGCCTCCCGCGAGAGACTAAAACGTCAGAGCCTTGACCAGCTTCACGCCTTCAACCTTCTCGGCTTCAGCGATCACTTCAGGCGTCAGGGCTTCGTCGAGGCTCAAGAGCAACACCGCTTCCCCGCCCGCTTCGCGGCGGCCGAGGTTGAAGGTGCCGATATTGATCCCGCGCGCGCCCAGCAGCGTGCCGATGCGGCCAATGAAGCCCGGCTTATCGTCGTTGACGATGTAGAGCATGTGGCCCGAAAGCTCGGCCTCGATCCCGATGCCGAAGATTTCGACCAGCCGGGGCGATTCCGTCCCGAACAGTGTTCCGGCGACCGATCGGGGTCCTTGGGCCGTTTCCACCGTCACGCGGACGAGCGTGTTGAACGCGCCGTCGCGGTCATGGCGGATTTCGCTCACATCAAGTCCGCGCTCCTTCGCCAGGAACGGCGCGTTGACCATGTTCACCGTGTCCGAATAGCGGCGCATGAAGCCCGACAGCACGGCGGCGGTGATCGGCTTGCCGTTGAGATCAGCTGCGGCGCCTTCACGCTCAATGCTGATGTGAGTCAGGTTGCCGTGCGCCAACTGGCCGACAAGGCTGCCGAGCTTTTCGGCGAGCGACATATAGGGGCGCAGCTTGGGCGCTTCCTCGGCGCTCAGCGACGGCACATTGAGCGCATTGGTGACGCCGCCATTGACGAGGTAATCGGCGAGCTGCTCGGCCACTTGCAGCGCCACATTGACCTGCGCTTCGGTGGTCGACGCGCCAAGGTGCGGGGTGCAGATGAAGTTCGGCGCACCGAACAGCGGGTGATCGGCAGCGGGCGGCTCAGTCTCGAACACGTCGAGCGCGGCGCCTGCGACCTGACCGCTTTCGAGGCAATCCTTCAACGCTGCTTCGTCGATCAACCCGCCGCGGGCGCAGTTGATGATGCGGATGCCCTTCTTGGCATTCTCAAGCCGTTCGCGGCTGAGGATGTTGCGGGTTTCCTCGGTCAGCGGCGTGTGGAGCGTGACGAAATCGGCGCGGCTCAAGAGCGTGTCGAGATCGACCTTCTCGACGCCCATTTCCACCGCGCGTTCCTCGGTCAGGAAGGGATCATAGGCGATCACCTTCATGCGCAGGCCGAGCGCGCGGGTGGCGACGATCGAGCCGATATTGCCCGCGCCGATCAGGCCGAGGGTCTTGGCGGTGAGCTCCACGCCCATGAACCCGCTCTTGGGCCACTTGCCCGCCTGCGTCTGCGCGTTGGCTTCCGGGATCTGCCGGGCGAGCGCGAACATCAGCGCGATGGCGTGTTCGGCGGTAGTGATCGAGTTGCCGAACGGGGTGTTCATCACCACCACGCCCTTGCTGCTAGCGTAGGGAATGTCGACGTTATCGACACCGATCCCGGCGCGACCGATGACCTTCAGGTTGGTCGCGGCATCAAGGATCGCCTTGGTCACCTTGGTCGAGGAACGGATCGCGAGGCCATCATACTCGCCGATGCGGGCGATCAATTGCTCGGGCGTTTCGCCGGTGATGACGTCAACATCGCAGCCGCGCTCTTCGAAAATGCGGGCGGCGTTGGGGTCCATTTTGTCGGAAATGAGAACTTTGGGTCGGGTCATGGGGATTACCTTCCATTCGTCATCCCGGACTTGATCCGGGATCGCGCGATCATCGCGCATGGGAACTGGGGAGAGCGGCCCCGGCTCGGTGGCCGGGGCGACGCGGTATCAGCTGAAAATCAGCCGTTCTTGACCTTCTCGTAGGCCCATTCGATCCACGGCAGCAGGCGCTTCAGGTCCTCCTGCTCGACGGTCGAGCCGCACCAGATGCGCAAGGACGGCGGCGCATCGCGGTAGCCGTTGAAGTCGAAGCCGACATTGCGTTCTTCCAGCAGCTTGACGATCTTCTTGGGCACGGCGGCCTTTTCGTCATCCGAGAGGCTGTCGTACCATTCGCCCTGGAACACCATGCAGACGCCGGTGTTGGTCTGCTGCGCGGGATCGGACGCCATGTTGCGCAGCCACGGGGTCGCCTCGATCCAGTCCTTGACGATCTTCGCGTTGGCATTGGCCCGCTCGACCAGCGCCTTGCGCCCACCGATGCTCTTGGCCCATTCCAGCGCCGCGATGTAATCTTCGGTCGCCAGCATCGAGGGCGTGTTGATCGTCTCACCGGCGAAGATGCCGAGGTTGATCTTGTTGCCCTTCTTCATGCGGAACAGCTTGGGCATCGGCCACGGCGGATCGTAGCTTTCGATGCGCGCAACCGCCTTGGGGCTGAGGATCAGCATCCCGTGCTGCGCTTCCGAACCCATCACCTTCTGCCACGAATAGGTCGTCGCATCGAGCTTCGACCAATCCATCTCCTGTGCGAAGATGGCGCTGGTGGCGTCGTTGATGGTGATGCCCTCACGGCCCGGCTCCAGCCAGTCGGTATTCGGGATCATCGCGCCGCTCGTCGTGCCGTTCCAAGTGAACACCACGTCATTGCGCTGCGGGATGGTGGTGAGATCGGGGATCTCACCGTAATCGGCGGTAAGGACTTGCAGGTTGGGCAGCTTAAGCTGCTTCACCGCGTCCTGAATCCAGATGTTGCCAAAGCTCTCCCACGCGGCGACCGTGACCGGGCGCGCAGGATCGAGCATCGCCCACATGGCAGCTTCGATCGCGCCGGTGTCAGACGCGGGCATGATACCGATCAGATAATCATCCGGGATGCCGAGCAGTTCGCGCGACAGATCAATCGCGTACTTCAGACGCGCCTTGCCAAGCGCCGAACGGTGCGAGCGGCCGAGAACTTCGGTTTTGAGGGTGTCCAGCGACCAGCCGGGGAATTTCGCCGTGGGGCCCGAGGAAAAGAAGGGGCGTTCAGGCTTAAGCGTCGGCTCGTGTGCGAGCCCGCGTGCATACTCAGTCATGTATTCTCTCCTTGCAGAGAGCTCGCGCGGCGTTGGGACCGCGTGGCCCGTGGGCGGCTTTAGAGGCGGGCTGTGACAAGTCAATGAATGAATCATCCAATGCGGATACAGGCACGGGGATAGCCCCTCGCCAAGCGCTGCAAATGTTACTAATCAGGCCTTTCCATGGACATTTCCGATCTTCGCATTGCCCTGTTCAGTGGCAACTACAACTACACCCGCGACGGGGCGAATCAGGCGCTGAACCGTCTGGTCGGCTCGCTGCTGGCTAAGGGCGCGAAGGTGCGCGTCTATTCGCCCAAGGTCGCCAATCCCGATTTCCCGGCGACGGGTGATCTGGTCGGCCTGCCCAATGTGCCGATGCCGGTGAAGGGGCGCGGCGAATACCGGATGCCGACCCATCTGGGAGGAGCGGTGAAGCGCGATCTGGCGGCGTTTGCGCCCAATATCGTTCACCTATCCTCGCCCGATCCCTCCGCCCATAATGCGCTCCGCTGGGCGCGCGCGAATGGCATTCCGGTGCTGGCCAGCGTCCACACCCGGTTCGAGACCTATCCGCGCTACTACAACATGGCTTTCCTCGAACCGCTGATCGTCAAGGGCCTGCGGCGGTTCTACCATCGCTGCGATGCGCTGGTGGCGCCGTCGCAGTCGATGATCGACGAATTGCTGGCGATGGGGATGCACACCCGCATCGGGCTGTGGAGCCGGGGGGTGGATCGCACGATCTTCTCATCCGCTCGCCGCGATCCCGAATGGCGTCGCAGTCTTGGCCTTGCCGACGATGATGTCGCCATCGTCTTCCTCGGGCGGCTGGTGATGGAGAAGGGCCTCGACGTCTTCGCCGAAACCATCGTCCGCCTGCGCGCCGCTGGCGCACCGCACAAGGTGCTGGTGATCGGCGACGGCCCGGCACGCGGCTGGTTCGAGGCGAACTTGCCCGGCGGGATCTTTGCCGGGTTCAAGACCGGTGAGGCTTTGGGTCAGGCGCTCGCCAGCGGGGACGTGTTCTTCAACCCCAGCGTCACCGAGACTTTCGGCAATGTGACGCTCGAAGCGATGGCGAGCGGGCTGCCCGTGGTTGCCGCTGGGGCTACCGGCAGTGCCAGCTTGGTCGCCGATGGCGTCACCGGCCGCCTTGTCGCGCCGTCCGGTGCCAAGGACAGCGATGCCGCCGCCTTTGCCGCCGCCCTCGCCCCCTATTGCACCGATCCGGCACTGCGGATCGCGCACGGCGCGGCGGGTGAGACGCGGGCCTGCGAATATAGCTGGGAGGCGATCAATCAGGTCGTCGCCGAAACTTACGTCCGGCTGGTTGAGGAACGCCGCGCGGCGCAGACAGCGCGGGCCGCCTGATCAGCGCGCGGGTTACTTGAGCACTCCGGCAGCCGCCATCCGCCGGACGTAAAGCAGCAGCGAAAGCGTCACCGCCCAGATCGCGATGTCGAGCGCAGGCGCTTCCATCGCGGCGGGCACTTCGATCAGGCCATAATTGTAAACCGTCGTGCCGACGAGGCCGATCGTCGCCACCACCATCGCCGGAACCGCGAAGCGCGACCGCAGCAGTAACAGCACCGATCCGGCAAACGCCCCCCACACGCCAAGCGCCCAGAAAGCGCTGGCCCAGGCCGGATAGGCGTTCATGAAAGCGATCTGATCCGCGGTCATGCCGGCTTCGGCGAGCATGTCGAGCTTGGTCATGGTGTAGCTCATCACACCCATCGCATTGAACAGCAGCGACAACCCGCCAATGAACCACAGGTGCCACGGCGCCTTGGCCGCGCCGAGTGTCGTATCGTTCATGGGTACCCCTCCCCCGTCCGGCGCGACCCAGTCGGGGGAGAGTGTATTCCTAACTTACATTAATCGCAATCGCGGCTGCACAGGCTCACAGGCGTTCGATGCGCTTGGCCATCTCGTCGATCATGTCGACGATTTCGTTGATGGTGGCCTCGTCAAGCTTGCCCGCCTTGGCGCGGTTCTTGAGCACCGAGCCGAGGTTGCCCATCGCCCGGAACACATCGTGCGAGCGGACCGTGCTGGTGCGCTCCCCGTGACGACCCAAGCGGCGCAAGAGTTCGGCAACTTCGACCTTGCGTTCTTCCAGCTCGGCCTCGCCCTGCGGTGTGACCGCGTAAGGCTTTTTCGAGCCTTCGGCATCAGCCTCGGCAATGGCGCCTTCATCCTCGAGCAGTTGCAGCGTCGGATAAACCGCGCCCGGGCTCGGGGCATAGGCGCCGCCGGTCATCTCTTCGATGCCCTTGATAAGTTCATAACCGTGCGAGGGGTTTTCGGCGATCAGCGCCAGCAGTGCGAGCCGCAATTCGCCGGTGCCGAACATCCGCCCGCGACGCTGACGGCGGCTGCGCTCTTCGCCTTCGCCGTCACGGTCGCCCTCATTCTCGCTGTCCCAGCGCCACCGCGCCTTGAAAGCCGGGCCGCCCATATTGGCATTGCCGCTCATCGCCATCATCGCGATCGCTTCACCGAGCTTGTCCCAGCCATTGCCGCGACCATATTTGTTCCACGTCATGTCACGCTCCTTTGTGCGTTTCGATGTATCCAAGATATATCTTAGACCTATCTTTACAAGGCGTGCGCCTGCGGAGATTTCACTTTTCCGCCGACAGGCCTATCACGCCCGATGAATGACTGATCTGTTCGGACAAGATGCATCCACCCCCCCGTCCGGCGCGCCCGCAGGTGACGCGCCGCTGGCTGACCGTCTGCGCCCGGCCTCGCTGGGCGAGGTGGTCGGGCAGGAGCATCTGACCGGCCCGGACGGCGCAATCGGACGGATGGTGGCGGCGGGCAAGCTCGCCAGCATGATCCTGTGGGGGCCGCCCGGCACCGGCAAGACCAGCATCGCCCGCCTGCTCGCTGACGCGGTGGGGATGCGCTATGTCGCGATCAGCGCGGTGTTTTCCGGCGTGGCGGATCTGAAGAAGGCCTTTGCCGAGGCCGAGAAAATGGCCGGCGCAGGGCGCAAGACGCTGCTGTTCGTGGACGAGATCCACCGCTTCAATCGCGCGCAGCAGGATGGTTTCCTCCCCTATGTCGAGCGCGGGGTGGTGACGCTGGTCGGCGCGACGACCGAGAACCCGAGCTTCGCCCTCAACGCCGCGCTGCTGAGCCGCGCGCAGGTGCTGGTGCTGAACCGGCTGGACGAAGCCGCGCTGGCGGCGCTGCTCGAAAAGGCAGAGGCCTTGGAAGGCCCCCTCCCCGTCACGGCGGATGCCCGCACCGCGCTGATCGCGCAGGCCGATGGCGACGGGCGGTTCCTGCTGGGTCAGGCCGAGACTTTGTATGCGGCGGGCCTTACCGAACCGCTCGACCCGGCGGCGCTGGGCAGCTTTCTGCAACGCCGGGTCGCGGTGTACGACAAGGACCGTGACGGGCATTACAATCTCATAAGCGCCTTGCACAAAGCCGTGCGCGGGTCTGATCCGCAGGCGGCACTGTACTACCTCGCGCGGATGCTGACCGCTGGCGAGGAGCCGCTGTTCCTCGCCCGGCGGCTGGTGCGCATGGCGGTGGAGGACATCGGCCTCGCCGATCCCCACGCGCTGCCGCAATGTATGGCCGCGATGGAGGCCTACCGCTTCCTCGGCAGCCCCGAAGGCGAATTGTCACTGGCGCAGGCGTGCCTCTATCTGGCGACTGCGCCGAAATCGAACGCCGTCTATCTCGCGCAAAAGGCGGCGTGGAAAAGCGCGAAAGAGACCGGCAGTCTGATGCCGCCGATGAACATCGTCAACCCGGCGACCGGCCTGATGGAGAGCCTCGGCTACGGCAAAGGCTACACCTATGACCACGACACGCCCGAGGGCTTTTCGGGCGACAATTACTGGCCCGAAGAAATGGAACCGCAGAAGTTCTACACCCCCGTGGCACGCGGGTTCGAGCGCGAGGTGAAGAAGCGGCTCGATTATTGGAACAAGCTCAGAGCCGAGCGGGGATGACTCGCTTCAGCCACTTCCTTGCCGTCGATTGGTCAGGCGCCAAGGGGCCGCGCCAGAAAGGCATCGCGGTAGCGGTGGCGCTAACGGAGGGGAGTGCGCCAGTGCTGATCACCCCGCCCGATCCGAAAGGCTGGGCGCGCAGCGAGGTGCTGGCACTGCTACACGATCTGCCTGGCGCGACGCTGGTCGGTCTCGACCTCGGCATTTCGCTACCCTTTGCCGATGCCGGCGCGTTCTTCCCTGAATGGGACGCCTCGCCTGCCGATGCGCGCGGGTTATGGGCGCTTATCGATGGGTTATGTGCAGGTTATCCGCACCTTGAAGCGGGCGGATTTGTGACCCATCCCGAGGCCTCACGCTACTTCCGCCACGGCGCGGGGTCGACAGGCGACCGCTTCCTCCTCCCCGGCGCGGCCACCCGCGAAGGCCGCTTCCGTGTGGCCGAGGCCGCGCAACGCCAGCAGGGCGTGCGGCCGGTGAGCAATTTCAACCTCGTCGGCGCAGCCCAAGTCGGCAAGTCGAGCCTGACGGGGATGCGGATGCTGCACCGGCTCGGCGGGAAGGTGCCGGTCTGGCCAGTCGATCCGCTGCCGCAGGAAGGCTCAGTCGTGACCGAGATCTACACCTCGATGGCCGCGCGGCTGGGCGGCGTAACGGGATCGGCGACCAAGATCAGAAGCTATGAGGCCCTCAACAACGCACTGGACGCGCTCGGCTCGCCTCCGGTGCAAGGGGCGGGCGCAATCGACGACCACTCCTCCGATGCACTGCTGACCGCCGCCTGGCTGCGGCGCGTACATGGAGAGCGCGATCTATGGCACCCACCCACCCTCACCCCCGAAATCGCGCGCACCGAAGGCTGGACTTTCGGTGCGTTGTGAGATTAAGGCGCGCTCACGGTCAGCCGGCTTAGCTCAGTTGGTAGAGCACCTGATTTGTAATCAGGGGGCCACGGGTTCGAATCCTGTAGCCGGCACCGCTAATATCAGTAATTCAAATATTTGCTGAGAGTTGTTGTATAGTTTGATCTGATCGGACCAGTCCATCTAACATTCTGTCTAACCGACAGTGATGTGGGCAAAGACCAACTGGATCCGGGGCAAGCCACCAAAATTGTGCGCCAAAAGACCGAGGGCACCAATCCAGCCAGGATTGATCAATCCCTTGATGGCAGGATTGATCAATCCCTTGATGGATTGCGTAGCGAGCCCACGATCAACCTCGCCCTTGCACAGCGCGAACCCACCGGACACCCTGCGCGCGGGCCAAGTGGGCCAGCGGACGTCGGGCAATGAGAGAGGCAAAAGCGCCTGTGGGTCAGCTCAGAAACGCCGCGTCCTCAGGTGCATGGGCACAGGGCATGGGTGACAGAGCGCGTGCTCCAGAAACTCCCGATCCGCTTCCAACCGCTCCAGATCGTCACCCGGATGGGCCGGGACCACAGGCTCGGTCCGCGGCAGCGGATAGAGCGGGTCGCCCGTGAGGGTAGCGCCAACCCATTCCAATCCTGCGGCTTCCTATGTGTCGACAAATCAGACTATGCGTCGACAAATCCGAACATTTCGTGCCATCTGCCCACATGGCCAAACTGACACTTTCCCAGCTTACGAACTTGCTTTTCAAAGCCTGCGACGAATTGCGCGGCAACATGGATGCTTCCGAGTACAAAGAGTACATTTTCGGTGTGTTGTTTTTGAAGCGGTGCAGCGATCTGTTTGATCAGCAGCGGGAAAAGCTCAGGTCTGATTTGCAGGCGCGTGGTCTGGACGGTACTCGGTTAGATGCGATGCTGGAAAACCCCGACCAGTACACCTTCTACGTGCCAGAAGCATCGCGCTGGGAAACGGTTCGCCACCTAAAGGAAGATGTCGGTAACGGCCTGAACGCGGCGTTGGGAGAGCTTGAGCGCCATAACAAGGACCAGCTCGAAGACGTGCTGGAGCATATCAACTTCAACAAGAAGATCGGCCAGCGCACCCTCAGTGATGATACGCTTGTGGACTTCATCCAGGTGTTCGAGAAAATCCCGCTACGCGACGAGAACTTCGAATTTCCCGATCTGCTCGGCGCGGCCTACGAATATCTGATCAAGTATTTCGCGGACTCTGCGGGCAAGAAGGCAGGCGAGTTTTACACCCCTGCTGACGTTGTCCGTACCATGGTCGAGATCGTCGATCCGCAGCCCGCCATGAGCGTGTACGATCCCACCGTCGGTTCTGGCGGCATGCTGATCCAGTCGCGCGATTACATCCGCGACAACGGCGGCGATGCCAACAACCTGACACTGGCAGGCCAGGAATCTCAGGGTACCACCTGGTCGATCTGCAAGATGAACATGATCCTGCACGATATCCAATCGGCGAAGATCGAGCAGGAAGATACGCTGACCAGGCCGCAGCACCGCGACGACAATGGGGAGCTGACCCGGTTTGACCGTGTGCTGGCCAACCCGCCGTTCAGCCAGAACTACAGCGCAAAGGAGATGGAGTTCAAAGGTCGATTTGCCAAATGGATGCCGGAAAAGGGCAAGAAGGCCGACCTGATGTTCGTCCAACACATGCTGGCGGTTCTGAAATCCAATGGCCGCATGGCGACAGTCATGCCCCACGGCGTGCTGTTTCGCGGTGGCGAGGAAAAAGACGCGCGCGAGCATTTCATTACGCAGGGCTGGCTTGATGCTGTGATAGGGCTGCCCGCAAGTCTGTTTTATGGCACTCCAATTCCCGCCTGCATTTTGGTGATGAACAAGGAACACGCGGAAACCCGCAAGGACGTGCTGTTCATCAATGCCGACCGCGAATACCGCGAGGGCAAGGCGCAGAATTTCCTGCGGCCCGAAGATATGGCCAAGATGGTCGATGTCTATAGGCGGCGAGAGGACGTGCCGGGCTATGCCCGCGTCGTTCCGATCAAGGAAATCGAGGCCGAGGGGTATAACTGCAACATCCGCCGCTATGTCGATAACGCCCCGCCGCCAGAGCCGCAGGATGTGCGCGCGCATATCCATGGCGGGGTGCCCGTCGCCGAAGTCGACGCACTCGAACGCCACTGGATGAACTATCCGGAATTGCGCGAAGCCTGCTTCACCCCGCGTCCTGGCGATACCGCCTATTGCGATTTCGGCCCCGCCATCGCCAACCGGCGCGACATTGCCGAACTGGTGAAGGCGCACCCCGGCGTGATCGCCACGCATCAGGCGTTCATGAACCGGCTGTCGGATTGGTGGAACACCATCCAGCCGCAGATGGAAATGATCGCGCGGGGCAACGGACAGGCAGACAATGTCTATGCGCTGCGGCGCGGGCTGATGGCGGATATCTCTCAAGCCTTTGCCGATCAGGCGCTGCTCAATCCGTTTCAGATACGTGGCGGCCTCGCGCGCTATGTCGATAGTCTGAAGATCGATCTAAAATCCATCGCGGCGAGCGGCTGGGGGGCGGAGCTGATCCCCGATGACGAAATCCTGCAAAGCGAATTCCCCGAGCTGATCGAGGAACTGGCGACCAAGCGCGCGCGGATTGATGAGGTGCTTAGCCTGTTCGCCGCCGCTGATGAGGAAGGGTATGAGGATGAGGACGACACCGGCGTGCTCGCCTCCTCTCAGGTCAAAACGCTGAAAGACCAGCTGAAACTGGGCGGTGCGGAACTGAAGGCGCTGGTCAAGGCGGCATTGGGCGCAGCGGCTGATCTGGTCCATGAACTGGGCCTGCCGAAGAGCGCGACAAAGCTGGGCAAGCTGGGCGATCCTGATTTTGTTGCCGTCCACCGATTGGCGGCTGCAGTTGCCAAGGCAGGCAGCACATCGCAATTCGCCGTGCCCGTCCGCGCGCTAGCAGAACAGGGACAGGCGCTGGCCGAAATGCTGGACGATGCCACGCGCCGCCTTGCCCGGCACAAGGCGCTGGATGATGAGGCCAAGGCGCTGAAGGCGGAATTGCGCGTGGCGGAAAAGCGGCGCGAGGAACTGGTGGCTGCCGCGCGGGCCAAGATCACGCCGGATGCGGCGCAGGCGCAGATCTTGCTGCGGTTCCGCGAACAGTTGTTTGCCACCTACCGCGCCTATCTGGATGCAGACCGCCGCGCGGTGACCAGCGCCAGTGAAAACCTTCATGACAAATATGCGGTGACGGTGCGCGATATCGAACGACAGCGCAGCGCTGCGGCGGCGGAGTTGGAGGATTATCTAGGGAAGCTAGGTTATGTCTGAGTGGGTTGAGACGCCGCTTGGCAAGCTTGTATCCTTTAAGAAGGGTAAGAAAGTCGAAACGTCGGATTTGGCACTAGACGGTTTTTTGCCTTACCTTGGCGCGTCCTCACTGACTGGTGGGGAAGACGGTTTCGCTTTGCCGAATGGTGGCATTTCCTGCGTGGCCAGTGACGCCTTGATGCTTTGGGACGGCGAACGGAGCGGGCTTGTCGGTCCGGGGAAGTCCGGCGTCATTTCATCGACCGTTATGCGTTTGCGCCCGGAGGCGGAGATGACGGGGCGTTATCTCGTTCACTGTCTGCGTGATCGCTTCGAATGGATTCAAGCGCGCCGCACAGGAACTGGTGTGCCGCATGTCCCCAAGGATTTGGGCCGAATTCTGGAACTGCGATTTCCAGAATCGGAATTAGAGCAGAGCGCCATCTGCAATATCCTCGACGCACTCGACACCCAAATCGAGGCGACCGAGGGACTGATTGCCAAGCAGGAGCGGGTGCGGGCCGGGTTGATGCAAGACCTGTTCACGCGCGGGGTGGATGAACACGGCCAGCTCCGCCCACCACGCCACCAAGCCCCGCACCTCTACCACCAAACCAAACTCGGTTGGCTGCCTGTGGGGTGGGAAGCGCTTTCATTCGAGAAGCTCGTCGATCCGAACAGGCCCATTTCTTACGGCATTCTGATGCCGGGCCAGCACGTGCATGATGGTGTACCTGTAGTTAAAGTTCGGGACATTCGCGGCGGTGAAATCATGCAGAGAGGCTTGCTGAGGACATCGAGAAAAATCGATGCAGAGTACGCACGTTCACGTCTCAAAGAGAACGATCTTCTCATAACGATACGCGGAACGGTTGGCCGCACTGCAGTTGTGCCAGCGGAACTAGCCGGTGCAAACATAACTCAGGATACCGCGAGATTGGCAATCGCACATGGTACCTCAGATTTTTTCCGAGAATACCTCTCATCCCATGCAGCTGCGATATATCTACAGAACAATACCTTGGGTCAGGCAGTGCAAGGGATCAACCTCCGTGACGTGAAGTCAATGCTTGCTCCATCACCTAGCAAGTGCGAGCAGTCTGAGATCGCAGCTAGCTTGAAATCTTATCGAAGATTTTTAAGCATGTTAACCGCTGAGTTACAGGGACTCCGCCTCCTAAAATACGGATTGATGCAAGATCTGCTCACCGGCAAAGTCTCCGTCACCCCACTGCTCGAAGCTGTGCCCGCATGAGCGAATATGCCCATGTCGAAAAGCCTCTGCTCACCCAGCTAGTCGAGCTGGGCTGGAGGGTGGTGGATCAGGGCAACCAGATGATCCCGCACGATCCGGCGGCATCGCTGCGCACAAGCTTTCGCGATCTGATTCTGCCTCAAGTGTTCCGCGACTCCGTCCGCGCGCTCAACCAGACATCTGACGGTCAGGACTGGTTGACCGAACGGCAGCTCGCCGGGCTGATCGACGATATCTTCCGCCAACCGGGCAAGGGCTTACTCGATGCCAACGAAGCGGTGCACGCGCTGCTGATGAAGACCCAAGTGGACCGTAACGAAGTGACGGGGGAGAAAGACCCGACCGTCCGCCTGATCGATTTCGCCAATCCGGAACGCAACACCTTCCACGCTATCAACCAGTTCCGCGTCGATACACCGGGCTGCGTCAAGGCATTCATCATCCCCGATGTTGTGTTGTTCGTGAACGGCATCCCGCTGGTGGTGATTGAGGCCAAGATTGGCGATGCCAACACCGCCAACCCGATGCACGAGGCGTTCGTACAGCTGCAGCGCTACCGCGACGCCCGGCCCGAAACCGCGCGCGCTGGCTTGCGCGAGGGGGAGCCGAAGCTGTTCTACCCGAACCTGATGGTGATCCGCACCTGCGGCGAAACAGCGGAGTTCGGCAGCATCAGCAGCGCCCCCGAACATTTCTATCGCTGGCGCAATATTTGGCCGGATCAATATGCTGCGATCACGCCGCCGCTTGGCGTGATGCGGGAGCAAGAGGAACTGGTGCAAGGCTTGCTCAATCCGCATTGCCTGCTCGACATGCTGCGCACCTGCACGGTGTTCAAGGATACCGACAGCGGAAAACGGGTGAAAGTGCTTGCCCGCTATCAACAGCACCGCGCCGCCCGCCGCATCGTGGAGCGGCTGCGCAAGGGGCAAACCCCAATGGAGCGCAGCGGGGTGATCTGGCACACGCAGGGCTCGGGCAAATCGCTGACCATGGTGTTCGTCGGGCGGATGCTGCGCGCCAGCCGCGATCTCAACGACATGAAAATCCTGATGGTGGTCGACCGCGCCGATCTCGAAGACCAGTTGACGGGCACCGCGCGGCTCATCGGAGGAAAGATCAACCTCGTGGAAAGCCGCGCGGCGGTGCGCGATGTGCTGTCCTCTCCCGCGTCTGACGTGAACATGGTGATGGTCCACAAGTTCGTCGAAACGAAGGACGATCTGCCGGACAGTTTTCGTGAAAAGCTGGGTCGCTATGCTCCCCCGCCAAGCGCCGAAAGTTTCGGCGTGGTCAACACCTCCGAACGCATCCTGATCATGGTCGACGAGGCGCACCGCACGCAAGGCAGCGACATGGGTGACAACCTGTTCGAAGCCTTCCCCAACGCCGCGCGCGTTGCCTTTACCGGCACACCGCTGATCACCGAACGCCACGCCGGGCGGCAGACAGTGAAGCGGTTCGGCGAATACATCGACAAATACAAGCTCATGGACGCGGTGGCCGACGGCGCAACGCTGCAGATCCTTTATGAAGGTCGCACTGCCAACACCGCCCTGCGCGACAAGGCGGAGTTCGACCAGGCTTTCGAGGATCTGTTTGCTGAGCGATCCGCCGAAGACCTGCTGGCCATCAAGAAGAAATACGGCGCGACCGGTGACATATTGGAGGCGGAAAGCCGGATCGGGGCCATCGCCCGCGATCTGGTGGGGCACTATGTTGACAACATCCTGCCCAATGGCTTCAAGGCGCAAGTGGTGTGTCACAGCAAGCTGGCCGCGGTGCGCTATCAGCGCGCGTTGCGGGAAGCCTTGGTTGAGCGGCTGGAACGGGAGACTGACCCGGAAGCCAAGCGGCGGATCGCGTTCCTGAAAGTGGCGGTCGTCGTTTCCTCAGACGCCACCAATGAATCCGCCGAAATCACTGCCGCCCGGCGGGAGGCGCGAGAATGGAACGCCGTCGAGAATTTCTGCAAGCCGTTCAATCTGGACGAATACGATCAGGCCAACACCGGCATTGCCTTCCTCGTCGTCTGCGACATGCTTCTGACCGGCTTCGATGCCCCGATTGAGCAGGTGATGTATATCGACAAGCGGCTGAAGGAGCACAACCTGCTTCAGGCCATTGCCCGCGTAAACAGGGTGACGCATGGCAAACAGCGCGGTTTCATCGTCGATTATATCGGCTTCGCAGGGCATTTGACCGCCGCGCTGAAAATCTATGCCGATCAGGAACCAGAGGACCTAAAGGCAGGGTTCCAGAACCTTTCGTCCGAACTTCCGATCCTCGAAGAACGCTACCGCCGCATGCTTCAGCATTTTCAGGGGCTGGGCGTGCATGACATCGAGGCGTTCCTGACCGGGGCGTTGGCCTCTCCTGAGGATGACGTGCGTGTGGTCCACAATGCGGTGGATGCGCTGGAGGGGATCAAGGCGCGGGCGGATTTCGAAGTCTACCTCAAGAAATTCCTGATGAGCCTGGACCTGATCCTGCCGGGTGCCGCCGCCCACCGCTATCGTGGCCCGGCGCGGCGGTTGGGCTATCTGATGCGTATGGCCAAGGAACGGTTTAAGGATGATTCCATTGATCTCGCCGGGGTGGGCAAAAAGGTCGCGGCGCTGATCAACAAGCATCTGATCGAACTCGGCGTCGATCCGCAGATACCGCCGGTCGAACTACTCGACCCCAATTTCGTTGAGCAGGTGACGGGCCATGCCCAAGGCAGTACCCGCGCCAAGGCCAGCGAGATGGAGCATGCCATTCGCAAGCACTGCACCATCCATTTCGATGAAGACCCGGCCTTCTTCGAACGGATGAGCGAAAAGCTCGACACGCTAATCGCCAAGCATGGCGATGACTGGAAACTTTTAGCCGAAGCATATGAGCAACTGCGCGCGGATATCCGGGCGGGTCGCGGGGATGGTGTTACCGAGCAACCCGCTGAGGTGACTGTTTTCAAGGACAACCTTTTCGCCTTGATCGGGGACGGCGCGACCCTATCGCTTGAAGATGCGGCAATGTTGGATGCCCTGTCGTCTCGCCTTGTAAGCCTTATTCGTGATGCCATCGTGATTGTCGATTTCTGGCGGAAGCCAGATCAAGTGCGGCGCTTACGGGCCAACATCGACACCGAATTGATGGTGTCTGGCATCAGCGCTGTTCAGGATCACCACCAGCGGATAGCCGTGGAACTGACCAAACTGGCCGAAAAGCGCCATGCGGAGTTGCTGCGGCCATGAAGATGTGTGCGCAAGATATTGAATTCACGCTGATACGTAGCGAGCGGAAAACGGCTGATATCGTGATCGAACGATCTGGCGATGTCATCGTGCGCGCCCCGCTTGGCGTTGAGGACGAGAAGATCCGAGAAGTCGTGGCTGACCGGGCGCTATGGGTGCATCGATCGCTTGCGGAATGGGAAGACCTGAACGCCAGCCGAAGGCACCGTCCCTTGGTTCAGGGGCAAGGCTTTGCCTATCTGGGGCGATCCTATCGGCTGAAATTTGTGCCAGATAGCGAAGTGCCACTGCGTTTGAAGAACGGTCGATGGGAACTCTCGGAAGCCTTCCTCGCCCTTGATGGCGACGCTGCCGCCCGCAAGGCGTTCCGCGACTACTATATTGCCAAAGGCATGCAGATTTTCAGCGAACGCGTCCGGCAACTCGCGCCACTGGTCGGCGTGGAGCCGGGTGAAGTGGCCGTGAAAGAGCTGGGATATCACTGGGCCTCATGCGGTTCGGGCGGCGCAATGAACTTCCACTGGAAGACGCTAATGGCCCCGCAAACCGTGATTGATTACATCGTGGTCCACGAACTCTGCCACCTTCGACACCGCGATCATTCAGATGCATTTTGGAACGAGGTCGACAAGGTGCTACCTCGATACAGGGAACGCAAAGAATGGCTAAGGGTGAATGGGGCGGCGCTGGATATCTAACATGCCGGGCGGTGGCCGCGAAGTTTGGGTTTGTTACACCCCAGTTTAGCTTTCAGTTCTGACACTTGGTCAGATAGCTGCTCGATCTCGCCCTGTTGGCGTTCGACCTCACCCCTCAGTGCCGACACCGATGCCCGTGCTTCGTCAGGAGTTGAGGCATAACTATCAACGTCGCGAATATGCTGATCGATTGCGCCACGCACGGCGGTGGTCTCAGTCGAGAGTTTGCCAGCTATTTCCTCGTTCCGACTAGCGAGATTTGTAAGGAATACTACGAAAGTCACAGATACAGCCAAGATCGCACCAGCGGCGGCGATCATGGCGAAGAAGTTGTAGCTTCGCATTTTGTCCGCTTGGTCAAGCGCACCTTTGGCGTCATCCTTCGCGGATTCCGCGTCATTCGCTGCCTTCGTTGCAGCGACTGCGGCCTCGCCTGATTTAGAGTTAGCTTCTTCGACCATATCCGGAATTGAACTACGGATCGCGATTGGCGCGGCATCGTCGAATATTGGTTTCGCCGCCTTCTCGATGAACTTCTTGATGTTAGGAAAATCGGAATTTGAAGGCGGTCGGCCATGGGACGGACTGGACGATGTCTTTGTAAATTCGATCCAAATCAGTCCATCGTCTCTTGATATACAATATGGTTCGTTCGTGAGATTGTGCAACGGTATGCACAGCTTACCCCAGAACCCAGGATCCACGAGCGGCCCTGTACCAAGCAGGAGCCCGCGGTGCACATGATTTATCTGAAGGTTGAAGCGAACTGCAATGAATGAAGGGAGCCGAAAATATATTGCGGACTCAACAAAAACTATCGAGTTGGCCGGAATTTCGAGAAAATCTTGAGAGCCGTCGTAAATTTTTTTGGGATAGTTCACACCCTTTTCATAAATGAAGGCCTCACCTCCGATTTTGCTTTCATACGAAGCGGCTTTCAGGGAGGATTCAGCACCGCTCCTTCCATCGAAAGGAGCAATCATACCAGTCTTTTCTACATATTTGATTATGTCGTCTGCCGATAGCAATGCTGGCGGGATCTCTGGGAATGGATCTTTTGCGGGGCTAGGCTCAGACATTTTGAATGGTCCGGCGAGCGCCAAAGCGGATGCGTCGTTGAGCTCAAACATTTAGCTACGACCCAAGGACTTGAGTCGATAGCTTCAAGTTGGGAACTATGCCGCGATCAGAGAATCCAAAATGGGTTATTGGGCGGTTGATAACGTCGGAGACTTTTTGAATAAAATTACCAAGTCTGCTGTTGTCATCATTCAAATCAGACTCGACGCCAATATAATCCAGATGATTCAAGACAAGCATGGTGGGATTGTTAGAAGCGATCGCTGACTGCACCACAGATGCATCGAATTGACCAACGCGCCGCAATTTCCTGGTCACGGTCGTGAATTCTCTAAGATCGACCGCCGTCTCGATAGAATCGGAGATTGCCTTCCAAGAAGTCTCACCTGGCAGTGGTCCGGAATTTCCCGCAACGCGGATCGGATAGGAGCGGATGACAAGCACAACGTTGTCTACATCGATCGGGCTTAATCCCGTTTCCGCCAAAGCCGCTGCAGCCGTCGTGGCTCGTGAGGTGGCCTTCGGCCAAAACCCACCGTCGTAAAGGGACAGTCCAAATCCTTGGGTTCCCTCGATGATAATTCGTGCGCCAGCGTTTAGCCATTGCCGCATTAGCAATGTGGTATCACACAAATAATGCTCAAGCGGTTCACAGTGCGCAGCATCATGGCGATGCAAGGGAAAGTTCGAAGCTTCACGAGCGGCGGTTGCCATCACGGCTGCGCCGACACCGCTTCCTGTCGAACCAATGCCAGAGACAAGCCCTGCTTCTTGCTCCCATGCCTTTTGCTCAGGCGTGATGATGTTCGCGTATGGGCTGATAAAGATTCGATCACGCGGGTAGTCGAGCAGTTCGATCTCACTCCGCAAAACATCGACATCAATGAACGATCCTGCGGGGAAAACTACATCGACATTTCGATCTACAGCACCGGCAGGGAGCTGTCGGAGCGCAAACTTTCGACCCGAGCGATCATAGGCAGTGTGCCCCGAATTCGGGCCGCCGACGCGCACCACCCCGATGCGGCGCTCGGTTGCCATTCTCACCAGCTCCAGAGAAACCTTACCCTTGCCCTCTGAGCCGAACTGACCTCCGACAACGATTGATACGGGCATTAGCTCTCCTTCTCCCACTCAGCCGAAAGACTCATGAGCGAGGTAGCCATATCTTCCTTTGACCCGTTGTTGAAGAATGTTTGATGGGCAAGGCGCTCCAATGTCGGCACCATCCGCTCGACCTCTGACATAATTGCCTCATTGAACGCTTGGTTCGCTTCCGACGGCTTTGAGCCCATTCGTTCGGCGTAGCGCTCTTGCCGGGTGTCCATAGGTGCGGAGACATATACATGGACAAAGCGAAAACCGAACTTCTCCTTAAGAAACGCGTGGTCGTCGGGAAAACGAAGGCCGTCAACGACGATGGTGCGTGCACCAGACACCCGCGAGAGGGTTCGTTCGGCAAGCTCGCGCTGGCGACCGTCCCTGTTGATCTCGGCACCCACTAGCTGGCGATGGTGCCGATCCAATGGCAGCCCTCGCGCACGAAGCAGGTCATCAATCACCAAACTGAATCTGGTGTAGGCATAGCCCCTCGACTGCAAAATCTCCGCTAAGGTCGTCTTACCAGCAGCAATCGGTCCGCTGACGCCCACAACAAAGGGCGTTCGGTTCACCTCAAGGCGTGGAATGATGAGTGGCGGTTCATTTGTCGTACCCAGTTCTTCGGATAGCTCCGCCAGATGAAAAGTGCCGACCAAAGCGGAAGTGATCGCATCCAGCTCATCATGCGTAACTTTTGCCGTCGCAAAATCCCCGCGAACACCAAAATTCTTCAATCCAAGTTTCAGCCACTCTTCACCCGCGCCTTTCCGAGGGATTCGCATCACATCCTGGGCGGCACCAGGGTAACTCTCAATCACAGGCAATCCATGTGACCTAAATATTCCGGCCAAACGAATGCCTCGTGCCGTCAATTTTTGCATGCTCGGCAAAAGACTTGGATAGACGTTCACGCCCCGCCGCTTGAGCTCTCGTTCGCAAAATCGCATGATGCCGAATTCGTCGCGCGTCGGATCATCATCAAAAACCGTTTGGCGACCAAACGGAAGGCAAAGCGGCGAGTCAATTGACACGAGATCAGGTGAAGCATCGATCGTGCGCCGAATGAGATCGTCATCAGTGGAGATTGTTTCGGTCTTCGCTCTCGAGCCGTTCAGCAAACACCAGCCCGTTGGGCGCGCCTCGGATCCGGTCAAGTCGATGCCAACGATCCTGGCTTTCTCAGCTTTCAGGCCACCAAACAATTCGCGAAAGGTCGGAGCGCGAGAAAGTCCTGGGTCCGGCTTCTTGAGACCCGAAGGTAGCTCATGGCGATCTGCCGGAGCCGACCATCCAACGAATTTCACAGGCTGCCCGATCAAGTCATGCTCATAGCCCAAACGAGCTAAAGCATGATCAAACAATCCGCCCATGGCAGCAATGTCAGCGCGATTATATGAAATGAGGCGCCGCAAAGAATCGACATCGCCGCGAAGATATTTGTGCCAGAGCAAAACTGCGGCGAAACCGTCGACACCCTCCAATTCTTCACGGAAATTCAGGCCCAACTGATTCTCGATAGCTTTCTGCCCGCCCGTCAGGCCCACGCGACGACATAGATACATTAAGTCGATGTGTGTTGCCGGGAGCTGGGCCTCTGGGAATTCCTGCTTCAGGAATCTCTGGTCGAAGCGGATGCCATTGAATGTCACAACAGCGACGGCTTCTCGTGTGACCTGAAACAATTCAGCTGGGTCTTGCCCTTTGATGAATGTTCCTGATCGTCCGCCCTTCGCCCAGCCGACGAGCGTGATTTCGTCGTAAAAATGGCTCAACCCAGTTGTCTCGATATCGAGAAAAAGGACCTGCTCCGGGTACTCATGACAGATCGCCAGCTTGTTGCGCAGCTCCTTGGGGATAGCCTTGACGGTCAATGTTGGAGGCGTGGATGGCATGGCGGCCTTTAATCACACACTTTAAATTGAGTATACCTGCATCGCTCACATTGTTTGCGCTCGCCGCTCAAAACATGCTGGCCCTCAGCTCCGACGTGCAACCTCCCCATTTTTTACTCGCTCCGCAATCGAATCGGCCATATTTGCACGGGCAATTGCAGCAGGGGAGATCGCGCGATTGTCGCCCTTCAAGATCCTGAGTTAGCCGGCAGGGCAGCAGGCGCGATTTGAGCGTGGGTGAATTGCCGGACCTAGATCATCGCATCGGGAGGACTACGCTTACGGGTAAAATCGGTTGTCGTGATCCCGCTGCCTATGCACATCTCATCGGCAGCTAGATTCACTCTTCTCTCAGCGATCAAATATTATCCAGCGTGTAAGCGCTACGCTGTTCGAGCATCAGTTCCGTTAACGCCCAAACCAGCGCATCCGCCCGATCCGGGGAACCCTCGCCCACATATCCGGCCGAAGTCATTTCGAGCATCTGATCCTCGAGCGCGTCGAAAGCACCGGCATGGCTCACCTTACCCTGCTCGTAGAGCGCGGCCACTGGCTCGGCTCGAACCACTTTGCCGCGGCTGGCGGTTACCAACGTCACAGGCAAATGCTTTGCGGCCGTCCGCAGCACCGCCTCGACCATGGCACCGCCGAAATTCTTCTCAGCAATGACCCGATCGGCCTCGAAGCGATCATAAGCATCCACCACGCGCCGAGCCCAGCCGTCTGGTGAAAGGTTGCAGGAATAATCGGCAAGCACATAGCCACGGCCGTCCATCCCGAGGCCAGCAACCACAATCCCCACATCATCGCCCGCGCCGCGCCCAGCAGTCCCTGAAGGGTCGACAGCCACAACCACGCGCCGCAAATCGGGCGCAATGCGAACCCGCGCGGCATCGATCATCTTGGCCGTCCATAGCGCGCCCTGCACCTCTTCGAGCAGCTCGGCGTAAAGCTCCTGCCTGCCAAGCCGTGTGCCCTCGTAGCGATCCCGCAAATGCGTCAGCACGCCCTCAGGCAAGTTAGACGCATTGTCGAAGGTCGAACCGTGCGTGACCATCACCCCAAGCATACGCACAATCTTGCGGATCAAAGGCGTCGGGCTAGGCGTCGTAGTCAGCACCGCCTGAGGCTTTTGCCCGAGACGCAAGCCAAACAGCATTTGGTCAAAGGCAAGCGGATCAGGCCAGCTGCCGATCTCATCCCCCCACGCCCGGTGATGCTGCGGCCCGCGCAGGCGTTCGGGCTCGGTCGCGGAATAGAGCTTGAAGCGCGTCTGATTCCACAAGATCAGCTCGCCTAGCGATCGATTGTAGGTTTCGATGCAGATCTTCGGGAGCACCGCGAGCAGGCCGCTCTCACCCTCGACGCAGGTGTCGCGGGCATCCTGAAATGTCGGTGCGATTATTGCGATGCGCGCGCCGGCGCTCTGAGCGCCGAACCAAGCAACGTCCTCAGCCCCCGTCCGAGTTTTCCCCCAACCCCGGCCCGCCAGAGCCATCCAGATCGGCCAATTGCCCGGCGGGGTCACCTGATCGGGCCGCGCCCTCGATAACCACTGCGCGCGTGCTTGAACCGCGGCCAGCGATCCCGGCGGCAGCGATTTCAAGAGCTCCGGCGATAGCTGCGAAGGCATCTCCTGCGTCGACATTCACCACGGCGCCCACTGAGATCGGCTTCTCGCGAAACGCGTTGCTAAGCTTGCCGAGAAACCATTGCCGAGCCGACAGAATAACCCGCGCTTTGTTCGCGTCGGGCTCTCTCTCGACCAGATCGAGGGTTTCTTCGGCAAACTGGTGGAAACCTGTCTCTCGCGCCTCCAAAAGCCGCTCAGCGAGGTCGTCATCCCCTTCCATCCACCGCTGCACTGTGCGCCGCGATGGCATGCCCTTCCGCTTGCAAATCGCGGTGAGCGACTTGCCCTGCGCAAGCTGGTCGATGATGCGCTCGATGAGCCGTTCGTCTCTAATTGTCGGTGGAGACATGGCAAATCCATTATGCAAATCCACAGAAGTGACGGTTGCCCCTTAGGCGCAGGCTGACAGGAGACAAATGGCCTGCCCGGCAGCCAAACAATGCCTTCGCTGCAAGATACACTGAACGACTAGATCGGAGTAGGTTCGTTGAAAATCGACTAAGCTGGCGATCCCAGTCTCGGATTAGACTTTAGATTCCCACCGATATTTGACCCATGTTTCGTCCCGTCCCTTGTTGCGAGCAGCGAGGGAGGGAGACGTGAACCCATAGGGCCGTTCGATGCTGATATTCGACTTGTGGTCGGACACGAGTGTGCCGATCTCCGGCAACGAATTCCTGACCGAGCGATAGCGGATCTGATCGCCAATCTTCACGGCCCAGCATGCATCGACATTTTTTTGGTAGGCTTGGTTCGACTTGCCGCGGCAGATCTGCTTCTCTGACTTAACGTCATGACATGACAGAGGATAGTTTAGAGTCAGGCTCTTAGGTCAACCAATGGTTCCGACATTGGCTGTCATGGCTGCCAACCCTTTGGCGCCCACTGCAAGCTCGGATTGACGCTGACGGAATTTTCGCCGGTGTAGGCGGGGCTCGGTACGAACACAGTTCTGGCCACTGGTTCACCGTTGAGGGCCCGCACCAAGTTATCAACAGCGGCCCGTCCCATAAGCACCGGGTTTTCATCGACATTCAGGTCGATCAATCCGTCCCGCATATAAGGCAGGCTCTCTTGGGAGAATGACGCGGTGGTCAAGACAATTTCGGTTCGCGAGGCGTTCCGCATCGCGTCGACGGCCCCCATTGCCATCCCATCGGCCACAGTGAACAGTCCATCAAGCTGGCGATTGGCCGAGAGCAAGTCTTCCGTCAGTCGCTGCGCATCCGCGCGATCCGGGATCCCGTTGCGCTCGGCAACGATCTTTATACCGGGGAATTCAGCGGCTAACACTTCCTTGAACCCCTTCACGCGTAAGGATGCCCAATCTGCTGCTGCGGGACCGTTCAACATAGCGACGCTTCCCTTGCCTCCCAAAGCCTTGCCCATGAAACGCGCCTGCTGACGACCGATCTCCAGATCGTCGTTCACCACACTGCTCGAAATGCCTTTGGTCGCTGCAGATGTGACATGGGCGAAAACAGGAGTGCCATTGGCGCTTATACGATCGACAACAGGAACCACGCCCGTGCTGCTTGTCGCAGCGATTAAGATGGCATCAACGTCCTGTGAAGCGAGATCTTCGAGTTGGCTGTTCTGCCGATCGACATTGTCATAACCATCCGCAGACAGCCAAATCACTTCCAGCCCAAGCTTGTCAGCCTGATCCAGAACCCCGTAAGCCTCGTTTACCCAGAAGGGCGAGGCCATGAACGGGAACAGCACTCCGATCTTGTAAGGTCTAGCCGGCGTGGGGCTGGGAGGGAGGGTCGCAGGCAATGCCGCCGTTTCCTCGCGCACCGCGATGGACGTTTCAGTCTCAACGGAACCGCTGTTAGCCCTCCAGATCAGCAGCGCAGTCACGACCAGAGCCAGTGCCAGTAATACGAAAGCTAATTTCCTGTTCACTGCAAACCTCCGAGATTATGAACTGCATCGCGTCTCAACTTATCGATGACCGCCGCGATGATGATAATGAGCCCAACCGCAATCAGCTGGATGAAGGACGATACATTGAGGAGGTTGAGCGCATTGGCTATCGCGGTCAGGAAAATCGCGCCTCCGGCTGCGCCATAGACCGACCCTCGCCCCCCGAACAAGCTCACACCGCCGATAACCGCCGCCGCGATTGCCTGAAGAGCCATATCAGATCCGGCTGTAGGGTGACCACTTGAAATGCGCGCGGCAAGCATAATCGCACCGATCGAAGTGGTCGTCGCGCACATGACGTAGGCCAAGAGCTCGATCCGTTTCACAGCCAAGCCGGAAAGGAAAGCGGCTCTCGCGTTGCTGCCGACCGCACGTATGGAACGGCCGAGTACCGACCTGTCAAGCATCAGCCAGGCCGTTATGGTCACGGCGAAAGCTACGATGAAAGGGATCGGAATGCCTAGAACCGATCCATAATAGGGTAGGAAAAAGCCGGAAGGAACCTTAAAGACCGGCTGACCCGAGGAGGCAACAAGCGCGCCGCCTTGCAGGACGGAACCGATGCCCAGCGTTACCACGAAAGGCGATAACCCGAAACCCGCAACTAGGCTGCCATTGACCAGCCCAACAGTCCCGCCCAGCAGGATTGCAAGGGGAATGGCGACTGCGATGCCTATTTGCTGCGACAAAAGCGCAAAGGCCACGCTGGTAGCGACCACGACTCCGCCCTGCGACAAATCGAGACCGCGTGAAACTAGGACGTAGGACTGCCCCACGGCTAGTATCACCAGCGGGACGGATTGCCGCAGGATGTTGAGCAAGTTGTCAGCCGTGTAGAAAAGCGGCTGCACCACCGCCACCACCGCGGCTGCTACAAGCCCAAGGGTCACCAGCACGACGTGCATCGTGCGATCAGTAGTCATCCAGACACCTCCATCGCACTCTCGTATCCTTCTAATAGACAATGCTCGATGGCTTCCGGAGTAAGTTCCTCCTTTCGTAATTCTCGCAGCCCCTCGTTGTCCTGCAGCACCAAAACCCGATCAGAAATCATAACCATATCCTCCCATTCCTGGCTCACCAGTACGATCCCTGTTTCGGAGGATATTCGCCAAAGTTCTGTCTGGATCTGTAGTCTGGTCGGCGCATCGACACCGGAAAAAGGCTCGTCCAGAAGAAGCCCATCAGGGCTGCGGGCGCAGAGCCGAGCCAGCAGCGCCTTTTGGCGATTGCCGCCGCTGAGCGTTTCTATGGGCACGTCGACAGATGCGGCGACAATGGCAAAGCGCTGCTGTAGGTCGCTTGCGAGCGCGCGCTCTGCATCGGTTGCGATCCAACCCAGCTTGCCGAGTTCCCTCCACGATGATGCGGCAAGACAGAACTGTAAGGATTGCCCAGGGAAGTCCCACTCCCGATCCCGCTCCCGGCTCAGATACTTGATGTCCAACCCCGCGGTGACGGCCTCGATCCACGGCGCCTGCCTGGTGCGGCTCAGCCCAGCGGCGAACCGCAGGATATCGCGCGAAGACCTTCTAGCGCCTAGGGCAATGCCAACAATTTCTCCGCGCCGGATGAAGATTGGCGCACCGCCCGCCGAGGCAACCAGCTGCAGGACAGGCTCGCCGAGGTGACGACTCGTCTGCTCGCGAGCGCGCGGAAGTGTAGCCGCATCCTTTACCAGCAACGCCACCAGGGTCTCGCGACTTAGGGTGACGGTCGGGCTGTCGAGAGCGACGACGCCATCCTTGAGCACCACTATTCGGTTCGCATGCGCCAGAGCGGCTGAAAGGTCATGCGTCACCCAGACAACGCTCGCGCCGGCTTCGGCAGTAGACCGCATCGCGCGATGGATCACCGCGCGCGTCGGCAGGCTCTGGCCGGCGGTCGGTTCATCGAACAGGGCCGCGTAACGGGCGCCGCTGCAAACCAGCGCAATCTCGACTAGCTGCCGCTGATGCTGGGGGAGGCTCTCCACCGTTTCATTGCCATCGACATCCGGGGCTAGCCCTTGCCACGGCTTACCATGATCAAGTTCCGCTAGGATGCGAAAATGGTCTGCCACGGTCCACAGAGGGATCAGGGCCCCTTCTTGGTCGGCCATCCAGATGCCCGCCTTGCGCGCGGCGGCAATCGATCCGGCCGCGCTTATGCCATCGCCAGCAAAAACCGATCCGGAACTGGGGCGCATCGCACCGCCCAGCAACCGCAACAGGGTTGATTTTCCGGCACCATTGCCACCGATTAGGGCGACCACCTCGCCAGGACGGAAGGAAAGGTTGATGTCGCGCAATACCTGCAGCGACCCAAAGGAATGCGAAAGGGCGCGCGTTTCGAGCATCAGATGGTCGCGCCTCCGCCCGGCGGAGTGTCAACGGAAGACCCGTCGGGCATCGCTTCCCTGACGCACATTTCGGCAATCTTGTTCGGAACCTCGGCAAAACGCCAGGCGATGGTGCGCTTGCCGGCCCGGGGCTTCTGTAAGATCGCGGTGCGGTGAACCCAGCGTATACTGTCCTTACCAATGCGCAGCTTCATCAGGTCCTCCATGCCATAGCCGTCATCATTATCCTTGGCTTTGAGCGCCTCTGTGATCGTCTGCGTCCGCTCGGCGAAATCCATCTCCATCAACGTGCCGTCTGGGCCCGTGGCATAGGTGGCGATAACGACCATCTTGCCCATGATTTCGACCAGCGTCTTGTCTTCGTCGCCGAATTCACGGCTGATCGTGCTCAGATTGCGCACATCCATGCCCGTCAAATCCCGAAACGGCTCGAGGAACAGCTTGTGATAACCGGGTGTCTCGATCTCGACGCGGCGTGTATCCGCGCATACGCGCAACGAACCGCAAATGGGCCGCGCCCCGGTGTCGGCCGGTGCTGCGCCAGCATCAAAGCGACGCGCACTGGTCGCAGCGCCTCCGATCTTGAAGCTGGCTTCCATGATTATGCTTTTCAGCGCAGCTTGCCTCGCCTTTACTGCGTCCTCGCAAGGTGCGCCGGCAGACCATTTCTCAGCAACGTTTCTCAGATATTTGTTAAAGTGGAGCTCATACGCTTCGATGATCGGGACTTTGACGTTGTCAAATTCCGCCTGCCCCTCGTCCGAGTTTCTAATCAATTCGGTTCGCAATTGCTTCAGCGCTTTGCCGCTTTCCCAGAAGCCGTTCAGGTTCGCGGAGACCACCTGCCTCTGCTTTGGCCCAATGCCATGCCAATGGACAGCAAATGCAATGTCGATCACCGCAGCCCACGCGATCGCATCAAGCTTCGAAATTAGCTTCTCGGCATTCTCGTGCGCGAAGATATGCGTTGCGACAGGCACGAGAAACCGGTCCGAGTCTGTCTTGTTAGTCGGGTCTACACGCAGCGCTGCAGCGCAATCCGCAAGGAAGCATGAGAGCCTTATGCGAGCAGCGGCACAACCGTCCATCGCATCGGCGACCAACACATCAATTGGATCGTCTTCGCCCACAGAGGCATAGAGCCGATCTTTGATGAGCCCTTTTATGGCTTTTTCAGGCTTAGAGAGATCGGCATCCTCGAGGCAAGATATCGCGTCGGCCGAAATCATCCGAGAGATCGAGTACTCCCTCCTTACATCAAAATCAGGGGGATCAATCAAACGATAAGCGTTCATGACATCTTTTAGAGAGGTCGCAAAATTAATGCGCGACTCGTGGTCACGAAGGTAATTTTGCTCTCGTCTAGTTACATGATTTCCAGTGGAAAGATCAAGAAACGAATACTTTTCAAGACTATTTGTAATTCTACTAATTTTATTTGACGAAATATTTTTCGATTTTGCTATCGCCGCATATGCAACTGATCTAAATTCAAGACTTCCCTTGGTCTCCCTTTGAATAACCCACCGGAATTGCTTATTTGAAAAACTTAGCGCGCTGTTCGCAGCAGCACAATTATGACTAATTATACCTACATCTAAATGGGAAATATAGTTGCTAATGTCTGGGAGATTATCGTGAACGATCTTGAGCGGATTTCTTTCGTAAATCGTTTCATTATTTCCATCGTCAGAAAGATTTTGGTCAGTTTGGATGCTGCAATTGACACGAAAAACTGCCTCAATCTCTCTCTTAAGATCTTCGGGCGGCAGAAAATGCCTAATGGCGCGAAGACCAACGATTGCCATGCCATAAGGGCCGCTTGGGAGGCGGTCGCCATCGCCGCTGTCGATCTCTGCATAATCGCCAAGCGAATACCCCCACCCGCCATCGTGAAAACGGTCGGCCCCAAGGCAAAACGCCGCCATGCGCGCGCACCGGGTGATGTGGACCGCTTTCGGATCTACTAGGGCCCGGAGAAGCTGCTCTTCGCCATCGTCGATCAGCACCTGCTTCCTGAAGTCGATAAATTTTCGCCGCTTCACCAGCTCCTCGAGAGTGGCAACCCACTCCTCATCGAGAAAACTCTCCTCCTCGGGGCTCAAATCGCGCCGACAAATCAGATCGGGCGTTAGGCGTTGCCTAAGGGCATCATCGCTAGTTATTACGTCTTGATAAACCCGAAGCTGCCGCGATATAATAACAAACGCATCATCGAAATTTCTGGAATTTATCTTAAAAAATCTATATATTTCACGAAAACACCAAATAGAGCTGAAATAGTTATCATCAAGAATTATTGCAAAATACGCAGATCGGTCGATTGATTTGAAAACTTTTGAATCTATTCTTTTGGTATTGCCATCGCAACGATAAAAATAAATCTCCTCTTTTGGAACTTTCGCGCATTCCTGGATTTTATCGTAAACGAGGCTCGTAATGGGTAAATTTTCTTCGTTTTCCGCCGTCGAAATGAACACTCGAAAATCGTGCATGCCTACCCCCTAGCAAAGCAGAGCCGCCAATTCGGCACAATCTGTTCCATCTCATCTATTGTCAACTAGCCCAGACGCGCCCAGCCGGCCCAGCCGGAGGCATTGACGTGGTCCATCAAGGGTGTGCGGGTCAGGGCAATACCGCGCCGGAAATCCTCTTCGGGGATGCCGATCCGCCCGAGTTCAGCGAAGGTGACCGGCACTCCGATCCGCCGGTAGCAGGCGCGGAGAAGGTTGAACGGCGCATCGTCACCGCTTGCCTCTGCCCAGGTCAGAAGCGCCAGAAGCGAGGCGAAACCCACAATCTTGCCATGAGTTGCCACCATCCGTGGATGCGAGAAGTGCGCCCGAAGCGTGTAATACAACTGGTGTTCGCTCGCGGCCGGCACCTGGTGGTGGCCATCGATCGAAAAATCGTGCAGGCGGCGAGCAAGATCCCGAAGACCCTCCTCGTCGAGCGGGTAAGATGCCGCTTCAACCCAATCGATGGCGGAGCGGCATCGCGCAGGCAAGCTGAATTCCGCCGCATAGTGGTGACCGGCAAGCCACGCCTGCTCGGCCGCGGCGCCACAGGTGGACAGCAGGTCGCCAAGGCCCGATGCTGACCAGTTCTTCACTGGATCGGCATGGTTGGCGATAATCGTTGGCATGCTGATCACCGTTTCGCGCGGCCCAGCGGTCCGGTGGTTAATCAGCCTCCCGTACACTTCGATGACGCTGGTGGGCGAACTGATGCAGGAATTGGAAAGGATCGTCGGTACGCAGATGACGCTCACCCCCTGTTCCGCGGCAAGCGCCCGGCCCACATCCAGCGCAGTACATCCGCCAACCGCAACGACTAGGCTGACGCCGTCTGGCCAGCCAATTGCGGCAACGGTTTCCGCCTTGCTATCGTCGATCTCGATCGGGCGGAGGCCGCCAGCAGCAAGCACCGGCGCATTGTAACCATCGGCAATCACCATGCCGCCATGAGCGGCAAGCCGCTTCACCAGTTCCACAAGGGGCTCTTCGGTAAAGCTCAGCATCGCTGCACTTTCCCGCCTAGGCGCAAGGCTCGAACCGCTGGCAGCCACTTCGGACATCAGGTCTATTCCATATCAGCCAACAATTACGGCGCAACGTAAGCAAGCGGATCATTAACAGTTGCTTGAGCGTCTCACCCCAATTCAACACTAGGCTGCGTCAAATCGCCTTCCGACTAGAGGGCGCTAATCCCCTCGGTCTGACGAATGATCCAGTTCTGAAGTTCATCAGGTATCTTTATCAGCGTCGCATCTTCTCTGCACCCGGCAGCGTATCCGGCAGCGGCTGCAAATGCGGCCAGGGTCAGAGCAGTGGTGATCTGTATCTGCTGTTCGGGCAAAGAAACACCGCTGTCATCGAAATTCACGGGAAATCCGCCGCGCAGGATCCGTAAGGCCCCAGATCCAAGCGGGATTTCCGTGTGCGGGACGGGCCAGCCGCTGTCCGGATATTGCCGTATCAGCCGCAACAGAGACGAAAACTCGATGTCCTCCGACGAGCAACTCACAAGGACCTGACCATCACGGAATGCGGACGGGGGCCAGTCGCCGAAAAGAGCTTCGCCTGTGCAGCCGAGAATGACATCAGCTCTGCAGACACCCTGCTTCAGCAGCGCCTCGTCTTGGCCTGCATTGTCTTTATCAAATGCTTCAAAGCAAATGCCACGCAGGGTCAAGGCGTCTGCCAGTGCCTTGCCGACAGGCCCCCTGCCGATGACGCAAACTCGGACATGAGGCCAGTTTCCGGGGCTCTCCCAGTCGATCTGCTCTAGGATCTCATTCGCAAGTATTCGGCTTTCATGGACGCATTTCGCTGCCGCCCGCGCGAGATTAACCACCGGGAGTCTGAACGCCTTATGCTCGACACGCCGCAAGCCGCTCGATGTCTGTTCAACCGCCACGACCTGCCGGCTTGCCCAGTTCGATTCAAACGTGTCGGACACGTGCAGCATCAATCGCCCGCCAACGTCTCCTACCAAAATCGGACTCAGGTCGTCAGTCGGAATCCTTGACTTTGCGAACTGCCAGAAGGTCTTGATTTCTTGATCCCGGCTCGAACCGTACCGGCCAGGTTCCGCGGGAGCTTGTCCGGCAAAAACAGTTGCACCGAGGTCACTCAAAGCGTCGATGCACCTTTGCGAATCCGAGTACCCTTTACCAAGCACGATAGTTCGGGCCGGATCTATACCCATATCGAACAGCACCTTGAACAACGTGATGTTCGTCGCCAACAGGTGCTGGACGCAGATCAGATGGGTGGATTTTTCAAAGCTAAAGCCGTCAGATCGAAGCCGATTCACCAACGCGTCTACGAGAGGAAGGCTCGGTAGCTTGAATTCTGGCAAGTGTCGATCGGTGGGTTTCATCGCGTGAGGCGCCTAAATCTATACGAAAAAGGCGGCAAGCAGAGTTTGCTACCTTTCATTCAGTGCATCCAATAACACCTTGCACCTGCTTGCGGTCCTTGTCGCGAGCCCATTCGCTGAGGTCATTCCACGGACGCAGGTCCGGATGGAGGCGGCGCGAGTTTTCGCGCTGATCAGAAGGTGCCCACCCGGCTAGAAGGCGTTCGGCGCACCATCGGTAGTGTTCCGTCTCGGCAAGCGCTTCGACCAGCACAGTCCCATCTAGCCCGCTAGTTGTGGCATCCCATAACTTGATCGCCAAATGATCCGCAGCCGCACGATTTGCGGCGACGTAGGTTTCGGGGAGGTCTTCCCAACGCCCGCTTGCAGGCACCGTCCTACCACCGCCAAACTGGCGATCATAGGCGACGTGGATTTCCGCCGCCTTCTGATCAGCCGAGCGATTGCGCAAAGTGTTAACAGTCAAGCCAGCCCCAAGAATAATTGGCGGAAGGAATGCAAGCTTGTCGGTCCCGAAGATGGTCTCGATTGCACAGCCAGCCTCCAGAATTGGTACAGCTGGCGCGGGCGAAACATGTTCTTGCCTCAGCCGCGCCGCCAACGAGAAAGCTTGCGCCAGGGTAACATCTGCCTCCCCGGCGTCGATCAGATGACAGGTAACGTCAGCCGAATGGAACGCTGCATCGGCTGCAAGGATCACAATTTCCGGACATTGTGCAGCCGCCCCGAACACACCGTGTGCATGGCGCGTCAGCTGCAAGAAAGCATCAGGCAACGGTGCATTCGTATCAATCCCGACCCATAGGATTCGCGGCGCGTCCAGCCGAACCGACCAGAACTGTTGCAAAGCTATCTCGGCTGCCCAGACCAATGCCTCGCTCATGCCCCACAAGCACAGCGTAACACGCGGCTGCTGGCGCGAAATCGCCAAGTCAAGCATGTTAGGATTAGCTAGTGCGGCACGCACCGCAGCTGCGGAGGGTGAGTGCGGGCGCAGCCGGATCGCGTTGTCCAGCATCAGATCGGGTGATTGCAGCAAGGCTTTCTGCAGCGCGGCTGAGCGGACAAGCAGATCGATTTCTTCAACATTGAGGGCCTGACTTGAGCGCAGGGACGACGCTGTAGCGATGGCATTGGCGTCGCTATCTAGCCAGACCACCACCGATCCTGCGCCGATAAGAGAGGCCGGGGGCGAAGAAAGGCAGATTATGCCCACAGCACCTAGCATACTTTGTCGCTCCTCATCCTCCGAAAGGCTGGGGTCGATCAGTATTATGGTCTCTCCGGCTCGACCACTTGCCAAAGCCAACGCGTCTGCACTTTTGCACTGACCAAACACAACGGTATGGCCGTACAACCTCTTGGATGCGAGTAGTCGCGCAACGCCCACAAGCAGTCGCTGACGCAGCAGCCAGAAGACACTTATCACTGGGATCAAAGGCCCAGTTGTTCGAGCAATCATCTCCGGCAGCGTAAGGTTTGCGCCTTTTGCGAGCGAAAACTGCGGTACGAGATAAAGGAAAGGTGCGTACAGCAAATCTGTCGCCTCAGCCAAACCGGGCGCATCTCCAGCGATACGGTATTGCTCTGCCACAGCCCACATCGCGCAACTGGCAGTCACCAGCACTAGCAGCCCAAGCAGCATTAGCCGCCAGACACGCAGAGGAGCATAGGCGCTACGGATGAGTCCACGGGAGAGCCGAGCGGCAAAGTTGGGACTTTGGGTCACTAATTCTGATGCTCCCAAGTGTATAGCCGTTGATTATTCAGTCTTCGTCTTTCTTCGACCATTTTGAAATTGGATGGTTCGATTGCCCAACCGCGAGGTCCTAGCCCAGAGTAATGGGCCGCGCCGCGTAGGCAAAGCGCCAGTCGGCGAGATCTTCGTCAAGCACGGCCTGCGTGTCGAGCAACAGGTCGAGCAACGGTTCGAACAGCGGCGGCTTGCTTGCGCAGGCCTTCGCTCCACGCCCTTCCGCTTGTGCCTTGATCAGCGCGGCACGACGCGACAGCGCCTTCAGGCGCGCGGCGGTGTCTTTCGAGCGCATCGCGAAACGCTCGAAATCGCCTTGGAAGCGGATGCCTGCCGCTGCCGCTGCCACCGCTGGCAGCACCGCGCCGGAAAAGGCAGCGAAGTTCTTGATCGTGCCATAAAGGAAATACAGCACCGTACCCGGCCAGCCCGGCAGCGGATCCCAGTCTAGCAGCTTGTTCGCCCACCACATTACCAGGAACCCCGAACTGATAATCAAGGCGAGCTTTATCGCGAACAGGCTGAAACTGTCGAGCCGGTGGTTAAGCGTCTCCAGCCGAAGCCGGTTGAATCGGTGATAGCGCTGCTGATCGGCGATCACCTTGCTGGCGGCCTCCGCGAGCTGCCCGATCCGCGCTGGGTCCATTCTGGTACTGCTCTGCTGCCCTTCACAGAGGCCGTCGTGCGGCAACGCTGGCAGCGTTGCAATGGCGTTAGCGTAGTGCGGGGCCCAGACTGTGCGTACGCCGTGGTGGGAATGGTGATCGCCGTGATCATCATGATCGCTCCGCTCATCTTCCTCCTCGGGGTCTTTGAGCTCCGCAATCGGTCGCCGTCCCGAAAAGCCAGCCCAGGCGAGCAATTGCCCGCTGCGCTGGCTTTCAGCGATCAGCCGTGCATCGAGCCAGCGCTGGTGCGTATCCTGTGGGCGGGGCAGGAACCTTTGCCAAAGGTTCGGCTGAAGCCCCGCCTTTGCCACCCTCACCGGATCGAGCGCGCTGGTGCGCCAAAAGATGGACGCAGCCAACATCACGGTTCCCAGCTCCAGCATCACAAACACAGGCTTCGGTTCCGACAAAAATGACACTAATTGCGTCAAGAAGGGGGAGTCCAGTTTGACTCCATAGAACAGCCATTTCAGATCGCCGAAGATTGCCGAGAGAACTGCCCAAGTCACCGCCACCGGGGCCAGCAGGAAAATCCACACATAGGCCGATCGGTACTGGTTGCTCAGACGTAGGGCGAGCGCGTCAGCCTGTTTAGCATGATCGAGCAAGGGCTTCGCGTTGGCCGTGCCGGGCTGCTTGCCGTCGACTCCGAAGTTGAAATCGTAGAGCAGAGTCTCGTGGTAGCGGTTGCCCTCGCGATGGCGAGCAAGGCGAAAGGGATAGCTGCGCAGGGGCACGGGGCCCTTGTTGGGGGCCAGGACCTTCTCGGCATTGCTAGGCTCGAGCAGCGTCATGTTTGGATAGCGCAGCACCAGGTAGAGCATCCGCGCATAAGCACGGAATGTATCGCCGGGAACCGGCGGCAGGGGGGGCTCGCCGCTATTCGGGCGGGCGACCCATTCCTCGGCCGGGTCCTCGCGCAGGAATTGTGCGACACAGATCGCCCGATCGGGATTATGTCCCAGCATTACCTGTTCGACCGCACACTGGATCGCCGCGTTTTGGCCCGTGCTGACGGCTTCGTCGTCCTTGTGGTCAGCAAGGCGCCACAAGTTCACGAGGTCGCTCGCGGGAAACGAAGTGCCGCCGCTATCGGGAATAAGACTCACCGGTGCGGCCGTCGGCGCTACGGAATTGATCCACACCACCGGAACCCCGTTGCGGCGCGCCTCGCAGACGACATCGGCGGTACCGCCGCGCCCGCGCGGGGGTCTCCCGTCCCACAGAGCAATCAGCAGGTCTGCACGGCGCACCAACATTTGGCCGATGGTGGCATAGCGGCGCGAGGCCCACTCGTCCTCAGTGACGCTGACAGCGGCGGAGGTTGGAGTCCAATCGTCGAGTTCTAGCACCCAAGCGGCTTGGTCGGCCAGCATGCCGATCTTGCTGACCGCCGTGTCGATTTGATTGCGCGCCATCTCGATCTGCTTCCGTGTCAGCGGGGCCGCGGGGTCGGCCTTTTCTGCATTGCGAAGATCTAGGGTGGCGCGCGCGAGTTGACCGGTCACCTCGCGACTGAAAGGGAGAATCGCCTCAAGCTGCCACCCAGCTGCGCGGCGCGCATCGACGAGTGCGGCGTTCGCGCCAATCTGGTCCGCCCCCGGAGCGAGGGCAGAGAGAAAGCGCAAGTTGCGCTCACGGTGTTCGTCGACCGAACTGCCCTTCTGAGCCGTCGTGAGCGCGCCCTCCAAGGCAGTAAGGATCGCGCCGACCTTGTCCTGAAGCGCGCCGTGGTCGGGGGCGGCAATATCCTGATGCCCGGTGATGGCGACGGTGAAGACCAATGGTGGGGCGGGGCGGGCGTTCTGTCGTTCAATCATTTAGCATTCCCCCACAACCTCACAATCGTAAGGCTTTCGCCTAATCAAGTCCAAAATCAACCACCCGATCGCGGCGAGCCAGACCTTCTAGTGGGCCCTCACTCGCATCCAATTGACCGGCCCCAACTGAGCAATCGCGCTAGATTGTTAGTGGATTGCTGCCTCTGGGGCCATCGATGTTCATGGGGGAAGCCTCGAAAATGATCCACGCGCCTCGCTGCAGGAGGCGCTTCGGCAGGCCGCGTAGCCCACCCCAATAAAAGTCGATCGGCTCGCCCGCTTCAGCTTCAAGCCTCTCGCGAAGGGCCAAGAGCGCGCGATCAAGATCGATCCCGTCGCGCCTGCGCCAAACCGCCAATGGTTCATCCGTGAAGGCAGCTAAGATCTTTTTCTTGTCGCCAGCCGAACTAATCCGCTCAAACGTGTCGGGAAAAACAAGATGCGGCAATATGTGCAGCAACTGCCTGTTAGCTGCGCCTTCCTGTCCGCCCAGCCATTCCGCGAAGCGCCAGGGATCGGAAAGAATTTCTAACTGGCGAGGCTCGTCAAGCGCACGCAGGTTCCGGAAGATCGTGATCGCAAATGCGACTTCGCGCCACCTTTGCGTGTTGTAGGCGGTCCCTGCTGAGCCAATCCCTTGCAAGACTTCGTCGGGTAGGAGCTCGTGATCGAGGGAAAGGCTGGCTCCGGACCACGACCAAATCTCGGTGACAGATTTGCGCTTCGTTTCAGGGCCGATATTGGAGGGGGAGAGACCCAGAACCCACATCAGTTCCGCCATGAGCTGGCGACATTCGGGTGTTCCACCTGCGAGCTGCTCGTTCAGCTTCTCAATGAAGCTTCCACTACCCTCGTCAAGGTTGCGAACGAACCTCAGATCTATCTCATCTAGATATAATGACGTCCAAAGGGACGGAGCGCCGGTGAATACCGACATTTCGCCAATCAAGGACTGCTCAAGCCATTGCTGTGCTGCGCTATAAAGAGCAGCGGTTTGATGGTGCGGATTGTACCTCGACATGTTTCTGCCTCGCGCTTTCGGCATGATACCGATCTCCTGCGTGGGAAGCAAAGGTCTGGAGTGCCTTACAATTTGAATTGTATTGCCTCGACTTCACCACGTCGTAGCCCGTGTGCAGTACGGTTCAGCAGGCCCTTCACCTTACGTTCTGAAGGTGTCCACAAAGGCGAAGTGTGACGACGTCAGTCATCGTGGAGCTTTGACGAGCCCCCACATGGTTACTGGTCAGGGTCAGAGGCAGGGTTCGCACCTGCGGCAGGATCGGTAAACTCGGGACCATACAGTTCAGCCATACAATCAACTTGCGTGGTTAGCTCCTCGAAGCTGCATGGGGATGTAAGGGCTCTGACCCCTGACAAGCTGAGCCGCTTGCTCTCGGGAAGTCGCATCGCGGAGACCACGTAGAAGAGCCACTGCGTTGCATCGCGATGATCAGCCTCCGAGCTCGCTATGGGATGGTGTGCAAAAACGTAAATGTGCGCTGCTCGGCCCGGCTCCTCTATCCAACTTTGGCCTTCCCACCTGCCCTTGCGATGGGCAATGTCGAATGAACAGGCAGATGGTTTGTCACACGCGGCCCAACTCTGCCTGGCAGCAGACTGCTTGACCTCAAGCCGCAGCCCATCAGGGCGTTCGAAGTCCCAGCTGGAATAATCCTCCGAGCACCAGCTCCAATCAGGTTCCAAAGCTACTGCAACGATAGCTTCCACCACGTGCCCTCGAATGACGTTTGTGATTAGTGGTTTGCCAAATGCAGATTGTGAGACCTTGCGCTGGATCTCGGCAATGCTCGGCACCTGGCTTTTCATTTTCACCTCCGGATTACGAGCTCGAAAAACAAATCATAAATCGGCTAGCGACGCTACACGAGATCGGCCGCTGCCGCTCTCACATTGCGTCCATCATCATGTCTAAATATTGCAAAGCCCGATCTACATTGGGACTGCGGCCGGCCGAATACCTCAGCATTGCGCCGAGTTTTTTCGGCAGGTGCATGTAATTAACCTGCCTAGTTGTTGACTGCTTGAAGCTCAGGAAACAGCCGATCGAGAATGCCCTCTTTCTTTGGTCATTAGCAACCGCGACCGTATCGCCCAGCGTCTGTTTTCGCGCGCTTATTTATGATGAGCGCCGCATCGCGCGCGCGCGAGATAAAAACCGGCTTTAGCAGCGAAATCATTGGGCAAAATATCGATGAACGAACAGGGCATTTCGGAGGTCGATCGAGTGCGAGACTGGTGCCAAGCTGGGCTGAAAGTCGCGTCGTGCGCCAGGACCGGCCTTTTTTAGGGGCTTCCCAGACAGTCAGCCGATCTAGAATGTTGGCACCAGTGGCGAGACCAGTTGAGCGATTTGTCCAGCCAATCACCCCGTTTAAGGACAGCACGACCATTGTTTATTACCACCCGGTTCTAGCGACCATTGAGTAAATTCACACCTACAAGTTAGGCGAAAAGTTAGAAAGTCCGATGGGTACCGACAAGGCACATAAAAAAACACAGATATCGTCGTAATTTAGCATTATCGGACCATCGTCTACCCGCTGATTGATTATCAGGGGCTCATTTCGCTGAACGCGGCGCTGCACACTAATGGCGTGGGATGCGGGCGGAGCTGTCTCGCGTGCGATAACTGCGCCACATGGCTATGCTTGGCTGGAAGTGCGTGCAAATGTGGGCTGATAAATGGGGACATTAGGGACAGGATGGACACAAATCGCCTGCTATAGGCCCGTCGTGCGCGCGCGTGTCACGATTGACCGAAATTGATGCCCCAAAGTGTCCCCAGTGTCCCTAGTGTGCAGACTTATCGATGCCGAAGCATGGGATGCCATTCAGGGACATGCGCCGCAGATTGAGGGCGAGTCTCTATGGGAAATGGCCTCTGCGTAACCAGAAATTACCGGAGCTGAAAAGAGACGGTTTTGGCGTTAAGCCTTTCGAAGTAGTATTTGGGCATTTCAGGCTCGCAATTGAAGCTGAGGAATTTCTCAGACTTATGGGAATTGAACCTATTTTACGGGAATTGAAAATTGATTAGACAATTTCTTCTATGGATTTTATTGTTTACACCATATCCTGCCATTTCACAGGATAATAGCGGTGAATGGGTAGAAGTTGGTAGCACTATTAGTGGATCTGTCTATTATGCTAGATCTTCTGAAATATTTGGTAATGAACAAAATAAAAGTATTAGATCCCTTTGGATTAAGGGAGAATACTCCAAGGATTCCACAATGGATTCCAGTAGTTCAATGCGACAATACTTTTTTAATTGTTCCAATAGGACAATTAAGAAAGGAGAGGGGGCTTTCTACTACCGTAACGGAAATGTAGATCGGGTCAGTCCGGATTATTCTTATAGCCCTGTAATACCAGAGACAGTTGCAGAAGCATTTTTTGAGTGGGCCTGCTTCTCTTACAGTGGGTGAATTATTGCCGACTCGACCCTTGCCGCTCAACTATCCCTTTGTAGCGATTGTCTAAGGACTAGCCCTCTGTAAACGCGCATCCCCATGGTTTTGACGCGGGGAAAGCCTGCTCGCTCAAGCCTACTTTTCATCCCGCGCGAGTTGCCTGGATCTTCACCAGCAGCCCGCGCATACGCGATCCAGTCGCTGTAGAGCAGCGACGGCAACTCCCATCTGGAGCGGTCAATCTCGCATCGGTCTTCGATCCATTGGCTGAACAGGTCCTGATCATCGAAGTAGTCGATAGTCGCGGCGGTGACGATCTCCGGTCTGACAAGCCCATTGGCTTGCCAATCAAGACAGCCCGCGATTGCCCATGATAGGATGCGACCAGCTTCGGCCTTCAGCTTGTCCTCTAGTTCACGATCAGGCGTGGCCGGCTTTTGCGTGAACGGGATGATATTGAACCGCCGCCGCGCGGCCTCATCCACATTGCCGAGAATTGGCGCGTGATTCCCGATAATCACCAACTTGAATTGTGGGGTGAAGGTAAAAAAATCCTGCCGCATGAAACGGGCGGTTATCGTGTCGCCGCCCGTCACCTGCTTGATCCGGTTCTCAGCCCATGCGCGGCCTTCCTCGGTCTCGCTGGCGCTCACCAGACGTGCGCCGTTTAACATCGCCAGATCGGTCGGGTGACGGTCGGTCTTGCTGAAGGTGAAAGTCTCCATGCCTGCGGTGGTGGCGTAGTCGCCTAAGACGTAATTCAGTAGATTTAGGAAAACGGATTTGCCGTTGCCGCCGGGGCCATAGATGAAAAATAGGGCCTGCTCGCGGGTGGAGCCTGTGAGGCAATACCCTGCTACTTGCTGAAGGAAGCGGATGAGGCCGCAGTCACCGGCCGTTGCCTCATTGAGAAATCGAAGCCAGAGGCGCGGCTCACCTTCTTGGGGCGCAATCCCCGTCTGTTTCGTAATTAGGTCGGCCTGGCGCGCGGCCTCTAACTGGCCCGTGCGCAGGTCCACGATGCCACCCGGCGTACCGAGCAGCCAAGGATCACGATCCCAGACATCAGCGGTAACTGCAAGCGAGGGATCGGCGCGGGCGAAGGCCTCAACCCCGCTCGCCACGCGTGCCCTGCAGAATGCTTTCTTACCCTCGCTGGCCTCGCGCGACAGTTCGCGGGCGAAATGGAACGCCAGCTTAGTTTCATTGCGCTGCCACCGCGTCTCGGCCCACTCATACCAGCGCCCCGCGCTATGATCGAAGCGCAAGCGATTTCCGTGCCGACGCGCGAAGGCGAGTGCGATGGCGTCTTCGCTTACCTCGCCATTGTCCTCTAGGTTTGACCTTGTGGGGGCTACCAAGTTCACAGCGGCGACTCATCGCAATGCAGGGAGTCGGCGGCAAGAGCCGCTTTGGAAATGCCTCGGCAAAGTTGAGTAGCCAGATCAAGATTGGCAAGGCTCTCACCTCGTTTGAAAACGAATCTTCCAGCCACATCATGGCCATGATGCGCTAACTCGCAACCCAGCCAGCTGCTAGATCGCCCACGGAGAGCTGACATATGATCCTGCGCCATTAGCAGCCTGATACGAAGTTCGAGTTCGATACCTTCAGCGGCCGGCACGTAATAAAGTACATGACGAGCACGCAATTCGTCGAGAAAACTGGGCGATGTTGCGGAGTTAAGTCCATCGGTGTACGGGGAAAGCTGATCGCGGCCAAGCAGATCAGCGCCGCCCTTAGCAGGGCGGCGTTTCTGTTCTAGGTTCATCGCCGGTCACGCTGCCTCCGCTCTAGAGGCCGCCCGAGCGGCAATCCAATCATCGACCTCACATTCGAGGTGGCCGACGGCTCGCCCTTTCCCGTTAGGATTCAATGAAAAGCGTCTCGGGAACAGGCCTTGGGCTTCAAGTTCCCTGAGCTGACGGTCGCAGAAGCCGGTCTTGGCCTCGGTTTCGTGGGGGCGTAAAATTTTCATCTCTGGCTCCATTCGTTGCTGGAGCCTTCCAATAATCACCTTTGCGGGATGGATTTAGCTATTCCCCAAATTGGAAATATCTTGACGGCTCTTTGGGCGCGCTGGGCATTCCAGATAGCAAAACCAATCCTCTAAAATGAAGCGCTGGTTATTCTTGCTCAAGCTTTCAGGCCATTTTTGTAACTGCCTCTCGACGAACGACTCGCACCTGCGAGCGAAAGACTTTGCCTTCTTGAGGTAGTCTTCACCTCGGCTCATCTCTCTTTCAATTTCATGCCGAGCTACGCCCACTGACCCTAGCTTAAGAGCCATTTGCCCATCAGCCAGCCAGCGACTGCGCACTCTTTTCTGCCGTGCGATCACATTAACCTGAGAGGCACTCTGCTCGCTGGCATTCAGCTTGATAACTGCTGTCTTTCCGCCTCGCAGCGCGTCGGCAATTTTCAGGAGAATTGCGTCACCTGCAGCGGCTAGGAAATCAGCAAGATCTCTTTCCGGCGTGTCTGAAAGGCCTTCTAAAGCAAGTAGCGCGTTAGCTCGTAACTTCTCTGCCGACGATCGATTGTCACTCATGCAATCACGCCCTTGATGGACACAACATTTGAGTTTGATCCGGCCAGAATTTGCTCAACCAGGTTGGCGAGCGCCTGCAAAGCCTCGCCCTTTTCATCGAGGTAGGCGTGCCGGTCATAAACACCCTCGACGCCCGAAATGACGTGGCCCAGCGTCCGCTCAGCAATTTCTGATCGCACACCAGCCCGAGCCATCAGCGAACGCGCCGTGCGCCGCAAATCATGGGTCACCCAAGGCTGGATCGGGGCCTTCTCGTGTAGTTCCAATTTCCCGGCCGAAAAGCTGTTGAAGGCTTTTTGACCGCGGCCGGCGAAAACGAACGGATTTTCCTGAGTCTGCGGCTGGAACTTAATGATGTCGCGGGCGAGCAGGGGCAGTTTCAGCTGCCCGGCATTCACTTTTTCGCGGGCTTCAACAGGGATGAACCACACACCATCCCGAATATCGTTCCATCGCATCGCCGCGATTTTCGCTCGGCGTTGTCCTGTCAGCAGGGCCACCTTCACCAATGCGCCGAAAGTCCCGATTTCATCACAGGCAGCCCATATTGTGCGAATCTCATCATCGGAGAGGATACGCGTGCGCGCTCTGGCGCCGTGGCTCCCCGAGCGCTTCATTTCCGGAATGATCGGACTTACGTAGTGCTCATCATACTGGCGATACCAATTGAACAGCTTGGCCAGTGTCGCCAGCACGCGATCAGCTTGCACCGCCCCATTGTCATCGACCATCTCATCCATCAGTTCGGTCACTTGGCCTCGCCGAACGGTCAGAAAGGGCTTCTGCCCCCAGCGCGGATAGATGTAGGTCTTGAGCTGGCGTTCAATCTCCCGTTTCGAGCGCAGTGGCACCCCATCTTGCTTTTTGCCGCCTGTATCGACCCAGCGGGTGATGAACCGCTTAGCGACGGTCTCGAATGTCTCTGGTGCTGCCTTTGGAACCGCCGGAGCCGGGATCGGCGGCATGCCAGCCTTCACACGTGAAACAGCCTCGTTGGCCCTCTCCCGCGCCTCCGTTACCTGCATTAGGCTCGGATCGCCGATGCGCTTCCAGACCTGCTTCCCGGCGGGATCTCGCGCTACAATCGAGAATGACTTTTTGCCCTTTGCAGACACGATCAATGCGAGCCCGGTTGTCGCTTCATCGAAGATTACTTGCCGCCTACCAGTAGGCTGGGCCTTCGCGATCGTGCGCTCGAAACCCTTCAACAGAGAGGATGGTTTTGCCATGATCGGCACAGCTCCTGTCTAACATCTGTCTAATCGGCGGCCCTCCTGCTGACTCAGCTTGGTTCCACCTAATTCCATTCAGATGCGATAGTTCTCAGAGCTTTGCAATCTTTCCTCTCCCGGCGATTCCGGTCCGTTCCGGCTCGGGACACTCATTTGTAATCAGGGGGCCACAGGTTCGAATCCTGTAGCCGCACCGTTACAACCGCCGCGACCCTCATCCCTCGTCGGCGAAGGTCACCTGCGCGGCTTCGGTGACGTGCACCCAGACCTGATAGTAGCCCACCTCATGCTCGCCGCGCTTGTTCGCGACCGGGCTAGGTGAGCCAATCGGGGAATCGATCCATTGCCTGCGCACATCGCCCTCAACGATGATGCGCCGACCGCTCAGCCGCTGCATCATCGTGAACATGTTGAGATCGGGCGGCCCGTCGGTGTAGCAGGCTTTGACGGTGATCTGGCCCTCGACCACGTCGGCCGCGCCGCACACCTGGGCGCGGCGCAGCAGCGCTTGTAACGCCTCGGGCTCGAAGGCGATGGTGAGCGTGCCGAGTGTCGCATAATCCTGCCGGGAATTGACGAACATCATGGTGCCGAGTTCACCCTGAAAGCTCTGTCCGCCTCCGCGGATATCGAGCAGGAAGCGGCCGGGCTGGGCCTCGCCCTCGGCCGCAGAGAGCGCCATCGCGGTAGCCTCGCCCGGCGTGATGCAACCGGGTTCGCAATCAGGGAGTTCGCCGCGTACGGCCTTGAGCGGCAGATCAGCATCGTCGAGGTCGGTGAATTGCGCGGATAGCTGCGCCGCGCTCACAGCGTCCTCGGCCAAGGCGGCAAAGCTTGGCAACGGCACGATAATCCCCAAGATCAATGCCGCGCGCAGCACGCAAGATTTCCCTAACTTCGTGAATTGCGATGCATGATGAGCGGCACTTGTTGCCATGGGCCATGAACATGGAGTGAATCCGCCAGTCCCTCGGCTTCACCGGGGCTTCAGCGCGGTTCGAAATGCCCGCAGCCTATCCCAAGCGCAGGAAAAATTCCTCACGCTCGCACCGGAGTTCGACGGGCGTCAGCGCCGACAGCGCGTTCAGTTCCGCGCGCAAGGCGAGAGTCAGGCGCTTGACGGTCTCGGCAGTATCCCGGTGCGCGCCGCCGCGCGGTTCGTAAACGATGCGGTGGATCACGCCCAATTTGAGCAGGTCGCCCGCCGTCACCCGCATCGCCTCGGCTGCGGTCGCAGCCTGCGCGGCGCTGCGCCACAGGATTGAGGCGCAGCCTTCGGGCGAGATCACCGAATAGACCGCGTGTTCCATCATCAGCACCCGGTTGGCTGCCGCCAACGCCACCGCCCCGCCCGATCCGCCCTCACCGATGATGACGGCAATCAGCGGCACTCCCAAGGCAAGGCACGCCTCGGTCGAGCGGGCGATGGCTTCGGCCTGCCCACGCGCTTCGGCATCGACACCGGGGAAGGCTCCCGGAGTGTCGACCAGCGTCACCACCGGCAGGCCAAAACGGTCAGCGAGTTCCATCAGCCGGATCGCCTTGCGATAGCCCTCGGGTCGCGCCATGCCGAAATTGTGCTTCAGCCGGCCCGGCGTATCCTCACCCTTCACATGGCCGATCACCACCACCTTGCGGCTTTCGAACCGGGCAAAGCCGCCGATGATCGCCTGATCGTCGCCGAACACACGGTCGCCCGCGATCGGCAGGAAGTCCTCGAACAGCCCCGCCACCAGTTTCTCGAACCGGGGGCGCTGGGGATGGCGGGCGACCAGCGTGCGCTGCCACGGGGTGAGGCGCGCATAGGTGTCCGCGAGCAGCTTGTCCGCCCGCTCGCGCAGCATCCGGGCTTCCTCGGTACCTTCGGCATGGGCGGAAAGCTCCGCCACATGCTTGTCTAGCGCCTCGATCGGCTTTTCAAACGGCAGATACTGGATCATCGCCCCGCGTCACACCGTCATCGACATGCCGCGATAGATCCGCGCGCGGTAGCGCGAGTCTTCCGCATCCGGCAACGGCGCGCCGACCAGCAGCACCGCGCGGGCGAAGCGGCGGACCTCTTCGAGATGCTCGTCGAGATCGCGCGGTTCTTCGGATTGGACGCGGCGAGTGAGGTTGATCTGATTGACCGGCACGTCATGCACCAAACGCTCATTTTCCACGGCAAGGGTCGCGGTGAAGGCGTGGAGCGTGGTCTTGATGAAGTTCGCCAGCGCAAAGGCCGGGGACTTGTCGCCCATCGGAACGTCGGGGCTGGTCAGCACCAGCTGGCAATCATCATAGAGCGACGCCCGGCGCGAGACGCGGAAGTGGTGGGTGAGGTTGTCAGCCACCACGGTGCGGAATTCCTCGGGCGTGAGCGGATCGTCCTGCCCGAACAGCTTGCCCGGCAACGCGGCAAACGGCGTCGAGAGGATCGTGGTCGGCTTGCCCCACTCGGTCAGCGCCTCGTCCATCGCGGCTTCGATGTCGGTGGTCTTCACCAGCGAGGTGAGCGAGGCGGCGGTGTCGGGATCAAGCTGCGCCTTGATCGCCTCAAAGCCTTCGGCGCTGCGGGTGATCAGCACCACGTTGGCGACATGGCAATCCTCGATGAAGGCACGTGCGGTCTCGGCGAGGTAATCGACGAGATGCTCGCCGATGATCCACACGGTCTTGCCGCGCATCTGGTCAAGCCGCTCCTGCTTGGGCGAGCCGAACAACTCGCGCTCGGTGGTGGAGCGTTCCACGCTGAGCCCGCCCGAGGGCATGAAGGTCTCGCCCGAGACGGCGCGGTCGGCGAGGAAGAACACCGTCGCCTGCGCCACATCATGCTCGGTCGGCATCTTGCCGAGATAGAGCTTGGACAGCACCCCGGTGCCGACCTTCTTGGCCTCCACTGCGATCTTGTCGGCGGGGAGGAAGGGCGCATCTTCGGGCGGTGCGCGCAGCAGCCAGTCGGCATCGCTTTCCGGCGTGGCGGGGCGGTCATTCCACTCGGGCGCATCGAGGAACAGGCCCGCCTGCCGCAGCCGCCCGATCAGCGCGGCGGCGATGGTGGGGGTGAGCAGGTACTGATCCCAGGTGCAGGCCCCGTCGCCTTCGCGCGCGCAGGCCAGCGCCAACTCACGCAACTCGCGCGGGTTGTTGGTGTCATGGCTCATCTTGGTGGTGTCATTGCGGGCCAGCCGCGCCAGCACTGCCTCGACCCGCACCCCGCGCCGGATCGCCTTGATCGCGGCGGCGTGGACGGCGTTCAAACGCTTGTTTTCGAGGATCAGCTTGCCGCGCCGTTCGAACAGCCCGGGCTTGCCGCCGGTGCCCGACAGGCGGTCGCCGTCAACCGGGCCGGGGGCGATGGCGTTGAACTGCACCTCAGGCCCGAGATAGCGCGCCATGCTTTCGACCATTGCGCGTTGCCCGGCCTTGGAGACCGCGTAATCGGCGCGGTTGGGGTAAGCCACCGCGAGATATTTCTCGCCGCCGAAATAGGACGAGACGTTGAGGATGTAGCCCGACCCTTGCGCCTTCATCAGCGGCGCGACGTGGTGCATCAGGAAGTAGTTAGACACGAGGTTTGCATCGAGCGTGTAGTTCCAGGCGTCGACCCCCATGTCGACGACCATGTCCTCCGCGCCCGCGACGCCTGCATTGTTGATCAGGTAGTCGATCCGCCCGAAGGCCTTGAGCGTCGCGTCTACCGCGCCCTTCAGGCTCTCGAAGTTGCTGACATCGACATTGGCGAGCGTCTGCACGCGGCGCTCGACGCCAGCGAAACCGATATCCTCCAGCTCCGATACGATCCGCGCGCGGGCGACGGCCAGCTCGCTCTCGCGCCGCGCGACCATCATCACCTTACCGCCAGCGAGCGCCAGAAGCCGGGCCACCTGCCCGCCGATCCCCGCCGAACCGCCCGTGATCAGCGCGACCTTGCCCAGATGCAGGCCGGTGATGTTCTCGCTGAACCCGGGCATCGCTTTGCGCGCACCGGTCGCCTCGCCAATGTTCGACGGGACATAGAGCGTGATTTCGCCGAGTTTGCTTTCCTTGAGCAAAATGCGCGCAGCATGGCCAGCGGTGAAGCGGATGTTCTCGGCTTCGGTATTGGTGAAGCGGACGATCTGGTTGCCCCACTCCGCTTGGCGACGACGCCCGTGGGCGGTGTCAATTTCGCTCTCGTCACGCCAGATGCGGATCAGCTGTTCGGTCGCGGCGCGCAGGATGTGGCCATAGATGTCGCCCTTCCCGTCGCTGGCATGGCTGAGGAACACGAAGCGTGGCGGCTGCAGCAGGTTGTCGTGGCGCTTCCAGTAGCGGCTGAGCGTGCGGGCGAGCGCCATGTTGCCGGCGAGTTCCGCGTCCATCAGCGCCTCGACCACGCTGTCGTCCGCCTCGGTGATCGCCCCGGCCAGCTCACCTGCGCTCAAAGCAGGCAGGAACAGCGCGCCGCTGACCGGCGTGCCGCCCTTGGTGTAATCCTCCAGCGCCTCTTCCATCCCCGCCGGGTCTTTCCGGCTGAAACGGATGATGGCGAGCTTGTCCGACAGGCCCAGCGCCTTGCAGCGCTTCTCGGCAATGGCAACATCGGCAGCGCGCGGCAGGCCAAGGACAACCTCGGCCCCGCAGGCCAGCTGCACCTGCGCGATTTCCAGCGCCTCTTCGAAATTGTCGCCCGCCGCGATCAGCACGGCAAGCCCGGTGCCATCCATCGAGCGCATGGTGGGGCGCGCCAGATAGGTCGAGCGTTGCTCCTTGCGCACGGACATGCCGTGGGTGACTTCGAAATCGTGGCCGTTGTAGGCCGCGCTTTCGTCAGAGCCGAGGAACACGCAGGTGGTCGCGATATCGGTCGGCGTCGGGAAGGTCTTGGCCTTGTCGTTGCCCCCCGTCGCGCGTTCGAGGCTCATCATGTCGAAGAATTGCGTGGCAGTTGTGCCTGCATCGTCGCCCCGTGCCGCATCCATTGCGGCAAAGACGTTGCGGATGCGCTCGCTCTCGATCGGGCCGGGATACACGAGGTTGACGCGGATGCCCTTGGGGCCGAGCTCAAGACTGAGTTCACGGCTCCACGCATTCATCGCCGCCTTGGGCACGACATAGGCGGCACGCGCGTAATAGGGCGTGCGGCTGAAGATAGTCGAGACGTTGATGATCGACCCGCCCTCGGGGATATGCTCCGCCGCAACGCGCGCGACGTTCCAGGCAACACCGAAGATATTGCGCAGCGCATCGCCCACAGTCTCGCTGTCGGTGCTGCCCTGCTTCTGGAGCGCGGCGAGTTCATCGGCGGAGAGCGGCAGGTTCTCGATCGGCTGCTTGGGCCCGGCACTGCCAGCGTTGTTGACCAGGATGTCGATCCGCCCGAACTTCGCCACCACCTCGGCAATCGCCGCGCGTACCGAGGCGATGTCCCCGCCATCGAGCGCAACTGTGGCAAGCCGAGCGGGGTCAGCGCCAGTCGCCTTGATCAGCGCGTCCGCCGACGCCTTGGTGCGGTCGGGCGTGCGGCCCGTCATCACGACGGTTGCGCCTTCTGCAAGGTAGTGCGTGACGATATGCCCGCCCAGATTGCCCGCCGCGCCGGTGACGACGGCTATCTTGCCAGCGAGGCGGCCCGTGGTCGTTTCACCAGGCGCAGCTTTGGTATTCGGCTTGGACGCGGCCATAGCACTCTCCTCACAAAATTATAACGCAAGCAACGCTGGCTTGCCGGATCGTTCAATCTCTGGGGAGGAGAGCGAAGAACGTTTCAATTGTCGCAACGCACGCGTTACGGTTCCGGTTCCCCGGTTCCTTGCGCGGCCCATGCTTCGAGGAGCGCGTCGCGGCTGCGCAAGCCCATTTCGGGCAGTGCATGGTTGACCACATAGGTCGAGCCGGTGTGCCGGTTATCCCACATCGCTTGGTGCGCTTCGGGCAAACCATCCCACGGCACCACTTCCGGTTCGGTCACTTCGAGCAGCCCGGCCGCGATCATGTCGTTCATCCGCGCGACTTCATAGGCGTTGCACAAGTGAGTGCCGAGGATCGACGCGGTCGGCATCAGGATCTTCCTCTGCCGGGTCCAGACCTGCGGGGCGTAGAAGGTGAAGCGGCACCCGGCGAGATCCTCGGCGAAGATCACCCGGCCCGTGAAGGGCTTCACCAGCGAGGTCGAGATGCCGAGCGTGTCCTGCCCGGCCCGCTCGAACACCAGATCGGGGTTGCCGCGCGGATTATCGGGCGAGCGCAGGATCTTGCCGACCGCCGAACCGAAGGGCTTCATCACCCGGTCCTGATAGTCGCGCACCGCGGCCTTGAAGACCTCGATATCGGCCTTGGCATCGGGCAGGCGCGGCATGGTGTCGGGCCAGTAGAAATTGGCCCCCTCCCGCCTGCGGATGGCTTCGAGGCTGACGATGCCTTCAATGGCGTCCTCGAGTCCGAGCGATTGCAGGAATTCGCGCTGGCCGTCTGTGGTGGTGGCGATGACGGACTTGGCGTTGAAGCGGCGCGCGGCTTCGATCATTTCGAGGCCGGTTTCGTCGAGCAATTCCGACGAGCCCGGCCCGTAGAAGATCAGCACCGCCTCGCCGCCCCGGAGCGCAGCACGACGGAGCATTTCCTCGGGCTTTGCCGTCCCCGGCTTGCCCATAAAGCTGAAGTGGTAGCCCGACGACGCGCCATAAAAGGCGAGCGTGCCGCCCTCTGCCAGAAGTTGGAACGAGCGCGGGAACGCTGTCTCGCCCGCATGGCTCACCACGTAATTGGCCAGCTTTCCACCGTTGAGCGCCTTGAATTCCTCAACCAGCGGAGCGCCCGCGGCTTCCCAAGCGATGGCTTCGGCCTTGTCCTCAGGCACCACGGTGTAGAGGCCCGCAAAGCGCGCATCCTTGCGATTGATCGCACCGACCGCGCCCTGAACCGTGGTGATGAAACTGGCGCGCTCCTCCGAGGAAACCAGCCCCGTCACCTGCAAGCCGGTGCGCACCGAAGACCTGAGCGCATCGAGCCCCGTCCCCGTCGCCGCGCCCTCGACGAACAGCGTCCGCCCCGGCGCAATCTGCAAAGTCGTGAACAGGCAGCGGGCGATGGTGCCGAGGTTGAGCACATAGCTCCCCGCCTGCTCCAGCGTGAGATCTGGCGGCACCTTGTGCATTTGCGGGGCCTGCACGGTCAGGAACTGCGCATGGCTGCCAGTCTCGGTCTCGTAGCCCTGGATCGAGAAATCCGCATACATCGGATCATTGCCGACCAGCGGGCTGAGCAGGTCGTTCGTCCCCGAATAGACCGTCACCAAATCACCGACCTTGATCCGCCCCTGCGCCCGCGTCTCGGACCCGAGCGCAGCAACAAGCGCAATCCCGCCCGAGCCAGTGATCTGCACGTCTTCTTCATGGCTATCGAACGGCGAGACCGGAATGCCGGTCAGCGCCCAGATGTCGTTGAAGTTGACCTCGCTCGTCAGCATGTAGAGCAGCGCCTCGTTGGGCGCGGGCTCGGGCACGGAGACGATCAGCTCCTTCTCGTGGCTCGCCGGCGGGCCGAAGCGGGGCTGGCCCGTGTCGGGATCGCGGGCGATGCCGAAGGCGTATTGGTGACGCGGGATCGGGGTCACGCCGGGATAGAACGGCGCTCCCACAGGAAGCAGATCGCCTGCTGCTTCCAATGCCTGAGCACGCATCTCGTGCTCGGCATCAATCCACACGCCATCGCGCCGCACCGGTAGCGGGGGCGCAATCTTGTCCATGAACTGGCGGATACCAGTCTTGCCGCCTTCGGGATCGACGATGGCTTCGGCGAACAGCTTCGCCTCGCGCGCCGTGCCTTGGGTGATGCCATGCTCGAGGCCCGTGCGCACCGCATCCAGTGCCCGCGCCCCCGCCACGTCGCGGCCCGCCCATTCGAGCTGCCGCAGGATGCGCTGGAGGAAGTCGTCCTCCAGCACCGTGTCGAGCGACACATCGGCTGCGCCTTCCCAGCGCACCGTGGCCGCCTGCCTTTCGGCAAAGGCGAAGCCGAGCGCGCTGCCGGGCCCGTGCTTCACGAAGTCGCGCACCGCTGCATGGGCCGCCGAGAGCGCATCTTGGGCGCCATCGACCATCTGGTCGACCACGCCGATCTCTGTGGCCTGCTCGGCCGTAATGCTCCGTCCGCCCAGAATGAGGTCAAGCGCATCGCGCAGCCCTTCGCTCCCGCGCCGGTCGGCGAGCAGGCGCGGCAGGCGCTGCGTGCCGCCGTATCCGGGGAGCAGTCGCAAGCGGATTTCGGGCTGGCCGAACCGCGCCACCGGCTCGGCAATGCGGTAATGGCAGGCGAGCGCAAACTCCATGCCGCCGCCCAGCGCGACGCCCTGAACCGCTGCGACGCAGGGTTTGCCCATGCTCTCGATGGTGCGAAAGGCGAGGTGCGCGTTGTTGGGCAGCACCATCGCTTCTTCGACTGTGTGAATTTCTTCGAGCATCTGGCGGATGTCCGCGCCAGCGACAAAGGACGATGTGCCTTCGCCGGTGAACACAACAGCCACGACATTCTCATCACGCGCGAGGGTCGAGGTGACCATCACCAGCTCGTCAATCGCGCGTTCGTTGAGCGCGTTGACCGGCGGGTTGGTAACCGTGACGGTCGCCACCTGCTTGCCGGGCGCGACCGTGTTGTATTGCACGAGAAAATAGCGGTGACGGTCGAACAGCGCCTGTTCGTCCGAGAGGCGCTGCTTGCGCTGCCAGTCGCCGATGACCTTGCGCAATTCGTCTAGGGACTCCGGGTTTCGCAGCGTCGTGACGTCGCCGACATCCTCGCCCACCACCAGCGCGCGGACCATGCGGCGCATGTACTTGCCGCTGCGGGTCTCGGGGAACTGCGAGACTTCGATGAAGTCAGCCGGCACCGCGACCGCGCCCTTTTCGGTGCGCACGAGATCGAACAGCCGGCGCTTGTCCTCATGGGTGAGCTTGCGCCCCGCGACCGGCACCACGAAGGCGAGCGGGGTCAGCCCCTTTTCGCGGTGCGGCGCGCCCACGACCAGCACATTGCCGACCGGCGAGTCCGGCGCGAGCGCCTTGTCGCGCAGCACCGCGCCTTCGATCTCCTCGGTCCCCATGCGGTGGCCCGAGACGTTGATGACGTCGTCCGAGCGGCCATGGAGCGAGAACGACCCGTCGGCATGCTGGATCGCGAAGTCGCCCTGGGTATAGGCCCAGGCGCCCTTCCAGCGCCGCCAGTAACCATCCTCCCAGCGCGCGGCATCGCCGCGCCAGGCCGGATCGACCCGGCCGTCAGAAACCTTGAAGCCCGCAATATCGCCCCAGATAGTGCGCGCGAGGTAGGGGTACGGCGCGGCGATCACGATCTCGCCCTTCTCGCCGATATCGGCCTTGCGCCACGGCACGCCGCCTGCATCGGCGCGCGCGAAGGGCGCATCGCCGCCCGCACCTTCATCGTCCTCGACCCACACATCGCCCACGATCCACGGCAGCGGATAGGCGTGCGCATCGGGCCGCAGGGGGAAGTCGTCATTGGCGAACATGTGCGTCCAGGCGATCCCGCCGTGCTCGGTCGCCCAGTAAGAGTTGATATAGCGCGGGGTGACGTGCTCCATCCCGAAGGCCTGAACCGACGGGCTGACGGGTTCGGCGCAGAAGGTCGCCACCCTGAGGCCGCTCATGTCGTAGCGTTCGAGTTCGGCGAGGTTCGCCGGATCGGACATGACTGCCTTGAGGAAGGTCACCCCCGCCTTGAAGATCGTCACATTGTGGCGCTCGATCATCGAGGCGAAGCGGCCTGCGTGCGGGAACACCGGCGAGCCTTCGGACACGAGGCTGGTCACCCGCGTCATCAGCGGCGCGCAGATCAGGTAGCTCTGACCCGTGATCCAGCCCGGATCGGCGACCACGAACAGCGTATCGCCGGGGCGCGCGTCGAAGCTGGCCGCCATCGTTTCGGCCACGCCTGCGGCATAGCCGTGCGAGTGGACGATCCCCTTGGGTTTGCCGGTGCTGCCCGAGGTGTAGATGAAGAACATCGGATAATCGGCATCGACCGCCAGCGGCTTGGACGAAGCCCAGATCGCGCGGACGAAATCGCTGCCCTCCAGCGCCAGCAGATCGGCGGCGGTCTCCACCGCAAAGCCTGCGCCCCGCGCCTTGTCCAGCACCGTCACCAGCGCCGCATCGGTCAGCTCATGGCTCCAGCGGTCGCGTTCCTCGCGCCAGATCACATCGGGCTGGTGCGTGTGGCGGCACACGATCACCGCCTCCACGCGCGGCGGCAGGGTGACGAGGCTGGAGGCAATCGCGATCCGCACGCGGGCAGCGTCCGACGTGCTGATCCTGCCTTCCGCGCCCAGATTGATCAGCGCCCGGCCCACGCCGCGCATCACGTCCGAACGGTCGACGGTAATCTCGCCCGCAAGCGCCTCGCGCACGGTATCAACGATGGTGGCCGCATCGGCGGCGGGCAGACCCATGTCGAGGCCGGAAAGGATCGAAAGCGCCGTCGTCACCGGTACAAAGTTATCTAACGCCGGGTCGGTATAGGCGTTCTTGAACGCCGCGACCTGCGCGTTGCGATAGGAACCATCCGAGGTGACAATCACCCGCGCACCGGTATCAGCGATGCGGTCGGACAAGGTCTTGTCAGAGAAGCCCCCGAACACCGCCGTATAGACCACGCCCATGCGCTTGGCCGCTTCGGTCCAGTAAATCTGCGGCACGATGCTCGGCATATTGAGCGCCATGCGGTCGCCCGGCTTCAGGCCCAGCCCTTCCAGCGCGACGGCGCATTTGGCGACTTCGAGCAGCAATTGCTTGCGGCTCACGCTGAAGCAGTCAATCGGCGCGCCCTTGCCGCCGAGCGCCGACATGTCCCAGCGGTCACCTTCGAAGATCAGCGCCGCTTCATCACCATGCCCGGCGAGCACGTGACGATCGAGTTCAGAGAAGGCGGCATTGGTGCGCCCGCCGACGAACCAGCGCCAATGCGGGGCGTTCGATCCGTCAAACCCGGCCGTCCACGGAGTGAAGTCAGCGGGCAGATCGGGCCTGACCGGCGCGGCGGAAGCGGCATCCCAGCCGCTCCAACGGCCATCCTCACCCTTGGCGATCCACGCACCCGACGGGCCGACATCACCCACGAACCAATGCATGTTGCGGGCCGCAATCGCCCCATGAAACGCGCCGGGATCAGCCAGCGCCGCAGCACGCATCGCCTCCCAGTCGGCACGCGTGCGGACAGGATTGGTCAGCGCCGCCGGCGCATTCGCAAGCAAGGTATTGACAGAAATGACGCCGTCCCCCGATTTTCGCAAAAACCCGCAGTGCGCGATCCCCCACGCCCGGCGATAATGCAGCAAAATTACACAAGGCAGCCGTCGTGAGCAAGAATATGCCACGATAGCCACTCATCCGCATAACGCGGCGCATCGGAAACAGTTCCGCACCCTTTGGCGCGATATTCTCTCGCTTGATCCCTCGGGCCCGGCGCTTGGGGTTAGCCGTAACGGTTTATCAATCACGTTTGGTCTAACACCCTCAGCGATCGTGAGTGCTGCGCAACCCAGCCTCCAAACAAGGACGAGCAATGCCACTTGGCTTTCTCAAATCCGCGCGTGAGCCAAAGCGCCCAGCGCCAAACGAGCAGAACCCGGTCGCGGCGTCGCGCCCCGACCGTGCCGTTGTGCTGGGCGAAGTCGAAGAACTCGGCATCGGGATGTTCTGGGCGACCGATGTTGAAGGCCATCTGAGCTTCCTATCGCACCGCGCGCTGGTCGATCTCGGCACCGATAGTGAGACGATGATCGGCAAGCCGCTGACCCAGGTGTTCCATGATGTCGACGACGAAGACGGCGGCCCGTCGCAGCGTAGCCTCGCCTTCAAGCTCAAGGCCCGCTCCAAGCTCGACGAGCAGATCGTCGCGGTGCCCAACGGGCGCGGTGCGACGCGCTGGTGGCGGCTCAACGGGCGGCCGCTGACCGACGCGGCCGGCACCTTCAAGGGCTATCGCGGCAGCGCGGTCGATATCTCGGCGCAGTATGCCTACGAAACGCAGGTCGCGCGGCAATCGCAAGTGGACGAGCTGACCGGGCTCGCCAACCGCCGCAAGCTGAACGAGCGGCTGACTGCCACGCTGGCCGCCTTCCGGGCAAGCCAGCGCAGCTGCGCGCTGATGATGCTCGATCTCGACCGCTTCAAGCAGATCAACGACACGATGGGCCACCCTGCGGGCGACGAATTGCTCAAGCAGGTGGCCCAGCGCCTGTCCTCGATCGTGAAGGACTACGGCGAAGTCGGGCGGCTCGGCGGCGACGAATTCCAAGTGTTGCTACCCGACATGGATGACCGCGGCACTCTGGGCGAGCTGGCCAATCGCATCGTCCAGTCGATATCGCAGCCCTATCAGATCAATGGTCGCCGGGCGATCATCGGCACTTCGATCGGCATCGCGATCGCGCCCTATGACGGGGTCGATACCGACGAGCTGACCCGCGCGGCTGACATGGCGCTGTACTCCGCCAAGGAAACCCGCGGTGGCACCTTCTGCTTCTTCACCAGCGAATTGCGCGACGCCGCCTCCAAGACCGCGATGCTGGGCGAACGGCTGCGCGATGCGGTGGATCGCGGGGAGCTGAAACTTGCCTATCAGCCGCTGGTCGATCCGCTCACCAACGAAGTGAAGTGCTTCGAAGCGCTGCTACGCTGGCATGACGAGGACGAGGGCGACATCAGCCCAGCGCAGTTCATCCCCGTCGCCGAGAACGATGATCTCATCATCCGCATCGGCGAAATGGCGCTGAAGCAGGCGTGCATGGATGCGCTGTCCTGGCCCGATACGATCCGGGTGGCAGTCAACGTCTCGGCCAAGCAGTTCATCCGCCCCGGCTATCGCAAAGCGGTGGCTGCGGCGCTGCAAGCCTCGGGCCTGCCGCCGGGCCGGCTTGAACTGGAGATCACTGAAAGCGTTTTCGTCGGCGATCTGGAGACGGTCGATGCGATCTTCCACGATCTGAAGAAGCTGGGCGTACGCTTGTCGCTCGACGATTTCGGCACCGGCTATTCATCGCTCGGCTACCTCAAGCACGGCCATTTCAACAAGATCAAAATCGACCAGAGCTTCGTGCGCGGCTGTACCGAGAACGGCGACACCAACCCTGCGATCATCACCGCGATCGTCGCGCTCGCCAAGGCGCTCGGCATGGAGACCGTCGCCGAAGGCGTCGAGGCGATGGACGAGCTTGAATTGGTCAAGGCGCGGGGCGCGGATCTGGTGCAGGGCTACATCTTCTCGCGCCCGATCACGCAGGATCAGGTGCTGGCGCAGTTCGCCGAAGGATCGAGTATCTTCCGCCCCAGCGGCCCGCCGCGCCACCGCGCCGAGCGCATCACCATCTTCCGCAAGGTCGGGCTGATCCACGAGGATCACTATTACGACGTGATCCTGCGCAACCTCTCCAAAACCGGCGCGCGGATCACCGGGCTGGCCGGGGTGCCGGTCGGGACCGACGTGGTGCTCGATCTTGGCCACGGGCAGCTGGTGGTGAGCAAGGTGGTCAACGCCACCGAGAACAGTCAGGGCCTGAAGTTCGAAACCTCGATGATCAGCGACGGTAGCGGCGGGTTCATGACCCGGCACCGCATCTCGCCCTATTCACTGGCCGAAGCGGGAATCCCGCTCGCGGCGCTCGGCGCAGGGGCCTTCCCGCTCGCCAAGTGGCGCGAGGCGAACAAGACAGTGCCCAAGTTCGTGCAACTGGAACTCAGCGCGCCGGGAGCCTGATCGGGGCAATGCGGTCTTCAGCGTAAAGCACCGATCAGGCAGGGATATCGACGCCCTGAACGTCACCCGCGCCCGCGATAGGTCGGCACGCCCTGGTCAGGCAGCCACAGGCCTTCGGGCGGCGCGGCGCTCTGCCAGAACACGTCGATCGGAATGCCGCCGCGCGGATACCAATAGCCGCCGATCCGCAGCCATTGCGGGCGCATCTCTTCGAACAGGCGCACCCCGATCCCCACGGTCACATCTTCGTGAAAACCGTTGTGATTGCGGAACGACCCGAGGAACAACTTGAGGCTCTTGCTCTCGACGATGGTTTCGCCCGGCACATAGTCGATCACCAGATGCGCGAAATCGGGCTGGTTGGTGACCGGGCACAGCGAGGTAAACTCGGGCGAGACGAACCGCACCAAAAAGGTGAGGCCGGGGCGCGGATTGGGGACGTAGTCGAGCACCGCTTCTTCGGGCGAGGCCGGCAGCGGGGTATCACGGCCGAGGAATTGCGGAGCGCGCGCGGGCTTATCGGGTGTGCTTTCCATGCCGCGCTGTTGCCTTGAAGCGCGGATGGACGCAAGCGGGGAACTGGACGCCGAGGGGTGCAAATCCCTATGGGGACAGCGCAGGTTCACCCTGCACCGCCCACAATGCCCAGCCGACCAGACCCGGCTTTCCCGACTCCGTTGAGCTTCACCGCGCCATGAACCGCTTGCCTGCCCGCTTCCTTCCCGCTTGCCTGACTGCCGCCGCGCTGGCGCTGGCCGCGCCGCTTTTGGCGCAGCAGCAGTCCGACACCTTCACCCTGCCCGAAGCGACACCGACGCCCAGCCCTGCACCCGCCGGCCCAGCGGACGAGCGCGCCGGAGTGGCAATCCCACCGCGCGCCGCGCCGAGTGCCGCGCCCTCGCCGGTGATCCAGCCGCTACCTTCGCCGAGCGCGGCACGCTCCCCCAGCCCTTCAGCCACGCCCCGGCCCGCACCGCAAGTCAGCGCCAGCGCGCCCGCGCCTGCTGCTACTGCGCCTGCCGCCGCGCCTTCGGACAGCGTAGCGGGCGATCCGCTCACGCTCCCGCCAGCCAATCCGCAAGTCGTGCCTGCCGCGCCGGCGACCAGCCCGACCGTCGCCGTCGGCGAACCGCTGTTCGATCTCGCCGATTGGTGGCCGCTAGTCGCAAGTGCGCTTGCCGCATTCGCGGTGCTGGGCGGGTTTGCGGCGTGGCAGCGGCGACGCAAACCCAAGGTCGCGCGCCTCGCCCCGCCGGTCGAAGCCGGTGACACGGCGGCGCCAGCCAGCATCGACGATGCGCCCCGGCTCGACCTCACCCTCGAAATCGTCTCGGCGACCCGCAGCGTGATGATGTTCACGGTGCAATACCGCCTCAATATCGCGAACCGATCAGACCGCGCAGTGACCGACCTTGCCGCCGCTGTTCAGCTCGCCTGCGCGCGAGCGAGCGGGGGCAACGCGCCCTCCGCCGGAGCCGCACAGTCCGCCGCCGGGATCGCGCGCGTCGGCCCGCAGCAGGCGCGCAGCATCACCGGCACAGTGCAGCTCCCGCTCAGCGCCATTGCGCCATTGCGGCAGGGGCAGACCCCGATGTTCGTGCCGCTGGTCCACGTTACGCTGGAAGGCGAGAGCCTGCCCGCACTGGCCCGCACCTTCGTGATCGGCACGCCCTCCCCAAGCGGACGCGTCCACCCGATCCTGCTTGATGCGCCGCCGGGCGGGATCGCCGGGCTGGTGGCGCAGGCGGTGTCGCTGCCGCCGGCCTCTGCCGCTGCCTGAGTCGCCCGCCATGCGCGGCTGTTGGAGACACATGAGACACTGTCTACGGAAGAAAAACCTGCCCCCACCTTCAGCCCGATCTGAAAGGACGAATAGGCGTATGGGGCGGGTCATTCCGGCGATCTTGTCAGCGTAGGCACAAGTAGGAAAGCGCCTATGCCTCTGTCACGCCGCCGCCCTTCACGCCCCCTGCCTGCCCCCCTGTCTGCCCCCCTGTCTGGCCATTGCCTGCCCGCGCCCTTTGCGCCGCCGCCCGCGGCACGCTAGGGTTCGCCCCATGACCAAGCTTCCTTCTGCGCTCGTTTCGACCGAATGGCTCGCTGCCAACCTTGGTGCGCCCGGCCTTGCTGTGCTCGATGCCTCCTACCACCTGCCCGCCGCCGCGCGCGATGCGGGGGCCGAATTTGCTGCCGGGCACATCCCCGGCGCGCGCTTCCTCGGGCTGGACAGCCTGTTCGATGCTGGATCGAGCGTGCCCTACGCCTTCCCCACCCCCGATCAACTCGCCGCGCGGCTCGGCCTGCTGGGGGTGCGGGGTGAGGACGCGATCATCCTCTATGACGACAGCGCCATCCGCACGTCGGCGCGGGCGTGGTTCGTGCTCAACGCGATGGGCTGGGACAATGTCGCGATCCTTGATGGGGGCTTGGTCAAGTGGCGTGCAGAAGGCCGCGCGCTCGGCAGCGGCGCGGAGCATGGCGCGACCATCGCTCCCGTCCACCTCGCCCCGCCCCGGCGGGTGCGCAGCAAGGCCGATATGCTCGCCAACATCGCCACTGGACGCGAACAGGTGCTCGACGCGCGCGGGGCTGACCGGGTCTATGGCACCGGTATCGACCCGGTGCATGGCGGCCCCAACGGACGCATTCCGGGGGCGATGAACTTGCCGTTTGGCGGCGTGTTGAATGCCGACGGCACCTACAAATCGCCGGACGACATTCGCGCCGCACTGACCGCCGCCGGGATCGACCTCGACCAACCCGTCACCACCACCTGCGGTAGCGGCGTCACCGCCAGCGTGCTGATGTTCGCGATGCACCTCATCGGCAAGCACGACACCGCGCTGTATGATGGCAGCTGGAGCGAATGGGGTGCCGATCCCGATACGCCCAAGCTTCAGGGCCCGGCCGAATGAGTGGCGGCGATAGCGGCAAGCCGCTGAAGCCCGCCACCCGGCTGGTGCGTGGCGGGCGGCGCAAGGAATGGACCGGGCCGGTGGTAAACCCGCCGGTGTGGCGTGCCTCAACCCACCTCTACGACAAGGACGCCGATCGCCACAGCGCTGGCGGCAACAATGCCGATGGGCAGTTCTTCTATGGCCGCCGCGGCGCGCCGACCCAGTGGGCGCTGGCCGAGGCGCTCACCCAGATTGAGCCGGGTGCTTACGGCACGCAGCTTTACCCGAGCGGCGTGGCGGCGATTGCCGGGTGTATGCTCAGCGTGCTGAAGCCGGGTGACCGGCTGCTGATGGCCGACAACGCCTATGACCCCTCGCGTTCTATGGCGACGGGGCTGCTGACGCGGATGGGGGTGACGACGACCTTTTTCGACCCGCGCGATCTGAACGCCTATGCCGCGCTGTTCGCCGATCCGGTGAAAGCGGTGTGGCTGGAAAATCCCGGCAGCCTCACCTTCGAGGTCTGCGATATCCCAGCCCTTGCCGCGATCGCCCGGCAGCATGGCGCGGTCAGCATGATCGACAACACCTGGGCCAGCCCCTTGGGCTTCGCCGCGCTGGAACATGGCTGCGACATCGTGATGATGAGCCTGTCGAAGCATGTCGGCGGCCACTCCGATCTGATGATGGGCAGCGCGAGTGCGGGCAAGCGCTGGTACACCGCGCTGCGCCGCACCGCGCAGGAACTCGGGCAGGTGGTTGCGCCCGACGATGCCGCGCTTGCCGCACGCGGCCTGCGCACGATGGGCCTCAGGCTGGAGGCGCAGGCACGCTCGGCGCTCAGGATTGCCGAATGGCTTGAGGGGCAGCCGCAAGTGGCTGAGGTGCTGTGCCCGATGCTACCCTCCGCCCCCGGCCATGTCTTGTGGGCGCGCGATTTCACCGGCGGCTGCGGGCTATTCGCCTTCGTGCTGGCGAGCGATGATCCGCAAGCCTCGGCCCGCGTGGCCGATGCGCTCGATCTGTTCGGGATCGGCTATAGTTGGGGCGGGTTTGAAAGCTTGGTCCTGCCGATCACGCCCAAGACCTATCGCAGCCTGATGCCCTGCCCGACCGGAGGCAGGCCCGCGCTCCGGCTTTCTATCGGGCTGGAGGATACTGACGATCTGATCGCCGATCTGGCGCAGGCACTGGCGCAAGCCGGATGACCGCGCCCGCCCCTACCCCCTCCCCGGTCCCGTCCGAAAACGTCAGCGGCGCGGATAATCTGCGCGAGGATATTGGCGAGCGCAGCGAGACCATTGGCGTAATTCTCAACCGGCTCGATACCTTCGCGGTCGAGGTCGGCGATTGGCGTATCTCGGCGTTCGATGTGCTGTTCACGGTCGCCGCGATCCTGCTGGTGCTCGCCTTTGCCTGGGGAGCGACCCGCCTCACCCGGAGCGCGCTGCGCCGCTTGACTGCGCTCGATGGCACGCAGCGCGTGCTGGCCGAAAAGGTCGCCACCATCGTGATCTGGATCACGACCTTCCTGATCGGGGTCGATCTGCTCGGCATTGATCTCACCGCGCTCACCGTGTTTTCGGGGGCCTTCGGGCTCGCCATCGGGTTCGGCCTGCAAAAGACCTTCGGCAACCTCATCTCCGGCATCATCCTGCTGATGGACAAGTCGATCAAGCCGGGGGACGTGATCGCCGTGACCGATCAGGCCGGGGTGCAGACCTTCGGCCAGATCCGCAAGATCGGCATCCGCGCGATCTCGGTCGTCACCCGAGATGAGCGCGAATATCTGATCCCGAACGAAAACCTGATGATCAATCAGGTTGAGAACTGGTCCTATTCCTCCAAGAATGTCCGCATTCAGGTGCAGGTCGGGGTCAGCTACGATACCGACATGGCGCTGGCTGAAGAGCTGATGCTGAAGGCCGCCAAGAACGCGCGGCGCGTGCTCGACACGCCGCCGCCGACGGTGTGGTGGAGCGGGTTCGGCGACAATTCGGTCGATTTCACCATCCATTGCTGGATCGACGATCCCGAGGAAGGCGTGGGCAATGTCCGCAGCGAGGTGCTCAAGCATCTGTGGGCGCTGTTCAAGGAGCACGGGGTCGAAATTCCCTACCCCCAGCGCGATCTGCGCCTGCGGCAAAGCGGCGAGTTGGAGCGGCTAATCGCAGTGCTGGAACAGCGCGGCGAACCGCCCAAGCCCGAAGCGCAATAGTTCCGCTTCGCCGCGGCCAAACCATTCTCGCTGGAACGGATCGGCGCGCTCGCCCATGTGCGGCGTCATGCAGCAGACTGGCACCATCTATCTCGTCGGCGCGGGGCCGGGTCCGGTGGACCTCCTGACCTTGCGCGCGGTCCGCCTGATCGAGCGGGCGGAAGTGATCGTCCATGACGGGCTGATCGGCCCGGATATTCTCGGCCTGGCGCGGCCCGATGCGCGGCTGATCTCGGTCGCCAAGCAGCGCGCGCGCCATACCTTGCCGCAGGACGACATCAACGCCCTGCTGGTGCGAGAGGCGCAGGCCGGGCGCGATGTGGTGCGGCTGAAAGGCGGCGACCCCTTCATCTTCGGGCGCGGCGGCGAGGAGGCGGAAACGGCTCGCGCAGCAGGTATCCCCGTCGAGGTCGTCCCCGGCATTTCGGCGGCCAACGGCGCGGCGGCGGCGAGCGGGATTGCGCTCACCCACCGTGACGCCTCCAGCATCGTCAGCTTCGTCGCGGGCCAGTGCAAGGGCCTCTCCGAACAGGACTGGTCGGGCCTCGCGGGCAAGGGCCGCACGCTGGTGATCTACATGGGCGTCTCCACCGCGCGGCAGATTGCCGAGAAGCTGATGGCTGATGGCCTCGCGCCGTCGATGCCTGTCGCCGTGATCGAAAACGCCGCGCGCCCGGAAATGCGGGTGCTGCGCGGGTTGCTGGCGGGGTTGCCGGACTTGGTGGAGCGGGAAGCGGTGCAGAGCCCGGCGCTGATCGTGATCGGCGAGGTTACGGCGCGCCTCCACCGTCATCCTGACGAAAGTCAGGATCGCTCGGAGGTAAGCGCTTTGCTGGCAGCGGTCCCGGGTCAAGCCCGGGATGACGGGCGCCTTATTGGAGAGATTGCGCCATGAAAATCCTCACCGGCAATGACCTGCGCTCAGGCGCGGTGACCTGGTGGAGCGGCAACGGCTGGTCGCTGTTCGTCGACGATGCCGTCGATGTCGGCGATGACGCGGAAGAAATCCTCGCCCGCGAGGAAGCCGCGCGCCGGGTCAACGTGCCTTACGCCATCGAGGCGACCATCGACGCAGGCGGCCACGTGCGCCCCGCGCACATCAAGGACCGGGTGCGCGCGCTCGGCCCGACGGTGCGGCGCGACCTTGCCGTGCCGACTGCCAACAAGACCGGCTGGGACTGGGTGATCTGATGTATAAGTATGACCAATACGACCAGGCGATGGTCGATGCCCGCGTTGAGGAATTCCGCGATCAGGCCCGCCGCCGTCTGGAAGGCAAGCTGACCGAGGATCAGTTCAAGCCGCTGCGGCTGATGAACGGGCTCTATCTCCAGCTGCACGCCTATATGCTGCGCGTCGCGATCCCCTATGGGACGCTCAATGCGCGGCAGATGGAGGCTCTGGCTGAAATCGCGGAGAAGTATGACCGCGGCTATGGCCACTTCACCACCCGCCAGAACATCCAGTACAACTGGATCAAGCTGGAGGACGCCGCCGACATCCTCGCCGACCTGGCGAAGGTCGAGATGCACGCGATCCAGACCAGCGGCAATTGCATCCGCAACATCAGCGCCGATCACTTCGCGGGCGCTGCCGCTGATGAGGTGGTGGACCCGCGCCCCTATGCCGAGCTGATGCGCCAGTGGTCGAGCTTCCACCCGGAGTTCACCTACCTGCCCCGCAAGTTCAAGATCGCGGTGATCGGGTCCGAGACCGACCGGGCGGCGATGCGCTTGCACGATATCGGCATCCGCATTGTGAAGCGTGACGGCGAAGTGGGCGCGCAGTTCTATGCGGGCGGCGGCATGGGCCGCACCCCGATGATCGCCCCGCTGATCCGCGACTTCGTGCCGCTCGATCAGCTGATCACCTATGCCGAGGCGTGCCTGCGGGTCTACAACCGCTACGGCCGGCGCGACAACAAGTACAAGGCGCGGATCAAGATCCTCGTCCACGAACTCGGCGCGGCTGAGTACACCCGGCAGGTCGAGGAAGAATTCGCCCATATGCTGAGCGTGGGGGTGGAGCCGCCGCTGGAGGAATTGGCGCGCATTGCGGCGCATTTTGAACTTCCCGAACCCCTCCGCCGTCCCGGCCCCCGAGCCGGGACCCCGCTTACTCCAGAGCGGATCAAGAACATCGGGGTCCCGGGTCAAGCCCGGGATGGGGGTTTCGAGGCTTGGGCACTTAATAACACCCATCCGCACCGTCACCCCGACTACGTCTCCGCCGTCATCAGCCTCAAGCCCGCAGGCGGCATCCCCGGCGATGCGACCGCAGACCAGATGCGCCTGGTGGCGAAGCTCGCGCGCGATTACAGCTTTGACGAACTGCGCGTGATGCACACGCAGAACCTGCTGCTGCCGCATGTGGCCATCGCCGACCTGCCGGCTCTCTGGCAAGCGCTTGACGCCGCAGGCCTCGGCAGCCCCAACATGGACACGATCGAGGACATCATCGCCTGCCCCGGCCTTGATTACTGCTCGCTCGCCAACGCCCGTTCGATCCCGCTCGCTCAGCGCATTTCGGAGCGCTTCGCCGCTTCGGGCCGCACCGAAGTGGTCGGCGAATTGAAGCTGAAGATCTCTGGCTGCATCAACGCCTGCGGGCACCACCATGCGGGCCACATCGGCATCCTCGGCGTCGACAAGAAGGGTAAGGAAAACTTCCAGCTCTCATTGGGCGGGTCGGAGGCAGAGGACGTCAGCCTCGCCAAGATCACTGGCCCCGGCTTCGACGAGGACGGGGTGATCGCCGCGGTCGAGAAGGTCACCGACGTTTACCTCGCGACCCGCGCGGATGGCGAGCGCTTCCTCGATACCTACCGCCGTATCGGCATGGAGCCGTTCAAGGAGGCGCTTTATGGCTAAAGACATCGGCACTTCGCCCGACGAAGTGCAATTCCGCTTCCGCGACGATGAACCCGTCGATCACGGCACGGTGACGGTTGATGCCTGCTGCGACCAGACCAACGCCGCCGCCGTGCGGATCGAGCCGGGCGATGATGCGCGACTGCTGCTGCCGTTCCTTGACCGGCTGGCGCTGGTCGAAGTCAACTTCCCTAGCTTCGGCGACGGGCGTGGCTATTCGGCTGCGCGCATCCTGCGCGAGGCCGGCTACACCGGCGAATTGCGCGCCGTGGGTCAGGTGCTGATCGACCAGCTCAGCCACATGCGCCGCTGCGGGTTCGACAGCTTCGCGCCTGACAAGCGCCTCGATGAAGAGGACGCCGCGCGCGCCTTTTCAACGTGGGACAACGTGTACCAGCGCGCGGCCGACCGCCGGGCCACCATCGCGGACAAGCGCCATGAAGCCTGAACTTGGACTCTCCAGCCAGCCGCCGCGCACCCGCGACCAGCTCGACCTCGCTCCGCGCTTTAGCGAGCATGACGCCGTGCGCCTCAACCGCATGTTCCGCGGCGCCTCGACGCTGGAAATGCTCGAAGCGGTGATCCGTGACGGGCTCGCGGGCGACCTTGCGGTGGTCTCCAGCTTCGGCGCGGAGAGCGCGGTGCTGCTGCACCTGATCGCCAGCGTCGATCCGTCGGTGCCGGTGCTGTTCCTCGACACGGGCAAGCACTTCCCCGAGACGCTCGCGTACCGCGATCTTCTGGTGGAGCGGCTCGGCCTCAATCTGGTGGTGCTGACGCCGGATGCGGAGGAACTTGCCAAGAAGGACGAGACCGGCCTCAGGTGGTCTTACGATCCCGATGGCTGCTGCGAGATCCGCAAGGTGCGACCGCTCGAAAAGGCGATGGCGCAATACGACGCCAGCTTCACAGGTCGCAAGGCATTCCAAGCCGCGACCCGCGCCAACCTGCCGCGGTTCGAAGTGGACACCTCGGACGCGCAGGGGCGGCTCAAGATCAACCCGCTGATCGATTGGGACGCGGGCCAGATCGAAGGGTACTTCATCCAGCACGACCTGCCGCGTCACCCGCTGATCGCGCAGGGCTATCCTTCGATCGGCTGCTCGCCCTGCACCTCGCAGGTCGCTCCGGGCGAAGACCCGCGTTCGGGCCGGTGGAAAGGCTGGGACAAGACCGAATGCGGCATCCACAAGCCGGGCGAGGAGCCGTTTTTGTAAGCCAGACGTCATCCCGGGCTTGACCCGGGATCGCTCAAATCTTGGCGCCGTGGCGAAAGCGGCCCCGGATCAAGTCCGGGGTGACGGTTGGCTTTAAAGCCACCCCTCGCGCCGATACCATTCGGCGGTCGCCCTCAGACCTTCATCGCCGCTGATCTTCGGCTGCCACAGCCCCGGCGGCGGCTTTCGGTCGAAGCGTGACACCCAGTTAGGATGCGCCATATAGCCCACCCGGTCGGCGGTGAGTTTCGCTCGGTCACCGCGCAACAGCCGGTCGGCAGTGGCAGTGGCCTCCAGCACCGCGCGCGGCAAGTGCGGGGCGAAGACAGAACGCTTGCCCACCGCGCGGCCGATCGCTTGCGCCAGCTCCTTGTGACTCCACCCGCCCTCGCGCCCGTCGTCAGGCTCGTAGGTCTGCTTCTTGGTCGCAGCAGCGTTGCTCGCCGCCAGCGCCACCAGCAGGCGCGCCAGGTCGTCGGCATGAATGATCGAACTCGCCCCGCCGGGCGGCAGCGGCACAAAGCCCAACTTGGCGGTGCGGAACATCTCCAGATAGTCGACATCGCGCGGGCCGTAGACGCCGGGCGGACGCACCGTGGTCCAGTCGAGACCGGAGGCTTCGACCAGTGCCTCGGCCTTCGCCTTGGACGCGCCATAGGCCGACAGGCCCGGCATCCGCGCCGAGAGCGAGGAGACGAACACCAGCCGCCGCGCCCCTGCCTGCTTCATTGCAGCGATGACATTCACGGTGCCGGTGACATTGGCCGGCTCGAACGCGGCGGGGTCGGGCGTGTTGGTGAGGCCCGCGACGTGGATCACAGCGTCCGCGCCTTCGACCAGCGCAGCAAGCGCCGCCGTATCGCCCAGATCTCCGCGCACCCATTCAACACCCGCGCGCGCCGTTTGCTCGCGCCGGGCGAGCGCACGCACCTGATGCCCCTCAGCCAACGCCGCATCCAGCACCGCGCTGCCGACAAAGCCGGTAGCGCCGGTGATGGCGAGTAGGGTCACAGCAACACCATGTGGTCGCGGTGAATCACGCAGGAACGCGGCGCATAGCCGAGCCGTTCGGCCTGATCCTCGGCGCGTTTGCCGGCGATCAGCTGCATTTCGGCGGCGTCATATTCGGCGAGGCCTTGCGCCAGCCGTTCGCCCTTGAGGCTCAGTACGCTGACGAGATCGCCGCGCCGGAACTGCCCGGAAATGCCGACAACGCCCGCCGCCAGCAGGCTCGCGCCGCCCCTCAGCGCCTCGGCACAGCCCTTGTCGACGCGCAACTCGCCCGCAGGTGCCAGCCGCCCGCCGAGCCACGCCTTACGGGCAGAATCGGCGCGCACCGGCAAAAACAGCGTCCCCGTGCCAGCGCCAAGCGCATGGGCAATCGGCGCATCATGCGTGCCGTTGAGGATCGCCAGCGCGATGCCCGCGCGCGTGGCGATCTGTGCGGCTTGCAGCTTCGATACCATCCCGCCCGAACCGAGGCCGGAGGATGAAGCCCCGCTCGCCATTGCCATCACTTCCGGCGTCACGGCGTCAACTGTGGGGATCAGCACCGCGTCAGCCTCACGCGGGTCGCGGTCATACAGCCCATCGACGTCGGACAGCAGCAGCACCAGATCGGCATTGGCCGCCTGCGCCACCCGAGCGGCCAGCCGGTCATTGTCACCGAAGCGGATTTCCTCGGTCGCGACCGAGTCGTTTTCGTTGATGACGGGGATCACGCCCGCTTCCAGCAGCCGGTCGAGCGTCGCGGAGGCGTTGAGGTAGCGCCGCCGATCTTCCAGATCACCCAGCGTCAGCAGCATTTGTGCAGCGGTAATGCCCTCACCGCCCAGCGCCCGCGACCACAAATCCGCCAGTGCAATCTGGCCCACAGCCGCAGCGGCCTGCGCATCGGCAAGGCTGCCCCGCCCGCCTTTCGCCAGCCCCAGCCGCGCCGCGCCCAGCGCAATCGCGCCGGAGCTTACCACGATCACCTGCGCGCCCGCCTGTTGCAGCGCCGCCAGATCGCCCGCCATCCGCGTCAGCCACCCCTCACGCGCCTGCCCGCCGCCGACCAGCAGCGCAGAGCCGATCTTGACCACAATCCGCCGCGCGGCGGTGATGTCTTGCAGGCGGGTCAGCATGAGCCGATCAGAGCGGCGACCAGTCGCTGGCGTCTTCCTCGTGCTCCACCTCGACCGCCTTGGTTTCGGTCGAGGTGCGGTCCGGCAGATAGCCCAGCACCGCGTCGAGCAATTGGGGAATGCCCGCGCCGGTCACACCCGACACCGCGAACACCTTGTCCGCGCCTGCGGCAAGCAGTTCTTCGCTATAGGCCTCGACCAGTTCGGCATCGGCCAGATCGAGCTTGTTGAGCACCACCAGCCGCGCCTTGTCCTCAAGGCCTGCGCCGTAGGCTGCGAGTTCATCTTCGACGATCCGCATCGCTTCGGCGGGGTCGGCGTCTTCGGTGCCGGTGATGTCGATCAGGTGGATCAGCACGCGGCAACGCTCGATATGGCCGAGGAAGCGGTCACCGATCCCGACGCCTTCCGCTGCGCCTTCGATCAGGCCGGGAATGTCGGCGAGCACGAATTCGCGGCCCTTGTGCCGCACCACGCCCAGCTTGGGAACGAGGGTGGTGAAGGCATAGTCGCCCACCTTAGCGCCCGCATTCGACACAGCATTGATGAAGGTCGATTTACCCGCATTGGGCAGGCCAACAAGGCCCACGTCCGCCAGCAGCTTCAGCCGCAGCCACACCCAGGCTTCCTGACCAGGTATCCCGTCCTGATGCTGGCGCGGCGCGCGGTTGGTGGAGGTTTTGTAGCTGGCGTTCCCGCGCCCGCCGATCCCGCCTTCGAGGAAGACGACGCGCTGGCCGACCTGCGTGAAGTCGGCGAGCACTTCGTCCTTGTCTTCGGAGAGAATCTGCGTGCCGACCGGCACCTTGATGACGAGCGGCTTGGCGCTGGCACCCGTCCGGTCCTTGCCCATGCCGTGCCCGCCGCGCGGCGCTTTGAAGTGCTGCGAATAGCGGAAGTCGATCAGCGTGTTGAGGCCGGCGACGGCTTCGAACACGATATCGCCGCCCTTCCCGCCGTTTCCGCCGTCAGGGCCGCCGTATTCGACGTACATCTCACGCCGGAACGAGACGGCCCCGGGGCCACCTCCGCCGGACTTCACATAGATTTTGGCTTGGTCGAGAAAATGCATCGCGGGCGCATAGGCAATTTTTGCTGCGATTGCGAGGGGAATGGCACAACGTCCCCCTCCCCCGATGAGGGAGGGGGACAAAGGTCAGAACCGCGCCTCCACACCCACGACTGCCGAGCGCCCCGGAGAGACGAAGCTGAACACCTGCTCGTAGCCTTCGTCCAGCAGGTTATCGACGCGGGCGAAGGCGCTGATGCCGTCTGCCAGTTTCACACGGGCATTGAGGTTGATGAGGGTGTAGTCATCAAGGCTTACCCGCACCGGCACGAAGCTCGGATCGGTAAAGGCGACATCGGGTGTCTCGCCATTGTGGCGCACCACCAGCGTCGCCGAAGCGGCATCACCTGGCGCGGTCCATGTCAGCGCCGCGCTGGCGATGTGCTGCGGGCGGCGCACTTCCTCGATACCGTTCTCCTCGGCATCGAGATAGGAATAGGCCGCGTTGAGGCTCCATTGCGCGGCCAGCCGGGCATTGACCGACACTTCAACCCCGCGCTGCTGGCTGACGGTGGTGCGGTTGGCGGGAGTGGCGATGAAGTTCGGCGGCGGGAAGGTGGTGAAGATCTCGCCTTCGAGCTCGCTGTCGAAGTATGTCACCGAGACCCGCGCGCTTTCGCCGAGGTCCTGATCGAGGCCCACTTCCCACCCGGTCGACTTTTCCGGGCGCAGTGCATCATTGCCGATGAAGCGCCCATCGACAAAGCCGAACAGCTCGAAGAAGCCGGGGTTCTTGACCCCGCTGCCCCCCGCCGCGCGCAATCGGGTGGTGTCGGTGACGCGGTAGCCCGCACCGACGCGGAAGGTGGTCGCATCCGCAAAGCGGTCATTGATGTCGTGGCGCAGCGCGGCTGAAAGGTCGAACGCCTCACCCGCATAGCGGTATTCGCCCACGAAGCCGACCTGCTCGACGGCGCGCCGCCCGGTGAAACCGCCACTTGCCGCCAGGGCGTTGCGGAAGCTTTCACGCTCGAAGTCCGCCGCGAAGGTGAGGTTGTGTGCGTCCGCCAGCTTGAACGCCGTGACATAGGACGCCTTGACCCGGTCGCCTTCGCTGGCTGAGGTGAGGCCGAAGGGGCTGTCCGTTTCGCGGTCGACTTCGGCGATCTGGGCGGACAGATCATGCGTCCAGCGCCCGTCCAACATCTCGGCCCGCGCGCCGATGAGGGCGTAAACGGCCTCGTTGGTGAACGTCACCCCGGGACTGTCGATGGTGAAGCCGAAGGTCGGGCTGGCGCTGTCGAAGTCGCTATCGTTGGTCTGTCCTTCGGTGCGGATGACGCGGGCTGCGGCACGCAGGGCGATTCCTTCGGCCACTTCAACGCTTCCCGTGCCCGAGAGGGTGTAGCTGTCGCGGCCAATGTCGCGGGTGCCGCCTCTCGCATTGGGCTGACCGTCGGTGCTCACGACCACGGCAGAAAGCGCCGCGTCCCAGCTGTCGCCCGCCGCGCCATACCGCAGCGCACCGTTGATGGTGCCTTGGGTGCCGCCCTCGATCCGTGCTGCAAAGCCGGGTTGGCTCCGCCCGCTGGCGCTTTCATAGGCAACCACGCCGCCGATCGCATCCGGGCCATACAGCGCCGATTGCGCCCCTCGCAGCACCTCAACCCGCGCGCCGGGCTCAGCTTGCAAGGTGCCAATGTCGAACTCGCCCGCGTAGGGGTCCGAGACCTCAATCCCGTCGACCAGCACCAGCACGTGATTGGCCTCGGAACCGCGCAGGCGGATCTGGGTCTGACCTGCAATGCCAGCGACGGCGACGCCAGGAACATCGCGCAGGATATCGGCAATGTCACGGGTCTGGCGCTGTTCAAGTTGCTCGGCGGTAATGACCAGCGCGGAGCCCGTGTATTGCTTCAGCAGCAGATCATCATCGCGGCTGGCAGAGACGAGAATTTCGGCGGGTACCCGCAGATCGGCAAAGACGATCTGTTCGTCGTCCTGCGCTCGCACATCCTGTGCGTGGCCCACGCCATGCACCATCAGCGCCGCCCCAGCGACGCTGCACAACAATTTCAAATTTCTCACGGATTCCTCCCGTCATCAGCAACATGAAGGCCGCGAGGGGATCCCATCCCTCACAGCCCGGTGATGTCGCTCACAACAGAAGTGTTTTTCCGCGCCTGACCAATCCCTGAGCCAAGCAAAGAGCGACACGCCCCGGTCGGTCTCCTGGCTCACGGATCAGCGCATCCGGTACTCACCTTCCCAGAGCATTGCTGCTCCAGTGGCTGCCCCTTTCGGGGCGCGCTACCTGATACTCACCGCTTACAGTTGCAGGGACAGCTGCGGAATCAAACCGCATTCCCGTTACCTTGGCGCGTCTTGTTGTTAAGCGCTCGCGTCCGCGAGCGCAATATCCTCGCTCACGCTGGCTGCGCCAGCATCGCTGCGGGCGACCGGTCGTCGCGCCTTATGGCGCGGAAGCCAAGCAGCGCGGACGCGCTGCGCCCGGCGCTTGAGGGCGAAAACAAGGAATCCAGTTTTCATACGAAGCCTGAAAACTGGTGGACCTGCATGGAAGAAAATGGGCACTGGGTCGTCCTGTGCGACAAGCCTTCGCTCGTGCCCGAAACCGACTCGTGGGGATATCACCCGGGAAAAATGATCGAAGAGATCGAGGCTCTTTTGCCGAAGACCCCCGCCTACATCACCACTCACGAATTGGCTGCTCAGATGTCGTTGGGCTCGTCACACCCCTCAAGAGAGCTCCTTAAGGCAATCCAGAAATGCCTTCGGACGCTTCGTAAGCGCGGGGCAGCTCGTTCAGTACGGCTTGGAAATTCTACACAGTTGGGTTGGTGCATCACCTACTCAGAGAATGAGGAGAAAGCCTAATGGCTTCCTACCTCGTGCACATGATTGGCCAGCGCCAGCCGATCAACCTCGATCTTCCGTTCTCCGACATTGAGGACTTAATGGCTGAAGCATCGTACGCCAAGTTCCTCGTCGGCCATCTCACAGCCGCTGACGAGAACGGAATTTTTCAACGCGTGATGATCTCAACATACCGGATCGAATGTGTAGTTGGGCCCACCGATTGAAGAGAAGGTTGTTGACGGCCTGTCGATCACCCAATCGGAGGCGGCTCTAGCGACCCAGTATGCGTTCAATATCTGCGCTGCAGCGCAGCGCTCCATGGCATATTGGCGCTGGTCCAGCAGGACCACTGCCATCTGGCCGTCACCGGCTCCCATTTAGATAGCCTGAGACCGGTCGTACGAGCGCCAATCCTGATGAGTATCCAATCCAAACGCGACGCCGCTTAGGCACTCCAACGCTATTTCAAACGCGGCGCGCTAGACCTTAGCTTCTGGGTAGTGACCCTTTATTTCCGCATTAAAAAAGCGACCAACTGAGTCTGCGGTCATGAGGCGCTCGTTGATGAACGCAGGAACGTTGAAGTATTGATAAATGCCGCCATGCTTGAATAGGACTTCGAGCGTCTCCGTCTCTGGGTCATATCCTACCTCGGCCAAATTGCTGGAAGTGACAGGCTCTCGTTCCATCATTCTTCTCCCTCAATCTCGTCCGCCTCTGGCGGCTTCCATTTCGGATCTTGCGCACGCCAAGCTGCGACAAGCTGACCATAATCTTCAGTACCCCGAGCGCGCTTCCAGCTGTCGGCAACGAGCGGGTCTTCGCTGTCCGGGCGACGGTCTTTGGGCGGAAGGGTAACGCGGCAACGCACTGGCAGCCGCGCAGCTTCACCAGTTATGATCGCTTCTCCTGTCCGCAGAACTGAAAGGCTGTCGGCGATACCGCTTAGGTTATCGGGTAAGGCGGCTTGAACCTTGCTACGATCAGTGGAGTTGGTGAGACGCAACGCTATGAAGGTGCCGCACTGGGAGAGAATGGTGTCATCGATCTCCGAGGGACGCTGGCTGACGATCATCGCACCGATGCCAAACTTGCGACCCTCTTTCGCAATTCGCTGAACCATCTCGCGAGCAGGGTTGTCGGCTTCTCGGCCAAGATATCGGTGGGCTTCTTCCATGACGACGAGTTGAGGGCGCTTTCGACCACCTTCGTCGCGCTCGCGACCCCAGAAAAGTGCCTCATAGATAATCGATAGGATTGCTCCGATTAAGTCTAGGAGAACGGCACTCGGGATACCCGACAAATCGAGGACGGTTATCGCCTTTTCGTGGCCAATCCAGCTCTCGAGAAGGGCGGGAAGGTCATTCGCCACATGACCAGTTAGATCAGGCTCCCAATCACTTGGCTTAAGCAAGAACTCAAATTGACGATCAAGCATACGTGACCGCATGCGATCAAGCTGCCTGCGGATGCCGAGCACTCCAATGTTGTTCTGAAACGGCGCCGTATTCGTCGTAGTATGGGGCTGATAGGACGGCGGACGAAGCGTGGCCGCATCCCCGGGGTGTATGATTGCGGGCTGGGTCTTCGCCTGATCGGCCCACGTCTTGACCTCTGGATCGATCAATTCGAGCCAAAGCTTTTTCAAGCTGTACGGGATCGGACTGTCGACGGTCATCGAATTAACGTCGACGCCTGGCAAACTGTCAGCGTGAGCTATGGTGCTTTTAGCGAGGAAGATCTTGTCGAGGATTGCGGTCGTCGCACGATCGTCCAACTTCCCGCAGAGGAAGTTGAGTATTTCAGTCGGCCGCAACGCCCAGTACGGAATGACCAATTGCCTCTCACCGTCTCCGGGCGTAATCCGGAAGATCTCAGCGTTGTCGCCTAACGCGCGGGCATATTCACCGTGTATATCGAGCAACAGGATGCGCGCGCTCGGAAAGCCCGCATCACCCGGCGCCGAAATCGATCGCAACAAGCTGGCGACAGTGGTGGATTTGCCAGAGCCGGTCGAGCCAAGCACTGCGCTGTGACGGGTTACCAACTTGTCGAGGTCGAGGCGGACCGGGATGCTTTCAGCGTTAGCTAGTCGCCCCACTACCACCTGTCCGTCGAACTCAGCGCCATAGATCTTGGCCAAATCTTCCTCAGTGACGAGATGCACTTCATCGTTCACATTTGGATATTGGCTTATGCCCCGTTCGAACGATGCCTCGACAATCTCGCCGACGAGTTGAACGGTCATCCATCGTTCGCCGCGATCTAGCGCGTCAGTCAGCGTTGCTGGTGTCGCACTTGCCCCAACCTCCGAAATAATCGCGTAAAGATCATGATAACCTTGAGGTATCCGAACGAAGCTCCCGACCTGACCTACCCGGTAGCTCCGTCCTCCAATGATTGCGATGCCTGAGGCTACACCCTCGAACTGGCGTACGCTTACGGTCGCACCCGCGACAGAGCCAATGTGACCAAGAAGGGTTGGAGCGTTCATCAAGCCACTTACTCGTTCACTATCGGCAATGACGTCGCCGCTGCTATTTCTATCGTTTCCGGTGCCGATGGCGTGTGAAACGCTTGAACAGAGCGGGATGCCGCGAAGAACCGGGCGAAGGATTCGATTTCTCCAAGCGTAAAGTTTCCGTCCTTGTCGAGATAGGTCGACCTTATCGGCCCCCAATCCCTGTTTGGAAGTTCGGCCGGGGCCTTCCATGCGCCACGAATACCGTTCACCTTGGCTTGGTCACGCGCATATACGCTGAAATTTGGAAGACGACGGGCAAGATCACATGCTGGCCTCTCTTCCTCAAGAACCTTGTATTGGAAAGCGAAGACGCTGGTGGATGGATTTGCTGCCAGCGCTTCATCTAATCTGGCTGCGATATGTGCGTCGGCAAAAGAAAAACCGATGGAGACGAGCAGCGTATCGGGGGTGAGCAAGAACGCACGAAGGCGATCAAGCAATGCGGCGTATGGGGCCTTCTGGGTTTGATCGTATTTCAAATGTTCTGGGAATACGAGATGACTTGCCGAGCTTTGGCCAGTCCGGATAACTTCTCCCTTCGAGCTCGCACACCAGCCGAGCGAGCCGTGGAGTTTCCAAAGCCGCGTCCATCGGGCAGGGAGATCGCTCCGTGACACAGACACAGGGTCGAAAAACGGTTCTCGACCGCCCGTGAAGCCATCGAAATATGGCGCCCGAACTGACTCAAAAGCTTCTTCAAACAGCAAGTCGTAGTTCGTTGTGAAGATCTCAACCGGATAGTCGCGCGTTGTGCCTGTGATCCAAGTGACGAGGTCCGCATAGGCCGATCCTGTCTCTGGCAATCGAACGTTCACAATCTTGCCTATCTCTGAGCAAATCGCTTCGCCAAAATCGGCAAAGCCCGGGCCATCGAGATCGTGGACTTTCGCAGATCCTATCACTTTGCTGAGAGAGCGAATCCGGGAGAGGATCGTCTCAATGTCATGTTGCGCTAGTTCGGCTTTCAGACCATCGATCTGTTGCTGATAGGTCGGTGCCAGCGTCGTGAGCACTTGATCGGTGAGGCCCGCAACCGCCGGGATAAGGGGATATGTACCATCAGGCTTGGCCATGCCGGCAGAGGCTCCGGCGCCGACCAATAGCCCGATCCGCTTTCGGCCCTGCGCGATGATGGTCCTTAGCGCCGCCATGTATTGGTCGGGATTGTGAACGCTGACAGTCAACTTGCGGCACCTCGTGATTAGCTCTCGCATCTTTGCTTTGAGTTCCGGCGCAATATCTCACGCTGAATCTTGCCCGTCCATCATAATCGACTGAGAAATTTATCTTTTCTAAGTAAGTGAAAGGCAATCACCCTAGCTAGGTTCGGGGTATCATTCGAATGTGTCAGGGGCCCGTATTGGTCGCACGAAGCTCTCCGCTTTCTGCGCTCTATATCAAATAACGTCTCGGAAGAACGTCGCTATTCCTTCGCCACCACAGTGTCGTAGCCGCCAACGTATGTCAGTCCTTCATGACTATCGATTCCGGTGTAGCGAAGCGACGCATCCTCATACCGGCGGAAGGCGAACACAGCAGCGTTCATCCGCTCGGTGTTGAACACCTTCAGATCAACCAGCAGATTGAAGTCGGCGACTGTCAGCCCCGTGACGGTGCGGAAGAGGTCGGGTTCGATCTTGGTGATCACGTCCACCAGTGTGTTCTCGCGGAAGTCGGTCAGATACATGAAAGCCGGGATGCGGGTCGCGAACTTGATCAGCTTCTCCTGCACCTTCTTTCGGAGCGATTTGTACTCCTTCTCCTCGGCAGTCAGCTCCTTCTTCTCCTTATCGGAGAGGTCGGTTTCCTTGGCCTTCTTTTTGATATCTTTGATCTTATCACTCTTGTTGATGATGGTCTCGATCACATTGTCGCCTAGCGCACGCCAGCCTTCGATCCGCTCCACGGCCGCCATCGCTTCCGCGTTCGCGAGGACTCGGCGCAAGGTGTCGTTGTCGACGTTGACGAGCATTGCCGACTCCCACTTCCGGGCCAGTAGTGTCGCCGATGTCCCGGCCATGGCTACGTCGAGGATGCCGCCGGCATCGATCTGCACCATGTTCGCGCCGTCATAGGCGAGCACCGGCAGGAACGACACGAGATCAGCCACAGCCTTCTCTGGGTTCTGCTCGCCCGGCGATAGGCCGATCCCGTATTCGGAAATCTGCCGAAGCGCCCGTGTGGGCGCGAAGTCGAATACGAAGCAGACGGGCTTGAGCACGTCCTCGCGGTTCGGGGCGTCGCCGTCCGGGTTCTTGATCGACCACGGTGACTGCACCCGGAAGGCCGCTTGGAAATAGGTCTCAGGCGACTTGAGATTGCGCAGCATCAGGATCGACGACCACTGCGGAACGGTCACACCCGTCGTCAGCTTGCCGCAGGACAGGGTGATCGTCTGAGTGTCATGCCCCGATCGGATCGCGTCGCGCACCGGCGGGAGAGCGTTGAGGCCAATCCCTGCACCAGTCCCAGCCGCAACGATCGCCGCATACTTGTTCCAGAAGACGTTCTGCTTTTCTTCCAGCAGGTTCTTCATAGCCTCGCAGGCGGCAACGCTGGGCAGGAACCAGAAGGCATGGTTCAGATAGGGCAGCAGACGCACGTCCGAATAAGGAAACGGCGGCCGACTGCCGGCCTTTAGCTCATCGAGCGTCTGGGGCGCATAGCTCCCCCGAATGATGTCGAGCCACTTTTGCACTTCGTTCTTGTGCTTGAAGGTCGCCATCACGCCCTTGCCGGTGGCCGAGAAGAACTCGTTCAGGTCGAACTCGTCGAACTCGCCGCCGCTGGCGATCGCGAGCAGCTCGTCGGGCATTTGGTAGGTCAGCAGCCGCATCTGGGGTAGCGCGCCATACGGGTTCCGCTCCCCCGGATGCGCCGCCGCGAACTCGGCCTTGGCGCGCTGTTCGTCGGTGTAGGTCCAGTTGAAAATCTGTTCTTCGATGAACTCCCCGGTCGCTAGCGCCTTGAACGGGGTGCCGGAGAGATAGAGATAGGCCCGCGTCGTGATCGGAAGAAATTCCGGCTCGGCCTCTGCAAGGTCGCTCAGGTCTTCGTTCACCGTTTCGAGGCCGGAAGCGTAAGCGAGTTCCTTCTTCGCGACCTCGGCATCCTCGCCTTCGAACAGCTCCTTGGCGTTATCGCGCCATGCGCCGAAGTGGTATTCGTCGAAGATCACAAGATCCCAGTTGATCACATGAATCCACTCGTTGCGCGGCTTGATATTGCCGTAGCGATCCGTTCCGAGCAGGTCCTGAAACGAGCCGAAATAGACCAGCGGCGTGTCCTTGGGCACATCGCGCGGGTCGCCTTCGACGTTACGCGAGAGGTAGCGCCAACCATCAAAATCGATGTGGCTTTCGAGATCAGTCTTCCACGCGTCTTCGACAGCGGGCTTGAAGGTGAGGACTAACACGCGCTTGGCTTCCAGCGTCTTTGCCAGTTGGTAGCCGGTGAAGGTCTTGCCGAAGCGCATCTTGGCGTTCCAAAGGAAACGCGGCACGGCCTTGGGGTCTTCTTCCCAGCGGGACTGGTAGTAGTCGAGGGTGACTTCCACTGCCTCGGCCTGCTCGCGGCGCATGGGGAAGGTTTCGTGTCGCGCGGACTCGAAGCGCAGACCCTTTCGCAATTCGGTGATGGCGCTCTTCACGTCTTCAGGCGAGCAGCGCATCCATTCGCGTGAAGCGCCAATTGTGACGTTCTCGAAGCTCTTGTCGATCAGGCGACGGCGCACGTCGTTGTCGCGGAAGGTGGAGCCGTCTTCGCGCTCCGCAACTTCTTCGACGTGGAGCGTGTAGGCTTGCTGCATCTGCCCCTGCGACTGGCGGATGCGGTCATTGACGTCGGCCTGCGTGGTCTGCCCGACCTTGATCAGCCCTGCATAGGCGGGCGGCGGATCGTTGGGCGTCCACGCATAGATGCGCAGACGACCCTCGGGCTTGGGGAGCAGGATTTCGTCGATGGTGGGCTTATGCATCATTCTCGCCCATCGGACGGACGATCTTGTCAATGAAAGCGACCTCGTCCGCAGTTATTCCATATTTCTGGTAGAGGTCATCGTCGGTCCATGGCTGGGACCAATCTTGCAGCGGGACAAACCCATAGACCTTTCTCGTTGTGTTTTGAGATGCCTTTCTTAACTGGATCAAAAATCGCGTAAATTTACAATGCAGGTAAGAAAGAGCATTCTTGGCTTCGTTCTCAGTATCAAATGGACCAATAGCTAGATATGTTTCGGTGGAAGTTTGTCCGGGTCTTCCGATAAAGGGGGTGCTAATTACTTTATGCGGATAGGTGTCTTTGTTTCCTGTCCCGGGCGCAGCAAAGCCCACGAATAATTTCCACTTGTCGATAAGGTTCTCGCCGCTTTCGACCCTGTCTCGGGCGACGTACGCGACCCCACCCTTTTGCAGAATTTCGACATCGCCAGCAGCAGATACGGGTCTACCCCGAAAGGTTGAATCAAAACCAAAGGGACGGCGGGAGCTAACGAGGCCCTCAAAAGTCTCAGCGTCTTGGCCATGAATCGCCATGACCTTGCGAAGGATTGGGATCGCCTCATTAAAGCGGATAAAGACATTGCTGCCGCCTTCGAGTAATGGTCGCGTGATGGTCGAAGAAGGCCAATCCTTGAAGTTAGTAGTGACCTCACATGGCCCGGCATTATCGCGGTCCCAGAGAAAATAGCAAACGCCGCCCTTTAACCCAACACCGGGGAACACGTCTGAAGCACTAAGGTAGTCTTCAATGCGTCTGCATCTGCTATCGGCAAGCATTACTTCCCGGAAGTCGTCGAGCCCTTTGCCTCCAGCGAACCACCTGGATGGGATAACCATCGTAACAAATCGAGGTTCTAGCTGCTTGGCGGCCTCGACGAAGTGTTGATAGATGGGAACCGCCGATGTCCCTCCTCCACCATCGGATAGCTGGTAAGGCGGATTGCCGATGATAACGTCGAACTGCATCTTCCCTCCGAAAAGCTCACCGACGCGAGCTTTGATGTCGTCTGTATGAATGAACGCATAGGCGTAGTTTTCTTCGTCAGCGCCTCGCCGAAGTAGCTCTCCGCTCGCGCCGCAAAACCGGCAACGATCTCCCTCGCGCACATGCTCAGTTCGTTCGAACCAAATGTTGCCGTCATCATTATCGCCGAAGCTGTGGGCAACGCTATGCGGACCAGTGGCGTGCTTCGAGCAATAGAGGCTTCGTCGCGCAAGCAGAGCCGTGATACGCGTGGTGGCAATTCCAAACACCTGCTTGGTTAGGATGTGGTCAACCCGCTCCTGCAAGTCCGGGATTTCGGCCTCCAGCCCTTTGATCAACCGCGTGGCAATCTCACGCAGGAACACACCCGACTTGGTAAAGGGATCGAGGAAGGTGACGGTCTTGTCGGCCCAAATGCTCGCGCCGCCGTTGCTGGCAGCCCAAGCCTGCTCCAACGTGTCGAGCATCCGGTTGGCGAACTCGGGCGGGGTGAAGACCTCGTCGTTCGACAGGTTGGCGATGCAGCTCAGCACATCCGGATTTCGACCTTTGATCGTGAAGGCCACCTGTTCGTTCATCCCTGCACCTCCCCACGGTCCAGTGCCGCCAACTCGCGCACATTCATTGGCGGGTAGCTCTTGGTCGGCTTGAAGATTTCGTGATTGCCTAGCCCGGCAAACAGCGAGCGCTCCTCACGCAGGCTTGCCATGCCGGTAAGCACGTCAAGACGGAAGTCCCGGCGGTTGAACTTGCCCTTGCCGAGATAGCTCCACTCGACAACGGTGATCGGATCGCCTTCGGCGCCCTTCATGGTCATCGCATCCCCGTGGATTAGATTGGTCGAGAGGAAATGGCTGGCGGAGCGGTAGTGGTCGTCGTCCTCGGTGAGCCCGAGATATTGCGCGAAGACATCGAGCATGTTCGCCCGGCATTCTGCGATGTTGTCGGCCAGAAGCTCGATCCCGTAGAGACTGGCGAGGGCGACGAGCGCGTAGTGGCGCTTCTCGAACTCGGTCTTGCCATACCGAGCTTCCACCGCCGCCAGCTTGCGCTGGAGGATCGGGACGAGGAAATTGCCGCTGCCGCACGCAGGTTCGAGAAAGCGGGAGTCGATCCGCTCAGTCTCGCCCTTCACCAGATCGAGCATCTTCTCGACCAACCAAGGCGGCGTGAACACCTCGCCATGGTCGGCTACACGCTTCTTGGATTTGATGAGATCGCTATTGGCTGACATCGGCTTGGGGGCGGCTTTCGGAGTGCGAATCGGAGAGATAGGCTGCTGCGATTCCCCGTCAGGAAGCGCTGAGCCTCCGGCATCTGCTCCAAAGCGCCCAATCAGTTCAAGCGAGCGGAGCACATGGCCGGGAGGTGTCCGCACGCCGTGGTCCCAATCGGTAACCGTGGCAAGCGGCACCCCAAATTCACGCGCCGCATCATCCGCCGACAACCCTGCGGCGGCCCGTCGTTCGGCGAAGGAAACGGCGTGTTGGATACCAGCGTCCATAGCAAGCCACATGATACGCACCGGGAGTAATCATGCAAGATGCCGTTCTTTTTCAGAGAGATGGCGAAAGAGCAGCCCATAGTTCTCGGTGAGAAGTGGTACGATCCCTATGGCACCGATGTGATCAACCGAAATGGTTCACAGGCTGTTAGACCGAAGTATTCAATCGAATTGATGGAGTAATTCGAGTAAAATTAGCCACCGACATTGTGGATTAACATCACCGCTATTTTGACTTTACATTGATTTTTCAATAGCTTCCCCGCATTTTCCATTGACAGGGGGTATGGCTCAGCCTATTAGCGGCCTCGGAGACGACCGAAAACATAGAAGGAGACTGCAATGAAGGACGCCAGTTCTTCGGTCGCCTCCGGTAAGCGGTTCGCTCCGAAGGCTGCCAACGATAATTTGGGAAAGAAGGTCACTGCAACGCTGACGTTCCCGTCCGTTATCACCGTCGTGGAAGTGGAGGTTTTTGCCTCCCTTCTCGACCGCATCGGCTTGGCGGCTAACGACAATGGTTGACCCATCGCGTGCTAAGCGAGCGTGTTCTTACGCTCGCGTTTCCACGAAGCAGCAGGCGGATCACGATCTGTCGATCCCAGACCAGCTTGCAGCTATGCAACAGTATGCGGCTGCCAAGGACTTGGTAATCGTGAAAGAATTTGTCGAGCCGGGGGCGAGCGCCCGAGATGCCAGTCGCCCTGCTTTAACGGCTATGATGGCAGCAGCCCTTTCCGAACCTCCTCCATTTGAAGTAATCCTGATTCATAGCTTTTCGCGCTTTTTCCGCGATGCGATGCAGTTTGAGCTTTTCAGGCGTCAAGCAGAAGCCAACGGGGTGGAGATTGTCTCCATTACGCAAGATTTTGGACAAAACTCTGCGGCAGAAATGCTTCGCCAAATCGTCAACATCATGGATGAGGCGCAGAGCAAGGAGACCGCAAAGCATGTTCGACGAACCATGCTGGAAAACGCTCGTCAGGGTTTCTGGAACGGGTCGGTAGCCCCTATCGGCTACCGAACCGTCGTAGCGGACCTGAGAGGCAAGAAGGAAAAGAAGAAGCTCGAAATCGACCCCGAGCATGCCCCAACCGTGAAGCTCATCTACGAGCTCTATCTTGAAGGTGATGGAGTGAATGGTCCTCTCGGCATCAAGAACATCGTCAAGTACCTCAACGACCACGGCTATCGCAACAAGGCTGGCAATAAATTTCACGTCAGCTTCGTTTCGAAGATTCTGAAAGATGAGGTTTACGTAGGATGCGCATGGTACAACGTGAAAGACTCGAGGACTGGCAAAATTCGACCGAAGGAGGAGTGGATTCGCGTTAGCGTTCCGCCTCTGATCGATGAAATTCATTTTCAGCGCATTCAGACGCAGTTGGAACTCCGCAGTCCTAAAACGACAGCCCCTCGCCTTGTGAACAGTCCTGTTCTGCTGACGGGTCTAGCGAAGTGTGGTTCCTGCGGTTCCGTGATGAGGCGGCAAACTGGCAAGAGCGGGCGGTACGCATACTATCGGTGCGCAGCAAAGATCCGGTTTGGCAGCTCGCCTGAGTGCTCAAGTTGTAACGTCAATGCAGAGGTTTTGGACAAAATCGTAATGGACCGGCTTTCCGATGAGCTGTTGACCCCTGAGCGTGTGACCCGAATTGTGGCAGAGATCGCGCGTCACCGTGAAGCCGGTATGGATCAGGTCAAGACAGACCTGAGTCAGCTTTGCAAGCAAAGGGACGTATACCGGAAGAAGCTCAACAACCTCATGAACGCGCTCGCTGATGGCTACGTCGAGGCGTGCGAAATCTTCAAAGACAATGTAAAGAGCGTTCAAGCTGACGAGGCAAGAGTGACCGGACTGATCGAGGATCACCAACGCGTGATATCGTCTCGAGTCGTCGAAATCACCACCGAGCAGGCGGAGCAGTTCACGGACGAAATGCGGGAGAAGCTGAAAGCGGCATCCCCGGCACTAAAAAAACGCATCCTTCGGTCATTCGTGAGCGAGGTCTACATCTCCAGTGACAAGATCGCCGTCATTGGGAAAAAAGCCGACATGGCAGAAATCGTAACTGGGAGCATTAAGTCATGACAAACCTTAAAGATTCATCGGTGCCCATTTTTGATCGAAACTGGTGGAGCCGAGGGGGATCGAACCCCTGACCTCGTCATTGCGAACGACGCGCTCTCCCATCTGAGCTACGGCCCCGTTCCAGGTTTTCGCGCCCGCCTATCCGATCAGGGAGCGGGCGAGCGCGCGCATTAGCGAGAAGCGTGGGCCCTTGCAACGCAAGATTTTGCCACCCGCGGCCGCTTCACCTTGCGATTATTGCCCGGTTTTGCGCTCTGCCGGCGGAGCAGCCATTGGTTCGATGACCGGCTGCGAGATCACACCCTCATTGACCGGGATCACAGGCACCGGAAGCCCGGTCACAGGGTCGATCACGGTCTGCACCGCGACGCTCGGCACGGCGACGCCGCTGGCGCGAGCCTGCTGCACAGCGATCCAGCCTGGCTGCGAGGCGCCATAGAGCGTGCCCCACTTGTAGTCCCATGTCGCCGAGGCTTGCTGATACACCTCGTAATCGGCGAAGAACTGATCGAACGGCATCAGCAGCCCATCAAAATTGGCACGGGCAAAGGCGAGCAGATCTGTCGGCGGTGCGGCCAGCGCGCGGTTCGCCACGTCGAGCGTGGCGCGGCAGAAGCCAGCGCGGGCAGCGGGTTCGGCGAAGAAGTTGTAGACCTGCGTGGTGTAGCCATCGCGCGCCACCATTGCATCGCGGCGGACCCGGAAGCGACTGGTGTAGCTCTTCTCGAGCCGGTCATTCACGGCCTTCAGCGATTTGACGTTCTTGGTCAGGAAGGCGCGATAACCTTCAAGGATCGGCTCATATTCGACCGTGAGGCAATTGAGCGCCGCGACATTCCAGGCCGAGCGCAGGTTCCAGATCAGCTGGTCATCCGACAGGTTGCTGTTGACGGTGACGCGCCGCCCATCAGGCCCGCGCGGAGGAATATCCATCACATAATGCGCGCCGCCGGGCGGAAGCGGGCGGTAAGGCACGGCCTCGACCACCACCGGGGCGGGCGGCGGCGGGGGCGGCGGAGGGGGCGGCGGTGCTGGGGTAGCACAGGCCGCGAGCAACGCGCCGCCCATGGCCAGGGTGGTGATCGCCAAGCGGAACGGCGTGCGCGTACTGGTGCGTTCCTGCGCCAATGACGGGGACGGGGACGTGTGCGGGGCCGCGCTCATTGAAATAACCTCTCCTGCTGCGGGCTGTGCTGCCACTGGCGGGGCAAGCATGTGCGTCCCCGGCTTGCTCCAACCTTAAGCGTCCGAGATAGCCGCCCCGGCGGACAAAGCAAATGCCCGGAGCCTATGGAAAGGCCCCGGGCATTCGACATTTCAACACCTGTGTCAGACATTTGCCTGATACAGATTAGTTATTCCCGGTTGCCGAGGAAGCTCAGCAGGAACTGGAACATGTTGATGAAGTCCAGATAGAGGCTCAGCGCGCCGAGCACGACGGCCTTGCCGGCAAACTCGGTGCCGCGCAGATACTCATACTCGGTCTTCAGGCGTTGCGTGTCATAGGCGGTCAGACCTGCGAAGATCAGCACGCCGATGAAGCTGATGGCGTAATGGAACGCAGGGCTTTGCAGGAAAAGGTTGATGACCATCGCCACCAGCAGGCCGATCACGCCCATGATCAGGAAGCTGCCCATGCCGGACAGGCTCCGCTTGGTCGTGTAGCCATAGAGCGACAGGCCGGCAAAGGCCGCCGACGTGGCGAAGAAGGTCGTCGCGATCGAGCCGCCGGTGTAAACCAGGAAGATCGACGAGAGCGACAGGCCCATCAGCGTGGCGAAGCCCCAGAACATCAGCTGGAGCGTAGCGGTGCTGAAGCGGTTGGCGCCAAAGCTCATCGCAAAGACGACGGCCATCGGCGACAGCGCGACGATCCAGCGCAGGATACCACCGGTGAAGATGGTCGCCGCCACACCGCTGGTAAAGGCCAGCAGCGCGACGATCCCGGTCAGCAGGATGCCCGACGTCATGTAATTATAGATCGAGAGCATGTGCTTGCGCAGGCCCTCGTCATAGCTTGCGCGGCCGGCGACGTCGCCTCCGGCGCGGGGCACGGAGCCCATACGCTGCGCATTGCGCGAGGTGTCATTCCAGTCAGCCATTGCGAAACCCTTAGCCTTTCCTATCGGAGCGCGGAAACGCCCGCGCTCTCCAATGGAGGGAATATCGGGGTTTCCTCGGCGCATTTCAAGCGAAACCGGATTGCAAAGCGTGCAATTGGTTCAGCTTAACCGATGTTAATCTTAACTGCCTTTCGACAGCGTCGCACCCTTGTCGCGGGTGGCCCGCAAAGTGTCGGCCAGCAAGCGGCGCAGGGCCGCGTTTTCGTCGAGCACGTTGAGGCCTTCGCGGGTCATCCCGCCGGGGCTGGCGACCCGGTCGGCGAGCGTGGCCGGCCCGACATCCGATGCCGCAGCCAAGGCTGCCGCGCCTTCGACCGTGGCGAGCGCGAGGCTGGCGGCGGTGCTCTCGTCCAGCCCGAGGTCGATGGCTGCACCCGCTAGCGCGTCAATGAAACGATAGACGAAGCCCGGCCCCGATCCGGCGAGCGCGGTGACCAGATCGAATTGCGCCTCGTCCCCCAGCCACACGGCACTGCCGAGCGTGTCAAACAGAGCGAAGGCGGCGGTGCGTGCCGCCTCGTCAAGTCCGGCCTCGCACAGGATCACCGGTGACTTGTTGATGCGTGCAGCAAGGTTCGGCATCACCCGGACATGGGCGGCAGCGTGGGGGAAGGCGTGTCCAAGCTGACCGAGCGTGATCCCGGCGAGCAACGAATAGACCGAAACACCCTCGCCCGTCAGCGCCTGAAGCCACGGCCCGAGCGCCCCCAATTGCTGCGGCTTGAACCCGAGCAGAACAGCGTCATGCCCCGCGCCTGCCGCTTCTTCCGCGCTGCGATAGAGCGCCACGCCGTCCGGCGCCTCGGGCAAAGCGGGATCGAGCACCGCAAACCGCGCTGGGTTTTCGCCCGCTGCCAGCCACCCGGCCAGCATCGCTCCGCCCATGTTACCGCAACCGATGATGAGGAGCGCCTGTGTCATGCGAAGCAGGCTCTCAGGCCTCGCCCGCAGCGTCAACCATGGCGGCATCCAGCGCCTCACGCGGGGTCTTGCCGCCCCACAGCACGAACTGGAACGCCGGGTAGAACCGGTCGCATTCGTCGATCGCGCATTCGACCAGCGCCTGCGCCATATCGATGCTCAACCGCCCGTGATCACCCAGCAGCGCGCCGTGGCGATAAAGCAGCACGTCGCCGTTCGACCAGATGTCGAAATGGCCGAGCCACACCTGTTCGTTGACGAGGCACAGCAGTTCATAGGCGGCCCCGCGCTTGTCCTCCGTCACGCGAATATCGGGGAGGCACAGGAACTGAAGCACACCGTCTTCGGCCCGCCAGATCGCGCGCAACTGGTAGTTGGCCCAGCTGCCCTGCACTTCGCCGGTCATCTCGTCATCCGAGACCAGCTCGCACGGCCATCCGCGCGCGGCAAACAGGCTGACGAGCATTTCGACGGGGGCGGCATCGTCCTCGGCGGAATAGTCCATGTCTTGCACTCTCATGGCCGGGGGGACGCGGGGGGGAGGGTCGTTTGCACCATTGAGGCAACGCATGAACGGGTTGGGGTGCGGTTGGCAATCACCCACGTCAGGGCGGCTGGGGAGAACCGGATAGAGCTGTGCAAAGCCTGTGCAAAGATCGTGCACAGATGGCGAAATACTCTATTTAACTGGCTGAATTTCTTCGCCTTCTGGGCTCACATAGAGGAAGCTGTCGATCCCCTTGGCCTTGAGCTCGCGCAGCAGGGCCTGAGCCTTGTCGCGACTGTCGATCGGCCCGGCCAGCAAGCGGTTAGCCTCGCCCCAGCGGGTGGTGTGCGGCTTGAGCTTGGCGAGCAGCGCGCCGCCTTCCTTCGCGATGCGCCGCCAATCGAACCCGAGCGCCTTGACGTTCTTGCCAGTCGCCACTTGCACCCAGACGCGACTGGGGTGGACCGGCTTGGGCGGTTCCTTCGGCTTGGCCTTCTCGGGCGGCGGCGGAGGCAGTTCGCGCCTAACCCTGATTCGCGAAATATCGACCGCATCGCCGCTGACCCGCGCATCGGGGAGCGGGGCGTTGACGAGGTCAGCGAAAGCATCGGCCACGCGGACCGGGGCGGCGGGCGGCGGAGGGGGCGGCGGCGGAAGGGGAGCCACAACTGGAGTGGGCGCCGGGGCGATTGCTGCGACCGTGGTGACAGTGACCGGAGCGACAGTCGCGACCCGTGCCGGTTCAGGCAAAGGCACAGGTGCGGGCGTCTGGGCAACTGGGGGAACGGTCCGCGAGTCCAGCAGCGGGCCGGACGGGGCCAGCCTGCTCCCTGCCCGCTCCTCGGCGGCAAAGCGCGCAAGGCGGGGATCATCGCGCCCGATATCGGCGGCGCGCGGGAAGATTCCGAGATTGGCGGCGGCGGCTTGCTGCGGCTTGGTCAGGCGCGGCATGTAGCCGAGGTAGGGCACCAGCCGGGTCGCCAGATCGCGCGGCATCACCTGCTCGACGATCAGGGTTGCGCGGTCGCTTTCGCCCATGATCGCAAGGCCGAAGGCGCGCGCGCGCTGTGCGGCCATATCGCGCTTGTCGAGCAACGGTCGCAGTGTCTCTTCAAACCGCGCGCGATTGCCGGAAATCGCGAAACTGACCGCGAGTCTGCGGCGCGCCTCGTCATTGCCGGGATCAAGCGCGAGCGCACGGGAATAGGCGGTCTGCGCCGTAGCCTGTTCGCCGATGAGATCGAAACTGAGCGCCTGATCGGTCAGCACGGCACGTTCATCCGCCCCGCCCGCCAATGCACGTTCGAATTGCTGCAACGCCTCGCCCGCACGGCCTGCGCGCAGATAGACCGAGCCCAGCCCCAGCGCAGCACCGGGATGCCCTGGATCGACGTCCGCCGCGCGGCCGAAGAACCCAATCGCCGCTTCCAGATCGTCGACGCCGAGGGATGCCTGCCCTGCCTCGATCAAGGCATCGCGGTCACGCGGCGTCTTGGCCAGCGCCACCAGCGCGCGGTTGAGACGCTGGACTTCGGGCGCGGGGAGCGCCTGCACGACGGGTCGGGAAATCGTCTCCTGCGCCGCCACGCTAACAGGCAGACCGCCAAACAGGGCAGCACTTAAAGCCAGAATGGAAAGGCGCGACACCATGGTCATGCTCTAGCGTGCCTGTCGCCGCCCGCCAGTGGCCCGACGACGGCGCGCGACCAACAGCGCCGCACGCGCGCCGGACGGCGTTACGGCCGTGGGTTACTGGTTGTTCTGCCGTCCAAGGAAGCGCGGAATGCTGAGCGCCGGGCCATCGTCCCCGTCATCATCTTCCTCGTCATCGCGCGCGTTGCTGCGCGACAGGTTGGCCATGCGTTCGAACAGCGTGCTGCCGGCGCCCGAACCGCCGCCGCTGCCACCGTCTTCGCTCCCGCCACCCAGCAGCGACCGGCGACGTCCCCCGCCAAGCTTAGCTTCGACCGGACGGTCCTGCGCCGCCAGCCGGTCAGCATTGGCGAGCAGATCGTCTTGCACGGGCTCGTCCTCGTAAGCGGAATAGCTTTCGCCGAGATCGAGTGTGCCTTCATTGTCCGCGGCAGGCGCGGGGGCCGTAGCCACCGGCTCACCATAAGGGCCGGCCTCGTCCGCGCCGCGCAACCCGGCGAGCGGATCGACGATGTCATCGACGTCGTCGTCATATTCGTTGCTGTAGTCGTCACCGGCCTGCATCCCGCTCAATTCGAACGGCGCGGCCGGCGGGTAATCGGCGTCTTCCGCCTCGTCCGACAGATCGAGCGTCTCTTCTTCATAGCTGACGGGCGCGGGCGCGGGTGCGGGAGCCGCAGGCGGTTCATAGGCCGCTGGAGCTTCAGGCTCGGGCGTTGCTGCCACTGGCGGCAGTTCGGTGAGGCCTTCGTCTTCCGAAAGTTCCAGCACCGGACGCTTGGGCGCACGCGACGCGCCGAGCGAGACCGAATGCGAACGCTCGACATGGCCGATCGCGCTCTGTTCAATCCCGGTGGCAACCACCGAGACGCGGATCTTGCCCTTGAGGTCGGGGTTGAATGCCGAGCCCCAGATGATGTTGGCGTCTTCGTCCACCAGCTCGCGGATGTGATTGGCGGCTTCATCGACTTCGAGCAGGCGCATGTCTTCGCCGCCGATGATCGAGATGATCACCCCGCGCGCGCCGGCCATGCTCACGCCGTCGAGCAGCGGATTGGCGATCGCCTGTTCGGCCGCGTCGAGCGCGCGGTTTTCACCTTCGCCCTCACCGGTGCCCATCATCGCCTTGCCCATCTCGCTCATCACGGAGCGGACGTCGGCAAAGTCGAGATTGATGAGGCCGGGCATGACCATCAGGTCAGTGATCGAACGCACGCCCTGCTGGAGCACTTCGTCAGCCAGCTGGAACGCTTCCTTGAAAGTGGTTTCCGCCTTGGCAACCAGAAACAGGTTCTGGTTGGGGATGACGATCAGCGTGTCGACCTGGCTTTGCAGTTCCTCGATCCCGGCTTCGGCAGCACGCATCCGGCGGGTGCCTTCGAACAGGAACGGCTTGGTCACAACGCCGACGGTCAGCACGCCCATGCGGCGCGCAGCTTCAGCGATCACGGGCGCAGCGCCGGTGCCGGTGCCGCCGCCCATGCCAGCAGCGATGAAGCACATGTTGACGCCTTCGAGCGCGCGCTCGATCTCGGCGACGGTTTCTTCCGCCGCAGCCTTGCCCACCTCGGGACGCGCGCCCGCGCCGAGACCGCCAGTGATGTCCGGACCGAGCTGGATGCGCCGCTCAGCCGGTGAAGTGGCGAGCGCCTGCGCATCAGTGTTGGCGACAATGAATTCGACGCCCTCAATCTCGGCAGCGATCATGTTGGCAATCGCGTTGCCGCCGGCCCCGCCGATCCCGATCACGGTGATGCGGGGACGCAGATCGTCAGTCACCGCGGGTCCGATATTGATGCTCATCAGCTTGTCCTCCAGGCGCAGGTGCAGGAATTTCTCATACTACGGCCCGCGGTTAGTGTCTGTGACATAATCACGATGTATATTTTATACCGACGACGTCCTTATCCACAGTGCAAGGTCTGATCATCAATCGGCAGAAGCTTGTGCGGCGCGGCTAGAAATACTCCTTCACGGCCCGCACCAGCCGCGCCAGCAGAGCCATGATCCCGGTTTCGCGTGCAAACGCTCGGTACACCCCGCCTCGCCCAGCACCCACCGCGCGGATATCGACCGGGTCTTCAGCGGCATAGAGGCACAGGCCCGCCAGCGTTGCAAAGCCGGGAGCGTGGTGTGCTTCGGGCATCCCGGACAGCTGCGGCGGCCGGCCAAGCCGTACGGGTTGCCCCAGCGCGCCCTGCATGAAATCGGCCATTCCGGCGAGCTCTGCCCCGCCGCCGGTCAGCACCACCTGACCCGCGCGGGATCCGGCAAAGCCCATGCTTTTGAGCGCTTTGCCGATCTCACCGGTCAGTACGGAAAGCTGCTGCGTCACCACGGCGACCAGTTCGGCGCGCAGGATGCGGTTCTTGTCGTCAGCGCCGCGCGCCAGTGGGCCAACCGGCGCGCCCTCCCCGCCTTCGCCGCCAACCTCTCCGGGGCCATTGACCGGGATGAGTTCGCGGTGATCGGCCGGGCTGGCGATAGCCGAGCCAGCGACGCACTTGAGGCGCTCGGCTTGCGAACGGCGGATGCCGAAGCTGCTGGCGATGGCATCGGTGATGTCCGCCGACCCCATCGGCACCGCGCGCAAGCCCAGCAGCATCCCGCCCGCAAACACCGCGACATTGGTGATGTCCGCGCCGATTTCGACCAGCGCAACGCCGAGTTCGCGTTCTTCGGGCGTGAGACAGGCATGCCCCGCTGCCAGCGGCGCGGCCACGACGCCTTCGACTTCGAGATGCGCGCTCTGCACCGCTTCGGTCAGGTTCCGGACCGGCGCGCCGTCCGCCAGCATCACATGAATATCGACACCCAGCCGCTCGGCATGAAGCCCGCGCGGGTTCGCCACGCCATGCGCCCCGTCCAATGTGTAATGCGCTGGCTGCGCATGAAGTACCTTACGGCCGTCGGGCTGGATCATGTCCTGTGCTTGGATCAGCAGCTGCTCGACATCCTCATCCTCGATCCGCCGTCCGCCGATCTCGATATCGACCGCGACCACATGGCTGGCGAGGCCAGCTCCGGCGCAAGCGATCCAGACGCTTCTGACCGGGGTATTGGCGCTCTTCTCCGCGCGTTCGACCGCATCGCGGATCGCGTGGGCGGCGGCGGTCATGTCGGTGACATAGCCGCGCTTGATCCCGGCGCTGGCGCGGTGGCCCGAGCCAAGCACCTGCAATTCGCCGTTCTCTGTCTCGCCCATGATCATCGCCGAGATGCGGAAGCTCCCGACATTGACGGCGGCATAGGTGCGCGCAAGGCGGCGGGGAGTGGCGGGGCGTGAAGCCATCAGGTGGTCTCCCCTTCGTCCGTCGCGCCCACGACTTTGGGCTGCGCGACACCTTCGGGCAGGCGCAGATACAAGCGCGGCGGCGTACGCATGTCGAAGGCCAGCACCTTGCCGCCGAGCAGCCGGTTCTGGCCATCGAGCTTCGCAAACTTGACCAACGCGGTCGCGGATTCCACTTCGCCCTCAGGCAGCGCGAGCAATTGTCCCGTGCGGAAGGTGAGGTTCCAGCGGCGGTTACCGACCCATTCGGCAGCTTCAACCTTGGGTGCCAAGGCAGGCGCAGCGGCGAGCAGGGTTTCTAGGCTGCGTGCCTGTTTGCCCGCGCCCGGCCCGGCGAGCCGCAGCATCCCCTTGGCCTTCTCTGGCGCGACCGGCTCAAGCTCAACCCCGGTGGCGTCGATCAGCATTAGTCGGTCCGGCCGTTCGAGCACCGCGTGCGGCTCACGCTCGACGACATCGACCACCAGCGTATGCGGCAGCTGGATCGAGACGCGCGCGTCCTTGACCCACGGCAGCGCCCGCAATTCCGCGCGCAGCTTGGCCAAGTCGACGTCCGGCATCGCCTGATTGCGGGTGGCGAGCGCGCGGGCATAGACCTGTTGTTCGTCCATCCGCGAAGTGCCGGTGACGCGCACGTGGCGCACTTCGAACCCGGCATCGGCAGCAATCCGCGCCACCTGCGCTTGCGCCAACGCGGGCACACCGGCGAGACTGGCGATAACGAAAGCGACACCCACGCCGGTGCCGATGATCATGGCGAGCCAGATGCGGCTCCACTGTTCCTCGGTGAAAGGCAGCACGCCCATCGCCTTGTCGAGAATGCCGCTCGCCTGCCCGCGCGCACGGCGGGCGGTCTGGCTGCGGCTTTGCGACTTGGCTGCGCGGCGGACCCCGGTGGAACCGCTACGCCTGATCTGCTGTGCCATTGCCGCCCCCCTTTGCCTGTTTCGCTGCGTGAACCCGCAATGCTTCCGCTACCAGCATCTCGACCAGATCGGCATATGGGATGCCGCTATGCGCCGCCTGTTCGGGGACGAGGCTGAGCGGCGTCATGCCCGGCTGAGTGTTGGTTTCGAGCACGAACAAGCCGTCCTCGCCCGCTTCGTCATCCCAGCGGAAATCGGTGCGGCTGGTGCCGTGGCAACCGAGCACCTGATGCGCCTTGACGGCATAGGCCTCGCACAAGGCGGTGATTTCGGGCGGGAGCTTAGCCGGGAAAACGTGGAGCGTGCGACCTTCGGTGTATTTGTGTTCGTAATCGTAGAAACCGTTGTCGATCACCAACTCGGTGACACCGAGCGCGCGCGGGCCATCGGGGCCGTCCAGAACAGCGGCGGTGAGTTCGCGGCCCTTGATGAAGGGTTCGGCGAGGAGTTCGGCGAATTCCTGCCACGGGCCGCGCGCATCCGGGCTGATCGGGTTGCCGACATTGCTCTCGGTGGTGACAATCGCGACGCCGACAGAGGACCCTTCATTGACCGGCTTCAGCACATAGGGGCGCGGCAACGGGTCGCGCTCGTAGAGTTCCTCGCGCGTCACGATCCGCCCGCCGGGCATGGGGATGCCGTGGGGCACCAGCGCCTGCTTGGTCAGCTGCTTGTCAATCGCGATCACCGAGGTGGCGAGGCCCGAATGGGTGTAGGCCAGACCCATCAGGTCGAGCATCCCCTGCACCGTCCCGTCCTCGCCCGGAACGCCGTGGAGCGCGTTGAAGACGACATCGGGCTTCGCTTCGTGGAGCCGCAGCGCAACGTCGCGGCCCATATCGATCCGGGTGACGCGGTGGCCCTTGCTTTCCAGCGCATCGGCCACGCCCGCGCCGCTCGTCAGCGAGACGGGGCGTTCGTTGGCCCAGCCGCCCATCAGGACTGCAACGTGGAGGGGTTTGGGAAGGCTCACGGACGTCCTACTCGCTGGATTTCCCATTCAAGGCTTACGCCGGTTGCAGCGTAAACCTTATCGCGCACTAGCTCGCCCAGCCCTTCGATGTCGGCGCTGGTGGCGGTGCCGGTGTTGATGAGGAAATTAGTGTGCTTTTCGCTGACCTGCGCGCCGCCCAGCGTCAGCCCCCGGCAGCCCGCGCGGTCGACCAACTCCCAGGCCTTGTGGCCTTCGGGGTTCTTGAAGGTCGATCCCCCCGTCTTGGTTCGCAGCGGCTGGCTGGCCTCGCGCGCGGCGGCGATGCGGTCCATTTCGGCGCCGATTTCGGCAGGATCGCCGGGATGACCGCGGAACCGCGCCGAGACGACAATCGCCCCATCGGGCAGCGCAGAGTGGCGGTAGCCGTAATCGAGTTCGGCGGCAGTCAGCGTCACGAAGGATCCTTCGGGCAGGATCACCGCGCAATCGAGCAGCACATCGGCCACCTCGCGCCCGTAGGCCCCGCCGTTCATCCGCACGAAACCGCCGACTGTGCCGGGGATGCCGCGCAGGAATTCCACGCCCGCAATGCCATTGTCCCGCGCCGTCGAGGCGACCAGAATCCCGCTCGCCCCGCCGCCGCAGGTGATTTCATTCTCGCCGGTGATTGCGACGCCCGCGAAGGCCTTGCCCAGCCGCACCACCACGCCCGGAACCCCGCCATCGCGCACGATCATGTTCGAGCCGAGGCCCAGCGCCATCACCGGGATTTCCCCGCCGAGCCGCTCAAGGAACAACTTGAGGTCTTCCAGATCGGCAGGTTCAAACAGCCAGTCGGCCGGGCCGCCGGTCTTGAACCAGGTATAGGGCGCGAGCGGGGCCTTGCAGGTCAGCTTGCCGCGAATGCCTTCGAGCGGCACGGGCGCCGACACGCCGCCTTCGACCGCGCAGGTCGGGGCTGCGCCGTTGTCATATTCGTAGCTGTCGCCTGGCTGGTTCATGCCGCATCCCGCTTGGCGGTGATGGCAGGCGCGAGGCCCGCCGCCCAGCGCGTGATGTCACCCGCGCCAAGGCACACGACCATGTCGCCCGGTTGGATTTCACTTGCCAGTGTCTCGGCCAATGCGTCCGCCCCGGCGATTTCGCGTGCCGCACGATGCCCGCGCGCCTTCATGCCGGCGACCAACGCGGTGTGATCGACCCCCGGCAGCGGCTCCTCGCCCGCCGGATAAACCGGGGCGACATAGGCGATATCGGCATCGTCGAAGCACGACTGGAAGGCGTCCATCAGATCATTGAGGCGCGAATAGCGATGCGGCTGGGCAACCGCGATGACGCGGCCACTGGTCCCCGCCACAGCCTCGCGCGCGGCGCTGAGTACGGCGCGGATTTCGACCGGGTGGTGGGCGTAATCGTCAATCACCGTCACCGCGCCGCCGTCCACCGCGACAGAGCCGACCTTGGTGAACCGCCGCCGCACGCCCCCGAAGCGCGCAAAGCCGGTGCGGATCACTTCGTCCGAACAGCCCATCTCAATCGCCACGGCAATCGCGGCGAGCGCGTTCTGGACGTTGTGGCGGCCCGGCATCGGCAGGTGCACGCCTTCGATCCGGCGATCCTCGCGGCTGTCCTTGGGCCCGCGCTGGCGCACGATCACATCGAAGCTGTTGCCGCCGTCGAGGCTGCGGATATTCACGCCGCAGATGTCGGCTTGCAGCGAGAAGCCGTAAGTCACGACCTTGCGATCGCGCACTTGCCCGATCACCGCCTGCACTTCGGGGTGGTCCACGCACAGCACCGCCGCGCCGTAGAACGGGACGTTGTGGATGAACTCCACGAACGCCCGCTTCACTCCGTCGAAATCGCCGTAGTGATCAAGGTGTTCGGGGTCGATGTTCGTAACAACTGCAATCGTACCGTCGAGGCGCAGGAAGCTGCCGTCACTCTCATCGGCTTCGACCACCATCCAGTCGGAATCGCCGAGCCGCGCATTCGAGCCATATTGTTCGATGATGCCGCCGTTAATGACAGTGGGATCAACCCCGCCTGCATCGAGCAGGGTGGCAATCATGCTGGTCGTCGTCGTCTTGCCGTGCGTGCCTGCCACCGCGACGGTGGATTTGAGCCGCATCAGCTCGGCTAACATCTCGGCGCGGCGCACCACGGGGATGCGGGCCTCCAAGGCAGCGGCGACTTCGGGGTTGGTGCGGCGCACGGCGGTCGAGGTGACGACGACCGCGACGCCCTCCACATTCTCCTTGGCGTGGCCGATATGCACCGTGATCCCGCGCGCGCGCAGGCGCTCGACGCTGGGGCCTTCGGAGATGTCGGAGCCTTGGACGGTGTAGCCCAGGTTGCGCATCACCTCTGCGATGCCGGACATGCCGATCCCGCCGATGCCGACGAAGTGGATCGTGCCAATATCAGTGCCGACGCCCTTCACGCGGCTGACCCATGATTGACGGCGTTCTTGGCCGCCTTACGGGCCGCCGCCTGCGGACGGGTGGCGGCCTGCGCGGCGCGGTGCGCACCTTCGCCCACCCGGATCACGTCCATCAGATCAATTCCGCTCATGCTCTCGACAAGGTCAGCGAGGTCATTCGCCGCATCGGGCCGCCCGCAATTGAAGGCGCAATGCGCGGCGTTGGCAAGGCTGGCGGGGTTCATCGCCATCGCCTGTATCTGCTTGGCCAGCTCCTTGGGCTGGAACGCGTCCTGCCGGATCATCCGCGCGCCGCCGGCCTTCACCATCTCGCGGGTGTTGACCGCTTGGTGATCGTCGGTCGCAATCGGCAGCGGGACGAGGATCGCCGGACGGCCCACGGCTGTCAGCTCGGCAATGGTCGAAGCGCCCGCGCGGCCGATGAACAGGTGCGCGTCGGCCAGCCGTTCATGCATATCTTCAAAATAGGTCCCAAGTTCGGCCGGAATATCATGATTGGCATAGCGCGCCCGCACCGTCTCCAGATCCTCGGCACGGCATTGCTGAGTCACCTGCAAGCGCTGGCGCAGTGCAGGCGGCAGCATGGCGAGGCCATCCGGCACCACCTCCGAAAGCACCCGCGCACCCTGCGATCCGCCGGTCACCAGAATGCGCAGCAGGCTTTCTTCGGTAAAGGCCGGGAAGTCCTTGTCGCGCAGGGCCAGAACCTCGGCGCGCACTGGATTGCCTGTCAGACGCACCTTGTGGGCGTGCTTGGGCTTCAAGCGGTCGACCTTGTCATAGGAGGTCGCAATCGCGTCCACCCGGCCTGCCAGCAGGCGGTTCACCCGCCCCAGCACCGCGTTCTGTTCGTGGACGATGCTCGGCAGCTTGGCAGCGGTCGCCGCCAGCAGCGCAGGGAGCGCGGGGTAGCCGCCGAAGCCGACGATGGCAGACGGCGCAAAGGCCTCAAACAACCGCAGCGCCATCGCGCGGCCTTCCAGCACCGCGCTGATCCCGGCTGGCCAGCCCAGCGGGTTCTTGCCGAAGCGCCCGGCGGGCAGGACATGGGCGGTGAGGAAATCCGGCTTGCCCGGGATCGCCGCGCCGCGTTCATCGGTGATCAGCGCAACGTGATGGCCGCGCGTGTGTAGTTCTGCCGCCAGCGCAAAGGCCGGGATCAGGTGCCCACCGGTGCCGCCTGCGGCCAGCACATAGTGGCGAGAAGCGCCAGTCGGTGTGGGGGTCGGGGTATGGCTGGTCATGCGCTGGGATCCTTGCGTTCGATCAGATCGCGCAAACTGCCGCCCTCACGAGCGAGGAACGGATTGCGCCGGGTGATCGCCAGCAATAGCCCAAGCGTGAAGCACACCGCCAGTGTCGATGAACCGCCATAGGAGATCAGCGGCAAAGTCATCCCCTTTGAAGGGAACAGTTTGAGGTTCACCAGCATGTTGATGAAGGCCTGCCCGCCGAATTGCGTGATGAGGCCGGTGGCGGCCAGCAGCGCAAACAGATTGTCCTCGCCCACCAGCCGCAGCAACACCCGCAGCACCAACGCGCAATAGAGCAGCACGATCAACCCGCAGGTGATGAGCCCGAACTCCTCACCGATGACCGAAAAAATGTAATCGGTATGCGCCTCGGGCAGGTTCATCTTCCTCACGCCAAGCCACAAGCCGGTGCCGGTCCAGCCGCCCGCCGTGATGGTGCGCTGAGCGAGGTCGACCTGATCGAAGGCCGTGCCGCCGCCCAGAAACCCGTCGATCCGATGGCGGGCATTGTCATAGAACACATAGGCCAGCCCAAGCGCGCCCACGCCTGCGCCGACGAGCCCGGCAATGCGCTGCCACGCGACACCCGCCAGCAGCACCATCACCAGCCAGATCCCGCCAAACAGGATCGCGTCGCCAAGGTTGGGTTGGAGCATCAAGAGGCCCGCGATCAGCCCCATCAGCCCGGTGACATACCACACCACGGGCAGGCCCGGATCGCGCAAGCGCCAGCTGAGAATCCATGCGCAGATGATCGCAAAGCCGGGCTTGAGGAACTCGGACGGCTGCAAGCTCATGCCGACATTGATCCAGCGCTTGGCGCCGTTCTTTTCCTCGCCGATGATCGGAACCACGAACAACAGCGCCAGCATCACCGCACCGACCAGTATGCCCAGCCGCCGGGCCTGATCGCGGTTGAGGAACGACAAGCCGATCATCAGCGTCAGCCCCATCAGCTGAAACACGATGTGCCGCTTGAAGAACATGAAATCAGCCACGCGCTCTTTGGCGGTCGAAAGCTGGTCGGCGCTCGCAGGCGAGGCCGCAGCGACCGCGACGATGCCGATCGCCATCAGCAGCCCGATCAGCAACAGCAGCACCTTGTCGATTTCGCGCCACCAGATGCGGATCGCATCACGCCAGCGGCGCTGCACCGGGACGGGGGGGAGAAAATTGCCAGCTCCGCGGGGGGCAGAGGTATAGGCCGGAGCGGTCATGGCAGAATGCTCCGGCTTGCGGCGTCGTCCCCGGCGTCACAACCGGTGATGACCCCGACCATCTGGCGGAAGTGAGTGCCGCGCTTCTCGTAATCGCGGAACTGATCGTAACTGGCGCAGGCGGGTGAGAGCAGCACCACCTCGCCCGGACGGGCCGCTTCGGCGGCGCGGCGCACGGCTTCGCTGATAAGCTCGCAGCGGTGGGTCAGGACTTGACCTTCCAGCAAATCGGCAAACATCGGCCCCGCCTCACCCACGGTATAGGCCGCCGCGACATTGCCGAGATGGTCGGCGCAGGCGCCCAGCCCGTCTTCTTTGGGCAATCCGCCGACGATCCAGTGGATGCGCGGCGCGCCGTCATTGATGGCCGGATCAGGCGGGAACGCGGCAAGCGCCGGGGCGGCCGAGGCGGCGTTGGTCGCCTTGCTGTCGTTGATATAGGTGACGCCGTCCACCTCGCACACGCGCTCCATCCGATGCGGAAGGCCGCGATAGGTGGCAAGACCGTGAGCGATCTGCGCGTCAGTCAGCCCCAGCTGGCGGCAGATCGCAACCGCAACGGCGGCGTTCTGGGCATTATGCGGCCCGGCCAGCGAGGGCGAGCGGCCCTCTGCCAGTCCCGACGCGTCGAGATCGGCGGTCTTGATCCGCACCAGCGGCTTGCCCCCAGCGGCCAGCCGGTCAGCGATGGCACGGGTAGGTTCATCCTCGTCGCAGATCAGCGCCGTGCCGATCTGCTGCATCTCGAACAGGCGTTCCTTGGATGCAGCGTAGGCTTCAAAGCTGGCGTAGCGGTCGAGGTGATCGGGCGTGATGTTCGTCAGCGCGGCAATGTCGCAATCGAGCGTGAAAGTGAGGTCAATCTGGAAGCTCGACAGTTCGAGCACATAGACCCCGCCTTCCGGCATCGGGTCCTGCCCTAAGATCGGGTCGCCGATATTGCCGCCCATCACAGCTGGCACACCAGCGCTTTCGAGGATGTGGTGCGTCAGCGCGGTAGTGGTCGACTTGCCGTTGGTGCCAGTGATGCCGACCACGCGGTGCGGGGGCAGGTGCGGCCGCGCGGCGGCAAACAGCTCGATATCACCGATAACCGGCAAGCCATATTGCCACACATGCGGAGCGATGGGGTGTGAGTTCAGCGGCACACCGGGCGAGACGACCACGCCCGCAAAGCCGGTGAGGTCCAGCTCCAGCGGGTCGATCAGGCGGCAACGGCCCACGAAGGGTTCACGTGCAACGTCCTGTCGGTCCCAACCGATCACTTCCGCCCCGCTCGCGATCAAAGCCTCAGCCGCCGCGGCGCCCGAGCGCGCGAGGCCGAGCACCGCGTAACGCTTACCGGCAAAGGCGGGGGAGGTGATCATCCGCGCGGCGCCCTACCGCAGCTTCAGCGTCGAAAGGCCGATCAGCGCCAGCACGATGGCGATGATCCAGAACCGGATCACGACCTTGCTCTCGCTCCAACCCAATTGCTCGAAGTGGTGATGGATCGGGGCCATCTTGAACACCCGCCGCCCGGTGCGCTTGAACCAGAACACCTGCACGATCACGCTGACCGCTTCGAGCACGAACAGCCCGCCAACAATCGCCAGTACGACCTCATGGTGCGAAGCGACCGCAATCGCGCCCAAGGCACCGCCCAGTGCCAGTGAACCCGTATCGCCCATGAACACCGCCGCAGGGGGCGCATTGAACCACAGGAAGGCGAGCCCCGCCCCCATGATCGCCGCGCAGAAGATCGCCAGCTCGCCCGCACCCGGCACGTGCGGGATGCCGAGATAGGTGGAGAAATCCGCGCGTCCCACCAGATAGGCGATGATCGCAAAGGTGCCGCTGGCAATGATCACCGGCATGATCGCAAGGCCATCCAGCCCATCAGTCAGGTTCACCGCATTGCCCGCGCCGACGATCACGAAAGCGGCGAACACGTAATAGGCTGGCCCCAGAGGAATGCTCACCCCGGTCAGGAACGGCAGGTACAGGTTGGTGTTGATCTGGCTGACGATCAGCCAACTCGCCAACCCTGCCACCACAAACTCGCCCAGCAGGCGCACGCGTGCCGGCACGCCCGCATGGCTGTTCTTGGAAACCTTGTCGTAATCATCAAGGAAGCCGATGATCCCGAAGCCGATGGTGACCGCAAGGCAGGCCCAGACAAACGGGCTCGACAGGTCCATCCACAGCAACAGCGCCGCTGTCAGCGAGGTGAGGATCATCAATCCCCCCATCGTCGGTGTCCCGCGCTTGGCGAGATGCGACTGCGGGCCGTCTTCGCGGATCGGTTGGCCTTTGCCCTGCCGCACGCGCAGCAGGTTGATGAAGCGGGGGCCGATGATCAGGCCGATCACCAGCGCTGTCATCAGCGTCGCGCCCGCACGAAAGCTCTGGTAACGAACCAGATTGAGGATGCCCTCGAAGCCAAGCCACTCGGCAAGCAGATATAGCATTCAGTCGTCCCTTGGCTCGGCCTCAGCCTCCGGTTGCGCCTGCTGCACGGGCAGTCTCGGTAAGATGCGACACCAGTCTTCCGAGACCAACCGAATTGGACCCCTTGACCAGCACCGCATCGCCTTGCGCAAGACCGAATTGCCCGAGCGCAGCGATAGCCTCGGCAGGCCCTTCGCAATGGGCGAAGGTGACGCTGTTGCCAAGCATTGCGGCGGCGGCTTTCCCCAACTCGTCCGCAAGGGCGCGCATCTCGTCGCCAACCAGGATCACATGGGAGACGCCAGCCTCGACAATCGGCTCGGCCAGCTGGCGGTGGAAGCGGTCGGCGAAGTCGCCGAGCTCCTTCATGCTGCCGAGCACCGCGATCCGGCGGGTGGCAGGCGTTTGGCTGAGCGCCTTGAGGGTCGCGCGCATTGAAGCAGGGTTGGCGTTGTAGCTTTCGTCGATCAGCAGCGCCGCGCCGCCGCGCGCCGCGATGGTGTGGCGTGCGCCGCGGCCTTTCAGCCCGCCCATCTCGGCCAGTGCCAGCCCCGCGCTCGCGAGATCGCCGCCAGCGGCGCGCACGGCGGCCATGACGCCCAGCGAATTGACAATCCAGTGCTCGCCCGGTTCGGCAATGGTGTAACAGATGCGCCGGTCGCCCAGATCAGCCGTGACAAGCGAACCGCCGCCCGCCGCCGGGATCGCGTCGAGCAGGCGGACATCGGCAGTCTTGGCGCGCCCGAAGGTGACGACAAGGGCACCGCAAGCCTTGGCATGGCCGATCATGCGGTCAGCAAATTCGCTATCCGCCGGAATGATCGCCACACCGCCGGGGACGAGGCCCGTGAAGATCTGCGCTTTCTCGTCCGCGATAGCCTCAAGGCTACCGAGGTTTTCGATATGCGCGGGCGCGATGGTGGTGATCAGCGCGACGTGGGGGCGGGCATGGGCGGAGAGCGGGGCGATTTCGCCCTGGTGGTTCATGCCCATCTCAAACACGCCGAACTTGGCCCGCGCGGGCATTCGCGCAAGGCTGAGCGGAACGCCAACATGGTTGTTGTATGAGCGCACCGACCGATGCGCCGCGCCGCGGCTGGCGCGGTCGAGGCATGCGAAGATCGCTTCCTTCACGCCGGTCTTGCCGACCGATCCGGTGATCCCGATCCGCACCGCCTCAATCGCGCGGTCGCGCGCAGCGTGGGCGAGCGCGTGAAGCGCGGCGGTGGTATCCTTGACGAGTACGTGCGGAACATCGACCGGACGGTCGACAATCGCAGCAACCGCGCCCTTGGCGAAGGCCGCCTCGATAAAGCGGTGGCCGTCCATGGCATCGCCTTTCAAGGCCACGAACAGATCGCCCGGCTTCACATCGCGGGAGTCCATCTCGACGCCAGCCACCTGAAAGTCATGGCTGGCAATACCGCCGGTCGCCGCTTCGATTTCGGCCGCGCTCCACAGAGCAAGCGGCAGCGTGTCACGGGCGGTGACCGGCCATTGGTGCAGCATCGGGTGAGCGATGGGCATGTTCATGAGCACCGCCCTCCAGCACATTCACGCGCGACCTCGACATCGTCGAAAGCTTCGATCCGCATTGTTTCTCCAGACCCGAATATTTGACCCTGCTCGTGGCCTTTGCCGGCGATGAGCACAATGTCGTTTGCCCCGGCTTCCCCAATTGCGACTGCGATGGCGGCGCGGCGGTCACCCACTTCGCGGGTGTTGGGCCCAGCCCCGGCCATGATCGCGGCGCGGATGGCTGCCGGGTCTTCGCTGCGGGGGTTGTCGTCGGTGACAATGGCAATGTCAGCGGCGCGCGCGGCGACTTCGCCCATCTGCGGACGCTTGCCCGCATCGCGGTCCCCGCCCGCGCCGTAAACCACGATCAGGTTGCCGCCCTCCGCCACATGCGGGCGCAGCGCCGCGATGGCCGCTTCGAGTGCATCGGGCGTGTGGGCATAATCCACATAGACGGGAGCGCCCGCCTGATTGAGCGCGGCGCGCTCCAACCGCCCGCGCACCGGCTGGAGCCGGGTCAGCGCTTCGAACACGGTCGGCGGCGCAACACCGGTCGCCATGGCAAGGCCGGCTGAAACCAGTGCATTGGCCGCCTGATAGGAGCCGATCAGCGGTAGGTTGACCTTCCGCGTCTCGCCTTCATATTCGATGTGAAGAACCTGCCCCAACTGTCCGGGTGCACGCGAAACAAGCCGCAGGAAGGTGCCGCCCTCGCCCACGCTCAAGACCTTGAGCCCGCGCGCCTCGGCCTCGGCAATCGCCTTGGCGGTCCACTCTGACCCGTCGCCTGCATCATGGATCACCGCCGGGCCGCCGGGTTCGACAACCTCGGTGAAAAGCCGCATCTTGGCGGCGAAATAGGCCTCCATCGTGCCGTGGTAATCGAGGTGGTCGCGGCTGAAATTGGTGAAAGCGCTGGCAGAGACCGTCAGCCCCTCGTTGCGATATTGCGAGAGGCCGTGGCTCGATGCCTCATAGGCCACATGGGTCACGCCTTCGCGCGCCAAACCGCTCATATTGGCGAGGAAGGTGACGATATCGGGGGTGGTCAGCCCGGTTGAAACGCTGCCGTCAGGCGTGGTTACACCCAGCGTGCCAATGCTCGCCGCGCGTTCGCCCGCCATGCGCCAGATCTGGCGGGTCATCTCGACGCAGGAGGTCTTGCCGTTGGTGCCGGTCACAGCGACGAGCGTGGCAGGCACCGGAGAAAAAAAGCCCGCAGCAAGGCGCGCAAAGGCGCGGCGAGGGGTTACGTCGGCAATGTGCAGCGCACCTTCGACGCGCGCTTCCGGGCGGGCGACGATAGCAATCGCGCCCGCTGCGATGGCAGGGCGGATGAAGTCCTCGCCATTGACACTTGCGCCTTCGAAAGCGCCGAATACGGTTCCGGGGGCGACCTTGCGGTGATCGATGGCAAAGCCGGTGACGCTTTCGTCGCCGCCGCCTGCCAGACCCGCCTTTGCCAGAAGCTCACCCAGCTTCATTCGCCCTTATCCACCAGATAGCGCAGATCCGAGATATCGACGTCGCGGTTCTCGTCCGGCTGCACGCCCAGCATCGGGCCGATCCGCGGCACGAGCCGGCCGACAATCGGCGCCGACGTGAAGGCGGCGGTGCGCTGGAAGCTGCTGGCGATGGTGCCCTTGGGCTCGTCGACCACCACCACCACCACGTAACGCGGCGCGTCCATCGGGAAGGCGGCTGCAAAGGACGAGACGACTTTGGTCTTGCTATACCCGCCGACCCCGGCCTTTTCCGCCGAACCCGTCTTGCCGCCTACGCGGTATCCGGGCGCATCGGCGCTGCGGCCGGTGCCATAGAGCGAGATCATGCGCAGCAGTTGACGCATCCGCGAAGAGGTCGATTCCTTGAACACCCGGCGCCCGCGCGGAACCTTCGTGGGATCGAGCTTCATCAGCGTCGACGGACGCCAGATCCCGCCATTGACCATGGCAGCATAGGCGGTGGCGAGGTGCAGCGGCGTGACCGACAAGCCGTGGCCGAAACCCACCGTCATATTGGTAACGCGGCTCCAGTCGCCCTTCGGCCACAGCGGCCTGCCCTTGCCGGGAAGTTCGATGAACGGGCGGCGGTCCATGCCCAGATCCATCATCGCGCGGCGCAGACGTTCCGGGCCGAGTTCGTCGGCCACGCGCGCGGTGACGGTATTGGACGAATGCACCAGCGCCTGCGGCACGTTGATGGTCGCCCCCATGTCGTGCGAATCCTTGATCGTGCGGCCATTGCCGTATGGCACCGGCGCAGCGTTCCACTGGCGGCCGAGATCGCGCACCACGCCCGCATCAATTGCGGCGGCTACGGTCAGCGGTTTGAAGGTCGAACCGAGTTCGTAAACGCCATTGGTGGCGCGGTTGAAGACATTGGTCGCCCCGGCAGCGCCCGCAGTGTTGGGATCGAATTCCGGGAGCGAGGCCATCGCCATCACTTCGCCCGTATCGACATCCAGCACGATGCCCGCCGCGCCAAGCGCGTTGGTCGCCAGCATCCCGCGGCGCAGTTCGTCCTCCAGCGCGCCCTGCGCCCGGACATCGATGGACAGCGCGACGGGTTCCATGCGGCTGTCGGGGTGGCTGAGATGCTTCTGCAGCACCTCTTCCATGCCAATCTTGCCGCCTTCGTCCTCGACCACATAGCCCAGGACGTGCGCTGCCAGCGTGCCTTGCGGATAGTAGCGATCGGTCTCGCGCGGGATTTCCAGCGCGATTTCGCCGAGGCCGAAGACGCGGTTGGCTTCTTCGGGGAGGATGCGGCGGCGCAGGTAGCCCGCCCTCCCAGAAGCGAGGCGGCGGGCCATGCGAGCTTCGTCGATATCCGGGAAGATCGCCTTCAGTTCACGCGCGATCTCGGCAGGGGAGCGCACCAGCGGGCTTCCGCTATCCTTCATCGCTTCGGGATTGAGCCGCAGCGCATAGGCCGGGAAGGCACGCGCCAACGGGGCGCCGTTGCGGTCGGTGATCTCACCGCGCGACGGCAGCAGCGCATCTTCTAGGCTGGTGCGCTGCGGCGCCTGACCAGCCAGCCCGAGCGAGGCGATCCGCAGCAGCGCGATCAGGGCAATCAGGGCAAAGCCGCCAAGCAGCCACAGCACCCGCACCCGCGCGGTCCACAGCAGCTGCGCGCGCAGACCCATGCTGGGCAGGCGGCCAGCGGGAACCACAGGGGTGGCGACGCGTGCGGCCAGCGGAGCCGCCAGCGTGTTCATTCGCCTGCACCTGCAACAGCGACCTTCGTGGAGGACTTCGGCGTTTCAGCACGCGCGGGGCGGATCGGCGAGGCTTCGATCAGGAAGTCACCAAACGCCTCGGCAAACACTGCGCCCGCGTCCTTCTCGCTCGAAGCTGACGCCAGCGTCACCTTCGCGCCCGAAACCGGCGAGCGCATCGGCGCGTCGCTGGCGGCCTCAGCCACATCGGCGCTCTCCGCGCGGGCGAGCCGGATCTGTGCCGGTTGATCCGGGCCCAGCGTCTCACCAAGGCTTGCGAGCTGGCGCTCGACCTCAAGGAACTGCCCGGCGCGCGGGGCGGAATAGCCGAATTCGACCGTGTTCCATTCAGCGAGCTGGCGCTGGCTGGCGCGGGTCTCGAACTCGGTTTCCAGAAGCAGCGTCTCGCGTTCGAGCGCGATCAGCTGGCGTTCGGCGAGCAGCACTTCGCTTTTCACCGCGTGAACCTTGAAACTGAGCACCACCACCAACGCAAAGCAGACCGCCAGCACGGCGATCCAACCAAGCGAACGGGCCTGAGAGCGGTTCATCATGCGGCTTGGCTCCTGGGCGGTGCGCCGGTGCGGGTGGCGTGGCGCAAGGTGGATGAACGGGCGCGCGGGTTGCGGGCGATTTCGGCCTCGGACGGACGAATAGCTTTGGACACCGCCACAAAGGTAGGCGGGGGACCGGGGATTTCCCCAGGCAGATGGCGCGAAACCGAGCGGCCCGCGCCGCTGGCAGTGCGCAGGAACTGCTTTGTGATGCGGTCTTCGAGGCTGTGGAAGCTCACTACCGCAAGCACGCCGCCTTCGGCCAGCAGGGCCTCGGCCGCAGCGAGCCCGGCTTCGAGTTCGCCCAGCTCGTCGTTCACATGGATGCGCACGGCTTGGAAGGTGCGAGTTGCCGGGTCTTTCTTGTCGTGGGGCTTGTAGCCCAGCGCGCGGCGCACAACGCGAGCCAGCTCGCCCGTGGTTGCCAGCGGACGCGCGGCGACGATGGCGCGGGCGACCCGGCGCGACTGACGTTCCTCGCCGTAGTGGTAGAGCACGTTGGCGATAGCTTCCTCGTCGGCGGTGTTGAGGAAATCGGCAGCGCTTTCCCCGTCCTGGCTCATGCGCATGTCGAGCGGGCCGTCATGCATGAAGGCAAAGCCGCGATCGCCCTGGTCGAGCTGCATAGAGGATACGCCGATATCCATCACCACCGCGTCAACCTGCGTCACGCCAATCGCAGCGAGCTCGGCGCGCATCGCGGAAAAGCGCGCGGGGTGGAGCGCCAAGCGGCCGTCGAAACGGGCGACGAGCGCTTGGCCCGCGTCAATCGCGTCGGGATCGCGGTCGAAGGCGTGGACGCTGGCGCCAGCTTCCAACAGCGCGGTGGTGTACCCGCCCGCGCCGAAGGTCGCATCGACAATGGTCATGCCGGGACGCGGGGCCAGCGCGGCGACCACTTCGTCGAGCAGAACGGGGATGTGCGGAGCGGGCTGGGTCATTCCGCAGCCCCCTTCTTGGCGGCGACCATCAGCTTGGCACAGGCGGCCTGCGCACCCTTCCATTCGGGGCCCATACGCATCAGCTGATCGGGCGCCCAAACGAAGAAGAAATCGCCCGCCGCGTGGAAATAGGCCCCATCGACGATCTTGCCGAGATCGCGCAGGTGTTCCGGCATGATGAAGCGGCCGGAATCGTCGAAGGACAGCTGCTCGAACCCGAACAGCTGAGCGGCGCGGACATCGCGGTCAAAGCTGTCGTCGTTGCGGCGGATAGCAGCGTCTTCCTCGCGGTCGAGTTTGGCGTGGAGCTGGTCGATCCGGGACAGGCCGAAGCCGATCAGGCAATCGAACTTGTCATGCACCGTGAGGCACAGGGTGCGGCTGCCGCCGGAGCTTTCCTTGACCGCTTTGCGGAAGGCTGGCGGAAGGACAAAACGGCCCTTCTCGCCCGAAGGCGAGTAAGCTTGGCCATTATATCCTCCAAATGCAGACACGTGCCTGCCGCCCCCTCTTACCCCTTGCGGCCCACCCCCGAAGGGCGCTCCGCGTCATGACGAGATATGCCCTCCCCGTCCCGGCCACGCGCATGCGCAGCCGGTGCGCCGACCCCACCAGTCGGACGCGATGCAAACAGGCATATCTGATGGACCCCGGTAATATCGGGGAAGATGTGGGTTTGGAAGGGTAATTTCCGGGAAAGAGCGGGAAAAGTTGATATCTACATGATTATATTGATATTTTTGGTTTTCCTTAGGGCCATTTCCGGGGCCTGATTCACCCCAAAAACCCCGCCGAACGCGCCGAAATCACACAGTTTCCCGCAGAATCCCCCGCCCGGCCCGACTCCGAGTCCCGCTATTCCCGCATTTTCCCGCGCCCTGATCATCGCAGGGCCCCCGCGATCACTGCGCGCATGGTCGCTCCGCCCTCGCCAGCGAGCTCCTGATGCTCGAACAGCGCGGCATCGGCGATCAGCGTGACCTCACCCCGACCCACCCGGCAGCGCGCCGCCGCGCCGTTGGCGAGAAGGGTGCAGTCCGCCGCCTTGGGATCGGTGATGGCGACCGCGCCGGACAGCGCCAGCGGCAGCGCGGTTTCGCCAAGGCGAGCGATCGTGACGGACCCGGCCTGATCTTCGTCAAAGCTGACCGCCAGCCCCCAACGCGCGACCACAGGGGGGAACAGCGCGGTATCGACCGGGCGGCGCGGATCGCCCAAGGGCAGATCGTATTCGCCCGTCAGCGCCGGATCGAGCACCAGCAGCAAGCGGCCACCAGCGCGCACCCAGCGATCCAGCGCCACATTATCCGACGCCGAAAGACCGCGCGGCTGGATGATCGCAATCCGGCGCAATCCGGAAAGGGGGTCAAGGTCAGGCTGATCCGCGGCGAGCGCGGGAATGGAGGACAGCGTGTCGAGCGGCTCCAAGGCATAACTGCGCGCCAAAGCGGTACGCTGCCATGGCACCTGCCCCTGCCCTTGCGCGATGGCGGCCAGATCGGCGCCAAGCGGCCAATAAAGCGGCAGGCTGCTCATCAGCCCCATGCGTATGGCGGGAGGATCGACCACCTCAGCGCTGGTGCTGGTTCCGGTCTCGGTATCCGTCGCAGCCGGAGAGGCGCTGCACGCGCTCACCCCCAGCAACGCCGCGCTCAAAGCGGCGCGGATGCTATTGCTCAGGGGCGACATTGCCCGAAGCGGCAGGCGGCAGCGCGGGCATGGGCGAAGCGCTGGGCTCGGCGGCAATATCGGGCACCACGCCCGCATCGGCCAGCGGATTGGCCTGCGCAGGTACAGGGTTGGGCTCGGTGGTCGGGGCCGCCTCAGGCACGGCGAGGTCTTCGTTAAGCTCCGCCTGCCCGCCGATAATGCTCGCCAGCCCAACCAGCAGCACCATCGCGCCGATCCCGAACATGCCGACCTGAAGGCGCTGCACTGCCTCGGCGCGGGCCTGGCCTGCGGTGGAGATATCCTCCGGCTCGGGCTCGCCTGCGGTCCGCGACGAGGTGACCATGCGCCGGACGCCCGGGCCGAACAGGCTGCGCTGGTTCATCCGCCGCAACCGCTCGATCAGCGAGGGGCGGCTCATGCGCTCACCGCCTCGGCCGACGCACTATTGCGGGCGAGCCAGTCGAACACCGGTAGGCCCTTCGCGGCCAGCCATTCGGCATTGTAGAGCGTCGAGAGATAGCGGAAGCCCGTGTCGCACAGGATCGTGGCGACCTGCGGATTGGGGCGCCCTTCGGCGACCAACTCGCGGCCCAGCGCCACCGCGCCTGCGACATTGATGCCGGACGAAAGGCCGAGGCACAGGCCCTCTTCCTTCAGCAACCGCTCGACCCAGACGAGACCTTCTTCGTCGCTGATGCGGTATTGCGTGTCGATCGGCGCGCCTTCAAGGTTGGCGGTGATGCGCCCTTGCCCGATGCCTTCGGCGACCGAGGAGCCTTCGGCGCGCAATTCGCCGTGGGCGTAGTAGTTGTAGAGCGCCGCGCCGTGCGGATCGGTGAGCGCGATGCGGATGTTCTCGTCGAACGCCTTGAGGCCGAGGCCCACGCCCGCAATCGTCCCGCCGGTGCCCGCTGCGCAGGTGAAACCATCGACGCGGCCGCCCAGTTGCTCCCAGATTTCAGGCGCGGTGCCTTCAATGTGGGCGCGGCGGTTGGCGATGTTGTCGAACTGGTTGGCCCAGACTGCACCGGGCGTCTCCTCTGCCAGACGGCGTGAGGTGTGGACGAAGTGGCCTGCGTCAGCGAACTTGGTGGGCGGAACCAGCACCAGCTCCGCACCCAAGGCCCGCAACGTGTCCATCTTCTCCTTAGACTGGTTATCAGGCATGACGATGATCGTCTTGTAACCCTTGGCATTGGCGACCAGAGCCACGCCGATGCCGGTATTGCCTGCCGTGCCTTCGACCACCGTGCCGCCGGGCAGAAGTTCGCCCCGCGCCTCGGCATCACGGATGATCCACAGCGCCGCGCGATCTTTCACCGAGGAGCCGGGGTTGGCGAATTCGCACTTGCCGTAGATGTCGCAGCCAGCCGCCGCACTGGGGCCGGTGAGGCGGACGATGGGGGTATTACCGATAAGCGCGAGCGTGTCGCCAAAGGGGCGGGTAATGTTCATGGCACCAAGTTAGGCGCTCGGAGCGCTGGGGGCAATGTCGAAGAGGCAAAGTCCCTCCCCGTTCCATCGGAATGGGGAGGTGGCGCGCGCCGCGAGGCGCGTGACGGAGGGGTGGGCGGCTGGGCATTACCCCTCCGACCGAGGCCTGCGGCCTCGCCCACCTCCCCATTGCTGCGCAACGGGGAGAGACGTTATGATGCGAGCGCCAGCCGCGCTTCGACTTCTGTGCCCTCGACGATCTTCTCGGCTTTGCGCACCGCAGCCTTCAGCGGGAGCAGCCAACCACCCGCCTGTTTGGAGGGAAACAGCGAGGTGCGCCACGTGGTGTTGCCGATGGTCGCCTCGACATAGACCGAGCCCCATGCGGCGGCGTTGGTCGCAGCGGCGCGGATCGCCTGCGCGGTCTCGCCATCAATCGTCAGAAAATACCACGAACCTTTGGCAGGCGCGCCGTCGCTGCCCTGCCAAAGCCACACAGGACCGCGCACATCCCACTGGCCCACAGAGCCCGTGGATACATAGCCCAACTCGTCACGCAGGAACCGGGCGAGGTCAGCGTCCACCAGCCCGGCCCTGTGCGCTACGCTATCAGTCTTCCGGAGCGATCGTGACGTGCAGACCATCAAGATCGGCGGTCAGCGGGATCTGGCACGACAGGCGCGAGGTCGGGGCGCGGTGATCGGAGGATTCGAGCAGGTCGTCCTCGTCTTCGCTCATCTTCGGCAGCTTGTCGGCGAAGGCCGGATCGACATGGATGTGGCAGGTCGCGCAGGAACAGCACCCGCCGCACAGTGCCAGCAGCTCGTCAAAGCCATTGTCGCGGATCGCTTCCATCACGGTCAGCCCGTCATCGACGGAAATCTCGCTGGTGGCGCCTTCGCGGTTGGTGACGACCAGTCTGGGCATGGATCGAAGTTCCTTTTCGGCTATTGGGCGCAAGGATGTGCGCTGTGAGGGTGCACGGGGGCTGCTATGATAGTCTGGCGCGCAAGGCAAGTTAAGGAAAGTGGCAGTGGGGCTGACGGCGAAAAAATTGCGCGATGATCTGGATGCGCTGGCGTTGCGAGAGCCGCAACTGGCTTCGGCGCTGGCGCGGGTCGGCTATCCCGAAGCGCGTGTCCGCGAGCCTGGATTTGCGACAATGCTGCGCACGATCATCGGCCAGCAGGTCTCGGTCGCGTCGGCTGCATCGGTCTGGAACAAGCTGGAGGCGGAACTGGGCGCGGACTTCACCCCGGCCTGCCTGCTGTCGCGCGATTTCGACGCGTTGCGCGCATGCGGGCTGTCGCGCCAGAAACAGGGCTATGCCCGGAGCCTGTGCGAATTGGCGCAATCGGGCGAGCTCGATCTGCACAACCTGCCCGCCGATGACGAGGAGGCGATTGCGCTGCTCACCCGGATCAAGGGGATCGGGCGCTGGTCGGCGGAAATCTACCTGCTGTTCGCCGAGGGCCGCCCCGATATCTGGCCCGCAGGCGATCTTGCGGTGCAGGAAGGCGTGAAGCGCCTGCTCGATCTGGAAGAGCGCCCCGGCGAAAACGTCACCCGCAAGCTGGCCGAGCCATGGTCGCCGCAGCGCGGCAGCATGGCGATCTTCACCTGGCATTTCTACGCCAACCCGGCGCTGTAACGCGGCAAGGCCGCTTGAAGCCGCACGCATGGTGTCTTAACTGCGCAATACAGGAGAGACCATGACCGACACTGCCACCCTCATCCCGCGCAACGCCCTGTTCGGCAATCCGACCCGCGCCGCCGGACAGATCAGCCCCGATGGCCAATGGCTAAGCTGGCTCGCGCCCAAGGACGGCGTGCTCAACATCTGGCTCGCCCCAGCGAGCGATCCGCAGGCCGCGCGCGCCGTCACTCAGGCCGTCGAACGCCCGATCCGCCAGTATTTCTGGTCGCCCGATGCCAGCGCCGTGATGTATATTCAGGACAAGGGCGGGGACGAGAATTACCTGCTTTACCGCGTCGATGTGACCACCGGCGCCGAGACCACGCTCACCCCGTTCGAAAACACCCGCGTCCAACTTGTCGGTGCGTCGACCACGCGGAAGGACAAGCTGCTGCTTGGCCTCAACAACCGCGATCCGCAGTGGCACGATATTCACCTGCTCGACCTGACGACCGGCGAATTGACGCTGGTGCTGGAGAACAACGCCTATGCCGGGTTCGAAGCGGATGACACGCTGACGCTGCGCATGGCGATGCAGCAGAATGAGGCAGGCGGGACGGATTACTTCCGGGTGGTGGACAACGTGGTCGAGCCCGATCCGTTCGAGACTTCGGCGATGGAGGATGCGCTCACCACGTCGCCTGCGGGCTATACCAGCGACGGGGCGACGCTCTATTGGATCGACAGCCGTGGGCGGAACACCGCAGCCCTGTTCGCGCAGGACACCGCCACGGGCGAGCGCCGCCTGATCGCCGAGGATGGCCGCGCCGATATCGTCAGCACCCTGCGCCATCCAGTCACCGGCGTGGTGGAGGCCTATGCCGTCATTTATCTGACCCGCAGCTGGATCGCGATTGATCTTGCCATCGCGGATGCGCTGGCGTGGCTGAGCGAGCGGCTGGAGGGCGAATTCAGCGTGCAGAGCCGCACCGATGATGACAGTGTGTGGATCATCGCCAATGACCCGCTGACCAAGCCGGTGCGCACCTTCATCTTCGACCGCGTAACCCAGACGCTGATCCCGTTCTACGTCTCACGCCCCGAATTGGAGCGAGCGCTGCTCCAGCCGATGCACCCGGTCGAGATCGGCAGCCGCGATGGGCTGACGCTGCCGTGCTACCTCACCCTGCCGCCGGGGAGCGATCCGAACGGTGACGGCAAGCCCGCCGCTCCGGTGCCGATGGTGCTGCTGGTGCATGGCGGGCCGTGGGCGCGCGATACCTATGGCTTCAACGGCGTGCACCAGCTGCTCGCCAATCGCGGTTACGGCGTGCTGAGCGTCAACTTCCGCGGCTCGACCGGGTTCGGCAAGGCGTTCCTCAACGCGGCCAACAAGCAATGGGGCCTGACCATGCATGACGACCTGATCGACGCGGTCGACTGGGCTGTCGCGAATGGCATCGCCGCGTGTGATAAGGTCGCGATCATGGGCGGGTCATACGGCGGCTATGCCACACTGGCGGGCCTCACCTTCACGCCGGATGTCTTCGCCTGCGGGGTCGATATCGTTGGTCCGTCGAACCTCGAAACCCTGCTCGAAACCATCCCGCCTTATTGGGCGCCGCTGGTGAAGACCTTCCACGAACGCATGGGCGATCCCCGCACCGAAGAGGGCCGCGCGCTGCTGAGGGCCGCCAGCCCGCTCTACAAGGCGGACAAGATCATCAAGCCGCTGCTGATCGCGCAAGGGGCGAATGATCCCCGCGTCAAGCAGTCCGAAAGCGACCAGATTGTGGGCGCGATGAAGGCGGCTGGCATCCCGGTCACCTATGTCCTCTACCCCGACGAAGGCCACGGCTTTGCCCGGCCCGAAAACAATATTTCGTTCTACGCGATCGCCGAGAATTTCCTCAGCGAATGCATGGGCGGGCGGGCCGAGCCGCTGGGCGATGCGCTGGCCCCGGCGAGCGCGCAGATCGTCGATGGTGCGGAGCACGTGAAGGGGCTGGAGGCCGCGCTCGGGGAATAGGGGCGGCAAGCGCCATTCTGCCTGCTGACAAGCGTGTCAGTCCGTTCTAGACGGTTTCAAAATGAAATCGAGAGGGGATCCCCATGAGTGTTCAGCGCAGCATCTTCATCACCGGCGGCGGATCGGGCATCGGCCGTGCGACCGCGCAGCATTTTGCCGCGCGCGGCTGGTATGTGGGCGTGGCCGACATCAACGAGGCCGGGATGGCCGAAACGCTGGCCGGGATCGCGGGCGAGGCCAAGTGGTCGGGCAAGCTCGACGTCCGCGACCGGAAGGGCTGGGACGCGGCGCTATCGTCCTTCGCCGCGGCTTCCGGCGGGCGGATCGATGTGCTGGTCAACAATGCCGGGATCGGCACCGGCGGATCGCTGTCCGAACTCGACCCCGAGGAAATTGACCGCTGCCTCGATATCAACTTGAAGGGCGTGCTCTACGGCGCGCAGGCGGTCTATCCCTACCTCAAGGCGAGCGCGCCGCGATCGGCGCTGATCAACATCGCCAGCGCTGCGGGAATCGCGGGCTCGCCGGGGATGAGCGTCTATTGCGCCACCAAGTTCGGCGTGCGCGCGGTCAGCGAAAGCCTTGATGCCGAATGGTCGCCGGACGGGATCACCGTCGCCTCGGTCTGCCCGGCATTCATCGACACCCCGCTGCTGAACGGCACCGGCAACCGCAAATCGAACGAACAGATTCGCGACCGGGTGACGGCGGCCGGGTTGGAGATCAGCCCCGTTGCGGACGTGGCGCAGGCAATCTGGGACGCGGTCCACGGCGACAAGCTCGACTATTTTGTCGGCGCAACGGCGAAGCGGATGGCCTTCGCCAAGCGCTGGATGCCGGGCCGTGTCCGCAAGGACCTGCGCGGGAGTTCGGGGCCGCTCGGAAGGTAATCAGCGCAAGCTGTCCATCACCGCCCTGCCCTCCGCCGAGAGGAACGGGCGGGCCTCGGCCCACGGCAGGACAACCTCCTCGGTGCAGGCGAAGATCACGTGCGGGAGCTGCGGAACGAACACCGGGCCTTCGCGGGTGAGGCCAATCTGCCAGCTGGAACCGCCGAACCCATCGGCAATCCCGCATTCATCGCCGTCCTCCCGCGCCGGCCAATGCGCCAGCACCGCCTTGCCGAGCGCTTCGGACAGGCCCGCAATCGGACGCTTGGCGGCCTTCGGTTCGGTCTCACCTTCCCAATCATAGAACGCCAGCGCGCCGGGTTTGAACCAAGCCGCCGGATCGACCTCGGCCCCGCTATCGCGGTCATAGACGGCGAGGCCGCTGTAATTATTGGGATGCGCACTCCCGCAATAGCTGCTGCCGCTATCGCGCACGCCCAGCCAGCGGGCCGTCATCAGGATCGGAACTACGGTCTGTTCCCAATAGCCCGCCGCGCCGCTGGCATTGGCAATGCTCCATCCGACGCATTGCCCCGCGACATGCGCCGCGGTGCCATCGGGCAGGGCCGCCCCCAGCGCGCGGTTGATCGCCGCGTCGCCGGGCCGCACCCGATCAAGCGCGAAGCTGGTGACGAGGTAATCATCAAGCCCAGAACGCTTGGGCCCGGCATAGGTTAGTTCGGTGTAGTCGGTACCTTCGAAAATCGTCCGCTTGGCCGTGGTCTCGCCCCCCGCCAGCAGCGGCGCAAGGAACGCTTCGCTTTCGCAGGGCGTGCCGTATTCGGAGAAAGCGGCGGGCATAGCGGTCAGGCGGAGTGGCCGGGTCCGGCCGGCGTCCTGCCAGTCACCCGCAAGGCGATCACCGGCTTCCGGCGCGAAGGTCCAGATTGCCCCTGTCGCCCCATCGAAACCGCGCATTTCGCGGGCGACCTGCGGCGCGCTTTCATCGGTCGGCTCCAGCCGGACCGGTTCCAGCACGGCATCGGCGTAATAGATCCCGGCGCGGGCATCCTGCTCGAAGAAGCAAGCTGTGATCGCCGTCTCGCCAAGCGTGCCGCGCCAGATGTGCCCCTCCTTCTGAGGCTCCTGCGCTACGACCGGCCCCGCTGAAAGCGCGAGCGCGACAAAGAACCCTGCGGTCCGCATCACGCCAGCGCGTCGATTGCCTGAGCCAGCGTGACATCGCGCTGGGACAAGCCACCGGTCTGACCAGCGTCATGGGTGGTCAGCGTCACTTCGACCTTGGCGTAGACATTGAACCATTCCGGGTGGTGATCCTGCGCCTCGGCCAGCAGGGCGACCCGGCTCATAAAGCCCCAGGCCTGCGAGAAATCCTTGAACTGGAACGTCCGCGTGATCGCCTTGCCCTCGCGCGCCAGCGCCCAGGCGGGGTGATCGGCGAGCAGCTGGGTGATTTCTTCGCTCGTAAGCTCGGGGACAGACATGGGGCAGGTTCCTTGAAAAGGCGTCGCTTGTTTGCGCCGCCCCTTTTCCCTAACGCTGCGCACCAATGCAAGCGCCCTCACCCGCCCTGTCCGCGCATGATCTCGCCTGCCGCCGGGGAGACCGGCTGCTGTTCCGGCGGCTGTCGTTCGCGCTGGACGCCGGGGCGGCGTGCCATGTCACGGGCGCGAACGGCGCGGGCAAGACGACGCTGATCCGCGCAGTGGCGGGGCTGACGACGCCCTATGCGGGGGAAGTGCGACGGACGGGCGCGCTCGCGCTGCTGGATGAACGCACCGGGCTTGATCCCGATCTGCCGCTGGGCCGGGCGCTGGCGTTCTGGGCGCAGATTGACGCAGTGGGGCACCTCGCGCTGGAAAGCTGCTGCGACCGGCTTGGCCTTGGCAACCTGCTGGAAGTGCCGGTGCGCTATCTCTCCACCGGCCAGAAAAAGCGCGCAGCGCTGGCGCGGGTGCTGGGGCAGGCCGCGCCGGTGTGGCTGCTGGACGAGCCGCTCTCTGGCCTCGACACCGCCTCGCAGGCGCTGGTCAGCACGCTGGTGCGCGAGCATTGCGACGGCGGCGGGATCGCGCTGATCGCCTCGCACCAGCCGCTCGATGTGCCGGATATGACCGCCTTTGCGATCGAGGACTTCGTGCCCGCGCCAGCCGAGGCGGACGCCTGATGCTGATGCAGCTCCTGCGGCGTGACCTCGCGCAGTTCTTCCCCTTCACCGGGAGCGGTGCCGCCCTGCCGGTGGTGTTCTTCGTCGCCGTCGCCATGCTGTTCCCCTTCGCGGTCGGGCCGGATGCGAACCTTCTGGCCAAGACCGGCGGCGGGGTTGTGTGGATTGCAGCGCTGCTGGCGGCGATCCTGCCGCTTGAGAAGCTGGTGGCGCGGGATATTGAGCTAGGCTTCTTCGACCAGCTGAAACTGCGGGGCATGGCGGAAGAGGCGATGATGGCGGTGCGCCTGCTCGCCCATTGGCTGAGCTTCGGCCCGCCGCTGGTGCTTGCGACCTTCCCGGCGGCCGCGCTGCTGAAGATCGAGGGCGAGAAGTTCGAGATCTTGCTTCTGGGGCTTATCGCTGGAACGCCGGGGCTCGCCGCTATCGGGCTGATGATCGCTGCCCTGACGGCTTCCTTACGTGCAGGCGCGGCGCTGTCCGGCCTGCTCTTGATCCCTCTCGCCCTCCCCATCCTGATTTTCGGTGCCGGTGCACTCGCCCGTCAGGATCAAGTGAGCCTCGGCTTCGTTGGAGCCATAAGCCTCGCGCTGGTGGCACTCGCTCCGTTTGCCGCCGGAGCCGCGATCCGGGCGGCAAGGGAAAATTAGTGAGAGCGCCAGAAAGCCACGTTCGCGCAAACGAGTTGATGGGCAATATCGCGCTGGGGCTGCTCGGCTTCACGCTGTTTGCTTTCGCGCTGAAGGCGGCGGCGCACCATGAGGTGCAGGCGCGCTACACGCCGATTGTGGTGTTCCACGCGGTGAGCATGGTCGCTTGGCTCGGCCTGCTCGCCACCCAAGCCTTCGCCGCCGCGCGGTTCAAGCTGGCCGCCCACCGCGCCACGGGCCGCGCCTCGATTGCACTGGTGGGCGCGATGCTGGTGAGCGGGTCGGTGATTTCGTGGCGCATCGGGCTGGAGCTTGGCCGCCCCGAGGTGACAGTGGTGAACCTCGCCGCCTTCGCGACGTTCCTGCCGCTCTATTTCGTCGCCCTGCATTTCGCCCGCCGCCGCGACATTGCCGCGCACCGCCAAGCGATGCTGATCGCAACGCTAGCGCTGATGACCCCTGCCTATGCCCGCGTGGTGCAGGTCCTCGGCCTGCCCGATCCGGTCGCGATTGCGGTGCAGCCGCCGATTACGATCCTGATCGCCTGCGGGTATGATTGGGTGCTGCATGGACGTGTGACGCGGCCGACGCTGGCGATGCTGGGGTTTTCGATTGGGGTGGTTGTGGTGATGAGCGCGGTGTTGGCAGTGTTGTTTTTGTAGTTCAAAGCAAGCTGGGTCCCGGATCAGGTCCGGGACGGGGAATAACATCAAGCACCCCATCCCGGGCTTGACCCGGGACCCCGCTTCTTCATAACCGCCTCAATGCAAAGAGAAACACGAGGCGGCTGGGTCTACATTATGACCAATCGCTATCGCGGAACCTTGTATGTCGGATCAACCACCGATCTCGCACAACGCATGTACGAACACCGTGAAGGACGCGGATCAGAGTTCTGCGCCGAGCATGGACTGACGCGGCTGGTGTGGGCTGAGCGAGCAGAGAGCATCGTCGATGCCAAGCATCACGAACGACGTTTGAAACGCTGGCATCGCGAGTGGAAATTCGCGCTGATCGAGAAGGCAAGCCCGGATTGGGACGATCTGTTCGGTCAATTAAACTGATGATCAATACCCCACCCCGGACTTGATCCGGGGCCCCGCTATTCTCCGCGAAAAAAGCGGGGTCCCGGGTCAAGCCCGGGACGGGGAACTACGCGTAAGGCGGGCAATCCCGCCCCGTCGGGCTCTTCGTGAAAATCTCGTTGCCCGTCTCGGTGATCGCAATCGAATGCTCGAACTGCGCGCTCAGCGACTTATCGCGCGTCACCGCCGTCCAGCCGTCGCCCAGCACCTTGGCCCACGGCTTGCCCAAGTTGATCATCGGCTCGATGGTGAAGAACATCCCCGGCTTCAGCTCCGGCCCGGTCCCGGCCTTGGCGGCGTGGACCACTTCCGGGGCGTCGTGGAACAGGCGGCCCAAGCCATGCCCGCAGAATTCGCGCACCACGCCGTACCGGAACTGGTTGGCGTGGGCTTCAATTGCCGCGCCGATATCGCCCAGCCGCGCGCCGGGCTGGGCCGCCGCGATGCCGAGCATCAGGCATTCATAGGTCACTTCGACCAACTTTTTCGCCTTCAGCGAAGGCTCGCCCGCGTAGAACATCCGCGACGTATCGCCATGCCAGCCATCGACCAGCGGGGTCACGTCGATGTTGAGGATGTCGCCATCCTTCAGCATCTTGTCGCCCGGAATGCCGTGGCAGATCACATGGTTGATCGAGATGCAGGACGAGTGCGCATAGCCGCGATAGCCGAGCGTGGCCGGAACCGCGCCCGCATCCAGCATCATGCCGCGAACGGCATCATCGATGCTTCCGGTGGTGACGCCGGGGCGCACCAGATCGGCGCAGGCGTCGAGGATTTCGGCGGCGAGCCGCCCGGCCTTGCGCATCGCGTCAAAGCCATCCGGCCCATGCAGCTTGATGGTGCCATCGCGAAGGACGGTCTGGTCGCCGTCGACAAGTTGATATTCGTGCATCGGGCCTACATAGCGAGGGCCGCGCCAAAAAGCTACTTTCCCGGCGCAAAAGCCGCCCTGTAACGTGGCTTGACCACCGCGATTACCGCGGGCGTGACCGGCAGCGTCACCTGGTAAACACCCTCGGCATAGGAGCCTGCGACATAGGGTTCGGCCAGCAGTTCGAGTCCGTCGAAGCTCTTGCCGTCGGAAGAGGTGGGCTGCACCTCCAGATCGGAAATCGGCGGGCAGGGAAAGACGGAATCGTCGCCGTATTCCTCACCCAGCCGCTCGGCTCGTTCCACTTTCAGCGCCTTGCACCACGGATCGCCGAGCACCTCTTGCAAAGCCTTAGCTGACCGGAACATCTTTTTCGGATCAAAAGATTTCTTTGCCTGCCGGTCCCACACCAGCGTTTCGTAGCCCGTGTTGCCATGCGCGCCGCCCGAATAGACGTAGAAGGCCCCGGATAGCACCAGATAGCGCGGGACATCGGTGACCACCGACCAGCTCTTGTCGATCGAGCGGTTGCAGCCGAAGCAGCCCTCGGCATTGGCATAGCTCAGGCCTTCGGCAAAATCGGCCTTCTGATCGGCGAGCATTTCGGTCCGGTCAGCGGTGAAGCGGCGGACGAGCGCGGGAACTGCGGCGACTTCGGCGGGCCAGGTGTAGGAGAAGTCACGCTCGGCCTCATCCCGCACTTCTTCATCCTTGAACGACACCGTGCCCGGCGGCAGCGGCTCGGGCTCGGCCTCCTGCGCGGCGGCGGGCACGGCCAGCACCGCAGCCGCCAGCAGCAGCCGCGCCAGCCGCACGCCATTACCCATCCGTTGCCCTGTCGTTGCACGGTCATTTGCGAGCGGCTGATACTTCAGCTGGATCATTTGACGAACATGCATCGGTGCATTCCCTTCCCCGCGCCGAATCTGCTGGTGACATTGGCGTGCTCACGATTATGGAACGGGAATGAGCGAACCCAAAGCACTGATCCGGCCCGACCGCGGCGAGGATGCGATTGCCATTCATCTGGTGAACAAGGACGGCTTCGAAGCCTTTGCCAAAGCCCTCACCGCAGGCCAGCGCGCGAGCCTCGCCGCGCAGAAATTCGAAGGCGGCGGGTATCAATATGCGATTATCCCCGAGGGAGATTCGTGGTTCGTCGTAAGCGGAGTTGCGAACCCTGAAAGCCTGTCGAGCTGGTGCCTCGCCAAGCTCGCCGAGGAACTGCCCGAGGGCGTGTACCGGGTCGCGACCGGAGACCCCGGCCCCGCAATGTTCGGGTGGGTGACGGGGCAATACCGTTTCTCCCGCTACAAGAGCGAGGACAAGGGACCGGGCCCGCGCGTGCTCCTGACCGGGCAGGTGGGGCAGATCGACGGCTATCTCGCCGAAGCCAAGGCCGAATGCATGGTGCGCGATCTGGTGAATGCCCCGCCCGAAGACATGGGCCCAGCCGCGCTGGAGGCCGAATGCGAGAAGCTCGCCAAAGCGCACAAGGCGGAGCTGACCGTGGTGCGCGGTGATGCGCTGGAACGGGGCTATCCGATGGTGCACGCGGTCGGCCGGGCGGCATCGCGTCACCATGCGCCGCGGCTGATGCACCTCGTCTGGGGCGATCCAAAGCACCCGGTGCTGGCGGTGGTCGGCAAGGGCGTGTGCTTTGATAGCGGCGGCCTCAACATCAAGCCGGGCGCCGGGATGCGGCTGATGAAGAAGGATATGGGCGGCGCAGCCCACGCGCTGGCGCTGGCCGGGCTGATCATGGCGGCACGGCTCAAGGTGCGGCTGCATCTGCTGATCCCGGCGGTCGAAAACGCCATCTCCGGCGGCGCCTTCCGTCCGGGCGATGTGCTCGCCAGCCGCAAGGGGCTGACGGTCGAGATCGACAACACCGATGCCGAGGGCCGCTTGATCCTCGGCGATGCGCTGACCCGCGCGTCCGAGGAGAACCCTGATCTGATCGTCGATTTCGCCACGCTGACGGGCGCGGCACGGGTGGCGCTCGGCCCTGATCTGCCCGCACTGATGGCGCGGCGTGACGAGACGGCGGACGCCTTCCTTGCGGCGGGCAAGGCCAATGACGACGCCGGTTGGCGCCTGCCGCTGCACGAAGCTTACCGCGAATACCTCGCCTCCGATGTGGCCGACATGGCGAACTCCGCCGCTAACCCCTTCGCCGGGGCGAGCGTCGCCGGGCTATTCCTCGACCGCTTCGTGGGAGAGGGGCTGGACTGGGTGCATTTCGACACCTTCGCCTGGACCCCCGCCCCCAAGCCGGGGCGCGCACGCGGTGGGCGCGGGTTGGGGCTGCGCGCATCGTGGCACGCGCTCCGCGCCCGGTACGGCACCTGAGCTTGCTCCAGAGGCGACTTGCCGCTAACGGGCCTGCCACGCCGAAGCGGGGCAACGCACGGCTCTACCGGCAAAGGCCAACGGAACGCAGATGAACGGCGCGGCTCGCGACAATTCGGAATACGCAGTGCCGGCCGGCGTGCTGGGTCTGAAGGGCCCGGTTGAAAAGCCTGCGCCCGGCACGCTGCCGCTGCGCGGCGATCTGGCGCATATGGCGCTGGCGGGGACCCACCTCGCCGCGCACTACGTGATCCCGCATATCCATACGGTGGGCGCAGCCGGGGCCGGTCTCAGGCTGAACCCGCGCGGTGACGCCGAGGTGTTCGTGCAACTCGCCCCGGGCACCAGGTTCGAACTGCTCGACGTAGCAGGCGAATGGGTGTGGGGCTGTCCGGGTCCGCAAGGGCCGAGCGGCTGGTGCCGGGCGAGCGAACTCGCTCCCGAAGAAGCCTGAGGCGATGGCGATCCGCCTGTTCATCGACGGTGCGGCTGGCACCACCGGGTTGGAAATCCGTGAGCGGTTGCAGGGTCGCGGCGAATTCGAGCTGCTGGTGCTGGACGATGCCCAGCGCAAGGACGAGAGCGCCCGCCGCGATGCGCTCCATGCCGCCGACATCGCGATCCTGTGCCTGCCGGATGAAGCCGCCAAGGACGCGGTGACGCTTGCCGAGAGGTCGAACACGCGCATCATCGACGCCTCCAGCGCGCACCGCGTGGCGGACGGCTGGACCTATGGCTTTCCCGAGCTGATCGGGCACGCCAAAATCGCCAATGCCCAATTCGTGAGCAATCCGGGGTGCTACCCCACCGGCTTCCTCGCGCTGGTCGCCCCGCTGGTGCGCGCCGGACTGCTCCCCGCCGAATGGCCCTACACCGTCAACGCGGTCAGCGGCTATTCGGGCGGCGGCAATGCGCTGATCGAACGGTTCGAGAACAATACCGACATCGCCTTCCGCGCCTATGGCCTTCAGATGGGGCACAAGCACCTGGCCGAGATGCAGGCCTATGCGGGCCTTACCCACGCGCCCGTATTCTCGCCGAGCGTGATTCCCGCACACCGGGGCATGGTGGTCGATGTCCCGCTGCCGCTCGCTGCGCTTCCCGGTCGCCCCTCGCCTGCGGCGCTTCACGCCGCGTTGGATGCGCATTTTTCGGACAGCCCGTTTGTCGCGGTCGCGCCGCTTGATCCGGTTCCCGGTGAGTTGCTGCTGCTGAAATCGGCTGCGCCGTGGGACGGCCTGACGCTTCACGTCTGCGGTTCGGCCGACGGCGCGCAGGCCCGCTTGATCGCCCGGCTCGACAACCTTGGCAAAGGCGCATCGGGCGCCGCGATCCAGAACCTCAACATCATGTGCGGCCTGCCCGAGACCACCGGCCTGCGCCTCTAACGGCGCGCATCATTGCTTAAAATTTAGGCAACCCCCGGTCAGATGCTGTGCACCATTGCGCAGTGCACCATAATCTTGCTAACCGCAGGTCATCGGCGAAAGACATCCCTACCCTTGAGTCTTCAAGCGGCAAGGATCGTTCGCAGCCACCACCTTAGAGCTTGGCACGGTTCTTGTTAAGAATCTGTCAGCAAATCAGCCAAGCGCGGATGGGGACGACGTGAAAAAGATCGAAGCGATCATCAAACCCTTCAAACTCGACGAAGTGAAGGAGGCGCTGCATGAAATCGGCGTGTCCGGTATCACCGTCACCGAAGCCAAGGGATTCGGGCGCCAGAAGGGCCATACCGAACTTTATCGCGGCGCCGAATATGTCGTCGACTTCCTGCCCAAGGTGAAGCTCGAAGTGGTCGTCGCCGACGATCAGGCCGAGCGTGTGGTCGAGGCGATTGCCGCCGCCGCGCAGACCGGGCGGATCGGTGACGGCAAGATTTTCGTCACCCCGATCGAAAGCGCGCTGCGCATCCGCACCGGCGAGACCAACGACGACGCGATCTGATTTTCCACCCTCTCCTGCTCAGCCAAACCGGCGGGCCGGCCTGAATTTATCTCGGAGGCACTACACCAATGTCGAAAGCAAAAGACGTCCTGAAGCTGATCAAGGACGAGGAAATTGAGTGGGTCGATCTGCGCTTCACTGACCCCAAGGGCAAGTGGCAGCACCTCACCATGGTCGCCGGAATCCTGGGCGAAGACGAGCTTGAAGACGGCTTGATGTTCGACGGTTCGTCGATCGCCGGCTGGAAGGTCATCAACGAATCTGACATGATTCTGAAGCCCGATCTCAGCGAAACGTGGATCGATCCCTTCAGCGCCACGCCGATGCTGATCATCAACTGCGACATCGTCGAGCCTTCGACGGGCGAATGGTACAGCCGCGATCCGCGCACCACTGCCAAGCGCGCCGAAGCCTACCTCCAGTCCACCGGCATCGGTGACACTGTCTATGTCGGCCCCGAAGCCGAGTTCTTCATGTTCGACGACGTGCGCTTCGAAGACGGCTATGCCGGATCGGGCTTCGCGATCGACGATATCGAATTGCCGGGCAACACCAGCAAGGAATACGAGAACGGCAACATGGGCCACCGCCCGCGTGCCAAGGGCGGTTACTTCCCGGTCGCGCCGGTCGACTCCGCTGTCGACATCCGCGCCGAGATGGTCTCGACCATGCTCGAAATGGGCCTGCCCTGCGACAAGCACCACCACGAAGTCGCCGCCGCTCAGCACGAGCTGGGCCTGACCTTCGGCAAGCTGGTACAGACCGCTGACCGGATGCAGATCTACAAGTATGTCGTGCATCAGGTCGCCCATGCTTACGGCAAGACCGCGACCTTCATGCCCAAGCCGATCAAGGCCGATAATGGTTCGGGGATGCACACCCACATCTCGATCTGGAAGGATGGCAAGCCGATGTTTGCCGGCAATGAATATGCCGGCCTGTCGGAAATGTGCCTCTACTTCATCGGCGGCGTGATCAAGCATGCCAAGGCGCTGAACGCCTTCACCAACCCGACCACCAACAGCTACAAGCGTCTGGTGCCGGGCTTCGAAGCGCCGGTGCTGCTGGCCTATTCGGCGCGTAACCGTTCGGCATCGTGCCGCATTCCTTACGGCACGGGCGACAAGGCCAAGCGCGTGGAATTCCGCTTCCCCGACGCGATGGCCAACCCCTACCTGTGCTATTCGGCGCTGCTGATGGCCGGGCTCGACGGGATCGAGAACAAGATCCACCCGGGCGAGGCGATGGACAAGAACCTCTACGATCTGCCGCCGGCCGAACTCGCCGAAGTGCCGACCGTGTGCGGCAGCTTGCGTGAAGCGCTGGACAGCCTCGCGGCAGACTATGAATTCCTGATCAAGGGTGACGTGTTCACCAAGGATCAGATCGACGCCTATGCCGAGCTGAAGTGGGAAGAGGTGATCCGCACCGAAACCACCCCGTGCCCGGTCGAATACGACATGTATTACTCGATGTAATCCGGCCCACCGTTGCTGCGCTTTATGCGGGGCAGCGTAAGGTTCAGACAAGCAAAGCCGTCCGGGCAACCGGGCGGCTTTCTTGTTGGGGTCGGGCTTTCGCAGCGCTCTTGCCGGCGTTAGGAACACCTTGAACGCTTTTTTCAAGGGACGCCCATGACCAATTCGATCCTGCTGGTGGCCGGTGGCCTTGTCCTGCTCGCGCTGGGCGGCGAATTGCTGGTGCGCGGCGCGGTGGGTATGGCGGCGCGGCTTGGCATTTCGCCGTTGCTGGCGGGGCTGACGATCGTCGGCTTCGGCACCTCGACCCCGGAACTGGCGACGAGCGTGCAGGCGGCGCTGGCTGGATCACCGGGTATCGCGATCGGCAATGTCGTGGGATCGAACATCGCCAACATCCTGTTCATCCTCGGCCTTTCGGCGGTGATTCTGCCGCTGAATGTCAATCCGGCGGCATTTCAGCGTGACGCGATCGCACTGGGCGGATCGGCGCTGTTGTGTACCGGCGCGGTGATGCTCGGCGTGATCGGGCCTGTGGTGGGCCTCGCATTGATCGCCTGCCTCGTCGGCTATGTCTGGTACGCCTACAAGTCCGAAAGCGCCGCCCCCTGCCCCGAAGGCGCGCGCCACGAAGCCGAGGCCGAAGACCGCCCCGTCCCGCCCGACACCGGCCCGCTGATCCTTGGCGGCATGATCGTGGCGGGGCTTGCCGCGGCGATTATTGGCGCAGGCCTGTTGGTCGACGGCGCGACGGTGCTGGCAAGCGCTGCCGGCGTTTCGGAGAGCGTCATCGGCCTCACCGTGGTCGCGGTCGGCACTAGCTTGCCCGAGCTGATCGCCTGCGTGATCGCCGTCCTGCGCAAGCACGAGGACGTCGCGCTCGGCAATATTGTCGGCTCAAACATCTACAATGTCCTCGGGATCCTTGGGATTACCGCCGTGATCAAGCCCATCGCTGTGCCAGCCGAGATCGCCAGTTTCGATATCTGGGTGATGCTTGGGGTGACGCTGCTGCTGCTCGCACAATTGCGCAGTGGCTGGCGGCTGACGCGGATCGAGGGCGGCGTGCTGGTGGTGCTCTATGCCGCCTACACGCTGTTCCTTGCGACCCGTTGAGGCATTGGCGCAACGCCTTGCCGTCAGTCGAAAATGCAATTGTAATAATACCTTAATGCGATAACCAAGGTGTATTCGGCGGTTCGGTCTGCCGCTTTGAGGAAACACCCGCTTGCGCTTTTCGATGCCCCTCAACCGCCGACAGCTGACAGGCACGGCCTATGCCGCCCTGTCGATTGCTACAGCCACCGCCCCCGCGCTGGCAATTGTCCCGAACGAAGACAAGACCCCCGCCGATATCGTTGACAACGCGGACGATTACCGCGGGGTCGGCATGTTTTTCCGCGCAGATGGTTTCGTGTGCACGGGCTCACTGATCAACCCGCGCACCGTGCTGTTCGCGGCGCACTGCGTGAATGACATCCCCGATGAGCAGTATAACGTCGACGGTGTCCCGGCCGCATGGTCGTTCAACGTCAACGCGCTGCCGGGCTTCCAGAACTGGTTTGCCAATAACTTCGCCAGCAATCCCGATCTGGCGGTGTTCAACGTCAACCGCATCGTCTGGAACCCGCGTTCGACCCAGGACGCCTTCGGTCTCGGCTTCATCGAAGCCGACATCGCGCTCGCCAGCCTCGACACGCCGGCGGTCGGCATCCCGACCTGGGCGCTGCTGTTCAGCACCCTGCCCGCCCCTGCGACCAGCGATCCGGCGCGCGGCACGGGCTATCACGTGAACATCGTCGGCTACGGCGGCACTGGCAACGCCGTGCAGGGCGCCGTGCTCGGGATCGACTGGCGTCGCCGCGCGGCCGAGAACATACTGGGCGGGTTCTTCTCGCTCGATGATCGGGACAACGTCATCATCGGCCCCAATCCGCCGACCTTCCCGCAGAACCTCTACCAGATCGACTTCGATTCGCAGGACCGTGACTTCGACCGAGACTTCAACGTCTATTGGGACGATGCCCTGCCCAACGAAGGCATTACTGCGGGCGGGGATTCGGGCGGCCCGCTGATCCTTGATGCGGCCAACAACACCCTGTCCAACGAAGATCTGGTGATCGGCGTATTGTCGGGCGGTTCGCGCTTCTTCGGCGCCAGCCAACCGTTCAGCTCGCTCGGCACCCCCAGCTTTTACCAGCCGCTGTCGCTCTACTGGCAATATATCACCGCAAATAACCCCTACCGCTATGTCGCCGCCAAGGCGGGCAACGGGAACTGGGAAGACGGCAACCACTGGGTCACGCAGCTCGACCCAATGTACCGCGTGATCAACGCGCAGGGCCAGGTGGTGAATGGCCTCCCCACCTCGCCGGAACTCGGCCCTGACGGGACCGACGGCGATTTCGGCGCGATCTGCCGTGCGTTTGGCAATCCCGACGATTTGTGCACCAATCTCGCGACGGGCGCATCCTTCGGCACCACAGGCACCCTGCCCGCCCCCACGCTGGCCAATGGCCTGCCCGGAGCGAGCGGCTTCGTGCCGAACAATATCGATGCCGTCACCACCTCGGCGGTGCGTGTCGATCCGCGCTATTACGACGTCACCCTCGGCCAGGACGGTACCACCACGCTCAGCAGCAGCGTCACCATCGACCGGCTGACCGTGCGCGGCAATGCCGGGCTGACGGTCAATGCGGCGGGCGATCTCACCTCCCTGATCGACATCAACCAGTTCGGCGGGCGCGTGAACGTCAATGGCGGCATCGCCTCGGTCGGCGATTACACGCTGTTTGCGGGGATGCTCGAAGGCTCCGGCACTATCACCGCGCCGTTCCTGACCAGCATCACCGGCGTGCTCTCACCCGGCACGATAGGCACCATCGGCACGCTGACGATTGACGGCAATCTGGTGATGTCGTCGGGCGCGCAGTTCAATGTCGACCTTGGCACCGGCGCCGCGTCAGACCGGCTTGCTGTCACCGGCATCGCCAATGTTGGCGGGGTCGTGAACGTCGGCTCCGCTGTGATTGGACGGGCCAACGACAACAGCGAGCGTTACACCATTGTCACCGGCACAGGCGGCGTGACCGGCACCTTCACTCCCCGTTCGATCTCGGCGATCATTAGCCAGCGCTTCATCTATCAGCCCAATGCGGTGCTGATGGAGTTCAGCGCGGCGAGCTACTCCACGGTAATCGACGGCAATGATCCGGTGCAGACCGGCTACGCGCAGCTGCTTGACCAGAACCGTTCGAACGTATCGCTGGAGAGCCTGTATGGCCTCGACTTCGCCTCGGTCGATACGATCCGCAGCACCTTCACCGGCCTTGCTCCGGTGAACGAGCAGGCGGTGCGCTCGCTCTCCGCCCAGTCGGTCAACCTGCTCCAGAATGTCAACGCCGCGCGTCTGCGGGAAGCGGACAAGTCGCGCGCTGGCGGCAAGGTCGCTGTCACCGGGCGTCCGCTTGATCTGGCGCAGATGAGCCTTGCCCCGATGGGCGCCCCGCTCGGCGGCGCGCTGATGGCGATGCAGGACGGCGCCGAAACCACCGAAATGTCCGAGACGAGCCTGCCAGAGAATGTCGGCGTGTTCCTTTCGGGCGGTTACGTCACCGCGAATGCCGACAGCCTGCCCGGCTTCACCCAGCAGGACGACATCTCCGGCTACTTCATCGCGGGCGGGATCGAGTTCTACCCGGGCGACAACACGATGGTCGGCCTGTCAGGCTCCTACAACGCGCTCGAAGCCGACGTTCCGCTCGGTCAGCGCGTCGATAGCGAGACCTATGCGGCCTCGCTCTATCTGCGCCATGCCTTCGAAGGCGGCCCGGTGATTGACGGTCAGTTCAGCATGGGCAGCATGGGCTTCGACACCCGCCGCACCGTGCAGTTCCTCGGCGCAACGCAGACGCTCGAGTCTTCGTCGGACGATCTGCTAGTCTCGGGCACGCTCGGCATCTCCTATGACCTGAAGAGCAGCATCGGCACTGTCTCGCCGGGCATCGAGGGCCGGTTTGCCAGCGTCAGCCTTGGCGCCGTGCGGGAAACGGGCGGGACCCTTGGCCTCGCCGTGGCGCGCGAAACGTTCGAGAGCAAGCAGGCCCGGTTCGGCTTCGATTACGAAAAGCGCGGCAAGGGTGTCGCGATCAACGCCAACGCCCAGCTGGTGTGGGAGTTCGAGGACGGCCCGCAGCTCTTGGGCGCCAACTTCGCTTCAGGCATCGGGCCGAATGCGAACTTCGTGCTCGACAAGGCTGACCACACTTGGGGTGAAGTCGGGATCAGCGCGACGCTCGGCAGCGGCCCGCTCCAACTGACGATCGGGGCAGACACCACCATCGGCCGCGACAATGCCGATGCGCAGGTGTTCCGCGGCACGGCGACCTACCGCTTCTGATCTATCCCGCAGGCTCAAAAGCGGCCGGAGGTCAGCGGATGGTCAACATCCCGCGCCGCCCGATTGCAATAAAGCTCGCCACCAGCACCAGCACATAGAACAGGCTCAGCAGATCGAGCGGCGCAGGCCCAGCGGTGTAGCCAAGGTGCGCCAGCATCGCCCAGCCGCCCACCACCGCGAAGACCAACCCGTAACTCAGAGCTCCGCCTTCAAGATTGACCGCCAGCATCAGCTCGTCCGAGGCGCGGTAGACCTGGATCGACAGCACCGTCCCAATCCCCAACCCGGCCAGCCCAACGGCAAGGGCAACCCCTTGCGGCACCGGCCCATCGGGCGCCGCCAGCGCCAAGGCGACCAGCGCCGCGCCCCACAACAGCATTGCCACGCCGGACAGGCCGAGCACCTTCTTCTGTTCGCGCAGCTCATCAGCATCCTCGACATTGAGAAACTTCGCGCCGACCTGCGGACTGGCGCTGCCGAAGGCGACGCCGAACCCGATCACGACATAGACTATGCCCACCAGCGCCGCGACCGTGGCCGACAGGCCCAACCCGCCGACTGCCGAGCTGTCGATGAATTCCATCATCCCCGCGCTCGCGGCAAAGCCCGCGACGCCGCCGATCAAGGCCGGGATCAGCAGCTTGCGCACCCAGCGCGGGGTGGAGGACGTTTGGTTATCGGTCATCACGCTTCAGGCTCCCAGTGATCGATGAACAGCTCCGGCACGTCCACAGCGAACAACCGCGCCATGCGCAGCGCCAGTGGCAGCGAGGGATCATATTTGTCGGTCTCGACCGCGTTGATCGTCTGCCGCGACACGCCGAGCCGGCGGGCAAGCTCGCCCTGGCTCCAGCCTTGCGCTTCGCGGTAGTGCTTCAGACGATTTTCCACGTTGGGTCGGACTCGCAAGTTGATGAAGTCGGTCGCAGGCGCCGGGTGAGAACAAACACGATTCGCTCCCGCTCCTGACAAGAGCTCTTTACAGACAAGAACTCTTGTCAGTCAAGAGCTCTGGGCATTATATACTTGACAAAGCACACCCCAAGGCTAGGGTGAACTCATGACGAACACGAACCTCTTTGAGCCGCGATTCCAAGACGCCGACGCAGCCCGCGAGTATCTCGAAAAGCTGCATTGGCCGCACGGCCCCGTTTGTCCGCATTGCGGTTCAGCCGACGACCAGAAGCGCCTTGAAGGCAAGGCCCACCGTGCGGGCCTCGTTCAGTGCAATTCGTGCCGCCAGCAATACACCGTCACCGTTGGCACCGTGTTCGAACGCTCCAAGGTGCCGCTCAACAAGTGGCTGCTCGCCACGCACCTTCTGTGTGCCAGCAAGAAGGGCATGAGCGCCCACCAGCTGCACCGTATGCTTGGCGTCTCCTACAAGACCGCTTGGTTTATGGCGCACCGCATCCGCGAAGCCATGACCGACAAGAACCCCGGCCCGATGGGTGGCGAAGGTTCCACAATCGAAGCCGACGAAACCTATTTCGGCAAGGACAAGACCGCTGCCAAGTCGCGCACCCCGATCCGCAACATGAACAAGATTGTCTCGCTCGTGGATCGCACCACTGGGCGCGCAACCTCTGTTGTGTTCACCGACCAGCTTACGAGCGGCAACATGCAGCGCATGCTGTTCACTCATGTTGACCGCAAGTCGCGCCTCGTCACCGATGAAGCCCATTTCTACAAGGCACCGGGCAAGGCATTTGCCAAGCACGAAACCGTCAATCACCGCATGAAGGAATATGCTCGCGGCGATGTCACCACGAACACCGTTGAAGGCTTCTTTGGCATCTTCAAGCGCGGCATGAAGGGCATTTACCAGCATTGCGGGCAGAACCACCTGCACCGCTACGTTGCCGAATTTGACTTCCGCTATACCAACCGTTCGGGCCACGGCGTTAATGACCATGAGCGCGCCGACATTGCCCTCATGGGCGCGGTGGGCAAGCGCCTTACCTATCGGCGGATTGGTGAACTCGCCGCAGCCTAAGTTGAAGCTGCCACGCATCATTGGCGAGAGGCGCAAGCGTTGGACAAAATAAAACCCCGAGAACCGCAGTTCTCGGGGGGGCCGCTGGGCGCACCATGCGGCGTTGCAAGAGGCGAATTAGTGACATATCCCCACATTGTCAACAGGGGGCACCATGCGCGCAAACGTCTATATCGACGGCTTCAATCTTTATCATGCAATCGATGATTTGAGACAGCCATACCTTAAATGGTTGGATTTGCACAAACTCTCAGACTCTATCGTCAAGGGTCATGGGCGCATTCAGGATGTGATATACTGCACAGCTTATCGAGACCGTGACCAAGGCAAAAAGGCCCGCCACCGCTTCTATATTGACGCTCTTAAACTGGTGGGCGTCGAGCCTGTGTTTGGTCACGAAGCGAACGAAACATTAGAATGTCACGCCTGCACGCACAAATGGACCGTGAAACGCGAAAAGGCGACGGACATCAATCTAGCTCTCAGGCTCTACGAAGACGCGGAGAGGAACAGGTTCGACGTCGCGTTCGTAATTTCCGCCGACTCCGACCAAGCCGCCACCTTCTCATTCATTAAGACTCGCTGGCCTGAAAAGCGGCTTTTTCACGTTGTTCCGCCGGGGCGCGACCATTCAAAACATATCAAGGCCCATGCGGACGGCATGAAAACCCTGAAGGAAAAAGACATCCACGCCGCAATCTTCCCCCGCGACGTAACGGATGGCACCCGCATGGTAACTCGGCCCAAGGAATATGACCCTATTTGGGATCAGCAACCTTAGTCTCGCTGCGCATTTCCTTCCGACGCTTCCCTAGCGGGGTTGTCGGCTCGTGTTTCTGGTGTGGGGTGCGCAGCATACGCTTCAACACCTCGTCCTCTTCGCTCTGATCGGGGATTGTCATGCTTGATCCTACCACAAAACCGCCGCCCTTAAACTTGGAGTTGATAACGCAGGCAGCAGATCATGCACACCCGCTGATCGGACATTTGATCCTCAACTGGACATTCCTGGATAACCTTATGACCATCATGATCCATGATGCTCGGCTGCTCAACTACTCAACGGGCCAGACAGACAAGAAGCCGAACCGTGAGGTTTCTCACAAATTCAAGGAACGTCTAAACGAGTGGATACGCCTCTGCCTACCACCTCTCATGCTTGAAGCGCAGAATGAGGAATACCGGCAAGAACTTCTTCGCCTTCAAGAGATACGCAACGATGTGGCCCACAATATACAACTGGTGTGGCTGGATCCCGCCGGGAAGCTGATCGCCAAAACACGACGAGAAGACGCTCGATACCTCTATTTCGAGGAACACGAAGACGCCGATGGTAAAGAGATTTCTCTGAGGCCAGCAGAGGGCCACACGCTCGCTCAAATCAAAATCTACGAAGAAGATGATATTCTAGACGCCACAGATGCCATCCATCTTCGCTACAAAGCTATCAGAGAGTTGCGCCACCCTTTGATGGGGGCACTCCTAAAGCAGCAAAGACTTTGATGGATAGTCGCTTTCCGAATTGCTCCTCATCACAATCAAACTCGCCTCGGTCATTCAGCCAATCACGAAGTGCATTTTCGATAAGTTGAGCAAGAGCGTCGGCCTGTCGGGTCGAATCTATAGCGTCTGGATCATGCTTTGTCATGTATATAATACCCAGAGCTCTTTACAAGCGCTGCGGTCCCTGCCCGGTTTTGCCGTTTTCCTACTCAGCCCGATTGTGCTCAATGCCTGTGCCTCGCTTTTTGGTTCAACCGTCGAGGTATCCCGCCATGCCGCACCAAACCCCCTCCCCGCTGCTCGCCTTCCTTCGCCTTCTGCTGGGCCAGTCCCGCACGCCAGACACCCGGCTGCCCGCCGCTGCCGTAGCAACCCCGAACGAGGCCCCGGATTTTCTGTTTCTGGACAGTGTCTCATGTGTCTCCAACACGCCGCCGACCCGCTCCATCGGGCCTGCGGGGATTGCGCTGATCAAGCGGTTCGAAGGCTGCGCCCGGCTGAGGGCGGATGGCATGATCGAAGCCTATCCCGATCCCGGCACCGGCGGCGCGCCGTGGACCATCGGCTGGGGCGCGACGGGGCGGGACAGCTTTGGTGGCGGCATGATCGGGCCCGAGACCTGCTGGACGCAGGCTCAGTGTGACGCGCGGCTGGAGCAGGATCTCAAACGCTTCGCCGCCGAGGTTGCCGCAGCGATTGGCACCGCCCCCACCTCGCAGGTGCAGTTCGATGCGCTGGTCAGCTTCCACTACAACACCGGCGCGATTGCCCGCGCTACGCTGACGCAGAAGCACGTGGTTGGCGATCATCACGGCGCCGCGCGCGAGTTCGCTCGCTGGAACCGCGCGGGAGGCAGGGTGCTCAAAGGCTTAGTGCGGCGCCGCGCGGCAGAGGCTGACCTCTACCGTCAGTAGTCCCGGCTGACCTGCACCAGCACCGAATCGCGCCCGATGGTCGACACGGTGCCCAGCAGCGCGAGCCAGCTGGTGATGCGGTACTCGACCTGGGTGGCGCTGTAGCCGCGCCCGTCCGTCACCAGTTCGACGTAGATGTCGCGGGTGATGTTCTTGCCAATGGCGATGCCGGTGCCGCGCCCGATCAGCGGATCAGCGCTGATGATCCGCAGCTGATCGAGCCCGATCGAACGGCGCAGACTGCCGATGGGATCAAGCCCGCCGCCGCCGCCTTGCAAGGCCGCCAGTGCTGCCGCCAGCTGCACCGCATCGGTCGCTGACAGGGACGTCACCGAGCCGCCGAACAGCAGGCGCGAGAGGATCTCCTCTTCAGGCAGCGCAGGATCGCTGGAGAAGGCGATGCTGGGCGACTGGGCGTTGCCGGTGATCGCGATGTCGACATTGGTGCCGTTCTTGGCGGTCTCGGCCAGCACATCGAGCCGCGGGTTGATCGGCTCACCCACGTCGAACAGGATGCGGCCGCGGGTGAGTTCGAAGCGGGTGCCGGCAAAGGTGTAATCGCCGCGCACCAGCTTGGCGGTCCCGCCGATCCGCGGATCATCGACCGTGCCGCGAAGGGCGATGTCGATGCCCCATTCGCTTTCGAGCCCCAGCCCTTCGACCGCGACCCGGTTGGGCGCGCTGGCGTTGACGAGGTAGCGCCACGACGCCTCGCGGCCCGAAACCTGCGTGCGGGCGCGGCCGTCCTCGTCGTTGATCTCGCGCGTGGCGATGCGCGGCAGGGCGACATCCTCGGCCGCGATGCCCAGCGCCCAGCGGGCGCGGTTGATGCTGACGCGCCCGGCAATCGTCCCGCCCAGCCCGTTGGAGACGATCCGCAAGGGGCCGGTGATCGTCGCCTCAAGCCCATTGGCATCAAGCAGGCGCGCATCCTTCACCGACGCGCGCAGATCGAGGCGCGGCCCGCGCGCGGCACTGATGCCCGCCAGATCGACCGTACCGCTGCCGCTGATCGTGCCTCCGCCTGCCGTCGCTCCGGCAAAGCGCACCAGCTCCAGCCGCGATCCGGCAAAGCGTCCGCGCGCGCTGACATTGGTGACGCGCGTGCCGGTGAGCGCGCTCTCGACTGTCAGGTCGTCACTGGCGAGCGTGCCGGTGATCCGCGGATCAGCGAGCGTGCCGGTCGCCCGCGCGGCGATGCGCAGCGGGCCGGAGAGATCGAACGCCTCAATCGCGGCGAGGCGCCACAAGGTCTCGGCCGCGCCGTCAAACGCCAGCCGCGCGCCGAGCCTGCCGCGCATCAACCGGTCCGTCAGCGCGCCATCCTGCGCCAAGCCATCGATCCGCAGCGCGACATCGCCGCGCCGTGCGTCACCCTCGAACAGTCGCGCGGCAGCCGTCATCCGTTCAGCCGACAGGTCGACCACGCCGAGCACGTTGATCGGTTTGGAGGACAAGACCAGACCAGCGCGGCTGAAGCGGTCGATCCGCCCGCGCGCAGTGGCGGTCGGCGGGGCGCGGCCCTCTTGGCGGTAATCGATCACCCCGGTCAGGCGTCCGCCAAGGCCCAGATCGGCCCCGACCAGATCGAGCAGCCGCAGCGGCATCCGCGCAAGCTTGACTTGCAACTCGGTCGCACCATCCCCGAAAGTGCCTTGCGCAATGGCAAAGCCGCCGCCGAAACCGACTTGCGAGGGGGCAAGGCTCCAGCCGCCGCCATCCAGCGCGGTCAGCACGGCGCGGCGTGGCATGGTAATCTGGGCATTGCCATACTGCCCGCGCGCTACCGTCGCGATCTGGTTTGACGCAACATCAGCGTCGAAATTGAGCGCAAACCGGTCCGCCCGGCGTCCAGCGACCGTACCCGTCACCTTGCCGCGCCCATTGGTAACGGCGGCCTTGGCGGTGAGATTGGCGAGGCTCAGTCCGCCATATTCGAGCCCGGCAGCAGAAATATCGGCGTCCACACTGGTGTTGCCGTCGTCATAACGCCCGGTCGCGGCGATATCGGCGCGGGTGATGCTGATCGGGGTTTCCCCGCCGAAGCGCGCATTGCGGGCGGCGAGATCGACGGCAAAGCCAATTGCATCGCCCGGTTGGGGCCGGAAGGCGACCGTGCCGTTCACGCCGCCGCCTGCGAGACGCAGATCGCCCGAAGGCCCGGCATCAGCCAGCACAACTTCGCCGGTGACAGTGGTGCGATAGACCACCAACCGGTCAATCATGACGCGCGTCGGGGCATTGGCGGGCAAGATCAATTGCAGCGCGCCTTCGAACGGGCCGAGCAGCGATCCGCCCGCCACGTCCAGCCCGAAGCCCTGCTCGCTTGGGGCGAGCGCGATGCGGACGTCCTTCAAGCCAGCGGCGGGCAAGGGATCGGCCAGCACCAGCACCGCGCGCGGGCCGTCCCCGGCGATTTCGGCGTCGAAGCTGAAGGGGCCATACTGCGCCTGCCGCCCGCTACCGGCGAGCACGGTGCGGGTCACGCCGCCGCCGGTCACGACCCTGCTGTCGAGCTTGGCATTGAGGCGGGGTGAGGTGATCACCGTGTTGCGCAGCACGATCGGCTGGCCCGCGCCCATGCCCAGCTCACCCTTGAAGCGCACCTGCTCGCCCGCAAGATTGACGATGGTGGCATTGCCGATCCGGCTCAGCACGCCCGCCAGATTGGCCCGCAGGCTCCACGGGATGGAGGGGCCGAACTTGGCGAGGATCTTGGCATTGGCGGTCACATCGCCTGCGCCTTCGATGGCGAGGCGGCTGGCCGTGACCGGCCCGGCGATGGCATAGGCCCCCGCGCCAATATCGCCGCGCAGGGCGAGCGTCGCTTCAAGCCCCGGGAAGACGATCTGGGTGCGGTCAATCGCGAGTTTCTGGGCGGCGGTGTCATAGGTCAACATGCCATTGGCCCGGCCCTTCACAAGGCGGGGATCGGCAAAGGCATTGCCGGTCGTCACCCGCTCGGCGGTGAGCGCCAAGGGCACGCTGAGCACTGTCCCGTCAAACCGCGCGGCGCTGTCCTGCGCCAGCCCCGTGGCGATGACGCCGGAGGCGGTGAGCTTTGCCACAGCGATCTCGTGCTTGATCGCAAGATCATCGAAAGCGCCCACAAGGTTCGCGGCAAACCGTCCGCCCTCGATCCGCACGGTCTCACCCAACAGGTCGGGATCGCGCAAGGCGAGGCGCACCCGCGCGCCGTCGACCACATTGTCGGCGAGGTTGACCACGCCCGCCGCCCGCAGATCGAGCGCCGAGGAGACGGCGGCCGCGCGGCCCTCGACCACACTGTCTTCAAGCTGGAAGCGTGCGGCCAGCGACAGGGTCTCGCCCAGCGCGCGGCCGGTGAAGGTCTCGTCCCCCAGCCCCGCGCGCAATTGCCCGAGCACGCCATAGGTGCCTGCGTCATTGCTGATGCGGAAGGCGGCGAGCGGCGGTTCGCTCTCCGCGCCGCTGCGCCGCACCGCTGCCGCACCGCGCCAGCGTTTCCACGTGCCATCGCCGACGATCCGGCCGACATAGCCCGTCTCCAACCCCGCCAGCCCGGCCAGCACGCCGCCTGCGGGCGCACGCGCGTCTCCAGCGAGTTCAAAGCGGTCGCCATCAGGCTCGGCGTCGAGCAGCAGCGTGATACGATCCTGCGCACCCAGCCGCGCCTTAGCGTCGATCAGCGCGCGGCCCTGCCGGATATCGATCTGCGCGGTGAGATTGGCGCGCTCGTCCTGCGGCGTGGCGACGCCCTTGGCGATCACCAGATCCTCGACCACCAGCTTGTCCACCCGGATATCGAAATCGGGCAGCAGCGGCGCATCGGGATCGCCGGGCAGCAACTCAGGCAGCCGTGTCAGCCGCCCGCGCTGCGCGGTGAGTTCGCGGATGTCGAGCCCGGTCCACAGCCAGTTCAACGGCCGCCAGTCGAGCCGCACCACCGGGATCGTCAGAAACGCGCCCTTGGTATCGCTCACCACCACAGTGCGCAGCACCGCCTGCCCGTAGAGATCGCCCTCGATCCGCCCAACCGTGAAGCGCAGACCCGAGGCCGGGGCTACAGACGCGATCTGGTCAGAGATGAAGCGCTTTCCGATCGGGGTGGAGAAAAACAGCGCGGTGAGGAGGAACGGCGCGAGGATAATCGCCAGCGCCCAGCCGAGCCGCTTGCCCCAGCGCCGCGCGCGAGACCGCCGCGTGGGCGGCGCGATGTCCGGAGGGATTGCGGTGTCGGCCATCAGAACGCCTGACCCAGACTGACATAGACCACCACCGGGCTATCGAACTCGGTCGGGTTGATCGGGGTCGCCACGTCGACGCGGATCGGGCCGAAGGTGGTCTTGTAGCGCAGGCCGACGCCCGCACCGTAGCGAATGAAGCGGAAGTCTGGCGTGCTTCCCAGCCCTACAGTTCCCGCATCGAAGAACGGCACCACTTCGACCGCGCCATCGAACAGCGGCGTTTCGATCCGCGCTTCGAGCGAGAATTCGAGCAGCAACGCACCGCCGGTCGATTCGCCGCGATCATTGCGCGGGCCGACGCCTTGGAAGCCGTAACCGCGCACCGACCCGCCGCCGCCCGCATAGAGCCGGCGCGATGGCGCGATGTCATCAAAGGATGCACCGACAATCGTCGCAGCCCGCACGCGCGTGGCGAGCACCGTCGATCCGATCGACTTGTAGTAACTCGCATCGGCCTGCGAGCGCAGATAGAAGGACTGGCTGCCTTCCGAGCGCGATGCTTCGGGTGCGAGGAACAGAGTGGCGCGGTAACCTTCACTCGGATCGAGCAGATCGTCGCTGCCATCCAGCGTCACGCTGCCGAACACCCCGCCGATGAGGAAGGCACGGCGCGGCAGGGGGATGCCGGGCGCATCGCGCACCGTGCGGTTGCGTTCATCGGTGTAGAGCAGCTCGCCGCCGATTTGCCAGCTGAGCGGCTTTTGGAACAGGATGTTGGACACCTTCTCGAACGTGGCCCGCGTTCCGAAGCCGCGCGAATCCACCGCCTGCGTGGTGATATCGCTGCCAAAGACATCAACGGTCAGCACCTGATCGCGCCCGCGGAAATTGTTGCGGCGGATGCCGACGCTCGCCAGCGCCTCACGCGTGCCGAGGATGCCGCGCAGCCGCAGCGCGCCTTCGGGCGGGAACAGGTTGCGATGTTCCCACCGGCCTTCGAGCTTGAAGCCGTCCTCGGTCCCGTAACCGATCGCACCCGCGATGGTGCGTACGGGTGCGCGTTCGAACGCGACGTCGAGCGCGACTTCCCCCGGCTGCCCATCCTTCGGCGCGCGGGTTTCGCGCGGGGTGACGGTCACGCTGGAGACGAGGCCGGTGGCGATGATCGCACGGCGCAAATCGGTCTCAAGGCTTTGCTGGAACACGTTGCCTTCATCGAAGCGGGCGATGCGCGACAGGTGTCGGCCCGAAAGGAAGCCGGGATCGCCGCTGACGACTTTGCCGAACACGAATTTGCCGCCCGGCTGAACCAGCAGCGACAGATCGCCTTCGGTGCGGGCGTGGTCGATCAGCAATTCGGGCTCGGCCACTTCGGCAAAGGGATAGCCGCTTTCGCCGAGCGCAACGCGCAGTTCGAGTTCGCGCTCGATAATGCGGTCGGCATAAAGCGGGTCGCCCGGCTCGATCCCGAAGGCGGCGGTCAGGCGGGTGACGTCAGGTTCAGGCAAGGCAGGGAGCGCGCCCAGATCGATCCGGCCAAAGCTGTAGCGCGCACCGGGCAGAATATCGAAGCGCACGCTCGGTTCGCGGGCGGCGTTTTCGGCGGCCCGTTCGGCTTCATCGGAGTTGTTGCCCGCGCGCCGACCGCCCGAAAGCTGGCGGACGATTTCACCGTCGTAATAGCCATAGGTGCGCAGGATATCGCCCAACAATTCCTCGTCAGCGCGGGCGCGTGCGGCGACTTGCGGACGCGATTCCTCTCCATCGTCGAATTCGCGCAAGGTCGAGAGATCCTTGAAGCGTTCGATGAACGCGTCCTTCTCGGGGAAGGCATCGGCGGCCGCCGGCAGAGCAAGAACCAGCGTGTTGCCGATCTTGGTTTCGGCCAGTTCCGGCAATTCACCGAGCACCGGGGCGGCGATCGACGCCAGCGCCTCAAGCTCGGGATCGGGGGTGAGCGGCTGCGGCTCCTCCAGGGCGAAATCGGCAAAAATGCCATCAATCGCAGGCTGCAAGGCCGGGTCTGGCGGGGGCAGAAACTCAGCCAAGACGTCATCTGACAGGGGGCTGTCGGCTTCGGCGAAGGCGCTATCGGGCACCACCACCGGCGAGGGATCAGCCACCCCGGCGGCGGCCCACACATCGGGGTTGGTGATAGCGTCAGCCGGGATCAGATCGTCGAGCGATTGCGGTACAGGTTCGGGTTGAGGCACTGGATCGAGGATCGAAAGCGGCGCGGGTGCAGGCGTGTCTTCCGCCTCGCCTTCGGGTGGCTGAGCGGGCAGCGGACGCAATTCGTCATCGGGCGCCGCCTGCTGCGCGGCCGCCGGACAGGAGCCTAGCGCCAGCGCTCCCTGACCCAATCCGGCAACAATGGCGAGACCGAGTTTGAGAAGCCTCTGGGCTTCAACTGGCCGAGAACTTGACAGGTTGGCCATCCTTGCCCCGAACGCCCGCGCCCATCTCAACAAGGCTTTCGTCCTGCGCCTGCCGCGGCGCTGTGGCAGCCGCGATCAGCCGGTGCTGCTCCCCCGGCTCCATGAGCAGCCAGCCCTCGCGCGTCAGGCGTTCAAGGGGGCGGTAGCGAACCTTGTATTGCATGCGCGGACTGCCTTCGACCCAATATCCGAGATACACGTAAGGCAATGCCTCAGCCGCGGCCCGGCGAATATGATCGAGGATAATAAAATTGCCGAGGCCCGCGCGCGCCGGGTAATCGGGCTCGTAGAACGAATAGATCATCGACAGGCCGTCGCCCTGCCGGTCGGTCAGGCAGGCACCCACCAGCCGTCCGGGTTTCCCGTTGGGCAGCGGCTCGCGATATTCGGTCACCACGGTCGAGACCGGAGTGTGTTCGATCATGTCGGCATAATCGAGCTCGTCCATCGCCGACATCCCGCCATCGGGGTGACGGTGGCCGAGATAGCGGGCCAGCAATTCGAACTGTTCGTCGGTCGCCCACGGGCGGCATTCGGTGACGATGAGATCGGAATTGCGCTTCAAATCGCGCTTCTGAGTGGCCGAGGGCTGAAACTTGGTCGCCAGCACGCGCACCGAGACGCAGGCCTGGCAATCGAGGCAGGACGGACGATAGGCGACCGTCTGGCTGCGCCGGAACCCGATCCGCCCGAGCGCTTCATTGAGCTGATCGGCGTGCGGCCCCTTCAGCTCGGTGAACACCTTGCGCTCGCTCCGGCCCGGAAGATAGGGACACGGCGCGGGGCTGGTCACGAAGAACCGGGGAAAGCGGATTGGTGCCGTCACGTGTGGGGCCAGTCCTTCTTGCGCTGAATCGCGGGATCGAAATCGTTAAGAAAATCTTATGCCCGCACCCGTGCTCCGGTAAAAGTCCTTTAACCATGAAAATATCGCGAATTATGCAGGCAAACCCGAAACCCGCCGCAAAAGCGCGCAAAAGTAGGCGCAAAGCGGGACGATCGCGCGTCCCGCTGAACCATTCTAGCCCAGAATTTTAGCCCAATTCGACGAGCTGGACCGTGTAGCCCTTGGCGCGCAGACCTTCGACCAGCCGTTCGACCTGCTCGGCATCGCGCGCTTCGCATTCGATATCGGTGATCAGGCCCTTGGCCGGCAGCGTCGTGAAGATGCGCTGGTGATAGATTTCGATGATGTTGACATTGTGCTCGTCAAACAGGCGCATCACCTTGAACAAGGCGCCGGGGCGATCCTGCAAAGTGATCCGCAGCCGTGCCAGACGCCCTTGCCGCGCCAGATCGCGCAGCAATACATTGGCGAGCAGGCGCGTGTCGATATTGCCGCCGCAGAGCGCCAGACCGATGCTCTTGCCCTTGAACCGCTTCGGGCTGCCGAGAACCGCCGCGAGGCCCGCAGCGCCCGCGCCTTCGACCACGGTCTTTTCGATTTGGAGCAGCAGCGCCACAGCCTTTTCCAGCGCGGGTTCATCGACCAGCAGAATGTCGTCGACCTTTTCGGCGATCACTTTCGCCGTGAAATCGCCCGGCACCTTGACCGCGATACCTTCGGCCAGCGTATCCCCGCCGCACGGCAGGTTCGCGCCCTTGATCCGGTCGAACATGCTGGGGAACAGCGCCGCCTGCACGCCAACGACCTCAATATTGGGGTTCAATGCCTTGGCGACTGTTGCCATCCCCGAAATCAGCCCGCCCCCGCCAATCGGCGTGACGATGCAATCGAGATCGGGTTTCACCTCCAGCATTTCGAGCGCAACCGTGCCAGCACCGGCGGCCACGTCGGGATCATCGAACGGGTGGACGAAGGTCAGGCCAAGCTCGCCCTCCAGCTTACGTGCAAAGGCATAGGCTTCATCGAAGGTCTCGCCTTCGAGCAGCACTTTGCCGCCGACGCTTTCGGTCTGCATCACCTTCACCGTCGGTGTGGGCTTCGGCATGACGATGGTGACGGGCACGCCGAGCCGGGTGCCATGATAGCTGAGGCCCTGCGAGTGGTTCCCTGCCGACGCCGCAATCACGCCGCGCGACCGCTGTTCTTCGGTCAGCAGCAGCAGCGCGTTGAGCGCCCCGCGTTCCTTGTAAGCGGCGGTGAACTGGAGGTTTTCGAACTTCAGCCAGATATCCGCGCCGGTAATCTCCGACAGCGTGATCGAGCGCATCATCGGCGTTTCGACCACCGCGCCGCGAATGCGGGCCGCAGCGGCGCGCACGTGATCGAGGGTCAGGTCGGCCGGCGAAGCGGCGGCACCCTTGGGGCTGGCAGAGGCTGTTTGTGTCGACATAGCGACCGGGCGATTAGAGGCTTGGAGCCGTAAGGGCAATCGGGCCTGCGCGGATTTCGTATGCGCCCCATCTTGGCAAGCCCCGTTGGCAAGCGCGCGGCAAAGCGATAGGCATCGCCGCCTTACGTGTTTTCCTGAAAGTTCAAGGACCGCCATGCTCCGCACCGTTTCCGCCGCTCTTGCCGCCGTATCCGCTCTCGCGCTGGCCGCGCCCGCCTGGGCCGATACGCTGGTCGACAATGTCGACGGGGTGACGATCGACGAAGCCGGCAAGGTCAAGCGCTTCAACGGCCTCGTGTTCGATGAGGATGGCAAGATCACGCAGGTCCTGACCCGCAGCGACAAGCGCCCGCAGGTCGACTACCGCCTTGATGGCGAGGGCCGCGTGATGATCCCCGGCATGATCGACGCCCACGTCCACGTGATGGACATCGGCTTTGCCGCGCTGACGCTCGACCTGTCGGGCACAACCTCGCTCGAAGACGCGCTCGCCAAGATCAAGGCCTTTGCCGAAGACAATCCCGGCCGCCCCTGGATCATCGGGCGCGGGTGGAATCAGGAGAAGTGGGGTTTGGGCCGCTTCCCCACTGCAGCGGAACTGGACACGGTGGTTTCAGACCGCCCGGTGTGGCTCGAACGCGCAGATAATCACGCCAACTGGGGCAACACCCTCGCCATCACCACGGCGGGCGTGACCGCCAAGACGCCGGACCCGGAAGGCGGCAAGATCATCCGCGATGCAAAGGGCGCTCCCGCGGGCGTATTTGTGGATTACGCGGTGCAGCTGGTCGGCAAGGTCGTCCCTCCGCCCCGCCCCGAAGACCGCGACCTCGCCTTTGCCAAGGCGCAGGAAGTGCTGCTCGGCTACGGGGTTACGGCAGTCGCCGACATGGGCACGAAGATGCCCGACTGGACGACCTATCGCCGCGCGGGCGATGCGGGCCGCTTGCAAATCCGCATCATGTCCTATGCCAATTCGTTCGAGACGCTGGAGACCGTCGCCGGGCCGGAGCCGACCGTGTGGCTTTATGACGACAAGCTGCGGATGGGCGGGATCAAGCTCTATCTCGACGGCGCGCTGGGATCGCGCGGGGCGAGCCTGAAGGCGCCCTATCACGACGATCCGGGCGCCAAGGGCCTGCCGCTGCTGACGCCTGCACAGCTGCGCAACCTGATGAGCCGCGCGGCAATGGACAATTTCCAGACCGCCGTTCACGCGATCGGCGATGCGGCCAATGCCGAAGTGCTCGCCGCGGTTGAGGAATTGTCGGAAAGCTACACCGGTGATCAGCGCTGGCGGATCGAACACGCGCAGATCATCGACCCGGTCGATATCGCCCGGCTGGGCAAGCATGGGGTAATCGCCTCGATGCAGCCGCTGCACCAGACTTCGGACCGGCTGATGGCCGAAGCGCGGCTGGGGCCGGACCGGCTGGATGGTGCCTATCCGTGGCGCTCCGTGGTCACAGTTGGCGGCAGGCTCGCCTTCGGGTCGGACGCGCCGGTTGAGCCGGCTGATCCCTTCGCAGGGATGGCCGCCGCGATCAGCCGCGTGGATGCCAGTGGTCAGCCCTTTGGCGGGTGGTTCCCCGAGGAAACCGTGAACCGCGAACAGGCGCTGGCCGGATACACCTCGGACGCAGCCTTTGCCGGGTTTGCGGAAGGCCGCTTCGGGCGCCTCCTCCCCGGAGAGCGGGCGGACTTCCTGCTGGTCGACCGCGACCCGCTATTCGCCTCGCCCGAGGCCTTGCGCGAAACCAAGGTGCTTCAAGTGTGGATCGGCGGCGTGAAAGTGCGCGAGGCGGAGTAACTGTATCTTTGTCGCGCTGACGCGCGATGCAGACCTCCGGCCCCGCCTCCCCGCCCGGCCACCAATAGTACCACTATGTTATGGTGGCCGGGCGGGGAGGCGGGGCGGGCGGTCTGCGCCACCGAAGGTGGCTCACAAACAAGGACGCTACTCCGCCGCTTGCTGCGCTGCCAGTTCCGCCTCACGCGCGGCCTTGTCCGCTGCGACGGCTTTCTCCTGGAAGCGCATCAGCAGCAGCGAGGCTTCGAACAGCAGCCATAGCGGAATCGCCAGGATGATCTGCGAGCCCGGATCGGGCGGCGTCACCACTGCGGCGATGATGAAGATACCGACGATCACATAACGCCGCGCGGCCACCATCTGCGCGCGGCTGATGATCCCAGCGCGGTGGAGCAGCAACAGCAGCACTGGCAGCAGGAAGGTCAGCCCGAAGGCGAGGATGAACTGCATCACGAGGTTGAGGTAGTCGCCTGCGCTTGGCAGCGCCTGTACATCCAGCCCGCCAGCCGTCCCCCCGAACCCGAGGAAGAAAGTGAAGGCGGTCGGCATGACGACAAAATAGGCGAGCGAAGCACCCGCGCCGAACAGCACCGGGGTGGCAAACAGAAACGGCAGAAACGCCTTCTTCTCGCGCGCATACAGGCCCGGCGCAACGAAGGCCCAGAGCTGGTTGGCGATGATCGGGAAGCTGACCATGAAGCCCGCGAACAGCGCGACCTTCAGCTCGACAAAGAACACTTCGGGCAGCTTGGTGAAGATCAACTGACCCTCACCCGCCGGAAAGGCCTGCTTCAGCGGCCAGACCAGAATGCCGAGAATCTCGTCCGCGAAATAGAGGCAGATCGCAAACCCTACCGCCAGCGCCAGAAGCGCGCGGATCACGCGGGTGCGCAGCTCGATCAGGTGGTCGAGCAACGGCGCGCGGGTCTCGTCGAGATCCTCGACCTTAAACATCGGCGCTGCCCTTCGCGGCGGGTTCGGGCGTGGGCATCTGCGCCAGCGGCTGCGCGGCAGTTTCGGGGGCCGGTTCAGCGGCGGGCACATCGGCCGGTGCTGTCTCGGCTGGCGCCTTTTCGAGCGACGGCGCTTTGACCGGCGGCGTGTCCACCGGCGGGGGGCCGGTCATCACCGGTGCGCCAGCTTCGGCTTCAGTGAGTGCGGCGGAACGGCGCATGATTTCCTCATTCTGCGCCTTCCACTTCTTTTCCATGTCCTCCAGCTCGGCCTCGCGCACCATGGTGTCGATGCCTGAGCGGAAATGAGCGGAGATCCGGCGCATCTTGCCGATCCAGCGCCCCGCCGTGCGCATGGCAAGCGGCAGGTCTTTCGGCCCGATCACCACGACCGCGACGATCAGAATGACCAGCAGCTCTCCAACGCCGATATCGAACATGTCAGATGCGGCCGCGCCGCCTCCTCAGAAGGGAGAAATCAGGCGCCGGTGGTGTCGGTCTTGTCAGCCGGGGCCGGAGCCGGGGCTTCGGTCGGGGCAGGCGCTGCGGCAGGCGGTTCGATCCGGACCGCCTTGGCGGCGGTGTCCTCGGTCTCGTTGAGGCCCTTTTTGAAGCTGGAAATGCCCTTGCCGAAATCGCCCATCATTTCGGCAATGCGGCCACGTCCGAACAGGATCAGCACGATCAGCAGGACAATGACCCAGTGCCAAATCGACGAAAAACCCATGGTCTCAACTCCTGAACTGCGGCGGGGGTGCGTGGGTGCCGCATGGCCGGATCGCTATCCGGCGTTCGCTATGGGCCCATTTAGGGCAAGCCTTCGGCAATTGCGAGTCAGTCCGCCACATTCTCGTCGTCTGCCGCATCGCTTTCGTCGGGATCGTCGGGATCAAAGCGCATCGCAGCTTCCATCGCCTCGTCGACCGGATCGAGCAGCCCGGCGGCGCGCAATTCGTCGATCCCCGGCAGATCGCGGCGGCTGGCGAGGCCGAAATGGTCGAGAAACTCAGGTGTGGTCGCGTAGATCACAGGGCGGCCCGGCACTTCGCGGCGGCCTGCGAGCCTGATCCAGCCCGCCTCCATCAGCACGTCCAATGTGCCCGCGCTGGTCTGCACCCCGCGGATCGATTCGATTTCGGCGCGGCTGACAGGCTCGTGATAGGCGATGATCGCCAGCACCTCGGTCGCCGCGCGGCTGAGGCGGCGAACCTGTTCCTTCTCACGCCGGAGCAGGTGGGCAAGATCGGGCGCGGTTTCGAAATGCCAGCGCTTGCCGCGCTCGACCAGATGTACGCCGCGCAGGCGGTAGCGCGCTTCGAGCGTTGCCAGCGCGTCCTGCACATCGCCGGACGCAATGCCGCCAAGATGGGCGGCGAGCGCATCGACGGTCAGCGGTTCCTCCGAAGCGAACAGCGTGGCTTCCACGGCGCGTTCGAGGGTGCCGGGCTCGTCGCTCATGCGGCGGCTGCGCCTTCTTTCAGGCGGCGGATGCGCAAGGGGGTGAATGCGCCGTCTTGTTCGATCTCGGCCCGGCCTCGCTTGGCGAGTTCCAGCGCCGCGACGAAGCTCGAGGCCAGCGCCGAACGCTTCAGTTCCGGCGAAGCGTGAGGTGGCAGGAAGTCGCGGATTTCCATCCATTCGAGCGTAACGCCCAGCATCGCCGAGACCCGCTCCAGGGCAGAATCGAGCGTCATCACCGGGCGGTTGGCGACGTGATAAATCCGCGGCGCAGTGCGGGCCTTCACCTGCCCATAGGCCTGGATCAGCGAGAAGATATCGCTGCGCCACACGGTCTTGCGATCAGTGCGCAGGCCCTCGGGGGCGCCGCGCAGAAACACATCGCGCCCGATCCGGTCCCGCCCCATCAACCGCGCCGCCGCTTCACGCATCGCGCCGAGGCGTTGCAGCCGCAATTGCAGGCGCAGGGCGAGTTCTTCTGGTGAGGGGTCTTCCTGCTCAGCCTTGGGCAGCAGCATCGCGGATTTGAGGTAGGCGAGCCATGCCGCCATCACGAGGTAATCGGCAGCCAGCTCCAACTTCATCGCGCCCGCGCGCTCGATATAGGTGAGGTATTGATCGACCAGCGCGAGGATTGAAATCTGGCGCAGGTCGACCTTCTGCCGCCGTGCGAGATCAAGAAGCAGATCGAGCGGGCCTTCCCAGCCATCCAGCTCCAGATAGAGCGCGTCGGCATCGGGCCTGCCAGCGTCGGGCGGGAACATGAAAGGTTCGTCAGCGCTCATGCCGGAGTTCCGGTGAGCGCCAGCAACGTATCGCGTTTGGCAAGCAATTCAGCAGCTTCGGGCGGGATGCTCGGCGCGATGCGAGTGCTTGCCAGCGCCCGGTCGAGCCGCGCGGCGGTGGCCTCGGACATGGCGGGAAGCACCTCGCAGATGCCCTGCATATCGTCCATTTTCGCCCAGCAATTGAGGACGATATCGCACCCTGCCGCGTAGGCGCGGGCGGCGCGTTCGGGGATGCTGCCGCCCAATGCTTCCATGTCGATATCGTCGGTCAGCAGCAGGCCGTCGAACCCGATCGAACCCCGGATCACGTCGCGGATCACGGTTTCGGAGAGGGTTGCCGGGTTCTCTGCGTCCCACGCCGTGAAGACGAGGTGTCCGGTCATGCCGATAAGTGCATGATTCAGGGTGCGAAACGGGATAAGGTCATCTTCCAGTTCTTCCACCGACGCCGTTACGGTTGGGAGCGCCTTGTGGGTGTCGACATCGGTTCTACCATGGCCGGGCATATGCTTGATGCACCCGCTCACGCCGCCAGCCGCCAGCCCTTCGAGCACCGCCCTGCCCAGCGCTGCCACTTGCATCGGATCAGCCCCGAAGGCCCGGTCGCCGATCACATCGTGGGCGCCGGGCACCCGCAGGTCGAGCGGGGGATGGTAGTCGATCGTGATGCCCATCGCCGACAGTTCGAGGCCCATCGCAGTGGCATTGGCGCGGGCTGCTTCGATCGCGCTGGCAGGCGCAATTTCATACAATTTCTCAAAGGCTTGTCCCGCAGGATAGCACGCCCACAGCGGCGGCCTGAGGCGCGCGACGCGGCCACCTTCCTGATCGATTGAGACCAGCAGGCGGTCTCTCCCGTTAATGCTGCGCAGTTCGTCCGTCAGCGCGCGCAGCTGCTCAGGATCAACGCAATTGCGCCCGAACAGGATGTAGCCCGCCGGGTCCGCATCGCGGAAGAAAGCGCGTTCGTCCGCTGTCAGTTGCGGGCCGCTGAGGCCGAAGATTGCCGGAATCATAAGGCGTGTAAAATCGCAGGCTAGCGAGGGTCTAGCAAGGGCAAGAGGGGGTCAACAACGGGGAAAAGCCCGGCAATACGCCCACAATGCCTGAGCAATGCCTCTTCAATGAACCCGCAACCGCGCCGCCACCAGCGCGGGCGTTCATTTGACCTGGCAATCGACCCCGTCAGCTTTCAGTGCTGCGCACAGCCGGTCCGCTTCGGCGCGGCTGCCGGCCACTGCCTGCAAGCGATAGACTGTGCCGATATCGACCTTGCCTTCGACGATCCGGTATTTCACGCCGGTCAGCGCATCGGTGCGGCGGGTCACGTCGGTCCAGCCCTGTTCGGCGCGGGCGCGGGTGCCGTAGGCGGCGAGCTGCACGCCGACACCGGGGATATCACCCGCTGCCGGAACCGCCATGGGAACGGTCGAGACGCTCGGCTTGGGCACAGCACTCGGTGTCGGAGCGGGGCCTTCGGCGACCACCGCCGGACGCGAGCCGCCCTCGCCCACCACAGGCGCGACATTGCCGGTACCGGCGAATTCCTTGCCGCCCGGATCATCGGGGCGCTGCTTGACCGGGCCTTCGGGCGCAGGGATCACGCTGCCATCAGCCACCACATCGCCGCCCGCGGCCCGGTTTGAGATGAACCACACCCCGCCGACCACCGCGCCGAGCAACAGCACCAGCGCGGCGGCAAACAGCATGATCTGCCCCGGATCGAGCCCACCGGCTTCGCTCTCATCCTCATCGGATTCGAGCCACGGCAGGCTGTCCGTGTTGGCAAGATCCAGCTCGCCGCCATCGTCGTTCAGTTCTTCGTATTCAGCCTCGATCATGGCGATCTTTCGCTTCCCCCCCGAAGAGCCAAAAACTCCCGGTCACATACTCTCGACAGCCTCGACGCCTAACACGGCGAGCCCGCCCTTGATCACTTGCCCGATTGCGCTGCCAAGGAAAAGCCTTGCTGCGGTGAGCTCTGGATCCTGTTCCACGATGAAGCGCTTTTCCGGCCGGTCGTTACCCAGGTTCCAGTAGGAATGCAGATCAGCCGCCAGATCATAGAGATAAAAGGCAATCCGGTGCGGTTCGCGGGCGCGCGCAGCGGCCTCGATCTCGCGCGGGAACTGCGCCGCACGGGCGATTAGCGCCATTTCCTCAGCGCCGAGCCGCGCGATATCTACGTCAGACGGTGATAGCCCGGCGTCAGCTGCCTTGCGTAACGTCGAACGGATCCGGGCGTGGGCATATTGCACATAGAACACCGGGTTGTCCTTGGACGCTTCGACCACCTTGTCGAAGTCAAAGTCCATCTGCGCATCGGGTTTACGGGTGAGCATGGTGAAACGCACCACGTCCTTGCCGACCATGTCCACCACATCCGCGAGCGTGACGAAATTGCCCGAGCGCTTCGACATCTTGAATGGTTGGCCGCCTTTGAGCAGCTGCACCATCTGGACGAGCTTGACCTCGAACGGCTTCGGCGGCGCGCCATCGGCACTGGTCAGCGCGGCAACGGCGGCCTTGATCCGCTTTACCGTCCCGGCATGATCCGCGCCCCAAATGTCCACGAGGGCATCGGCGGTTTGTGCCTTCTGGAAGTGGTAGGCCAAGTCCGCACCAAAGTAGGTCCACGCGCCGTTCGACTTCTTGATCGGGCGATCCTGATCATCGCCGAACCTGGTCGAGCGGAACAGCGGCAGCTGTACTGGCTCCCAATCCTCGGGCGGGGCCTTGCCCTTGGGGGCTTCGAGCACGCCGTCATAGACAAGGTCATGCTCGCGCAGCCACGCTTCGGCGGCATCGACCTTGCCCGAGGCTTGAAGTTCGGCCTCTGACGAGAACAGGTCATGCTTGATGCCGAGCGTCGCCAAATCCTCGCGGATCATGTCCATCATCGCCGCGACCGCGCGGGTGCGGAACAGGATTAGCCAGTCGCCTTCAGGCGCGGCGGCATATTGATCGCCGAACTCGGCAGCGAGCTGCTGGCCGACCGGCACGAGATAATCGCCCGGATACAAGCCCTCGGGGATGGTGATGTCCTCACCGAGCGCCTCGCAATACCGCATATGCACCGAGCGGGCGAGCACATCGACCTGCGCGCCAGCATCATTGACGTAGTATTCGCGGATCACTTCATGCCCGGCGAATTCAAGCAAGCTGCCCAGCGCATCACCCACCACAGCGCCGCGGCAATGGCCCATGTGCATCGGCCCCGTGGGGTTGGCCGAGACATATTCGACATTGACCTTGCGGCCCTCGCCCATCGTCGAGCGGCCGTAATCATCGCCGAGTTGCACGATCGCCTGCAATTCATCGAGCCACGCTTGCGGCGCGAGCCTGAGGTTTATGAAGCCTGGCCCGGCGATGTCGGCGCTGGTGATGGTGGGATGCGCGGTGAGCTTGGCCGTGATCGCCTCGGCCAGCGCACGCGGGTTCATGCCCGCTCCCTTGGCCAGCACCATTGCGGCGTTGGTCGCCAGATCGCCATGCGACGCATCGCGCGGCGGTTCGAGCGTAACGTTGGCGAAGGAGGTGCCCGCATGCAGTACGCCATCGGCGACCAGATCGGTCAGCACGGTTTCGATCAGTGCCGCATAGGCGGCATAAAGGGTCTTGGGTTGGGTCATGGTTGTCTCGTGCGATGTGCGCGGAATATCGCGCGTGCAAAGAAGGAAGCGGGGTCCCGGGTCAAGCCCGGGAAGACGATAGAATGAAATCCCCGGTCGACGCCGCAGGCGTCGCAAGCGCGACCGCGCGCCCGCAGGTGCCCGTAGCGCAGCGAAGGATCAGCACCGAGGACGAAGGCGCGGAGGCGCCTTCGCGACAAATCAACGCGTCACGTTATACGCCAGTTGCGCCTCGGTCAGCTGGAAGCCGACGAGCATTTCGAAGCGCGTGCGAGCGATGGCGGCCTTCACTTCGGGATCAGCCAACGGATCGAGCGCCGCTTCGGTGTCGCCGGCGCGGCGTCGTCGGGTGATCTTTTCGCGGATATCCTCGGGCAGCGCGGCATCGGCGCGGTTGATGTAGCTACCAGCCTTGCCGCTTGCGGTGGCGCGGTCCTGCCCATCGGCGAAGGCGAGGGTCACTGTGCCGATCCGCTTGGTCACCACCGCGCTGCCGCCGCGCAAGACGGTGACGAAATAGGGCAGTTCGACGGTGCGCGCGCCGCGGGTATCGCTGCGGCGCGCGTTCACGGTGAAGGTCGCCTCGGAATAGACCTGTTCGCCGGTGTCGTTGCAGATGGCGCGCAGATTGGTCATCGCCGCGCTCACATCCAGACTGGCCGTGGTCGTGTCAGCAGCGTTGCGGAAGGTGGTGACATCGCCCGTGTAGTCGGGAATGCCGACCGACGGGCACAGGGTCAGCACGCTGGCGATACCGACGCCCTGATCGACCACCAGCTCGCCCTCGTTCGAACAGGCCGCGAGCGCCGCCACGGCGGAAAGGGCAAAAAAGGCGCGTGCGCGAAGCATCATCAAAGCCGTCCTTGAATTTACGATCCCGTGCGCCCTAGCGAGGACGTGATGAAAGCGCTAGAGGGAGCGATATGAACGCGCCCTTTCAAACTTCCGATGCCGCCACCGCAGACACCACTGCCGAGCGCCCGCCACTCAACCTGCTGATCGCCGCTCCACGCGGGTTCTGCGCCGGGGTCGACCGGGCGATCGAGATCGTCGAGAAGGCGCTCGAACGCTATGGCTCGCCAGTCTTTGTCCGGCACGAAATCGTCCACAACAAGTATGTCGTGGAGCAATTGAAGGCCAAGGGTGCGATCTTCGTCAAGGAACTGGACGAAGTGCCCGACGATGCGCCGGTTGTGTTCAGCGCCCACGGCGTACCCAAGGCGATCCCGGCCGAGGCCAGGCGCCGCAAGCTGCTCTATGTCGATGCCACCTGCCCGCTGGTCAGCAAGATCCACCGTCAGGCCGAACGCCAGATCGAAAAGGGTCGGCACATCATTTTCATCGGCCATGAAGGCCACCCCGAAGTGATCGGCACGATGGGTCAGGTCGAACCGGGGCAAATGACGCTGGTCGAGACGATCGAGGATGTCGACAAGCTGCCGTTCGATGCCGATGAGGAACTGGCCTACCTCACCCAGACCACCCTGTCGGTGGACGACACGCGCGAAGTGATTCAGGCGCTCGAATGGCGTTACCCCAACATCTCGGGGCCGAGGGCGGAGGACATCTGCTACGCAACCTCGAACCGGCAGGCCGCCGTCAAGGAGCTGGCACAGGATTGCGAGCTGGTGTTGGTGATCGGTTCGCCCAATTCGTCCAACGCGCTGCGCTTGGTAGAAGTGGCCGAACGGCTGGGCACGCCTGCCAAGCTGATCCAGCGCGCGACCGAGATCGATTTCAGCTGGCTTGAAGGCGTGAAGACGCTGGGCCTCACCGCCGGGGCCTCGGCACCCGAAATTCTGGTGCGCGAAGTGGTCGATGCGCTGGCGGCTTTTCGCCCGATCAGCGAGAAGACCATCACCGCAGCCGAAGAGAAGATGGTGTTCAAGCTGCCGCGCCAGCTGACCGAATAGGCTTCGGGGGCACACTTGGCGGTCTATACCCATCTCGGGGCGGAGGATCTCGCCCGGCTGATCGCGCAGTATGACGTGGGCGAGCTGGTCTCGGCCAAGGGAATTGCCGAGGGCGTGTCCAATTCCAACTGGCTGGTGGAGACCACGGGCCGCGATAGTGGCGGCACCCGCTTCATCCTGACGCTGTACGAACGGCGGATCGATTATGCCGATCTGCCCTACTTCCTCGATCTGCTCGATCATCTGGCGGGCAAGGCCTGCCCGGTGCCGCGCACGATGCATGACCGTGACGGTGCGTCCTATCGCATGGTTGAGGGCAAGGCGGCGGCGCTGATCGAGTTTCTCCCCGGCGTCTCCCCCACCCGCCCCACGCCCACACAGGCGCGCGCCGTGGGCGAAGTGCTGGCGCGGCTGCATCTGGCGGCTGAGGATTTCCCCCGCACCCGCGCCAATGCGATGGACTTTGCCGCGACCGCCGCGATTCTGGAGGCTTGCGGGACAGAGCGGCTGGCGACCATCAACCCTGCCCTGCCCGCGATGCTCGATCACGCCCGCACCGCCGCCGCGCTCGACTTGACTGCCCTGCCGCAGTCGCAGACCCATACTGACTTGTTCCCCGACAATGTGCTGATGCTGGGCGACCGGGTGACGGGACTGATCGATTTCTACTTCGCCTGCACCGGGCCAATGGTGCTCGATCTGGCGGTCACCCACGCTGCGTGGTGCTTCGATGCGGCCAACACCTATCGCCCCGATTGCGGCGCAGCGCTGGTGCAAGGCTATCAGAGCGTCCGCCCGCTCGAAGCGGCCGAACGCGCGCTGTTTGCTGACGTCGCCAAGGGGGCGTGCCTCAGGTTCGTCGCCAGCCGCGCCGAAGACTGGCTCGACACCCCGGACGATGCGCTCGTCACCCGCAAGGACCCGATGCAATTCGCGCGCCGCTGGCAGTTCTACGACCAAGCGGGCGACGGCCTGCTTGCGTGATTGCCCTTAGCCGCCATAGAGGACTGGCATGAAACATGTCGAAATCTTCACCGACGGTGCCTGCAAGGGCAATCCGGGCCCCGGCGGCTGGGGCGCGCTGCTGCGGATGGGCGCGTATGAAAAGGAACTCTCAGGCGGAGAGGCTGACACAACCAACAACCGCATGGAACTGATGGCGGCGATCAAAGGGCTGAATGCCCTGATCGAGCCGTGCCAGGTCGATCTCTATTCCGACAGCAAATATGTGCTCGATGGGATGAGCAAGTGGATCCACGGCTGGCAGCGCAATGGCTGGGTCAATGCCAGCAAGAAACCGGTGCGCAATGCCGATCTGTGGCACGATCTGATCGAAGCCTCCCGCCCGCACACAGTGACGTGGCACTGGGTAAAGGGCCACAACGGCCACCCCGAAAATGACCGAGTCGATGCGCTGGCGAGTGCAGAGGCAGCGCGGGTTGCTGCGGGGGGTTAGAGGGCATCCTTCGACAAGCTCAGCATGAGCGGAGGCTGTTCAATTCCCTCGCTCGTGATGAGCCTGTCGAAGCACGCTGTGCAAATCAGCTGTTGTCTTCAACCTCGGCGCCGGGGCCGTTCTTCTTGATCGAGTCGATCGCGTTCTGCGCGCTCGCCTTGCTCGAATAGCCCTGCGTCGAGAACATCACTTCCGAGTTGTACTTGAACCGCACCCGGAACTCGCCTGCGTTATCCTTGTAGATTTCAAATGTGTGCGCCATCGGCTTTCCCTCCCTTTTGGTTAATCGAGATTAGGGAAATGCCAGAAGGTCGGCGGCTTGGCTAGACGGTTAAGGCCTCGGCCCGCGCTTGCAATCGCGCCGGGGCATACATGGCCGGATCGATTGCCGCGGTCATGGCGTCGGCCCCATGACCCAGCAGCAACTGCGCCCCAAGCCGCGCGGCGGCCGGCGCGGTCTGGATGCCGAAGCCGCCTTGGCCTGCGAACCAGAAGAACCCCTCGGCATCGGCGTCGAAGCCGTAGACCGGCAGCCGGTCGGGCGCGAAGCTGCGCAGGCCCGCCCAGCGCCGCTCAACCGCTTCGATCCGCCAGTCGGTGACCTGCTGGAAGCGGTCGATGGCGATGGCGACGTCGAGTTCCTCAGGCGCGGCGTCGCAGGGTTCGCTTGGGATTTCGTCATGCGGGCTGAGCCACAGGCGCCCGGCGTCCGGCTTGAAATAGAAGCCGCCATTGATGTCGAGCACCAGCGGCAGATCGGCAGGGGCTTGCGGCGCAACACGCAGGACCGCGACGGTGCGGCGGAAGGGCGCAATCCCGATGGGTCGCACGCCGGCGAGACGCGCGATGCTGTCCGCCCACGCCCCGGCCGCATTGACGATGGTGGCCGCACGCCACGTCTCGCCGCGCTCCGAAGTGATGGTCCAAGCCCCGCCCTCACGCACAAGGCCACTGACCTCCGCCCGGCAGGCAATCTCCACGCCAAGCCGACGGCACGCGCCGAGATAATGCTGGTGCAGCCCCGCTACGTCGATATCAGCGCAGGCGGGCTGGTGCAGCGCTTCGGTCCAGTCGGGGCGGATATGCGGCACCTTGTCCGCCAGCTCAGCGGGACTCAGTCGCTCAATAGTGACGCCGGTCCCGGCGAAGGTCGCAACATGGTCATCCATCTTCGCCCGGTCTTCCCCGCGCCCGACATAAAGCGCGCCGCGCGAGGTCAGGAAACCGTGCTCGCCGAGATAGGTGCCCGAGGCCAGCGTCAAAGGCACCACGCCGGGGCCGCCGTAGCATTCCTCCCAGAACGCGGCCGAGCGCCCCGTGGCGTGATACCCCGGCGCATCCTCCGCTTCGAGCACCAGCACGCTGGCGTGTGGCGCAAGTTCCGCTGCTAGGCTCGCGCCCGCCATGCCTGCGCCGAAGATGGCGATATCGTAGATCATGCCGGTGGCGCTGTTCGGTCGAGGAAGTCGGCGATTCTCGCCATAATGGAATCCCGCACCGCGTCTTCTTCGCGCAGCACTTCGTGGTGAGCCTCGGCGCCCAAGGCCATCATCTCGCCCTTGGGCAGCCGCCTGGCAGCCTTGAGGTTGGCGGCGTGGCTGACCAGCTTGTCGGACGCGGTGGAGATAATCAGCACCGGCACGTCCACCGCTTCCAGCGCACCGGGAGCGTCCAGCACCCGCCAAGAGGCATAGGCCCGCTCGACCCAGCGCCAGCTCGCTGGCCCCATGACCAGCTGCGGGCGGTGGTCACGCCACCATTGCTCATCGGCGTACCGCACCGGATCATGGGTAAGCAGATGCGAGCGGGCGGCGGGAAGCTCGCCCGGCTTTTCGCTCCATTTCCACGCTTGGCGCAGCGGATCGCCGATCCGGCACATGGTCTGCGCCACCCGGTGGAGCATCGCCAGCGGTAGCGGCGGGCCGTTCATGCCGGTCATCGGCGCGCTCAGGACCACGGCGTCCGGCTTGACCCGGCCAGCGGCCAGCGCGCGCAGCACGATATGGCCGCCCATCGAATGGGCAGCGAGCACATGCGGCCCCGGCGTTTCGGTGACCCAGCGCTCCCACAGGTGTGCCAGATCGTCGACCCAGACGCCGAAATCCTCGATATGCCCCGTGACCGCATCTTTGCCGAGCCGTCCCGATGCCGCCTGCCCACGCCAATCCGATGCGGTCACCCGCCACCCGGCGCGGTGCCATTCGTCCAGCGTCTCGAGATATTTTTCGTAGAAATCGGCGCGCCCGGGAAGAAACAGGATCGAGCCGCGCGGCACAGAACCGCCCGGCCAGTCGATCCGGCGCACCACATGACCATCTGCCGCTGCCCACGTGCTTTCCTGCGCGTAGGGCGGAATCGCTCGGCGGTCTGTCATGCCAACGCTCCTGCAAGGTAAGGTCGCAGGCCGCTTGTCGTGGTTACTATTTGGTAAGTCATAGCCTGTAGCAGTGTCCCAATGAAGGACGGCCCCCGCATCTCGCGAGGGCTCGCGCCGGGGGCACGAAGTCGATGAATTCCATTTCCTACGGTCTGCTGATCGCCTTGGCAATTGCGCTGGTCTTTGCCGCGTTCACAGACATGAAGCGCCGCCAGATCGACAATTGGCTGAACGCCGCCATCGCGCTCGGCGCTCCGGTGTTCTGGTGGTCGAGCGGCCTGTCGCTGTGGCCCGATGTCGCGATCCAGTTGGGTGTGGCCCTGGCCGCCTTTGCCGTGTTTGCCGGTATGTTCGCGCTGCGGATGATGGGCGGCGGCGATGTGAAGCTGCTCACGGTGCTGGCGCTGTGGGTCAGCCCGCAAGCCTTCCTGCAATTGTTGCTGGTGATGGCACTGGCAGGCGGCGCGCTGACGATCGTGATGGTCGGCTGGCACACCATCCGCCGCGAACGCGACAAGCTCAAGATTCCCTACGGCGTGGCCATCGCTTTTGGCGGGCTGTGGGTGCTGGCGGTCAATTACCTGCCGGGCGGCGCAATCGCAGCCCAAGCCGCGTGAACCCGATTTTAACCAGTCAAGACTTACGTATCGCAACCATACCCGCCCGCTAACCAAACCTAGGGCATTTACGAGGGGGCTATTTGAGCCATGGATAGGAAGAAACTGGTTCTGCTGCTCGGAGCGCTGATCATCGCGATCGGGACGGCCATTGCTGCACGCAGCATGTTCACCGGAGGCGCTGCCCCCAATGCCGAAGCCGCCGTGCCCACCGGGCCGCGCGTGCTGGTCGCCAAGCGGGCGCTGACTGCGGGCACCATCATCACCGCCGACGCTCTGGGCTTCCAGCCCTGGCCCAAGGAATTGGTGCAGGATGCTTACTTCATCGATGGCGAAGCCGACATGAACAAGCTGCTGGGCACCGTGGTCCGCTATCCGATCACCGCCGGTGAGCCGGTCACGCAGGGCTCGCTCGTTGCGCCGGGCGATCGCGGCTTCCTGGCTGCGGCGCTCGGGCCGGGCATGCGCGCCGTCACCGTTCCGGTGTCGGCGACGACCGGGGTGGCAGGCTTCGTCTTTGCCGGCGACCGGGTTGACCTCGTGCTGACCCAGCAGGTCTCGGGCGATTGCACCGAATGTACCCTCAACACCGCGGAAACCGTGCTGCGCAATCTGCGCGTGCTGGCGACCGACCAGACGGTTGAAAAGACCACCGACGAGAACGGCAAGACCGTGGTGAGCGAATTCCGCACCGTCACGCTCGAAGTAACGCCAAAGATTGCGGAGAAGGTTGCGGTCGCCCAGACCATCGGCACGATCAGCCTGGTACTGCGCTCGCTCGCCGATAGCCCGGCCGAACTCGAACGCGCTGTGGCCTCTGGCGATGTCCAGCTGCCGGCCAATGCGACACCTGAGCAGGAAGAAAAGATGCTCAAGGCCGCGATGGGTCGTCCGCTCGACAAGGGCACGACTTTTGTCACTGGCGGCGATGTCTCGCGCTTCCAGCGTTCGACCGTGCCGCCCAAGAACCAGCAGGGCTCTCAGCAGCAGTCGGCGCCCGCCGCTGCTCCGGCGCCAGCCCGTTCGGGTGGCTCGGATGGCAACGCCGCACCGGTCTATCGCGGCCCCAGCGTCCGCGTGACCCGCGGCAAGGAAACCGAAGAAACCACCGTAAGCGCCAAGGCCAACGGCACCGCGATCCTCTCCAGCCAGTCGAGCGGTGTGCGCCGCGCCGGGCAAAGGCTGCCCGCCGCCGGTGCGACCGTGATCAACTGAGAGGCATCAGGACCATGTTGAAGACCATGACCCATCGCTTGCCTGCTTTCCAGGCAACCCGTGGCAAACCCGAAGGGGGGCAACCCATGACACGCAATTTCAAGATCAAGCTGCTGGTGGCTGCGATTGCCGCAGTGCCGATGGCAGCGATGCCGGCGGCCACTGCCACCGCGCAGCAGGTCGTCAGCCCGGCGCAGGAAATCGTCCTGTCGATCGGCAAGGGCGAACTGGTGACGGTACCGGGCAACATGGCCGACGTGTTTGTCGCCAATGATGCGGTCGCCGATGTCCAGGTGAAGTCGCAGCGTCAGCTCTACGTGTTCGGCAAGGCGGGCGGTGAAACCACCATCTACGCCAGCAACGAGCGCGGCGACGTGATCTTTTCGGCCAACATCCGGGTCGGCTCGAACATCGGCAGCATCGACCAGATGCTTGCGATGGCGATGCCCGACGCCAAGGTCAGCGTGTCGACCATGGGTGCCAACACTGTGCTGCTCACCGGCACAGTGGCCGCCCCGGAAGATGCTGCCGAGGCCGAACGCCTCGTCACTGCTTTCCTCGGTAAAGAGGCCAATGTCATCAGCCGCCTGAAGACCGCGACCCCGTTGCAGGTCAATCTGCACGTCAAGTTTGCGGAAGTCAGCCGCAGCCTCGTCCGCGAGATCGGCGGCAACCTGCAAGTGGCCGATGCGACCAGCGGGTTCCGGTTCGGCGTAGGCACCGGCCGGGCGATCGGCGGAGGGGAATTCAACTATGGCGGTCCGCTCGGTGTCGGCAACGGTGCGGCGCAGACCTCGATCAAGCTACCGGATGGCACCGATCTGATCGGACCGTCGGTCGATACGCAGGGCGGCACCTCGCTCGCCGGCCTTGGCAAGCTGTTCGGGCTCAACATGCTCGGCGCGCTCGACCTGTCGGAGCGGCTGGGACTGGTGACCACCATTACCGAGCCCAACCTCACCGCGCTGTCGGGCGAAACCGCGACCTTCCTTGCGGGGGGTGAATTCCCGATCCCGATCGCACAGGGCCTCGGCCAGGTGACGGTGCAGTTCCGCCAGTTTGGTGTGAGTCTCGCCTACACCCCGACCGTGCTGTCGAGCGGCCGCATCTCGATGCGCGTGCGTCCGGAAGTCTCAGAGCTCTCGACCCAAGGTGCGATTACGCTCAACGGCTTCCAGGTTCCGGCCATCACCACCCGCCGGACCGAAACCACGGTCGAACTGGGTTCGGGCCAGAGCTTCATGATCGCGGGCCTGATGAGCGCAAACTCGCAGAACCAGCTCGAAAAGGCGCCGGGTCTGGGCGACGTGCCGATCCTCGGCAACCTGTTCCGTAGCCGTCAGTTCCGCAAGGGCGAGACCGAGCTGGTGATCATCGTCACCCCCTATCTGGTCAATCCGGTCAACGCCTCGGACATCAAGCTGCCGACCGATGGTTTTCGTTCCGCCAACGAGCTTGAGCAGTTCCTCGGTTACCAGGACAACGCGGGTGTCTCGGGCGAACAGCGCCCCGGCCCGGTTGCCGCTGGCCAGGATGCACCGCAGCCCAAGGTGAGCGCAGCCGATCCGGCCGCAATTGTCCCGACGCAGCCGGAAAAGCCGCGCCGCGCCGACAAGAAGAACCGCCGCGAGGAACGCGAAGCCAACTCCGCAACCCCGGGCTTCAGCCTCTAACGTGAGAAAGGTGACCACGATGCCGATTGCACGACACACCACGCTCCCCCAGCTTCCTGTGGCCAAGCTCGCTCTCGCGCTGACGCTGGGCCTCGGCCTTGCTGGCTGCGGTGGGATGCCCGCCAACACCGCGCTCTACAGCACCAAGGTGCCGGTGGTGGAACGCACCAACATGACGCTCGACGTCACCACCACCACGGCTGGCCTGCCGATCTCGGAACAGCAGCGCCTCAATGGCTGGTTCGAAACGATGGATCTGCGCTACGGGGATCGCATCGCGATTGAGAACCCGAGCCAGAACCCGGCTGTCACCAATGCGATCCGCGATCTGGCGGCACGCTATGGTCTGATGCTCAGCGAAACCGCGCCCGTGACGGCAGGCTATGTTCAACCGGGTCAGGCCCGTGTGGTCATCACCCGTACCTCGGCGGCTGTGCCGGGTTGCCCGGACTGGTCGGCCAAGTCGGACATGAACTACTCCAACGGTCTCAGCCCCAACTACGGCTGCGCCGTCAACAGCAACCTGGCTGCCATGGTCGCCGATCCGCAGGATCTGCTCGAAGGCAAGAAGGGTGACGTGGAAACCGTGATCGCCACCTCGAACAAGGCGATCTCGACCTATCGTGAAATGGAACCGACCGGCAAGGGGGGCCTGATGGAAGCAGGCACGGCTGCTAGCGGCGGCGGAGGAGGTAACTAAGCCATGAATGCTCCCTGGAAATCGGGCTTGCCCGGCAATCGTGATCCTTTCGCGGCCTATATCTGCGATGACAATGCGCTGGATGTGATCCGTCCCGTTGTGATCGAACTCGGTTGGCAGCCGGAAAAGTGCAACAAGGGCGGCCTGCGCAACGCGGTGCAATCGCTTTCGGTCAGCGCTTCTCCTGCGATCCTGCTGGTTGACCTGTCGGAAAGCGGCGACCCGCTTAACGACATCAACGCGCTCGCCGAAGTGTGCGAGCCGGGCACGGTGGTGATCGCCATCGGCCAGGTCAACGATGTGCGCCTCTATCGTGATCTGCTTTCGAGCGGGATCCACGATTACCTGCTCAAGCCATTGTCGGCGCAGCAGGTGCATGATGCGCTCAATCAGGCGCTTGCGGTGTTCATGTCGCCCAAGGCGGGCGATGCCGATGCGGCCAAGCGTCACATCTCGACCGCCGTGGTCGGGACGCGCGGCGGCGTGGGTGCTTCGACGCTGGCGACTTCGCTGGCGTGGCTGTTCGCCGAACAGCACAAGGCGGCGACCGCCCTGCTCGACCTCGACGTCCACTTCGGCACCGGCGCGCTGGCGTTGGATCTAGAGCCGGGCCGGGGCCTGACCGACGCGATCGAAAACCCGAGCCGGATCGACCCGCTGTTCATTGAACGCGCGATGGTGCGCGCCGGTGATAACCTGTCGATCCTGTCGGCCGAAGCGCCGATCAACCAGCCGCTGATGACCGATGGTTCGGCGTTCGTGCAACTGGAGGATGAATTCCGCCAAGCGTTCGAAATGACCGTGATCGATCTGCCGCGCAACATGCTCATCAACTTCCCGCAGCTTTTGGCTGATGTGAATCTGGTGGTGCTGACCTGCGAGCTGACGCTGGCCTCGGCGCGCGACACGATCCGCATTCTCTCGTGGCTCAAGGCCAACGCGAGCCATGCGCATCCGATGATCGTCGCCAACAAGGTGCAGCCCGCCCTCGCCGAGATCAGCAAAGCCGATTTCGAGGCTTCGATCGAACGCAAGGTCGACTTCGTGGTGCCTTACGACATCAAGGCGGCCTCGAACGCGGCCAAGCTGGGTCAGGTGTTCGTCGATGCCAACCGTTCAAGCAAGGCGACCGCCGCGATCCGGCAAATCGCCGAGCGCGTGATGGGCGTGAGCACGGAAGACACCCTTGCGACGGGCGGAGAAAAGAAGTCGCTGCTCGGCAACTTCGATTTCAAGGCAATGCTCGCCAAGAAGCCCAAGGTCGACCTCACGAAGGCCGACTGACCGATATCTGCGCACACGGCGCGGGGCGCTCAGACGTCCCGCAGCCGACGCAGTGATACAGGATTTGCGCCGCCGCAGCCCGGCGGAACCAGGCAGGAAGCTTAGACATGGCCATTATCCAAACCCTGCTCATCACGCTGGTGATCTTCTCCGTGCTGGTCTTGGCCTACGCGGTGATCGCCGGTTCGGGCGCGGCCAAGGCGCAGAAGCGTCGGATGCAGGCGCTACGCTACCGCCATTCGGAAAGCGTCGATGCCAAGGTTGATGCGCAGTTCAAGCGCGCTGTCGCTGCCCGCAAGCCCAAGACCTATCGCGTCGCAGGCTCGGGCTCGCGTACCGAAGCGCTGGCCATGCGCTTGAACCGCACGGGCAAGAACTGGACTGTATCGCAATATGGCTACATGTCGCTCGGCCTGGCGGTCGGGATCGCGGTGGTGATATTCGTGCTCAGCCGCGCGCCGCTGCTGTCGCTCGGGGTCGGCTTGGTGGTTGGCGCGGGCCTGCCGCACATGGTGGTCGGCTACCTCATCAACAAGCGCACCAATGCCTTCATCACCAAATTCCCAGACGGGATCGAACTCCTGGTACGCGGCCTGCGCTCTGGCTTGCCGGTGACCGAGACGCTCGGCATCGTCTCGACTGAAGTGCCTGGCCCGGTTGGTCAAGAGTTCAAGACCGTGATCGACCGCATCAAGGTCGGCAAGACCATGGAGGACGCCCTCCAGGATACCGCCGACAAGCTGGGCATCGCCGAGTTCAACTTCTTCACCATCACTCTGGCGATTCAGCGCGAAACGGGGGGCAACCTTGCCGAAACCCTGTCGAACCTCGCCAACGTGCTGCGCCAGCGCGCGCAGATGAAGCTCAAGATCCGGGCGATGAGCTCGGAATCCAAGGCCTCGGCCTACATCGTCGGTTCGCTGCCGTTCCTCGTGTTCGGTGCTATCACCGCGATCAACCCGGAATACATGGGTAACTTCTTTACCGACGATCGCCTGATCGTCACCGGCCTAGGTGCCGGCGTGTGGATGGGCGTGGGCGTGCTGCTGATGGCCAAGATGGTCAATTTCGAAATCTGATGGCGGGGGGCAAAACATCATGATCAACCAACCCACCGGCCCGACCCTGCTTGGCTTCGACGTCGTCCTCGTCGGCACGCTGCTGGCTGGCCTGGCCGCCTTTGCCGTGATGCTGGCGATCTATGCTGCGGTCACGATCCGTGATCCGATGGCCAAGCGCGTCAAAGCGCTTGAGGCGCGGCGAGAACAGCTGAAGGCCGGGATCGTCACCTCGGCGTCGAAGAAGCGCACAAGTCTGGTACGCCGCACCGACACGACTGACCGCGTCAAGGACAGCCTTGGCCGCCTAAACGTGCTTCAGGAAAGCCAGATCAAGGTAATCCAGCAGAAGATGGCGCACGCTGGCTACCGCAACAAAGAACTCGCGGTGCTGATCATCGGCGCCCGCGCGATCCTTCCGGTGGTGGTGGGCATCATCCTGGGCTTGTTGATCTATTGGATCGACTTCTGGCCCGACTGGGGTCCGATAAAGCGCCTCGCCGTGTTCGGCGGCGCCGTGTTCCTGTCCTACAAAGGCCCGGAGATCTACCTCAAGAACAAGGCGAGCAAGCGGACCAAGGAAATCCAGAAGGGCCTGCCTGATGCGCTCGACTTGCTGGTGATCTGCGCCGAAGCGGGCCTGACCGTGGACGCCGCCTTCAACCGCGTCGCCAAGGAACTGGGCCGCGCCTATCCGGAACTGGGCGACGAATTCGCCCTGACCGCGATCGAATTGAGCTTCCTCAACGAACGCAAGATGGCGTTCAACAACTTCGCTTACCGCGTCAATCTGGAAGCGGTGAAAGGCGTGGTTACGACCATGATCCAGACCGAACGCTACGGCACCCCGCTCGCGTCCGCGCTGCGTGTGCTGTCGGCCGAATTCCGCAACGAGCGCATGATGCGCGCCGAGGAAAAGGCCGCGCGTCTGCCTGCGATCATGACCGTGCCGCTGATCGTGTTCATTCTGCCGACGCTGTTCGTGGTTATTCTTGGCCCAGCAGCCTGTTCGATCTCGGACAACCTGATCAAATAGCAACGAGACAACCGAGCCAACCCCCGAAGGGCCGGAGTGGGATTATCCCTACTCCGGCCCTTCATCCTTATAGCGCGCAAGTCGCATGGCGCGGGCCCGCAGGCTCGCAAGCAGACGTCGCAGCGCCTCCTCATCGCCGGGCGCCAGATCGGCCAGCAGCTCACGCTCGGTCGCGCGGGCGAGCGGCATGACTTCGGCATGGATCGCCCGGCCCTCGCCCGTCAGCGCCAGGAGGTGCGAACGGCCATCCTCGGGATTGGGGACCCGCGCGATCAGCCCGCGCTCTTCCAGCACCTTGACCGCGCGGTTGACCGCGACCTTGTCCATCACGGTCGCGGCGGTCAGTGCGCGCTGGGTCATCTGGCCCGCATCGCCCAGCACCGCCATCACCCGCCATTCGGGGATCTTCAGCCCGAACCGCTTGCGATACCGCTCGGCAATCAGGCTGCTGACCGCGTTGGAAGCGACCGAAAGCTGGTACGGCAGGAACCCGGCCAGATCGCCAGCCGCCTCACTCATAAGGGCGCGCGTCCCACCAGGGGTAGAAATCGGGCATGTCGGCGCTGACCTTGCCGGGATAGCTGGGGCTGCGCTTTTCGAGGAAGCTGGCGATCCCCTCCTTCGCGTCGCCCGCGCGGCTCAGGCGATAGATCGCGCGGCTATCGATCTTGTGCGCTTCCATCGGGTGATCGGCGCTGGACAGCCGCCACATCATCGCCCGCGTCATAGCGACCGAAATCGCCGAGGTGTTGTCCGCAATCTCGCGGGCGAGCGCATGGGCGGCGGGTAGCAGATCGGCGGGTGCATGGATGGAGCGCACCAACCCACCCGTCTTGGCTTCCTCGGCATCGAAGATGCGGCCAGTGTAGCACCACTCCAGCGCCTGCGCGATGCCGACAAGGCGCGGCAGGAACCAGCTCGACGCGGCTTCGGGCACGATCCCGCGCCGCGCGAACACGAAGCCGTAACGGGCGGTGCTGCTGGCAAGGCGGATGTCCATCGCAAGCTGCATCGTCGCGCCGACGCCCACCGCAACGCCGTTGCAGGCGGAGATGAGCGGCTTCTTGCTCTCGAACAGCCGCAGCGTCAGCAGTCCCCCGCCGTCGCGCACGCGGGCATCGGACAGATCATCGACCTGCGTGGGATCGGAGAACACCTGCCCCCCGCCCTCGGGCGTGAGGTCAGCCCCGGCGCAGAACGCCCGCTCGCCGGAGCCAGTGAATATCACCGCCCGCACCGCATCATCCGCGTCGATATCGTCCATCGCCGCGATGATCTCCTCGCCCATGGTGCGGGTGTAGGCATTCATCTTTTCCGGACGGTTGAGGGTAATGGTGGCGATGCCATCGGCCTTGGTGACGATGATCTGGGTGTACTCGGTCATGCGATTCCTCTCCCCGGGCAGTCTTCGCCCGCCGCTGTTGGAGACACATGAGACACTGTCCAGAACATGAAAACAAGCCTCGCGCAGGGGACGATTTTGACAGGGGAGACGCGCGGGCAAGGTAGAGCACGGGACATACCGGCAAGCTTACAAAGCGGGTGCGAAGTAGGAAAGCCGCTGTGCGGACGTGCGTGGTTGGTGCTTACAAAAAAGCCGCTCGCTCCCGGGAGAGCGAACGGCCTTTTTATCGTGATGTGGCTGACGCTTAACGCGGCGCCATGCGGATCGCACCATCCAGACGCACGTCTTCGCCGTTGAAATAGCCGGTCTCGATCATGGTCATGGCGAGCTTGGCATATTCCACCGGCATCCCGAGACGCTTGGGGAACGGCACCGAAGCGGCCAGCGCATCGCGCACGTTCTGCGGAGCGGCGGCGAGCAGCGGGGTGTCGAAAATGCCCGGCAGGATGGTGTTCACCCGGATGCCCTCGCCCATGAGGTCGCGGGCGATGGGAAGCGTCATGCCGATCACACCGGCCTTTGACGCCGAGTACGCCGCCTGACCGATCTGGCCGTCTTCACCCGCAACCGACGCGGTATTGACGATCGCACCGCGCTCACCGAATTCGTCCATCGGGTCGAGGCTCATCATCCCGGCCGCCGACTTGGCGATGCAGCGGAAGGTGCCGATCAGGTTGACCTGGATCACGAAATCGAACGCCGAAATCGGGAAGTGCTTGATCGAGCCATCTTCCTTGGAACGGCTGGCGGTCTTGATCGCGTTGCCGATCCCGGCGCAGTTCACCAGAATGCGCTCCTGCCCATGGGCGGCGCGGGCCTTGGCGAAACCGGCATCGACGTCTTCATCGCTGGTCACGTTGACCTTGCAGAACACGCCGCCGATTTCCGCGGCGAGCGCTTCGCCCTTTTCCTGGTTCATGTCGAAGATCGCGACCTTGGCGCCCTTGGCGGCCAGCGCACGCGCCGTTGCGGCACCGAGGCCCGAGGCACCGCCGGTGACGACGGCGGGGGTGTTGGCTGAAACTTCCATTGTATTGTCCTCTCAATCAAATTTCGTCATCCCGGCGAAGGCCGGGATCTCGAGCGGATAAGTGGGCGCTTGGGCCCCTGGGCCCCGGCCTGCGCCGGGGTGACGGATAAAGTCTAGAGCGCCTCGATGATCGTGACGTTGGCGACACCGCCGCCTTCGCACATGGTCTGGAGGCCGTACTTCTTGCCCTGCGCGCGCAAGGCGTGAACCAACGTCGCCATCAGCTTGGTGCCGCTCGCACCCAGAGGGTGGCCCAGCGCAATCGCGCCGCCGTTGACGTTGAGCTTGGCCGGATCGGCGCCGGTGTGCTTGAGCCATGCCAACGGGACAGACGCGAAGGCTTCGTTGACTTCGTAAAGGTCGATGTCGTCGATGGTCAGGCCTGCACGCTGCAACGCACGGTCGGTCGCGAACAGCGGTTCTTCCAGCATGATCACCGGATCGCCCGCAGTCACGGTCAGGTTGTGGATGCGTGCGAGCGGGGTCAGGCCGTGGGCCTTGAGCGCCGCTTCGGACACCACCAGCACAGCCGAGGAACCATCGCAGATCTGGCTTGCCGAGGCCGCCGTCAGCGCGCCATCGGGGCTGATCAGCTTGACCCCCGCAATGCCTTCCAGCGTCGCATCGAAGCGAATACCTTCGTCGATCGCGTGGAACTGGGTGCCTTCCGCCGTCTCGACCTCGATCACCACGATCTCGCGCTCGAACGCGCCAGCCTTGGTCGCGGCGATGGCCTTCTGGTGGCTGCTAAAGGCAAACCGGTCGAGATCGTCCTTGGTGAAGCCGTGCTTCTTGACGATCATCTCCGCGCCGACAAACTGGCTGAAGTTGATGCCGGGGAACTTTTCCTCAAGCCCGGCGGCCTTGGCAAACAGGCCTTCCTTCATATGCAGCGTTACGTTGGAGCCCATCGGCACGCGGGTCATGCTTTCGACGCCGCTGGCGATCACCACGTCCTGCGTGCCGCTCATCACCGCCTGCGCTGCGAACTGGATCGCCTGCTGGCTCGAACCGCACTGGCGATCAATCGTCACCGCCGGAGTCGATTGCGGAAGCAGCTTCGAGGCGAGCACGCCCATGCGGCCAACCTGCATTGCCTGTTCGCCCGCCTGGGACACGCACCCGGTCACGACGTCATCAATCGCAGCCGGATCAATCCCGCTACGCTCGACGAGCGCGTCCAAAGATTTTGCCAGCAGGTCAACCGGGTGCACCCCGGCCAAACGCCCGCCGCGGCGCCCACCGGCGGTGCGGACGGCTTCGACAATATAGGCTGTGGTCATGTCTCTCTCCTTGGGCAGGCCCCCGCGAAGGGGCCGGGCGTGCGGCGCTTAATCAGTTTCGCTTCGCCACTCGCTTGTGGGAATGCGCCTATTGGAGGCCCATGCGCAAATCAAGCGGGCAAAAGTGACAGAATGCCGGGCTCTCCTGTGCGATCGGGTAACTTCCAACTGTTGCAGATGCGTAACACGCGGCGCGCAAGCGGGCGGGTCCGGGCGAATTGCGTTTGCACTGCGCAAAGGCAAGGAGCATTCGGCAGGTCGGAGAGGGCACCGGCTCGGTTTTGTCGCGCGCCCTTGACGTTTGAAGTGTAAATTGACTTGGTCAAACCTAGAGGAGGAAGACCACCATGAAGAAGCACGCGCTTCTCAAGGCTGGTGCGGCAACTGCCGTCATCGCCCTGACTGTCGCCGCTCCTGCCTACGCGCAGGATGCCGACGTTACCACCGATAGCACCGCAGAGGCTGAAGAGCCGGGTCAGGGCATTGTCGTCACCGGCACCCGTCTGCGCTCGCCGAACCTGGAATCGGCCAGCCCCGTAACCGTCGTGACCGCCGAGGAATTTGCCCTCACCGGTACGACCCGCGTGGAAGATCTCATCAACTCGCTGCCGCAGGTTTTCGCGGGCCAGGGCGGTAACGTCTCGAACGGTTCGACCGGCACGGCGACCCTCGATCTGCGCGGCCTCGGTTCCGAGCGTACGCTGGTCCTCGTGAACGGTCGCCGCATGGCGCCGGGCACGCCGTCGACTTCGTCGCCCGACATCAACATGATTCCGGCCGCTCTGATCGAGCGCGTCGACGTGCTGACCGGCGGTGCTTCGTCGGTGTACGGTGCGGACGCGGTCGCGGGCGTTGTGAACTTTGTCCTCGATACCGACTTCGAAGGTTTCAAGGTCAACCTCAACTACGGTACCTTCAACCACAACAACCGTTCCTCGAACGACATTCGCGGTGCGAATGACGCGCGTGGCTTCGGCTACCCGACCGGCATGGTCACCGATGGCGGCACCTTTGATGGCACCCTCGCCTTCGGCAGCAGCTTTGACGATGGCCGTGGCCGCGTCACTGCCTATCTCGGCTACCGCAAGATCGATCCGGTGCTGCAGGCTCGCCGCGATTACTCGGCTTGCTCGCTCTCGGCGAACACTGCCGCCGCCACGACGACCCTTGGTCGCCAGTATAACTGCGGCGGCTCGGCCACCTCGGCCACCGGCACCGTGTTCTACAACGAAGGCTTCGGCGCCGACTTCACCTCGACCCTCGCGCAGTTCGGCCCGAACCGTACGCTGCTCGGCGGGACCACGCCGTTCAACTTCGGTCCGCTGAACTACTTCCAGCGCCCGGACGAGCGTTACACTGCCGGTCTGTTCGCCGATTACGAAATCTCGAGCGCGATCAAGCCGTACATGGAGTTCATGTTCATGGACGACCGTACGGTTGCCCAGATCGCTCCGTCGGGTAACTTCGGCAACACCCTGTCGATCAACTGCGACAACCCGCTGCTGGGTGCCGGTCAGCGCGCTGCGCTGTGCAACAACGCCAACCTGCTCGTCAGCCCGCTGCCGGGTAACGCCTTCATCGTGACCGGCAACGTTGCCGCCGAAAACGCCGCCCGCGTGGCGCGTGGCCTCGGCGAGCCGCTGCTGCCAACCACTCCGTTCAACTTCGTTAATCAGATCGACGGCTCCAGCTACAACCGTGGTTTCGCTCAGATCCTGCGTCGTAACGTTGAAGGTGGCGGCCGTCAGGACGATCTCCAGCACGTCAGCTATCGCGCCGTCATCGGTGTGAAGGGTGATCTGTCGCCGGCTTGGTCGTATGATGCGTTCTACCAGTATGGCCGTAACAACTACGCCCAGACTTACCTGAACGACTTCTCGGTCACCCGTCTCGGCCGCGCCATCGATGTCGTCGCCGGCCCCGGCGGTACCCCCGTCTGCCGTTCGACGCTCGACGGTACGGACCCGAACTGCGTGCCGTGGGACATCTTCTCGCCGGGCACTGTGACCCCGTCGGCTGCGGCAACTGCCTACCTCGCAACTCCGGGCTTCTCGCGCGGCGTCGTGAGCCAGCAGGTCGCCAACGCGTTCCTGTCGGGTTCGCTGGGTGAATATGGCCTCAAGACCCCCTGGGCCGACCAGGGCGTCGACGTGGTGTTCGGTGTCGAATACCGCAAGGAAAGCCTCGAGTTCAGCTCGGACTCCGCCTTCAGCACCGGCGACCTCGCTGGTCAGGGCGCGGCGACCCTTCCGGTCAGCGGCAGCTTCAACGTGAAGGAATTCTTCACCGAAGTCCGTATCCCGATCGCGCAGGACAGCTGGGTCTATGACTTCACCGTCACCGGCGGCTACCGTTATTCGGACTACAGCACCGGCGTGAACACCGACACCTTCAAGATCGAAGGTGAGTTCGCTCCGATCCGTGACTTCCGCATCCGCGGTGGTTTCAACCGTGCGGTGCGTGCACCGACGGTGCAGGATCTGTTCGCGCCGAACCTCGTCGCGCTTGACGGTTCGTCGGACCCCTGTGCCGGCTTCGTCTTGACTGCTGCCAACACCGGCTGTCTTGCTCAGGGCCTGAGCGTCGGCCAGTTCGTCGCTCCGAACCCGGCTGACCAGTATAACGGTTTTGTCGGCGGCAATGCCAACCTGCAGCCCGAAATCGCCGATACCTACACCGCTGGTGTGGTGATCACCCCAAGCTTCCTGCCCGGCTTCACCGCCAGCGTCGATTACTTCAACATCGACATTGCGCAGGCGATTGGTGGGATCGGTTCGGACACCATCCTTGCGGCCTGTACCGCAACGGCGGATCCGTTCTTCTGCGGCCTCATCAACCGTGACCCCACCGGTTCGCTGTGGCGTTCGGCTGGTGGCTTCACCACCAACGTGACGCAGAACATCGGTGGCTTCAAGACCTCGGGTATTGACGGTCAGGTGAACTACAACACCGAAATCGGTGATCTCGGCACCTTGACCTTCAACTTCCTCGGCACCTACCTTGATAAGCTGGTCACCGACACCGGGGTCACTATCCCGGGTCTGGACCAGACCTTCGATTGCGTCGGTCTGTACGGCAACGTTTGCGGTTCGCCGAACCCCGAATGGCGCCACCAGGCTCGCGTGGGCTTCAACTTCCGTAACGGAATTGGGGCTTCGGTGCGCTGGCGTTACTTCGACGGCGTCGGTCTCGACTCCGTGTCGACCAACACTAACCTGAGCAACACCGGTGGTACCGGCCCGTCGCCGGGCGGTGTTGCCCGTCCGGGTGCTGCCGGCTTTGATGCCGTCAACTACTTCGACCTGACCTTCACGTTCGACGCAGGGGACAACTTCAACTTCGTTCTCGGCGCCAACAACGTGCTCGACAAGGCGCCGCCGACGACCGGTTCGCAGGCTTGCCCGGCGGGTCCGTGTAACGGCAACGTCTTCGCGCAGACCTACGATGCGCTTGGTCGCTACCTGTTCGCGGGCGTGACGCTTGATTTCTAAGCGTCCGAACCGTTAGACACGAGATGGCGGGCCGAAAGGCCCGCCATTTTCGTTTCAGGGAACCAGTCACCTTGCAGCACGCCGAAGCCCTCGCCCGGATTGCGCAATTTCCGCTGGCCGATCCTACTGCCGCGCTGGGTGCCGGCCTTGCCCTCATCAACGCTGATTTTCCCGAATTGCTGCTGCCCCACGCGCGTAGGCTCGCCGCGCGCCACCCGGACAATCCGCAGTCCCAGCAATTGCTCGGCCTCACCGCTCGCGCCTGCGGAGAGAGCCTCACCGCCTACGAAGCCTTCCGCGCCGCCGCTGCCTTGGCCCCGAGCGATGGCTTAATCGCCCATTCCCACGCGCGCACCGCGCTCGAAGCCGGCCTGCCCGCCGCCGACCTGTTCGCCGTCGCCGCTCCGCTCGCGCCGCGAGACGGGGGAATCCTGCTGGGCCAGGCCGCCGCCCTGCTCGCCGAGGGACGCGCAGAGGAGGGCATCGCACTCCTGACCGCTATCCTGTCCGCCAACCCCCTCTGGCTCGACGGGCATCGCAGCCTTGCCGGTTTGGGCGGGCAGATGGGCGAAGACCCGCTCGCCAGCGTTGGCGCGGCGCTAGCGCACCATCCGCGCGCAGCCGAACTGCACCACCTCGCCATTTCACTCGCCTTGCAAGCCCGCGATCTTCCGCGCGCGGCCGCAGCAGCGTCACAAGCGCAGGCGGTGCTGGGGTCGCAACGCTGGCTCAGCCTGATCACCGGACATATCGCTTCGGAAAGCGGCGAGCTGGACGCGGCCGATCCGCATTTCGCAGCCGCTGGGCCGCCCGCTGACCCGAACGAGGCGTGGATGTATGCCCGCCACCTGATCCGCCGGAACCAACCAGAGCGCGCCGCTGCGTTGCTCGAACCCCGCGTCAGCCAACCCGGAGCTTTGGCGCTGTGGCCCTATCTGTCGCTGGCATGGCGCATGACAGGCGATCCCCGTGCGCAGTGGCTCGAAGGCGATCCGCGACTGGTCGGGGTCTATGACATCGGCCTTACGCCCGAAGAACTCGCCGCGCTGGCTGCGCATTTGCGCGGGTTGCATCATGCCAAGGCCGCCCCGCTCGACCAATCGGTGCGCGGCGGTACGCAGACCGACGGCAATCTGCTGCTGCGCACCGAGCCACCCATCCGTGACCTCAAGGCGCGGCTGCTTGCCATCGTCGCGCAGCATATCACCCAACTCCCCCCCCCTGATGCCGGGCACCCTACCCTGCTCGCCAATCGCGCTCCGGTGCGGATTGCCGGATCGTGGTCGGTCAGGCTGGAGAACGCCGGGTTTCACACTGATCACGTCCACCCGCAGGGCTGGTTCAGTTCGGCGCTGTACCTCGCGCTGCCCGAAACGCTTGGCGCTGGTCGGCATGGGGGGGCGGATGATCACGCGGGATGGCTCTCGCTCGGCGAGGCACGCGATCTGGTGCCGGGCCTCGCACCGCTCCAATTGATTGAACCCAAACCGGGGCGTCTGGTGCTGTTCCCATCCACCATGTGGCATGGTACGCGCCCCTTCCCCCAAGGCGAGCGGCTGACGGTCGCCTTCGATATTGCCCGTCCCCGACAGGCCCATGCTCTACAGGATTGACGCGACATGTATCAGGCCACCCCCACCGCGGCGCTCCCCCCGGCTCTGACCGAGGCGATCCGCCTGCGCCAAGCTGGTGATGCCGCTGGCGCGCTGGCATTGGCAGAGGGCCATGCTGCGGCGACCGAAGCGGGCGCGCCCTTCCTCGCGATTGCTGGCCTCGCCGCGCTTGAGCTTGGCGATGCGCCGCGCGCGGTGACGCATCTCGAAGCCCTCGCCCGGCTGCGTCCCGATGATATCGAGATCCGCGGCGATCTGGCACGCGCACTGCTCGCGGCGGGCCGTGAGGACGAGGCGCTGATGCTGGCGGAGGGATCGGACCTGCCCGCGCTCGCCCGGATCGAAGCCTGGGTGCATCAGCAGCGCGGTGAGATGGCGCTCGCCGTGCAGGCCTATGGCCGCGTGCTTCAAGGTGAACCTGCGGATGCGGCCAGCTGGAACAATCTCGGGAATATCCACGCCGCTGCCGGCCATTTCGATCAGGCGATCAATGCCTTCGAACACGCGATCACCTATCAGCCGAACGAGGTGGGAATGTATCTCAACCTCGCCGATGTGCTGCGGCAGGCCGATCTGGGCCAACTGCGCCTCAAGGTGGCGCGCGATGCGGTAGAGGTAGCGCCGGACAGTCGTATCGCACAGACCGAGCTTGGCATGGCGCTAGCGCATAACGAACTGCTCGACGATGCCATTACCGTGCTGGAAGCAGCAGTCCAACGCTGGCCCGATTTTGGCGAGGCGCAGCTGGAACTCGGCCGGCTTTACGAAGCGACCAACCGCACAGAAGCGCTGGCAGCGTTCCTCGCTTCCCTCGACACCGCAAGCTGCCCGCCTGAGATCGCTTTCCTGCACGCATGGCTCGCCCAGCGTGAGGGGCGGTTCGAGGATGCGGCAAGGCACGCAGAGGCGATTCCCACCACGATCCACCCAATGCGGCGCGCGGCGCTGATCGGCAATATCGCCGAACGGCTCGGCGATGCCCCCCGCGCCTTCGCTGCCTTTGAAACCATGAACGCCGCCGCCATCGCCGAAGCGCCGCCGCGCCGCGGGCCGACGTACCGGGAAAGTATCGAGGCTGATTTGGTCCGATGGACACCGGAGTGGGCCGCGCGCTGGGCTCCGCCGCTTGCGAGTGATCCGGCGCGGCGCGATCCGGTGTTCCTGGTCGGCTTCCCCCGTTCGGGCACGACGCTGCTCGACACGATGTTGATGGGCCTGCCTGAACTGCACGTGCTGGAAGAACGCCCGATGATGGCGGAAATCCTGCGGATGCTGGGAGACTTCGATCTCGCCGCGCTCAACCCCCAGCAGTGCGGGCAGCTGCGCGAGGCCTATTTCGCCAGCGCTGTGGGCCATGGGTGGGACGGCCGGCGCTGGCTGGTCGACAAGCACCCGCTCAATATGGCGCGCGCGGTGCAGGTCCACCGGATGTTCCCGAACGCCCGCTTCATCCTCGCCGAGCGTCACCCGGCTGACGTGGTGTTGAGCTGCTTCATGGCCAATTTCACGCTCAATTTCGCGATGCGCAGCTTCACCGATCTTGAGGAAGCCGCGCGCACCTATGACGCGGTGTTCCGCGCCTGGCACCGCGCAAACGAACTGTTCCCGATCAACGCCCACGCGGTGCGTTACGAGCGGCTGGTCGAAGATTCGCGCGGCGAGTTGCAGCCGCTGGTGTCATGGCTGGGTCTCGACTGGAACGACCGCCTGCTGGCCCATGAGGAAACCGCGAAGGAACGCGGCCGGGTGAAGACCGCCAGCTACGCCCAGATTGGCGAGAAGCTCTATACCCGCGCCAGTGGGCGCTGGCGGCGCTATACCGATCAACTCACGCCCGTGATGCCGATCCTTGCGCCGTGGGCGGAGCGGATGGGTTACGAGGTCTGACGGTTTGCCTTGAACCGCTTGCAGGGGTAATCAGGGCCGCGAATGACAGGGCCTGAACGGCCCTTGATGGGAGAGATCACCATGACCCGTATCCGTGCCGCCGCCGTTGCCTGCACGGCGCTTGCGATTGCCGCAGGTGCTGCCGCGCCGCTCGCCGCCGAAGACAAGGTCGCCCCCGACGAGAGCAGCTATGTCACCGCGCTGCGCGAGTGCCAGTCCAAGTCCGACCCCGCCCAGCGCCTCGCCTGCTATGACACCGCAGTGTCAGCCATGGTCGCCGCCAGCAGTGACGGCGAAGTACGGGTCGTAGACCGAGAAGATGTGCGCGAGGCGCGGCGCAAGCTGTTTGGCTTCACCCTCCCCGATCTCGGCATCTTCGGCGGCAAGGGCGACAAGGAAGATCCCGAACAGGCCGAGGAATTCGCAACGCTCAACACCAGCATTGCAGCGGTTCGCAGTGTCAACGGCCGCTTCGTTATCACCACGGCCGAAGGAGCAGAATGGCAGCTCGATGAAATGCCTGCCAGCTTGATGCGGCCCAAGGTGGGCAGGTCGCTGGAGATTAAGAGCGGCGCCTTCAGCAGCTATTTCCTGCGGATCGATGGCCAGAAGGGCGTCAAGGGACGGCGCGTGCGGTGAGCCGGACGTGACGATGTAGTCAGGAAAACATGAAGACCCTTTTCGAACTCAATCCGGCGCTCGACATACCAGCCTACGCCGCTCGCTTCGCAGCGACGGGACGGGTTCAGCTGCGCGATGTGCTGACGCCCGAAAGCGCCAGCGAACTCCAGATGGTGCTGGCACGGGGTACGGATTGGGGCATCGCGATTGGCGCAGGGACCGAAAAGCCCGCCAGCATTCGCGCCGACCGCAGCCGCACACCCGAAGGCCAGCAGGCGCTCCGACACGCCATGCAGAATGCCGAACAGCATTCGGCCCGCGGCGAATACGGCTTCCGCTTTGCGCATTACCCGATCCTGGAGGCGATCCGTGAAGGCTGGGATCCGGGCGGCGCGCACGAGATTTTGCTTGAACACCTCAACACCCCCGACTTCCTCCAACTGGTTCGCAAGGTCACCGGCGTCGAAGGCCTCGTCAAGGCCGACGGTCAGGCAACCCTGTTCGCGCCCGGCCACTATCTGGGCCGCCACAACGACAGCCATGTCGCCGAAGGCTGGGAAGTCGCTTACGTGCTGAACCTTGCGCGCGACGACTGGCATCCGGACTGGGGCGGCTACCTGCTGTTTCTCAATGACGAGGGCGACGTGATCGAGGGTTTCCGTCCCCGCTTCAATGCGCTCAACCTGTTTCGCGTGCCGCAATCGCACCTTGTCAGCTACGTCCCGCCGTTCGCTCCGATCGGGCGGATGGCAGTGACTGGGTGGCTGCGCAGCCTGTGACTTTGAGAGGCGCACGATGACGGGAAGTGCGCAAAGCGTGGCATTGGCGGCGAGCCAGCTCGCCGCGCAGGGCCGCGATGCCGAAGCGGAGGCCCTTTACGCGCGCGGACTAGCGGACTTTCCTCACGATGCACGGCTCGCCAACAGTGCGGGCAATTTTCATTTCAAGGCGGGACGGCTGGATCGTGCTTTGGCGCTGTTCGAACGGGCGCTTTCGCTGGCACCCGATCTGGTCGAGGCGGGGATCAATGCGGCGATCACGCTCGGCCGAATGGACCAGCCCGCCCGCGCTGCCGCACTGCTCGCTCCGCTCGAAATGGCAGCGGCGCATAATCCGGGCTATTGGCGGGTGCGTGCCGACAGCGAGCGGCAAGCCATGCGTTACCGTGAGGCCGAAGCCAGTATAGCGCGCGCGTTGGCCCTCGATCCGAGCGGAGCCAAGACCGCCCACAGTCGTGCCCGGCTCGCGCTCGAACGCAGCGCGCCCAATGCAATCGCACTGCTAGAGACCGCCTTGACCCTCAACCGTGGCGATCCCAACCTGCTGTTTGATTACGCGCAGGCACTCGCAGTTGCCGGCAGGCTGGACGAGGCGTTGGAGTGCACGACGACGCTCATTACGCATGTGCCCGGCTGGACCGCAGCGCTCAAGCTGCATGCCGAGCTGCGTTGGGCGGCGGGGGCGCGGGCTGACTTCGCTGATCACTTCGCGCACGTTGCGGCGCAGCAGGGCGCGGGACCAGACGTTTGGCTTGCATGGTCCGAGACGCTCGAAGGCGTCGACCGGCCAGCAGAGAGCGCCGCAATTCTTGCCCGCGCGCGCGCAATCTGGCCCGATAATGCCGTTCTTGCGCTGGCTCAGGCGGTGGCGCTTGGCGAAGCGGGGGCGGCGGACGAGGCGCAGGGCGTGCTTGACCTTTTCGGAGGGATGACGACGCCCGAATGGTCGACCGCGCGCGGACGCAACTGGCTGCGACTTGGTGAGATCGCGCGGGCGGAGGCTGAACTGGCCACGGTATGCGTCGCCCGGCCCGGCGATGTTGTCGCGTGGGCGCTTATTGACTTGTGCTGGCGGCTCAGCGGGGACGCACGGCACGAATGGCTCCACGGCCAGACGGGGCTGGTACGGCAATTGCCCCTTTCGCTGGACGAAGGCGCGCGCGAAACGCTGACCGCGCTCCTGACCCAGCTGCACCGCCATTCGGCCATGCCGATCGGGCAGTCGGTCAAGCGCGGCAGCCAAACCAAAGGGGCACTTTTCGCACGCGCCGAACCAGAACTCGCCCGGCTCGAAGCGGCACTTCATGGGGCGATGGCTGAATATCGCGCCGGACTGCCGCCTTCCGATCCCCGCCACCCACTGCTTGCGCGCAGGGACGATCCGTGGACGATTGTCGGCAGCTGGTCGATCCGGCTCGACGGCCAAGGTCATCACGCGGCCCATATTCACCCGCGCGGGCTATTGTCCTCGGCGAGTTACTGGCTGGTGCCGGACGAAGTGGACGCCGACGGCCAGCCCGGCTGGCTTGAGCTCGGCAATCCGCCACCAGGCCTCGCCGAGGGCCTGGGTAGCTTGCACACTGTCCGCCCGCAGCCCGGTACACTCGTGCTGTTTCCCAGCACGCTCTACCACGGCACCCGCCCGATCACGCATGGCACCCGCATGACCGTGGCGTTCGACGTCAGCGCCACGAGCTGACGAACCCCACGGGAAAAATGAAAAGGGCGGCGGATCGTGTGATCCGCCGCCCCTCTTTATGTGGCGGTTCTGACCGGGATCAGAAGCGGAAGTTCACACCCACGAAGAAGTCGCGGCCGAGCACGTCGAAGAAGCTCGGCAGGGTGTTACCCTGTTCAGCCTGCGCGCCCAGAACCGGGGGAGCCTTATCGAGAACGTTGTTGACGCCTGCGTTGATCGTCATACGCTCATCGACGTCGTAACTGACGGCGAGATCGAAGTAGTTCCACGCACCGATCGAACGCAGCGGCAGAGCGTTGTTCTCGATCCGGTCGTTTCCGCTGAAGGTGTTCTGGACGCGGAAGTCCTCAGTCGCACCTTCATAGCGCCAGCGAGCCGAGAACAGCGCCCCACCTTGCGTGTAAGTGACACGCATGTTGTGGCGATATTCGGGCAGGCCGTAGGTGCCTTCGACGATGTTCTCGCGCAGAGGCAGCAGAGCCACCGGAGTGTTGCGATACTTGTCGAGGTAGGTCGCCAGGAAGAACAGGCCGAGTTCGCCATTGAACAGCGGCAGCGAATAATCGACCTGGAAATCGATGCCAGCGGTTTCAAGCTTGCCGACATTGTCCTGAACCAGCGACGGGTTGAGACCGCCCGAATTCAGGCCAAGAGCACCCGTTCCGGTGTTGCGCTTACCGACGAAGGCTTCGCAAGTCGGGGTCTGAAGGTCCTGCACGGTGTTGAAGCACAGCGACAGCGCGGTGTTCAGGCCGCCGAGACGGGTGTTGATGGTGTCTTCCACGGTGATGTTGAAGTAGTCGACCGTGATGTTCAGACGCGGCACAAAGCTGGGCTGGAGGACCACACCGATGGTGTAGGTGTCCGAGGTTTCTTCGCCCACATTCGGGTTACCACCAAAGTCCGCCTGGATCTGCGCGTTTGGCTGCACTGCGCGAGTGAACACCGCAGCAGCAGGCACACCCGAAGAGATGCAGAAGGCGCGCAGGGCAGCGGTACGCTCGGCGACCGGACCACGATCAGAGCAGGGGTCAGTCGCACCGGGGAAGCCGGTCGACGCACCGCCGAACAGATCCTGCACGTTCGGCGCGCGGACTGAGCGCGAATACTGGCCACGGAAGCGGATACCTTCAATCGGAGCGAAGTCACCGCCAAGGTTGTAGGTCCAGTTCCCGCCGACGCGATCGAGCGAGTAGTCCGAGTAACGGAACGCACCGTTCACTTCGAGCGAATGGATGAGACCATCTTCCACGATCGGCACGCGAAGTTCGCCGAACACTTCCTTAACATCATAACCACCGCTGGTCGGCAGGCCGGCGTTGAAGCCCAGCACGTCGCCCGACGAAAGGAAGGTGTCAGGAATGAAGTTCGAGGTCATCTTGCGATATTCGGTGCCGAACGCGAAGCCGACGTCGTCCGCTCCGAAGCCGAGGTTGAACAGCGTCCCGTTGACCGAAGCCACCGCGTTGGTGAGTTCGGATTCGGTGATGTTCGTAGCGTTGATCGACAGGTAGTTCAGCGACGCCCGACTGGCGAGGCCGGTCCCGAAGACGTTGAGCGGCACACAGCCCGCAGCGCGAGCAGCAGCGTCACGGCAGCGTTGTTCAGTGGTGCTGCCCGGGACAAATTCAGTCGTCAGCGCGGCGATGAAGCGGCTACGGGCAATGTTGCCGCGCTGGATGTTGGTGTTGGTCGTCCGCGAGTACGAATAGAACGCATCGAAATTGATGTTGTCGGTGATACCGCCACGGACCCCGCCGAGCACGCGGAACGCTTCACGAGCGAACGACGAGTTGCGGCTGCCGATGTCGGCAAAGCGGAAGTTGACCTGTGTGGTGCGATAATCGGCACCGGTCGCAGTCGCCACCGGGTTCTGCAGCAGCAGAGCGCGGGTCTGGTCGTTGAAGAACGGGCTGTTCACGAACAGCGGCGCCGCAACGCCGGCCGGTGTCGGGGCGAGCTCGGTGTCAACATCGTTGCGCACGAACGAAAGTTCCGAATAGGCTTCAATCCCATCGGTGAACTCGTAATGGCCATAGGCCCCAATCAGGTAACGTTCCTGCGGAAGCTGGAGGTAGTTATCCGGTGCGAAGTTAAACAGATCGGCCGGATCCTGGAACAGTCGCGAACCGCCGCCTGTTGGATTGAAGATATAGGTCGATTGCGCACCGGTGGGACCGGCATTGAATGTGCCGGTCGGCGTGGTGGCCGAACCCTGAGGCACAAAGCCAAGCTCGCCACCACGGGCGAGGCACGTACCAACGGCGATGCCGCTCGGGAAGGGAGTTCCGATGTCGCCGCGGCCAGTGCTGCCCGGAACAATGCAGCCGTCACCACCTGCACGCTCGGAGAAAACGCGCGCGTCCTGGAAAACCGGGTCACGGCGGGTGTAGTTGGCATACATCGTCACCGCACCGCGGCCGTCGTCAAACGCCGAACCGATAGCAGCGTTGAACTGGTAACGCGCAGCATCGCCGCGACCGGTCAGCGAGTAGCTGCCGCCCAGTTCGAGACCTTCGATATCGCGCAGGTTGAAGTTGACGACACCGGCAACCGCGTCCGAACCGTAAACGGCCGACGCACCGCCGGTCACGACGTCGACGCCGCCCAGCAGGAATTGCGGGATCGTGTTCAAGTCGACGATCTGGTTGGTATCGTAGAACATCCAGCGGCGGCCATTGACCAGCACCAGCGTGCGGGTGGCGCCAAGGTTACGCAGGTTGAGCGTGACCGCACCGTTGCCGGGGTTGTTCGAGAAGCCGGTCAGGCCAGGAAGGACCTGGGGCAGCGTGTTGAGCACCTGCTCGACGTTGATCGCGCCCGTCAGACGGAATTCTTCGGCCGAGACCACGGTAACCGGGCTGGTCGATTGGAGATCGGTGCGCTGAATGCGCGAACCGGTGACGACAATGGCGGTGGCTTCGGTCGTTTCTTCAGCCGAACCCGAAACAGTCTCGGTCTGAGCGTAAGCCGGTGCGGCGAACACGGCGCCAGCCATGATCGTCCCGGCGAGCAGCGATGCCTTATGGAAGCGTTGCATTTTGCAGGTCCCCTATTTGCACGCGAACGAGGTGCCCGCGTTGTAGTGATAGGCGCTTAAGACAATCGCGTTCCTGCCTGCAATTGGCCGATTGTGGGCGAGCCACAGTTGCTTGCAGACTGTGGCAGATCGGCTACAGTCTCGTTACATTACTGTGGAAGTTCAGTGTATCGTACCTGCAATAGTTTGCAGATTGGCCATGTCATTGCTGTGCCTTGAACTTCACCTCACCGCCAAGGAGATTCGCGCATGATCGGCAAGTCAGAGAAACGTCTGGGTGCGAAAAGCCGCGTTGTGCGCGGCGGCGCAGCACTCGCTCTTGTGCTGGTGGGCGGCGTGGCTGTGGTCGCTCAGGTTCCCGGTGTCCAAGGGGCCGCTGACTTGCTCGACGGCTTACGTGGCTGCCGCAGCATCGCGGGCGTGCCTGAGCGCGCGGCCTGCTATGACGATAAGGTTGGCGCGCTGCTCGGCGCGGTGGAAGCGGGCGAAGTCCGCCTCGTTGATCGGGAGGAAGTGCGCAAGACACGGCGCCAACTGTTTGGCCTCACCTTGCCCGAGATCGAAATGTTGAAGGCCGAACCCAAAGACGAGGCCGAGCTTTCGGACCTGTTCGAGACGACGATCGCCAGCGGTCGCCAGACCGGCCCCCGAACTTGGCGCTTCACCACTGCCGAGGGCGCAATGTGGGAAATCAACAGCCCGCCCCGAAAGATCGCCCCGATCATGCCGGGCGACAAGGTGGTCTTCAAGAAGGCATCGCTCGGCTATTACTTCATCCGCATAAACGGGCAGATCGGGGTCAAGGGCCGGCGCGTCATTTGATGGCGGACATCCGTCCCGCGCTCTCGCCAAAGCAAAGGGCCCGGACATTGCTGCCCGGGCCCCTGTGTTTTAAATTCCGCGCTTGCCTTACAAGCCGCCCGGACCGCAATCGTTAGCGAGGTAATCGAGCATCTTGGTATAAAACTGCTGCTGGTGGGTATACATCAGCGTATTGTAGAAGTGGTCGGCACCTTCGAGGGTTATAAATTCGCCGGTTTTGCCCGCAGCCTCGAACTTCTTCTTGTAGTCGACCAGGTGATAATAGAGCACGCGGCGGTCATCCTCGCCATGAACCATCAGCACCGGGATATTGACCTTGTCGACTTCGTTGATCGGGTTAATCCCGATAGTGCCACGCCGCCTTGACCATTCATCCAGCGCCTTGAGATCCGGATCGCGGCGCCCGAAATACTGCTTTTCAGCGTCGGCCACGGCCGCCCCGGCAATCACGCACTGGTATATCTGCGGATCGCGACTGGCTGCAACGAGCGCAGCATAGCCGCCATAAGACCAGCCGAACATCGCCATCCGGTTGGGATCGACCATGCCCTGTTCGACAAGGTAAAGTGCCCCGTCATCCTTGTCGTCCTGCATCTTGCCACCATGTTCGCCATAGGCAGCATCGAAGTGGTCCTGGCCCCAGCCGACTGACATCCGGTACTGCGGCTGAAGCACCATGTAACCGGCATTGGCCAGCAGCTGACCCCACTCGTCATAGGTGATGATTTCGTTCACCTGCGGTCCGCCGTGCGGCAGAACGATCAACGGGAAAGGCCCGGTGCCCTTGGGCTTGGTGACATAAGCCGGGATCACCCGACCATCGCGCGCCTTATAGCGAATATACTCAACATCCGCCAATTGGTCCGGATTTATAAGCGGATTACGGCTCCCCAGCTTGGCTAGCTTGCCATCCTTCACCATCCAGAACGAACCCGGATCGTGTGGGCCTCGGTTGGTGACAATCATCGATTTGCCGTCAATCGACCGGCTCGCAATGTTGATCTGGTACGCGTTGGGGATTTGCTTTTCCAACGCCTCGTAAAGAGCCTTTTCCTCTTCATCAAACCAGTGGCGTTCCAAGGTCCTGCCCGAATAGCGCGCAGCCACCAGCTTGTCGTTACCCGGGATCGAGTGGAGCTGGATATCCATTACGTCGGCATCTTCAGCTTGGAACAGCTTTTTGCCGACCTTCCCCGTGGTGAAGTCGAATTCGTAAAGCGCCGCCTTGTCTTCGCCCTCTTGATTATCGATCAAGTAGCCGATGTTCGGGTTGTCCGGATCAAAGCCAGCAATCCCCTGGAACCCGCCAAGAATGCGGTAGAGGTTTTTGGGATCGTTGAGATCGAATTCCTGAAACTTCTTCCACTCACTGTCACCCGGCAAGCGATAGTAAGATGCCACCGTTCCGGAATCGCGATCCTGCACCTGCGTGAAGCGAGGGTTGCCATCGCTGTCCCAACGATCAACCACCGGGAACTTGCCGCCGCCCCGCAGCACCAGCTGGCGCGCGCCGGTCTTCAAGTTGAACTTGTAATAAGAACGCGGGCGGAAGGCAGCCAAGGGATCAACCCCTGTGCCGTCACCAACCGTGGCGCCGGTGCTGACCAGAACGTGGTCCGGTTCTTTGGGCAGCAGGCTGACGATGCCGAAGTTGCCATCGACACTGGTGAACTTATTGGATTCAAGACTGTAGGAATAGGTCTTGTAATCCCGGACGTCCTCTTCAGGGCCTTTCACCGTTTTGCGGTTAACCTGCCACGCGGTGCCGAAAATCACATCATTACTCACCCACTGTGCCGCGATGATTTCCATCGGATCAGCGTTGAGGCGGCGCAGCGGCTTCGAGAGGTCATCGGTACTATAGATTTCGAGGATATAGTCGGTTTCGCGACCCTCCACCTTGTGAACAAGCAGGTGCTTGCCATCGGGCGAAATCTGCACGGCATTGACGACATCGCGCAGCGCCCAGACATCGATCGGTATCGCACCTTGCGCCTGCGTCGGCGAAGGCATGGCGGTAACAAGACCAAGAGCGGAAACGCCGATAAGGGCGGCGGCAAGCGTGGCTTTAGCGAGTTTCATAATCAGTTCTTTCTCGGGGACAGATTGTTGAACCGAACGGGTTAGGCAAACTTTCGGACGCCAAGGGAGAACGCCGGATGAACGCCTGCCATTAAACGAGAAATGCGGCCTCTCGACAAGTGCCGAGAGGCCGCATTTTCGTGGTCATTCAAGTCATTCGTCGATCAGAAGCGATACAGCAGCTGGGCGAAGAATTCGCGGCCGTCGAGGTTGTAACCGTTACCGATCGCAGCGTTGGCAATCGCCAGCACTTCGCTGCCGTCCACCAGCGGCGGATTGCGGTCGAAAAGGTTGGTCACACCAGCGATAATGCGCAGATCGCCATTGTCCCAACGCACCGACGCCGCATGCTCGAAGTACTCACCAGTGAAGCCAACGTCACGGCACAGGATGCCGTCACCCGGAACCACGTTGTTGGGCGTCGTCCCAGTGCGCGACCCACCGCCAAGGCAGGTGTCACCGAAGAAGCCCGTGGTGGGTGTGTTGTTCTCACCAAAGCTGAAGGCGTCCGAGAACGGATCCACGCCAATGGGGTCCTGCGCCACTGAACCGATGTAACGGGTCTGCCAGGTGAACGTGAGGTCATCCCAGCCGATGTTGAAGGTCGCACGGCCGATCCAGCTCGGGAAGCCAAATTCGCCGGCGAAGTCTTCAGTGTCGACATCGCCATTGTCGTTGGTGAACGTGCTTGAACGTTCGATCAGGTGGTTGGCGGTCAGGTTGAGCGACAATTCGAACTCATTCTCGCCGATGGTCACCGGATAGCCGAAGTTCGCATTCAAATCGATCCCGCGTACCGACTCCTGATCGAGATTGAGGAAGCCAGAAAACACGTCAGAAACCAGACGCCGATCAATTGTGGAGGCGCTGATACGGTCGCAGAACGGGCTGCGGGTGGAGTCGTCACGAGTGTAGCAGTCATTGACGATGAACTGCGCGCTCGGTTCGACAATCGACTGCTTCAACTTGATGTCGTAGTAGTTGAAGTTGAACGAGAATTCGAACCCGCTCGCCCAGTCTTCTTCGAACGCAAAGCCGGTCGTGATCGAGCGCGAGGTTTCCGGCTCGATGTCAAGCGAACCACCCGAGGTGATTTCAACGCTCCCTGCGCCCTGAGTGTTCAGGCCCTGCGAGTCGATCCCCACGCGGGTCGGATCGCGGCCTTCACGCCGACAGTTGGCCAATACCTGCGCTTCCCGGGTTTCGTTCGCCGCGACGTAGCCGAGTGCCGGATCGAATGCGGCAGCGGGAACGGCGCAGGGGTCAGACAGAGTAAGGAAGCCCGACTGTGCCAACAGGAAATTCTCGCGCAGGTTCGGCGCACGGAACGAGGTGCCGTAGTTGAACTTCACCAGCAGCGGGGACACAGGACGCCAGCCCGCGCCAAGTGCAAAGGTGCCGTTGGTGCCGTAGAACTCTTCGTCGGTGAGACGACCGGCCGCCTTGACCGTCAGTTCCTCGACCAGCGTTTCGCCCGCCATCAGCGGCGCTTCGATTTCGCCGTACAGTTCGCGGATCCACTTTGACCCGGCAGCACCGCTATCGGCGAAAAAGCCGAAGAACAGGCCGTTAGCCGCCTGGAAATTCGGGTCCGACTGGATCTTGTCCTCGCGCCATTCGCCGCCGAGCACGACGCCAACCGGGCCGGCTGGCAGTTCGAACAGGTCGCCAGTCACGTAGGCAGACAGCATGGTCTGCTCGTAAGTGGTGTCAAAACGACGTTGGTCGAAAAGGTAGTCGCGCTCGGCCGCAGAGGCGAGATCCCCGACAAAGGTCGACACCAGGCTTGGCGCGAACATGTTGACCGGCACACAGCCCTGCGCAAGGTCTGGCGCAGCCTGGCCGGGATTGGCAAGGCCCGCAGTGTTGCAGACGCCGATCCACTGCGGATCGCCGAATGCGCCGAACACGTTCAAGTTCGGATCATAATCGTCAGCGATGCCGTCACCATTGCTGTCCGTGACGCCGTCGCCGTCATAATCGGCTGTCGGGTCGAGACCGAGAGCAAGCGCGAGACGATCTTCACGGATCCCGTTGCGGGTAGAGATACCAACGGAGCGCGAGTACGTACCGGCGACTTCGAAGGTCCAGGTCGAACCGATGAAGGGCAGGTCACCGCGCACCCCGATCACACCGCGATACTGTTCCTGCGTGACTTCGTTGTTGTTGCGGTCACCGCGGATCGAAATGATCGGCTGAACTGGGAGCGAGAAGCCGGTCGAAAGCGGACGCGCCGTGCCGGGAGGACCCGAAAACACCGCCGGGTTGAGACGGCGCTGGAAGGCATTGTCCGCCGCGCGGCAGTCAGTGCCGTTCGGGTTGGTGTTGATGTTGCAGGGGTTGAACGGGTTAAGGTCAGGCACGAACGGGAAAATCTGCGCCTGGAACTGGTTCGGCGCTGAAATCTCGGCGCGAGTGAACTGCGCTTCGAAGAAGGGCGTTAGGTTGGCTTCGCCTTCGAAGGTGTATTCACCGTAGGCAAAGCCGTTGTACAGTTCCTGCCCTGAGATGAAAGTCGTATCGAGCGTCTCGGGGTTGTTGTTCGAGTTGTTGTTGTAATCTTGGAAGTCGACATCGCGGATGCCGTCGCCGTTGAAGTCGACTTCGCGGTTACCCAAGCCGGTGTTTTCCGAAAAGTCGGCAATCACGTTGCCTGCGCCCGGCTTGTAGTAGACCGAACCCACGCGGGTTTGATCGATGAAGATACGGCCCGACAGCCCGCCGACCTTGCACTCGCTCTGGCTTACGCCGATCCGGCCGCCCGAGTTGCGGCGGACCAGCGCATTGTCGCGCAGGCCAAGCGTGCGGATGTTGCCGTCCTGGTCGATTTCGCGGTTCGCGTCGCACCCGGTGAGGAAGTTACGATCCGCGAAGCGCACGAGATCGCGCTTCTGATATTCGAGACCGATGCCAAACACTGCTCGGTCAGTATTGAAGCCCCAAGCGGCGGAAACCGTGTAGTCTTCACCGGCACCCTGCGGGTTGATATTGCCGTTAGCCTGGATTTCGAGCCCGTCGAAGTCCTTGCGGAGGACGACGTTAACCACACCCGCGACCGCGTCCGAACCATACACCGACGAAGCGCCGTCTGTGAGAATGTCGTAGCGATCAACCAGCGAGGCCGGGATCAGGTTGATCGAGGGGTTGGAAGGAGCACCCTCCACGCCAGCCGGAGCCAGACGGCGACCGTTGACGAGGATCAGGGTGCGGTCAGCGCCAAGGCCGCGCAGGTTCAGCGTTTGCGAACCCGGACCGTTGTCGAGCACGAAGCCGTTGAAGGTCGCATCGATCTGCTGACCGGCGGCCGCTTCCGAACGCTGGAGGATCTGTGAAGGATCGAACGCGCCAACCGCCTGCTGATTTTCGGTGGTGAGCACCTGCAGCGGCGAAATCGAGCTGTACGTGTCGCGAACGATGCGCGAGCCGGTCACGGTGATGTTGCCGGTCTTGGCCTCCGCGTCGGCGGCCTCACCTTCAGTTACATCGACCTGCTCCTCTTCTTCCGCCGGCTGCTCTTCGGCGTCCTGCGCGTAGGCAGGGCCCGCGATCACAAACGCGATCGCTGATGCGGAAAAGGCCAGAGCCTTGATCGAATTGCTGTGAAATTTCTTCATGGTCACTCCAGTTGCCCGAACCGGAGACGTTACGACAACCCTGCGCCCCGACCACATAATTGCCCCATGTGGTGGGAACGCGCTTCAAAGGTTGTCCAATTCAGTCCCCGCAGTGACCGTTTTGTGCAATGGCATAAGTATGATGTCAAAGCGCCCGCTCGCCGCCCCGAACTTTTCCGGGCGGTGTTGCGTTAATCCCACATTCAGAGGACTGGCAGAGAGTCCGCCGCAACATTGTTCGATTGTGGCTTTGCGAATATTAAAAGCTAGGCAGGTTTGCACGCAACAAACCGCCCCGCTTGTCAATTCGAACGAAGCATGCTTACAATCTTGCGCGCCGCCGGAATTGACCTGAAATCGCCGAAAGTGGATTTTTGGACGCTAAATCAGCGAATCGTCATGCTGAGTTGTCCATCCCCCTCATCGATCAGCAATGTCGCGCCATCGGGCAATTTTCCTTCGAGCAGCATTTCCGCCAGCGGATCCTGCAAGTAGCGCTGCACCGCACGCTTCAGCGGCCGAGCGCCATAGACCGGATCATACCCCACCCGCCCGAGCCAGCGCAGCGCGGCATCGGTCAGGTCCAGCGTGATCTTGCGGTCGGCGAGCAGCTTCTGCACGCGGCCCACCTGAATCTCGACGATCGGCGCCATGTGTTCCTGCGCGAGGCGGTGGAACAGGATGATCTCATCGAGACGGTTGAGGAACTCGGGCCGGAAATGCCCGCGCACCACGTCCATCACGTCCTTCTCGACCGTCGCGGGCTCCGCGCCGTCGGGCAGGTTGGCGAGATACTGGCTACCGAGGTTCGACGTCAGAATGATCAGCGTGTTGGCAAAGTCGACCACCCGGCCCTGCCCGTCGGTCAGGCGGCCATCATCGAGCACCTGCAGCAGCACGTTGAACACGTCGGAATGCGCTTTCTCGACCTCGTCGAACAGCACCACCTGATAGGGGCGGCGGCGCACCGCCTCGGTCAGCACCCCGCCTTCCTCGTAACCGACATAGCCCGGAGGCGCACCGATCAGGCGGGCGACGGCGTGTTTCTCCATGAATTCGCTCATGTCGATGCGCACCATCGCGCTGTCATCGTCGAACAGGAACCCGGCGAGCGCCTTAGTCAGTTCAGTCTTGCCGACCCCCGTGGGGCCGAGGAACAGGAAGCTGCCGAGCGGGCGGCCGGGATCCTGCAAACCAGCCCGCGCGCGGCGGACGGCCTTGGACACCGCAGCAATGGCCTGCGTCTGCCCGATCACCCGCTTGCCGAGGATGCTCTCCATCGCCAACAGCTTTTCGCGCTCGCCCGCCATCATCCGATCGACCGGAATCCCGGTCCAGCGGCTGACGACGCCGGCGATATCTTCTTCGGTCACTTCCTCGCGCAGCATGGCGTTGGCCGCCTGCCCTTGGGCTTCGGCGAGCTGCTTTTCGAGCGCAGGGATTGTGCCGTAAGAAAGCTCGCCAGCCTTGGCCAAATCGCCTTCGCGCTGCGCCTGCTCAAGCTCCAGCCGGGCGTGGTCGAGCTTTTCCTTGATCTTGCCCTCGGCCTCGATCTTGTCGCGCTCGTTCTGCCAGCGGGTGGTGAGTTCGGCGCTTTGCTGTTCAAGGTTCGCCAGTTCCTCGCGCAGAGCGACGAGGCGGTCCTTGGAATTCTGGTCGGTTTCCTTGCTGAGAGCGCTTTCCTCGATCTTCAGCTGGATGATCCGCCGGTCGAGCGCTTCGATCTCCTCGGGCTTGGACTCCACCTCCATCCGGATGCGGCTGGCGGCCTCGTCCATCAGGTCGATGGCCTTGTCGGGGAGGAAGCGGTTCTGGATGTAGCGGTCGGACAGCTTCGCCGCTGCGACGATCGCGCCATCGGTGATGCGCACGCCGTGGTGGAGTTCGTACTTGTCCTTGATCCCGCGCAGGATCGAGATTGTGTCCTCAACCGTCGGCTCGGCAATGAACACCGGCTGGAAGCGCCGCTGGAGCGCGGGGTCTTTTTCGACATACTTCTGGTATTCGTCGAGCGTGGTGGCGCCAATGCAGTGCAACTCGCCGCGCGACAGGGCGGGCTTCAGCAGATTGGAAGCGTCCATTGACCCTTCGGACGCGCCAGCGCCGATCAGGGTGTGCATCTCGTCGATGAACAGGATGATTTGGCCGTCAGCGTTCTTGACCTCGTCGAGCACGGACTTCAGCCGCTCCTCAAACTCGCCGCGATACTTCGCGCCCGCGATCAGCGAGCCCATGTCGAGGCTCATAAGCGTGCGGCCCTTGAGGCTATCGGGCACGTCGCCGTTGGCGATGCGCAGCGCGAGGCCTTCGGCAATCGCGGTCTTGCCGGTGCCGGGTTCGCCGATCAGGGCCGGGTTGTTCTTGGTGCGCCGGGCGAGAATCTGGATCGTACGGCGGATTTCCTCGTCGCGGCCGATGACGGGATCGAGCTTCCCGTCGCGCGCCGCCTGCGTCAGATCGCGGGCGAATTTCTGCATCGCGTCATAGGTGTTTTCGGCGCTGGCGCTGTCCGCGCGTTTGCCACCGCGCAGCTGTTCGATCGCGGTGTTGAGGCTTTGCGGTGTGACCCCTGCGGCCTTCAGGCCCTCCCCTGCGGCACCCGGCGACAGAGCGAGTGCGGTCAGCATCCGCTCAACCGTGACGTAGCTGTCGCCCGCCTTGTCGGCGAGCTGCTCGGCCTGATCAAGGACCCGCACGGCATCATTATCCAGCCCTGGCGTCGCCTGGGCGCCGCTGCCGGTCACGGCCGGAACCTTCGAAAGACCCACGTCAATCGCGGTCACCGCCAACGGGGCCTGCCCGCCCGCGCGCTGGATCAGCCCGGCGGCCATGCCCTCGCTATCTTCCAGCAAAGCCTTGGCGATGTGCAGCGGGGTGATGCGCTGGTGGTTCATACGGATGGCGACGGTTTGCGCGGCTTGCAGGAAGCCCTTGGCCCGGTCGGTGAATTTTTCGAGATTCATGTCGTCTAACCCCTCCAAAGGTTACCACCTCGAGATAGTGTTGCACATTGGCCACACAAGACCCCAAGGGCAAAAATCACTCACGCAGGTGTGTTACTTGACTAGGTGGGTTCATTCCCCGCCCATGGCAAGAGGGCGCCAGCCTTGACCTCTTCCCAGCCCCGCGCGATGGAGCCTTCATACGGTTTGGGAGAGAAATCCGACATGATCTGGGTCAAGCGCGGCGCATTTGCGCTGGTGGGCGTGCTGTTGCTGGCGGTGATGGTGCTTGCCACGTGGGAGCCGTTTGTCGCCAGCGCAGCCACCCCAGTACCGGGTCGGACCTACACGGCAGAAATCATCCGCGACGAATTCGGCGTGCCCCATATCTACGGCAAGACCGATGCCGACACGGCTTACGGCGTCGCTATCGCCCATGCCGAGGATGATTTCTTCACCCTGCAAGATGTCGTCGCGATGGCGCGCGGGCGTTACGGTGCCATTGCGGGCGAGGAAGGCGCGCAGATCGACTATGCCTACCACCTGATCGACGCGCGCGGCACGGCGGAGCGGGAATATCCCAAGCTACCCGCCGATACCCGCGCGCTGTTCGAAGCCTATGCCGCGGGCCTCAACCAATATGCCGCCGAGCATTCGGGCGAGGTCAAGCTCGCTAATCTATTCCCCGTCAACGGAATGGACGTTGCCGCAGGCTTTGCGCTGCGCCAGCCGTTCTTCTTCGGGCTGGACGGCGTGATCGGCCCGCTGGTGGCAGGCGAGGAACTGCGCCGCGAGCATGGCCCCGACATCCCCGGCTTCCCGCGCCCGCCGCTGCCCGGTGCCGAGCCTGCGCAAACCGCGCCCGCAGCCAGTGCAACCGATCAGGCGCGCCGCATGGTTCTGCCGATGGGCGAGGATGCCGAACACCTCGGCTCCAACGCCTTTGCCGTCGCGCCCAAGAAATCGGGCGGGCCGACCACCCTGATCTCCAATTCGCACCAGCCCCTGCGCGGCGGTGTGGCGTGGTACGAACTCGTGGTCGAAAGCGGCGAGGGCTGGCACTTCGCCGGCGCGAATTTCCCGGGATCGCCCTTCCCCTTCCTCGGCCACAACGAGCACCTCGGCTGGACCAACACGGTCAACACCCCCGACATGATCGACGTCTACCAGCTGGAGCTCGACGAGACCGGCACCCGCTACAAACTCGATGGCGAGTGGCGCGATCTGGAGAGCAAGTGGGTGACGCTACCGGTCAAGATTGGCCCGGTGGTGCTGCCGATCCGTAAGGAAGTGCTGCGGTCGGTCCATGGCCCGGTGATCCGCAACGCCAAGGGCGCCTTTGCCATCCGCTATGGCGGGATCGGGCAGCTCGGCCAGCTTGACGCCTATTACCGCATCAACAAGGCGACCAATTTCGCTGAGTGGGAATCGCAGCTTTCGCGCCTCGCGATCCCCTCGACCAACTTCATCTACGCTGACGAGGCGGGCACCATCGCCTATGTCTATAACGCCGCAATCCCCCGCCGGCCCGAAGGCGTGAAGGCCGACTGGCGCAGTGTTCTGCCCGGCAACCGCTCCGACCTGATCTGGCAGGGCGCGGTCGACTACGCGACCCTTCCCAAGATCGTGAACCCGGCGAGCGGGTGGCTCTACAATTCGAACAACACCCCCTACACCGCCGCCGGAGCCGGGAGCGATCTTGACGTCCAAGCGTTTGCGCCGCTGATGGGTATCGAACTCAAGCAGACCAACCGCTCATGGCGCGCCTACAAGCTTCTGTCGGAAGCAAGCGTGCTCGACCGCGCGGCGCTGGAGCGGATCAAGTATGACACCGGCTATGAGCGCCTCGGCTATGTCGACCGATTGTTCGACACGCTGGAGGGACTGAAGGCAGAAGGCCAGCTGGCTGAGGCGCGCGATCTGCTGCTCAGTTGGGATTTCACCGCCGACAACAAGGGCGCTGCCGATGCCATCGCGCTGCTGATCATCCGCGACTTCATGGCGGCCGATTATAACAACAAGCCCTTCCCTGACGTCGCCGAAAAACTGCAAGCCGCCGCCGACCACCTCACCACCCATTTCGGCCGGCTCGATCCACCGATGGGCGATCTGCTGCGTCTGCGGCAGGGCGAGCTTGACCTGCCGCTCGACGGCGGCTCGGACACCCTTCGTGCTTCGACCACTTGGGACGTGGCCGAAGATGGGCGCCTCAGCCTCAAGCATGGGGACAGCTTCATCATGTGGATCGAATGGCAGCCCGGTCAGCGGGTTACCTCACGTTCGATCCAGCCCTTCGGCGCGGCCACCACTCGGCCTGCCAGCGCGCATTACACCGACCAGATGCAGCTGTTCGTCGATCACAAGCTGAAGCCTGTCCACTTTTGGCGCGATGATCTGCTGGCGAAAGCCAGCAATCGGCGCGCCGTGGCGACCACTGTCACCAACGCGCGCTGACTGGCGCTTTCCTCTCGCATGATGTTTCACCGGAGCCTTCGTCCATGACCCACCGTTTCGCCGCCGCCAGCCTTTCGGCGCTCGCCCTTGCGCTTGCCGTGCCGTTCGCCCCCGCGCTCGCCCAGACCGCACCCGCCGCCAGCGCCGCCCCGCAAGCGACTGCCGATCTGCCGACCCTCGTGAGCCAGGTGACGATCCCCTATCAGCAGTTTGAGCTGGCAAATGGCCTCACCGTGCTGGTGCACGAAGACCGCAAGGCCCCGATCGTCAACGTGACGGTGTGGTACAATGTCGGCTCCAAGGACGAGCCGGAAGGCAAGACCGGCTTTGCCCACCTGTTCGAACACCTGATGTTCAACGGCTCGGAAAACGCGCCGGATGACTACTTCAAGTATCTCGCGGAAATGGGCGCGACCGATTACAACGGGACGACGTGGTTCGATCGCACCAACTACTTCCAGACCGTGCCTCGCCCCGCACTGGAGCGTGCGCTGTGGCTTGAAAGCGACCGCATGGGCTACCTGCTGGGCGCAGTGACGCAAGGCAAGCTCGATAATCAGCGCGGCGTGGTGCAGAACGAAAAGCGTCAGGGCGATAACGAGCCCGGCGGGCTGGTGTTCTACGACGTGCTCAAGACCCTGTTCCCCGATGGCCACCCCTATCAGCACGAAGCAATTGGTTCGATGGCTGACCTCGACTCCGCCTCGATGGAGGATGTGAAGGCGTGGTTCACTGAGAATTATGGCCCCAACAACGCCACGCTGGTGATCGCGGGCGATATTTCCGCCGCAGAAGCCAAGCCGCTGGTCGAGAAGTATTTCGGCACCATCGCGCGCGGCCCGGTCAATGACCCGGCGCAGGCCCCGGTCCCGACTCTGGCCGAGCCCGTGCGCAAGACCTTCAAGGATCAGGTCGCCGCGACCAGCGTGACCCGCTACTGGCCGGTCGAGGGCCTGACCGGTAAGGATCGCATCGCTCTTGACGTGGGTGCCTCGATCCTCGGCGGCCTTGCCTCCAGCCGGCTCGACAACGTGCTGGTGCGCGACGAACAGCTGGCAGTGAGCGTATCGTCGAGCAATTCATCGTTCCAGCGTATCGGTATCCTCAGCGTCGAAGCGACCGCCAAGACGGGTGTCGATCTTGCCGTGCTGGAAAAGCGGATGGACGAAGTGGTCGCCAAGCTGATCGCTGAAGGCCCGACCGAAGACGAAGTGCGCCGCGCAGTGACCAGCAATCTCGCCCGCACAATCCGCGGGCTGGAGCAGGTCGGCGGCTTCAGCGGCAAGGCGCAGACCCTGGCCGAAGGCGAAGTGCTGGCAGGTGATCCCCAGTTCTACGCGCGCGAGTTCGAAGCGCTTGCCAAGCTCACCCCGGCTGACGTCAAAGCGGCGCTGGGCAGCTGGATGACCCGCCCGGCGATGACCGTGGTGCTGGAGCCCGGCGCACGCGATGCGACCTATGAGGAAGCCGCATCGGTGGCCACCGAAGGTGCAAACGCATCCGAGCGGGACCGCACTGCTGAAACGATCAGCGTCTCGGTGGAACGGCCCAAGCCCGCGATCGACACTATCGCCCAGCTCGATTTCCCCGATGTCGAGCGCGCGACACTGAAGAACGGGATGAAGGTCACCTATGCCCGCCGCACCGCGGTTCCGGCGACCTATGTGTCGATGGCCTTCAACGCTGGCGGCGCGGCCGATCCGGCGGGCAAGACCGGGCTCGACGGCCTCACCCTGTCGCTGTTCGATGAAGGCACGAAGAACCTGTCGGCGCAGCAGATCGCCGAGGCGGGGGAACGGCTCGGCGCGACCGTTTCGGTTGGCGGGGGCGATGACCGGTCAACCTTCACGCTCTCGGCCCTCACGGCCAACCTTGCGCCCAGCTTGGATCTGATGCGTCAGATCATGCGCGAACCGGCCTTCAATCCTGAAGACCTTGAGCGGGTGCGCAACCAGACCATCACCGGTCTCCGCCAGGCAATGAAGTCGCCGCAGGGCATCGCCCAGCTGACGCTGACACCGGAGCTGTTCGGTGCCAACAGCCCCTATGGCAGCGTGCCGACGGTGGCGAGCGTCAGCAGCATCACCCGCGATGACCTGATCGCCCACAAGGACAGCTGGATTCGCCCGGATAATGGCGAGGTCTTCGTCATCTCCGACAAGCCGCTGGCCGAGATCGTGACCGCGCTCAACGCCGCCTTCGGCGACTGGAGCGCGCCTGCCACGCCCAAGGGCACCAAGCAGTTCGCCGACAACATGGGCGCCAACGGCAACCGCATCATCCTCGTCAACCGCCCCAATTCGCCGCAGAGCTTCATCCTCGGCTCGCAGATCACGCCACTTGATGCGGGCGATCCGGCATTTGTCGCCTTTGGCAGCGCCAACAAGTCGCTGGGCGGCGATTTCCTCGCACGGCTCAACATGAACCTGCGGGAGACCAAGGGCTGGAGCTACGGCGTGCGCGGCGGCGCGCAGGCGCGCGAGAATGCCGTGGTCTATTCGATCTCGGGCGGGGTCCAAGCGGATCGCACCGGGGATTCGCTCGCTGAAATGCTGCGGGAGACCAAGGAGTTCCTGACCATCAAGGGCGTCACCCCCGAAGAACTGGAGCGCAATGTCGCCTCGGACGTCGGCTCGCTGCCGGGCCGGTTCGAAACCTCGCCCGCGGTGCTCGGCGCGATGCAGAGCAATGCACTGTTCGGGCGGCCGGACAATTATCAGGAAACCCTCGCCAGCATCTACACCGCGCAGACCCCCGCAACCCTCGACGCGATCGCACGCGCGAGCATTGACGATGACAAGTTCGTCTGGGTCGTGGTCGGCGATGCCAGCGTGGTCCGCGCACAGCTCGAACCGCTCGGCCTGCCGATCGAGCAGCGCGAGATGGAAGGGGAATAAGTGGGTTAATCTCAGCGCGCTTCAGTCGGAAAGCGGTTGAAGCGCGCTGACATCAGTGTAAATAACGAGACCACAAGTGCCGGGTCGCCAAAGGTCCGCACGTTCACCGGAGGAGTTGAATATGTCTGTTGCAGGTACTTACAAGACCATCGTCAAGAGCCCGATGGGCGACCAGACCGGCACCCTCACGGTGGTTCCCGATGGCGATACCTTCAGCGGCTCGCTGGTGGGCAGCCTCGGTTCGATGGACATCGCTGGCGGCACTGTCAGCGGCAACACCATTTCGTGGAAGATGAACATGGTCGTGCCGATGCCGATGACGCTCGATTGCGAAGCGACCATTGACGGCGACACGCTGACCGGTTCGGTCAATGCGGGCGCTTTCGGCGCGATGCCGCTGTCGGGCACCCGCGAAGCGTAATCGCCTCGGCCTGCGTTACGAAAAGCCGCCGGAGCCCAGCGCTCCGGCGGCTTTTTCGTGCCAGCCTTCCGCGCCGGATTGGCTGCATTCAGGATCCTGCGCTATGGATGGGGGGTCACGACTTGGGAGCATCCGGGATGTCTTTTCGCGCCGCCATTATCGCCACCGCCGTCACGCTCGCTTTGGGAGGCTGCATGACCCTTCCCGACAGCCACCCGCTCGCCGGGACCGAATGGCAGCTGACCGCGATTGACACGTCGGGCAGCACCACCTCGCTCACCCCCACCTTGCAGCGCCGCCACACCCTCGCCTTCATCGATGGCGGTGAGGTGCAGTTGCAGCTCGATTGCAACCGCGGTCGGTCGACCTGGACCGCGGGCCAGCCGATGAACGGCGCTGGCAATATCAGCTTCGGGCCGGTGGCGGGCACCCGCATGGCCTGCCCCGCCCCGAGCTTCGGCAATGATCTGGCGGGCGCACTGGAACAGGCCCAGCGCTACACCACCACGCTCGACGGTCGCCAGCTGGTGCTGGAAACGCCCGAACTGCGCCTCACCTTCGCCGCCGCCGAGTAAACTCTCCTCGCCGCCCCCGGCTACGACGATGGTCTAGCTATCGCTGCTGCCCGTAACGCGCGACTTTGCATTCCTCGGCAGGACCGGCATGATGCAGGCGCAGGGCCTGCCTGCCGGTCAGGGGATCGAGCGGACAAGCGGGAGACGGACAATGGCGACGACATATGATGACGCCCTGCCCAAGCATCACAAGGTCACGGGGACGGAAAGACGCGTCATCCTCGCCTCGTCGCTGGGCACGGTTTTCGAATGGTATGATTTCTACCTCTATGGCCTGCTGGCCACGATCATCTCGGCGCAGTTCTTCTCGGGCGTAAACGAGACCACCGGCTTCATCTTCGCGCTGGCGGCGTTTGCGGCAGGCTTTGCGGTCCGCCCGTTTGGCGCGCTGGTGTTCGGGCGGCTGGGCGACATGGTCGGGCGCAAATACACCTTCCTAGTGACGATGGGCCTGATGGGCTTTGCGACCTTTACCGTCGGCCTGCTGCCCAATTACACCAGCATCGGGGTGGCCGCCCCGATCATGCTGGTGGTGCTGCGGTTGGTGCAGGGCCTTGCGCTGGGCGGCGAATATGGCGGAGCGGCAACGTACGTGGCCGAACATGCCCCCAACAACAAGCGCGGGCTCTACACCAGCTTCATCCAGACCACCGCGACACTCGGCCTGTTTGCCGCGCTGCTGGTAGTGATCGGCACCCGCACCATGATCGGTGAGGAAGCCTTCAAGGAATGGGGCTGGCGCGTGCCGTTCCTGATTTCTTCGCTGCTGCTCGGCGTGTCGCTGTGGATCCGGCTGCAATTGCAGGAAAGCCCGGTGTTCCAGAAGATGAAGGACGAAGGCACCAATTCCAAAGCGCCTATTTCCGAAGCTTTCGGCAACTGGAAGAACGGCCGCTGGGCGCTGATCGCGCTGCTCGGTGCGGTCGCGGGCCAAGCGGTGGTGTGGTACACTGGCCAGTTCTACGCGCTGTTCTTCCTTGAGAAAGTGCTGATGGTAGACGGGGCGACAACCAACATTCTGATCGCTGTGGCCTTGGCCATCGGGACGCCGTTCTTCATCTTCTTCGGCTGGCTGTCGGACCGGATCGGGCGCAAGCCGATCATTCTTTCCGGCTGCGCGCTGGCGGCGGTGACGTTCTTTCCGGCCTTCCACGCCCTCACCGAAGCGGCCAATCCGGCGCTCGCCAAGGCGCAGGCGACGGCTCCGGTCAGCGTCATCGTCAATGATGATGATTGCTCGGTGCAGTTCGACCCCATCGGCAAGAACAAGTTCGATGCCAAGAGCTGCGATATCGCCAAATCCTTCCTCGCGAAGAGCGGCGTCAGCTACTCCAAGGTCGAGGCAGAAGCAGGGGCCATCGCGCAGATCACTATTGGAGCGCAAACCTTCATCGCACCCGATCCGGGCCAAGTTACGGGCGACGAACGGAAAGCCGCCATCACCGCCTATCAAGACCAATTGAAGGCGGCGCTGGCCACGGCGGGTTATCCTGCCAAGGCCGATCCGGCCGCCATCGACACCCCGGTGGTAATCGCGATCCTCACCTATCTCGTGCTGCTGGTGACGATGGTTTACGGCCCGATCGCGGCACTGCTGGTGGAGCTGTTCCCCACCCGCATCCGCTACACCGCGATGAGCCTGCCCTATCACATCGGCAATGGCTGGTTCGGGGGGTTCCTGCCCACCACCGCCTTTGCGATGGTGGCAGCGACGGGGAATATCTACTTCGGGTTGTGGTATCCGGTAGCGATTTGCGCGGCCACTGTGGTGATCGGGCTGCTGTTCCTGCCCGAAACCTTCCGCCGCAATATCGACGACTGACACCCGTAACCGAAGGGTCGGAAGAAGGGGCGGTGCCGCATGGTGCCGCCCCTTTGCTTTGCGCCTCGCTTGTCGTAGTTTACACGCCGGGAAAGAGGGGAGCGGGACATGATGCTGGGCGCGGCGCTGGTCGCCGCCATGATCTACCTTGGCGCCTTGTTCTGGCTCGCGGCATGGCGAGATCGCACGCCAGCGCCTGCACTGCTGCGCCATTCCGGCAGCGTCTATGGCCTCAGCCTTGCGGTCTATTGCACCAGCTGGACGTTCTTCGGCGGGGTCGGCACGGCGGCGGCATCGGGCCTTGATTACCTGCCGATCTATCTCGGGCCGATCCTTGTCTTCACGCTGGGCTTCGGGCTGGTGCGCCGGATTCTGGCGCAGGCCAAGGCGCAGCATTCGACCTCGATCGCCGACTTCCTCTCCGCCCGCTACGGCAAGAGCGCCAGCCTCGCCGCGCTGGTGACGGTGATCGCGACCTGCGGGACGCTGCCCTACATGGCGCTCCAGCTGGACTCCGTCGGCACCACGCTACTGGTGCTCGACCCGGAGCTGCGCACGCAGGTCGCGACGGACGAACTGGTGCTGATCGTCGCCGCCCTGATGGGGCTGTTCGCGATCCTGTTCGGATCACGCCGCGCGGACCGAGCAGGGGAAAATGCCGGGTTGGTGCTGACGATTGCGGTGGAGGCGGTGGTGAAGCTCGCCGCCTTGCTCGCGGTCGGCGCACTGGCGGTGTGGTGGCTCGTGGCGAGCGACGGGCCAACGGTCCCTGCCACCCCGGCCCTGTTCGCCCCTGATCCAATTGATGCGCGCTTTGTGGTGCTGACGCTGATCGCGGCGGCGGCCGCGCTGTGCCTGCCGCGCCAGTTCCACATGAGCTTCATCGAAGCGCCGGGAGAACGCGCCAGCCGGTCAATGCGCTGGGTGTTCCCGGCCTATCTTGCGCTCACCGCGGCCGTGATCGTGCCGATCGTGCTGGCTGGGCAGGCGGTGCTGCCCGCAGGCACCGATCCCGACACCATCGTGCTCGCCCTGCCACTGGCGAGCGGGACGCCGCTGCTCGCCGTGCTGGTGTTCATCGGCGGGTTTTCGGCAGCGACCGGCATGATCGTGGTGGCGAGCGTCGCGCTGTCGATCATGATCACCAATGACCTCATCGCCCCGCTGCTGCTGCGCCGCGCACTGGCTGGACGGGGTGACCGCAGCCGCGTGCCGGGGCGGCTGCTGCTGATCCGCCGCATAGTGATCGCGGCGCTGCTGGGCGCGGCCTATGTGTTCTATCGCGGCTTTGCCGGGATCACCGATCTGGCGGGCCTCGGCACCCTCGCCTTTGCGGCTGCCGCACAATTCGCGCCGGGTCTGGTGCTGGGAATGCTGAGCCAGCACGGCAACCGCGCCGGGATGCTGACGGGCCTTGCGAGCGGCTTCGCACTGTGGCTGGCGCTGCTGATCGTTCCGGCGGCAAGCGGCACCGCGCCTTTCCTCAGCATCCACCCCGATCCGCTGGTCTCGGGCGTGATCCTGAGCCTTGGGGTCAATACCGCGCTCTACTGGCTGGTCTCGGCGCTGGTGCGGCCCTCGCTGCTGGATCAGGCGCAGGCCGCAGCTTTTGTCGGCACACCCATGCCGGGTGAGCTACCGCGTCATGCCACGGCAAAGCGCGTCGGCGATGTCCGCGCGCTGCTGACCCAGTTTGTCGGGCGCGAGCGGGCCGATGCGGCGCTTGCGCCCCTACATTTGCGCAATGGCGATCCGGCGGGCGCGGCGGTCTTGGAACTGGCCGAGCGGGTGATTTCGGGCGTGATCGGCACATCGTCCGCGCGGATGCTGGTGGGGTCATGGGCGGGCGGCGATCCCATCCCGCTCCCCGAAGTCGTCGCCATGTTCGACGAGACGCACCGCCGCCTCTCCTTCTCCGCCGACCTCCTCCAGACCGCGATCGAGTCCATCGATCAAGGCATCGCGCTGGTGGATGCCGACATGCGACTGGTGGCGTGGAACACCCGCTATCAGGAAATCTTCGACCTGCCTGACCGGCTGGTGAGCGTCGGCACGCCAATTGCCGATCTGATCCGCTTCAACCTGTCGCGCGGCGCCCTGTCCGATGCTGCCATTACCGAGCAGGTCGAGCGCCGCCTCGCCTATATGCGGGCCGGCACCGAGCACCGGATCGAGCGGGTGCAGCACGATGGCCGCGTGCTCAGGATCGTCGGCGCGCCGACACCCGGCGGCGGCTACACCACCTCCTACACCGACATTACTGCTGACCGGCTGGCCGAACAGGCGCTGGAGGACAAGGTCGCCGTCCGCACCCGCCAGCTGAGCGCCGCGAACGAGGCCTTGGCGCAGGCGACGAAGTCCAAGACCCGTTTCCTCGCCGCCGCCAGCCACGACCTGATCCAGCCGCTCAACGCCGCGCGCCTGTTTGCTTCGGCGTTGGGAGAGGAGGTTGAGGGCCGCCCGGCGCTGGAACGGCTGGTGGCCGATCTTGACGGTTCCATCGTCTCGGCGGACAGGCTGATCCGGGTGCTGCTGGAGATTTCCAAGCTCGACAGCGGCGGCGTGGTGCCGGTGCCGGAGCCCATTGCGCTCGACCAGTTGTTCGGGGATGTGGCGCGCGAATTTGCGCTGCAAGCGCAGGCCAAGGGGCTCAGGCTGCGGCTGGTGCGGACCGATGCGTGGGTTACGGCCGACAGGGCGTTGCTGACCGCGGTGCTGCGCAACCTTATGAGCAATGCGGTGCGCTATACGGCAAAGGGCGGCGTGCTGATCGGGGTGCGGCGGCGCAGGGCGGAGGTGCTGATCTGCATCCACGACACCGGGCGCGGGATCGCGCCTGCCGATATCGAGCGCATCTTCGGCGAGTTCGAACGCGGCGCTTCGACCGACCGGGAGGGACTGGGATTGGGCCTCGCCATCGTTCGGCGGGCAGCGCGACTGCTCGGGGTCGAGGTTGAGACCACTTCGTTGCTGGGACGTGGGAGCCGCTTTGCGCTGGCCTTCCCTGTGCTGCGGCGCGAGGCGTCACGCGCGCCGCGCCCTGCTCCTGTCCGCGCCGCAGCAGGGCTCGGCGAAGGCCAGGTGCTGGTGGTCGACAATGATCCCGCCGTCCTTGCCGCAACCGCCGCCTTGCTCGGCAAGTGGGGGCTGACCGTGACCTGCGCTGCCAGTGGTGCTGAGGCGGCTGCGGCCATGCGCCACGCGCCTGATGTCGCGATCATGGACTACCGCCTCGACGGGAACGAACGCGGGGATGCCACCTATGCGATGCTGTGCGAAGGCTGGGGCCAGCGCCCGCCTGCGATCCTGCTGACGGCGGAAAGCTCCGAGGAAACCGAAGCCGCTGCTGCGCGGATGGGGGCGAACCGCTTGCTCAAACCCGCGCCGCCCGCCGCCTTGCGCGCCCTGATCGCAACGGCGCTGGCACAGGGCCGCGAGGCGAAAGTTCAGGCTCTTGCGGAATCCGCCACCGGCTGATCGACGTCGAGCTTGGCGGCGAGCAATACTGCCTGCGTCCGGCTGTTCACGCCGAGCTTGCGCAGGATTGCGGTGATGTGCGCCTTCACCGTCGCCTCGGAAATGGCGAGTTCATAGGCGATCTGCTTGTTCAGCAATCCTTGCCGGATCGCGGCCAGAATGCGCCTTTGGGCCGGCGTCAGGCTGGCAATGCGGGCGAGATCGTCGTCCGCCCCTGCGTGTGCCTCGGGGAACCACCCGTCCCCGTCCCGCACCGCGCTCAGCCCTTCGCGCATGGCATCGAGGCTGGAGGATTTGGGAATGAACCCCGCCGCCCCCAATTGCGCCGCCGCCGCCGCCACGCGCGGTTCCTCGCTCGCCGAGACGATCACGATGGGCAGCGCGGGGTAATCCTGCCGCAGGTCCATCAGCACGGACAGGCCGGTGGAATCGGCCATGTGCAGATCGAGCAACAGGGCTTCCGCAGCACCTTCCGCCAAAGCCGCGCGGGCCTCGGCGGCGGAGCTGGCCTCGATGATCGCCGCCTCGGGCCACACCTTGCCCACCGCATGGGCGAGCGCGCTGCGAAACAGCGGGTGGTCATCGGCGATGACGATCCTTGCGGTCATATCGTCAGGCGTTCTGCCGACCTTCGATCAACCGCTCGACGAGGCTGGGGTCAGCGAGGGTCGAGGTGTCACCCAGCGCGCCAAAGTCGTTCTCGGCGATCTTGCGCAGGATGCGGCGCATGATCTTGCCCGAGCGGGTCTTGGGCAGGCCGTCGGTGAAGTGGATGATATCGGGCGTCGCGATCGGGCCGATTTCCTTGCGGACGTGGGCCTTCAGTTCGGCCAGCAGCGCGTGGGAACCGTCCTCGCCCGCGTTGAGGGTGACGTAGCAATAGATGCCTTGTCCCTTGATATCATGCGGGTAGCCGACCACCGCGGCCTCGGCGACCTTGGGGTGGAGCACCAGCGCGCTTTCGACTTCCGCCGTGCCCATGCGGTGGCCCGAGACGTTGATGACATCGTCCACGCGGCCTGTGATCCAGTAGTACCCGTCAGCGTCGCGCTTGCAGCCGTCGCCGGTGAAGTATTTCCCGGTATAGGTGCTGAAATAGGTCTGCCCGAAGCGCTCATGATCGCCGTAAATGGTGCGCGCTTGGCCCGGCCATGAGTGTGTGATGCACAGGTTGCCCTCAGCTGCGCCGTCCAGCACGCCGCCCTCGCTGTCGACCAGCTCAGGGCGGATGCCGAAGAACGGGAGGCCCGCGCTGCCCGGCTTCATGTCATGCGCGCCGGGAAGCGTGGTGATCATGCAGCCGCCGGTTTCGGTCTGCCACCAGGTGTCGATGATGGGGCAGCGGCCCTCGCCCACCACGTCGAAATACCAGCGCCAAGCTTCGGGATTGATCGGTTCGCCGACAGAGCCGAGCAGGCGCAGGGATGCACGCGAACGGCTCGTCACGTGGTGATCGCCCTCGCGCATCAGGGCGCGAATGGCAGTGGGGGCGGTGTAAATGATGTTAACCTGATGCTTGTCCACCACGTCCCAGAACCGCCCGTGATCGGGGTAATTGGGCACGCCTTCGAACACCACGGCGGTCGCCGCGTTGAACAGCGGGCCGTAGACCACGTAGCTATGCCCCGTGACCCAGCCGATATCGGCGGTGCACCAGAACACCTCGCCCGGTTGGTAGTCGAAAATGTAGTGGAAGGTCGTCGCCGTCCACACGCCGTAACCGCCGGTCGTGTGGAGCACGCCCTTGGGCTTGCCGGTCGAACCCGAAGTGTAGAGGATGAACAGCGGATCTTCCGCGCCCATCACCTCGCAGGGGCAATCCTCGTCGCTGGCAAGGTCGGCGAGCCAATGGTCACGGCCCTCCTGCATCGCAACTGCGCCGCCGGTGTGGCGGATCACCAGCACGCCATCGACCGGGGTAGCGTGCGCGGTGAGGGCCAGCGCCGCATCGACATTCGCCTTCAGGGGCACGTGCTTGCCGCCGCGCAGGCCTTCATCGGCGGTGATGACGAAGCGGCTGCCGCAATCCTCGATCCGGCCTGCGAGCGCCTCGGGCGAGAAGCCGCCGAACACCACCGAATGCACCGCGCCGAGCCTTGCGCAGGCGAGCATCGCGGTGACGCCTTCCAGGATCATCGGCAGATACAGCGTCACCCGGTCGCCGCGTTTCACGCCCAGCTTTTTGAGCGCATTGGCCATCCGCACAACTTCTGTGTGAAGTTCGCCATAAGTCAGGCTGCGTGATGGCGTGGCCGGATCATCCGGCTCGAAAATCAGCGCGGTGCGATCCGCATGCTCGGGCAGATGCCGGTCCACCGCATTGTGGCAGAGGTTGAGCTGGCCATCAGCAAACCAGCTGATCCCGACCGGATCATAGGACCACTCCCCGCCCTTGGTCGGCGCCTTGACCCAATCGAGCCGCTGCGCCTGTTCCAGCCAGAAGGCGTCCGGCGTTTCCACCGACGCGCGGTACATCTCGGCATATTGCTCAGCGGTGCAATGGGTCGGCGTGTGGGCATGGGGCCGCTCAACGGCGTGGATCATCTCGACTCTCCCTATTCTGCGCCTGCTTTTACATCAGGCTACACGCCCCGCCCCATGAGACAAAGGTCTTACGACCATCCGCTAGCTGTCCGTCATCCACCCAAGCGCGCATTCTTGCAGGGATAAGAACGGGACGGGAGGGTTTCATGGATCACAAGAGGGCGGTCCGCAGCTTGCGGGCATTGCTGCTGACGGCGAGCGTGCTGACCGCCGCGCCGGTGCTGGCGCAGGAGCAGAGCACGGATGCGCGGCTCGACCGGCTGGAGCGGCTGGTCGAAGGCCTGATCGCGCGGTTGGATTCCGAGGCGACAACCCACCAGGTCGAAGAAGCGGAGATCCGCGAACAGAGCGCCGCGCTGCTCGCCGCCACCCGCGACCTGAAGGATCGCCAGGCCGAACTCGCCCAGCAGATCGCAGTGCCCAAGGGGCAGGAGGACAAGGGCTTCCGCGTGGGCAAGACCACGGTGGCCTATGCGGGCTATGTGAAGCTCGATACGCTGGTTCAACGCACCAGCGGCGGGCAGATGCCGGACAATTCGATCGGGCGCGATTTCCTCATTCCGGCGCTGATCCCGGTCGGCGGCACAGCGTCTGGCTATGACACCGATTACAGCGCCCGGCAGACCCGATTCATCCTCAAGACCGCGACCGATGTCGGCGCGGCGCATACGCTCAATTCGCATATCGAGCTGGATTTCAACGTCACCGATGGCGGGGACGAACGCACCACCAACTCCTATGTCCCGCGCCTGCGGCAGGCCTTCATCACCTATGATAATTGGCTGTTCGGGCAGGCGTGGTCGACCTTCCAGAACATCGCCGCCCTGCCCGACAGCCTCGACTTCATCGGGGTGACGCCGGGCACCGTCTTCGATCGCCAGCCGATGATCCGCTACAGCAAGAACGGCTGGCAAATCGCGCTCGAACAGCCCGAGACAACCGTCACAACGCGCACCGGCGCGCGGATCATGGCGGGGGACGACACGATTCCCGATGTGGTTGCCCGCTACAATCTGAACCGCCCGTGGGGGTCACTGACGGCGGCGGGCATTGTGCGCACCTTGCGGATTTCCGACGATGATTTCGGCACCGGCACAGATAGCGCGATGGCTTACGGCCTGAGCCTGTCGGGCAAAATCAAGGTGGGCGAGAAGGACGGCATACGCTTCATGGCGACCGCAGGAGATGGTCTGGGGCGCTATATCGGGCTCAATATCGTCAATGATGCGGCGCTCGATGCAGCCGGCAATCTCGATCCGATCTTCACTTGGTCGGGCTTTGCCGCCTATCAGCACCATTGGGGGGGCCGCCTGCGGTCGAGCATCGCGGGGTCCTATTTCAAGGCGGACAATCCGGTGATGCTGACCACGCGGCAGGTGACCGACGAAAGCTGGAACGGATTCGCCAACCTGATCTGGAACCCGGTCGATCCGCTCGATATCGGGATCGAGTTGCTCTACGCCGAACGTACGCTGGAGGATGGCCGCACAGGCGATCTGCGGCGGCTGATGATTTCCACCCGCTACAATTTCTAGCTCTCACTAAATTCACCAATTTGGTAATGTTTCACGTGAACCATTGCCGGATTGGATTGTTCGCAATCGATCAACCAAGGCACAGCCCAAACGAAACCCCGCCAGCCGCTAACGGCCAGCGGGGTCTCTCTTGATCGTGAGCGTCTCAGAAGCGGTAGGACAGGCCCGCGCTGATCACCCACGGATCGAGCTTGTGCTCGGTCTCGATTGCCAGCGTGTTGCCGACGAACCAGCGCGCGGTGGTGTCGATGAAGTAGCGCTTCACATCGACGCTGATCCCCAGACCCTTGTCGTTAACCGGCAGATCGAAGCCCGCTTGCAGTGCGAGGCCGAGCTCGTTTGACAGGTTGGTCTCGGTCACGCCCAGCGGCAAGGTTGCCGCGCCCGGATCATCGCCCACCCACAGGAAGTAGGCCGGACCAGCGCCCACATAGGGCTTCAACCCGCCCAGATCGAAGTGATACTTCGCGGTCACCGTCGCCGGAATCAGCTTGGCGTTCGACACCAGTTCGGCCCCGGCGGGAAGCCCGGCGGTGGTGTCGACATCGTGCTGAGTCATGCCCGCGATTGTCTCAATCGAGATATTGTTGGTCACGAAATATTCGATCGCGATGGTCGGCGTCACATTGTCATTGGCCTTGGTCTGCAAACTCGCGGGCAGGCCGGGAAGGTTGACGTTGATGTCCGTGATCTTGCCATCGGGCAGCACCGCAGTGGCAAGCAGCTTGACCTGGATGTCGCCGGCGCGGTCATCATCCTGCGCCATTGCAGGCGTTGCGGCCAACATCATAGCTGCGCCGCCAAGCATCAGAAGAGTCTTCATTGTATTGTCCTTCATCGGCAGCAGTGGCCACCCTCCGTGGCCCAGGTTGTTTGCTGCCTGTGAGGGGCGGATAGAACCTGAACGGCCTTGCACTCATTGATCCGGATCAAAGACCTTTGCTTTGTTGTGCGCCATTGCCGCATCATCATGGCGACGATCAGCCCCTCACCGCCCGACATCGGGCTCACGCATTATCTGGCGGCATTCCGCGCTGCGCTGCCTGCGGGAACGGGCGACGCGGTCACCGCTGATCGGCTCTGCGCGCTGGGCGAGGCGGCGCATCTGGCGCGCGGGGCGCAGCTCTGGCCCGATCCGAATAACGACCGGCTGGTGTGGATTGCCGAGGGAGCGGTCAAACTGGTTGCGCCCGCTGTGGCAGGAACACCGGGCGGGCAAGTGCTGGCGTTTCACTTCGCGGGCGATCTCGTTTCGGTGCTGCGCCAGAGCGCTCAGGAATCGTGGGGCGATTTGCGGCTGGCAGCGCTGACAGACAGCGAACTGGTGATCTTCCCCGCCGACCGCTTCCTCGACATTGCCCAGAGCGATCCCGCTGTGCTGCGGTCCGTGTTGACACGCTCACTGCAAGCCCTACACCGCAGCCGCACCCGCATGATGCAGATGGGGCACAAATCCGCGGGAGCGCGGATCGCTGACTTCCTAGTCTCAATGGCCGAACGCTTGGCGGACTGCACAGCAGGCGCCTGCGCCTTTTCCTTGCCGATGAGCCGCCGCGATATCGGCGACAGCCTGGGTCTTACCATCGAGACGGTCAGCCGCCAGCTGACCGAACTGCGCGAGGCCGGCCTCGTTGCAACCGAGGGTCGTTCAAAAGTCTGCCTGTCCGATGTGACAGCGCTCGCCCGGCTCGCCGGGCGGCAATCGCGCCATCCCACCGAGGTTTTGGCAAAAACGCATCAAATTTGATTTCGGTCAAACACAAGCACTGCGGGGGTCCGGTATAAGGCGGGCCGACGGAAGGGATAAATTATCATGGAATCAGTCGTTAAGCGGCTGGGGGTATGGGCGCTCGTCCTACTCGCAGCGATTGCTGCTATCGCGCTTACGCCCGATAGCGGTTTTGCCATTCATATGGGGATCGTGGCGCTGGTCGCCGTGATCCTGATCGCGGTCACAGCCACAAGCTATGATCCGATGGCCAAGGCCCAGGGCATCTTCAAGATGCCTCCCGGCCCATCGCGCTATGACGATGACGTGATCCGCTGGGGCGTGATCGCGACGATGTTCTGGGGGCTGGCAGGGTTGCTGGCGGGCGTGTTCATCGCCGCGCAGCTCGCCTTCCCGCAGCTGAACTTCGAACCCTATCTCAACTTCGGCCGGGTGCGCCCGCTGCACACCTCCGCTGTCATCTTCGCCTTTGGCGGCAATGCGCTGCTCGCGACGAGCTTTTATGTCGTGCAGCGCACCTGCCGCACCACGCTGGCCTTCCCCGGCATGGCCCGCTTCGTGTTCTGGGGCTACCAGCTGTTCATCGTGCTGGCCGCGACCGGCTACCTGCTCGGCATCAGCCAGGGCAAAGAATATGCCGAGCCGGAATGGTATGTCGATCTGTGGCTGACGGTGGTGTGGCTTTGCTATCTCGCCGTGTTCGTCGGCACGCTGCTGCGCCGCCATGAACCGCATATCTATGTGGCGAACTGGTTCTACCTCGCCTTCATCGTCACGATTGCGATGCTGCACGTGGTCAACAATCTGGCGATGCCGGTGAGCCTGCTGGGCGGCAAGAGCTACTCTGCCTTTGCCGGTGTGCAGGATGCGCTGACGCAGTGGTGGTATGGCCACAACGCGGTGGGCTTCTTCCTCACCGCCGGCTTCCTCGCCATGATGTATTACTTCGTGCCGAAGCAGGCCGGGCGGCCGGTGTACTCCTACCGCCTGTCGATCATTCACTTCTGGTCGCTGATCTTCCTCTACATCTGGGCGGGCCCGCACCACCTCCACTACACCGCGCTGCCCGATTGGGCGCAAACCTTGGGCATGGTGTTCTCGGTGATGCTGTGGATGCCCAGCTGGGGCGGGATGATCAACGGTCTGATGACGCTGAACGGCGCGTGGGACAAGGTCCGCACCGATCCGATCATCCGCATGATGGTGCTGGCGCTCGCCTTCTACGGGATGAGCACCTTTGAAGGCCCGATGCTGTCGATCAAGGCGGTCAATAGCCTGTCGCACTACACCGACTGGACCATCGGCCACGTCCATTCCGGCGCGCTGGGATGGAACGGGATGATCACCTTCGCCTGCGTCTACTACCTCGTGCCGCGCCTGTGGCAGAAGGAGCGGCTCTACAGCTTGCGCATGATCAACTGGCACTTCTGGCTCGCGACTTTGGGGATCGTTTTCTACGCTTCCTCGATGTGGGTCGCCGGGATCACGCAGGGCCTGATGTGGCGCGAATATGGGTCTGACGGATACCTGGTGAACAGCTTCGTCGATACCGTCGCGGCGCTCCACCCGATGTATATCCTGCGGGCTGTCGGCGGGCTGATGTACCTCAGCGGTGCGATCATCATGGCCTACAACGTCTGGATGACCATCGCTGGCAAGCAGCGGGTCGAGGCTCCAATGGGTGACACCGCTCATGATGAAGCCGCCGATCGCCCCATTGTCGCTCAGCCCGCTGAATAAGCGCTCATCGTAGGAACACAGCCATGAGCAAGAATGCACAACACAGCGACGTTTTCGAGGGCCACAAGAAGCTCGAGAAGAACGTCACCCTCCTTGCTGCCGCCACACTGCTGGTGGTCGCCATCGGCGGGATCGTCGAAATCGCGCCCCTGTTCTGGATCGACAACACGATCGAGAAGGTGGAGGGGATGCGCCCCTACACCCCGCTCGAACAGGCAGGGCGGGACATCTATGTCCGCGAAGGCTGCTACACCTGCCACAGCCAGATGATCCGGCCGTTTAGGGACGAGGTCGAACGCTACGGCCATTACAGCCTCGCCGCTGAAAGCATGTATGATCACCCGTTCCAGTGGGGATCGAAGCGCACCGGGCCTGACCTTGCGCGGGTCGGCGGCAAGTATTCCGATGACTGGCACGTCCAGCACCTGAAAGCGCCGCGCTCTGTCGTGCCGGAAAGCATCATGCCCAACTACAGCTTCCTCGCCGAAGCCGAACTGCATGTGGCCGACCCGGCAGCAAACCTCACCGCGCTGCGCCGCGTGGGCGTGCCTTACTCCGACACCGACATCGCGCAGGCCAGCACCGATCTGATGGCGCAGGCCAACCCGGATGCCGACGCGGGCGATCTCGCCACCCGTTACCCCAAGGCGCAGGTCCGCGACTTTGACGGCGACCCCAAGCGCGTGACCGAGATGGATGCGCTGGTCGCCTACCTCCAGATGCTCGGCACGCTGGTCGATGTGAACAGCGCCGCCGCACAGGAAGTGCTGACGAAGGACCAAGGCCGATGACCCTCTACACCGCCCTTCGCCACTTTGCCGACAGCTACGGGCTGGCGGTGATTGTCGCGCTCTATCTGACGCTGTGCCTGTGGCACTTCCGCCCGGGGGCTAGCCCCCACGTGGCCGCTGCGAAGCACTCGATTTTCAAGGATGACGAAGATGGCCAATAAGCGGATTGACCAACCCACCGGCACCGAAACTGTCGGCCATGAATGGGACGGGATCGAGGAGCTCAACACCCCGCTGCCGCGCTGGTGGCTGTGGACCTTCTACGCCTGCATCGCGTTCAGCGCGGTCTATGTCGTGCTCTACCCGGCCTGGCCGATGATCGACAAGGCGACCGCCGGTACGCTCGGCTGGTCGAGCCGCGGCGATCTCGCGAAGGAGATGACCGCGGCCGACATGGCCCGGCAGAGCGTGTTCGAAAAGATCGCAGCGACCGATATCGAAAAGCTCCCCGGCTCGCCCGAGCTGATGCAGGCGGCGGTGTCCGGCGGGGCAGCGGCGTTCAAGGTCAATTGCGTCCAGTGCCACGGCGCGGGCGCGGCGGGCTATCAGCAGTTCGGCTACCCCAACCTCAATGATGATGACTGGATCTGGGGCGGCACGCTGACCGAGATCGAATACACCCTGACCCACGGCATCCGCTGGCAGAACGCTGACGATACCCGCGTCAATTACATGCCCGCGTTCGAGGGCGTGCTGGATGCTGGCCAGACCGCAGCTGTGGCGAAGCACGTGCTCTCGCTCAGCGGCAAGGCCAAGGGCAACCCGGTCGGCGCGCAGCTGTTCACCGAAAACTGCGCCGCCTGTCATGGGCCTGCCGGGGCCGGAATGCCGGAAATGGGCGCGCCTGCGCTGAATGACGCGATCTGGCTCTATGGCGGCAGTGAGGCTGCGGTGAGGAAGCAGATACTCGCCCCGCGTCACGGCGTGATGCCCGCATGGAAAGACCGGCTCGATCCGGTGACGATCAAGATGCTCGCAGCCTATGTGCACTCGCGCGGCGGCGGGCAGAAGGCGGCTCCGGCCCAACCTGACACCGCACCTGCGGGCGATGTTGCCCAAACCCCCGACAAGGCCAAAACCGATGGCTGATCCCAAGGACCTCGCGCGCGCCCAACCTCAAGCGGGCCAGCCCCGCGACTGGTCGGGTGCGCTCGGGTCCGTGACTGATGCCGCGCCCGCCAGCCCTGCTCCTGCCACCACGGTGGAGGACGCAGGCTTCATGGGCAGCGCGCTGTATGAAAAGGGCAAGACGGTCCACAACAAGCGGATCGACGGCCCCTTCCGCCGCTTCAAGTGGCTGGTGATGCTGGTGACGCTGGCGATCTATTACATCACCCCGTGGATCCGCTGGGACCGCGGGCCTTACGCGCCCGACCAAGCCGTGCTGATCGATCTGGCGAACCGCCGCTTCTACATGTTCGATATCGAGATCTGGCCGCACGAATTCTATTTCGTCGCCGGGATGCTGATCATGGCCGGGATCGGGCTGTTCATCGTTACCTCTGCGGTGGGGCGCGCTTGGTGCGGCTATGCCTGCCCGCAGACGGTGTGGACTGACGTATTCCAACACGTCGACCGCTTCTTCGACGGCGACCGCAACGCGCGCGCGCGGCTCGACAAGGCGCCGTGGGGCGTCGCCAAGACCACCCGGCGGCTCGCCAAGTGGGCGGTCTACCTCGCCATCGCCTTCTGGACCGGCGGGGCGTGGATCATGTATTTCGCCGACGCGCCGACGCTTACGGTGGATTTCTGGACGGGCAACGCCGCACCCGTCGCCTATGCCACGGTCGCGATCCTCACCGGCACCACCTTCTGGCTCGGCGGGTTCATGCGCGAACAGGTGTGCATCTATATGTGCCCCTGGCCGCGCATCCAGACCGCGATGCTCGACGAAAAGAGCCTCATCGTCACCTACAAGGACTGGCGCGGCGAACAGCGCGGCAGCCTGAAGAAAGCGGCCAAGAACCCCGACCAATACGGCGACTGCATCGACTGCAATATGTGCGTCGCGGTCTGCCCGACCGGGGTCGATATTCGCGAAGGCCAGCAGATCGGCTGCATCACCTGTGGGCTGTGCATCGACGCCTGCGACAAGGTGATGGCAGAGGTCGGCCGCCCGCGGGGCCTGATCGACTACGCGACGCTTGACCAGTGCAAGGCCGAAGCGGCGGGTGCGCCTGCGACGCCTGCATGGAAAGCCCTGCTGCGCCCGCGCATCTTCCTCTATTTCGGCGTCTGGGGCGCGATTGGCGCAGGCCTGCTGTTCGCGCTCGGCACTCGCACGCACACTGACCTCACGGTCTCGCCCGATCGCAATCCGCCGTACATGCTGCTGAAGGACGGATCGGTGCGCAACGCCTACACCTTGCGCCTGCGCAACATGGAGGCCCGCCCGCGCGACATGGAAATCGCCATGCTCGGCCTGCCGCGCGGTGCGGTGATGTGGACGGACGCGGTCAGCGTTGAAAACGCCGCGCCGGTGCAGATCATCTCCGTGCCCGCCAACGAGACCAAGATCGTGCGCGCCTATGTGATGCTGCCGCCGGGGACGGATGAGGATGATAGCGAACACTTCGCCTTCCGCCTGACCTCGCTCGACGAACAGGGCGAGCAGGACATCGCCGAAACCACCTTTGCCATGCCCGAGGACGACGAATGACCAGCAAGACCACAAGGTTCACCGGCAAGCATATGGCCGCCGTCTTCATCGGCGGGTTCGGCGTGGTGATGGCGGTCAACCTCGTCATGGCGAGCTATGCGGTGGGCAGCTTCCACGGCACCGTGGTCGACAATTCCTATGTCGCCAGCCAGAACTACAACGGCTGGATCCACAAGGCCGAAGCCTCCAAGGCCTTGGGCTGGCAGGCGATCCCGCATCGCCGTGCGGATGGGCGGGTGGTGCTTGAAACCCTCGCCGTTCCCGCTGAGGCCGCGATCACGGCCGAGGCCGAACGCCCGCTTGGTGCGCGTGAGGCTGCGCGCCTGACCTTCGCGCCGCAAGGCCAGGGACGCTGGCTCTCCAACGAGACGCTGGGCGCAGGCCGTTGGCAAATCCACATCGCGATCCGTGCAGGCGTGCAGGAATGGGCCGGGGAAAGCGCTCTGCGATGAACGCCCCCGCTCTCCTCACCCCGGACGAAGCGCGCCCGCTGGTCTCGACCCGCTTCACCGTGCCGGGCATGAAATGCGCCGGGTGCATCGGCAAGATTGAGCGCGAATTGCCCAAACTCGCTGGCATCGCCGCCGCGCGGGCGAATTTCTCCGCCAAGCGGGTGGCGATCAGCCATGATCCGGCGCTGGGCGAAGACGCGCTGACGGCGGCATTGCTGGCGCTCGGGTTCGAAGCGCAGCCGGTTGCCGACAATCCGATGGGCGTCGAAGTCGAGGAGCGCAAACGCCTCAACCGCGCGCTGGGCGTCGCGGGCTTTGGCATGATGAATGTCATGCTGCTCTCGGTCAGCGTCTGGTCGGGCGCGGACGGGGCGACACGCGAGCTGTTCCACTGGCTCTCGGCACTGATCGCGCTGCCGGTGATCGCATATGCGGGCCGCCCGTTCTTTGCCTCCGCTTGGATGGCGTTGAGCCACAAGCGCACCAACATGGACGTGCCGATCAGCATCGGCGTGATCCTCGCGACCTGCCTCAGCCTCTACGAGACCATCACTGGCGGCGCGCACGCCTATTTCGACAGCGCGGTGATGCTATTGTTCTTCCTGCTCGCGGGCCGCGCGCTCGATGCCGAAATGCGCACCCGGACGCGCGCCGGGATCGGCGCGCTCCTGGGGCGGATGGGCAAGAGCGCATCCGTGATCGCACCCGATGGCTCAACCCGGCGGGTGGCTGCGAAAGACCTTGAACCGGGAATGCTGGTGCTGGTCGCCGCGGGTGAAGCGCTCGCGGCTGATGGCGAAGTGGTGGACGGCATTAGCGCCATCGACAACGCCATGCTGACGGGCGAAAGCGCGCCCGAGCCGGTCGGGTCGGGGAGCGCGGTCCATGCTGGCGCGATCAACCTCTCCGCACCGATCCGCGTGGCCCTGACCCGCGTGGCCGAGGATACCGCGATTGCCGAAATCGCGCGGCTGATGGACGAGGCGGGGCAATCGCGCAGCCACTACGTCCGCATCGCCGACCGCGCCTCGCGGCTTTACGCGCCGGTGGTGCACAGCCTTGCAGCGCTGGCCTTCGTCGGCTGGATGATCGCAGGTGCGGGCGTGCACCAGTCGCTCACCATCGCGATTGCGGTGCTGATCATCACCTGCCCCTGCGCCATGGGCCTCGCCGTGCCCGCCGCGCAAGTGGTGGCGAGCGGCGCGCTGCTGCGCCGGGGCTTGCTGGTCAAGGACGGGAGCGCGTTGGAACGCCTGGCCGAGGTGGACATCGCGCTGCTCGACAAGACCGGCACGCTGACGCTGGGCGAACCGCGCGCCGATGTGAGCGCGCTGGGCACCGAGGCCCGCGCGGTTGCGCTGGGGCTGGCGCAGGCGAGCCGCCATCCCTTGAGCCGCGGGCTTGCCGCAGCATGCTTGCGCGAAGGGGTGCAGCCCGCCACCATCGACAACATCCGCGAAGAAAGCGGCATCGGCCTAACCGGCACATGGCAGGGCGTGGCGGTCGCGCTGGAGAAGCCCGAAGGCGAGGCACAGGCCCTCGCCACTACTTTGCGTATCGGGGACACCGCGCAGACCATCACCTTTGCTGATCCGATGCGCAGCGATGCCGCCGCAACCCTCGCAGCCCTTGGCGCCGAGGGGATCACCGCCAGCATCCTCTCGGGCGACCGCGCCGCGCCGGTCGACATGATGGGCCGGGCGCTGGGTCTGACCGCGCAGGCCGAGGCTAGCCCGCAGGCGAAACTCTCCGCACTGGAAGCCCTCAAAGCCCAAGGCCGCCGCCCGCTGATGGTGGGCGATGGGCTGAATGATGGCCCCGCCCTCGCCGCCGCCCACGCCTCGATCGCGCCCGGCACCGCATCCGACGCCAGCCAGCAGGCCGCCGACGCGGTGTTCATTGGCGAGGGGCTGATGCCAGTCGCGCTCGCGGTGCGGGTCGCCAAGGCGACGATGCGGATCGTGCGGCAGAACTTCGGCTTCTCGATTGCCTATAACCTGCTCGCCGTGCCGCTGGCGGTGTTCGGCCTCGTCACCCCGCTGATTGCGGCGATTGCCATGTCGGTGAGCTCGCTGGTGGTGGTCGCCAATTCGCTACGCTTGGCCGGAGCCGCCAAATGACCGGCCTCGCTTTCCTTATCCCCATCGCGCTCGGCATGGGATTGCTCGGCCTTGTCGCCTTCCTGTGGTCGATGCGGGAGGGGCAATATGACGACATGGACGGCGCGGCCAACCGCATCCTGATCGATGATGACGAGCCGCTGGAGGAGGACGCATGAGCGCCGCCCTCCCCTTGGCGCTCGCCGCGCTGGTGCCGGTGATGCTCGGCCCGGCTCCCGCCGAGCACAGGGCGATCACCGCGACCCTGTGCAATGGCGGTACGATCACCATCCCGCTCGGCGATGATGCGCCCGCGGACGATAGCGGCAACTGCCATCCCAAGGGCTGTCACGCAGGAACCTGCCGCGAAAAGAGCGAACAAAAAGGCCCGAAACGGACGATTTGATCTCGCGCAAAGACGGGCGACTGCCGCCGCGCTTTAAGCGCCTTATGTGGACCTATCACCCAGAACTCCTCGCCACGCCGGTGCCGCGTTACACCAGCTACCCCACCGCCGCCGATTTCGGTCCGCTGGAGGGTGGCCAGATCGAGCGCGCCATTGCCGAGGCGTCGGGCGACATCTCGCTCTACCTCCACATCCCGTTCTGCGAGAAGATCTGCTACTATTGCGGGTGCAACACCGGCGCTTCAGGCAAGCGCGCGCGGGTGGAGAGTTACCTCGCCGCGCTGCATCAGGAAATCGCCACGGTCGCCAGTCTGCTCCCGCAAGGCACGCGGGTGCGGCGGATCGCCTTTGGCGGCGGTAGCCCCAACGCCATCGAACCGGGCGAATTCCTCGGCCTTGTGGATGCGATCCACGCGCACTTCCCGCTGTTCGCGCCGTCCTGGTCGATTGAACTCGATCCGCGCAGCCTCACCCCCGCATGGGCGCCGGTGCTTGGCGAAGTCGGCATCACCCGTGCCAGCATGGGGGTGCAGACCTTCGCCGCGCATTGCCAGAAGGCCATCGGGCGCGAACAATCGCTCACCATGATCTGCCGCAGCGTTGACCTGCTGCGGGGCGCGGGCGTCACCAGCCTCAATTTCGATCTGATGTACGGCCTGCCGCACCAGAGCGAAGCGGATCTTGAAGACAGCCTAGAATACACCCGCAAGCTCGGTGCCGACCGGGTGGCGGTGTTTGGCTATGCCCATGTCCCGCATCTGGTGCCGCGTCAGGCGATGATCCCCGAGGACGCTCTGCCCGGCGCAGCGGCGCGCTTCACGATGGCAAGTCAAGCCCATGCGATGCTGACCGGGCACGGCTATGACGCAATCGGGTTCGATCACTTCGCGCTGCCGCATGATCCGATGGCCCGCGCGGTGCGCGAAGGGACGCTGCGGCGCAATTTCCAGGGCTTCACGGATGACCCATCCGATGTGCTGATCGGCATGGGTGCGAGCGCGGTCAGCGGCTTTCCGGGCCTCCTCGCCCAGAACGAGAAACACACCGCCACCTATCGCCAGCTTTCAGGCGAGGGGCGCCTCTCCGCCAACCACGGAATCGTGCGCAAACCGCAAGATGCCTTGCGCGGCGGCGTGATCGAAGCGCTGCTGTGTCAGGGCGAGGCGGAGCTTTCGCCGTGCCTGCTGGCCGAGGTGCAGGATCGGCTCGCCCCCTTCACCACCACCGGGCTTGCGCGGCTCGATGGCAACCGGCTCGCCATTCTGCCCGGCGGACTGCCCTATGCCCGCGTGATCGCCGCCATGTTCGACAGCTACCGCGCAGCCAATCAACGCAGTTTCAGTTCGGCGATCTGACCGCCATTCGACTGCAAGCCTCGCTCCTTGCATGAATTGCAATTTGCCCTGATAGTTTGCCGCAAAACGACAAGCGGAGTCTCTATCGCGCGCATACAAGCAATATCTGGGGGGGGAATATCATGGCAGTCACCGATCACGTCGACCTGAATGGCTTCATGGAGGGCGTGAAGAAGCGCAATCCGCACCAGCCGGAATTTGTGCAAGCGGTCCAGGAAGTGGCCGAAGACATCTTCGAATTCATGGAGGACAAGGAGGAGTACCACTCCCAGCAGATCCTCCGCCGCATTGCCGAGCCTGACCGGGTGGTGTCCTTCCGGGTGTGCTGGGAAGATGATGCCGGCAACATCCGCGTGCAGCGCGGCTGGCGCGTCCAGAACAACAACGCCATCGGCCCCTACAAGGGCGGCATCCGCTTCCACCCTTCGGTGACCGAGAGCGTGCTGAAGTTCCTCGCCTTTGAACAGACCTTCAAGAACGCGCTCACCGGCCTGCCGATGGGCGGCGGCAAGGGCGGTTCCAACTTCAACCCCAAGGGCAAGAGCGTGCGCGAGATCATGCGCTTCTGCCAGAGCTTCATGACCGAGCTTTATCGCCACATCGGCGCCGACATCGACGTTCCGGCGGGCGATATCGGCGTGGGCGGGCGCGAGATCGGCTTCATGTTCGGCCAGTACAAGCGCATCACCAACAACTTCACCGGCGTTTTGACCGGCAAGGGTCTGGAATGGGGCGGCTCGCTGATCCGCACCGAGGCGACGGGCTACGGCGCGGTCTATTTCCTCGAGAATATGCTCGCGACCAAGGGCGAGAACCTTGAGGGCAAGACCGCCGTCATCTCCGGCTCGGGCAACGTGGCGACCCATGCGGCGGAGAAGATCGTGCAACTGGGCGGCAAGGTGCTGACCCTGTCCGACAGTGGCGGGTTCATCCATGATCCCGACGGTATCGATCAGGAGAAGATCGACTGGGTGAAGACCCACAAGACCCACCGCCGCGGGCGGATCGAAGAATACGTCGAGGCCTTCCCCAAGGCGACCTTCCACGCAGGAAAAACTCCGTGGGGCGTGCCATGCGACATGGCCCTGCCCTGCGCGACGCAGAACGAGTTGCTGGGTGAAGACGCCAGGATGCTCGTCGCCAACGGCTGCCGCGCGGTGTCCGAAGGCGCGAACATGCCGACCGATCTGGACGGCGTGCATATCTTCAAGGCCGCCAAGCTGCTCTACGCGCCGGGCAAAGCGTCCAACGCGGGCGGGGTTGCGGTCTCGGGTCTGGAAATGAGCCAGAACTCCGAGCGCCGATCATGGAAGGAAGACGAGCTTCAGCAGATGCTGAAAGACATCATGGCCGGCATCCACAATTCCTGCATCCGCTACGGCGATCAGGGCGGCGGCTATATCGACTATGTGAAGGGCGCGAATATCGCAGGCTTCAAGAAGGTCGCTGATGCGATGCTGGCGTTTGGGGTGGTTTGAGGCGCACAGGTTCCTACTGCCTTCCCGGGCTTGACCCGGGACCCCGCTTGCTTTGGGTTGGCGCGCGATGGAAGGCAGCGGGGCCCCGGATCAAGTCCGGGGAGGGGGGAATGCGGGCTTCGGGCTGGGGCGGCGAAGGACTGTCTTTCGGTCAGCGACCTCCTTGCTGCCCTCACCGTCACCCCAGCGAAAGCTGGGGCCTAGGGCCAAATAGCGCAGCGCTTGCCGCCCTAGGTCCCAGCTTTCGCTGGGATGACGAAGAGTGGCAACTTCCCATCTATGATTGATCATTTTCGGGGCCAATGCGTAATCCCGGAAGCGAAATGGCGGCTTGAGCCCAGCTTTTGCCGAAAGCCGAAATTCAGTTATCTGCCCCGGATTAGACATTCCTCCCATCGTCGCCCCGTGCTTGACACGGGGCTTGGCTACTTCTGCGCTGTATCGGGCGCGAACCACTGGTCCCAGAGGTCGTGCTAACCGGGATTGTCCGCCTCAATCAGCGCGAACTTCCATTCGCGTCGCCATTTCTTAACCAGCTTTTCCCGGGCAATCACCTGTTCGATCTCGCCATGGTGCTCAACATAGACCAGCCGCGTCTTTGCGAAATCGGTGACATGGCGCGAGCCTGTCCCGTTGCGATGCTGATACACGCGGGCCAACGCGTCCGAGGTTACGCCGACATACATCCCGCCGCGGTAGCGGTTTGCCATTATGTAGACCCAGCCGCCCTTATCCATCAGCCAAGTATCTAGGGAATGGCAGAAAAGGAAAGCCAAACCCCGTGTCAAGCACGGGGCGACGAGGGGTCACTGGCGGCAATCCACCCATCACCGGTCATACGTGCCAGCCTCGCCTCGTCCCGAAAGCTGCCCCGGCGCGATTTCCTACACAGGCTTGCGGCGCTACAGAAGGCGGGCTCTTTCCCATCGTTGTCCCGCGCACCGACCCGTGCACGACCCTCCCCCCCCGCAGCTTGCGAAGTGTCAACTTCGTTTCTTCGATACAAATATCTGATTTAAAAAGACAATTCCTGAAATCCGGTGCTTGACAGGGTGTCAACTTTGTCAACTTCGACAGGCTCAGGCCAAACGGGCTGGCTACTTCACCCCCAGCCCCGCCGCTTGCGCGCGCAAATCCGCCGCCGCGCCGGGGTTCGCTTTGACCGCCGCTTCCAGCGCGGCCTTGGCCTTGGCCGGTTCGCCCAGCGTCATGCGGCTGCGCATCAGCATCACCCAGCCATCGACGTTTTTCGGCTCGCTCTGAAGCCGCGCTTCGAGCTGCGCGACCATGCCTTCGGCCATCTGGCGTTGCTCGCTCGGCTTCATCGCGCCTGCCGCAGCAACATCCGCCGCGCTTGGGCCGCGCAAAGCGGGTGACGCCGCTTCGCCCGCCACGCTCCCCGATCCCGGTGCCAGCAGCGCGGGCTTGCGTGTCGCTTGCGCCTTGGCGATGCGGGCGGAGACGTCGATGCTGTTCATCTTGCCGACCTGTTCGATGGTCCGCACCAGATCGGCCTCCCACGGCGCACCGGGAGGGCTATCGGCAAGCAAATCGAGCCACGCGGCCAGCGCGCCTTCATGATCCTTGTCGAGATCCTTCTTCGCCGCGAGGAAATACCGCGCGCGCGGATCGGTGGCGTCCAGCGCGACCGCTTTCTGGAACGCGGCCAAAGCCTCGGCCGGCAACGGGTCACGCTCGCTCGCCAGCACCAGCGTCTCGCCCAACGCCGACCACAGCACCGCCTCATTCGGGGCAATCTGCAAGGCGCGGCGATAGGCGGCGGCGGCCTCGGCATATTGGCCCTGCCCGAAATAGGCGAAAGCAAGGTCGCCCCACGGGCCAGCATCGTCCTTCGATGCCTCAGCCGTAGCGCGCAATTGTTCGATAGTTGCGGTCCCGTCCGCCGGGGCCGCAGGCGCATTCTCGCCCCCCGATCCCTGGTACACATTGAACCCGATCGAGCCTGCCGCCAGCAGCAATGCCGCCCCCAGCAGAACCCAGCCCACCTTGGACGCTCCGCCCGCTGCCTGTTGTGTGTCTGACGCCATGGCAAAGCGGCTAGCACCAGTGGCCGAGCGGGGCAATTCGCTCTGGTGTCAGGGACCGTTTTGGGTATGGTACCTCTCGGGGTGCGCGCTATCCAAGGGGGAGGATAGGTGGGCTATGTTTACACAGTCGCGATCATCGGGTCTGGCCCTGCCGGGCTAAGCGCAGCCGCGCGTGCCGCCGCCCTCGGGCTGAGCCATGTGCTGCTCGAAAAGACCGACCACCTCTCGGACACGATCTACAAATACCAGAAGGGCAAGCACGTCATGGCGACGCCCAGCAATCTGGTGCTGCGCTCCGACATCGATTTCGAGGCTGGCAAGCGCGAGGTGATCCTCGGGTTGTGGGACGAGCAGATCGCGGGCCACAAGGTCAATGTGAAGTACCACGCCGAAGCGAAGGCGATCCGTGGCACCGGCGAAGCGATCCCGGGAAGCGTGCAGCAGCTCGTCACCCGCGCGCGGGACGGCACCAAATCGTTGCGCGAGATTCAGCGCCACGCTCCGCCCTATGCGATCGAGTTGACGAACGGCGAGGTTGTGATGGCGGAAAACATCATCCTCGCCATCGGCACGCAGGGCAATCCCAACCGGATGCGCTGTCCCGGTGCGGACTTGCCGCATGTGCAGTACCAGCTCGACGATCCAGCGGAGTATGTCGACGAGCATATCATCATCGTCGGCACGGGTGATGCAGGGATCGAGAACGCGCGCGGCCTTGCCGAAGATCCGGCGCAGCGCAACACCGTCTCGATCCTCAACCGCGGCACGGAGTTTCCGACCGCCAAGGACGCCAACGTCAAGGCGCTGAACGCCGACCACGAAGCCGGCAAGCTGATGATCCGTACCGAGAGCGAGACCAAGGCGATCGAACCGGGGTTCATCACACTAACCACCCGCGACGGCGAAATCCGCATTCCGTGCGACCGCATTATCGCCCGCATCGGCTCGGCCCCGCCGCGCGCCTTCGTCGAGGAATGCGGGATCGAGTTTTCGAGCGAGGACCGCAGCGCCTTCCCCAAGCTCTCCCCGGTGTTCGAAAGCACGGCGCCAGGCATATTCGTGATCGGCGCGCTGGCCGGCTATCCGCTGATCAAACACTGCATGAACCAAGGCCACGATGTCATCGAATTCATCAACGGCAACACCGCGCTGAAGCCTGCGGACGAGCCGATCATCGCCGCCAAGTTTGCAGGGCTTCCCGGCAATCGCAGCACGGACGAATGGCTCGAATTCCTGCGCACCAATGTGTCGATCCTCAACGGCATGAACCCGTTGCAGATGCGCGAATTCATGCTCGATTCCGAGGCGAAGTTCTTCGCTCCCGGCGAGGTGATTTTCGAGCGCAATGCGCCCGGATCATCGCTGTTCGGGATCGCCAGCGGGTCGGTGGCGGTGGAGGTCAATCCGGCTGATCCTTCGGTGACAATCCCCATCGAGGCAGGCTCGATCTTCGGCGAAGTGGGTCTGATCTCGGGCCGCCGTCGGGGTGCGACAATCCGCGCGGCCGAAGACACCATCGTGGTCGAAATCTCGCGCCTCGCCGCGCTCAAACTGCAATCGCAGGTGCCCTCGGCCAAAGCGGAGATCCAGCGCATCTCGATCGAGCGGCAATTGCTCCAGATGTTCGGATCGGGCCTAACCCGCGAGGATGTCGCCCCGCTCGTAGATGCGGCGCAGGTGATCGAAAAGCGCGCAGGCGAGGTGGTGGTCACCGAAGGCGCGGACGACAAGGACGTCTTCATCATCCGGCGCGGCTCGATGATCGTCGAAAAGCAGATCGGCGACCGGCCGGTGTTCCTGTCCTACCTCCCCGCAGGCTCATATTTCGGCGAGATGGCGGTGATCGACGGGAGCACCCGCACTGCCACGGTCAAGGCCGCGATCAAGTCCGAAGTGATCCGCCTGCCGGGCGAAGGCTTCCTCGAATTGCTGGCGCGCAACCCCAAGCTGCGTGAGCGGGCCATGACCGACATGGCCACGCGCCGCGCCACTAACACGTTTATTGAAGGGCAGAAGGACAGCTTTTCCGGCGCGGTCGATCTCTATTCCAAGACCGCACAGTTCCTCGTCGACAACGGCATCGGTGAGGCGACCGATGTGCTGCTGATCGACGAAAAGCTGTGCATCGGCTGCGACAATTGCGAGAAGGCCTGCGCCGACAGCCATGACGGCCTTTCGCGCTTGGACCGGGAGGCGGGCAAGACCTACGCCCACCTCCACGTGCCGACATCATGCCGTCACTGCGAACACCCGCACTGCATGGCCGATTGCCCGCCCAACGCGATCAAGCGCGGCCCGGACGGCGAAGTGTTCATCGATGAAACCTGCATCGGCTGCGGCAATTGCCAGCGCAACTGCCCCTACGGCGTGATCCGCATGGACGCCAAACCGCCCAAGAAGCCCAGCCTGCTGCAGTGGATGCTGTTCGGCAAAGGCCCCGGCCCGGGCGAGGCATCCTATGGCTGGCGCAAGAAAGCGGCTGAGAAAGAAGGCGCGCCAAAGCCCAAGCAGGCGATCAAGTGCGACATGTGCTCCGGCATCGACGGCGGCCCCGCCTGCGTGCGCGCCTGCCCGACGGGCGCTGCGATCCGCGTCAGCCCCGACAAGTTCCTGACCTTCACCAAACTGACGGAGGACGCCGAGTAATGGCGACCAAAGCAGGAGGCACGGGCAGGTTCTCGCAGGACGAGAAGCGGCGCGATTCCGATCATGTCAGCTTTCTGAAGCATCGCGGCTACCGCTGGCTGTGGATCGCACTGGCGCTCAGCGCGGCGAGTATCGCAGGCTATGCGCTGATCGATCAGGAGCCGCGCCCCAATGGCGGGACGTGGTATGGCTACACGCTCGGCACCATCGGGGTGGGGCTGATCCTATGGCTGTCGTTGTTGGGTGTGAGGAAGCGGCGGATCAATCCGGGGGCATGGAGCCTCAAGGCATGGACCTCCGCGCACGTCTATCTCGGCCTGTCGTTGGTGGTGGTGGGGACGCTGCACACAGGCTTTCAGATCGGCTGGAACGTCCACACGCTCGCCTATGTGCTGATGCTGCTGGTGATTGCGACGGGGATTTATGGCGTGGTGGTTTACGCGACCCTGCCGGCCAGCCTCAGCGCTAACCGCAAAGAGATGACGCGCGCGCAGATGCTCGACGCATTGACCGCGATCGACCGACAGCTGGAAAGCGCCGCGCAGCCGTTGGGCCGGGCCGAGGCCGATTGGGTGATCGCAGCCTTGGCGCAGGATGTGTTCTATGGCGGGCCGATTGCGCGACTGACGGGGAGCTATCCCGGCTGCGCGACGGCGCGCGCCTTGCAGGGCATGGGCGGCGGCTCGGATGCGACGGCGCGGGTGGCCGCGCTGCTGGAACGGCGGCGCGATCAGCTGGCCCAGATCCGCGGGGCGCTCCGCATTCGGGCGATGCTGGAAATCTGGCTGTTCATCCACATCCCGCTCACCATCGCCCTGATCGCCGCGCTGACCGCGCATGTGATCTCCGTGTTCTACTATTGGTGAGGGGGCAGGCGGCATGGCGTTCCTGATCCGCACCATCGATTTCACCGCCGCCGGGCGCGAGATCATTCGTGACCGGGTGGTCGATCAGAACAGCCTCACCATCGGCCGCGCCGCCGAAAACGACATCCACCTCCCCGATCTGGCGGTCGAGCAGAACCATGTTCGGATCGACTTGCTAGGCGATGGGACACTGGCGGTCGCAGCGCTCGGCACACTGGGCTTTGCGCTCGATGGCCGGGTGGTCATGGAAGGCACCATCGACCCGCGCACCGGGGGCGAGATCGCGCTCGGCGCAGCGCGGTTGGCGGTTGCCAGCGAGACGGACGGCATCATCTCGATCACGATCCGTCAGGTTGCTGGCGAAGAGGGCAAAGGCGACGCCCTGCGCAGCTTCGCGCTCGCCAGCGTGCTGCCGTCCAAGCGCGCGATGAGCTGGGCGTTCGCGGGCGCGATCCTGCTATTGCTGCTGCTGGTGCCGGTCGCCAGCCATCTGCTGCGCTCGCCGGCCAAACCTGACCCCACCGGCAAGACCCCCGGTGTGGTGCTGATGGACAGCGCGTGGACCAGTGGGGAATTGTCGCTCAAGCACCACAGCCTCGAAGACAACTGCGAAAGCTGCCACGTCGACGCCTTCGAAAGCGTGCAGGATGATACCTGCGTCTCGTGCCACAAGGACACCGGCGATCACGCCCCGATGCCGCGCCTTGCCAAAGGCAGCCCCGCGCTGACGCCGGGCGACGCGCTGCAATGGCGGATCGCGGAAGGCTTCGGCAAGGAAGGCCCGCTCGGCTGCGTCTCGTGCCATTCGGAACACGAAGGCCCGAAGCGTCAGTCCGCCGGTGGTGAGGCGTTCTGTTCGGATTGCCACAATAAACTCGACGCCCGGCTGACCGATACGGCGCTGGCGAACGCGCATGATTTCGGCAAGGGTCACCCGCAATTCCGCCCGGTCTATTTCGCCAGCTTCGGCGCGGCCAAGCCCGTGCGCGCGGCGCCGGGGGCCAAGCCGGTCGAACGCTCCGGTCTCGTCTTCCCGCACGATGTCCACATGAACGCGCGCGGCGGCGTGGCGCGAATGGCAGTAAGCCTTTCACAATATGGTAAGCCCTTGGAATGCAAGGATTGCCACACCCTCACACCCGACCGAATGTCGTTCAAGGAGGTGAAGATGGAGGACTCCTGCGAGGGCTGCCACAGCTTGGTATCCGGACGCACGGCGGTGGGCGGTTTCAGCAAGCTGCGCCACGGCGACATCAAGGATCTGGCTGAGGGTCTGGCACGGATTTCGTCCGGCCCGCGCCCGCGCGTCGGCCCTGCCCGCCAGCGGCCCGGCCAGATCGGCAGCGCCTCTCCCTATCGCGCGGATTTCGGCCGCCCGGTGCGCGCCTATATCGGGCTGTCAAACGCGTTGTCGGCGGGCGGGGTCTGTACCGAGTGTCACCTGCCCACCCGCGGCCCGACCGGGCAGGCCGATCTCATGCCGGTCAACCTGCCCGACCGCTTCCTCACCAGCGGCTATTTCAACCACGAAGCGCACAAGCGCGAGAAGTGCACCGATTGCCACGCGGCGGACACCTCCAAAGTGGCAAGCGATCTGCTGATCCCGGACCTCAAGAGCTGCCGCGATTGTCACCTCGGAGCGACCGCGGTGAAGACCAAAAAGATCGTGCCGAGCGATTGCGCGATGTGCCACGCCTATCACCTGCCTGCCGGGCAATGGACGGGCTTGGGGCAGCCCAAAGGTCCCGCCCCGCATTACAAGCCGCAGCCCGCTCCCCCTAAGGCGAAAGTTGCGGCGGTCTCGGCCAAGGCTTGGCAAAAGCCATGAGCGGAGCGGCTCCTCTCTCCGGGCGTGCTGTGCTGATCGCACAAATGACCGACATTCACGTCGGCTTTGCCCCTGACGAACAGCCCGAGGAGCTTAACCTCACCCGCTTCCGCGCGACTTTAGCGCGGCTGCTTGACGGCCCCAACCGGCCCGATCTGCTGGTGCTATCGGGCGACATTACCGATCACGGCGATCCGGAGAGCTTCGCCAAGACCGCTGAACTGCTAAAGGACTGCCCCTGCCCGATCATCCCGCTGGTCGGCAATCACGATAGCCGCGCTGGCCTTCTTAGCGCTTTTCCGCAGGTCGTTCCGGCTGAGGGCGGGTTTCTACACTATGTGGTCGATGCGCCGTTGGGCCTGCGGATCATCTGCCTCGACACGCTGGAGGGCGGCCGCCACGGCGGGGCCTTCTGCGAAGCGCGCGCCACTTGGCTGGCGGAGCGGTTGGCCGAGGCTCCCGACACGCCGACGCTGATCTTCATGCACCACCCGCCGGTGGTCGCCGGGATCGACTGGATGGACCCCGCGCCGGACGAGCCGTGGATCATGCGGCTGCGCAGCGTGCTGGAAGGACAGCATCAGGTGCAGGCGATCCATTGCGGGCACTTGCACCGCCAGATCACTACGAGCTTTGCCGGCATTACGCTCGGCGTGACGCCGTCGGTCGCACCGCTGGTGGCGATGGATCTGAACCCGATCGACAAGGACGTGCCCGACAACCGGGAGCTCATCACCACCGAGCCGCCGACCTATGCGCTCCACCGTTGGGACGGGGTGCGGTTGGTGTCGCACTATGAGCGCGTGGGCGATTGGGAGGTGCTGGCGCGGTTCCATGCTGGCCTGCAACCGATGATCGAGGGCATGTTTGCGGAGCGGGATTAGGCTCCCTCTACCAACCTTGGTCATGCTGAACTTGTTTCAGCATCCATCCTTCGGCAGGCGCGGTGAGACGAATAGTCGCGCATCGTGGCCTTTGGTCGATCTTACGTTGCCAGATATCACGCGGGGCTCGGTGCGGCCCTATGGATGCTGAAACAAGTTCAGCATGACGAGGTGGTATTACTTCCCCACTGCCGCCCGCTGCGGCCCGCGCGGTGCCACCCCAACCCAGCGCTTCATGTCGACATCATCGCTGACCTTCCACGGCACGCCGGAGCGGGTCATGAACAGCCGCTCCATTTCGGGCCGGGTGAAGGGCCGCGAGCCCAAGCGCCCGAACACCGCCATCTGCCCGCCGGTCTCGTCCACCGCACGGTCACGATCGAGGCCCTTGGAGAGCGCAATCGCAGGGCTGGGTGTCTTGGCCCACGCAATCAGCTCCGGCACCGGCGCGGGGCTGAAGCCGTAGAAATTGCGCTGGCTGTCCGGGCTGGTGAGTTGCAGCACCTTCATCCCGTTGCGCCCATCCGCCACGTAAGCGAACAGCGAGGCGTTGGTGGTGCCGACGATCACATCTTCGGCATCATTCAAAGTCCCGTCCAGCGTCACCTTCTGGAAAATCCGGGGGCTGCGCGGGTTCTTCACGTCGAGGATCACCAGACCCTCTCCCTTCGCCGCGACATAGGCATAGGTGCGCGCGATATACATCCGCCGCGCATCGGCGAGCGGCACGGTGCCCTCCGGCACCGCCACCGGCGCACGGAGCGAGGTAATGTCGAACAGCTTCACCCCGTCCGCGTCCGTGACCCAGAGGTAGCGGAACTGCACTGCCGAAGCGCGCGCATCACGAAGCTCGCGCACGGCGGCGATCTTGGGCGCATCGGGGTTGGCGAGATCGACCACCACCAACCCCTTGTCCGCTGTGATGAAGGCAACCTCGCCCGCGAGCACGATATGCCGCGCACCGGTCAGCACCCCGCCGGGGTTCCACGCGTCGGAGCCATCGGTGAACACCTTGCGGGTCAGCTTGTTGTTGCGGAATTCGCCGTCCGCCAGAGTGTTGACGTTGACGAGGATCAGGCCCTCGACCGCATCGGTCACGACCGCATAGTTGTAGATCGGCAGGAAGGCCTGCTCCTGATTGATCACGCGCATCTCCGGCGTGCTACGGGTCGGCGCGATCGGCTGGTTGGTGGGCAGCGCCATGCAGGTGGCGTTGGCGGTCTTGACGTTGGTGTCATGGCCGAGCGCGGAGAACGGCCCCTTCAGGATCCGCTCCGAAGTGCCCTTGTTGGCGATGCTAGCAACGTCATAGGCGGTGAACCCGCCCTTGCCGCTGGCAACGAACATATATTCGCCGCGCAGTTGCAGGCAGCCGACGCGGTCGCTGGTGCCTTCGTGGACGTTGACGAATTCCTCGAGCGGCTGGGTCTCGCCGCTCAGTTTGGCATCGAAGGTCTTGCCGCGCACCCAGTTCTTCAGCTCGCGCCCGTTCTGGTCGACGTGCAGCCCCCACCAATCAGGATAGGCATAGCGGTGGAGGTAGGACCCGATCACCGCTTGCGGCTCGTCGTATTCGGTGACGCGGGTGGCTTGGAAGCCACCCTCAAGGCCGGTCCAGGCATTCAGCCCGACGAAGTTGACGTAGTTGGTGCCCAGCAGGAAAAGCTGCGCCATGATCGCGTTGTTGTCGTCCTTGGCCGACAGGTGGCAATCGGTGCAGGTCTTGGTCTCGGTCTTGCGCACGGTGTGCGGGAAGTGCGGCGCGAAGGCTTGGCTGGAGAAGCCGATGGCCGAAATCGGCGGCTGCTGCACATAGATCCGCTCGCGGTTGATGTTGGTCGACGACAGCACCAGCGCCGAGGATGATCGGACCGGGGCGACCTGATTGCCCTTGGTGGTCTGGTGCTTGCCGAGCTGGAACATCTCGTCGCGCGCGACCTGCGGGTTGTAGGTGGCGAAGTTACGGGTCTCGCCGCCTTCGTAGCGGTGCGATTTGGTCTTCCAGTTCGCCTCGATCGGCAGGTGACACCCGCCGCAACTGGTCGTCCACGATAGGTGGCAGGTGAAACACGCCATTTCCGGGTCTCGGTGCGCGCGGTCGTCGATCCCGATGCCGGTGCCGAATTCGAAATTGCCGGTCTCTGCGCCGTAACGGCTGACGAGCTTCGCCCGCGCGGCCTTGGCGTTGAACACCGGGGTGGCGGGATCGACCGAGTCCTTGACGAGGCTCATCTCCCATTCGAGCTTGGGATCGACGATTGACCGCTGGATCAGTTTTCGCCTGCCGTCTGCCCCTTCCATCCATTCAAACCGGCGCTTGCCATCGGGGTTGCGCAGCAGGCTGAGGTCGTGGCCTTCAGGCGGCGCAGCGGGGCCGCTGGTGCGGAGCGTCGGGTAGGCGTCGGGCGTGCCGTGGCAGTCTTTGCAGGTGATCTCGATCGCGTTGGCGACCTCGCCATAGATGAGGCCATTGCCGTGGCTGTCCTGTTCGAAATGGCAATCGGCGCATTGCAGGCCGACTTCGGCGTGGATGTCCATCATGTGGACGGCCTTGCCCGGGTTCACGCCAGCGGGGACGAACTTGCCCTCGCCTTCCTTGCGCCATTTTTCCGGATCGTCGGGGTCAACGATCTTGCCGTCCGCATCCAGCAGATTGCCTTCGCGGTCCCGCTTGAAGATCGCGCGGAAGTTCCAGCCGTGGCCGTGGTAATCGGCGAACTGGGTGTCCTTGAGCTTCGGGTTGAGGTCATAGACGTTGCGCACGAATTCGACATCGCCCCATTTGCCGCGCGCGGCGGCGGCTTCGGGATTGCGGTCATTGATCGCGCGCACTTCCTCGGCGGTGGGGTATTTCTGCTTTTCGGGCCACATCGAGGGCGCGTCGCTCTCGTAATCCCACATGGTGTAGCCGAGGAACGAGTTCAGGAAGATGTTGGGCTGGTGCATGTGGCAGTTCATGCACTGGCTGGTCGGGATTGCGCGGGTGAAGACGTGTTGGAGCGGGTGGCCCTTTTCTTTCAGCTGCCCGCCGACTGTCAGCCCGTCATCGGCGCGCTTGCCCGGAGCCACTTCGTGATCGTGATCGTCATGGCCCGGCTGCTTTACGGCGCCGTGGCCGCTTGTCCTCTCGTCATGGCCTGCTGCCGCCTGCTCAATCTTTTCCGCGATGGTCGGATCGGCGGTGATCGTCTGCCCGTCCCGCCCATATTGCGCATAGATCAGCGAATGGCGTGGCTCGCGGTCATTGGCATAGACCACATGGCAGCTTGCGCAGCCAGAATGGCGGTAATCGCCCGGCTGGTCGTTGGTCCCGAGGAACCAGGTGAAGGGATCATTGAGGCGGGTCTTGTGGATGTTGAGCGCCGGGATCGCCACTCGAAGCCCGGTGCCGGGGCCGCGATTGGATTGCTTGAGGTCGGGCCGACCGGGCTCTTCGAGCCGCTGAATCGCCCCGGATGGATTGGGCAGCCCGATTTCGGGGAACTGCGAGTTGATCGTGCGCCCGCCGCGTTCGAACACGCGGAACACATCGCCCGGCGGAATCACCTGCCAGGTCGGGAGCGGATACATCTCGGCCAGAACGCCACGAGCGACTTGATCTTCGGACAGCACGCCCCCCGGCCCCGCGCCGGGCGAGGTGATCTTCGCGGGCAACCCATCGCGGGTGTAGGCCTCGCCCAAGAGGTAATTCTTGAACGGCAGAATCCCGTTATTGTAGCTCGCCCCGCCCCACAGCATCGCGCCTGACGCCATGATGGATCGTTCCGCCGCCTCGATCGACTGAATGTGGCACGACCCGCAAGCCTCGCGCGCCACGCGGTAGTCGGACGGGTTCACGAACTTCACGAACTCCGGCGCTTCCTTGTTGAGCAGCGCATAGGACCGCTTCGGGTTGGCCGAGGAAGGGAAATGCCAGCTGTCGGGATATGTCGGCAGCACATGGGCGGTGTCGCGGGCGGCGACGTAATCGGGGTGATCGTGGGGCAGTTCGGAATTGCCGCGCACCTTGGGGTTGCCGCCGTGGCAATCGGTGCAGCCCAGCGGCACCGCGGGCGAGACGTGCATGGTCGGCGCGTCGGTCTTGACGTGGCAGGTGTTGCAGCCTGCGGATTTGGCCTCCATTTCCGCGACCGATTGCCGCTGCGGCGCGGGCGGAGCGAAGACGGCGGTGTAATCGCGCTTGACTGGCTTTTCCTTGTCCGCTGCGATGCCCGTGCCTGCGAACAGCGAGACGGCGAGCACCAGCGCTGCTGCCAGCAGCGCGAGGTGTCGGGTGAGAGATTGGCCAAGCTTCAACATCAGTAGGTCAGCACCACGTTGGCGAGGATCGAAACAAACTCCTGTCCGCCACCGCGCGCGGTGAACAGGTCCTTGAAGCCGTCGCCTGCGACCAAGGTCGCGGCAGACAGGCGGAAGACGAGGTTCTGATTGGCCTTGGGCCGCCAGATCGCGGCGGCGGAGAGGTCAAAGCCGATCTCGCGCGGGATCGAGCCTTCGTTGCGCAGCACTTGCAGCGTCGCGGTGTTCTCGAACCACAAGTGGTTGGCATTGGCCGACAGGCGAAACTGCGGCGTCAGATCAAAATCCGCGCCGATGCCAGCGAGGATCAGGCCGGGGTTGTTGAAATTGCTCTGCCCCTGCTCCTTCGAGGAGCGCAGCGAGTTGAGCAGGCCATTACGGCCATTGATACTGACCGCGCGGCCACCGCCTGCAAAGGGGATCGTCTGGCGGATCCAGTAGGACGTATCCGCGCCCGCAAAGACCGGGTTTTCAAAGATTGCGTCGAACCCGCCTTCGGTATCGTCATAGGGATCGCTGTCCCCGCTGGCATAGGCGGCGGACAGGCGGAACCGCATCCAGTTGCGGTCATAGCTGGCTTCCACCGCCGCAAACTGCGCGTTGATATTGGCCGGGCGGTCGGTGAAGAAGCTGTTCCGGTCCTCCCCCAGCGCCCAGTAGAAACTGCCGGTGAGGTTCACCCGCCCCAGCCGCCCGTCGACATTGTAGCCGAGATAGACGGCGTCATATTCGCGCCCCCGCAGCGTCCCGAGCAAGGCCGGACGCACCGGGAAGCCGTTGGTGTCGATCTGGATGTCGTCAGCCTCGCGGTTCATGTTGTAGACCACGGTGATCTGGCTGGTCAGCGCCGGAATCAGGAAATCTTGCCGGTAGGCATTGGCGACGAAGACGAAATCATCGCGCGGGCTACGTAAGATCGCGTTGAGCCCGGAATTGGTGTCCTTCTCCAGCCGCCAGAACGCGCCGAGGTTGAACTGGAAGCGGTTGTTATCGCGCGATCCGAACAGGCGCACTCCCAGTTGCTGGTCGTTGAACAGGAAGCCGCGGAAGTCCGACTGGAACGGCTGGATACCCGCGCGGATCGAAATGAAGTCGAACCGGTCATTGTCGAACTGGCTGAAGTGGTAATCGACGAAGGCTTCCTGCACCCCAAGGAAATGGTCGAGCCGGTGGCTAGGGCGCGAGGGTTCGACGAACAGCACGCGCCGTTCGGGCACGTCGACATAGTTGACGTTGTAAGCCAGCGTGACGCGGTATTCGATGCTCGGCGGCTTGAAGGTGGTCGAGCCTTTCAGCAGCGCGAAACCGGCGATGAAGGTCTGGCTGAAGACCTGACTGAAATCGTTCCCGAACACGTCGTTGCGGTCCGGGTCTTCGGTGGTCTGAACGCCGACGGGAATAGGGAAGGTGCGCGGTTCGTAGACGCTATCGCTGATGAGGTTCGCGACGAAGAACCAGTCATCCTCCTTGATCGGCAGCCACGGCACCTTGGCGCGATTGATCGGCCGGTCGCCCTTGTAGGTGTTCTGGTTGTAGGGATCGAGCAGGTTCTCTTTGACCAGCCCAAGGCTCTCGATCAGTCGCCAGCGATCAGGAATGGGCAGTTGGTCGGTCGGAAAGGCGCTGGGCGGCGGCGCGCGGATAGCGCCTTCGTTGTTCTGTTCGATCCGCTCGGGCAGTGGGGCGGTGTAGCCGGGGCGCTGGCGGCCATCGATAATCGCGGGATCGACGGGGGGCACGTCCTGCTCCCAGTCCTGTGACGCTTCTTCGCCGGGCGGCGCGGGCTGCGCCTGCACCTCGTCTGGCGGCGGGCTCGCCTGGAGCAGCAGCAGCGCAGGGAGCAGCCAGCTCATCTACAGCCCCTCGCACACGTTCTGCGCGGCCGTATCGAGGAACGGCGCAAAGGGACAATTGACGTAGCGCAGCCGCACTTGCCGAGAGCCCACCGCGACCACGATCCGGTCCGCGCGAATGGCGTTCGGCGCGTTGCTCAGTCCGCCACCAGCCCTGACCGCGCCGTTGTTAAGGCCGAGGAAGCTGATCATGTCGTCCTGATCGATCCCGTCACCCGAAACCCCGATCCCGCCGACCAGCACATTGCCGCGATAGACCGGGACTGCACCGGGGAAAATCTGGATGCCATTGTCGATCCGCGTCGCGCCCGCCGTCACCTGCGGCAGGCTGGTGCAGCTACGCGGCGTATCCTGCGCGCTGGCTCCGGTAACGAAGGCGAGATGCTGCGCGAGATTGCCGACGATCAGCGCGCTTTGCAGCCCGGTCGAGAACGGGTTGAACTGCGCAATCGGGCGCGACAGCGGACCGTTTGGTTGGCCCACTTCGCCATCGGGGAAGTAGGGCCGCGACAGGTTGCCGTGCGCGCGGTCGGATAAGGCGAAAGACCCCGTCAGCGCGGTCGGATCGCCAAGGAAAGTGCGTGTCCGGGCAACGAACTGCGGCACTTCCCCGCCCGCCGCCAGCAATTCATTGGCGGCAAAGGCGCCCGAGAAGAAATTGGCAGTGCGCGCCTTCTGCAAGCTCACATCGATGCCGAAGATCGGCGCATCGGGGGACCGGACGAGGCCGAGCACCCGCCCCCGCGTATCAACCAAGCTGATCGTCACCTGCGCGCGGCTATCGAGCGGCTGACGGATCTGCGCCCGCGCGCGGCTCATCACGGTGAAGGCTTCTTCAAGGATCACCCGCGCTTCGGCGGCGGTGATAGGGGTTGCCACATCGCCCGCATCGGTTCCGCTGCGCACCGGAAAACGGTTCGCCCCCGCGCCGTTCGACAGCACGAAGGCATCGCGGTTGGCGAATTCGGCGGCGGTCGACGCACGCACGCCCGAAGCCTCGCTGCCATAGGTCGCGCCCGCCAGCAGCGCCGTTCCCATGTAATAGCCGGTCACCGGCACCAGCGCGCCGACCGTTCCGGTAAAGCTGGCGCCTGCGACGTTGCTGATCTGCGAGTATTCGACGTCGGTATAGCGCAGCGATGTGCCATCGGCGGTGATGCGGTCGGCGCGGATACTGATCGGGGCCTCGAAGCCCACCGTTCCGGCGAGCGCAACCGCCTCGTCCACATCGGCATCGCGGTCGAGCACATTGGGGTCGAAGCTATAACTGCCGTCCGCAATCACCCCGATGCCTCCGACCACCACGCCGTTCTGGTAGAGCGGGAAGCCGCCGGGGTCGGCTGCGAGGCCCAGCGGCGAACGCTTCGGGCCGATGAACCCGTCGCTCGCCCGCGCGGCGAGATCGGAACAGGGCAGCTGGCTGAATTGCACCCCGAACAGCGGACCGCTTTCCAGCCCAGCGGTGGTTGGCGCGGGCGGGAAATGTTCCTGCACGATGAAGCTTGCGGTGCGGCTGGAGAAGGCGTTCCCGCCGCTCGAAAGATAGGCGCCCGTGATCGCCTTGGCGATAGCGGCGCCTGCGCTCGGGATGGTGAGCCCCTGCGCGTCCTGATTACTGCCATCGGGCGCTGACGGAATGCGCGCGGTGGGTGCGGCTCCCGGCATGGCGAAGACGCCGAGGACATTGCCTACCCGGTCCGTCACCGCAATGGTCGCCGCGACGCCGCGCGCCCGTGCCTCGGCGGCGGCTTGGGCGATGATCGTGCCGACCTCCGCGCTGGTGAGACTTTCGGCGGCAGGGACGGAAAACACCTGTCCGGCAGGCGGCGGCGTGGGTGTCGGCGCTGGCCCGCCGCCGGTTGCACCGCCTCCACCCGAACTGCTGCCCCCGCCCCCGCAGGAGGCGAGCACCAAGGCGCTTGCCGCAACCCAGAATGTCCCCCCCTTGCGCATGGCTATTGCAGCCTGCCAATCGCGCCGCTGGCCGATTTGAGCGCGGCGCGGAAATCGGCAGGGCGATAGGCGTTGGGCTCTTCCACCGCCTTGTATGCCCGTGCGATATCGCCGCGGATGCCCGCCGCTGCGCCCTGCGTCACCCGGCCTTCGCGCACCAGCGCATTCAGCAGCGTATCGACCGCCATCACCGCCTGCACCGATCCGGCATAGTCGGTGAAGCGCGGCGCGGTCGCCTCACCCGCGATGATCGCGATCACCTTGAAAGCGTCCGCATCTGCATAGGCACGAGCCGACAATGCATCGGCCAAGACCCCCGCATGCACCGACAATGCCTGCGCAGCGGCACGCGCCTCGCCCGGCCCCTGCCCCATCGCCGCATGGAAGCCGCGCGCAGCGCTCTGGAACTTCGCCGCCTCACCCGGCACCAGCGCGCCTGCGACCGCCTGTAGCATGATCATGTTTTCATCATTGAAGGGCGGGTTGCCGAACGGGATCGGCCGCGCGGGATTGGTCTCGAAGGTGAGCTTGCGCTGCGGACCATCGGTGATCGTCCGGTGGCACGAATGGCAGTCGTAGAAATAGAACTGCGGGAAGGCGCCCTCGTAAGCGAACTTCGGTTGGGCAAAGAGGCTGGTCGCGCGGCGCACCGCTTCGGCCTGTCCGACCGCCCAGAACCGCACCGAATTGGGCGTAGCCTTTCGTGCGGTGTAGTCGCCGTCGATATCATGGTGCTGCTGCAGGGCGCTGAACAGATCGATCTCGAATGAGACGCGCGGGTGGCCCGCCGCCATCATCGCATGGGTGACGAACTGACCTGGCTTCGATGATCCGTAATGGCAATCGAGGCAGACATTGGCCCGCGCCTTGGGATTGTCCAGCGGCGTCAGCCCGGCCGCGACGTTCGAGGCATGGGTGGCGGGCAGCGCATAGTGCTCTGCCAGCCAGGTCCCGCCCGAAGGCCCGTGGCAGCTTTCGCACCCGACCCCATCGGTGACAGTGAACTTCGCACCGCGCTGACCGGCGGCGACATTGGTGGAATGGCATCCGAGGCACGCCGGGGCCGATTGCGCGTTACCCAGCCCGAGGCTCGCGGCGATCTGCTGTCCGCGCCGACCGCCGAGGACGGCATAGGCGCGGGAATGGGCGCCGCTGGGGGATGAGGGTTCCTGCCAAGTCGCAATCTCGTCCTGCCGGACCACCGCGCCATTGCCTTCGGCCCGGCCATGGCAAGTCGATCCGGCGCAGCTGGCGACGCCTTCGAATGAGCCGTTACCGATCGCGCCAGAGGCGGGGTAGAGTGCGGCGAGGGCGACCACCGCCGCGACGCGCAAGGCTCCCCGCCGCTGCGCTAGGCCTGTGATCACATCCGCCCAAAATCGCCTCATCCCATCCCCCCCGAGATGCCCGAGAGCCGGATTGCCCTAAACCATAACAGGCTAGCACCCCGCCCCCACGCGATGCTTGTAACCCTGCGTCAGGTTTGATCGTCCGCCTACCGATTCCCCCGTATGGCCGACCCCTGCCCCTTGTCCCAAGCTTGGGGCCGGGATGCAACAGGCAATGCGGTTTCAGCCCCCGTTGGCTTCGGCCGACGCCTCGAGGCTGGAGGCCAGCGCTTCGAGCTGCACCGTGCAGCCCTTGGCGATCAGTGCTTCGGCGAGCGCATCGGGCGCCTCGTAATCTTCGGGCAGCAGCACGAAATCGATCTGCGCGCTGGTGGCGTTGTCCGGCCCGGTGATGGTGTAGGGCGCACCCTCCACGATCGGCAGGCGCGCCGGATCGAGTGCGGCGATCATCACCGTCTCGTCGAACGTAACATCGACAGCTGCACCGTTCTCGCGGTTGAACATCCGGTAGGTGCTGGTGCCGGGCGTGCCGGGCCGCCACAGGCGCACAGTGGCAAGATCGTAAAGGCAGATCGTGCCCGAACGGGTGACGTCGACATACCACAGGCTGGGATTGGTCGGGTTCTCGTCAGTCTCGCCGCGCACGGCCCCGGTTCGCACGCGGGTGGCGGCGCGCTTGCGGGTGAGGGAGGCGAAGCGGTCAGCAGCCACCTGCGGACGGTCGCCCACGCGGAAGGTGCCGGCACCCTTGATAACGCGCGTGCCGTCTGCGGTGAGCACGGTGATCACATCCCCCGCCTTCAGCGTGATCGAGGCATTGTCATCGACCTTGGTCCCAACCGGGTACTTGGTCGAGGAGGGGCCGGTGGACTTCACCACCACCCCGGCCACCGCCGCAACCGGCAGCGCCAGCGCCGCGCCCGCCAAAGCGAGCGCCGTCAGCCGCGATTTCATGTTATCCAAGAACATAAGTTCCTCCCTCGTCCATTGCTTCCATACGCCGGGCAAGATTGCTGAGCGCTGTATCATTAGGGTGGCGCGCGGCCACCTGCTGCGCCAATCGCAGCGCGGTTGCGCGGTGTGTTGCGACGAGCTTGCAAGCCTCGGCCAGCTCAGCGCGATCTTCGGCCGGGAAATCGGGCGCGGGTTCAAACAGATCCACTGCCCGCGCCCGCCCGCGCAATTGCACCCGCCCCATCGGCCGCCACCAATCGAGCCCCGAAGCCTCGGCGAATTCGCGGCTGGCCATCACCGCTGAATCGAGCGCCTTGTTGGCCGCTTCGAGCCGCGCAGCCGTGTTCATTGAGTCGCCAAGCGCAGTATACTGGATGCGGGTCGCGCCGCCAAAGTTCCCGATCACCGCCTCGCCGAAATGCAGGCCCACGCGGGTTTTGCCGATGGGAGGCAGGCTGGCATCCATCGCTGCCACCTCACGCCGAAACGCCTCGCCCGCTTGCCACATCGCATAGCCCGCGCGCGCGGCGCGGTTGCCATCGTCGGGCCGGCTGATCGGCGCGCCCCAGAAGGCGACCACCGCATCGCCGACGAACTTGTCGATCACGCCGCCGTGGTCGAGCACCACCTGGCTGAGCAGGTCGAGATAGCGGTTCAAGAGCTTGGCGACCATTTCCGGCGGGATCGCGTGGCTCATCTTGGTGAAGCCTTCGAGATCGCTGAACAGCACAAAAATCTCGCGCTTTTCGCCGCCCAATGACAACAATTCGGGCTTGTCGATGATCGCCAAGGCAATGTCGCGCGGGATGTATTTGCCCAGCGCTCCCGTGGCGAAATTGCGCTGCACCGCGCCTGATGCACGCGCGGCGGTGGTAACGGCGGTGAAGACAATGATCCACCCGATCAACCACCCGACGACCGGCAAACCGTAGGTATCAACATTGCGAACCTGCAACAGCACCGGCACGCCCTGAAAAATCACGAGCTGCGCGACGCCAAACAGCGCAAGCCGCCGCGCGGGCCATTCGAGCAATGCGGTCAAAACCGCGACTATAATCACCAGAACCGCCATGGCCCAAAGCACCCAAGTCGGGATCGGGGTGAGAACGCGGTCATCGAGCATCTGGGCGATGATCTCGGCATGGACGGAGATCCCTGGGGGCACTTCGCCGTTGATCGAGGTGAAGGTCGTCTCGACCCGGTCGTAGTCGACGATATCGCCGCCGATAAGGATGTATTTGCCGGCATATTGCTCCTTGAGGAAGGGCAGGATCTCCGGGTCGGGATCGACGAAGAGATCGATCTGGGCCGGGGGGAACAGCACCGAATCCTGGAACTTGGGCCGCCGGTAATCGATCGCGCCTTCGTAATCGGCAAAGGCGGTGGCAGGCTCGCCGGCATCGGCCAGCATCACGCGACCGAGCAGCGGCGGCAGACCCTCGCGGATATCGGGCCACAGCCTGGTTGCCCCGAATGTGTTGTCGAGCCGAATGCTCGCCGGGCGCGCCTTGCTCCCCTTCAGCCGCGCCATGAACGCTTCGAGATATTGTTGCTGTTCGAACTCGATATCGTCCGGGTTGGTCGCCTTGGCGGCATAGGCGACCGCGACCGGGGTCTTCATCCCGCGCAGCGTGGCGATCAGTTCCTCGTCCTCGTCCTGTGGCTGGTCGAACAGGATGTCGATCCCGATCGCCTTGGGTTCGAAGGTGTCGAGCGTGCGCAGGGTCTTCGCCAGCAAGCCGCGGTCCAGCGGCGAGCGTTTGCGCGCGGCGATCAGGGTCTGGTCGGTATAGACGACGAGCACGACCCGCTTGTCTTCCTCGACCAGATCGGCGGAATAATAGGCCCTGAGATCGTAGAACGCGCGCTCAGCCTCGCTGGTGAGCGGGGTGGGCTCGGAACCATCGGGCAGAACCCAGCTATAGCGCGCGATGAACAGCGCCACGCAAAGGAGCATGACGGTCAAAGCCAGCTGCATCCCGCCCGCTTCGCGCACGTTGCGCCAGCCGCGCGCCAGCCATCCGAGGCGCAAGGCGGAGCCAGCGGCAGCGGCAGCGCTGTTGTTCATTGCAACAGCAGCGCCTCAACGCGCCAGCTTGGCCGCGCCGTCGCCCACCACGGCAAAGGCCGACCAGTAGAACGGGTGCGAGGTCTCGGCATCGTCCATCAGCGCTTCCTGCGAGGCCTTGAGCGCTTCGGCTGTGGCGCGGCCGTCCTCGGCAAACAGGCCCGCAATCAGGCGTCCAGTCGCGTTGAAATCGTCGGGCACTGGCCAATGGCTCGCCAGCACGGTCCGCCCGCCTGCACCCACGAAAGCGCGCACCAGCCCATCAAGCGCGAACTCGCCGCCGCCGGTGACGCCGGCCTCGCGGGTCGCTCCCACCGTCGCGCTGCCGGCGGTGTCGCAAGCCGAGAGGATCACGAGGTCGGCATCAATGCGCAGGCCGAAAATCTCGGCGAAGCTCAGCAGCCCGTCGGAACCTTCCTCGCTATCGAAGCTGGTCAGCAGCGCCGGGCGCGGCGGACATTGCGGCTGCGGCGCTGTAACCAAGCCATGCGTGGCAAAGTGCAGAATGCGGTATTCGGAGAGGTCGGACAGAGCGGCAATCGCGTTGTCAGTGAAGGCAGCCCCCGTCAGGACCCGAGCGCCCTCGCCAAAGCGGGCCGCCGCGCCGCGCAGTTCGTCCGCCTTGATCGGATTGGCCCAGATATTGGGCGACCACAGACACTTCTCGCCCGCCTCCAAAGCGGCACGGGTGCGCGACGCGCCGGGAGTGGCGGGGCCGATTGGCGCGTTTTCGCCGAGCCCGAGATAGGCGCGCTTGCCATCTGATGGCGGTGCCGCCCGCACATCGCGAAACGCCGAGGCCGCCACCGAGGTGCTGATCTGGGTCGTGCGCCCAAGCCACTTGGTTCCGCGCAGGTCATATTCGTCCGCGCCCTTCTGCCTCATCCGCGCCTGATAGGCCGCAACGCTGGCATCGTCGGTGACCAGCAGGTTGATCGGCAGTTTGAGCAGAGCGCCATCGGGCTCGAACACGATGTGGCGGGCCTTGGGCAGTTCGTCTGCCACCGGGGTGAACAGCCGAACGTAAAGTTCACGCGCACGCTCGATATCGAAAGGATAGGTCAGCACCTGTCCGCCTTCGACCACCGCGATGCTCTCACGGATCTGGCTCACCAGCTTGTCGAGCTGCGCCGGCGTGGCATCGGCCCGCCATGCCATCGCGGCATCGCGGGTGGCGTAGATGACATAGGCGTCACTCTCGAGCGTCGCCAGCTTCACATAGGCCTCGCCTTCGGTGAGCGTGGCTTGCAGGTCGGGGAGCGTGATCGCCTGTTCGGTGACGGCACGGTAGCGCGGAAAGGCGGCGAGCTTATCCAGCACTTCGGCCTGCTGCTGCCGCAACAGTTCCAGCCGCGCAGCCCTCTCGGCGATCAGCGCCGTCTGGGCAGCGTCTGGTTCAGGTATGGTCTCCAGTTCGAGCAGCGAGGTGCGCAGCTGTTCGATCCCGCGGCCGAGATTGGTCGCGGTGCGGAACATTTGCGAGGCTTCGTCACTGCCGCCTGACAGCTCTCGCGCCAAGGCCGCCTGGGTCTGCGCAAGGCCGGGGCGCTGGAGCAACTGGCTGGCGGCGAACAGATCGCCCGCTGCGCTCGCATTGCCGCGACCCTCTTCGATCAGCAGCCCGAAATAGGGCGTCAGCAAGCTGCGGAGCGACGGCATGGCCCGGCCATCGGCATCGGCGATGATCGTCCGGTACAGCGTCAGCGCCTCGTCACGGCGACCGCTGCGCGCATAAAGCCCGGCCAGCTGCGCTCGGGCAGTGCCTAGCGCGGGCGAGCCGGGATAGGTCGCTTCGAGCAAGGTGATCCCCTGCTGGTGCAGCCGCTCCGCCTCTCCCTGCTTGCCGGAGCGTTCGGCAAGGTCGGCAAGCTCACCCAGCACCTGCGCTCGCAGCCACATGATCGACACCACGCGTCCGCCGCGCACATCGCCAAAGATCGTTTCAGCCGTGCGCAGGAAGCCTGCGGCATCCTCGGTCCGGCCCAGCTGCCGCAGCACCGTGGCCTTGAGATAGGCGTGCTGCCCATCGAGCAGTTGCGCGCGTTCCAGCGGGGTCAGGCTCAGCGCATAGTCACCCGTGACCCGCCCGCTTTCGCTGGCCAGCTGTCCCGCTAGCGCAGGCCCGATCTGGAGGCTGGCAAGCGCTTCGCTATCGGCGAATTCGATCGGCAGCGGCGCATCGAGCAGCGCGAGCGCGCGCGCCGACTGCCGCTGGTTGAGCGCGTCCATCGCTTCGTAGTTGCGTTGCAGGCGAGCCAGCACCGGGCTGGTCGCGCTGTCGCTGCGCAGGTCGGCAAAACGGCGGCGGCTTTCGGCGTAATTGCCGAGATTGGATTGTTGCAGCACTTCATTGAGGCGCGCTTCGGCGGCACCCGGCCCGGCCAGCGCGGCCGAAGATGCCGCGAAAAATTCCGCTGCTTCGGCAAATTCTCCGGCGTTGCCGCGGCGGTAGGCTTCGATCAGTGCCTGGTCCGCTGCAATCGCTTCGGCCTGCTGGCGCGCAAAGGCGACCGCGTCAGTGGTGCTGGTGAGCGGGATTTCGACGATGCCGGGCACCACCGCATCGCTCACCAATGATGCCATGCCGAGTTCGAGGGCCTTGGCATAGGCCGTCAATCCGCTTGCCGCATAGGTGCGCCCGCCGCGGTTGCCGATCAACAGATCGTTGCGCAAGACGCTGCCGTCCTTGGCGCAGGAGAAGCGTTGCGCAGTGGCTATTCCCGTCACGGCGCCTGCATCGCCGACGCCATCGGTGCAGCGCGCATCCGCTCCCGCAAAGCGCGCGGGTGCGGGTACGGCGCTGCCCGTTTTCACCACCCACAGCGTACCAACCGGCGCGGCGGCATCGCGGCAGATCACTGAATAACGCCGGTCAAACAGCCCAGCGCCCGGCTCGGGGGCGAGGATTTGCGCTTCGCACAAACCGTTGGAGCCGATCGGGAAGGTGTCCCGCAGGCTGAGGCTGGACGTGCCCGGCTCTCGCGCGGCAGTCTGGCTGGCTGGCAAAGTCCCGATCATCCCGAGCGCCGCCAGCGCGGGCAGGACGAAGCGCGCCTTGTCTTTGGAGTGGGTCATGTCACTGCCCTCCCGTCGGGGGTGTCTGGCCGCCGCCATAGAGCGAGGCATCGCCGCCGCTGGTCACCGGTTCATCGAGCAGCTCGTCCTCCGAGATTAACGGCGCATCGGCGCGCTGCGGGAAGTCGATGCCGAAGCGTGCGTCCTCTTCCTCGTCACTGAAGTCAGGCACGGGTTCGCCAATGATGTTCAGGGGCTCCAGCAGGGTCGGGTTGTTGAACGCGAGCGGGGTTGGCGGGACAATGATCGTCAACGCCCCGGGCTCAAAGGTGGTGATGTAATTCGGTCCGGCGACGAGCGTACCTTGCCGGATGACGAAGATGCCGCGAGTCTCTCCCGGATCGCGCGAGAGGGCGCCGGTCAGCTGGTCATTGTTGACGAGGCCACCTTCGCCGATGGTGAAGGTGAACAGCGGGTCAGGCTCCCCGACCAGCTTGTCCTTGTCATCCGCCCGGATGGTGATCGGGCGCGGTGTGATCGTCAGCTGGCCATTGGTGAAGCTGACCGAATAGTTCGCGCCCGCCGTCAACGTGCCTTGCGTGATCGCGACACTGCCGACCCCGGTGGTGACGCCAGCCGTGGTCGTCAGCGCGCCGCTCAGCTGGTCGCCATTCACCAGACCCGACCCGCCAAGCGTGAAGGTCAGCGCTGGGTTGGCATTGCCATAGATGCGCGTCACGTTGTCGGCCGTGATCGTGATCGGGCGCGGCGTGATCGTCAGCTGGCCGCCGATAAAGGTCAGGGAATAGTTGGAGCTGGCTCCCAAAGTGCCCTGCGTGATCGCGATGTTGCCGATGCCGGTGGTCACGTCAGCCGTGGTCGCCAGCGCGCCCGTCAGCTGATCGCCGTTCACGAGCCCCGCTCCGCCGACCGTGAAGGTCAGAGCCGGATTGGCGTTACCATAGATGCGCGAGAAGCTGTCCGCCGTCACACTGATCGGGCGCGGTGTGATCGTTAGCTGGCCATTTGTGAAGCTCAGCGAATAGTTCGCGCCTGCCGTCAGCGTTCCCTGCGTGATGGCGCTGGTGCCGACCCCGGTGGTCACACCAGCCGTGGTCGCCAGCGCGCCGGTCAGCTGATCGCCGTTCACCAGTCCCGCTCCGCCGACCGCGAAGGTCAGTGCCGGATTGGCGTTGCCATAGATGCGCGAGATGCTGTCCGCCGTCACACTGATCGGGCGCGGTGTGATCGTCAGCTGACCATTTGTGAAGCTCACCGCGTAATTCGCGCCAGCCGTCAGCGTGCCCTGCGTGATGGCGACATTACCCACCCCGGTGGTCGCGTCAGCCGTGGTCGCCAACCCGCCTGTCAGCTGATCGCCGTTCACCAGTCCCGCTCCGCCCAGCGTGAAGGTCAGCGCCGGGTTAGCGTCGCCATAGATCCGGCTGAAGTTGTTCGCCGTGATCGTTAGCCCGCGCGGGGTGATCGTCAGCTGGCCGTCCACAAAGGTCAGCGCATAGTTGGAACTGGCCGCCAGCGTGCCTTGCGTGATCGCGATGTTGCCGACCGGGGTGGTCACCCCGGCCGTAGTCGCGAGCGCGCCCGTCAGCTGATCGCCATTCACCAGACCCGACCCGCCAAGGGTGAAGGTCAGTGCCGGGTTGGCATCGCCATAGACCCGGCCGAGATTGTTCGCTGTCACTGTGATGGGACGCGGCGCGATCGTCAGCTGGCCGGGGTTGAATGTGAACTGGTACCCCTGCTCGCTCAGCAACGATCCCTGCGCCGCGTTGATGGCGAACAGGCCGACATTCGAGGTGCTATCGGCCAAGGTTGTCAGCAGCGGCGCGCCGGACAGGTTCGCAACGCCGTCACCCGGCAGGAAGCCGGCGAAGCTGGCGGTTAGCGCCGGGTCCGCGCTGCCATAGAAGCGGCTGAGATCATTCGCGGTCACAGTCAGGACCGGCACGATCCGGAACGCCGCAAAATTGCCGCCCGGGTTCAGCGCATCATAGGCCGCTTCGTTCGCAATGCTGTAGCGCCGCACATAATTGCCGAAGGAGCCGATCTGCGATCCGGTGGGTGTCGCAGCGAAGATGCCGTAATGCCCGCCGCCGGTCAGTATCAAACCGGCGTCGCCATTAAGGTTGGTGACCTCGCCATTGAGCGAGGCAAGGTCGATCGCGCGTCCGGTGCCCGAAGCGGTCAAGACGCCTGAGCCGATCACCGCAATGTCGCTGCCGGGCGTGGTGCCGAAGTTGCGCGCGTCGATCTGGCCGGCGGTGATATTCGCCAAAGTGATGGCGCCGCTCGCTTGTCCGGGGCCGCCGCCGCCATCGAACATCCGCAGCGTCACCGTGCCGGTGCCAGCATTGATCGAACTGCCCTGTGCCATCGTAATGACCGCCGGACCGGCAGGGCCCAGCGGAGGCGGAAGCGTCCCGGCAACATTGGCCAGCAAGTCGACCGTGCCATCACGCACCGCAAGATTGGCGTCGAGCAGGATCGAGCGGCCCGCGTTGATGCTGATCGATTGCCCGCCGAGGCTGATAGCACCGCTATTGTCGTCGGTGATCTCGATCGTGCCGCGCGAGGTAACCGTGATCGCGGTGGTGGTGGCAGCGACGGGCTGGCTGCCGATGATCGATCCAGCCCCGGTGATGATCTGGATGTCATCATAGGCCGAGACATCGAGCTGGCCCGCCACATTCAGATTGCCGCCTTGGGCGATCAACTGCGATGCTGGCGGATCGCCGATGATCGCATCGCCCAGCGCCGTGACCAGCATGGTGCCGGCATTGACGTTACCGCCGCCAAGACTGACCAAGAACCGCCCTGCGGCATTAGCCTGCGTGCCGGGGCTACCCTCGCTCGCATCGGCGGACATGGTGAGCACAGCGGTGTTGATCACCGCTTGGCTGCCGGCAGCCCCCTGAAGCAAAGTGCCGCCCGCAGCCGCGCTGCCGCCGCTGGATGTCTGGGCATTGCTATTGATGCTGATCAGGTTCGTATCGACTTGGGTTGCACCGCCATATTCAAGGCGCGTGGACCCGCCATTGGCGATGCCGCCTGTCTGCCCCGCATTGGAGGCCGCCGCAAAGGCGCGCGCCTCGATATAAAGCTGGCCGACATCGAGGGTCGAATTCGCAAGGTTCAGCGATGCTCTGCCGCTCGCAGCGTTGCCGGTGGTGGCCCCCGCGCCGCCATTGGCTTGCGAGCGCACCCGCAGGACGCCAGGCAGCCCGACAGCGCTGGTGCCGATGTTGAGGGTAGAGTCCGTCACCACCACATCGGCATTGCCGCTGGTTGCCGTACCGCCCGTTCCGTTAGTCGCTCCGGCCCCGCCAAGCGCATCAACCGCGATGACATTCTGGCCGATCAGGCCGATATCCGAGCTGGTGATCGCAACCGTCATATTCGCGCCGGCCGCGTTGCCGCCGATTCCACCAGTGCCGGTAGCAGCGCCGCCTAGCGCGGTTGCGAGGAATTCGAAATTGCCGCCGGTAAAGGTGCTGTCGGTGATGGTGACCGTGGTCGGCGTGGAGCGAGCATTGCCGCCCGCCACGTCGCCCGCACCGCCTTCATTGATCCCGCCGACCGAAATGCCTGACTGGCCGCTCGCATTGGGGAGGAAGTTGATCGTTGCCTGATCGGCGGTGAAGCTGACAAGCCCGCCTTCACTGCTCTCGAAGGCATCCCCGCCGATCCTGCCCGTGCCGCCGGTGGCCTGATCGACCACCACCGTCCGGCCGACGATGTTGAGCGTCGCCCCCAGCACTTCAAGGGTGCTGCGGCCGCCGAAGCCGTCACCGCCATCGCCGGTGCCCGAACCATTGCCGCCGACGCCGCCGGCTACGCCGCCAAGCAGCTCCAGCGTTGCCGTGCCGCCATTCAGTACCCGGATCTGGCGGTTGCCGCCTCTGGCGTTACCGCCGCTGATATTGCTGGTGGCCAGCAGGCTCGACCCGCCTTCGGCAAACACCGAGAACAGCGTCTCACCCATAGTCATGGTGCCGCCGTCAACTTCGATCAGGCCTGTGCCGCCGGAGGCCGCGCCGCCGGTGCCGCCGTCCGCCAGCGAGCCGCCACCCAACCCGCGTGCAAGCAGCCGGTTGAACCCGCCACTGCCCGGATCATTGTTGGGGTTAGCGGGCAAGGCCATCGAGCCGCCTTGCGCTGCACGCAGCACAATCGAACCGCCATTGCCCGCGCCGCCGATACCGGTGCCGCCCGTGGTGATGCCTCCGATCCCGAGCGCAGCGACAATCGCGCCGCCATTGAGGGGGTCGGCAAGGATGTTGAAATCAAAATTGCGCTCGACGATCAGGCTGCTGCCCGAGCCCAAGCTGCGCAGTTCGGCAGAACCCCCAAACCCAGCCCCGCCGACATAGGCGATCTGATCACCCTCGCTCTCGCCGCCGCGCCCGCTGGCGGTGACCTGCAGGGAACCGAAGCGCACCACGCTGGCGGCTTGCGCCTGCGCATAGGCATCACCCCCGCGTCCGACGCCACCGATACCACCCTCATCCGGTGTGCCGCCAAAGCCATTGGCAAGGATCGCGGTGTTGCCCGAAAAGGTCCCGCTACCCTGCGTGCCGTTGGTCACCGCGATGTAGGCCGTGCCGCCCGTGCCGTTACCGGCATTGCCGGTCTGAGCAGAACCGCCGGCGCCGTTCGCCTCGACGATCGTGTCGCCCGAAACCGTGACGCTGATACCCTGCAATGCGATAGCCGCTTCCCCGCCGAGGCCAAGCCCGCCTGTTGAATAACCGCTACTGCCGCCAACGCCGGTCGCGAAGGCATTGAACTGCGTCATGGACACAGTGCCGCCGAGGCTGCCGATCGCTTGGGCAGCGCCGCCGGTCCCGATGCCGCCCACGCGCCCCTGGCCGCCGAGGCCCAAGGCTTCGAGCGTGATCTGATTGGCGGTTATGTCGCCCGCCCGCACTGTCAGCGCGGCAGAGCCGCCAGTGCCATTGCCGCCCGCGCCGGTCGCAAAACCGAAGTCCGCACCGCCGCCACTGCCGCCAGTGCCGCTGGCGACTGCCACCACGCCACCGAAGTTAGCGGTTCCCTGACCAACCGAGCCGTTCAGCCCAAACAATTCCAAGCCAGTCTGCGCCAGTCCGCCAAATCCGTCGCCGCCGCGCCCGCCGTCGATCAGTGAGTCAGCAGCCCCGCCCTGGCCACCAGTTCCCGTGGCCAGGAGCAGCGCGCTTCCGGTTACCGTGAGGTTTCCCCTGTCTCCACCAGCGAGAATGAAGGCTCCATTGGTGAAGGTCGGATCAGCCTGATTGGGGACAGCACCATCCCCGCCAATGCCGTCGCCCCCGCGCCCGGGGGCAATCGCCGCACCATCGGTCTGCCCGCCGCCACCGCCCGTGCCTTGCGCGAACACGCTGGCATCGCCGCCGATCGTGAGTGTGGCATTCTGCGTCAAAGTGCCGTTGGCCTGGAAGAACGCATTGCCGCCCCGGCCAATCCCGCCATTGCCGCCAAACCCGAATGTCGCGTTGCCGCCAATACCGTCGCTGGTCGCCTGAGCGCGGCCAAGGATGGTGACCGTGCCGATTTCGGCGATCGCTCCGGCAATCCCGCCGGACCCGTCGCCGCCGTCCACCCCGGCGCCGCCCTCACCCCGCGCGTCGGCCCGGAAGCTGGCGTCGATTGTTCCGCCGATTGCGATCGTTCCGCCCGAGAAGGTCGTCGCCGAAGCGCGGCCCCCTAGACCGACGCCGCCGGTGCCGCTGCCATTGGCGCCGCCGAACCCTTGTGCGTCGAGCTGCATCCGTCCGGTGATGGTGATCAGTCCCGGCCCGTTGATCGTGGCCGCAGCTGTCCCGGCATCGCCAATCGAACCAGCCCCGGCGCTGTTCGAAGAACCGCCGCGGGCATTGGCATTGGCCTCAACTTCGCCGCCGATGGCCAGAGAGCCGCCGCCAGCAGCCACAGTCATCAACGCTTGCCCACCATAGGCGTTCGACACAGTCGAGAGGCTGACCTGCGAACCCTCTGCGGCAATCGCCTCAGCGAATATGCTGAGCTTCTGCGCAATATTGGCCGAGCCCCCCTGACTTGCCGCAAGCTGTGCAAACCCGCCGCGCGCTTCGGCGCCCACTACGGCACCCGAGGTTGTGGTGGCGAGCCCGCGCGCCTTGATGGTCGCGGCCCCGCCGATGCTGATATCGCCGCCAGCCGCATTGACCACCGCCGAACCGGCTATGGCCCTGCCTGCTGTCAGATTACCGGAATCAAATCCGCCAAAGGCATCGGCCGTCACCAGCGCGCTGCCTGAGATGGTTACATCACTGCCAACCCCAGCAAGGATCAGCGAAGACCCGCCTTGCGCATTGATCGCATCAAGTGATTGCAGGCTGGGGCCGCTCTCCCCGTAATCGCGCGAGTCGATCAGCACATCGCCGGTGACGGTGAAACCCTGGCCGTTTTGCGCGATCAGTTCGGCATTCTGGCGGCCGACAAGCAGCAGATTACCGGCGACCGAACTCGTGACATCGAAGGATGTTGCCTGCACCCGGTGGGTGCCGATCGCCAGCAGGCTGCTGCTGGCGGTGAAATCATCGATGAAGATATCGGCGCGCACATCACTCAGCTCGGAATTGCCGTTGAAGGTCGCCGCGATCCCGTTGCTGATGGTGTCGCCGTTCACAGAGCGGCCGGACACGTTGTAGTTGGCAGACAGGATAATCTCGCCATTGACGATACTGGCGCCCTGCGCGGGATCGAAGCCAAGATTGCCGCTGAACAGCATGCTGATCGGGTCAGCACCGGCGCGGGCGACGCCGTAGATCATGTGATTGTCGCCCGACCCGGTGCTCGACGGGCCGCCGACATTGCCGTTGACCGTCACCACCTCGCCGGACGCCGCCGTGCCGACAGGGACCAAGATGCTGAACAGCCCGTTCGAGAAGCCGAGATTGACCACCTCGCCCGCGACATAGGCATGGCTGCCGTTGATCCGCGCCGTGCCCAGCATTTCGATGTCGGCCGCGACCACAGCGAAATAGGCGTTTTCCGGCGTTGCGAGAATTTGCGCGCCGGGATTGATCTGGACACGCGCGGTCGATCCTGCGGCGCCGGTGAAGGTCGCAAGAGCGCCTTGCCCGAAAGCCTCGAAGTCGCCCGGTTGGATATTCAGCGTAGTCAACAGCAGGCTGCCGACATCGAAAGTTGCAGTGCCGCCGATCAAAATCCCGGTCGGCGAATAGAAGGCGACCGTCCCGGCCGGCGAGCTCCCGCTATTTTGGTCGACGAAACGCGACAGGACCGTGCCATTAATCGTCAAAACGTTACCGTTGGCGGTCGGCAGGATCCGGTTCAAAACCGCGAAGTTTGGCGTTTGAAAGTTGCGGAACAAGGCGCTGGCATCTTCACGGATAAAATCCAGTGCGTCGCCATTATTATCCTCGTTCGGCGACCAGTCGATCACCACCGTCGGCGTGAACAGATCGACCGTCGTGTTAGTCGGCCCGGTATCGACGATGCTCGCCGCACCGAACACGACGTTGCCGTCTGCAAGAATACCCTGTGCTTCGGCCCGGGTGGGCAGCAACAGCGCCAGCGCTAGCGCGGCACTGCCGCAGCCGAGCATGAGGTGCGAACGCTTGGCGCGGGGATGGCGGCTCCGGGTCGCACTGGTCATCTCAATATCTCCACGGAAGCAGGCGGGCAGTCAGCGTGAACATGAAACGGACATCGCCTCGGTCAGCGGCAAGATCGGGCCGCTGGAGCGGCACCGCGATCAGAAAATCGCTCTGGACCCCCGGCGCCCAGCTGACGCGCAGGCCCCCGCCTGCCGACCACAGCCGGTCGGGGTTGGTGGGGGAGCGGCTGGGGTCCTCGTTCCAGACGTAGGCGACATCGGTGAACAGATAGGGCTGGTAAGCAAACCCGCTCCCGTTCTTAGAGACGAGCGAGCCGTAGCGCATTTCGAACGCGCTCATGATCCCGCTATCGCCCAGCACCGCGCCCGGATCATAACCGCGCCCGATCGAGAAACTGCCTGCCGCAATTTCCTCGAAGGCGGGCAGCGGATCGTTGGTGATTTGCGCTTGGGTATCCAGCGCGAAGGTCACCTTCGGGGTGGGGCGATATTCGAAATCGGCATTGAGCCGCACCAATAGGGGCGTCGGGTCAGCTTCGATCCGGCTCGGCGGAACAGCCGCGCCAATAAGACAGCCGAGCAGATTGGGCCGGCAGTCCGGGCTGGTATTGAACACATCGAGCCCGTGGCGCGCTTCGATGCCGTAGCGCAGTTGCAGCTTGGGCTCATAGGGGGAATAGCCATCTGCGCGCAGGACGGATTGCTGGTCGGTCCATTCGCCCGCCAACCGGGCATAGACCATCCGCACCCGGTCATCGGTCAGGCCGAAATTGTTCAGTTGCACTTCCTGATCGACATAATCGAAGCCGACATCGGCAAACAGGCTGTGGCCGCGTGTGCGCACCAGCGGATAGCTGGCGAACAGGCTGGCGAAGAACGTTTCGGATTCAACATCGATGCCGGCCAGCCCGACCGCGGGGTTGGAGGTGCTGAAGGTGAACTGCCCGCCCAACCGCAGGCCCTCGCTGCCGACGCGGAAGTCGTGCCCGATCTGCACCGTCTGCTGTTCGGTAAACTCCAGCGTACTGAACAAGGCCACCGTGGTCCGGTCGCCCAGCCCGGTCAGATCATAAAGCTCGCCGCGCAGCGTTCCGCCGAACCGGCCAATCGCTTTTGAGCCGAAGTTCTGGACGTTGAAATCGATCACCCCACGCTGGCGCAGAACCGCGATTTCTCCCACCAGATCGCCCGGCGCGCCGCCCGCCGCCGGCCGCAGCGAGAGGCGGACATCCAGACCGGGTACATCATCGGCGAGCAGCAGATAGCGCTCGGCCGCGTTGGTGTTGAACACGTCCTGCTGGGTGAGCTTTTCGAGATAGCCTGCCACCAGCTTTTCCGATGGCCCGGCATCGCCGCGCACCCGCACCGCTGTCAGCCGCCCGAACACCACGTTGAAATCGGGGATGTTGTCGGCAAGGTTCTGCTCGGGGATTTCGACGGTCGCGAGATAGCCCTGGCGGCGCAGGATCGCATTGGCTTCGGCACGGATATCGCACAGCACTGACACCGGCAGCTCGCGCCCGAGATAGTCGGCATAGGCGCTCTCGAGCGAGAGGCCCGGCACCCGGTCGAGCCCGTTGAACTGCGCGCCTGCAACCGTGAACTTGATCCCGGCAAACTCAGGTCGGTCAAGCGCGCACGGGGGCCGCTCGAAATCTCCGTCGATGGTGAGGGTGACGCTGCGATCCTCGCGGCGCAGCTCCGGCGGGATCAGGTCGCTGCGGTTGGGCGGCGTGACCTGCGCGGCTTGGGCAAAGGCGGAATCGCTCGCGCTGACCAGCCCGGTGGCCAATGCCACGGCTGACACGAGAACGCGCAGGCCGACAGGGCGCAAAGCCCGACGATCCCGAGCGGGCCGGTCCGACAATACGGCGGACTGCACCTGATGCAGGCAGGTATGAGCGTGCGACAAGGTCCCCCCCAAAAGCTCACGCCCGGGCAGGCGCTATGCGCGCGCTCGCGGCGTTGTGCCTTTCCCCCATGGTCCACACGCCAACAGCTAATGTCGCCGGTGTACCTACGACCCCTCGTAGGAAGGGAGACTACTCGGGCCTACCGCAAACACAAGCGCGCAAAGGCCTGCGCGGGCGCTTGCGGGACACTTTGTCGCGTTTGAGCAACTTTCGCAGGCGCAACCAGCGCCGTGCAGGGAGCTTGAGAGGAGAAAGCGTCAGCCCGCAGCCGCGAGCATCACCTTGGCCGACGCCCCTGACACCGCACCGGGTTCAACCGACAGCTTGGCCGGACGGGCAGCGCCAGGATAGGCTTGACCCAGCACGCCGAGCGCTTCGGTGATGCGGGTATGGGCAGCCGGGTTCTCGGCCTTGATTGCCGCGCCATTGGTGGCAAAGGCAGACGCGGCGACCTTGGCGAAGCCGTAACCGTCCAGATAGGGCTCATAACTGTCGTTCTTGGGCAGGGTGCGATACATCGCGCTCGCCCGCTCGATCTGGTCGGCGATGATGCCGGTAGCGACCTTCGCCGACGTGGCCTCAGACCTGGGAGCCTTCTGGGCGGCACCCCGCAGTGCGGCGATGATCGCGTCATAGGCCTTGCCGACTTCGGCAACGCTCTTGCCATCATTGGCGGCGAGCGATGCTGCCGTGAACAGCTCCTTGAAATCCTTGACGCCAAGCTTGGCGAAGACCGGATCCATATCAACCAGCACTTCGCTCACCGGGTGAGCGAACATTTCGGCGGCCGCTTCTTTCTTGCCCGCCGCATAGGCATCGCGCGCGGCAACGACGTGCGCTTCGGCCACCGCGAGCGCGATCCCGTAGGCGACCGGATCGGTGGCCGCATCGGTGACAGCAACGCCGCCCTCGCCCTCGCCGCCAGCCGTCTCGCTGCCGCCGCCTTCGCCAGCGCCGCTGCCACCTTCACCCTCGCCTGCGGTCGCAGCCGTTTCGCCGCCCACCGTGCCAGTCGCAGCGCCCTCACCGCCCGCTTCGCCGCCACAGGCAGCCAGCAGCCCACCGGCAAGTGCGGTGCCGAGGCCAAGCTGGGTCCAGAGTTTGAGCGTGCTGTTCATGGGAAGCGGTATCCTTCAGGCCGGGCGATATGTCGCGGCCTCATGGCCCAGATGATAATGGTTCGCAAGAGACTTTCGCATCCCGAGCCTTGCCAGTGATCCGGCAAGGGCTTAAAGGCATGATACAACGTCTCATAAATTGCTGCACAGGGTCATCACCATTTATGGCAACGCTGCTCGCTCCCATGTCCCATGCTTCCGGAAGTCCCGAGGTGCTGCACGCTATCGGGGAGCCCCACTGCAACCTTGCGATCTGGCAGCGCGCGCCCTTTGCCGATTTTGCGCCGCTTATCGAAGGTACGCCACATGACCTGCGCTTCACCTGCGATGTGGCAGGCCTGCCCGCACTGCTTACCGAGGGGCTGGCACAGGGCGGCTATGGCGGCAGCGCTGCATTACACCGCGCTGGTTGAGGATGCCGCCCGGCTCGGCGAGCTGTTCTGCGCGGCGATGGACCTTGCCAAGCTGGAACTGCGGCTTGAAGTCGTGCGCACAGATTCCTGTCGCAAGTTCCACGCCGACTACGTTACCGCGCGTCTGATCACGACCTATGTCGGCGAAGGCACCGATTGGCTGGACGAAAATGATGCCGCCCGCGTCGCCGCAGGCGAAACACCCCGGCATATTAATCGCCTCGCCCCATTCGATATCGGGCTGTTCAAGGGCAAGCTCGCGACCGAGCGCCCCGCGATCCACCGCTCACCGCCGATAGCCGGGACGGGCGCCGCGCGGCTGCTGCTGGTGCTCAACCCGGCAGGTAAGTCAATCGCCGATGGGGCCGATTCGGGTCTTTCGCCGCCTCCGCATCTGGCCTAACAGCCCCCCATGCGCCTGCGGGCGCGATCCACTCCGATGGCCGCCGCTGCCTTCGTGCGCGCCGCCCATCGCTCGCAAGAGGTATCTGTTTGATGAAGAAGTTCCTGCTCGCCGGGGTCTCCGCCCTCATGATTGCCGCTCCCGCTGCGGTCCAAGCCGACGAAGGCATGTGGCTGCCGAGCCAGACCGGCGCTATCGCCGACGCAATGAAAGCCGCCGGGCTTGAACTCGACGCCAAGACCCTCGGCGATCTTCAGCGCCCGCCGCTGACCGCGATTGCTTCACTGGGTGGCTGTTCGGCTGCGTTCCTGTCGCCCGAAGGTCTGGTTGCGACCAACCACCACTGCGTTGCCGGATCACTTCAGTACAATTCTTCGCCCGAGAATGATTACCTCACCAACGGCTTCCTCGCGAAGACGCTGGGTGACGAACTCCCCGCAGCCCCCGGCAGCCGCGTCTACGTGATCGAAGACCTGCGCGATGTCTCCAAGGACATGCTCAAGGGCGCCGACAAGCTCGAAGGCCGTGCGCGCTATGACCGCTTGCAGGCCAACCGCACCGCGCTGATCGAGGCGTGCGAAAAGCAGGCCAACCGCCGCTGCGATGTGCGCGCCTATTTCGGCGGACAGCAGTACTGGCTCCAGCAGCAGCTTGAGATCAAGGACGTGCGCCTGGTCTATGCCCCCGCTGCGGGCGTGGGCAATTTCGGCGGCGAGAAGGATAACTGGATGTGGCCGCGCCACACCGGCGACTTCTCGTTCTACCGCGCTTACGTCGCCCCCGATGGCTCGTCGGCGCCGTTTGCCAAGGAGAACGTGCCGTTCAAGCCCAAGGCTTGGCTCCCCATCGCGAAGGAAGGCGTGAAGGACGGCGACTTCATCATGGTCGCCGGCTTCCCCGGTACTACGGAGCGCCTGCGCTCGGCTGAGGAAGCGCGCTTCTATTACGAGGAACTCTATCCCTATCAGCAGGCAATGCTGGCCGAATATGGCGACATGATCGACGCGCTGACCGCAGGCAATCAAGCCGCCACCATCGCCTATGCCGCCACGCTTCAGGGCGTAGAGAACTACGAAAAGAAGATCGCTGGCCAGATGGCGGGCGCCGATGCCATCTCTCTGGTCGAAAAGAAGCAGGCCGAAGAAGCCGGCTTCCGCGCGTGGATCAAGGCTGATCCCAAGCGCGAGGCGCAGTACGGCGCAGCGCTGGCCGAACTCGACACGCTGATCGCGACCAGCAACGCCGAAGCGCTGGCCGATGCCAAGCGCGGAATGCTAGGCCGCGGACAGCTTTATGGTGCGGCCCGCCAGCTGTATCGCTGGGCGAACGAACAGGCCAAGCCCGACAAGCAGCGCGAACCCGGCTATCAGGAACGTGACCGCGCCTTCATGACGCAAGGGATGCAGCGGATCGAGCGGCGCTATGTTGCCGAGATCGACAAGGCGATCTGGGAAGACGGCATCGCCGAATACCGCACCCTGCCCGCCGAACAGCGCAGCGCCAGCTTCGATGCCTTCATGGAAGGCCGCGACCTTGCGGCGTTCTATTCCGCGACCGAACTCGGCAACACCGCCAAGCGGATGGAGTGGATGGGCAAGTCTCCCGCCGACTTCAAGGCATCGAGCGATCCCTTCATCCAGCTGGCGGTCGCCACCTATGACGAAGCGATGGCCAACGAAGCGGAAGAAAAGGCTCGTTCGGGCGAAGTCCAGAAGGCCCGGTCGAAGGTGATGGAAGCGCGCCTTGCCTATGCCGCATCGCAGGGCAAAACCATGTATCCCGACGCCAATGGCTCGCTGCGCTTCACCTATGGCAAGGTGACGGGCAAGGCGGTTGACGGGCAGGCCTGGTCGCCCTTCACCACCGCCGAAGGCATCGTCGCCAAGCATACCGGTCGCGGCGAATTCGACGCGCCCGACAAGATGATCGAGCTGATCAAGGCGAAGGATTACGGCCGCTGGGCCGCGCCGGAATTGGGCACCCTGCCGGTCGATTACCTGTCGACCGTGGACATCACCAACGGCAACTCCGGCTCCTCGACGCTCAATGCGCGCGGCGAGTTCGTGGGCCTTGCATTTGACGGCACGATCGAAGGCGTGGTGTCGGACTGGATGTATGATCCCAAGATCAACCGCACGATCCACGTCGACAGCCGCTTCATGCTGTGGACCATGGAAAAGGTCGACGGCGCGGACCGTCTGCTTAAGGAAATGGGCGTCACGGCTGAGTAAAATTTGAATAAGTATGCGGCGCGTGGGATTTCCGCGCGCCGCCTGCTATTGCCTCCCCTGCGCTTGCATTGAGACGGGGAGAGTATGATGCACGAAGTGGTGGTGGTCGACATCGGCGGCACCCATGCCCGGTTCGCGATCGCCAGTATTGGCGCGGACGGGGCCATCGCGCTCGACACGCCCGAAACGCTCCACACCGCCGATCACGCCAGCTTCCAGACCGCATGGCAGCATTTCCGCGAATTGCGCGGCGGCACCCTGCCCGCGGCGGTCAGTATGGCGATTGCCGGGCCGGTCGGCAGCCCCGGCAACCTCAATCCGGTCATCCGTTTCACCAACAATCCGTGGATCATCCGCCCGGCGCTCATCAATGAAAAGCTGGAGGTGGAGCGCTTCACCCTCGTCAATGATTTCGCCGCCGTCGCCCATGCGGTTGCGCGGGCGGATGACAGCCAGTTCCTGCACCTCGCTGGTCCTGAGCAACCGCTGGGGAGCGAAGGCACGATCAGCGTGATTGGCCCCGGCACCGGCCTGGGTGTCGCCCATCTTTATCGTTCGGGAAGCGATTACCGCGTGCAGGCGACCGAGGGCGGGCATATCGACTTTGCCCCCTTGGACAGCATCGAGGACGCGATCCTCGCCCGGCTGCGCAGCCGCCACAACCGCGTTTCGGTGGAGCGCGTGGTGGCCGGCCCCGCGATTGTCGACATCTATGAAGCGCTCGCCGCGATGGAGGGTCGTAGCGTGCCCGAACTTGATGCGATCACCATCTGGGGCCTTGGCACCAGCGGCGAAGACAGCCTTGCCGCAGCCGCCGTAGACCGGTTCTGCCTGTCGCTAGGGTCGGCAGCGGGCGATCTCGCCCTCGCGCAAGGCGGCTTTGCCGGCGTGGTGATCGCAGGCGGCCTTGGCTACCGCATCCGGGACACGCTGCTAACCTCGGGCTTTGCCGCGCGGTTCAAGGCCAAGGGGCGGTTTGAAAGCCTGATGGCGAATATCCCGGTCAAGCTGATCGTCCACCCTCAGCCCGGTCTGTTCGGCGCAGCGGCGGCCTTCGCCTCCGAACACGCATGAAGACCATTGCCGCCCTCGAAGCCCGGCTGGGCGAACTGCACCAGCGCACGCGCGAAACGCCGCTTTTCAACCCGGTGTTCCAGCTATCGCTCGACCTGTCGCGCGCGCTGGAGGGGGACGAGCTGACCCTCGATGATTTGACCGCACTGGTGGCGGAACTGGAATGCGACGGGCTGAAAGCGCGCGCGGGCAAGCTGCGCACGTTGCTCGCCCCGCCGCAGCAGCCTTCTCCGCTAGCGGGCGAAGACGAGGATTTCGAAGCCTTCGCCGCACGCTGGGAACGCCCGCAACTCCACGCCGTCTTCACCGCACATCCAACCTTCCTGCTCGCCCCTGCGCAAGCCGAAGCGGTCGCCGCTGCGGCATCGGGCGATGATGACACCGCCGCCTGCGCCGTGCCATCCACCCGCACCGCCGTGACGCTCGATCATGAACACCGCGCCGCGATGGACGCCATGGCCCGCGCGCAGGACGCGCGCGATGTGATCGTTGCGCGCTTGCTGGAGGAAGCGCGCAGCCGCTGGCCGCAGGCTTGGCGCGCGCTGCGCCCGATGCCGTTCCGCTTCGCCAGCTGGGTCGGGTACGACATGGATGGGCGCACCGATATCGGCTGGCATACCTCGATCGCCTTCCGGCTACAGGAAAAGGCCGAGCGGTTGGCGCGTTACACCGCCAGTCTGGAAGCGATTGATGCAGCCCACCCGCTGCTCGCCACCCTCAAGCCGGCAGCCGCCTTTGCCGCCGCGCGGGCCGAGGACTTTTCTGCCGATCTATCGAGCGCAGAGGCCCTTGCTGCGGCTGCCAACCACCTGACCACGCACAGCGCTGATAACCTGCTGTCGCTGACGCCGTTGATCACCACGCTGGAAGCCGAGGCCGAGACAGCCGATCCCACCCGCGCCGTCCGCCTCCTCACGCTCGCAGCCGCGATGCGCGCGGACGGGCTGGGAATGGGCTGGATCCACTTCCGGGTGAACGCCAAGCAACTCCACAACGCCATCCGCCGCCGTCTTGCCGATGACGAGGCGATCGACCTCGCCAGCAAGGGCGCAATTGCCACCCTGCGCCGGATGGTCGACGAGGCGCAGCCCTTGCGCACCAATTTTGCCGCCCTCGCCACCGAAAGCTCGACCGCGATCCGGCAGTTTCTAGCGATGGCGCAGATCCTCAAGCATATTGATGCCGACGCGCCGATCCGGATGCTGGTGGCCGAGTGCGAACAGCCTGCCACGGTGCTCTCCGCGCTCTATTTCGCCAAGCTGTTCGGGGTCGAGGACAAGGTCGATGTCTCGCCCCTGTTCGAGACCGAGACCGCTCTGGAGCATGGCGGCCGCTTCCTCGACGCCCTGCTGGCCGAGCCCGCCTACCGCGCCTACGCCCGCCAGCGGGGGCGCGTGGCGGTGCAAACCGGCTTTTCGGATGCAGGCCGGTTTGTCGGGCAGGTGCCCGCCGCCCTCGCCATTGAGCGCCTGCAAGGCCGCCTCGCCGAGGCGATGGCCGCTAACGGGTTGTCCGACATCGCCGCGCTGGTGTTCAACACCCACGGCGAAAGCATGGGCCGCGGGGCGCATCCGGCGTCGTTCCGCGACCGGCTCGAATGGCCGCTCTCCCCTTGGGCCCGGCGGCGGTTTGCGCGGGCGGGCGTCCGGCTGGAGCCGGAGGTCAGCTTTCAGGGCGGCGACGGTTACTTGTTTTTCGCCACGCCCGAACTGGCGCTCGCCACCCTCACCCGGATCGCCGAACTGCGCCCGGCCGAAACCGACCTCGCCGCGCCGGCTGACCCATTCTACCACCGCACCGACCTGAGCCTCGATTTCTACCGCGCGGTGAAGGAGCATCAGGGCGATCACCTCGCCAGCCGCACCTATGCCCGCGCGGTGACGGCTTTCGGGCTGGGCCTGCTCAACCCCACCGGCAGCCGGGTCTCGCGCCGTCAGTCGGACATCAACGCCGATCGCGAAATGAGCCTCAGGCAGATCCGCGCGATCCCGCACAACGCGATTCTCCAACAGCTCGGCTACCCGGTCAACGTCATCGCCGGGATCGGCAGTGCAGCCGATAGCAACCGCGAGGAAATCGCCGCTCTGCTGACCGATAGTCCGCGCGGAAGCCAAATCCTGCGGCTGGTGCGCTCCGCCAATGCGCTCGCCAGTATCAAAACCGTGGCGGCTTATGGCGAGCTATTCAACTCGGCCTATTGGGCGAGCCGCACCTATCGCGGGACCGAGGATCACCTTGCAGGAAGCTGCGCGGCGCTGGCGGAATATCTCGTCGGCGATGACCGGACGGGGGTGTTCCGCCGCCTCGCCTCGCGCCTCAGGATTGACGCGATCAAGCTGCACCGGCTGACCGATCTGCTACCGGACGAAGCACCAAGCGAAGCCCGTGAACATGTGCGCCGCCGCATCGGGGTGTTGCAGGCGCTGCGGCTCGCGCTGCTCCAGCATATGTTCCTGAAAGCGGTGGCAGTTCCGGCCTTCAGCCGCGCTAATGACATCAGCCGCCGCGATGTCATTGAAATGGTGATGACTTTGCGCGTTGACGAAGCGCTTGCCCAGCTGCGCCGTGCTTTCCCGGTGCGGATACCCGGCCCGCGCGACTTCCCCTTGGATGAGCAGAGCGACTACCCCGATGGCGGCGAGGAAGGCTACGGCGCGATCGAGCGTGACTTCATGACGCCCATCGCCCGCGCGCAGGAACTGTCGCTGAGAATTTCGACCGCGATCGCCAACGAATTTGGCGCGCACGGGTAGAGACGGGATGGCGGCGCAGCCGCAGTAAGGTTCGCGCCAAGCAGCCAAGAGGCCAAGAGCGGGCACCTTGGCGCGGCCATTCCGGACATCTTGGCATCCTTGGCGGCTTGGCGCGAACCCCTTGGAGGCCTGCGGCGGCAACGGCAGGTCGCCTTTCCACCACCTGCGGTGCTCCCCCTCTCCTCGAAGCCAAGCTGTCCCGCAGGGACAACGGGAGGACTACTTCGCAGTGCTTCCGCGCGCGACCAGTTTGACCGGGACGCGGCGTCGGGCGGCCTCGCCTTCGTCGAGCACCGCCTCGACCAGCGCCACACCGGCCTCCGCCGGGTCAGGAGCAATTGTGGTCAAGGGCGGGCGGCTGAACCGGCCGGCGACCAGATCGTCGAAGCCCATCACGCCGACTTGGCTGGGCACCGCGATATCGGCGGCGGCGAAGGCCTCGATCGCGCCCAGCGCCATCGCATCGCAGGCGGCGAAGACCGCGTCGATATCCTCCCCCCGTTCGATCAGGCGGCGCGCGGCGCGGCGGCCTTCCTCTTCGCGGGTAGGCGCGTTGACGGTGGGGGCTAAGCACGGCTCCAACCCCGCCGCGCGCATCGCTTCGGCGTAACCTTCATAGCGTTCGGTGAATTGCACCTGCGGCGTGTTCAGCGCGCCGAGGAAGCACGGACGGCGGTATCCGGCGGCGAGCAAGTGCTCGACTGCGAGCCTTCCGGCAGCGCGGTTGTCCGAGCGCACCCAGTCCAGCTCGTCGAAGGGCGATCCCCAATAGGCGACCTTGCGCCCATCGCCATCGAGCGCACGGAAATGTTCCCACGCGGGCGCATTGGTGGTGGTGCCGATCACCACGAGGCCATCGGCCCGGCCCTGTTCCTGGTAATGGCCGAAGAAATCCTCGGGGCGCGCCTGAAAGCTAACCAGCGTCTCGAACCCGCGTTCCGACGCGGCGACACAAACGCTACCCAGCAAGGCATAGGCAAAGGGATTGATGCTGGCGGCATTGTCGCCCTCGCGGCAGATCACCACGACCGCGAGCGTCCCGGTCGATCCCCTGCGCAGCCGCGCGGCGCGTTCATCGACGAAATATCCCAGCGCTTCGGCCGCCTCGATCACCTTGCGCCGGGTGGCTTCGGCGATGGCAGGCGAACCGGACAGCGCGCGGCTGACGGTCGGCTGGCTAACGCCTGCCCGCTCCGCCACATCGAACGATGTCGGTCGTCTGCGTGATCCCCCGCTCATGGCTCAGGCTTCTAGGGCCTCAGGGCGTGCGGGTGCAAGCGTATGCGTGCATGGGGCATGCATTGCTATTCGCACTGGATTTGTGCGTGCGGGTCTTGCAAATCGGAAGCAGCGCGCGGATTGTGAACGTTAGCAGAAAAGATTTGGCGCTAAGGGAGAGAGCGACAATGGCAATGGCACCGGGAGTGGGCGCGGCGACCGCCGTGGGGGATGGCGCGAGCGACGACCGCCAGGTGCATGCCCCGGGCCTCAACTATTTCGTCTTCGCGCTGTTCTTCATCTTTGGCGGCATCACGTCGCTGAACGATGTGATCCTGCCCAAGCTGCAGGAGCTGTTCACGCTCAGCTACACCGAAGCGATGCTGGTGCAGTTCTGCTTTTTCACCGCCTATCTGCTGATCGGCATCCCCGGCGCAGAGCTGGTCAAGCGGGTCGGCTATATGCGCGGCGCGGTGGTCGGGCTGCTGACCATGATGTGCGGGTGCCTGTTGTTCATTCCTGCCAGCCAGACCGCGACCTATGGCCTGTTCCTCGCCGCGCTGTTCATTCTGGCGAGCGGCGTTGTGGTGGTGCAGGTTGTCACCAATCCGCTGATCAGCCTCCTCGGGCCGCAAAAGACGGTGCACAGCCGTCTGACCTTTGCGCAGGCGTTCAACAGCCTTGGCACCACGATTTTCCCGCGCGTCGGATCGGGTCTGATCCTCGGCGGGCTGGCGGGCGTGTCGGCGAAGGAGCTGAGCGGCGCGGAGCTTGACGCCTATCGCACAGCGGAAAGCGCCGCGATTGTGTCGACCTATATCGGCCTAGCCGTGGCGCTGGCGGTCATCGCGGCGGTGGTGTGGGTCTATCGCAACAAGCTGCCGCATGATGCCAGTGCCGCACGCGATGCAGCGCTGACGACGCCGGGGCGCTATGTGGCGGGTCTGGCACCCATCATCATCGGTGGCTGGATGGTGATCCAAGGCAATGAACTGCCCGGCATTGCACTGCTGATGGCAGGCCCGGCGATCTGGTTGTGGGGCAACCCGCTACTGACGCGCACGCGATTCAGCTACGGCGCGCTTTGCATTTTCCTTTATGTCGGCGCTGAAGTCGCGATCGGATCGCTGATCGTCGGCTATCTGATGCAAACCCACGTTATGGGCCTGACCGAGCGGGCGGCGGGCGACCTGATCTTCCTTTATTGGGGCGGCGCGTTGGTCGGCCGGATCATCGGCTCGGCTGTGCTGCGCTTTGTCAGCCCTGGCCTAGTGCTCGTCGGCGTTGCCGCAGGGGCGATCCTGCTGGTGCTGTTCTCGACCAACATGACGGGCACGACGGCGGGATACAGCCTGCTGGCGGTGGGCCTGATGAATTCGATCATGTTCCCGACGATCTTCAGCCTCGCTTGCGAAAAGTTGGGCGCGCGGGCCGCGGACGGATCGGGGATCATCAACATCGCCATTTTCGGCGGCGCTGTGATCCCGCTGCTGACCGGGATTCTGGCCGATGCCAGCGGCAGCATTGGCACCGCGATGATCCTGCCGATTATCTGCTATGCCATCATTGGTGGCTTCGGGTTCTACGCGCGCAGGGCTGCATGAAGCCCATGCCCGCTTGAATAAGTATGCGCGAAGCTGGCAGGTAAGCGCCCGTGCGCCTAGGTAGGGCGCACGAGAAAAAGGGCCATCCGCCATGAGCTTCACCGCTGACCGCCTGCTGCTGTTCGGAGCCACCGGCGACCTTGCCCAGCGTATGCTGCTGCCCAGCCTGTTCGCGCTCGATGCCGATGGGTTGCTCGCGCCCGATCTCAAGATCATCGGCACGGCGCGCAGCAGCATGTCCGATAGCGAATACCGCAATTTCGCTCGCGCGGCGCTGGAGAAGTATCTCCCGGCTGATCGGCGCGGGCGCATGGCGGAGTTCATGAACCGCCTGTCCTACCAGCCGCTCGATGCGACGACGCTGGAAGGTTATGACGCGCTCGCGGCAAAGGTCGGCACGCCTGCGCGCGGCCTCGCGATCTTCCTCTCGACCGCGCCGAGCCTGTTCGGCCCCACGATCAAGGGCCTTCAATCGGCGGGCCTGACGGGCGAGAATGTGCGGATGTGCCTCGAAAAGCCGCTCGGCACAGACCTCGCCACCAGCCGCGAGATCAATGACGCAGTGGCGGGGGCCTTCCCCGAAAGCCGGATTTTCCGGATCGATCACTATCTCGGCAAGGAGACGGTACAGAACCTACTGGCGCTGCGGTTTGCCAACATCATGTTCGAGCCCTTGTGGAATGCCGCCCACATCGACCACGTGCAGATCACCGTGGCCGAGACCGTCGGCCTCGAAGGCCGCGTCGCCTTCTACGACGATGCCGGCGCGATCCGCGACATGGTGCAGAACCATATGCTGCAACTCCTCGCGCTGGTCGCAATGGAGCCGCCTGCGCATTTCGATGCGACAGCTGTGCGCGATGAAAAGGTGAAGGTGCTGCGCGCCTTGCGTCCCGTCTCCGCCAGCGAGACCGTCACCGGCCAATATCGCGCGGGCGCGATCACTGGGCAGGCGGTGCCCGGCTATGACGAGGAGTTGGGCAAGGATTCCGACACCGAAACCTTCGTCGCGATCAAGGGCCACGTCGATAACTGGCGCTGGAAGGGCGTGCCCTTCTACCTGCGCACCGGCAAGCGCCTGCCCAAGCGTGTGACCGAAATCGTGATCCAGTTCCGCTGCGTCCCGCACTCGATCTTCGCGGGCAAGGGCGCGACGATGCAGCCCAACCGGCTCGTGATCGGCATCCAGCCCGAAGAGAACATCACGCTGTCGCTGATGGCCAAGGTGCCGGGCCTCGACCGCGAAGGCATCCGCCTGCGGCAGGTGCCGCTCAATATCGCCATGCCCGATGTGTTCAGCGGCGCGGTGCGGCGGATTGCCTATGAGCGCTTGCTGCTTGATCTGGTTGAGGGTGATCAGACCCTGTTCGTCCGCCGCGATGAGGTCGAGGCGCAGTGGGAATGGGTCGATGCGATCCGCGCCGGGTGGGAGGCGGAAGGCCTCACCCCCAAAACCTATACCGCCGGTAGCTGGGGGCCGAGTGCGGCCATCGCGCTGGCGGAACGCGACGGAGTGACGTGGCATGAGTAACCTCAACGACACCCTCCACAAGGTCACGCAGCGGGTTATCGAGCGATCAAGGGCGAGCCGCAATGCCTATCTCGATCTGATCCGCCGCGAGGGCGACAATATGGGCGAGCGCAATGCCGTGTCCTGCTCGAACCTTGCCCATGCCTATGCTGGCGCGCTGGAGGATCAGGCGACGCTGGTATCGGGCCGGGGCGCGAATATCGGGATCGTCACCAGCTACAACGATATGCTGTCGGCCCACCAACCCTATGGCCGCTATCCTGACCGGTTGAAGATCTACGCCCGCGAGATCGGCGCGACGGCGCAGGTCGCTGGCGGCACCCCGGCGATGTGCGACGGGGTGACGCAGGGCGAGATTGGCATGGAACTGTCGCTGTTCAGCCGCGACGTAATCGCGTTGTCGGCGGCAGTGGCCTTGAGCCACGCGATGTACGACGGCGCACTGATGCTCGGGATCTGCGACAAGATCGTGCCGGGACTGCTGATGGGCGCGCTCAGGTTCGGTCACCTGCCGACGATCTTCGTGCCCTCCGGCCCGATGCCCACCGGCATTCCCAACAAGGAAAAGCAGCGCGTCCGCCAGCTCTATGCCGAAGGCAAGGCGACCCGCGCCGAACTGCTGGCGAGCGAGATGGCGAGCTATCACTCGCCCGGCACCTGCACCTTCTTCGGCACGGCCAATTCGAACCAGATGATGATGGAGATGATGGGCCTGCACATTCCGGGCAGCGCCTTCATCCAGCCCGGAACGCAGCTGCGTCAGGCGCTCGACCGTGAGGCGGTGCACCGTGTCGCAGCGCTTGGGCGCAAGGGCGACGATTACCGCCCGCTCGGCCTCTGCGTGGACGAAAAGGCAGTGATCAACGCCGCGGTCGGCCTGCTGGCGACCGGCGGCTCGACCAATCACGCGATCCACCTGCCCGCCATGGCGCGCGCGGCGGGCGTGATCTTCGACTGGGACGACCTTTCCGAACTGTCCCACGCCGTCCCGCTGATCGCGCAGGTCTATCCCAATGGCTCTGGCGATGTGAACAATTTTCACAGCGCGGGCGGCATGGGCTATGTCATTGGCGAGCTGCTGGGGGCGGGTCTGGCCCACCCCGACATTCTCACCGTCGGGCGCGGCGATTTCAGCGACTATGCGCGCGAGCCGGGACTTGAAGGCGAGGAATTGGTCTGGCGCGAGGTTGGCCCCAGCATGGACGACACCATGCTCCGCCCGGTCAGCAATCCCTTCAAGCCTGATGGCGGGATGCGGCTGCTGCAAGGCAATCTCGGCCGCGCCTGTTTCAAGACCTCGGCGGTGGACGAGAGCCGCTGGACCATCGAAGCGCCATGCCGCGTGTTCGAGGATCAGGCGAGCGTCGCTGCCGCTTTCAAGGCGGGCGAGCTTGACCGCGATGTCGTGGTGGTCGTGCGCTTCCAGGGGCCGCGCGCCAACGGGATGCCGGAACTTCACAAGCTGACCCCAGCGCTGGGCGTGTTGCAGGATCGCGGGTTCAAGGTCGCGCTGGTCACTGATGGCCGGATGTCGGGCGCTTCCGGCAAGGTGCCTGCGGCGATCCATTGCACCCCCGAAGCATTGGGCGGCGGCCCGCTGGCGCGGCTCCGCGATGGCGATGTCGTGCGGGTTTGCGCGGCGACGGGCGATCTCAACACCGATGCCGATTTGGCCAACCGGGAACCTGCGCGCGATCCGATTGCAGACAGCGGCACGGGCCGTGAATTGTTCGGCATGATGCGCCGCTTCGCTGACGGAGCCGAACAAGGCGCCAGCGCGATGCTGGCCACCGGAGGAATGTAGCCAATGAATATCGACGCCATCATGCGCACCGCGCCGGTGATCCCCGTGATCGTGATCGACGATGTCGAGCACGCCGTCCCGCTCGCCGAAGCGCTGGTGGCGGGCGGATTGCGGGTGCTTGAGGTCACTTTGCGCACCCCCGCGGCGCTCTCCGCGATCCGGGCGATGAAGCAGGTGCCGGGCGCGATTGTCGGTGCGGGGACGGTGACCGGGGTTGCCGATCTCAACAAAGCGCTCGCGGCAGGTTCCGAATTCATCGTCTCCCCCGGCCTGACCGACAAGCTCGGCAAGGCGGCGGTGGCGGCGGGTGTGCCGTTCCTTCCCGGCATCGCGAATGCGGGCGACATCATGCGCGGATTGGAATTGGGCCTTGATCGCTTCAAGTTCTTCCCGGCGATGGCGGCAGGCGGACTGCCTGCGCTGAAAGCACTGGCCGCACCCTTCAGCCAGTGCCGCTTCTGCCCGACAGGCGGGATCAGCTTGGACAACGCGGCCGAGTGGCTCGCCTTCGATCCGGTGCTGTGCGTCGGCGGCAGCTGGGTCTCGCCCAAGGGCGCTCCGGACAAGGCGGTGATCGAGGCGCTGGCGCGCGAGGCTTTCGGCTTACGCTAACGCGCGCTGCGCCAGCATCATCGCGCCGGTGATCCCGGCTTCGCTGCCGAGCCGAGGGCGGATGACTCGGTGGCGGGCGGTGCCGGGCAGGTAGCCTGCATCAAGCTCACGGGCGCGCTGGGCAACCCGCTCGACGAGGCCGGGCGTGTTCGCCACGCCGCCGCCAACCACCACGTCCTCGACCGCGACGCTGGCGAACAGCACGTGGCAGGCTTGCGCAATATAATCGGCGATGATCTCGTGGCCGGGGTGATCAGCGGGGAGATGCGAGAGGGACATGCCCCAGCGCGCCATGATCGCCGGACCGCTGGCGAGGCCTTCGAGGCAATCGCCGTGGCTTGGGCAGGTGCCGGGGAAGTCGCGATCCTCGGGGTGACGGCGCGGGTAGATGTGGCCGACCTCAGGATGGGCGATGCCGTGGACCGGCTGGCCATCGAGCACCAACCCGCCGCCGATCCCGGTGCCGACTGTGAGATAGGCGAGGCTGCCCCCCGCCGATCCGGACGCCGCATGTTCGGCCAGAGCTGCCGCGTTGACGTCAGTGTCGAACCCCACCGGCACGCCCAGCACTCCGCCGAAGTATCCCGCGATGTCGCAATCTGCCCAACCCGGCTTGGGGGTGGTAGTGATGAAGCCCCAGCGCGGCGAGGTGCGGTCGAGTTCGACCGGGCCGAAGCTGCCGATGCCGAGTGCGGTGATCCCGCCCTGCCCCGCGAGCCATTCCGCCGCCTCGGCCAGGGTGGTCTCGGGATCGCGGGTCGGGATGGTGTGGCGCGCGGCGATCCGGTCATGCGAAGGGCCAACCGCAAGCACGAACTTGGTGCCACCCGCCTCGATCGCGCCCAGCATCAGGCGACCTGCTCTGCCGCGTGGACACTCGCCCGCTCGCCATCCAGCGCCAACCGGAGCAAGGGCGCGGGTACGCCGCCAAAACTGCCATCGGGCAGCACATCGACAAAGCTGCAAACCGTCAACGAGGCGTCGACGAACCAGCTATAAGTCTGCAACGGCCGGTCAACCGGATTGGCGAGCACCAGTCCCGTTCCGTTCAACGGCCGCCACGGGCCTACCATGCTGTCTGCCACCATCCCGTATAACCCCCCAGGCGCATGGCGCAGATCGGGCGCGAAGGTCGCTGTCTGCGTCGACCAGAAGGCGTAGTAATGTTTCGCGTGATACACCAGATGGGCACGCTCTAACTCGTTGTTGACGCCCTCTGCATGGAGGCAAGGCGGCATCAGGATCCATCCGTTTGCGCCCTTCAGTGCTAAGCCAAACGCCCCGTTGAACGCACTGCCAGACCCTGCAAGCGAGGCGGTAAAGGCGAGGTATTCACCGCCGTCAGCCGGATCACGGAAATAGGCCGGATCGCGGAATGCCTTGATCTTTCCGGCCTCGCCCTCATGGGCATCGGCGGGCATGTAATGCGGGCCATATCCCGTCACCAGCGAGGTAGGAAACGACCATTCGGCAGGCCACCCATCCGGTCCCAGAGGCGCGCTGGCCGACCACAGTTCCTGCTGGTAGCCCCCGGCCCGCTCGGCCGTTCCAGCGGCGGTGAAGAACAGTGTGACCGCGCCCTGATCGAGCAGCGCGGAGCCTGCCCATTCGCGTTCATAGGGGATCTCAAAATCGGGCAAGACCGGGCCGAGATCATGCCAAGCCCCGCCCAGCCGCTCGATCCAGTGAATCTTCGCTTCGAAATGACGGAGCGCCGGATCGCCGCGATTAGGGGCGGTCAGGGCCATCCACAGCTCCCGCCCCGCGATCAGCCCTCGCGCGCCGTGCGCGTCCTGCACCGGCCACATATCCCAGTAGAGCAGCCCTGCATCCAGACCCGAACGGCCGGGCGTCACAACCGGCGGAATGACGCCGCCCTGCCCCGGCTCAATCCGGCCCACGTGATCGGCTGTCCAGGCGCTCGTCATGGCGGCAATCTATCCCAATTCGTGCAACAAGAAACAGGCTGGCCGCCGGGGAGAATGGCGGCCAGCCCGTGTGCTTCGGGTGAGACTCCTAGAAGTCGAACCGCACCGAAGCGAGTACCGTGCGCCCGGCAATCGAGCGCGCCCGCACGATGCCATTGGCGGGGATCGAACCTTCCTCCGCCTCGGTGAAGCCGGTGGCGTTGAACAGGTTCTGTGCGTTCAGACCCACCTCGATCCGTTCAATCGGGCGGAAGGCCAGGAAGGCATTCACCTGAGCGAAGGCCGGCAGCACCAGATCGTTGTTGTCCTGCGTGAAGCTTTCGGTGGTGCCGACCACGTTGGCGCCGATGGTGAACATGTCGGCGTCATATTGGGCGGTCGCCTGATAGACGAGATCGGCCTGACGGCGCGGCGTGTTGCCGATGGTATTGGCCGCCAGCGCGTCGACGATCTCGGCATCGGTCCAGGTGGCCCCGGCCGACAGCGTGAACGGGCCGGTGCGATAGGCGCCTTCCAGTTCGATCCCGTAGGCTTCGTATTCGGTGTCGAACAGTTCCAGCGGGGCGAGTTCGACATTGGTTTCCGCCGTCTTGGCAAAGAACCCAGTGGCGAACAGCGACAGGCCATTGGCCTGATACTTCAGCCCCATTTCCAGCTGATCGACCGTGGCAACCACGCCCTGATCGCCGCCCGGCAGGCTGCCGTCGACCGCGCTCACCGCGGGCGAGAACAGGCTGCGATCCGCCGTGTGGCGGCCGCCTTGGCTGTAGCGGGCGAAGACGCCCAGATCATCGGTCACAAGGTAGTTCGCGCCCAGCGAGAAGCTGAAGTAATCGAACTCGTAATTGACCGGCCGCGCATTGCCGAGCGGCAGGATCGCGGTCTGCGCTTCAGCCGGGCTGATCGTGCCGTTGCGGTTGAAGTCGAAACTGCCGATCCCGGTGCCGAAGCCGCTGTCCGATCCGGTGATCGTCCCGCTGGCATCGCCGTAATCGTAACGGAGCGAGGCATCGATGGTCAGGCGGTCAAGCTCGACCGAGAGCGAGGCGAAGGGCGCGTAGGTGCTGTAATCGACGTCATAGTTCCGGCGGCAGCAATTGCCGAAGAAGCTGGCGCTGTAACCCACGGTGCCATTCTGCGTGACGAGGTTGCCGCCTGCGTTGCGGATGTCGACCAGCACGGCCTGCCCATCGCCCTGAACCGTCTGGACATGGCTGGTCCACAGCCAGTCGGTGTTGATCGACTGGCGCGACAGGTAGAAGCCGCTGGTGAAGTTGGCCGTGCCGCCGCCAATGTCGAACGCCTTGTTGACGCGGAAATCATTGGTGACGTTGTCGAGGCTGTTCAGACGGACATTGAACACCACGATATTGGCAAGGAGCCCATTGCCGCCGATGGTCGAAGCATTGGCGTTCTGCCCGGCATTCGGCCCGCTGGCGAAGACGATGCTGGAACCCGCACCGCCGATGCCATTGGCAATGTTCTGCGCGGTGTCCGCGCCCGCCGGGAAGGGCGATTGGAAGCTGCCCGAATTGTCGGCAAAGCGGAACCGGTTGGTCAGCGTCCAGCCGCCACCCACGTCGATCTCGCTCTCGATCCCGAAGGCGAGGCTTTGTACCGATAGGCCATCGCGGAAATCGTAGCTCGCCGGATTGTTGTTGCCATCGAGCGACTGGGCGGGGGTCAGGAACGGGCTGTAAAGCGATGCGGTGCGCGGGTCGAAGCCGGCAATCGCCTGATAGTCGGGGTTGCCGCCGCTGCCTGTCACCCGCACCGGTTGCGGCAGGATGGTGGGGGTGCGGTCGTCGAGATACTTGGCGTGGAAGCGGATGTAGCCGCCGTCGAATTCCTTGGTGATGTTGGCCTTGATCTGGCCGCCATCATAGCCGTTGTAGCCGATGTCACGCGGGCCCTCGCCCGTGCGATAAAAGCCGCCGACGTGGAAATAGAGATCGTCCGCCAGCGGCGCGCCGTAATCGAAATCGAGCCGGTAGCTCTCGAAATCGAGGCCGACAGAGCCCTGGATCGCGCCGCCTTCCTGCTCGCCCGTCTTGGAGATGAAGTTGATCACCGCGCCCGGTGCGTTCGAGGCGAAGGTCGAGGCCGAACCGCCGCGCACCGCTTCGACCCGGGCGACCGAGCGGTCAGCGCGCAAGAAGTTGTCCGCATTGCCGAAGATGATGTCGCCAAATTCGAGGATTGGCAGACCGTCTTCCTGAAGCTGGATATAGCGCGCGCCGCCGGTCGAGACGGGAATCCCGCGCACTGCGATGTTGGCGTTGCCCTCACCGCCCGAAGCTTCCGAGCGGATGCCCGGGATCTGGCGGATGAGGTCAGCCGAAGACGGCGCGGCAAGGTTGGTGATCGCCTGCGAGCCGATGGTGCTGACCGAGACCGAGCTTTCGATCCGGTTTTGCCCGCGGGCCACCGCCGTGACGATGATTTCCTCGCCTTCGGTTTCGGTCGCGGCATCGGTGGCGGCAACATCCTGTGCCAGAGCCGGGCTCATCAGCAGGCTCGACACGGCTGCACTGGCGCAAAGCGCGGTACGCAATTTCATGGCTTTCTCTCCTCTCGGGTGCGCGCTTCTTTGGCGACGACGATGTAGACCTAACTTTCCTGCAAACGATTGCAACAGGAATCTTGCAATCGTTTGCAAATTGCGTGGAATCGTGTCACTTCAAAAGCACAGCGCGGCGACATGATCGTGCGGGATAGAGGATCGGACAGGCAATCATGATCGATAAGCCACGGCTTTCGTTGCTGCGAATCATCGAGATGAACATCGGCTTCTTCGGCTTGCAGTTCAGCTTTGGACTGCAACAGGCCAATATGGGGCCGATCTACGGCTTCCTCGGCGCGGACGAAGCGACCATGCCGCTGTTGTGGCTGGCAGGCCCGATGACTGGGCTGCTGATCCAGCCGATTGTCGGCGCGATGAGTGATCGGACCAACACCCGGATGGGCCGCCGCACGCCGTACTTCCTGATCGGTGCGGTGATCTGCACGCTCTCGTTGTTCGCCATGCCCTATTCCAGCACCCTGTGGATGGCGGCCAGCCTGCTGTGGATCCTAGACGCGGGCAACAACATCACGATGGAGCCATACCGCGCCTATGTGGCTGACCGGCTGGCCCCCGACCAGCGCTCGACCGGGTTCCTGACGCAGAGCGCATTCACCGGCCTTGCGCAAACCCTGTCATACCTTGCACCAAGCCTGCTGACCGCGGTCGTGGCGCGCGATGTGCTCGACGCCAACGGCATTCCGGTGATTGTGCGGATTGCCTTCATCATCGGTGCGATCCTGTCGATCTCGACCATCGTGTGGTCGGTGTTCCGGGTGCGCGAACTGCCGCTTTCGCCAGAGGAGGAAGCCGACCTTGTCGCCAAACCGCTCACCATCCGCTCCACCTTCGCTGAGATCGGCGCCGCGATCCGCGAAATGCCGCGCCCGATGCGCCAGTTGGCGGGTGCGATGCTGTGCCAGTGGTATGCGATGTTCGCTTACTGGCAGTACATCACCTTTGCCGTGGGCCGCAGCATCTACAACACCAGCGATCCCGCCAGCACCGCCTTCCGCGAAGCGACGCTGACCGCGCAGCAGGCGGGCGCCTTCTACAACTTCATCGCCTTCCTCGGCGCGCTGGTGCTGATCCCGGTGGTCAAGCGCTTCGGTGCGCGCCTTGTCCACGCGGTGTGCCTGGCCGCTTCGGGCGCGGCGATGCTGATGATTCCGGGGGCCTCCACCCCTGCCGCCCTGTTCGTACTGATGCTCGGCATCGGGATCGGCTGGGCCGGAATGATGGGCAACACCTATGTCATGCTCGCCGATTGTATCCCGCCGCAGCGCAACGGGATCTACATGGGCATCTTCAACCTGTTCATCGTCATCCCCATGCTGATCCAGACGCTCACCATGCCGCTGATCTATCGCCCGCTGCTGGGCGGTGATCCGCGCCATGTGCTGATGCTGGGCGGCGTCTTGATGCTGGCGGGCGCGCTGGCTACGCTGTTGGTGGATGCGGGGCACAGGCAGCCACGCACGCAGGGACCGGCGACAAGCTGACGATGGACGAGGACAAGACCACCCGCGTGACGGTGCGCAATATCACCGATCTGGCGCGGCTGGCGGGCGTCTCCCCCGGCACGGTGAGCCGCGCGCTGGCGGGCAAGAGCCTCGTCAACACCAAGACCCGAGAAAAGATCGAAGCGCTCGCCCGCGAACACGGCTTCCGCCCCAACCAGATGGCGAGCGGATTGCGCCGCCAGAAGACCGGCGTGATCGGGGTCGTCATCCCGCTCGGCCACGACAGCCGCCAGCAAATCTCCGACAGCTTCTTCATGACGCTGCTCGGCCACCTCGCCGACGAGCTGACGCGCGAAGGCTATGACCTGATGCTGCGCCGGGTGGTGCCGGAAGACGATGCCGACTGGCTCGACCGCTTTATCGGATCGGGGATGATCGACGGGGTGATCGTGATCGGCCAGTCCGACCAGTTCGACCGGATCGAGGATGTCGCCGACGGCTACGGCCCGATGGTGGTGTGGGGCAACCACACCGAGGGCCAGCGGCACTGCGTGGTCGGCACCGACAACCGCTTGGGCGGGAGGTTGGCAGCCGAACGCCTGATCGCCGCCGGGGCCACTCGCCTCGCCTTCCTTGGTGACACCACCGCGATGGAGTTCGCCGCGCGGTTCGCCGGCGCGCAGGACATCGCCTCGCGCATGGGCTTGCCGCCGATCATTACGCTGCCCACCCACCTGTCACCTGACCGCGCGAGCGAGGAGATCGCCCAGCACCTCGCCGCCCGCGCCAGCCACATCGACGGGATCTTTGCCGCCACCGATACGCTCGCCGCGCTGTGCCTGACCGAGCTGCGCGCCTGCGGGATCGCCGTGCCGGGCGACATGAAACTCGCCGGGTTCGACGACCTGCCGATCGCCCGCCAGACCGTCCCGCCGCTCACCACCGTGCGGCAGGATATCGCAGCGGGCGCGCGCGGGCTGGTCGATCTGCTGCTGCGGCGGCTGGCGGGCGAGAAGACCGAAAGCCTCGTCCTGCCCCCACAACTGGTCGTGCGCGCCACCGCCTGAGGCCCCGCGACTGGTAGGCAAACGCGCCTGCTTGCGATAGGGACGCAGGGATGGACATGGCTGATCTCCTGCAACGCTATTTCGGCACCCGCGATCTGGACGCCGTGTCCCCCGCCGCCCTGCCTGACGGCGTCGAACGGATGCGGGTCGATTTCGGCATGACGCAGGACCGGGGGCAACGCTTTGCCTTGTGGACGCTGCTGATGGTGCTGGGCGATGCCCCCGATCTCGATGTCGCTTTCGCCCACGAGGAAGACCGTGAGGCCGCGCGCAATCTGATGGATATGCTGGCCGCCGCCGCACCAGAATAGGTATAGCGGAACGCCCGCGTAATTTAATTGCAAGCCAAACACCCCGAAACTGTGTAAGGGCCGCTGATCGACGCTCTGCGCGCGGTTGGCCTGGTGGCCCGATCCGCGCTCCGCTGTCCCCCTTGTTTCTCCGCCTGCCCCCTGTGGCGGCGCCCTTGTCTGAAAGCCTTCTCCCCATGCCATTTCCCCAAATCGCCGCTGGCCTCGCCGAGGCCCTGGCCACACGCGGCTATGAAACGCTTACCCCGGTGCAGTCCGCTGTGCTCGAACCGGAAGCGCATGGCCGCGATCTGGTCGTCTCGGCGCAGACCGGCTCGGGCAAGACGGTCGCCTTCGGCCTCGCTTTCGCCGATCAGGTGCTCGAGGAAGATGGCCGCGTGCGCCGCGCCTCCGGCCCGCTGGCGCTGGTGATTGCCCCGACCCGCGAATTGGCGCTGCAAGTCGCGCGCGAACTTGACTGGCTCTACAAGTCGGCAGGGGCCCGCATCGCCACCTGTGTGGGCGGGATGAACCCGCAGGTCGAACGCCGCGCCTTGGCTGGCGGCGCAAGCATTGTCGTGGGCACCCCCGGCCGCTTGCGCGATCACTTGGAACGCGGCGCGCTCGACCTGTCGGCGCTGTCCGCTGTGGTGCTCGATGAAGCGGACGAAATGCTCGATATGGGCTTCCGCGAGGAGCTGGAAGAAATCCTCGACGCGACGCCGGAAGAACGGCGCGTGCTGATGTTCTCGGCCACCATGCCGCGCCCGATCGAGGCGCTGGCCCGCCGGTACCAGCGCGATGCATTGCGCATCCAGACTGGCGGCAGCGAGCGTGGGCATGGCGATATTGCCTATCAGGCGGCCACCGTCTCGCCTTCGGAGATCGAGAACGCGGTGATCAATCTGCTGCGCTTCCACGAAGCGGAAACCGCGATCCTGTTCTGCGCCACGCGGGACAATGTCCGCCATCTGCACGCGACCTTGCAGGAGCGCGGCTTCGGTGTCGTCGCGCTGTCAGGCGAACATTCGCAGCAGGAACGCAACCAGGCGCTTCAAGCTCTGCGCGATCGCCGTGCGCGCGTTTGCGTGGCCACCGATGTGGCCGCGCGCGGGATCGACCTGCCCTCGCTCAGCCTCGTCGTGCACGTGGAAATTCCGCGCGATGCCGAAACGCTCCAGCACCGTTCGGGCCGCACCGGGCGCGCGGGAAAGAAGGGCATCGCGGTCATCATCGTTCCCTTCCCGCGCCGCCGGCGGGTCGAATCGATGCTCCACCATGCCAAGATCAACGCCGAGTGGATCAATGCGCCCAGCCGCGAGGACATCATCGCGCAGGACCGGGTGCGGTTGCTCGACAAGCTGATGCAGCCGGTCGAAGTCACCGATGGTGACCGCGAATTGGCCGACAAGCTGCTCGAAACCAAAAGCCCGCAGGAAATCGCTGCCATGCTGGTGCAGGCGCACCGTGCGTCGATGCCCGAGCCGGAAGAACTGCTGGCGCAATCCGTCGATGCCCAGCGCGCCGCGCAGAAGGATCGTCACCGCGAAGGGTTTGAGGATACGGTCTGGTTCCGGATGGATATCGGCCGCCGCCAGAACGCCGATCCGCGCTGGGTCATGCCGCTGATCTGCCGCCGTGGGCATATCACCCGCAACGAAATCGGCGCGATCCGGATTGCACAGGCAGAGACCTATTTCCAGATCCCCCGCGCCATCGCTGGCAAGTTTGCCGAAGCCATTGCCGCGACGGCGGGCAGTGAGGAAAACGGCGGCTATGTCGCTATCGAGCAATCAAACGAGCCGCCGCGCATGGCCGCGCGCGAGAATGCGAAGCGCGGCAAGCCCAACGGCCCTGCCCCGCAGCGTCCGTTCAAGCCCAAGCCCGCTGGCCCCGGTGCCGCGCCCGGCGCTGGCTTTGCCAAGCCGAAGCATTTCGCCAAGGCAGGCGGCAAGCCGCAGGGCAAGTTCAAAGGCAAGCCCAAGGGCCGCGACTAAACCCTGCTGGGCGCTGGCCTACCAGCGGATCAGGCGGGGCACCGTGATACGGCCAAGCCCCGCCATCGCCAGCACCACCGTGCTGTGCCAAATGCCGATATGGACGATGTCATTGTCCGGGCAGTGGAGCGAGAAGGCAAAGATGCCGAAAGCCCCTGCCGCCACGCCCGCGACCAGTCCGGCGCGGTCTGGCGCGGTCGGGGCGCCGCGCCGTAGCCACAGCACCAGCATTGCGAACACCAGCAGCGAGGCTGCGCCGCCCAGCATCAGGCATTCGCCCCCATGGCGCATGGTCTCGGCAGCGAGCATGTCGCGCCCACGGCTGATGCCGACGATCAGCCCCGCCACGGGCAACAACCCGGTCATCGCCGCCGCCCAGCGCCAGCCGCTGTAGTCGCTACCGACCTGCGGGCGGCTCATCACCACGACGGTGACTGTCGCTGCCAGCGCAAGGCCGAGATAAAGCCCGGTCGCCAGCAGATGCATCGGATTGACGCGCCCCTCCAGCCAATCTGGCCGCAAGCCGAACAAGGCGATCACGACCACCGACGAGAGCGCCGCCGCCGCCAGCGTGGCCGCCATCCCCGCGCCAAAGCGCAGCGGCTTGACCGGCTCGAGGTCGCCAACCAACTCGGCAATCAGGGCATCGGAATTACGCGGCATTATCATTCTTTCTCAATCATATGGGCGAGCTTTTTCAGCCCCCGGTGAATGTTCACTTTGACGAGCGCCTCGCTCTGTCCGGTCGCGGCCGAGGCTTCGGCGATGCTCAGCCCTTCGATCTTCACCAGCGCAATCGCGCGCTCCTGTGCGGGTGGAAGCAGGCCGAGCAGCCGGTCCAAACTGATGCGCGCGGCGACGGCGGGTTCATCGTCCGTGCCGATCAGCTCTTCGCGCAATTCATGCTCGTCAGCGCGGTACAGGCGGCGCAGGTGATCGACCCACCGATAGCGCGCAATCGCGGCCAGCCACGGCAGGAAGGGACGCGAGGGATCCCACGATGCGCGCTTGGTGTGGAGCGCGATCAGCGTTTCCTGCACCAGATCGTCGAGGCTGGAAGGCGCAATCCGGCGGCTGTAATAGCCGCGCAACCAGCGCTGACACGCTTCCAGCAGCGCGGCATAGGCCTGCTTGTCGCCTTGCTGCGACAGCGCCATCAACCGGGCGAGCGAGGCTTCGTCGGCTCTCATGCCCGCCGGTTCGCGGCCGCCGTGCAGGCGGTTACACTGCCCACGAAAAAGCCCCGCCCTCGGATGGCCGAGAGCGGGGCGATGTTCATACGGGCCTGCGCCTCAACCGAGGGCGACGTGGCGCTTCATGTGGTGATCGACATTGCCGAACTCGCTGTCGAAGATCGTCAGGCGCTTGAAGTAGTGGCCGATGGCATATTCGTCGGTCACGCCGTTGCCGCCGTGGATCTGCACCGCTTCCTGTCCGATCAACCGCGCCGACTGCCCGACGCCGACCTTGGCGGCCGAGACCGCGCGCTTGCGCTCCACCTCGCCCGAACCCAGCCGCAGCGTGGCGAGATAGGTCAGCGAAACCGCGGTTTCATAGGCGGTGTACATATCGACCATGCGGTGCTGGAGCACCTGGAAGCTGCCAATCGGCACGCCGAACTGCTTGCGCTGGCGGCTGTATTCCACCGTCATCGCATGGGCGACCTTCATCGCCCCGCAGGCTTCGGCGCACAACGCGGCGATAGCTTCGTCGGTCACTAGCTCGATAAGCGCCAGCCCTTCACCCTCAGCGCCGATCAGCGCGTCCGCACCGACCGCGACGTTCTCGAAGTAGACTTCCGCAGCGCGGCGACCATCGACGGTCACATAATCGCGGGTGGTGATCCCGGCGGTGTCCTTGGCGACCACGAACACCGAGACGCCCGAACGATCCCGGCGTTCACCACCGGTGCGGGCGGTGACGATCAGGTGGCTCGCCCAAGGCGCGCCGATCACGACCGCCTTGTGGCCGTTGATGACATAGCCCGAGCCATCCTTCTTCGCGGTGGTTTCCAGATCGGCATAGTCGAAGCGCCCGCGCGGTTCGGCATAGGCGAAGGCGAACACCGAGCTGCCAGCGACGATCCCGCCGATATGCTCTTCCTTCTGCGCCGCGGTGCCGCCGTGCTTCAGGAAGCCGCCCGCGCAGACCACGGTGGGGACGAACGGCTCAACCACGAGGCCTTTGCCGAACTCTTCCATGATGACCATCGCATCAATCGCGCCGCCACCGAAGCCGCCATCGGCTTCGCTGAACGGCATCCCGAGGATGCCGAGTTCAGCCAGCTGCTCCCAGACTTCGGGCCGCCAGCCTGCGGACGAGGCAATCGCCTTGCGCCGGGTTTCCCAGTCATACTGCTCACGCACCAGCCGTGACAGGCCATCGCGGACCATGTCCTGCTCTTCAGTGAAATTGAAATCCACGTACTCTCTCCCGTCGCTCGGCTCTTACAGGCCGAGGATCATCTTGGTGATGATGTTGCGCTGAATTTCGTTCGATCCGCCATAGATCGAAGTCTTGCGCATGTTGAAATAGGTCGCCGCCGCGTGCTGCGCGTGGGCCGGGCCGACGGCATATTCGTTCGAGCCGGTGTCGTTGGCGATGCTGCCGTAATAGGGCGCGCTGTAGGTGCCGACCGCTTCCAGCGTCAGTTCGGTAAGGCGCTGCTGGATTTCGGTGCCCTTGATCTTGAGGATCGAGCTTTCCGGCCCCGGCCCCTTGCCCGCCTGCTCACCAGCGAGGGTGCGCAACTCGGTGATTTCCAGCGCGGCGAGATCGATTTCGAGCTGGCTCACCTTCTTGGCGAAGTCGAAGTCCTTGATCAGCGGCGCACCGTCGAGCGTCTCGTTCGCGGCGATTTCCCGCAGCTTTTCAACGCCGCGCTTCGAGCGAGCGACACCGGCGATCCCGCTGCGTTCATGGGCGAGCAGGAACTTGGCATAGGTCCAGCCCTTGTTCTCCACGCCCACAAGGTTCTCGACCGGCACGCGCACGTCGGTCAGCCAGGTTTCGTTGACCTCGTACCCGCCGTCCAAAAGCTTGATCGGCTTCACTTCCACACCCGGCGTTTTCATGTCGACGAGGATGAAGCTGATGCCTTCCTGCGCCTTGGCGGTCGGATCGGTGCGGCACAGGAAGAAGCCCCAATCGGCGTGCTGGGCCAGCGTCGTCCAGGTCTTCTGGCCGTTGATCACGTAATGATCGCCGTCCCGCACAGCAGTGGTCTTGAGGCTGGCAAGGTCGGAGCCGGCACCCGGTTCCGAGTAACCCTGACACCACCACACTTCGCCGCTGCGGATGCCGGGCAGGTGCTGGGCCTTCTGTTCAGCATTGCCGAAGGTGTAGATCACCGGGCCGACCATCGAGACGCCGAAGGGCAGCGGCATGAAGGTGTTGGCGCGGGCGTTTTCCTCCGACCAGATATAGCGCTGGGTCGGGGTCCAGCCGGTGCCGCCATATTCGACAGGCCATGCCGGAACCGACCAGCCCTTGGCGCCGAGGATCTTGTGCCAGGCGACCATTTCTTCGCGGGTCATGTCTTCGCGCATCCCGAAATCACCCAACTCCTTGGGGTGGTTTTCGGCGATGAAGGCGCGGACTTCGTCGCGGAAGGCCTGTTCTTCGGGGGTGAATTCGAGGTTCATGGCGTGCTCTCTCCAGCAGATGGTCTGTGCTTTGCGATACGCTTTGTCACGCCCTGCGGACGCGGAAAAGAGGCAATTGCGCGAGGCGGCGTCGCCGTAGCGGCAAGGAGCCGGTCGATGGCCCCGCGCGCGGGATGCGAGGCGGCGAATCGCTGGGTTTTCCGCTTGTCGTCATCCCGGCGTAGGCCGGGACGCAGACGCGGCAAGCGCTGTACCTAGCCGCCCTAGGCCCCGGCCTGCGCCGGGGTGACGGGGAAATTACATCTCCAACGGGCCACGCTGGATATGCGGCGCATCATATCGGCCGCGCCACTCGGGTTCCGCCTCATGCCGCGCGTTTCCTACACGCCTGCCACGCGTTATCGGTCGGGTGGCTCTTTTCCAACGTTGAACCAACCCATGCCATGCGGAGGGAGCGAGAGGCCTCCCCCCCCCCCCGCTACCCTGCAAAGTGTCAACTTCGCTTTCTCCAAGCAATATACTGGAATCTCAGCGAAAAATCACAAAATGGGCGCTTGACACCCTGTCAACTTTGTCAAGTTCGCGGCCGCGTTCAGACCGTCTGCGTCACATCTCCAGCGGGCCGTGCTGGATATGCGGCAGCACATGGCGGGCAAACAGATCGGCCTCCTGCGCGTGGGGGTAGCCCGACAGGATGAACGCCTCGATCCCTTCGGCCTGATAGGCGCGCAGTTTGGCGAGCACCTGATCGGGCGTGCCGACAATCGCCGCGCCGCAACCGGAACGTGCGCGGCCGATACCGGTCCACAGGTTCTCTTCCACGAAGCCATCGCCATCCGCCGCGCCACGCAGTTCTTGCTGGCGCTGGACGCCGTAGTTCTTCGCGTCGAGGCTCTTTTCGCGGATCGCCCGGCCTGCCTCGTCGTCGAGCTTCGACAGCAGGCGGTCGGCATAATGGCGCGCTTCGTCCTCAGTCTCGCGCACGATCACGTGGGCGCGGTAGCCGAACTTCAGGGTCCGCCCGTGATTGGCGGCCCGCGCCTTGAGGTCGGCGATGTTCTCGCGCACCTTGTCCATTGTGTCGGGCCACATCAGGTAGACGTCCGCCGCCTCGGCCGCACACTCGCGCGCTTCGTGGCTGAGGCCGCCGAAGTAGAACGGCGGGCACTTGCCGCTCAGCGTCGTGATGCGCGGGGGATCGAGCTTGAGCTTGTAGAACTCGCCGTCAAAATCGAGGTGTTCGCCGTTGAGCAGCGTCTTAACGATCTTCATGATCTCGGTGCCGCGACGGTAACGCGGGCCGGACTCGATTTTCTCTCCCGGCATATCGGATGAGATGATGTTGACGTTCAGACGCCCGCCGGTGCCAGCAGCATTCGGGCCAAGAATGCGGTCCAATGTCGCGATCCGGCGCGCCAGCTGCGGCGGCCAGTCTTCGCCCATGCGGGTGGCCCAGAGCAGCTTGATGCGCTTGACCTGCGTCGCCACGGCGGCGGCGAAGATCGTGGTATCGACGCCGAGCTGGTAGCCCGAGGGCAGCAGGATGTTGTCAAACCCGCCTTCTTCGGCGCGCAGCACGATGTTGCGGCAATGCTCCCAGCTTGACGCGAGATAGGGATCGGGGACGCCGAGGAATTCGTAGTCATCGTCGCACAGCGCGGAAAACCACGCGATTTCGCATTGTTGGGTCATCAGGGCAGTCTCTCTCCACGTGCGGCGACGAGCACCGCATACCAATCCGTCCGCATCCAGCGCACTGTCAGCGCAGCCGCGCCTTCGGTAATGCGCGCGGCATTCTGCGAGCCGATGATCGGGATGATCCCGGCCGGGTGCGCCATCAGCCAGCTATACGCAGCGACCGTGCGCGACACGCCGTGCGCCTCGGCCACCACATCCAGCGCGGCAGCCACCGCGGTCTCACGCGCGTTCTCCGGCGCGGTGAGCCTGCCGCCGCCCAAGGGCGACCATGCCATCGGGGTCAGGCCCAGCATCATCGCCTGATCGAGTTCGCCATTCTCGAAGCAATCGATCCGAAGCGGGCTGATTTCAGGCTGGGTCGTGACCAGCTTGTTGCCGAGGAAGTGGTTCAGCGCGGCGGTCTGGGCCATCGTGAAATTGGAGACGCCAAGACTGCGGATCTTGCCGCTCGCCATCGCATCATCCAGCACCCGCGCCGTCTCCTGCGGATGGGCGAGAATATCGGGCCGGTGGATCTGCCACAGGTCGACGCAGTCCACCTTCAACCGGGTCAGCGACGCTTCGATCGCGGCGCGAAGATAATCCGCGCTCTGGTCATACGGCAGCGGCGGCAGGATACCGCCCTTGGTCGCGAGCACCATCTTGTCGCGCAGGCCCGGCTCGGCAGCCAGCACCTCGCCCAGCAGCACCTCTGCATCGCCAAAGCCGCCGCTGCCGTCAAACCCATAGATGTCGGCGGTGTCGAGGAAGGTGATCCCAGCATCCAGCGCCGCGTGCACCAGCTTGGCGGCTTCGGCGACGGTGCGGCCATTTTCGGTCAGCCGCCACATCCCCCAGGCAATGGGAGACACCTCAATGCCACTCGCACCAAGGGCGCGGGTGGCAGGCGGAAGGGGCAGTTCACTCATCTAAGGGTTCCTCTTTGGCGGAGCGACCGAAGCGCGCTCGACAAGGTCATGGGGCAGGCGCTTGTGGGTGATGTCCCCGCCTGCGATCAGGATTTGGGTGGCGGTGCGCGCCAGATCGGCCATCGGCTGGCGGATCGTGGTGAGCGGCGGCCAGACGGTTCGCGCCAGCGTGGTGTCATCGAACCCGGCGACCGACAGATCGCCCGGCACATTGATGCCGCGATCATGCGCGACCGCAAGCACACCGGCGGCCATATCGTCGTTCGAGGCGAAAATCGCGGTGGGGCGTTCGGGCTGATCGAGCAACGCCTTCGCGCCCGCCACGCCGGAATCGAAATCGAACTCGCCGTCGACCACCATCTGCGGCTCAAACGGGATGCCGACCCGGTCCAGCGCGCGGCGGTATCCGAACAAGCGATCGTCGGACGCCATGTGGTTGGTGTGGCCCTTGATGAAACCGATGCGGCGGTGCCCGGCATTGATCAGATGCGTGGTCATGTCGTCGGCAGCCTGCGCGTCGTCCATGAACACCGAGGATGTCAGCGCGTGATTGGTGCCCGGCGAGATGCGCACGAACGGCACGTCCATCCCCTCCAGCGCGCGCAGCACCGGGTCGCAGTCTGTCACCGGCGAGGACAGAATGATGCCGTCCACATGCGTTTCGCTCACCAGCCCGCGCACCTGATCGCCAACGCGTGGATCGGCAACGTCGACCGGCTGGGCGAGCAGGCGGATGCCGTTTTCCTGGCACACCTCCCAGCAGCCCTTCTGGATCTGGAACATGTAATAGGGACTATGATTGTCGTAGATCAGCGCGATCTGATTGGACTTTGCGCCCGACAGGATGCGCGCAGCCACCGAGGGCCGGTAGTCGAGATCGGCCATTGCCTGCTCGACCTTCTCGCGCAGCGTATCGCTGACATAGGGGTGGCCATTGAGCACGCGGCTGACGGTCTTGACCGCTACGCCTGCGCGGGCGGCCACATCCTTGATGTTGGCGCGGCTCATCGGGCGAGCTCCGCAAACAGGGGCGCGAAGGCGCTGGTGCGGCGGTAGAAAACCGGCGGCTCGCCGATGGGCGCCGCGACATCGTGCCAGCCGGGGGTGAAGTCCACGCCGCTCCAGACATGCCGCCATTCGCCTTCCGGCAGATAGACTCTCCGCATTACCGCCCCTGCTTCGATCACGGGCGTCACCATCAGATCGGCACCATAAAGATACTGGTCTTGGATCGTGAACGTCTCACGGTCGAGCGGATAGTGGAGGAACAGCGCGCGCTGGGCCGGAAGGCCGGTGGCCTGCGCTTCGATCACGAGATGCCGAACATAGGGCGCAAGGTGCGCGTGGATATTGCTCCACCTAACAAAGCCCTCGATCAGTTCGGCGTTGCTGTCGATCTGGAGATTGTCGTCCGGGCGGTTGCCTTCGTGGGTGCGCATCACCGGGCTGAAAGCGCCCAGCTCGTACCAGCGCAGCAGCAATTCGGGCGAACGGACATTGCCGAACAAGCTGGTGTAGCCGCCCACGTCCGAGTGACTGAACGCGTTGCCCACCAGCCCCGATGACAGCGCGGCAGTAATAACCGTTCCGATCCCGTCATGGCGGCTGAAATCGACCGACTGGTCGCCCGCCCACAAAAGCGGACAATGCTCCTGGACGCCCGTGTGGCCTGCGCGCATGAACCACAGAACGTCGCCCGTCCGCCCGCGCGAGGCGACGGCGCGCGCGTTGACTTCCGCCCAGCGCACAGGCCAGCGGTTGTGCTCCTGCATCGGGTCGCCATCGTGCAAGCGCAGATCGGTGGGCAGATATTCGCCGAAGTCCGCCATCCAGCCATTGAGCCCGAAATCGAGCATACGCTTGCCGATCACTTCCTCAGCAAACCATTCGGCAGCGGCAGGGTTGGTGAAGTCGAAGACGCCCGCGTGAAACTCACCGAAATCGACCGCATAGGGTTCATCGCTGTCGAGGCATTTGGCGAAGTAGCCCTTGGCCGCAGCCTCGGGATAGAGCGGACCGTCGACCGCAAGGTAGGGGTTCACATAGCCAAGGAAGCGGATGCCGCGCGCTTTCAGCGCCGCGATGCGGGAGGGCAGATCGGGGTAACGTTCCGCGTTCCACTGCCAGTCCCAGAACAACCGGCGTCCGAAGCTCGTCTCGCGGATGCCGACCCAGTCTTCGCACCACAGGCCGGAAATGGCAGCACCCGCTTCGATCAAAGCTTCGAGCCGGTCGAAGCTCGCCTCGCCCTGCTTGAGGCCGACGATGGCCCCACCCAATGCCCAATCGGGCAGCGCCTGACGCGGACCGAAGCGCGCGGCGAGCTGCCGGGTAAGGTCGGCGGGCGCGCCTTCGAACAGGCCGATGACTACCTCACCCGACCACACATGAACGCGCAACCGCCCCTGCTCGCTGGCGTCGAGTTCGACATATTCGGCATTGGCAAGGCTCAGCGCCCAGCCGCTGGAGCACAGCACCGTGGGTTCGGGATAGTTGGTCGTCCAGTAGTCCCCGCCCGCGAACGACCCGTCGGCACTCGCCTGATCGGTAAGCGGCGTGCCGGGTTCGCGGCCGACCCCCGGTTCGCTTGTCCAGATCGGAAATGTGCGACCGTTGAGAGCGAGATAGCTCATCTGCTCACCCCCGCCCCACAGCACATCATCGGGGGCCAGCGTGAAGTCGAGCGTGATGCGGTCATGCCCGGTGAGCGCGGTCATAGTCAGCCGCGATGCGCCTGGCGCAAGACTCGCGGACAGTTTCGCGGTTCCATCGGCGCTGGAGAGCACCGCCGCGCCATCATCAGCCACTTCGCAAACAGACAGTGGCCTTGCTGCCACAGGGGTATCCGACAGGCGGAAATTGCCACGCACCATCGTGACCAGAGAATTGCCTGAGGACACTGAAATTACAGGACTATGTGGCCTGTGACGCAGGATCGGCCACCCTGCCAATCGCAGGTCAAATCCCCCCTCGCATGGCGTCATTGCCACCATTCTCGTCCCAGATTCCCTCACCGGGCTATCCCTTGGCCCGTTCTGACACCGCTTGACAGATCGCGGCGGAAAGCGCAACCCGAGCACCGAAAGATCGACCGCACGGGCGATGGTCTTTGCTATCGCCCGAAAGACCCGATCACGATGCAGGGGAGAGAAGTACCATGTCCGCCACCACCCGTATTGCGCTTAAAACGCTTGCCATTTCCGCCAGCTCGCTGGCGCTGATGCACACTGCGCCGGCCATGGCGCAGGTCGAAGAAATCATCGTAACCGCCCAGAAGGTCGAAGAAAACGTTCAGGACGTGCCGATCGCGATCACCGCGGTTTCGGGTGATCGCCTGATCCAGGCGGGGGTCATCAGCCTCGAGAACATCTCGACCGTCGTCCCCTCGGTGACCTTCCGCAAGGGCACCACCAGCGCCAACAGCGCGATCGTGATGCGCGGCGTCGGCACCATCAGCTTCTCGGTCGCGGCTGAGCCGTCTGTGTCCACCGTTGTCGACGGCGTGGTGCTGTCGCGTTCGGGCCAAGCCTTCATGGATCTGGTTGATCTCCAACGGCTTGAAGTTCTGCGCGGGCCGCAGGGCACGCTGTTCGGCCGCAATGCTTCGGCCGGTTTGGTCAACATCGTGTCCAAGGGCGGCACCGACACGTTTGAAGCCGAAGCCAGTGCCGACTGGTTCGAAGGTGAGGAATACCGCCTGCGCGCAGCCATTTCCGGTCCGCTGGGTGAAAACCTCAGCGCTCGCCTGACCGGCTTCTACGGCAGCTTTGATGGCAACATCACCAATATCAACGGCGGTCGCAACGACAAGGTCAATGGTTACGAGCGTTACGGCGTGCGCGGGATCATGGATTATGACGATGGCGGCAACACCGTTCGCCTGATTGCGGATTACTACAAGGCCGATGATGATTGCTGCGTCGACGTAACCGGCGCCAGCCGCGGCGCGTTGCAGGATGCGCTGCTCGCACTGCCGGGCGGCGTGGCTCTGGGCGAGGACCAGCGCTTCATCAATAATGACCTCGTTACCAGCACGCAGGATCAGCAGTGGAGCCTGACGGGCACCGGCGATTTCGAGATCACCGACACTCACACCCTCAGCGTCGTGCTCGGCTACCGCAACTGGGAGAACACCGAGAACCGCGAGGGCGATTTCCTGCCGCGCGCAATCGTCGGCGCAGGCCAGCTGCATGATGTTGGCGTGGTCAAGACCGAACAGGTCTCTGCCGAAATCCGCCTCGCTTCGGACCAGTCGAAGCCGTTCTTCTATCAGGTCGGTGCCTTCGCTTGGCAATCGGACAACACTCAGGATTTCACCCGTCAGGGTGTGACCTGCGCAACCTCGACTCTCGCGGCGCTGCCGGGCGGAGCGATCCCGTGCAATGTTTCCGATACGGTCAACACGCTGTTCCCCTTCGCCACCTCGCGCAGCGACGTGCGGTCGAAGAACTACGCACTGTTCGGTCAGGCCACCTACCAGATCACCGAGCAGCTCTCGCTGACCGGCGGCCTGCGCTACACTTGGGATGATCTTGAATTCACCCACACCCGCGCACCGGCGGTCAACCGCACCACCGGTCTGCCCGCAACCGGCCCGGGCACCAACGGCAACCCGGCAGGCGGCACCATCGCCAGCGGCGGCAACGGAACCAACACCAGCCGCGGCGAGACCACCAACGGCAACCTGTCGGGCCGTGCGGCGATCCAGTTCAAGCCGTCGGAAGACATCATGCTCTACGGCTCGTACACCCGCGGCTACAAGGGTCCGGCCTTCAACGTGTTCTTCAACCACACCGCGCCGAACAACGCGGTGCCAATCTCCGAAGAGCTGTCTGACAGCTTTGAAATCGGGGCGAAGACGCAGTTCCTCGACAACCGCGTGCAGCTCAACGTCGCGGCCTTCATGGTCGAGTATGACGGTTTCCAGGCGAACAACTTCATCGTCGTCAATACTGCGACGATTTCGAACCTGACCAACGCGGGCACGGTTAAGAGCGAAGGCTTCGAAGCCGATCTGATCGTGAACCCGATCGACGGGCTGAACCTGCGCGCCAGCGCGGCCTATGCGGACGCACGGGTCAAGCAGTTCAACCCGAACCCGACCACCAACGCGCCCGACGCACGCAACGGCACCGTGCTGCCGCTGGCGCCGAAGTTCGTCTACACGATTGGCGGGGACTACACCAAGGAACTGGGCGGGGTGACGCTGTACCTCAACACCGATTACCGCCACACCAGCACGCAGTTCTCGGACCTCGGCCAGTCGCCGACCACCCGGATCGATCCCTATGGCATCTGGAACGCCTCGGTCGGCTTATCCGATCCGGACGACAAGTATCGCGTGACCTTCCACGCCCGCAACATCACTGATGAGAGCTACGTGCTCCTCAATATCGAGAACGGGCGCCGCTTGCAGATCCCGCGCGATGCCGACCGCTATTTCGGCATCAGCCTGCGTGTGCGGACGTTCTGACCCGCGTGGCAACTTGAAATCAACAAGGGCCGTCGGAGCGATCCGGCGGCCCTTTTTGTCTGGCCTTGCTTGCCCTGCTGCGTGCTTGAACTCCAGGAACCCGTGATGGCCCAACCTTCCTCGCCCATATCTGCGCGGCTGCGCTGGTCGCTGTTCACGGTGCTGTGCGTCGCGGGCGTATTCAATGCGATGGACCGCCCGATCATTGCGATCCTGAAGCCCGACATGATGGCCGATTTCGGTTGGAGCGATAGTGACTTCGGCGATCTCGCCGCAGTCACGCAATTCTCCGCCGCCTTCGCCTTCCTGTTCACCGGCTGGCTGGTTGACCGGCTCGGCGTGAACCGTTCGATGCAGGTGGGCGCGACCGCGTGGAGCCTTGCGGCGGTCGCGCATGGCTGGGCGCTGAGCACTGCGCAGGTGGTCGCCGCACGCGTCGGGCTGGGCGTGACTGAGGCGGTGCAGACCCCGCTGACGATCAAGACCGTCGCCAGCCTGTTCCCGCCCGACAAGCGCAGCTTCGCCTTCGGCTTCGCGACAATGCTGGCGGGCGCGGGGACGATTGCGATGCCCTTCGTCATCCCGGCACTTGCGCTGGCGGTGGGCTGGCGCGGAGCGCTGGTGGCGGGCGGCATCGGCGGATTTCTGTCGCTGCTCGCATGGATGTGGCTGGCGCGCGGAGTGGCGCAATTGCGTGAGCGCACGCTGGCGGACAGTCCCGATCCAGGCGGCGAGAGCGCGCGTTACGGCGCAATCCTCGCCAACCGCGCGACCTGGGCGATCGTTGGCGCCAAGGCGCTTTCGGACATGACCTGGTGGTTCATCAACTTCTGGCTGGCGGATTACTACCGCAAGGAATTCGGCCTCACCACGCTCGAACTCGCGGTGCCTCTGGCGATTGCCTTTGCCGGGTCAGGCCTCGGCGCGCTGCTGGCGGGGTGGGTGTCGACCCGGCTGCTGGAGCGCGGGCATAGCCCCAACCGGGTGCGCAAGGGTGTGATGCTCGCCTCGGCCCTGCTGGTCGCACCGCTGCCGCTGGTGCTGGAGCTTAATGCCTTCTGGCCGGTCGCTTGCATGATCGGGGTGGTGATGGCCGGGCATCAGGGCTTCTCCCTCTCGCTGTTCTCCACGATCACCGATGTCGTCCCCAATGCCAAGGTCGGGCGGGTGACCGCGTTCGGCGCCTTCATGGGTAACATGGGTGGGGTGGCGATTTCGCTGATTACTGGCCGCGTGCTCGATGCAGGCTTCGGCTTCGTGCCACTGTTCATCTTTGCCGCCTCGTCCTATCTGCTTGCGCTGGCGTGGTTCCAGTGGCTGCTGCCAGTGATCCGCCGGCCAGAAAAAGAAGCGGTCGATCTGTTCGCATAGCCGCCCAAGGCGCCGGTGCGGTTGCATTCAACAGGCTTGCGGAGTAGGGCTATGACACCGTGAGACATAAGGCAGGCTGAACGGCATGAAGCGCGATGCGCGCCCCGACTACGAGGCTTTTGCCGGCGACCTGTTCGGCGAGATCATGCTCGCCGATACGGCTGCTGCTGCCGCTGCTAAGGCTGAGAAAAAGCCGTTGTCGCGCTTTGTCCCCGGCTTGGCGATCTGTGCCATTGCCGGGGCGGCCGCTGCTTGGCTCAGCCAGAACTACGGGGTGCCGATCATTCTGGCGGGCCTGCTACTCGGTCTTGCGATGAACTTTGCGGCCACAGACCCCCGCACTCATGACGGGCTAGACTGGGTGTCGCGGCACGGCCTGCGCGCCGGGATCGTGCTGCTCGGGGTGCAGGTCACCGCGATGCAGGTGCTGGCGATGGGCGTTGTGCCGTTTCTCGGGCTTGCCCTAGTGATGGGCGCCGCGCTGATCGCTGCCCTCGCAGCCGCACGCCTGACCGGACAGAGCCAATCGGTCGGCCTGCTCGGCGGCGGGGCGACCGCAATCTGCGGGGCTTCGGCGGCGCTGGCGCTGTATGGCGTGATCGGGCGCGAACGGATCGATCAGGCGCTTTTCACCCTGACGCTGGTGATCCTTGCCGCCGCCAGCGCGATTGCGCTCGTCACCTATCCGCCGCTCACCCGGATGCTCGGCTTTACCGATGCGCAGGCGGGGTTCCTTGTCGGCGCATCGATCCATGATGTCGCGCAGGCAATCGGTGCAGGGTTCGCGGTGTCGGACGCGGCTGGCGCGCAGGCGACCGTGGTGAAGCTCACCCGCGTGGCGCTGCTCGCTCCGCTCGTGACGCTCGCCGCGCTGTGGATCGCCCGCGCCGAACCGCTGCCCGAAGGCGTGGGCCAGACGCGCGTGCCGCTGCTACCGGGCTTTATTCTGGCGTTTCTGGCGCTGGTGGGAGTGAACTCGCTTGTCACCCTGCCCGCTGATCTCGCGGGCCATGCGCTCACCCTGTCAAAGACCTTGCTGCTGCTCGCCGTGACCGCCACGGCGATGCGGACGCGCACCGACCTGCTGCTCGGATTGGGCTGGCGGTCGGTGATGCCGGTGCTGGCGGCCACCATCGCCTCGCTCGCAGCAGCGCTGGGCTTTGCGTGGTGGATGATCTGATGCCTGAGCCTACCTCAGCGATGTTCGACCTTGCGGTGATCGGCGGCGGCGTGAACGGCGCAGGCATCGCCCGCGATGCCGCCGGGCGCGGGGCCAAGGTGCTGCTGCTCGAACGCGGAGATCTGGCGGAAGGCACCTCGTCCAATTCCACCAAGCTGATCCACGGCGGCTTGCGCTACCTTGAGCATTACGAATTTGCACTCGTGCGCGAGGCGCTGACCGAGCGCGAGGTGCTGTGGGGCATCGCGCCGCACATCATCTGGCCGCTGCGCTTCATCCTGCCCCACCGCCCGGGCCTGCGACCGCGCTGGCTGCTGCGACTGGGCCTGTTCCTCTACGACCATATCGGCGGGCGGAAATATCTGCCCTCTGCCGAGGGGATCGACCTGACCCGGCACCCGGCCGGCGTACCGCTCAAGCCGGAATACACCCGCGCCTTTGCCTATTCCGATGGTTGGGTGGATGATGCGCGGCTGGTGGTGCTCAACGCCCGTGACGCGGCGGATCGCGGCGCCGAGGTGCGCACCCGGTGCGAGGTGACAGCGCTCACCCGCGAGGACGAACATTGGCGGATCGAAGCGGGGGGCGAGATCTTCCACGCCCGCGCCGTGGTCAACGCGGCTGGCCCGCGCGTGCTCGATCTGCTGGGCCGCGCGGGTGAGCCTTCGGCGCAGAAGATGCGACTAGTGCGCGGCTCGCACATCGTTGTCCGCAAGCTGTTCGACCACGACTACGCCTATTTCTTCCAGCTACCCGACGGGCGGATATTCTTCGCGATCCCCTACGAACAGGACTTCACCCTGATCGGCACCACCGATGTCGACCACGACGGCAGCCTCGACGAAGTGCGCGCCAGTGCGGAGGAAATCGCTTACCTGTGCGCGGGCGCGTCGGAGTATTTCCGCAAGCCCGTAACGCCTGCTGATGTCGTCTGGACCTATTCCGGGGTGCGCCCGCTGATCGACGATGGTTCGGGCAAGCCGGAGGCAGCGACCCGCGGCTACAGCTTCGAACTCGACGGCGGAGCAGACGGCGCTGCTCCGCTCCTCTCAGTGTTCGGCGGCAAGATCACCACCTATCGCGAACTCGCCGCCGAAGCGATCCGCCAGCTTGAACCCTTCCTGCCGGTGCTGGAAGGCGAGGACTGGACCGGCAAGGCGTTCCTGCCCGGCGGCGATTTCGGGCGGTTCGATGCGCCCTCCCTCGCCGCTGATCTGACCGTGCGCTATCCATTTCTGGGCGAGGTCGAGGCTTACCGCCTGATCCGCCTTTACGGTACTTCGGCCGCCACGTTCCTAGGCGATGCCGCCAGCGCGGCTGACTTGGGTGAGGCTTTCGGCCACGGACTGACCGCCGCTGAGATCGACTACCTCATCACCCGCGAATGGGCCCGCACTGCCGCTGACGTGCTGTGGCGGCGGACCAAGCTCGGCCTGCATTTCACGGACGCGCAAACCGCGCGGCTCGCTGCCTACATCACCGAAAGGATTACCCCCGCATGACCCGAATCGTAGCCCTTGGCGGCACGGTCAACCCCGGCTCGTCCACCGAGCAGGCGCTGCGCCTCGCTGCCGGAATTGCCGCGAGCGAAGGGGCGGAAGTGACGGTGTTCGGCGGCGAATATCTGACCGCGCTGCCTCACTACCTCGGCCCGCTGCACGATCCTTCGCAAGGGGCCGAGATGGTCGCAGCGGTGCGCGCAGCTGATGGCTTGCTGATTGCGGCGCCGGGGTATCACGGCACGATTTCGGGCGTGGTGAAGAACGCGCTCGATTACCTCGAAGACCTTTCGCGAGACGAGCGCCCTTACCTTGATGGCCGTGCGGTCGGGCTGATTGCCACAGCGTTCGGCGATCAGGCGTCGATGTCGACCCTGCTCACTATGCGCGCGATCACCCATGCCCTGCGCGGCTGGCCGACCCCGATGGGCGCGACGATCCGCACCTATCGCGGGCTGTTCTCGCCCGATGGCGAATGCCTTGATGAACGCGCGCGGGGACAGCTGGAGCTGGTCGGCAAGCAGGTGGTGCTCGGCGCGAAGAGCTTTGCGGCGGGAAGGAATCTGGCGTGAGCAGCGCAGGTTTGGACGCGACGCTGGAGGCAGTTGCCGTTGGGCGGATCGTGGTTATTTCGGGCGATCGGCTGCGCGGCGGGGACATCGACCTGATGTGTGCTGCGAAGCATGTCACACCCGAAGCGATCAATTTTATGGCGACCCACGGGCGCGGGCTGATCTGTCTGGCGGTGACGCCGGAGCGCGCCGTTCAGCTGGGCCTCAACCTGGTGAACCCCGGCACCACGCGCCAGACCGGTCGACCTTTCGCCCGTTCGATCGAAGCGGCCGAGGGTGTTTCCACCGGCATTTCTGCCGCCGACCGGGCGCATACTGTACAGGTCGCGATGGCTGATGGCGCGACCTCCGCCGACATTCACTCCCCCGGCCATGTCTTCCCGCTGATCGGCCAGAGCGGCGGCGTGCTCGCCCGTCCGGCGCGGCATGCGAGGCAGCGATCGATCTGGCGCGGATGGCTGGCGCAGGGGACGCGGCGGTGATCTGTTCGATCATGCGCGATGATGGCGAGATGGCGCGGATCGACGATATCGGCGAACTTATCGCGGCCCATGATCTGGCCGTCGCCGAAATCGGCGCATTGATCGTCCGGCTGGAATCAGCGCGGGTCTGAACGGGCCTAGCTGGGGTCCAAAATGAAGGTGGGTGCCGGCCCAACGTGCGGGGGGGCATAGCAAAGCCGGCACCCGCGCGCGTCACCAGCCGAAGCGGATCGACGCACGCAAACTGTAGCCGATATTGCCGAACTGGTTTTCCAGCCCGATTTCACCGGCGATCTTGTAACTGCCGTCCCCGCCAAGTGCGCGGGCGCGGGCGTACCAGCCGCTGTCGCGCCCTTCGGGAGTCAGCGTGAACTGCGCTCCATCGCCAAACTGCGCGCGGGTGACGCCCAGATCGCTCGTTAGCAATTCGCGCCAGCCGCCTTCGGCCTCGATGCGGAACCAGCCGGTGTCGCGCGCCTGCATACCCCACATGTCGACGCCGACCGTGACGCCGCCATTGATGCCGACTTCCTTGCTCGACCGGCCCTCGACCGTCAGGTCCAGCGCGTCGCCGCCGCCGGTTTCCTCGTAGCCATCTTCCTTGAGGCGCAGGTAATCGACCACCAACGAGGGGCGGAAGAAGAAGAACTGACCGCCGCCTTCAATCGAAACGCCACCGCTGGCCGAGACGAAATCGCCGCTCCAGTCGCGGTTGATGGTGAGGTTGACCGCATCCGTCCCGGTCCCGCCCGCAAACACGCGGCTGCCCGAAAAGTCCGATTTACCCGCGCCGACGCGTGCAAAGCCGATCACCGGGCCAAACTTGCCGCGCCAGTGGACGCCGCCTTCGTAGCTGTCTCCCAGCACCGAATTGTCGAACGGGCCGGAGGTGTGCTTGCTCCACAGCCAGCTGCCCGTCACCCCAATCGCGCCAAACTTGCTCAGATATTCCACCCCGCCGCGGAAACCGAGGCCGCTGAGATCGAACGCAGCCGATTGTCCGCGATCCTTTTCGGAATTCCAGTTGGCGAAATCGGCGATGATCCGGAACTTGCCTTCCTCATCGAAGGGCGAGTTGGGGTCCATGAAGTGTCGGTCAAAAGCGCGCAGACCGCTCGACAGGCCTTCAAAGGTGCCGCCCGCATAATCGGGCAGGGTCTGGGCGACATAGGCCTGGAACACTTCCGCCGTGCCGATTGACAGGAACAGGTCGGCGACCTTGTCATCCTCGGCCAGAGCGATGAACAGCTTGTCGAAAGCCGCGCTTTCGGCGGTGTTGAGGCCAAGCTCGCCGGTTGCCTTGCGGTTGATCGCGACGTTGATGGTGTTGCCGTTCACCGCCAGCGCGGCCTTGTAGAGGAACGGCACCAGCGCAGAATCAGCGGTCAGGTTGCTCGCGCCGGTCAGGCTTCCGGCCGATAACACCGCATAGGTGCCCCCGGCAGTGTTGAGGTCGGATAGGCGGATGCGGATTTTGGAGCCGCTGGCAAAGGTGGCATTGCCGGTGACGGTGATCGCGGTATCGCTGCCTGCTGCCCCGCCCAGCGTCGCGCCGATCACGCCGGTCGCGCCGACATCGAGGCTGGCAATGGTGGTCGGGCCAATCAGCGCGAGCGTCCCACCGCTAAGGCCGACTGCGACATTCTGCGCATTCACCAGCCGACCGCCGAAACCGGCGGTATTGGCAATCGACAGCGTGCCTGCCCCGCCGCCGAAATCGACCGTGCCGGTGAAGGCCGCATCTCCGCTCATCTGGAAGCGGTTGGTCCCGCCGCCGAAGCTGATCGTGCCGCTTGCCACGCCGTCTGCCAGATCGAGCAGGTCGGAGCCGCTTCCGAAGCGGATATCGCCGATGATCGAGGGTGCGGCATTGCCGGCAGCAACCACGGTCTGGCGAACGATGCTGTCACCGGTGCGTGCCGAAAGGTCGATCGCGACATTGCGGTTCGAGGTCGCCAGCGCGCCGCTCGCACTGATCGCGCCGCTGTTCTCGATCAGCCCGAGCGTGCCGGACCGGTCAACGATGGCAAAGGCTCCGCCGCCGGACACAGTGGTCGCCGTGATCGACTTGGAGTTGCGCAGCACCGGGAGTGACGCGCCCGCCCCGATCAGCACCCCGGTTGCATCGCCCGTGGTGGTGCCGGAGACCGTCGCGGCGATGGTACCGCCGTTGCTCAAGGTCGGCACGGTGGTGTCTGCCGCCAGTTCAAGAGCGGTGGCATTGGCCCCGCGCGCAGCGGCACCGATCTGGCCGTTGATCTGCATCCCGTTGGCGATGGTCACGTTCCCGCCGCGCCCGCCGATCCGCATCCCGGTGCCGTTCACGCCGCTATAGACCCCGTCGCCCAAAATCGTGCCGGCCATGACGATGCCGAAGTTGTTGGCCGTGCCCTCGGTCGCGCCGATGGCGCTATTGCTCGTCCCGCCGATCTGCACCGCAGGCGCCGCGCCATAGGCGATGATGCGGGTATTGCCTTCCTTGGCATCCTCGATCCCGTCCTTGTCCTCGTCATTGTCGGTGGTGACGAGATCGGCCGGGGCGATTTCGAAGATGATGCCCTTGGCGACATTGCCTTCGATCACCAGTGCGCTGCCGCCTTGCAGCAGATCATCGGCATCAAGCCGCGAAACGTCGGCAGGGGCGGGGACGGAGCGATAGCCACTGACTGTGATAGCGCTCTGCACCCGCAGCGCGCCGCCAAGATTGCCGCCCAGCACTGCGCCCTGCGCATTGGCCCCGCGCGCGGTGATCTCACCCGCCAGCCGGACATTGCCGGAAACATTGCCAACCGCAACGCCGACGGAATTGTTGCCGGTCACGGTGGTCTTGCCGTCATGCGTGAAGGTGCCGGTGATCGGGCCACTGGCGCGGATGCCAGCAGAATTATTGCCCTCGACCACAATCGTGCCGGAGTGGACGAGATTACCAGTCAGCGCGCCATCAATGCGGATCGCGGTGCGGCCGCTGCCAATCGCGAACGGCCCGTCAATGTCGCCATCATTGTCGCTGTCGGTGGGGGTATAGGTCTCGTCGATCGTGATCGTGCCGGTATTGGTGATGTTGGCCGTGCGCGGGCCAGTCACCAGAATGCCGGTCGCATCATTGGCGTTGCTGATTGTGATATTGCCCGCATTGGTGACCGCGTTGTTGCTGTCGACTGTCACCGCCGTACCGCTGGTCACGGTGACCGACCCAGCCGATTCGATCCGCACGTCATTGGGCTGCCCGCCATTCACGGTCGAGGTCACGACCGGCGTGGTGCGCGCGGTGCTGATGACGGTCTGTGCGGCGAGCGGCTGCGCAAGGGCGGCAAGCGCCGTACCGGCAAGAAGCGTGCGGTGCAGGGCAGTCATCGGGGTATTCTCCTGGTGCTTTTCACCAAGAGACGGAGGCACGGCTGCGCAGCCTTGGCTGCTGTGCGAAAAAAATCAGAAGCGCGTGTCGAACCCGATGCGGATCGTGCGCGGCTGGAGCGGCGTTATCTGTTCGCGCCCGGTGGTAAACGGCGTGCCGAGCGCGAAGCGATTGCCCTCGCTCCCCGCTAGGTTGGTGACCGAGAGCGTGAGCCCCGCATTCTCGCGCCCGAAGCGCAGGATCAGCCCGCTGTCGAGGTAATCACCCTGCAATTCGCCCAGCTCCGGCCCGATCCCCAGCCGGGACTTGCCGACATAGCTGACCCAGCCATCCGCCTCGATCGCAGTGCCATTGTCGAAGGCCCGCCGCCAAGCGAGCCCCGCCCGGCCCGAAAAGCGCGCGATGTTGGGAATGCGGCTGAGGCGGGCGAGCGCGATCAACACCGGCTCATCCACATCGCTGTCATTGAGGGTCGCGCCGGCCTCGGCCCGCAGGCCGGGGGCGAGGCGGACGCTGCCTGAAACGCTCGCCGCCCAGATCGTGCCATTGCCGATATTCGCGGTCGACGGCAGGCCGCCATCGTCGATGAAATCGGCCTGAATGTCGCGCCAACGGGTGTAGGAAATGCTGGCCGCGACGTCGAACGGCCCGCGTCCCGGAAGGCCCCAGCCACCGCCAAGCTCGATGGTGCGGGCGTAGTCGGAGCGGAACTGGCGCACGAAATCGCCAAAGACGGCCAGCCCACCGGGACGGAAGCCCTCCTGATAGCGGAGATAGGCCCGGCCATCCTCCGCAATATCGACCAGCACCGAGGCGGACGGCAGATAGGCGGTCTCGCGCCGCTTGGCCGTGACCGCGCGTCCGGCGAGCGCGACTTGCAGGGCGACATTCTCGCCCTCACCGCCGATTTCGACATTGGTGACGCGCAGGCCCGCTGCCAGCGTCACGGACGGTAACAGGCGGTAGCTCGCCTCGCCATAACCGGTGATCTCGAACACAGTGTTTTCGACCCCGGTTGCCGCTGCCGCAGGTTCGCCCGCCGGGCCGAGCGCGCGGGTCAGCGTGTTGCGGTTGTCGATCACGCTGGTGCCGAGCACCCAGCCGAATTGCTCGCCCACCGGCTGCCAGATGCGGGTTTCATTCGCGATCATGCGGGTTTCGTTGCGCTGGCGGAACAGGCGCGGCGGGCCGCCGGGTTCGGTCGCATCATAACGCTCGGTCAGATCCTGCGCGCCGATCCCGGTCGAGGATTTGATCCGCACCTCGCCGATCTGTCCGGTGACCACCAGCTGGCCTTGCCCATATTGCGCGCGGCTGCCTTCGGTGACCTGCGCCGAACTGACCAGCCGTGCGCCTCTGCGGTCGGCATATTGGCTGTCCTCCGCCTCGGTGTCCTGGCCCAGCACGATCACATCCGCGCTCCAGCCCGGCGCGATGTCGACCCGCAGCGCCGCGCGGCCCGACAGGATCGCGGTGCGATTGACATTGCTGCCGCCGATTTCAGGCTTGTCGATATAGCCGCCGAGCGACGCCAGATCGATATTGGCGCGCAAGGTCGCGGTCTCGCCCACCAGCGGCAGGTTCATGGTCGCATGAAGATCGCCGCCGGGTTCGCCATTGGCAATCGCGCTGGCCCCACCCGAAACGACGAGGCTGGTTTCCCCCGCCTCCGGCGCGCGCGGCACCAGCCGGATGATCCCGCCCAGCGAGCCTGCGCCATAGAGCGTGCCTTGCGGCCCTTCGAGGATCTCGACCCGCTCCATGTCGGACAGGCGCAGGTCCGGGTCGGGCGCGTTGTAACTGAGGCGCAGGTCTCCGAAATACTGGCCGACGGTGGCCTGCGTCGGCCCGGTGAAGCTTGAATCCGCGATCCCGCGAATGAACAGCTTGTTGCGCCCGCTGCCGAGATAGGTCGAACTGACCGTGGCGGCGCGCTGCATGATCTTCTCGGTGCCGCCGACCCCGCCGCGTTCGAGCACCGCGCCGTCGAGCAGCGTCACCTGCCCAGCGATCTCGGCGAAGGTCAGATCGCGTTTGCTGGCGGTGACGATGATCGGCGCGCCTTCGGTCTCAGGCGGGACAGTAGTCGTGGTAGCGGTGGCTGCAACGCGCAACGGACGCGTGCGTTGCATCACTGAAGCGCGGCGCGGCGGCGCCGCCACTAGCCGCCATGCCTTCGGCCCGACCTTGACCGCCTGCATCCCGCTCGCCCGGGCGAGCTTCCTCACCGCGCTTGCAGCATCCATCCGGCCCTTGATTCCGGCCATCCGTTGCCGCCCCAATGCAGGGTCAGCGATAACGATGCTGGCATCTGTCGCCCGTGCAATCGCAATCGCGGCCTCGGCCACCGTACCAGCCGGAATCGCCAGCTCGCGCGCCTGCGCAGCCAGCGGCGCAGGCGCGGCCAGCGCAGCCACGATAGCAAGAGGGAGGAAGGCTCTCACAGAATCACTCGGCCGCGATGACCCAGCCCTTGCCGCGCGGCGTGACCCGCACACCGAGCAGCGCTTCAAGCGCACGGGGATCGGCCCGCACCTGATCCAGCGCGATGCTCCCGGCAAGGCGAATGTCACTAGGGGCTGCGGTAAAGGCAATGCCGGTGGCGCGGGTGAGTTCAGCCGCGATTTCAGCGAGGCTCGCCGCCTCGAAGCTGATCCGACCGCGGGTCCATTCGCCCACCGCCTGCGGATCGATGGGCCCGACCCAATACCGCTCACCCGTCCGCACGGCCCGCTCGCCTGCATCCACCCTGAGCGCTTGAGCCTCTGGGTTCACAATCACTGCGCCCTCGGCCACGGCGAGATCGAGCGTTTCACCCGCCAGCCGCACATCGAACACCGTGCCGGCATCAACCAGCCGGTCGGCGCCCGCGGTCAGCACGAAAGGATCGGCGGCATCGTGGCGAATGGTGAACAGCGCCTGCCCGCCTTCGAGCAGCGCCGCGCGATCACCCAGCACCGCCAAGCGGCTTCCACCGCCCAGTTCCACTGTGCTGCCATCTTCCAGTGCGATCAGCCGCGTCTCGCCCGGGGCGGTGGCGTAGAGCGTCTCGCCTTGCGGGCCGAACCCAAACACAAAACTCAGCGCCAGCACCAGCGACGCGGCAATCGCCCCGCCCAACCACGCACGGCGAGTGGTCAGCCAGCCGCCCGGCGGGTTATCATTGGCGGCGGGAGTGACATGAGTCTCAGGCAAGGTGTCCAGCACCGCGTCCGCCTCGTCCAACGCGAATTGCACCGCATCATAGGCGTCCGCGTGCTCAGCGTCCGCTTCAAGCCAGGCGGTAAAGCCGTCCCAATCGGCAAAGTCGGGCTCGCGCGTCAGCATAGCCCATGCGAGGGCCTGTTCGCGGATCGGCTGGTCAGGTCTCATCACACGGTTTCTCCTGCCAACAAGACGGAGCCGATCGCCTCATGCCTCATCGATCATCCCCCGCACAGCCACGATTTTGCTGTAGGCGCGGCGCAGATCGCTCTCGACCGTGCTGACGCTGACCCCGAATTCATCGGCGAGCTGGCGCTGCGTGACGCCTTCGATCCGGTGACGGCGGAACATCGCGGCGGCCCGGTCCCCCACCTCGGTCAAGGCCTGCTCGATCAGAGCGACATGCTGGCGCGCGGCGATGATGCGGGTCGCATCGGGCGCTGGCGCGATATTGTCGGTGAGGCCGGGCTGGGCTTCGGACCATGCCCGGTCGCGCAAGGTGCCCTGACGCTCGGCCCGGTAGCGATCGATCATCAGCCGGTCGGCAGCGCGCATCATGTAGCCGATCCCGCTGGCGGCCACCGGATCGGGCGCCGCTGCAAGCCTGAGCCACAGCTCCTGCACCAGATCCTCCGCCGCATCCCCCGCGCCGCGCGCGCGCAGAAAGCGCAGCAAACGCGTCCGGTTGGCGAGATAGGCCTGCTCGATTGGGGCGGTGGGGGCCATCGGGAGTCCGGACACGGTAAGGGCGAAGAGTTGTCGAAGCTTGTCCGCCCCGCGCCTGAACCCAGGACGAACGCGGCTCCTTTAGGCGCAAATCTCGCGCCCGAACAGGCCGTGCAGACGCACGGCCCTGCCGCAGCAGCCCTCCACCGCAGCTTTGGGGCGGTTCGCGGACGCGGGCGCAGGTGGCTGACTTATGTGAGTGCCGCTTACCCGTCCGAGCCGCAGCTTAGTGACTGCCTACTAACGGAGGACATTCCCATGGCAGATACCATCAATACCGGTGAAACCCGCGATCTGATCGCCTCGAACAAGGTCGAGGGCACCGCCGTCTACAACACCGGCGGCGAACGGCTCGGGACGGTCAAGACCTTCATGGTCGACAAGCGTTCGGGCAAGGCAGAATATGCAGTGATGCAGTTCGGCGGGTTCCTCGGCATCGGCGCCGATTTCTATCCGATCCCCTGGTCGATGCTGAACTACAGCCCCGAGCACAGTGGCTATGTAGTCGAGCTGGACAAGGACATGCTCACCGACGCGCCGCGCTATGCCGATAATGACGAGCCGGAATACAATGCCGGCTACGGCCAGCAGGTCTATTCGCACTACGGCGTGACCTACTAAGCCAACCCGATGGCCCCGCTGCAATGGCGGGGCCGTCACTCCACCGGGTCGATGGCTTCGGCGATTTCCTCGGTCTTGCGCTGTGGCAGGGCGATCATCGCCAGAATGAACAGCGCAAAGCACAGGCAGATGGCGTTGGGGATGACCAGCGTCCATTCGCCCTTGAGCACCCCGAAAGTCGTCCAAGCCGCAAAGGCCAGCGCGGTCAGCACGAACATCGCGAGCGAGAGCCCCTTGGTGGATCGTTCGCGGATGATCTTCCAAGCCTGCGGCGTAAAGCTGGCCACCGAGGCGCAGGCCCCAACGGTGCCGACGATGGTCACCCAATCGATAGTCATGACACCTCCACCTGTTCCAGGGCTGTCCGTTGCCAACGGTTGCCGCAGGACTGGAGGAGCCAGCGCATTTACCCATAACCTGGGTTCGAAACCCGCCGGCGCGTGCGACCGGCGGGCGCAACGGAACGGCGGCGTGCCCTATGTCCGGTTGAAATGCAGGTAATTGCTGTTGAACATCGCCACCTTTTTCAGGTGTTTGAGGTCAGCGATCTTCAGTTGTCGGTCGGACAGTTCGATCAGCCCCTCGCGCCGCATTTCCTGCAAGGTGCGGTTGAGATGCACCGGGCTCAGCCCGTTGGCTTCGGCCAAGTGGTTTTGAGTGATCGGCAACTCAAACGTCAGCCCTGTCGCCAGCCCCACCGCCTGCAACCGGTAGTAAAGCTCCACGAACAGATGCGCGAGCCGCTCCAGCGCGGAACGCTGTCCAATCGACAGCAGCCATTGGCGCTGAATGCCGGACGCAACCATTTCGTGCCACAGCAATGCGCGGATAAGGTTCGGGCGTTGATCGATCACTTCCTGAAACTGCTCAGGCTGGATCTCGAAAAATCTCACGCCTGTCAGCGCGCCGATCGAATGATCGAGCTCGCTCAGGATATAGACATTAAGATCGCAGAAATCGCCCGGTAGGAAAAAGCCGACGATCTGCCGTCGCCCATCCGGCAAGTCCTTGTAGCGGCACGCCCAGCCCGACACGAGCAGGCGGACGACCGAAGGATTCTCCCCCTCACGGGCAATATCGCTGCGCGCATTGAGTTTGCGGATCGGGCCTGTCTCCAGCGCCGAAAGCGCCACGCGATCGGCATGGTCGAGCGCCATGTAGCGGCTGAGCAACCGGAACAGCGGCTCCGTCCCGGCATCGGTCATTGTGGCCATTATTGTCGATCCCGGCTTAAGTCGGGCTGGAACGCCCAGCCCGCTTGGAGGCGAATACGCAATAAGGGACACTAACCCAAATCATCATTCCGGCCATGATGTGTGCGACCGAATGCCTTGCAAATCCGCCATAACGTCTGGCTCGTTGACGGGTCCTGAGGCGATGACGTCAGTAATTGCCGGGCGGATCGCTTGCGGGAAAGCTCTGGTCGCTGGCTTCGTCCACGCCCGTCCAATTGCGGCCGGGGGAATCGCGCATGGCTGCGGGGCCGGAATCGCGGACGTCATCATGAGACTGGCGCGGCTGGTTGCCCGCAAAGGCGGCATTGCCCTGGCTGGTGCTGCGGCCACCCAGCTTGCGGGACAGCGCATAAGCCGCGCCGCCGACGGCAAGCATCGTGAGGATCATTCGCATGGTGTGCTCCTTTGCATCCCACCCTTGTCGGCGCGTGATCCCGCATCGTCCCTATCGTGCGTTAGTAGCCTCACAGGTGCTTTTACCCAGACCAACTTATGTTAATCCCGCACACTGCCCCATCGCTTATGCCCCCCTCGAGAGGCGACTTAATGCCGGATCTTCCACACGCGACTGCCGAAAGCCTGTTCAGCACCGTCTTTAAGGCGCTGCCCGACGCTGTGTGCGTCCTTGAACCGCTGGAGGTTGCGGAGGATCAGGATAGCGACTGGCGCTATCTTTCAACCAACCCTGCCTTTTGTACGCTATTCAAGCTGGATGACCTCGCCGGGCAAAGCCTGCGCGACCGGTTCCCGAAGCACGCGACCCAGTGGTCGGAACATTTCACCCGCGCTCTCACCAGCTGCACGTCCGAGACGCTGGTTCAAGAAGGGTCAGATCAGCCGCTGGTCTATGAAATCGCACTCACGCCGATGGATCATGGCCAGCGCGGGGCGATCATGGTGCGGATCCGCGATATCACCAGCGAACACGTCGCCCGCGCCGGGCGGCGCGAAGCCGATGCCCGCTACAAGCTGTTGTTCGACGCGATCGACGAGGGCTTCTGTATCATCGAAGTGGTCTTCGATGATGAGGGCAAAGGAGTCGATTATCGCTTCCTCGAAGCCAATGACGCTTTTGTCGGTCACACCGGCCTGATCGACCCAATCGGCCGGACCATGCGCTCGATGCAGCCCGATATCGAGGATCACTGGCCGGCAACCTATGGCACCATCGCCTTGAGCGGGGTGGCCAAGCGATTCGAGAGCGAATCCTCCGCCATGGGCCGCTGGTTCGACGTCTTCGCCTTCCCGATCGGCGAACAGGCTCCCTATCAGGTGGGAATTCTGTTCGAGGATATCGGGCCGCGCAAGACAATGGAGATCGCGCTGCGTCACAGCGAAGGCCGCCTGCAATCCCTGATTGAGGCGACCTCCGATCTGATCTTCCGCATGGACCCGCAAGGCACCGAGATGGAGCAGGTCGGCGGCAAGGATTTGCTCGGCAATCGCGGCGAGCCGGGCAACTGGATCGAAGACTTCGTGCCCGAAAGCGACCGGGCCTTGGTGGAAGCAGCGCTCGCCGAGGCGATCCGCAATCGCCAGCCGCTCAAGATCGAACACCGGGTGCTGACCGGCGACGGCATTCTCGGCTGGCTTTCGTCGCGCGCGATCCCGGTGCTGGGCGACGACGGCGAGATCACCGAATGGTTCGGCATGGCGACCGACATCACCACGCGCCGCCAAGTCGAACAGCAGTTGTCCCACGGCGCAGAAATGCTGCGGGTGGCGAGCGAGATCGGCAAGGTCGGGCTGTGGGACTGGAATGTCGAAACCGGCGAATTGACGTGGTCGGACGAACATTTCCGCATGGAAGGGTACGAACCGGGCGAGATCGTCCCGACTTATGATATTTGGTCTGAACGTGTGCACCCGGATGATCGCAGCGCGACTGAGGCCAAGATCAGGGAAGCGATGGAAAGCGGCTGCGAATATCTCAACGAATACCGCGTGTGCCATCCCAACGGCGAAGTTCGCTGGCTGTCAGCGCGCGGTCGCTTTCTGTTTGACGACGACGGCCGGCCGGTGCGGATGCTCGGCGCGATGGTCGACACCACCCAGCGCCGGCGCGAGGAGGAATGGCAAAGGCTACTGGTGGCCGAATTGCAGCACCGCGTGCGCAACCTGATCGGCATGGTCCGTTCGGTCGCCCGGCTGTCGGCACCCAGCCATCGCAATGTCAGCGATTACGTCGATCACCTGATCGGCCGCCTGCAAGCGATGGGCCGGACCCAGAGCACCCTCACTCGCTCACCCGGCCGCAATGTCGACCTGGCCGAGCTGGTGCGCGAGGAATTGCTGGTCCATGCCGCGCAGCCCCATCAGTATCATCTGGACGGGCCACCCATCGCTCTGTCGCCCCATGCCGCCGAGATTGTCACACTCGCGATCCATGAACTCGCGACCAACTCGATCAAATATGGCGCGCTGGGCGATACCGGGTATATTCGGATCGTGTGGACGACTCTCGAAAAGAACGGAAAGCCCTGGATGAACTTGCGCTGGCAGGAAACTTCCCCGCAGCGCAAGACGAAGTTCAACCGCAAGGGCTTTGGACGGCGGCTGATCGAGGAGCGCGTGCCTTACGAATTGCAGGGCGAAGGTCGCTTCGATATTCACGACACCGGAGTGCTGGCGCAGCTGGAGTTTCCGCTGACGGATTCCGGCAGCATTCTCGAGACCCGTTCCTGATTGGGCCGCTGCCATGACTGACAGAGTGCTCTCCGGGTGCCGCATCATCATCGTCGAGGATGATTACTACCAAGCACATGATTGCAAGCAGATGCTCCAGCAGGCCGGTGCCAAGGTCGTCGCGGTCACCGCTATCGTGCCCGATCTGCCTGACTTGCTTGCCGAGGGGCGGATTGATGCGGCGCTGATCGACATCAATCTGGGGCACAGCCACACGTTCGACTTCGCGCGCGAGTTGCAAGCGCGGTCTATTCCGTTTGCATTTCTGACTGGCTATGACGCGGGGATGCTGCCTGATGATCTTGCGACCAACGTGTGCATAAGCAAGCCCGCCGATCTTCACCGGGTGATTAGCGTCATCGCCGGACTGGCGTCACGCGGGGGCTAGAACAATGTCCGGTGAGCGCAGCGATCCCACTGCGCTCACCCATTGCCCGCGTCACGCGGGGTCACCTCAGGCCGCGATAGCCTTCAGCCGTTCCTCATCGCGCGGTGTCTGCGTCCGCGGCGCGAGATAGGCGCTGTCGAACCCAGCGACCTGTTGCAGGCTTCGCAGGTCATGAATGATCAGCTGCTTTGATCGCAGAGTGATCAGTTGATCCTGACGCAACTGTTGCAGCTTGCGGTTGATATGCACCGGGGTCAGGCCGAGCGCGTCGGCCAGATCGTCCTGCGTCAGCGGGAAGAACATCTGCTCATCCAGCTTGGGATCTACCAGCGAAAGCCGGTAATGCGCCTCACAGATCAGATGCGCCATCCGCTCAAGCGCATCGCGGCGACCGACATTGACCACCCATGACGCCATCACGGCATTTTCCATGCTGCCATAGCTGCGCATCGCTTCACCCACCGCCGGGAAACGGTCGATCACGCGGCGCATATCGGCGTGCAGAATATTGACGATCCGGCACGAGCTGAGGGTGATGACTTCTTCGATCGCGACGCCATCGGGCGACGAGTCGAAATAGAAAGCATCGCCCGGCAGCAGTAAGCGGGTGATCTGCCGCGCCCCATCGCGCAGAATCTGGTAGCGCGCGGCCCAGCCGCTCAGCACCACGGGGAAGGAGACCATCTCGTCACCATCGCGCGAGAGGTATTTTTTGGCTGCAACATCCTTGGGCTGCCGGCACAGTTCCTCGACGGCGGCCAACTCCTCATCAGAGAGTACGGCAGCGTGCGTCAGGCGTTGTAAAAAAGCATTGGACACTGGCGTCCTCCTCGGGAGTGTTGCGTCATATGCAATTTCTCAGAATAGCCGGTTCTTCTCTCATTCAAAAGTTACGCCGAGGGTCGAATTGTGTTCGGCTCACCGGGTAAATGCTTCGTACTGGCTTAAACAACCACTTCGATCGGTAAACTGGGCGAAGCAACGGCACAAAAATAGCACAATCAAAATACCAAGGAACAATCCGGATTGCGCCACAAGGTTCCTCCATGCCGGAGAGCCCGGCTGCCGATTGCCAAGCTTGGCGCGCTCAGGCGGGACATGACAGCGGAATTGGCATCTGAGCGCCATAATTCGCGCGAGTCCAATTTAGGTTAGAGCGTGCCGTGCGTGGGCTGGGCAGAGAACGGGGCACCAGAAGGTCCCGATCCTTCCGGTCATCGGATGACCCAGCCAGCGTTCGGCTTCCTTATGGCTCGGTCATTGCCCCAATATACTCCCCGCCCAGTGATGGGCGGGGTTTTTTGTGAGCGTCGCAGCGCTTCCTGAGTGGAGGCCTCGCGCGCCGGTATTGCCGGGTTCCTATCCCCGGTTAATGTTCGGCCCCGTTCGCCGCGCCATGCCCGCGGCTCCCGCCCCTCCCGCGGGACCAATGGCAGTCACCTACTCATGTCGTACCACGAATTCCTGCTGTTTGCGGGGCTCGCCATTCTGGCAGCGTTCTGGCTGCCGCGGTTCGTTTCGGGCCGCGAGCCTGTCGCATCGGCACTGTTGATCCTCGCTGGCTTTGTCTGCGCGCTGGCGATCGACGAGGCGCCGCCGCTCTTCACGCCCATCAGCCATCCCCAGTGGTGGGAGACGATGAGCGAAATGGCGGTGATCGTTGCGCTGTTTGCCACCGGCATGCGGCTCGATGTGGTGCGCCCCTTTGCGCGCTGGCGGGTGACGTGGCGTCTGTTGGCAGTGGCGATGCCGCTGACCATTGGCGCGATGGTGCTGGCAGGCACGGCAGCCGGCCTGCCGCTGGCGAGCGCGCTGCTGCTGGGCGCTGTGCTTGCGCCCACCGATCCGGTGCTGGCGGGCGATTTGCAGGTCGGCCCGCCAACCGAAGGCGGCGAGCATCCGGTGCGCTTCGCCCTTACGACCGAGGCCGGGTTGAATGACGGGCTGGCCTTCCCCTTCGTCTACATCGCCATTGCAGCGCTAGGCGGGATTTCCGGCACCGAAGCGATCAACTGGCTCAGCTATGATGTCGCCTACCGGATCGCAGCGGGCGCAGTCAGCGGAGGTTTGACCGGGTGGTTGCTCGGGCAGGTGGTATTCCGCTGGCCGCTGGGCAACATCCTCGCCGAGACCGGATCGGGCGTGCTGGCGCTGGCGGGCGTGCTGGTGTGTTACGGCGCGGCCGAGTTCATCCACGGCTATGGCTTTATCGCCTGCTTCGTGGGCGGCATGGCGTTCCGCCGGGTCGAGGCCAAGCACAGCTTCCACAGCAATCTCCATCTGTTCAACCTTGCCATCGAACACGCATTGACCGCGGTTTTGCTGCTGATGACGGGGGCGGCGCTCGGCACCTATGCGGCGTGGGTGGAGTGGAAACACGTCGCCATCGCTGCGGGCCTCATCTTCCTTGTCCGCCCGCTGAGCGGGTGGGTAGCGCTGGCCGGATCGGGCCTGCCGCCGCGTGAACGCTTTGTCACCGCAGCTTTCGGCGTGCGCGGGATCGGGAGCCTTTATTACCTCGCCTTTGCCGCAAGCGCGACGCCATTGGCGGGACTGACCGACCTGTGGTTGGTGGTGCTGGTGGCGATTGCGCTGTCCGCACTGGTCCATGGCCTGAGCGCCGCCGCCGTGCTCGCGGGAATTCGCGCCGATACGGCATCGGAACCAAAGCGGAGACCTCGGCTCGAACAGGCAGCCGTGCAATGACCCTGCGACAGCCCCTCGCTCTGCTGCTCGATTTCGATGGCACGCTGGTGCCGATTGTCGCCACACCCGACGCCATCGTGGTGAGTGACGATCTGCACGCCTTGATCGCCGAGGCGATGGAGCGGCTGGACGGGCGCGTCGCGATCATCTCCGGCCGCTCGCTCGAACAGCTTGATGCACTGTGGGGCGAGAGCTTGAACGGCGTGACGGTGGCCGCCAGCCACGGGCTCGAATTGCGCAGCGACGGCCTGCTGAGCGCGCCCGAGCATTCTGCGCTGTTCGCCCGGCTGGCGCGCGAGACCGAGAAGCGCTTCGGCGCGGAGCGGGGTGTGGTGATCGAACTCAAGAGCTTCGGCCTCGGCCTGCACTACCGACTGGCGCCGACGCTGCGGGAGGCGGTGCATGATTGGGCCAAGGAATGTGCGGAGGATCATCGCCTTGCGATCCAGCCCGGCGATTTGGTCTACGAACTGCGTCTGCCCGGTGCGAACAAGGGCGATGCCGTCCGCCAGATCATGGACCGGCGGCGCTTTGCGGGGAGCCGCCCGGTCTATTTCGGTGACGACCTGACCGACATTCCGGCCATGATTGCCGCGCGCAAGTTTGGCGGGCGCGGGATTGCTGTGGGCCAGAAGATCGCCGCCCACGCCGATGACGTGCTTTCTGGCCCTGCCGAGGTGATCAGCCACATCCGCAAATTGCTGGCGTAACAGGGCTTCGGCCAAATTTACCACATAGGCCATTTTTTGTTCGGCTGGTTCGGGCAAGGGTCGCAAGGTCGCTGGATCTCGCGGACAAGCTCCGCCCTGGCTTTACCCCTGCATGGCCGCGCCCCGCGCTGCCCTGTCCCCAACGGAGGGTCGCCGATGCCTCGCCTGATTGCCATTTCCAACCGCGTGCAGACCGAAACCGAAGGCGAGACCGCCAATCGCGGTGGGCTGGCCGTTGCGTTGGCGGCAGGTCTGCGCGCCAGCAACGGTATCTGGTTCGGCTGGTCAGGTGAGCAGACCGAGGAATTCACCGGCCAGATCACCTTTCGCCGCGCCAATGGCGTCGCCACGGCCACCATCGATCTCGAAGCGCAGGACATCGAGGAATATTACAACGGCTTTGCCAACCGCACCTTGTGGCCGTTGTTTCACTACCGGCTCGACCTGACCGAAATCGCGCGCGATTTTGCCGGGGGCTATGCGCGGGTGAATCATCGCTTTGCCGAAACTGTCGGCCCGCTGATCGAGCCGGACGATCTGGTCTGGGTGCATGACTATCACCTCCTGCCGCTCGGCCAGCAGCTGCGCGAGCGCGGTTTTCGCAACCGGATCGGCTTCTTCCTCCATATCCCCTAGCCGCCGCCAAGCCTGCTGATATCGCTACCTGACCACCGCGAACTGGTCGAAAGCCTGCTCGATTACGATGTGGTCGGCTTCCAGTCTGACGAGTGGCGGCGGACGTTCATGGACTATGTCACCGCCCACCTCGATGCCGAGATTGACGGCGAGATCGTCAGTTTTGGCGACCGGCGCACGCGAATGCTGGTCTGTCCGATCGGGCTCGACACCGCCGATTTTTGCAGTGCGGCGCACACGATGGCTGCCAAGCAGGCGCAAACCCAGCTGATGGTGAGCGCGGTCGGGCGCGACATGATTGTGGGCGTCGACCGGCTCGATTATTCCAAGGGCTTGCAGGAGCGCTTCATCGCCTACCAGCAGTTCCTCACCAACCACCCCGAACTGTGCGAGAAGGTGTCGCTGCTTCAGATCGCACCGCCATCACGCGGGGACGTGCCGAGCTACCAGCAGATCCGCGCTGAGCTCAACGCGCTGTCGGGCAGCATCAATGGCGAATTCGCGACGATCGACTGGGTGCCGATCCGTTATGTCAATCAAGGCTATTCGCGCGAAAAGCTGTTCGGCATCTACCGCGCGGCCCGGGTTGGGCTCGTCACGCCCTTGCGGGATGGGATGAATCTGGTCGCCAAGGAATATGTCGCAGCCCAGGACCCCGCCGATCCCGGCGTGCTGGTGCTGTCACGCTTTGCCGGAGCCGCCGCGCAACTGGAAGGCGCGGTGATCGTCAACCCGCACAGCAGTGAGGACATGGCTGATGGCATCGCCCGCGCGCTCGCCATGCCGCTCGCCGAACGGCAGGAGCGGCACAAGGCGATGTTCGACTGCATCGTCAAACAGGACGTTCACTGGTGGTCGAAAACCTTCATGGAAGCGCTGGAACAGGCGGGGCCAAAGCCCGCCGCGCGCCTGCTTCCCAAAGCCGTCAACGCCGACTGAACGCCCGCGAACAAAACCCGTGCGGCGCGCAGCCACACGGGGTTTGCGTTGCCGGAACGACGGTCTCGTTAAGGCGTGGGTGTGGCTTCGCCGCTCGCCATCGCTGTGCCCGGCTGCGGCGTGTTCTTCTCGAGCCAGTCATGGTGCTTCTGCACGGTCGGAATCGCGCCTTGGGCGAACTGGCGCAGCTCCGCTAGCTCGCCTTCGCCGCCATAGGCCTTGAGCAAAGTCAGCGCCTCGCGGTGCGCAGTCATTTGCTGGCTCAGATATTCGCGGTCGAAGGCGGCGCCCTGAAGGCTCTGGAGGATGTCGACCTTGGCCTGATGCTCGGCGTCGAGATTGGTCGGCAGAGCGAGCGTCTGGCCCGAACTTCCCACCGCATCCTCAAGCGTCTCCAGCGCCTTCGAGTGATCGGTGACCATCATCTGCGCAAAATCCCGCACTGAGCTGGCTTCCGCCTTGTCGAGCGCGATGTTGCCCGCAGCGATTTCATAAAGGTTCGACCTGATGATCCCCTGCACGAAGGCCAGCGATGAGGGTGGTCCTTCGGTCAAGGCATCAGACGCGTCGTTGACGGCAGGGCCGACACCGCTTGCAGCCATGTTCTCATCAGTGCCGGGGCTGTCACAGGCCGTTGCCAGCAGGCTGGCGGCGATCAGCAGTGGGATACGCATGGTCCATCCTTTCACATCAGCCGCGCACGCGGCGGGAGGCTGCCATTGATAGGACGCGAGCGAGCTGGACGAACTCACATAGGCCAATGACCCGTTTTAACGCCTTGCGGGCCCTGGCAGGGCGCAAATCCTTGCCGAGTATAGGGAACCCGGACGGAAGGTGGCCCAAGAGAGGTGAAGGGGAGAAACGTGACGGAAAGGTGCCATGCACAAGCCAGCCCCGACCAGTTCCTGTGAAAACCCTGCCTCCGGCTTCACCGAAGAAATGACCGCATCGCTCCCCGCGCTGCGCCGCTTTGCGCAATCGCTGTGCCGCCAGCGCGATATGGTTGACGATCTGGTGCAGGAGACGATGGTCCGCGCATGGTCATCGCGCCATACCTTCCAGCCGGGCAGCAAGTTCCGTCCGTGGGTGTTCACAATCCTGCGCAACCAGTTCTACAGCACCGCGCGCAAGCGCAGCCGTTTGACCCCGTGGGACCCTGAGGCGGCGGAGCGGATCCTGATCCAGCAGCCCAATCAGGAAGAAGGGCTCCATCTCCACGATATCGAGGTGGCTCTGGGACAATTGCCCAACACGCAGCGTGAGATGCTGATGCTAATCGCGGGAGCGGGAATGAGCTACGAAGAAGCGGCGCTTGCGACAGATTGCAAGATCGGCACCGTGAAGAGCCGGATCAATCGGGGCCGCGCGGCGATCCGGGCGATCATCGACGGCGCGGACGCCTTGCCCGAAGCCTGATCATGGGCGGGCCCGTCCACTGGACAGGCCCGCACACAGACGGCGCCGCGGATGTGCCTCACAATCGGCGCCGTCTGAAGCCCAAAGGCTTTACTGGGGAAGGTTGTCGGCCTTTTCCTCAAGCGCGTCAGCCTTGGCTTCGGTGGTGTCGCGCACGGCGTCAGCCTTGTTTTCAAGGTTCTGCTCGGCGTTCGAATCCACCCCGTCGACCGTCTGATCGAGCGTGTCGGCACGGTCTTCCATCTGATCGGCGGTCTGTTCGCCCGCTTCGCGGACGTCTTCGGCCTGAGCTTCGAGCTGTTCTTCCTGCTTGCTTTCCGCACAGGCGGCAAGCGCGAAGGCCGATGCGCCAAGCGCAGCGATGGTAATGATCTTCTTCATGTAACGTGCTCCTTTGTTCAACGCACGGAACCGCGGCGAACGAGATTAACGATGGCGAGCAGGATCAGCGCACCAAGGAACGACACCAGCAATGCGCTGATATCAAACGCGCCCGAAGTGATCGGCGCAACGCCGAGCAAGGGCGAGATCAGGAACCCGGCAAGCAACGCGCCGACAATGCCGACCACGATGTTGAGGAGAATGCCCTGCTGCGCGTTGGTCCGCATCACGATGCTGGCGAGCCAGCCGAGAATGCCGCCGACGATGATGACAATTATTAGGTTCATTCGTTGTCTCCTGGCCGAGGAATGTTCCGCTCCGGCACCGTAACGCTGCCAGGCAGCGATGCGCGGAACGGCTTCGACGCGGCCCTGACTGACAGGCCGGCGACTATTCACCATCACTTATGTTGTGCTCCCAGTGTGGGTGCGACTCAGGCCTGCGCGCGGCCAATCGAGCAGGATCGCGGGCAATGTCGGCCCGCTGAAGCCCGTGCCAGAGCGGGAACATGGTTAAATCTGCCGGCGCAATATCCCGGAAAGCCGCGATTGTTGCGGTATCGGGCAAACCGGTACCGGATATATCACTTGACGAAACTACCGCGTCTCCGGATGATCCCAGTCCTACGAAACGGTGTGCCAACTGGCCGCCCGCAGCTTTCAGCACGCGATGTGCGGGCGCGGCATGATCGAACGGGCACGCCGAAGTCGCCCGGCCTCAATGGGCTAAGCGGCAATCCAGGGCGGAACGACCGGTGCGCTAGATGCCGGACCACTTGCCAGGGAAAGAAATGAGGCGGCGGAGGGATCGCGCCGGGCCCGTGCGGAGTGCGATCTCCGCAATGCTCGATTGACCCTTTCGTTAAGGTGAAGTGGGGATGGGTGAATGGCCAGGACGGACAACCTTCAAGTCGCGCAAGACAATTGGATCGGGTGCCTGACGTATCAGAGCACCGCGACCAAAACTCCGGACGCAACAGAGCTGCAATCCCTCGCCCGGCAAGCCCGCGCGCGCAATCGCAGCGTTGGCGTCACGGGGATGTTGTTGTTCGAAGAAGGCCGGTTTCTCCAGACCCTCGAAGGCCCGCCCGAAGGGTTGGAAGCAATCTGGTCCTCGGTTGCCCGCGACCAGCGCCACAGCGAAATCGAAGTGCTGAGCAAGCACATGGCCCCCGCCCGGTTGTTTACTGGCTGGGACATGTTCCTCAGCAGCAATGTCAGCCGCATTCCCGATCCGGTCGGCGGCCAATTCGACCTTCCGCCCGCCGTGGCCGAGCATGTCCGCAAGGCTATGCAGATGTCGCTGGATGGCGACGATATCGGCCTTAACGCGCTGATGGCAGCGCTCGCCGAACAGGGTTGGACGAGCGATGCGGTGCTCAGCCTGCTGATCGAGCCTACAGCCCGTGCGCTCGGCGATGCCTGGCTCGCCGATGATTGCACTGAGCTCGATCTGACGATCGCAATCAGCATGTTGCAGATGGCAGGCCACGCGGTGCGGTATGAAACGGCCCCGCAGGGTATCCGCAGCAGCCGTTACAGCATCCTGCTGGCCACCGCGCCGGGGGAGCCGCATATGCTTGGCACGGCGCTGCTGGCCGACCAGTTCACCGATGCAGGCTGGCAGGTGGAGATGGCCTTTCCCGATACCGAGGAAGCCCTGCTCAACCAGCTCGGTGCGCAAAAGCCCGATGCGGTTGATATCGGTTTGTCTGATGCCCTGTTCCGCCAGCAGTCGCTGGATCGCCTTCGCAGCGCGGTCGAACACAGCCGCCTTGTCCCGGCCAATCACCCAACCGTGGTGTCGGTCGGCGGCCGCCTGTTTGCCGAGGCCGCTGCAACCGCCGCATCAGTCGGCGCGGATCACGCGCGCATGACGGTGGCAGGCGCCAGCATCCGCATGGCCGAACTGGTTCGCAAGAGCCGGCGTGAAAACAGCCGCCGAGGCCGTTAAGAAGCGCTGGCCAACCGCATCAGGTTCTGCACCGCCAGCGGGCCCATTTGCCGCATCTGCTGAAGCACCGCCACCCGCGCACTATCGCTGCGGTCGACACTGGCGGCGATCTTGCCGAAACCGTCGAGCCGGCTCTGGCGGATCCACGTCCCCAGCCGCTCATCCCCGAACCATGCGCCCTGATTCATCAGGTTGACGATGTTGGTGGTGCAATAGCTGGTCAGATCATGCGGGAACGGCACCGTGCGGCACAGCGCGTTCTTGGCGGCATCATCGGGATAATGCGCCTCGACAAAGGCGATCAGCGCTGCCGAGAAACACGGCTGCGGCACCCGCACGAGTTGCGGCACGATCCGGTCGCCCTGAAAGATCGGCACCGGCGCCCGCACTTCGACTGCCGAGGCGGTGCAATCGATGTAAAGCGCATCCGCCACTGCCGGTTCGCTGCCTTCGTCCAGTTCAATCGCTGCGGCGGTGATCGCCTTCACGCGGCCCTTGCGCACGACATTGGTGACGCGGCGCAATTGCTCGACCTCGCCCGCCGAGATCGTCGCGTAGTGGAACATGGTGGGCGTGACGTCAGGATCGATCCGCAGCATCATGCCCACTGCTTCAAGCCGCGCGAACACGTCGTCCGGCGAGGTGCCTTCGGCAAAGGCCTGCATCTGCGCCAGCTGACCGCCGAACACCGCGTCGAAGAACTCCACGCCGGGCTGCGTGCAGGTGCGGTTGATTAGCCAGCTTTCGCGCGGCTTGACCCACTGGATCGCGTCCGGCGGCGTGCCCATCGCGAGCAGCCAGCCCACCGCATCCATCGCGGTCTTGCCAGCACCCAGCACAACGAAACGCGCCGGCCGCTCAGACTTGAGCCACAGGCGCAGCAGCTCACCGGGGGGCACCAAATGGACGCCCTCCCCCACGGCAAAGCGCGGGGTGTGGTTGGCCGGAATGGTCGGGCTGTTATAGGTCGCATCGACCGTCTTGCGGCGCACCGTCACCTGCGTTTCCCCGCCCGACATCAGCGACATGACGCGGCCGTCCTCGCGATATTCGCTCATCGGCAGATAGGTGACCTGCCCCGATGGCAGCAGCCGCTGGCGCATGACCTTGTCGTAATAGCCGCTCACCTCCGCGCCTGACGCCAGTTCGTACAGCCCCGCATTGGCGCCATGGGTGTCCTTGCGGTTCTCGCCGAGGGGCAGCGAATTGACGCCGTAGAACGCCGAGGGCTGGTGCAGCGCGACAAAGCCATAGGCATCGTTCCAGTGACCGCCGGGCTTTGCCTGCCGGTCGACGATGGTGACGTGCGCGTCAGTCTCGGCAATGATCGTATCGGCGAAGGCCATGCCGACTGCGCCGCCGCCGATGATCAGGTAGTCGGTTTCGATGGTGGTCATGCCTATGCCCCTGTTCGCAATCTATTTACACTGTAAATTTACAGCGTAAGATTGAGGAGTCAAGCGCCCTTCGCTATGATCGGCACTGATCCGGAGAACCCCCTTGTCCCGCGCGCTTACTGATGATGACCTCGCCCGCTTTCAGGCGCAGCTGTGTGATGTTGCCGAGGTGATGTTTGCCGAGCGCGGGGCAGAGCAGGTCTCGATGCGGCAGATCGCCGCCGCGCTCGGAGTCAGCCCGATGACGCCCTATCGCTACTTCGCCAGCCGGGACGATATCCTCGCTGCCGTACGCATTCGCGGCTTCGAACGCTTCGCCGGTCAGCTGGAGGCCGCCTATACCGCAATCCCCGGCGATGCCGCTGCCAAGGCCGCAGCGGCCGGGCGCGCCTATCTCGATTTCGCGCTGAGCAATGCCAACACCTATCGCCTGATGTTCGAACAGCATCAACAGGAGGACGGGAGCGACAGCGCGCTTGGCCGCGCCGTCGCGCGGGCGCGGGCGACGCTGTCGGTCTATGGCGACGGGTTGATCGGGAGCGGAATGGCGGAAGCCGAAGCGCGGGCGCTGGAACTGCTGATCTGGTCGACCCTGCACGGCGCCGTCACCTTGGAACTGGCAGGCACGACCCCGCCCGGCTCAGCCCGGCAAACGCTGGCATTGCTCGGCAGGCTCGGGATGCGCGCCTGACGAGGGCGTCAGCTGTCTGCTCGCCCGTTCCGGCGCCGCCGCCCAGCGACACGAACAGCGTCGCACCGTTTTGCAGCCGTGCGCGGCGGGTCGCGAGCAATTGCTGCTCGGCGCTGAACAGGTTGCCGAGGCTGGTGGAGGTCAGACCGACATTGCTGGTCAGCGAGATCGAAGGGAAGAACGCCGCACGCGCCGCCCCGATATTTGCCCGCGCGCAGCGCAGCTGTTCTTAGGCGGCAATGATATCGGGGCGGGCCAGCAGCAGTTCGGACGGGAGCCCCGCCGCAAGTCGCCGCTCATCCGCTTGCGCCGCGAGCGAGAGGCCTTGCGGCAAGGTTTCGGGCAAGGTCCCGCCGACCGGCACGGCGAGCTGATTGCGCAATTGGCCAGCGCCAGCCGCTCGCTGGCGATTTGCTGTTCGGCCTGGGTCAGCAGGGTCTCCGCCTGCCGGTAAGGGAGCGCAGAGGTCAAGCGTTTCGCGGTCGATCACCTCAGCCGTCAGCGGCAGGGCAGTGACCGGAAGGTTGGTGCGCGCGGCGGTAACGATGATTGGCTCTGCGGCCTGGGCGGAAGCGGCGAAGGGGAGAATGGCCGCAGACAGCAGCAGTGCGAGGCGCATCGGTGAATCGCTCCTGATAATCATTCGCAACTCTGTTGCGGATAATTATCAATAAGACAATTCCTTTCTGCCCTCGCTCTGCGCTGTCTGCTGGCTAGCTATGCTTTTCCCTTATCCAGTGTCCCCGTCAGCATGGCCGCGGCCTTCCTGCGTTGCCGCTTCCGATCCGCCTGCGCCGTTGCCACCATTGGCTTCCCACCAATAGGGCTGGCGCGTCGCGGTGCCGGTGCCGACCTCGTTCAAGGTCTTGGCGTCATACTGCCGCCCGCCGAGCATCACCTGTTCGATATTGTCCGAATTGGCGATGTCCGCGCTGGGATCGTCGGTCAGGATCACGAGGTCAGCCAGCTTACCCACCTCGATGCTGCCGATGTCCTTAGCCATGCCGAGCGACTGCGCCGAGGTGATCGTGCCCGCCTTCAGCGCTTCGACCGGGGTCATCCCGCCGCGCACGAAGCTCCACAGCTCCCAATGCGCGCCGATACCGGCCTGCTGGCCATGCGCGCCAATGCTGACCTTGACGCCGCGCTGCGCCAGCTTGCGCGCCTCGCGGGCGTTGTCATCATCGACGAAGGCCCAATCGGGCGCCTTGGTGCGACGGCCGGTCTCGGCCAGCAGCATTTTGGGCGGCGTGTGCACCATCAGCGGGTTTTCCCAGACGTTGGTCGCCTGCCGCCAATAGGGATCGCCCGCCAACCCGCCATAGGTCACCACCAACGTGGGGGTGTAATTGCTGTTCGACTGGCCGAAGAATTGCAGCACGTCTTCGTAGAACACATCGACCGGGACATTGTGCTCGATGGTCGAATTGCCGTCGGCGACGAGGTTCATGTCCATCCCGAACAGCGATCCGCCCTCGGCCACGACCAGCATGTTCTCGGCTGCCGCGGCGCGGGCCACCATCTGGCGCTGTTCGCGCCGGGGCTGGTTGTAGTTCTTGACCGAGATGCCGCCCTGCGCCTTGATCCGCCGCACATGGGCAAGCGCATCGTCATAGGTGTCGATCCGCGCGTAAACATCCGGCGCCTTGGCCCCGTAGATGATCTCGCCGGTCGAGAAGATGCGCGGGCCGAGCGTCAGCCCCGCACGCTGGCGTTCGGCGGCGGCGAACACAGTGCTCGCCTGGCTCGACGGGTTGTGGACCGTGGTCACCCCCAGCGCCAGATCCTGGAGCAGCGACCAGTTCTGCTGCGGGATCAGATCGCCGACCCCGTAGCCGCCGTGGGCGTGGGCATCGACAAGGCCGGGCATGATGGTCTTGCCGCTGGCGTCGACAAAGCGCGTGCCATCCGGGAAGGCCATCTTCACGACCGTCGCATCATAGACGCCGGTGATCCGGTCGCCGGTAATGACGATCATCCCGTTTTCGATCACGCCCGCATCCTCCGCGCCGAGGCCCGCGCGCATCGTCAACACCCGCGCGCCGGTGATCACCGTGGTGCCGGTGGGCTTGGCCGCCTGCACCGTCACGCCCAGCGGAATGCCCATGGTCGGAGGCGAATAGGGCTTAGTCTTGTCCGCGTCCGCCTTGGGCGCACTGGGGAAGAATTCGGCGACCTTGGCGCTCTGCAAGCTCGGCCCGATCGACCAGAACAGCGTCTCGCCGCCACCCGACCAGCCGAGGTAATCCGCACCGCCGGTGCTGACCTTGGTGACGGGGATCGACCCGCCGGTCTCGCTCACATCCACTGGCTTGCCGCCGGGGATCAACGGCATCGCGAATACTTCGTAGTTCTGGCGGAAAGCGATGGTGCGGCCATCGGGCGCGATGCGCAGGTCATTGGCGAGGTCGCCCTTAGCATGGACGCGCTTGGCCTCCCCGTTGAGGTCGGTCGAGACCAACGCCAGCCCGCCATCTTCGCGCGCAAGCATGAACAGGCGGTCGGAGGCGGCGCCCCATTGCGGGTTACCCCCGTCGCGCGTGACCAGCCGCGCCTCACCGCCGCTGACCGGCATCACATAGATCCCGGCATTCTCCGAATAGTCCGGCGCCGTCAGGTATCCACCTTCGCGCTTTTCAAAGGCGATCATGGAGCCGTCAGGCGAGAAGGCGAGATTGCCGAAATGCCCCGGCCCGGTCAGCACGCGGCGGTTCTGCCCGCTGGCATCGGCGATGATGATCTCGCCCAAGTTGGTATCGCTCCAGCGCACATAGGCAAGACTTGCCCCATCGCGGCTGAAGGCAGGGAACGCTTCGAGCGCGTCGGCGGTGTCACCCGTCAGCGGTGCAGGCGCGTCCCTGCCCTTAGCCGATTTGCTGTGCAACCGCCCGAGGCTTTCGAACACGACCCGGCTGCCATCAGGCGACAGCGTGGCAAAGCGCGGCATAGTGGTGACAAAGCTGTCGGGCGAGACGGCAATCTGCGGGTGCGGCGCATCGGCCACTCCGCGCGTATCGTTGACCGCAAAGGGGATCACCGCATGGCCCGATCCGTCGCGGCCCACCTGGTTCAGCTTCCCGCCCGCCCAGAACACAATCCCCGAACTATCCGGCAGCCAATCGATATTGGGATAGACCCCGGTGACGGCCCAGGTTTCCTGCACATCGAGATCGAGCTTGCCGTAGATCATCCGCTCCCGCCCGCTGGCGAGGTCTTTCACCCACAGCTGGCTCTGATCCTTGTCGCGGCGGACGAAGGCGATTTCCTTGCCATCGGGCGATGGCGCCGGGCGCACCGCCCCACCATAGCCGCCAACCGCGGTGCTGACTTCGCCGGTCGCCAGATCATGGCGCTCGATCGCGAAAATGCCCGCATTGGAATCCTGCGCATATTCGAAGGTGTTTCCGGGTGTGGTGTTGCGGGTGTAATAGATCGCGCTGCCATCAGGCGCGAATACGGGCTCTCCCAATTCCTTCTGGAGCCGCTCATTGGCGCGCTCCACCACCTGCACCCCGCCGCCGCCGCTGACATGATAAAGCCAGATCTCGCCCGTCCCGGCGCTGCGTTCCGTGGTGAAATGCTTCTTGGCGGCAATGAAGCGCCCGTCCGGCGACCAGGTCGGCTGGTTCAATAGGCGAAAATCTTCCTTGGTCACCTGCCGCTTGTCAGAGCCATCGGTGTTCATCACCCAGATGTTGTCCCCGCCCCCGCGATCCGAGGTGAAGGCGATGCGGCTGCCGTCGGGCGAGAAGCGCGGTTGCACATCCCATGCAAGGCCATCGGCAATCCGCTTGGGCGTGCCGCCTGCAATCGGCATGGTGTAGATATCGCCGAGCAGCGTGAAGGCGAGCGTCTGCCCATCGGGCGACACATCGACATCCATCCACGTGCCTTCGTCCGTCTTGATCGGCACCTGCTTGATGGTGGCACCCTTGGGCGCTTCGACGCTCCAGCTTTCGTCAGCTTTGGCGGCTTTGCCCTTGGACTGAGCGGCAAGCGGCGTGGCAATGCAGGCGGCCCCGGCAAGCAGGGCGGCGGCGATATGGCGCATGAAAATGTCTCCTCTGTTGGAGCGGGAGACTAGCGGCGCGAAAGGATATTGCTAGGGGGCGGAACGCCGTTGGTCGATTAGCAGCAGCGGCTGTTGGAACGGCTCCAGCAGTATTCATGCTTGAGCTTTGGCGGTTCTTGCCCGAACACCCACTCTGGCAATTGGGCCTGGGACCACCGGCCGCAACAGGGGATGACTGACAATGACGCGACGCGTGCGCCTTGGGGCACTTCTGTTGGCTTGGTCCCTACCGCTTGCAGCGCTGAACGCGCAGGTTGGCCCGCAAGAGGTTGCGGCACCCGCAGGTGAGACCGGGCTGGTGGCGGTGCGCACCGAAGCTGCCAAGGGCCGCATCCTAGTCACCCTGCCCGCCCCTGCGCAAGATGGCGTGTCGCTGCGCCTGCTCTACAGCACTGCGCTCAAGACCGGATTGGGCTCGGCACCGCTGGGGCTGGATCGCGGCCGGATCGGCAATACGCAGCTCCTCGCCTTCCGCCGGATCGGCGGCAATATCGCCGTGCAGTTTGAAAACCCGCGATTCCGGGCCAGCGCGGGCGATGCAGCGCAGCAAAGCGCGGTCGCCAGCGATTTCGGCATCTCGACCGTCTGGCTGACCGACATTGCCGAAACGCTGCCAGATGGCCGCTTGGTGATCGACATCGCCCCGTTCCTCGCGCTCGACACGCTGGGCATTGCTGCTTCGCTCAATCAGGAAGCGGATGTGCTGGGCGTTGGCCCGGCCACCGCAATCGCCGGGCAAGGCTTCCGGTTGGACGACAAGCTGAGCTTGGCCGATCCGGCCTCGGTTCGGCTGTTCCCCGATAACCTTGAGGTGGACGCGATCCAGACCTTCGTCTCCGACAAGCCGGGGGCCGAGATCGAGAACATCGTGCCAGAACCCCGGAAGGTGACGCTGACCGTCCATCACAGTTTCGTCCGCCTGCCCGAACCCGGCTTCGCACCGCGCCGGTTCGATCCGCGGCTGGGCGGATTTGCGACGCAGGTGGTGGACTTCTCCGCCCCGCTGGGCGCGCCGGTGGTGTATGATCTGGCCAACCGCTTCCGGCTGGAAAAGCTCGAACCTGCAGCACCACGTTCGCGGGTCAAACAGCCGATCGTCTTCTATCTCGACCGCAACACGCCCGAGCCGATCCGCTCGGCGCTGCTGGAGGGGATCGGCTGGTGGTCCGATGCGTTCGACCAGGCGGGCTTTATCGATGCCTTCCGGGTCGAGATGCTGCCCGAAGGGGCCGACCCGCTCGATGCGCGCTACAACATGGTCAACTGGGTCGACCGGGCGACGCGCGGCTGGGCTTACGGCCAGCAGATCGTCGATCCGCGCACCGGGGAGATCGTGAAGGGCATGGTGGTGCTCGGCTCCTTGCGGGCGCGGCAGGACATCCAGATCTTTCAGGCGCTGGTCGGTGCCGCCGAACTGAACAGCGGCGGGCCGAACGATCCGGTGAAAGTCGCGCTCGACCGGCTGGCCCAACTCGGCGCGCACGAGGTCGGCCATACGCTCGGCTTTGCGCATAACTTTGCCGCCAGCACGCAAGACCGCGCCTCGGTAATGGACTACCCGCCGCCGCGCATAGGCCTTGCTGACGGTAAGCCCGACCTGTCCGACGCTTATGCCAAGGGTATCGGCATCTGGGACGTGGCGACAGTGCGCTGGCTCTATGCCGACGCAGGCGAGCGCGAGACGGCAGAGGCGGCGGCGCGCTACCGCTTTGTTCAGGACGATAACGCCCGCGCAGCTGACACCTCCCAAGTCTGGGGCGGCTTGTGGGACGACGGCGCCGATCCGGTGGCCGAGCTTGGCCGGCTGATGGAAGTGCGCGCCGCCGCGCTGTCCCGCTTCGGGCTCGATGCGCTCAGTCCGGGCGAACCGGTTACGAACCTTCGTCGGCGGTTCGTACCCCTGTGGTTGCTGCATCGTTACCAACTGGTTGCGGCTGCCAAGGCGATTGGCGGGGTCGAATTTGCTTATGCCGTAAAGGGTGACGGGCGTGAGGCGGCAGCCCCGGTTGCCCCAGCGCAGCAGCGCGCGGCATTGGAAGCGGCGCTGGCAACGCTCCGGCCCGAGGCGCTGCGCGTCTCGCCCGCGTTGGTGCCGCTGCTCTCGGCCGCGCAGAATGGCAATACCGACCGCCAGTACGAGACCGAGATCTTCGCCACCGCAGGCGGCCCGGTGTTCGACCCGCTGGTCGCCGCCGACGCCGCCGCCCAACTGACCGCGCAGACGATGCTCGCCCCGCGCAGGCTGGCGCGACTGGTCGTCCAGAGCCAGAGCGATGCTTCTGGACTGGGCGTGGGCGAGCTGCTCGACCGGCTGACGGGAACCGTGCTGGCCTCGACCAGCGACGATCTCGGCCGTCGTATCGCCTATCGCACGCTGGCGACCATGGCGCAGGTCGCGCGCCGTCCGGACGCCACACCCGAGGTTGCCGCCGCGATCGACCAAAAGCTCATCGATGTCGGTGCGGCGCTGGCCAAGCGCAAGGCGAGCGGGGCCGAGCGGGCCTGGGCGCTGAGCCTGTCACGGCGCTTGCTCGATCCCGCGCAGCGCGATCAGCTGGCGGCCAGCCTGCCGCGCATGGTGACGGTGCCGCCGGGCGACCCGATTGGCGAGGATGACTGGATGGACCTCACCAGCCTGCTCGCGCCGGTTGAATGAACGCGGCCACAAGAGACAACATTGAGGGGATGATGATGACCAAGGCAACCATCGCGCGGCGCTTCGGACTGCGCACCGCCACTGCGCTGGCACTGGCCGCTGGCGTGCTCGCACCGGGCGGCACCGCCAACGCGGCCGAGCGCGCACTGCTGACCGCTGATCAACAGCAGGCGTTCGATATCTACCGCGACATCATCGCCATCCGCACCGCACGCGGGCAGGCCAAAACGCCCGAGATGGTCGCCTATCTGGTCACGCGGCTGAAGCAGGCCGGGTTCGCTGATGCCGACATCATGGTCAGCGATTACGACAGCAATGGCGAACGCGTGCAGGGCCTCATCGTGCGGTTTGCCGCCACCAAGCCCGATGGGCGCAAACCGATCGTGCTGCTCGGCCACATGGACGTGGTCGACGCTCTGGCCGAGGATTGGGAGCTGCCGCCCTTTACCGTGACCGAAAAAGACGGCTTCTTTTTCGGGCGCGGCACGACCGATAACAAGTACGGCATCACCAACCTCACCCAGACCTTCGTCCGCCTGAAGCGCGAAGGCTGGGCGCCCAAGCGCGATCTCTATCTGGTGTTTTCGGGCGACGAGGAGACCGGGATGATCTCGACCCGGGCGCAAGCCGACTATGTCGCCAAGACCATCGACCCGGCCTATGTGCTCAATTCCGATGCGGGGGGCATCACGCTCGCGCCCGACAACAAGCCCCTGGCAATGGCAGTGCAGGCGGCGGAAAAGACCTTCGCGACCTTTGAACTCACCGTGACCAACCCCGGCGGCCATTCCTCGCGTCCGCGCAAAGACAATGCGATCTACGAATTGTCCGACGCTATACAGAAGATCGCCGCCTATCGCTTCCCGGTGCAGGCGACTCCGCTCACCCGCTCCTTCCTCGGCGCGCTGGGACAGATCACGCCCGGCGAAGTGGGGACTGCGATGCGGGCCTTTGCCGCCAATCCTACCGACGAAGCGGCGATTTCTGTGCTGCGCGCCACCCCGGAAACCGTTGGCACGCTCGGCACCACCTGCGTGGCGACCATGCTCAAGGCCGGCCATGCCGAAAATGCCCTGCCGCAATCGGCGACTGCGACGGTCAATTGCCGGATCTTTCCGGGCGTCGGAGCCGCCGCGACCGAGGCTGCGCTCAAGCAAGTGATCGCCAATGACAAGGTGCAGTTCAAGCTTGTCACCGACGTCACCGAAAGCCCGGAATCCGCCGTTCCGGACGAAGTGATGGCGGCGCTGCGCAAGACCATCGACGCGCGCTATCCCGGCCTGCCGATCCAGCCCTATATGGAATCGGGCGGCACCGATGGAATGCACTACCGCGCCCGCGGCTATGCGACAGTCGCAATCTCGGGCGCTGCCAGTCGGCCGCAGGACATGTTTGCACACGGCCTTAACGAGCGGCTGTCGGTCGACGCGTTCTACGGCGGGCTCGACCATTGGTACCGCCTGCTCAAAGACCTTGCGGGCTGACGTCCCGCAACCGCGGTACTGCTCTATTTTTGGAGCACGACCTTGGTGCTGCCGCTAACCATTTGAGCAAGCCGCGCGGCATCCCAGTTCGTCAACCTGATGCAACCATGGCTCTGCGCGCGGCCAATCGTCTCGGGTGCAGGCGTCCCGTGGATGCCGTAATGATCCTTGGACAGATCAATCCAGACAACACCTACCGGGCCATTGGGGCCCGGGGGAAGCTGCTGTTTCTCTTCGCTGTCGGGAACATCCCAGAACAGCTTGGGATCAAACGCGAACGGCGGGTTGTAAGCCACGCCTTTCACCTCCCAATTGCCCAGCGGTAGCGGATCGTTCTGTGATCCGGTCGTGACCGTGAACATGGCCACGAGCCGGTCCTGCTTGTCGAAGGCCTTCAACCAGCCTTCGGATTCGTCAACGAGGATGCGTGCAACATCCGGCTGGCCGGTTCCCACCCCGAGAGAGCGCAGGGTTTCCAGCCATTCCTTGTTGTCCACCAGCGACGCATCGATCCAGTCGGCCCCGACATTGGGAACGCGCAGCTTCTGTCCCGGCGCAAAGCGAGGCTCCTGACCGCCCGGATTGAGCTGGGCCAACACTTCAGGGGTCGTGTGGAACCGCTCCGCAAGTTTTTCGACGAGGTTTTCATATCCCAGATGGGACAATTCCGCCTGTTGCGCGGCGCCGGCCGGCATTGTCGTGAACGGGATGTCACCCCAAGCCTTCGGGATCGTGACGACCCGGGTTGCAGCAATGTTGTCCCATTGGGCGAGCGACAGCCGTGTCGCGTCGTCAAGCGTTCCCGTCACGGGCAGATCGCGGGCTTCCTGAAAACCCTTGAGCGCATTCACCAACGACACGCCTTGCTTGCCGTCGATGGCGCCCGGTCCGAAACCAAGCCTCTCCAGCACAACCTGCACCTGCATGACGGGGCGCAATTCGGTATCGGGATCGTCGCTCTGAACCACTTCGCCTTTACCTGGATCACGCGATGCCATGGAGTCGGCGCCGTTGCTATCCGCAGTAACAGCGGAGGAAGTCTGATCGGGCTGTGCACCCTCGCCAGCCCCATTTGGGCCGCAAGCACCGAGCATTCCGAACGAGCACAGGATGGCGGCAGTCATTGATGTCAGACGCAAGAAACTTCCTTCGATTATCAGCTGCGTTCTCGGCGCAAGGATGCCGCTTCAGAACTTGCGCACACCGCTCCATCAGACAGACGGTAGTCATGGGAAATCAGCGGCAATCCGCCCTATCGCACGAGACGTGAAGCCAGATCCTATCCTGCTTTTGGTATTCTCGTCCGAGGATGCAGATAGCGGATGACGCAGGGCATAAGGCCATTGGCTTGTAGTATGGCAATGACGCGGTCAGGCGGCATGGTATGTGCAGCAAGTGTGCGGCGCAGGCTTTGTGGATCGCACTGCCGATTGCCACCGCGCACCCGTACATCCCGCATTCGCCGATCCGCTTGGCCGCTTGGCTCACATCAAGAGCCAACGAATAATCCGGGCGAAGCGTTGGCGTAGCGGAAAGGGCTCGCAGGTTTCCCGGGTCTGAGCATGACCTCGACCCAACCTATCGGCCGCTTTCCACTAGCCTATGCATTTCCCGCTAAAGAGCCGGTGGCATGATCGCAATTGCTGCGCGCATGACCTCCATCCGGTACGCACTCGCTAGGACCGGATACCCAAAGCGGTCCTAAGCGACTGATGAGTGATTACGGAGACGCGGCCAACCCGATCGACATATTTGTGGGCGTCATCGTAAATCAATTCACCTTCCCACCACACGAACTCGGCCTCGTCGTTCGAGAGGATAGTGCGCGTGCGGCGAGACAATCCGGCCCAAGCGCCGCGGAGGTCATTGGGCTCCTTGGCATCAGGAGCCGCCGCCAAGATATCTGCCATGCGGAACCTTGGCGTCTCATTCTGCGCAATCGTTCGCAGGATCGCGAGGCTCTTGTCGTGAATAGGATGGGCAATCAACCTGCGACACATCGCGACGGTCAAGTCTGCCGGCCCCTCCAAAAACTCAGAGATAGCTTCGGCCGGCTCAGACCGAACCCCGAACGCGCTCGAGACACCTTGTTCAAGCGCCCCAAAAAACAGCTGCTGCAATTCCTCTCGAGCGACGAGGCTAAGCGCCTCTATGTCCGCTATCGTGAGCGTCAATGTTGCTTTGTTCATGTTTTGTTACAACCACTTACATTTTTGCGACCCGCCCCTCAGAAGTGAGTTAATTTGACTAACACACCTAAGGGATCTGATAGTGTATAACAATTTAGTACAACCTGGATTGAAATGATCTCATTCACATCCTTTGTGTTCGTATGTAACTATAAATCATTATTGTCTAAGTCTCTAAACAGCCCTTGTCTTCATGATGCTATCACGCAAAGCAAGACGACTGCCACTTGACCATTCTATACTAGCGGAAAAATATCTAGCATCAAGAACTTAGTTTTCTGACTGACCGAATAAGCACCGGCACACGCTACTTCGTGGCGCTCAAAACGATGTAGGATGCTGGCTATTCCTCACCGGCGCAACGAACGGCCCAACGACCACAGCGAAATGCGGAGTGGAGGTAAAACGATGAACCAATAGCCTGTCTGTTCCTAGACGGCCCTACGTATATTGACGTATTCGTTGCCGCTCATCGCAGCCTTTTGAATTGGGCATATGCTTTAACCTGACATCGAGGGGCGGTGTCCACCACCAGATCATCAAGGGGCTTTATCGCCCAACGGTTCCGCAACAGTAAACAAAATCGCACGCGTCGGCTCGGCTAATGCTTGCCCAGACTGAACGGCCTCCGCTTGCCCAATCCTGCCACAAACGGAGCGCAGCCGCACAGGCCGAGCGCGTCGCTCACGACCGGTCTTTGTTCTGATCCGGAACCGCCCTCTCAGCGAAATGCGCTGCCTTCCAATGGTCAGGCAGACACCCGCCCATACAACAAAACTCATGTACCGGTCTGATTACATTCAATGATGTTCTTATTGATTGTAACGCACTAGAGCCGTTTCGAGCGGGATCGGGAAGCATCTCACCCATAGAGTGGGGAAAAGCATGAAGGCCGAACGATCAATTGATTATTTCAAGCGTCGAACGACGCTGCGGCAAATTGAAATCGTGTCGATGGTCCGGCGGACAGGCTCAATCACAGCGGCGGCGATGGCATTGAACACCTCGATCGCGAATGTATCCCGGACGTGCCGACGGTTTGAAGAGAACTCGCCATCCCCCGTGTTCCAGAAGACCCGGAAAGGGGTGGTTTTTACCGAATGGGGCATGTCTCTTATGCAAGAGATCAAGGTGCTCGAGGACGCGCTCATAGCATTTAGCGCGAATTCAGATTCACTGTCCGACGGTTAACTACGCACAATGCGAGGCACTCGTCCCGCTTGGCGAATGATCCGTGGTTGAGATCATTTGGCGCAACATGGCTCAGATGCACCAAGGGGTCGCTGGCAAACTCCCAGCGACCCATGCTCCCGACTGTGGGCGCCACTAAACCCCACAGGTCGCAATGATCACTTTTCTTGCAAGGACTCGGAGAAGGTCTTGGTGATGGGCTTGGTGAGATAATCGAACACGGTATTCTTACCGGTCTTGATCTCAGCAACGATTGTCATCCCGGGTTGAATGACAATCCTCTCTCCGGCTTCTTTTGGACGCATTCCCGATACGTCGACCTCGAGGCTGACCCGGTAATAAACTTCCTGCTTACCGTCCGCCCCCTCTTCCGTGAGGGTATCCGGGCTAATGTAGGTGACCTTCCCCGAGGCTGGACCATAAGTGCTATAATCATATGCATCAAATTTGATCGACGCAGTTTGACCTGCCTTGACAAAGGCGATGTCGCGCGGCGGCACTTTGGCCTCTACGACAAGCATTTCCCCGGTCGGAACAATCTGCAGAACTTCATCACCTGCACGCAAAACTCCCCCTACAGTGGTGAGGCGAACGTTTTTCACGATACCGTCAGTAGGAGCAACAAGCTCGGTAACTTTAAGAGCATCATTGCGTTGCGCGAGAACCTGCTGAGCTGTGACGAGCTCTTCTTCGGTTCGCGCTAGTTCTGTTTGTAATTCCTGGATGTATCGTTGCCTAATGGATGACATCTGTCCTTCAACATCGACAATGGAACGCTCCATCCGAATGACTTCAACGCGTGCAACGTCACCGGTCCTAAGCAGCGGAAGGTTCAGATCCAACTCCTGCTTGAGCAGTGCCTTCATTTCCGCCAGGCTTGAAAGCTCCGCGGCGAGTGCCTCACGCCGGCGCTGATAAAGCTGCGTCTGGTTGCGAACGAAGTCCGTGTACGCAAGGGCTTCGGCCGGAAAGACCAGCGCTTTGTCGAACAACTCTGCGTCGATGCGCGTCCGCTGGCTGAGCAAGGCGGCGACCTTACCCTGAGCTTCATCGACCGCAGCCTTTTCCCGCACCTTGCTCAGGACGACCAGAACCTGACCTCTACGGACCTGGTCGCCCTCACGCACGTTGATGCGCGCAATCTCGCCGCCGTTGACGCTCTGGACGATCTGAACCCGCCCAATAGGGATAACGGTACCCGGAGCCCGCGTAATCTGATCGAGTTCCGCCCACCGTGCCCAAGTGATCGAGGCTATGATCAGTAGCCCGATGGTCAATACGATAATGTGAGACAGGCGGAATCTTTGTAACATGATATCTCTGGACTAATTAAAGTTAAATTATCGTCATGAACACTACGAAGTCGCGCGAGACAGCGGGTGGACGGTGCTCGAAGCCACGTTTGCCGCATTCGCCTGTAGCCTGCGCAGCACCTCGTCTCGCGGCCCATCTGCGACTATCTTCCCACGAGCCATTACGATGACCCGCTGGAAATGATTGAGAAGCTGCAACTTGTGCGTGACCACGACGAGCGTCCGGTCACTAGACAATTCGCGGCCAATAAGATCCATGAACTGCGCTTCGGAATTAGCATCAAGGTTCGAAGTCGGCTCGTCCAGGATCCACATGTGAGGGTTTATCAGCATCAATCGCGTCAGGCCGACGAGCGTCCGCTGACCTCCTGAGAGGCCGCGACCGCCTTCTTGGATGGGAAGATCGAGACCCATCGGGTGCGCCGAAATCGTTTGATCGAGCCCGGTTTTGCTCGCGGCAGTCAAAATGGCCTCATCGTCCGTGGACCCGATACCCATCAGCAGATTGTCGCGCAGCGTCCCGTTCACCAGACGGTAGTCTTGTGGAAGATAGCCGATGTGCTTTCGAAGCACATCATCAGCGATCTGCGCCATATCGAGGCCGCCCAACTTCAGGGCCCCTGATTGTGGTGAATACAGACCAGACAGAACCCTGAGCAGGGTCGTCTTTCCTGACCCAATGCCACCCACGATCGCGATCCGCTGGCCGTCCTTGATGACCAGTCCCGGAATTTCGAGAGATTCGCGAGCGCCAGGGTAGCCGAACCGCACACCATCAGCGATCAGCGGGCCCTTCAGAACATCGGGACGCAACGAGTTGTCGCCAGAACTACGCTCGATCGGCAGCTTCAGGATCGAGTCGAGTGCTGCCAGAGATGACTTGGCATAGCCCCACTGAACAATGAGGTTTGGAAGCTGCGCAATCAACGGACCATTCACCCTGCCGCCGATGATCGAACACGCAAGCAAAGCGCCGGACGTAATATGACCTTCGCCAACCTGGATCGCGCCTACCGCAATGATTGCGATATAGGATACCTGCTGAAGAATAGAAAACACCGACTGTGCGACCGCTGAGGTCCGCTTCACCGGGTCCTCATAGTGGTGGACGTCCCTGACCAGTCGGTTCCATCTGGCCAGCATGAACCACCCGCCGCGTGACGCTTTGATCGTTTCGACGGCATCGAGGGATTCGACCAACAGGCCGTTCTTGCGGTTGCCGCTGACCTGAGCCCGATCAGTCCCGTTACGGATCAGTCGCGCCAAGATCAGCGCGAATACTAGGGCAATCGGCAGGGAAATGATCGGCACAAAGGCCACAGGCCCGCCGACCCAATATATGAACCCGATAAAGAACAGCGCGAAGGGCAAGTCGGCGATCAAGAACAGCGAACCGGACGACATGGTGCTGCGCACCTGCTCGAGACCGCGTAGCTGGGCGGCCAAAGTGCCAACGCCAGGCGGACGTGTATCCATCCGCAGCGCCTGCGACCGAGCAAAGAAGTACTCAGACACCTCAAAATCGATATCAGCGGCCTCACGCTCGATCATGAGCGAGCGCACTGTACGAAGCACAAAATCGAAGCTGAGCGCCACAAGCGTCCCCAGCGTCAACACAAACAATGTCGAATAGCTGGCGAGCGGGATAACCCTGTCGAAGACCTGCATCGAAAACAGCGACGTTGCGAGCGCAATGATATTCGCAAAAATCGTGGCAATCGCTGCCGACACAAGCACCTGCTTGCGGCGCATAATCGCCTGCCAGAATATCGAACGTGCCGTCTGCACCCGTCCACCCTGAAGCGGGTCAGGAAGGTTCATATCGAAGAAGACGAGGTCATCATCGAAGTCCTTCAGACCCCCACCGTTCCGCAACCGGAACTGATGCTCGTTTTCCCACTGATCGACGACCGACCAGCCATCATTCTTGTCGTAGACAATTAGCGGAAGCTGGTCCGGCCTGGGACGCGACTGCTGAAGAACGGGTATCGGCCAACCCATCTTGTTGCAGACGCGGGCAATGTCAGCGACATCGCCGGCCAATTCCACCTCATCGATCTCATCTGCCCAACCGGGAGGAAGCGACTTACCCTGAGCCTGAGCCAGGAAGTCGATCGCGGAGCAGATGTTATATGTTGCACTGACAGTCATCAGTTGTCTTCCATAGCAATCGGTGTCGGCCGCCAAATGCAGCTGCGCAACATGAGGCGCGAATAAGCGGCTAGTGTGCCAATCTCAGCATCGGCTTCGGAGAGCTTTGCTGTCATGCTTTCACGCACGGCATTCATCACATCGAGCCATCCTCGGCGCCCGGTTATGAACTGGCGCTTGTAGGACTCTGTGACCAACTCGGAGGAGCGCGAGACTCTCTCGCTAGCCAGAGCGCGGTTCAATCCCGAAATGTATGTCAGATAATCTGTCCGCATCAGCTCGCGGATCTCGCGCTCGTTGGTCGCCAATTCGAATTCGGCCGAGACAATCTGAGCCTCAACGGACTGGACCGCAGAGAACTGCGACAGGCCGTTGCCAGTCTGCACGCGGACCGCAACGCCGGCGCGTGTCCCGGTAATTTCATTGGTGCTCGCTTGGGCCAACAACTGCGGGAAGAGCCGCGCCTTCGCAACGCGCCGCTCGGCGTCGACCTCCGCCCGCAACGACTGAAGCGCCTTGAGCCGCGGACTGCACTCCAACGTCATGGCGACGAGCTCATCTTCCGTCGGCGTGAGCAGGTTCGGATTAAACTCCGGCACCGATCCCAATTCGATCTCAGCGTAGCCAACCAGTTCCTGCAATCGACTAAAGCTGGTCGACCGCAAACCTGCGACCGACGCCAGATCCTGTTCGATCTGCGCGGTTCGTGACTGCGCCAAATCGAGGTCTGAACCGGGCGACACTTCCTGCTCAACGCGGCGCTCCATGGTGCGCAGCAGTTCCTGATGCTGAACCAGCGCCTCCTTCAAGATCAGCTCCCGGCGCGTCGCCAGAGAGAGATCGTAATAGGCACCGACCGTCCGCAGCGCGATCTCTTGCTGAGAGTCGACAACCGCATAGGTGCTCGACTCCAAGGCGGCTTCAGCCCGGTCAATCGTACCGTTGATCCGGCCAAAGGTATAAAGCGGCTGCTCCAGAATGAGGTTGGCGGCCACTCCGTTCTGGGTGCCGACAGCGCTCCCACCGCCGAGCGCAAGACCTTCGACCGACAGACTAGGATAGACCTGCCACTTCGCACCGCGCAGGTCAGCAAGGCTTGATCGCCGATCGGCAATCGAACGCATGATCAAGGGGTGCTGTCGGGCCGCAATTTCGACAACTTGCCCGAGCGCGAGCGGAATGCCGACCGGCAATGCTTCAGGCTCTGGCACTTCGGCCGGCACCAATTCCGCGGGCACGGGCGGTCCATAGACTGGTTCTGTTTGCGCGAAGGCCGCGCCTGCAAAGATTAACGTTCCGCACAGGCCGGCAACTGCGGGCGCGAACCGCAATTTCACGTCCTGCTCCCATCAATGGCAACAGATGTCGTCATCAGAGGATACCCCTGCCCAAACCTCAATTAGGTGCCGAAGCCGTGGGCTGCGACTTGGCGGCTTCTTCCGCACGTTCAAGCAGGAGCTGGAGGCCCTGCGCTACGGCGGAGACGCGTGCAACCGGGATGAGCAGTTCCGGACCGGACACATCGTCACCCTTGGCGTTGCGATAGAGAGTCTCAATCCGCATCATGCCATTGACGATCGTTGCAGTCCCCAAACCTTCAATCAACATCGGTATTCCTTCAGAATTTCTAATGTGCCCATTGGGCAGATGAACGCCCTCAGACAATCGTCAATCTTTGAACGATGAGACTGTTGAAGGTCATTGCTCTCTAGACCTCACTTTCCCTCACCGCAACGCATCTCGCTTTGAGACACGAAAAAAGCGACGGCCCGAGGGCCGTCGCTCAATTCTCCGAACGTTGCGGTTCGACTTAGATGAAGTTGTCAGCAGTCAGGGTGATCTGACCTTCGAGGCGGATCACGGTGTCGCTGCCGTCAACGAAGTCTTCGCTGTCGGTGTTGTCCTGCACCACGTAGGTCGCATCGATGTCACCATCGCCGTCTTCGTCGTACCAGAAGTAACGGACGCCGCCTGCAACGAAGTTGCCGTCAGCAGTGTTACCACGGGCCGCCTGATCCAGGTAATCCTAGAAGATGGCAGTGGGCTCGAGTTCCTGATCACGACCGAGGAAGGTCGACGCTGCAGCGAAATCGAGATCATCATTCGCAGCGCTGAAGTCCTTGACCGACCAGAAGTCGTTCCCGCCATCCACGATCCCGACGAAGATGTCGTCGAAACCAGCGCCGGTGGTGATCGTACCACGCGAAGTGCCGAGGTTGCCGGTCGTGACGAGGTCATCACCCGAGCCACCAATGAAGGTGATCGGTGCAGTGCCGGCCGAAGCGTTGCCGCCCGGGATCGTCATCTGCGTGAAGTCCACGTCGCTGCCGCCAGAACCGGTACGGACCGTGATGGCCACCGTGTTCGCGCCAGCATCCCAGGTGAACTTGCCACCCAGACCCGAAGCATTAACCGACGAAACGATCGTGCTGTCGGTGTCGAGCGTCAGGCCATCGGGGCCACTGATAACCAGGGTCTTCAGATCGCCGCCAAGCAGGTCGACGGTGTCAACGGACAGAGTGTCTTGCAACGTTCTGATGTTAACCGTTTCGGCGTCATCGGCCGTCACAACACCATGATCACCAACGGCGTTGAGATCCAGGTTGAGGACATCAGCCGCAGTATCCGACTTCATGTTGACGATGTGAGTGCCCAGAGCCGCATTCAGGGTCAAGAACGAACCCGAAATGAAGTTGTTGAGCGTCACCGACGAGGTCGAACCCTGGTTGGTCACCGCAACACCGACCGAAGGCGTACCGACGTTCGTGTCATCCACGAACTGGAAGTCAGCAGCCGACAGGTTGGGCGCGAAGTTCACGTCATCAACGGTCGAGATGTTGACGACGCCACCCGGGGTGCTCGTGACAACCCAGTTACGGACAGGAGCAGCATTATACTGCGTCTGGAAGGCATTAGCCAACGCAGTCGCGGTATCACCGTCCTGGAACGTGATCGTCACACCATCGAAGATGATCTGGTCGTTACCGGTGGCCGTGCCATCGAGGATGAAGGCAACATCTTCTTCATCACCAGCGATCGGATTGGTACCAGCAACGGTCGCGTTATCGATCGAGAAGACGTCAGCAGGCGCAGCCAGGCCAGTCCCGCCGACCGAGAAGTTGCCGCTCGTCAAGAAGCCGGTCTGATCGCCAACAGTCGTCGCCGTGAAGACGACGTTGTTGCCACTCACACTAGCAACCCAACCATCGGTGAAACCGGAGGCGGCGTTCCACTGATCTACGAAGAAGGTCGCGAGCTCACCACCAACATGCGACAGATCGCCCGGCGCTGTGAAGGTGAAGACCGGATCCGGACCAAACACGTCCTGAGTGATCGTGATCGTCTGACCAGTCTCAATCGTAGCCAACGTAAAGGTGAGAGTACGAACTTCAAAAGTGCCCGGCACCGGAGCATTGCCGTTATCCAGCGTAACCGGAGCGCCAAGACCCTGTTCGAACTCAACCACACCAACCGAGGTCACATCATTGAAGTCGAAGTCATCGGCAGTGAGGTCGTCGACAAAGCCCGGATTAACCGCGGTGAGGATCACTTCACCGGGGTTGGCACCGGCCGTGGCCGTCCAGTTCGGGCCGTTATACTGCGCAAGGAACGCAGCAGCCTGAGCAACCGCATCATCACCGTCGGTGAAGCTGATCGTATCACCGTCGAAGGTGAGCGTGTCAGCGTTACCGGCACCGCTCGGGCCACTGGCCAGACCGGCGAAGCTGATCGTCACAACTTCGGTTTCCGGAGCCGTGTTGCCAACGTTGGAAACCACGTTGGAAATGGTGTCCATGCCGATGTTGTGCAGGTCAATGACGTCAGCCTTGCCGATGTCCTGGCCGGTGAGGACCAGTTCTTCGAAGTTCGTGACGGCCTTGGCCGAAGCGGTGAAGGTGTTGGCGTCGTTCGATTCCATCAACAGGCTGTCGTAGTCAGCGCCGCCATCCAAGGCACCGTTGTCACCGTCAGTCGCGGAGTCGTTACCAAACGCATCGGCGTTCAAGGTCACGACATCGAAGCCAGCACCGAAGCTGTTGGCACGATCGGTAGCACCGAAGACGACGAAGTCGTCACCGCTGCTGTCCGTCCCGATGAACTTGGTGTTGTCACCAAGCTGATCTTCGATCGACACGCCGCCGCTGTTGGTCGAGGTGATCACCGTCCCGCTGATGTCGCCATCTTCGAAGACCGTGTCGATATCCACCGACCCGGTGCCGGTGATGCTGACGAAGTTCAGATCGCTGCCGGAAACGTCGTCGAGGACAAGGTTGCCGCCAACGGCGTTCAGGGTGACGGTGCGGTTGCTGCCGTTGGCAGTGACGTCATCGAAGAACAGCGTGCCGGAGGTCGAATTCACCGTGACGTTGTTGCCGCCGGTGATGTCGTCAAGCCCGGACACGGAGCCGTCGCCGTTCACCGTGAGGAGGCCGGTCTGGTTGAGCGTCACATCAAGGTCATCGACGCCGATGTTGCTGAGCGTCACAGCGACGTTCGTGGCATCGTTGATCGTCACATCGCGATAGGTGCTGCCACCGTCGAGATTGCTGACCGAAACACTGGTGATCGCAGTACCGCTGAGGTCCGCGTCATCGGTGAAGCCATTGAGCGTGACAGTGGCCAGTTCTTGCGCACCACGATCGTTGACAATGATGTCATCGCCGCCGTTGATCGCAACCGTGTCGTACGAGTTGGAAGCACCCGTTCCGCCAACAGTGACATCACCGCCAGCAGCGTTGACGACAAGGCTGTCGCCGCCGCCGTTGATCACCAGAGCACCGTTGCCGATCTGGGTGACAACGGCGCTGGTGTTAACGTCAGTCGGCGTAATGCCGTTGGCTGCAGTCGACGTCGTTTCGTCATCGAGCGTGATGGTCTGGGTCGTCGAGCCGTTGATGAAGAACGTTGCGCTCTCAAGGCCATCGAAGCCAGCGGTGTTCACGTTGAAGGCGCCGCCTAGGAACCCGCGGGTCGGGGCACGGTAATCAAGGTTCTCAACATTATCGACGGTAACGCCGGTGAAGTTGGGAGCCGAAGTGAACAGGTTGCCGTTGTCGAGCACCAGCATGGTGTCGTCGCCAGCGCCGCCGTTGATGACATCAAACGGGGTCAGCGCGCCAGTCAGGCCGAGGTTCGGATTGATCAGGCTCACTTCGCCGGTGACAGCGATGATCGTGTCATTGCCGTTGGTGCCGGTGTTGCCGGCGCTACCGATCAGGTCGGTCGGCGAACCGGTGCCGACGCGGTCAAGGCCGGAAGTCAGCTGGAAGGTCTGACCTTCGGGCGTGCCGTCAAGGATCAGGCCAGTGGTCGTGGCGACCACTTGCCCGCCAGTCTTCACGACGCGGACAACGAAGCCCTCAAGGCCTTCGACTTCTGCGTCAATCGGCGCGGAGACGGTGAACGTGGCCGTCGCCTGTCCAACTGCAAACGTGAGCGTACCACCGGCGACGGTGAAGTCCGCGCCAGGAGTTGCTGCTGCAACCGTACCACCATTGGTGTTACCAAGGACGGTGGCATTCAGAGTCTCAGCAACGGTGGTGTCGGTCCGAGTCACGGTGAACTGGATGACCCCGCCTTCGAGCACTTCGCCCGCCGACGTCACTTCATACACGCCCGGGCCGGCCGGGAGCGAAGTGGGGGTGCCAGTGATGGCCTGACTGCCAAGGGTCGGCACACCGCCGACAAGCGACAGGGTGCGCGTGTCGCCATTGTCGAACACGATGGTGTTGCCAACAACACCGATCGGAATGACAACGGTGATGCCGTCCGTGACGCTCTGGAACGTCACGTTCGAGCCGCTGAACGACACCTGGAAGTCCGAAGCCTTCCCATTGAGGCGGATCGTATCACCGCCGCTGTTAAAGCCGCTGCGGAAAGTGACGGTCGAACCGTCGAGAATGGTGACATTCTGCGCGCCAGAGGTACCGAAAATCTCAGTAGTGCCCCCGACGGTGATTGTTTCACCGGTACCAAGAGTAACCCGTGCCATAACTTCTTCCTTCTAAAATTTTTGCAAGACTTATTATTATTAGCCCACCTGGAAGTAATCACCCGCGCCGATGATCGCCCCAATCGCTGCCTCGGCGCTCGCCTCATCGAACACGATCGGACCGTTCGGATCGAGAACATCATCAAGGATGATGGTGCTCGCCTGACCCGTGGTGAAATCGAAGTATTCGATGCGGAGATCCCTAGCGTCGTTCGGATCTGTGCCGAAGCTCACCTCACCGATGTCACCATCGATGAATATGATCCGATCGTCAGCACGGAAGTTCTGGATGATGATGAAGCTTTCCGGCGCATCGAGATCTTCGATGAAGGAGGCCTGCACACCCGCCGCATTGAACGTGGCGACGCCAGTCGTTGCGATCTCCGCCGGAGCAGCCGAGCCCCGGAAGTAATCACCGGCACCGAAGGCAAGAGCCAAGGCGGCTTCTGCATCAGCTTCGGTCACGATCGGAGCAAGCGTCAGGCCGTCAAGCACATCAACCAGAGTGATCAGGTTGGTGGTGAAGCCGTCGTCATCGAGACGCGAAATCACCAAGTTTCCGTTGCCATCATCCTGGAAGGTGTAATCGCTCGGATCAAACCCACCAAAGAAGATGAAATCGTTGCCGCTGAAGTCGACGATGTTGACTTCAGTGAAACCACCCGACGTTTCAGTGAACTGGAAGTTCGTGTCAGTCACATCACCGGCCTGAATTCCGGCATTGACCACAACTGCAGCACCGGTCGCACCGAGGTTATCAATCGAGAGAACATCGATTTCATCCGCCACCGCGATGGTGACCGCCCGAGTAGCCGACAGAGCCGGGGTCCCGTTATCGGTCGCCGTCACTGTGATCGAGTAGCTCGTCTGACGCTCGAAGTTCGCCGGTGCGTTCAACCGCACTTCACCCGTGGTTGCATTGATATTGAACGCAGCCGCATCAGCACCGCTGATGCTGTAGGAGAGCACATCACCAACGTCGACATCGGTTGCGTTCGCGTCATACACCACCGTCGTGTTGGGGGCGTTTTCAGACACCAACCCAGTCGTCGGCGACGTGATCACCGGCGCATCGTTCGTGCCGGTCACCGTGATCGTCAGCGTCGTCGGGACAACCCCGCCGTTGCCATCGCTCACCGTGATGTTGGCCGTAACCACCTGCGTCGCGCCAGAGCGAAGCGTCTGATACGCCGCGTTCGACGGGTCGAAGCTGTAGGTGCCGTTAGCGTTGAGGGTCAGGCCCGCCACCGGCGCATCAAGCGTGTAGCTCAGGACATCGGTCGCATCGACATCGCTATCGTTGGTGCGCATCGAGCCGGTCACCACCGCGCCATCTTCGGTCGCAGCCGCCACATCAGCCACCGCCACCGGCACATCATTGGTGCCGGTCACCGTGATCGTCAGCGTCGTCGGGACAACCCCGCCGTTGCCATCGCTCACAGTGATGTTGGCCGTAACCACCTGGGTCTGACCAGCCGCCAGCTGCTGATACGCCGCGTTCGACGGAGCAAAGCTGTAGGTGCCGTCCGAGTTCAACGTCAGGCCTGCCACCGGCGCATCAAGCGTGTAGGTCAGGACATCGGTCGTATCGACATCGCTGTCGTTGGTGCGCATCGAGCCAGTCACAACCGCGCCATCTTCGGTCGCAGCCGCCACATCAGCCACCGCCACCGGCACATCATTGGTGCCGGTCACCGTGATCGTCAGCGTCGTCGGGACAACCCCGCCGTTACCATCGCTCACAGTGATGTTGGCCGTAACCACCTGGGTCTGACCAGCCGCCAGCTGCTGATACGCCGCGTTCGACGGATCGAAGCTGTAGGTGCCGTTCGCATTCAACGTCAGGCCTGCCACCGGCGCATCAAGCGTGTAGGTCAGGACATCGGTCGTATCGACATCGCTGTCGTTGGTGCGCATCGAGCCAGTCACCACCGCGCCATCTTCGGTCGCAGCCGCCACATCAGCCACCGCCACCGGCACATCATTGGTGCCCGTCACCGTGATCGTCAGCGTCGTCGGGACAACCCCGCCATTGCCGTCGCTCACAGTGATGTTGGCCGTCACCACCTGGGTCTGACCAGCCGCCAGCGACTGATACGCCGCATTCGACGGGTCGAAGCTGTAGGTGCCGTTAGCGTTGAGGGTCAGGCCCGCCACCGGCGCATCAAGCGTGTAGCTCAGGACATCGGTCGCATCGACATCGCTGTCGTTGGTGCGCATCGAGCCAGTCACCACCGCGCCATCTTCGGTCGCAGCCGCCACATCAGCCACCGCCACCGGCACATCATTGGTGCCCGTCACCGTGATCGTCAGCGTCGTCGGGACAACCCCGCCATTGCCGTCGCTCACAGTGATGTTGGCCGTCACCACCTGGGTCTGACCAGCCGCCAGCGACTGATACGCCGCATTCGACGGGTCGAAGCTGTAGGTGCCGTTAGCGTTGAGGGTCAGGCCCGCCACCGGCGCATCAAGCGTGTAGCTCAGGACATCGGTCGCATCGACATCGCTGTCGTTGGTGCGCATCGAGCCGGTCACAACCGCGCCATCTTCGGTCGCAGCCGCCACATCGGCCACCGCCACCGGCACATCATTGGTGCCGGTCACCGTGATCGTCAGCGTCGAGGTTGCCGTACCACCATTACCATCGCTGACGGTGTAGTTGGCCACAACCACCTGGGTCTGACCAGCCGCCAGCGACTGATACGCCGCGTTCGACGGGTCAAAGCTGTAGGTGCCGTTAGCGTTGAGGGTCAGGCCAGCAGGCACCGTCCCGGTGAGCGCGTAGGTCAGCGTGGCGCCCGTATCGACATCACTGTCGTTGGTCGCAACCGAACCAGTCACCGCTGCACCATCTTCGGTCGCAGCAGCCACATCAGCCACAGCCACCGGAGCGTCGTTCGTGCCGGTCACCGTGATCGTCAGCGTCGACGTCGCCGTTCCACCATTGGCATCGCTGACCGTGTAATTGGCCACAACCACCTGGGTCGCACCAACTGCCAACGACTGATAAGCCGCATTCGACGGATCGAAGCTGTAGCTGCCGTTCGAATTGAGCGTCAGGCCAGCAACGGGAGCCGCCAATGCGTAGGTCAGCACTGCGCCAGTATCGACATCGCTGTCGTTGGTCGCAACCGAACCGGTCACTGCCGGAGCATCTTCAGTTGCCGCAGCAGTGTCCGCAACAGCAACCGGAGCATCATTAGTGCCGGTCACAGTGAGCGTAACGTTCGCCGTGTCGGTCCCGCCGTTGCCGTCATTGACGGTGTAGGAGAAAGTCAGAGCCCGGGTCGCACCAGCAGCCAGGATGTTGTATTCAGCGTTGTTGCTATCGAAGGTGACGGCACCAGCGGCCGAGAGCGTAACACCGACCGGAAGGGCTCCGTTGGCCGTGTAGGTCAAGGTGTTGCCATCCGGATCACTATCATTGGCGGTCACCGACAGGTTGACGGTGCCCGAACCTTCGGTCGCGGTGAGCGCATCGTCGCCTGCAACAGGGGGTCGGTTGCTGGGGAGATCGCTCTCCTTGTTCCCGCCGCCGGCCGCAACAGCAATACCGCCGCCGATCGCGGCAAGCGCCAAGACACCGATCAGGACGCCAGAGACACCGGCACCGTCGTCGTCGTCATCCTGACCAAGCGAGCTGGCACCATCAACGCCCTGACGTGCCGGCATACCGGCCTGCGCGAACTGCACGGTCGTCAGACCGGCGGTAAGATCGATTGCGGGAGTAGTAGCCGTGAACTCGGCGGTCTCGACCACATCTGCTTCTGCTTCTTCAGCAACCGCAAGCTGGAGCTCTTCCTTGTCCTTCTCGGCGTCCTCAGCAAGCTGCGCGAGAACTTCTTCGCTCTCAGCGGCCGCGTTTGCAGCAGCGACCTTTACAGCTGCCAGTTCGGCTTCTGTAGGCACTGCGCGCGCCGACTGAGACGGAGCAGCGTGAGCTTGCTGAGCGTTCGGCTGCGCAGCAGCAACGACCGCCTTTTGCGCCTGAACTGCCGAGTGCCCGGCATCCTGCTCGTTGTGGCTAACTGTAGCCTCATTTGCGCTACTGTTCACACTCACCATCCTGTCCATTAAAAGAAACTCCCTTAGTGCGTGACGGTGCATTAGCCAGTGGTTTGGGGCAACGCAAGCCTCGTTTTGGGTGTTTATGCTTTGATCCGATTCACTGCACACAGTGTTGTCAATTTGCACCATCTTGGAACCTTTTGCCCCGCTTTCCTTAAATTCGCGCACTGACGAAGAGCGCACGCTGGGGCCGAAATCCGTTCGCTTTGACGGTCAGAGTGGCATTGTTCGCGAGGGTTGGCGGAAGTCGCGTTGAGACCAATTTCAGTCGAGAGGCCAAAACTGAGAGACGGTTGGTTTATGCATGTCCGGTCATTTCGGCGCTGGCTCATGGGCCGCGATTGAGGCCACGGAATTGTCCCCATCTTTCGTAGGCCGCCACTCCCTTTTTCGTCGCTCATCAACAGAGCCGCGGCTCAACGCAAACGGTTGCGATGAGAGACTTGGATCGCGCACCTATGTCTATGCAGCTTTAGCATGGGGCCGGATTGCCGTGCTTAGCTCGTCCTACGCCCAAAGAGGCGGAAGAGTTTCTTGATCGGGCCATCCGCATGGATCGAGCGACTAGACTGGTAGCCAAACCAATTCATCCACGTTGGCGGACCTTTGTTGGCCAGGCAGGAACCCGACGGCATCTCCACGGCACTTGCCGATAGGTGCGATCAGATGCCGCGTATGGCGTGCGTGAGAAACACACTTTGTACGAGAAGAGCTCATTCACCCTAGTTCGCCCCAGTTATGATGAACCTAGAAGCTCCATCATTACGCAGCTGTCAGCAACGCTAACTTGGATGCCTTAGCTATCACGAGGCAACCATGTTGGTGCGCGAATTAAAACTGAGAGAGCCCAGAGACCGCCATTTTGTCAGCTAGGCGTGAGCCGCATTTTGATGCCGCAATGGAACAATGTGCAAAATGCATAATTCAACGCGCCCAAGCCGAAGATGAGTCTCGTTATTATACAATGGACCCCAATGTGCTTGATTCAACTAAGTTGGTCATATAGCAGCGCATGCTATCTCGACGGGGGAACGGCTGTGAAGTCACACGCGAAAGTGCGCGAATCGAGATTTCAATTCCTGATATCTTCGCTAGCCGACGGCCTGTCGCTTGAGGATGCTGCGACCGCTCACGGGTTTTCGGTGGAGGACGCACGCAAGCGATTGGTTGAGCTGAGTTCAATGCTTCCTGAACGTTCTGAGAGCTTTGGCCTCGACATGGGCGAAGCAACGGCGTTTGACATGACACCGCCGTATCCACCGACCAGATCATCCGACCCGCGCCACCCACTGACCCTTAAAATTGCGTTGCTGGACGAACTCGTCGCAAAGCTCTCACCCGAAGAACTGCGCGGTTTGGGGCGAAGGCTCATGAACATGGCGGATGCGGTTGATCAGGATTGGCGGCCCGAGGTTGTCCGCCCAAACTATAACTTGCCGTCGGCCGCGGCTCGGATTGAGCGGAACGCGCTGGAACTGGCAAAGGTTGCCCTCTTACTCATTCAGTTTCGGCAGCAACGTGCCAAGTTTTTGCCGCCAGATGCTCACGATGGCCCGGCATGGGATATGCTGCTTGAGCTCTTTGTACAGTTTTCCGGAGGGGCGGCCGTTTCTACCAAGAGCCTGATCAAGGTATCTAGAGCGCCGCCAACGACAGCCTTTCGTCAGATCGACCGACTGGAGCGAGAGGGCCTGATCAAGCGAAGAACCAGCGATGTCGACCAGCGCGTTACGCTCATCGACCTGACCCGCAAAGGCGTGGTGGCTGTTGGCCGCGCATTGGAAGAATTTCCATAGGCACACCTGCACAATGGTTGGGCCGCCAGTCGAATAATGGCCAAGGTTCCGCCGCATGCCTCCGGAGCCCGCAAGCCCCTGTTTTGATTTTTGAAGATGCATTTCCCCTGCCGCACCCCAAAGCTACACATCGCCATTTCCATGACCCTTCAATGCGATCTTGATGGTGCTGTCAGTCTAATCGCAACTGGTCTTCGATTAGCGGATCTATCCCTTGCCCGCTTACGGTTCAGGCCATGAAATTCTGCCACTCAGCCAGTGCGGCCTGGCGGGCGATCTTATAGGTCTGGCGGTCGAGATTGAAGTGATTGTGGACGCTGGCGTGGACCGAGGCGAACTTCTGTAGCGACTTCATCCGTCGGAACCGCAGCATCGCGCGTTCTCGTCTCCTGAATGGCAGGTGCCTGTTCTGCAACCGATTGTTGGCCCAGCGTCCCACCTCCTGCTTGTCATTGTTGCCGAGGGTAGTCGCGGCTGCGTTGTAGGAGCGCAGTTCGTCAGTCGTGATCGTCTCGGGTGGCCGCCAAAAGGGTTCGCAACGTTCACCCAATCTCAGAAGTTTGAGATTATTTGGTGGGGGGCGGAACCGATCTTGGACAGGCGATGAATGATCTGACGGATTTTTTGGGGCGAAGGGTAGCCCGGCGAAACCAGATTTTTGCTGGGGCCGAACTCCTGACTCCGTCTCGCCGCCAGTTGGTTCTTATAGTGGATATTTCGGTCACTGGAGCAAAGCTGCGGCTGCGGAATAGTATAGGAATTTCATTGGCTCGGCTCTCATGGGAAGGCAATGGGATTTGGGGAGAAATTGTTTGGTTTGACGGTACTTTTGCTGGAATGCGTTTCGACCAGAGTTGGGCGCCGGAGGATTTGTTTACGTATACTGACCTGAAAAAGGCACAAGACTTGGTTGGCTCGCCGGAACTGGTGCTGAAATCTTACTTCACTCCCCCCATTTTCAGCGATTATGAGAGATCAGAACTGAGCGGTATTCTGCCTGACGACCATCAGATTGGACCATAGGCACACAGTTGGTCACCCTCTCCGTTACATTGTCGTGCCGTATGCCGGTGACGCTACGCCATCGGCAAGCCCAGCGTCCGGGAACGCGCTCACGAATTACTGAGCGGTTTCGACATTGCGGAAATAGAATGCTGCCGTGCTGCAAGCCAAACCGAGCACACTGTGGCAGGCATAATCCTGCCGCAGGGGCTTTACCCTCAGTCAAACGGCCATGCAATCGAGCGTCTTGCCTAGCCCGGTATCTGGCACGCGGATTTTCACACGGACCGGGAACGCCAATTCACCCCGTTTTGCGTGTCGCATTGAATGCCCCGCCATATTCGGAACATGACCGGAACAAACGCCAAACACAACCCCACGCCCGCACGCGCGAAAAACTGGTTTAGCGGTTTAGATCGAGATTGTGACCGGTTGCCATCTAGGCGGACTCCAGAGTTTCCCCGCCATTCTGGAATCCCCCTTGGATTTGCGCCGTGATGCCAACGCGAGCCCTGCTTGTCTCTCTGAGATTCTGCGTCCGCCCCAGCGCTTTCCGAAAGTCGCGCTGCCTGGTTTCACAACCCTACGCCCGGACAATGCGCCAGGATAATCAGGCCTTTGTTGAACCAGATAAATTGTTACACTCTAAGCTCGTTCTTTGTCATTCACCGCTCACGCTGATGCGGAGTGTCGCACACTGAACAGGAGGGGTAGCCGACGCGTTTGCTCGGGCATTGCCCGCCCCATGCATGATCATCCGCCTGCGGCAAGCCTCGGTCCTGCGGGCAAGCGCCAATTTTTGGCGCCGCGATTACTAGCAATTCGGCCGATCTGCTCAACGAAGATTCGGCCAAGTCAGCCGCCAGAGCCATAGGCAGATTTCCAAACGTTTCCCTACAGAACAACAGCCTGAAGGAGATATTAACCATTCCGAGAATATGGGTGGCGGCGCGATCAACCGAACGCATACCTATCAAGACCGGAGACCCCATCGTGACCACTAAGCTATATTTCTCGGCAGTTATGATTGCTGCCGCAGCATCTTTTTCGACCGGAGCCCAAGCAGAGTCGCGGTTTGTGACTGGCACTGCTAGCCCGCTGCAGGCGAGTGCTAATCTTGACTTTACCGTGACCATCCCGAAGTTCGTCTATGTCCGCATCGGCACGGGCACGGATAGGGCCGTCAACACGACCGTCGACAATCTGGTGTTCACCGTGCCCGCGGCCAACGTTGGTGACGGCACGTCGATCGCTGGCACGGGCGGCGACCTGACCAATGGCCAGGTCACCGCGCGCGTTACTGGCAACAATGGCACGATCGCGTTCAGCTCGACGACGCAGGGGCCGCTCAACAACGGCGCTGGCGACACGATCTCGTGGTCGCAAATGGCCGTTGCCGTAACCGCCCTTAACAGCGCTAGCGCGCTGGCCCACCCCTCACTGGTTGATGGCGCGACGACCAGCATCAACCTTTCTCCCACAAGCGGCACGAAAGTGACGAACCTCGATGCGCGCTGGACCTATTCCTACCTCAACCAGAACATCGTGGCAGCCGGCACCTATGGTGGCGTCAATGCGCAGAACGGCCGCGTGACTTACGCCGTGTCGATGCCCTAATCTTGCTCTACCGGAGCTCGACGCACGTTCGCGCCGAGCTCCGGTAAGTCAAAGCGGGAGACAGTTCGTCTTTGTTGGCAGGGAGGGCACCGCTGCGTCCCATCTCAAGACACGTTTCATTAACTATACCTCACGCCCTTAAACTGAGCTACGCTTGCCCGTCTTCCGTATGCGGAGATAATGAAGGGGCAGAGCGTGAGGCGTTGGGCAGCATCGACGATACGCAGTCTTGGGGCGCTGTATGCGCTCGTTCTTTTCACCGAGGCAGCACAGGCGGGATCACGGTTTGAGACCATCCCGATGCCAGGCACGAAACCTACCGTATCTCTCGATTTTACCATCGTCATCCCACAGGTTGTTTACCTTGGCTCGGCTTCGGCGGGGATAGTTAACGACCCTCCGCAACCGTTGAGCGCAAAAGGGGCCAACGGTGCAATGTCCAGCGAGCCCTATGTGGTGCTAACCAATGCCGGAACCCTCGCTTTCGCGCCGACACGTGCTGCTCGGGCACAAAGCTGGGACGTCGGCACCAGAGGCAGGGAGCCTGGAGCTTCGCCAATCGGTGTATATCTCGTGGCCATACCTTGAATTCAGCATGGCCTCCAATCAAGGCTTCAGTGCCCGCGTGAATTAACCAAGGATTGCCAAAGATGATCGCCGAAGTTGCGAAACAATTCGGACGCATGGTCGACAGGCTTCTCTATCGCAGCACAGCTCGGTGGCGAAGCACTGCGGTGGTGGCCTTGCTCGCGAGCACTTTCGGGGCAGAGGCCGCGCATGCCTACACGATCACGATCACTGCGGGGCCGCGATCCATCTACCTTCAGGTTGGGGCCGGAGGATATACTGGCACCAACGCGTCGGGCGGCACGCCGGGCAACAACGCGACGATCAACGTTGTTTCGGTCACTGTGCCGAACGGGGTTGTTGGCTCCGGCGCTGCTCAGGCCATGACGTCGAACAGCACCGTATCACAGAGCCCGATCGATGGCTTTGCCTTCTGCAATCCCCCCTCACAGGTCTATATCGGCGCATGGTCTCGGCCAGGTTCGGGATCGGGCGTGGCGACGCTGACCGTCACTTCGCCGGCGAACCTCACCAGCGGTAGCAACACCATCCCTTTCAGCCAGATCAGCTGGGTCATGTCAGGCAATGGCGATACGGTTTTCCAGTTCCCCAATGGAACCTTCACCGGGGGCACGCAGACCCTTGGGACCCTTGCGCGGAACACCTGGAAGGAGCAATGCATGACATTCTCCTACGCCAATACCGTGTTGCCTGCGGCCGGGACCTACACCGGGCGAGCGGTCTATACCCTGAGCTTGCCGTGAAAAGGTTCATTCTTCCTGTTCTGCTTTGCTGCACCCCCGCCGGCGCGTCGGTAGCGTTTGCCGCGCAAGAGGACGTGGTGTCATCGGGACGGGTCTTCAAAGTGGATGACAGCGGCACTGTCGTTCTCGATCCTGTTCTCCAAATGGAGTGGCAGCCGCCCGGGCGCAGCGGCACGACCTCACTGGTAGCCGCTTCGACGCGCGTCAGCGTTCAACTCAACCTTGCCGCTTGGATCGGGCGGACCGGGCGGATTTACATGACCTTGCCGCGCACCCCTGGACCCACGGTCCGCGCCACATGGAGAACGGGTGGGACACTGCTGCCGGGCACCGTGATCTCGGGTGACCGAACGCTGGTCTATGCCGGCCCCGTGACCAGCCCCGCGCTGCGCGATCTGATCGACATTGCGCTGGAGGCTGATGGCGCGCGATTGACCCAGCCGGAGGCTCTGGCGTTCGGCTTTGAAATCGAATTGGACCAGTGACTTCAATGACCAATCAACCGCTTCGTTTTCCGCCGGCCCTTTGGGCCGCAGGTCTGGCGCTTGCCTTCGGGGCGCTTCCTGCAAAGGCCAACGAGTTTGCCCTAGCGGTCTCGCCGCCGCGTTTTGAGCTTGCCGCTAAAACAGGCGAAACGGTGCGGGCGGTTGCAGAGCTCAGCAACCGGTCCGACGTCCCAGCTGAGCTGACCTTCACCACGGCGGAATGGGATCTGACTGCGGACGGGGGCGTGGTCCTCACCGAAGCACTCAAGCCCGGTTCTTGCCGCCCTTGGGTAGCAATTGAGCGGCGTAAGACATCCCTGCCCGGCAGAACCTCACTGCGCTACCGGTTCGAGGTGACCCCGCCGCCTGAGACACCGCCAACCGAATGCCGGTTCGCGATTGTCATCGCGGGAGGTGACAACAACGTCGCGCCTGCGGAAAACGTCAAATTCCCGGTGAGCGGGCAGATCGCCCTCATCGTCTATGTTGCCGTCGGCGACGTGAAGCCCGTGCTCAAGATCGTGAACGCGGACGTCGTTACGATTGGCGGTGTCCAGACGCCCGTCGTGATGGTGGAGAACACGGGAACTGCGCATGGTCGGCTTTCCGCTTTTCTGAGCGGAACCGACGCGGCCGGTGTTCGGCGGGAGTTTTCCCCGTCCACCCTTCCCATTCTTCCCGGAGAGACGCGCATGATCGCGCTCAATCCCGATAATGGCGAGGAGCTGCTGGAATCCGAAGCCCAAGACCCAGCCCAGAGCAAGGCGAATGAACCGATCGTCTTTCCAATATCGATCGCTGGCGAGATGAATGATTCGACCAACTCCTTCGAATTTGAAGGGGTGTTCGAGCCTGATGTACAAGAGTGACAACCAGGCCTTGCTTCGAATTCGGGTTTGCTACAGTTTTGGTTTGCGGGTCGCGATCCTCGCACCCATGCTTGCGGGCACCGCCGCACATGGCCAGACGCACTCGGCTCCCAACGAAAAGCCCGAACCAGAGACCGCCTATGTCGATCGCCTGATTGGCGACGGTTCGCTCGAGCCGTCGCTTCAATCCGATGATGTCCCCTCCAGCAACACCAGCGGCAACCTCCGGTCGCTGGTCGTCGAGGTGGGCGGAGCGCGGATCACCTCGAAATCGCAGACTGGCAGCTTCGATACCTCGGCGCTTGATCGCCCGCAGCAGGAAGCAGGCATTCTCGTGTCCGGGAAATATCAGACCGACAATTTCGGCATGATCGGATTGGATGCGCAGATACGCCGCGGGTCTCGTCTCGGTCCACTGACCGAGCCCGGCACTGATCGCTGGAACGGCCTGTTCAAGCTTGCAACCGATGATTTGCCGCTCGGGTCCGGCTGGCTTGCCGATGGTGCATTGGGCGCAACCTCCACGCCGCTCATTGGATTGTTTGACCGGCAAACCCGGTTCTTCCTGCCGGTCACCCCGATTATGGGCGCTGCCGTTTCGCTGGAAGCCTACAAGCCAATCAGCCCGACCGAAATCGATAAGGAACCGGTTCCGTTCGCCAGCCTGAACCTTTCTGTCGGTGAGCCCGGATTGCTCGGCGGTCTGCGATTGAACGACTATTCGGGCCTGTCCGGTCTGCTGGTGTCCGGCGGCGGTCAGCTCGAGCTGGCACCGGGCTGGACAGCAGGCGCGCAGGCGATCGCCGTGGACAATACGCGCGATCCCTTTGCCGCATTAATCCAGACGCCGGGTGCGGATGATGCCGTGCCCCTGATATCGTCACAGGCCATCGTTGGATCGCTGGCTTACGCGCGGCCGGGCCTGCGCCTTCAGGCCAATGCCATTTGGTCGAACCGTTCGGTCAGTCAGGCAGAGACCCAGGCTTTCGCGCCGGCTGGTCAGGCCGCGGGCGGCTCAATCGACGTAAGATACCGGTCGGGTCGCAAGGTGCATAATGGAGGCGTTTATTACTTCGGCCCAGGCCTCTCCTGGGGAGCATCAGCGGTGCTGAGCAACGCTTACGGGGCCTATTACCGCTTCTCGCGTTCGTCGCAGCGGTGGCGATGGACCTTCAATCTTGATGCCATAGATTCTGTCGACAATTCGGGTCTCGGCGGATTTGTCGTGAACGCCGACGCTCGCCGAAACATCGGGTTTTCAACGGCTGTCGGCCTGAATTCGAGTTTACGAGTTGCCAACGGACAGAGCGCTGGACAGGCGCTCGCCTATGTCGACTTCGAGACCGGGCTCGGGACATCTCGGGCCGAAGCTGGCTGGAGCCGGGATGCCTTGTCAGATTTCTATCGGATCGGTTTCGTCCAGAACTGGACACTTCCGGAGAGCCTGCCTGCCGGCAGCCGCCTGAGCACGCAGGTGTCCTATCAATATCGGAAACAAGCTGACCAAGCATCCTCGGCAGCGGGCCTGGTCCAGAGCGAACGGGCTGACGGCTTCTCGCTCGCCGTCAGCGCGGGCCTCATGCCCTTTAGGGACGTGAGCCTTGACGCAAACGTTGCTTACACCACCGACGCCAGCACAGCGGCGTCGGAGTTTTTTGGCCCCTTCCAGTCAACCGGCGCATCCTTCGGTAGCTTTGCCTCGCAGCAATCGGATTCGTTCTCGGCAACTATGGTGGCCTCTGCACGGCTGTCGGCCAACTGGAACCTCTCGGGCTCTTACACCGATACAAGATCAAGTCTGGTGTCACGCTTCGGCATACCGCTTTTCAATTCTCCGCTAGGTCCGGATCCTACTCAGCTTGAAGAGCTCAGGCGAAGCTCGTTCCGACTGCGCGCGGCTTATCTGACCCTTCGCTACACAATGTCGGCCGGACGCCCGCGGAGCATGATGGGCAACCGCCAGTTCCCGGTCGGCGGCGTGGGCAACCTCGCGGGATCGGTCTTTTTCGATGCGAACGAGAACGGCAAACGCGATCCCGCCGAAGCCGGCGTGCCCGGCATCATCGTCATTCTCGACGGGCGCGAAGCCATCCGTACCGATCAAGCGGGCTTCTACCAGTTCACCGGTGTGGCTGACGGCGAGCACCGCATTACACTGAACGCCGACAACCTGCCGCTGCCTTGGGTCATCGAGCGCGACGGCACGGATGACATCGGGTTGCCTTATGCGGCCACAGTTAAGGTTGAGGTTCGCGCAACAACGCAGCTTGATATCGCGGCTAAGAGGCAATGAGCATATTGGCCATCGTCCAGACGAGGCGCTGTCAGGCGTTGTCAGACCAACTGCACCGCTCCGCGTGAAAGCGCCTTTCGCTTCCACCTCAGAGATGCGCATCGCCGCGTTTTGATCGAATTAGGCCGTTCCTGAAACTTGCCTGGCGACGAGTGGACGACGGAAAGTGTCGTGCCACTGCCCTTCATCCGGTTCGCGGGTTCGCGCCGCCAAGCCAAAAAATGCATCCTGATTAGCGCAATAAAGCGCGCCCGGCGCAAATCTGCCTTACCCCGCCTTTACTGATATTCGGCGGTTGCCTTGCCGTTGTTCCAATAGAGAGTGATTTCTGAGACGGTGCACAAATTGAAGCCCTGCCAAGTGGCCTGGTCGCCATCCTCCCAAACAATGAGAAGATCATACATGCAGGCCTTCTGATTGGGCGCGAAGTTGATCGTGCCCCCCTCACCGTCGCCAAGCGTGTCGCGGCCGAGAACATCTTCCTCCCAGTCATTGCTGGAGGAAGGCGCGACATAGACCTCGGCAATAGTGTAGCCCGTGGCATTGATAAGGTCGAAATCCTGCTTCCCCGCCGAGACGGTTGTGGCCCCGAAAAGCAGCATTGCGGCCATCGCTGCCGCCTTTATCCAGTTGTACATAATTGCCCCCATTACCCTGATTTTGGAACGCGAAAATCGCGGATCTGGACGCTATTGCAAGCGAAATCACTGCGTCTCGTTGACTGGCCTCAGTCCGCGCGGCCTTAAGTCTGATCGGCTGCCTAGTGGCGCAAGTAGCCAACCAAGCACCTTGGGCTCGGCGCGCACCTTTCAAGCATCTGGAAGGGACGAGCGGTCAACCGAAGGGCCCGGCCGACTTCTAGAACCATTGCACATTCCATTCGACTTTCCCGCACGGTCGAGCATGTGTTGCTCGGCCAGCGAGGCGCAGTCGGCCGCGTGCGGCAACCCCGACGCATGCGAGCGACCGGGGCTTAAGGTGGTGGGAACGACACTAGGACGCTTCCTACACTGGAGACACCCCATGGCCCGTTCGGCGAAGACAATCAGCACCCTCACTCTCACCGACACTTCCCCTCCCCACCCCCACAAAATCGATGCGGTGGTCGAGCTGATGCGCCGCGCCGAAGGCGCAAATCTGGGCGAGATCACCGAGGCCACCGGCTGGTTGTCGCACTCGGCCCGTTCTGCCCTCACCGGCGCGCGCAAAAAGGGCTATGTGCTGGAAATGGCCAAGCGCGGCGATGCCACCTGCTACCGCATCGTTGAGGCTACTTCCCGAACGCTTTGACGACGGCGGTCTGTCAGGTGGTACGCTGGAGCGCCCTGCGCTCCAGCGCCTGCTAGCCGAGGTCAAAGCTGGCAGGGTCGACATCATCGTGGTCTACAAGGTCGACGGGCTGACACGCGCGCTGCTCGACTTTGCCAAGCTGGTCGAAGCTTTTGATGCAGCAGGCACAAGCTTTGTATCGGTCACCTAGGCGTTCAACACCACAACCAGCATGGGCCGCCCTATGCTCAACATGCTGTTGTCGTTCGCGCAGTTCGAGCGCGAAGTGACTGCCGAGCGCATTCGGGACAAGATCGCAGCATCCAAGGCCAAGGGGATATGGATGGGTGGAACCCCGCCGCTTGGCTACCGGCCCGAAGGCCGCAGCCTTACGATTGTCGAGGATCACGCCCGGGTCGTGCGTGATATCTATGCCCGCTATCTGGAGCTCGGCAATGTCCGCGTGGTGGCCGAGCAGTTGGAAGCAAAAGGGATTGATGCACCCTTAAGCTGACATTCGTCCTCTGACGCGTGTGGCCTGGCTTCCGCGCCTGTCGCCGTCACGCGCCATTTCATCTGAAAGGCGCCCAAATGCTCTGGACATATTGCAGTGCAACCTTAATGGCTAAGCCTCTTGCCAATGGCGGAACCTTGGCGTGATGATGAAGGTTTGTCTTAGGGCCAGCAGGTCAAGATGGCTATGCGCGCAGTAGTCCGCCCGCGGGGAGGCCCAATCCCCGAGGCGGGCCGGCCCGGGTTAGCCGCGTGGCGGGCATACGATGGGCCCGCAGCGCCCTCTCTCTGGCCCCCAACGGCGTGGCGGCCGGACTGCAAGAGGTTAGGATAAGGCATCACATGAGCATGAGAAAGATTGCGTTGATCACCGGTGTGACGGGCCAGGATGGGGCCTATCTGGCGCGCCTGTTGCTAGACAAGGGCTACGAGGTGCACGGGGTCAAGCGGCGCTCTTCGTCGTTCAACACGGGGCGTATCGAGGACATCTACCAGGACCCGCACGAGCAACATCAGCGCTTCGTGCTGCACTACGGCGACCTCACGGATTCCACCAATCTGATCCGGATCGTCCAAGAGGTGCGTCCTGACGAGATCTACAACCTCGCCGCCCAGAGCCATGTCGCGGTGAGTTTCGAGACCCCCGAATACACCGCCAATGCCGATGCGATTGGAACTCTTCGACTGCTCGAAGCCATACGGATCCTTGGCCTTGAGAAGACCACGCGGTTTTACCAGGCCTCGACCTCCGAGCTCTATGGCCTTGTGCAAGAAGTCCCGCAGCGCGAGACGACCCCCTTCTATCCACGCAGCCCCTACGCGGCGGCCAAGCTCTACGCCTACTGGATCACGGTCAATTACCGCGAGGCCTATGGCATGCATGCCTCAAACGGCATCCTCTTCAATCACGAGAGCCCGCTTCGTGGTGAGACGTTTGTGACCCGCAAGATCACGCGCGCTGCGGCAGCCATATCGTTGGGCCGGCAGGACAAGCTCTACCTTGGCAACCTCGACGCCAAGCGCGACTGGGGACACGCCAAAGAATATGCTCAGGGCATGTGGCTGATGGTGCAACAGGATGAGCCCGATGATTATGTGCTCGCCACGGGCGAGACTACCTCGGTGCGCGACTTCGTTCTCTGGGCGTTCGATGATGCCGGGATCTCGATCGAGTTCCGGGGCAAGGGGATCGAAGAGAAGGGCTATGCGCGGTCTGACGGGCGTTGTCTGGTCGAGGTCGACCCCGCCTACTTCCGGCCAACGGAAGTCGATCTTCTCCTCGGTGATCCGTCCAAGGCCCACCAGAAGCTCGGCTGGCGGCATGAGACCAGCGTGCGTGAACTCGCTCGCGAGATGGTTGCGGCCGACCTTGAGGTCATGCGCTCTGCGCCGATTAGCGGAGACCAGTAGGCGATGGCTACGTCGCCGCTCTACTCACTGGCCGGCAAGCGGGTCTTTGTTGCCGGCCATCGAGGGATGGCCGGCTCGGCCATCGTGCGGCGGCTTGAGCGCGAGGGCAGCGAGCTCCTGACTGCGCCGCGAAGTAAGCTCGACCTTATTGACCAGGCCGCCACGCGTGCCTGGTTCGAGCGCAACCGGCCGCAGGCCGTTTTCATTGCCGCCGCAAAGGTTGGCGGCATTCTGGCCAATGACACGTTTCCCGCGGATTTTCTCTACGACAACCTCATGATCGAGGCGAACATCATCGAGGCGGCGCATCGTTTCGATGTCGAAAAACTCCTATTTCTGGGCTCCTCCTGCATTTATCCCAAATTTGCCCCGCAGCCGATGCCCGAGGATGCCCTGCTGACCGGCAGCCTTGAGCCCACCAACGAGTGGTATGCGATCGCCAAGATTGCCGGGATCAAGCTCGCGCAAGCCTATCGTCGCCAGCATGGGCGCGACTTTATCTCGGCCATGCCGACCAATCTCTATGGCCCGGGCGACAATTTCAGCTTGCAGACAAGCCACGTCCTGCCTGCATTGATCCGCAAGGCGCACGAGGCGAAATGTGCGAAGGCCCGCGCTCTCGAGATCTGGGGAAGCGGGTCCCCCCGCCGCGAATTCCTGCACGTGGATGATCTTGCCGATGCGTGTGTGTTTCTCATGAAGCACTACTCTGGCGATGAGCATGTCAACGTCGGCTGCGGGAGCGATATCTCAATCCTCGAGCTCGCGCGGCTCGTCGCCGCAATCACAGGCTTTGAAGGTGAAATCATCCACGATCTATCAAAGCCTGACGGCACGCCGCAAAAGCTCCTCGATACTTCCAAGCTTTCAAGGCTCGGCTGGCGAGCCTCGATTGATCTTCGCGTAGGCATCAATAAAACCTACGCATGGTATCAGGCGCAGCGCCTTTGCGGCTGACACATCCGTAGCGGTGCTTTCTCGATTAGTCTTTATTTGGAAAGGTTTTGATGCTATGGGTTTGGCTTGCAATCAGGAGTCAGGTTCGTGAACAAGATCTCTCATCATCGCATTTCGGTGGCCTTGGTCTCGGTCGCGACGCTCGCTGCCGCTTCGACAGGCGGTGTTGCGATTGCGCAAGGGTCTCCCGCATCGCCTCCGAGACAGTGCCTCGTGACCGTCGACAGAAGCGCCGAGGCATCGGCTTTCGAGGTTGTGCGACAGGAATTCGGGAATGGTCGCTGCATCTGTGCGGTGACCACGGGCCCAAGGGATCAGGCTGCATCGGTCGAGGATCAGATTGCTGCTTTGCGTCAGAGCAAGATCTGTTCTGATGCGACTTCCGTGGCGATGGCAGGAAAGGCCCCCGGCTTCCCGGCCTTGGGTGTTGGCGCCGGTCTCGTTGGGGCTGCCGCCATCGTGGCGGTTGTCGCCAACGGTAATAGCCGTCCAGTCAGCCCCTGAGCATAGGTCTCGCTGATTGCCAGCGGCGCCTTCGACGTGAGCCGTTCCGCTATTTGGCGGGGTTGTTGGCTTAGCGTCCGTTCGATCAGCATTGCCCCCACTCTGATGTCCAGCGTCAATTTTGGATCGCTAGCCATCAAGGCCTGTGGCGGCACATTATCGCGCAACACCGAGCTGCTGTTGGATAACCTCAAGCCTGGATCACGGGTGAGAGCCGGTGCATTCCCTCTAGCGTTATCTTAGCTTTGTCTGGCGCAAGCGAGTGCCAACTTCGCGCGAGCTTTACTAGGCTTGCGTCGACGATTTGGGCTGACCAGCCTTGACCCTTCCGATCAAGCTGCATTGGAGGAGCGCTAACAGACGCGCAGCGCCCCGGCGGTAATTTTCGTCCGTGGGCGCACGCGTGCGTTGACGCGAGCAGGTGCTGGATACGCGAAAGCTTGTTAGGCTGGCTCCGTTGGGCGCTCAGAGCGGCCTTTGGCCGTGTCCCGTGACAGCAATAGCCGCGCAGGCGGCAAGACCATCAAGCACAAACTTAAGGCAAAAATGCTGCTGACGGCGGCCGTCCGCAACGGATAATCGACGACGGAATGGATGAGGATCGTGCCACTGGAGATTGCTCCGGCAACGGCAAAGGGACTGGCAGCCTCATTCAACCAGATCCGGACAAAATTGCGCGTCCACCAGGCGAGGAAGGCCACGAAGAGCGGCATCCCTGCAATGCCTAGCTCGAGCAGCAGCTCAAGATAATCATTGTGAGCATGGTTGATATAGGCGCTCTCAATCATCGCCGGATCTTCGTAGCGCGGATAGACTTCCGTGAACGTGCCGAGCCCCGAGCCGAGCGGGAGGTGATCACCGATCGCCTGGATTGTTGTCGCCCATATCTGCTGGCGGCTGCCATTCGCGGACTGGACTTCCTCAAACTCCAAGAGCTGGGCCCCCTCGTCGGTCAGCAACATCCAGCTCATTCCGCCGGCGAGGATGAGCGGCAGCAGGATCAGGCTGGCCTTGCGAAGCGACGATCTCGGGACGAGAATCATGGCGCTTGCCGCGAGAACGGGGCCGGCGAGCGACCAACCCGCGAGTGACCCATTGACCACAATGCCCGTGAGCGCGAGTACGATCAGCCCAATCCCCATAGCCAAAAAGGGAAGTTTGAACTCCTCGCTGCCTACCTTGAGCTGATAGGCGATGAGTGCCGAGATAAACGGCAGACTGACTAGCAGCAGCGTCGCCAAGTGATTGCTGTTGGCAAAAAATCCGACCGTCGACCCGAAATTGGTGATGGCATAGAAATAGACCGGCGAACCTTCGCCCTGGCCGAGCTGAATTGCGCCAAGAATGACCGACATCACCATTGCTGCGACGATCGCCCATGCCAGGTGCTTTGGCCGCCAGTCGGGCCGCCGCAGCATAGCCAGCGCCAGCGCCAGCGCCGGCACAAGCCAGACGGCCGACTTGACGGCCTCGTAGGGCAAAAGGCCCCAGAGGAGCGGCGAATAATCGACCCCGATCGCGGCGCCTTCAGCTGCCAGCTCTGTCCGCCCCGCGGGGAGAGCCCAAAGAGCCTCGGGAAGCGGCACGAACTGGAGCAGGATCAAGAGTACAGCCGCAATCAACAGCCAGGCAAGCGCGCGTGCACTCGCATCCCGAGGCGACGCAGACGGTGCCCACAGCGCCCAGCCGATCAGGATCGCGCCAAGAGACTGTAAGACGCCATTGGCAAGGAAGCCGCCATTGCTTGCCCCTCCCAGCACCAGGCAGGCAAAGAGATAGAGCGGGATCCACCAATCGCGAATAGGCACTAGTTGTCACCCTGCCGTGAAATATCGACCGAGCGGATCACGACCGAACCGGTCTCGGTCGTATCTCCCACCCGGGCTGCAAGCGCCAGCCATTGCGCTTCACAGGCATCTGACGGCACAGTGAAGCGGTCCGTGACAGAGATCCCGAGAAAGTTCTCGCGCTTGAAGGGCAGGTCGAGCAAGGTTGTCCCGCTGGTGGCACAATCGATACGCCAGGCGAGGTCCGGCAGGTTGGGTGCCTCGCGTCCAAGTTTGTAACTGAGGCGGTAGGTCCCCGGCTTGAGCATCAGTGCCTGGCGCGCGACGACCCAGCCTTTTCGCCCAAAATGGACAATCTGCAGGCCCTCGTCGCTCTCCTCGGCCAAGCCGCCGTCTGTTCGGGTAAATTGCCAGCCAAAGGGAGGCCCGGGGCTGCCCGAGAATTTCGGATCGGTGACGCGCCCAAGCTCGGCCGGCTGGCGCTTGTAGAAGTATCCCCACAATTGGCCCGCCTCGGACCATTTGCCCGCACGCAGATAGGGGTCGATGAGGCCATTGACCTGCTGCATCGCGCTATCGTCGCGCAATTGCTCGGCCGTCATGCTTGCGCGCAAGGACATGATCAGCGCGGGATCGACCTGCAGTTCGGCGAGGGCGCGCATGACGGGATAGTCGAGCGTAGATCCCTCGATCGCCCTGGTCGCGGCGGCGCGGGTCGAAGCGTTCTGGGCGAAACCGACAATCAGCGGAAGCAGCGTTTGGGTCGCACCAGGCGAGAGGCGCTCGAGGACCGCTGTCTCCGTCACCACCTCCCTCGCGCGCGCTTGGCGCAGATAGACCTCCAATAGCATGATCCGCGTGATTTCATTGCGAGGGTCACGCTTACGCGCGAGCTCGAGCATGCGCGAGGCTTCGCTGTAGCGCCCCTCGCTGCCAGAGCCGAGGGCCGCCACAAGGAGCGCCTCATCGGCGAGCGGGTCACGCCGAGCGGCGTCCAAGACCTCCTTTCGGTACGCGTCAGAGATACCTGAGGGACTGGGTGTCAGCTCAGAACGAAACCGACCAAATACGCGGGCGGGGTCATCAGCGAGCGACCCGGCAAGCTGCGGATCGAGAGGCGGCATCCCAAGGTTCCAAGCCGTCGCTAGGAGCGTGAGGGCGCTCATGGCAACGCCAAGCAAGACGGCCGCCATGCGCTGCGCCCAAATCACACCCTCGACCCCATCGGCCATTAGTCCTGCTCGGGCCCAGGGCCTCCAAACAATTGCGGTGACAGCTCGTGGCCCCTGGCCTCGTCGGTGAGTTCGAGCTTGCTGTCATAATAGCCATAATCATAGCCGTAGGCCACGGCGCTTTTCGGACACTTGGTCAGGGCGACACCGACAATGCGGCCACCCGCGGTGCGCAATTGCGCAATTGCCTCGAGCACGACCCGTCGCCGCGAGCGCCCGCTTTCCACCACCAGCAATACCCCATCGCTCAACGACCCCAGAACGATGCTGTCGGCGAAGCCGAGGGTTGGTGGGCTATCGATGATGATGTGATCAAACAGGTTCCGCAGCCTTGCGATAAGGGTCTGCATTTCTTTGGAATTGAGCAGTAGGCTCGGATTGGGCGGCACAGGCCCGCTCGGGAGCAAATAGAGTTCACCGGAATTGGTCCGGATCAGATTGTCCTTGAGTGCCCCATGCTTGGTGAGCAATTGCGACAGGCCCGCATTGGAGTCATTGTCGAAAATAAATGAGGGTCGGCGCATGTCGGCATCGATCAGCAAGACACGCTTGCCAATGGCGGTCAGCCGTTTGGCGAGCACTAGGCTGGTTGTGGACTTTCCTTCGGAAGCAGTGGCGCTCGTGACAGTGAGTATCGCAGGCATGCCCTGACTGGTGCTGAATTGCAGGGTCGTGAGCAGCGAGCCATAGGCCTCAGACATCGGCGACTTGGGATCCGCCAGCTCATCGGTGAGGCTCTCGCCGCGCTTGAGCTTGGGAACAGTACCCAGCGGCGGCTGACTCAGCTTCTCGCGCACATCTTCAGCCGTCTTGATGAGGTCGGTCAAAAACTCGTAGAGCATGGCGCCCCCCACGCCGAGTGCGAGGCCGAGAAGCAAGCCAAGGACGAGATTGCGAGGGACATTGGGCGTGTATGGGGCGCCAGGAACTTGCGCGCGGTCGACGATCACCCCGACCGGTGCCCCCACACCCTCGCCGACGCCGATCTGGTTATACTGCTCAAGCAGCGCCTGGTAGAGCGATTGCTGCGTATCGACTTCGCGTTGCAGCACTCTGTATTCGGACGATAGGTCCTGCTCTGCCAGAACGCTGCCACTCAACTGCTGGACCCGGGCGCGCAGGGCATTCTCCTCCGCCTGCGCGGCGCGGAATTCAGCCGCCAGCCCTCCCGAAGCCGTCCGGGATTCGCGGCCGATGGCCTCATTGAGGGCCCTGATCTTCTCGCGCAGGCGCACCATGTCGGGGTATTCGTCGCCAAGATAGGTCGATTTTTCGCGATATTCTGCCTCAAGAGTGGCCTTCTCTGCGCGCAGCGAGGCCGTCGCCGACTGGTTCTCGGTCAAGGCGCCCGCCTGACGATAGCGCTGTTCGGCCGCGATCCGGCGCTGTTGCGCCTCGGCGAGGGCAGTATTCAGAGTCGTGAGCGACGTTGAGGTCAGACTTCCGGCAGCCGTCCCGTCCTCGCTCTCACCGCCGGGCATGATGATATTGTTCGCTCTGGCATATCCCACGAGCGCCTGCTCGGACTGGTTCAGTTTCTCGCGCGTCGTCTTGAGTTGCTCACTAAGGAAATCGCGCGTCTTGGCCGTCGATTCATAGCGGCGGTCAATGCTACTCTGGACATAGGCATCGGCAAAGCCATTGGCGATCCGGGCCGCCTCCTGCGGGTTGTCAGCAGTGTAGGACAAGGTCACGAGGCGGCTGTCGGGCACGGGGGCCACTTCCAGCCCGCCCGACAATTGCACCGCCAGACCCTCGACACGCTTGGCAAGTTCGCCCGCCCGTTCTCCTGACGCCGGCGTGCTGGCCAGGTTCAAGTCCTCCACCACCCGCTTGGCGAGGTCGCGGCTCTTCATCAGGCCGTATTGGGTGGGCAGGAACTGCCAATCGTTGTTCATGACATTGGCGGTTTGGCCGGACTCCCCTGCGGCCATGATCGGCACGGTCGGCGGGTTGAGTTCAAGCGTCACTGACGTGCGGTACAGCGGCGTCACGGTGAGCGAATAGGCCAGCGCGGCCAGCAAGCCGAGCAGGCCAGCCGCGAGGATCCAGTACCAGCGAGCCAACAGCACGCGCATGATCGCGCGAAGATCCAGCCCGTCATCCTCGAAATCATCCTCGACCAGCGGCAGGGGCGCTGGCACCGCCAGGGAGCCTTGCCTGGCGCGCTGCTCGGCCAGCACGCGCGGGCCTTCATCGGGGTCAAAGCTGATTTCGTTCATGACATATGCTCAGAGAGGGCTGAAGATTTGAAAGATAGGGAACGCCTGGATCGTGTCACGCCAGGCACGGCGGACATTATTGCCGTCGACCACAATAATGTCGCCGCGGAACACATCCGGGTCGGGCGCCTCTCCGGTGCGGATCGTAGTGATATCGAATGCAGCCGCCATGCGCTGGCCATCGATCTGCCGGAAGATCGCCACGCGCTTGGGATTGCCATACTCGTCTATACCGCCGGAACGGGCAATCGCCTGCAGGAGCGTCGTTCGGCCAATGACCGGATACACGCCGGGTGTCTTTACCGAGCCCTCGACCGTGAGCACGCTGCCGCGGGATTCAGCGACGCCCACGCCTATCTCGGGGTTCTTGAGATAGCCCTGCGCAAAGCGGCTCTCGAGTTCGCTGGCCAGGTCATCCGCAGTGAGATCGACCGCCCGCACGCTGCCGATAAAGGGCATCGTGATCCGACCCGTGAGATCGACCTCGTAGGTGCCGGAGAGGTCCTTCACCTGAAACACCTCGATCTTGAGCTTGTCGAGCGGGGCGATGGTATAGTCACCCTGCAGCGCCGTCTGCGATATCGGATCGGGCGCGCCAAAATCGGCGACATCATAGGCAATCGTGCCGCCCCGCGATGCGCAGCCAGACACAAGCAGGGCGCCGAGCGCAAGCACGACCCAAGCGATCAGGCCCAGCGATGGTCCACCCTGAGGCCTAGCCAGTTTGGGCAGCTCAAGCATTTGACGAGACATCGTATTCAAACCCTTCTTCGTCTGACGCGTGTGCGATCATCAGCAAACGGCTGCAAGATTTGATTCGAGGTGCAAGCTTAGTCGTCAATAAGTCCGATGGCTAGCAAGTGGTTACGCGCCCGACACCCTCCTTTCAATGCGGGGCCAGGGCAAGCCATCCGCTGCCAAGAGGCCGGGCGTCTTGGCAGCGCCCACTCGGCCGCGGTTTCATCAATTTCCTCCGTGCTCGTGATAGCCTTGGTTGGCTGCGGCTTGGCACGGAAAAAGCGAGTGATGCAGGAAAGGCGGCTAGCTGTGCGCGTTTCGCGGCGGGTTGAGGCGAAGACCAATGCCGACGCCGCTGCGCTTGGCCTCGATAGGCCGCACAAGCGCGAAGTCTGTCCCCGATGCGGCGATGCTTGCAGTGGCCCCGCCAGGCGCGCAATCAGCCCCCTATTCGAGGCCCGGCGGCTGCGAGAGCTCGAGAGCGAGAACGCGAAGCTCAAGCGGCTGCTGGCCGACACGATGCTGGACAACGTGGCGCTGACCCGAAGGGCGGCGTAGCCAACGATCTTCTTTCAAAAAAGTGGTGCCGCCCGCCGCGAGGCGTGAAGCGGTTGCTCATCTCTAGGCATGTCATGGGATGCCCTCTATGGGATGTCAGGCCGCCTGCCCGGCCTTCCAAACCCCGGCCGTCATGGAGGCTTGCAGTCCACTGATAAGAGCACGCCAGTCGCTCAGCCTCTGCTCGCGCGCCAGGGCGCTGCGACTGAAAACATGGGCATTCGCGCCAAGCCGATCGCGCAAGGCGCTGTCGCTTGCCAGTTGCGATAGAAAGGATGCAACGCCAGCGCAGTCGCCCTTGGCAAAGCTTGCCCCGCAAGACGCTATGGCGATGAGACGGGCCACCTCTCCGTCCGGGTCGCCGATGAAGATAATCGGTCTGCCTACAGCTGCGGCGCCATAGAATTTGCTGGGCACAATCAACCCTTCGAGTCCGGGCTCGAGCGACAGCCAATGCACGTCGGGTACATTCAGGCTCTGCGAGAGCTCGATGCGCGGACGATAACCGCGACGTTCGAGCATTGGGCCAAGGTGTGGATCGGACATCGCGGCCTTCAACTGTGCATGCTTGGCACCGCCGCCGATGAAGAGAAAGCGGATGTCTGGCGAAGGACCCTTGGCCAAGAGCGCAGCTGCGCCAAGCATGGTGTCCACATCATGGGCGCGTCCCAGATTGCCGGAGTACCCCACGACCAGTGTCGCATCGCTGAACCCCCATTCGCAGCGCAAGGGGTTGGCTTCAGGTGAGATTGGCGCGAGGCCTCCATCGTCGGCCCAGTTTGGAATGACGCGGATTTGCTGGGGCTCTACTCCGCGCGAGCAGAGCATGTCTCGCATGCGATCTCCGATGACCACATTTGCTACCGCATTCCGCCATGCCCAATCGCGGGCTGCTGCAAGCATCCGTATGCTCGGACTCGAGGATGAGCCATATCCAAGCCGGGTCGCGGTTTCCGGATAAATGTCCTGCACCCAATGGATCACCTTGGCCTGCCGCAGCTTGGCAATAATTGTGGCAAAAACGCCGACAAAAGGCGGATCGGTGAGGCAAATGATCAGATCCCCGCGGCGGACGTGCCAGACCCCCGCCACAAGGAGCGCAAGATAGAAGACAAGGAAATTGAGAACGCGCCCGGCAAGGGACTGGTGCGAGAGGGGTAGCGTCGGCAGCCGTGTTACGGTGAGGTCCGGCACTGAAAGTGCCTGTGCGCTGCCTTCTGTTCCGGTGTAGGATGCAGACGCGGTAATTGCATGCATGGCAACGCCAAGCGGCGCGAGCCCCTCGACCAGATCGGTGAGCATCAGCGAAGTTGCTGACTCATCCGGGAAGAAGAAGCGGTTGATGAGAATAATGCGCATGCACCTGCTTCCGGTCTGTGCAACTTTGCGGACGGGGACACCAGCGCCTGCGGTCGCTCCAAGATTACATTAATGAGCGAGGGGCCGCTGATGGAATAAGCCATTCACCCAAGCGCCCAAGACCCCGACGTCACAGCTCTTGCGCTGGGCCGTCAAGGATGCGCGTCCAGACACATGATGCGGCACCACGTTGCTACTTGGCACCCAGTCCGGTTGCGATCACACGCAAGGTCTTGAGGGTGATCAGCACGTCAAGCCAGAGCGAGATGTTCTTGATGTAGTAAAAATCGAACCGGAGCTTAGACAGCACGTCGGTGACGTCGGTGACGTGGCCTTGGTTCACTTGGGCCCAGCCGGTTATACCCGGCCGAACGATGTGGCGATAGGAGTAGAAGGGCAGCTCAGCCTCGTACCATTCGGACAAGGAGCAAGCTTCCGGGCGCGGGCCGATGAAGCTCATCTCGCCCAAGAGCACGTTCAGCATCTGAGGCAGCTCGTCCATCCGGGTCTTGCGCAGAAAGTGACCGATGCGGGTGATACGGTCATCATCGCTCGTCGTCATGGCATCTTCGCGTTGCGCCAGGCCATGGTCGGCCACGCGGCGCTCGCGCATCGTCCGAAACTTGTACATTCGGAAAACCTCACCGCGAAAGCCCATACGCTGTTGGATGAAGATGGCATTCCCAGGAGAATCGAGTTTGATCAGGATCGCAAGAACCGCAAAGAACGGCAGGCACAGCGGGATAAGGATCAAGGCTCCGAGAAAGTCGATCACACGCTTCACAGAGGCGTATGATACGTTCGGAATGAGTGATCCAAGATCGTTTTCGCTGAGGTGATTGATCCTGACCTGGCCGGATTGCATCTCGGCAATCTGGCGGAAATGGTAGACCGGGATTCCAGCCAGGGCGGCTTTTGCAAAAATCCGCTCACATCGCTCCGAGTGGGGATAGTGAAGATCCGCGACGATCGCCCATTTGCGCCATTTGCCGGCGATGAGTTCCTCAAGATCGCCGAGCGAGGGCGCTGGCACAAAATGTCCGGTCAGGTTGAGCTCGGCCGCACGGCCACCCGGAACAACAAGGTGGGGCTTTACGAGACGCCGGCCATATACCGCGGTCAGGAAACTCATCAGTAGAGCGCACGACGCGCCAGCGAGAAAAAACGACCCCGAGAAGGGGAGCCGCAGCAAGGCCATGACGGTTAACACACCGGAAAACGCCACGAAATTGACCGGGATGACGTAGGAGAGATGCCGGGCATTGGCGTGGGTCTTGAGGCGCGCAAGGACATACCAGGTGATAACAACTGCAAGGCAAATAGCAGCTGACGTCTGAGGCACGGCGCCAACCACAGGATTGTGGCCTTTGATCGACGCTAACACCAGGGTCGGAGCGAATGTTCCAATGAGAATCAGCGGCAGCTCGAAGCTGTGAACAAGCGCGGCCCGCCGGTGTGGCACGACCGTTCGGAATTCTTCGCCAGCAAGGCGAGTCGGCTGCTCACTTGTATGAGCAGCATCCCCTGCCCTCGCCGCGCCCTGCTCGCCGGCGTGATTGGCGACCACGCCGCCTGCTCCTTCAGTGGCCATGCTGGGCTCATTCAAGAGGCGCGCTTCTAAGCCTTCACCGACTTTTGGCATACCTCTGGAGTCGGCCAGGGAGCCTGACGGGATGTCATTCACGGTGGTGTCTCGCGACGTCAGAATGCTGGGAAGCGACTTTGAGTTGTGCGACCGGAAGACTGACGCGTGTCTGTTTGCCGAGAAATTCTATCAGAACGAGTGCCCGTTGATCGGGGGTCAGACGCTCGACCTCACCGATGAAGCCTGCGAGCGATCCGGATGCGACTTCAACACTCGCCCCTGCCATTATCCTGGAAGCCAAGGAGATGACGCCCTGGTCGTCACATGCCGCCTGGAGTTCAGCCACCAGGCGGTTCGGCACCGTTGTGGGTCTATCGCCGAATTTCACGAGGCGGGCCACGCCGTAGGTCGAATTGATTACCGACCAGGGGGCCGCTGGCCCGGCATAGCCGGCGAACATGTACCCAGGGAAAAAAGACCGCAGCCGCGACACAAAGCGCCCGCCACGGATCGACGTAACGATCTCAAGCGGCCGAAACACGCTGAACCCCTGCCGCTCGACATTCCTTATTGCAATGGAGTCGGCATTTGGCCTGACTTGGACCAATCTCCACTCGACCATTAGAATTGCCCCCATATATACACACTTAAGCGCATATGTGGCAGAGAGTAGTAGATTCTTTACAACCCATGCAAGTCTGATTAGGCCTTTCCCGACGAAGCGCGCAAATTGTGCGACGCAGCGAAGTCTGCAAATTGTTGCAGTTTCCGCACAGGTCGTTGCCGCCCGCTTGAGAGGGCCATCCATCGCAAACGTTCGTGCGTGCAATCCGGCTTTGGCTATCGTTCAAGGTTGAACGCGCTCGATCGAACAGTGAGATCTGGAGCCCGGCTTCAGCGCGTGAAGGCGATGCTCGCGCGGTGCGGTAGCCGTAACCTGAAGCTTTATCCGTGAGTGTGCGGACAAAGCATGCGCGCGATGATGCGAGGCTAAGGGCCTTGCGGCTGATCGATGCAAACCCACAAATTTCGCAGCGAGAGTTGGCGCGCGAGTTCGGGTTAAGCCTCCGAGCAACCCACTATCTGCTGCGCGCCCTCATAGAGGCCGGCATGGTCCGGCTTGGCCGGTTCGCAGCGTCTCGCAGGAAACAGGATTACGCCTATGTGCTCACCCCAAAGGGTATATCCCAGCAGGCCGTCATGATGGCTGAATTTCTGGTGCGGAAGCGCGCCGAATACGAGGCCCTCAAGGAGGAGATCGATGCGCTAAGCGTTGAGCTCGTATCGGACCCTTGTCTCGGATGGGACCAAGTGAGGCTCGATGCGGCGCGTCTGCCAGCTAATCAGATCATTCCGCAATGGTCTTTAAGGTGCTTGCCGACATCGGGAAGATCGAGGCGGCAGGCAATCCCCGCGGCTTCCAGTTCGCGGCGTGGGCCGATGCCCGACAGCATCAGGATATGCGGCGAGCCAACCGCACCCGCGCTGAGGATGACCTCCCTTGCCGCGTGGACCGATTGGATGGTTCCCTCGCCATCACGGTATTCAACGCCGGTCACGGTCAGGCTGCCGCCCTCGCCTTCAAAGATCAGCTTTTGCACCTGGGCCTGGGTGATTATCGTTAGGTTCGGCCGCAGTTCGGCATTGTCCTCAAGATAGGCATGGAAGGTGCTCGATCGCTTGCCGCGGCGGGTGTTGGTCTGCACCAGCGAGGCAACGCCGCCGGGATTTTGGCGGCCAGAACCGTTATAGTCCCCCTCGGGAATGCCCGCCGCCCCTGCGGCCTTGACGAAATCACGCGAAGCCGGGATGACCGGCGAGCGAATACCCACACCGACCGGTCCGGCATCGCCCCGCGTCTCGCGGCTGATGACCGCCTCGTTGGTTTCGGAAACTTCTTCCATCCGCTTGAAGCAGGGCAAGACGTCCTCATGGCTCCAGCCATCGGCGCCCAGCCTTGCCCAATTGTCAAAATCGCCAGGATGGCCGCGTACGAAGACCATGTAATTTATGCCGGAAGACCCGCCGAGCATCTTGCCGCGCGGCACCGGCATCCGCCGATTCTTGAAGCCGAGCCCGCCCTTGCCGGGATCGCCAGTGAACATCCAGTCGGTCTCGGGATCAAGTTGAAGGCTGGCACAGGCAACAGGCATTTGTTCGCGTTCTGGCGGGCGCCCGCCTGCCTCCAATAGCGCGACTTTGACCTTGGGGTCTTCCGACAGCCGCGCTGCAAGCGCGGCCCCAGCCGAACCACCACCAACAATTACGAAATCATAAGCAGCTGCCATCGCACACCCCCCCGAGCTTTTGCGACCGTCACGGCAACGACACTGCCGATGGGGGAGTTATACATGGGTCCGGGAGTTGGGCCATGCAATTCTATAATCCGCCCCGGGGTTGCCGGAGGCCAGTTTCATCAAAAAATGCTGCCATGGGCTTGTCGTCCAGTACGGCGTAGAGGCAATTGGCGAGTAGCTTGCTTTGCTTGCCTTCACGAGGCTGCGGCAGTGTTCCTCAGAAGCAGCGACATGGGCATGACGATACTTGCTGCACTCCATCTTTCAGCCTAAAAAATCGCCACGCTTGCCAAGCTTGCAATGGCAACTCAGCATTCATTTGTGGCATTGCTGGGGTTCGGACGCATCTAGCTGCGTGCGCTGGGCGGGCGCGAACAGCTGAATACGGTCCTCCGCCAGCCCTTGCGCGTTGCCCCAGCAATTCTTTCGCGCATCGATCCGCGCCGCTGGCGCATTCAGCTTCATATCTGCCTGGCCATTTGTGGATATGGTGTTCCCGCGCAGGACGACATCGAACTGGCTTGTCTCGGTTTGTCCGGCGGCGGTGATCTGCCTGTTGCCGAACTCGAGACCGGCGCCGCCCGCACCTTCGATGCGACTGTCGGTGATCTTGAGGGTGTAGTGACCGACGGCGGGCGGTGCGCCACTGATCCAAAGCGAGCCGCCCAACCAGACGTTGGCCGCGACGTCTTCAAAGCCGTGAACCGCGCCGGCATTGCTAATGACTGTCCGCTCGATCTCGATCGCTATGCGGCCCGCGTTGGCCAACGCATTGGCCTCTGGCGGTAGATTGAGCAGCGTGCCTTCGACATTCATCTGGCCGGCATCTTCAATCACGGAATCGCTGATATGGATGCTGATTTCGGATGGGCTCTGGACGACGGAACCCACGATCCCATCCTGGCCGACAGCGCCAGACAAGACACGTTCGATGCGCGCGTCGGCACGGCTGCCGCTCGCTGCCCTGACCGAAACATTCCGCCCAGACCGCGTCAGTCGGCCCCTGATCACCGAATCCGAAAGCTCCAGATGCGTCTTTGCGTCGGGATCTTTGACCATCGTCGCAATGCCGATATCGTGGGACTCAATTCTTGATCCGCCTTCCACGCGCGTGCCGCGGATGCTGAGCCGGACATCGGCTGTGCCTGAAGCAAGGGATGCGATGCCAAATCCCGCCGCCTCGGTCACGGTTGAAGCCGTGACGTCGACACGTGCGGCAGCCTCACTGTGCACGAGCACGATGCCGCCGTGCGGCACCGGGCGGGAAACCGCGTCTGGCAGTGATGGATATGAGAAATCCGTGAAGGCCTGCCCGCGATTGGCATCGCTGACATCGACCTTATCGATGCGGACATCCGTAACGTTGCGGCCGTAAATGCCGCTAGCAAAGCTGGCTTCAATTCGCACGTTCGATATTTTGCTGGCGCTGGCTAACTGGATGCCAACGCCGCCGGTACGGACAAGGCTGGTGTTGGTGATGACTGGCTTGCGCCCGTCTTTTGCAACGCCGGTCAGCTGCTGACCCGGCTTGAGCGTGATGCCGCCGTCGAGCGGTACATCCCCAACCAGAACATAGAGTTGATCGCCTGGCGCGCTCAGGCGCTCAAGCTGCGCCAACGTCCCGGCAGGGCGGTCAGCGCTGGTGCCATCGCCGCTAGCACCGGCCCGCACATACCAGTCTGTCGGCATCTCAGGCCCGGCGCTCGCGGCCGTCGCAATAAACAGTGCGACCAACGCTGCGGTGAACTTCATGGCTTGCTCCCTAAATTGCTCGACCCGTTCTGGTTTCGGAAGCAGACTGCAGCCGGAGTGAATTCAAAAAGAAAACGCTGATCACTAACCAAGCCGTAATCGCGACGATGATGCTTCGCCACCGGCTGATCCTCGCGGTTGTAGTAGAGGAAGATATCCTGCGCGGCGGTCATGCGGATCGGTCCAGCTTTGCCCACAGTGCGTTGATGGATTCCAGATGCTCTTCAAGCGCTGGGTTGTTGCTCATAATCCGGCGAAACCAGAGTTCCATTTGCGCAAGGGTCCAACCATCATCGCACACTCGCTCAAACGCGGCTTGCGCATCGCCATGGCGCCCGAAGTGCCGGTGACAGATTGCCTGTTGCAGTCTGATTATGCTGCCGTCTGGATTGAGCATTATGCTCTCGTCCAGCCAGCTAATCGCATCCTCCCAACGGCCCAAGCGGATAGCGGTGTTGGCCTGCATCGCCATAACGGCCCAAAACATCGGCGATCCAGGCATCAGGCGAACGGCTAGGTTCCCGTGCTTTTGCGCTTCCTTCGTGCGATCGAGAAAGCTGCAAGCAGCCGAATAGCAGTACTGCGCCATGCCATTGCCGGGCATTTTCGCGATGGCGCGCGCCAAGGGCCGGAGCGATTCTTCAAGTTGCCCCGACCATACCAGAGCAGCGCCGGCATATGTGAGGACGAACGCATCATTTGGCGCCAATTCTAACGCGCGATCAATATGTCGCCTGATCAATCTTACCTGAGACGGATCTTCGGTGAACGCCAGCAGGTAAAGCACGGCCGAGCAATTGGCGAGCGCGGCGTGACCCAGTGCATATTCGGGATCAATCTCAACGGCTCGGCGCCCCTCCTCCAATCCCTTGGCCAAAGATGCAGCGTCGAGATGGCTGGCGTATGATAGGCACCGCATCGCCGCTTCCCAAGCCGTCAGATCGCCCGGCTTTCTGAGGATTCGGGCCACTTCGAGGTTCATCACTTGGGTATCGAGACTGCCCGCAACTTCGTGGACCAGTTCCTCCTGCAGCTCCGCGAGTTCATCGAGGCGACGATCGAACCTGCCGGCTGACAAGACTTCGCCGCTCTCCGCCTCGATCAGCTGCGTGGTCACGCGCAGGTTGCTGGCAACGCGGCGCACATTTCCTTCCAGAAGATATCGCACGCCCAGCCGCCTGCCCAAAGCAGCGGGGTCTGAAATCGTGGCGCGGCTCAAATTGGCGGTGGCCATGCTGCCAAGGACCCGGACAAAGACGCCTTGCGCTAAAGCCGCTATCAAGTCCTCGACCATCCCCTCGGCGAGAATGTCGTCTTCGGTCAACTGCGAGCGGTTGGTGAAGGGAAGCACTGCAAGTGAAGGCGCCGATCCACGTTCGCCCGTTGGTCTGGGCAGCGGCTCGGCCATCATAATGGCGATCTCTTCTAGCTCGGACTCCAGCCCAACATAACGCCGCACATCGTCAAGCAACGCTACCCACGCCTTGTCCCCCGGATTCCCCTTCCAGTGCGACAACTCTGCCGTCTGGGTCAGCTCAAACATGATCGGGCGTTCGCACGGCTCGATGGTGACCGGGACCAGCGTCTTGCAGCGATCGGCAATCGTCGCCTCCGCCCGGACCCATCGCGAAGCAACCGACCGCGGCGACCACAGCACCACCACCGCCTTTGCCCCCCTCAACGCCGCCTCGGTCACCTCGTCATACGCTTCGCCCGACCGCAGCGCGGTGTCCCACCACACGTCCAGGCCCGCCGCCGCAAAGGCATCGGCAAACAGCTTGGCTTGGTGCTGATCCTCGCGGTTGTAGGAGAGGAAGATGTCGGGGGCGGCGGTCACGCGCTTTGCTCCGTTTCTGCCCAGAGCGCGCGCAGGTGGCCAAGGATGGTTTCGCGCGCCGCCGCATTGTTCGGGAACCAGCGGTTGAAGCGCATCTCCCACCGCGCCAGCGTGGCTTTGGGCTCAAGCTTGCGGGCCTGAACCATCAAGGCAAGGGCTTCGGCTGACCGGCCCCGTTGCCGCAACACAATGGCATTCTGGCAAAAGCCGCTGCTGGCGTCGGGATTCAGGGCAATGCATTCGGCATTGGCGCGCTCGGCGGCTTCCCAGTCGCCCACATGGGCATGCGCATTGGCCATCCATGCGTGCACCCCCCAATTCATATGATTTGCCCCTGGGAAGGCCCTAAAGGTCGCCTCGTAATGCGGTAACGCGAGATCGATCTGGTTGAGCATCGTATAGGCGATGGCGAGTTCCCGTTTTGCATCCCCACTGTCGGGATTGATCCTCAGTGCCTTGTTGGCACGCAGGATTGCCGCTTCGGGTTGGCCGATATAGTTCAGCGCCCCAGCCACAAACGGCAACACAACCAGGTTGCTGGACCCCAGTTCCATGGCACGGTTGATATAGCCCTCGATCTCCCGGACAAGATCCTCATCCTCCGGGGTCAGCAAATGATAGAGGAGTGATTTCGCCTGCGCGAGGATTGCATAAGCCAAGGCATAATCGGGTGACAATTCAATTGCGCGCCTTGCTTCGCGTGCGGCCTGGAGCATGCTCGTACCGCCGGTGACTCTGAAATACGAGAACGCCCGCATGCAGCATTCCCATGCCGTGAGATCGGATGGTTTGAGCAAGGCGCGCGCCATTTCGAGATCGCGCACGGTGACATTCAGACAGGCTGCCAATTCCTTGACCAACGCCTCCTGTAAGGCCGCAAGCTCAGCCAAGGGCCGGTCGAACCGCTGCGTCCAAACGATGGCGCCGGTTTCGGCCTCGACCAGTTGTGCGGTGACGCGCAGGTCTGTCCCGGCACGCCGCACATTGCCTTCCAGCAGATAGCGCACCCCCAATTGCCTGCCGATTGCCTCCACATCGGGAAGTGCCCCGCTGAAAAACCGCGCTGTTGCCGAGCTTGAAATCACTCGCAGGTTCACGGCCTGCGAGAGGGCATCGATCACGTCTTCGACCATGCCGAACGCAAACACCTCATCCTCCGGCAAACCGGAGCGGTTGGTAAATGGCAGCACAGCCAGCGAGGGGGCGGAGCCGCTCTGGCCGGGCTTGAGGGTTTCTTCGGCGGTGGGCGGCTCGGCCGTTGTCGCCGGGGTTTGAGGGATGGGCGTAACCGCCTTTGCCGCCATCCGCCGTACATCATTCAGAAACGCCAGCCACGTTTTGTCCGCCGCATCGCCCATCCAGTGGCTCAATTCCGCCGTCTGCGTCAGCTCAAACATGATCGGTCGCTCGCAAGCTTCGATCATGCACGGCACCAGCGTCTTGTTGCGATCCGCCAGCGTGGCTTCGGCGCGGACCCAGCGCGACTGCACCGACTTCCTCGACCACAGCACCACCACGGCCTTTGCCGTGCGCAGCGCGGTCTCCGTCACCTCGTCATAGGCTTCGCCCGAACGCAGGCCGACATCCCACCAGACCGTGAGGCCCTGCGCCTCAAAGCCCTGCGCAAACATCTGCGCCCGCGCCTGATCCTCGCGGTTGTATGACAGGAAGATGTCGGTCAAATTGGCCCCAGTGACTTGCTGCCAATTGGTTACACCGGGGTATCATAGCGGTCGAGCGCATTGTTCATGTTGCAGCTTATTGACCCGGGAGCGCAAAAATCCGCTTTCGCCAAATGCCAGTCCCCAATCCGCCCGCCAGAAGTCGGCGCATTCGATGACGCCGCTCGATCACACGCGTTTATGTCGGCTTCTGGCACGAGCCGACATTCAGCGACCCAGCCAAGAATGACGGCTCAGTCCCAAGAGCTTCCGGCCGCTGTCGACCCCAACCCGGTCGTTCACGTCCGCCTAAATGAGCGTCTGGTTTCCCTAGAAGCCGTCATTCCGTTTTCGGGATCGCGCAACGACGATAATCATGACGGGAGCTGGGCAGATTCCGGAATGTCTGCTTCGCGAACCTCCCGCCACGCCTCCAGCCAAGCTCTGGGTCTCTTGCGTTCAGCGCTTGGCCGCGCGTGAGCAGGATTGCCGCCTGCAGGGCGTCGCGGCACCCTCGCCCGGGGCGCTCAGGCCGTACGGCTACACACGCTCCGCCGGGTCTGCGGGTTCGCGAGCGGCACCACAGACCTGGCGAGCACAACGCGGCCCGTGCGTTGGCACTCCCTCGGAGCCATGCGATCAGGAGCGGTCGGTGCGGCCGTTCTGCGGTTGCGGTCGCTTTCGGTGCCGATAGCGATTTGCGGTCAAAGCGTCAGCCACCAGCAGTGCTGGCAATCGCTGCAACCAGCGCCAGGATCCCGCCGCTCAGACCAGCCAGAGCCCCAAACATGAGATCGGTGCTGGGGCCGCCGACGGACGTGCCCGGGGGGGGGCCGTCAAACATGGTCGCCGCCCATGGCGCCGGGGGCCGGGCCGGTTCGGCCGATGGCGGCGCCGCGCGGAACTGTCCCAGCTTGTCGAAATGGTCGGCAAGAAGGTAATATGCCGTCACCCGGTGGCGCGAGGTGGAATCGCTCAGCTTCTGGCCAACTGCGGCGATGGCGGAGTCGAGCACGGCGTCAGGATCGGACAGGCCGAGCGTCTTCTTGCAGAAATTTTCGCGCACGCGGCGCGTATCGGCCGGATTGCCGAACGACACCAGCGCCGAGTCGCGGGTTTTCAGCACAACAAGACTATGGCTGACGATACCGGCGATCACGTCGTTATCGGCATTGGGTACATAGCGCTTGACGTCATCCGCCCAGTCGATGGCTGGAGCTGCATTCGACATATCGACCTCCTTCGCTCCGTTAAGGAGCCCATTGTTGTCGATCCCGAGGGCCTTCTAGCAGAGGTTGGGTGCAAGCCCAAATCTTTCTCGCACCTCCTCCTTGATTCTGTATCGCCAGAGATCCGGATGGGGCCCGTTGGCACTCTCGAGAGGGGCGTACCAAGCCAACTCATCCCCTCACAGGAAAGGTCATACCCGGGGCATTTCGTCCGCTCCACGACCGCGTCGGCGTCATTTCGGCCTGCCTGAGAAGACATAGAATCAATGCCTTAACGCCGTTGCTCGGGCGCGTTTTTCAACAGAACCGGTTGGAGAGCTGCCTTCATTTCATGCCGCTGCCCGACAGCATCGGCCACAGTTTTGCGCAGCGCATGATGATTGATGAAAACGTAACGCCGACAGGCGCTCGTCCACTCCCGGTCGCCCCGTGAGACCACCACCGGGTCGACCAGTTCCCCTTGGGAAGGCGTGATCGGTGCCAACTTTTATTGACATTGCAATATGTTCAACAAAGTTGACGTTTGTCCTGTAAAGTGCAACATTGAATTTGCATCAGGCCGCTTACCCGACTCGATGCCTATGGCCGTATTCGCAATTTTCTGATGCGGTTCATGGAGAATTCCACATCCACGCTAATTGCATCCCAAGGGAACAAGGCTGGGGTCATTACCGAGTTTCCGCGAATGCCGTAACCGATCAAGGAGGTTCGCCACATGGCAGGTGATGACACAATGGTTTACCCAACAGGGCTGACGGAAGCGCAGGCCCTCGAAATCAACGACGGGCTGAAATGGGGGACGCGGATTTACTTCGGCATCGCCGTTGCCGCTCACGTGCTGGCGTTCGTTTTGACGCCGTGGCTCAAGTAAGGGAGGCCAGACGATGAAAGAAGGTCGGATTTTCCTCTATGTCAGCCCGAACGTGATCATTCCGATCATGTTCCTCGTACTGGTGCTGGCGTCGCTCGGGGTCCATTACTCCGTTCTCACCAACACCACCTGGATGAGCGACTTCTTCCAGGGTGCCGCTGCTCCCGCCGCGGCGGCTGCAGCACCGGCTCCATAAGCCACAGCAGGCCCGCAGGGGCCTGCACATTCCATCCCGTCCGCAAGGGCGGTGTGGACCACACAACACGGAAGACCCGGCCCGCAAGCGCCGGGTCTTTCTTTATGTGCCGCAGACACGGGTTCATCGGCACGCCGAAGCCGACCGGAAAACGCGCAACCGGCGCGCCCGCAGGCGCATCGGCGGAAATTGCTCAGACGCGCGGCAACGCCCCGGCCTTTTCATGCGCACGCTGCACCAGCGGCAGCATGATGATCAGCGCCGCCGCCAGCAGGACCAGTTCCAGCGCGTAGACCAGAACATATCCGGAAATCGCCGGGGGCCATCCTTCCACGATCACTAGGCCGCGGGCGAGGTCGCGCACCACGCCGCCAATCGCCGCGCCTGCTCCGGCCGCGGTTGCCTGAACCGCGCCCCATGCCCCTAGCGCCATGCCGACCTGCCCCTTGGGCGCATCGCGCATCGTGGCGGTCAGCGTGCCGTGGCCGAACAGGCCGGCACCGCATCCGATCATCAGGACGCCGACCGAAAACAGCGAGACCGATTGGATCGGCGCTGCGACAATGATCATCGCAAAGCCGGGCAGGCCCATCAGTGCGCCCGCCCCCGCCAGCCTGACCGGATCGCTGCCGCGGCTGAGGATCTGCGATGCGATCGTGAAGCCCACCAGGCTGCCCCCCGCCAGAATCGCGGTCAGCCGCGTTGTCATGCCCACCCCGAGGCCGAGCGCCTGACCGCCATAGGGCTCGAGCAGCACATCCGACATGGTGAAGGCCAGCGTCCCGATCCCGATCACGATCAGGCGGCGCAGCGCCTGACGCTGGACGATGAAGCTGTCCCAACTTTGGCGGAACGTCCCGGCCATGGCCGCCGGATCGGTTGGCGGCGGGCTCGAATTGAGTGCCTCCTGCTTCCATGTGGCGACAAGGTTCAGGAACACGGTGACCACGGCGCAACCCTGGACCACCTGGATCAGCCGCCCGGGGGTGAAATCGGTGAGAAAGGCGCCAAACGCCAGCGCGGAGACAATCGATCCCAGCAGCAGGCTGACATACATCAGCCCGACAACATTGGCCTGCTGGTCCTCGCGCGCCAGATCGGTGGCAAGGGCAAGGCCGACCGTCTGCGTGATATGCACGCCCGCGCCGACCAGCAGGATTGCCACCGCCGCGCTGATCTGGCCGATCCATGAAGGCCAGGCCGCCGATTGCAGCGCACCGCCGAGCACCAGCAGTGCAAAGGGCATCAGCGCCAGACCGCCGAACTGGATCATGGTGCCGCGAAAGATGAAGGGCACTCGGCGCCAGCCCAGCGCCGAACGATGCGTGTCGGAACGGAAGCCGATAAGCGCACGAAACGGGGCAACCAACAGCGGGAGGGCGAGCATTACGCCAACAATCGTCGAGGCCACTTCAAGCTCGACGATCATCACGCGGTTGAGCGTGCCGACCAGAAGGGTCAGCGATATTCCGACCGAAAACTGGATGAGCGAAAGCCTGAGCAGGCGAGACAGCGGCAGATCGTCACTGGCGGCATCGGCAAACGGCAGCAGCCGCTTGCCCCAGCCCATCCAGAGCGACGTCAGCTTTTTGTCGAACTGATTCACTACCGGGCTTCTGACCTTGAATGATTTGCACCTAGCGTCGGCCAACGGCATAAATGCCGCAACACAGGTCCGCAATGGGGTCGGTTGCAGAATGTCGGCTTTTGGCCGAAATCCCGCCTTAGCTGCCTGCCCGCTATCGGGAACGCGCACCATCGCAGGGAACGGCTGGAATTGGGCGGATAGCGGTCATATCTTCAGTCGGCGCGTCGAACGAAGCCCCCAATCAGATAGCCCAACGCCGACAGCCCCGCCAGAGCGACCAGTCCACGCGCAATAAGCGACTCTGCAGTCAACTCTGCTCCGGGTAGGAGATGATTGAAGATGTGGTCGAGGCGGATTACCTCGTAGAGCGCCCAGCCCGAAGTTATCAATACGACGGTCGCAATCAGTCGCTTTAAGGCTCCGACATAACTCATCATTCCGAAATAGCAGCTTCCGCTTCATGACCGCAATGGGGTCGCTTTCAGAATGGCGGCTTTTGGGAAGAAACCCCGCAATAGCCGCCATTCTCAGCCCGAGATTTGCTCCGTCCGCTGTCGACCCAGATTATGACGTTCAGTTGAGCCCCCTACAACGTCTGCTACTGACAGAGGCCGCCGAAGGGACACCCCGGAGCAGACGGTCCGCGACGCGCCGTAAGTTCGGACATTGTGTGCTGCGTCCCTATCGCCCAAGAGCGGCAGCTGACGTTGAGGTGCCTGCACTGAATCTCAGGCCAACTGTGACGATCTCGGCTTTTTTGGTTCCTCAGTGCCGAAGGAAGTCGGCTGCTTCCCTAAGTGCCTCGTCTGCCTCGACGAGCTTGCCCATGAAAACGGGCCAGACATGCGGCATGTCCGGCCAAAACGACAGGCGCAACGGCCCGCCCAGCCCCCACACCCGCTGCGCGAAAGCCAGCGCCTGTCCGCGCAGTGTCTCTGCAGCGCTGGCATGGATCAGGGTGGGTGGCAGGTGCTGGAGCACGCTGTCAGCGGCAAGCAGCGGGCTGATCGCCGGGTCCTCGGGGTTGTGTCCGGGGGCATAGAGATCGCCGACCAGCCCCATCGCATCGCCCGCCACAGCCGGATCGTCAGGCTCGCGGGTGAACCCGCCAGCCACCGGCTCGATTGCGAGAAATGGGCTGAGCAGCACCAGCCGGTCGGGCCGCGGGACGCCCGCGAGCGGTGCCAGTCCAAGCGCGATTGCAGCCGCCAGATTGCCACCGGCCGAATCCCCGGCCAGCGCAATCCTGTCGCAAGGCCCGGGGCCGTCTGAGCCGTTCTGCGATGCATAGGCGAGCGCCGCAGCGCAATCGGTCAGCCCGGCCGGGAACGGGTATTCGGGGGCGAGCCGGTAATCCGGCACCAGCACCGCAAACCCGCTGAGGTAAGCCAGTTCGGCGGCCAGCGCCCGGTGGCTGGTGAGCGATCCGGCGACCCATCCGCCGCCGTGGCAGTACACAATCCGCCCATCTCCCGCATCGGGCGGCACCAGCCACTCTGCCATGAGCGCGCCGATCCGCACCGGCACGACGCGGCAGGCGGCAAGGCCCGCTCCGGCGCACCCCATGCCGTAGCCCTCGACCATGGCGCGCATGGCAGCGACGGGATCAACGCCTTCTTCAGGCTCGCGCCGAAGGTGATCGAAGACTTCGACGAGTTCGCTTCGCATCGCCATCAAAACCGCCGTTCAATGCCAACACCGAAGTGGCGCGGTGCCTCCAGCGATGCAACCCGAACCGAACCGAGCAGGGGCGACACCACTGCCAGCGAGGACAGCACCCGCTCATCGGTCAGGTTGCGGGCAAAGATATTGACCGCCCAGCCATCATCGGCGCTGGTCCACACCGCGCCCAGATCGAAGCGGGCAAAGCCGCCTTGCCGGGCATCGGCCGTGTTGAACTCGGTGAAGAAATACTCCGAGCGCCACTGCATCGAACCGTTGAAATCGATCCGACTCCCGCCCGCCACATCGGCGCGATACTGCGCCGAGAACGTGCCTTGCCAGCGCGAGGTCAGAGGCAGGGCGTTGCCCGAGACTTCGAAGGCTTGAAACCCGCGGCGCTGATCGGTCGAGACGAAGCTGCCGAATTCGGCATCCATCCAGCTGCCCGACAGGCCGAGCGTCAGCCCGGGCGCAGGCTTGACGCTCGCCTCCACCTCAATCCCGTTGATCTTCGCCGAGGCGGCATTGGCGAGGATCTGGCTAATTGGCCCCACCTGCACGATCTGCAGATCGCTGTAGTCCGAAGCATAGCCGGTGAGATTGAACGTCCAGCCCGGCCCGGAAAGCCGCGCGCCCGCTTCGATCGTCACATTGATTTCCGGGTCAACCGGCGGCGTGAAGGCCCCAACATTCAGCGCCCCTGATTTGAACCCGCGCGCGACCGAAGCGAAGATCAGCACGTCATCGGACGGGGTAAAGTCGATGCCGGCCTTGCCCGACCACTCGCCCCAGCTGTCACGCTGACGGCCGGTGATCGTGGGCGCGAGGAAGGTCAGAAACTCGCTCGCCCGTTTGGTATCGTCGCTGTAACGCCCGCCAATCCGCAGCGCGAACCTGTCCGACAGGGCCAGTTTGCCGTCGGCATAGGCGGCAAGCGCCTCGGTCGTCACCGTGCCGCCGCCGGCAAAGGCGAAGGGGAACGGGAATGTCAGCGGCAGCGAGGGATCGAGAAACGCGCCCGGCAGCAGCCCGTCGACCAGCGTGCCGCGGGTCTGGCGGAACCGCAGCCAAGTGCCGCCCGCCAACCAGTCGAGCGTGCCGCTGGTGCCTTGCAGATAGGCTTCGACGCTCGACTGGGTGCTGTCGGTATCGAGCGTGGTGGTGCTGACAGTGCGCTCGGTTCCGTCCTGATCATAGGTGATGAGGCGATCCGATCCGCGGGTATCGGCGATCACTACCAGTTGCGCCCCGCCAAGCGGCTGTTCGAGCCGTCCGGTGACCGACCACACCTCGCGCTGGTTTTCCCCGCCCTGGCTCTTGAAGCTGCGGGGTTCAGCCGAGGGCCTGACGCCGAACAACAATTGTGCCGGTTGCGGCGAAGGATCGGCCAGAATCTTCAAGGCTGGCCCCGCATCGTTCTGGGTGTAGCCGTTGGCGCTCAGCAGCAGGCGTCCTGCGCCAACAGGAACGGCAACTTGCAACCGCCCGGCAAAACTCTCCTCGGCATCGCCCCGCTTGCGCGCACCAGCAGTTCCGGCGAGTTCGTTCTTCGAAAAGCCTGACAGTTTGCGATACTGGCCGCTGGCCCTTGCCGTGATCCCTCCGCCGAGCGGGCCCGAGAGCACGGCATCGCCCTGAACCCGTCCGAAATCGCCCAGCTGTACGCCTACCCGCCCTTCCAGCTCATCGGTCGGTGCAGCGGAGATGAGGTTCACGGCCCCGCCTGTGGCATTGCGTCCATACAAAGCACCCTGCGGCCCGCGCAGCACTTCGATCCGTTCTAGATCGAGAAACGCCACCGCGGTCGCCTCCTGATCGGACAGGTAAACCCCGTCGGCATAGGTCGCGACCCCGGGATCGCCACCTGGCGAGAAGAAGTTGTTGCCGACCCCGCGGATGAAGATTTGCGCGATGCCGAAGCTCTGCGCGAAGCTGAGGCTTGGCACCTGCTGGGCCAGCTCGGTCAGCCCCTGGTTGCCGCCCTGCCGCAGCTTGTCCCCGTCGATCACCGACAGGGCCAGCGGCGTGTCCTGGATGCTGGTGCTGCGCCGCTGTGCGGTGACGATGATCTCTGCCGGCTGCGGTTCGTCAGCCGATGTTCCGGTGGTGTCGGCGTTCTGAGCTGCCGCGCCCGTTGCCGCGACCAGCGCCAGCAGCGATACGGCGCCTGCATGGATGGCTTTGCGCATTGTCATTCCTCCCCTTGGTGACTTTTTCTTTGAGGCTAGGCCGGGAACCGGGGCCGCGGGAAGGACTGCAGCTTGCGTGATGAGCGGACAATTTCGCTCGAAATAGTCGTTGCAATTCGTGCCGCTGTGCGAGAGCATCCGACCATGACCGCGCAGATACCCATCGCTTTTCTCGAGACCCTGTTGGGCGACGCCCCCGCGCGAGCGATGCTAGCCGGGTCCGGTCTGCCCGCCGACGGCACACCGATCGGCCATCTCGATTTCTGGCGACTGCTGCGCAACAATATCGACCAGACCGGCGATGAACGCCACTCGCTCGGGCCGCAAGCGGTGCCTGACGGGAGTTTCGAGCTGTTGCTGGCGGCGATGCGGCTGGGGCATGATCTGGGCGACGGGTTGACGCGGCTCGCGGCAGCTTCGCGGATCGTGTGGCCCGACCTGCCGCTGGCAGTGCGGCGCGGCCATGACCTGCGCTTGCGGGTGCCCGGCACCGGTGATGTCCCAGCCCAGCGGCGGCTTTACGTCGAAATGGTGGTGGTGGTGCTGCACACCGCTTGTTGCTGGATGGCCGGGCAGAAGCTGGAACCCCGCCGGCTGATCGCGCCGAAAGACGATGCCCCGGGCAATGGCGCGCTGTTTGCCCTGCTTGGCTGCCCGATGATCCGGCGCGGCAACGACATGGAACTGGTCTATCCGTCCAGCGCGGCCGACCTCAGGATCGTTGCCGAACGCTTCGACCTGTGGCCGAGCCTGTTGTTCGAGACATACCGCCAGATCACAGCCGAGCCGCTTGCCCGGGTAAGCGCTGCTGAACAGGTGCTCGACCTTTTATGGCAGGCCCCGCTCGATCAAGCGACGCTGGCGGCAGCGATGGGGGTTTCAGTGGCGACCTTGCGCCGCAGGCTCGCCGAAGAGGGGCACTCATATCGCGGGCTGCTGAGTCATGTCCGCCAGCAGCAGACCCTCGTCGCACTGAAAGCAAAGGTGGGGCTGGAGGATCTGGCCGAGGGTCTAGGTTATTCCGAAGCCCGCAGCCTACGCCGCGCCACCCGCCGCTGGTTCGATGCCAGCCCAAGCGCACTGCGGGGTCCAAGGCGCTGATTATCAGGGTATTCTTCCGAGTATCTGCAAAGCTCGTATTTCGACCCAGAACCAGCCGTTCCCGAACAGAGGAATGATCGTCTGCTTCTGCCGGAAGCCGCCAGGCGGCATTCGGGATCCAGCCTCGACCCCGCTGATGACTGAAACTGGGTGGTTAGCTGCCTTAAGCCTGACCGTTGCAGAATGTGTCCTCTAATCTCTGCGCGAGCGAGTCGTGAACGACATTCACGACCGCACAGCCTGCATCTAACAATACCGGCAGCTCTCGCCGATCTGCGAGCCAAAGGCGCTTGCCCCTAAGAGGATCATCCCCTGCGCTGGTGATGGGCATCGCACAGCCCAAGCCTATCCCGCGATTGCCGCCAGTGATGCATTTGCTCTGACAGACCCCCCGAAAGGCTCCGCACTTAGGATTGCCGGGCCAACCACCTCAAGCCAAGGGATTGGGCCTCGTCAGTCTGCGGGATCGGTATCGATCACCGGCACTTCCAGCGTCAGGCGTGTGCCTTCCGGCCCGCTATGAATGGCGAGCGCCCCGCCAAGGTTGCGTGCGCGGGTCTCCATGCTGGTAAGCCCGCGTCCCCGGCGATAGCCTTCAGGGAGGCCAGTGCCGTTGTCGCGGATGGTGATGCGGATCGGGCCTTCCACCGGAGACGCGCTCTCCACCGCGATCCGCTGCGCGCCCGAATGGCGCAGCGCGTTGGTCACCGCCTCCTGCAAGATCCGCAGCACTTGCAAGGTCGGGCGCGGGCCGAGGTCAATGGTCTCGTCCACCTCCGCCACGAAATCGAGCGCAATACCCGCCGCCTCGATCTGGCCGCGCACTCGGTGTTCGAACGATCGCAGGGTTTCGGCAAGCCCCTCTTCGGCCGAATCCATCGAATCGACGATCAGTCGCAGATCGGCGATACTCGCCTGCAAGCCCTGCTCGACCTCGACCGGGCTGGCCCCGCCGCTCCGCACCTGCATCATCAGCCCGAGCAGCTGCCCGCCGATCCCGTCATGCATGTCGCGCACGATGCGCTGCCGTTCGACCAGCATGACCTCGCGCTGGAGCATCTGCTTTTGCGCATCATAGCTGCGTTCCAGCTTGGCGGTCTGTTCGACCAGTTCCGCGGCGAGGATCGCGTTGGATTGCACCACGGTATGCCGCGCCTCGCTCGCCTGCCGGGCCAGTGACAGGATCATCGACAGGCCCAGCGGCACCCCGACGATTGGCGACCAGGGCAGCGTCAGCGGCAACGACCGGTCGAACAGCGAATGCAGCTCGAAGATGCTCCCCAGCCGGTCGAGGATGAAGAACGAGAAGCTGACGATCAGCACCAGCCGCTCGAACCACCAGGCCCAGCCGCCGCGTGCTGCCGCAATCGCGAGCAGGATCGAGGCAAGGGCGCACATGGCGCTGACGAACCAGAAGGAGGCTTGGAGCGTGGAGCCAACCAGCCGGGGCGCACTGGCCGGATCGAAATGCGCCCAGAGCATCGGCAACGCCAGCAGCAGCGGCAGCACCAGCCACGCCCAACGCAGCACGCGTGGGGGTAGCACCCTCACCGCGCCGTCGCTCTGGGCATAATGCATCGCCGACAGCCCGATCCCTGCGCTGCTGACCAGATACAGCCATATGGTAATGGCAAAAGGCCAGCTTGGCGGGATGTAAGATAGCACCGCCGTTGACGCCGCGCTCAGCCCCAACAGCAGCATGATCGCGTTGATCCGGGGGCGGTCTTCGCGCGGCCAGATGACCACCGCGCACAACAGCACCGTGAACAGCTGGATCGCGATGCCGGCCAGCGGGAGATCGAGCAGCATGAAGGTGCGCCAGCGGTGGGCGCCCGCCAGAGCATCAGCATCGCCAATGGCAAAGGTCGGGAAATCATTGACCGTGCCGGTGCTGCGCACGTCCAGCTCAAGCGTGTTGGCACCCTTCCGCAGCGCGGCAGGGGGCAGCGGCACGAAATGCGGGCCGACATTGAGGCTGCCTTGCTGGCGCGAGACGGTGACATCGGGCTGGGCGATCATTCCGTTAAGCCGGATTTCGGCGACATCGTCCCGCAGCGACATGTAAAAGCCTAGCGGTGCGTGCGGATCGGTCACATCGAAGGGGATGACAAAACGGGCATAGGCCGCGCCCGGCACCAGCGGAGCGTAATAGCCCTGCTGTTTCTGGCGCTGCGCAGTGAAGGTCTCGCCCGGAGCAATCACCCGGCGGTCTTCGTCCAATGCCTTGAGGGTGATGGCGCTGCGCTGATCAATCTCGGCGGGACGGGCGATCCGCTCCGCAAAATCGACCAGTGGCCAGAACAACATCTGCGAAAACAGCAGGAATAGCCCGGCAAGCAGCGCTGTGCGCAGTCTTGGCGACAGGTTCATGCAGCCCCTCCTGATAGGCCGCAAGGCAGCCCTTGTCCAAAATGCTGTCCCCCGCAGCACAGCATGTCAATCCGGCACCGCCCGGTAGGTTTGCAACCATTGATGCAGTGGTATCCCGTAACAGGGCGGCATCTCAACCGCGTCAATCATCTCGAATTCGTAGCCCGTCCACGCCCAGCGCCGCCGCCAGCCGCACTTGCCATCGGAATAGGCGGTGATCATGCCGCTCGCCGGATCGAAATCGCTGTTGGGAAGGATCGGCAATTCGGCCGGGCGGCCCTGTTCGGGGCGCGGCACCATGAAGGGCGCAGAGCCCCGCCCAGGTGTCTCGATCAGCCACAACCGGCGCGGCGCGTAGGGATTGCCCGAGCAGCCGACGGCGAGCAGGAATTGGCCAGTCGAAAGCCGATAGCGGGCGCGCAAGGGATCACGGGCGACGAGATCCGCCTCGGGGCACAATTGGGCGCGGGCGGCAAGAACGCCGGCCGCGATCCCGGTCGGCATTTCGAGCGCGGTTTCCTCGCCTCGCACCACAGTAATGCGCGGCAGCGAAGGTTCGGGCGAAACGGTACGCGCTGGCCTTGGCCCCTTAGCGAAGATCGCCGTCACCGTGCCGCGGCGCTCCTGCACCTCGTCGATGTAACGCATCGCAGCGGCCAGCCCGCTAGTGGAGATGATCCCATGCATCGCTCCGTCGGCAAAGCGGGTAGCGGCGCGGCTGCTGGTGACGCTTTCCGCCATGAAGGCTGCGACATCGCCCGTGGCAAGCTCATAACGCCCCGGCTCGATCGGGACGAGGCGATAGGCGCGCCCCGTGCAGTCGCCATCGCATTCGGTATAGACATGCAGGCTCGCGGGGCCGGGGCCTTTGCCCGCCTCACCCCAAACCGTGGTGTCGACAAACACCCGCGGGCGCGCGTCAGGCCCTGCCCGGCGCTTCACCCAAAGCTTGGGCATCGCGTAATCGCCCGGATCATTCGCTTCGATGCGCGCGACATATTCGCGCGACACGCTCAGCGCGGTGCAATTGCGGGCGTTGTCGCAGGCGATCGACCAATCGGAGAACTCGCTTACCTCGGGCGCGGTCCATTGGCCGGGCGACGAATCCTCCGCGCTCACCCCGCCGCCGATGGCGGCAAGCGCAGCGATGGCGCAGGCAAGGGCACGGCTCAGGGCGCTAAGCACGGCCCGCCATGCGCTGCCGCCAGCCACGCCGGATCAGCCACGCGCCAGCCAGCATCATCGCCGCAATCGCGGCATAATACTTGGCGAAATAGGCCGCCGACGTCTCGGCCTCCACGGTAGAGACCAGCTTCATCTTGCCCGGATTACCCGGCAGGAAGGTGACTGTCTGGCGGGACCCGACCGGGCGGGCCGCCTGTTCGGGCTGCGATACCTCGAAAGTCGTCGTCGTCAGTGCAGGAAAGCGCGAGGGGGCAAGTCCCGCCCCCCTGGCCCATTCGGCATAGGGCGTGCGCGCCATTACATCAAAGCGCACTTCGAGAAGGTAGGAGGTGGTCGAACGGTCCCGCCCTTTGCGGCTTGTGCTGCTGTTCTCGCGGCTGTCATGGGCGACGACTTCCCCCTCGGCGACCACGCCATTGACCTTGAGCAGGGCGTGCTCGTCCGCTTCGGTGTGGATGATTACCAGCACGAAGGGCGCGATCAGGCACAGCGCCAGACCGATCATCAGCGTCAGTTCGCCTGGCTTGCCACGGTTCCGCGCCGGGAGCGTGTAGGCCGCGCCGTTCATGCGCTTGCACCCGGGACGGGGAGCGGCATCACCTGCGCCGCCCCGGGCAGCGCCGAGGCACGGCTGATCCGCCAGCCGATCACGGCAAACACCAGCATCGCTGCCAGCGACATGACGATGCCGGGGTAATAGCTGGCAGGGTCGAAATCGCGGATGCCCTCGATCAGTTCAGGCCCGTCCCCGCTGTAGGGTGTGTCGACCACCACAAAGCTCTCACCCACCTTGGTCGTCTCGAAGGCGGCGTTCGACACCCAGATGACTTCGCTGAACTCCGAATCCGTCATCGGATTGCCCGTCGGCGGCGGGGCGGAGGGAATGTCGGCCTGCCCGGTATAATCGGCATATTTGAGGCCGGACTTGGGGTTGAACCGCACCGTCAGCACCTGGATGTCGGTGGTGCGCGAGCGGCCCTTGCGGGTAGTGGTGGTCAACGTATCGCGCTCCATCCCGATCACCACAGCGCGGGACACCGTGCCTTCGGCGCGGTAGCGGTCGATGAAGGACTGGTCCTCCTGCATCCGCATGAAAAACACGAAGGCGATGATCAGCGCGAGCGCAGCGCAGCATTTGAAGACGAGGCCGATCCACGGCCGGGCAATGGCATTCATATGACGTCCCCCCTGTCAGATGGTGATCAGGGAACCCCTACCCTGTTGGCCGCAAGGGGCGCATTCCCTCCATCTGAGGGGGGGCATCGGAATAGCGCCAACTGGTCGGATACCAGACCTTGGGCCAGAAATCGTAAGGCACCACGCGGCAGCGGTCATAGCGGCGGTGGAGTATCATCTCGAACGCCTGTCCCGAAAAGCCGAACTTGACCCAATGGCCGCAATCGATCCGCCCCTTTCGCGGGAGTTGCACCGCCAGCAGCGAGTCGCCGCCGAACCCGGCATAATCATGGCGGCGGATTTCTCCTGCCGCATCGCGCAATTCGAAGTGGATCGGGTCGGCGCCATCGGGGTCCATGAAGATGTGGTTGCCTTCGGGACATTCGGCGATCCACAGCCTGTGTTGCGGGCTGATGCTATAAACGAAGGGCCGGTTGGGCAGCGCGCGGTTGGCGCAGGCGTGCTCGACTGTGTCGGGCACCGCACCCAACTCGGCAGTCTCGGCGCGTAGCACGGTGTAATGGTATTCCTTGAGCCACTCCGCACGCTCGGCATCGGTCAGGCGCGGGCGGACGGGGTGTTGCAGACGGTCCATCCGGCGCATCAGCCGGTCCAGATTGCCGCGCGGGATCCGGGCGATCACCCGCTCCCCGTTGTGCACCGCTGCCCCCGGCCAACGGCGCAGCGCGGCAATGATGGCGGCAGCGGCCTCGGGCGAGGCGCGGTAGGCTCCGTCGGCTTCGCGCTCACCAAAACCGAGCGGCAAGGCCACTTCGCGCCGCAGCCGTCCGCGCGGGATCAGCCGCCAGTGATCCTCCGGCGGCGGCACGGCGAGTGCGCCGGTCGAATCGAGGAACGCCATGCGCAGAAGCGGTCGGGCATCGTGAGCAACCCCGCGATCGATCATCACCACCGCGCGTACTCCGACATGATTGCGCGGCGGGGTGACCACGCCGATGATCTGGCAGACAAGCGAGGCGTTGCATTGCAACGTCCAGTCACCCGCATTCACCGGACGATCAAGCTCGCGCAGATAGTCCGGCATTTTGTCACCGGCGCTGGCAGGGTCAGCCATGACTAGCAGCATCGGACCAAGGCACAGGGCGGCAAGGCGCACGTCAATTGTCCGTTCTATAGCGGATACGGTACATGCACACACCCCTCAAGATGCTGATTTCCCATGGTGCTTTCGGCCTATCGCGAAAACGATCATATCCCCTCAAAGGAGGGGGTGGCCCTGCCGCGCCTACTCGCGGTCGATGCGGATCAATTTGGCCTGAATCGCTTCGAACACCGCCTCGCCGCGCGATTTGACGTGCAGTTTGCGGTAGATGCCCTGCACATATTCGGCGACCGTATAGGGCGAAAGGTTCATTACCCGCGCCGCTTCCTTGCGGCTTAACCCGCGCGCGAGATATTCCAGCAGCTCGCGTTCACGCGGGGAGAGGTGCGGTGCATCAGGCCCGGCAGTTTCTGCGACAGGTTCATCGCGCACAAGGCTCAGCAAGTGGCTCGCGGCGCGCGCGCTGATCGGGGTCTCGCCCGCCAGCGTCGCCCGGACATGAGCCAGCACCATGTCGGCACTGGTATCCTTGAGGATATAGCCATCCGCGCCGGCCTTCAGCGTGCCGAGCACACTTGCCCGATCCTCGAACACTGTGAAGACCAGAACTCGGCAGGCCGGCACCTTGGTGCGGATCGCCTCAATCACAGTGATCCCGTTGCCATCAGGCAGGCCCAGATCGAGCAGCGCCAGATCGGGCATCAGATCGACCAGTGGCAGGCCATCGGCCAGCGTGCCTGCATCGCCCACCACCGCGATATCCCAGGCCGCCGCCAGCGCCCCTTTGGCATAGCTCCGCAGCCGCTCGTCATCCTCGACGATGATGACACGGGCCGGACGCGGCGGTGCCTCGGGGGCGGGATGCTGTGTGCCTTGCGCCATGGTGTTGCTCGTGGTGCCCTGAGGTCGGGGCCTTGTCCACTCTCCGGTGGCACTATCGCCTTGCTCGACCTCAATCTCATCCCCGCCAGATGAGGGGATGGCCCGCACGTCATCATCGCCGCAACATGGGAGCGTCAAAGCCACACGGGGAGGGCATCATGCGCAAAATCTGGATCGCAGCTTTATCATTGGGGTGCACGGCGCTGGCTGGGACGGAAGCCGCTGGGCAGGATCCGTTCAAGCGGTTACGTGATGTGATAGGCAAGCCCGCTACCTCCACACCGGAAAGGCCCACGCGCCGCCCGCTCCCGCAACCCGCCGTCGGTCCGGCACAGGCGTCGTCCCCGCAAAGCAGCGGCAGCATTCCCGATCAGGGCGTCCACAATGCCGTCCACGCCGCCCATCAGAGCCAAATCGTCTTCACCCGCCGCGATCTCGGCATTGGCGCGATCACTGAGGGCGACATCGCGACCGACTTTACGCTGGGCGAACCGATGTTCTTCCGCGTCTTCACCGAAAAGTCCGCCGTCAACGCCATTGCCACCGCCAACAGCATGGGCGCGCGCGAGGTCTATGCCGACGGTGTCCACTACATCGCCCGCTTCACGGTGGGCGGGCAGACCTTCGACACCGGTATCTTCCCCTGGGGCAATCGCAGGGACCACGAGACCTGGACCACCTGGCGCGGACAGTTCGTTAATCCCGGCAACGCGCAGTTGACGCCCGGGACCGACGCCTTCCTCGAACTGCTCTCGCGCGCCACAATGGCAGGTGTGCTGAGCCCAGGGACGCACACGGTGACGATGGAGGTGATCCCCCAAACCAACACTGAGGCGCAGACCAAGCTGTTAGCGGACGTCGTCGCCAAGGGTAACTTCACGCTGCGCGTTCCGCCCGGCATCTTCAAAGCGGGCAACACCGCGGTCTGCGGCGCCGGGCGCGGCGGGGCAGGAACCGCGGCGACCGAGGCACGCGCGCTGAGCGAAGCCAAGCGCTATTGGGACTGGGCCGATCTAACCCCGGTCAAGGCGGTCGCGGTCGGGCGCGAATGGAAAATCACCGTCAACGAACTGACCAGCGTGCCAATCGAGCGCGCGACCGACGTGACGATCATTTCGCGCGGCGCGAAGTATTGCGCTGCACACCGCCACACCGTGACCGAAGCCTATGCTGGCGGCGGCACCTATGCGCCCGGTGGGCTCTCGGTGAACTTCACCCCTGGATACATCCCCTGCGGCTGCCTCGACTGAAGCCCGCTCATTTCAAGGAAACCTCCATGAAGCACGCGTTTGCTACCTTGCCCCTGATCGCCCTGCTGGCTGCCTGCTGGCAGGCCGACGGAGAACTTAATCCGGGCAACTGGAAAAGCACGATGGCCATGAGCAAGTTCGAGATCCCCGGCGCGCCCCCTGAAGTCGCAGAGTGTGCCAAGACGATGCTCGGTCAGAGCCAGACCACCGAGGCCTGCATGAGCGAGGCCGAGGCCAAGGCCGGGGTGCGCACGATGTCGAGCGCGATGCAGCAGGGCGACTGTACGATGGAGGATTTCAAGCAGGGCGGCGGCATCATGTCGGGCACGATGGTGTGCAAAGGAGCAAGCGGCTTCGGCGCGCCAAAGATGGCGATGACCGGAACTTACACCGCCGATAAGGTGACAATGGTCATGGCGGGCGAGATCACCGACGACAAGCTGCCCGGCGGCAAGGCCAATATGGAAATGAGCCTGACCAGCGAACGCATCGGCGATTGCAAACGCTGACCGGCAGCTTTCAGGTACTGCCATCGCCTACCGCAATGGCAGGAAGTGGGTGGAAAGCTGCCGACAGTGCGCCTGGAAGCGGATGATCAGCAGTATGAAGAACTGCGCAAGGCCCCGAAGAAGGGCTGCCTCGGAACGAGAACGCCCTAGCGGACGATGGCCCGTCGATATCCAGCTGCCTGTGCCTGTGCTTCAGTGCAGAACTAGGCTTCGGCACGGGTGTCATCGTAATAGGGCATGCCGGGGAGGTGATAGATCCAATCGCCGCGGCGCGAGTGATTGCCTTTGATCAGGCACATGCCGTCACGTTCGAACCTGCGGGCTGTGGCGGTCGACCTGGTCGCTGGTCGTGCCATGCGCTGCGGCTCCTCCGCAATCTGCTGGCTCGCCCTGTAATCTTCCGGGCGCTCGAAATCCCACTGCCAAATTCCGACACGCGATGCCCTCGCTCAGGCCTCTGCACCGATGTATTCGTCGCCATATCGCCGAAATCCTGTCGCCCATCCCGACGATACCAGCGCATCGCCAACATCCACACCCGATGTACTGCATCGTGCAACGACGCGATCAATGGTCAGGGGCCGGTCGTTTTCGAGCATTCATATGACAAGAGTGAGCGCGATCCTCACCATGAGCTACTCCGCAGGATCGGCAATTCCTCGGATCGTTAACCCCTCCGCATCTCGAGTCGGACAGACACGCGCCCGCTTTGGCGGAGCAGGTTCTTGCCCTTGTCGCCGTATGGATTGCAAAGCTCCTGGACGCTTATTAGGTCGGGTTATGTCCATCTCGCGGTCGAAGATGTGGCTGAGGCTAGGCTTGCGCAGGCACGGTCGCGGTCGAGCTTCATCGCTGTGCGGATCAACCGGTCGAGCCTTCCGCGAAAGCGGCGTTCGTAGCGCGAGAGCCGCACAAGTTCCTCAACCCGCTGGCCAAGGACCCTCAGATCAGACAGCTTGTCTGCCAGAACCAGGTCGATATCCCTGTTGAAATCCTCGATGAGGACGCTCACCCTGCGCAGACGAACAAGCGCCTGGTGCACCTCCCGAATAAGCAAATTCGCATTCCAAACTCCGCCTCCCAGAATGCGGAGGTGATCGAGCAATTCGATATCGGCCTTGCTCAACACCCGTGCGTCAAATTCAACGGGTGAGAAGAGACCATGCCTGCGCGCATTGCGCGCCGATTTGGCCTTTCCTGACAGGCTGACTGGGCCCCTGCTGCGCGCGCCGTTGGCCTGGCTTGCGCGAACGGCTGCGTCGGTGCGACGGCGTGCCATCTAACTTACGCCCCCCCGTCAAAGGGGGAGTCCGATCCGCCCTGTTCGTCTATCACCACCACTGCCTCAAGTTCTTGAGAATCGCAGGCGACCGGCAGCGCACCCCGCTGCTTGGCGTCGATCAGCATGATCAGGTGCTGGGCGTGAAGCCGGCGCCGCCGCTCGAACTGATTGATTACGCGATCACGCTCACGCACCTCGGCATGTTCCAGCCCCTGGAGCCCCTCAAGGAGTTGGATTTCAGACGATGAGACCCGCCCCAACAACCAGGCAAACTCGGGGTTGTCGAGAATGTCGTCGGTCTCGAACCGCTTGCCCATTGCGTTGCAGGTCTCGAGTGCCTGCCGTTCCTCTCGCGTGAGAGGGAGTGGGCAAGGGAACTCTTCATCGTCGGGAACATGTTTCGCCTTGTCGAGCACCGAAAGCACGTCTTTCACGAGCTTGTTCTGCACCCCCGCAACCTGTGCACGGATGCCGTCGATCCGCACCCAACGGTACGCGATGTCTTCGACCCACCGCTTTTCGATGAGGCCCTGCGGCGCAAGTTCCAAGGTGAGTTCGTCACGCAGCCATGCCTCACGGTCAATATGCTGACCCGGCAGCGACAGACGCGAACCAGCCGCGGTGGACGAAACAATGGTGGTCTTAGTCTTGGTAGGCATTGAAGCTCCTTTCGTATCAGGAGCACCAATCATGTTGTCACGACCTAGGTAGGGCCAAGACTGATTCGCAAAATGAGTCCTGAGCCTAGGGCACAGGGTACGAGCCTCCGATGGGACTTGTAAGAACAAAGAGTGAACATAACTTCCGTTCCGCGGTTCAAAAACTGCAAAACGAACCTGAGCGCAAATCCGCATGTCTCGCGCTCGCCCGCTCGAAGCTCGCCCCAGCAAAGGTTGTGACAGCATGGTCAGGATGACGCGGGAGGGCCGACAGGGCCAATGCCCAAGGGAGGCGCAAGGATGTGGTGGCGAGCAATCTCGGCAGCGGCTGACGACCACCTTTCCTCCCCGCCCACGCGGCACGTGACGTCAACCAAAGTCAAGCTCGGCGGCGCCGCGCAGCCAATGCGGCGGTCGCAAAACGGAGAATTAAAAACGGAAGAGTAAATCTCAGAGCAGCTTTTTAGCTCACACCTTATCTGGCCCTTGAGCGATAACACCGCTTGACGAGCTTGCTCGATACACTGAGCTGGCACCCACGCCCGATAACCTGACATGGCGCTCAAGTAGCGTAAGCGGTAGCGCAATAAACATAACAGGCGGGATTGTTGTCCGCATTCTTGGCCCCGACGGGCCTGCAGCCGACCGCTTGCCCTGCAGCCCGTCATACCAGCCGTTCCTGCGCTCTTGCGGCCGACCTGCAAGAGGCCATGACCTTCTTTAGGCACTTATTTTCGCAGCAACCCGGGCAGGATCTCAGCCTTGCCAAGGGGAAAGCGTTTTTCATGAAAGTTCTCATGACTGGCGCGAGCGAACAGCTTGGCGGTGGCCTGCTTGAGCGGATGCCCACAATCCAGCCCATAACTCCATTGGAAGATGAGGCGACAACAGGGCGGCCGAGTTTCGCAGCGCTAGATCCCAGCAAGAACCGGGCATTTCTGGGAGACGGCCCGACGGATTGGCGCGCCATCCTTTGCCTCATGCTGAGAGCAGAGAAGGCGCTTGGCTAGTTTGCTCGTCACGGGCGGCGTTGCTTTGTTGGCGGTAACTTCGTCCACTATTGGAATGCGCATCACCCTGAGGATCGCGTGATCGTGCTGGACGCGCTTAGGGGGGGACAGTCACTCCAGCCAACCTACATGGCTCATCGCCAAGCAATGCGTCCAGCCAGAGCAATACCTGCAAGATTTTGCCGTCGAGGTGTCCATATAAGCCGTCTAGGTCGCCCTAAAGCCGCGCATTCCTCGTATTTGGCGAGGTGATCCGCGGCTGCAATCGAACTACAACGGGATGATCCACTCGCCTGCCGGATGACTTCCAACGAGTCGCCAACCAAATCAAAATCAGGCTCACCCAGGGATTGCGCGAGTTTCAGAGCCAGCCGGAGGGCGAGCCATTCGGCGTCGCTGCTCGTGCCGTATCCCAAGTCGTCGAAGAAGTAGGTGGTACCGCGCGCTACCACGGCCGCTTCCAATGCGCCGGGATTGGGTCGGCAGCCGCCGTCGAAGTAGACTTTAAGCCGTCGCCGGTGAGACACCTGACCGCACCTCTTCGCAACCCTCCGGCAAACTGGCCGGTGCCGAACCACGTCTAAAAGCTAGGATCGAGGGAGCATAGTTGTTTGGCCCAGTTTTGGTAGCTTTCGACCCACAATACGTCGTTTGTGACGGCTACAAAAAATTTCCGGTCCTGACAGAAGCCGCCGATGGCATGCCACTAAGTGGACGATCGACAGTGCTCCCTAATCCCGGCCATTCATGCCACCCAGCGTGGCCCTTCAACGCGGTCATCCCGAAAAACCACAACCAGAGACCTTACAGGTTAGGGAATTTACCCCACCCGCTGTCGGATTCGAGCGGCTAAGCGCTATTCAGCTAGCGAGCACCTTTGTCACCAATGGCCTTGCCTCATTCCATCTGAGCGCGAGGCGTCCAAATAGTCTGCCTGTAATCCCGGCCACCGACCACACGTTCCTTGCTGTTCACCGGACCGCAAAGCTTCGCTCCAGCGCGGCGCAGACATCGGGAGCGTGCGATGCATGCAAAAACCGGCCGGCCCCGGCAACTTCTTCAAACAGGCAGCCCGCGATCTGTGATCGCCAATAGTGCTGACCATCTGCCGCGCAAAACAGGGGGTCTTGCGCCCCGAACAGCACAGACCAGCGGCTGCCATTCCCGATCTCGGGCAGCGGGCGCCGCGATCCGAGCGCAGCGTGTTCAGCGACAAAGCCGTACATGCCAAACGCAGACTGCCGCCCGCCACGCACCAGCGCATCCATTTCCGCGGGATCGTCACAGATCGCCTCATCAATAGCGCTGCCCCGCACGCTGGCACGCATGAGGCGCGCGATCTGTTCAGCGCTCGTCCGGCGTGAAAGTATGGCGGCAAGCGGAGCCAACATGGCAGGTGTATCGTACACCCAACCCTTTGCCCGGCCCATCATGCCCGAGCGGGCACTATCCAATTCCACCGGAGGATCGGGACCAAGCAGAACGCCCCCTGCTATGCGCTGGCCCAATGCAGCGGCCGTGAATACTGCAGACTGCGCGCCCCCGCGTGCAAGTATGGCAGCGCGATCGATCTTGAGGCTGTTCAGGATATGCTCGACATCGCGCGCTGCGGCATGCCAGATATCGCCGTCGACAAAGTCTGTGAGGCCATAACCTGGCCGCTCGATGACAATGGCCCGGAACCCGGATTGACGCAGTGCCGCCAACATTTTTGGCGATTGCGCACGGCCACCTGTCGTCGTGTGGAATATCAACACTGGCCTTCCGCCCGATGGACCATGATCCGAAACGGCAATTCTGCCGTTGCCGGTTGCGCGTGGAATCAGTCGCAATGGATCGCAGGACACTTTTCCGGGTACCTCGAAGGTAACGTCGCAGGCCTCAGCGAGCGCAGACAAGGCATCGACCTCCGCCATGATTCTCGAAAGATCGACCACGCTCGTGACGCCGCATGCAGCAAAACACGCCTTCAGATCGGCCTTGGCGCGTGCTCCGGATACTCCAACTCGGTCGGCGGCAGCCTTGCGCATCGACCCAGTCGCTATGGCTCTTGCCAGTTTAGCCTGCCGCAATCGCAAGCCGAAAAGCTCCGCAAAGGTCGCATCCGCAAAACGCGGCGGCGTGATTGCGCCCGCTGCGACTGTCAGTGCGAAGCGGATCAGATCGGCCTGGCGCGCAGAGCCCGTCTTGCGCAACAGCGAGGCTACCAGCTTGCGCCCGGTTTCATACGCGATGCCGATCGCCGCGCAGGCCGTACGCAGATCGCCCTCGACCGACAACCGCTGCAGCAACCTAAGCTCGGATGGGGACAAGCCGCAGGCGCGCGCTGCTGCTTGCCAGCAGTCGCTTCCAGGGCTCAATGCCAGCACGACATGCGTGGCGCGACCGCGATCAATGGCCTGCTGGACCACAGTGGAGATTGGCCAGAGCTGGCCCTTCAGCGCCGTTGCCGCAGCCACCGCCACGGGCCGTCCGCAGTTGTCATAGGTGATCGTGGTGACCTGCGGACTAGTAGCCAGCTTGCCGATGATCGGCCCCAAATTGTCCGGATTGCGAAGCCAGTCGGCAAAACGCTGATCGGCGACCACTACGGTACCGTCGGGCAACGCGCCCGCGCAGGCGAAGGCGTCGGTGTAAAAGTCTGCCACTGTCGCCATCGCGGTTTGCCCGCCGCGCGCGATGATGTCTGCCAACACGCTGGGATGTTCATCGATAGCCGCGCCGAAGCCCTCGGGATCGTCGACGAACGGCATCAGCATCGCAGATGAACGCTCGGCCCGCTTGAGGGACGACAGAAAATCGAGAGACCATGACATCGATGCAAAGGTTAACTGCAATTTCATCAACCGCATACACCCAAATGGGGCTGTGTTCCGACCCTTTGCGCGCTTAGCCAACAACCATCAACTTGGCCCTCAGCGCATTCCCGCAGGTAACCAGAGCGATTTGGAGCAGTACAACCCCATGCATAACTCGCTTAAAATCATGGTCGCATTGCTAGTGGCTGTAGGCGTTGCAATTAGCCCGATCAGCGAGATCGGCGCCAAGGACAGCAAACCTGTCAAGATCGTGTCTGCCAAAACGTTCAAAGGTACGCAGGACATCGTCATCGGCAGCTTCAACGTTGCCTTTGTGATTGAGAAAAAGGACAAGGCTTTCGCAGGGATGGGCCGCCAATATGGCGGAAGTTCAGAAGCCAAGGCACTGCTGGCCGGAGTGAGCGCCGCTGAATATCAGGCCATCACCGATGCCGCCTATGCCGACTTCCTCGCCAAAATGACCGCCGCAGGGTATCGCATTGCCGACCGTTTGGCGCTGATGGCCGATCCGGGCGTGGCAAAGCAGAAATATGTTCCCTCCGGTGCGGAGGCCACGGTGATTTTCGGCAAGGATTCGAAGGCCAAGGCCGTCTATTACGCCCCCACCGCATTCGGGCCGATGGCCATTTCATCGGGCGAGATTGCCGGTGGAACTTTTGCCGGCTTCGGCAATATGGGGCCGTTGATGGCGCGCGGTGCCTATGTGCAGAGAGCCAAGCAGCCGGTTATGAACGTGCGCTATGTCGTCGATTTCGCCGGTACCAAGCATTACGGTGGCGCGTTCGCCATGTCCTCGTCGATCAAGCTCAAGGCACAGCTTGCCATTGTTAGCACGCTGTCCAGCGTCACGCTTCAGGGACTGACCGGCCAAGGCACGATGACACTGGCCCAGCCGATCGCGGTCGAGGGCGATTTCGGCGAACTGGCCGACAGCACCACGCGCGGTCAGAAGATTGACCAAGCGCTGGGTAATGTCATCGGCATCCTGGGCGGCGTAGGCACCAGCAGCCGCAAGCAGTTCACCTTCACCGCCGATGCTGCAGGTTATCGCGATGGCGCGATTTCTGCTAGCACCCGTGCCAATGACCTGTTTGCCGCGCAGCTCGCCGCGCTCAAGTGATGACACGGATGGGCTAGGCCGCATGAGAAGATACGGACATTGATGGCATTGTATTCTTGATGTTCCCCGTCAGCACCTATGGCCCAGAATTGAGGGTCTGATTTAAGGTGAGATTAGGTCTCGTCGGTCTATCGCCCGACCATCAGAGTGTCAGCTTCTGGTAAAACCGGCCGTTCAGCAACCGGCCTAGTTGCTGTCGCTATATCGGCCTTTTCGTATGGTCGGACGTTGTCTGTTCTTGGCGAAATCTGCCGCTAAATGCGTTGCAGGCGAACGACCGCAAAGTCCCAAGACCTTCCGGCAGCTCTCGACCCAGACTCAGTCGTTCCTGATCATCAACGATAACGTCTGCTTCCGCCGAAAGCCGCCATGCAGCTTTCGGGATCGAGCACCGATCCCGCTGATGACTGCACCCGGGTGGAAAACCGTCATTCACCACTGCGCCTACCGGCGGCCGAACATTAGCGCGAGAAGACTGCGCCATGGGGGGTCCCTTCCCCGGACCATCCATGCGGCCACTGCCGACTGGCGAAGCTGAAGCCGACTTTGTCATCGGTGTCACGGAAGGTCTCGTCGATGGTAAGCTGTCCGGTCTTATCGTCGAGCTTGAGCAAATAGAGGCGATCCCCTTTCTTGCCCGAGGTAACGACGAGGCGTTTTGTCTTCTTGTCCCACCCGGTCCAATGCGGGCTGAACTCGTTACTGATGCTCAGGCGCGAGACTTCGCGGACGTTCTCCGGGTCGCCAATATCCAGCACTGCAAAGCCATGGAAATTGGGCACGCTTTGGACAAGGTAACGTCCCACGATTGTTGGAACGCCGCAGAAATCGCCGGGAAACTTGTGGACCAGTTTGGCCTTGGGGTTTTCCGTGTCGAGAGCGGTGATCCGCTGGATGCCGCACGATAACGTCTGGACATAGACCGAGCCGTCGGCCGCAACACGTGCTTCCTCAGGTGCGACATTTCCGTTGCCGGTTGGGCCTGGATCAAGACGATGGGTGCCGAGCAACTTGAGGTCCGACAAGCGGAACACCTGATAGGTGTTGCTAGACAGCAAGTAGGGGTCCTGCATCGGACTGTTGGTGACCAAGACGCGGTCGATTTCAGGCAGGATGGCAAGACTGTAAGGCAAGAGGCCATCGTCGGGCAGCGTCAGGTCTGCGTTGCTGACCGACCGGACAACCATCCCACTGTCATTGATCTCGACCAGTCCGCCGGTCTGACCATTCATCATCGCCGCATGATCGGCATGACTGCCATGATCGACGAATTGGAAAGAGGCGAGCACGTTTCCGTTGGGTAGGCGCAAGAAGCTGTGAGGCATGCCGTAACCGCCCATGCTTTGAAAATGCACCGCTACCTTGGGCTTGAGCGGATCGCGGAGGTCGAAGATTACCGACTGATTAGCGTCGTGATCGTTGGCAAATAGCATGCCGCCCGCAGGCATTTCATATTCTGTATGGTGGATGCGCACAGACTTTATGTCAGTGTCCGTGCTGGCGACGAGCTCACCGTAGGTGGGTGAAGCCGGATCGGCATCAATCACTGCTAGGAAGTCGTTGCCCTGCTTCACCTGGTCGGCGGTCCAAACGAAGAGGTAATGACCAGGCTTGTCAGCCGGCGGAGCTTGGGCGATCGCGCCCAACGAAGTGCAAGCGAGAGTGCCACTTAGCAAGATACGAAGCATCTGAATTCCCCCCTCGGTGCATCGACGGCTTACTCCACAAACCCGATGTCGCATACGGGGTCGCTTGCTGAAAGGCAGGAAATCGAGCTGATTTGAAGAGAGCTGCCGTCCGATCACCAACTCGGCACGGACTGCCATCGCCCCACAATGCGTCGTTCACTGATGGGGCAATGAACGACATCTGCTGCAAGAACCCGCCAATTGCTCAGCGCGAAGACCTCTGGGAGCAAAATCGTCACACGCTCCACTCGGCAGGATTGGCATCGTTGCCAATCAGAGCAAGACCATGAGCAATAGACGTAAGCTCTCCGCCGGTCGCAATCTGCTCGGCACTGAACCGCCGTTCAAATAAGGCACGGATAGCTGGAATAAGTGACGAGCCGCCGGTGAGGAAAACGCGGTCGATAGCGGCTGGCTCCAGTTTGGCTTTCACCAATGCGGCATCCATCGCTGCTTCGATCCGCCGCATGTCTTCAGCGATCCAACGCTCGAATTCTCGCCGACTGACGACCGCATTGATCTCAACACCGCCGCCAGAAAATGCAAACTGCGCTTCGTCACCGCTCGATAGCGCCCGCTTTGTTCGGCCAACAGCTTCGTAGAGTGGAAAGCCTTGTTCATGTTCAATGAGAGCGATCATGCGTCCGATCGGGGCGGGATCGACCGCGTTGCGTTGCAGCTTGCGAAGCTCCTCCAGCGTTCGCTTGTTGCGCATCAATGCAAGCCGGGACCAATCGGCAAAGTCGTTGAAATAACCTCCGGGTATTTCGAGAATCTTGTCGAAGGACCGATACATCCCACGCTTGCCGAGCAGCGGCAGGACGAGATGGTCGACGATCCTTTTGTCGAAGCGATCACCCGCGATGCCAACGCCGGACGAGGCCAAGGGCTGACAGCGGCGGCGGCTGCCAGGCTCTGCCACGCGAACAACCGAAAAGTCGGTCGTACCGCCCCCGAAATCAGCGACGAGCAAAGTCGTTGGACGATCAAGCCTTGAGGCAAAGCTGAAAGCGGCACCCAGTGGCTCGTAAACATAATGGAGTTCCGAACCCCATTGCTCAAACATCAGATCGTAGCGCTGTCGTGCCAAAGCTGAATCAGGTCGCGAGCCGGCATATTCGACAGGCCGACCGACAACGATGCGCGGCGGTAACCTTGATAGCTGGCCGCCGGCATGATCGCGGAGCTTTTGCAAAAACAACTGCCCGAAATCTTCGAACCGGAACGACCGTCCGAAGATTTGCGCGCGCTCGAATATCGGACTTGCGGCAACAGTCTTGAACGACTGCACGAAGCGGCTGTCGAGCGGCGACTGAAGATACTCGGCGATTGCCCACGGACCGGCCTCGCTGGCAATGCCGTTCGGCCCGCTGCCTTCTTCCCAGAAGCATAGCGCCGACCGAAAAATCTCGCCCGTCGCCTCCTCGCCGTCAAAGAAAATCAATTGCGACTTGTCCTCGCCGCCGCTGAGCGCAACGACGGTATTCGTTGTACCAAAGTCTAGGCCGAGCGCAGTCGACGCAATACCAGTCACGGGGCCGGGCCTTTCAAATTGAGCATGAACGAGAAAGGCGGCGCCTATTACACGCGTCGCGAGGGCCCACAAGTTCGCACAGGACAGCTGCAGCTTTCCACAGCCAGTTCACATGCTCTGAACGTATGGCTTGAGGGCAAATTTTCGAGTGGCAGCTCAACTGTCTTCAGACATTCAGCAACTGGGCTGTTTGCTGAATGTCGGTTTTCTGGCGGCGAGAGCCGGAAAGCTGACGTCTGATCCGCTAATCAGCAACGATAATTGTCGACCCAGATCCAGACACTCACGGAGGCGGAAATGAATGTCCGCTCCGGACAATAGCCGCCGATGGAACTCCCAAAGCTGACAGCCGGCAAGGCACAGCAAAGCAGCCATTGAAATCCCAATGAGATGGATTGCTGTATTGGTCTTTCGTTCGGAACGGGCGTGCAGTCGAGTGCGCGCAGCCTAGCCTATTTGAAGAATATCCGCGGTCCGCAGCAGTAGCTAATCGGCCGAAACCGATACGGCCGCCGGAGCGGCAGGGTGAATGGGAACGGGAGTTCAAGATTGTGAATTTTTACCGCGAAATCGCACCTGAGAAGCGCCCATTCCAACCGATTGAAGATCAGGTATCGATTGAAGTTACAGGAGTTTCGGGCTCCAACCGCGCGGCTAGCCCGGCAAGCAATGCGCTATGGCGCCAGAGCGTCGGGCCACGCGGCATGGCGCGCTTCAGTCGGAGCGCTTGGTCGTGACGATCCGCAAGGTCTGTGTCCTCGGCGCTCCTGCCGATCAAGGTCAACCGCTGGTTGCCGAATTGCTCGCGCACGGCTTCGACGTTACTGCCGGGGTGCGGCGTGCCAATGCCATGGCGGACACCCTGTTTCCCGATCTGCCAACGGTGTTTGCCGACATCACTGATGCCGATGCGATGGCGCAGGCCTTTGCCGGGCAAGATGCCGCCGCCTTCCACCTACCGTTCGAATTCGACCGCGAGAAGGCTGCTCATTTCGGCGCCCAGATCGCAGCAGGAGCGAAGCGCGCGGGGCTGAAGAAGATCATCTTTAACACCGCCTGCTTCGTCGCAGACCACGATCTTGATCTGTCTGCGCATGACGGCCGCCGCGATATCGAGCGCGCGCTGGAAGAAACCGGCATTCCGTGCGTGTTCATCGAACCGACCGTGTTCATGGACAACCAGTACCGGATCTGGAACCGGCCCTTGATAATGCGCGAAGGGATTTTCGCCTATCCGGCCAAGCCCGATCTGCTGATCAACTGGGTGTGTCTTGAAGATGTCGCTCAAGCGATGCGCCGCGCGCTCGAGACTGATGCTGCTGACGGCCGCCGTGTCCCGCTCGGTGGCCCGGAAGCGCTGGTCGGCGATGAAGTCGCGGCAAACCTTTCTGAAGCGATCGGTCGCACAGTGCGTTTCGAAAGCCTCGCGCCAGAGGAATTCGCGGCCCGCATGAGTGCGATGGTGACCGGTTCGCGGGAGGTGACACCGCTGAGCATCTATGATGGCATGGCGAAGTTCTACGCGTTCTATAATTCTCAGTCCGCCTCGCCCTTGCTGGTCAACCCGCAGTCCGCCCGCGATCTGCTCGGCATGGAGCCGACGCGCCATCTCGAATGGGCAAAATCAAAGGACTGGAGTCTAGGCCTGCCGAGATAACGCCGTGACCATCTGCTCGAATGGATGATCACCCGCTGGGCTACCAGTTCACTGACGCACAGCATGAGTTTGCTCGCGAAGTCCCAAGACATCCCGGCAGCTGCCCAGCCAAAGCCGGTCATCCCCGGCAGCAAGGCCAAGCAAGTCGCCCAGCGCTCGATTGAGCTGCGCCTCGCGACGGGTATCGGGCTGTTCTTCCGACACCTCAGATAGCGCATGCACCTAGGCAAGCTGGGGTGCGGTCTCGATGGCCCCAGGCCGTGCTTGCCGCACCTTCGTGCCTGCAGTCTCGGGATCCGTCCCAAGCTCAATCAGCAGGCGGCTCGCAATGGTCCCTGCCCTGCCCAACCCACCCTTGCAGTGGACCACCACATTGGAGCCTGAGCGCAGGACATCGCGCAGCTGTACGCCAGCACCGTTCCAGGCAACCTCAAACGCAGCGCTTGGCGTACTGACATCTGCGATATGCAGATGGTGCCAAGTCATATGCGCATCGCGCACGGTACCGCCCAACTCCTCCAACCAAGACACAGTGCTTCCACTTGACGATCACGCCTTTGATGCGGCGATGGCTTGCATAGGTGGCAGTATCTACAGGAACTGTTAGCGGTGTTCGGCGAAGTGCGCCGCGTGCTGGTGCCCGGCGCGCCTTTCAACGTCAGCTTTCCCAATCGCTGTTTTCCGACCAAGGCGGTGGCGATCTGGCGGTCGCTTGACACCAATGGGCATATAGCCTTGGTAAGCTCTACATAAAGCGTGCCGAGTTCACGGATATCGTCGCTAACCTGCTGACGGACGACAGAGCGGGAGATCCTTTAGTGGCCGCCGTCGGCCGGGTACCGCAGCCCTAACCCTGTGCAATACCTCCTCAGGAAAAGCCGATGCCGAAGCATAATCTGGACGATGCCACCCTTGGCGAGATCGTCGCAATGGCGCTGAGCGATTCAGCCAGTTTTGCTAGCATCAAAGCCGTTCATGGCCTTGACGCGGACGAGGTCCGCGCCGTCATGCGGCAGGCATTGAAGCCGGGCAGCTACCGGGCATGGCGCAAGCGCGTCCGTCAATTCTCGGACCGCCGCGAAATCTATAAGTAACCATGGCGTGATGTGACGAGCCGCTGATCCAAACCGACCCAATAAGCGGCGCCGACAAGCAGGAAACCCGCGCAGGCAGCCATGGCGAACCCCGTCACAAGTATCTCTGCCCAGTTCCCCGGTGGCGCCAACAACATGACAGCGCCTGACACCAACACGATGTTGGGCGCCTCCATAGCGGCATAGGAGCGGAAATTGCGGAGCGACTTGGCGGGTATTTCTGAAATTTAGGTCAAGCCGCTCTCATCTGCAATTGCGGCGCTTGCTGACGCTGGCGCTAAGTCCGAGGTTGGGTCGATTTCCGAATGGCGGCCCTTGGGAGCAGAGGTCGCAATCGCTGCCATTCGCGCCCCGCTTGAGCCCTGTCCGCTGTCGACCTAGGCTAAGTCATCCCCGATTATAAACGAGATTATCCGCTTCCGCTGAAAGCCGCCATGCGGCTTTCGGGATTGAGCCCGGACCCCGCTGATGCCCGCAACTGGGTGGAATACTGTAATTCGCCACTGCGCCTAAATAGCACTCACAAATTGCGCCGTCATAACTAGCTATGGTCGGACAGAACGCCACGCTATGGCAATGGTTTGGTGGGAAGCGCCATCAGGTCGTCATTGCAAACGTCGCCCTTAGGCGCCGCCGGTGCAGCACCACGCCTACCGGGATGCACACTGCAATAAGCCCCGCCATATACACTCCGCTCATCGGATCGGCCGCGATGAAAGCGATGAGCAGGCCGAGATCAAGTAGGCAGACCAGAGCGGGCAGCAGCGGATAGCCAATCGCACGGAACGGGCGGTGCAAGTCGGGCTGCTGGCGGCGCAGCGCAAACAGCGACAGTTCAAACAGAAAGAAGGCGAAAATCGCCAGCGCTGCCAACAGCTTAAACAGGAAGACAAAGGCGCCGGAGAAGATCAGCGGCACCGCGACCGCCGCAGTAATCGCAAGCGCTACGTGCGGGGTGCCGCCCTTGTTGACCCGCATCGCTACTGGCAGGAACAGGCCGTCGCGGGCCATGCCGAAAAGAACTCGGCTGGTGCCCATGACCAACGCGTTGATCGCCACTGCCACGATCACGATTGCCAGCAAGGCGACGAGGATTCCGCCCGACTGGCCAAAGGCATTCCCGATCGCCAGCGCCACTGGCAGTTCAGAAGTCCGCAGCGCGTTCATGTCGAGTGCGCTCAGCAGGCTGAGGTTGAACGCGACATAGATTGCGGTGACCAGCAGGATTGAAACCCCCATGGCGCGGGGCAGGTTCCGCGCCGCGTTGGCATCCTCCTCGACGAAATAGATCGGTGCGTGCCAGCCGGTATAAGCGCCGTAGATCATCTGATAGGCGGCGATCACCGCGAAAAAACCCACCGCCGGCGCTGCGCCGTTCATCCCTGCACCGGCGCGGGAAACGACTTCGCTGACCGGGATTGGTTCGGCAAGGAAGGCGACTGCGATCACCCCCACGATCAGGCCGACCTTGACGATCGATCCCGCTGTCTGCGCGATCTGACCCTCGCGCACGCCGGGCCAGTTGATTGCGATGCTGGCCAGCGCAAAGCCTGCCGCAACCGGAGCCTGATACGCTGCTAGGGCAGGGAAAATTGCCGCCAGAAAGGTCGCGCAGGCCGCCGACAGAGCAGCAATCGCTGCCGTGTTGGCCAGCCAGTCGGTCCACCCGCACAGCAGCCCCATGGATTCGCCAAATGCCGCACGCACCGGCACGTAAGTCCCGCCCGCCTTGGGCAGCTTGGTTACCAGTTCGGACGCGACATTGGCTGACAGCATCACATGCAGCCCGCCCAGCGCCCACAGCGCGATTACCATCCACACCACCGGCACCTGATCGGCGACGAGCCCCGGGGTACGCATTATGCCAGAGCCAATGATGTTGCCGACGCTGACCGCCAGCGCGAAGACGAGGCCGAGGCGCATTTGGAGCTGACCGGAAGAAGGATTGGGGTGTGCGGCAGGAATGGGGGCAGCGGTCATTTTCAGCGCTTCACTCCTTCGAGCACGCGGATCCTGATCTTGCCGCCTCCGATCACCAAGCGGTTGCCGTTCAGCCGAAATGGGCGAGGCAGGACGGTGCCGGCGTATCCGTTGCTAAGGTCGATCACGACGTTATGCGTTCCTGCGGCCGATTTCATGGCGATTACGGTCATGATGAAACTGCGGTCATTGCGCCGCGTATCGGCGAGATCGCGCCTTGGCTGTCGAACGAGAGCATTTCGGTTTCGGCGACACCGTCGCGCAACTTTGTCAGCCAATCATCCGGATCATATTCGACACCCACCGGGTTTTCGGCAATCTGCTGACTTTGGAAATAGGCACTCCCGTCGGCTTTGGTTGAAAGAGCTTCAACGGTGAATTCCATCTGGTTGCCGTCAGGATCGGCGTAATAAAGTGATGCGCTCATACCGTGATGGACCGCCCAATAAGGCACGATCCCCTTAGCCTTCAGCTCGCCATAATTCTCAAGCAGGTGACGCAGCGAAGCATATTCCCACGCAACATGATCGACCCCGATCATGCCGCGATCATCCTTATCGTGCTCGTCCGGGCGGATTACTCCCAAATCGGCAAAGGCGAAGCGATGATGCTCATCATCGAATGTCAGGAAGGCAAGTGCCGGGTTTTGATGCTGGATGCGCGCGCCAAACACCGTGCCATACCACACTAGCATTTCTTCAAAACGCCTGGTGCGGTAAACAACATGGACAAGGTTTGATGGCGCTATCGGCATTGCGTTTTCTCCGGATGAACTGAAAGGGGCTCAGCGCCCCACCTTGGCGGCCAGCGCGAACCCAGCGGCGATCAGGCTGCATATCGCCATCGCGGCGAACATCGCAGGAATACCGCCCAATCCGTCAAGCCAGCCGAGCGAGGCAGAGGCAGCAGTCCGCCCGAGATTGAAAATGGCCATGAACACCGCGAATTGCGTCGCGGCGACTGCCGGCGTGCACAGCCGCATCGCCAGTGAACCGCCAGTGACGCCTCTGAGGAAGGCGAGGGTCGTAAAGAGGAAAACTGCGCCGATGAATAGAGCCGGGGTTGCCCAATGATCCTGCAGCGCCACCATTGCCGCAGCCCCGACAAAGGATAGCAACGAGCCGACGATGAATAAGCGCCGCGCCCCCCAACGGCTGGCCGCCGCGCCGATGAACACCACACAGACAACCCCCGCGAACAGATTGGCCTGACCCGCCAAGCTGCTGTAGCCCGCCTTTTCCCAACCGAGGATGTTGGTGGCAAACAGCGGTGCGAGCCCCAGGAATATCCCCCATGCTGCGGTGACCGCGATCAGGGCGGGGACAAAGATCAGCGTCTGCCGTGTGAACATTGCAGTGAACAAATTGCGAATGATCGGGCCAAACGCACCGAGGTGGAGATCAAGGTTGCGCTGCGACGCCGTGCCCTTTGTCCATGGCAACAGCCGCTCATCAGGGCGTTCGCGCACGACCAGCACAAGAACGAGGATGGCGGCGATGATCGCGGCCAGCGTCAGCGCTGCTGCGGGCAGGCCGTGATAGGCAATCAGATAGCCGCTGATAGCAGCACCCGCTGCCATGCCGATCGCCTGACCGCCGAACATATAGCCGTTGACCCGCTCGATTTCCTCGGCCGGTAGGATATCGACCGCGAGCCCATCGACCGCGACGTCCTGAAAGGCTGAGGCAAGACCCATCGCAAAGGCAAGGGCCGCGATCAGGCCGATCTGCTCCACGCCGGGGTTCATCAACGCCATGGCAACAAACGCCGCGACGAGGCCGGATTGGCCCACGATGATCCATGGCCGCCGGCGCCCCATTGCCAGAAAAGCGTAGCGATCCATGATGAAGCCATACGCCAGCTTGAAGGTCCACGGCAGGATGATCATGGCAAGCACACCGCCGATGGCGGCTGCCGACGCACCGTTCTGGGCCAGCCAGGCAGGCAGCCCATAATCGATCAGCCCAAAGGGAAGCCCCTGCGCGACATAGAGCAGGAACAGCACCGCAATGCGCAACGTGCGATGTTCGCTCAGGGCCAGTGGACGGGGCGGCGCGGCGAATGCGATGATGGCGTCAGGCATAGAAAAACCTTTCTTCAACGATGCACCCGTCGCGGACGGTGACGATGCCGATTTCGGCGAAGGGCTTGGCCTCGCCGCTGGCCGGGTCGGTGATCAACATGTCGAGAAACAATGCGAACTGGTTGCCGGTGACAAACGGCCCGTCGATGCCAAGATCGTCGATCCGGACCGTGCCAACCCGCGCGCTCCCAATGGCGCGCACTGCGGCCAAACCGGAGGGGGTTGCGGGAATGTCGTCGGATAATGCCGCAGGCGCGGCACTGGTCACATCGGGGGACCAGAATGTCTTCCCCGCTACCTCCAATTGGCCGAGCCGGAGCATCGCGGTGAATTCACGGGCAGCATCGTCTATGGCAGCCATCAATGCCACCGCAGACTTGGGCAAAGATGTGGCCAGCGACGCCCCCCAGGCGCAGCGCCGTTCGCCGCTTGGCACTCGCCTTGCCACCATTATGCCTCCCCCCGGGGCTGGACGCAGCAGAGCAGGGGCCGAAACGCGCGGTTCCGACGGCCCATGGCACTGAATTGTCATGCTAAGTTCTGGCCCGCAGAATGCGGTGCCTTAGCGTCAATGGTCAATTGGGTGCTGCGTCAATAAAGCGTGAAAAAAACGTCAATCGGCCCCTTAGAGGCGGTTGGTCGGACGCGGCAGCAAATCCGGCCAGCCTTACTTGTCCCACGCGTCCGCCATGCCGCTGCGCTGGGCAAAGGGGATGAATTCGGGGTGCTGCCAAATCCGGCAGATCGGCTGAAGCTCGGACCAGATCGACATAAGGCACGCTACGTTCGGGAGCGTTAGGGACGGAAAGCTGCCGTCCGATCAACAACTCGGCAACGACTGCCGACGACCCAATTACGGTCATTGCCACTTGTGTCGATGAGCGCTTTATCTCGCCGATACCGGTCGGAAATGCGTAAGGGCGTCTACAGCCTTAGTCGCGCTGCTTTGTTCGCCCATGGGTAAGTACGACAGCCACGGGGCAGTGCGAGCGAAAATTGCGGCAATTTGCCCCATACCGCCTAGGCCTGTAATGTGTTGTTTGCGTAACTAGCTACATGCGCAGGCCTTAAGATCACGAGCGAGTACCCACCATTCTGTTTCCTCTCCCGGTGAAAATGATGCCCATTTCCCGTCTGGCACTGGCCGGACTTGGAGCGCTCCTGCTTGCCGGTTGCTCAGGCGAAGCGGCGCAAGATCCGCGCAAGAAAGGCACGCCGGAAGTCGGCTACGTCGTCGTCGAGACGGCTGACGTTCCCGTTGCGGTCGAGCTTGCCGGGCGGATCGCGGCTTTCGAGATGTCCGAAGTGCGCCCGCAGGTCACCGGGCTGATTCGCCGCCGCTTCTTCACCGAAGGCGCCGTGGTGCGCGCAGGCCAGACGCTCTACGAGATCGACACCCGCCTCTACCGTGCCGCCAGCAATGAAGCGCGCGCCAACCTCAATAGTGCGATAGCCAATGCCGAGGCGACCCGCATCCGGGCCGAACGATTGAAGCCGCTGGCCGAGGCGCAGGCGGTGGCGATGCAGGATTATACCGACGCTGCCGCCGCAGCGCGGGCCGCCGCTGCCGCGGTGCAACAGGCGCGCGCGCAGTTGCAGACTGCCGACGTGAACCTCCAGTTCACCCGCGTGCCTGCTCCGATCAGCGGACGCATCGGCCGGTCGCTGTTTACGGTCGGCGCGCTCGTGACCGGCAACCAGGCCGAACCGCTGGCGGTGATCCAGGGCGTCGATCCGGTGTTCGTCGACATCCAGCAATCGAGCGCCGAGCTCCTCGCGCTGCGCCGCGCGCTCGCGCAAGGCGGCGCGGTGCCGGGCAGCACCTCGGTCGGCCTCGTGCTCGAGGATGGCAGCGAATACCCGCAGCGCGGCCAGGTCCAGTTCTCCGAGGTGATGGTCGATGCCGGGACCGGCACAGTCACGCTGCGCGCTCGCTTCCCCAACCCGCAAGGCCTGCTGCTGCCCGGCATGTTCGTGCGTGCCCGGTTCGAGCAGGCGGTGGACACGGGCGCGATCCTCGTGCCGCAGGCGGCCCTCACCCGCAACGCGCGGGGCGAGGCGAGCGTGTTCGTGGTCGATGCCGGCAACAAGGCGGCCGAGCGCAAGGTCACCGCAGCGCGCGCCGTTGGCAGTGACTGGGTGGTGACCGAGGGGCTCAAGCCCGGTGACAAGGTGATCGTGCAGGGCCTCGCCAAGCTCAAGCCCGGCGCGCCGATCAAGCCTGTGCTCGCCAGCAAGCCGCAGGTGATCGCGGCCCCGAAGTCCGGGTCCAAGCCCGCCGGCAAGCCCTGAGGCGCAGGCGATGTCGCGCATCTTCATCGAACGGCCGATCTTTGCCTGGGTGCTGGCGATCATCACCATGCTGGCAGGGCTCGGGTCGATCTATCTCCTGCCGGTCGCGCAATATCCGGACGTCGCTCCGCCGCAGGTCAATATCCGCGCGACCTTCCCCGGCGCTTCGGCCGAAACGCTGGAGAACAGCGTCACCCAGATCATCGAGCAGCAGCTCACCGGCGTCGACGGCCTGCTCTATTTCAGCTCCAGCTCCACCGCGCGCGGGCAGGTGAACATCAGCGCCACCTTCGCCAAGGGGACCGATCCCGATATCGCGCAGGTGCAGGTGCAGAACCAGGTGCAGCAGGCGCTGGCCCGGTTGCCGCAGCAGGTGCAGCAGCAGGGGCTGCGCGTCACCAAGTCGAACCCCGACTTCCTGATGATCGTCGGCATTTATGACGAGACCGACCGGTCGACCAATATCGACATTTCCGACTTCCTCGTCTCCAACCTGCAGGACCAGCTCGCGCGGATCGAAGGCGTGGGGGAGACCAACGTGTTCGGATCGCAATATGCGATGCGGGTGTGGCTCGATCCGAACAAGCTCGCCGCGGTGGGCCTGATGCCGGGCGACATTATCGCCGCGATCCGCAATCAGAACACCGAAGTCGCGGCGGGCGAAGTGGGCGGGTTGCCGCAGCCCGAAACCAACCGCCTCAACGCGGTCGTTACCGCACAATCGCGGCTGCGCACGGCCGACGAGTTCAAGGCGATCATCCTCAAGGCCGACCAGAGCGGTGCGGTGGTGCGGCTGGGCGATATCGCGCGGGTCGAGCTCGGCGCGGAAAGCTACGCCGCCTCGAGCCGCATCAACGGCCACCCCGGCGCAGGCCTCGCGATCAGCCTCGCGCCCGGGGCCGATGCGCTCGCTACCGCCGATCTGGTCAAGGCCGCGGTCGAGGAGGCGAAGGCCGGTTTCCCGCCGGGCTACAATATCGCCTACGCCAACGACACCACGGCCTTCATCCGCCTTTCCATCGAGGAGGTGGTGCAGACCCTGATCGAGGCGATCCTGCTGGTGATCATCGTCATGTTCGTGTTCCTGCAAAGCTGGCGCGCGACGCTGATCCCGACCATCGCGGTGCCGGTGGTGCTGCTGGGCACCTTCGCGATTTTCTACATGGCGGGCTTCACCATCAACACGCTGACCCTGTTCGGGCTGGTGCTCGCCATTGGTCTGCTGGTGGATGACGCGATCGTGGTGGTCGAGAATGTTGAGCGCCTGCTCGAAGAAAACCCCGAGATGACGCCCAAGGAAGCGACCATTCAGTCGATGGGCGAAATCCAGGTCGCGCTGGTGGCGATTGCGGTGGTGCTTTCGGCGGTGTTCCTGCCGATGGCCTTCTTCGGCGGATCGACGGGCGTGATTTATCGCCAGTTCTCGATTACGATCGTCTCGGCGATGGTGCTCTCGGCGCTGGTAGCGCTGATCCTCAGCCCGGCGTTGACCGCCTCGCTGCTGAAACAGAAGCGGCATGGCGAGGCGGGTGAGACAAGCGGGTTTGACCGCCTTTGGCCGTGGGGCGCGGACCGGCTGGCGCGAGCGCGCGATGCCTTCAACCGCGCCTTTACACGCGGGACCGAACGCTACGTGATCGCAGTCGCGATGGTGGTCGATCGCAAGTGGCTGTTCCTCTTGATCTATGCCATCGTCGTGGCGCTGCTGTTAGCGCTGTTCGTGCGGCTGCCAACGGGCTTCCTGCCGACCGAGGATCAGGGAGCCGCCCAGCTCCAGATGCGCCTGCCCGCCGGGGCGACGCAGGGCCGCACCCGCGAGGTGCAGCTGGCGATCGAGAAATACATGCTGAATGACGAGCGCCGTAACATCGCGGTGATGTTCAGCGTGATCGGCGGCGGGCAGGGCTCCTCGGGGGGGCAGAACACCGGGCAGGGCTTCGTTAACTTCGTCGACTGGTCCGAGCGCGAGGGGGCCGAGAACAGCGCCGAAGCGATCACCGAACGGGCGACCAAGGCCTTCGGCGGCTTCCGCGATGCACAGGTCAACGTGCTCGTCCCCCCAGCGATCCGCGGGCTGGGGCAGAGCAACGGCTTCACGCTCCAGCTACAGAACACCAGCGGGATGAGTCGCGAGGAATTCATCGCCGCGCGCGACAAGCTGCTTGAGGCGGCCTCGGGCGATCCGGTGCTGGCAGGTGTGCGGCTGGGCGAGCTTCCCGACGCACAGACCCTGAAGGTCGATATTGATCAGCTGCGCCTCGCCGCGCTGGGGCTCAATCAGGCGGACGTCAACACCACGTTGTCCGCAGCGTGGGGCGGGCAGTACGTCAACGACTTCATCGACCGTGGCCGGGTGAAACGCGTCTTCGTGCAGGCCGACGCGCCTTATCGTGCGACGCCCGAGAATATCGGGCAATGGTTCGTTCGCGGCGGCGGTGGCCAGATGGCCCCCTTCAGCGCCTTTGCCGCCAGCCGCTGGTCGACCACGCCCACCACGCTCTCGCGCTTTCAGGGCTATCCCAGCTTCCAGTTCGACGGGCAGGCGGCGCCGGGCCAGAGCTCGGGCGAGGCGATGGACCGGATCGAGGCGTTGGCGAAGGACATCCCCGGGGTCAGCGTCGCGTGGGCGGGCCTGTCGTTCCAGGAGCGCCTGTCCTCCGGCCAAGCCCCGCTGCTCTACGGGCTTTCGCTGCTGGTAGTGTTCCTGTGCCTAGCCGCGCTCTACGAAAGCTGGACGATCCCGGTGGCGGTGATGCTGGTGATCCCGCTCGGGCTGGTCGGTGCGGTCTTCGCGGTGACGTTGCGCGGGCTGGAGAACGACGTCTATCTTCAGATCGGGCTGCTCACCACGATGGGCCTTGCCGCCAAGAACGCGATCCTCGTGATCGAATTCGCTGAGCAGGCCGAGAAACGCGGCGCGCGGGTGATCGATGCAGCGCTGGAAGCTGCGCGCCTGCGCCTGCGCCCGATTTTAATGACCAGCCTCGCCTTTATCTTCGGTGTGCTGCCGCTGGCGCTGTCGAGCGGCGCGGGGGCGAACAGCCGCATCGCGATCGGCACTTCGGTCATCGGCGGAATGCTGACCGCGACGGTGCTGGCGATCTTCTTCATCCCGCTGTTCTTCGTGATCGTCCGGCGCACCACCCGCGACACGCTGAAGAAGCTGCATATCGGCCCCAAGCCCACCGCGGGCGCGGCATGACGCGGCTTGGTGTCCTTGCCGCGCTGGCGCTGGTGTCGGGCTGCTCGATGGCGCCCAAATATGTCCAGCCGGCCGCCCCCGTGCCCGCATCGTGGCCGGTTGGCGATGCCTATCTCGCGCAGAGCGAGGCGGCGCTGCCGGTGATGAGCTATCGCGACGTCTTCGCCGATCCCCGGCTGGTCCAATTGATCGAACAGGCGCTGGCGGGCAACCGCGACCTGCGCATCGCCGCCGCCAATATCGAGGCCGCGCGCGCGCGATACCAGATCCAGAGCGCCGCCCAGCTCCCGCGCATCGATGCCGCAGCGGGGCGCACCCAGTTCGACAACGGCACCGCCAACCAGAACCGCAATCAGGATGTCGACATCGGCAACAACCCGTCGGCGAGCGCCTCGACGGCAGGACGGCGCTATACCGCCGACCTCAGCACCACTGCCTTCGAAATCGACCTGTTCGGGCGGCTGCGGTCGCTGTCGGATGCGTCGCTGAATCGCTATTTCGGGACCGAGGCCGCCGCGCGCGCGACGCGGCTCACGCTGATCGGCGACATTGCCGACGCGTGGCTGACCCATGCCGCCGACGCCTCGCTGCTCAAGCTGGCCGAGGACACCGCCGCCAATGCGCGCGAGCAGGTCAAGCTCACCCGGCTGCGGCTCGACGGCGGGATCGCCCCGCGCTCGGACCTGCGCCAGGCCGAACAGATCCTCGCCACCGCCGAGGCCGATATCGCCCGCCAACGGACCGCGCTCGCCCAGGATGTGAACGCGCTGCAACTGCTGGTCGGCGCGCCGATCAATGCGGTGCTGCTGCCACAGTCGATCGATGATGCGGATGATGCCGTGCGCGCCCTGCCTGCCGGAGTGGACTCCGCCATCCTGCTGCGCCGCCCAGACGTGCTCCAGGCCGAATACGAGCTGCTCGCCGCCAATGCCGATATCGGCGCGGCGCGTGCGGCGCTTTTCCCGCGGATCACGCTGACGGGGCTTGCAGGGCTTTCGAGCAACGTGCTGTCCAACCTCTTCACCGGCGCGGCGTTCAACTACAACGTCGGCGCCAACGTGCGCTATTCGCTCTTCGCCGGCGGCGCGGCGCGCGCGGGTGTGGCCCAGACCGAGGCACAGCGCGATGCGGCCGTGGCGGGCTACGAGCGCGCGATCCAGACCGCCTTCCGCGACGTCGCCGACGCTCTGGCCCGGCGCGGCACGATCACCGAGCAGTTGCGCGCCGACCGCGCCCTCGTCGATGCGGCGCAGGACACCTACAGCCTCGCCGACATGCGCTATCGCGGCGGGGTCGAGAGTTTCCTCGCCAGCCTCGATGCACAGCGTGCCGCCTATCAAGCGCAGCGAACGCTGCTGACGACCCGGCTGGTCGAAGGGAGCAACCGAGTGGCCCTTTACCGCGCGCTTGGCGGGGAGACTGCAGAACCAAAGACGAGCCCCGTGCCGGAACGATGATCCTGCGGCGTTGGCGGACCGGCCTAGCGTGGCAATAGCTCCCTAGCAGGTGTCACGATCGCACGTGGTCACTGCGGATGACAGCTAGGCTGCCGCCGACGGACTGTTCTGGGATGTCGGGCGAGCCAATACCCAACATCGGCTCATGGCAGGATCTGCTATTCAAAAATGCCATTCGGGAACGGCGGGAATGTCCCAATTTGAACTGTTCAGGGCAACCGGTGGCAGCCCACTCAGACCCGGTCGTTCGTGACCGCTGAATAGTACGTCTGGCTCAGCCCAAAGCCGCCATGCCGCTTTGGGGATCGCGCATCTGCTCCAGTCACAAGAAGAGCTAGTTCGCTGGCAACGCGCCTCAATCACAGCCACGTGATAGGTCGGTGTGGAAAGCTGGATGCTGTCATTTATTCCGGTTCGACTTTTTTGCGGCTATCCGGTTGACCCAAGCTGGATTACAATGACTTGATCCCTCGAAGGGCAACCTCGGCAGTATGAAACGATGGTATGGGTTTAGCTGTCCACATTGCCACCGATGGTGACCTTCCTGCGATTGCGGCCATCATTGAATGCGCCGTTACCGGCTTGCAGGGCGACTTTCTCTCGCAATCGGAGATCGAAGCGAGCCGGCGGTTCATGGGGGTCGACACGCAGCTCGTGCGCGATGCGACCTACTTCTGCGCGGTGATCGATGATCGGATCGCCGGATGTGGCGGGTGGAGCTGGCGGCGGACGCTGTTTGGCGGGGATGGCGCGGGCGACCTTATCGATCCCTCACCCCTCGATCCGGCCAGTGAGCCTGCGCGGATCAGGGCGATGTACACCCATCCCGATTACGCGCGGCGCGGAATCGGGATGGCGATCCTGACCGCCGCCGAGGATGCTGCGCGCATTGCGGGTTTCCGCGAGATCGACCTGATGAGCACGCTGGCGGGCGAACCGCTTTACCGCCGCTGCGGCTACCGCGCCATCGGCGAGCGGGTGCATTATGCTGACGTACCGCTGATCCCGATGCGCAAGCAGTTGTAAGCGGAAGCGGAATCAAAGGACGCGGGGCCAGCCAAGACCGACCCCGCGCCCGTGATGCCATGGCTCAGAAGCTGGCGGTCACCCGCGCGTACCAGAACCCGCCCATCCAGCCGATCGGGGAGCCGTCGTTGTAGATCGACCCGTTCGCCGCCCCGCCGGTCCCGGCGAAGATGTTGCGGGTCTCACGCGCGGGCAGGGTGTCAAACAGGTTCTGCGCCCCCACCGCGATGCGGTACTTTTCGGAGAAGGTCAGGCCCACCTCGATATCGAAGCTCGCCTGCGCGTCGAACTCCTTGGTAAACGGCACGGGGTAGAGCGCCTGCGCCTCGGCCAGCGTGTTGATGCCGCCGGCGGTTGGCGTCGGACCGATGCCGCTGGTGATCGGATCGAAGAAGCTGGTGAAGCTGCCGAAGTAACTCACCCGCGCCGTGGCATCGAAGATATCCTCGCGCCAGCTGGTCGAGAGCACCGCCCGCCAGCGCGGAACTGATTCCTCGATATTGCCGACTCTTACATCGTCGACCGGCTGGAAGTTCGACAGCACCCGCCCGCTCGCCAGCGTGCCGTTGATGACCTTGCGGTCGGTCACCTCGGTCGTGTTGTAGTTGACCGCAAGGTTGGTGCTGAACCGTCCAATGCCGGTGGTTGCCTCATGCGAGACGACCACGTCGAACCCCTGCGTGCGGGTGTCGAAGGCGTTGGTGAAGTACCGCACCGCGCCCAGTTCCGCCGCTTCGGCCACGCCCTGCGCGAGCAGGAATTGTGCGTCGGTCTGGCCGTTCGCGTTGACGATGTTGGGGTTGATTTGCCCCGACAGGCCGATGCGGTCGGTGACCTTGATGTTGTAGTAATCGATCGTGATGTCGAACCCGCCGCCGGGCTGGATCACCACCCCGCCCGAGAAGCTGACCGACTTTTCTGGCGTGAGCGATTCAGCAAGGTAGAACTGGCCGATTTCGCTATCCGGCCGCGCCACAAGCGTACCGAGCGGCACGGTCGAGCCGAAGGGGAAGCCGGTGGTCAGGTTCTGCGTGAACTGCTGGCCCGGGGTCGGCGCGCGGAACCCGGTCGAGGCCGTGCCGCGCAGAGCAATGGCATCGGTGATTTCATAGCGCACGGAGAACTTGCCGTTGAAGGTGTCGCCGAAGTCGTCGAAATAGTCGTAGCGTGCCGCAACTCCGACATCGAGGCCTTCGATCAGCGTGGCATCGAGATCGATGTAGCCCGAATAGTTGTTGCGCCCGCCTTCGATCACCGACGCAGGCCCGAAGCCTTGGAAGCCGTTGGAGCCCGGCAGCGCAACCTGCGTACGGACAAATGTCGGGGCGGAGGCACCCGGGGTCGAACACGACACGGGGGCGGCGTTGAGCGTGCACTGGAACAGGCGCTGCGAGGCATAGGGGCCGATCTGCCACGAGGGCGTGTCGCCCAGACCGACCTCGAAGGCCTCACGCCGCACTTCCACGCCCCAGGCAATAAACAGCGGTTCGGCAAGGCCGATCTCGGCCTCGGTGTTGAAGTCGCCGTTGAAGTTGAATTCACGCTGGACGAACTTGCCCATGTAGAATTCGGTTGGCGTGTTCGGCCCTAGCGACGCGTTGATTGTATCGCTCATGAAGTAACGGACCTGGTTGACGCCGTACATCAAAGAGAAGTCGTAGTTGATGCCCGACATGTCGCCCTTGAAACCACCAACGATGCCGATGTCTTCATTGGTCTGTTCGAAGAACGGGATGAAGCCGTTGGCTTGGTCAGGGAAGCGGCTGTTGTTGAAAATGTCGAACGTCGCTCCGTTGATATCCCACTGCGGCCGCCCCTGTGCGTCGAAACCGATCTGGGTGAGGAAATTGACGGGGACGGCGCGGCCGGTGGAGTTCGTGCCGGGCCGACCGGGGATCGGCAGGTGGGTGACCGTGCGCGGTGAGCGGTAGTTGAAATCGTTCCCCTGCCGCTGATAGCCGTAGTTGGCGAAAGCGTAGAAGATCGTATCGCCCGCCGGAATCTCAGTGTTGATGGTGGCGCGGTAGGCGCGGTTTTCAGGCCCGCCGAGGCGGTTGCCGGTTGGCCGATCGGGGGTGATGCCGAGCGCGGCGAGCGGCGCGATCGCGGGACGCTCCACCGATCGGTCGAAGACGTTCTGGTCGATGAATTCAAAGGTCGTATTGAAGAACCCGCCGTTTTCACCAAGCTCGGCCCCGTAAAAGGCGGTGAGCTGGGTGTCTTCGCCATCGCCGGCATAGGACTGGCCGTAACGCGCGGTCACCTCGTAGCCGGTGTCGCGGCGCAGGCCGATGTTGATCACACCCGCAATTGCGTCCGAACCATATTGCGCGGCCGCGCCGTCACGCAGCACTTCCACGCGGCCGACCGCGGCGCTGGAAATCTGCGAAAGGTCCGCGCCCTGCGCTCCGGCGTTAAGCGCGCCGCCCTGGAGCTGCACCAGCGCCGAGCGGTGAACGCGCTTGCCGTTGAGGAGCACAAGGATCTGGTCGGACGGCAGGCCGCGCAGCGTCGGCGGACGGATGAAGGCGGAAGCATCGCCAAGCAGGTTGCGCTGCTGGTTGAAGGAGGGGACGAGGGTCTGAAGGATGGTCTGCAATTGCGGGGCGGGCTGCGCCTTGAAATCATCTGCGCTGAAGACATCGACCGGCGCCGAGCTTTCCAGCACGGTACGATCCGTCCGGCGCGTGCCGGTAACGACAATCGCCTGTTCCGAGGGGCTTGTCGCCGCATCCGATTCGGCCGCTTCCTGCTGAGCCATGACGGGCGATGCAGGGACGACAAGCGACGCAAGGAGAAGGTAACGAAAACGCATGAAGAGGGCCCCTTTTCATTATTGTTGCGACGCAACAATAACACGAGGCAGTCTTCATGCTGCAATAAATCCAAGTTTCTTAGGTGGTTAAATGACGTAGTATTTCCGATTCGTGCCACTGCACAACGGAATATTTCGCATGATGGAGCATCACAGTAAGTTAATTGCAACCTAATGTTATAAGGTTGCAAACCCAAGGGATTCTTCGTCCCTTTGTATCGCCACCCCCTTGTGCGACGCAACAAACTGCTTGGCGAATCCGGCAGTCTAACTATCAATGCTACTTGTGATCGATCTCTCTACACTTCCGTTTGCCGTCCCGGCTTTGCTGGTGGCTGGCGCTGCTGCTGGCTTTGCCGGCGGCCTGTTTGGCATCGGCGGCGGCTTTGTTGTCGTGCCCGCGCTGATCTTCCTGCTGCCGCTGATCGGGGTCGCGCCACAAGAGATTGCGCACGTGTCGGTCGGCACGTCGCTGGCCTCGATCATCTTCACATCGCTGCGTTCGACACAGAGCCATGCCAAACGCGACGCGGTCGATTTCGACCTGCTTCGCAGCTGGGCAGTGTGGGTGGTGCTGGGCACAGCCGTCGGCACGCTGGTGGCGGGCATGATTTCGAGCCGCCAGTTGGCGCTGATCTTCGGGATCGGTGTGCTGGGCTTTGCGGTCTATTTCCTGCTGCCCGCGCGCAAGGGCGAACCGCTGTTTGCTGGCTTGCCCACAGGGCTTCCGCGCGCCGGTATCGCCAGCGCGCTAGGGGCGTTTTCGACCTTGCTGGGCATTGGCGGCGGCACCGTGACCACCGTGACAATGACGGTCTGCGGCGCGCCGATCCACCGGGCCATCGGCACAGCGGCCGGGATGGGCGCGATCATCGCCCTGCCGTCCACCATCGGCTTCATGGTCATCGGCTTTGGCGCCGAAGGCATCGGCTGGGGATCGCTGGGCTATGTCAATCTGCCCGCTGCCGCCGCCCTGATCGCAACATCGATGTTGTTCGCACCGCATGGCGTTGCCGCCGCGCATCATCTTCCCGCCGCGATCCTGCGTGCGTGCTTTGGCCTTTATCTCGCATTTATCGGACTAGTGATGATCACGCGTTTTTGATGATTTCAACAAACAACACAAGGACTTGCTTTATGTCGACCACTCGCCGTTCATTTCTCGCAGGAGCCGGGGTTGCCGGCGGCCTCAGCGTCCTTCCGCTTCCCGGCCTGAGCGCGGCAACCGCCGCCGCCGCGGTCGAGCCGGATTTCGGGCCGAAGATCGGGCAAGCGCTGCTCAGCCGCAACGAAAACCCCTATGGCCCAGCGCCCAGCGCGCTGCGGGCGATCAGCGAAACGGCCAAGATGGGCTGCTATTACAATGATCGCGGCCACGCCAAGCTGACGGCGATGATTGCCGAGCGGTTCAATGTCACCCCGGCACAGGTCGTCATCGGTGAGGGTTCAACCGAAGTGCTGTGCGCCGCCGCGCTGGCATGGGGCCGCAAGGGAGCGATCCTGTGCCCCGATCTGTTCTGGGATACGACCGTGCTTTACGGCGAGCGCCAGGGCGTGAAGGCGTTACGCGTGCCGATGACCTCGGACATGGGCGTTGACCTCACCGCAATGGCGGCGGCGGTCGATGACCGCGTGTCGATGGTGCAGATCTGCAACCCCAACAACCCAACCGGCATCCTGATCCCGTCAGGCGATCTCAAGGCCTTCGTCACCAAGGTTTCCCCCAAGGCGACTGTGCTAGTGGACGAGGCCTATAACGAATTGACCGACCGGCCCGAAGACAATTCGATGATCGACATGGTGCGCGCCGGGGCCAATGTTATCGTTTGCCGGACCTTCTCGAAAATCTACGGCATGGCGGGCCTGCGCGTCGGCTATGCCATCGCCAGCGAGGAAAACGCCGCGCTGATCCGTTCGCACCAGATGAGCTTCGGCGGCAATCTTGGCGGGCTTGCTGCGGCCATTGCCAGCTTCAACGACACGCCCTTCCTCCAGCAATCGCGGGCTGCGGTGCTGGAAGGGCGGCAGATGATCCTTGATGCGGTCAGCAAGGCCGACCTGAAGGCGTTGCCATCGCAGACCAATTTCGTGTTCGTCATGGTCCCCGACGCCAATGCCCTGCGCGATGCCATGGCCGCACGCGGGATTTCGATCCGCGGGGCCTATGGCAGCCTCACCGGCTATTCGCGGGTCAGCACCGGCAAGCTGGAGGATGTCGCACGCTATGCCGCCGCCTTGCCCGAACTGTCCGCGCAGTTGTGGGGCTAGTTAAGCGCACGGCGATTTGGCGATGCTTTCGAACGCGGCCTGGCACCTGACGACAATGAAATTTCGACAAACCTGAAGGGTTTGAGCGGTTAAGCCGATGCAATCGGACGCCGGACTGACGATGGGAAATGGCAAGGCGTTCACGACCGGTTGCCAGGTTAACCGGTGCCAGTTTTTCAGCTTCATGAACCGCCGGTTTCGGCGGGACCCGTCGTTCGAGTAGACGGTGACAGGCGGCAGTTTTGTCCCAAGAGCTTTCTGCCGCTTCCGACCCCAATTCAGTAATTCACGTCCGCCACAATGAACGTCTGGTTCCATTAAAAGCCGACATGCCGCTTTCGGGGTGGAGGATTGGCCGCGCTCATAACCGCAAGTGGGTGGAAACTTGCCGACCTGCGTGACACAGCGATGCCGGACTTGCTTCAGCCCGCGTCAAAGTTCAGGCGATGCTCAAGTGCAGTAAGGGCTGAGCGGGCACCTCTCCTCACAAGGGGAGAGGGCGCCCTGAACTCAGCGCCTACATCGCGTGATGGCGGGCGATGGTCGCCTCGTCGAGCTTCAGGAAGCGCGCCGCATTGTTGTAGAGGATATCGCGTTTCTGATCAGCGGTGAGGAACGGCGCCTCTTTGATCACCGCGATGCCGCGCTCCATCGTTTCCGGCCAAACCATTTGGTCGGAGCCGAACATAATGCGCTTGCCAAAGCCTGCATCGACCAGCGCGCCAAGGTAGCGGTAGAATGCGGGGCGCGGCTGCGTGTAAACGATCACGCCGGTGTCGAGATAGACCTGCGGATGCGCGTAAAGCAGCGCCAGCGTATCATCGAGCATCGGGAAACCGGCGTGCATCACATTCACGCGCAGTTTGGGGTGGCGCACCAAAACATCTTCCAGCAGCAACGGGCTCGACAGCCGCGCGCGGTAGCCCATGCCGGGCATGTAGGCGATGCCTGGAGGCCCCGGCCCCATGTGGAGCGCCACCGGAATATCATTGGCCTCGGCGGCGGCCCAAAGCGGTTCGAGCCGCGGGTCATCCGGAGAGATCCCTTCATATTGGAAACCGAGTTCGCCCAGCACCGCGATGCGCCCATCCTTTTTGAGCTGGCCGAGTTCCGTCCCGAAATTGTCGGGGATTGGAAGATCGGGAGTGAGGCTTGGCATCACGCGATCAGGCGCGGCAGCAACCCACGCCGACAGGATTTTGACCCGCCCGCTCACCACGCCGATGACGTTGTTGCGCTCCATAACCTCGAGTGATCGGCGCATGACCTCTTCGGTGGTTTCGGGCGACCAGATCGGGTCAGCGCAAGGCGGGTTCTTGAAGGGTGTAATGAAGTTAGCGATCGTCGGCAGGCCGGTGTCCCAGGTCGGCATAGGGTCGATAGGAACGCACATCGCCATTGGCGGCGGCCCCTGATCGTCAGCGGCGAGCGCATGGACGTGCATGTCGATGACCGGCTCGCGCGCCGGTGCAGCCGAGGAAATCGTGATCGTCAGCGGCAATGCCAAACAACCGATCAACCTGAGAATGAAAATGCCTGCCTTCACTATTACCCCCAAAAACATCGGACTACGCGCCCGCTCGTGGCCCAAGCCGATACCGCCCAGCTTACCCGCCGCATCATTGGCTCTGGATAATGATACTGTCTCGCTTCTTGTCCGGCGAGAAGCGAAAATGGCAAACGAATAATCTCGTTGCGGAAAGCTGCGCCATGCTCAAGGGCTCTCAAAACTGCCCCAGACCAAATCGGCATAAGTCAAAGTCTCGTGAAAGATATTCCAGTCAGACACGCCGCGCGGTCTGACCAGAGCGATAATCAGCCGCTGGCTGTTGGGAATTTGCAACCCCATACGATGATGGAAGTGATGGAAACCAACTTCGAAGGTCTCGAAAACGTGCTGGGTCGCCACCGGATTGGGCGGTTCCCCTGCATATCGCCGGTCAGCAGTTGCTGCGACAAAAGCTCCATCGCCGCCACATAGCGGCTCGCCTGCCGGGCATAGATATCAACTCTGTGGTTCCAGGCAATCTCAGCTGAATGCAAGGCGGATGCGAGAGCATTTTGCGCATGATGACCATTGTTGCGGCAGGCTTCCTGCGTCAGCGCGTCACCCAGCGCACGGGGTGCGACCAGAAGGCGCGGATACTGCCGCCATCGCCATCGATCGGGGGCGGCATGCTGTCTGATTGCAGATAGAAATAGGCCGCGCTGCGCCGTTCCAGTCGCTCAACGCCCAAATCGAATGCGGCGCGGTCTTCGTTGAAAACCGTGATGGCAAGCAAGGCGTTTAGCTGAGTCAGATCGACATTGCCGTTCCAAGCGCTAGCCTGCAACAGATGCGGCTAGAAGCTGCGCCGGAACATCGCTTGCAAGGCCGTCTTTCGGTGCGCTGACCAACGCGGATGCTGCCGCATGATCTCCGCAGCCTCCCCCCAGCAAGGACACGAGCCACCCTGCTTGCAGCTTGTCCTGATCTGTCCCGCCAGTGAAACCGGAGAACCCTGCCCAACCATCGATCAGGCGAAGCGCCTCCCGGCCACCCGTCAATCACAATATCGTAGGCTCGCCCGGTAACCCACCATGGCGCGCAAGTAGCATGAGCGTTAGCGCGATAAAAACTGGTGCTCAAACGAAGCTGCGCTCTTCTCACCAAGCCTGGAAGAGTTGGAGGTCGCCGCGGTATCCGCGTGTCCGGCTCGTGCCGATTTTCCTCAGCCTCGCGCTATTTGGCGCGGCGATTGAGCTAGTGCAGGCGCTCCCCAATCCTGGCCGCGAGCCGAGCTGGATGGAATGGCTAGCCGATCTGACGGCCGCGGCCGCGGTCCTGGTCTTTGTTGGCGCGGTGCGGCTTATCCGCCAAGCAAGATAGCGATTTGGATCGCAAGCGAAGCCAATCGGCGCTGTCTCGTGCATCAGAGGCGCACCGGCTTCCACGTCTGGCCGCTTGGTCACCAACAGGGCTGCATGCAACGCCAATTACGAATGTTCATCTTGCAGCGCAGGTGGCCTGTCTCAAAGAACCAGAACCAGAACCAGCACCCCTAGCCAGAAGATCGTGCTCAAGGCGATCGCGATGATGATCCCCGAACCGTGAGGGAGGCTCGTCACGCGGGATCTGGGTCTGGCACTTGTCGCAAGATGCGGGGCGATAGTGGCCATGGCGACCGAACCTCCGAAACAATTTCGCTGGGTTAATTAACCTAGATTACTTTTTCAACCTGCCATTATGACGAGGACGTTTTGCGCTGGGGCTAGGCGATGCGTCTTTTCGCCAACCTTGGCACGATCGGTGTAAGCCCAGCCGGTAAACCGCCGCTGGCCGGTGGGAGCCACGTTCTACCAGACCAGTCTTCACCAGCCGGCACTGATCACAGAACAGCCGCCCAAGCACCCGCTTGCGGAAAGTGATCTTGTCGACCGAATAGCCGAGGATCGCCTCGTGCACCTTTTGCAGCTCGAAGATCGTGAAGCCATCTTGGGGCAGCAGGTTGAAGGGCATGAGCGAGCTGTCGAGCCGGTCGCGCAGCATCCGGATCAAGCCCTCACCAGTCTCTCCCGGTCCCGTTGCGTGGTGCGGTTCCGGATCCACAAAGGGCGCGTTTCCGCGGGTTTGCGGGGAGGGTGAACAGTGGCGGAGAAAAGCCTGTCCCAAAGGACTGGCGGAGCAGGTGGGATTCGAACCCACGATACGCTTTTGACGTATACACACTTTCCAGGCGTGCGCCTTCGACCACTCGGCCACTGCTCCGCATGACTTTTCCGTGCGCTACCGCTTCGCTGCTTGAGCGCAGATTGGTGCGCTACCGCTTCGCTGCTTGAACGCCTGAGAAGACAAGCACGCGCCACTAGCCGCGAATGGATTGCTTCGCAAGGCGCGTGGTGGCACCAATGTGCGCATGAGAACTTTGCTTCTGGCGGCTTCGGCTGCACTCGCCCTGGCCCTGCCGCTTGCTGCACAAGAGACGGCCAAGCCAGCTGCCCTCGCCCCTTCCGAAATCGTCGCCGCAGCGCCCAAGGCGGACTGGGTGGCGATCCCGGCGGAAGATGTGCTGGTGATGACCCTCGCGCCTGACGCCGAGGGCAAGCCGCGCACCGTGGTGATCCAGTTGATGCCCGCGCCGTTCAGCCAAGGCTGGGTGCACAACATCCGCCTGTTTGCGCGCGCCAAGTGGTATGACGGGATTTCGGTCAACCGGGTGCAGGACAATTACGTCACCCAGTGGGGCGATCCCAATTACGACAACCCGGAAGCGACGGGGAAGCCCAAGCCGCTGCCCGACGGGCTTAAGGTGATGGGAGAAGCGGAATACACCGCATCTATTGACGACGAGGTGCAAGCGGCTTTGGCGCAGCAAATGAAGCGTGGCGAAGCTGCCCTCATTGCAGCATTCAATCAGCCAACGAGCGAGCAGAAGGTCGCAGCCGTCAAACGCGCAATACCACGCGACCCCTATTCGGACGAAACGATAGCTTTTCAGGGCTGGCCATTTTCGGTCGACCGGGAAAACCAGACAATCGCTCCGACCCATTGCTACGGCATGGTCGGCGTGGGCCGAAACTACTCGCCCGACACTGGCTCGGGTGCGGAGCTCTACACGGTGATCGGCCATGCGCCGCGCCACCTTGATCGCAATATCGCGTTGGTCGGCCGAGTAATCGAGGGGATGCAGCACCTCTCCTCGCTGCCGCGCGGGTCGGGCGATCTGGGGTTCTATACCGCCGAGGAAGCGGCGAAACGCACCTCGATCCTGTCGGTACGGGTGGCAAGTGATTTGGCCGCGTCCGAGCAACCAGCCTTCGAATATCTCTCCACCGAAAGCACCACTTTCGCGACCTACGCCGAAGCCATCGCCAACCGCCGCGATCCGTTCTTCATCACGCCCGCAGGCGGCGTGGATATCTGCAACATCCGCGTGCCGGTGCGGCGAGTGGCGGATTAGGTTTCACGCAGAGGCGCAGAGAAGCAAGGGAGGCGCGGAGAGGTCAGCCTTCGGCCGCGCCAGTGAGTTTCTTTTTCACACAAAGACATGAAGACACAAAGATGTGGTGCAAGGCTGCAACCACGCACGCCCTCTTCGTGCCTTTGTGTCTTTGTGTGATTCCAAAAGCGGCTTCGCCGCAATCCCACGCAGGGTTTCACATCCTTCTCCGCGTCCGCATTTGAAGCAACCTCCTGCCTACAAATAAATCAACAGCTTAAGGGACGCGTAACAATCTTGCGAAGTTTACAAAGTTGACAGGGTGTCAAGCGCCCATTTGCACATATTCCTTCATAATTTCATAGCCTTACGCGCGCAAATCGAAATTGACACTTTCGCAAGCCGCCCCCCCCCCCCCCCGGCGCGGGGCGGAAACGCGGCCACGGGCAGCTGGGCCGAATGAACAAGGCAACAATGTGAAAGAGCCACCCCACCCATAAGGCGGCGGTGCCATGTAGGAAATGATCCGCGCGGCGCAGCGAGCGCGACATCTCTGCGCCCCTATTTTCCTCGGCGATCTCTGCGTGAAACCCCGCGGCGCAGCCGCGTAACCTTCTGCACGAACCCACAGAGAACCCCTCCGTTACCGCTTCGCGGTGCCACCTCCCCATTGCTGCGCAACGGGGAGGGACTTCAAGGCATCCGCTCCATCAGCTCGATCCGATTGCCGAAGGGGTCTTCGGTGAAGAACCGGACGTAGCCTGCCACCGGCTTGTCATCACGGATCACGCAGCCCGCTTGCGCCAGCCGCGCGCGCAAACCGGCAAGATCATCGACCAGCAGCGCCGGGTGCGCCTTGGTTGCCGGACGGAAGTCAGGATCGACACCAATATGCAGGCTCACCGCACCGCCGGTGAACCAGCACCCGGTGGGCGACAGGTTGGTGGGCTTAGGCACCTCGGTCATCCCCAGCAGCCCTGTGTAGAACCCACGGGCCTGATCCTCGCCGCCCGCCGGGATGGCGAGTTGCACGTGATCCAGCCCGATGATCGCCACTACTGCCGCTCGGCCTGAGCCACCGCGTCGCTGGCGCGCAGGGCGGAGACGATGCGGTTGAGATGCCCCACATCCTGCACCTCAACCTCAACCTCATAGGTGACGAAGGGGTGGTCGATATGGGCCTGCATCAGCGTGATGATGTTGGCCTTGTTCTGGGCGAAGATACCCGCCATTTCCGCCAGCGTCCCCAGCCGGTCGTAGATGGTCACCGACAACTGACCCGTCGCGCCTGACGACTGGTTGCCCCAGGCGAGGTCAATCCAATCGCTGTCCACACCGCTCGCCAGCATCAGGCAGTCGATCGCGTGGACCAGCACCGTCTCCCCCTTGCGGCGGATGCCGACGATGCGGTCGCCGGGGACGGGGTGGCAGCAGGGGGCGAGGTCGAAGGCGACGCCGGGTGTGAGGCCGCGGATCGAGATCGCGCTTTCACGCCGCTCCCAGTGCTCGTCCTCCTCGATGCCCGCCGTGCAGCCGGGAACGAGCGCTTCCATCACCTCGCGGTCGGCAATCTTGGCGGCGCCGATCGCGTACATCAGGTCATCAGGCTCCTCCATGCCGAGCCGTTCGACGGCGGCGCGGATGGCCTTCTTGCCGATCCGGGCAGGCACGCGCGCGGCGATCTCGTCGAACAGCTTGGAGCCGATCTCGGCGACTTCAGCACGTTCCTTCATCCGCACCGCGCGGCGGATCGCGGCGCGCGCCTTGCCGGTGACGACGAAGCTCAACCACGACAATTGCGGGCTGGCATGGGGGTTCTTGATGATCTCCACCACATCGCCATTGGCGAGCGGCGTGCGCAGCGGCATGTGCCGCCCGTTGATCTTCACACCGGCGGTTTGCATGCCGAGATTGGTATGCACCGCAAAGGCAAAGTCCACCGCGGTCGCGCCCTTGGGCAGCTGGAACAGCGCGCCCTTGGGAGTGAAGGCGAAGATGCGGTCCTGATAGATCGCCATGCGCGTGTGTTCGAGCAGTTCCTCTGCATCGTGGCTGGCGTCCACAATCTCGATCAGATCGCGCAACCAGCCCACCTCGCCATCGGGCCGGTCTCCCTGCTTGTAGGCCCAGTGCGCCGCTAGGCCGAACTCGTTGAGACGATGCATCTCGCGCGTGCGGATCTGCACTTCGACCCGCATCGAGTTTTCGTACATCAGCGAGGTGTGCAGGGACCGGTAGCCATTCGACTTCGGGGTCGAGATGTAGTCCTTGAACCGCCCGGGCAGGAACTGCCACGTCGTATGGAGGATGCCCAAGGCCTGGTAGCAATCGCCCTCGCTTTCGGTGAGGACGCGGAAGGCCATGATGTCGGTCACTTGTTCGAAGCTGACATGGCGTTCGGCCATCTTGTGCCAGATCGAAAAGGGATGCTTCTCGCGACCGTAAACCTCGACCTTGAGGCCCGCTTCGGCAAGGCGCTGCTTCATCGTCAGCGCGATCGCATCGACCTGTCCCCCGTCCTGCGAACGCAGCTGATCAAGCCGGTTGGCGATGGTGGCGTGGGCTTCCGGCTCCAGCTCGCGGAAGGCCAGCGCCTGCATTTCGTGCATGTATTCGTACATGCCCACGCGCTCGGCGAGCGGGGCGTAGATATCCATCGTCTCACGCGCGATGCGCTGGCGCTTCTCGGGCGACTTGATGAAGTGCAGCGTGCGCATATTGTGCAGCCGGTCGGCCAGTTTGACCAGCAGCACGCGGATGTCTTCCGACATGGCGAGCAGGAACTTGCGCAGGTTTTCGGCCGCCCGCTCGTTCTCGGGCATGGCCTCGATCTTCGAGAGCTTGGTGACCCCGTCCACCAGCCGCGCGACCTCGGGGCCGAAATGGGCCTCGATATCCTCGATCGTGGCGAGCGTGTCCTCGACCGTGTCGTGGAGCAGCGCGGTGATGATCGTCGCCATGTCGAGCTTGAGGTCGGTCATCAGACCCGCGACTTCGACCGGATGCGAGAAATAGGGGTCGCCGCTCGCGCGCTTCTGGGTGCCGTGCTTCTGCACGGTATAGACATAGGCGCGGTTGAGCATCGCCTCGTCGGCGTCGGGATCGTATTCGAGGACCTTCTCGACGAGTTCGTATTGGCGCAGCATCCCGATGAATATGGGGGCGGGGCTGCGGGCGGGCAAGCGCGATTGTTGCAGGGGCGAAGACTGCGTGTTATAACGCGCGTATGAACAAGCCGATCCCCCGCACCCGCAGCCTCAAGATCACCAAGATCGGGAATTCCGCCGGAATTATCCTGAGCAAGGAGCTGTTGGCTACGCTCAACGCCAATATCGGCGATGAAATCAGTCTGACCCTGACCGATGATGGCGTCACGCTGACCCCGGTTGACCCTGAGTTCGAGGAAGAAATGCGCCTCGCCCGCCAGATCATGCGGGAGCGTGTCAAGGTGCTGCGCGAGCTGGCGAAGTAAGCGCATGGCGGGCTGGAGGTGGGTCAGCCATCGGGCGGCGCTGACCGCTCACGCCGAACAGATTGCCGAACATGGTGGCGGCACCGGGGTTCGCGACATGGGCCTGTTTGAAAGCGCGATGGCACGCCCGCAGCAATTGGAGGCCTATGGCGAGCCTGATGCGGCAGACCTAGCGGCGGCCTATGCCTTCGGCTTGGCGAGAAACCACCCCTTCGTGGACGGCAACAAACGTACCGCCAACGTGGTCAGCTTGCTGTTCCTGCTCAAGAACGGATGGCGCGTGGAGGCAGATGACGCCGACATGACGGTGGCCTTCATCGCCCTCGCCGCCGGAGAACTCTCCGAGGACGAGCTCGCAGACTGGTTCCGGCAGCGGGTGGTCGCCTTAAGCTAGCCTCGGCTTAAGACCACGCCGTGCTTCAACTCCACGTTGCTCTGGGCGGCAGGCTCATCAGGATCGCGTCGATATTGCCGCCGGTTTTCAAGCCGAAGATCGTGCCGCGGTCGTAGACGAGATTGAATTCAGCATAGCGGCCGCGGTATTCGAACATCTGCGCTTCGTCGGCGGCATCGAAGGGCGTGTTCATCCGCTTGCGCACGATCATCGGGTACACTTCGAGGAACTGCTTCCCGATATCCTTGATGAACTCGAAATTCGCTGCCCAGCCTGCGTCATCGGCGCATTCGAGATGGTCGGCGAATATACCGCCGACGCCCCGGCCCACTTGCCGGTGGGGGATGTAGAAATACTCCTCCGCCCACTTGCTGTAGCGTTCGTAATAGGTGGGATCATGCGGATCGCAGGCTGCCTGCATCGCAGCGTGGAAGTCTGCCGTGTCTTCTGCGTAGGGGATCGGCGGGTTCAAATCCGCCCCGCCGCCGAACCACGCCTTGGTGGTGGTCAGGAAACGGGTGTTCATGTGGACGGCAGGTACATGCGGGTTGCTCATGTGCGCCACAAGGCTGATGCCCGTGGCGACAAATCCCGGAGCATCCGCGCTGGCGCCGTTGATCGAGCCGGCAAACTCCTTGGCAAAGCTGCCGCGCACGGTCGAGACATTCACCCCGACCTTTTCGAACACCTTGCCCTTCATCAATCCCATCACCCCGCCGCCGGGATCGGGGTTGCCGTCTTCCTCACGGTTCCACGGGGTGTATTGGAAGCTGGCGTCAGAGCCCGCCTCACGTTCGATCGCTTCAAATTCCGCGCAAATCTGGTCGCGCAGGCTTTCGAACCATACCTTCGCCTGCGCCGTCTTGTCGGACCAATCCATTACAACAATACCCTCCCGTTCGCCCTGAGCTTGTCGAAGGGCCGCATTTCTTTCAAGCCACTGCGATAGAAGAAAGTGCAGGCCTTCGACAAGCTCAGGCTCAACGGATTTTTTGCTGTTGTGAATTGACTGAGCTTGCTCCAGACGATCTCAATGGTTCCCGCTATGTTCGCTCCCTTCCCCTTCGCCGGGCATGAAATGCTGCTGGGTCCGGCGCGCGCGCTGTATTGGCCGGCGGAACGCGCGCTGCTGGTCGCTGATCTGCATCTGGAGAAGGCGAGCTGGTTTGCGGCGCGAGGTCAGATGCTCCCGCCCTATGACAGCCGCGACACGTTGGAACGGCTGGCGGATGCGTTGCGGGTGACAGGCGCACGGCGGGTCATCACGCTGGGTGACAATTTCCATGATGACGCGGGCGCTTTGCGGTTGGACGCGCATTGCACCGGAATGCTGGAAGCGCTGACCCGCGCGCTCGATTGGGTGTGGATCACCGGCAACCACGACGAACAATTGCCCAAGGGCTTCGGCGGGACGATCCTGTCTGAGTTGCAAGTCGGCGGGATCACCCTGCGCCACGAAGCCCGCGCCGGGGAGACCGCGCCGGAGCTGTCGGGACACTATCACCCCAAGCTGCGCGTGAATGTCCGCAATCGCCACATCGCCCGCCCTTGCGCGGTGATGGGGCGCAGCGCCACGGGGGCCGAGCGCATGATCCTCCCCGCTTTCGGCACGCTGACCGGCGGGATGGATGCGGGCGCGCCGGAGATCCTGAGCGCTCTCCAACCCGCACAGCGGATCGAGGCGCTGATGCCCGCGCGTGACCGGATCGCGCGATTTCCGCTGTGGCAGGCGGCAGCGTAAGACTCTACCTAGCGCTCGCCGCCGTTTCGCACTAAGGAGCGCGCAGCAAGTAAGTCACCACAGGAGAACACCCCATATCACGTCCACCCCGGCGCTCGATGGCCCCGCCCGTAAAAAGCGGCCCTCGTTTTGATAACATGATCAATGTCCCCAAGGTCCGCGTCATCGATGACGAAGGCGAAAACCTTGGCGTGATGTTCACCCGCGAAGCGATTGAGCAGGCCAATGAAAAGGGCCTGAACCTCGTCGAAGTGTCCCCCAATGCGGACCCGCCGGTGTGCAAGTACCTTGATGTCGGCAAATTCCGCTTTGAAGCGCAGAAGAAGGCCAACCTGGCGCGCAAGACGCAAAAGACCCAGGATATCAAGGAAGTGAAGATGCGGCCGAACATCGACACGCATGATTATGACGTGAAGATGCGCAACGTCGCCAAGTTCATCGATCATGGCGACAAGGTGAAGATCACCCTGCGGTTCCGTGGCCGCGAAATGGCGCACCAGCACCTTGGGATGGACCTGCTCAAAAAGGTGCAGGACGACGTCGCCGAGATTGCCAAGGTTGAAGCTTTCCCGCGGCTGGAAGGCCGCCAGATGCTGATGGTGCTCGCGCCCAAATAAGCGCGCGCATTCAGGCAAGGGCAGAAGGGGGCGGACCGGTACGGTTCGCCCCTTTGTCGTTCAAGCGAGCCGACCAACACCTTGACGCGTCGACAAAATGCTGACGACAACCGATCGCGGGCAACACGACCCGCGCGATCAGTGCTATATGATCTCGGCAGGGGGCAGGCACGCGGCGGCCCGGTCCCGACCCCGCCTTGCCGCTTCTTGACCCCCGCCAGGCCCCCACCGGGACGCCTGCTCTGACAGGACATTTCACGCCCATGCCGTTCCTGCCCATGCGCCTCGCCCGCCCCGCCCTGCTCGCTGGCGTTGCTTTCGCACTCGCCGTTCCGGCCCATGCCCAGACCCCGCTGAGCAATGACGCGCTGGCGACCTTCGCGCCTTCGCAGAACCCGAACAACGACAAGATCGACTATTCGATCTGGGACGAGGCGATGAAGAACATCGTTATCTCCATGGGGCCGTCGCTGCGCGAAGGCGCTGGCCGCCCCGACCCGAGCTTCGGCACCCGCCGCCAATACGGCCATGTCTCGCGTTACCGGCTCGAAGGCACGCGGGTGATGTTCAGCTTCCTTGATGCCGACGTGATCGCAAGCTTCACCGAATATCGCAAGGATCTGGAAAAGACTGCCGATATCGTTGATATTCAATCGCTTTCCCGCAACGAGCAGCTGGCGTTCTGGATCAACCTCCACAATGTCGCGATGGTGGAACAGATCGCCAATGCCTGGCCGGTTCGCCAGCCGCGCGAGATCAAGGTGGGCGGCGTCCCGCTTGATGAAGCGCGCTTCATTACCGTGGAAGGCATCAAGCTGTCCCCGCGCGATATCCGCGAGCAGATCGTCTATCGCCACTGGAAAGACCCGGTGGTGATGTACGGCTTCTGGCGCGGCGAGATCGGCGGGCCTTCGCTCCAGAAAGAAGCCTTCAATGCCGATAACGTCGCCCGCCTGCTGGTGCGCGGCGCAGCCGATTTCGTGAACTCGCTGCGCGGGACGCAGGAAGGCAGCGGCAGACTGCAAGTCTCCGAACATTACCGAGAGGCCGCACCGTTCTTCTTCCCCGATTTCGAGAAAGACCTGCGCGCTCACCTCACGCGCTTTGCCGATGAGAAGACCGTGGCCCTGCTCGCCAGTGCCAGCGGTGCCGATCCGGTCGTCAACGAGCGTGACATCGCCGATCTGGAAGGCGGCGTGCGCGAGCCGACCTATTCGAACATCACCTCGAACGGCCAATCCATCAGCTTCCGCATCCCCCAGAGCATGACCGCTCTGTTGCGCGAGCGTGAGGCCAAGTTCCAGGAGATCATTCGTCAGGGCCGCACCGGCACCGTGACCTTCAGCAATATCGACCTGCCCGGCGAGGCTGGCGAACCGGCCGAGGTCGAATAGGCGGGCGCCTCGGCAGAGTAACCGTCATTAGCATAACCTCGCCGGGCGATTAGCTCGGCGAGGTTATTCGTTATGCGAAGCTGCATGAATTTGCATTCATCGGCGATTTATCAGCATGATATAGCTTGGCTTTCGGACGGGTTCGATTCCTCTTGTGGGAGAGACGATATGCTGCCGAGATTCATGATCGCATTACTGGCCGGCTCGGCGCTGGCCATGCCTACCCTTGCTGCGGCGGAGACCCCGGAGACTCATCCCCAGTCCGAAGGGGACGAACGGCACTTCGTACGTGGCATCGCACCCGCTCACTCGATGGACTCGCTCGCGGACGAGCGGCTGGCGATCTTCACCCCGACGGCCGACCCCATCCGCCACAAGATCGATTGCGAGATCTGGGATTATGCGCTCAAGCACATCCTGATTTCGATGGGTCCCTCGACCCGCCAGGGCGCGCCAAGCCCTGCGCCCCCGCCGGGCACACGGCTGAAAAGCGGGCCGCAGTCGCGCTACCGGCTCGAAGGATCGCTCGTGATGTTCCGGTTCTTCGACAAGCAGGTGATCGAGAGCTTCGCCGAGTACCGCCAGGATCTGGAACGGGTGGTCGAAACCAAGGACATCTCGGCGCTGCCGCGCAACGAACAGCTGGCTTTCTGGCTCAACCTCCACAACGTCGCGATGATGGAGCAGATCGCCAAGGAATGGCCGGTGCGCGAACCGCGCGGCATCATGATCGGCGGCCTGCTGCTCGACGAGGCGAAGTTCATCACCCTGCGCGGCATCCCGGTCTCACTGCGCGACATCCGCGAGAACATCGTCTTCCGCCACTGGAAGGATCCCAAGGTGATCTATGGCTTCTGGCGCGGCGAGATCGGGATGCCGCACCTCCAGTCCTATGCCTTCACCGGGGCCAATGTCAGCTCGCTGCTGGATGTGGCCGCCGCCGATTTCATCAACTCGCTGCGCGGTACGCAGAAGATTTCCGGCAAGCTGGCGGTGTCGGAACTCTATGCCGAGGTTTCGCCGTTTTACTTCCCCGATTTCGAGAACGATCTGCGCGCGCATCTGGCCAACTATGCTGAGGAGCCTGTGGCGGAATTGCTGGCGAAGACCGACCAGACGGTCGCCACGATCCGTGAGACTGATATTGCCGATCTCCACGGCGGGTCTCGCCCGACGAGCTATCAGCCGGTCGTGTCCGAGCCGGGCTTTGCCACTGATCGGCCGATCTGCACCGAGCGACTTGGTCAGGCCGCGTGTGATGTGTTGTTTGCCCGGTCGCTCAAGCTGCAACGCATGCAGCGCCGCGATCAGCCGACCTCGCGCGTATTCTTCTCGAACATTGATCTGCCGGGTGATCCGCCGAACAAGAACGCGGTGGAGTGACCCGGCGCACCTGAAGCTTGCCGCGACCGGCGCCTTGCTGATAGGCCCCTGCGGCAAGGTCAGGGGAGATCGCCAAGCATGACAGCGCGCCGGATCGGCCTTATCCTCGGCCCGCTGGCGTTTGGCTTGACCGCTGTGCTCGCCCCGCCCGGCGGAATGCCGCCGGAGGCATGGCTGGTGGCGGGTCTGGTCGTGTGGATGGCCGCCTGGTGGATGACCGAGGCCGTGCCGCTCAGCGTGACCGCGCTCCTGCCCTTTGTGGTGCTACCGCTCGCCGGGGTGTCCAATGCCGAAAAGACCGCGAGCACCTATTACTCGCCGATCCTGTTCCTGCTGTTGGGCGGGGCCTTCATCGCGCTGGCGATTGAGCGCACCGGGCTGCACCGACGCCTGAGCCTTGCGATCCTGCGGCTGGTGGGCACCAAAGGCGGCCCCGGCCGCTTGCTGCTGGCATTCATGATTGCCGCAGCGCTGCTGTCGATGTTCATCTCCAACACCTCGACCGCGCTGATCATGATGCCGATGGCGCTCGCGGTGCTGGAAGGCGGCGGGAGCGTGCGCGAAGGGGACAAGCTCCCCCAGGATGGCATTGCGGGCGCTCTGCCGATGGGGATCGCCTTTGCCGCGAGCATTGGCGGACTGGGCACCATCGTCGGCTCGCCCACCAATGCCATCGCCGTGGGCCTGCTGGACGAGATCGCGGGCGTGCGGATCACCTTTGCGCAATGGGCGCTGTACGGGGTGCCGCTCGTGCTACTGAGCATCCCGCTCGCCGCAGGGATCGTGGGGCGGGTTCTGCGCGTAGCCGATCACCCCTTCGATCTCGCCTCTGCGCGCGCGGCGATCGATAGCCACGCGGCATGGACCCAGCCGGAGAAGCGGCTGGTGCCGCTGTTCGCTCTCACCTTCATCGCCTGGGTCACGCAACCGCTGGTCGCACCGTTGCTGCCGTCCGGGTCCTGGACGGACGGAACGATTGCGGTGATCGCAGCGCTGGCGCTGTTCTTGCTGCCCGATGGCACAGGGCGTCCGCTGCTGGTGTGGAAGGAGGCCGAGCGCGCGCCGTGGAGTGTGATCTTCATGTTCGGCGGCGGGCTGGCGCTGGCGGGCGGGATGCAGGCTTCGGGCCTTGCAGACTGGATCGGGCAGGCACTGTTGCCACTGGCCGGGTGGCCGCTGATCCTGGTTGCGCTCACGGTGGTGGCACTGGTGATCGTGGTGACCGAGTTCGCGAGCAATGTCGCGACCGCCACCGGGATCATGCCCGTCATCGCCGCGCTGGTGGTGGCGCTTGGGGCTGATCCGGTGCTGCTTGCCCTGCCGGCAGCGCTGGCGGCCAGCTGGGGCTTCATGCTCCCCGCTGGGACCGGGCCAAACGCCATCGCCTGGGCGACCGGGCGCATTCGGATCGAAGCGATGGTCAAAGCGGGCGCGCTGCTGGATGTGGCAGGCGTTGTGCTGATCGTCGGCGTGGTATGGGGCATTTCGGCGCTGACCTGACGGGGCGCTCGCATAAGGGAGACAGACGATGACCGACAGCCGCAAGCCGGTGTTCCTTGTGATCGGAGCCGGCGCCGGGATCGGCGGTAACGCCGCGATGCGCTTTGCCGCCGGGGGCTATCACGCGGTGTTGGCGCGCCGGTCGGACGAGGAAGGCCTCGCGCGGCTGGTGGGTCAGATCGAAGCGGCGGGCGGCTCGGCCAGTGGCACGCTGCTCAACGCGGCCGAGGACGGGTCGATTGAGGAACTCGTCGAACGGACCGAGCGCGACATCGGCCCGATCCACGCCGCGCTCTACAACCTCGGCGCGCAGATCGGGAACCGCGCGCTGGACCAGACCCCGCACCGCATCTTCGAGCTCGGCTGGCGGCTCGGCACCTATGGCGTCTTCCGCTTGGCCCATGCGTTGTTCCCGGCGATGGTGGAGCGCGCCAAGGCCGGAGCGCACGGCACGCTGCTGGTCACCTCGGCGACGGCGGCGGTGCGCGGCAATGCCGGACAGCACAGCCATGCCGCCGCGATGGGTGGGCGGCGGATGCTGTGCCAGACCCTCAACGCCGAGTTCGCACGCCAAGGCGTGCACGTCGCCCACGTCATCGTCGACGGCCCGGTCGACGCGCCCGACACCCTCGGCAAGCTGCTGGGCGACAAGTACGAGGCGTTCAAACAGGGCAAGGGCCACGAGGGCGTAATCGACCCAGCCGCTTTGGCGGAGACCTACTGGCACCTCGCCCACCAGCCGCGCAATTGCTGGAGCCACGAAGTCGATGTGCGCCCGTGGACCGACACCCCGTGGTGGAACGACAACCCCGATCCGCAGATCGACTCCAAGGGCAAGGGGTTTGCGGGGCCGCGAACCGACTAGGCGATCAGCCCCGCCACTCCCGGCGTTCTTCGGCGGCGCGCAGGACTTCGTAGCTGGTCTGGATCAGCTGGAACTGCTTGGCCGCGTTGGCATCGCCGGGCTTTACGTCCGGGTGCACTTCCTTGGCGCGGTTGCGGTAGGCTTTTTTCACTGCGTTGAAATCGGCATCGGCTTCCAGCCCCAGCACCTCCAGCGCACGCATCTCGTCTGCCGAGCGCGAGCCATCGCCCGATCCGGCCCAGCCGTAATGCGCCGATTCGGTATAGCCGGACGATTCCTGTCGCTCCGCGTTGGCGCGCTCTTCCTTCTCGGCCTTGTCGAGGCCTTCGAAGTAATCCCACTTGGAGTTGTATTCCGCCGCGTGCTTCTGGCAGAAATACCACCGTTCAGGGCTGTTGGGGGCTTTGGGCGCGGGGCAATTGCCCGGCTCGTCGCAGCCGTGGCGGTCGCAGATGCGCACATTGGTGGCCTCTTGCGAAGAACCATAGGGCCGCCAGCGCGGGAAGCCCCAATCCATTGATCGGCGGGCGCGGGTCATGCGCGAATCCGGGGGGCGCGGGGCAGAATGTCGTTGGTCGATTGTCTCACGCGCTCAATCTAGGCGAGGTAGCCCGTAATGGGAAGGCGTGAGAAGCCGGGAACCGGTTGCAATGTGAAATGTTGCATCGCAATAGGACCGCAAGCGGCGCATGACCCGCCGCACTTGAAAGACCGCATGATGAGCCAGCAATTGACCCTTTCCAGCCTGTTCTGCGTGCTTGCGCTCGCAGGGCTGTGCGTGGTCACCGGCGCGCGCGATCTCACCAGCGGTGCCGTCGGTCCGAAAGTCGCCGAACAGGCCGAGCTTTCGCCCGGCCTGCTCCAAGGCTGATAATCAGTTGATGATGACGCTGGCGGCGCGGCGGTTCTGTGCCCACGCGCTTTCATTCGAAGCCAGTGCCACCGGGCGCTCCTTGCCGTAGCTCACCACCGAAATGCGGTCCGGTGCCACGCCGAGGCTGACGAGATAGGCTTTGGCCGCATCGGCCCGGCGTTCACCCAGCGCAAGGTTGTATTCGCGCGTCCCGCGCTCGTCGGCATGACCTTCGATCGTGAACGTGATCTGCGGATAGCGGGCAAAATACTGCGCCTGCGCCTGCAAAGCGGCAGCATCCTGCGAATCGACGTTATAGCGATCCGTGTCGAAGTAGATCGTGGTCGAGGAACCGACCGCCGCGGCAAAATGCTGCTGCGTCCCGACCGTTGCGCCAGTGGCCTGCGGCATGGGCTGGGTATCAGTGCCCGAGTTTTCGACCGGAGCGGGCGGGAGGGTTTCCGGCGCCTTCTTGGCGCAGGCAGCGAGGCCAGTGGCTGACGCCAGCAGCAGGATCGTTGCAATCTTGGTGTTCATCGCTTGTGTTCCTTTCACGTAAATAGTCAGGGGCGGATCGGGCCCCACGCAGGGTCTGAAGCATCAACGGGGGTCGGCAGGCGGCGTTCGTTCTGGCCGGTCAGATCGACCTGCCAGATGCCCGAACGCCCGGTGTTCTTTTCGGTGCGGAAGAACTGGATGATGCGGCCATTGGGTGCCCAGGTCGGGGCTTCGTCCTGCCAGCCGCGGGTCAGCACCCGCATCCCGCCGCCGCCGGTGTTCATCACCGCGACGTTAAAGTCGCCCGCGATCCGCGTGAAAGCGATCTGGTCGCCGCGCGGGCTCCATTCGGGCGTGGCGCAGCGTCCGCCGAAGAAGCTGATGCGCTTCTGGTTCTTGCCGTCGGCGTCCATGACATAGCATTGCTGGCTGCCCGAACGGTCGCTTTCGAACACGATCTTGGAGCCGTCGGGAGAAAATGAGCCGCCGACGTCGATCCCCGGATTGTCGGTCAGCTTGACGCTCGCGCCGCCGGTGGCTGGCACGCGATAGATGTCGGTATTCCCGGCAACGCCCATCGAATAGAGGATCGACTTGCCATCGGGTGACCAGCGCGGGGCGATGGTGGGGTTGCGGTTCTCGCTCACCAGCGTCTGCTTGCCGGTGCCGATGTCATAGACATAGATGCGCGGATTGCCGTCGACATAGGAAAGATACAGGATCTTCGAATAGTCGGGCGAATAACGCGGGGTCAGCGCGGTGGCGCTGCCCAGCGTCAGGAACCGGTGGTTGGCCCCGTCGCTGTCCATCACCGCCAAGCGCTTGACCCGGCGGTCCTTGGGACCTGTTTCAGCGATATAGGCGATGCGGCTGTCGAAGAACGGGCTCTCGCCGGTGAGGCGGCTGAAGATCAGGTCGGAACACTTGTGCGCCGCGCGCCGCCAATCGGATGCTGCGACAACCCAGCCTTCACGCACCAGCTCGTTCTGGAGCGCCACGTCGTAGAGGTAGCAGCCGACCACGAGCTTCCCATCATCCCGCGCGCGGACATAGCCGTGCACCAGCATCTCTGCCCCCCGGCCGCTCCATGCGTCAAAGGTGGGTGCGGTGATCTGGGTGAAGCCCGGCTGCGGCAAGCTGTCGGGGCCGACCGGCTTGAACAAGCCGTTGTTACGCAGGTTGGCGGTGATGACCCGCGCCACCTCACGCCCCAGCGCCCCGGTTCCGGCCTCGTTGGCGGGAGTGGCGCGGTCACGGTCGGTGGCAAAGGCGGGGATGGCGATGCCGATGTCCTGCCATGCGCTTTCATCGGTGACGGTGAAGGAGATGCCCTCCTCCGCCTGCGCCTGTGAGGCATCGGTGGCGGCGCGTTCGACCGGGCCATCTTCACCAATCGGTGCACCCAAATCCTGGGCCATGACAGAAGCGGGGAATGCGGCGGTGACAAGCAGGACGGCAAACAGAGCGGGTTTCATCGTGATGTATTCCTGTCAAACCGAGCGCCCCGGACAGTCTTCCAGGCCTCGTAATACTCTTCGGGCAGTTTGAACGGCGCGGCAAGCTGAACGGCGCGGATCGCGTTTTCGGCGTGGCGCGCGGCCTGTGCTTTGTTGGAGGCATTGACGCCGCTTTGGCTGCGCACCCGCGGGCGGCCCTTGAGAGTGCCATCGGGGTTGAGGTCGAAATCGACCAACGTCACCAACTGATCGACATCCACCCCCTGCGGCGCGGTCCAATGCGGCTTGACCTGCCGGGCGAGTGCTTGCCCGATGGACGCCTTGGCCGCGGCGCCAATCTGCGCGGCAGGCGCGCGGGTTTCGGTGGTGTTGGTTGAACTGCCCTTGCCCTCAAGGAAGTCGTCACCGATCCGGCTGCCGCCGCCGCTCTTGGGCGCTGGCTTGGCCGCCGTCGTCGGGGGTTTGGCCGGGGTGCGGTCGGGGCGCGAGCGGTCGCGGCTGGGCGCGGGCTGGGTGGTGGCGGTGCGGGTCGTCGGTTTGGGCGGGGTCGGCACGGGCCACGCGGCAGGCTCAGGCTTGGCCGCTTCGGGCGCGGGCGCAGGGTCGTCCGACAGGGTGGGTGCGATCGCAGCGCGGCTTTCAGGCACCGGATCGGGCGATGTTGCTTCTAGTCCGACTGCGGGCGTCAGGCTCACCGTCATTCGTTCCGGGAACACCGAGACTTCGCTGCGCACCGTCTGCATCAGCAGCACAGCCACCAGCGCGCCGTGCAGCACGACGGCGGCGGCAAGGCCGACCTTTTCGTCATTCCTGAGCGCGGTTTCTCCCATCCTGTCCTACCGCTATGGGGCCGAAACTGAACCGTCAGTGACTAACGAGATCGAGGTGAAGCCTGCGCGGCCCAACTCACCCATAACCTGCATCACTCTGCCATAATCCAGGCTGCGATCACCGCGCAGCACGATCAGCGGCTGCTCGCTCCCACGATCCAATGCTTCCAGTGCGGTGGGAAGCCCCCCAGCGGCCACGGCCTCATCCTCGATATAGATCGTGCCCGCCCGGTCGATCGAAATGGTGATCTGGTCGGGCTTTTCCTCCACCGGCGCAGCGCGGCTTTCGGGAAGTTCGACCGGCACCCCGACGGCGGGGAGCGTCACCGTCACCATGAAGATGATCAGCAACACCAGCATCACGTCGACCAGCGGGGTGACGTTGATCTCGGCCATGGCCGCGCGGCGCGAGCGCTTGCTGCGGCGGCGGGAGGACAGATTTACAGCCATTTTTCAGCTCCCATCGGCAGCGGAGCCGCCGCAAGGGCGACCGCCCGCCCGCAGCGACGCGGCCGTAAGGCCGCATGAGCGAGGATTTCGCGCGCCGGATGGCGTGCGGAAAACGAAAAACCCATTACGCGCGGTCCAGCTCGCGGCTGAGGCCGGTGTGGAGCTTGTCAGCAAAGCGCTGGAGCACCGCCTCATACCGATCCACCGCTCCGCCGAAGCGGTTATAGGCGATGACGGCGGGGATGGCCGCGAACAGGCCGATGGCGGTCGCAAACAGCGCTTCGGCGATACCGGGGGCAACGACTGCCAGCGAAGCGCTTTGCTGCGCACCGATCTGGAAGAAGCTGTTCATGATCCCCCACACTGTGCCGAACAGGCCGACAAACGGCGCGACCGAGCCGACGGTGGCGAGGAAGTTCAAGCGCCCGGCAAGCTCATCCGCTTCCTCGGCGATCTGGCTGTCCATGGCGGCGGCGATGCGCTGGCGGGTGGCGTCACGGTCAACCGGTTGCTTGGCGGTCGACTTGCGCCATTCGTCCAGCCCGGCGGCGGCGACCCGTGCGGCGGGGACTTCATTCCTCACCTGCTTGGTGAGCAGCGCCTCACGGTCGCGCTGTTCCCAGAATTCCGCTTCATATGCGCGCGACTTCTTGCCGAGCGCACCGATCCGCATCGAGAAGGAGACGATGATCGTCCACACCCACACGCTCGCCAACAGCAGGCCGACCATCACCGCCTGGACGATGATATCGGCCTGGAGGAACAGTTCGACCGGATCGAGCCGGGTCGGGGCAGTGGCAGCAGCAGCGCTGAGCAGGGCGAGCGTCACGGGTCAGTTATCCTCATTCATGAAAGTCTGGAAAGCGGTGCGCCATTCGGCGGGCTGGCGGCGGGGGCGGCCATCGAGGGTGATGAAGCCGACGCGCAGATGCGCCTCGCACAGCATCTCATCCCCCCGTCGCGCCACCTGGTGCATCCGGCACGAAGCTGCACCAAGATCAGTGCAGCGGGTTTCGATCACCACATCGTCATCAAGCTTGGCCGGGCGCAGATATTTGAGGTTCACTTCGGACAGCGCATAGGCGCCCTCGCCGCCCTCGATCGCCGCGCGCTGATCGATCCCGAGCAGCCGCAGCAGATCGCTGCGCGCGCGTTCGAACCAGCGCAAGTAATTGGCATGGTAGGTGATCCCCGACAAATCGGTGTCCTCGTAATAGACCCGCACGGCATACAGATGCCGCGCTCCGTCAAGAATGCCGCCAGGAGGGTTGGGAGAGATCATAGCTGCCACCTAGCCGAGCGGGGAATCGCTGCAAAGGCCGCTGTTTGCGTTTTGTCGATGAACAGCGGTGTAACGGGGGCCGAGCGCCCTTACCGCCGCGCGATCATCGGACCCAGAGGTTCACCACCGAAGATATGGACGTGCAGATGCGGCACTTCCTGCCCGCCATGCGCGCCGATATTGGCGAGCAGGCGGTAGCCGGGTTCGACCAGCCCCTTGGCCCGCGCCACTTCGCCCACGGCGCGGATGAAACCGCCGATCTCCGCGTCCGAGGCCTTGGCGCTGAAATCGTCCCAGCTGACATAGCGCCCCTTGGGGATCACCAGCGTATGCACTTCAGCCTGCGGGTTGATGTCCTCGAAAGCGAAGGCCCACTCGTCCTCGTAGACTTTCTTCGAGGGGATTTCCCCGCGGAGGATGCGGGCGAAGATATTGTTGTCATCGTAAGGCAGGGCCGGGTCGATCGGCATTATTCGCTCCGTGCAGCTTTTTCGGCGAGGCCGGACATACCTTCGCGGCGGTCGAGTTCGGCGAGCACCTGCTCCAGCGCGACGCCCTTCTCGGCGAGCAGCACCATGAGGTGGAACAGCACATCCGCCGCTTCGCCCACCAACTCGGCTTCGTCCCCCGCGAGCGCGGCAATCACCGCCTCGGTCGCTTCCTCGCCGAGTTTCTGGGCGATGGTCTTCAGCCCCTTGGCATGGAGTTTCGCCACGTAGCTTGTCTCAGGGGAAGCCTGAAGGCGCTTGGCGATCGTGGCTTCGAGGCGGGTTAGGGTGTCCATGAATTCTCCCATAGATAACCCGAGCCGACACTTAAAGCCCCTCACCCTTGTCCAAGGGATAGAGAAAGAAGAGGGTTTCACGCAGAGACCGCAGAGGAGCAGAGAGGCGCAGAGAGGTTGCGCTAGCGGCGAAGCCGCGAGTTATTTCACACGAAGGCACGAAGACACGAAGATGTGGCACCAGGTCGCACCGAGAGCTGCCCTCTTCGTGCCTTTGTGTCTTCGTGTGAAATCATGAAGGCCGCTGGCGCGGCAGGCACGATATCTCTGCGCCTCCCCTTCCTTCTCTGCGCCTCTGCGTGAAACTGCCGCAGCGTAGCTGCGTAACCTTCTTTCGCGCCCTACACGCCTCGGGCTGGCAGCCCCGCTGCGCGCAACGCCGCGTGCGCCTCGGCGATGGTGTGGGTGCCGAAGTGGAAGATCGAAGCGGCAAGCACCGCGCTGGCGTGACCCTTCGTCACGCCGTCGACCAAGTGCTCAAGGCTCCCCACCCCGCCGCTGGCGATCACCGGCACGCTGACGGCATCGGCAATCTCGCGGGTCAGGGCGAGGTCATAGCCGCGCTGCGTACCGTCCCCGTCCATCGAGGTGACGAGCAATTCGCCCGCGCCCAGATCGGCGACTTTCAGCGCATATTCGACCGCGTCGATGCCGGTGGGCTTGCGGCCGCCGTGGGTGAAGATTTCCCAGTTTCCCCGCGGGGTGCGGCGCGCGTCCACACTGGCGACCACGCACTGGCTGCCGAACTTTGCCGCAATCTCACCCACCAGCTCAGGCCGGGCGACAGCGGCGCTGTTCACCGCGACCTTGTCCGCGCCCGCCAGCAGCAGCGCGCGCGCATCCTCGGCGCTTCGCACCCCGCCGCCCACGGTCAACGGCATGAAGCACACCTCCGCCGTCCGGCGCACCATATCGAGCAGCGTTCCGCGCCCTTCGTGGCTGGCGGAAATGTCGAGGAAGCACAGTTCGTCCGCGCCCGCCGCGTCATAGGCGCGGGCCTGCTCGACCGGATCGCCCGCGTCCTTGAGGTCGACGAAGTTCACGCCCTTCACCACGCGGCCATTGGCGACGTCGAGGCAGGGGATCACGCGGATACGAACGGTCATCGCGGCGGGCTCAGAGTGACGGTCATTTCAGGCTCCTTGGGCAGGCAATGCTCGCCAACGCAGGTCGGCTCGCCGCGCCATGTGTGGACCGCGACCGGCCACAGGAAACTCAGGAAGAACGCCCCCGCCATGCCGTAGACCAACCCGTTCTTGCCATAGCGCGGGGCAAGAAAGTGGTCAGCGGCGAGCGCGAACCCCATGAAGACGATGATGTTGATGAGCGCAATCTCGACCGTGCCAATCGTTACCCCCGCAAGGAAGGTGAGGCACAAGAAGAGAAAGCCCATCAGGCGCATTTCTACACCCGTGCGCCCATCGCGATGGCCGCCGCCAGATCGAGCCGCCCTTCATACAGCGCCCGTCCGGTGATGACGCCCTCGATCCCCTCATGCGCGTGGAGCGCCAGCATATGGATATCGTCCAGCCCCTTCACGCCCCCGCTGGCGATCACCGGAATGTCCACGCGGCGGGCGAGATCGACGGTCGCCTCGATGTTCACGCCCTTCAGCAACCCATCGCGGCCAATGTCAGTGAACAACAGCGAGGCGACGCCTGCATCTTCGAAGCGGCGGGCGAGGTCCGTGACGGGAACGTCGGAGACTTCCGCCCAGCCCTCGGTTGCGACCATGCCGTCTTTCGCGTCAACCGCGACGACGATGCCGCCTTCCCATTCGCGCGCCATGTCCTTGACGAACTCGGGGTTCTTGAGCGCGGCGGAACCCATCACCACCCGCGCGACACCGAGATTAAACCACCCCTCGACCGCCGCCGCATCGCGGATACCGCCGCCCAATTGCACATAGCCGGGGAAGGCTTCGATAATCGCTTCCACCGCCGCGCGGTTGCGGCTTTCGCCCGCGAAGCTGCCGTCGAGGTCGACCACATGGAGATGCTCGGCCCCCGCATCGGCGAAAATCATCGCCTGCGCGGCCGGATCATCGCCATAGATCGTGGCGCGGTCCATGTCGCCTTCGGACAGGCGCACGACCTGACCGTTCTTGAGGTCGATTGCTGGGAAGACGATCACGGATACCACTCCAGAAAGTGCCGGAGCGTCGCCAGCCCATAGGCTTGGCTCTTTTCCGGGTGAAACTGCACGCCGATAATGTTGTCGCGGGCGACGGCGGCGACCAGCCCCTCGCCGTGATCGGTCATGGCGGCGACATCATGCGGGTTGTCGGCGGCGAAGTGGTAGGAGTGGAGGAAATAGGCCTCGCCCTCCTCGATCACCGCAGACCCTCGCGCGTGGGGCAGCAGAGCGACATCGTTCCAGCCCATGTGCGGCACTTTGATCGCCGCATCGGACGGCTGGATCAGCCGCACCTCGCCCGGCACCCAGCCGAGGCCGGCGGTCTCGCCATGCTCCAGCCCGCGGGTCGCGAGCAATTGCATTCCCACGCAAATGCCGAGGAATGGCGCGCCGCCCACATGAACGCGCTCAGTCATGGCTTCAACCATATGCGGGATCGCGCGCAGGCCTTCAGCACAGGCCTTGAAGCTGCCGACGCCGGGCAACACGATCCGGTCCGCCGCGCGCACCACATAGGGATCAGCGGTGACAGTCACCTCCGCCCCGGCTGCCTTCAAGGCATTGTGCACCGAGTGAAGGTTGCCCGCGCCGTAATCGACCAAGGCAACAACCTCAGGCATTTTTGCTTTCCGCACGCCCATCCGGGCGCGCGGTCCTCGCTAGGCGCGCGGCAAAGCTGCGCCCGCTGCGGGCGCGCAGTCGCGCTTGCGGCTGCGGTGCAGCCGTTCCAGCGCTTCTACGCATTGAAAGCGTCCAACCCCGGCCCGACAAAGCGCGGGGTCCATTGGATGATGGCGAGATCGGCCAATTGGTGGAGCATGAACGGGTCGCTCATCAGCAGTGCCTCAGCCTCGGCGCGGCTGGCGGCCTTCACGAAGATCAGCCCACCGTCGCGCGGCTCGCGCGGGCCCCAGGCGAGGAAATGCCCCGCCTCGTGTCCGGCTTTCAGCCATGCGAGGTGATCGGCCAGCACCGCGTCGACCTGTTCGATCGGGACAGTGTAGGTCAGCGAGGCGATGAAGATGCTAGCCACCCAGCTGCCCCTTGGTGCTCGGGATCGCCCCGCCCTTGCGCGGGTCACGCTCGACCGCCTGCCGCATCGCGCGCGCAAAGCCCTTGTAGAGGCTTTCGCAGATGTGGTGATTGTTGCTGCCGTAAAGCAGTTCCATGTGCAGCGTGATCCCGGCGCTCTGGCTGACCGAATGGAACCAGTGCTCGATCAGCTCGGTATCCCATTCGCCCAAGCGTTCCTGCGTGAACTTCGCTTTCCACACGAGGAAGGGCCGCCCGGAAATGTCCAGCGCCACGCGGCTCAGCGTCTCGTCCATCGGCGAATAGGCCGCGCCATATCGTCCGATCCCGGCCTTGTCGCCCAAGGCCTGGGTGATCGCTTGCCCCAGCGCAATCGCCGAATCCTCGGTGGTGTGGTGTTGGTCGACATGCAGGTCGCCCTGCACCTTCATCGTCACATCGATCAACGAGTGGCGGCTGAACTGTTCGACCATGTGATCGAGGAACCCGATCCCGGTCGACACATCATAGGCGCCCGTCCCGTCGAGATTGACGTGGATGGCGATTGCGGTCTCGGTGGTGTTGCGCTCTACCGAGCCGGTGCGCGGAGGGGTTTGGGCGAGGGTGCTGGCCATATTTTGGCGCTATAGTCCGCTTGACCCACATGACAAGCATCGCGCGCATGGTACGGGACATGGGCATGCGAACCTGTGCACAGCGGAGCTTGGCACAAACCGTTGCGAAACCCCGCCAAACCTGTGCGGCAATCCTGCGTCAAAGCGGGATGGGGGCTTGACCAAGCCCGCGCGCGGCGTCACCAATCGCCGTGTGATGACCAGCGACGCTCCCGACAGCCTGATCCCCTATGACGAAATCGTGCAGGAAGCCCTGCGTGCGGTCGTCGGCCGGGTGCTGGGCTCGATTGTCAGCGGCGGCAGCACCTTGCCCGGCGCGCACCATTTCTACATCACCTTCAAAACCGGCGCGCCCGGCGTGTCGATCCCGCCGCACCTGCGCGAACGCTTCCCGGACGAGATGACCATCGTGCTCCAGAACAAGTTCTGGGACCTTGAGGTTTTCCCGCACAGCTTCACGGTCAGCCTCACCTTTAATCAGGTGCCGGCGAAGTTGCAGATCCCCTTCGCTGCGATCACCGCCTTCGTCGATCCGGCGGTCGATTTCGGCCTCCAGTTCCAGGCTGCCGTCGAGGAGCTGGAGCCCGAAGCCCACGAAGACGCTGAAAATGATGGGCCGGACACGGATCCCGATGGCTCGAACGTGGTCAGCATCGATTTCGGGCGCAAGAAGTAGGCCCGATGGCGCGGGGCAAGGGGGCGAGCAGGGGCAAGCGCGGCAAGGCCGCAGCTGCGCCGGCCGCTGATGCTGCTGCCGCCACCAAGCCTGCCCCGACCGGTCCCGCCGGCCTGCCGCTGCCCAGTCCGGTAGCCGCCACCAATCTCGTGATTGCCGACATTGTCTTGCGCGCCGCTGGCGGAATGCTGCGCAACCGGATGGAACGCGGACTGCTCGTCAAAACCTATGACAAGGCCAAGGCCGACAAGCTGGTCGACGGGCGCGGATTGGCCACCAGCGTTGCCCTATGGGGTGCGAGCCACCTTGCCCGCCGATCGCCCATCGGGCTGGCGGTGGTGGCAGGCGGGCTGGCGGCCAAGGTGTTCTATGACCGGGGCAAGCGGCTTGAAGCTAAGCGCAAGGCGCGCAAGGCACCCACCGGCGAATCCTGATCACCGCTTGATTTGCACGCCTCTTGATTATGGAGGGCGTGTTGGTGCAACGGGGACTATGGGCGACACCTCACACCACACAGACGACACGCTCCACCGCCGGGGCCTGATGTTCATCCTCTCCTCGCCTTCGGGCGCGGGCAAGACGACGCTGTCACGGATGCTGCTGGCCAAGGACGCCGAAATCAAGCTGTCGGTCTCGGCCACCACCCGCCCGCCGCGCCCGAACGAGGTCGACGGTGTGCATTACCACTTCGTCACCGAGGCCGAGTTCGATCGCATGGTCGAAGAAGACGACTTCTACGAATGGGCGCACGTCTTCGGTCACCGCTATGGCACGCCCAAGGGCAAGATTCGCGCCGCGCTGAAGGAAGGGCAGGACTTCCTGTTCGATATCGACTGGCAGGGCACCCAGCAGCTTTACCAGAAAGACCAGCAGGACGTGGTGCGGGTGTTCATCCTGCCGCCCTCAATCGAGGAGCTGCACCGTCGCCTCAAAGGCCGCGCGACCGACAGCACCGACGTCATCAACGCCCGCATGGAACGCGCCCGCGCCGAGATCAGCCACTGGGACGGCTATGACTACGTGATCATCAATGATGATGTGAACGTGTGCTTCGACAAGGTCCACGCTATCCTCGAAGCCGAACGCATAAAGCGCGCCCGCCAGACCGGGTTGATCCCGTTCGTGCGCGGCTTGATGGGCTAACCGCTGGTCGCAGACCGAGTGGCCGTTTGTCGCAATTGTGATAAATCGGTCGTAAATGTCATATATCTGACACTCAACCGACATATCCGCGCCTCGCAGCCGGCTCATTGTGAGCGGGCACATTGCGAAAGCGGTAGTTCATGTCCCGCCCTTCTTTTGGCCTCGCCGCCCGCCTGATCACTGCCGGTCTGCTGGCCAGCACCTGCGCTCCTGCAATGGCGCAAGCCGCATCTCCCGCCGGGTCGCAAGCGCCCGATCAGGCGAACACCATCGCCGATCTTCAACGTCAGATTGATGAATTGAAGGCGATGGTCAGCGCGCTGCAAGCGACTCAGCCCGCCCCTTCGCCTAGCCCGGCCCCATTTGCTGCGCCCGCACCCGCCCCGCCCGCTCCAGTCAACGCCCCGCCCGCGCCGGAGTCGATCCCCCTCGCCGCCGCCACGCCCAAGCCCAAGCGCGAGGCGTGGTACGAAAAGCTGCGCCTGCGCGGTTACACCCAGATGCGCTTCAACCAGATCGTCTCAGGCGATGCCGACGCGCCCGCCGGGGTTTCGCGCCTGCGCTCGATCCACGATAGCGCGGTGAACGGCGACAGCAACTTCACTTTCCGCCGGATGCGGCTGGTGCTGCAAGGCGACCTCAACGAGCACGTCTCGCTCTACTTCCAGCCCGACTTTGCCGCCGCCGTTTCCAACCAGTCGGTCGGCGAACGGCGCGAAGGCACGGTGTCCTTGCGCGATATGTATGCCGATGTCTTCCCGACCGGCGACAAGTCGTTCCGCATCCGGCTCGGCCAGTCGAAGGTGCCCTATGGCTGGGAGAACATGCAATCCTCCTCCAACCGCTTGGCGCTGGACCGGACCGATGCGATCAACTCCGCTGCGTCGGGCGAGCGTGATCTTGGGATCGTCGCCTACTACACCCCGCCGCGCGTGCAGGCGATCTGGGACCGCTTGGCCGACGATGGGCAGAAGCTTTTCGGCAACTACGGTGCCTTCGGGTTCGGCGTGTTCAACGGGCAAGGCCTCAACCGCACCGAGACCGATAATGACCTGATGGCGGTCGCGCTGGCGACCTGGCCGTTCGAACTCGATGGTCTGGGCCTCAATGGTCAGGTGTTCGAGATCGGCGGATCGGTGATGCGCAACACCATCCGCCCGGAAATCCGCACCGGGGGCGTCAGCCCGGTGGGTTTCAAGGACAACCGCGTCAACCTGCACGCGATCCTCTACCCCCAGCCCTTCGGCGTTCAGGCGGAATGGAACTGGGGCACGGGGCCGGAATTCGTCCCCGCGACCGGCCGGATCGAGGAACGCCCGGTTGATGGCGGCTATGTGCAGGTGATGGCCAAGATCGACCAGACGCCCATCGGCACGATCCACCCCTTCGCCCGCTGGCAGTATTACCGCGGCGGATTCAAGGCGGCGATCAACGCGCCGCGACTGGAGACCGAGGAGCTGGAACTGGGCCTGGAATTCCAGATCGACCCGGCGCTTGAGATCACCACCACCTATGGCTGGGCCTCACGCAAGGAGGCCGACGAGCGGCGCTTCGGGCAGGCCGAGGGGCAGATCCTGCGCGTGCAGGCGCAGTGGAATTACTAGGGCGAACTACTGACCGGGGTCGGTGATGCCGGAAAACTCCGGCGGCACCTCGTCCGGGCCGCGACCGGGTTCGTCAATATCGGGCGGCGTGGGTTCGGTTTCGTCGGGCGTGGGCTCGAACGGTTCGCTGGGCTGCGGCGGAGCCTCCAGCGGGGGCGCGGCGGGTTCGACCGTATCGGGCGTGGGCGTGGGTACTGTGGCCATTGGTGGTCTCCGCTCAGTCGGACTGTGCACATTACATCAGCCGTCCCGGGGGCCGACAATGTCGTTGCTCGGCGCGGCTTGCTCTATTCTAGTATAGCCGACGCCGAATAAGAAGGGCCGGAGGATCGCTCCCCCGGCCCCTGTGCTTAGCGCTGAATGGTGGCTCAGTGTCCGCCCGACGGGTCAGCGAAGTGGTTCGGTAGCAGCGCGTTGACCACGCCGCCATCGACCGTCAGCGTCTCGCCCACCACGTAATCGCCCGCGCGGCTGCACAGGTAGATCGCGGCGGCGGCCATGTCTTCGGCGGTGCCGATGCGCTTGGCCGGGATGCCCGAGGCGCTGGCGTCAGGCGCATCCTTGGCGGCCTTGTTCATCTCGGAGGGGAAAGCGCCGGGCGCGATAGACGAGACCACGATATTGTCCTGGATCAGCCGCGCGGCCATGCGCCGGGTCAGCTGGATCACCGCGGCCTTCGACGCCTGATAGGCATAGGTCTCCCACGGGTTGATCCGCTGGCCATCGATGGAAGAGACGTGGATCACCTTGGCCGGATGCCCGTTCTGCCCGCCTGCGACCAGCAGATCGTGGAGCTTCTGGGTGAGGAAGAACGGGGTCTTGACGTTCAAGTCCATCGTCCGGTGCCACCCGGCTTCCGAGAACTCGAGATAGGGCTGGCCCCACGCTGCGCCTGCATTATTGATGAGGATGTCGAGCCGCGTCTCGCGCGCCTTCAGCTCATTGGCGAGGCTCACCATGCCATCCATCTGGCTAAGGTCGGCGGGGATGCCGATGACGCGATCCGCGCCGAATTGGTCGATCGTCTCCTGCATCTGGTCACGCTTGCGCGCCGAGATATAGACCTTGGCGCAGCCCGCCGCGAGAAGGCCCTCGACGAACATCTTGCCGATGCCACGGCTGCCGCCGGTGACGAGGGCAATGCGGCCTTCGAGGCTGAAAAGTGATTGAATGTCCATAAGTTGAAACCTCTCCGTCTTCCCGGGCTTGACCCGGGACCCCGCTTACTTGTTGCCCGCTGCGAGAAAAAAGCGGGGCCCCGGGTCAGGCCCGGGGCGGGGGTTTAAGGCTCAATACCCGCTCAATTCCGCAACGCGGTTCGCGTGGAAATAGGCATCGCCCAGGAATTCGGCCAAGGCGCGGTCGCGCTTCATGTAGAGGCCGATGTCGTATTCGTCGGTCATGCCGATGCCGCCGTGCATCTGCACGCCTTCCTGCACCGCGAGGCGCGCGGTCTTGGCGACCTTGGCCTTGGCAACGCTGATCATGAGATCGGCATGAGCCGAACCACCGTCGAGCAATTGCTGCGCCTTGATGGTGGCCGCGCGGGCGATTTCGACCTCGGAATAGAGGTGGCTGGCGCGGTGCTGGAGCGCTTGAAACTCGCCGATCAGCTTGCCGAATTGCTTGCGCTGCTTGAGGTAATCGACGGTCATGTCCATCGCCCCGCGGGCCACGCCGACGCCTTCCGCCGCCGCGCCGACCCGGCCCGCGAGCAGCATCGCATCAAGCACTGCGCGCCCGCCATCGATCTCGCCGATGACCGCATCGCCGTCCAATTCAACTGCGTCGAACTTGGTGTGCGTCGCCATCGAGGAATCGACCAGCCGCACCACGTCATGGCTCATGCCGCTGGCGTCCTTGGGCACGGCGAACAAAGTGATGCCGTCGGCGTCTTCATCGCTGCCCGAGGTGCGCGCGGCGACCACGATCATGTCGGCGCTACCGCCATGAATGACGAAGCTCTTGGCCCCGCTCAGCTTGAAGCCGTTGCCCGACTTTTCGGCGCGGGTGGCGATGCGCGAGGGGCGGTGCTTGGCGGTCTCGTCGATCGCCACGGCGAACACGGAATCGCCCGCGATCAGGCCGGGTAGGTAGCGGCCCTTCATATCCTCCGAGCCGTGCTTCAGCGCAGTCGCGGCCAGCACGGATGACGTCAGGAACGGGGAAGGCGTGAGGTTGCGACCGATCTCCTCGAGCACGATCCCGGCTTCGACATGGCCCATGCCAAGCCCGCCGTCGGCTTCCTCCACCAGCATCCCGGTGAAGCCCATCTCGGCCATCTGCTTCCACAAGCCGTGGCCAAAGCCGTCCTTGCAATTGCGGTCGCGCCAGTGGCGCAGTTGCTTGGCGATGTTGCCTTCTTCCGCGATAAATCCGCGCGCGGTGTCGGCAAGCATCGCCTGATCTTCGTTGTGATACAGGGGCATTGGTTTTCCCTCTCCAAGTGTTCGTCACCCCGGCGCAGGCCGGGGCCCAGCAGCAACGCTAGCGATCTGGGCCCCGGCCTGCGCCGGGGTGACGATTAAATTATCAGGCGCCCGGCAGATCGAGAATGCGCTTGGCGATGACGTTGAGCATCACTTCGCTCGTCCCGCCCTCGATCGAGTTCGCCTTGGTCCGCAGCCAGCTACGCGATGGCTTGCCGCCTTCGGTTTCCTCGCTGTCCCATTCGAGACTGCGCGAACCGCCGACCGCCATCATCAGCTCATGGCGGCGCTTGTTCAGTTCCGTGCCGGCGTATTTCATCATGTTCGGCTGCGCGGGGTGCGCCTTGCCGACCTTGATCTCGTCGAGGAACTTCTCGCCCATCGCGGTGTAGGCCAGCGCATCGACATCGAACATCGCCAGTTCCGCGCGCAGCACCGGGTCGAGCTCATCGCCCAGCTTGGCCGAATGCCGCTTCATTGCCGAACCGATCCCGGCGGTGCGATCCCCGCCATCCGCGCCCGAGATCATCTCGCGCTCGTGGCCGAGCAGGTACTTGGCGACGTCCCAGCCGCGATTGATCTGGCCCACGTATGCCGGACAATCCTCGCCATAGGACTTGGGCACAGCGACATTGTCGAAGAAGGTTTCGCAGAACGGCGAGTTGCCGCTGATCAGCAGGATCGGCTTGGTGGCGACGCCTTCGCTCGCCATGTCGAACAGCATGAAGGTGATGCCCTGATACTTGTCCGCCTTGTCGGTGCGGACGAGGCAGAAGATCCAGTCGGCGTGATCGGCGTAGGAGGTCCAGATCTTCTGGCCATTGACGACCCAGTGGTCGCCCTTGTCCTCGCCAAAGGTTGCCAACGACACGAGGTCGCTGCCCGAGCCCGGCTCCGAATAGCCCTGACACCAGCGGATTTCGCCGCGCGCGATTTCGTTGAGGAAGCGCTGCTTCTGGCCTTCGGTGCCGAAGTGCAGCAGCGCGGGGCCGAGCATCCAGATGCCGAAGCTGCTGAGCGGCGGGCGCGCGCTGATGCGGCCCATTTCCTCGCGCAGCACCTTGGCTTCCGCCGGGCTCAGACCCGCCCCGCCATAGGCTTTGGGCCATGCGGGCACGGTGTAGCCCTTGGCCACGCAGGCTTCGAGCCACGCTTTTTGTGCGTCATTCTTGAAGGTGGCGCGGCGGCCGCCCCAGTAGATGTCGCTCTCGTCACGCACGGGTTCGCGCATCTCGGCAGGGCAGTTCGCCTCCAGCCATGCGCGGGTTTCGCTGCGGAATGTGTCCAGATCAGCCATGGGCCGAGTCTCCTCTCTCGTGTCTCTCACTTGACGCTTACGTTAGTGGCATTTGAAGGGCCCTCGCAAGGGCTCATCGCAGGTTCCGCCATGCCGTAGCGTCAGACCGGGCGCGATTGACGAGCGGCGCAATCGGTCTAGGTTCGAAACCGAAGTTGGGAGAGAGACATTGGCCGGATTCGGCGATTGGCGTGGCCTGAGGGACGGGCGCGGATGAGCATGATTGCCGGGCCGCTTCCGGGCAGGCTCAAAGTGATGCATGGGTTCGGTGCCGTGGCGTTCGGGGTCAAGGACGGCGGTTTTTCGTTCTTCCTGCTGCCGTTCTACAATCTGGTGCTGGGGGTGGATGCCGGGATCGTCGGCGCCGCGCTGGCGACAGCGCTGATCATCGATGCCTTCGCCGATCCGCTGATCGGGCACTTGTCCGACCGCACCTATACCCGCTGGGGCCGCCGTCTGCCGTGGCTCTATCTCGCCCCCATCCCGCTTGCGCTGGCCTGGGTGCTGATGTGGTCGCCGCCGTTCACCGGCGTGCCGACCTTTTGGGAGATCGTCGCGCTGGCCGTGGGCGTGCGTCTGCTGCTATCGGCCTGCGAGGTGCCCTCGATCAGCATGGTGCCGGAAATCACCAATGATTATGTCGAGCGCACCACGCTGTTCCGTTACCGCTTCCTGTCGGGCTGGGTTGGCGGGCTGACCATGTCGGTGCTGGCCTTCACCGTGTTCCTGCCCACCCCGGAATCGCAATTGCAGCCCGATGGCTATGCGGTGTTCGGCATGGTCGGCGCGGTGGTGATGCTGGTCTCGGTGATCGGATCGGCCGCCGGACAGCACCCCTATGTCGCGCGCCTGCCCGACACGGCCCCGCCACCGTTTTCGCTGCGGCTGGCGTTTGCCGACATCTTCGACGCTTTTCGCGAGCGCGCGTTCGTGATTTTCGCTTACGGTGCGCTGGCGGCTTACATCAGCCAAGGCGTGACGCTCTCGATCACGCTCTATGTGATCCGCTATGTGTGGCAATTCAGCGAGCTGGCGTTCAAGCTCTACCCGCTGGCGCTGGGCCTGTCGGTGGTGGCGATGTTTCTTCTCGTCGGCCCGCTGCACCGCCGCTTTGGCAAGCCATTGAGCGGCGCGGGCGGCGCTTTGGCCGCGCTTGCCATCGCGGGGACGCCCTATGTCCTCTACCTCATCGGATTCTGGCCGCAGACCGGCGGGGCGCTTTCGACCGGCCTGTTCATGGCCTTCATGGTGGCCGCCAATACCGCGGGGGTTGTGTCGATCATCTCGGCAACGTCGATGGTGGCCGAGATTGTCGAGGCGTTCGAGGAACGCACCGGGAAGCGCGCGGAAGGCACCTTCTACGCGGGCAACTGGCTGATCCAGAAGTCGGCGACCGGCGGGGGCATTCTGCTCACCAGCCTGATCGTCGAAACCATCGGGCTTGAGCCTGGCACCGCGCAGGCCGCCGTCGCCCCCGATGTGGTCGCCAATCTTGCACTGGCCTACCTGTTGGTGACCGCCGTACTGGCCTTGATCGCGGCATTCTGGCTGGCCCGCTTCCCGATCACGCGCGCCGATCACGAGGCCCGCATCGCGACCCGGATTGCGGGTGAGCGTGCCGTTGCCACAGGGGCTCTAACGCACAAATGAGAGCTTGGCGGGCGGACAAGGCTCTGCCACGGTCAATGCCAGATTCGGTTTTCAAATAAGACGAGAGAGGAACACCCCCCATGGATTTCGAACCCACTGAACGCCAAGTCTATTGGCGCAACCGTGTGCGCGATTTCATCGAGACGCATGTGCGCCCCAACATGGACACCTACAAGGCGCAGGACGCCGCGGGTGATCGCTGGAAGGTGATCCAGATCATCGAGGACAAGAAGAAGCTGGCCAAGGAAGCCGGCATCTGGAACCTGTTCATGCCCCCGCGCAATGACAGCCACCACCATGTCGACGATAGCTTCGAATTCGAAGGCCCGGGCCTCACCAACCTCGAATATGCGCTGTGCGCCGAGGAAATGGGCCGTCTTGGCTGGGCATCGGAAGTGTTCAACTGCTCCGCGCCCGACACCGGCAACATGGAAGTGTTCCACCGCTACGGCACGCGCGAGCAGAAGGAGCAGTGGCTTCGTCCGCTGATGAACGGCGAGATCCGTTCGGCCTTCCTGATGACCGAGCCCAACACCGCCTCGTCCGACGCCACCAACATCGAGACCCGGATCGAGCGGGACGGCGATCATTACGTCATCAATGGCCGCAAGTGGTGGTCTTCGGGTCTCGGCGATCCGCGCTGCAAGATCGCGATCGTGATGGGCAAGACCAATCCCGATGCGCAGCGCCACGCGCAGCAGTCGCAGATCCTGATGCCGATCGACACGCCCGGCGTGAACATCCTGCGCCACCTGCCGGTGTTCGGCTATGACGATGCCCCGCACGGCCACATGGAAGTCGAGATGGTCAACGTCCGCGTGCCGGCGGAAAACATTCTGCTGGGCGAAGGGCGCGGCTTCGAGATCGCGCAAGGCCGCCTCGGGCCGGGCCGCATCCACCACTGCATGCGCACCATCGGGGTTGCCGAAGAAGCGCTCGCCAAGATGTGCCGCCGCCTGCAAGAACGTGAGGCTTTTGGCAAGCCGGTCTACAAGCATTCGGTCTGGGAAGAGCGCGTGGCGCGCGCCCGTATCGATATCGACATGACTCGCCTGCTCTGCCTCAAGGCAGCTGACATGATGGACAAGGTCGGCAACAAGTCGGCCAAGCAGGAAATCGCGATGATCAAGGTGCAGGCGCCCAACATGGCGCTCAAGATCATCGACGACGCGATCCAGGCGCATGGCGGCGGCGGGGTGTCGGAAGACTACGGCCTTGCCTCGGCCTATGCCCACCAGCGCACTCTGCGGCTCGCCGACGGGCCGGACGAAGTCCACGCCCGCTCGATCGCGCACATGGAGTTCGCCAAGCACGCACCCGTCCCCGGCCCGACCGCCAACGCTCTGCGCGGCGATCATGGCCGGGTGGTCAATGAAACCGCGAGCTTCAGCTCGGGCGACATGGGCGTGGCGCGATAAGCATTTCCCCCCTCCTCCTCGGAGGAGGGGGGCCCTGGGAGAAGACCATTGGCAAAAGCCGCCATTCTTGAAGCACCCGGCGAGGGGCTCAAAATCGTCGACGTCACCTATGCCGATCCCGGCCCGCACGAGGTGTTGATCGACACCAAGGCCTGCGGGTTATGCCATTCGGACCTGCATTTCATCGATGGGCATTACCCCCACGCCCTGCCCGCCATTCCGGGGCATGAGGCCGCGGGCATCGTCCGCGCAGTCGGCTCCGAAGTGCGCACGGTGAAGCCCGGCGACCACGTGGTTTCCTGTCTCTCGGCCTTCTGCGGTCACTGCGAATTCTGCGTCACGGGCCGCATGGCGCTGTGCCTTGGCGGAGACACGCGCCGCGCCAAGGGCGATTCCTCGCGCATCGCCTTTGCCGATGGCTCGCCGGTCAACCAGATGCTCAACCTCTCGGCCCTGTCCGAGCAGATGCTGATCCACGAACACGCCTGCGTTTCCATCGACAAGGATATGCCGTTTGACCGTGCCGCCCTGCTCGGCTGCGCGGTGACGACCGGTGCGGGGACGATCTTCAACGCCTGTAAGGTCACGCCGGGCGAAACCGTGCTGGTGGTCGGCTGCGGCGGGGTGGGTCTTGCGGTTATCAACGCCGCCAAGATTGCGGGCGCGAGCAAGATTATCGCCGCCGATCCGCTGCCTGAAAAGCGCGAGCTGGCGCAAGTGCTGGGCGCCACCCACACCGTCGATGCCCTAGCGCCAGACGCCGCCAAACAGATCATTGCGATCTCGGGCGGCGGGGTCGATTGGGGGATCGAGGCAGTGGGCCGTCAGGCTTCCGCCGATCTTGCGGTCGCCGCATTGAAGCGCGGCGGCACCGCCGTGATCCTCGGCATGATGCCGCTCGACTGCAAGGTCGGGCTATCGGCCTTTGACCTGCTCGGCGGCAAGAAGCTGATGGGCGCCTTGATGGGGATGAACCACTTCCCCGTCGACCTGCCGCGTCTCGTTGATTTCTACCTTCGCGGGCTGCTCGATCTCGACACGATCATCGCCGAGCGCATCACGCTCGATCAGGTGAACGAAGGCTTCAATACCATGCGCGCCGGGCACTCCGCGCGCACCGTGGTGGTGTTCGACTGATGGATATTGACTACGACACAGAGATGGTCGGCACGGTCGAAGTGACCGAGAAGGACCAACTCGACCTTGCCGCACTGACCGCTTGGTTCGACGCCCATGTCGAAGGCTTCGAAGGCCCGATCAGCTACACCAAGTTCAAGGGCGGCCAGTCGAACCCGACCTACCGGATCGACACGCCCGGTGCCTCCTACGTGCTGCGCCGCCAGCCGTTCGGCAAGCTGCTCCCCAGCGCCCACGCGGTCGACCGCGAATATGCGGCGATGACCGGGCTGTTCCCGACCGGCTTCCCGGTGCCGCGCACCTATGGCCTGTGCGAAGACCCCGAGGTTATCGGATCGAAGTTCTTCGTGATGAGCATGGCTGACGGCCGCTCGCTGTGGAACGGCGCGCTCCCCGGCATGGAGCCGGACGAACGCCGCGCGCTCTATCACGCGCTGATCGACACCATGGCCGACCTGCACCTCAATCAGCCCGACCGCATCGGCATGGGCGATTACGGCAAGCCGACCGATTACTGCGCGCGCCAGATCGCCCGCTGGACCAAGCAGTACAAGCTGTCCGAAACCGAGCTGATGCCGGAAATGGAGCGGCTGATCGAATGGCTGCCCCAAACGATTCCGCCGCAGCATGGATCATCGGTGGTGCATGGCGATTACCGGCTCGACAATGTGATCTTCCACAAGACCGAGCCGCGCATCATCGCGGTGCTCGATTGGGAGCTGTCGACGCTGGGCGATCCGATTGCGGACTTCAGCTACCTGATGCTCAACTGGCACAATCCGGCCGATGGCCGCGCAGGCCTGCTGGGGCTGGATATCGAGGCACTTGGCATTCCCTCGCAGGAAGAAGCGGTCGCGCGTTACGTCGCGCGCACCGGCTTCCCCGTGCCGCCGATGGACTGGTATTTTGCCTATAACCTGTTCCGCCTCGCCGGGATCATGCAGGGCATCAAGAAGCGCGTGATCGACGGCACAGCGTCCTCGTCCCATGCTCAAGCGATGAGCGAACGGGTGCGGCCGCTGGCAGAGCGGGCTTACGAGTTCGCGCTGGCCGCGGGAATGGATTCCTAAGTTTTTCGCACGCCCATCCGGGCGTGCATCCTCGCCGCGTTTCGCGCGTGCCGCGCGAGCGGCTGCGGGCGGCCGGTCGGCCTTGCGGCCCTGCGTGCCGAAAAACTGGGCAGGCCTGCGTGACTTACGTATGCGTGCCTCATCCGCGTGCAGCGCGCGCTTGCCGCCAGCGCGCGGCACGGCTACGGCGAGGCCGATTTCTGACCCATTCCCGTTCGCCCTGAGCCAGTCGAAGGGCCGTACTTTCTCTTTCTTGTGCGCTTGCCTCGAAGGAAAGCCAGTCCTTCGACTGGCTCAGGACGAACGGGGTTTGGGCGTTTTGGAGACCGCGCATGACCTACGCCCTTATGAACGACATCGAAGCTGCATGGGAAAACCGCGCCGCCATCACCCCTGCCAGCACCGATGTGGCTGCCGTGGTCAACGAAGTGCTGGCAATGCTGGATTCCGGCGAAGTCCGCGTCGCCGAGCCCGATGGCAATGGCGGCTGGCAGGTCAACCAGTGGCTCAAAAAGGCCGTGCTGCTCTCCTTTCGCCTCAATGACAACGCCGTGGTCGATGGCGGCGCAGCCAGCGCGCCGGCCTATGACAAGGTGCCGCTGAAGTTCGCTGGCTGGGGTGAAAACCGCTTCCGCGAGGCAGGCTTCCGCGTGGTGCCCGGCGCGGTGGTGCGGCGCGGCGCGCATATCTCCAAAGGCGTCGTGCTGATGCCCAGCTTCGTCAACATCGGCGCTTACGTCGGCGAAAACACCATGATCGACACTTGGGCCACCGTCGGCTCTTGCGCGCAGATCGGCGCGAATGTGCACATTTCGGGCGGCGCGGGGATCGGCGGCGTGCTCGAACCGCTTCAGGCTGAACCCGTGATCATCGGTGACAACGCCTTCATCGGTGCCCGGGCTGAAGTGGCAGAAGGCGTGCGCGTGGGCGAAGGCGCGGTGCTGTCGATGGGCGTCTATCTCGGCGCGTCGACCAAGATCGTCGACCGCGCGACCGGCGAAGTCCACATGGGCAGCGTCCCGCCCTATGCGGTAGTCGTGCCCGGTTCGATGCCCGGCAAGCCCTTGCCCGATGGCACGATGGGGCCGAGCCTCTACTGCGCGGTCATCGTCAAGACGGTCGACGCGCAGACCCGCTCCAAGACCGGGATCAACGAATTGCTGCGCGATTGATCGCGATGGGCGGGCATTGCGTCCCGGCTGCGATGAAACAATCGGGCGTCCCATGCGGTAGTGCTCTCCTACACATCATGCAGGAGATACCCCATGCCGCAGCACGACCGCGACAACCGGATTGACGAAACCGACGCCAAGGGCGGCAGCAATGAAGGCGTGGTGCGCTGGGTGCTGCTCATCAGTCTCAGCCTAGCCATCATTGCTCTGACGGTCATCTGGGTGACCGGCGCTCTGACGCAGGACAATGTCGAGAGCCAAGGCACAGCCACAGGGCGCGTGGAAGCCGAAGCCGAGCAACGTCAGAATGCGGCCACCGACAATGACCCGGTCAACCCCAACGCGGACTGACCGGGAACCATTTGCCCCCGCTTGACTTGATTGACGTTACGGAAGATGTTTCCGTAACGTCAACACAAACGGGGAGAGCAACGATGGCCGATCCAAATGAAGGCATCCGCATCAATGACGAAGCCGCACGCGGTGCCGTCACCAACACCGGCCTGCGCTATGTACTAGGCTTCAGCCTCGGCTTTGCGGTGATCGCGATGAGCTTGGTCTGGATCATCCCCGCACTCGCCCGCATAGCGCATTGATCATTCAGGTTTGGCGGGCGGGTTGATCAGCGTTTCGATCGGCGGCTCGCTCGCCACCTGCGCCGCATAGGCTTCGGCGGCGCGCATCACGCGCAGAGCGTTGCGGCTGGCGATCATCTCCAGCTCTGCCTGCGAATAGCCACGCTTCGCCAGTTCGGCGAACAGCAGCGGATAGCCGCGCACGTCCTCGAACCCGACCGGGCCGGACGGCATCCCGTCAAAATCGCCGCCAATCCCGATGGATTCGACGCCCGCGACCTTGCGGATGTGGTCGATATGGTCGGCCATGTGCTTGATGGTAGTGGCGGGTTCAGGGTTGGCCTTGTCCCATGCGGCCATCGTCGTTGTCACCGTCTCGGGCTGGCCTTGGAATAGGGCCTTCAATCGCGCTTCTTCGGCCGAGCGCTTGGCGAACCACTGGCGGCGCGCCTCGTTGAGGAAGCCGGGCAGCGCCACCACCATGACGATCCCACCATTCTCCGGCAGCCGCGCAAGCACGCTATCCGGCACATTGCGCGGATGGCCGTTCACCGCCCGCGCGCCAGAGTGGCTGAAGATCACCGGGGCCTTCGCCACATCCAGCGCGTCCATCATCGTCGCCTCGCTGACATGGCTGAGATCAACCAGCATCCCGATCCGGTTCATCTCGCGCACCACGTCCATGCCGAAGGGCGACAGCCCGCCATGCACCGGATTGTCGGTGCCGGCATCGGCCCAGGGCGTGTTGCTGTTGTGGGTGAGCGTCATGTAGCGCGCGCCCAGCGCGTGCAGCTGGCGCAGCACGCCAAGGCTCGATCCGATCGAGTGGCCGCCTTCCATCCCCAGCAACGAGGCGACCTTGCCGTCAGCCATCGCGCGTTCGACCTGATCGGCGGTGGTCGCGAAGCGCAAGGCATCGGGATAGCGCGCGATCAGGCGCTTGGTGACGTCGATCTGCTCGATCACCTCCTGCACCGCTTCGGGCTCGTCCGGGTTGGAGGGGACATAGACCGACCAGAACTGCGCGCCGACCTTGCCTTGGCGAAGGCGCGCAAGATCGGTCTGCATGACCGCGCCCTGCGGATGCGCTTCGCCGGTGTGCGTGGTGTCTTCGAAGTCGAATGCGTTGATCTGATTCGCCACCCGCGCGCGCAGCTGGTTGGGCACGTCATTATGCCCGTCGAAGATCGGCGCGACCTCAAGCGCGGCGTTGGCCGTGGCGGTCGCAGGATCGACCGGAGCCTCCTGCGCAGCGAGCGGGCTTGCCAGCATCAGCGCAGCCGCAAGGGCGAGGCGAGAAGGCGCGAAAAGTTGCATGGGGCAGGCTCCCGAAGCTAGAGCGCCTGCACCACCGGGACTGGGGGCAGGCAAGGACATCGGCATGAGTGATAGCGCGGCAGGACTGATCGAACAATTGGGCCTGACCGCTCACCCTGAAGGCGGGTGGTACAAGGAAACGTGGCGTGGTGTGGCCTCCGCCGCGGGGCGTGGTGAACCGGGGCCGGACGGGCGCGCCAGCGGCACCGCGATCATCTTTCTTCTGCGCGCCGGCGAGGCGTCGCATTGGCACACGGTCGATGCGGCTGAGTTATGGTTTTGGCAGGCTGGCGATCCGCTCGAACTGCGCCTCGCCGCTGATGATGCGGGGCCGGTGCGTTCGGTGATCCTCGGCAGTGATGTCGGCGCGGGTCAGCAATTGCAGGGCCTCGTAGCACCAGGTGAGTGGCAAGCAGCACGCTCCTGCGGCGAGCCGCGCTTCGGCTATAGCCTCGTCTCCTGCGTGGTGGTGCCGGGGTTCGACTTTGCCGGCTTTACGCTGGCGGCACCGGGCTGGGAGCCGGGCGCTTGATCAAGCTGGGCATCCGGTGGCTACTCGCCGCGTTCTATGCCTTTGCGGGCGTGATCCATCTCATCAATCCCGCGCCGTTCCTCACCATCACCCCGGCTTGGGTGCCCGCGCCCGAGGCGGTGGTGCTGCTGACCGGCGTGGCCGAGATCCTCGGCGCGATCGGTTTGGTGCAGCCATTTTCGCTCAAGCTACGGCAGGCGGCCGGATGGGGGCTGGCGCTCTATGCGCTGTGCGTGTGGCCCGCCAACATCAACCACTTCGCAATGGATTTGGCGCGCGCCGATGGCGGGCTCGGCCTTGGCTATCACGTGACGCGCATGTTCGCGCAGCCGGTGATCATCTGGCTCGCGCTTTGGGTGGGCGAATGCTGGCCCCTGCGCCGCCGCCCCATGCCTCCCGGCGCATGACGCCCGAGGACGCGATCCTCACCCTGCTCGCCGAGCGGGCCGAAGGCGCTGACATGCAAAAGCGGCGCGGACCCTATCGGATCGCGCGCCGCTGATGTGTGCCAGAGGCAAGACGCCGCAAGGGCGCCGCGCCGCTTAGCTCAGATGCTTCGAGACCGCAGCGGTCATCTTGAACATCGAGATCTGGTCCTTGCCGATCACGGCGCCAAGCTTGGCGTCGGGATTGATCTGACGCTTGTCGGTGGTGTCCTGCAGGCTGTTTGCCTTGATGTATTCCCACACCTTCGAGGTCACCTGGGCGCGGGTCATCGGGCCCTTGCCGATCACGGCTTCCAGTTCACCCGAAAGCGTCACCGGCTTCTGCAATGCGTTGGTCGATCCAGCCATCGTCTACTCCCTTATGTAAGTGGCAGGTTAGTCAGATATCATCATCATCCCAGCCTGCATCATCGTCCCCGCCGCCGGTAAAGGTGGCATGGAGCACTGCGCAGGCCGTAATCGTCCCTTGCAGCGATGCAAGCAGTTCCGCTCGTCCTGCGCCGGGCATCAGCACCAGCGGCAGGTCGGTCGCGAACAGTTGAAACAGGTATTGGCGCGTCTCGCCCTCCGGCGGGTCGGGCAGCAGCCATTCGGAATTGCCGACGGCGTTCTTCCCAGTGCGCGGCGGCGTTTCGCCTTCGAGCAGTTTGCCGCGCTGGCCTTTCAGCCCCCACACCAGCCAGTGGCAGACCGGTTCCGCATTGGTGGTTGACGCTTCTTCGACCACCAGCACCAGTTCTTGCGAGCCCGGCGGCGGCGCGCTCCATTCCAATGGCGGGGCCACGGCGTCTTCTTCGGTCGCGGTGAAGCTCGGGTCGAGCGGCTCGCCCGCGCTAAAGGCGGGGCTGGTCAGCGCAAACCCGCCGCGCGCGAAAGCCTGCGCTGAACCCAGCTTCGCGATGGCGAGGCCGGGATGACGCGCAGATGCGGGCACATGGGGTGCGAGCCAGGCGGGAAATTCCGTCATGATTCTGTCAGTTCCTTGCCCTCGTGCTAGTCGGTTCGGATGCGCGATACGAGACTTCGCAAGCCGGTTTCTGAGGAAAACCGTGCGAATGCAGGCAAAAAGGTCACGCTTTTTCCCAAGTTGACGCTTTTTTGCGCAGGTGGTTCTTGCTCTTGGGGCTGCGCCAATGCATCCTTTGCGCGTCGGGCCGACCCCCTCGGTCCGAATTTCCTTGTGGAGTTGCAAAGTCTTATGACGTTCGGTCGCACCGCTCTTAGTCTTCTGCTTTCCGTCAGTCTGGTCGCCTGCGGCGGCGGCGGATCATCATCCCCACCTGCGACCGGTGGTGGCGGCGGCGGTACGCCCACCCCATCACCTTCCCCCACGCCCACGCCGTCGGCTTGCGGCCTGCGCGCGCAGCAGGACTTTGCCGATCAGGTACTCAACGAGTGGTACCTGTTCCCCGACCTGCTCGCGTCCGCCGATCCCGCGTCTTTCAGCAATCTCGATGATTATCTCGACGCCCGCGTGGCCCCGGCCCGGGCGCAGAACCGTGACCGTTTCTTCACCTTTGCGACCTCGATCGCCGAAGAGAACGCGCTGATCAATTCCGGCTCCTCCGCCGGCTTCGGCATCCGCCTGTCCTATGACACGGCCGCACGGCGATTGTTCGTGGTCGAATCCTATGAAGGTGCCAGCGGGCTTGCCGCCGGGCTTGACCGGGGCTCCGAAATCACCGCGATCGGCACCAGCAGCGCCAACCTGCAAAGCGTCTCCAGCCTGTTCGCCAGCGGCGGCGCGCAAAACGTTGCCAATGCGCTCGGCCCGTCCACGCAGGGCACCACCCGCGTGCTGCGCTTCACCCAGCCCGATGGCACGGTGATCGAGCGCAGCATCACCAAGGCCGACTTCTCGCTCGATCCCGTGTCGGACCGTTATGGCGCGGTGATCCTGAACGACGGGGGCAAACGGGTTGGCTATCTCAACCTGCGCACCTTCATTATCGCCGACGCGTCCAACCAGCTGCGCGCCGCTTACGGCCAGTTCGCCGCGCAGGGCGTGACCGAGCTGATCATCGACTTCCGCTACAATGGCGGCGGGTTGGTCGATGTGGCGGACACGATGGGCGATCTGATGGGAGGCGGACGCGTCGGGCAGGTGTGGAGCCGCACGATACTGCGCCCCTCCAAGGCTGCCGAGAACGTGACCCGCGCCTTCCGCGCCGAAGCCAACGCCATCGCGCCAACCCGGATTGCGATCATCACCACCGGGGCGAGCGCTTCGGCGAGCGAGATCGTCGCCAATTCGCTGATCCCCTACCTTGGCAACAACTCGGCGCTGGTGGGGACCAATTCCTTCGGCAAGCCGGTCGGTCAGTTCGGGTTTGATCTGGCGGCCTGCGACCTCAGAGTACGAGCGGTTACCTTCCGCACGGTCAACGCCAATAGTCAGGGCGAGTATTTTAGCGGCCTTGCCAGCGTGATGCCCAATACCTGCCGCGCGGGGGACGATATCACCCGCCCCTTGGGTGACCCGCGTGAAGCCTCGATCGCGGCTGCGCTCGATTTCCTCGGCGGACGGGCCTGCACCCCGATCACGGCCAGTGCCAAGACCAGCGGGCTGCAACAGGCGCAGAGCGCCCGTCAGGGCTTGGGTCTGCCCGAGCGCGAGATGCTCCAGCCGCAGCGGCCCAACGCCGCGCAGCGCGAATTGCCGGGGCTATACTAAAGGCAGCTTAGAGCCCTTGGGGCACGGTTTCGAAGCTGGGGATTTCGCCCAGATCGACCCAGTCCTGCTTGCTCTTGGTATAGCAGTGGAAGGCGGGCTTGAGGATCCTGGTATCGTCCAGCGTCCCTGCCTTGATGAACATCATCCCCGGCGGAGAATCGACCCGGGTAAACACAGGCGAACCGCAGGTGCCGCAGAACTGTCGCCGCACGGTCGCGCCGCTATCGCCGGTGTCGTTATAGGTGGTGAGCTCGCCTTCGAACTGCACGGCGGTTTCAGGCACGCCGACGATCACCGAAAGCGCGCTGCCCGCCTGCCGCTGGCAGTTCTTGCAATGGCAGGTGACGCACAGCAGCGGGTCGCTTTCACAGGTGTAGCGCACCTTGCCGCACAGGCAGCCTCCGGTCATAGTCATCGCGTCTCTCCCCCCTATCCGTGCGCCCTTAAGGCGCTTCGTCGCCGGTGAATGGCTGACTTGTGGTATAGCCGCAGCCCTCGAATGTCTCCCCGCCCAAAGCGATAGTGGCAACGAAGGGGAAGCGGCGGTCGCTCATCCCGTCGCTGCATTCACCGGGGGTGAGTGTCGCGGTGAGCGGCTTGCCATCCAGCTCACCGGAAAAGCCGAGGCCGTTGTTTCCGGCAAAGCGTTTCACAGCAAACCGCGTGCCGGGCTGATTCTCGGGCGTGGTCCAGACGCCCTCGCCCGCTGCGATAGCAAGCGTCCAGAACGGCTCCGTCCCGGTGAGGGTCACAGCTTCTTCCGGCGCGACGGCATCGAAGGTCTTGCCCTTGGGGTCGATCCCGTCAGCGGCAGGCGTGCAAGCGACTGCGGCAGCGAGCAGCAGGCAAAGCGCGGCGCGGGGATGGGTGGTGAGCATGGCAGGGCTCCTTTCGCAGGGAAGCTTAAACCGCACCGGGAGCACAAGCAAAGGGCGGGCGCCATTTGCACGGTGCCCGCCCCTTTTAGGCTGCGATGTCAGCGTCTCGCTTACTTCGGCATCAGCACGGTATCGATCACGTGGATCACGCCGTTGGACGCCGCCACGTCGGTCGCAGTGACCTTGGCGGTGTTGCCGGCCGCATCGGTCAGCACCACGCCGCCATCGACGACCTTGGCATTCAGCGTAGCGCCCTGGACAGTGGTGATGGAGTAGCCCTCATCGCCCGCCTGCGTGATCGCATTGGTCAGCGTCGCCGCATCGATCGTGCCGGGGACGACGTGGTAGGTCAGAATCGACTTCAGCGTTTCCTTGTCCTCGGTCGTCAGCTTTTCGACGGTGCCGGCGGGCAGCTTGGCAAAGGCGTCATTGGTCGGCGCGAAGACGGTGAACGGCCCGGCACCCGAAAGGGTCGCGCCAAGATCGGCTGCGGTCACGGCGGTCACCAGCGTCGAGAAGGCGTCATCGCCCTGCGCCACTTCGACAATCGTGCCGGCACCGGTGGCTTCATCGGCAACCGCGGTCGTATCGGCGGCGGTGTCTTCGGCCGGGGTTTCGCTGGCGCAAGCGACCAGCGCGAGCGCGGCAACCGAAGCGAGCGTGACATTGATGATCTTCATAAGGCATTCCTCAATATGGGCCAAAAGGCCGGGGGTAGCCCGGATGCAGGAGGGGATCCGAGGCAAGCAGGCGCGGCGCCAAAGCGACGCGGCCTGATACAGGTACGAGTCCTGCGATGGTGCGGATGTTCCACCCCCTGGGGTGTTCAGGCTCCGCTCGTCCGGAACCATGACCGGATCACCGGGTTGCCCCCTCGATGACCCCAAACCCCACCCGCGCGGCCGCCCTTGCCCGCCTCGCCCAGTTCCTTCCCGCCGCCGGCCGCCGCTATGCCGAAACCCGCAATGCCGATGATGGTCCCGCGAGCGGCGGGCGCAGCAATGTCAGCGAATTGTCGCCCTGGTTGCACGCCGGGGTGATTGGCGAACCCGAAGTGCTGGAAGCGGTCCTAGGCCAGCATAGCCCGCGCGCGGCTGAAAAGTTCATCGCCGAGGTGTTCTGGCGGATCTACTTCAAGGGCTACCTCGAACAGCGCCCGGCGATCTGGGACGATTATTGCACGGGCCGCGATGGCGCTCTTGCCGCGATGGCGCGCAATGCAGGGCTGCAAAGAGCCTATGCAGAGGCGACGGAAGGCCGCACCGGGATCGAGGCTTTCGATGCCTGGGCGCAGGAGTTGGCCGAGACCGGCTACCTCCACAATCACGCGCGGATGTGGTTTGCCAGCATCTGGATCTTCACGCTGAAGCTCGATTGGCGGCTGGGCGCGGATTTCTTCCTGCGCCACCTGATGGATGGCGATGCGGCGTCGAACACGCTCTCGTGGCGCTGGGTCGCGGGGCTGCACACCAAGGGCAAGCATTACCTGGCGCGGGCGGACAATATCGCGCGCTACACCAGCGGTCGGCCGGGCGGCGCGCTGAGAGCGGATGGGCTGGCCGAGGATGCCAAACCGCTGTCCGAACCGCAGGACTACGGGCGGCAAAAGCTCGATCTGCCCGCACCGGTCAGTGCGACTGACCTGGCCGAGCCCTCCGCGCTGCTGCTGCATGACGAGGCGGCGCATCATGCTCCTCTGGCCCTGCCCGCTGCGCCCGCGCTGGTGATCGGCGCGGCGCGTCCCGGCGCGCGCTCTCCCGGCGCGGTTGGAGCCTCGGCGTCGGGCTTTGCCAATGGCGCAGTGGCAAGCGGCATGGCGGATGCGGCCACCGCCTTCGGCTGCCCCGCGACCGAATGGCGCGCGGGTGAGCCGCTGGCGGCGCTGCTCGCCGAAACCGGTGTGTCGCGCATCGCGGTCCCCTACCTCCCCACCGGCTGGACTCGCGACGCGCTGATGCCCGACATCGCGCCGCTTGCCGCACAAGGCCGGGTCGTGACCATCCTAGGCGATCTCGACCGCGCGACCTGGCCCCATGCCAAAGCCGGGTTCTTCGGCGTGGCCAAGGCGATTGATGGCTTGCTCGCCGAATCCGGGATCACCGGCAGCGCGTAGCGGCTTCAACCCGAAGTTAACCTTGCCGGGTTAGGGTCAGCTGGTCTTTGTCCACGCCGGGGCTTTCACGCGCCATGCTCTATCCCAACCGCCTCCAAGCCGCGCTGTTGTTCGACCGGCGGATCCATGATCTGGAAGCGATCATGCGCGATTTCGTGCGGATCGAGGGGATGCGGTCGAGCGTCAGCTTCCATCTGTCGGAGAACAATCCGGGCCTGTTCTACCGCCTGTTCGATGCCACCGATGAGCTGATGGTGACCTTCGAATATGTCGACCGCCCCGCCAATGCTCAGGTGTTCCAGCCGGCGCTGTCCTCGTTCTACACCGGCATCGTCACCCCCGACATTCGCGAGCGGATCACGCGCTGCGACAGCCACATCCTGCTCGAAGTCTCGCACGGGGTGATGGGCGGCGTCGAGGAGAACCCCGAGATTGCCGCCATGTTCGAAGCGATCGGCCGCGAGCGTTCGGGCGCGAGCCAGCCGCAATTCGAACGGCGGCTCGCCGTCCTGGCGCTGATGACCCGGATCGCGATTGATCATGCGATGCCGCTGGCGGTGCACTGGACGCAGTCCGACACGTTGCTCAGCGGCGAGCTGTTTGATCGGATTGCGGCGGGCAATGACGCGCCGGGGCCGCTCCACATCCATCCCTTCCTGTTCGGCCCGGCCACCGCGCCGGGCGAGAGTGCGCGGGTCGGCATTCGTACCTTCGGCGCCCGCCACTGGCTGGGGCGCGAGATCATCGTTCAGCCCAACGTCCTGCCCTGGGCCGCGAATCTCGAGACGATCTTCGCCTTCCTGCGGGTCGCGACGATGCCGAACGGCTATGTCATCCCCGATGGCGACACCTTCGGCCCCGAGGACCGCAGCCTGTCCTATCGCGTCCTCCACCACGATGCCGGCGCGAATATCGGCTATGCTGCGCCCGAACCTGCCGATGTGCCGTTCTATGAACTCGTGCCTCTAAAGCACGTCGAGTACGGCTTCGTCGCGCCCGAACACGTGCCGGACGCCAATGCCTTCGACGATCGCGCCTTCCCGGTCGACATCATGCCGGAAGGGCAGGACGAGCGCATGGCGCTCGCCAATGAGTGGTTCGAGAAGCGCAAGCTGGCCGAGGGGATCGGTGGCCGCTTCGAAGTGCGCAAAGCGGGCGAAGGGGACGCTCCTCCCGCACCGGAGCCGTCACCGCCGACGCCCACGCGGATCATTACGCCGACGCCGAGCCAGCCGGGACTTCCCGGACTGACCGGACGTGGGCTGCGATCAAGGGTGTTCGGGCGCAAGGAGGGATAACCCCTCGCCTGCGCCCACTAAAGCGCGGGTCAGATCGTCTTGTCGGGTGAGGGATCGTGGCGATGCCGCTGCGCCTTGCCGAGCACGCGTTCCAGCCGTTCGGCCATCGTATTCGCCGCGATCCGCGCTGCCGCGTCGACATCGGATGCCTTGCCCGTCACGCCAATCGGGCGACTGCCGCGCGGACGCGCTTCGATGGTGCAATGCTTGTCATCCGCGCCATGTTTGCGCCCATTGACGTCCGAGGCATGGACCTCGATCCGCGTCAGCCTGTCAGCGAAGCGTTCCAGCCGCTTGCGCACCTGCGCCTCGATCCGCTCGGCGACGTTCTGCGTGCCCATTACCGAACTGTCGGTATTGAACTGGAACTGCATGGTGGTCATGGCTGTCTCTCCTTGGCTTCAGTGTCCTGTTGCCCAAGAAGAATATGGGGCGCGCTGATCCGGCTTTCCAGCGGAATCAGGCGAGATGTTCAGGACAGGAGGTGATCAGCCGCGCGCTTTTCGGCCCGGACGCGGTCAGCTTTGATGCGCTCTTCCGCGGTCTTGCGCGCCTGCTCGGCGAGGCCGCGCCAGGTCTTTTCCGAACGCAATTCGCGGTCACGCACGTTGTCCAACGTGGCCTTGCCAGCAAGGGCAGCGGCTTCATCGGCACGTTCGCAGTAGAATTCGTAGGTCTGAGCCATCAGGCGCTCCTGCCATGGGAGGGGGTAGGCGGGAATCTGAGGTGGCAGGCAGGGCGCACGAAGCGCCCTGCCGCCGGGTATTCAGCTTAGGCAGCTGCCAGGTTCACGGCGCTTTCCTTGCCGTTACGGCCGCGCTCGAGATCGAAGCTCAGACGCTGATCCTTTTCAAGGCTGTGCATGCCAGCGGCCTGCACGGCAGTGATGTGGACGAAGCTGTCCGACGAGCCATCATCGGGCTGAATGAAGCCATAGCCCTTGTCGGTGTTGAAGAACTTTACGGTTCCGGTCTTGCTCATGGAGTGTTCCTTTCAAGAACAATGTATTCCGCACGGCAAAGGGCCGAGCGGTTAGTGCGTCGTATCGTCCGATGAAAGGAAGTCGTCGTCTGGTTTACGCCGGGGGCCAAAGGGCCAAGCGGCGGAGCGCAAATTTCGAAGTCCGTCGCAAATTTCGACGTCAGCGGGGGCTGTGTAGCACACAAGCGGGGGTTTGCCTAATCGGGGGAAAGGGAAGGTGGGTTCACGCAGAGGCCGCAGAGGAAAGAGAGACGCAGAGAGGCGCAACACCGCGCCCTTGCCCTGCCAGATCGAATCGGACCGGCCCTCGCTGACTCGGTCCGCCAACGGACGGACCGCAAGGCCGACTGGCCGCCCGCAGGTGCTCGATCCCGCAGGGATCGAAACGCACCGAGGACGACCGCGCGGAGGCGCGGTCGCAAACCAGAACTTGACAAAGTTGACAGGGTGTCAAGCGCCATTAGAGCCTTTTTTATCCTGTAATTCAACGTTCTAAGCCCGAAATACGAAGTTGACACTTCGCCATGTCCGGGGGGGGGCAGCAGCAACCCGAACGATCATCGCGGCGCCCCATCCGCCCAATCGTCCGCGTCATCGTCATCGTCATCGTCATCGCCCCCGTCCCCGTCCTCCTCCGCGCGCCTCGCCGCTTCGGCGGCGTCATATTCGGCGAAGAGCGCCTCGCGTTCCTCATCCAGCTGCTCGTCCCAGGTTTCCGGGCCCTGTTCGACCCGTTCGCGCAGCGGGCCGAAATCCTCCGGCCCATACTCCGCCGCCGGGTGGGAGGCCGAGGTGCGCCGCGCCCCGCTCGTCCCGCGCATCGCCAGCAGCGCCAGCGTCAGCCGTTCATCATAGCGCCGCGTGGTGCCGACCAGCTCGCCATTGTAGAAATGCTGCACCTCCACCCCGTTGATCGCCCGGTCGAGCGCGGCTTCGGCCAGCGCATCGAAGCGGCAGCGGAACGCCGCCGTCCAGGCGAGATCGAACGGCTCCCCCTTCAACCGCGCGCGCAGGGCATAGGCCGATTGCCGGCTCATCCCCACCGCCCGCGCCGCCTCGGACACGGAATGCGAGGCGGCGAGCGCATCAAGGAAAGTGACCTGACGCTGCGTGGTCCAGCCATCGTGGCGGATCGGGGCGAGCGCGAGGGGCGAAGCGGGGGTGCGGGCTTGCGTCATGGGCCGGAGGATGCCGCGCGATATGGGAGTAGGAAAGAGCGCGCGTTGCCATTGTCCGTGCCCGCTGCGCTGGGCTAGAGCCGCCCCATGTCACCCATCACCATTCTGATCGACGCCGATGCCTGCCCGGTGAAGGACGAGATCTACCGCGTCGCCGACCGCTTCCGCGCCGAGGTGCGCGTGGTCAGCAACGCCCCGTTCCGCATTCCCGACAGCCCGCGGGTGAAGCGCGTGGTGGTGTCCGACAGCTTCGACGCGGCGGATGACTGGATTGCCGAGGCGGCGGATGCGCGCTCGGTGGTCGTGACCGCCGACATCCTGCTCGCCGACCGCTGCCTGAAAGCGGGCGCACGGGTGCTGAAACACAACGGCGAGGAGTTTACGGCGGCAAGCATCGGCGGCGCGATCGCGACCCGCGCGATCATGGCGGATTTGCGCAGCGGTATGGACGGGGTTGGCGGCGGGCCTGCGCCGTTCAGCAAGGCGGATCGCTCGCGGTTTTTGCAGGCGCTGGATCGGGTGTTGGTGGTGATGGGGTGATGGGGTGAGTGGCTGGGTGCCCGTCATCGGCAAATGATGACTGAAGGTAGGGGACTGGCAAAGAGGTTAGGTTATGCAGAGACATAGGTACTCAGTTGACGGGCCTCAAAGCCGAACCGTCTCGGAAAAATCCAAGCTCTTCAAATTCTTCTCAACGCAGAATCTCAAAGTTCTGATGATTAAATATAGCATTAAAGGAAGTGAATCGAACAGCATTATATAAGATGATCCAACATCGCTTAATTCGTAAGGGTCTGAAAAATTCGCAACAAATTTAGAATCTCCATGCACAATCCGCGATCTATCCTGATAAACCTTGTTTACAGCCTTCACGATTTCCTGTTTTGTTAAGTCATTTAATATAATTGGTATTCTATTTTTTAGCTTTTCAGATATCCCAGTATTCGTTTCGCAGTATAATGCATCGAGGCAACCTATGATCCATGGAAGAGTTTCAAAATAATTACTATGGTGCTCACTGGTAAAGATATATGAAAAATACGATAGAGAGCGCTCGACATTCGTCGATGGCAAATTATCCCAAAAGCCATTTATTTGCTTGGCCCAATCAAAAAAAGCCTGAGGCTCTTGATCGAAAATCGGCTTTGAACGAGCAAGGAAGTTTTCCTCTTCATAGGATGCATATTCTAACCAAGAGAAGCATCCTTCACCTACTTCAAATAACAATCCTTTAGACTCAAGAATCGAAAATGATGTCTTTGAATAACCTGGCGACGATATGTTCATCAGCACGATCATTCTTTGAGCGAGGGATAGGCAGATGTTTGAGAGCATCCTCGCCGCAGCAACTCTCGATTGGTGTGCGTCAAGACCGCGAGCTTCACGGTCGGCAATCATATCTTCAAAATCTTCCTCAGACCATTTGGCGCGAAACTCAAGTGCGACAAAATCATCTTCTCGGAAGTGGCGCGGGTTTTTACGAAAATACGCGCTGATCTCTCGCTTTTTTGAGCGCCTCACCCTGACATTAAAGGATTTCAATTCATAAGGAGAAGTAGGAATATACTCTTTCAATTCATAGGGAAGCTTTAACCAAAGGTTATCGGAAATAGCTTTTTCAATCGTTCCCTCAGAACATAGATTAAAAGGCTGCAACAAAAAAGAAGTAGTTGTAACAACCATATCCCGCTCACATGTCTGGAAATCAAGGTCCCGTGATGATCGATTTTAGACAGATCGTATATGATCGGTCCAGAGGCAATGTAGCGAATTCGAGTGCCTCATTGCAGAGCATCGATACTACTCGCGACTGCAAATCTGGTGAAGTGTCCCTCCGATACCTCCCGTGGCCCAATCTCCGCGCCGCCGCCGAGCAACCTTGACCAAGTTACACTCCCCCCACATTGACACCTCCCCCCATCAGGCCCACGCTCCGCGCTCGGGCATATCGCCCTCTGATCGGAACATCCTATGGCCAAGGGCCAACAGAAGAAGAGCCGCGAAGCGCGTAAGCCCAAGGCGGACAAGGGGCCGAAGCTCAACGCCAGCCAGCCCAGCACCAAGCCCGGCGGGATCAAGGGTCTGGAGAACATGAAGAACTCCTGAGGCCAGGCGGCGCGGGCGTTCTCGCGGGGTTTGCCTTTTGCGCCGCGGCGGCTCAGGACGGGGCATGACCGATACTCGCGCACGCACCCGTCCTGTCGCCCGCTTCGCCTCGCGCCGCCCTGCGCCCGCGCTGCTTGCGGCGGCGCTCGCTCCGCTGCTGGCGCTCGCAGAGTGCGCTGCGCCCGGTGCCGAGGCTCCCACCCCGCGAGCGGCGACGGCGGATGCGGCGCAAACCCGCTTCATGGCCGCGCTGGCCAGCCATTGCGGCAAGGCCTATGCGGGCCGCCTCGTCTCCTCCGATGCGGCCGATGCCGACATGGCGGGACGGGCGATGGTGGTGCATTTTCGCGAATGCTCCCCAGACCGCATGGCGATCCCGTTCCATGTCCAGGGCGAGGACGGCACGTGGGACCGTTCGCGCACCTGGCTCATCACCCGCACGGATAGCGGCCTCAGGCTGAAGCACGATCACCGCCACGCCGACGGATCGCATGATGCGGTGACGCTGTATGGCGGGGACACGGCGGATGGCGGCACGGCGACCGCGCAGGACTTCCCGGTCGATCAGGAGAGCATCGCGATGTTCCGCGCGGGCGGGCTGACGGCGTCGGTCACCAATGTGTGGCGCGTCGAGATCACCCCGACGACCTACACCTACCAGCTGAGCCGCGCAGGCCGCTTGTTCCGGGTCGAGTTCGACCTCACCCAGCCCGTCACCCCGCCCCCCGCGCCGTGGGGCTGGTGATCACGCGCCGCTGCGCTGGGCCTTGGGCAGCAGCACGGCAAAGGCGATAGTCACCAGCAGCAGCGCGGGCACATCGCCCAGCAGGTGCCCGTGGTGCATCGGCGCGCTCAGCGATTGCACCGCCATGATCGCAGCGTGCACCGCGCTCGACACCGCGACGAACCAGATCAGCGAGACATGCTTCAGCGGGTCGCGCGCGGCGAGGATCATGAACACGCCCAGCGTCGCATAGACCCCGACGATCATCGTGAAATATTGCGAGGCCATCGGCGGCCCTTCGTGCCAGGCCCAGCCGCTCGGCCAGACCATCGCCAGCGGCCCGACGAGGCAGAACACCGCCCCGAAGGCGACGAGCAGGATTTGCAGCAAGCGGTAGGCATTCATACGTCGATCCCCCCAACGGAACGCGGCCCGGCGAGGGGTGTCTGCCCTTTCGCCGGGCCGGTCAATCCAGCGCCGCCCTTGGTGGGGGATTGCCGTTAGTCGTGCTCGCGCCCGCCCGCGCCGACATAGAGCTCGCGCCCGCCTTCATTATAGCGGCGGCTCATCTCCTCCATGCCCTTGAGCGCGGCCTGTCGGCTGGCCTCGGCAGTGTCCGCACCCAGCTTTTCCGAGGCGAGGAAGCTTTCGGGGCTGCTGTTCTGCTTGGCGGCGAAGTCCCGCACGTCCTGGCTGATCTGCATCGAGCAGAATTTCGGCCCGCACATCGAGCAGAAATGCGCCGACTTCGCGCCTTCGGCCGGGAGCGTCTGGTCGTGATATTGCTCGGCGGTTTCGGGGTCCAAGCTGAGGTTGAACTGATCGCGCCAGCGGAACTCGAAGCGCGCTTTGGACAGCGCATTGTCGCGCACCTGCGAGGCCGGGTGGCCCTTGGCCAAGTCCGCCGCGTGGGCGGCCAGCTTGTAGGTGATCACGCCGACCTTCACGTCGTCACGGTCGGGCAGGCCGAGGTGCTCCTTGGGCGTGACGTAGCAGAGCATCGCAGTGCCATACCAACCGATCTGCGCCGCGCCGATGCCGCTGGTGATGTGGTCGTAGCCCGGCGCGATGTCGGTCACGAGCGGGCCCAAGGTGTAGAACGGCGCTTCGCCGCACACCTGCAGCTGCTTTTCCATGTTCTCCTTGATCTTGTGCATCGGCACGTGGCCGGGACCTTCGATCATCACCTGCACATCCTGCGCCCAGGCGCGGTGGGTGAGTTCGCCAAGGGTATAGAGTTCGGAGAACTGCGCTTCGTCATTGGCGTCGGCGATGCTGCCGGGACGCAACCCATCGCCGAGGCTGTAGGCGATGTCATAGGCCTTCATGATCTCGGTGATCTCGTCGAAGTGCTCGTAGAGGAAGCTTTCCTTGTGGTGGGCAAGGCACCACTTGGCCATGATCGAGCCGCCGCGGCTGACGATCCCGGTCACGCGCTTGGCCGCCATCGGGACATAGGCGAGGCGGACGCCGGCGTGGATCGTGAAGTAGTCGACGCCCTGTTCGGCCTGCTCAATCAGCGTGTCGCGGAAGATTTCCCAGGTCAGCTCCTCGGCCACGCCGCCGACCTTTTCGAGGGCCTGATAGATCGGCACGGTGCCGACCGGCACGGCGGAATTACGGATGATCCATTCGCGGGTGTCGTGGATGTTGCGCCCGGTCGAGAGGTCCATGATAGTGTCCGCGCCCCAGCGGGTCGCCCACACCATCTTGTCGACTTCCTGCGCCACGTTCGAGGCGACGGCGGAATTGCCGATATTGGCGTTGATCTTGACGAGGAAATTGCGCCCGATCGCCATCGGCTCGCTTTCGGGGTGGTTGATGTTGTTGGGGATGATCGCGCGGCCGCGCGCGATTTCGTCGCGCACGAATTCCGGCGTGATGATGGTCGGGATTTCCGCGCCCCAGCTTTGCCCGTCGCGCACCATGTCAGCCGCGATCTCGCGGCCGAGGTTCTCGCGCTCGGCAACATATTCCATTTCCGGCGTGATGATGCCCTTGCGGGCATAGTGCATCTGGCTGACGTTCATGCCTGCCTTGGCGCGCAGCGGACGCTTGACCGCATTGGGGAACTGCGGGACGCCGCCGCTGCGATCCGGGCCAAGCTGGCCGTTGTCTTCCGGCTTGATCTCGCGGCCATCATAAGCCTCAACATCGCCGCGCGCCATGATCCAGTCACGGCGCAGCTGCGGCAGGCCGGCGTTGATGTCGATGTGCGCAGCGGGGTCGGTGTAAGGGCCGGAGGTGTCGTAAACGCGCACACTCGGCTCGCCGCCCTCAAGGTCGATCTCGCGCATGGCGACGCGGATGCCGCTGCCGGTGCGCGCGCCGACGTAGATCTTGCGGCTGCCACGGATCGGGCCGGTGGTAACGCCAATTTCGACGGGGCTGTTGATGTCGGCCATAATCGTTCTCTCTCCAAGACGGAGGACAAGCGGACCTATGGCACAGCGACCAGCCCACTCCCTCCGCCGATGCTAATCGGTTCAGGTTCGACGGGTCGGACGGTGCTAACCGCCCCTCTCAGCCAAGCGGCTCCCCGGGGATGACGCAGGATTAGGACAAGGCCAAGGCCGAGTCCAGTCTCACGCAAAACGCGCCGGTATCTCCGGATCGGCAGTGTCGAGCGACGGGATGCTGCCGTCGGGCAACCCTGCATAGGCGCTGGCCCAATGCGCCACCCACGCCGGATCGCGCACCCTTGAAGGGTGGTATCCGGGCGACAGCGACCGCAGCATCGCGGGCGAGCAATGGACGAGGAAGCGCGCCACCATTGCCCACAGCCTGACCCGGCTGAGCGGCCTGCGCCACAACCCATCGCGCTTCAGCATCGCGGCATATCCCTTGCGGCTCGACAGCGCGACATGCACCGTCCCGCAGACCAGCCCCCACGCCCGCCCGCGCCAATCGCCATAAAGGTGGTTGTAGAGATCCCAGGCGACATTCTTGTGCTCGGTCTCCTCGACCATGTGCCAGAGAATGAGCGAGGCAATCGCACTGTCGGAGCCCGCGAACAGCTGGCTGCGGCTGCGGATCAGCCATTCTGTGATCCCCATCGTCATCGTCTCGAACCCGGCGGTATAGGCTAGCCGCCACTTAAGGCTGCGCTTCTGGAAAGCGCGGTAATCGGCCTCCATTTCGGCTTCGACCCCCGCCAGTTCGGGGTAATGGCGCTTCAGTATCTCGTTGTAGCGGCGGTGGCTCTGGAAATGGATCCCCTCTTGCCCAATGAAGGCGTGGACATCGGCCTTCAGCGCCGGGTCTTGCACCTGTTTCAGGCCTTCCGTCACGGTCTTGATCAGGAAGGGTTCGAGATAGGGCATGGCGAGCGAGGCGCCGTTGACCATGTGGCTCCATTCGGGCCGCTCGGGATGCCAGACCGGATCGATGCCCTCATCGAAAGCAAAGGGGATGCGTCGCACGATAATCTCAGGATGGGCGCTCATGCGCGGCTTCCGGCGTGGCGGTGATGCTGCCATGCGCCCCACAGCAGCAAAGCAACCGCCAGATGCACCCCGATCATCGCGGGCCATCCGGCGAGGAAGATGATGTTGTTGATCGTCACATCGCCGGGGAATGGCCCGCCGCCGAACTCCAGCCCGCGTGTGCCGAACAGGGCATTGGCGATGGCGGGCAAAGTGAACATCCAACCGAACGCCAGCGCTGCCCAGAACAGCATGGCCTGCGCGCGCTCCCCCAGCCGGATATAAGCACCACCCGCGCCAATCGCGACCAGCATCGTGCCGTTGGTGATGCCTTCAAGATGGGCCATGTTCCACGCCCGCCGGTCGCCGGGAATGGCGGCGGAGACATCGGTGACGAACGGCCACAGATCAATCGCGCCCAGCGTGAAGAAGAAATACAGCCAGCCCGACAGCACTGCGGAGGCGATCAGCCCGATCCCGTTGAATACCAGCAGACCACGCCTGCGCTCGGTCAGCATATGCCCCTCCCCCCTTGGCCCGGTCGCTATGCGCCGGGCTCTTGGCAACAGGGCATAGGCCAGATGGGGGAGCCTTGCCAGTGCGGCGTCAGGCCACGCCGCCCGCCGCCTGCCATTCGGCAATCGCTTCGATCGGATAGACCAGCATGATGACATTGAAGGTCAAATTGTCGCGCACGACATAGCCCGCCACCAGCTCACCGATGATCGCTAGCGCCACAGTCACCTTGACCGGCAGGCGCAACGCCAGCCAGAAGCCGAAGCTCATCCACAACAGGTCGGCGCCCGAATTGAGCACAGAGTCGCCCGTGTAGCCAAAGTTGGCGGTGACCGAGCGGAAGCGATTGATCACCATCGGGGTGTTCTCCAGCACCTCCCACGCGGCCTCCAGCAGCACCGCGAGCGGCAGGCCCCAGCGGAACGCCTCGGCCCCGCCCCAGCCCTTGCGGACAAACATCCACCAGCCGAAGGCGTAGAAGATCATCCCGTGGATGATGTGGCTGGGGGTGTACCAGTCGGTGATATGCTGGCTGTTGCCGCTATCGTTGATCTGTCCGTGCCACAGCTTGACGTAGCCACACTCGCAGATCGGTGCGCGGCCCATGGCGAGCAGGATGACGATGGTGACAGCCGCAATGGCCAGCGAGACGATGACCGTGCTGCGGTTGGGGATGAGCGCGCCGTAACCGCTCATTCGATCACGCGCCCCCGGACCATCACGAAGTCGACCTCCTCCAGCACGGTGACATCGGCGAGCGGGTTGCCGTCGACCGCGATGATGTCCGCCGAATAGCCCGGCGCGAGCTTGCCGATCTGGTTGTCCATCCCCAGCACCTTCGCCGCGACGGTCGTGGCGCTGGCGAGCACTTCGCGGTCGCTCATGCCCTGCTTCTTCATCAGGCCGAGTTCCTCGCCATTGCGGCCATGCTGATACACGCCTGCGTCGGTGCCGAAGGCGACGGTGACGCCATATTGGCGGGCGCGGCTGACGAGGCTCGCCATCAGCGGCTGGACGGCACGGATCTTGTCTTCGACGACAGGGGTGTAGACGCCCTTGCCCAGCCCTTCAGACACGCCTTCCAGCGCCATCAGCGTCGGTACCAGCACCGTGCCATTGGCCTTCATCGCCTTGGCAGCGGCTTCATCGAGATAGGTGCCGTGCTCAATCGAATCGATTCCGGCCTCGGCGGCCTGCTGGATGCCGCGCGCGCCGTGGGCGTGGGCCATGACCTTGAGGCCGAGCGAGTGTGCGGTGTCGGCAATCGCCTTCATTTCGGCAGGCGTGAAGTGCGCTTCGAGGCCGCGCCCTTGCTGCGATAGCACGCCGCCGGTCGCGGTGATCTTGATCACGTCCGCGCCGTTCTGGCTGGCGAGCCGCACTTTTGCTGCGCATTCGACTGCGCCGGTGCAGGTGAAGCCAGAATCGAGCAACTCGTTAACCTCGGAGCGGAAGCCATTGACGTCGCCGTGGCCGCCGATGATCGCCAGCGCCGGGCCAGCCGCAACAATGCGCGGCCCCGGAACCATGCCCTCGGCTGTGCCGCGTCGCAGCGAGAAGGCGGTATCGCGCCCGCTGCCCGCTTCGCGCACGGTGGTAAAGCCTGCCAGCGCGGTGACGCGGGCGTTCTTGGCTCCGACCACGACGCCCCATTCGTCAGGCTCGGTCGCTTCCTTCCAGAAATCGCCGCCCGGATCGCCGGTCAGGTGAGTGTGGAGGTCGATGAGGCCGGGCAGCACGGTCTTGGTCTTGAGGTCGATCTCACGATCGGCGGTCACGGCACCGTGGCCGGAAGTGATCGACACGATGCTGCCATCGGTGACGAGAATGGTCGCAGCCCCGGTCGGCTCGGCAGCGGCATCGGTGATCACCGCGCCGGCGCGGATCGCCACGGTCTCGGCAGCGAGCGGCGCTGCCATCAGCGTACCGGCGAGCGTCAGCCCCGCCATCAACCGGTTGCGGAATGCCTGCATGATTGTCTCTCCCCTTGCCTCACATGGCCCGGCCGGTTGATGGCCCGCCCGCGCTGCCAAGGCAAGCGCAGCGGTGAAAATCGCGGCCGATCAGACTATTCGCTTGGGCGCGAGCAGGTGGGCACGGGCCTCAGAAGGTGTAGGCCATCCCCAGCCCGATGATGAACTGGTTGGCATCGCCGCGCTGCGCGGTGAAAGGCGTGTCGGCGCTGTCGCCCAGCAGGCGCGACATGCCGCCGACGCCAGTGATCGCCCAGCCGCCGCTCAATGGCTTGCCGTCCAAGTCATAGGTCAGGATCGCGACCGTGCCGATGCGGTTCAGCCCGCCATCCGCGCGGAACTGCGGCAGTCCGGTGGCCAGCGCCTGTCCGGGGCTGACGGTGAAGTAGTAATCGGCAAAGCTGTCATCGACGAACTCGGCGCTCGCCTGCACCTGCAGCGCAAAGCTGCGACCCACCGGCGCGCGGTAGGTGATCTGCGGTTCGACGATCATGCCGTCATGCGCGCCCAGCACGTCCCAGCGCGCCTGCACGCCGAAGCTCAGCTGATCGAAGGTCTTGAACACATTGGGCAGGGCGACCGCGACATTGCCCCCCACTTCCAGCGCCGCATCCAGCTTGCCCGCGCGCGCGACCACGTCGTCGCTGATACGGTTGTTGCGATCATTGCGGAACCGGAAGGCTGGGCCAAAAGCGATCCGGGCGCCCTTGCGCGGGCCGAAGGCGGGCTCGGGCGAATTGACATCGAGCACGAAGCCGGGGCCATTAGGGCTGATCCCGACCCCGCCGACGCGGCCCACAATCAGCGGCAGCGGGAAGGCGATGTAATCATCGGAACCCGCATAGCTCGGCACCATCCCGACACCGAGGCCGATGGTCGCCCAGGTTTCATCAAACACCGGCTTGCTGAAGGCAAACGACGGCGCACCGGCAGGCGGGGCTGGTTGGGCGGTCTGGACGGCGACAGGCTCGGCCTCCGTTGCGGCTTCGATGACAACCGCCTCTCCATCAGTCTCGGCTTCGGCGGCAAGGGCGGGCGCAGCGCCAAAGATCGAGGAGAAAGCGGCCACAGAAACGGCAGGCCCGAAGGGGCCGAAAGCGGTGCGAAGCGTCATGGGGTTGCGATCCTTATGAGCGTGATTGGCAAGCTAAACTCGCGCGCCCTCTATTGTTTCCACGTAATGTTGCAACATCCGATTTGCGCTGCAAGATTGCCGTTCGGCTCGCCCTCGCCTAGGGCACTGAGGCATGGTCGATTCACCGCAAGCTACAGGCACGCCGAACGCCGATTCTCATGACGTGATCATCGTCGGGGGCGGGCTGGCGGGCGGGCTGATCGCGCTGGCGCTGCACCGCCACGCGCCCGATTGCCGCTTCCTTGTGATCGAGGCTGGACGCAGCTTCGGCGGGCATCACCGCTGGAGCTGGTTCGAAACCGACATCCGCCCCAAGGCGCGCACGCTGATGTCGGGGTTCGATCTCAACGGCTGGGACGAAGGCTATGACATCACCTTCCCAAGCCTCGGCCGCACCCTGCCGACCTCCTACCGCTCGCTCGCCAGCGCCGAATTCCACGCCAAGCTGATCGCCGAACTCCCGGCGGAGTGCGGGATACTGGAAACCAAGGCCGCTTCGCTTGACGCAGGCGGCGTGACGCTGGCTGACGGCACGCGGCTGGCGGCCAAGCGCGTGATCGATTGCCGCCCGTTCAAGCCTTCCAAGGCGCTGTCGGGCGGCTGGCAGGTGTTCCTCGGTCAGCAGTTCCGCTGCGAAACGCCGCATGGCCTCACCCGGCCTATCATCATGGATGCCAGCGTCGACCAGCTTGCCCCGCACGGCAACGGTGCGGCCTACCGCTTCGTCTATGTCCTCCCGCTATCGCCCACCGATGTCTTCATCGAGGACACCTACTACGCCGATCAGCCCAAGATGGACGCTGACGTGCTAAAGGGCCGGGTCGCCGAATATGCCCACCGTAACGGGTGGAAGGGCGAAGTCGTCGATCAGGAAGCGGGCATCTTGCCGGTAATCTCGGGCGGCGACATCAATGCCGCGCTGGCCGAAGTTGCAATCCCCGGCGTCGCCCTGGCAGGGGCGCGCGGCGGTTTTTCGCATCCGCTCACCAGCTACACCCTGCCGTTTGCCGTCGATAATGCGCTCGCGATCGCGCACCTCATCGCCAGCCGTCCGGCGCTGACGGGCGAGGAGCTCGCCGATTTCTGCAAGCGCCGGTCCAAGCGGCACTGGCGCACCACCGCCTATTACCGGATGCTCAGCCGGATGCTGTTCGAAGCCGCCGAACCGGACAAGCGCGTGGTGGTGTTCGAACATTTCTACGCCCTGCAAGGCAAGCTGGTCGAGCGTTTTTACGCCGGTCGTTCCACTTGGCCTGATCGGTTGCGCATCCTGTCGGGCAAGCCGCCCGTAGCTATCCCGCGTGCGATCCGCGCGCTGTTTTCCTCAGGCAAGCCTCTCAACATGGAGACCCCGGCATGAACGCCGATGTGAAGATCAACATCCCCGGCGCGAAAGGCGTGAACCCCGCCATGGCCGAACGTTATGCTGGCAAGACCGCCTGCGTCATCGGCGCGGGCTTTGGCGGCATGGCGCTGGCCGTGCGGCTGCAATCGGCAGGCATCGCCACCACCGTGATCGAAAGCCGCGACAAGCCGGGCGGGCGCGCCTATTTCTGGGAGCGCGATGGCTTCACCTTCGACGGCGGGCCGACCGTGATCACCGATCCGCCTTGCCTTGAGGAACTGTGGCAGCTGACCGGCCACGACATCGCCGAAGATGTCGAACTGATGAAGGTCATGCCGTTCTACCGCCTCAACTGGCCCGATGGCACCAACTTCGAATATTCGAACGATGAGGAAAGCCTCAACGCCGAGATCGCCAAGCTGAACCCGGCGGATGTCGCTGGCTATGCCCGGTTCCTCGAATATTCGGCGCGGGTGTATGAGGAAGGCTATCTCAAACTCGGCACCAAGCCGTTCCTCGATTTCAAGTCGATGCTGAAGGCCGCCCCTGCCCTGATCAAGGAGCAGGCTTGGCGCTCGGTCTATTCGATGGTGTCGAGCTATATCGAACACCCTAAGCTGCGCGAGGCCTTCAGCTTCCACTCGCTGCTGGTCGGCGGCAACCCGATGAACACCTCGTCGATCTACGCCCTGATCCACAAGCTGGAGAAGGATGGCGGCGTATGGTGGGCACGCGGCGGCACCAACCGGCTGATCGCGGGCATGGTGCGCCACTTCGAGCGCCTCGGCGGCACAATGATCGTCGGCGATCCGGTGGTGCAGGTGCACACGCTCGGCACGAAGGCGACCGAGGTCGAGACCAAGAGCGGCTTCCGTCAGCGCTTCGATGCGGTCGCGAGCAACGCCGACATCATGCACTCCTACAAGGATCTGATGTCCGGCAGCGCGCGCGGCAAGCAGATGGCCAAGAGCCTCAACCGCAAGAGCTTCTCGCCCTCGCTGTTCGTGGTGCACTTCGGGCTTGAGGGCACCTGGCCCGGCATCCCGCACCACATGATCCTGTTCGCCAAACGCTACAAAGGCCTGCTCGACGACATCTACAAGAACGGCGTGGTGCCAGAAGATTTCGCGATCTACCTCCACCATCCGACCGTGACCGATCCGAGCATGGCGCCCGCGGGCAAGAGCACGTTCTACGCGCTCGTCCCCGTCAGCCACATGGGCAAGATGCCGCTCGATTGGGACGAAGTCGGACCGAAGCTCGAAAAGATGATCCTCGACGAGCTGGGCCGCCGGTTGATCCCGGACATCCACGACCGGATCATCACCAAGTTCAGCTACGCGCCCAAGGACTTCAAGCAGGACCTCAACGCCCACATGGGCAGCGCCTTCAGCCTGGAACCGGTGCTGTGGCAAAGCGCCTACCTGCGCGGCCACAACCGCGACGATGTGATCGACAACTACTACCTTGTTGGCGCCGGCACCCACCCGGGCGCAGGCATCCCCGGCGTGGTCGGCAGCGCGAAAGCGACGGCGGGCCTGATGCTGGAGGATCTGGCAATTAAGGCGCCTGCGTGAAACGTCTCGCTGTCTATTGCGGCTCGGCCTCGCCCGAAGATCCGCGTTATCTCCAGCTGGCCTATGATGTCGGCGCGGAGTTGGCGGCGCGCGGGATCGGCCTCGTCTATGGCGGGGGCAAGCTCGGGCTGATGGGCGCGGTCGCGCGCGGGGCCAAGGAAGGCGGCGGCGAGGTGATCGGGATCATCCCCGAAGCGCTGGTCAAGGCCGAGGTCGCCAACCATGATTGCGACGAGCTCGTCACCGTCTCGGGGATGCATGAGAGGAAGCAGCGCTTCACTGACCTGTCCGACGGCTTCGTTACCATCCCCGGCGGGGTCGGGACGATGGACGAGCTGTGGGAAGCGATCAGCTGGTCACAGCTGGGTTATCACACCAAGCCGGTGGGTCTGCTCAATGCTTTCGGCTTCTACGATCATCTGCTCGCCTTCAACGCCAAGATGGCCGAGGTTGGCTTCGTCCGGCCCGCGCACCAGAACATCCTGATCGCGGCGACGTCGATCCACGAACTGCTCGCCAAGATGGAAGCCTATCAGCCGCACACGCCGATCTTCCGCATGAAGGCTGAGGAGCTCTAGGCACCCCGATGGCGGTCGATGCCACCACCCGCGCCGCGCTGGTCGAACACGCCCGGCTGTCGATCAAGCGCGGCTCGCAGAGCTTTTCCGCGGCAGCGCGCCTGTTCGACAAGGAAACGCGCGAGCGGGCGTGGCTGCTTTATGCGTGGTGCCGCCGCGCGGATGACATTGCCGACAATCAGGACATGGGCGGAGAACTCGGCGATCAGACCGACCTCGCCGAACGCCTCGCCCTGATCCGCCGTCTGACCGCGCTGGCCTTCGCAGGCGAGCCGACGGGCGATCCGGCCTTCGACGCGCTGGGCGTGGTCGCGGCCGAGGTGGGCCTCACCCCGCAAATGGCTGAGGATGTGATCGCGGGCTTCCAATTGGACGCCGAAGATTGGCGCCCGCGCACTGAGGCCGACATGCTGCGCTATTGCTACCATGTGGCGGGCGCGGTGGGTGTGATGATGGCGGTGGTGATGGGGGTCTCGCCTGACGATCAGGAAACGCTCGACCGCGCGAATGATCTGGGCCTTGCCTTCCAACTGTCGAACATCGCCCGCGATATTGTGGAGGATGATGCGGTGGGTCGCTGTTACCTCCCCGAAATCTGGCTGGTCGAGCAGGATATCGAGCCCGGTCAGCACACCAAACCGCACCACCGCAAGGAACTCGCCGCGATGACCGCGCGGCTGGTGGCGCTGGTGGAAAAGCACGAGGCAGCCGCGCGGGTCGGCGCGGCGAAGCTCCCCTTCCGCAGCCGCTGGGCGGTGCTGTCTGCCGCGCGCATCTACGGGGCGATCGGGCGCAAGGTGCGCAAGCGCGGGCCTGAGGCCTGGGCCAGCCGCACCTATGTTCCCCGCGCGGAAAAGGCGCTGTACGGCGTGCGCGCGTTCCTCTCGGCGGTGATCAACCGCGAGAAGATGCCAGCGGGCGGCATCCACTGGGGCATCGCGGATTACCGGCCCGCCTCCCCGCCCCGGGCCTGACCCGGGGCCCCGCTTCTTCGTGGGCGAGAAAGGACGCTGGATCCCGGGTCCCCGGCCTGCGCCGAGGCAGGCAAGCCCGGGATGGGAGAGATGCGAAGCGGTTTCCTTTGCAACCAAGCCGCGCTAATCCGGCTGGCATGAAAGCCCTTCTGACCGCCGCCGCCCTGCTTACCGCCGCGCCCCTCGCCGCCGAGCCCGCGCCTGATCGCAACGCCGAAGAAGCCGCCGTGATCGCCACGGTCGAGGCCTTCATGCACGGCCTTGCCGCCAAAGACGCCGCAGCCATGCGCGCTCAAGTCACTGAGCCCGGTTTCGTTGCTAAGGTCGAAGAACGTGACGGCGCAGACCGCGTCGGTCTGATCCCCATGGCGCAGTTGATCGCATCGGTTTCGAGCATTCCCGTGCCCGTATCCGAACCGCTGCACGGCGAAGTGGTGACGGTCGATGGCCCCGTGGCGACCGTCCGCGCCGACTACGACTTCATCATCGACGGCAAGCGCAGCCATTGCGGGGTCGACATCTTCACGCTGATGCGGATCGACGGCGCGTGGAAGATCGCGACGATCACCTACAGCCACCTGACCACTGGCTGCGGAGCGGAGTAATGATCCAGAAACTCCTGATCGCCAATCGCGGCGAGATCGCCTGCCGGATCATGCGCACCGCCCGCGCGCTGGGCGTGGCGACGGTCGCGGTCTATTCCGACGCCGATGCCAAGGCGCTGCATGTGCGCTCGGCGGACGAGGCGGTTCATATCGGCCCCTCGCCTGCCGCCGAGAGCTATCTGGTGGGCGCGAAGATCATCGCGGCGGCCAAGCAGACCGGGGCGGATGCGATCCATCCCGGCTACGGGTTCCTGTCGGAGAACGCGGACTTTGCGCAAGACGTGCTCGACGCTGGCCTGATCTGGGTCGGCCCCAAGCCTTCGAGCATCCGCGCGATGGGCCTCAAGGACGCGGCCAAGGCGCGCATGATCGAGGCTGGTGTTCCCGTCACGCCCGGCTATCTCGGCGCGGACCAATCGCTGGAGCGCCTTACTGCCGAGGCCGAGGCGATCGGCTACCCCGTCCTCATCAAGGCAGTCGCAGGCGGCGGCGGCAAGGGAATGCGCAAGGTCGACGCCCCTGCCGATTTCGCCGTGTCGCTGGAAAGCTGCCGCCGCGAGGCGAAGGCGAGCTTCGGTAATGACGAAGTGCTGCTCGAAAAGTGGATCACCTCGCCCCGCCATATCGAGGTGCAGGTGTTCGGCGACAGCCACGGCAATGTCGTCCACCTGTTCGAACGCGACTGCTCGCTCCAGCGCCGCCACCAGAAGGTGATCGAGGAAGCCCCCGCCCCCGGCATGGACGCCGAGACGCGCGAGGCCATCTGCGCCGCCGCCGTGCGCGCCGCCAAGGCGGTCGATTACGAGGGCGCGGGCACGATCGAATTCATCGCCGACGCCTCCGAAGGCCTGCGCGCCGACCGCATCTTCTTCATGGAGATGAACACCCGGCTTCAGGTGGAGCACCCCGTCACCGAGGAGATCACCGGGGTCGATCTGGTCGAATGGCAGCTACGCGTGGCGAGCGGCGAGCCGCTGCCCAAGCGACAGGAGGAACTGTCGATCAACGGCCATGCGATTGAAGCGCGATTATATGCAGAGGACCCGGCAGCTGGATTCCTGCCCAGCACCGGGAAACTCACCTATTTCCACCTGCCAAGCTCAACCCGCACGCGCACAGTCCGCGTCGAAACCGGGGTCGAAAAGCACGACGAGATTTCCCCCTTTTACGACCCCATGATCGCAAAGGTAATCGTCCACGCCGACGACCGGGAAGCGGCCGCAAAAAGCCTCGCGCTGGCTTGCTCTACGATGACCTGCTGGCCTGTGCGCAACAATGCCCGGTTTCTGATCGCGTGTCTGGAGAACAAGGCCTTTCGCTCTGCCGATCTCGACACGGGGCTGATTGAACGCAACCTCGCGGAGCTGGTTCAACCCCATGAGCCGAGCGAAAACGCGCTGCAAAACGTGGCCGAACTGGCGTTTGACGCCGCGCGGGGCGTGGCGCGGGAGACCATCTACGCGTCGGAAGATGGCCGCAGCAAAACGGCATGGACAGCGCAGATCGGAACGCGCCTCAATGCCGATCCGGTTCCTCCTACCTATGCCTTGACCGATGGCCGGGCCACCTACGCGGTGGCCTACGACCCCGACTTTGCAGGAGCTTCGCGGTGGACGGAGCGTGTGGATCACGGCTGGCTGGTCGATGACCTTGGTGCAACGTTCGTCCTGAACCTCGCTCGGTATGACGGCACCGGCCAAGCCTCCGCCGCCGACGGTGCGATCATTGCTCCCATGCCGGGCAAGGTCATCGCGGTCGATGTCAGCGAAGGCCAGACCGTCACCGCCGGGCAGCGGCTCTTGGTGCTCGAGGCGATGAAGATGGAACACGCCCTCACCGCGCCCTTCGACGGTGTGGTCGAGGGGCTGGCGGTAAGCGCGGGCACCCAGGTGCAAGTTGATGCGGTTTTGTGCCGCGTGGTGCCTGCCGCTTCAGAAGAATAATCCGTCACCCCAGCGTAAGCTGGGGCCTAGGGCGGCAGGCGCTGCACCAAGAGGCCCTAGGTCCCAGCTTCCGCTGGGATGACGAAGTGCGTAGGGGTGGGGCCGAGGGGAGAGGAAATGACCTGGGCCAAGGAACTCGAAGAACTGCGCGCCCGCGAGGCGCTGGCCGAGCAGATGGGCGGCGCGGAAAAGGTTGCGCGGCAGCATGGGCGCGGAAAGATGGACGCCCGCGCGCGGCTCGCGGCGCTGTGCGACGAGGGCTCCTTCCGCGAGATCGGCAAGATCGCAGGCTCGGCGAAGTATGACGCCAACGGCGACCTCCAAGCCGTCACCCCCGCCCCCTTCCTCTTCGGCAAGGCGCTGATCAATGGCCGCCCGGTGGTCGCCACGGCGGACGACTTCACCATCCGCGGCGGCGCGGCGGATGCGGGCATCGCGCGCAAGATGGTGCAGGCCGAGATGATGGCGCACCAGTTGAAGCTCCCCATCATCCGCATGATCGACGGGACGGGCGGCGGCGGTTCCGTAAAGACGCTCGAACAGATCGGCGCGACCTATATTCCGGCGGTGCCCGGCTGGGGCGATGTGGTGACCAACCTCGACACGGTGCCGGTGGTGGCGCTGGCATTGGGGCCGACGGCGGGCCTCGGCGCGGCGCGCACGGTGGCCAGCCACTACTCGATCATGGTCAAAGGCCTCTCCCAGATCTTCGCCGCTGGCCCCGCGGTGGTCGATGGCTTGGGCGAGGCTTACAAGGGCGGCGCGGCCAATCACGAGGAGGCCAAGGAAGCGCTAGGCGGCAGCGCGATCCACACCCGCAACGGCGTGGTCGATGACGAGGTGGCGTCCGAGGCCGAAGCCTTCGCCCGTGCGCGGCATTTCCTCAGCTTCATGCCCGAATATGTCGGGCAACCGGCCCGCCGTTCCGCCTGCGATGATCCCGCCGACCGGCGCGAGGAAGCGCTGCTCAGCCTCGTGCCGCGCGATCCCAAACAGGTCTATTCGATGCGCCGCGGCATGGAGATGCTGTTCGACACCGGCACCGTGTTCGAGATCGGCAAGCACTGGGGCCGCGCCGCGATCACCGCCTTTGCGCGGCTCGACGGCTGGCCGGTCTGCGTGATCGCCAGCGATCCGAGCTACCTCGGCGGATCGTGGGAGGCCAAAACTAGCGAGAAAGTCGAGCGGTTCGTGAAGCTCGCCGACCAGTTCCGGCTGCCCATCGTGCATCTCGTCGACAACCCCGGCTTCATGATCGGGCGCGAGGCGGAGCTGGCGGGGACGATCCGCTACGGCGTCAACGCGATGAACGCGATCTACCGCGCCACCGTGCCGCTCGCCAGCATCGTGCTGCGCCGCGCCTATGGCATTGCGGGCAGCGCCATGAGCAATGCCGAGCGGTATCAGTATCGCTATTGCTGGCCGTCAGGCGACTGGGGCTCGCTCCCCATCGCGGGCGGCTTGGAGGTGGCTTACAAAGCGGAGCTTGAAGCCGCCGATGATCCGCAAGCTCTGCTCGAGGAGATCCGCGAACGGCTGGCGAAAGTGACCTCGCCGTTCCGCTCAGCCGAGCGCTTCAATGTCGAGGATATCATCGACCCGCGCGACACGCGGCCCATGCTGTGCGAATTTGCGGGGCTGGCGTGGCGGAGGTTGGGGGCTGACACCTAAGCTTCGTCATTGCGAGCGCAGCGAAACAATCCATCATCTGAAATCGCGGCAGATTGCGACGGCGGTCCATGGATTGCCGCGTCGCCTTCGGCTCCTCGCAATGACGAGGAAAAGAGGAGTTAGGGCTCGCGCATCCCCATCTCCGCATCACTCGGCCCGAACAGCTTGCCCTTCTCGCTCAGCAGCACCAGCACCAGACAGGCAAGCCCGCTCGCCAGTAGTGCCAGCGCCAGGGGCCGCGCCGTTCCGTCAAACGCGTAACCAATCGCCCCGCCCAGCAGCGCAGCCATGGTCATGCGCACAAACCCGTGGGCCGAGCTTGCCGCGCCGGCGATGTTGAAGAACGGGTTCATGGCGATCGCGCCAAAATTGCTGCCGATGAAGCCCAGCAGCGCCATGTTGGTCGCCATCAGCGGCACGAACACCCACAGGTGCTCTTCTGGCTGGAAGGCGAACATCACCTGCACCGCGCTCACCGCGATGAAGGCGAACAGCGCCGTGTGGCTCACCCGGCGGGCGCCGAAACGCTCGACAATGCGCGAGTTCGACCAGCTGGCAAACGCCATCGATCCGGCGCAGATCGCGAAAACCAGCGGGAAGATGTCGCCCGCGCCGAAGGTCTCGGTGATCAATTGTTGCGAGGAATTGATGAAGCCGAACAGCGCGCCGAACACCAGCGCCGAACCGATGACGTAGCCAAAGGTGCTTGGCAGGGCGAGCGCGCGGCCCATGTTGGCGCCGATGGTGCGCAAGTGGATTTGCTGACGGTTTTCGTCGGTCAGGCTTTCCGGCAGGCGGAGATAGACCCACGTGCCCATCACCACGCCCAGCACGGCCATCGCGCCGAAGATCGCGCGCCAGCTGCCGATTTGCAGGATGCCTTCGCCGATAGTCGGCGCGATGGCGGGGACCATCAGGAAGATCACGAAGATGAGGCTCATCATCCGCGCCATCTTGTCCCCGCCCACGCGGTCACGGATGATCGCGGGCGGCAGGGCGACGATTCCGGCGGCAAAGAAGCCCTGCGCCCCGCGCACTGCGATCAACGCGTCATAGCTCGGCGCCAGCGCGGAGAGGATCGAGAGCACGATATAGACCGCGACTGCGCCCAGCAGGATCGGCCGCCGACCAAAGCGGTCAGCCAGCGCGCCCGGGACCAGCGAACCGATGCCGCCAGCCAGCAGGAACACGCCAATCACGAATTGCCGGTCATTGCCCGAGACCGAAAGATCAGCCGCCAGCGCATCGAGCGCAGGCAGAATCGCGTCGATCCCGAAGGCGTTCAGCGCCATCAGCATCGCCATCATCCACAGCAGCTCGGTCTCTCCGAGCGCCTTGCGCAGGGGCGTTGAGGGAGCAATCGCGGTGGCCATGGGCGCGCCTTTGCCGAGGGGTTCGCCCGAAGACCACTGTTCTTTTCGCATGTGCACAAAATGGCCCGCAGCGTGAATTGTTCCAGCAACAGTTCCTTCGCAGCCCCCAAGGTTCTATTTGCGAAAGGATGGCCGACCCGCCGCCCTTGCCCCCAGATGCCGAGACCGCGCCCGGTCTGCGCAAGATCATCCATGTCGACATGGATGCCTTCTTTGCGAGCGTCGAACAGCGCGATGATCCGGCGCTGAAGGGCAAGCCGGTCGCGGTTGGCGGCGCGGGCGGGCGCGGGGTGGTGGCTGCGGCCAGCTATGAAGCGCGGACGTTCGGGGTGCGGAGCGCCATGCCGTCTATCACCGCACAGCGGCTGTGCCCCGATCTCATCTTCGTGCGCCCACGGTTTGACGCCTACAAGGAAGCCAGCCGCCAGATCCGCCGGGTGTTCGAACACTACACCCCGATCATCGAACCGCTCAGCCTCGACGAGGCGTACCTCGACGTCACCGAAGACCGCCTTGGCATCGGCAGCGCCACCCGCATCGCCACGCTGATCCGGCAGGAAATCCGCGCCAAAACCCGCCTGACCGCGAGCGCGGGGGTGAGTTACAACAAGTTCCTCGCCAAGCTCGCCAGCGACCAGAACAAGCCCGATGGGCTGTGCGTGATCCGTCCGGGCGAAGGCGCGCAGTTTGTCGCGGGCCTGCCGATCCGGCGCTTCCACGGGGTCGGGCCCAAGGCGGAGGAGCGGATGCAGAAGCTCGGTATCCTGACCGGTGCGGATCTTGCGGCCAAAGACATTGCCTTCCTGCGCCAGCATTTCGGCAGCATGGCCGATTACCTCTTCCGCGCCGCCCGCGGCATCGACCTGCGCCCCGTCGCCGCGCACCGGATGCGCAAATCGGTCGGCGGGGAGCGCACCTTCTCGGATGATATCGGCAGCGGCGGTGCCTTGCGCGACACGCTGGAGACCATCATCGATATCGTGTGGGAGCGGATCGAGGCTGCGGGCGCGAAGGGGCGGACGGTGACGCTCAAGATGAAGTTCACCGACTTCCAGATCATGACCCGCGCGACCTCGCTCCCCGATTTCGTCAGCTGCAAGGCGGAGTTCGCAAAGGTCGCCCGCGCGCTGCTGGAGGCGGAGTTGCCTTTGCGCGGACCGATCCGGCTGATGGGGTTGACACTGGGCAGCCTTGAAGGCGCAGACACCGAAAAGCCGCCGTGCGACGAAGCGCAGCTTTCGCTGTTGTAGCCCTACCCCGTCCCCCGCGCCCGCCACGCCGCAATCCGCGTGCGGGTGGTGCGGCCGAGCGGTTCGGGCAGGGAGTGCGAGGGGAAGAACCGCGCCTCTGTCACTTCGCGCCCGTCAGGCTTGGGTCGCTGATCGCACACGGCGGCGAAAACATGGGCGGTGTGGGGCGAGCCGGACAGCACCTCTTCCAGCGTCCCCACCAGTTCGATCCGCGCGAGTTCAACGCCCAGTTCCTCACGCACCTCGCGCCTTGCGGCAGCCTCGGGGTCTTCGCCGGGCACTAGCCCGCCGCCCGGCAGGCTCCAGACTTCGGGGCCATAGGAATGCTTGAGCAACAGCACATCGCCAGTGAGATTGGTGATGACGACGCTCACCCCCGCAATCGGCGTCTTGCGCCAGCGCCGCCAGTAGTGCCGCACAAGATGCGCCAGTGGCATAAGCGCGCGGTGCAGCGCGGCGGGGAGCAGGTTGGGCATCAGGCGAAGACAGTCACTGGAATGCCCTGCGCCTCCGCAGTCCGCAGCAGGCGGGCGACAGGAAGGTCGTTCTCGCCGCGCGAGGCAGCGTCGAACACCGCACGCTTATCCGCCGCGCCTCCGAGCGTGAAAACCAGCGCGCTTGTGTTCAGCAGCGCCGGGATCGTTAGCGTGATCCGGTCAAACGGCGCGTGGGCCGGGAGCGGATCGGGCGTGAGGCGGCGGACCGTCAGCGGATCATCAATCTGGGGATCGGTGTTGGGGAACAGTGAGGCGATGTGCCCATCCGGCCCCATGCCCAGCCATGTCAGCGCGAAGTGCGGCGGCACGGCATCTTCGCTCAACGGGACAATCTGCGCGCCCGCAGGCTCCAGCAGCACGCGCATCTTGCCGGTGTTGGACGCCTCGTGATCTTCGGGCACGATCCGGTCATCATTGGGCCAGATCTCCCACCCGCTCCAGTCAATGCCGCCCTGTTCGATCAGGGCAGCGAGTATGGGAAAGGGGGTTGAACCGCCGGGGAGCGTGATCGCGCCGCTCCCGCCAAGCCGTGCCGCCAGCCAGCCAGCGATCGCGGCCTGATCCGCGCCTTCGATAATCGTCACATCCTGCATTGCCATCCTCAATAGCAAACGGGCCGCCCCCGGCAATGGGTGCGGCCCGCTTGTGAATAGCTATTGCAGCAGCGATCAGGCGAGGATCGAACGCAAAAACCATGCGCGCTGTTCGGCCATGTCGGTCCAGTCGTCGAGCAGCCCGTCGGTGGCATTGTCGCCCGCTTCTTCGGCCAGATCCTTCATGCCCTTCAGCCGCGCGATCACGGTTTCGTTATCGGCGAGCAGTTCGGCGATCATGTCCTCGGAGGAAAGCTTGGTGCTGTCCTGATCCTTGATCTGCGTGTGCTTACCCATCGTCCCGATCGAGGTGAGCGTATCGGCGTCCAGCTTGCGCACGCGCTCGGCAATCAGATCGATCTGGTCGCGCACTTCCAGCGCCTGCGTGTCGAACAACAGGTGCAGGTCGTGGAAGCGCGGGCCCTTGACGTGCCAGTGAAAATTCTTGGTCTTGATGAACAGTGCAAAGTGATCGGCGAGCAATCCGTTGAGTTCATCAACCAGAGCGGCTTTAGAATTGGCTTTCTTATCGGCCATGATAGTCTCCATTATTCTGTTCAGTGCGAACAATTTACGCCGCCTATATGGTGACTATATCAATGCACGAACATAGATTGGGTTTCGCCAAAATTGTATTCGCACTGATCGAGCAAGGCGATCAGAAGGCGGCGAAACGGGCGTTCAATCCGATGAAAAGCGCCGCAATCATCAGGCACCCGGCCAGAACCAGCCGGACCATGCGGAGCGGCCAGCGGGCGAGAGTTTCGCTGCCGAGCGACCAGCCGATCGCCACGGCCGCAGCCCCGCCCATCGCGCCGCCCAGCCCCGCCGCCACCGGCACGACCGTCCATGCGGCGAGCGCGAAGACGGCAAAGCGCGCGCCGTCCCCAATCTGGCGCGCCAGCAACACAATCGCGATTGCACCAAGCGAGCGGGTCGGCTCCTCCGGCTGCTTGAGGCGCACCGGCAGCGCCAGTTCGGCAGCGGCAATCGCCAGCGCAAAGGCGACCAACATCTGCGCAGCACGACGCGGCAAGAGTTCGGCAAACTCCGCCCCGATCCACGCCATCGCCCCGGCGCTAAGGCAGGCGCACAGCACGGCGACCGCGAGCAGCGCGGTGCCACGTTCCAGCGCATCAGCCCAATGCGCCACCAGCCATTGATCGCGCCCGCCCATCGCCAGCGCGAAGACCAGCAGCAAAGCGATCAGGAAGCCGTCCACGCGGGGTCTTGCTTTGGATCAGGCCACCCAGGGCCCGGTGATCGCCAAAGTCGCGGTCGGGTCATAGGCGTTGACGAACAATACCTTGCCATCGGGCGAGAAGCATCCGCCCGCCAGCTCCGTCTGCGCTGTGAGCCGCGCGACGATATAGGCGCGACCATCAGGCGTGATGCCGCGAATGTGATTGTCTACGATCGGGGTATATTGATCCTCGCAGACGATCAGATGCCCGCTTGGCGCGACAGTGAGGTTGTCGCCGAAGTTGAACTGATCGGTGCTTTCGCTTTCGAAAAACAGCTCCACCGTATCAGACGCGCCTGCAAGGCCGGGAGTGAGCTTGAGAATCTGGCCAAGCTGCTTGGCCCCGCCGCTGGTGCAGCAGGCGAAGACTTCGCTGGTCCCGCGGTTCACGCCCATGTGCAGGCCTTCGCCGCGCGCGACCAATGCCGCGCCCTTGGCGGCGGCGCGCTGACGCAGGTCGTCCTTGGGGGCTTCGACCGCGTCGAGATCGACCCAGCTGACGCGGTAGGGCTTGCCCACCGGCATCGTGGCGCTGTTCCAGTTGCGGGTATCGGTCAGCCCTTCGACCATCATCGCCTGCAAGCGCCCGCCCTCAGCGAGCTTGCCAGGGGACTTGGGGATGAAACGATAGAGCACCCCGTCATCGCGGTCCTCGGTCATATAGACATAGCCCGTCGCCGGATCGACTGCGGCGGCTTCGTGATTGAAGCGGCCCATCGCGGTCAGTGGCACCGGATCGACCAGCCCTCGCGCTGACGCAGGGACTTCGAACACCCAGCCGTGATCGCGCTCCAGCCCGTCACCATAAGGCTGGCCGGGGCCGGTCGGCGCTTCCTCGCAGGTGAGCCAGCTGCCCCACGGCGTCACCCCGCCCGAGCAATTGCGGATCGTCCCGCCAAGGCTGCGGAACTGGCGCTTCACTTGCAAAGTCGCGGCATCAAGCACGATGGTGGTGGTGCCGCCGGGGACGAAGGCGCCGTTGCGCTTGCCGAAGCCCTTGGCAATTGGCCCGCCCGCATCGTGGCGCGGTTGCAATTCGTGGTTGCGGACCAGCGCGATCTCACCATTGCCGAGGTCGAAACAGCCCATCCCGTCGGCGCGGTCCGGCACGGTGCCGCCGTCGTCCATTGTGTCGCCGAGGCGCGAAATCACGCGGTAGGAGAACCCTTCCGGCAAATCGAGCAGGCCCGCCGGGTCCGGCACCAGCTCGCCATAGCCCGCAAAGCCGCTGGCCTTGGCGGATGTGCCCGCAGCGGCGGAGGCGGCAGGCGCGCCGCGCGTCATGCAGCCGCTTGCGGTCAGCGCGGCAAAAGCGGTGGCGGTCGCGCCGAGGAACCGGCGGCGATTGGCTTCGAAAGCGGGGGTCTGGGTCATGCCCGCAGGATTACCGGCCCGCCTCCAGCGCGGCAAGCACTTCGTCCCAGCGGACATATTTGAAGTTCTGGGCCGAGGGCGCGTTCACTCCGTCCTGCGCGATGAAAATGCCTTTGGGGAAATCGGGGCCGAAATCGCGATTGTCCAATTCGATCCCGTCGGTTTCCTCAACAGAGCCGAAGGTGCCTTGGGCGATGCGGAAGCGGCCGACTGGTGTCACGTCCGGCAGGCGGAACACCGCATAGGAGTTGTCGCCCTGCGACGAGGCGACGAGGTAGCCGCCATTCTTGCCCTCGGGCGCGATGGCGAGGCCTTCGACATCGGCGACCAGCAGCTTGTTGTCGATCGGCGCGACCATGCGCTTGGCGCCGGTGGTCATGTCGATCGCCCAGATCCCGGCGTCTTCCTCTCCGATAAAGAGCGTGCCGCTGCGCGGATCGGCGATGCAGCCTTCGGTCTGGGTCGGCACTTGTGCGAGCGTGGTGGTGGTGCCGGTGAAGGACCCGCCCGCCTCGCGGATGACGGTGCGATAGATCGTGCCGCCCTTGGGCGCGCTGAAGGCGATCACGCCCTCGCTGCCCGCAGGCTTGACCATGCAGATGCCATAGCCCTCACCCGGCCCGACCGCGATCTTGCCTGCCGGAACCAGCTTGCCAGTGGCAGTGTCGAGCAGCGCCATGAACAGGTTGACCGTCGTCAGATCGCTGCGGTCACTGGCGATCACCAGCACGCGGCCACCTGCAATCTCGATCAGATCGACATTGTTGAGGCCGGGCGCCGCAAGGAAGCTCTTCTGCGCGCCCTTGAGGTCGTAAACGTAGAGGCCGCCCTTCTTGTCGGTGCCGACGATCAGGCTCGCCGCCGGGTTGGCGGGATTGCGCCAGATTGCCGGATCATCCGCCGCATCCTCGCGCGCCGTGCCGACCGGCGGGGTTTCCGCCCGCGCGGTCACGGTCACAGCTGGATCGCCGGTAATCGACGGCACCGTGGCACACGCCCCTGCGATCCCGAGGGACAGCAGGGCGAAGCCGTGGAAGGGACGCAGCATCAGAACGCATACCTCGCTACGATCTGGAACACCGGACCGGCGCGCTCGCTTTCGAGTTCATATTCGTCGAAGTCGCGGCTCACCTGATCGCCGGTGGTGGCGAACTTGTTGAACACTTCGTCCTTGGTGCTGTCGAGCAGGTTCGAACCCACCGCGCGGATGGTGAAGCTGTCGCCGAACCGCTTTTCGATGAAAACTTCCAGATCGGCGCCGTACCGCGTGGTCACTTCCTCGCCCACCAGACGCCCGAAGGCCGAGCCCTGCTTGCGATAGGTAGCCCCGAAGGCCGCCCCAAACTGCGGGATGTTCTGGATCGCGCCAAAGTTATAGACGAATTTCGACTGGTCGTTGAACCGCCGCTCACCGAATTCGTCGGTGATCTTGCTGTCGAGCACCGCCAGGTTCCCGAACACGCCGGTATCGGGCAGGCCGAGGAAGGCGAGGCTGAACGAGGCATCGAATTCGATCCCGTAAACCTCCCCGCTGCCCGTGTTGCGCGGGGTGTAGACGAAGGTGCCCGGCCCTTCCGAACCTTCGACCGGGGTGCCGTTCGCGTTGAGCAAGGTCGACAGTTCGGTGAGGTTGCTGACGTCGCGGTAGAACACGTTGACGCCGACCACGCCGGTGCGGCCGATCTTGTGTTCATAGCCAACGTCGCCGCCCCATGCGGTTTCCGGCAGCAGCAGCGGGTTGCCGAGGAAGTCGTTATCGCCAAACTCGGCTTCCAGCGTGCCGGGGGTGAGGAAGTTGAAGTTGGGACGACGCAGAGTGCGCGCACCCGATAGCGTGATCCGGCCCTCACCCACTTCGATCTTCATCGAGGCTGAGGGCAGGAATTCGTCATAATCGCTGTTGATGACAGCAGCGCCAGCGGCCACCAGATCGGTGATCGTCACATCGGTGTTTTCCCAGCGAATGCCGACCTCGAAGGTGAGGTTGTCATATTCGCTTTCGACCAGCGCATACAGGTCGCGGCGGTCTTCTTCGATGCGGGTGGTGGTCGGCACCAGCGGCGGGAACGTGGCGGGGGCAAACTCGCCCGGATTGCGAGTGAACTGGTCGTAGCCCTGACGGTTCGCGGCGGTCAGGTTGAAGCGGCTGCGCACCGTCTGGAGATCGGTGTCGCGGTCCTTGTTCTGCACAAAGCCGCCGATCGCGAATTCAAGATTGTCGTTCAGCTCGAACTCGTGCTCGAGATTTACGAACAGCTCGGTGTCCTTGATTGCCTGATCGATCAGATCGCCCGTGAAGCGCGGGGCGCTGCGGTCGAAATCGACTTCGTATTCGAACTCGTCGCGCTGTTCGTCAAAGCTGGAATAGCCGACCCGCAGCTGGGTTTCGCCGATGCTCCATTCGTGATCGAGCTTGCCGATGATGGCAAAGCTTTCCTGCGTGATGTCCGAGACGTTGGCGTTATCGGTCAGCAGGTTGCCCGCCGGGGTGGCGCGCACCGGGCCGTTGATTGCGGTGGGATCATTGTATTCGAACGAGCGCTCGGTTTCGGTGCGCTCGGTGCGAACAAAGTTGCCGAGCAGTTCGAACTCGGTGGTTTCGCTCTCGATCCCCCAGCTGGCGTTGAAGGCGTAATCGGTGCCGTTGCGCACGTCGGTCTGGTCTTCGCGGTTGTCGAAATCGTCAGTCGCGAAGTTGGGATTGTTCTCAGGGGAATCGCCGTAGCGCAGGCTCGACTTTTCCTTGGGGTTGTAGCGGCCCTGCACGTTGGCGCCCACCAGCACGCGCCCACCGGCCAGCGCGCCGCCATAGTAGAAGCCGCCCGAAGGCTTGAACTCGCCATCGTCGAACAACAGCCCGCCCGCACGCAGGTAGCCGCCATCGAGCGCGAAGCCATCGCGCAGCTTGATGTTGAGCGAGCCTGCGACCGCATCGCCGGTGCGGCGGGCGGAAGAGGAACGCACGATCTCGACCTGCTCAATCAGTTCGGCCGGGATACGGTCGAGGAAGAATGAACGGTCGGACTGGCCGCCGGGCACGCGCTCGCCGTTGATGAGGATCTGGGTGTAGCCCGGATCAAGCCCGCGCAACCGCGCGCCGTCGCTTTCGAGCACGTCGGAGAGGAAGGTGACGCCCGGCACGCGCTTCAACGCATCGCCTGCGGTCAGCGGTTCGAAGCGTTGGAAGTATTCCTCGTCATAGACCAGCACCGGCTCGGCGGAGTCGGAGCGGTTACGGAAGCCGATCGAGCCCTGGACCACGATTTCCTTGGCCGACTGGATCTGGTCGTCCTCGGTTTCCTCGGTCTCGGCAATCGCGCCGCCCGACTGGACTGCGGCAGCGAGTTGCTGCGGGTCGGCCTCGGCGGCCTGAGCAGGTGCGACAAAAACGGTGGCAAGCGCGGTGACGGCGCTGCCGATAAACAGTTGGGTGCGGAGCATCGGTATTCCCCCTGGCGGTCTCCCGGGAATCGGGGCCGTGTTGAGGGCGCCGATAATCCGCGACCGTGACACACGGGCGACCGGACGGTGACGGAGCTGTTACATCCGCGTTCCAAGCTAGATTCAGCGGCACTGTGGCGCAAATGCCTCAATTGGAGAGCTAGCGCCGCGACGCCTATGCGCTTAGCCAGAGACAAAAGAACAACAGGAGAGGAAACCCATGAAAATCGAACCGGGCATGGCCGCGGTAGTCACCGGCGGCGCGAGCGGGCTGGGCAAGGCGAGCGCCAAGGCCTTTGCCGATGCGGGGATGAAGGTCGCCATCTTCGATATCAACGACGAAGCGGGCGAGGCCCATGCGCGCGATATCGGTGGCATCTTCTGCCATGTCGACATCATGGACGAAGCCAGCGTCGAGGCCGGTTTCGCCGCTGCCCGCGCCGCCCACGGGCAGGAGCGCGTGACGTTGCATTGCGCGATGGCGAGCCGCCGCGGCAAGACGCTCGGCTGGGACAAGGAGAGCGGCCAGTACAAGCGCCTCTCAACCGAGGATTACGCCTTCGGGGCCGAGGGCATCCTCATCGCCTCGTACCGCGTCGCCAGCATCTCGGCGCTGGGGATGGCCAATGCCGATCCGGTCAATGATGATGGCGAACGTGGCGCGATCATCCTCACCGCCAGCGTCGCTGCGCAGGACGGGCAGATCGGACAGGTGATCTATGGCAGCTGCAAGGCCGGGGTGAACGGGCTGGTATTGCCGATGGCGCGCGATCTGATGGACATGGGCATCCGGGTGAACTCGGTCATGCCCGGCATCTTCGCCACCCCGCTGATGCTGGGGATGAAAGACCGCAATCCGCCGATGTGGGCGCAATTGAACGCCTCTGTCCCCTTCCCCAAGCGTCTCGGCGAGCCGGAAGAGTTTGCGTCGCTGGTGCTGGAGATCGCCCGCAACAGCTACATCAATGGCCACCAGTTCCGGCTGGACGGGGCCATCCGAATGCCGCCGAAGTAACAGAACAACACAACCGAAGCCGTCAGGCTTCGCAAGCGCGACCGCGCGCCGGCCGGTAGGCCGCCCGCCCGGAGGCGTTCGCGAAGCGAACTAGCCGCGAGGGAAAACAAATGACAACTGCCACCAACGAATATCCCACCAAGGCCTATGGCGCGACCGCGCCTGACAGCGGCGTCGGGCCGATGGCAATCACCCGGCGGGGCCTGCGCGACGATGACGTGCTGATCGAGATCACCCACTGCGGCATCTGCCATTCCGATCTGCACTCGGCGCGCAACGATTGGGGCTTCACCACCTATCCGATCGTGCCGGGTCACGAGATCGTCGGCACTGTCAGCGCGGTCGGGACCGGCGTCACCCGCCACAAAGTCGGCGACCGGGTCGCGATTGGCTGCATGGTCGATTCGTGCATGGAGTGTTCGCATTGCGATGCCGATCTCGAGCAATACTGCCTCGATGGCGGGATGACCGGCACCTATAATGGGAAAGACCGGCGCGACGGCAGCCTGACCTTCGGCGGCTATTCCGAACGCATCGTCTGCCGTGAGGAGTTTGTGCTCAAGGTGCCGAACGGCATGCCGATGGCCGAAGCCGCGCCGCTGCTGTGCGCCGGGATCACGTCATACAGCCCCTTGCGGACATGGAAGGTCGGACCGGGCAGTAAGGTCGCCGTCGCAGGCCTCGGCGGACTGGGTCACATGGGCGTAAAGCTGGCCGCGGCGATGGGCGCAGAAGTCACCGTACTCTCCCGCTCCGAAAGCAAGCGCGCGGATGCGGAAAAGCTCGGCGCGCATGCCTTCCTCAACACCGATGATGACGCCGCGATGAAGGCCAAGCGCGGCTATTTCGACATGGTGCTCAACACCATCCCGGTGCGCCATGATGTCGTGCCCTATCTGCACTTGCTCCGGATTGACGGGGTGCAGGTGCTGGTCGGGCTGATCGGGATGATGCCCGAGCTTCACACCGGCGTGTTGCTGGGGCGCAAGGTGCTCACCGGCAGCGGGATCGGCGGGCTGGCCGAGACGCAAGAGATGCTCGATTTCTGCGCCGAGCATAACATCCTCCCCGATATCGAAGTGATCGCGATGCAGGACATCCAGACCGCTTACGACCGGATGGAGGCCAGCGACATCAAGTACCGCTTCGTCATCGACATGGAGAGCCTGCGCGCTGAACCGGCGGTGGCGACATGACGTATCGCTCTGGCGGACGACCTGTGATTATAGCTATTTGCAAACTGTGGCACGAAAGACACGCAAGAAGATAATGTGAAACCCCCCTCTCACATAACCTTTGTGCGCGATGGCCGGTTGGGGGAATATGACGCGGACGTGACGGGAACCCGATTCATCGGATAAAATCTTCTGCACGGCCCGCAGGTGGAACGATCCAAACCTCTCTATGGAGCGTTCCTTATGTCCATTCGTTTTGCCTCGGCCGCTTCGGCCGTCGCTCTCATCGCCTGCTTTGCCACGCCTGCCTTTGCAGGTGAGACGCAAGCCGCTCCCGCTGGCCCGGCCGATGAAACCGAAATCGCTGTGACCGAGGCCGATCAGGCCGCTGTTGCTCTGCGCGCTATCGAGCCGATCGACCTTGCCACTGCCACGGGCCAGGAAGAAGAAGCGTCCGACATCACTCTCTCGGGATCGGCCACCCTCACCTCGGATTACCGCTTCCGCGGTGTGTCGCAGTCGGACGAAGGCATGGCCGTGCAGGGCGGTTTTACGCTCGCCCATTCGAGCGGCTTTTATGCTGGTGCATGGGGTTCGAACCTGTCGGGCTGGGGCACCTTCGGCGGCGCCAACATGGAGCTTGACCTGTTTGCCGGCTACAAGCTTCCGGTCGGCGAAGGCACGCTGGACACTGGCCTTGTGTGGTACATGTATCCCTCGGGCGCTGACACCACCGACTTTGCCGAGCTTTACGCCAAGCTCTCGGGCAGCGTCGGGCCGATCGGGCTGACCGCTGGCGTCGCCTATGCCCCGTCGCAAGAAGCGCTGGGCAATGCCTTCCCGGTCGGCAGCCCGCCCAACCCGGGTGACAAGGAAGACAACCTCTACCTTTCGGGCGATGCGACCTATGGCATCAGCGGCGCGCCGATCACGCTGAAGGCCCACATCGGCTATTCGGACGGGAACCCCGGCCTTGGCCCCAACGGGACCAGCGTCGCCCCGACCGGCACCTATCTCGACTGGCTGATCGGTGCGGACATCGTGCCGATTTCGGGCCTGACGCTGTCGGTTGCCTATATCGATACCGATATCACCGAAGCCGAAGCCAACCTCATCCGCCCGAACTTCGCCACACTGGCGGGCGACTCGATCTCGGACGCGACAGTGGTGTTCTCGGTCACCGCTTCGTTCTGATCGCGACGGAATGACAGAAGGGGCGCTCTGCGATAGTGGCGGGGCGCCCTTTTTCATTTACAACGATACCGAACCCGTCCGCTTCTAACCTCCTGTAAATGCATGTTGACTACATATGTAGTCATGACTACAGATGTAGTCGGATTGCCTGAAGGAGGATGGTTTGGCAGAGGCTGTAAACGCACGTGCATGGGTCGCCGCGCTTGCGGTATCGATCGGCTGGAGCACACCAGCAGCAGCAGCAGCCGAAGCGACGCTATGCGAAGAGGCGACGCGCGTTGCGACCGATCTTGCCTGTGCCGAAAGTGCACGGGGCATCGCGATGGCCGGCACGAGCGATCGCGCGCAGGAATTGCTCGGCCTTGCCGAAAGCGGCGCGGACCGCTTTGTCATCCATTTCGGGCGCGCGCCGCTGCCCTATGCCGTGGTCGAAGGGCGAAGCGCCGTCACGCCGCCCGAGACCATCGACGCGCTGCGCAAGGCCGGTTTCCCGGTGGTCCTCCCGTGGCTGTCCGACGCGGTCTATCGCGAGCAGGTCGAGCGCGCGCTGCGCCCCGCCATCACTGCACAGATGGCAGACAAGCCGCCCGAGCAGATCGAGGCGGCCGTGGCCGCGGGGCTCACCCAGCAGCTCGATCCCGCGCGCCGCGCGAAGGTCGCCATCGCCGCGGTGCCGCATGAGCTCGGCCATGACTGGTTCCGGATCGGTTTCTGGCCGGACGCGGCGCTCGGTGAAGGCCAGCACTATGGCGGGCCGAGCCCCGACTGGCTCGACGAAATGTCCGCCGTGCTGATGGAACCCCCGGTGATCTTTGATGAGCGGGTCGCCGAATTCGGCAAGCGCTACCAAAGCTATCGCGCCGCCCCCGAGCAAGCGAACGACAACGCCCGCGCGCTGTTCGACCTCGGCCAATTTCTAAAGGAAGCGCATCCTGCCGCCGCACAGGCGCGCGCCATCATCGACCAACCCAGTGCCGAGGAGAAGAAGAGCACTGTGCGCCTGGTCACGGGCGACGATGCGCGCAAAATCGCCGAAGGTGGCCTGCGCTTCTACCTCCAGTCCGCGGTCGTCTCGCAATATCTGTTCGACCGCACGGGCGATAGGGCGGTGCTCGCACGCGTAGCCGAGGCCTTCGCGCGCGGCGAGACTATCGAGCAATGGCTCGCCAATGCCGAGCCCAAGGGTTCGCTGCCCCGCGATCTTGCAGCGATGCAGGCCGATTGGTTGGTTTGGCTGGAGGCGCGCTTCCCGCCCGGTTGATCACAGGTCCCTGAGGAGGAGCGCCCTTTCCTTTTGCTTGCCGCCCCGATAGGTTTCGCCGCAAAACTGGAAACGGGTGATGGGAGAGCGATAATGAAGCGGAACCTTGTGTGGGCGGCAGCGGCTGCGGTGCTGGTGACGGCTCCGGCCATCGAGGCGCTCGCGAAGCCGCGCTTTGCGGCGACCATCACCCGCACCACCTTCGGCATCCCGCATATCAAAGCGCGCGACTGGCGCGGTGTCGGTTACGGCGTGGCCTATGCCTATGCCGAGGACAATCTGTGCCTGCTGGCCGAGGAGTTCGCCACCGTGGCGGGCGAACGCTCGCTCCATTTCGGGCCGCAAGCCACAGCCACATTGGGGTTCGAGCAGGTCGACAACCTTTCCTCCGACGTGTTCTTCCGCACGATCATCGATCTGCCGACGCTGCGTGAAGGGGCCAAGTCGCTGACCCCGCGCGTCATCGGCCTGCTGGACGGTTATGTCGCGGGCTATAACCGCTTCCTCAAGGATGCCGGGGCAGACGGGATCCCGGCCGAATGCCGCGGCAAGGCCTGGGTCCGCCCGATCACCCGCGACGATATGCTGCGGCTGAATGAAAAGCAGATGCTGCTGGCAAGCTCGCTTAACCTCGCGCCCGCGATTGCCAATGCCGCACCTCCCGGCAGCCCCGCCGCCAAGGTTGCGATCAATATGCCCAAGCCTGACGAGCTCGGCATCGGTAGCAACGGCTGGGCCTTCGGCGGGGATGTGACCGCGGATGGACGCGGGATGCTGATCGGCAATCCACACTTCCCGTGGAAGGGCCCCAGCCGCTTCTGGCAGATGCATGTGACCGGGCCGGATGGCTATGACGTGATGGGCGTGGGCTTAGCGGGCACGCCGCTGCCGACCCTGGGCTTCAACAAGGACATCGCGTGGACCCACACCGTCACGCAGGCCAAGCATTTCACCCTGTTCCAACTGACACTCGATCCGGCGGACCCGACCCGCTATATGGTCGATGGGACCAGCACGCCGATGACGAGCCAGACCGTCACGGTGCCAATGCCCGAAGGCACGCCCGCCGTCACCCGCACCCTATATAGCACCCGCTTCGGCCCGGTCTTCGTGATCCCCGCGCGCGGCGTCACCTGGAGCGCCGCGACGGCCTTTGCGGTGCGCGATGCCAATCGCAGCAACCAGCGCGGGATCGAGACCTGGCTGCGCATCGGTGAGGCGAAGAATGTCGGCGAAGTGAAGGCCGCGGTGACCGAAACACTCGGCATCCCCTGGGTCAACACCATCGCGTCTGACCGTTACGGCGACGCGCTGCACGCCGATGTGACCGCGGTGCCGAATGTATCGGCTGAGAAAATCAAGACCTGCTCGACACCGATTTCGGGCCTCTTTGCCGAACTCGCCGTGCTGCTCGATGGCACACGCGAAGCCTGCGACTGGGATGTTGCGGCAGGCACCCCCATCCCCGGCCTGATGCCCGCGGGCGATCAGGCGGCGACCATCGTGCGCAGCTACCTCACCAATTCGAACGATTCCTACTGGATCAGCAACCCGGCGATGCCGCATCGCCAGCTGTCGCCGATCCTCGGTGAATACGGCACCGCGCGCAGCCTTCGCACCCGTTCGAACTTTACCGAGACAGCGGCGCTGCTGGCGGGTGGCAAGGTGGATCATGTCCGCGCGCAAGGCCATGCCTTCGCCAACAAGAGCCTCGCCGCCGACATGGCGCTGGACGAGATCAAGGTGCTGTGCACCGTGACCGAAGGGCTGTCAGAGGCCGCGGTGCGCGGCTGCAATGCCTTGGCCGGATGGGATCGCCGCTTCGAAGCGACGAGCCGCGGCGCAGCGCTGTTCCGCGCCTTCTGGGCCAAGGCAGGCCGCTTGCCCGGCCTGTGGCAGGTGCCGTTCGATCCCGCCGATCCGGTGAACACCCCGCGTGCGCTCGCAGTCGATGGGACCAAGAGCGAAAAGCTGCTGGCGGCGCTGGCTGAAGCCGTGGCTGACCTCGACAAGGCCAGCATCCCGCTCGATGCGCCGTGGGGCGACGTGCAGCGGGTCATGGCGGGCAACGATGCCATCGCCATCCACGGCGGCCCCGGCACGCTCGGCATTCTCAACATGCAGGAATCCCGCCCCGCCCCCTATGGCGGGCTGATGCCGGTGCATGGGACGAGCTACATCCAGATCGTCGGCTTCGATGACAAGGGCCCGGTGGCCGATGCGATCCTGAGCTATTCGCAATCGACCAACCCCGCCTCGCCCCACGCCGCCGATCAGACCCGCGCCTATGCCGCCAAGCAGTGGCACCGCTTGCCGTTTGCCAAGGCCGAGATCGCCGCCGCAGCAATCAGCAAACCCAAGCGCATCGCCGAATAGGCCGAGCCACCATGCCAGCACCCACCCTGCCCAAAGCTCTTGCCTTTGATGTGTTCGGCACGGTGGTCGACTGGCGGACGAGCGTCACGCGCGAATCCGCCGTGTTTCTGGAGCGGATTGGGCAGGACCCCGGCACCGCCGCAGCCTTCGCCGATGCCTGGCGCCGCCAATATATCGCCGCGATGATCGGGATGAAGAAATCGGGCCGGGCCTTCGTCCCGCTCGACGTGCTTCACCGCGAAATGCTCGAGGCGACCTTGCGCGAATGGAGCGTGGATCCCGGCCGGATCGACGAGGCGCTGCTGGCCGACTGGAACCGGGCGTGGCACCGGCTCGACCCGTGGCCCGATGCGGTTGCGGGGCTGACCCGGCTCAAGACACGGTTTCCGATTGTCACGCTGTCGAACGGCAATGTCGCGCTGCTGGTGGCGATGGCGCGGCATGGCGGGTTGCCGTGGGACGCGATCCTCGGCGCGGAGGTGAGCGGAGCTTACAAGCCCGATCCCCGAGCCTACCTGCGCACCGCCGAACTGCTGGGCATTGCGCCGGGCGAGCTCAGCCTCGTCGCCGCGCACCACGGCGATCTTGCTGCCGCCCGCGCCTGCGGATTGCTGACTGCCTATGTCGACCGCCCGGACGAATATGGCGGCGCGCCGGCACCCGATGCCGATTACATCCAGACTTGGGAATGGTCCGCCACCAGCCTGACCGACCTTGCCGATCAACTGGGTTGCTGAGCGACCGGCACCGTCAATTCGACAACTTTCGAAATGAGGATTGACTCGGGCGTGGCCTGAGTTATTTCGATCATTCTCGAAAGGTAGCGTAATGGACGATCTTGGCACGCAGGTCTGGGCGGTGGATGCGCTGGGTGCGCTCGCCCATGAAACGCGGCTCGCGGTGTTTCGGATGCTGGTCAAGGCCGGCCCTGATGGCATGATCGCCGGCGCAATTGCCGAACATCAGGGCGTGCCGCCCTCGACCATGTCGCATCATCTGGCGACACTCGAGCGCGCCGGGCTGGTGCAGTCCGAGCGCGAAAGCCGCCTGATCCATTACCGTGCCGATTATCCCGGAATGCGCCGCCTGCTCACTTTCCTGATGCAAGACTGCTGCCAAGGCGCGCCGGAAATGTGCTCCGACCTGATGGCCGGACTGGCCTGCGAACCCCACGGCTGAGGACAGCATGACCGACACCCCTTTCACTGTGCTGGTCCTGTGCACCGGCAATTCGGCCCGCTCGATCCTTGGCGAGGCGCTGTTCAACCACCTCGGGCAAGGCCGGGTGGAGGCGTTCAGCGCCGGGAGCAGGCCCAAGGGCGTGCCGCATCCGGGCGCGCTCAGGCTGTTGGCGCGGCGCGGGATCGACACCGCCACCTTCCGGTCGAAAAGCTGGGACGAGTTCACGGCCCCCGGCGCGCCGCGGATCGATCTGGCGATCACCGTGTGCGGCAATGCCGCGGGCGAAGCCTGTCCGGTGTTCCTCGGCAGCCCGCTTAAGGCCCATTGGGGCCTGCCCGATCCGGCTGACGTCTCCGGCACCGAAGCCGAAGTGGATGCCGCCTTCGAGGAAACTTGGCGATTGCTGGAAATGCGGGTGCGGGCATTCCTTGCGCTCGACAGAGCGGCGCTCAGCACACCCGCGCTGAAGGCTGCGCTTGCCGACATTGGCGCGCTAGAAGGGGCTGCGGCATGAGCGCAACCGCATCACCGCTCGGCCTATTCGAGCGTTACCTTTCAGTCTGGGTGCTGCTCGCCATACTGGATGGGCTGGGGTTGGGCATGACGGCGCCAGACGCGGTCGGCGTCCTTGCCGGACTCGAATATGCCTCGGTCAATCTGGTGGTCGCGGTGCTGATTTGGGCGATGATTTTCCCGATGATGGTCGGGGTCGATTTCAGCAGCATTCGTGACATCGGCCGCAAGCCCAAGGGCCTCGTCATCACGCTGGTGATCAACTGGCTGATCAAGCCCTTCACGATGGCGGCGCTCGCGGTGCTGTTCTTCGACTATCTCTATGCCGGGATCCTGCCGCGCGGCGACGCTCAGCAATACATCGCCGGGCTGATCCTGCTGGGCGCTGCGCCCTGCACCGCGATGGTGTTCGTCTGGGCGCAGATGACGCGGGGTGATCCCGCCTACACGCTGGTGCAGGTGTCGGTGAACGATCTCGTCATGATCATCGCCTTTGCGCCGATCGTGGCGCTGCTGCTGGGCGTGACCGACATTGTTGTGCCGTGGGAGACGCTGCTGCTGTCGGTGGTGCTCTATGTGGTGATCCCGCTGGTCGCCGGAGCCTTCACCCGCAGCCGCGTCATTGCTGCGCATGGCGGCGACGACGCGGCGGTTGACGCCTTTACTGCCAAGCTGAAGCCGTGGTCGGTGATCGGCCTGCTGGCGACCGTGGTGCTGTTGTTCGCATTTCAGGCGGGCACGATTGTCTCCAATCCGCTGCTGATCGTGTTGATCGCGATCCCGATCATCATCCAGTCCTATGGCATCTTCGCCATCGCCTATGCCTGGGCCTTTGCGTGGAAGGTGCCGCACAATATCGCAGCGCCCTGCGCGTTGATCGGCACGTCCAATTTCTTCGAGCTCGCAGTCGCGGTCGCCATCGGGCTGTTCGGGCTGTCGAGCGGCGCGGCCTTGGCAACGGTGGTGGGTGTGCTGGTCGAGGTGCCGGTGATGCTGTCGCTGGTCGCCTTCGCCAACCGCACCCGCGCGCAATTTCCGGGAACCCCAGCATGACCGAATATCAGTGGCTCAGAACCCTGCCCGATCCGGCGCATTTGCCCGCGCTGAAGCCGGAATACGCGCATCTCCGCCCGGCGCTCGGCCTCGGCCCGCTTGATCCGCCGCCGCGCATCCTGCTGCTCTACGGCTCCTTGCGTGAGCGGTCCTTTTCGCGGCTCGTGGTCGAGGAGGCCGCGCGGCTGCTGCAATTCTACGGGTGCGAGACCCGCATCTTCGATCCGCGCGATCTGCCAATGCCGGACGCCATTGCGGGCGACGATCATCCGGCGGTGCACGAACTGCGCGAACACTCGCTGTGGTCCGAGGGGCAGGTGTGGTGCAGCCCCGAACGCCACGGCCAGATCACCGGCATCATGAAAACCCAGATCGACCATCTGCCGCTCGCCTATCAGGGCCTGCGCCCGACACAGGGGCGCACGCTGGCGGTGATGCAAGTCTGCGCCGGATCGCAGAGCTTCAACAGCGTCAACACCCTGCGCATTCTCGGGCGTTGGATGCGGATGTTCACCATCCCCAACCAGTCCTCGGTCGCCAAAGCCTATCTGGAATTCGACGAGGCCGGGCGGATGAACCCGTCGAGCTATTACGACCGGATCGTCGACGTGGTCGAGGAACTGGTGCGCTTCACCGTCCTGCTGCGACCCCATGCCGAGCAGTTGGTGGATCGCTACTCCGAGCGCAAAGACCAAGGCACGCCAGTCGAAACCCCGGCTGATGCGGCCGGGATCACCGCGACCTAGCCCCTACCCCTCCTTCGCCACCGCTTCGTAAAACGGATTGTCCGCCGAATAGTAATTGCAATGGAAGCCTGACGGCACCCGGAAGGGGATGCGCACCGTCGCGATTGGCCCTGCGGCAATATCGGTAGCAGCGAAGATCGCGAGTTCGCTGGTGGGCGAATTGGCGCGATGCACCAGGGTCATCGCATAGCCATCAGCCTCGTGGGTCGCGCCGACGCGCGGGGCGAAGACCAGCTCGCCTGCGGCAGAGCCGGGGCCGAAGTGGTAGAAATCCTCCTTGCCGCTCGCTGTGTCGAAATGCAGCACCGCGTCCATCCCGTCGACCCGGCCATCGACCGAATAGAGGTTCATGTTGCCATAGGCGTGGCGGGTCTTGCGCGCCATCATCCGGTCATCGGGACGCGGGAACTGGATGTCGCGATCGTTCAGGGTTTCCTCCTTCATGCTCGCCCCGGCAATGTCGATGGTCCAGCGGCGCAGCGACATCTTGGTGTCGGCATGGGTCAGCCAGTTGCCATCCTGATCGGGGAACAGCGCGGTGCCGTTGGCAGCCGCGACATCGGCGATGATCTGGCCGTTTTCTTCCCAAGCATTGCATTCATGGAACATGTGGCGCGGGTCGAACTCAAACCAGCGCACATCATCCGCCTTGCCTTCACGCGGAAGGATCGCAAGCTTGGTCGGGCGGCCTGTGTTCCAAGCGGTCATCGGCCCGCCGCGCATCCCGCGCTGGATATCGGTATCGAGCGGCACCACCGGGATCACTACCCAGTTTTCGGTGAGGAAGAAGGTGTGGATCAGCGCGAAGTGCGGGATCGGGATGGTCACCGCATGGCGCACCACGCCCTCGGCGGTGGTGATGGTGTATTGCAGCGCGGCTTCCCCGGTCCAGCCGTTGATGTTGGCGCCGATGTTCACCAGCTCGCCGGTGGCGTAGTCGATCTTGGGGTGGGCCGAGAAGGTCGAGGCGATTGTGCCGTCATAATCATGCACGCCAAGTGTCGTCAGCTCGAACGGGTCCATCGCGACCGGCTGCGAGCCTTCCATCAGCGCCAGCAGCTTGCCACCGTGCAGGATGATGTTGGTGTTGCCGGTGTTGTAATGCTTGCCCTGCACGGAAGGGTCGGTGGTCATCGGGTTGCCGAACATCCCGAACAACCGTCGACCGGCTGCCTTCTCCAGCTCGAACTTCTCGGTCCGAACCCAGCGATTGCGCAAGGACACGCGCCCGTCCTGAAAGTGCATGGCGTAGACCATACCGTCGCCATCGAACCAGTGATAATCCCCCTCGCGCGTCGGATAGAGCGGCTCTGGCCCGTTGCGGTAGAACACACCGGCGAGATCATCCGGGAGATCGCCATCGACAATCAGATCGGGCGCGGTCGCTTCAAACCGCACTGGCTCGTGATGGCCCGACAGGTAGGGGTGATTGAAGAACGGCTGGGTCATGGTTCCTGCTCCGGTTTGGGGAGAAGCTGCCACAGCGGGAGGCAGCCTTCTGCTAGCATTATGAGGGGCATCTCACCCCGCGATGAGGGCATCGGTTGCGGCGCGGTCCAGCCACAGGGCGTGGACCCCGAACGGCACGGGCTGCGGCAACGGGATACGGCATTGCTCGGTCATGGTAGCGGCGTCGGCGACGATCAGGACCGCGCGCGTCCCATCGGCGAGCAGATCGACCAGCCAGCCGTCATCCTCGCCTTTACCCTCTCCGCGCGGCACGAACACCGGCTCCCCGCCGAGCAGCCCGCCGTAATCGAGATAGCCAGCCTCGCGTTCCTCGAAGAGGTCGTACTTGAGCACGCCCTGCCCCATCACGCCGCCCGCTTCATCAAGCAGCCAGGTGTAGCGCGCCCGCTCGCCATGGCGGCGCCAGTCGATGCCGGGGCGTTCGTAATGGTGATCGAGCAGCACACGCTCGGTCACTTCCCCGCTCGCCAGATCGAGCCGCCAGTGGACGAATTGCGTGTGGGGCTCGGCCGGGGTGTGGATCGGCATGAACGGCGGATAGTCGCGGAACACCGGGGCATAGACATGCAGCGCGCCGCCCGCTTCCCAGCCATTGGCGATGTGCCAGATATGGCCGGGCACGGCGGTCTCGAACCAGCGCACCGGATCGCCTTCGCGGTGGTCACGCGCGATCACGCCGAAGCGCAGGGGCTGCTTGGCATCGAACTGCGCCACGCTGGCATCCGGCCCCGCGAGCCCGCCGGGATTGAAACGCAGCGAGCTGTCGGGGAAGATGATGTGCGTGTCTGTCAGGATATAATCATGCACGAAGAAGGCGGCGGGCTTTGAGTGCATCACCGTGCTGGTCTGGATCGCCCCGCCGCGTTCCAGCCGGGTGAGGTGCGTCGTCCCCGCGGTGAAATCCTGCCCGATCGAATAGACCGTGCCGGTCGTCTCATCGGTCTTAGGGTGGGCGCTAAAGGGGCAGGTAAGTGTACCGCCGAAGGTCTCGTTGGCACCGCACCCGTCCAGCGTCAGCCAGCCTTGCGCATCGCGCGTCACATCGAGCCGGAACGGCAGCGCCGTCTCTTGCAAGCAGTAGAGCCGGTCGTCATGGTGCAGCACCGCCGTGCCATTGCTGCCCGCTTCGATTGCGCTGAGGCGCGGTAGTAGACCGAAGCGGACCTTGAGCCGCTCCACCATCAGACCGGCGAGCGCGCCCTTACCGCCGCTGGTGAGATCGGCGATCCCCATGAACGGGTTGCGTCCCGCCTGCTCGATCCAGGCCGAGCGCGGGGTGCGGACATAGGTGTTGGAATAGCGCGCCTCACCGCCGCGCAATTCGATCATGTGCAGCATTGCCTCACCATCGAACATGTGGCGGCGGCGGCGCGGGGGAAATCGTGCATTGGTGCCATTGCGCAGGAACACGCCGTCAAGTTCTGGCGGCAATTCCCCCTCGATCGCCAGCGGCACGCCGCGCAGTTCCGTATGCACCGGGTCAAACCCGGGGTGGCCATAAGGATCGGCCCCGTTTGGCGGGAGTATTGTGCCGGGTGCATTCATGGCTGGAGCCTCTTTTTCGAAGACGCGCTAGATCGATTTCATTGCAGTTATAGCAATATTGCGAGCGCCCACTGCCCCCAGAAATATCAGGTGCATGACCCCAATAGACAGGTCAAAACCTCCGAACCGTAACGGCAACTTGGCTGACAAGGCCACCCGCTCAATTTGGACAGTTGCCGCTGGTGCCGTGATACTATGCAATTCTTGCAATTAAAGCCGCGGCAGCGCGCTCTGCGCTGCAAGACAAAGGCTCAAAAGAATTTCATCTTGGGGAGAGTAGGATGACATTGACGACCAGAGCGCGACGGACGTTCCTTCGGGCGGCCCTTTTGAGCACAGCGCTGTCAGCAACGACGGCTTTCGCGCAGACGGCCGATACCGCCGCGCAGGAAGCAGCGCCGGATGACAATTCGATCAAGGAAATCGTCGTCACCGCACGGTTCCGGACGGAAACGCTGCAAGACACCCCGATCGCGATCAGCGCTGTCTCGGCCCAATCAATCGAACAGGTCGTCATCACCGACGTCAACAGCCTGCAACGCCTGCTGCCCAACGTGCAGCTGAGCCGAATCAACTTCAGCGGTCAGGCGCTTGGCGCGTCGATCCGCGGGATCAGCTTCGCCGACTTGGAAAAGACCTTCGACCCCGCCATCGGCGTGGTGATCGACGGCGTGTTCCTTGGCACCAACACCGGCGCCAATATCGACTTTGACGATCTGGAATCGATCGAAGTGCTGCGCGGGCCGCAGGGCACTTTGTTCGGGCGCAATACCATCGGCGGCACCATCAGCGTGCGCCACACCCGCCCCACGGGCGAGCTCGGCGGCAAGTTCAAGGCGCGCTATGGCAGCTTCAACGCGCTCGATCTTGAAGGCGTGCTCAACCTGCCCCAGATCGGCGATGCTCTGTCGATCAAGCTTGCAGGTCTGCGCCGCACGTCGGATTCGCCGACCATCAACCGCTACACCAATGAACGCGAAGACGGTCGCGACATCTACAACCTCAGCGCCACAGCGCTGCTCGAACTCGGCGAATTCACCGCCTTGGCGAGCGTTGCCTACAACAAAGACCGTTCGAGGTTTCCCACCGCGATCAACCTGACGCGCGCCTCCGGCCTCGCGTTCGGTGCAGGCGGCAATATCTGCGATTACACCAATGCGATCGGCCTCGGCGATCTGGGCTGCGACACGCAGGGCGCGGTGCGGCAGGCCACCGAGAACTTCCGGCTCGCCAACACCAGTATCCCGTTCGAAAGCTTCTTCGAAGGCTGGGCCGCTTCGCTTGAAATGAACGCCAAGCTCGGCAATTTTAACCTGACGGCGATCACCGGCTTCCGCAAATCCAACGACCAGCTGCTTGAGGAAAACACCGGGACACCGCCGGTCTCCTATACCGGAGTGCCGGGGGCAGGCGTGCCGCTGTTCGTCGCCGCGCGCGATCAGGATTACAAGCAGTTCAGCCAGGAAATCCGCGTCGCGGGCGACATTACCGATTGGATGGATATCGTGGCCGGGGTTTACTACCTCAACACCAGCTATTCGATCCGGCCTAACCTGTTCAACGGCACGCGCGGTGGCCTTGCCTATCTTGCCGTGCCGCTGTTCCCGCCGGCGGTGCCCGCGCCGACCGCGATCAATGTGCCGATCCAGAGCGCAACGGCGGCACAGGATCTGCGCTCATTCGCCGTCTTCGCGGAATCGATCTTCAAGCTGAGCGACAATATCCGCCTGACCGCAGGTGGGCGCTACACGATCGAAACCAAGGAGTTTGAGCTCGACCAGACCCTTGCCGTGCCGTTCAGCGCGGATGGCAAGAAGACTTGGCGCGATCCGACCTGGCGCGTGATTCTCGACTGGAAGCCGACTGACGATACGCTGATCTACGGCAGCTGGTCGCGGGGCTTCCGCTCCGGCGGCTGGAACGGCCGAGCCACCACTGCTGCCGCGATCGGCCCGTACGAGCCTGAAACCGTCGACAGCTTCGAAGTGGGCGCCAAGACCGAATTTGCCGATGGCAAGGTTCAGCTCAACGCCGCCGCTTTCATCGTGAAGTACAACGACAAGCAGGAAGAAATCATCCGTCCGGCCACGGGCGGCGGGACCGAAACCATCGTCGATAACGCCGCCAGCGCGGAGACGAAGGGGATCGAGCTTGAACTGATTGCCCGGGCCACGCCTGAACTGACCTTCCGGGCAGCAGGGGCTTACCTCTCGGCCAAGTATGACGACTTCCTGATCCCCAATCTCGCCAACCCCGGCCAATTCGTCGACATCACCAATGTCGCGAATTTCCGCCGTGCGCCGAAATGGTCGGGCAATGTCGGTCTCGACTACGACAAGGCGTTGGATGATCGCAACAGCATCAACTTCAACACTAACCTTGCCTATCTTGATGACTTCTTCACCTCGCCGCGGCGTGACCCGACCGGCCGCAACCGGGATACCATCGCGGCGCATACCACGCTCGATGCCTCGCTCGCGTTCATCCACTCGGGCGACAGCTTCAAGCGTCTGCGGATCGCCGTCTATGGCCGCGATCTGCTCAACAAGGGCAACCGCATCACCAACACGCTCGATGCCGGGGTGTTCTACTTCGGTGTGGTCAGCGCCAACCGCGAAGGCGGCGTGGAGCTGAGCATCGAGTTCTAAAGCAACGCGGCCCGGACGCTTGCGTTCGGGCCCGCCTTGCTTACCGGAAGGCGGCAGATGGACACGCAATCGCGACTGGCGCTGGCGGCAGACAAACTCGAATGCGCCGAGCTGGTGGCCAAGATGGCGCGGGCGATAGACCGGCGCGATGCCGAACTGCTGGCCAGCCTGTTCCACCCCGACGCGACCGACGACCACGGCCTGTTCAGCGGTACGGCGACAGAATTTGTCGCGTGGGTTATGCCCTTGCTCACGACGATGAAGCAGACCCAGCACGTCATCGGCCAAAGCCTGATCGCGGTCGACGGCGACCGCGCGGTGGGCGAGAGCTATTTCATTGCCCACCACACTCTGGCAGGCCCGGATGGTGATCTGTTCATGGTGGCTGCCGGGCGTTACCTCGATACCTTCGAACGGCGCGAGGGCGTGTGGAAAGTGCTGCGCCGTCACGCGGTCTATGACTGGAACCGCACCGGAGCTTCCACCGACAATTTCGACCGTGCCGATCCCGGCCCGATGGCATTCGGCCGGGCTGACCGCGAAGACCTGTCCTACGCCTGTTTTCAGGCCATCGGCGCGGCTTAGCCCCTCACTCGCGCACCTGCCCTCAGGCCTGGTGGATCGCTTTGACCACCATGTAGCTATCGAGCCCTTCCGACCCGCCCTCGCTGCCGAAGCCTGATTCCTTGACCCCGCCAAACGGCGCATCCGCGACCGAGATCGCAAAGCTGTTGATCCCGACCATCCCCGCCTCCAGCGCGTCACCGACCAGATTGGCAGTGCGCAGATCATTGGTGAAGGCGAAGGCGGCAAGGCCGAACGGCCCGCGGTTGGCTTCGGCAATCGCATCGTCGAGCGTGGCAAAGGGCCGGGAGACCGCGACCGGGCCGAACGGCTCGGTATTCATGATCGCAGCTTCGTTTGGCACATCGGCGAGCAAGGTTGGTTGGAAGAAGAACCCCTCACCATAGGCCGCGCCCCCAGTCAGCAGCCGGCTGCCATGCGCGGTCGCATTGCCTATCAGGCTGGTGAGCGCAGCCGGGCGGCGCGGGTTGGCGAGCGGGCCCATCTGCACCCCTTCCTCCAGCCCATTGCCGACCTTGAGCGCCGCCGCCCGCTCGGCAAAGCCGGTGAGGAAGGCCTCGTAAATCCGCTCCTGCACATAGAAGCGCGTCGGTGCGACGCAGACCTGCCCGGCATTGCGGAACTTCTGCGCCACCAGCACATCGAGCACCTTGGGAAGATCGACATCATCGAACACCAGCACCGGCGCGTGGCCGCCCAGCTCCATCGTGATCCGCTTCAACCCGTCTGCCGCGAGCCGCATCAGCTGCTTGCCCACCGCGGCCGAGCCGGTGAAGCTGATCTTGCGGATGATGGGAGAGGCAATCAGCGTGCGGCTGATCATGTCCGGCACGCCGAACACCAGCTGCGCCGCATTGGCCGGAACCCCGGCATCCAGCAGGCACCGCATCAGCGCCGAAGACGAGGCCGGGCATTCCTCGGCTGGCTTGGCAATCACCGAACAGCCCGCCGCCAGCGCCGGTGCGAGCTTCTTGGCCAGCATGTAGACCGGGAAATTCCACGGCGTGAACACCGCCACCGGGCCGACCGGCTGTTTCAGCACCATCGCCCGCTGGCCGGTGGGCCGCACCAGCACCCGGCCATAGGCGCGCTTGGCCTCTTCCGCGTAGAAGTCGAAGAACGACGCCGCGCCCATGATTTCGCCCAACGCTTCGGCTTTCGGCTTGCCCTGTTCGGTGGTGAGCAGCAGCGCCATGACCGCGGCCCGCTCACGGATGAGCGCCGCCGCCTTGCGCAAAATCGCCCCGCGCGTATCGACATCGACAATGCGCCACTCTTTGAAGCCCTGCTCGGCGGCGGCGAGCGCTTCTTCAAGATCGGCCGGGGTCGCCACCGGCAGATCGGCAATCCCTGACCCGAGCGCAGGGTTGAGCACGCGCAAGGTCTCACGCCCCTGCCCGCTGCGCCAGCTGCCATTGATGAAAAGCGCAAGATCCGAAGTGTATTCCTGGGTCATTGCCGGTCCTGTTGGTTGGGGCGCTGCGATCATGTTCCGCCTAGCCGATGAGCGGAGCCAAGAGACCTGTGTATTTTGCACAGGCAATGCTGCCCGCGCCTGTCAGAGAGGATAGCTTGCACGCCCGGCGGCGGCAGGGCTACGATACTCCACCAGTGGCAGAGGGGCTCCCGATGACGATCAGCGCACAGACGGACCCGCACCCGCACAGTTCCGCCAATCCGCCGCCAATCGCGCCCGAACTGGCTGCGCTCGACAAGAAGCTCGGCAAACTGGTGGTCAACCGCTTCACTTATCGGTTGCTCCGGCTGCTGGGACGCTTTGTGCGCCCGCCCTTTGATCCCGCCGGTGTCAGCCTCGAATATGACAATGCGGGCGGTGAGCGCATCGCGATCATGACCCCAGCCAAGCGCACCGGCGATGGCGCGCTGATCCTGTTTCACGGCGGCGGCTTCGTGTTCGGGCGGCCTGAGGACATATTTCCCAAGGCCGCCATGTTCGCCAAGACACTGGGCGTGCCGGTGATCTGCCCGGCCTACCGGCTCGCACCCCAAGCCCCCTTTCCCGCCGCATTGGACGATGGCCACGCCGCCTGGCACCGCGTGCTCGCCCGCGCCGAGGCGTTGGGGATCGACCCGGCGAAGATCGTGATCGGTGGCTACAGCGCAGGCGGCGGCCTTGCGGCGAACCTCGTGCACCGTATCCATGATGAAGGCGGCCAGCAGCCAGCCGCACAGTTGTTGATCTACCCGATGCTGGATGATCGCACCGCGCAGCGCCGCGAACTCGATACCCCGCGCCACAGCATCTGGAGCAATGCCAACAACCGCTTTGCCTGGCCCGCCTATCTCGGCGGCAAGCGCGATGCGCAGGCGCTGCCTTACGCCGCCGCAGCACGCCGGGCAGACCTGTCAGGCCTCCCGCCGGCATGGGTGGGCGTCGGCAGCTGCGATCTCTTCCTCGACGAAGTGCGTGACTATGCGCAGCGTCTCGCCGAAGCGGGCGTGGCGGTGTCCTTTGAGGAAGTCGCAGGAGGTATCCACGCTTTCGACATGGACGCCAACCCGCTGGCGAGCGCCTTCACCCTATTGCAAGTCGACTTTACGCGGCACCACGTGGCCTGACCGGCATTGGTGCAATCATCCGGAGAATGTGGAGCAGCAGCGCTGGAGCGGGTGAAGGGAATCGAACCCTCGTCGTAAGCTTGGGAAGCTTCTGCTCTACCATTGAGCTACACCCGCATCGGGCGAGGCGGACGGGCCGCTCGCAGACGCGGGGCGCGCTTGCCATGATTCCGGGCGGCGGGTCAATATGCGATTGCCGCCCTGCCTGCCGCGACACGCGCAAGGCGAGCGCGCTGAAGCTTTGTCATTGCATAAATTTAAGCTCTGGTGGTTTATATCGCCAACGTGCCGGGCGTGCCGGACATGGGAGTCCCGAAGCGTGTTGTTTCCCCGGCGCCTGCTTGCCTTCATCGAATCGCTGGGCGGTGCCGATGCGGCGAACACCTTGAGCGCGCGGCTGCGCGGTGGTGCGCCGTCTGCGGGGCGCTTCAGAGTGCGGCGCGGGGTTGATATCGCCGCGATCCGGGCATGGTGGACGGGCGAAGCAGCGGCGGCTCCGGGGCCGCTAGTGGATGACGCGGCGCTTGAGGTTCTCTCCCAATGCGCTGGAAATATCGAAAACCCGATCGGTATGACCGCGCTGCCGCTGGGAGTGGCCGGGCCGCTCAGGGTCAACGGATTGCACGCCAGCGGTGATTACTGGCTGCCGCTTGCCACCAGCGAGGCGGCGCTGGTCGCCTCCTATGCGCGCGGAGCCCACGCGATCAATCAGGCGGGCGGGACGAGCGCGGCGCTGCTGGGCGAGAATGTCGCGCGCGCGCCGGCCTTCGTCTTCGCCTCTCTGGCCGAGGCCGGAAGCTTCGTCGCCTGGGCGACCCGGCACGAGGCCGACCTTGCCGCCGCCGCTCATGCCACCACCCGCCACGGGCGGCTGCAGGCGATTGAGCCGATGATCGATAGCGACACGGTGTTTCTCGTATGCCGCTACACCACCGGCGATGCCTCAGGCCAGAACATGGTCACCATCGCGACCGAGGCAATGTGCCGCTGGATCATCGCGCACACGCCCGTGCAGCCGCTGCACAGGTTCATCGAGGGCAATTTCTCCGGCGACAAGAAGGCGAGTTACCTCGGCCTGATCGGCGGGCGCGGACGCAAGGTTTCGGCCAGCGTCACACTGCCTACCGAAGTGATCCGCCGCACGCTTGGCACCGATGCCGAAACGATGCTCGCTTATGCGCGGGTGGCGCAATTGGGCGCGACGCTCTCGGGCCAAATCGGCGCGCAGGGGCATTTCGCCAACGGACTCGCCGCGCTGTTCATCGCCACCGGACAGGATGCAGCCTGCGTGGCGGAGAGCGCGGTCGGCTTCACCCGGATGGAACCGCGTGCCGATGGTGCGCTGTTCATGAGCGTTACCCTGCCCAACCTGATGGTCGGCACGGTCGGCGGCGGCACGGGAATGCCGCACCAGCGCGCGGCGCTGGAACTGATGGGGCTGGCGGGGAGCGGCAAGGCGCGGGCTTTGGCTGAGGTCGCCGCCGGGCTTTGCCTTGCGGGCGAAATTTCGATCATGGCGGCAATTGCCAGCGGGGTGTTCACCAGCGCCCACCACAAGCTCGCCCGGACGCGCGGCTGAGGCGATGGACGCCGCCCGCCCCTCCTTGCCTGCGCGCCTATGGATCTATCAGGCCGAGCGCTTCCCGCTGGGCCGCACCGCCGTGCTGTGTGCCGTATTTGCAGGGGCGAGTGTCAGCGTCTCGGCGCATCTGGCGGGCCGCGACGCTCCGGGGCTGACGGCGTACGTCGCTGCCTTCATCATCACGCTGGCCTTCTTCTTCCAGCTGCGGGTGCTCGATGAGATCAAGGACAAGGAGGACGATGCCCGCTTCCGTCCCGAACGTCCGATCCCGCGCGGGCTGGTGCGGCTGGAGACGATCATCGCGCTCGGCATCGCCAGTGCGGCTGTCGCTGCGCTGGCCGCCCTGGCGGTGGACCTGCGGCTGATCGCGCTGCTGGGCGTCGCATGGGGCTGGATGACACTAATGAGCTTCGAGTTCTTCGTGCCCGCGTGGCTGAAGGCGCGGCCGTTCGCCTATCTGGTCAGTCACATGGCGGTCATGCCGCTGATCGATCTGGTGATTACAGGCGCGGAGTGGACGCCCCACGGCACGCCCGTGCCGGCGCTGTCGCTGTTCCTGTTTCTGAGCTTCGCCAATGGCTGCGTGCTGGAAATCGGCCGCAAGCTCTGGGCGCCTGAGTCCGAGCGTGAGGGCGTGGAGACTTACAGCCGCGTGCTTGGGCCAAGGCGCGGTTCGGTGCTGTGGCTGGCGTGTCTGGGCGTCGCACTGGCGCTGCTGCTGGCGGTGGGCTTTGCGACTGGCGCGCCGGTGCTGACAGGTGTGATCGGGCTGGCCGGGGTGGTCTATGCCGGGCGCGCGGCGCTGCTGTATCGCGCGGCGGCCACGCCGGAGCGGGCCAAGGCGCTGGAGGATGCCTCGGGCCTGTGGGTCTTTGCCTGTTACGGCGCGGCGGGCTTTGCGCCTTTTGCGGGGGCTTTGCTGCGATGATCCTGACGGGGGCGCAGGCCGATACGGCAGCGGCAGGGGGCAAGGGCCGAGCACTGGCACGAGCGCTGGCGGCGGGCTTTGCCGTGCCGCCGTTCTTTGTCGTGCCATCGGGCGAGGCGCCTGACGCCGAGGCTTTGGCGGAGGCACTCGCCGCTCTCGGGCAGGGCCCTTACGCGGTGCGATCATCGGGCCTGGCCGAGGACGGGGCCGAGGCGAGCCATGCGGGGCAGTTTGAGAGCCTTTTGAATGTCCCCGCTGATGGGGTCGCCGCAGCTATCGCACAGGTCTCAGCCTCGGGCGCGGGCGAAGGGCTAGCCGCCTATCGCTCCGAACGGGGCATCGCCGACAGCGCCCCGCCCGCTGTGGTGGTGCAAAGCATGATCCCCGCCTCCCACGCCGGGGTCGCCTTCTCCGCCGATCCGGTGGCCGGACGGCGCGACCGGGTGGTGGTCTCGGCCACGCAGGGCCTCGGCGACCGGCTGGTGGCGGGCGAGGTTGACGGCTCCGGCTGGTGGCTCACGCGGCCTGCGCTGGACGTGGTAGCGACCACCGGCGATGGCGAGGGACTGACAGGCGAACAGGTGCGCGAAGTCGCCGAATTGTGCCTCGCTTCCGAAGCTGCTTTCGGCGCCCCACAGGATATCGAATGGGCCTTCGCGAACGGCGCGCTCTACCTGCTGCAATCGCGCCCGATCACCTCAACCCTGCGCCCTGCCCCGCTCACCGACCCGGGCTTCATGGTGTTCGACAACTCGAACATCGTCGAAAGCTACCCCGGCATCGTCGCCCCGCTGACCTTTTCCTTCGCCAGCTACGCCTATGCGCGGGTCTATATGGCGTTTGTCGGCCTGCTGGGGGTGCCGGCAGAGCGCATCCGGGCCGAGCGGGTGGTGTTCGAGAACATGCTCTCCCGCATCGAGGGGCGGGTCTATTACAACCTCGGCAACTGGCACCGCGCGCTGGCGATGCTACCGGGCTACAGCCTCAATCGCGGTTTCATGGACGGGATGATGGGGACGAGCGCCCCGCTGCCAGAGCGGCTGCTGGGGCAGATCGAACATGGCCAGCCGCAACGCCTCAAAGAATATGCCCGCATGGCGCGCTCGGCGTGGCGGCTGTGGCGGGCCTCGCGCGCGCTGCCCGCAACCTCGGCGCAGTTCCGCAAGCGGCTCGACCGCGCGCTGAAGGCGACCACGCCGGAGCGGGTGGCGACGCTCTCGCTGACCGAGCTGGCAGCGGAATACCGCCGGATTGAGGCCGACCTGCTCGACCGCTGGGACGCCCCCATCGTCAATGATTTCCTCTGCATGATCGCCTTCGGAGCGGCGCGCAAAGCGCTGGAAGGCTGGGCAGGCGCGGAAGGCACGGCGGCGCTCAACGATGTGCTGATCGGGCAAGGCGATATCATCTCGGCCCGCCCCGCCCAGCTGATCCGGGCGATGGGGGAGACGGCGCGCGAGGATGCGGCGCTGCTGGCCGCGCTCGATGCGCAGGACCGCGCCGCCGTGGAGGCCAGCGCCATCGCGGCGGGCGTTGCGGGCTATATCGCCGAATTCGGCGACCGCTGCACCGAGGAGCTTAAGCTCGAAAGCGTCACGCTCGATGAAGACCCCACCCCGCTGTTTGCCGCCATTGCCGCTGCCGCGCGCAGCCGCCACGGCCCTGCGCCGGAGCGCGGCGATCCGTGGGCGCGGCTGGACGGCGCACTCAAGGGCAAGCCCAGCAAGCGCATTGTCGCACGCTGGCTGGTCCGTTGGGCCAAGGACCGCGTGCGCGATCGCGAGAACCTGCGGTACGAACGCACCCGCATCTTCGGCCGCGCCCGCCGCGTGCTCTTGGCGATGGGGACGCAGTTCCATGCGATGGGGCTACTCAGCGCGCCGCGCGATGTGTTCCTGCTGACGCTCCCCGAAGTGCTCGGCGCGATCGAAGGCTTTGGCGTCACCGCCGACCTTGCGGGTCTGGCAGAGGTTCGCCGCCGCGAGATGGAGCGTGCTAGCGCTCTCCCCGACCCGCCCGAGCGCATCATCACCGAAGGCCCCGCCTGTGCCGCCGCCACCCTCGCCGCGCCGCCGGTGGCCGCCAGCGATGAACGCACCCGCTCAGGCACCGGCGCGTCCGCAGGAACCGTCACCGCCGTCGCCCGCGTCATCGCCGACCCGCGCGGGCAGAGCATCGCGGCAGGCGAAATCCTCGTCGCGCGCCACACCGATCCGGGCTGGATCGCGCTGTTTGCGAGCGCTGGGGCCATCGTGGTCGAGCGGGGTAGCCTGCTGTCCCACAGCGCCATCGTGGCGCGCGAACTGGGGATTCCCTGCGTTGTCGGCCTGTCGGACGCGACCCGCTGGATTACGGATGGCGAAGTGCTGACAGTCGACGGCGCCAGCGGAAGGGTGAGCAAAGCATGAGCGAGATCGCCGCCAAAGCCGCCTTCGATCACATCCGCTACGCCCAGCTGTGGGAGGATGCGGACGTGCTGGTGAGCGCCATCGGCCCGCGTCCCGGCGGTCGGCTGGTGTCGATCTGTTCGGCGGGCGACAATGCGCTGGCGATGCTGCTGTGCGATCCCGCCGAGGTAATCGCCGCCGACCTTTCGCCCGCGCAATTGGCGTGCCTGAAGCTAAGGTTGGCCGCGTTTCCGGTGCTGACCCATACCGAATTGACCGAGCTGCTCGGCGCGGCACCTTCGCAACGGCGCGGCGGGTTGCTTGACCGGGTGCTGACCGAGTGCGACGCCGAGACCGCCGCCTTCTGGGCCGCCCTGCGCCCCGAGGTTATCGCCCACGGCGCGGGCGGAGTCGGCAAGTTCGAACGCTATTTCCGTCTGTTCCACCGCCGCTTGCTGCCTTTCGTCCACTCGCGCCGCACGGTCACGGCGGTGTTCGAGCCGCGCTCTCAGGAGGAACGCGGACGCTTCCTCCAAGACCGCTGGAACAACTGGCGCTGGCGCTGGCTGCTCAAAGCCTTCTTCTCGCGCCGCGCCATGGGGGCGCTGGGCCGCGATCCGGCGTTTTTCGATCAGGTCGAAGGCTCGGTCAGCGATCACGTCGCGCGCCGTATCGAACACGCCTTTGTCGCCAATGACCCCGTCGCCAACCCCTATCTGCGCTATGTCCTGACCGGCACCCACGGCCCGGTTCTGCCGCTCGCATGGCGGCCCGAACATCACGCCACCATCGCCGAGCGGGTGGGCCGAATCCGGCTCCACCTCGGCCCGCTGGAGCAGGCCGCGACCGAAGGCGTCGATGGCTGGAACCTCTCCGACATCTTCGAATATATGTCGCCCGAGGGGTTCCGCGCGGCTTACGGCAGCATCCTCGCCGCCTCCAATCCGGGGGCGCGGCTGGTCTACTGGAACATGATGGCCCCGCGCGCTATGCCGCCCGAATACGCGCCCCGCGCCCGCCCCCGCCCCGACATTGCCGCGCCGCTGGCGGCGCGCGATCAGGCGTTTTTCTACTCCGCCTTCCATGTGGATGAGGTGCTTCCTTGAGCATCGCGCTTAACCTCGCCCTGCTGGCCGGATCGGTCGCGCTACTGATGGGCGTGATCGCCGCCGTGCGTTACGCAGGAGAACGGTTCGGCTGGCATGCCGAAGTCAGCCGCAAGACCATCCATGTCGCCATCGGGCTTTACGCCATGGCCCTGCCGCTCCTGTTCGATACCCGATTGCCGGTGGTCGTCCTGCTGCTGATTGCACTCGCGCTGATGGGCTGGCTGCGCTTGCCGCAGGTGCGCACCAGCGGGCTCGGGAAGGCGATCCATGCGGTCGAGCGGCGCTCGCTCGGCGACATCTGGCTGGCGCTCGCCATCGGGTTCGTGTTCCTGCAATCGGAGGGCGAATACATCTTCTACGCCCTGCCGCTCGCCATCATCACCCTGTCAGACACCGCCGCCGCGCTGACGGGGAGCGCCTATGGTCGCAGCCGGTTCGCGGTCGAGGACGGGGTCAAAAGCTGGGAGGGGGTGGTTGCCTTCTTCATGGTCAGCGTGATCGTGGCGATGGCGATGTTGCTGCTTCTCACGGACGCGCCGCGCCTCAACGTGGTGGTGCTGGCCTTCGCGATTGCCGCCTTCGGGGCGATTGTCGAAGCGGTGTCGTGGCGGGGCTTGGACAATCTGTTCGTGCCGATCTGCCTGCAATTCTTCATCAAGGGCTACCTGTTTGCCGAGCCGCTGGCGCTGGCGATGATTGCGCTGCAATTCGGGGTGGCGGTAATTGCGGTGGCGGTTATCGCGCGGCGGCTGGCGCTATCGGTGCACGCGAGCCGCGCCTTCGTGATCGCGATCTTCCTGTTTCTGGGCGCGGGCGGGCCTTACGGCGCGGTGGTGCCGATGCTCGCCATCGCCGCGCACCTGATCGCCCGTCGTCGCCCTTGTGCGAGCCCGCACTGCGACCTGGATTTCATCGCGACCCTGTGCGGCGCGGGGCTGATCTGGTTCTTCGTCGGTGAGACCATCGGGCCGAGCGCCTTGAGCTTCTACAATCTCGGCATGGCGGGCATGGCGCTCGGGCTGCTGGTGGTGGCGACCGGAGGCCGGATCGCGGCGGGAGCCGTGCTGACGATGGCGGTGGGTGCGGGCTACATCGCGCTGCTAAGCCTTGCGCCCGGCCATGCGCTGCATTCGCCCTATCTGCCGTTGGTGGCAGCGGCGAGCCTGCTGCTGGTCACCGCGCTGGTGCTGGCGCGCACCGCGTGGTTCGACCGCTGGCGCGCGCCGCGCCTTGGAGCGGTCGCCAATCTGGTACCATTCGCGGCCTATCTTGCGACATTGGGGATGCAATGAGTGACTTCGACGAGATGCGCGCACCGGGCGCGAGCCTGCGGTTTTACGCCGATGGCCCCGCGTGGGATGGCGAGGCAGCGGTGGCGCTGGGCGCTCTGGCTTTCGCCGATCCCGAGGCTGGCGCGGCGTTGCTGCGTGAGGCTCTGGCGCGGGCGGAAGGCCGCCCGGTGCTCGCACCGATGGATGGCGACACCTGGCACGCCTATCGCACCGTGGTGGAAAGCGACGGCAGCCCGCCCTTCCTGATGGAGCCTGCTGCCCATCCCCATGTCGCCGAGGCGCTGGCGTTGGCGGGGTTCGAGCCGGTGGCGCATTACGCCTCGACCCGCATGGCGCTCGATACCCCGCAGGCCGAGCCTGCGCCGGTGGAGGGCATCACGGTTACGGCATGGGACGGCGAGGACGCGCAGCCACTTCTGGAGCAGGTGTTCGCGCTGGCGGGCGGGTCGTTTGCGGACAAGCAGTTCTTCAAGCCGATCACGCGCGAGGGGTTCCTTGGCCTCTATCTGCCACTGCTGCCGCTGCTCGATCCGCGGCTGGTGTTTCTGGCGCGGGACGAGCGCGGGGTGATTGTCGGCTTCCTGCTCGGCTTCCGCGATCCGGCGGTGCCTTCGCGGGCGATGCTCAAGACCTATGCGGGCACGCGGCGCGGCGTGGGGCACCTTTTGGCGCATCATTTCCATGAGGCGGCGCGGGGGCTCGGCTGCACCCATGTGGTGCACGCGCTGATGCATTCGGACAATGTCTCGTTGGTGCGGAGCGGCCAGCACGGGGCCGAGGTCTTCCGCCGCTACGCCCTGTTCGGACACCGCCCCGCTTGACCATCCTCGCCGCCTTCGATGCGGCTGTCGCCGCGCATCCGGATCGGCCTGCGATCATCAATAGCAAGGGGCGCAAGGTCAGCTTTGCCAGCTTGCATGACCGCGCCGGTTTCCTCGCGGGCGAATGGGCCAAGCGCGGGATCGGGCCGGGCGACCGGGTGCTGATCGCGGTTTCGGTGACGCCCGATCTGTATGCTGCGCTCGCCGCATTATGGCGGCTGGGCGCGGTGGCGGTGCTGCCGGAACCGGCGATGGGGCTGAAGGGGGTCAAAACCGCGCTGGCGGCGGCTGAGGTCAAGGCGTGGATCGGCGCGGGAATGCTGCGGGTGTTGCCGCTGTTGGTGCCGCGCCTGCTGGGCGTGAAGCGCTTGTCGCTTGGCGCGGGTACGGCTTCTGCGCTGCCCTCCCCGAACTGGCCGGACGATCACCCTGCCCTGATGAGCTTCACCTCAGGTTCGACCGGGCGGGCCAAGGCGATCTTGCGCAGCCACGGTTTTCTCGAAGCTCAGAACCGCGCGGTCGGGCCATTGCTGGCGAGTGACCGAACGGAGATTGACCTCGTCGCCTTCCCGGTGTTCGTGCTGGCGAACCTCGGGAGCGGCGTCACGTCGATGCTGCCCAATTGGCCCCTGCGCCGCCCAGACCGCGCCGACCCACAAGCGATCCGCGCCCACATCGCCAAGCACGGCGTCACCCGCTTGCTCCTCCCCCCGGTGCTGGCCGAAGCGCTGGCGGATGCTCCGCTCCCTGCCAGCGTCACCACGGTGTTCACGGGGGGCGGGCCGGTGTTTCCCGATGCGGTCGAGCGGCTGATGTCCAACAACCCCGCGCTGAGAGTCATGGCGGTCTATGGTTCGACTGAGGCCGAGCCGATTGCCGAGCTGGAGGTCAGCGCCCTCTCCTCCGCTGACCGCGCGCGGATCAATACCGGAGAAGGCCTGCTCGCCGGGCCGCCAGTCAGCGCGGTGCGGGTGCGGATCGTCGATGACGAGATCCTCGTCGCAGGCGATCACGTGGTCGAAACCTATGTCGACACAGCCGACAACGCCGCCACCAAGACCCGCGATAAGAGCGGCACCATCTGGCACCGCACTGGCGACGGAGGGCGGTTCGACGAGGCTGGACGCCTGTGGTTGCTAGGACGCACCCAAGGCCGCATCGAGGGCCTGTGGCCCTTCGCTATCGAGGTCGCCGCGCGGAGTTGGCCGGGGGTCAGGCGCGCGGCGCTCTGCCCGCTGGATGGCAAAGCCTGCCTCGCCATTGAAGGCGATACCGCTCGTCTTGCCCACTGGCAGGCCGCCGCCGCCGCGCTCGGCGTCACCACGGTCGTCGCGCTCAAATCCATCCCGCTTGATCGCCGCCACCGGTCCAAGGTGGATTACGCCCGGCTCGCCGAAGTGGTGAGGGCAAGCGGAGCCTAATCCTCCAACCAGTGCCGCCACGCGAACCAGCCCATCACCAGCGCCCCAATGGCACCGCAGAAACCGACCACGCCCCAGAACGCCCAGCGGTGGTCCGCAAAGGGAATGCCCTCGACATTCATCCCGAGCAGCCCGGTCACGAAGGTCAGCGGCAGGAAAATGAACGCCGTAACCGCGATCCCCAGAGAACGCTGGTCGATCTTTTCGGCGCGCAGATCGGTCAGCTGTTCGTGGAGCAGCGCGGCGCGTTCACGCACCGCTTCGAGTTCCTCGGCCATGCGCGCGAAGCGGTCCGCCGCCTCGCGCAGGTGCATCCGGTCATCCTTGCTGATCCAGTCGAATTCGAGCTGCGCCATCTGACCCAGCGCATCGCGGTCGGGCGCAACAAACCGCCGCAGCACGATCGCCTGGCTGCGGATATAGGCGATCTTGCGCCGCAGCGCGTAGATGTCGCCGCCGTCGAGCATCCCCTCGCAATCATCAAGGCTGTCGCCCAGATCGGCAACCTGCGGATCGAGCTGGACCGAGATCGCCTGCGCCAATGCCGAGACGAAATCGCCCCCGTCGGTGATCCGCCCAGCACGCACCGCAGCTTCGACCTTGGCGAGCGCAGCCATGCGGTGGCGGCTGACCGACGTAACGCGGGCGCCTTCGACCCATACCCGGATCGAGACCAGCCCGTCAGAATCCTGCATCGTGTCGAACGCAGTGCCGCGCAGGTTGATGAGCACCGCGTCGTCCACTTCGTCACAGCGGGGGCGAGTTTCGCTCGCGACCAGCGCGTTGGCGGCCATTGCCGGAACATAATCCGGCAGGTCCATGCTTTCGCCGTGGCCCACGCCCTCGGCATGGAGCCAGACGAAGCCCGGCCCAGCGAATTGCGCAACCTCGCCCGGCCCGATGTCGGTGACGATGCCATCGCGCACCAAAAGCGCTTGCACGGTGAGCGGGCGGGTTGTTGCGTCCATCGACGCCCCTGTTAGCCCCGCCGCCGCGCTGGGGGCAAGCAGCGCCTCGTCAGAAATGCGCTCAGAAGTATTTGGCGCTGGCGATCTCGGCCCCTTGGGCGAGCGCGGCGAGCTTGGCCCAGACGATCTCGGGGTCGAGCGCATTGCTCCCCGCGTGAACCGAGAAGCCGCAATCGACCCCCGCCATCACCCGCTCGGCGCCGAGCAGATCGGCATAGCGGCCGATGCGCTGGGCGATCAGATCGGGGTGCTCGATATAGGGCGACTGCGGTTCGACCATGCCGGGGCAGAGAATCTTGCCATCGGGCAATGTGTGCTCCTCAAAGAAGGCGAATTCATGCGCGTGGCGTGGGTTGGCGCCTTCGATCAGCACGGTCTGCGGCTTGGCGGTCCAGACAATGTCGGCGATCTCGCCCAAGGCGACGTCGCAGTGGTGCGGGCCGGGGTAATTGCCCCAGCACAGATGCATCCGCAGCTGCTCCGCCGGGATGTTCTGGACCGCATGGTTCAGCGCGGCGATGTTCATGCCGATGCGCTTGCGGAAGTCTTCAAGGGAGAGGTGGGTGAACTGCACATGGCGGCCCATCGCAAGGTCGGGGCAATCGACCTGTAAGGTGATCCCTGCCGCCGCGATGGTTTCGTATTCGTGGCGCAGCCCTTCGGCCAAGGCAAAGACATATTCCTCGTCGGTGGCATAATACTGGTTGGGGAAGAACAGCGCGGTCACACCCGGTGATGCGCCGGACATGAAGGTGGCGTGGCCATTGGCGAGGCGCACCAGCCGCTCGGCGTCAATCCGGGGCGCTTCCATGTCGATCACGGTGATGGGCGCGGTGCAGGCAGGCGCGGACCGCTTGGCGCGGCCCTTGTTGCCGAACACCTGCGCCTTGGCGCCGGGGAAGGCTTCGAGATCGGCGAATTCATACTGCCCGGCCTCGCCGCCGAAGCCCGAGAGGCGGTGCTTGATATAGGTGGCGTAGCTCGGCTTGGATTGCTCGCCGTCATTGACGATACTGACGCCGGCTTCGATCTGGCGCTTGATCACGTAAGCCGTGGCCTCTTCCACCGCCGCATCGAAATCAGCCTCGGACACGGGCTCCCCGCCCTCGCGCTTGAACACCAGATCGAGCAGGGCTTCGGGGCGCGGCAGGCTGCCGACATGGGTGGTGAGGAAACGCTTGGTCATGCGGGGGCCTTTGGCGTGAGGAACTGGGCGATAGCGGCGTTGAAAGCCGCCGGGTTGTCGGCATTGGCGAGATGGCCAGCTTGCGGGATTTCGATATGCCGCGCGCGCGGTGCGACCGCGCCGAGCACCCGCGCACATTCGCGCCGCCACAAGGTGTCATACACGCCGGTCAGGCTGAGCACCGGCATCGCCAGCATGGCGAGCGCCTCCCGCGGGAAACCGGGCGCCTGGCTCGGCGTCAGGAGATCGCGGCCGTCGTAATCGGCGAGGATCTCGAACATCAGCGCGCGGGCGGCGGGCGAATGGGTCTGCATCAGCGGATGGCGCGACCATTCGGCCCGCAACCGCTCCAGATCGCCAGCAGCGGCAAGCGCGCGGAAGCGGTCAAGGTCGATCACTTCCTCACGCGTCACCAGAGCGGGGAGCGGGGCGCCGGACACCACCAACCCCGTCAGCCGCGAGCCGTACCGCCGCGCCACATCCAACGCGACCACCGCGCCGCGCGACAGGCCGACCAGCGCGAAGCGATCAAACCCGAGGAAGTCGGCAATGGCGATAACGTCTTCGGCCTCGCGCATCAGATCGGGCGGCGCGGTCGCGCGCCCGCAGCCGCGCCGGTCGGGCATGACAAGGAAGAAATCGCGCGCCAGCTCGGCAATCTGCGGCCGCCACATACGGTGATCGAGCGACCAGCCGTGCAGCAAGATCAGCGGTGTGCCTTCGCCGGCCATCGCGATGGGGACGCTGCCGCCCGCGACCGCGACTTCGCCATGCCACACAGCGTCAGGCCCGGACGAGGAGCAGGCGGCAAGCATTACCGGCGCAGCTCCCAGCTTGGCTCAGGCGGCTTCTTCGGCGCGGAACGGGTTGTTGTTGTGGTGCTGCCCGCCGAGCCAGCGCTTCAGTTCGGCATGGGCCGACGCGCGGCGATCCGCATCGAGCGGTGCGGCGCGCGGATCATCATAGGTGAACTCGATGATCATGCCGTTTGGATCGGTGACATAGAGCGAGCGGCAATAGCCATGCTCCAGCACATAGGTCTGCGGCTCGACAATCCCGGCGGCCGCGATGCGCTTCTGCAATTCGGCCTGACCATCGGCATCGACTTGCAACGCGATGTGGATGAAGGGGCTCGACGGCATCTCAGGACCGAATTCAGCCTGATCGTCAGGATCGGCAAACTGGAAGAAGGCGAGCGCGCTGCCATCGGCGAGTTCGAAGAACACGTGGCAATAGGTGCGCTCCTTGCCGAACAGCTCGTCCTTTTCGCAATAGGTCGCCATCAGGGGGAAGCCGAGAATGTCTTCGTAGAAGGCGCGGGTCGCCTCCAGATCCTTGGTCACATAGGCGGTGTGGTGCAGGCGGTTGGCCAGAATTGTCGTCATCGTGCTCTCTCCATCATTCCCAAATTCGTTCAGGCGGCCAGCTTGCCCGCGATGGTGGCGACATGGGCGCCCTGGAAACGGGCCCCGGCCAGCTCGTTGGCGCTCGGCATCCGGCTCCCGTCGTTACCAGCCAGCGTCGATGCGCCATAGGGGGTGCCGCCGCTGATTTCCCCCATCTCGGCATTGCCTTCGAAGGTGTAGGGCAGGCCGACGATCACCATGCCGTGATGCAGCAGCGTGGTGTGGAACGAGGTGATGGTCGTCTCCTGCCCGCCGTGCTGGCTGGCGGTGGAGACGAACACGCTCCCGACCTTGCCGACCAGTGCCTTGGTGAACCACAGCCCACCGGTCTGATCGAGGAAGTTGCGCATCTGGCTGGCCATATTGCCAAAGCGCGTGGGGGTGCCGAAGATGATTGCGTCATAATCGGCAAGCTCATTCGGGTCGGCAAGGGGGGCCGCCTGATCGAGCTTGATCCCCGCACCCTTGGCGACCTCATCGGGCACCAATTCGGGAACGCGCTTCACGAAAACCTCGGTGCCGGGGACGCTGGCAGCGCCTTCAGCAACCGCAGCGGCCATCGCCTCGATATGGCCATAGCTCGAATAGTAGAGCACCAGCACCTTGGTCATGCGCGCGTTTCCTTTAGGGCGTTTTCGAAGCAGGTGGAATCACCTGCTGACTCGGAAAACGCGGTAAAACAAGAACCTAGAGCAACCGAGCCGATGCAATCGGATCGGAACTTGCTCTAGAATTTGTAGCCGACTTCAAAGCCGTAGCGCGCCGGACGGGCGCGGAACACGAAGCCGCCGGGCGAGAATTCGGCGTTGTAGGTCTCGTCGAACAGGTTCTGCGCGAAGGCGGTGAGCGAGACGCCATTGGCCAGCGTTACGCCCGCGCGCGCGTCAACGATATCGACCGGCTGGCGCACCGTGGTGTTGAACGGCTCCCACCAGGTCTTGCCCGTGCGGCGGTAATCGACCCGCACCAGCGCATCGACGGTGTCGCTGATCGCACCGGCATATTGCGCGCCGAGGTTGAGCGTATAGTTCGAAATCTGCGGCGCCTTGTTGCCGATCACGCTCGCATCGGGGAAGTCCTTGATCTCGCTATCGGTCACGCCAATCGCGGCGTTGATGTCGAAATCGGGGAGGATTTCCGCAGTCGCTTCCAGCTCGAAGCCATTGAGCCGAGTCTCGGGGATGTTGCCGAGATTCTGGGTCGAAGACTGGGCAAGGAAGACGAAGAAGTACGAATTCTTCGACAGCGTGGTGTAGGCCGCGCCTGCCAGCCGCACCGGGCCGAGCTGCGCCTTCGCGCCAATCTCGAAGGTGTCGGCGGTTTCCGCACGGAAGATGTCGCCCACGCCGACGATCGCGGCCGCAGAGGCTTCCGCGCCGACGCCGGTCTGGTTGAACCCGCCTGAACGGAAGCCCCGGCTGTAACCGCCGTAGATCGTGAGATCCGGGGTCGGCTCATAGGTCAGGGTCAGCTTCGGCTGCCAATCGTCGAAGATCGCGGTGCGGACCTCGCCGCTCTGCGCCTGCGGCACGCCGGGCACAACGGGCAGGAAGCCCTGCGGGGTCAGCGTCGTCTGCCGGCGCTTGTCACGGTCATACCGCAGCGAAGCATCGACGCGGAACTGGTCAGAGAATTCATAGCCCGCATTGGCGAACAGCGCCCAAGCGAAGTTCTCTTGACCATCGGCCAGATAGGAGAATTGCGGGTTCAGCGGATTGGTCGAGGGTGAGCGGAACACCGGGAACACCCCGTTGTTCGTATCGATCATGTTGCCGGTCGAAATGAAGCGCGTGGTGTCGATCAGGTAGCCACCGGCCATCCAGTTGAAGGCGCGGCCATCCTCGGGCGAGGCAAGGCGCACTTCCTGGCTGAAGGCCTTCACGTTGAGATACTGGCTCTGGTTGAGGTCAAACCCCTTACCGGGTCCGATGATCGCTTCGAACAGGTTGAAGAAGAAGCTGTCCGGGATCGGCAGGAAGTCGAAGGCGTCGCCGGTCAGCACTTCCTTGACCGTGTCGTAGGACGAGATCGAGGTGAACACCGCGTTGTCACCGGCGTATTCGATCTTCAGCGCAGCATTGTAGATATCGCGGTCGTTCTGGCCGGGGTTGTTCACCCGCACCGGAGCAACCGTGTTCACGTCATTGACGATGTTGTAATAGAGCCCCTGCGTGCGCAGCTGGTTCATCGACCCGCGCAGGTCGAAGGTCAGCTTGTCGGTGGCTTCGATCAGCAGATTGGCGCGCAGGCTGAAATCCTCGACCGGATCGGCTTCGTCATTGAGGAAGGTGTTCTCGATGAAACCGTCGGTGTTGTAGTACGAGCCTGCGACGCGGAACTTGACGTTTTCCGCGAGCGGCCCGCTGATCCCGCCGCGCAGGAAATAGCCGAAGCCATTGTCGACACCCGCAGTGATGTTGCCCGCGAATTCATCGGTCGGCGCCTTGGTGGTGATGATGATCGCACCGCCGATGGCGTTACGACCATAAAGCCCCCCTTGCGGGCCCTTGAGCACTTCGATCTGCTCGATATCGAACAGATCCTGGTTGAATTGCGCGGGGTTTACTTGCTGCACCCCGTCAACAATCACTGCGACCGAAGGCTCGGAATTGCGGTTCTGGGTGATCCCGCGAATGATGACGAAGGCGTTGCCCGCGTTCTGGGTTTCGACCAGCGTGACATTGGGGGTCAGCGCGATGAAGTCCGCCGGACGCTCGATCCCGGCATTGCTGATCGCCTGCGAATCGAACGCGGTTACGGCAGCCGGGGTGTCCTGAAGCGTTTCGCTGCGGCGCAGGCCAGTGACGACGATACCCTGATCGTCGATCGCCTCTTCAGTGGGAGCGGCCTCCTGCGCGGCGAGCGGCGTTGCTGCCAGCGCGGCGGCCGTCAGAGCAGTGGTGCTGATAAGCCTGCGCGTGGCGCGGCCGATGCCCGAAGTCGTCATATCTCTCTCCCCTGTGCGCGCGTCATCGCGTCGCTCTATTGGCGATCCCTCCCTTAAAGTGAGTTATGAAATTCGCAATGCGAAGTCAACTTCGATATGCGAAAATAGGAGAATGTGTGGCAGCAGAGCCACGGCAAGGCTCGCACGCGCCATTTCGCCCCATGCGGTCGGCATGTGGTTCGAAGGTTATCGGCGGGTTATGCGCGGGTTATCGGCCGGTTGAAGGTAGCGACCCTGCCGGCCTGAGCCGAGTCAGGCATCAAGGCCGCAAAGACGCCTCCAGCGCGGGCCAGCGCTTGAGCGAGGCCTCAATCTCCCCGGCCGCCGCGCGCAGCAACGGCAGGCGGGTGCGGACCAGCTCGTCCTGCGAAATGCGGGTAGTGGAGGTGGAGCAGTTGATCGCGGCGATGACCCGCTTGTCGCGCCCGAAGATCGGCACAGCGACCGAGACGATGCCGTAATCCAGCTCGTCCAGCGCCGAATCGTAACCGCGCTGCGTGATCAGATTGAGCCGTTCGGCGAGAGCTGTGCCGTCGGTGACAGTGCGTTCGGTAAAGCGCTGGAACGGTGCGCCCGCCATCAGCGCAGCACGCTCGCCTTCGGGCAGATACGCAGCCAGTGCCTTGCCGAGCGAGGTCGCATGGAACGGGAAACGCGTGCCCACCCCTGCCGCAACCCGGAACCGCCGGTCGGTCGAGACGTGGGCCACATACAGGATCTCCGCGCCCGACAGCACGGCGAGGCTCGCGCTGTCGCCGGTCTGATCGCGCAGGCCTTGCAGCGGCGGCAGAACCACCTGTTCAATCTGCATCGAAGCGAGGAAGGCCGAACCGATCGTCAGCACCGCAGGGCGCAGCAGAAACTTGCGCTCGTGCTGCCCGACATAGCCGAGCTCCACCAGCGTGATCAGGCACCGCCGCGCCACCGCCGGGGGCAGCGCCGTCTTGGCCGCCACCTCGGAGAGCGTCATCTCGGGATGATCCTCGTCAAACGCCTTGAGAACGCGCAGGCCGCGCTCCAGCGTCGAGAGAAATTCCGGGTCTTTCCCCCCGGCAACCTTATCTGCGGGTTCAGCCCCTGCGGATCCCATGCACTGGCCTTTCGATGGAGCGGCGGACAGCCGCGTCGTCAGCTCCCAATAGGGGCGGCGCGGTGACGCTGTCCATCCGCTCGCCATCGAAACTGAGCGGGAAACGGATCGTGCGGAATTCGCCCTTCGGCCCGTTGGGGTCACTGACTTCGATGCCGAGCACCTTGGCCTGCTCGGTCGCCAACACTTCGGCGCTGTCGTAAACGGGCGAATTGGGGACTTCGAGGCGAGTCAGCTCAACGGTCCAGTGATCGCGGGTCTGCTTCGCGAAGATCGGGGCGAGGAAGGCGACCACATCTTCGTAATGGGCAATCCGCGCGTCACGGCTTTCAAAGGCTGGCAGGCTCAGCATATCGGGCTGGCCCACGGCGACCGCGAGATTCTCCCAGAACTTTGGCGGAGACGACATGTGCAGCGCCAGCCACTTGCCGTCGGCGCACTGGAAGACGTAGCTCTGCGAGACGTGCGGGCGGCTGTAAGGCCCCATGACCTGATCGGCGGAAAGCAGGTGGGTGAAATCGTCGAGGTTGAAGTGGCACATCGCCTCGAACATCGAGGTTTCGACCACGCGGCCCTTGCCGGTCAGGTGCCGCTCGTTGAGCGCGGCGAGGATGCCCAAGGCGGTGTAGAAGCCGGTCATGGCGTCGGCGATGGCGGGGCCGACGACGCGGGGGTGTTCGGGGTTGACCAGCAGCCTGAGGAAGCCGGACGCAGCCTGCGCGACGGTGTCGAAAGCGGGGCGATCACGCTCCGGCCCCTCGCTGCCGAAGCCGGAGATCGAAGCATAGACCAGCGCCGGGTTGATGGCCTGAAGGCGCTTCGCGTTCACCTTCAACCGGTCGGCGACGCCGGGGCGAAAGTTCTGAATGAAGACATCGGCGTCTGCGACCAGACGATCGAGCACCGCGAGGTCTTCAGGGTTCTTCGGGTCGATCGTGATCGAACGCTTATTGCGATTGTACGTCTGAAAATGCGGGGAATAGAGTTCGCCCTTGAAGCTGCGGAACGGATCGCCCGTGCCCGGCTGCTCCACCTTGATGACATCCGCGCCCAGGTCGGCCAGCAGCATCCCGGCGGCAGGGCCAGTGATGAAAGTGCCCATTTCGAGCACAATAACGCCTGCTAATGGCCGAGCTGTCATCCAACAAATCCCATCTGCTTGCCCCAAGCTTGCCTTGAGTTCGATGTGACACTATATTCTTCGCATAACGAAATCAACTTCGAATATCGAAAAGGAACGCTCCATGCGCATCGGCAAGCAGGATAACGCCGTCACCTCGATCTGCACCTCGGATGCAGAGAGTATCACGGTGCGGGGCATGGACCTGTGTAGCGAGGTGATCGGTCATGTCGACTTCACGAGCTACTTCTGGCTGCTGGTCACGGGCACCATGCCCTCCAATCCGCAGAAGGCGCTGGCTGATGCGGTGCTGTGCGCGATTGCCGAACATGGCCTAGTGCCGAGCGTGGTCGCCACCCGCATGACCTACGCCGCCGCGCCCGAAGCCTTCCACGGCGCGGTCGCAGCAGGGCTGCTCGGATGCGGTTCTGTGGTGCTTGGGAGCGCCGAGGTCGCGGGCAAGTTCTACGCGCAGGTCGTCGCCGATGCGGAAGAGGGCGATCCCGCCGCGACCGCCATCGCCGCGATCAAGGCGCTGCGGGCCGAGAAGAAGGCGATCCCAGGCTTCGGCCACCCGCAGCATTCGGGCGGCGACCCGCGCGCGCATCGCCTGCTGGCGCTCGCCAAGGAGCACGGGATGGAAGGCGAGCACATCGCGATGCTGCGCACGATCGAGACCGTGCTGCCTGAGGCGATCGGCCGCTCGCTTCCCATCAATGTCAACGGCGCAATTCCAGCTGTGATGCTCGACGCCGGCTTCCCGCTTGCGGCATTGAAGGGCATCTCGCTCCTCGCCCGGACCGCCAGCCTGATCGCGCATTTGCAGGAAGAGACCGAGCGGCCCATCGGCTTCATCATGAGCGGCGCGGCGGCGGAGCGGATCGGGTTCGACGACGGGAGCGAGTAAGCGCGCTTGATCCGGCGCCCGACGCGCGCCACTGTCGGCGCAACACGGACAAGGGGACGAACATGATCGCGCGGCATTTCATTTCTTTGGCAGCGCTGCTGGCGGCAACGCCTGTGCTGGCCGACACGCCGCTCACCCTGAGCGTGACGGAGCAGGCCGCCCCCGCCCTGCCGCGTATCCTCGCCCCGCGCGAGCGTGCCGCGCTTGAAAACCGCATCCTTGCCGAACGGCTCGATACCATCATCCCGCAGATCATGCGCGAAGAGGGGATCGACCTGTGGCTGCTGGTCGCGCGCGAATATTTTGAAGAGCCGGTGGTCGCCACCATGCTCGATGCCGAGAACATGCACGCGCGCAGGCGGACGATCCTCGTCTTCCATGATCCGGGCGAGGGCAAGCCGGTCGAGCGCCTGACTGTTAGCCGCTATGGCCTCGGCGGGCTGTTTTCGCCCACGTGGGATCCCGACAAGCAACCCGACCAATGGCAGGCGGTCGCCGATCTGATCGCAGCGAAAGACCCAGCGAAGATCGCGATCAACTCGTCAGACCTCTACCAGTTCGCTGATGGCATGACGCTCAGCCAATACGACAAGTTCATGCAGGCCTTGCCGCTTGCGATGCATGACCGCGTTGTGTCGGGCGAGAACCTCGCGATCCGCTGGCTCGAAACCCGGACGCCTCCAGAGATGGAACTTTACCCCACGGTAGTGCGCCTCGCGCATTCGGTGATCGGCGAGGCGTTCTCCCGCAAGGTCATCACGCCGGGCGTGACCACGGCAAGCCAAGTGCAATGGTGGTATCGTGACCGGCTGATGGCGCTGGGCCTTGATCCGTGGTTCCACCCTTCGGTCGCGATCCAGCGACAGGGTGCCAAGGGCATGATCGAAGGCAACGAGGTGATCCTGCCGGGTGATCTGCTGTGGACCGATTTCGGCATCACCTACCTGCGGCTCAACACCGATACCCAGCATCTGGCCTATGTGTTGAAGCCCGGCGAAACCGAAGCGCCTGCGGGGCTGCGCGCGGGGCTGGCGAATTCGAACAAGGTGCAGAATTTCCTCACCCGCGCCTTCAAGGTGGGCATCAGCGGCAATGATGCTCTGGCGCAGGCGCGCAAGGATGCGATTGCCGCGGGGCTTGATCCGTCAATCTACACCCACCCCATCGGCCACCACGGCCACGGCGCGGGGCCGAGCATCGGGTTCTGGGACAACCAGAAGGCTGACCCACGCGGCAGCGGTCCGATCCGCGCGAACACCGCTTGGTCGATCGAGTTGACCTCCTATGCGGCGGTGCCGGAATGGGGCGGCCAACGGGTCGACTTCCGCACCGAGGAAGACGCCTTTTTCGACGGCACAACCGTGCGCTACATCGACGGACGCCAGACGGAAATCACGCTGATCCCGTCGGATTAACGGCGGATCGACGAACCGATGCCCTTCGCGCGGGTGCTCACCTTCCACACTTCGGAATCCGAGGTGATGTAGAGGTCCGACAGGTCCGGCCCGCCCCAGCCGACATTGCTCGCGCGGATCGGCAGTTCCAGAGTCGCGATCCGCGATCCGTCCGGGGCGATCACGCAGACCCCCGCCGGGCAGGTGGCGAAAACGCGGCCCTCGCTGTCCACCCGCAAGCCATCGACCGGGAACCGCGCGCCCTCCAGCGCCAGATCGGCCAGCAGCCGCTTGTCCCGGGCACTGCCATCAACGGCGAGGCTGTAGGCCCAAACGGTGTTGGTCGCGGAATCGCTGACATAGAGCGTCGCTTCGTCAGGGGAGAGCGCGATGCCGTTGGGCCGGTCAAGCTTGTCGTCAATCAGCACCATCCGCCCGCTCGCCTCATCGAAGGCATAGACGCCGTTGAAGCCGACTTCGGACGCGCGCTGCACACCGTCATAGGCGCTGCCAAGGCCATAGGGCGGATCGGTGAACAGGATCAGCCCGTCGCTGCGCACCACCATATCATTGGGGCTGTTGAGATGCTTGCCCTGATAGGCCGCAACCACGGTTTGCCGCCCGCTCTGCGGCGTCCAGCGGGTCAATGTGCCGCTACCATGTTCGGCATTGAGCAGAGCGCCGGCGCGATCGAAAGTATGGCCGTTGGCGCGCGATGACGGGGTGTAAAGCACGCGCGGTGCTTCGCCGGGGGTCATTACATAGACCGTATCACCCGAGATATCGCTGAAGATCACCCGCGCCCCGTCCCACACCGGGCCTTCGGTGAAGTTGTATCCCTCCCCCACCTTTTCCATGCTGCCAGGAACGAACACGCCGTCATCTTCCACTGGCCAGCGATCGGGCACTTGCGCGCACGCGTTGCTGGCTGCCAGCGCCGCAATTCCAACGATCAATCCCCACATGTTGCGCATGATCGGCTTATCCCTTTTCTGGCCCGCAATGCCGCTGCTTGCGCTTTCACCGGCGGATGCGCCAGCACTTTTGAGGGGAGCCGCAAGGGTTGCGAAAGCCTCACGCGGGGGGCATTGGGGAGGCCAGACAGGAGATCATTCCCATGCGTCAGATCGACCATTTCATCGTCGGCGACAGCCCGGCCCCGACCCGCAAGCACGCCATCTGGAACCCCTCGACCGGCGAAGTGCAGGCCGAAGTCGCCTTGGGCGATGCCGCCCTGCTGGCGCAGGCCGTCGCCACCGCCAAGCGCGTCCAGCCCGCCTGGGCCGCCACCAACCCCCAGCGCCGCGCGCGGGTGATGTTCGCCTTCAAGGCGCTGGTCGAAGCGAATATGCAGAGCCTCGCCGAGATGCTCTCGTCGGAGCATGGCAAGACCGTGCCGGACGCCAAGGGCGATGTGCAGCGCGGGCTGGAAGTCATCGAATATGCCTGCGGCCTGCCCCAAATCATGAAGGGCGAATATACCCACGGTGCGGGACCGGGGATCGATGTCTATTCGATGCGCCAGCCGCTCGGCATCGGGGTCGGCATCACCCCGTTCAACTTCCCGGCGATGATCCCGATGTGGATGTTCGGCATGGCCTGCGCGGCGGGCAATGCCTTCATCCTCAAACCCTCGGAGCGCGATCCGAGCGTGCCGGTGCGCCTGGCCGAACTGTTCCTTGAGGCGGGCGCGCCCGAGGGTCTGTTGCAGGTCGTCCACGGCGACAAGGAAATGGTCGACGCGATCCTCGACCACCCCGATATCGCCGCGATCAGCTTCGTCGGAAGCTCAGACATCGCGCAATACATCTACGCCCGCGGTTCTGCGAACAACAAGCGCGTGCAGGCGTTTGGCGGGGCGAAGAACCATGGGATCGTGCTGCCCGATGCCGATCTCGATCAGGTCGTCACTGACCTGACCGGCGCGGCCTTCGGCTCGGCGGGCGAGCGCTGCATGGCGCTGCCGGTGGTGGTGCCGGTGGGCGAGGAGACGGCCGAGCGGCTCAAAGAGAAGCTGCTCAAGTCCATCGCGGGCCTGCGCATCGGTGTGTCGAACGACCCCGAGGCGGATTACGGCCCGGTCGTGACCCCTGAACACAAGGCGCGGATCGAACAGTGGATCACCACCGCCGAGGAAGAAGGCGCAGAGATCGTCGTCGACGGGCGCGGGTACACTTTGCAGGGGCATGAGAAGGGCTTTTTCGTCGGCCCGACGCTGATCGACCACGTCACCCCGCAGATGAAGTCCTATCAGGAGGAAATCTTCGGCCCAGTCCTCCAGATCGTGCGCGCGAAGGACTTCGAGGAAGCCGTGCGCCTGCCCTCCGAGCACCAGTATGGCAACGGCGTCGCGATCTTCACCCGCAACGGCCACGCCGCGCGCGAATTTGCCGCGCGCGTGAATGTCGGCATGGTCGGCATCAACGTGCCGATCCCGGTGCCGGTCGCCTACCACTCCTTCGGCGGGTGGAAGCGTTCAGGCTTTGGCGATATCGACCAATACGGCACCGAGGGCCTCAGGTTCTGGACCAAGAACAAGAAGGTCACCCAGCGCTGGCCCGACGGCTCACCTGACGGGTCCAACGCCTTCGTGATTCCGACGATGGGGTGATGGCGCTGCGCTGCCTTCCCTTGATCGCCCTGCCGCTCTTACTGGCGGCCTGCGACAGCGGGGCCGATCCTGCGCCCGCCGAAACGCCGATCCCGGTCGAACCTGGTGGCGGCATCGGCGATGCCGCAGGCCCGCCGCTCGATCCGGCGATTGCTGCTGGCGAGATCCCTGCGCGCTTCCACGGTGTGTGGGACGCAGTGACTGGCACATGCGATCCCGCCTCGGACATGCGGGTGGAAATCACATCGCGGCGGATCGAATATTACGAGAGCGTCGGCGACGTTTCCGGTATGGGGAGCGAGGGCGACGATGCGATCGCCGACCTCGTGATGGAAGGTGAGGGCGAGACTTGGGTGCAACCCACGCGCCTCTCGCTCGAAACCCTGCCGGATGGCGAGCGGCTGCGGATTTCCGATGCGCTCAAGCCGGAGAGCCCGGACGATCCGCTGCGCAAACGCTGCCCGGCCTAAGCCGGGCCCGCGCGCACCCCGCCACATAAGTTGCGAGACATGCGCCATCCGCGCTTGGCGTGATGCATCATTTGCGGCTAAGCACCGCCGCGCTATGGTAAACCATCCCCTGACCGTCCCGGCGATACGCTAAGGCCTGACCCGGACACGCATGAAGCAGGTCTTCGCCAACATGGGCTGGCTCTTGGGCGGACGCGGGTTCAACGCGGTCTTGAGCCTCGTCTACCTTGCCATCGCTGCGCGCACCTTGGGCACGGAAGGCTTCGGCCATTTCGCGCTGATCATCGCGCTGGGGCAGGCGATCACCGGCTTTTCCAGCTTCCAGACCTGGCAGTTCATTGTGCGCTGGGGGGCCAACCCGGACGAGCCGGGCGTCGATCTCCAGCGCGCACGCGAGGCGACGGGGTTTGCTGTCGCGCTTGATGGCGTGTCAGTCGCGGTCGGCACGCTAGCGTCAGCGGTGCTGGTGCTGACCGCGCCGCTCTGGCTCGATGTGCCGGCGGAGCTGATGTGGCTGACCTTTGCCTATTGTGTCATCTCGCTGCTGACGATCCGCACCACGCCTACGGGAATGCTGCGGCTGCATTCCGAATATGGCCGCGCGACCTGGGCCGAAGCGGTGCAGCCGGTGATCCGCGCGGGCGGCGCAGTGCTGGCGTGGTGGGCGATGCCCGATGTGACGGGCTTCATCCTCGCCTTTGCGCTGTCCGAAGTGGGTACTGCGATTGCGCTGTGGATCGTCGCTGCGCGGGTGCAGCCGGTGCCGCTGTCCTCGATCAGCCTGCGGGCGATCCCCGCGCGGCACAAGGACGCGTGGCGGTTCGTGCTGTCGACCAATATGTCGGGCAGCCTCGCGGTGGCGGGCAAGCAGGTGATGATCCTGCTGGTCGGCACCTTTGGCGGGGCATACCTCGCGGGCGGCTTCCGCATCGCCAACCAGCTGGGCGTCGCGTTGATCGCACTGGCGCAGACGATCTCCAAGGCGATTCTGCCCGAGCTTGTCCAGTCGCGTGACGGCGCGGTCGAGATTGCACGGCGGATGGCGAATATCGCCGCGATTGCTGGGGTGACGGCGGTGGTGACGGCGATCCTGTTCGGCCGCCCCGGCCTTGCCCTGATCGCGGGCGAGCAGTTCACCGGGTTCTACTGGGCGATGATCATCCTCAGCATTGCGGGCGCGGTGGAGCTGGTGGGCGCGAGCCTTGAAAGCCTGCTGATTTCGGCCGGCAAGGCGCATGTCGCCTTTCTTGTCCGGCTGTTCCCGACAATCCTTGCGCTGGTGATGCTGGAGCTGGCGATCGGGTGGAAGGGCGCACAGGGCGCGGGCTTCGCGGTGCTCGGGTCGAGCGTGCTGACCGTGGTCGGCTTCTATCTCGCGATCGTGAACCTCAAGCAATTCCGGTTGGTGGTGGACGAGCCTGACGCTGAAGGGGCGGACAATCCTCGAACGAAGCCCTGACACTCCCCTCCCCTTGCGGGAGGGGCTGGGGGAGGGGGCCGAGGCCGCAAGGCCTCGCACCGATCTGTAGGAAACGTTTGCCGCTGGCGTGGAGCCCCCCCCCCCCGGCCCCCTCCCGCAAGGGGAGGGGGAGAGGAAGATCAACCTTCGTAAGCGAGCTTGGGCTTCCGCGCCGCGCCGGTTTCATCCAGCCGCCGCCGAGGTGCATAGTAAGGCGCCTGCTTCAGCGCTTCGTCACCTGCCAGCGCGCGTTCCACCACCGCGCGGAAGGCGGTGATGAACTGGTCAATCGCGGCCTTGCTCTCCGTCTCGGTCGGCTCGACCAGCATAGCGCCGTGGACCACCAGCGGGAAATAGACCGTCATCGGGTGATAGCCCTCGTCGATCAGCCCCTTGGCCACATCCAGCGTCGACAACCCGCCGCCGAAATCCTTGTCGCCAAATAGCGCCTCATGCATGCACGGGCCGCTCGCCGCGAAGGGCGCGTGGAGGATGTCTTCCATGGCGCGCAGGATGTAGTTAGCGTTGAGCACCGCGTCCTCGGCCACCTGCTTCAGCCCGTCCGCGCCGTGGCTGAGCATATAGGTGAGCGCGCGGGTGAACATGCCCATCTGGCCGTGGAACGCAGTCATGCGGCCAAAGGTCGGCCCGCGCTCCTCACGGTCTTCTTCCTCGACGAGGTAGAACGTGCCGGCATCATGCTTGCGCACGAAGGGCAGCGGCGCATAGGGCGCCAAGGCCTCCGACAGCACCACCGGCCCTGAACCCGGCCCGCCGCCGCCGTGCGGGGTGGAGAAGGTCTTGTGCAGGTTGATGTGCATCGCATCGACGCCGAGGTCGCCCGGGCGCACCTTGCCGACGATGGCGTTGAAGTTCGCCCCGTCGCAATAGACGTAGCCGCCCACCGCGTGGACCGCGTCGGCGATTTCGCGGAAGTCCTTTTCGAACAACCCGCAGGTATTGGGGTTGGTGATCATCACCGCCGCCACATCAGGCCCGAGGCGGGCCTTGAGTGCCGCCACATCGACCCGGCCTTCGGGCGTCGCGGGGATATCCTCGACGCGGTAATTGGCGAAGGCGGCGGTGGCGGGGTTGGTGCCGTGGGCGCTTTCCGGCACCAGCACCACTTCGCGCGCATCGCCGCGCGCTTCGTGCGCCGCGCGGATTGCGAGGATCCCGCACAGCTCGCCATGCGCACCGGCCTTGGGGCTCATCGCGACGGCGGGCATGCCGGTCAGCGTGCATAGCCAACCGCCGAGCTGGTGGATCACCTCCAGCGCGCCCTGCACCGTCGATTGCGGGGCGAGCGGGTGGATGTCGGCAAAGCCGGGGAGCCGCGCCATCTTCTCGTTGAGGCGCGGGTTGTGCTTCATCGTGCAGCTGCCGAGCGGGAAGAAGCCGAGGTCGATCCCGTAGTTCTGGCGGCTGAGGCGCGTGTAGTGGCGCACCGTTTCAGGTTCGGTCAGGCCGACGAGCCCAATGGGTTCGCTGCGCGCCAGCCCGCCGAGGCGGTTCGGGGCAGCGGGATCAACGGCAGGCAGATCAACGCCGGTCACATCGACGCGGCCAATCTCGAACAGCAGCGGCTCTTCCAGCATTAGCGCGCGGTTGCCGGTGGTGGTTGCGGGGCCATTGTGCATCCCGTCTTCGGAGAGTTCCATCGCGGGCTTCCAGCCGGACTGGTTGGGGGCGTTCATCACACGGTCTCCTTGATGCTGGCTTCCAGTTCCTGCGCAAGGCGCTCGATATCTTCGTCGGTGGTGGTCTCGGTCACAGCGACCAGCAGCGCGTGTTCCAGCGCTGCGACCCCCGGATAGAGCCGCCCGAGCGACACCCCGCCGAGCACGCCGCGGTCAGCGAGATCACGCACGATCTCCCGCGCGGGCTTGCCGCCGAGCATTAGGGTGAACTCGTTGAAGAAGGCGTTGTTGAGCACTTCGACGCCCGGCACCTTGGCGAGGCGATCAGCGGCGAGGCAGGCCAAGCGGTGGTTCTCTGCTGCCAGTTCCCGCAGGCCCTTTTCACCCAGCAGCGTCATGTGGACGGTGAAGGCCAGCGCACACAGCCCGGAATTGGTGCAGATGTTGCTCGTCGCCTTCTCGCGGCGGATATGCTGTTCGCGGGTCGAAAGGGTGAGCACGAAGGCGCGCTTGCCTTCCGCATCGGTGGTCTCACCGCACAACCGGCCCGGCATCTGGCGCACGTGCTTGGGATCGCGCACTGCGAACAAGCCGAGATACGGCCCGCCAAATTGCAGGCCGACGCCGAGCGACTGGCCTTCACCCACCACGATGTCCGCGCCCATCTCGCCGGGCGAACGGATAGCGCCCAGCGCGACGGGTTCGGTGTTTACCACCACCAGCAGCGCGCCCTTGGCATGGGCGGCTTCGGCCACTGGGGTGAGGTCGCTGATGCGGCCGAGAATGTCGGGATACTGCACCACGACGCAGGCAGTGCCCTCGTCGATCCGGGCGATCAAACCGTCCAGATCAGGCTCAGCGGTGATGGCAGGCATGGCGTCGGCGATGGTGTCACCGGTGAAATGCGCCATGGTCTTCACGACCTGCGCATAGTGCGGGTGGAGCGCGCCCGACAGCACGGCGCGCTTACGCTTGGTCACACGGGTCGCCATCGCCACCGCCTCCCAGCACGCGGTCGACCCGTCATAGAGCGAGGCGTTGGCCACCGCGCAGCCATAGAGCCGCGCGACCTGCGTCTGGAATTCGAACAGCACCTGCAACGTGCCTTGCGCGATTTCCGGCTGGTAGGGCGTGTAGGCCGTCAGGAACTCACCGCGCTGGATGATGGTGTCGACGCTGGCGGGGACATGGTGGCGATAGGCCCCGGCGCCGAGGAAGAACGGCACTTCGCCCGCCACGAGGTTCTTGGCCGCCAACGCCTTCATGTGACGTTCGACCGCCATTTCGCTCGCATGCATCGGCAGGCCGTGGATCGGGCCATCGAGCCGGGCGACTTCGGGCACATCGACAAACAGGTCATCGACGCTCGCAGCGCCGATTTTCGCCAGCATTTCCTGCCGGTCGGTATCGGTGAGGGGAAGGTAGCGCATGGGTGTTCAGCCTCGCGTGGAGAGGGGGAGAGGTTGATTGTGTGGTCAGAGGCCTTCGACGAAGGCCTTGTAGCCATCTTCGTCCATCAGCCCGTCAAGCTCGCCTTCGTCGGCAATGGTCATCTTGAAGAACCAGCCGCCATCTTCGGGCGAGGTGTTGACCAGAGCGGGGTCTTCTTCCAGCGCCGGGTTCACTTCGGTGATCTCGCCGGTGATCGGTGCGTAGACATCCGATGCTGCCTTGACGCTTTCGACCACAGCGGCGTCCTTGCCCTGTTCGATCAGCGCGCCGACCTCGGGCAGTTCGACGAAGACGATGTCGCCCAGCTGGCCCTGCGCATATTCGGTGATGCCAACAGTGGCGATATCGCCTTCGACATCGATCCATTCGTGTTCGTCAGTGTAGTAACGCATGGGTCAGCTCCCTCGGTAATAGCGGTGGGGTACGAAAGGCGTGGGCGAAACTGTGGCGGCGAGGCGCTTGCCCCGCACCTCGACTTCGAGCGCGGTGCCGATGGCGGCGTGTTCGGCAGCGACATAAGCCATAGCGATGGGCGCGCCCAAGGTGGGCGAGAAGCCGCCACTGGTGACGGTGCCGATGTGGTCGGCACCGACGAAGACTTCCGCGCCTTCGCGGGCAGGCAGACGGCCTTCGATGCTGAGGCCGACCCACTTGCGCGGTGTGCCTTCAGCGATTTCGCGGATGATCCGGTCTGCGCCGGGAAAGCCGCCTTCGGCCCGGCGGCGCTTGTTGATGCCGAACACGAGGCCCGCCTCGATGGGGCTGGTCTCGGGGGACATGTCGTGGCCGTAAAGCGGCAAGCCCGCCTCCAACCGCAGCGAGTCCCGCGCGCCCAATCCGATGGGCTTCACTTCCGGTTCGCCGCACAGCAGGTCGGCCACTTCAGCTGCAGCTTCGGCGGGGAGCGAGATTTCGAACCCGTCCTCCCCTGTGTAACCCGCCCGCGCGATGGTGACGTCATGGCCCGCGATCTGGAAGCGACCGAACTTCATGAAGGTCAGTGCGCTCAGCGGATATTCGCCGATCGCATGGCGAGCCAGCGCATCGGCCGCCTTCGGCCCCTGCAAGGCGAGCAACGCGCGATCATCCAGATAGTTGAGCGTAATGTCGTCTGGCAGCGCTTCACGCAGCGTGCCCATGTCGTCCCACTTGGTCGCACCGTTGACCACCAGATAGAGCGCATCGGGCCAGCGCGAGACCATCAGGTCATCCAGCACCCCGCCATCTTCATCCAGCAGCAGCGAATAGCGCTGCTGGCCGAGCTTCAGCGTCGACAGGTCGATCGGCAGCACGGCCTCGACCGCCGCATCGAGATCAGGGCCGGATAGCAGCAGTTGGCCCATATGCGACACATCGAACAGCCCCGCGCTCTCCCGCGTCCAACTATGCTCGGCAACGATGCCTTCATACTGGATCGGCATCTCGTATCCCGCGAACGGCACCATCCGCGCGCCGCGCGCACGGTGCCAGGCATCAAGCGGCAGCGCGTCCAAGGGGATATCTTCGAGATGGTCTTCGGAATCGTGGTCGGTCACTCGGAATATCCCCGGCAGAATACGGCAGTCCGGCAGCGCACGCGGCGCTGCTGCATAACTGCCCCCTCTGTCGGGTGACCTGAGAGCTTCGGCGCATCTGCCAACGTGGCGGGACGCCTCCCCTTCGGTGGCCCCGGACGAATCCGGGACGCTTTCCAGAGTGTCACGCAGCCGAGCGGTCCGGTGGCCTGAGAGTTTCCGGGGCGGTTGCTCCTTCGGCGCCTTTGCGCACAGCGTGCGCATCGGGCTCTCCCGCTCGCCTGCCCGCCACAGAATCGCTCCTGCGGCGGAAGACGATCTCGCCCTGCTTGATTTGCTGCATCGCGTCAATCGGGCGAAACGCGCAGGCTTGGGGGAAAACGCATTTGCGCTTCCCTGCGAGGCTGAATAGACACGCAGGCGGGATGAACCTCACCGAAATCTATCTGATCGCGCTAACGATCATCTTCGCCGTCCCGTGGCTAGTGTGGCGCGTGTTTCGCACCGATTACTGGGCACCGTTGGTGGTGGTGCAGATCGTCGGCGGCATTCTGCTCGGCCCCGGCGTGCTGGGCGCGGTCTTCCCCGATTACTACGCTTTCGTGTTCCGGCCCGATGTGATCATCGCGCTGAACGGCGTCGCATGGTGGGCGGTGATGCTGTTCGTGTGGATCGCCGGGATTGAGCTCGACCTTTCCCAAGCATGGAAGCATCGCGGCGAGACGGGACTCACCGCGGGACTGGCGCTCGGCGCACCGCTGATCGCCGGGACGCTGGCTGCGGCGGCGATCCTGCAATTCCCCGGCTGGCGCGGGCCGAACGGGGCATATTGGCAAGCCTTGCTGGGCATCGGCATGGCCTGCGCGGTCACCGCGCTGCCAATCCTCGTGCTGCTGATGGAGAAGCTCGGCATCCTGCGCGAACAGCTCGGCCAACGCATCCTGCGGTACGCCAGCCTCGATGACATCGCGATCTGGGGCGTCTTGGCGCTGATCCTGCTCGATTGGGAGCGGATCGGGCGGCAGGCGGTGTTCCTCGTCGGCTTCGTCATCGCCGCCGCCGCGTTGCGCTGGCTGATGGTGCGATTGTCCGAGGCTGACCGCTGGGCAGTGGGGCTGATCTGGCTCGCCTTGTGCGGCTTTGCGGGCGACTGGTCGGGACTGCACTTCATGGTCGGCGCGTTCCTCGCGGGCGTGGTGCTCGACGCCAAGTGGTTCGGCCACGAGGCGATGGACCGGTTCCGCAATGTCGTGCTGCTCACCGTGATGCCGGTGTTCTTCCTCTCCACCGGCCTGCGCACCCAGTGGGAGGGCGGCGGGCTGGCCGTGTTCGGCGTTGCCGCACTGCTGCTGGTGGCGGCCGTGGGGGGCAAGCTCATCGGCGTCCACATCGCCGGACGGATGCTCGGCTGGAGCCGCACCGAAGCGAACCTGATTGGCTGGCTGCTCCAGACCAAGGCGCTGATCATGATCATCTTCGCCAACATCCTGCTCGACAAGGCTGTGATCACGCCCACCACCTTCACCGCGCTGCTGCTGATGGCGGTGGGCAGCACGATGCTGACCAAGCCCTTCGCGACGCCGCTGATCGCCAAGCTGGGCGAGCGGGTGAGGGCGGAGGCGTAAACGCCGTCAGTGTCCGTGTTGGAGACACATGAGACACTGTCCAGAAACGGAAAACCGGCAGCCGCATGCGCCGTCTGCGGAATGGTCGAAAAGGGACGTACGAGCGGGATCATGAGCGCGATCCTGCGCCCTTGCTGGCGAGTAGGAAAGCAACCCTCGCGCGCCGTCTTGGCTTGCGCGAATTGCCTACACATTGTGCCAGCGGCGCATCAGATGGGTTCGCGCCAAGCTGCCAAGTTGCCAAGGCGTCTTGAACGCCCGCAACCATGTGCACCCTCTTGGCCCCTTGGCAGCTTGGCGCGAACCAAATGGCGAGCGCAAAGCTACTTCCCTGCTAACTCCAGCGCCCGCGCCATCAGCGCCTTCTCGCGCGCCGTGAAACCGCCAGTGTCCTCGCCGCCCACAGGGGGCGGGACTTGCGTGAGGAAATAGGCGAAGCCCCGGCCCGTGCCGAGGTCGAACCACAGGCCCGATTGCAGGCCGTAAGCTTCGCCCGAATGGCCCACCCATGCTACGCCGTCGCCGAATAGCTCGTCCCGGCACGTCGCCGGCTTGGGCTGCTCCGCATTAGCCCATAGCGCTTGGGACGAATCGATGATCTGCAAATGCAGGCCATAGATGCAGAAGAATTCCTGACCGGGATGGAAACTCGTGTCCCACGCGCGGTCGAAGCTTCGCTTTGCACGATCCGAGAAGAATCCGCGGCCTTCATCAAACGCCTGCCCGATCTTAGCGAGGTCGATCATGCCGATCCTGACGCCTCCCTGCGGCGAGAAGATCGAGGCATTGGTGCCCGGCACGTAAGCTTCAAGATCGCACGCCTGCCCCTCAGCCACAGGAATGGTGCAGGCGGGCGGCAGGCGGTCCGGGCCGTCGGCTGCGACTTCGCCGGTGTGACGGTAGAGCGTCACCTTGCGGGCCCGCATATCGGCATCGCAGCCGATCCAGTTGAGGCAGGCCTTCACCCCCAGCGGCGCGAACACCAGCCGTTCGACCAGCCGGTCATACCGCTCGCCGCTCGCCGCTTCGAGCGCGGTCGCGACCAACGGCGAGCCGAGGTTGGCATATTCGAATGCCGCTTCGCCCGGAGGCCCAACTTCGCGCCACGCCGCAGGGTCGGCAAGCTTGGCTTCAAGGCTCTCGCCCAAGGGGATGACATAGCCGCCTGCGTCCGACAGCCCCGCACGGTGCATCAGCAGATGGGTAAGGGTGATAGGCGCATCGGGATGATGGGGCGAGCGCAGCTTCCAGCCGAGGTAGTCGGAGACATCGCGGTCGAGATCGAGCTTGCCCTCGTCCATCAGCCGCAGCGCGGTGAGGGCCATGATCAGCTTAGAGATCGACGCTATCCGCACCGGATCATTGGCTTCGACGGCGCGGCCCGTTTCCTTGTTCGCCAGCCCTTCGACGATTAGCGGGCGCACGCCGTCGCTGTCGAAAGCGACTACGACCGTCGCGGGCGGCGGGGGCGTGGTGACCTCGGCAGCGGCGGGCGCAGCAATGAATGTCAGGGCGGCGATAAGGCGGCGGATCATATCGCGCATCATCGCTGCCCCTGCGCCCGCGTCAATCGAGATTCGGCCGCAGCCAGCGTTCTGCCGTCGCCAGATCGACCCCGCGCCGCTGCGCATATTCCTCGACCTGATCGGGGCCGACGCGGGCGACGCCGAAATATTGCGCCTCCGGGTGACCGAAATAGAAGCCCGAAACCGCCGCCGTCGGCCACATGGCGAAGCTTTCGGTCAGTGTGAGGCCGGTGTTGGTCGGCGCATCGAGCAGGTCGAACAGGATCGGCTTCAGCGAGTGATCGGGACAGGCGGGATAGCCCGGCGCGGGGCGGATGCCGCGATATTCTTCCTTGATCAGCGCCTCGCAGGTCAGCTGCTCGCCCGGCGCATAGGCCCACAGCGTGGTGCGGACGTGCTGATGCAGCGCTTCGGCGAATGCCTCCGCGAAACGGTCGGCCAGCGCCTTCAGCAGGATGTCGGAATAATCGTCCTTGTCCGCCTGGAACCGCGCCGAGTGGCTGTCGATCCCGTGGATGCCGACGGCAAAACCGCCGATCCAGTCGCCCGCCGGGTCGATAAAATCGGCGAGGCACATATTGGCCCGGTCGCGCGACTTCTTGACCTGCTGGCGCAGCATCGGGAGGCGCGCGCCGTTGTCGAGCACGATTTCATCCCCGTCACGCCCGCACGGCCACAGGCCTGCGACACCGCGCGCGGTCAGCCACTTTTCGGCGATGATTGTATCGAGCATTTCGTTGGCATCGGCGAACAGCTGGGTCGCGGTTTCGCCCACCACTTCGTCGGTCAGGATCGCGGGGTAATTGCCGTGCAACTCCCACGCGCGGAAGAACGGCGTCCAGTCAATGAAGCCGCGCAAGTGCTCAAGGCTCCAGTCGGGGAAGACATGCACCCCCGGCTGGGCAGGCGCGGCAGGCTTGGCGGCGAAGTCGGCGGGGAAGGCATTGGCGCGCGCTTCGGCGAGCGGCAGCAGCGCGCTCACTGTCCGCCCCGCGCGGGCATCGCGCACGCCGATATATTCATCCTCGACCTCGGCCACGTAATCGTTGCGCTGGGTATCGGACAATAGCTTGGACGCCACCCCAACCGCGCGGCTCGCGTCGAGCACGTGGATCACCGGGCCTTCGTAAGCCGGGTCGATCTTCAGCGCGGTGTGCACCTTTGATGTGGTCGCCCCGCCGATCAGCAGCGGCATGGTCATGCCGGCGCGCTGCATTTCCTCGGCGACCGTGACCATCTCGTCGAGCGAGGGGGTGATCAGGCCCGACAGCCCGATCATATCGGCCTTGTTGTCATTGGCACTGGCAAGGATCGTCGGCCACGGCACCATCACGCCAAGGTCGATCACGTCATAGCCGTTGCACTGGAGCACGACGCCGACGATGTTTTTGCCGATGTCGTGCACATCGCCTTTCACCGTCGCCATGATGATCTTGCCCTTGGCCTTGCGCTCCTCTTCGGGGAGCAAGTCCTTCTCGGCCTCGATGAAGGGGATGAGGTGGGCGACCGCCTTCTTCATCACGCGGGCGGATTTGACCACCTGCGGCAGGAACATTTTTCCGGAGCCGAAGAGGTCGCCGACCACGTTCATCCCGTCCATCAACGGGCCTTCGATCACTTCTATGGGCCGCCCGCCCCGGTCCGCGATGGCGGCGCGCATGATTTCGGTATCGTCGACGATATGCGCGTCAATGCCCTTCACCAGCGCGTGTTCGAGCCGCTTTTCGACCGCCCAGCCGCGCCATTCCTCGGCCGCCTTTTCGTCGGCGACGTTCTTGCCCTTGAAGCTTTCGGCGAGCGTGATGAGGCGTTCGGTCGCGTCGGGATCGCGGTTGAGGATCACGTCCTCGCAGGCGTCACGCAGGGCGGGATCGATCTGGTCATAAACGTCGAGCTGCCCCGCGTTGACGATGGCCATGTCGAGCCCCGCCGGGATTGCGTGATACAGGAACACCGAGTGCATCGCGCGGCGCACGGGTTCATTGCCGCGGAAGCTGAAGGAGAGGTTGGAGAGGCCGCCCGAATAATGCGCGTAGGGGCACAGCTCGCGCAGTTCCTTCACCGCCTCGATGAAGTCGACGCCGTAATTGTTGTGTTCCTCGATACCCGTCGCCACCGCGAAGATGTTGGGATCGAAGATGATGTCTTCGGGCGGGAAGCCCTCGGCCACCAGCAGGTCATAGGCGCGCTTGCAGATTTCGACCTTGCGCTGTTTGGTATCGGCCTGCCCGGTCTCGTCGAAGGCCATGACGACCACCGCCGCGCCGTAATCCATGCAGATGCGGGCTTGTTCGAGGAAGGCGGCCTCGCCCTCCTTCATGCTGATGGAGTTCACGATCGGCTTGCCGCTGACGCATTTCAGCCCGGCCTCGATCACGTGGAACTTCGAGCTGTCGATCATCACCGGCACGCGGGCGATGTCCGGCTCGGCGGCGATCAGCTTGAGGAACGTCGTCATGGCGTGGACCGCATCAAGCAGCCCTTCGTCCATGTTGACGTCGATCACCTGCGCGCCGTTTTCGACCTGCTGGCGCGCGACTTCGACCGCGGCCGGGTAATCGCCCGCCATGATGAGCTTCTTGAACGCGGCGCTGCCGGTGACATTGGTGCGCTCGCCAATGTTGATGAAGCGCGCGGAGGAGGAGGGTTGGGTCACGTTATATCTCTCACTTCCGTTCGCCCTGAGCTTGTCGAAGGGCTGCACTTCTCTTCGGAAGAAAAGGGCGGTGCTTCGACAAGCTCAGCACGAACGGGGTTTTCTTCTACACTGCAATAAACGCCTCAAGCCCCGCCAGCCGCATCGCAGGCTCAGGGTGCGGCACCTTGCGCGGCTCGGAGTTGGCGACGGCGCGCGCGATGGCATTGATGTGCGCAGGCGACGAGCCGCAGCAGCCACCCAGAATGTTGACCTGTCCGTGATCGGCCCAGTCCTTAACCAGCCCGGCGGTCGTCTCCGGCATCTCGTCATATTCGCCGAGTTCATTGGGAAGGCCCGCGTTGGGGTAGATCATCAACAGCGTATCGGCGATCTGGGAGAGCACCTTGACGTGCGGGCGCAGCTGCTCTGCGCCGAAGCTGCAATTCAGGCCGATAGTGACCGGCTTGGCATGGCGCACCGCATACCAGAAGGCCTCGACCGTGTGCCCGGAGAGGTTGCGGCCCGACAGGTCGGTCAGCGTCATCGAGATCATCAGCGGCACTTCGCGGCCCGTCTCGCGCTCCAACTGCTTGACCGCCATGATCCCCGCCTTGGCGTTCAGCGTGTCGAACACGGTCTCGATCAGGATGAAGTCCACCCCGCCTTCGACCAGCGCGGCAGCCTGTTCCCTGTAGACCGCGACGAGTTCATCAAAGTCGATTTCGCGGTAGCCGGGGTCTTCGACATCGGGGCTGAGCGACAGAGTCTTGTTGGTCGGCCCGATGGCTCCCGCGACAAAGCGCGGGCGGCCATCCTTGGCGGCGTATTCATCTGCCAGCGCGCGGGCGAGCTTTCCGGAGGCCACGTTGATATCGCGCACCAGACCTTCGGCCGCGTAATCAGCCTGGCTGATGCGGTTGGCCGAGAATGTGTTGGTGCTGATCACATCCGATCCCGCATCCAGATAGGCGCGGGTGATGTCACCGATCACATCGGGGCGGGTCAGCGCCAGAATGTCGTTATTGCCTTTCTGATCGGCAGCGAGGCCCAGGTCGCCCGCGTAATCGGCTTCGGTCAGCTTGCGGTTCTGGATTTGCGTCCCGAACGCGCCGTCGAAGATCAGCACGCGCTCAGCCGCAGCGGCGAGGAGTTGGTCGCGCGCACTCATGCGTCGTCTCCCACAGGACGCTTCCCGAGCATGTGGCAGATCGCATAGGCAAGCTCGGGGCGGTTCAAGGTGTAGAAGTGGAAATCGCGCACCCCGCCCGCATAGAGCCGGCGGCACAGTTCAGCGGCGACCGTTGCGGCGACCAGCTGGCGGGCGGCGGGCTTTTCGTCGAGGCCTTCGAACAGGCCGTCCATCCATGCCGGGATTGACGCCCCACAAGCGGCGGCGAACTTACGCGCCTGTGCGACATTGGTGACGGGGAGGATGCCGGGGAGGATCGGGGCGTCGATCCCGCTCGCCGCGCAGGCATCGCGGAAACGGAAGAAGGCTTCGGGCGAGAAGAAGAACTGGCTGATCGCGCGGGTCGCGCCTGCATCAAGCTTGCGCTTCAGATTGTCGATATCGTCCTGCGGGGAGAGCGCATCGGGGTGCGTTTCGGGATAGGCGGCAACGCTGATTTCAAACGGCGCAATGGCCTTCAGCCCGCTGACCAGCTCCGCCGCGCTGGCATAGCCTTCGGGGTGCGGGGTGAAGGGCGCGCCGGGTTCACCCGCATCGCCGCGCAGCGCGACGATGTGGCGCACGCCCGCTTCCCAATAATGTTCGGCGACCTCGCGGATTTCGGCCTTCGACGCCGCAACGCAGGTGAGATGGGCTGCCGCGGGCAGCTTCGCCTCGCCGATGATCCGCGCGACCGTGGCATGGGTGCGCTCGCGGGTCGAACCGCCCGCGCCGTAGGTGACCGAAACGAAGCTCGGCCCCAGCGGCTTTAGCTGCGTCACCGCGTCCCACAGCTGTTCTTCCATCTTCTCGCTCTTGGGCGGGAAGAATTCGAAGCTCACCGCCACATCCCCCGGCAGGCCGGAAAACAGCGGCATGTCGGTGGCGGTGCGATATTCGTGGAGCTGGTCGAGAGTCGGGGTCATCAGACGGTTTCCGTGAGGCTGGCAGGGGTCTTCAAAGCGGGGGCGGGACGGCGCTTGGCCGTCCAAATCTTGACGACCAGTGGCCCGCCTTCGAGCGCGAGCGGCGCGGTGACGCTGAACCCGGCGCCGCGCAGCAATTCGGCCATCTGACGATCGGTAAAGCCAAGCCGGACGTGCTGGTGGCGAGTGCGCAGTTCCTCGTGATCGTGGCTGGCAAAATCGACAATCGCGATCCGCCCACCGCTGCGCAGCACCCGCGCCGCCTCGGCCAGCGCCGGGGCAGGATCGGCGGCGAAGTGCAGCACCTGATGCAGCACCACGGTATCGAAACTGGAGTCGGGGAACGGCAGATCGGCAAAGTCGCCCTGCACCAGCTCGATCTGCGCGGTCGGCAGATGTTGCAGCTTGGCGCGGGCGACGCGCAGCATTTCGAGGTTCTTGTCGAGCGCGACGATACGTTCGGCATGGGGTGCAAACAGTTCGGCCATGCGCCCGGTGCCAGTGCCAATATCCAGCAGCGCGCCCAGCGGCGCATCGGCCAGCGCTTCGGCAAGGCCGCGTTCGACATCGGCATCGGCGCTGTGGAGCGCGCGCAGCTCGTCCCACTCCCCGGCGTGGCGGGCGAAATAGGTCTCCGCCGCAGCTTCGCGCGCATTGCGGATCGCGGCGAGTTTCCGGCGGTCAGTTTCGCACAGCGCGGCAAAGGCCGGTTCTTCGGTTTCGGCCAGCGCGAGCAGGCGCTGCACCGCTTCGATCACCGGGGCGCTCGATTCGCTCTGGCGCAGGAACACCCAGCTGCCTTCGCGGCGGCGTTCGGCGAGGCCCGCATCGCACAGGATGCCGACATGGCGCGACACGCGCGGCTGGCTTTGACCGAGCACCTGCGCCAACTCGCCCACGGCCAGTTCCATCGTCCCGAGCAAGCGGGCAATGCGCAGCCGGGTCGGATCGCCCAGCGCCTTGAAGATGTCCTCGATCATCATTGTGCGGACATCATATAAAGATATTTTTATATCTGTAAATCGCCTGTTGGGACTAGGCTTACGATCAACCCATCATGATCGGCGCAGCCCCCCTGACCGGGCGGAACGTCTCGGCCCGCGCGGGCAGATCGGCGGCGGCATTGTAGCGCGCGACCGCCTCGTCGATGGCGATGCCCGCGTCATGGGTGCTGACTGCGACAAGGCATCCGCCAAAGCCAGCGCCAGTCAACCGCACGCCGCCCGCATCGCCCAGTGCCTCACCGATCAGCCCGGCCAGCCGGTCAATCGGCGGCAGTGAAACCTCGAAATCGGCGGACAGCGAGAGGTGCGCCTCGCGCATCACCTCGGCCAGCAATGCCGTGTCCCCCTGCGTCAGCGCAACCGCGACCGGTTCGACCCGCTCGATCTCGCCCACCACATGGCGGGCGCGGCGGTAGAGCGTCCGGTCGAGGCTGGTCTGGGCCGCTTCCAGCGTGGCGAAGTCCAGATCGCGCAAGGCCGTCAGCCCGAAATACGCCGCCGCCGCTTCGCACTGCGCACGCCGCTCGTTAAAGGCGCTTTCGGTGAGGTTGCGGCGCAGGCCCGTGTCGATCACCGTAATGGCAACGCTCGCATGAATCGGGATCGGCATGTGCTGCAAACTGCGGCAATCGAGCAGCAGCGCATTGTCCGCGACGCTGGCGGCGGAGGCCATCTGGTCCATGATCCCGCAGGCACAGCCGACAAAGTCGTTCTCGGCGCGCTGCGCGACCTTAGCGAGGGTTTCGGGCGAGAGGCCCAACCCCGAATAGTCCGAACAGGCCAGCGCGACCGCCACGCCGAACGCGGCCGAGGATGACAGGCCCGCCCCGATGGGAACATCCCCGGCAATCGCGATCCGCGCCGGTTTGACCCGGTGGCCATCCCGACCCAGCGCCTGCACCACGCCGCGCACATGGTTCTGCCAGTTGTTCTCGCTCGGCACGATCGGACTGGCAAGATCGAAGCTGTCGCGCGCGCTCGCCATGTCGCCCATGTCGAGCGCGACCGCCTCGAACAGCGGGACCGCGGCGTCCTTGTCCGCCGGGCCGAGCGCGACGATCGCTTCGCGGTCGATCGCGCAGGGCAGGACGAAGCCATCATTGTAATCGACATGCTCGCCGATCAGGTTGACCCGGCCGGGGGCAGCGAAAAAGCGGTGCGGCTCGACCCCATAGGCCAGACGGAAGCCCTGCCGGGCGCGGGCGATCAGTCTCTCGCGGCGATCCATGCTGCGTTCCCTTCGTTAGGCGCGGTAATGCACCAGACCGCTGACCGCGCGCAACATCTCTGCCGCGCGTTCCGGGGTGAGGTCGCGCTGAGGCTCGGCCAGCATCTCGTAACCCACCATGAACTTGCGCACCTCAGCCGAGCGCAGCAGCGGCGGGTAGAAATGCGCGTGGAGTTGCCAGTGGTCGATATCAGGCGACAAGGAATCCGGGCCATAAGGCGCCTGATGCCAGCCCATCGAATAGGGAAAGCTGGTCTGGAACAGGTTGTCGTAACGCGTCGTCAGCGCCTTGAGGATGCTGGCGAGGCTGGTGCGCTGGCTATCGGTCAGCTGCGGCATCCGCTGCACGGCAAAGCGCGGCAGCAACAGCGTCTCGAACGGCCATGCCGCCCAGAAGGGGATAATGGCGAGCCAGTCGTCATTGCTCTCGACCACGCGCTCGCTGGTGGCTTCACGGGTCGCAGTGTCGAGCAGTAGCGCCCTTCCGTGCTCGGCGAAGTAAGCGCGCTGGTGGGCGTCCTCGGCGGCGAGTTCCTGCGGGAGGTGCGTCGTCGCCCACACCTGTCCGTGCGGGTGGGGGTTGGAACACCCCATCATCGCGCCCTTGTTTTCGAACACCTGCACATTGGCAAAGCGTTGGCCGAGTTCAGCGGTCTGATCGGCCCACACGTCAACCACGGCGCGCAGTTGCTCAGGGGTGAGCAACGGCAGCGACTTGCCGTGATCGGGGGAGAAGCAGATCACCCGGCATATGCCTCCCGAAGCCTCGGCGCGCAGCAGCGGGTCATGGTCAGCTTCGCTCGGCTGATCCTCGGCCAGTGCCGGGAAGTCGTTATCGAAGACATGGACGCCCTCGTAAGCCGGGTTCACCTCGCCGCCGACGCGGGGGTTGCCGGGGCAGAGGTAGCAGGCAGGATCGTATGAGGGCGACGGCGGATCGGGCAGGCTGACCTCGCCCTGCCACGGCCGCCCCATGCGCTGCGGGGAAACCTGCACCCAGCCGCCGGTGAGCGGGTTGTAACGCCGGTGCGGGCGGGCGAAATCGACCGCCATCACCCCGCTCCGGCCACCCGCTGCGCAAAGGCCGAACGCGGGGCGAACGTCGCCCGCCCGCCCAGCACGAAGCGGTTGAAGGCGAGCGCAGCGAGAATGCTCGTCACGAGCGTCACCACCATCATGTCGATGTAATGCAGCGTAACCGCGCCCAGCGGCAGAGCGATGAAGGTATAGGCCGCATAAAACGCAAAACCCCACAGCACGCCGATAATCGCCGCCCGCGATTCCACCCCGGTGAACAGCAGCCCGACCGCAAAGGCCGACAGGATTGGCATCGAACTGAGCCCGTTCAATTGCTGGAGCAGGTTGATGATGCTCTTGGCCGAAGCGAACACCGGCACCAGCGCAATCGAGCTGATCGTCAGCAGCACGGTGACGATGCTCGACAGCCGCCAGTGACTCTCAACCTTGGCGACGAACTTCTCGTGGAAATCGACCGCATAAAGTCCCACCGCCGCGTTCATCACCGCCGCCGTATGCGCGATCACCGCTGCGGCGATGGCGGCGGCGAATATGCCCGACAGCCACGGCGGCAGCACGGCGCCAACCAACCGGCCATAGGCGGCATCGTCGATATCGCCGAACAGCTGGTAGGCGACCACGCCGGGGATCACGACAATCGCGGGGATGATCAGGATACGGACCACGGCGGCGGCCAGCACGCCCTTCTGCGCCTCACGCACATTGGGGGCGGCCATCGCCTTCTGAGTGATCGGCTGGTTGGTCGACCAGTAATAGATCTGGATGAAGATCATGCCGGTGAAGAGGGTATGGAACGGGATGGGGGAGTCCGCTCCGCCCACCATGGTCAGCCGTTCGGCGGGCACCCCGCGCGCAATGTCCCAATCGACCGCGTTCAATGCCAGCACCACGATCAGGACGGCAATCGCCAACACGCCGATCCCGGCATAGGTCTCCATCACCGCGACCGCCCGCAATCCGCCCGCCATGGTATAGGCCGCTGCAACCACACCGAGGAACCCCGCCAGCACCAGCAGCGGCAGGTCGATCCCGGCGGTCTTGAGGAACAGCGCACCCGAATAGAGCCCGGCGGGCAGATAGATCAGCACCATCCCGAACAGGAACAGCGCCGACACCAGCGTCCGAATCCCGCCGCCGCCGTAGCGCTGTTCCAGCAGCTCAGTCACGGTCGTCACCCCGGAGCGGTAATAGATTGGCACGAACACGAAGGCGAGGATCAGCAGACCGATGAACCCGCTGATCTCCCACCAGGCGAGCAGCAGCATCTGGTTGCCGTTCATCCCCACCAACTGATCGGTGGACAGGTTCGTCAGCGTGATTGCGCCTGCGACGAACAGCCAGCTGAGCTTGCCCCCCGCCAGATAGACATCCTTGCGCGATCCATCATGCTTTTCGCGGCGGATCGTAAGCCAAGTCACCAGCCCGATGACCGCCGTCACGCCAAGGCAGACGGCAATCTGGATCAGGCTGTTGTCTGTCCCCCCGGACATCACCACTTGCGACATTGTGCGCTTTCCCCTCTCTTGCGGGGCGGTTACAGCGCATTGGCGGGTGCCGGACAAGCCTTGGGGCGATAATCATCACCGGCAGGGGAGAGGGAATTGCGCGCTAGTCCGGTATTTGCACGGCTCGACGGGGATCGCACCAGTGTGGTCTGGATGGCCTGCGGGGATGCGCTCGATTGCCTCTATCTCGGCCCGCGGCTTGCAGCGAACGAGGATCTCGCCGCACTCGCCGCCGCCGCTGCGCGCGGGCGGCACGAAAACCAGCCCGATATTCCCCCGACCGGCGGCCTGCTGCCCGATCCGCGCACCGGCTGGCGCGGGCCGCTGCTGGCAGAGTTCGCCTTCGAAGGCCTGCCTGTCACACCGCGCTGGACGGGGCTGTCCATCGACTCTTTCCCCGAAGAGTGCCGCATCGTTGCTAACTGGCGGGACGAGAGCCTCGCTCTAACCCTGTCGGTCAGTTGGACGATGGGCGCGGGCGACGTCATCACCACGCGCACGCAGTTCCTCAACACCGAAGATCGCGGCACCCGCGCCACCCGCTGCGCATCGCTGCTGCTGCCATTGCCGCGCGGGTTCGATCACGTCACCCACTTTGCCGGGCGCTGGGCGGACGATATGCGGGCCGAGCGCGTGCGCCTGACCCGCGCCGCTCTCGGCTGGGCCTCGCGCGTGGGCAAACCGGGCTTCGCAGGCGGGGACTGGCTGGTGTTCGATGACGCTGGGAGCGGCGCGCAGCTCGGCTTCCACATCGCTGCGACCGGCGATCACGAAGTGCGGATCGAGCGCAATGACGATGGCAATGCCACGCTGGTTGCCGAAACGCCGATCCCTGCGCCGGGCGCGTCCCTGTTCAAAACGCCCGAGGCGCTGATCGTATGGGCGCCCGATGGGGGCACCCTCACCCACGCCTTCCACGCCCACGCCCGCCAGCGCCTCACACGGCAGTACGCCAACCCGCCGCGCACCCGCCGCGTCCACTTCAACACCTGGGAAGCCTGCGCCTTCGACTTCGACGAGGCCCGCCTGATGCGCCTTGCCGAGGATGCCGCCGCCATCGGCGCGGAACGCTTCGTGCTGGATGACGGCTGGTTCAAGGGCCGCAGCTCCGACCGCGCCGGGCTGGGCGACTGGACACCCGATCCCGTCCGCTTTCCGAATGGCCTCGGCCCGCTGATTGCGCAGGTAAAGGCGCTCGGCATGGATTTCGGCCTGTGGGTCGAGCCGGAGATGGTCTCGCCCGACAGCGACCTCTATCGCGCCCATCCCGACTGGTGCCTGCACGAACCCGGCCTGCCCCGCCCGACCGAGCGCAATCAGCTGGTGCTCGATTTCACCAAGCCCGAAGTCGCCGCGCACATCCGGGAATGCATCGCCCGGCTGCTGCGCGAGAACGACATCGCCTACCTCAAGTGGGATCACAACCGCCGCCTGTTCCCCGCCGCGCCGGATCTTTCGCAGGTCGGTCAGCTCCAAGACATTTGGTTCGCCCTGCGCCGCGAATTCCCGGCGACCATGATCGAAAGCTGTTCAAGCGGCGGCGGGCGGATCGACATGGCCATGCTCGGACTGATCGAGCGGGTCTGGCCGTCGGATAACAACGACGCGATCGAGCGGGTGCGGATCATGCGTGAATGGAGCCGCTTCCTGCCCTTGGAAGTGCTCGGCAATCATGTCGGCCCCTCGCCCAATCCCATCACCGGGCGGCGGGTCGGGATCGACTTCCGCGCCAAGGTCGCAGTGTTCGGGCACATGGGGGTCGAGGCTGATCCAGCCCGGATGAGCGACAAGGAGCGCGAAACCCTTGCAGTGCATATCGCGCTCTACAAGGCATGGCGCGGGGTGCTGCACACGGGACGGCTGCACCACCTTGCGCATCCGGACGCGGGCGTCACCGGCATGATCGTGACGCATGGCGACAAGGCGCTGGCGCTCGCCGCACAGACCGGTTTCTCGCCCGTGTTCGACGCCGCGCCGATCCGCCTTGCGGGGCTGGAGCCGGAGGCGCGCTACCGTGTGACCCTGCCCGAACCTTGGCCGCCAAGGGCGAAGCACTACCTCGCCAATCCTGACGCATGGCGTGCTGGCCTCACCCTGTCCGGCGCGGCGCTGATGGGGCATGGCCTTGCGCTTCCCCTCACCCATCCCGAAACTGCGTGGCTGATCGCGCTGGAGAGACTGCCTGCATGAAACTCGGCTGCTGCTACTATCCCGAACATTGGCCCGAGGCGATCTGGGCCGAGGACGCGCAGCGCATGGCCGCAATGGGCCTGAGCCTCGTGCGGATCGGCGAATTCGCGTGGAGCCGGATCGAGCCGGAGCCCGGCAGATACGATTGGGGCTGGCTCGACCGGGCGATCGACACGCTGCACGCGGCGGGCCTGCGAGTGATCCTCGGCACGCCGACCGCGACGCCGCCCAAGTGGCTGGTCGATCAGATGCCCGACATGGTCGCCATCGACGAACAGGGTCGCCCGCGCGGCTTCGGTTCGCGGCGGCATTACTGCTTCAGCCATGAAGGCTACCGCGCAGAATGCAGGCGGATCGTGACGGCGCTGGCGGAACGTTACGGCGCGCACCCGGCGGTCGTGATGTGGCAGACCGACAATGAATATGGCTGCCACGACACGGTGCTAAGCTTCTCGGACGCCGCCGCCGCCTCGTTCCGAGGCTGGCTCGCGGCGCGTTACGGCACGGTCGATGCGCTGAACACCGCATGGGGCAATGTGTTCTGGAGCATGGAATACCGCTCCTTCGCCGAAGTCGATCCGCCGCATCTGACCGTCACCGAAGCAAACCCGGCGCATTGGCTCGATTACCGCCGCTTTGCGTCGGATCAGGTGGCGAGCTTCAACCGCGAACAGGTCGATATCATCCGCGCCCATGCGCCCGGCGTGGACATCACCCACAACTTCATGGGCTTCTTCACTGAGTTCGATCACCACGCCGTGGGCCGCGATATCGATCTGGCGACATGGGATTCTTATCCGCTCGGGTTCCTCGAACAGTTCTGGTTCTCAGCCGAAGAGAAGGCGGCCTACCTGCGGCAAGGCCACCCCGACATCGCCGCCTTCCACCACGATCTGTACCGAGGCTGCTCGAACGGCCGATGGGGGGTGATGGAGCAGCAACCGGGGCCGGTGAACTGGGCGCGCTACAATCCCGCGCCGCTGCCGGGGATGGTCATGCTATGGACGCTGGAGGCTGCCGCGCACGGGGCGGAACTCACCAGCTATTTCCGCTGGCGGCAGGCCCCATTCGCGCAGGAACAGATGCACGCTGGCCTGCTGCGCCCCGACAGCACCGAAGCCGAAGCCGCGCCCGAAGTGCGGCAGGCGGCCGAGGTGCTCGCCGCGATTGGCCCGCAACAGACCGCGCAGGCTCCAGTCGCGCTGGTGTTCTCTTACGAGGCGGCGTGGGTGATCGGCATCCAGCCGCAGGGGCAGAGCTTCCGCTATCTGGAGCTGGTGTTCAATTGGTATTCGGCGCTGCGGGCGCGCGGGCTGGATGTCGATATCGTGTCGCCCGATGCTGACCTGTCGGGATACCGCATGGTGGTGGTGCCGAGCCTGCCGATCCTGCCCGAAGGCTTTGCCGACAAGCTCGCCGCGCTCACCTGTCCGGTACTGCTGGGGCCGCGTTCGGGCAGCAAGACGGACAGCTTCTGCATCCCCGCAGGACTGCCGCCGGGTCCGCTGCGCGACATCATCCCACTGACTGTCACCCGCGTCGAGAGCCTGCGCGATGGCATCGCCGAACCGGCAGAGGGCTTCGCCGTCACCCGCTGGCGCGAAGATGTGGCGAGCGACCTTGCGCCCGAATGGGCCGATGCAGAAGGGCGCGGTGTGGTCTACGCCCACGCCACTATCCGCTATTGCGCGATCTGGCCCGATGCCAAGCTGCTCGGACTCCTGGTGGAGCGCATGGCGGCCGAGGCCGATGTGCCGCTGACCCACTTGCCCGAAGGCATCCGCATACGCCGCACGCGCACCCATGTTTTCACATTCAATTACAGTGCCGCGCCGGTGTTCGTGCCCCATCTTGGCCTGACCCTCGGCCCCGCCAGCTGGCACCTAGACCCCGTTTAGCAACCGCTCGTAATGCGCGCGCAGGGTCTCGCTGCCATATTCGGGGGTGAGATCGGCGGAATACTCGCCGGTCGCCGGATCGCGCACCAGCATCGACTCGGTCGCATAGTACCGCGCGATGCGGGCATATTCGGCCTTCTCGGCAAACCAGTCGGAAAAGCCTGCGCCAAGGCCCAGCACCCGCTCGGCGTAGGTGAATATCTGGGGCGAGACTGATTTGAACCGGGGCGCTTTTCCTGCGGCTTCAAACAGCATCTCCCCCGCCTCGCTCAGGGAGATCGCCGGGCCGGGGCCGCCGATCGGAAGGATGCGGTTCGCGGCCTCGGGATTGTCGATGGCAGAGGCAATGAACCGCGCCAGATCGCCGTCGCTGATCGGCTTGCAGCGGGTGAGATTGCCGTCGCCGAAGATCAGGAACGGCTTGCCCGCCTTCACCCGCTTTACCTGACTGGACAAGGACTTGAAGAAGGCCGTAGGGCGGATGATGGTGTGGGTCATCCCGCTCGCGGTCAGCCGCGCCTCGAACTTCAGCTTGGCGTGCTGGAAGGCGAGCAGCGGCTTCTGCACGCAGATCGCCGACAGCAGGATGAAGTGCCCTGCTCCTGACGCCTCGGCCGCCTCCAGCAGCGCGAGATTGGCGCGGTAATCCACCGCCTCGGCATCCTTGGGCGCACCGCTGCGTGAGGCGATGCAGGAGATCACGGCCTCGGGCCGCGCCTCATCCATCACCTTTGCCAACGCCGCCCCGTCAGCCATGGCCGCACGCGGCAGAGCGGTGACCGCGTGCCCCTCCGCCGCCAGCTGCGCCGCCACCGCTGAACCAATGGTGCCGCTTGCTCCGGCAAGGACGATACGGCGCGGCGTGGGACGGTCTGGGTTCATGCAATCACCCTACCGCGCGCAGGCCGAGCGCAAAAGTGCGAGTTGCCGGATTGCCCCCCGCTCGGGCAGCGCTAGGGTGGGGCCTGAGAGGGAGCGTGAGGCAATGGCTGAGGCCGATTATGATCTGGTGATCCGCGGCGGCACTATTGCCGATGGCAGCGGGGGCGACCTCATCGATGGCGATATCGCGATCGCCGCCGGGCGCATTGCCGCCATCGGGCAAGTCAGCGGCAGCGGGCGCGAGGAGATCGACGCGCGCGGGCGGATCGTCACGCCCGGCTTCATCGACGTTCACACCCATTATGATGGCCAGTGCATCTGGGCCGAGGAGCTTTCGCCCTCCTCCTCGCACGGCGTCACCACGGCGGTGATGGGCAATTGCGGGGTCGGCTTTGCGCCCTGCCGCCGCGCCGATCACGAGATGCTCATCAACGTGATGGAAGGGGTCGAGGACATCCCCGGCGTGGTGATGACCGAGGGGCTGGACTGGGACTGGGAGACCTTCCCCGAATATCTCGACAAGGTCGCCGCCGGGAAGCGCGATATCGATGTCGCCGCCTACCTGCCGCATTCCCCTTTGCGGGTCTATGCGATGGGCGAGCGCGGCGCAGCACGCGAGGTCGCGACCGACAACGACCTTGCGATGATGCGACAACTGACCGCCGACGCCATGCGCGCGGGCGCCATCGGGTTCGCCACATCGCGCCTCAGCATCCACAAGACCGCGGACGGGCAGGCGATCCCGACGTTCGACACCGATATTGCCGAACTTGAAGCCATCACCAGCGGCATGAAGGATGCAGGCGCGGGGACGTTTCAGGTGGTGCTCGATGCCTTCGTCGGGTGGGACAAGGAATACAAGGTGATCGAGCGGGTGATAGCCGCCTCGGGCCGTCCGGCGACCTTCACCCTCGCCTCAGGTAATGACGCGCCGCCGCGCTGGAGGCGGGTGCTGGAAATGCTGGAGGCCACCAATGCCGCGGGCGGTGTCGCCAATGCGCAGGTGATGCCGCGCCCGATTGGCCTCATCGCAGGGCTTGAGCTGACGGTGCACCCCTTCGTCCTCTGCCCGAGCTGGGCGAAGATCGCGCACCTGTCGATCCCGGAGCAAGTTGCCGCCATGCGCGATCCCGATTTGCGCGCCGCACTCCTCACCGAGGACTTTGCCCCCGGCCATCCCTTCAACGAGCTCGCCCGCAATTGGCGCTGGCTGTTCCCGCTCGACGATCCGCCAAACTACGCCCCGCCTGCTTCGATGAGCATGGCAGGTCAGGCCGCCGCGCGCGGCTGCACCCCGCAGGAGGTCGCCTATGACCGCCTGCTGGCGACCGAAGGGCGCGGGCTGTTCCTCGCCGCGCTCGGCAATTACGAGAACGCCACGCTCGATTCTGCGCACGAGATGCTGCGCCACCCGCACTGCGTCCCCGGCCTTGGCGATGGCGGCGCGCATTATGGCGCGATCTGCGATGCGAGCTATTCGACTTACCTGCTCACTCAGTTCGTGCAGCAGGAAGGCCCGCTGCAACTGGGGCTAGCCGAGGCGGTTCACATGCTCTCCGCCAAGGCAGCGCGCGCGGTGGGCTTTACCGACCGGGGGACGCTTCAGGTCGGCGGTAGGGCGGACCTTAATGTGATCGATCTCGACGGCCTGCGACTCCACCTGCCCGAAGTCGTGCGCGATCTGCCCGCCGGCGGCCGCCGCTTGCATCAGCGCGCTACGGGCTACGAGGCAACCATCGTCGCCGGGGAAGTGATCCGCCGCTTCGACCAGTCGACTGGTGCGCGCCCGGGCCAGCTGGTGCGCGGCGCAGGTTACCGCACGGCCTAGTCCTGAGGCTCGATGGCATAAAGCAGCCCGGCACCGCCGTAAGGCACCGGCACCAACCCGTCAGGAACGGCGACCGGCTGCGAAAATTCGCCCACGATCCAGACATGGGTGAAGGCGCCCAGCGGCAGCTTCGCCAGTGATTGCGACAGCTTCGGGCGGATGCGGTGGCTGCAATCCTCACGCTGCACCAAGTGTGAAGGATCGCGGTAGAACGGCCCCGCCGCCGGATAGTGCACCCGCATCGGGTTGACGCCCGGCTGCTGCCACTGGTCATTGACGAAGGCGTTGCGCCGGGCAATCCCCGCGCCGACCACATGGTCAAGCACTGGCATCGCCCAAGGGTTCCAGCACGGCTTGACCACGAAGAAGGCGATCCTCGCGCCCATCGGCATCGGCTCCAGCGCGGTCAGTTCGGCCTGCGCCCTGCGGTCCTGCTGGATATAGGCGACGCTGGTGATCGCCATGCGTCCTGCGAACAGAGCCAGCGCGATGGCGCCTGCCGCCTGCAAGACCTTCGACCCCAGCCTGACCGGGCCGATCGCCACCAGCGCCAGCGCGAAGGCATAAGGCACCAACCGCATGTCGGCAAAGGCTGATCCGAACACCCGGCTCGGCATGATGGCGTAGCAGATGAAGCATAGCAGCGCCGCTGTCCCGACGCTGCGATCATACCGCACTGTCTTGCTGAACAGCGCCCAGCCCATCAGCGCGCCGATCACCGCCAGCGCGCCAACATCAAGATTGTACCACTGCGTCCTGAGCGGCGAGATCAGCCAGAACAGCTTGAAATCAAGCGACCAGTCCCCCATCGCGGCGCCGGTCGATTCCGCGCGCCAGATCACCATCGGGATGATCGGCAGCAGCAGCGGCCAGCACGCGCCCAGAATGCGCAGCACCGCCGCAACCGGGCGGGTGCGCGCGGCGAAGACCTCGCACAGCATCGCAGATCCGGCCATCAAGCCGAGGAACGCCCAGCCATAGGTGTGGCACACCCAGATTGCTGCCCCCGCCACCCCCAGCCACAGCCGCGCCGCGACCTCGCGCTCGCCCCGGTGCAGCCGCAGCCACATCACGAAGGCCAGCATAGCCAGCGCCATGCTCAGCGCATAATTGATGAAGCCGTAATTGAACGGGTAGCCATACAGCAGCGGGATCGCCGCGACCGCGAACGGCGTGACGCGGCCATGCACTTCGCGCGCGATCAGCAACAGGCCGAGCGCGCCGAGCAACTGGGTCAGGATCACGACGAAGTGCACCGAGGCTTCCAGCCCCAGCACGCCATGCAGCACCTGCACCAGAATGTCGGCCCCCAAATTGCCGATCAGTTTCCATTCGTAGGTGTAGAAGGCTTGCAGCTCGGGCCGGTTGGCCAATTCGGTCTGCACCGCGTAGCGCCCCAGATGGCCGTACAGATCGACCAGCGGCGGGAAGTCGACCAGCAGCAGCGGCGTGATCGCAGCAAGGCAGACGAGCAGGATCACCGGCCAGCGATCCAGCCAGCCGAACGCCTGCGCCGTGCCGCCGGGCGGCACGCTCTCAATGGTGTTTAAAGGGGTCATTCCGAGGTTGCAGGCCTGAAGACAAAGCGTTGGGAGAGGAGGAAGAAGATCACGACATAGGCCCCGATCGCCGGAAGCTGCGCCAGCGCGCTGTCCGCGCCCAGCACTGATTGCGCGGCGAGCAGCACCGCGACATTCACTCCATAGGCGAAGGCGAAGGCCGCCAGAAACCGCAGGACTTCGCGCGCCGAAACCGGCCCTCTGACGCCGAACACGTAGTGGCGGTTGAGGGTGAAGGACACCACCAGTCCGACCGCATAGCCAGCGGCGTTGGCCGTGAGCCCGCTGAGGCCCGCCCACAAGCCGCCAAAGATCACCGCCCAGCCGACAGCGGAATTGGCAAAGCCAGTCAGCAGGAAACGACCAAGGCGCTGGAGCATGATCTCAGCGCGCAACCAGCACGTATTGCGCGCCCAGCGGCAGCCAGCCGAGCCCGCGTTCGAGCGGGCGCAGCGGAGCGAGCATCGCGGGGAAGAACAGCGTCCAGCGCAAACCCACATCCGCAAAGCCTGCCGCCCGCAACCGGCGGCGCATCTCCGGCCCGCTGATCAGCACGGCGTTCGCATCGAACGGGCAGGTGCGCACCGCGTGCTGGGTCGCCGGGTTCCAGGGGTTGTGCTCGAACAGCACGAAGCGCCCTTGCGGGGTCAGCGTGCGGCGGATTTCGCTCAGCAAGCGGATGTGATCCGCGGCCGGGATGTGATGGAACACGCAGGCCGTGAACACGAGGTCGAAGGTTCCGGCATCGAACGGCAGGGTCTGGCCATCATAGCACACCGCATCGATCGGGCGGATCGCCCGCGCCTCGCAATGGCTGAGCGAGCGCGATGACACATCGAGCGCGGTCAGCGCCGCATCGGGAAATTCGCGCTGCAAGTGTGCGATGCAATTACCCCGCCCCGCGCCGAAATCCATGATCCGCCGGGGTGCGATCCCCGCCGCCGCCATAATCCGCGCCGCTTCAATGGCCTTGTAGGCCGCGAAGAAATCGGGATCCTCGCCGCTCAACCTGACCGAGGCGGCGTGCTGCGCGTCATATTCATCGACGTAAGCGTCAAATTCAGCCTGCGACATGGAGGCCCTCATTCGGTTCGGCGGGGGTCGCGGCAGCGGCGGCTTCGTCACTCTGCCTTGCATCAAGGCTGACCGGATGGCGGCGCACCTCTGCGATGATGAACAGCGGGCGCTGCTTGGCTTCCATGTACATCCGGCCGAGATACTCGCCGAACACGCCCAGCACCAACAGCTGAACGCTGCCCATGATGAGGATCAGCGCGGCAAGGCTCGCCCAGCCCTCCACCGTGCCGCCCTGCATCCACACCCAGACAATCCCGATCAGCGAGACGAGGCCCGCCAGCCCGAACACCATCCCCAGATGCGAGGCAAACCGCAGCGGCACGGTCGAAAAGCTGGTGACGGCGTCCACCGCCAGCGCGATCATCTTGCGCACCGGGTAATTGGTTTCCCCGGCGAAGCGCGGATCGCGTTCGTAGGGGAAGGCGATCTGGTTGAAGCCGACGAAGCTCACCAGCCCGCGAATGAAGCGATAGCGCTCCGGCATGGCATTGAGCTGGTCGACCACCCGGCGGGTCATCAGGCGGAAATCGCCGGTGTCGCGCGGGATGTGGGTATCGACCATGCTGCCGAGCATCCGGTAGAACAACGAGGCGGTGCCGCGCTTGAACGCGGTTTCGCCGTGGCGCTTGCTGCGCTGGCCATATACGACGTCATAGCCCTTGCGCAGCTGCTCCAGCATCGGGCCGAGCAGTTCGGGCGGGTCCTGCAGGTCGGCATCAAGCACGAACACCAACTGCCCGCGCACATGGTTGAGCCCGGCGGTCAGCGCGAGCTGGTGGCCGTGATTGCGCGACAGGTTGATCGCCACGATCCGCGGATCACGCTCGGCATGTTTGCAGATCACATCCCAGCTGGCATCCTTTGATCCATCATTGATGAGGACAAGCTCGAACCGATCGGCAAAGATCGCCTCGGCCGCAGGGATCACCCGTGCGATCAGCGCATCGAGCCCGGCCTCCTCGTTATAGACCGGAATCACCACGGAAAGCTCGCAGGAGCCTGAGAATGATTGCGAAACCTGCAAGTCTCCGGCCCTCCTGAAGCCAACGGCGGTGATAACGGAAAAATGGCGGGTTGGGGTCAACGGGCCCGCGTGACCCACGCGCCCGCTCCGGGCGCTGCTATATCCAGCATGACCGACCGAATTTCAAGCATAGAGCACGCGGCGACGGCCCGTGGCCGGGAGCGGCACTGTTGCAAAATGACTACAGCAGGCAAGATGTATGCGCCACCTGCGCTACGCCGCCCATTTTTATGGGGACGGGCGAGTGAGCCAGCGGCGCTCACCAAGCCACAGCAATCCGCTAACCAGCAACCAGGCGAGGACATAGGGCCAAGCCGGGCCGCGCCGTTCAGGCGTATCGCGGGCCGCAGGGGCGTTCTGTTCGGCGGCCCAGCGGCGGGTGGTCTCACCCATCTCCTTGGCCTTGGCGACCGTCAGAGCGCCCTTGGGCAAGACCAGCAAGGCAAACTCCTGCATGCCGTCGCGCCCCGGCTGCACGATTCGGTGAACGCCCGCGCTGGCGGGCCAGTACGCTGCGCAACCCTGCGCCCCGGCCAAGGGATCGATGGCGAGCGCGACCTCGGTTGAATCCGGGCCAACCACTCGCGCCGACCCCGAGACACCGCAGATCGCCATCCGCTCGCCCACTTCGGGCAGAGCCGGCACTAGAGGGCGGAAGGTGCTATCGGGCCGAGACACCGCGCTCACCGTCTCGCTCCACCATTGATAGTAGCGATCCGCCTGCCCGTTGAGCACCAGCGCGAAGCTGTTGGCGACAGTCCACAGGGCGACACGGCCTTGGCCACGCTGCTGCCAACCGGACAGCAAGCCGCCATCAGCATCGGTGACAGCGGGCACGAAGGCAGGGCCAGCGCGCACGGACCATCGCCCGAGATCGGGCGCGGGATCATCGACCGTATTGATGCTCGCAGGCGCATCCACCGACCCCGGCCCGCGCAGCGATGTCAGCGTGTCCGCGTCCGGCGCGAGCGGAGACAGCGTAACCGGCACGGCTTCGCTCCCGCCCTCAACCGTAAGGCCAAGCGCCCCCCAATTGCCGCGCGCGGCCGCGCTGGCCGGGCCCGTCATTCTGACGACCACGCCAAGGCCGCCCGCAACCGCTTGGGCAAGAACGGCGCGCGACCCGCTGCCGAGCGATTGATCGTCGATGATCACCACATCAACTTCGCGCAACGTGGCCGCATTCAGAGACACGCTCTCGCCGCCCAGATTGACGCCGCCGCCCGCCTCCAGCCTGCTTTGCAAGGCGATGCCCGAATCCTCCGCCCAGCGGCGCAGATATTTGGCTTCCGGCGATGGCGCGCCGATCAGGAGCGCGCGCAAGCGCGGCTGGGCGATCGTCCGCAGCGGCACCGGCGTATCCGAAACGATCTTGCCCTCCCGCCCGCGCAGGCGGAGCGTGAAGGCGGCAAGGCCGGGCGCGCGCGCCGTTCCGCCCATCGCAAAAGCGCCGTCTGTGCCAATGACCCGGCGGTCCACCCGGCGTCCGGAAGGGTCGAGCAGCTCGGCCGCGCCGCCCTCCATCCCGTTTGCCTCGCCCGCGACGGTAAAGATTGCTCCGGCCGGCGTATCGGCCGGCGGATCCAGGCGGATGAGGCCGCGCGGGACGGGCATAGGGGTGAAGGTGATCGGCAAGCCCGCTGCGGCATCGCGGTCACGCGGGGTGAGGCCACGCCCGATGATGCGCACGCGCTGCGCCTGTTCATGTCGCCGCAGCGCCGTCGCCAGATCGGGGACGCGCTCGGCCCCAGCGATAGGCGGCGCTTCAGGCAGAGCGATCAGGCGCTCGCCCGATTGAGCCTTGGCTGTCAGCGGAGCTTGGACAGTTGCGATCACCAGCGTCTCTCCCCCGACCGGAAGGCGCGGCGGGAACAGGGCGAGATAGAGCAGCAGGCCGCTCACCAGCGTCAGTGCCGCCAGCACGCCCGCCCGCCAGTCGCGCCGCCGCCACAGCAAAGCGATAGCCGCCCCCAGCGCGCCCACTGCGATCAGGACCGCCGTCAATGTTGGAAGGGACAGCATTCAGCGCAGGCCCTGCATATAGCGCCGCCCCACAGAGCCGCCGTCATGGCGCCGCCGCACCTGAGCGGGCGGGCGCGTCAGCACGGTCCAAAGCTGTTGGCGCAGCTTCTCGCGCAAGGTGCCCGACGCAGGGTCGCCGCGCAGCGCATCAATCGCCGCGAGCACGGCCAGCGGATCACGGATGCGGGCGCTGTTGGTGCGCACCCAGCGATCAAGCCCATTGAGGTCAATCGCTTGTGGGGCCGATAGCGCACGCCACGCCGTAGCGGGAACGGCGTCCTCAATCGCAAACGGCGTCAAACTCGCACCGCCCGCCACGATCCCTGCGCGCTTGCCCGCCATCCGCCGCGCCATATCGAGCGGGGGCTGAATCGAACCGATCCGGGGGAGATAAATGCGGCTCGCCTGCTGGACCCGCTTGATGAAATCGAGCGCCTTCAGCTCGAACGGTAGCGCCTTTTCTGGCTGGCCCGAGCGCAGGTTGAGCTCGGCATCCCACATCGCGTCGAGGGCGCTTTTCAGCAGTTCGCGCGTGTCGGGATCGAGCAAGGTCGCCGCTTCGCTTTCGTCATGCACATGGCCATATTCGGCCGTGATATTGCCGAGCCCGCCGAACACCGGCGATTCCGGCGCGTCGCCATGATCGTGGCCGTCGCCATCGTGATGCTCGCCCTCGGCCTGCTCGGCGGGCGCATCCTTTTCGGCGACCGGGAGCGGCGGGCGGCGCGGTGCTTCCTCCGCTTCCATCCCGACGAACTGGCCGTAGCGCAGGCGCAGCAGACGTTGATCGACCCCGATTGTGTCAGAGCGCACCATGAAGTCGTCGGCGCTCAGCTTCCCGCGTTCCCGGATCAAAGCTTCGGTGTCGATGATGACCTGCCGCTGGCTGCGGAAATAGGCGGGCATGGTCTGCTTCGCCATCAGTTCAAGCCCGTCGGCAGACGCCGGCACCGCGCCGGGCCAGCGCAGAATGACACCGGGGCCACGCACCACCTGCGGGCCGGGCGCGCGCGTGTCGGCGACCGTCAACTGCGCCACCAGATCGCTGCCCGGCTGAAGCCCGAAGGCAGCCAGATCGAGGTCAACGACGAAGCGGCGACGCTTCGGATCGCCCGTGCCGGAGACCATCCGGCTGCGCTCGGAGAAGCTGACATTCTCACCCTCACCAATCGCGGTGGTGAGCGTGAGCCGAGCCATCTGATCGACGGCGTAATCATCGCTCGCCTCGAACACCACGCGCCAGCGCCGCTGACCGGGCTGCATCATCACCAGACCCGAAGCCGGTTCGATCACCTGCACCTGCGGCGGTTCGTCAGTGATCGGTTCAAGCCGGTGCGCGGTCCGCGACATCCGGTTCTCTTCGGCAGTGACATGATAGAGCGAGGGGATGTCGAGCCGCAGCGATCCCGACCACCCCTCCTCGCCCAGCGTCAGGGGCAGTGCCTGCCCGCCGACCAGTTGCAGCGCGGCGGATTTGGCCCGCGGGGTAAAGGCCAGCGTCCATTCGATCCGCGAGCCCATCGGCGCGCGAATATCGAGGCTCTGGGCATAACGCGCAGGCAGGCCGGTATAGGCAGGCGGGACGATCCGCACGCGCTGGCCCGTGAGACGCGGTTGGCCGGGCGCGGTAGCTTCGCTCTGCGCAGAAGGCGCGAGCGGCGGCGCTGACGCTTCGGCGGGCCAGAGGATGATCGCGGCAAGCGCCACGGCTCCCAGCAACCACGCGGCAATGATGGGCCGCTGCGACCAGCCATCGGCGAGGGTTTCGGGGTCAATGGCTGCGATCCGGGCCGCGATCCGCTCGGCCTGCAATTGTTCGAGCGGGGCGAGATCGGTGGCGGCAAAGACCAACGCGGCGCTATCCTCAAGCCGCGCCTCGCGCGCGTTGAGGCGGCGGACGAGCCAGCCTTGGTCGAACCGGCTTGCAAGGTGTCTTGCGGTCCATCCAAGCACGAGTCCGCCCAGCACCAGCACACCTGCTGCCAGCCCGATACCGCTCAGCCGCCAGCAAAGACCGGCGAGCACCAGCACCACCGGGCTCCACACCAGCACAGCGTTGATCGCCGCGCGCTGACGCGCCGGGGCGACCCAGTGGTTCGGGTTGAGCTCCCGGCTCATGGCGCGAACCTCCGTCGTCTGCTCGCCAGCAGTCGTTCGGCGAGGAAGACGAGCGCGATCAGGATGCCCAGCCACGCGGACAGCTCACGCGGCGGCAGCGGGAACGGCGGGGTGCCTGCCTTGGGCGCAAAGGCGGTGGACACCACACGGGAAGGCGGCGGCGCTGCGGGGGCGACCAGATCACGCAGGCGGGCGGCGAAGTCGGCTTCGAGCAGGGCGGACATCGCGGCAGGCTCCAGCGGGCGCGTGAAGCGCAGTAATCGTCCCGCGCCGAGGGGCCCACCTTCCACCAGCGTCTCGCCCACATCGTCGCGCCACAACGCCGTGGTGGTATCGGGCATGGCGACCTCAGCGGCATTGCTGAGCACAGCGGTGCCGCCGGCGCTCACCCAGTCCACTACCGCTTGAGGAACCCGTCCGGGCGCGAGCCAGACCAGCACCTGATCGCGCGGCGGCAGTTCGCTTGCCGCGCGAGCCTCGAACCGTGGCTCTTCACGCCACGCCTGAGCCGCCGCGCGGAAATATCGCACCGGCGCTTCCCCGCCGGCTGCATAGCGGACCGCCAAGGCCGGGCTTGCAGCGGGGGCGGGCTCACCTGCCTTCTGGCTTCCTTTGACGACCTGCCATTTGACTTCGCGCGTCAGCCTCAGCGGCTCGGCATCGACCCCGTCCAGCACCGGCGGCACCAGGATCGTCAGCGGCACATCCGGCGCAAGCTCGGCATCAAACTGGCGGATGAGACTGGAGACGGGGGACTGCTCCGGCTGGGGCGTCTCAATGGACGGAAAACCCGGCGCGATCCAACGCAGGTCGGCCTCCGGCCCCGCACTTGCGCGGGCGGCGGCCGGTTCGACACCGGGGGCGACAAGGATCGGCGCGGCATCATCATGCCACCCCAGCACCGCAGGCCGCGCCAGCAACAGCGCCAGCAGCGCGACCAGCAGCATCCGCAAAGCGAGCAGCAACAGCTCGTCAAAGCGCAGCTTGTTGCGCGGACGGGGCAGCGCGTCGAGCCAGCGCAGCGCGGCGAAATCGACTGGCACTTCCTCCGTCCGCCGCCGCAGATGGATCAGCAGCGGCACGATCAGCGCGGCCAGCGCCGCAAGGCCAAGCGGGGCGAGCAGCAACGGCGTCACGTCGGCGCTACCCCAGTCCCGAACAAGATGTGCAAGGGCCGGTCGATCGGCTCGTCGATCACGACTGTGGCACGGCGGATGCCCGCCTTGTCGAGCCGCTCGTCAAGCGCAGCCCGCGCCGCAGCAAAGCGGCTGAGAAAAGTTTCGCGCAGCGCAGCACCGTCACTGACCAGCTCCGCGCCGCTTTCCTGATCGCGAAACCGAAAGCCGCCGTCGAACGGGAAGTCGCGCTCCTCGGTGGTGAGCAGTTGGATCGCCACCACCTCGCGTCCCGCCTTGGCCAGCCGCTCGATCAGAGCGATCCCGCCTTCATCGAAACAGTCGCTCACAAACAGCACCAGGTCGCGAGCGCCAATCCGCTCCCACAGCGGCGCAAGGGTCGCGTCATCGGGAAAGTTGCCAGCAGCCTCAAGGCGGCTGAAATCAATCTGCATCCGGCCCGCCTGAGCGCGTCCTGCGCGCGGATCGGCGACACTGAGCGCGACCTCCTGCAAGGCGATCCAGCCGAACCGGTCGCCCTGCTGCATCGCAAGCTCGGCAATGCACAGGCCGAGCAGTTTGGCCGCATCGAACCGCGACCAGTCCGGCCGCGCGCGGTCGGCCTGCGCCATCGACGCACTGGCATCGAGCAGGATCCAGATCGCAATCGGGCTTTCCTCCTCCGCCTCGCGGACGAAGAACTTGTCGGACCGCGCAAACAGCTTCCAGTCGATGCGGCGCGGCTCATCGCCCGGCTCGTAGGCACGGTATTGCGCGAATTCGAGGCCCGCGCCCTTGCTGCGGCTGGCGTGCATCCCGAAGCCGCGGGTGCCGGAGATGCGCCGGGTTCTGAGCGAGAGCCGCTTCAACCGGCCCCGGATTTCGGGCGGGATCGTCAGCGGCGTGCGCGCCATGGCTCAGCCCGCCGGGGGAGGGATGCGCGCCAGCAGCGCGGCCACCACGTCATCCGCACTCTTGCCCTCGGCCTCGGCTGCGAAGGACAAAAGCAGGCGGTGGCGCATCACCGGCGCGGCCAGCGCGGCGATATCCTCACGCGTCGCGGCGAACCGGCCGCTCAGCAAGGCGCGGGCCTTTGCGCACAGCACCAGCGCCTGACCTGCGCGCGGCCCCGCGCCCCAGCGCACATAGCTTTCGACTTCAGGCGGGGCGGCGGCATCGCCGGGTCGGGTCGCGCGCACCAGGGTCGTGATCCAGCCCAGCAGATCATCGCTGAGGTAAACCTCGCGCACATTCGCCTGCAACGCCAGCACATCACCGGCTTCCATGACCCGCGGCACGGCTTCGCCCTCACGGCCGGTAGTGAGCGCCAAGATGTCGCGTTCTTCGCTGGCGGTCGGATAGCCGACCCGGATTTGCAACAGGAACCGGTCAAGCTGCGCTTCGGGCAGAGGATAGGTGCCCGCCTGCTCCAGCGGGTTTTGGGTCGCCAGAACGAAGAAGGGTTTGGGTAATTGATAGGTCTGCCCACCGTAGCTGACGGTCTTTTCCTGCATCGCCTCAAGCAGCGCCGCCTGGGTCTTGGGCGGCGTGCGGTTGAGTTCGTCCGCGAGCAGCAGGTTGGTGAACACCGGGCCTTGCTGGAAGCGGAAGCTGCGGTGGCCGGTGCCGTGATCTTCTTCGAGCAGTTCGGTGCCGAGGATATCACTCGGCATCAGGTCGGGCGTGAACTGGACGCGCCGGAAATCGAGCTCCAGCGCATCGCCCAGCGTGCGCACCAGCAGCGTCTTGCCCAGCCCGGGCACGCCTTCGAGCAGGCAATGCCCACCCGCCAAGAGCCCGATCAGCAATTGATCGACAACATCGTTCTGCCCGACGATTGCGGTCGCAATAGCGCGCTTCAGGTCCCCGAGCTTGGCCATCCGCCGCTCAAGATCCGCCGCGCTTACCGGAGCCTGCTGTGACACGTGTTCAAACCCTTCAATTGCTGCCCCTCAATTGGAGAGCGCGTACATGATGATATTGACCCCGAAGCGGGTGTTATCCTCGGCGAGGAAGCGCTTGTTGCGCCAGTCATAGTCCCATTCGCAGCCGTAGTCCTTGTTGCTGTAAAGCACGCCAAGACGGCCATTGATGGTGATGCCCTTGAGGTAATCGTGGATCAGGTCATCGCCCCAGCCGTTGAGTTCAAAGCTGGTGGCAGGCGGCCCGTCGAACTTGAAAAAGCTTGAATAGAGCGGGTGATTGTTCTGCAGCTTCTTCATCGCTTCACCGCCGAAAATCCCGGCCATCTGCGCTTCGAACGACTTGGCGAACAGGCCGTCGATATCGTGGTTGCAATCATCGACGAACACAAAGCCGCCATTGCGCACGTAACGCTCGAAATTGCGGCGTTCGACATCCGAGAATTCGACCGCCTTGTGCCCGGCGAGGTAGCAGAACGGGGCCGACAGCATCCTCGGATCGCTGAGGGCGACGACGTGTTCCTCGGGATCAATGCGCAAGGTGGTGTAATCGACCAGCGACGTCAGCAGGTTAGCGGGCATGCGCTGGTCGACATCCCAGTCGCCGGAATTGTATTTGAGCCGGGTGAACCAGAAATCGAACCCGCCCGTAGCCGCGCCGCCCGCGCGCTGGGCTGCGGTAAGGCGACTGCCCATCACCGCAGCGGCGAGCCCGCCCCCCAGCAACCGGAGGAAACGGGCGCGGCTCATCGCTGAATTGCTCACGTGACCCGCGCCCATTGTTCCTGCCGCGTCAGACGGCGTCCGACAGCGAGGTGAAGGTGAAGTCCCGGAGCTTCATCGGCGGAACCATCATCGACCCATCTTCGACCCGGACCGACCGGCCCAGCTCGTCGATATTGTTGAGCATGATGACCGGGCTTTCGTTGAAGCGGAAGTTCTTGATTGGGTACATCAGCTGCCCGTTCTCGATATAGAACGTGCCGTCGCGGGTGAGGCCAGTGAGCAGCACCGTCTGCGGATCGACCATGCGGATGTACCAGGTGCGGGTGACGAGGATGCCGCGCTCGGTGCTGGCGATCAGCTCGGCGGTCGACTTGGTGCCGCCCTCCATGATCGTGTTGCCCCAGCCCGCGGTTTCGGGTTTGCCCTGCTTGGACGCCCAGTAACGCGAATACTGGAGGTTCGCGACCTTGCCCGCATCGATGATCTTGGTCCGTCCGCGTGGCAGGCCGTCACCGTCCCACGGCATGGCTGGGACCGTGGGGTTGGCCGGATCGGTGTAGATGTTGACGCGCGGATCCATGATCTGCTCGCCGATCTTGTTGCCGCCGCCCTGCTTGCTGAGGAAGCTGCGCCCTTCATCAGCCGAACGCGCGTCGAAGAAGTTCATCATAAAGCTGATGAGACCAGAGGCGGCCGCAGGTTCAAGGATGACGGTGTACTTGCCGGGTTCCAGAGCCTTTGCGTCGACGGAGGCCGCCGCTTTGCGCATCGCGATCTGGATGTCGGTGCCCGCGTCCAATTCCGCCACGTCCTTGACGTTGCTGGCGACCCAGCCTGACCCGCGCCCGTCTTCGGTCCGCACGGTGCAGGTGTAATCCGCGATCGTGGCGCGCTGATAGCCGAAATTGCCGTTGGAATTGGCGTGAGCAAAGAAGGTGTGCCCGTCTTCCAGGAAGCCCGCTGCGATCAGGCCACGCTCACGGCAGGGCAGGATCGAGGCTTCGGCGATCTTGGCGCGGGCCTCCGCCGTCAGCGCGGCGGTCGCTTCGCTGAAGGTGTCGGTCGCGGTGTAGGTCTGCTTGCCGACCGGCGGCATGTATTCGGGGTTTTCCGGCGCAAGCTTGGCCAGATCCTCGGCCCGACGCACAACCCGTTCGAGCGAGGCATCGTCGAACTGGTTGATCGAGGCCGTGCCAACGCGCTGGCCGAACGCGACCTCAACCGCGAGCTGGACATCATCGACGATGCCCGAAGTGGAAATGTCGTTGCGCGCAAACCGGACATTGCCGCCGATCCCGCCGCTCAGCACGGCGCTGGCGTTGTCCGCGGTGGAAAAGGCGATCACCTTGTCGAGGATCGCCTTTGCCTGCGCTTCTGAAAGAATGCTCATTGCTGCTTCTCCTGCGCGCGGTTCAGCCCAGCGACCGGGCGGTGTTGATGACGTTGATGCCGTCGAAACGGGTGGTCGACGAACCGTGGCTGACCGCCGAGACCTGGCTTGGCTGCCCCTTCCCGTCGAAGAACGATCCGAACATGCGATAGTCGCTCTCGTCACAGATGGCCGAGCACGAGCCCCAGAATTCCGGCGTGCGCATCTGGTAGGCGACGTCCTCGATCATGGGGCCAAGCTTGCCGTTCTTGATCTCATAGAACACCGTCCCGCCGAACTGCGCATTGTAGCGCTGCTGGTCGATCGAGAACGACCCACGGCCGGCGATGTAGATGCCGTTTTCGACGCCCGCGATCATGTCGGCGGTGCTCATCTTGGTCTTGCCGGGAGCGAGGCTGACGTTCGCCATGCGCTGGAACTGAACGCTCGACCAGCTGTCGGCATAGCAGCAGCCGTCCGACTCGTCCTTGCCAACGATGTGGGCCTGATCGCGGATGGTCTGGTAGTCGACAAGGATGCCGTCCTTGACCAGATCCCAGCGCTTGCACTTCACGCCTTCGTCATCGTAGCCGACCGCGCCGAGCGAGCCCACCTGGGTCTTGTCAGCGAACAGATTGACGATCTCGCTGCCGTATTTGAAGCCCTCGTCGCGCTTGTCCATCGTGGCGAAGCTGGTGCCTGCGTAATTGGCTTCGTAGCCCAGCACACGGTCAAGCTCGAGCGGGTGGCCGACCGATTCATGGATCGTGAGGCCGAGATGGTTCGGATCGAGCACAAGGTCATACTTGCCCGGCTTGACCGACGGGGCCTTGAGCTTCGCCTGCGCATCTTGCGCCGCAGCGATGGCATCCTCCTTCATGTCATAGGATTTACCGTAGGTGGTCAGGCCGTTGGACAGCACGAACTTGTCCTCCGCGCGGCCGTCCATGTATTCATAACCGAGGCCCATCGGGGCCGAGAGGCCTTCGCGCGAACGGAACTTGCCGGTGGTTGTGTCAACGGCGGTCACCGTCAGCGGTGCCCAGATGCGGTGGACGTCCTGATCGATGTAGGAGCCATCGGTCGAGGCAAAATACTTCTGCTCGTTCACAAGGAACAGCAGCGAATTCACGAAGCTCGCCCCGGCACCCAATGCGGCGTCGTTGACCGACATCAGCAGATTAACCTTGTCCGCGATCGGCACGTCCATAGCGTTCTTCTGGATCGGCGTGCGCCAGCTGACTTCGCCGACGCCCGGCGTCGGCGCGAGCTGCACCGGTGCGGTCTGGATGCGGGCATTGGCCTTGGCAATCGCGGTCGCCTGACGCGCGGCGTTGGCGACGGCATCCTCGGTCATCTCGTTGGTGGCCGCAAAGCCCCACGAGCCATCGGCGATCACACGCACGCCGGTGCCGGTCGATTCCGTGTTGACGATATTTTCGACATTACGCTCACGGGTGATGACGAACTGGCGCAAGTACCGGCCGACCCGGACATCGCAATAGCTCGCGCCCGCCGCCGTCGCTGCGCCGAGCGCCGCGTCGGCAAGCCGCTTCTTTACCGCGATATCGATCGCGTCTTGCAGCTGCTCAGCCGCGATCGCTTTGCCGAAGATGGAAGGCGTCAGCGCCACACCTGTAAAGAAGGTGCTGAGCGCCAGAAAATCGCGTCTGTCCACGTGAATACTCCTCAACCCGGCCCGCTGCGTCCTTCGGGGAATCCGAAGGCAATCCGGCCATAGTTCTGCACCGGGGCACATTGGTGCCGGAAGTCCGCACGGTAATCAAACCGCTCAGCACGGTATGGATGGCAGCCCCCGCCCGACAAGTGTGTCGCCCCGGTCCAGCATCGCTAGCAACCCTTCCCGGCACGCGGGCAAGCCGCACGACGAAGCGCAGGACTTTATCGACGAACAGGACATCAGGCTCCGCAAGATGCACGGACGCACAAATTGGAGCGCTCGGGAGGGCAGAGCGCAGCGGATCGGCAATCTTCGGAAAACAGAAAGATGGTGCCTAGCCAAAGGGCTTCCGCCTTGGTCGGTGTGAGAAATGCGACCCGGCCGGGGCCCGGATCAGTGGATCGGCTTCGGCGATGCCTGACCCAAAAGCAGCCCTTCAGCTAGCGCCCCCAATCCTGCCTCAGTTATCTTCAGCAGCGCGGCTCGCGGCTGAAACCGGACGGGCAGCTTCGGCAAGATTGTCGCCATTAGGATGGCGTCGTCCGTCCAGACTGGGCGAGAGCCGTTCGCCGCAAGCCATGAGCAGAGAATGCCGCTTGAGCGAGCCTAGCGCAGAAGCTAGATGGTTGGCCGGGAACAGGGGAAAAATGTATGAAATCGGTAATCTTTGCAGCCACCGTTGGCATGTCGATCATCATGCCGTCGATGGTCGTAGCGCAGACCACCATGATTCATGCAGGCCGCCTGATCGACGTGCCCGGCGAAGCGCCGCGCGGACCATCGACAATCATAGTCGAGGATGGTCTGATCATATCAATCCTTGATGGGCATGCGGAACTTCCCGACGGAGCCGAATTCATCGACCTGAGCAATCATACGGTGCTCCCCGGACTGATCGATAGCCACGTGCATTTGACCAGCGATTCCGGCGGGCTGGCGGGACAGTTGGAGGCCGTGACTTTGTCCCCGGCCGCCCAAGCCTTCAATGCGCAGGCTAATGGGATGAAAACGCTGCGAGCGGGCTTCACCACGGTGCGCAATCTCGGCGACGGCGACGGCGCGGTGTTCGCGCTGCGCGACGCGGTCAATGCCGGCAAAGCGATGGGGCCGCGGATCATTGATGCCGGTAGCAGCTTGTCGGGCACGGCCGGCCATTCGGACGACGCGCTCGGCTATCGTGACGAGTTGCGCCCCTTCTTTGCGGGCTCGGGCAGTACCTGCGACGGGGCCGAAGACTGCCGCCGCGCAGCGCGACAACAGATCGGGCGCGGCGCGGACGTCATCAAGATGACCATCACCGGCGGCGTCAACAGCCGGATTGGTGCGGGGCTCGGCAGCCAGATGTTCGATGATGAGGCGGCGGCAGTCGTAGCCACCGCGCGGATGTTCGGACGCAAGGTGGCGGTGCATTCACACGGCGCCGACGGGACTCTCCAGGCGCTCAAGCTCGGCGTCGATTCGATCGAACATGGCACCATGCTCAACGAGGAAGTGATCGCCCTGTGGGCGAAGAGCAAGACCTATTACGTCCCGACGCTGTCGACAGTGAACGGATATAAGGAAAGGCTCGCGGCGAACCCTGATGCCTATGAACCCGATGTCCTCGCCAAGATCAAATGGCGCATCGACATCACCGGCAAAACGCTTGAGACGCTCGTCCCGCGCGGCGTCCGTATCGCCTTCGGCACCGACGCGGGCGTGTCGAAGCACGGCCGCAATGGCGACGAATTTGAACTTATGGTCGCGCACGGCATGACGCCCGAAAGCGCATTGGTCGCAGCCACGATCAACGCCGCCGACCTACTCGGCCTGTCCGATAAGGTCGGCACAATCGCACCGGGCAAAAGCGCCGACATCATCGCCGTCTCGGGCGACCCATTGAAGGATGTGTCGGTCTACAAGGATGTTCAGTTTGTCATGGCGCGCGGGACAGTGATCGAACTGGACTAACCGGCCGGTCGGTGACCCGAACATTCTCTTTGGGAAAGTGCCTGAAGGCAGGTGGTGCCGCTTACGTGACTCGAACACGTGACCCCATCATTACGAATGATGTGCTCTACCGACTGAGCTAAAGCGGCATTCCTGCTCGCGGCCCTAATCGTGTGGGCGCGCGGGCGCAATGCAAAGGTGGAGGCCCGAGCCGGAATCGAACCGGCGTGCAAGGATTTGCAGTCCTCTGCGTAACCACTCCGCCATCGGGCCGAGCCACCCAAGGCAGATGCCTCGGACGGAAGCGGCGCACTAGCGATTCGGGGGCTGCTTGGCAATGCATGTTTCAGGACGCCCCGGTTTACGCAACGTCAGTCTGGACCGCGCTGCGATCACGCGGCAAAGCTGGCCGCCATGACCATTGCCAGCCTGCTCGAACCCGTCACCGGCCAGCCCGGCCCGGCCCGCCTCACCCATGCCGCCGACTGGATGCAGGGACGCACGCTGTATGGCGGGGCTTCGGCGCTGGTGGCCTATACCATGGCGACCCGCGCCTTTGCTGACCTTCCCCCCTTGCGCGCGGGCCAGATCGCCTTTGTCGCACCGGTGGGCGAAGATATCGCGCTTTCCGCCGAGATCATCCGGCAGGGGCGCAATGTTACCCAGGTGCGCAGCGAGATCATCAGTGATGGGAAGGTGGCGCTCAGCGCCTTCTGGCTGTTTGCCGAAGGGCGTGAGGCGAATGCGCTGCAACTGGCGGCCCCGCCCGAAAACTGGCCTGGCCCGCCCGAGGACACCCAAGAGGTCACCCACAGCTTCGCGCCGAGCTTTGTCGCCAAGAACTTCGAACTGCGCCACGGCCAGACCCGGGGCGAGGATCGCGGGGCGACCGTGCGGCGCTGGGCGCGGCTGACCGAGGCACATGATCTCGACCCGGTTTCAAAGCTGGTGCTGATGGGCGACGTCATGCCGCCCGGCGCCATGCGGGTGATGCAGCGGCAAGGCCCGATCAGCTCGATCAACTGGTCATTCAACGTGCTCGATCCCGAAAGCCGATCGCGCGATGGCTGGTATCTGGCCGAAAACGCCAGCCAGCACGCCGCAGCGGGCTATTCGTCAGAGCGGCTGCGGCTGTGGGACGCCGATGGCCAGCAGGTGCTCGACGGGATCCAGTGCGTGGCCGTTTTTGGCTGAGCACGCTGGCCGGGGCCGTGTTCGGGTGAGGTTGGGAAGATGACAAAGGTTACACCGCGTCAACTTCCCGACAGCCGATATTTCTGATATTTTACAGAGAATTGAGGCGACAAAGGCGAGCGGACGGACACGGGGGGGGGGGCGAGCAAAAAATCCGGCCGGACGGCGCGAGAGGGGGCGTAACGATGTGAAAGAGCCGCGCCCATGGTACGCCTCGGTTTGCATGTAGGAAACGTCCGGTCTGGCCGATGGCTCGCCACAGGCTGTCATTCCGGAATTGACCCCGTTTCCAATGTTCCGTTGCGACCTGCGACGTCCTGAAGGCGGGAGGTGTTTATGGGGCGTGGAGCGGCTGAGGTTGGGACTTAGCCGCCGGTCCTAAACGGCATGTCGAATGACCCGTTTTGCCAGAAGCCGACACTACGATGGTCGGGTCGTGAATAGCTGCTGTTCAAAGTCCGCTTCCCGAAACCCGACATCCAGAAACCGACCCCGTCGCAGTCGTTCGTCGCTTCTTACGCAGCCCTCGGAAAAGCCCAAATCGCATTTGGCTGATTACTAAAACAGTCGCCAATGTTATCCTGTCTCTCGGAGGGGGAAATATTATGAGCGGATTCGAAGATAAGGTGATCCTGATCACTGGCGCGACATCGGGACTTGGCGCGACGGCGGCGATTTCACTTGCTGCACAGGGCGCAAAAGTTGCAATCACCGGGCGGCGCGAGGAACAAGGTCACGATGTGCTCAGACGGCTGCAGGCAGCCGGCGGAGAAGGTCTGTTCATCAAGGCGGATGTGACCGTCCGCGCAGATGTCGAGGCAATGGTGGCGCGCACAGTTGACCGCTTCGGGCGACTCGACGGCGCGGTCAACAACGCGGGCATTACGCCAGGCATCTTCACCCCGACAGCCGATTTCGCCGAAGACGACTGGTTCGCGACGATCAATACCAATCTCAATGCCGTCTTTATGAGCATGAAATTCCAGATCCCGGCGATGCTGGCGAGTGGTGGCGGCTCTGTCGTCAATATCTCTTCGATGTATGGTCTGATCGGCGGTGACATCGGCAACTGCGCCTATGTGACGAGCAAGTGGGGCGTTATCGGTCTGACCAAGACGGCTGCGATCGATTATGCGCGTCAGGGCATCCGCGTGAATGCCGTTTGCCCGGGTTATTGCCATTCTGAAATGGTCGATCCCTATGCAGCAGCTGAGCCGGCCTTGTTCGAAAAGCTGCTCGACCGGCACACCGCGACGGGCCAACTCGGCGAATCCCATGTCGTTGCTGACACCATCGAATGGCTACTCTCGGACAAGTCCAGCTTCGTCAGTGGCGCAGCGATACCCGTGCAGGGTGGCGAGCGTTCGCGGTTGTACTAAGGGCTTACCCCACAACGGACCGCAAACTTAGGAGCGAGTAAATGGCAGAAGCCTATGATTTCCTCGTCGTTGGCGGAGCCGTCGCGAGGGCGGTCATTGCGGCGGATTGTGGAGAGAAGCTGCAGGAAGCTGCCCGATGACATTCCCCAACCCTCCGCCCGACGATACGTGGCCGGTGACGCAGGACAATGCCGAAGCCATGTTTGAGTGGATATTCGCGCCGTGGATCAAAGAGATGGGCCTGACCGATTTTGTGGTGCGCGAAGGCTTTTGCTCGATGCGCCTGCCGCTCAATGATCGGCTAAAGTTCTTCTCGGGCTCGGTCTGCGGTCAGGCGGTCATGGCGGCGATCGATACCGTTGCTTCCATGGCAGTCGGCACCACACATCGGAAGGGCAAAGGCACGGCCTATCAGCACACCCATTTTCTGCGCCCCGCGGCCAATGACGATGTCTTGATCACGGCGGTAGTCAAGCGCTGGGGCAAGGCGAGCGTCTATGTCGATTGCGAGGTTACCTTCGTCGGATCGGGCGAGTTGGTCGCCCATGCCGTGCTGGAATTCGCATTCTGATCGCTGAGGACGCGCCCGCTTGCGAAGACATCCATTCATCAAGCGAGCGCCCAAGCGCCAAACCGCTAACCCCTACTCACCCGCGCAATGCGTCCCGCGGGGGCGTCTACAAAATCACCTTCGGTCATAAGCGGAGCTGCAGCTCATTCGCGGAGGCGATACGGCAGATTCGGGCGGATCTGGCCGTTCATCTTGGCCATCGTGAACGACCGGATCTGGGTCGTGAGCGCCGCAGCATTTTCAATCGTCAGGCCGACAGACATTCTTCTGGTGACCATTGTGGTCACAGGAGAATGACGATGGAGATGCCTGAAACCGAAACGACTGCCACCAAGCGCCAGGTCTGGAACGCGGGGAAGTCCGTTGGCGCCAAGCGCGCGCTCAAGCCGAAGCAAATATGGGAGATCCGATTTTATCTCAATGAACGCCGCCGCTTGCGTGATCGCGCATTGTTTGACCTCGCGATTGATAGCAAGCTGCGTGGCTGCGACCTAGTACGAATGAAGATCGGCGACATCGTCAGCGGCGGTCAGATCCGAAGCCGCGCAATTGTGATGCAGCAGAAGACAGGCCGTCCTGTTCAGTTCGAGCTTTTGCCGGACGCCCGAGCCAGTCTGCTGGCATGGCTTGAGCGCCGGGGCGGAACGGTGGACGATCATGTCTTTCCAAGCCGGGTCGATCACAATGGACACCTCAGCACCCGCCAATATGCGCGGCTTGTCGATGAATGGGTGACCGGGGTTGGCTTGATTCGCAGCGAATATGGCACCCACTCTCTTCGGCGAACCAAGGCGTCGATCATCTACAGGGCGACCGGCAATCTCCGTGCCGTCCAGATTCTTCTCGGCCACAGCAAGATCGAGAATACGGTGCGTTATCTCGGCATCGACGTAGAAGACGCGCTTGCCCTCGCGGAGAATACCGAAATTTGAGCAATCGGCTCCTCGTTGGCGCCGAGGAGCCGGCACTACCCTGCTCGTGCCTCGAATGGCGGCTATCCTCATTTCGTTTCCCGAAAAAATGGACATTTCGAAACCGACCCCAAAGCCGCCACCATTGCCCTGCCAGCTTTGGCCCCAATCTCAGTCGTTGAAGCGTGCCATCCAATCGATGCGAATGCCGACGCAAGCAATGAGCAGCCTCGACCCTCCCCATGCGTTAGGGTAGCGGTGCTGGGACAGTTCTTGGGGGCCGCGTGACTGACATCTTCCTCTCCTACAACCGCGAAGACCAAGTCCGCGCGAAGCTGTTTGCTGATGCGTTTGCGGCTCAGGGCTTCGATGTCTGGTGGGACGTGGGTCTGCGCACGGGCGAGGCCTATGACGAGGTGACGGAGACGGCGCTGCGCACGGCAAAGGCCGTGGTGGTGCTGTGGTCGAGGAAGTCCGTGCAATCGCGCTGGGTCCGCGCCGAAGCCACGCTGGCGGATCGCAATAAGACGCTGGTGCCGTGCATGATCGAGGCTTGCGAGCGACCGATCATGTTTGAGCTGACGCAGACGGCGGAATTGAGCCACTGGATGGGCGATGCGGCAGACAAGGCGTGGCTGGCGTTTCTGAATGATGTACGGCGGATGGCGGCAAAGGCGGTTACGCCCATCCCTCAAACCACGGCGACAACGGCCGAGCCGCCCACCGTCGAAGAAACCCTCAAGCCCGGCCAGAGCGGCTCCGCCCCCTCGCTGGCTGTGCTGCCATTTACCAACCGCTCCGGTTTGCCGGAGGATGAGGTGTTTGCCGAGGGCATAGTTGAGGATGTGATCTCGGCGCTGACACAAGGCGTCAATGTGCGGGTGCTGGGCGCCAGCGCCACGGCAAATCTTAGCCGGGCGGCGATCACGGACATCGCTGCCTTGGGACGCCAACTGGGCGTTCGCTATCTGCTGGAAGGCAATCTGCGCCGGACTGGCCACTCTCTGCGGATCACCACCCAACTTCTCGAGGCGGAAAGTGGCACGGCGATCTGGACAGCGAAATTCGATCGTCCATTGTCGGAACTGGCCGACCTGCAGGAAGAACTGGTCATCGAAATCGCGGCAAGCCTCGATACCCAGGTCTACAATCTGGAGGTGGAACGGGCACTGAAAAAGCCCGGCGACATCACGGCCTGGGAGGCGGTGGCACGCGCATGGTCCGCCTATCGCATGTACGATGCAAAAAATGTTCAAATTGCAATTCGGGAAGCGACAAGCGCCGTGGCCATTGCACCTGATTATGGGACGGGCCATGCGATGCTGGCCCTGACGCTGGCAACCCAGTTTGCTTTCACCGGCCCCGATGATCCAGCCGAAGTGCAGCGCATTCGAACCATTGCCGAACGCGCAATGGCTCTGGCGCCAGACGATCTCACGGTTCTCAGCTTCGTTGGAGCTGCGCTGAGTTACAGCGGCCATCCAAGCGAAGGGGAGCGATACTCGGCGCGCGCCGTGAGCAAGGCGCCTGGCAGCGGCTCATTCCGCTATCTTTATGGCATTGCCTGCGTGATGAATGGTCGACTGGAAACGGCCCTGGCCGAACTCAAGACAGCCGAGCGATTGATGTCAGGCGCGATTGTGATCTGGATCGCCAAGATGTGGGTGGCGAGGGCCCTCGCCCTTGCCGGGCGCTGGGCAGAAGCGGATGCCGCCATCGATGAAGTCTTCATGCTCAATCCCACTTATGCCCATGGTCACGTCTTAAAGGCGCTGGTCAGCGTGAAACTGGGCGAGAGACTGAAGCACTCAAGCATGTGAAAACGGCCCGCCAAATGGGGGTGGCGCTGGCGTCGGCAGAGCATCTTTTTCGTCTTTGGGCCCGGACCAGCCCATCGCTCGAGGCGGATACTGCCGTCATTCGCTCGCTCTACGCTGCAGCGGAATCGGCAGCATGATCGCCGCGCCTGACATCTTCCTCTCCTACAACCGCGAAGACCAACGCCATGCCAAGCTGTTTGCGGATGCGTTCGCGGCAGCTGGCCTGAGCGTGTGGTGGGACACCGCGCTGCGTTCGGGCGAGGCTTATGACGAGGTCACGGAAGCCGCCCTGCGCGCGGCCAAAGCGGTGGTGGTGCTTTGGTCCCCCCGCTCGGTTGTCTCGCGCTGGGTGCGGGCGGAGGCGACGATTGCGGATCGCTGCAAGACGCTGGTGCCGGTGACCATCGAGGCGTGCGAGCGGCCGATCATGTTCGAACTGACCCAGACGGCAGAATTGTCGCACTGGACTGGGGATGCTGCGGACAAGGCGTGGCTGGCGTTCCTAAGCGATGTGCGAGGCTTTGTCGGGCGCGACGCTGTTGCCGCGCCAATCATTGAAGCTCCTGAACCTGCCATCGCCAAACCCGGCGAGCGCGGCGGGGCGCCATCGTTGGCGGTGCTGCCGTTCACCAATCGCTCGGGCCACGCGGAAGACGAGGTGTTCGCTTTCGGGATGGTCGAGGATCTGATCGATGCGCTGTCGCAGGGGGTCAATGTCCGGGTGATATCGAGTTCCTCGACCGCGCGGTTCCGCAGCGGGGCGATGCCCGACGTAGAGGCGTTGGGACGTGAATTGGGAGTGCGCTATCTGCTCGAAGGCAATGTCCGCCGCACGGGTGCGCACTTGCTGGTGACGGCACAGCTGGTCGAGGCGGCCAGCGGCGAAATCCTCTGGTCGCAGAAGTTCGACCGGCCCTTGGCGGAATTGGCGGCCTTGCAAGAGGAGCTGATCGAAGAGCTTGCCGCAAATCTCGGCACCCAGTTTTGGCGCGCCGAAATGGAGCAGGCGCTCAAGAAGCCGGGCGATCACACCGCGTGGGAATGCACCATGCGTTCGCTAGCTGCGGTCCGGCAGTTTACCGGCGATTCGTTGTTCCGCGCAATCCAGGAAGCGAGCCGCGCGGTCGCCATCGCACCCGACTATGGCCTGGCCCATGCCGTGCTCGCGAACCATTTGGCGCTAGGCTATACCTATCTCAGCCCCGACGATCCTGAAGAGGTCGCGCTGATCAAGCATCACATCGATCGCGCGCTGGCCTGTGATGGCGAGAACCCCGCCGTGCTCGGCCACGTGGCGGACGCGTTGTGCTTTACTGGTCAAGCGGCGGAAGGGCTGCGCCGCGCCCGGCGGGCGATCGCGATCAGCCCCGGTTACGGATATGCGCATTTGGTTGCCGGCATGGCCTGCGTGATACTCGACAAGCCCGAAGCGGCGCTTGCCCACCTTACCGATTTCAGCCGGATTGAACCCCTTTCGCCCTATCAGCATTTTGCTTATTCGTGGCAGGCAGGCGCCTATATGCAGCTTGGCGATTGGGCGGCGGCAGAAACCGCTTATGACGCCTGCCTGACGGTAAATCCTGATGCCAACTATGCCTTTTGCCAGATTGCAGGCATCGTCCGCCGTCTTGGCCGGAGCGACGAGGCGCACCAGCTGATGCTTGAAGGCCGACGCCGCGAACCCGAAGCAACGCTGGCCATTTGGGAGCTGCGCAATACCCGCTGGCAGGGCAACGCCGCGGTGCTGGACGAACTGCTCACCCACATACGCGCGTTGTGGGCGGAGACGGAACCGCAGTCATGACCGCCCAGCCCGACATCTTCCTCTCCTACAACCGCGAAGATCAGGCGGTAGCGAAGCTCTACGCCGATGAGTTCGCCGCGGCTGGCCTGAGCGTGTGGTGGGACACCGCGCTGCGTTCGGGCGAGGCTTATGACGAGGTCACGGAAGCCGCCCTGCGCGCGGCGAAGGCAGTGGTGGTGCTTTGGTCACCGCGCTCGGTCGTCTCGCGTTGGGTCCGCGCCGAGGCGACGATTGCGGATCGCTGCAAGACGCTGGTGCCGGTGACGATCGAACCGTGCGAGCGGCCGATCATGTTCGAGCTGACCCAGACGGCGGATCTGTCGCACTGGACGGGCGATGCGACGGACAAGGCGTGGCGGGCGTTTCTGGACGATGTCCGGCGCATGGCGGCAAAGGCGGTTTCACCCATCCCTCAAACCCCGGCGACAACGGCCGAGCCGCCCACCGTCGAAGAAACCCTGAAACCCGGCCAAAGCGGCACCGCGCCCTCGCTGGCGGTTCTGCCGTTCACCAACCGCTCTGGCCTGGCCGAAGATGACATATTCGCAGAAGGCATGGTGGAGGATGTGACGTCAGCGCTGTCACAAGGAGTCAATGTCCGCGTGCTGGGCGCGACCGCCACCATGATGCTCAATCGGGCGGTGTTTACCGATTTCGGTGCGTTGGGTCGCCAACTGGGCGTGCGCTACCTGCTGGAAGGCAATGTCCGCCGGGTCGGCGCGAACCTGCTTGTCGCGACACAATTGCTGGAAGCGACGACCGGCGAGATTGTCTGGACCGCGAAGTTCGACCGTCCGCTGGCGGAGCTTGCTGAACTTCAGGAGGAGCTCGTCACTGAAATCGCCGGTGCCCTCGATACACAGGTCTATCGCCTTGAAATGGAACGGGCGCTGAAAAAGCCAGACAATATCACCGCCTGGGAAGCGACGGTGCGCAGTTCACATTTCTATCGCGCGTCCGACATTGCTGCCGCTCAGAATGCGATCGATGAAGCCAAGCGTGCCATCGCCATCGCGCCGGATTATGGGCCGGGACACGCCTTTCTCGCCTTGACACTCGCAGGTGTATACAGTCGTCTTTCCAGCCAAGACGATCCGGTCGAGGTGCAGCGCATCCGTGCCATCGCTGATCGTGCCCTTGCCCTGGCGCCGGAAGACGCCTCCGTGCTCAGCAACGTTGGGATGAGCCTATGCTGGCTCGGCTATCTCGAGGAAGGCGAGCGCCATACCGGGCGCGCCATGCGCAAGGCACCGGGTAGCAGCCAGATACGCGCAAATCACGGCATCGCATGCGCGATGCTAAATCGGGCCGAGGAAGCGCTGCCATGCCTCACGACGGCGGAGCGCCTGAGCCCCGGCTGGCACCTGATGTGGGGGGTGAAGTTATGGCAGTGCGAGGCGTATCGTGCGCTGGGGCGCTGGGCTGAAGCGAACGCCGCAGTCGATGAGAGCATCAGCCTGCTTCCGACAAATCCGGCCGCTCACGTCGCCAAAGCGCATATCTCCATGCAGCTTGGACAAGGCGGCGAAGCGCGCAGCCATGTCGAGACTGCCCGCAGGCTGGGATATGATCTGGCAATGGCGGAAAGCAGATGGCGCCGCGTTTTGCCAAACAGCCCGACGCTCGAAGCTGACATCGCCATCATCCGTGCACTCTACGCGGCGGCGGAGGAATGCAGATGACCAATCCCGACATTTTCCTCTCCTGCAACCGCGAGGATCAGGCCCGCGCGAAGTTGTTTGCGCAATCGTGAAGCGGCAGCTTATCCCGTTCGCCCGCCTGAAAGCCGACGGTTAGGACCCCACCCAGCTCCAGCCATGAGAGGGGTCGAGGCCCGATCCCGAAAGCGGAATGGCCGCTTCGGGCGGAACCAGACATTCAAATGGTCGATCACGAATGACCGGCTCTGGGTCGTTGGCGGTCAGTCCGCGTTGAGCGGACAGACCGTGTAGAGTTGCCATTCGACAGACAATCCTTGCGATGCACGCCTACTCGTGCTCGTCCCCTCGCAACTCTTGGTGGGAGGTCGCGACCCTGCTAGCCCATACAGCAAGGGGAACGCATGTTGCAGACCATGACACGACGCTCGGTATTCATCACGCTGATGCTAACTGGATTGTTTACTCTTGGGTTTCTGGCTTTGCTTGCTGCTCTCGGCCCTGACTGGGCTGCATACGTCCCGGCAAGCTGCACTGCCTCTCGCTGTTTTTGCGAGGCGCCGCGAACCGGCATGCTGCTGCTGCAGCCGGCGAACACCTGGTCATCTTTCGGCTACGTCCTGATCGGCAGCCTCATGCTTGCACTGACCTATGATCGCGATCCGGATTCGGCGTTGTCCTGGATTTCTGGGCGCACACTGGGCGTTACCGCGATCGTGGTCGGCGTGGGATCTGGCTTGCTGCACGCCACCCTGACCTTGTGGGGCCAATTCTTCGATGTGCTGGGCATGTATCTTGTTGGTTCGTTTCTCCTAGTCTCGGCGATAGCGCGGTGGCGCCGGATCCCCGATGGCGCGGCAGTCGTGATTTATACTTTGCTGTGCTTGTCGCTGGTCACCATCCTGATCGTTGCCCCTGAAGTTCGCAGATGGCTGTTTGCCGTTCTGCTGATCCTGGCGATCGTCATGGAACTGGTCTTTGCGCGCAGGTGGCGACCAGGCGCAAAGATTGCTTTCTATCTCTGGGGTCTAGCTGCGACAGCCACTGCGTTCGGCATCTGGGCCCTGGATCAGAATGGTGTGGTCTGCGAGCCTCACAGTCTCCTCCAGGGCCACGCCGTATGGCATCTGCTCGGTGCGGCCTCGCTTTGGCTTTCCTTCAACTATTACCGCAGCGAGCGCAGGCACGCGGCCCTTTAAACTGAGCATTTGGCAGCTTCCCACCCCTTCCAGTCGTCCGCGGCTTGATGGCGCGCGCCCGATAACGGACAGACAGCTTCAGCGAAATTTTTGCCGAAAGCGGAAATTCAGCAAAAGACCCTGTAGCAGCGATCGCGGCTGGTTGGTTCGCAACAGTGGCCGTGCTTCAGATCGGGAACTGACCGGGTTGGGTTTCGATGGTGATCCAGCGCGTTTCTGTGAAGCTGTCTATGCCTTGCTTCCCGCCGAACCTACCATGTCCGGACGCGCCTACACCGCCGAACGGCATCTGAGGCTCATCATGCACAGTCGGGCCATTGATATGGCAGATCCCCGAATTGATCCGCCGCGCCACGCCCAGGCCTTTGACGATGTCGCGGGTGAAGACCGAGGAGGCGAGGCCATACTGGCTGTCGTTGGCGAGATCTACCGCATGATCGGCATCGCGCGCGCGGATGATCGCCACCACCGGCCCGAAGCTTTCATCGGTGTAGAGTCCCATCTCGGCAGTCACACCGTCGACAACGGTCGCGGGCATGATCACGCTATTGGCCTTGCCCCCGGCGATGATCTTTGCGCCCTTGGTCGTGGCATCATCGATCAGGTCATTGACCGCGTGCACGGTGCGTTCTGCCACCACCGCGCCGAGTGGGGCTGCGCCCTCGCGCGGGTCGCCTGCGGCAATGCTCATGGCCTTGGCTGCGAACTTGGCGACAAAGGCATCGGCGATGGCATCGACGACGATGATCCGCTCGGTCGACATGCAGATTTGCCCTTGGTTCATGAAGGCACCGAATGCCGCCGCTGCGACTGCTTCGTCGAGATCAGCATCTTCGAGCACGATCAGCGGGGCCTTACCGCCCAATTCGAGCACTACCGGTTTCAGATGTTCTGCGGCACGGCGGGCGACGATCCGGCCCTTTTCGGTGCTGCCGGTGAAGTTGATGCGCTTGACTTGCGGCGCGTCGATCAGCGCGCCAACCACGTCGCCCGCATCGGCGGGGGCGTTGGTGACGAGGTTGACCACGCCTGCGGGAAAGCCCGCCTCAAGGAACGCCTCATAAATCAGTTCGTGGGTTCGTGGGCAGGTTTCACTCGCCTTGAGAATCACGGTGTTGCCGCAGGCCAGCGGGACTGCGATGGCGCGCACCCCCAGCACGATCGGTCCGTTCCAAGGCGCGATACCGAGGATTACGCCGACCGGTTCCTTCAGCGCCATGGCGATGCAGCCGGGCTTGTCGGACGGGATGACCTCCCCGGTGATCTGGGTGGTGATCGCCGCGGCCTCGCGCACGACGCCCGCGGCGAGTTCGACATTGAACATCGCCCAGCCAAAGGTCGCGCCGTTCTCAGCGATCATCGCTTCTGCAAAGGCTTGCGCACGCGCCTCCAATGCTTCTGCTGCCTTCATCAGCAACGCTCGGCGGGTGCCCGGCCCGGTCGCGGCCCAAGCCGGAAATGCAGCGGCGGCGCGCGCCGCGATGGCGGGCATATCTGCCGCTGTCATAGCCGTCGCAGAGGATGCAACCTCGCCGGTCACAGGGTTCATTCTTTCAAACAGCATCCCAATATCCCCCGTTTCCCCTCAAGACTCATGTGAGACTTACTCAGCGTGTTGGCAAATGATTGATGGAAAGCTGGCACCGCAGGCGCCATCCAATCTTCTTATCTGGGCGAATGTGGCTCAGGCTACGAGTGACATGGCAATTCGCACTGGTGGTGGAACCGATTTCGCCGAAGGACTTCACCCCGACCTTTGAAATGAAATGCACCGCAAAAGTGGCAGCCTCCCACCCATCACCGGTCATGAGGACGGTTGATACGCGATCCCGAAAGCAGCATGTCGGCTTCTGGGGAAACCAGACGTTCTATGCGGTGACCTTGAACGACCAAATCTGGGTCGGCAGCCGACACCGCCCACCTCAGACCGCGAATGGGGGCTATTCAAGGTTCATTCCCCAGGACCCGCCGCTCTCAAGCTTACCTTGAAGCGGATAAACAGACCCTCTCCGGCTAAGCGAGGTTCTGCCGAAACCGGCGACTGCCGCCGACCACTGCGCCTGAACGCAAGGTGATGTCGAAGTCACCGCTTTGTCGTGTTTCGGTGGCTGCGATCGCTGCCCGCCGCACGAGATACGAGCGATGGACGCGGACGAAGCCGTGTGGCGTAAGCTCGACTTCCAGATCTGCCATCGTCCGCCGCGCCAGCTGGCAGCCAAAGCTGCCATGCAGTTCGACGTAATTTCCGGCAGAGCTCACCCAGTCTATTTCCATGGGCCGCAGCATTACGACCCGACTTCCATCGCGCACTTCGATCAGTGCCGAATCCTCGATTGGCGGCGTAGGGGTTGCGATCGGCCGTGCCACAAGCTGCCGCGCAAGCAGAAACACCGCAAGGATCGAGACGTATGTGATCACGTCTTTGCGCGCTTCAAACAGCAGCCGGTCCGACCAATCCTCAGTGGGCGCATAATCCTCGCCCGCCAACGCATAGGCAGCGATCCGCAAGCCCGCCGTCAGCGCGGTGTGCGCGAGCGACATCGCGATGCAGCCCGCCGCATGGCCGAGCGCCGTCAGCGGCAACGGCCGCGATGCGAGCCGAGTGGCGATCACGAGGATTACTGGCAGCAATGCCAGCCAAGCGGCAAAGCTGGTGCCCTCAAGCACCCACGCCTGCCACGGCGCAATCGGCTGCCCGAGCGCGCGGCGCTGGTCGATCAGACTGGCGGAATTGACCACCATGTAAAGCAATCCGAATCCGGCAAAGACCAACGCAGTTATCGCGCGCGGATCGCGCAACAGGGTCAAATTGCCCTGCTTGCCGCTCAGCCCTTGATCGCCGCCGCTCGTCACAACCTGCCCCGCCTTCCGTCCCGCCGGCTCCCCCGTCCGTCACCCTTGCCGCGACACTGCGGTCGTGGGCAAGCAGGTATCGGCCAAAGCTTAGATGCGATGGAGACATGACATGCAAGCCACCACTGCAATGACCGGCCGCCAATACGGCCTCGATTGGCTTAGGATCGGCGCCTTCGCGCTGCTGATCCTCTATCATATCGGGATGTTCTTTGTGCCGTGGGGCTGGCACGTCAAAGCCGCCACGCCGGTCGAATGGGCGGTGTGGCCGATGATGGCGGTCAACCCTTGGCGGCTGTTGCTGCTGTTCCTGATTTCCGGCGTGGCATCTCGCACGCTGCTCGCAAAGCTTGCTACGCCGCGCGCCTTTGCCACGAGCCGGTCCATACGGCTTCTGGTGCCCTTGCTGGCAGGGATGGTGGTTTTCGTTGCGCCCCAGCCTTGGTTCGAGCTTCGCGACCAAGGCGCTTGCGATGCGGGCTTCGCGCAATTCTGGCTGCACGACTATTTCGAGTTCGGATCGAGCCTCGGCATCGTGCTGCCGACCTGGAATCACTTGTGGTTCGTGGCTTACCTGTGGGTCTATTCAATGGTGCTGGCCGGGCTCGCCGCCCTGCCTGCGGGGGTGCGCGCAAGGCTGCAGCACCGTTTCGACCAGCTGTTTTCCGGCTGGCGGCTGGTGGTGCTGCCGATCGCATGGCTGGCGCTTGCCCGACTGGTGCTGCTCCCGGCGTTCGGCGAGACCCATGCGCTGCTCGATGATCCCTATGCTCATGCAATTTACGGGTTTGCCTTTTTCTTCGGCGTGGCCTTGGCGCGCTCGGCCACCGCTTGGGGGACGATACTCGCACACTGGCGCGCACTGGGCGGCCTTTCCGCTTTCGCCTGCGCCGCGATGTTCGCAGCGCATGGGTTGAGCGACGGGACGCCAATGTGGGAGACCGCTCGCTCGCTGGCGCGTGCTGTGCTGGCTTGGAGTGCGATCCTTGGGCTGCTCGGCTTTGCCCAGATGCGTCTTCACCACGATGGCCCGGTCCGGCGCTATCTGACCGAGGCGATCTTCCCCTACTACATCGCGCACCAGACCATCATTGTGGCTGCGGGCTTCTGGCTCAAGCAGGCAGGAGCGCAGAACGGCCTTGCCTTCGGCGTGATCCTGCTGACCACGCTTTTTGGCTGCGCGCTGACCTATGAAGCGGCGCGGCGGATCCGCTGGCTGCGGCCCCTGCTGGGACTGAAGCCGCTATCGTCACCGGCACCATCGGGCTGGATCGCAAAGGCGCAACATCAAGGGCTCTGATCGTCGGCGTGGAACTTGCGACGCCATCGAAGCATCTGTTCAGTCTGCATCTAGGTTTTTCCGATCTGCGGCAACTGCCCACCCAGTTGAAGTCACCGGCCGGGTCGGGGCTCGATCCTGCAAGCCGCATGGCGGCTTTAGGCGGAAGCAGACGTTATCGTTGATGATCGGGAATGACTGGGTCTGGGTCGAAACACGACGCATCACTCGGCTGTGCTCAAAGCCAGCTCTCGCGCTCAGTCACCCGAAAGCAGTCAGGCGAAAATCCACCCACCTGCCGCCATTTCGAAGCGCTCAACGTCAAACCGAAAGCGCCCCCCCTCACACGTCTTCGAAATTGGGTTTGCGGCGCTCCATTTCGGCCATCACCGCTTCGACCTGATTGCGGCTGCGCATGATCGCGTGCTGCTCGATGCTTTCCTCCAGCAGGATCGCATCGGTCTCACGCTCCCACATACCCGCCTGAAGCCGCTTGGCGGCGCGGATGGCGTGGGGGTTCTTGTTCGCGATCTGGCGGGCGATGGCGAGCGCGCGTTCACGCGGGTTCTCGTCGAGGTAGGTCGCAAGGCCGAGGGTCTGCGCTTCGGCTCCGGTGAACTCGCGGTTGGTGTAGATCAGTTCGCGCAGCACATCGTCGCGCACCAGCCCGCGCCACAGCGCATAGCCGCCCATGTCGGGGACGAGGCCCCACTTCAGCTCCATGATCGCCATGCGGGTGGTGGGATGGACAACGCGGATGTCGGCACCGCTGGCGATCTGCAAGCCGCCACCAAAGCACACGCCGTGCACCGCCGCGATCACCGGCACAGGGAGCTTCCTCCACTGCATCGCCACCTGTTGCGGGCGATTGGAATTGCCATAGGTGCGTTCGGTCAGGCTGGGCTCGTCCTCGGGGACTTTCCGCGAGAAATTCGACAGGTCGAGCCCGGCGCAGAACGCCCGCCCCTCACCCGACAGCACAACCGCGCGCAGGCCCTTCATGCGTTGAAGCTTGCTGCCCGCTTCGATGATGCGCTGAAACATCTCCGGATCGAGCGCATTCATCTTGTCGCCCCGCACAAAGCGAACTTCGGCGACGCCGTCTTCACCAAGGTCGATGGCGACGCGGTCATTGGCGATCGTGGTGGCGGTGGCGGACATGACGATGTGATCCCTCAAGGCGTGGCTTTGGCGGCAAGATTGGCTGATCCGCCGCGCCCTGTCCAGAGGTGCCTAGGCCGCACCTGCAAGGCACGACAGACCGGCAGCCGGTGGGACGTCGAGGAAATAGCCGCCATCCGGGTGGGCGGCGATCAGGTGCGCCAGGCCGAACGGCTCAAGCTTGGCCCGCACCCGCGCGACATGGACTGCCAGGATGTTAGCGTCGGGCTCGAGTTGGATGCGCCACACTTCGGCCAGCAATTGCTGGCGGGTCATGCGCTCCCCCGGATGCTCAGCCAGCCGCCACAGCAGTGCGAATTCGCGCGGAAGGAGGGCGAGCCAGCGATCCTCGACCCGGCCGTCACTGTGGAACAGGTCGAGCGTGACATCGCCCGCCTCGCGGAAGCGGGAGACCATCACATCGCCGGCAGGGAATTCGCCGCGGGCGGTCATCGCGTTCATAACAACCCTCCCGCCCGCATCGAATAGACCGCATCGGCAGTGAAGATCAGATGGTCGATCAGCGCCATATCGAGCGCGCGCGCCACCTCGGCCAGCCGGCGGGTGGCAGCGATGTCGCAGCCGCTCGGCCGGCAGTGGCCCGACGGGTGGCTGTGCGCGAGGATGATGCCAGCTGCGTCGTAGCGCAGCGCCTCGCCCAGCAAGGCGCGCATCCTGAGGCTGAGCGCGGTCATGGTGCCGATCCCGCACGGCGCATCGCCCAACCAGATGCTATCGGCATCGACGAAGATCGCATGACCGCGCTCATGCACCAAGGGCGGGGCAAGCACGACCTGCCGCAGGTGAGCGATCATCCCGCCCGCCCGCTGTTCGGGCGAGAGCGCCTCTTCGCGCGGCGCCGGGCGGGCAAGCGTCAAGAGCGACATTGGAGGGTGCTCAGGGCAGCTGGGACAGCGGCATCAGGCATGAGGTGTCTCCCGGAAGTTACAGGCGCTGCCAGCGGATGCCGGGCGCAGTCAGCCGCCAATCGCGGTAAGGGCCGAAGCGGCGCTCCCGCAGCCAATGGCGTACCGATCCGCCAAGCAACACCAGCAGCTCACCATAGGACGGGCTGATGATCAGGATCGCAAAGGCCAAGGTCGAGGCGACATCGACCATCGACTGAACAAGGTGCGCAACCACCGAAACCAACTGAAATCCGGCGATGAGCAGCGGGTAATTGCGGTTGGCATTGAGCGCGATGGCGACGAACATGGCCGCAGCAATGACATCGATGAGGAAGATGACGGGCGCATAGGGCCCGGTCTCCAACGCTCCCAGATCGAGCCAGAACCCGACATACATCGGCAGGACCATGGTGGCGATGAAGACCCCGATCAGCCAACGCTCGGGAGCGCCGCCCCAACGCCAGATCGCTGCTGCAAGCAGGAAACTGGAAAGGTGCTGCGCGGCGACCCGGTACGTGTTGAACAAATCGAGCAGGTCGCTGTGCATCAGGCCCGCAGCCGCTCCGGCTCGGCCTGGCCAGCGTTCAAATCCGCCGCAGCAATCTTGGTCGGCACGCCGGAGTCGCCCGAAGCGTGAACCTGCGCGACCTTGCTCAGTTCGTCATGCACTCTGAGCAGGTTGGTGGACATCGCCAACGCCTGGCTTTCCGCTTCGGTCAGACGGACGAGCGCGCGCTGTCCGGTGTGGCCTTCGACGAGAGGGTTCTGGCGGGCCGCCAGCATGGCCTGCTTGAGCCGCGCCATGGCCATGATCGCTTCATCGGCGAGCGCTTCGGCTTCGCGGATCAGCTTCTTGAGATTGTATGCGTCAGCAAGGATACGATTTTCCATCGATACACTCCTGCGGTGCCGGTGCTCGCCCGGCAGCGACCCTAGTTTCCGCGGAGTAGGTAGCCTTGTCCGTCGCTTCGCTCAGTGTCTTCACGGCGGTTACCGCGAGAATGACAGCGGCCAAAATGCCCGATGCAATTCCGACGATTGCCCCCAAACGAACCAGGACGGCATGCTCCCCATCGAGCACTCCGGGGACCACCCGAGGTTCACCCTGCCTCAGCCATGGCGCTTGCTCGATCAAGGGCATCGCATCGCTGAGAACAAGCTGTCCCGGGTCATCCCGCTGACCGAAATCGGCCGGATCAGCCGCCGGGCTAAGCTGAGAATATCTATATGCAGCTTCACTGAAGGGTTTCAGCAAAACCGTATCCGCGTGGGAACCTAAGTCATTTCCCGCTGATGCTTCAGCCGCTTCCGGTGTGAGCGTGGCGCGGTAATTCTCCACCAGATCGCCAAGGTTGCCTGCGTCGTAAAAGTCTTTGAGTGCGCGGATATGTTGGTTGATGCGGGTCTCGGACACGCCGAGTTCCTGCGCGATCACCTTGATAGGCACGCGCCGGTCGATGCGTTCCATCACGGCCCGCTGTCTGTCGGTCAGCCGCCGTGCGGCTCCGGACGTCATGCCAATCTCCTTCATCTGTCCGGCGCGGATTACACCTAAACTAACGCAAAACGGATAGAATTTCTGCCGTTTTGGATGAGAAGACCTTGCGGATCGACTAACGTCGATTTGAAATCCAGCTGTCAGGCCGCCGAACTGTTGACGCCTTTGGATTGCAGATAGCGCTTGATATTGCGCGCGGCCTGGCGGAGGCGTTGCTCGTTTTCCACCATCGCGATCCGCACGTAACCCTCGCCGTTTTCGCCGTAGCCAACTCCGGGGGCAACCGCGACCTGCGCTTCGGTCAGGAGTTGCTTTGAGAATTCGAGGCTGCCCATAGACTTCAGCGCGGGCGGCAGCGGGGCCCAGGCGAACATCGAGGCGGGCGGCGCAGGGATATCCCACCCCGCGCGGCCGAAGGCCTCGACCATCACATCACGGCGCTTGTGATAGAGTTCGCGGTTGGTGTCGATAATGTCCTGCGGGCCGTTCAAAGCCGCACACGCCGCCGCCTGAATCGGTGTGAACGCCCCATAATCGAGGTACGACTTCACCCGCGTCAGCGCCGCGATCAGCTGCTTGTTGCCGACCGCAAAGCCCATACGCCAGCCCGCCATCGAATAGGTCTTGGACATCGAGGTGAACTCGATCGCGACATCCTTCGCGCCCGGCACCTGCATGATCGAAGGGGTGGGCTTGCCGTCGAAATAGAGCTCGGAATATGCCAGATCGGATACAACCCAGACCTGGTTCTCCTTCGCCCAGGCCACCAGCCGCTCGTAGAAGGCCAGATCGACGATCTCCGAAGTGGGGTTCGAGGGATAGCTCACAACCAGCACTGACGGGCGCGGCACGGTGAAATTCATCGCCCGTTCGAGCGACTCCCAGTAATGCTCGTCCGGCGTGGTCGGCACAGAGCGGATCGTGGCCCCGGCAATGATGAAGCCGAAGGTGTGGATCGGGTAGCTGGGGTTGGGCGCCAATACCACATCGCCGGGCGCGATGATTGCCGTGGCAAGGCTGGAGAGGCCCTCTTTCGAGCCCATCGTCACCACCACTTCGCTATCGGGATCGAGCTCGACCCCGAACCGGCGTGCGTAATAGCCTGCCTGTGCGCGGCGGAGGCCGGGAATGCCCTTGGACTGCGAATAGCCATGCGCATCAGGCTTGGCCGCGACTTCGCACAGCTTGTCGATGACGTGCTGCGGCGGGGGCTGATCGGGGTTGCCCATGCCGAGGTCGATGATGTCCTGCCCTGCCAGCCGCGCGGCATGACGCATGGCGTTGACTTCCGCGATTACGTACGGAGGCATGCGCTTCATGCGGTAGAACTGGTCATTCATCGTCTGTCATCACCTTGTCTTGCGCGGGGCCTTCAGCGGCTCTGATCAGACCCCCGCGCCCTCTCCCTAGGCTAAACCCGCGGATCGTGGGAAGGCGTTTTCGCCAATTGCGGCTTGGCCGGATGGGCGACACTGGTATGACGGTGCGATAGATAAGGAACAATTTGACGCGATGGCACAGGATACCGACCTGATGGCGACGGCAGACGAGGGGCTGAAAGGCTTCTTCGATATGCAGGGCGACGCCATGCGCGAGATGCTGGGAGCCAATGGGTTCGATTCGCTGCTCGGCGTTGGCATGAAGGGGGGCATGGACCCTGCCGAGCTGGCAGAATGGGCCTCCACTGCGACGCAGCTCCAGCAGCTGTGGTTCGATTTCGCGTCGCATCAGACGCAAGCCGCCGCCGAGAAAGCCGTCAAAGGGAGCATGGGCGGCAGCAACATGCTCGACCCGGCGCAGTGGCTGGTGATGTCGCAGGCAATGCTCGGCCAGATGCCGAAGGGGATGTTTGAAGCGTCGGCCAAGCTGGCGCAGGATCAGATGCAGCTGTGGTCAGGCGTGATGCAGAGCTTTGCTGCGGGCGCAACAGGCGGAAAGATGGCTGAAGCCCCCGAAGCCGCCGCTCTGCCCAAGAGCGACCGGCGCTTTGCCGATCCGGCATGGCGCGAACACCCGGCTTTCCTGTTGCTGCATCAGACCTATCTGATGCTGGCCGACTATTTCCGGCAGGCGGTGAAGGGCATGGACGGGCTCGACCGTGCCAAACGCCAGCAGCTCGAATTCGCCGTGTCGGCGCTGGCCGAGGCGATGAGCCCGGACAATTTCCTCGCCCTCAATCCGGTGGTGATGAAGCGCACGATCGAAAGCCGCGGGGCGAACCTGGTGCGCGGGATGCAGCACCTCATCAACGACATGAAGCGCGGGCAGCTGACCCATACCGATCCCAACGCGTTCCGGCTAGGTGAGAACCTGGCCGCAACGCCGGGCAAGGTCGTCCACGAAACGCCGATCTTCCAGCTGATCCAGTACAGCCCCACGACCGATACCGTGCTGGAAGTGCCGCTGATCATCTTCCCGCCGTGGATCAACCGTTTCTACATTCTCGACCTGACGCCCAAGAAGAGCTTCATCAAGTGGGCGGTGGATCAGGGGATCACCGTGTTCGTGGTCAGCTGGAAATCGGCGGACGAAACCATGGGCGACGTGGTGTGGGACGATTACATCCGCGCCCAGATGGAAGCGATCGATCATGTGCGCGCGCGGCTCGATGTGCCGGCCGTCCACACCATCGGCTATTGCGTCGCGGGGACGACACTCGCGGCAACGCTCGCAATCCTGTCGCGCCGCGGTGAGGCGGACAAAGTCAAGTCCGCCACCTTCTTCACCGCTCAGGTCGATTTCGAGAAGAGCGGCGATCTCAAGAATTTCATCGACGATGGCCAGTTGGAAATGATCGGGCAGCTGTCGCCGCATGGCTACCTTGATGGGCGCTATCTGGCCGCCGCGTTCAACGCGCTTCGGGGCCGCGACCTGATCTGGAACTATGTGGTGAACAACTACATGATGGGCGAGGATTACCCCGCCTTCGATCTGCTCCACTGGAACGGCGACGTCACCAACCTGCCATCGAAATGGCACAACGCCTACCTGCGCGATCTCTACCGCGACAACAAGCTGGTGGTGACGGACGCCTTGGAGGCTGATGGCACGCCGATCGACCTCACCAAGGTCGCCACCCCCAGCTTCGTGCAGGCAGGCCGGGAGGATCACATTGCGCCCGCCGAAAGCGTGTGGCGGATCACCAAGCATTTCACCGGACCGATGGAGTTCCTGCTGGCAGGTTCGGGCCATATCGCCGGCGTGGTCAATCCGCCCGCTGCGGGGAAGTACCAGTACTGGGTCGGCGATAGCACCGCGCCGTCTCTCAAGGCCTTCGTCGAAAGCGCGACCGAGCATCCGGGCAGCTGGTGGCCGCACTGGCTCGAATGGCTTCACCGCCAGTCCGACGCCCGTGTTCCCGCAAGCGGCAAGCGCGTGCCCGGCGGCAAGGGTGATACCGTGATCGAGGACGCGCCGGGGCGCTATGTGAAGACCCGCTAACGGGGTTTTGTTCAGCAAGTGCACGCTGCCCTAATCACCAAACCTCTGAATCTGCATACATTCTTACATTTTTGTGCACTGCACAAAAAGGCTTGACTTCGCATCCGCATTGACTATTTTGTGCAGTGCAACATGAAGCGAGGCTACCATGTCCGAAGTTGAAAACACTGCTGCCGAAGTAAAGGCCACCGAGGCCAAGGCTCCCGTCGCCAAGATCGACGCTGCTGCCGAGAAGGCTTACGCCGAAGCATCGGCCAAGGCCGTCGAAGCGCCGAAGGTTGAAGCCGCTCCGGTCGCCAAGAAGATCGCTGCGCCCAAGAAGGCTCCGGCTGCCAAGAAGGCAACCCCAGTCAAGAAGGCCGCTGCCAAGACCGTCAAGAAGACGGCAACCAAAACCCCGGTCAAGAAGCCGGTGCTGGCTAGGAAGGCTGCCGTCAAGACGAGCAAGCCCGCCGCGCCGAAGACCAACCCCGTCATCAAGCTCAAGGACACCATCATGGCCACTGCCAAGAACACCGATATTGCCGCGACTGCCAAGGACGTCATCGCTGACGTTCAGACCCGCGCGAAGACCGCCTACGCCCAGACCACCGTGCTGGCTTCGGAAGCCACCGAATTCACCAAGGCGAATGTCGAAGCTGTCGTTGAAAGCGGCAAGATCTTCATCGCCGGTGCACAGGAACTGCTCAAGGATAACGTCGAAACCGGCAAGACCGTGATCGAAACCGTGACCGAAGATGCCAAGAAGGTTGCCGCCGTGAAGTCGCCGACCGAACTGATGCAGCTTCAGGGTGAAATCGCCCGTCGCAACTTCGACGCGCTGGTTTCCTACGGCTCGAAGCGCACCGAAGCTTGGGTGAAGCTCTACAACGAAGCCTTCGCCCCGATCTCGAACCGCGTCAGCGTCGCCGCGGAAAAGATCAAGAAGGCTGCGTAAGCCAAAAAGTTTCTGAGCCGGGCCTCTCTCCTCTCTCCCAACCCGGTTCACGAAAGAGCGCTGAAAAGCGCGGGCCGGCCAGACCAGCGTCTGGCCGGCCCTTTTATTTGGGGCGGCTGCGTGGCCGACGCCAAATGAATCGAACCAACCGCTTGCACACGCGCGTGCCTTTCCCATAATGGAGGCTCATGCCGAACCCGTCCTTCCCTCCCCTCGCCGCTATGGTCGAGCCGCACGCGTCGCTTGTCCTTCCCGTGCGCGCGAACGACGAGGATGGCGGCGCTGACAAGGATGGGGACGGCGATGGCAAGGATCAGGTCGGCGTCGCCACCAAAACCCGCGCCAAGGCCAAGAAGCCGAGCCAGTACAAAGTGCTGATGCTCAACGACGATTACACCCCGATGGAATTCGTGGTGCTCGTCCTGAAGCGCTTCTTCGGGATGGATCTGGAACAGGCCACCCGTGTCATGCTGCACGTCCACCAGCGCGGTGTGGGCGTCTGCGGGATCTTCACCTACGAAGTGGCCGAAACCAAGGTCAATCAGGTGATGGACTTCGCCAAGCAGAACCAACATCCCCTGCAATGCACGCTTGAGAAAGCCTGACCGGCAGGCCATGCGCCAGCCACACCATCCCGAACCCGATCCGCCGCTACCGGGACAGGAAAGCGTGTGGGATTACCCTCGCCCAGCGATTGCCGAGCCAACCGCGCGCCATATCCGCATCGTCCACAAGGGAATGGTGCTGGCCGATACTCGCGCCGCGTGGCGCACGCTCGAAACCTCGCATCCGCCGACTTACTATATCCCCCAAAGCGACATCGCGATGGCACAACTAGTCCCCAATCCGGCGCGCTCGATGTGCGAGTGGAAGGGGCAGGCGTCCTATTGGGACGTGCTGATCGCAGACGAACGCATTGCGGGCGCTGGCTGGAGCTACCCTTCCCCCACACCACCCTTCGCCGGGATCGCGGGCCATGTCGCCTTCTACGCTGCGCCCTTCGATGACGTCACGGTCGACGGCGAACAAGTCACCCCGCAGCCCGGCGGGTTCTATGGCGGCTGGATCACCTCGCGCGAGGCGGGCCCGTTCAAGGGCATACCCGGTAGCCGCTTCTGGTAGCGCCGTTTTGCGGTAAATCTGACGCTCATCCACCCTCCCCCAGAATTGGGGGCATGACGCGGGGGCGCTGCATCGCTATGGCCTGCACGCAAACGACGGAAAGCCGCTCTTGTTCAACATGATCCCCAGCATAGACCGCTATATCCTGCGGCTGGTCATCGTACCGATGCTGGGCGTGTTTGCGCTTGCTGCATCGCTGCTGACGCTCGACAAGATGCTGCGATTGTTCGATTTCGTCGCGGTCGAAGGTGGGCCGGTGGGCGTCGTGTTCAAGATGCTGGGCGCGCTGATCCCCGAATATGCGAGCCTCGCCATCCCCTTGGGCCTGCTGCTGGGCGTGTTGCTGGCGTTCCGCAAGCTAGCGACATCCTCCGAGCTTGATACGATGCGCGCGGTCGGGTTGTCGTATAACCGGCTGCTCAGGATGCCCTATCTCATCACGCTGGTGATGGTCGCGCTCAACATTGCGCTGGTATTCTATATCCAGCCGATCAGCCGCTATTACTACGAGCAGATGGAGTACGAACTGCGCTCCGGCGCGCTGGGGGCTTCGATCAAGGTGGGCGAGTTCACCACCATCGCCGACCGCATGGCGCTGCGGATTGAGGAGAGCGAGGATGATGGCCGCCGGTTGATCGGCATCTTCGCCCGCGTCGCCAATGCCAAGGGACAGGTGCTGTCGATTTCCGCGCGCGAGGGGGCGTTCCTCTCCACCCGCGACAATCCCGATACGATCATCCTGCGCCTCACGGAAGGCACGATCATTCAGGACACCGGGATGCAGGGGCAGACCCCGCGCGTGCTGAGTTTCAGTCGCCACGACCTGCCGATTGATCTACCTGCGATCGAGAAATTCCGCGCGCGCGGTGATGCGACGCGCGAGTACATCCTGCCCGAACTGCTCAAGATGGGCTGGAGCCGCGACAGCGCGCCCGATCAGCGTGACGCCAGTGTCGCCAGCTTCAACTTCCGGCTGGTCGAGATCGTGATGATGTTCCTGATGCCGCTCTTGGCAGTGGCGCTGGCGATCCCGCCCAAGCGATCCACCAGCGCGCTGGGGGTGTTCGTGTCGATCGTGATGGTGGTCGCCTATCACAAGATCAACCAATACGGCGAGGATGTCGCCTCGCTCGGTCGGCTTGATCCGATCCTCGCCTTCTGGGTGCCCTTCGTGCTGTTCGCGGGCCTTATTATTTGGATGTATTACCGCGTCGCCTATGTCCCCGGCGGGCAGGCGATCGGCGCGCTGGAGATGGCCTTTGCCAAGCTGTCGAAGCGGGTGAGGAAGCTGTTCTCGCGCCGCCGTCCGCGTGCGGCGAGGCCTGCGCCGCAAACGGCTCCGGCAGAGTAGGCGGCGATGCAGCTCGACTTTTTCCCCTCGCGCACGCTGACGATCTATCTGGCGAAGATGTTCGTGGTGCGCATCCTCGCGGTGCTCGTCATGCTGGTGCTGGTGCTGCTGGCGCTCGACTTGTTGTCGGCGACCGGCAAGATCCTCGCCGCGCCGGGCAACGGACAGGCCGAGATCCTGCAATATGCGGGCCTGCGCCTGCCGCAGCTGGTTTCCCGCTTCCTGCCCTATTCGGTGCTGCTGGCGACGCTGATCACGCTGGTGACGCTGAACCAGAACAGCGAAGTGGTGGCGATGAAGGCGGCTGGGCTATCGGCGCATCAGGTGCTTTCGCCCCTGCTGTTGACCGCAGCGGTGGTGTCACTGGGGAGCTTCGCCTTCAACGAGCGGGTCGTCACCCGCGCCAATGCGACGCTGAAGGCGTGGGAGAGCGCGGATTACGGCCCGATCCCGCCCGCGCAGACCGGCGGGGTGCGATCCAGCATCTATCTCACCGATGGCGACAATATCCTCACCGCCGCGACCCTGACAGGAACGGGCGAGAGCATCGTGCTGACCGGCGTGACGTGGTACGCCCGCGCGCCGGGCGGGATCATCCGCGAACAGATCCGCAGCGCCCGCGCAACCTATGCCGGCCCCGGCTGGCGGCTGGAAAACCCGGTGAAGTTTGACGTCGCCGGTGCGATTACCGAACGTCCGCCTGCCGCGGTGGTGGGTCAGACCCTCACCCCTGACCGGATCATGCTGCAATCAATCGATCCCGACGCCCAGAGTTTTTGGGAGCTGTCGCACAGTATCGACACCTATGCCGCTGCGGGCCGTAACACCGACGAGATGCGCGCCAAGTGGTGGCACCGCCTGTCTGGGCCGCTGTCGGCGCTGTTGATGCCGCTGCTGGGCTCGATCGCCGCCTTCGGGCTGGCACGATCAGGGCAATTGTTCGTGCGCGCGATCATCGGGATGGCGCTGGGGTTTGCCTATTTCGTGGTCGACAATGCCGCGCTGGCGATGGGCAGCTTCGGCGGCTACCCGCCACTCCTCGCTGCGTGGGCGCCGTTCGTGCTGTTCCTGCTGCTGGGCGAGACGGTGCTGATCCGGACCGAAGAGTGAGGGGCCAGTGGTCGCTCCGGCTCGCGCGCGCGGGCGACGCCGAAGCCATGCCCGAGATTGAGCGCGCAGCGGCAGTGGTCCTTGCCGGTGAGCCGGGGATCGACCCCACTGCCACCCGCACCCCGGCTGACTTTGCTCGCCTGATCCGCAAGGGCCACAGCCTTGTCGCCCATGTCGGCGAGGCGATGGCGGGGTTTCTGGTGGCCGAACCCTTCAGCCGCGAACTCCATATCTGGGAAATGGACGTCGCTCCGGCGTACCAGCGGCGCGGCATCGGAGCCGGGCTGGTGCGCGCCGCCATGATCGACGCGCGCAACACCGGGTTCAGAGCGCTGACCCTGACGACCTTCCGCGACCTTGAATGGAACGTCCCGTTCTATGTGCGTCTGGGCTTTGAGGAGCTGACCGCTATCGACGCCCACCCGCGCCTCGCCGGGGAGCTCGCGAACGAGGTGGAAGACGGCCTCCCCGCCGACCGCCGCTGCGCGATGATCTGTTTTCTGGATTAGAGCTGGGCGACTATGCCCGCGCGCCCATCGTGCTCCGCGCAATCCGCGCCACCAGCCCCAGCATCCCGGGATGGTTGGCGCCCTCATAGGTCGAACCCGTCCCCAACTCGCGCGCCAGGCGGCGGTGCGCTTCGGGCAGGTCGTGATACGGCATCGAGGGCATCAGGTGGTGCAGAGCGTGATAACGCAGGCCGACCGGCGCCCAGATCTCGGCGGCCAGACCCGGCGGGGGCACGTTGACCGAATCGAGGAACTGCGCGGTCACCGTCATCGCCTCGCCCTCGTTCTCCCACAGGTGGGCAACGAGGGTGCGCAATTGGTTGAGCACCGCAGCGAGCGAAAGGATCGCCAGCGCTGTCGCCAGCGGCTGCCAGCCGAACACGAACACCGAAGCAATCAGCGCCACAGCCCACAGGCTCGCACCCGCTTCCTGCCAGCGTACGCGGCCTGCGAAATCACCCTCGGGCGCCTTGCGGCGGAACTCAGGGTTGATCGACAGCGACGAGAACCGCTCCCACGTGAACTTGCGCAGCGGAGGGATGATGAGGCCCAGCGGATAGAGCACCCCGAAGCGTACGATCAGCGCCACCGGCAGCAGCATCGCCACCAGCACGAACAGCGGCAGGCTCCACGGCTTCATCAGCGCGAGCGGCAGGTATTCGGGATCTTCCACCGTGCCATATTGCGTGCGCTTGTGGTGGATCGTGTGGACGCCTTCATACATGAAGCTCGGCGTCAGCATCGGAATGCCGACGAGAAGGTTCCAACCGGTGCGAAACCCGGGCAGCGCATCGCGGTGGATGTGCGTCAGCTCGTGAATGAACATCAAAGCGCGGTAGAGCGCCAGCGCGGCCACCAGACCGGCGGCAATCTGCACGGCGAGACTGCCCGACACGATCGCCACCGCAATCCCGGCATAGCCCACGCCCGCCGACACCAGCATGTCAGTCCAGTAGATCGCCGGCTTCGCCTCACCCAACCCCTTGGTCAGGTCGCGCGCGGCGCGCAGCATCGCCTTGTCATCCTCGACCATGAACTGGGCTCTGGTCGCCTTTGGGGTGGCCTTCGCGGGCTGGGGGTGGAAGGTCTGGTGCATGGTCATTTTCGGCAAATCCTGAGGCTCGCCCTACCCCAAATCGGGGACCGAGCCAAACGCGGGTTGTTGGTGACAGTGATCGATAGCCTTGCGTGAATGGCCCGGGCGCGACACAGACACCTTGATTGAAAGCAAATACGAGGATGGTTGCGTGACGGATGTGGCGGCCAAGGCAGCAGAGATAGAGATCGTGCCGGTCAGCGACAAGCGCGGGCGGGCGGCTTTCGTTGATCTCGGCCGCGCTTTTTCGGATCGGCTGGAGCATTTCGTCCCGCAAATCCGCTCCGAGCAGATCGAACTGGTGGATCCGGCCAAGAACCCGTTCTTCGGCCATGCGCGGGTCCAGCTATTCATCGCGAACCGCCGCGGCAAGGCCGTGGGGCGGATTGCGGCGCATATCGATGAGCTCGCCCTCGCCATGCCGGCAGAACAGGGGTTTGGCCCCGGCACCGGCTTCTTCGGCTATTTCGATGCCGAGGACGAAGATGTTGCCCGCGCTCTACTGACCACAGCCGAGGCATGGCTGGCGGAGCGCGGGATGACCCGCGTGCTCGGCCCGATCTCGCTGTCGATCTGGGAGGAGCCCGGCCTGCTGGTGAGCGGGCAGGATCACCCGCCGATGCTGCTGATGGGCCACCACCCGGCGCATTATGCCGGCTGGATCGAGGCGGCAGGTTTTGCCCGCGCCAAGACGCTCTACACCTATGATCTCGACATCACGAGCGGGTTCGGCCCGCTGGTGGACCGGCTCGTCCAGACCGGCCAGCGCAACTCGCGGATCAATCTGCGCCGGGTCGACAAGAGCCGCTGGGACGCGGAGGTCGCAACCATTCTGGCGATCCTCAACGATGCCTGGTCGGACAATTGGGGCTTTGTTCCCTTCACCCCGGCTGAAGTCGCCTATGCCGGCAAGAAACTGCGCGCCATCATCCACGAGGAGCTGAACGTGATCGTCGAAGTCGACGGACGGCCTGTCGCCTTCATGCTGACCTTCCCCGATGTGAACGACGCGTTGGCGAAGATCAAAGGCAAGCTGTTCCCGTTCGGCTGGATCTACATGCTGCGCTGGCTGCGCCACCCCAAGGGCGCCGGAATGCGAGTGCCGCTGATGGGAGTGCTTAAGGAATTGCACAACACGCGGATGGCCGGGCAGTTGGCCTTCATGATGATCGAGGCGATCCGCCTGGAAGCGATCGGCAAATTCGAATCCACCCGCGGCGAGCTGGGCTGGGTGTTGGAAGACAACCAGGGGATGCTGGCGATCGCCGACACGATCAAGAGCAAGGTCAATCGCGAATATGTGATCTACGAGCGGAAACTTTCTTGATTTAAAGGTACCTTCGGTGGGGCGGGTGGTCTGCATCGCGCGCCAGCGCGATAGACAGAAAAAAGGCCTCCGTTGCGGAACAACGGAGGCCTTTCGGGATCGTATCACCAGCCGCTTGGACGGGAGGGGGGTCTCGGCGGTGACAATGGGATAATGATCGTCCCGAATTCCAGTTCCCGGGCCCATCAAAAATTTTTTGCCGTAACGGAAAACCGGCATAAATTGCGGTATTCCAGAGGCTTGCCGGATAACCGCGACGCCGCTGCGGGGAACCGCTATGGGCCTTGATCGATTGCCCCAACACATCCAAGCGAAAGGTGCCTCATGTCTCTCGGAAGCCAGATCGCGGCCAACTTGCCCTTCCTGCGCCGCTATGCCCGTGCGTTGACGGGGTCGCAGGCGAGCGGGGATGCCTTCGTGCGCGAGATGCTCGAAGCCGTGCTCGCGGACGAAGTCCTGATGGCCAGCCTCGCCGGTGGGCGCGTGCCGCTTTACCGCGCGTTCAGCAAGGTCTGGGCGAGCGCCTCGGGCCCGGAAGCGACCGGCACGGCGGCCAGCGAGCACGAGGCCGGGGCGCAGGCGCGGCTGGGCGTGATCACGCCGCCCGCGCGTCAGGCGCTGCTGCTAACCACGCTGGAGGATTTCACCACGGCCGAAGCGGCCGCAATCCTCGACCGCTCGCCGCAAGACGTTGCTGAGATGGTCGCGCAGGCCATCGCCGATATCGAACGTGAGCAGACGACCTCGGTCCTCATCATCGAGGATGAACCGCTGATCGCGATGCAGTTGGAGGACCTCGTCATCGGCCTTGGCCACACTGTCAGCGGCACGGCTGCTACGCGCACGCAGGCCCGCACTGCGGTGGGCGAAGCGATGCCGGGGTTGGTGTTGGCCGATATCCAGCTGGCAGACGGGTCGTCCGGTCTCGATGCGGTGGATGATATCCTGTCGGTCGGGTCGATGCCGGTGATCTTCATCACCGCCTACCCCGAACGCCTGCTGACCGGCGACCGGCCCGAGCCGACCTATCTGGTCACCAAGCCGTTCCAGGAAGCGACCGTGCGCGCGGCGATCAGTCAGGCGCTGTTCTTCGGATCAACGCGCCCGCTGGGCTAACGCTTCGTCCCGCCCCGCTCCCCGTCCTTCTCGCGGATGCGGAAGTCGGCCGGGCGGCGCACGGGGACGCGCAGCACGCAGCGCACGCCGGTAGGCGCAAAGTCGAGCGTCACCGGCTGCCGCAATTCGTGAGCGACAACCTTCTCGATCAGCTCGGTGCCGAACCCGCGGCGGCGCTCCGTTGCGACGGGCGGCCCGCCGGTTTCCTGCCACTCAACCTCCGCCCAGCCAGTCTCCCCGCCCTGATCGTCCCCGCGCTGCCAGCGGATCGTCACCTGTCCGCCGGGAACGCTGAGCGCGCCATACTTCGCCGCATTGGTCGCTAGTTCATGCACGGCGAGGCCGAACGACAGCGCATCATTGGGAGCCAGCTCCAGCTCCGGCCCGTCGAGCAGGATCGTATCGTCGAGCGCCGAGCGGAAGTGCTGCAACTCCGCCTCGATCACCGCGCGGATCGGGGTCGTGCCCCAGTCGGTCACGGTGAGCAGGTCATGCGTGGCCGAAAGCGCGCGGATGCGCCCTTCGAGGCTGTCGGCAAAATCGTCCAGCCCGCTCGCGCGCCTGCGGGTCAGCGACAGGATCGAGAGCACATTGGCCAGCGTGTTCTTGACCCGGTGATTGAGTTCGCGGGTCAGGGAATTCCTGATCGAGTGCTGTTCTTCAAAGAACGCCAGACGCGCCTGATCCTCGAACGCTTGCTGGGTCAGCAGCCGCGCCAGCAGCATCAACAGGCTCGCCAGCGCCAGCCCGAAGATCAGCGTGACCATCGACAAGGGCGAAAGCACCTGTGCATTGCCGCTTTCGATCACCAGCATCAGCTTGCGGTCGGCGATGGTGACTTCCTGTTCGACCGTTTCCTTTGCCGCATCGCTGATCGACTGGGCGACCAGCAGGTGCCCCGTGCTGACCTCGCCATCATAGAGCCGCACGCCGAACCGGCCCTGCCCCTGGCGGTCTATCGCGGCATCGAGAAATTCGCGCGCGCGGAACGGGGTGTAGACGAAGCCCGCCAGCCCCCGCTCACCCGGACTGTTCATACGGAACACCGGCATATAGATCGCAAAGGCTGGCGCGGTGCCGCTGGTTTCCTGCACCAGCACGATCCGGCCCGATGCGGCCGGGCGCAGGGTCAGTTCGGCCTCGGCCATGGCGGCGGCGCGGGCGGGATCGGAATACATGTCATAGCCCAGCGCGCGGCGATTGTGCGGCGCGGCCGGGGCAAACATCGCCACCGGCGCCACCCGACCTGTGCGGCTGGTGGGGGCGGGGAAGATATCGGGATAGGCGGGCTCGTTGGCGCGGGTCTGAGCGAGAAACGTCGGCAAATCGCGTGCTTCGAGCACCGGGATCCAGCCGATGCCCTCGGCACCCGAATATTCGGTATTAAGCTTCAGCGCGCGCACGAAATTGTCGAAGGTCTCGGGGCTGACGTCCTCCAGACTGGAGAACAGCGCGGCGCCTGCCCTGAGGTATGACGTGAACCCACTGCCGCTGCGGTCGAGCGCTGCGGCCACGCCCTGGGCATATTCGCGCATTAGCGCACGTTCGCGGGCGCGGGCGTTACTCTCGATCGCGAACACGCTGAGCGCAGTGATCGCGGCGAGCGCGAGGAAAATCACCAAGGGGATCGCGCGCGGATAGAGCACCAGCCAGCGCCGCGCCCGGCCCGACGAAGTCGGCGGGGGCGGGACGGCGGAAACAAGCTCCGGGCTGAGATTGAGCGGGTCGATGGCGTGCAATCCTGTCCGAGCAGCGGCGCAAAGCGGGACGCTGAGGTCGCAGCCGGAACCAAACTGGTAGCGCATCGTTCCCGAATCGTCCAAACTCGCAAGCGTGCCAGGGCGGCGGCCATCGTGGTATGGTCGGCCAACAGGGCGGCGAAATCGGTTCCGCAGTGGGGCCGGGACCACGGGATCAGGGACACATCACAGCATCATGGCCTCGAATTTCAATCAGGGTGGCAGCAATGGTGGGGGCGATGATGGCGCCCACAGCCGCCCGCCCGAATGGGCCGATGGGCTGAAGCAGCTGTATGATTCGGTGGTCGAAGAGGCTTTGCCCGACAGTTTCAAGGATCTGCTCGACCGGCTCGATGCGATTGACCCTGCCCGCGGCAAGGGTGCAGCTCGCGATGGCCGGGACACCAGCCAATGAGCGATGGGCCAGCGAACGACGAACGCCAACCGGGCGGCAGCCTTTCGGCCATCGACAAGGCCAGTTTCAAGCGCGAGCTGACAGACGTCGTCCCCCACCTGCGCGCCTTTGCGCGTGGTCTATGCGGTCGGCCAGATCTGGCGGACGATCTGGTGCAGGAAACCTTGCTCAAGGCATGGGCGGCGCAGGACCGGTTCGAACCCGGCACCTCGATGCGCGCTTGGACCTTCGTAATCCTGCGCAACGCCTACCTCACCGATATGCGCCGCAACCGCTTCCGCGGCGAATATGATGAAGGCGTGGCCGAACGCATCCTCACCGCACCTGCGGGGCAGGAAGAACCGATCCATCTCTCCGACCTGCACCGCGCATTGCTGACGCTCCCGGCGGAGCGGCGCGAAGCGTTGTTGCTCGTCGGCGCAGGCGGGTTTTCTTACGAGGAAGCCGCGCAAATCTGCGGCTGCGCCGTCGGTACGATCAAGAGCCGCGTCGGGCGCGCCCGCGCCGCGCTCACCGAAATGCTGGCGAATGGCAGCATCCCGCGCCGTTCAAGCGATGACGATGTGGCGCACAGCGCGATCCTCGAGGAGTTGGACGAAGTCGCGGCGGGCAATGGGGTCAGTTCGCGGGGGTGACGAGATTTCGGTAGCGTGGGTCGATTGGCGATATGCTTGCGGCCCTGTGTCCTATCACGCTCGATCAAACGTCAAGACCGAGAGCGCTCATGCCATTGGCCAACATCGAACCGATGAGCGGCTCATTCGTGAGCATCTTCATTCGCTCGATTCGGTCCGTTCTTTCTAGGAGACTGGCAACCAGCTCCCCGATCTCGTCGGGTGCATAAGAGCCATCCCCTGCCAAAGAGATTGCAGCGACCTCCGCTAGCATTTCATCGTCAAGATCGGAAAGCGCGTCTGTAAGCCGTTGGCGTAAAGTTAGATCAAGTTTTTGGCCCGCTGAAATGAACGCATCTTCTCCCATGCCGTCAACCTCATGCGGCTCATAGAAGCGCAAGATATCGGTCTCGACGGCTTGGGCTTGTCTAACTATCTCGCGAAGGGGCGACTGGGTTATCGTGAAGGCCATGCAATCTTGCTCCGGCAAAAATTCAGCGACGAAATTTGCGTACCGATAAGCCGAATTTGGTCTCCAAAGGGTAAAACAAAGGCCCGCCGCATCGCTGCGACGGGCCTTCCTCATTCGCAAACTGCGAAAATCAGGCGTAAGTCCACACCGTCCCGCGTGCGAGGTTTTCGCTGGCGAAGGCCCAGTTGAGCTTATTCTCGACCACGGCGTCCAGATAGGCCGGGCGCTTGTTCTGGTGATCGAGGTAATAGGCGTGCTCCCACACGTCGAGCACCAGCAGCGGGTTGAAGTCGCTGTCGGCAAGTGTGTCGGCATCGTGGGTTTCCTCGATGCTGAGCTTGCCGTCCTTTTCAGCCAGCCACACCCAGCCCGACGCGAAGTGGCCGAGGCCGCGATCCTTGAGCTTCTGCTTCAGCTCGTCGACCGAGCCAAACGCCGCTTCGATCCCGGCGACCAGTTCGGCCGAAGGTTCGGTCGTGGCAGGCGCCATCGAGTGCCAGTAGAACGCGTGGTTCCAGGTCTGGGCCGAGTTGTTGAACAGGCCCTTGTCGGCCCCGCGTGAGGCGGCGACGATCTCTTCCAGCGACTTGTCGGCGTGGGCGGTGCCTTCAATCGCTGCGTTCATCTTGTCGAGATAGGTCTGGTGATGCTTGCCGTAGTGGAACGACAGCGTCTCGGCCGAAATCGCCGGTTCAAGCGCGGTGTCGGCATAGGGCAGCGGGGAAAGTGCGAAAGCCATGGGTGTCCTCCAGAAGGCGTGGGTTGAAACAGGGGGGTTGAAATCAGTCTCTATTGGTAACGCAGATGTGGGCGAAGGGTTGCAGCTTCAAGTCGCAGTCGTCTCGGACGAAGCAGCAGCGCGGTCAACTGCGCTTGTAACAGCAACATTCATGGTGACGTTGCCCAAGGTGCGCATCAGATCGGGCAGCATCTCGACCGCGACCAGCAGCGCGAGTGGTTCGACCGGAACGCCCATCGCCAGAGCAATCGGGCCGATCGAGACGACGAAGCTGATCGATCCGGGCAGGCTGACAGCGGACAGGCTGATGACGCTGGCAATCAGGATGCCGGCCACCGCCACGGTCGGCGAAACCTCCACACCCGCCAGCGCGGCGATGTAATAGACCACAGCGAGGTTCATCGCGGCACTGGTGGCGCGGAAGATCACCACAGCCAGCGGCAGCACGAATTCGGCGGTCGAGGCGCGCAGGCTCAGCCGACCGGCCGAGTCGAGCATGGCAGGCAGGCTGGCGAGCGAGCTTTGGGTCGACAGCGCCACGGCTTGGGCTGGCAGCACGGCGCTGGCAAAGCGCGCGCCTGTCCGCCCCAGCCCCATGGCGATGCCATAGGCGAGCGCCAAAATGAAGGTGCCCATCGCGGTCACGGTCAGCACATAATGCCCTAGAGCTGCAAACGCCCCGCCGCCGCTCTGCACTCCGACGCCGTAAGCCAGCGCGAACACGCCGATGGGTGCGATTCCCAGCACCCAGCCGATGATCAGCAGCATGACATTGCCCAGCGCATGGAAGAACCCCAGCAGCCGCTCGCCCTGATCTTCGGGCAGACGGGTGATGGCGACCGCGAACATCACGAAGAACAGCGTCAGCGGCAGCATCGCGGTCTCGGCTGCGGCGGCGATGATGTTTGGAGAGACGAGCGAGGCCATGAAGTCGAGCACACCGGGCACTTCGCCCACGCTCTCCGGCGTTTTGGCAAGAAACGCACCTGCGCCTTCTGGCACCGGGAAAGCTCGCAGCAGCGCCGGCATGGCAATCGAGGTGAAGGCCCCGCCCGCCAGCTGCACCGCGACCATGATCGCCAGCATCCGCCGTGCCACCGTGCCAACCCGGGCGGCCATGATCATCTGGACCAGCCCCAGCACCAGCAGCGCCGCGACCAGCGGGATGATCGTCATCTGTAAGGCGCGCAGCCACAGCCCGCCGATCAACGCGGCGATATCGGTCAGCGCGGTTGGCGCGCCCATTGCTCCCCCGGCGATACCCGCCAGCAGGCCGCCAACCAGTGCGGCAAAGGTCAGCGCCACCGGCAGGCGGATCGAGACCAGCGCGAATTTCCCCTGCGCGCCCGAACCGGGCGCCGCGTTTTCACTTTCGAGCAATGCCATATCCCTTAAACGAGCGCCCCGCCCTTCCCTTTGGCCGATAACCGCGCCAGAAGCGCGAGACAATCTTGCTGAAGCGGGGACGGGACTTTCATGGCACGCAAGCTGTTCGGGACGGACGGAATCAGAGGCCGCACCAATGCCGGCGTAATGACCGCGGCGACCGCGATGAAGGTCGGGCAGGCCGCCGGACGCCACTTCGTGCGCGGTGGGCACCGCCACCGGGTGGTGATCGGCAAGGACACGCGCCTATCGGGCTATATGATGGAAAGCGCGCTGGTGGCGGGCTTCACGTCTGTCGGGATCGACGTGATCATGACCGGGCCGCTCCCCACCCCCGCCATCGCCCTGCTGACGCGGGAAATGCGCGCGGATCTGGGGGTGATGATCTCGGCGAGTCACAACCTGTTCGCGGACAATGGCATCAAGCTGTTCGGCCCCGATGGCTTCAAGCTGTCTGACGAGGCCGAGGCGGAAATCGAGCGGTTGATGGAAACCGACATCCCCCTCGTCCCTGCCGAACGCATCGGCCGCGCGCGCCGGATCGAGGATGCGCGCGGGCGCTATATCCACGCGGTCAAGCAATCGGTCGCGAGCGATATCCGCTTTGATGGCCTGAAAGTGGTGGTCGATTGCGCCAATGGCGCAGCCTATCAGGTGGCTCCGTCTGCAATCTGGGAGCTGGGGGCCGAGGTCATCGCCTTGGGCGTCACTCCGAACGGCATCAACATCAACGACGGCGTCGGCTCCACCGCCATTGCCGCGCTGCAAGCCAAGGTGGTCGAGGAAGGCGCGGATATCGGCATTGCGCTCGACGGCGATGCCGACCGGCTGATCGTGGTCGATGAAAAAGGCCGCGCGGTCGATGGCGACCAGATCATGGCGCTGATCGCCGGGCGGATGCAGGACAAGGGCCTGCTGCGCGGCGGCGGGATCGTGGCGACGGTGATGAGCAATCTCGGCCTCGAACGCTATCTGGCGGGCCGGGGCCTCACCCTCGAACGCGCCAAGGTGGGCGACCGCTACGTGCTCGAAGCGATGAAGGCGGGCGGCTTCAATGTCGGCGGCGAGCAATCGGGCCACATGATCCTGCTCGACCACGGCACCACCGGCGACGGGACAGTCGCCGCGCTGCGGGTGCTGGCGAGCCTCGTGCGCTCCGGCAAGCCCGCAAGCGAAGTGCTGCACGTATTCGATCCCGTGCCGCAATTGCTCAAGAACGTGCGCTACGAGGGCGGCAAGCCGCTCGACAATCCGCAGGTGCAGGCCGTGATCGCCGAGGCGGAAGCCGCACTGGCAGGCAAGGGCCGACTGGTGATCCGCCCCTCGGGAACCGAGCCGGTGATCCGCGTCATGGCCGAAGGTGACGACCGCGCGCAGGTTGAACAGGTGGTGGACGCCATCTGCGAAGCCGTGCACGCGGCGGTTTAAGGAGACAGCGCGATGCTGGAAATGCGCCCCGATTGCGAAACCTGCGGCATCGGCCTCCCTGCCGAGGCGCCCGGTGCGTTCATCTGCTCGTTCGAATGCACCTATTGCGCCGAATGCGCCGAGGACTTGGACGACCGCTGCCCCAATTGCGGCGGCGAGCTGGTCGACCGCCCGACGCGCGCCAAGGCGCTCCACGCGAAGTATCCGCCGAGCACGGAGCGGAAGTATAAGGGCTGAGGCAGTCACGCGGGGGTCTGCTGTGCCGGGGCTTTGGGGAAAGCCGGTTGGGCTAGCCATTCCGTTGCGGCCAGGCTTCTCTCTCCCCTTGCGGGAGAGATACGGAGACTTGGCAGCTTGCTGCCTAGTCGCAGTTGAGAGGGGGCAAGGGCCGGAGCTTTGCTCCGGACCCCTCTCCCAACCCTCTCCCGCAAGGGGAGAGGGCTTAGACTGCCGCCCACTCACTTGCCGTCTGCCGGATTTGTGGCTCGCAAAGACGGTGCCGCCGCCCCGTACACTTGCTATGGCGGGTGCATGACCCCCCCACCCCCCCGCATCCTCAGCATCGCCGGTTCCGACTCATCAGGCGGCGCGGGCATTCAGGCGGATATCAAGACCATCACGATGCTTGGCGGCTATGCCATGACTGCGATTACCGCGATCACGGCGCAGAACACGGTCGGCGTCCAGGGGATCGTCCCGCTCGCGCCGGAGATGGTGGCGCAGCAGATCGCTTCGTGCATCGACGATATCGGCGTTGACGCGATCAAGATCGGGATGCTGCACGATGCCGCAGTGATTGCCGCGGTGGCCGAGGCGCTGGAGGGGGTTGAGGCGCCCATCGTGCTCGATCCGGTGATGATCGCCACCAGCGGCGCGGCGCTGATTGCGCCGGATGCGGTCGCGGCCATGCGGACGCTGCTCTTCCCGCGCGCGGCGCTGATCACCCCCAATCTTCCCGAACTCGCGCATCTCGTCGGCCGCCCGCTCACCACCCACGAAGCCATGGTGGACGCAGCAGAGGAACTCGCCGAGGCGGTCGGCGCAGCGGTGCTGGCCAAGGGCGGGCATGGCGATACTGACCGCATCCGCGATGTGCTCTATTTCCCCGCAACCGGTGATGCGGGCGCGCGGATCGTTGCCTTCGATCATGCGCGGATCGACACCCGGCACACCCACGGCACCGGCTGCACCCTGTCATCGGCGATAGCGACGCTGCTCGGCCATGGACAGCCGCTGGAACACGCGGTCAGGCTGGCGCGGCAATTCGTGATCGGTGCGATCGAAGCCGCCCCCGGCTTCGGAGCAGGCCACGGCCCGCTCGGCCATCAGGCGGTGCGCAGCCTCGCCTAGCTTTTGATCTCGTAGAAATCGCAGATGCAGGCCCAAGCCTCCTCCGCGGTTTCCACCCAAGTGAACAGGTCGAGATCGGATTTAGAGATCACGCCTTCCTCGGCCAGCGCCTCGAAATTCACCACCCGGTTCCAGAATTCCTTACCGAACAGGATGATCGGCATCGGCTTCATCTTGCCGGTCTGGATCAGCGTTACGAGCTCGAAGAATTCATCGAACGTCCCGAACCCGCCGGGGAAGACCGCCACCGCGCGGGCGCGCAGCAGGAAGTGCATCTTGCGCAGCGCGAAGTAGTGGAACTGGAAGCTGAGGTACGGCGTCACATAGGGATTGGGCGCCTGCTCATGCGGCAGCACGATGTTTAGCCCGATCGATTCGCTGCCCGCGTCAGACGCGCCGCGGTTGCCCGCCTCCATGATCGAAGGCCCGCCGCCGGTGGTGATGACGAATTGGCGCAGACCGTTCTCGATGATGCCTTTCTCGCTCACGAGGCGGGCGAGCTTGTAAGCCTCGTCATAGTATTTGGCCTTCTCGGCGAGGCGGGCGGCGACCTTCTGGTCATACTCGTCGCCATCCTTGGCCGCCGCAATCCGCGCCTCGGCCTGCGCAGGCGATGGGATGCGGGCTGAGCCATACATCACCAGCGTCGATCCAACCCGCGCTTCATCGAGCAGCATTTCGGGCTTGAGCAGTTCCAGCTGGAATCGCACCGGGCGCAGTTCATCGCGCAGCAGGAAATCGGTATCGCGGAAGGCGAGCTTGTAGGCGGGATGCGCTGTCTGGGGCGTGCGCTCGGGCCCACCCTCGGCGAAGCGGGTCTCTTCGCCCGCACGGTAGAACTTGCGGTCGGTCAGGTCTTTTTCGGTCATCGCTAGACCCCTAGTAGGGGGTGGTTAGACCCGCAATAGGCTTGATTTGCTGCAATGTTTCTGACGTGCGTCAGAGCGTTGCTTCCGCGTGAAACATTCGGACGATGGGTGGCTGGATGCCCCGCAAGGATTCGAACCTTGATTGACGGAGTCAGAGTCCGCTCTCTTACCATTAGAGGACGGGGCATTGGCCTTCCCCACCGGCAAAGTCCGGCGGCGTCGACGAAGGCGCTCCCTAGTTTCGCAGCGGCGCAAGGTCAAGCACGCGTTGCGCCTGCATTGCTTGCTCTTGCGCGGCGCTTGGGTTAGCTTGGACCCAAGTGCCATGCGCCCCACATCGCGCGCATGGTGATATGAAAGTAATGTGATCATGGCGGAAACTCTCCCGCCGGACAGGAATAGAAGTGCTGGGAAAAACCGGGGCGGCAAGTCCGGCAAGGTAGTCGATTTCCGCTACAAGCGCCCCCCTCAGCCCGATGCCAGAGCCAATGGCCGTGCCAAAGGCAATGGCGTAGACCGGCCCAAGCCTGACTTGGCCGATATTGGTGCGATGAAGCCCGCCAGCCACGGTGAGGCCTATGCCGCATTGGACCTTGGCACCAACAATTGCCGCCTGCTGATCGCCCGCCCTTCGGGCCGCGATTTTACTGTGATCGATGCCTTCAGCCGGGTGGTGAAGCTGGGCGAAGGCCTCGCCACCAGCGGGCGCCTGTCCGACGCAGCGATGGACCGCACGTTGAGTGCGCTCACCATCTGCGCCGACAAGTTGCAGCGCCGCAATGTCCGCCTCGCGCGTTCGGTGGCGACCGAGGCGTGCCGCCGCGCCGAAAACGGGCTCGAATTCATCGAGCGGGTCCGGCGCGAGACCGGCATCGCGCTCGACATCATCAGCGCCGAGGAAGAAGCGCGGCTGGCGGTGCTGGGTTGCCATATCCTGCTGGAAGAGGGCACCGGCCCGGCGGTGATCTTCGACATTGGCGGCGGATCGACCGAGCTGGTGCTGGTCGAAGCGGTCGGCGAGGGAGCCAGCCGGGTGCCGCGCATCCTCGATTGGCAGAGTGTGCCGTGGGGCGTTGTCTCGCTCACCGATACGGTCGGCCGCGCCGAAGACAGCGAAGCCGCGCGCGTCGCCCGCTTTGCGCGGATGCAGCAGATGGTCGCCGACAGCTTCGCCCCCTTCGCCTCCCGCGTGGCGGGGGCCGCGCAGCACGAGGATATCCGCCTGCTGGGCACCAGCGGCACGGTGACGACGCTTGCCAGCCTGTATCTCGAACTGCCGAGCTATGACCGCAAGGCGGTGGACGGGTTGATCGTGCCCTCTGGCGAGATGCGCGAGATCAGCGCACGGCTATCGGTGATGACGCCCTATGAACGCTCCACCTTGCCCTGCATTGGGCAGGACCGCGCCGACTTGGTGGTGGCAGGCTGCGCGATCCTTGAGGCGATACTCGACCTGTGGCCCGCGCGGCGACTGGGGGTGGCAGACCGGGGAATCCGCGAAGGCATTCTCAGAAGCATTATGGCGGCCGAGCGCCAGTCGGAACGATCGCTCAAAGCGCTGCAAAGGCAACGCGGCGGCCAGAACAACGGACGGGACGCAAAATGAGCCGCGGTGACAAGACGCCGAGCAAGCGGGTCAAAACCGCCAAGGGCCGCACTGCTAGTCAGGTGCGCTGGCTCGAACGCCAGCTCAATGACCCCTACGTCAGGCAGGCCAAGGCCGACGGCTATCGCAGCCGCGCGGCGTACAAGCTGATCGAGCTGGACGAGAAGTTCGGGTTGCTCAAGGGCGCGCAGCGGGTGGTCGATCTTGGCATTGCGCCGGGCGGCTGGTCGCAGGTGGTGCGCGCCAAATCACCCAAGGCCGAAGTGGTGGGGATCGATCTTCTGGAGGTCGAACCGCTGGAGGGCGTGACGATTTTCCAGATGGATTTCATGGCCGATGATGCCCCGGCCAAGCTCGCCGAAGCCTTGGGCGGGCCGCCCGATCTGGTGCTGTCGGACATGGCGGCCAACACCGTCGGCCACAAGCAGACCGACCACCTGCGCACAATGGGCCTGGTCGAGGCGGCGGCGTGGTTCGCGGCCGAGAATCTTGCGCCGGGCGGGGCCTTCGTCGCCAAGGTGCTGGCGGGCGGCACGGACAGCGATCTGCTCGCGCTGCTGAAAAAGAACTTCACGCAGGTCAAGCACGCCAAACCCCCGGCGAGCCGCAAAGGCTCGTCAGAGTGGTATGTGATCGCCCAAGGGTTCAAGGGCTGACGTGAGGGGAGAGAGGGCGGCCTGATGCCGCCCTCCCCTGATGCTTATTCCGTCGCAGCCGCCGGATCGGTGCCGGCTTCAGCAGTGGCGACGGCTTCCGCCTCACCTTCGGCAGCAGCGGCTTCACCTTCGGCAGCAGCCGCAGGTGCAGCGGCAGCCGGGAACGGCAGGTTCGAACCCTGCGCGTTGAGATAGGCTGCAATCGCAGCGCGATCTTCAACCTTGCCGAGACCGGCGAAGCTCATCTTGGTTCCCGCGACCATGCCCTTGGGGTTCTTGAGCCAAGTGTCCATCTTGTCCCAGTCCCAGGTGCCGCCCACGGCCTTCAGCTCGGCGCTGTAGGCAAAGCCGGCATGGCTGGCCACGGCCTTGCCCATCGTGCCGTGCAGGTTCGGGCCGATGCCATTGGCGCCGCCCGCGTTGATGGTGTGGCAGCTCTGGCACTTGGCGAAGGCCTTCTCGCCCGCAGCGACCAGTTCGGCAGCGGGCATGGCGTTCAGCGCATCGGCAATCGAGGCTTCCGCCGGGCCAGCGCCTTCTTCGACCGCGCCTTCGATCACGTAGCCGAGCTTTTCGGGCCGATCCGGCTTATCGCCGTGGAAATAGCCCTTCGAAAGCTGCGCGAGCCCAAGGCCCACGACGCCCGCGAACAGCACCCAGCCTGCGGCAGTGTTGAACAGATCGCCGCCGCCGGTCAGGCTGGCCGCGTTATCCTGCGAAGAGTTATCCTGTGTCATCCCGGGCGGCTCATAGTGTCGCCAGCCGAGGCGCGCAAGACTGATCGTGGCACGAATTCTTGCACCTTTCGCAAGCGGGCTTGTGCCTGCGCGCCTGCGCCTCTAGGCGGCTTGCACCATGCGATCCTTTCCCGGCCCCGCCCTTGCCATCGTCGACCAGATGCGCGCCGCAGCTTTGGCGGAGCCTGCACGCACGATTGCGTTTCAGGGCTCGCCGGGGGCCAATTCCCACCGCGCCGCCACCGAAGCGCGGCCTGACATGCTGCCGCTGCCGTGCTTCAGCTTTGAAGACGCGCTGGAAGCGGTGAAGGACGGGCGGGCGGCGCAGGCGATCATCCCGATCGAGAATTCGCAGCACGGGCGGGTCGCCGATATCCACTTCCTGCTGCCCGAAAGCGGCCTGCACATCATCGGCGAATATTTCATGCCGATCCACCATGCGCTGATGGCGCTGGGGTCGGGGCCGTTCGAGGCCGCTTACAGCCACCCGCAGGCGCTCGGCCAGTCGCGCCACTATCTGCGGGCGCGCGGGATCGTGCCGTTGAGCCACGCCGATACCGCAGGCGCAGCGGCCTATGTGGCCGAGCGCGGCGATCCCACTGTTGCCGCCATCGCCCCCGCCCTCGCCGCCGAGCTCTACGGGCTCCAGATCATCGAACACAATGTCGAGGACAGCGCGGACAACATGACCCGCTTCGTGATCCTCGCGCAGCAGCCGCTGGCCGCCAGCGCGCTCGCTGGCAAGCCGGTGATGACCACCTTCATCTTCGAGGTGAAGAACATCCCCGCCGCGCTGTACAAGGCACTGGGCGGGTTTGCGACCAACGGGGTCAACATGACCAAGCTGGAAAGCTACCAGCAAGGCACCAGCTTTGCCGCCACCACCTTCTACGCTGACATCATCGGCGCGCCGGGTGATCCGGCAGTGGACCGCGCGCTGGAGGAATGCGCGTTTCATTCCAAGGTCTTGCGCATTCTTGGCAGCTACGAACAGGCCCGCGCCAGAGGATAAGACGCGGATAAGGCGCGGATAGCGCGGCCGCCGCGCTGTTTCCCGTTGCGCGGGCGCACCCGGCGTGCCACCACCGTTGGTGGATGACCGCAGCGGCCGCTTCTTCGCCTTCCGAATCATTAGCCAATTCAGGCGGATCGCCTCCCGCCGGATGGGACACGCTGCACGCCGAAGGCAATGTCCAGTTCGCCCCGGTCGAAATCCCCCCCATCGCGCCGCCCGAGCCGAGTTGGCTGGAACGCCAATTGATCGCCTTTGGCGAAATGCTCGCCGATTGGATGGGACCGGCAGGGCTCGCGCTGGGCGATTCCTGGTGGTGGCTGCAATGGGTGTTGCTGGGCATGGTCGGGCTGTTTGCGCTGGTGCTGCTGGTGCGCCTGATCGATCCGGGCTTTTTCCGCCGCGCCAAATCCGCTGCCTCGGACGCGGGGACAAATAACACCTGGCAACCCGATCAGGCGGCCAGCCTTGCGCTGCTCGAAGATGCCGACCGGCTCGCCGCCGAAGGGCAGTTCGATGCGGCGACCCACCTGCTGCTTCAGCGCAGCGTGGGCCAGATCGCCGCGGCGCGGCCCGATTGGGTCGAACCGTCGAGCACTGCGCGTGAACTCGCCGCGCTTCCCGCCCTGCCCGACACCGCGCGCACGGCTTTCGGCGTGATTGCCGAGCGGGTCGAACGCTCGCTGTTTGCGCTGCGCACGCTCGACCGCAGCGATTGGGAGGCGGCGCGGGCCGCCTATGCCGACTTCGCGCTCGCCCGGATCGATCCGCGCGGGACACCGCTGGGGCGGGCGGCATGACGTCCGGCGCGGCCTTTTCGCGCGGCGGGGTGCTGGCGCTGGTGTTGGGCGGCTTCGCGCTGTTCTTCGCCGCGCTGTATCTGATCGGCGCGGGCGAGGACTTTGGCGGAACGCGCGGACAGGGACAGGCCCATGCCGCCAGCAACGGATTGAACGGCTATGCCGGTCTGGTGCGGCTGGTCGAGGCGGCGGATTATGAGGTCGCTCGGTCGCGCAGCCCGCAGGGGTTGGAGACCAGCGGCCTGCTGGTGCTCACCCCTCCGGCTTTTGGTGATGGCGAGGCAATCGCCGAAATCCTCGAAAACCGCACCTTTCTTGGTCCGACGCTGGTGATCCTGCCCAAGTGGTTCGCCATGCCGCCCTCGGACCAGCTTCCCTCCGAAGCCCGCGACAAGTTCAAGCGCGGCTGGGTGATCCTCAACGGTGCGGAAGCGACGGAATGGCCCGAGGATTTGCCCAAACCCTATCGGTTCAGCCACGAATTGGCCGAGGACGATGAAAGCGCCGCCGGGGACCGTTGGAGCGGACTGGACCTCGCCGGACGCTTACCGACCTCCGCCACCATGTTTGCCGTGCCAGAAGCCGCGCACGAGGTGTTGATCGCCGATGCGGAAGGCCGCACGCTCGCCTTTTGGGTGAACCCCGGCGAAGGGATCGACGATGGCGAGCCAGCCTATCCGGTGGTCTTTCTTGTCGAGCCTGACCTTGCCAACAACTACGGTCTAGCCGACGCCAACCGCGCCGCGGCGGCCGTGGCGCTGATTGACCGGTTGGCGGATGATGCCGACATTTACGAAGTCACCTTCGACATGACGTTGAACGGTTTCGGCGCGTCGGAAAACCTGCTGACACTCGCCTTCCGCCCGCCGTTCCTTGCCGCGACGCTGAGCCTGCTGGTGGCGCTGCTGATCGTCGGCTGGCGCGCGTTCCAGCGCTTTGGCCCACCGGCCGCACCTGCCGGGCCCGACATCGCCTTCGGCAAACGTCAGCTGATCGCCAATGGTGCTGGCCTGATCCTGCGCGCCCGGCGGTTCCGGCTGCTGGGCGCGCCCTACGCCGCCCTGTCCGCGCGGCGGCTGGCCGAACGGCTTGGCCTCGCCCGGCCCGATCCGCAGGCGATTGACGAAGCGCTCGCCCGCCGCCTGCCGCAGGAAGAACCCTTCACCCGCCGCGCCGCACGGCTGGAAGCAGCGGCGAAACCCGCCGACATTCTGGCCGCCGCGCAAAGCCTCGACGACCTCAACGCCAAGCTATCGCAGGGACAATGATGACCATGACACTCGACGACGTCCGCAGCCTCGCAGGCGCCATCCGCACCGAAATCGCCAAGGCGATTGTCGGGCAGGAAGACATGGTCGATATGCTGCTGACCGCACTGCTGGCAGAAGGCCATGTGCTGCTGGAAGGCCCGCCGGGAACCGCCAAGACCTTCCTTGCGCAAAGCTTTGCAACCGCCCTGGGCCTCGATTTCGGCCGCATTCAGTTCACGCCCGATCTGCTGCCGGGCGATATTCTCGGGTCGAACCTGTTCAACTTCCAGACCAGCCAGTTCACACTGACGCGCGGGCCGATCTTCTGCGATCTGCTGCTGGGTGACGAGATCAACCGCACCCCGCCCAAGACGCAGGCCGCGTTGCTCGAAGCGATGCAGGAACGCCGCGTGACATTGGACGGGGAGACGCACCAGCTGCCCGAACGCTTCATGGTGGTCGCGACCCAGAACCCGATCGAGAATCAGGGCGTCTATCCCCTGCCCGAAGCCCAGCTTGATCGCTTCCTGTTCAAGCTGCTGGTGCCCTATCCGGCCGAGGACGAGGAGGCGCGGATTGTGGCCACTTATGGCCAGCGCTCCGGCCCGCAGCGTCCCGCCGATCTGGGCGTGACCGCCGTGACCAACGCCGCCGGCCTCGTCGCGGCGAGCAGCGCGCTCGGTCAGGTTACCGTCGCGGAGGACATCACCCGCTATGTCGTGCGCCTGATTCGCGCCACCCGCGACCATGCTGAGCTGACGGTGGGTGCCTCCCCGCGCGCTGCGGTGCTGCTGGCCGGTGCCGCCCGCGCCCGCGCCGCGCTGGAGGGCCGCGCCTATGTGATCCCCGATGACGTCAAGGCGCTCGCCGTGCCGGTGCTGCGCCACCGTCTGACCTTGAGCCCCGCCGCCGAGATCGAGGGGCGCGACATGGAGGTGCTGGTCGCCGAACTGGTCGAGAGCACCGAGGCGCCGCGCTAAGGTGATCCGCGTCCTTCGCCTTGTCCTCGGCATCCTGCTGTTGCCGTTGCGGCCGCTGCTGATCGTCGCGCCGACCGAGCGGGCGGCATGGATCGCGGCGGCGCTGGCGCCGGTGGCGGTGGTGATCGCTGCGACCTCTCCGGGCGCATGGGTGATCGCGCCGGTGCTGGGGCTGACGCTGGTGGCGCTGATCGCGCTCGATGCGGTGATGACCGGACGGCTCGACGGCTGGGAGGTCCGCACGCCTGAAGACATCGAAGCCGGGCAGCCGAGCGTGCTTGCCATCACTGCGCGGTTCACAGGGCGTGCCCCGGCACGGGCCGAAGCTGCGCTGGCCTGCGACCCGCGGCTGGCCCCTGAAGGCCGGGTCACGCTCACGCTCGCCCCGCAACCTTTTGGCCAAGGCTGGCGCGGCGAGACGGTCCTCACGCCCACCCGGCGCGGCACGGCCATCGTCGAGCGTGCATGGATGCGCTGGGAAGGGCCCTTGCGGCTGGGCGCGCGGCAGGTCGACTATCCGCTGGGCCGCCCGGTGCGGATCTGGCCCGACCTGTCGCCAGTGCGCTCACCCGATTTGCAGGCCTTTCTGCGCAACGCCCAGATGGGCCTAATCGCCCGCCGCATCCGGGGCGAAGGCACGCAGTTCGAAGCCTTGAGCGAGTACGAGCCCGGCATGGACCGCCGCCGGATCGACTGGAAGGCCAGCGCGCGCCACACCCGCCTGTTCGCCCGTGAGAACGAGAGCGAGCGCAACAACCAGATCGTCTTCGCCTTCGATTGCGGGCAGGCGATGTGCGAGCCGGTGGACGGCCTGCCGCGCATCGACCGGGCGGTCAGCGCTGCGCTCACCTGCGCCTATGTCGCGCTGAAGGGCGGGGACAAGGTCGCCCTGTTCGGCTTTGCGCAAACCCCGCAGATCATGACACCCTTCATCGGCGATCCGCGCGCCTTCCACCGCTTGCAGAGCGCGGCGGCGGGCCTCGATTATCAGGCGGCCGAGCCCAATTTCACGCTCGCGCTTGCCACGCTCACCGGGCGGCTCCAGCGTCGTTCGCTGGTGGTGGTGTTCTCCGACTTCACCGATCCCACCGCAGCGGAATTGATGGTCGAGAGCCTCGGGCGGTTGTCGGGCAAGCATCTGGTGCTGTTCGTCACCATGACCGAGAGCGAGGTCGAAGACCTCATCACCGCCCCGCCCGGCGATATCGCGACGCTGGCCCGTTCGGTCACCGCCGATAGCCTCGCCCAGCAGCGCAAGCTGGTGCTGACCCGGCTGCGGCGTCTGGGGATCGACGTGCTCGAAGCCCCGTGGGAGAGCATCGGACCGCGCCTGATCGACCGCTATCTCGCGATCCGCAACAGTGAGGCGATAGGGTGAAGGCGCCGGTCATCTCATCATGGTTCGGGCGCGGTCAGGTCGCTGCGCCGCCCGATATCGCAAGCGCGGCGCTGCGGTCCGATCGCTTCCGGCTGGAGCGCGAAGGCGACTGGCGGCGGCTGGAGGACATCCTCGCCCGGATGGAGCGCGGCGGGTTGCGGCGCATCGCCGATGCCGATCTGATCGCGCTGCCCGCGCTGTACCGCACCGCCGCATCGAGCCTGTCGGTCGCGCGCGAAACGTCACTCGACGCAGCGACCCTCGGCTATCTCGAAGCGCTGGTGCAGCGCGCGTGGTTTCAGGTTTACGGCCCCCGTCAGGGGTTCATCCGCTGGTTTCGTAGCTTCATCTTCGGCGGCTGGAGCCGCGCGGTCCGCAGCCTGTGGCTCGACATCTGCATCGCGCTGTTCGTGATGGTGGCGGGCACGGTGGTCGGCTGGCTGCTCGTGGCGAGGGACGAGGCGTGGTATTACCGGCTGTTCCCGGCCGGCGTCGGGGAGGCCCGCGTACCCGGTGCCAGCCGCGAACAATTGCTGGCCACTCTGGCGACCGAGAACAGCGCGGACGGCCTGTCGGCTTTCGCGGCGCAGCTGTTCGGCAACAATTCGGCGGTGTGTATCCTCGCCTTCGCGCTGGGCTTCGCCTTCGGCATCCCGTCGCTGCTGCTGCTGGTCCACAACATGGCCTTGCTGGGCGCCATGCTGTGGCTGTTTGACGGACAGGGGCTGGTGGTGGAGCTGGCCGCCTGGCTCTCTGTACATGGCACGACCGAACTGTTCGGCATCCTGCTGTCGGGCGCGGCGGGGCTGCACATCGGGCGGGCGATGGCCTTTCCCGGCAAGCTCCCGGTGCTCGATGCGGCGGCGGCAGCCGGGCGACGCTCGGCGGTGGTGATGGTCGGCGTGGTCATCATGATGATCGTCGCCGCGCTGCTTGAGGCCTTCCCGCGCCAGCTGGTCGATGGCACCTCCGGCCGGTTCGTGATCGGCGGGACGATGCTGGCCTTCTGGCTCACCTATTTCATCCTCTACCGCCCGCGCATCACCGGTGACGCCGCTGGGGCGGAAGCCGCATGAGCAAAGCCGCCGCCAAGCCGGACAAGCACGCCCGCACGCTGATCACACCCGAAGGGCTGGCGCTGCCGCTCACCCTCGCCTCGCGCGGAGCCCGTGCCGGGGCGCTGATCATCGACATGGTGATCATCGTCATCGGCCTGATCGCCTTTCAGTGGGTGATGCAAGCGCTGTTCGAAGGCGTAATGGAGGGGATCGGCTTCGATCCCCAACAACGGTTGCCGGGATCGGCGGAGTTTCTGGTGATCATCTCCGTGCTGATCGGCTTTGCTGCGTGGTACGGCTATTTTCTGGTGCAGGAGCTCGGCCCGCGCGGCGCGACGCTGGGCAAGCGGCTGGTCGGCATCCGTATCGCCGCGCGTGGGGGCGCGCGCCTCACGCCCGAAGCCGTGATCGCGCGCAACTTGCTGCGCGATATCGAGGTGTTCTATCCCCTGATCGCGCTGCTGATCCTCATCGGGCTGAGCAGCCAGGGTGAGGATGTCGGCGCGCTCGGCTTTGTGCTGACCGGCTGGCTGCTGTTGTTCCTGCTGTTCCCGTTCTTCAACCGCGATTGCCTGCGGGCGGGCGACATCGTCGCCGGGACCTGGGTGGTCGAGCGCCCGCGCACCCGGCTGGCCGCCGTGCTCAGCACCCAGGGCGCCGCCACCGCCGAGGGTGCGAGCGAGGTCACCGGCGTGCGCTATGATTTCGGCGAAGCGGAGCTTTCGATCTATGGCGAGCGCGAGCTTCAGACGCTGGAACGGCTGCTGCGCGATTCCCAGCCCGATGCGCTCAAGGCGGTGCACGCCACGATCTGCCGCAAGATCGGCTGGGACCCCGGCGCGGGCGACGAAAGGGCTTTCCTCGAGGCCTTCTATGGGCAATTGCGCAGCCGGTTGGAGGCCGACATGCGGTTCGGCAAGCGGAAGGCGGACAAGTTCTCATGAAGATGGACCGGCGGCATTTCATCGGCGGCACCCTCGCTTTGGGGGCGTCAGCCTGCATCCCGCCCGATCAAAGCCCGATGGGCCGGTTGGCGGCAGAGCTGCGGCTGATTGAGGCGTCAGGCAACGGCACGCTCGGCGTGGAGCTGTTCGACACCGTCAGCGGGATGTCGATTGGCCTGAACCGCGATCGCCGGTTCGGCCACGCGTCCTCCTTCAAGTTCTCGCTCGCCGCGCTGCTGCTGCAACGCCATGCGGCGGGCCAGATTGACGCGGACAAGCGCGTGACGTGGACCGAGGCCGACATGCTCGAATACGCGCCTTTCACGCGTGAGCGGATTGGGACGGGTGCAACCTTGCGCGAGTTGGCGCGGGCGACGCAGACCACTTCGGACAATCCGGCGGCCAATATCTTGCTCCGCAATCTGGGCGGCCCGGCGGGGCTGACCGCCTTCTGGCGCAGCATGGGCGACGAGGTCAGCCGGGTTGATCGCTACGAGCCGGAAATGAACATCGTCCCGCCCGCCGAATTCCGCGACACCGCCACGCCCGCCGCGATGGCGCGCAATGTGGCGAAGATCATCTATGGCGACGTCCTGCCGGAAGCCGAGCGGGCGGAGTTGAAAGGCTGGATGATCGCGACCGAAACCGGCCTGCGCCGCGTGCGCGCCGGGCTGCCCGAAGGCTGGGTCGCAGGCGACAAGACCGGCACCAGCGGCATGGTCGGCACGGAAGGCAATTACATCGACATCGGGTTCGCCGAAGGGCCGAAAGGCCAGCCGCCGATCACCTTCGCCTGCTATTTCCGCGCGCGTCAGGCAGATGACGACATGGCCGCGCGGGCCGAACTGACACTGTCCCGGGTGGGCCGGATCATCAAGGAATTCGCCGAACCGGAGCGGGGTTTGCCGGTTATCGGCAAGCTTTATTGACTTTCTCCCCCTCCCCTCGCGGGAGGGGGTCGGGGGGAGGGGGCTACCACGCCTGCGGGCACTTGCGAGGCCTGCGGCCTCGCCCCCTCCCCCAACCCCGATACCCGCCCCGGCGAAGGCCGGGGGCAAGGGGAGGGGAGTAAGAGGGTCAATGATCAGGCGTGGCCGACGCCGTTTCCTCACCGCCGAAGATCGCCACTTCGCGCATTCCGCCGCTGGTCGCGCGGCCGCGGTACATGCCTGTGGTGTTGAAGCTGAAGATCGCATGGCCCTCGGGCGTGACAAGGATCACCCCGCCATCGCCGCCGAGGCTGGCGACATCGGCCATGACAGCATCGGCGATATACTGGGCTTCCTCGGTGCGGACGCCTTCGGCGGCAGCACCTTCGTCCGCCATCGCGACCTTCACCTCGTTGGTCGCCCGCAGCCGCGCACAAATCTCATGCGCCACGCCGACGCGCAGGAAGTACTCGCCCCACCCGGTCGCTGAGACCGCACAGGCGCGGTTATCCGCATAGGTCCCCGCTCCGATCACCGGCGCATCGCCCACGCGGCCCCAGCGCTTGCCGGTCATGCCACCGGTCGACGTGCCCGCCGCCAGATTGCCATTCTGATCGAGCGCTACCGCGCCCACCGTGCCGAACTTGTGATCGACATCAAGCGCCGAAAGCTTCTCCGCCTTCATCCGCTCCAGCGCTTCGCGCCGCGCAGGGGTGGCGAAATATTCGGGCGGGGTGACGGCAAAGCCTTTCTCCACCGCAAAGGCCTCCGCGCCTGCGCCCATCAGCATGACGTGCTCGCTTTGGGTGCGCACCGTGTCAGCCAGCAGAATCGGGTTCTTGACCGTCTTCACCCCGGCAATTGCACCCGCGCTGCGATCGCGGCCGTCCATGATCGAGGCGTCGAGCTCGTTCGTCCCCTCCCACGTGAACACCGCGCCCTTGCCCGCGTTGAACAACGGCGAATCCTCCATCGGGATGATCGCGGCCTTGATCGCGTCCATCGCGCTGCCGCCGTCCGCCAGCACCTTGGCTCCGGCGTCGAGCGCGACCTGCAAGGCCGCCTCATACTCGGCGCGCTTTTCCGGTGTCATCGCCTTGGGGTCGAGCGTCCCTGCCCCGCCGTGGATCGCAATTGACCACTTGGGTGCTGGCGGCGCGGCCTCCTCAGCCAAGGCGGCGGCGGGGATCAGGGCGAGAGCGAGAGCTGCGATCAGTTTGTTCATGGCCGCAAGGTGTAACGCGCCGCTCACCGTTTCGCCAGCTTAACAGCACGGCATCCAGCCGCTAGGGCAGTGCCATGATCCTGCGTCCTGCCACTCTCGCCGATGCCCCTGCGCTTGCCGCACTGGGCGCCGAAACCTTCATCGCCGCGTTCGGGCAGCTCTACACCCCAGACGACCTCACCGCGTTTCTGGCGCAAGTCCACGCGCCCGGCCCGGTCGCCGAGGAAATCGCCAGCGACAGCTGCACCCACTGCCTTGCCGAAGACAACGGCGCGCTGGTCGCCTATTGCAAGCTGCGCTACCCCAGCCACTATACCAGCTACAGCGACGCGCGCGATCCGATCGAGCTTGGCCAGCTTTACGCCCTGCCCACCCACACCGGCACGGGCATCGGCACCAAGCTGATGGAATGGGCGCTGGGCGTCGCGCGCGAGCGGTCGCATGATGCGGTCCTTCTGTCGGTTTATTCCGAGAACTACGGCGCGCAGCGGTTCTACCAGCGCTATGGCTTCGGCAAGATCGCCGACATCACCTTTCAGGTGGGCGAGCAACTCGATGCGGAATTTCTGTACGAATTGAAGCTATAACCACAGGAGCGGGATCATGAGCGCATTTGGCTGGAGCAGCACCACCGACGAGGTGCTGGAGGGCATCGACCTTTCGGGACAAACGGCGTTCATCACCGGGGCCAATTCCGGGCTGGGGCAGGAAACCGCCCGCGCGATGGCGGCTAGGCACGCGCATGTGGTGCTGGCAGGGCGCGATCAGGCCAAGCTGGACGAAGCGGTCGCCGCGATCCTTGCGACCGTGCCGAAAGCGCAGCTTGATACGATCACGGTCGACCTCGCCTCGCTCGAAAGCATCCGCGCCGCAACCTCGCGCGCGCGCCAGCGGTTTGCCAGGATCGATCTGCTGATCAACAATGCCGGGGTGATGGCGACCCCGTTCGAACACACCGCCGACGGGTTCGAGCGGCAGTTCGGCACCAACCATCTGGGCCACTTCGCGCTGACGGCGGAACTCATGCCGCTGATCGAGGCGGGGGACGCCAAGCGCATCGTCAACCTGTCGAGCCGCGGGCACCACATGGGGCCGGTCCATTTCGACGACCCCAATTTCGTGCACCGGCCCTATGATCCGTGGTCGAGCTACGGCCAATCCAAGACCGCCAATGTGCTGTTCTCGGTCGGGATTGAGGCGCGCTATGCGGTGATGGGCATCCACGCCTATGCCGTGCATCCCGGCGGAATCGAGACCAATCTCGGCCGCTATATGACGCAAGAAATGCGCGAGGCGTTGATGGCGCGGATTTCCTCGCGGGATACCAGCTTTGCGTGGAAGACCATCCCACAAGGCGCGGCCACCAGCTGCTGGGCGGCCACCGCCCCCGAGCTGGAAGGCAAGGGCGGCGTCTATTGCGAGGACTGCCACGTCGCCGAAGTGGACGACGAATCGGCCAGCGGCGGGGTGCGCTCCTACGCGCTCAACCCCAGCTTCGCCGACCAGTTGTGGAAGCTGAGCGAGGAGCTGACCGGCGCCAAATTCCCGAGCTAATCGGCGAGGAATTCCCGCAGCAATCCGATCACGTCCTTCGCCTCACGGGTGGGCAGGATTGCCATGAACACGTGCGGGGCGGCCTCGTATTCGTAGAGCTTGGCATCGACCCCGGCGGCGCGCAGCCGACCGAGGAAGCTGCGCGAATCCACGATGAAGATGTCGTGCCGCCCGGTCCAGATGCGGGTCGGGGGCAGCTGCGCCAGCTGGTCGGACGCGGCGTAGAGCGGGCTGACCTCGGGATCATCCATCGCCCGCCCCGCTGCCACCAGCCCGCCGCACGCGCGCAGGGTGCCGATCTTGAGCATCAGGTCATGCGGTTCCACGGCGACAATCGCCGGGTCCGCCAGCCCAAGATCGAGCCATGGTGAGAACAACGCCAGCTTGCCCGGCATCGCCCCCCCGCTCCGCGCCAACCTGAGCGCCAGAGCCAGCGCCATATGCCCGCCCGCGCTGTCGCCGTTGAGGATGATCCGCGCCGGATCGTGACGCGCAGCCAGTTCGGCATAGACCGCATCCGCGAGGTCATCCTGCGCACTATAGGGCGCTTCGGGCACCATCGGATAAAGCGGCACGGTCACACTGATCCCGCAGGCCTTCACCATTTCAGCGACCAGCGGCCAGTGCACCTTGAACATCGGCTGCACAAACCCGCCACCGTGGAAATAGAGCATGTGCCACGCGCCGGGGCCGCCCTTGGGATGCAGCGTCACCACCCGGCTGCCCAGCACCTCGCGCTCTTCGACAATGAAGCGCTTGCGGAACCCCTCAGGCATCGGCGCATCGACTGGCAGCCGCCGCCCGGTCATCACTGTGTGGAAGCCAGCCTCGTCATGCGGGAACACCGGCTTGCCGCGCGCGATCACGAACTTGATCACCCGCATCAGCAGGCTCGGGCTGGCGCTGCGCAGCGCGATGGAACTGTCGGTCAGCATGGTCTCTCCCCTGTCGGCGGCAGAGTGCCGCGCCGGGGAGGCAAGTCAAGCGCTGGCGGTGCGCAGGCCGCGATGCTCGGCCGTGTCGCTCTTCAGGCGGCGGCCTTCGACGTCGAAAATGCCGACACACAGCGCGAACAGGACAACGATCATGGCGAACTCGCCCTCGTCCTCGATGAAAGCGAGGAGGTTGAGCACGCCGGGCGTGTGTTCGCCCCAGGATGTCACCATGTCGACCGCCACGCCGAACACCGCCGCGCCCGCGATGCACATCGCGATCAGCACGCCGTGGATCGCCGCACGCCGGTCCGACTGACGCAGCGCCACCACCATGCCCGCCAGCCACACCAGCCCGATCACGCCGAACACCAGCGTTTCCGCAAGGTGATTGGGATGCACCGGAATCCAGGCGAAAATCGGCATATCGGCAGCAAACGAGAAGCCGAGCTGCTCATGCACCTCGCCCCAATTGTCGAGCGTCATCCACACGAACAGCACCGCGCTGGTCAGATACACCAGCGCGCGGGTGCGAAGCCACAGCACGAACAGCATCACTGCTGAAGCCGCCGTCAGCGAATATTCGAGGAATTCCGCAAAGGAACCATCCTGCGACATGAAGAACTGCGTCGGCAACGCGGCGCCGGTGGCGTCGCCGTAATGCGCGGCGACATCCAGACCCACCAGCACGCAGGCATAAGGAATCACGCACATCAGCGCGATGTGCAACGCGCGCGACCGCGCCAGCTCCACACTTGTCCGCCAAAGATCGCCGATCATGATCATCGCCGTGTTCCGTCCTGATGCGCAGTGTGCCTGCGGCTTGCTGTATTGCGTGACCCCGTTGTGTCATAAATAGCTTGCGGTTTGCTTCCCACGAACCGCCAAATCCGCCCCTGCGCCAATATGCGACAGTTGTAAGATTTGAAGGCACGCCCGCCATGCGCCAAACCGCCGTGCGGGTCATTGCAGGCCCACGCCGGAGCGACTATAGGCTGCCCCATGTCTTCCATCCGTCCGTGGCGCACGATCGAACGGCGCAAATGTCGCCAGATCATGGTGGGGAATGTCCCCGTAGGCGGTGATGCTCCCATCACCGTGCAAACCATGACCAACACCCCCACCGAAGACGTGAAGGCGACGCTCGACCAGATCCGGCGGTGCGAAGAAGTGGGAGCAGACATCATCCGCGTGTCCTGCCCGACGGAAGAATCGACCCGCGATTTCAAAAAGATCACACGCGAATCGCGCATCCCGATCGTTGCCGACATCCACTTCCACTACAAGCGCGCGTTGGAAGCGGCAGACGCTGGCGCGGCCTGCCTGCGCATCAATCCGGGCAATATCGGATCAGCCCAGCGCGTTGCCGAAGTGGTGCGCGCCGCCAAGGCCAATGGCTGCGCGATCCGTATCGGCGTGAACGCCGGGTCGCTTGAGAAAGACCTGCTCGAAAAATATGGCGAGCCCTGCCCCGAAGCGCTGATTGAAAGCGCGCTCGATCATATCAAGCTGCTGCAAGACCACGATTTCCACGAATACAAGGTGGCGGTGAAGGCCTCTGATGTGTTCCTCGCGGTTGCGGCCTATCACGGGCTTGCCGAAACGGTCGATTGCCCGCTGCATCTCGGCATTACCGAGGCGGGCGGGCTGATCGGCGGCACGGTGAAGTCGAGCATCGGCATGGGCAGCCTGCTGTGGGCCGGGATCGGTGACACGATCCGCGTGAGCCTTTCGGCCGAGCCGGAAGAAGAGATCAAGGTCGGCTACCACATGCTCAAGGCCCTGGGCCTGCGCACCCGCGGCGTGCGGGTGGTGTCGTGCCCGTCATGCTCGCGGCAGGGCTTCGATGTGATCCGCACGGTCGAAACGCTGGAAAAGCGGCTCGAACACATCAAGACCCCGATGAGCCTTTCGGTGCTCGGCTGCGTGGTCAACGGCCCCGGCGAAGCGCGCGAGACCGATATCGGCCTGACCGGTGGCGGCAATGGCAAGCACATGGTCTATCTGTCCGGCATGAAGGCCCACGCGATTGATGACGAGGCGATGCTCGATCACATCGTCCGGCTGGTCGAAGAAAAGGCCGCTGCCATCGAAGCGGGTGAAGCCACCGCCTTCGATCCCCACGCCCAGCCCGCCGAAGCCGCAGAGTGATCCGCACCGCGATTGCCGCAATTCTGGCGCTGGCGCTGGCCGCCTGCGCGACGACGGGCGATACCGCTGCGGCACATCCCGAAGCGCGCAGCTATGCCGCCTCCGCCGATGCCATGGCTGACGTCGACGCGGCGCTCGCGCGCGCGTCCGCCAATGGCAAGCGGGTGCTGGTGGTGCTGGGCGCCAACTGGTGCCACGATAGCCGCGCGCTCGCCGGATGGCTCGAAACCCCGCGTTTCGCCGCTTTGACCGCCGAGCGCTACGAGACCGTCTTCGTCAATGTCGGGATGCCGCAGACCGGCGATGGGCATAATCTCGACGTCGCGCGCCGCTTTGGCCTTGCCGAAGTGCCCGGTACCCCTGCCCTGCTGGTGCTGACCGCCGAAGGCCGCGCGGTGAACCTGGACACCGCCGCCAGCTGGCGCAATGCGGGCAGCCGCTCCGAGGACGCGATTCTGGCCGAACTCGCCGCGCTGGCTGAGGCGTCGCTTCCGACCGCCCCATGATCGAAGCCCTGTTGCTCGCGGTCGCGCTGGCGATGGACGCCTTTGCGGTCGCCCTCACACAAGGCGCGAAGTTCCGGCCCTCGCTGCGCGGTGGGCTGGCCATTGCGCTCACCTTCGGGGTGTTTCAGGCGCTGATGCCGCTCGCCGGATGGGTGATCGGCGCAGTGGCGCTGATCTATGTCGAGGCGGTGGATCACTGGATTGCATTCGGCCTGCTGACCTTTCTCGGGGTACGGATGTTGGGCGGGCACGTGGGCGACGAGGAAGCCGCGCGCGCGCTGACCGGGCGCAGCTTGCTGATCGCCGGTGTCGCCACCAGCATTGATGCGCTGGCGGCAGGGATTACCCTGCCCGCGCTCGGCGTGTCGCCGTGGCTGGCCGTGGCGCTGATCGGGATCGTCACCTTCGTCATGAGCGGCGCGGGCGTGGCGCTGGGCCGCCGCGCGGGCGACCACCTTGGCGAATGGGCCGAACGTGCGGGCGGGATCATCCTGATCGGGCTGGGAGTGAAGATTCTCGCCGAACATTCGGGCTATTTCTGACGCTGTCCTACAGCCTGCGAACATGGCATTGCCTTGCAAATGACACTGCTGCCGCCCTTTGACCGCCGGTATTTCGCATGGGGCCGTGCGGAGGGTGGTTTTTGGGTTCTGGACTGTGTCTCAAGTGTCTCCAACACGGCGGGACGGGCGGCCTGAGATGCTCCACGTCGTCCACCACGCCGACTACATGGCGCCCCGACCGGATCGCGGCACGTTCCGCTTCGACAAGTACTACCTAGTCATGGAGGAGCTGCGCGCGAGCGGAGCGCCCATCACCGAGCACGCGCCGCAGCCCATGCCGCGCGAATGGCTCGAAGCGGTGCATTGCCCGGATTACGTCGATCAGGTCTTCCGCGCCGAGGTTCCGCGCGAGAAGGAGCGCCGGATCGGCTTCCCCGTCACCCCCGCGATCACCAGCCGCGTGCGCCATACCAACGGCGGGACATGGCTTGCAGCCCAGCTCGCCCGCACGCATGGCTATGCCGCCAACTCCGCCGCCGGCAGCCACCATGCGCTGCATGACACCGGCGCGGGGTACTGCGTGTTCAACGATCTCGCCGTCACCGCCAACCGCCTGATCTCTGAGCGTCACGCGGCCCGGGTGCTGATCGTCGACCTCGACGTCCATCAGGGCGACGGCACGGCCAGCCTGACAGCCGGGCGGGAGGACATCTTCACGCTCTCGCTCCACGCCGAGAAGAACTTCCCAGTCAGGAAGGCCCGCTCCAGCCGCGATGTCGGCCTGCCTGACGGGGTGGATGACGATGGCTACATGGAAGCGCTCACCCGGCACCTGCCGCAGGTGTTCGCCGAGTTCGCGCCCGACTTCGTCCTCTATCAGGCGGGCGTCGATCCGCATGGTGACGACAAGCTCGGGCGGCTGGCGCTGACCGATGCCGGGTTGGCGCTGCGCGACCGCTTCGTCATCGGCGAATCCCGCCGCCGCGGCGTGCCGGTGGCGAGCGCGTTGGGGGGTGGTTACGGCGATGATCCGCGCATCGTCGCCGCCCGCCATGCCGCCTCGATGCTGACAATGGCCGAGGCAAACAGCGCGTTTCCGGCACCACCCTCCACGAAGTGAGCCATAGTTGCGATGAACCGTTAGCCGCCCCATTGGGAACGCAAGCGGCGCGGTTTACGTTACGGTTCAATGAAGCGTCGGGATCTTCTGAAAGGCACTCTGGCAGCGGGGGCAGCATTGGCGCTGCCATCCCGCCTGTTTGCGTCGGTCGCCCCCGGCTCCCCGCGCGACCGCATCCTGTTCGACATCGCCAAGCGCGAACTCCTGCGCGCAGGCAACGCGATCTGGAAACACGACATTGTCGGCGTCGCCGATTTCGGCCTCCATTCGGCCAAGCCGCGCTTCCACTTCGTCAATCTCGAACGCGCCGAAGTGCAGTCCTACCACGTCAGCCACGGCATGGGTTCCGACCCGCAGCATGACGGGTGGCTCAAGCAATTCTCGAACACCGAAGGCTCCAACGCGACCAGCCGCGGCGCTTATGTCACGTGGGAATGGTACAAGGGCCGCTACGGCACGTCAGTGCGCCTCGGCGGGCTGGATGAAAGCAACAACGCCGCGCTGCAACGCTATATCGTGATGCACCGCGCCGATTATGCCGAGAGCAGCCACCTCGAAAAATGGGGCCGTCTCGGCCGCTCCAATGGCTGCTTCGCGATGGGCGAGGAACAGTTCCGCGTGGCGCTGATGCACCTGTCCGGCGGGCGTTTGCTGTTCGCCGATTCGCTGGGGCTGGAGGAAGACGGCAGCATCCAGCCGGTGCCCGAACTGGCGATGATCGAGCGTCAGCCGCTCGATCTCTACCCCCGCCCGGCGATCAGCGCTTACTAGGGCGCTACGGCCGCCGGCCTAGCTGTCCTGCAAATCATCCTCGATCACGATCACCTCATCGGTCGGCACGCTGGTGCGGTTGCGCACGCGCGGCTTGTCGAGGCTGGCGAGCACCTTGGTGTCGCGGCCGTAGATGTCCTTGAAGGTCGCCATCTGGCCGTTGATGTCGGATGCCATCGTGAAATAGGTGATGTAGGCGGGCCACTGCTTTTCGAGCATCACCTTGGTGTACTTGCCCGAGGTCGAAATTGCGACCGCCTCATCCTTAGTCGCGCCCTTGCCGAGGATCGCCATCGTCATCGCCAGTTCCAGCGCACGTTCGGTGCGCACGCAGCCGTGGCTCAAGGCCCGGAAATCAGCGCCGAACAGATGGCGGGATGGCGTGTCGTGGAAGAAGATCGCGTGGGCATTGGGCATTTCGAGCTTCATCTGCCCCAGCGAATTGCCCGGCCCTGGCTGCTGCACCACGGTGATGTAACCGTTCGCGCCCTTGGTCGCGACATAGCCGTTGCGCTTGCCCCAGGTGGGGTTGGCGAGCACGCGGGCGCCCAGGCCTTCGCCCTTCACGATCGACTGCGGCACCGTCCAGGTCGGGTTGAACACCACGCCTTCGACCATTTCCGCAAGCTGCGGCGTCGCGGTGCGGCCGGGCTTGCCGACAATGGTGCGATAGGTACTGATGATGCGGTTCTTCACCGTCAACCGCAGCTGGAATTCCGGCACGTTGGTGATGAGGTATTGCGAGCCGAGATCGCGCTGCAGCCAGCGCCAGCGGTCCATGTTGGCGCGGATCAGCTTGCGCTTGGCGGTCTGGCCGTCCGATGTCGCGGCGAGTTCAGCCTTGAGCTTGGCATAATCGGGATGGGTCGGGTTGAGCTTGGCCAGCGTGCCGGCGATATCGCCACTCGCCAGTGCTTCGGCAATGATCTTGCCGGCGGGGTAGAGATCACGGTCAGGATCGACCACGAACCATTGCTCGCGCGCATCCATCGGGGTGCGTCCGTCGCGCAGATCCTCGACCAGCCACACAAAGCTTTGCGAAGCGAGTTCGTTCAATTCCTTCGACGGGCCGGACGCCAGTGCGACCTTGAGCGGTTCGAGATCATAGTCCTTGGGTTCGAGCCCCTCGGCGCCGATCCCCTCGATCACCGCGACCAACCGCGTGGCCTGAGCCACGGTCCAGACCTGCAACAGCGGCTCGAGCACCGGCTGAGCGAAAGCCTCGGCGACAGATTCGCCCTGCGGCGGAAGCGCCGCGGGTTGAGGGCCGCTCTTGGTCTCGGTGCGCGCAGGGGCGGGATTGGCCGGGGCAGGCGTGCCGCTCTCCTGAGCCAGCGCCGCACTCGCCACCAGCGCTGCGGCACTGATGCCACCTACCAATTTGCCGCGAAACTTCATCTCGATACTGCCTTTTCGCCCCGTGCCGCTTGGGATCGCGACCAACAATCATCGCAAGCTGCATACATTCTCAGCCTTGCTCCTATCAACCACCTTGGCTTTCACCTGGATTAATGTTCACACCCCTGTGTCCTTGGCGTGACCTTGGGGCCACCTGCGCTTAAGGAGCGCCGATGCCGCCGCGCCATCATCCTCTGCTGCCGTTTGTCGCCGCGCTGGCGGGCGTGGGCTTCCTGTCGCTGATGGATGCCTTCATGAAAGAGGCCGCGCTGCTGATCGGGGCCTATACCGCCACGGTGCTGCGGGCTTTCATCGGCGCCGCGCTGATCGCGCCGGTGTGGTTGTCGCGCGGACCGGCGATGCCGAGCCGGGCGGTGTGGAAGCTGCACCTGACCCGCGGGGTGGTGTCGGCCTTCATGGCGCTGACCTTTTTCTTTTCGCTGACCCTGCTGCCGCTGGCCGAGGCGATTGCCTTGAGCTTCATCGCCCCGCTGATCGCGCTCTATCTGGCCCGTGTGCTGCTGGGTGAGGTGATCAGCCGCGCGGCGATCGGGGCGAGCGTGCTCGGCTTCGCAGGCACGCTGGTGATTGTCGGCGGACGGATCGGGCAGGGCGAGTTCGATGAAGGCGCGGCGCTGGGCGTGGCCTCGCTGTTCATCTCGGCGCTGCTGTATGCCTATAATTTCATTGTCATCCGGCGGCAGGCGCAGGTGGCCGGGCCATTGGAGATCGCGACCTTTCACAGCGGGATCGGCGGGCTGGTGCTGCTGACGCTCGCCCCCTTCCTATGGGAGACGCCCTCAGGCGACGCCTTGGTGCCGCTGCTGGCGGCAGGCGCGCTGACGGTGGCGGGATCGCTCGCCATCGCCTGGGCCTATGCGCGGGCCGAGGCGAATGTGCTGGTGCCGACCGAATATTCGGGCTTTGTCTGGGCCAGCATCTTTGGCTGGCTGTTCTTCCGCGAAGCGGTGACCCTGCCGACACTCGCCGGGACGGCGCTGATCGTCGGCGGATGCTGGCTCGCCACCCGCCCAAGCCGCCCCGCGCCGGTCGCCGCCAGCTAAGACCTTTTGCCAAGGGCCGTAAGCCCCTTGCCCCCCTTGACCTCGCGCGTCTGAAAGCGCAGTGCGCCCTCGAAAACCGCGCCCTTGGTGGATCGGGGGCGGGTCTAATCATAAGGATGGAACCCTCCCATGACCGCAATCGGCCAGGATTCGCTCGGCACCCGCCAGACGCTTGACGTTAACGGCAAGCATTACGCCTATTACTCGCTCGCGAAAGCCGCTGAGCAGCTGGGCGATATCTCCAAGCTGCCGATCTCGATGAAGGTGCTGCTGGAAAACCTGCTGCGCTTTGAAGACGGCGGGTTCACTGTCGGCCGCGAGCATATTCAGGCGATTGTCGACTGGCAGGCGAACCCCACCACCGGCGAGGAAATCCAGTACCGCCCGGCGCGAGTGTTGCTCCAGGATTTCACCGGCGTGCCCTGCGTGGTCGATCTGGCCGCGATGCGCGATGCGATCAAGAAGCTCGGCGGCGATACCGCCAAGATCAACCCGCTGGTTCCCGTCAACCTCGTGATCGACCACTCGGTGATGGTCGACGAATTCGGCCACCCCAAGGCGATGGAAGCCAACATGGCGCTCGAATACGAGCGCAATGCCGAACGTTACGACTTCCTCAAGTGGGGCAGCAAGAGCTTCCAGAACTTCACCGCCGTGCCTCCCGGGACCGGCATCTGCCACCAGGTGAACCTCGAGCACCTCGCGCAGGCCGTGTGGTCGAGCGAAGGCCCGGACGGCCAGATGGTCGCCTACCCCGACACCTGCGTCGGCACCGACAGCCACACCACCATGATCAATGGTCTCGGCGTGCTGGGCTGGGGCGTCGGCGGGATCGAGGCGGAGGCCGCGATGCTCGGCCAGCCGGTCTCGATGCTGATCCCTGAAGTGGTTGGCTTCTACCTCGAAGGCGCGATGGCCGAAGGCGTGACCGCGACCGATCTGGTGCTGACCTGCGTGCAGATGCTGCGCAATGTCGGCGTCGTCGGCCGCTTCGTCGAGTTCTACGGCCCGGGTGTGGCTAACCTCACCCTCGCCGACCGTGCGACCATCGCCAACATGGCGCCCGAATATGGCGCGACCTGCGGCTTCTTCGGGATCGACGAAAAGACCCTCGATTACCTGCGCCTCACCGGCCGCAGCGAAGAAAACATCGCGCTGGTCGAAGCCTATGCCAAGGCGCAGGGCATGTGGTTTGATCCGGCCAATGTGCCGGTCTTCACCAAGACGCTCAGCCTCGACATGGCCGCTGTCGTCCCCAGCCTCGCCGGGCCGAAGCGTCCGCAGGACAAGGTGATCCTTCAGGAAGTCGACGACCTGTTCAACGCTGACCTGTCCAAGGTCTATGGCAAGTCGGCTGCCGCCCGCGTGGGGGTCGAAGGCGCGAGCCATGACATTGGCGACGGCGACGTGGTGATCGCTGCTATTACCAGCTGCACCAACACCTCCAACCCTGATGTGCTGATCGCCGCCGGTCTGGTCGCCAAGAAGGCAAACGAGAAGGGCCTCAAGCCCAAGCCGTGGGTCAAGACATCGCTGGCGCCGGGTTCGCAGGTGGTCACGGACTATCTGGTGAAGTCGGGCCTTCAGACCCACCTCGACGCGATCGGATTCGACCTTGTCGGCTATGGCTGCACCACCTGTATCGGCAACTCCGGCCCGCTCGCTGCGCCGATCAGCGCCGCGATCAACGGCAATGACATCGTCGCCGCCAGCGTCCTTTCGGGCAACCGCAACTTCGAAGGCCGTGTCAGCCCCGATGTGCGCGCCAACTTCCTCGCCTCGCCGCCGCTGGTGGTCGCCTATGCGCTGAAGGGCACGGTGACCGAGGACATCACCACCACCCCGATCGGGCAGGATCAGGACGGCAATGACGTGATGCTCGCCGATCTGTGGCCGACCAACGCCGAAATCGCCGCCAACCGCGCCGCCAATATCGACCGTTCGATGTTCGTGAACCGCTACGCCAACGTCTATGACGGTGACGAGCATTGGCAGGCGATCACGGTGGAACCGTCTGACACCTATCAGTGGCGCGCCGGCAGCACCTATGTCGCCAACCCGCCCTATTTCGAGGGCATGACCATGACGCCCGCACCGCTCGTGGACATCGTGGACGCCAAGCCGCTCGCGATCCTCGGCGATTCGGTCACCACTGACCACATCTCGCCCGCCGGCTCGATCAAGGAAGACAGCCCGGGCGGCAAGTTCCTGATGGCCAACCAGGTCGCCAAGAAGGACTTCAACTCCTACGGCTCGCGCCGCGGCCACCACGAAGTGATGATGCGCGGCACCTTCGCCAATATCCGCATCAAGAACGAGATGGTCCCGGGCGTCGAAGGCGGGTTCTCGACCTATGGCGGCGAGACCATGGCGATCTACGACGCGGCGATGAAGCACAAGGACAACGGCACGCCGCTCGTGGTCATCGGCGGCAAGGAATACGGCACCGGCTCGTCACGCGACTGGGCGGCCAAGGGCACGATCCTGCTCGGCGTGCGCATGGTGATCGTCGAGAGCTTCGAGCGGATCCACCGCTCCAACCTCGTCGGGATGGGCGTGCTGCCCTTGCAGTTCAAGGAAGGCGACACCCGCACAACCCTCGGCCTGTCGGCGACCGACACCTTCTCGATCCGCGGTCTGGCCGATCTGACCCCCGGTCAGGACATCACGGTGGAGGTCACCCGCGAAGACGGCACGCAGTTCAGCTTCACCGCGCTGTGTCGCATAGATACCGCAAATGAAATGGAATATTACCGCCACGGCGGGATTCTCCATTACGTTTTGCGCAAGCTTGCGGCATAAGGAGCGGCATGACGTCAGCCCGCCTCGCCCTTTTGCTTGCACCCGCTCTGCCGCTTGCGCCCGTTCTGCTGGCGCTGTCGGCCTGCGGCGGCGAAGGCAGCGGGGCTAGCGAGGGCCGCAAGGGGCCGTCTGCGCCGCTGGGCTTTGAACTGGCGATGGCCGGGGTGAGCGAAGGCGCGGCGGAAGATTCTGCGGTGCCTGCTCCGGCAGCCCCCGCTCCGCTGATCGCGCTTACGCCGGAACAACTGGCCGCGCGGCTTGAGAAGGGCAATATCCGCCTGATCGACGTGCGCACCACTGCCGAAGTGGCCGAAGGCGTGATCCCTGGCGCTGAACACATCCCGCTCGACCAGTTCGATCCCACCGCGCTCGACCTGTCGGATGGGCGGGAGGTCGTGCTCTATTGCCGCTCGGGCCGCCGTTCGGCGATGGCGGGCGAGAAACTGGCTGCGGTTACGGGCGAGCCGGTCGAGCATCTCGAAGGCGGGATGCTCGCTTGGGAAGCCGCGCAGCAGCCGGTCGACAAGCCTTAAGCCACTCATCTGAAACGCAAACGAAAAGGGGCGGCCCGATCAGGCCGCCCCTTTTGTTGTGTCTGGCCGTCCCGGCTTAGCCGAGGAACTTGCGGCGCCCGAGGATCGCTGCGGCGGCAAGGCCGAACAGGATCGTCATCGGCGGGGCCGGCACGTCGTGACCGCCCGAGGAGGAGGAGCTGCTGCCACTGCTGCTGCTCGACGACGAGGAAGAAGACGAGGAGCTGCTGCTGCCCGACGACGAGCTCGACCCCGAAGACCCACTGCTGCCCGACGAGCCGCTGGAGCTGCTCGAAGACGAAGTCGAGGACGAGGAGGAGGACGACGAGCTGCCGCTGGTGCTGCTGGTCATGTCACCCGAAGTGCTACCGCCGCTGGTCGCGCCGCCCGAAGACGAGGAACTGCTGCTGCCCGACGACGAGGACGAGCTGCTACCCGAAGACCCGCTGCTGCCGCTGCTGCCGCCCGAGGAGCTCGAACCCGACGAACCGGACGACGAACTGGAAGAACCCGAACCGCCCGAAGAAGTGCTGCCCGGATGGCCCGAGCTGCCGCCCGGCTTGCCGCTGCTGCCACCGCCCGAAGAGGACGAGGACGAAGAGGACGACGAAGACGAGCTCGACGAGGAAGATGAGGATGACGAACCCGACGATGTCACCGCGCCGGTCGAGGAGCTGACATTCCCCGAAGAACTGGACACGTTGCCGGACGAGCTGGAGACATTGCCCGAGGAGCTCGACACCGCGCCCGTGCTCGACGACACGGCGCCGGTGCTCGACGAGACAGCGCCTGTGCTGGAAGAGACCGCGCCGGTCGAAGAACTGACGTTGCCAGAGGTGCTGGTGCTCGACACCGCTCCGGTGCTGGAAGAAACCTGCCCGGTCGACGTCGAGGTCGAAACCTGCCCGGTCGAAGAACTGATCTGGCCTGACGACGAGGTCGTGGACGAACTGATCTGGCCCGAGGACGAGGTGGTCGAAGTGGAGTTGTCGATGTCGATATCGACGACGACGCCGCTCGATCCGCTGCTGCTGCTGCCGCCCGAAGTCGAGGTGGTGGTCGAGACCGACACATCGCCCGAAGACGAACCGCCACCGCCGAAGAAGCCACCGAAGAAGCCGCCCCCGAAACCGCCACCAAAGCCGCCGCCGAAACCGCCACCCCAACCGCCGCCAACTCCGCCGCCGCCTGAAATCGGCGGAAGCGGCGGAAGCGGCGCAGGCATATAGGCCATCTGCGTGATCGGCGGACATTCATTGGCATCGAAATAGGCCTGCGTGGCGCCGGCAGGCGCGCTTGCCGCAGCGACCGTGCCGGCGGGGCCGACCGGCTGACATTCAATCGTGCGCTCGACAATTCGGCGGCGGCGCTGTTCCGGCATCGGAATGTCGCGCTCACGCGTCTTGATGTAGCGCGCGCCCGTCACCGGATCGACCGCAACGAGCTTGCCGTCGATGTTGGTCGAGTAATCCGGCGCGGCGGTGTTCATCGGCTCGGCCATGCGCACGGCGCCGCCTTGCAACAATGCGACACCCGCAGCAGCGGCGGAAAGCTTCGCGATGGCCAGTTTGAGCGACATAGTCGGTAACCCTGTTTGCCTGTGGGTTGGATGCGGACTGTCCGCACTTCCCCCAAATCCAGCGTTCTTTTGATGTCAGAAGGCGCTGGCGGGCAATCCGCTTAACCACGCCGGAGGGCCGGGAGCGGGGCGAATCGGGCGGAAATCGCGGGATTTCGGGCTCGCTGTCCCGAACTGGCACCGAAAACGGGGGTCCGGTTAGCCGATTGGTTAACCGGTGGCCGGGGATCAGTCCTCGAACAGGCCTGACTGGCTGGGAGGTGATTCTCTGGGCGGGGTCAGTTCCAGATGCGCCCAGCCGCCATCGTTCAGCACCCGCCCACGGGCCGTGCGGGCGATCAGGCCGAGCTGGATGAGGTAGGGTTCGACCACTTCCTCCACCGTGTCGCGCGGCTCGGCAAGGCCCGCCGCCAGCGTCTCGATCCCCACCGGGCCGCCCTTGTAGGTGGTCGCGATCATGGTGAGATAGCGCCGGTCCATCGCGTCGAGGCCGAGCCGGTCGATCTCCAGCCGGGTCAGCGCTTCATCGGCGACATGGCGGGTAACAGACGCCGCGCCCGCGACATCGGCAAAGTCGCGCACGCGCCGCAGCAAGCGGCCAGCGACTCGCGGCGTGCCGCGGCTGCGACGTGCGATCTCGTGCGCGCCATCGGGCTGGATCGCGAGGCCCAGCAACCCAGCGGCGCGAGTCACGACGCGCTCCAGCTCCTCGTGGCTGTAGAAGTTGAGCCTGACGGGGATGCCGAAGCGGTCACGCAAAGGCGTGGTCAACAGGCCCTGGCGGGTGGTCGCCCCGATCAGGGTGAAGGGCGGCAGGTCGATCCGCACAGAACGCGCCGACGGCCCCTCCCCGATGATCAGATCCAGCGCGCGGTCCTCCATCGCGGGATAGAGCACCTCCTCGACCACGGGCGAGAGACGGTGGATCTCGTCGATGAACAGCACGTCATGCGGTTCGAGATTGGTGAGGAGCGCGGCGAGATCACCCGCCTTGGCGATGACAGGGCCGGAAGTGGCGCGGAAGCCCACGCCCAGCTCGCCCGCGATGATCTGCGCCAGCGTGGTCTTGCCGAGGCCGGGGGGGCCAAAGAACAGCGTATGATCCATCGCCTCGCCGCGCGCGCGCGCGGCGGCGATGAAGACTGCAAGGTTCCCCTTTGCCCCCTCCTGCCCGACGAACTCGGCCAAGCGGCGCGGACGCAGGGCTGCGTCCGGGTCGCCGGGCTGGCGGGCGGGGGAGTGGAGGGGGTCAGACATTTTGTCTTGCAGTTATCCAAGGGCTAGACCCATTGGCGACATATCGATCAATTGCCTCATTCAGGACAATCATCATCGGATCAGGGCTAAGACGGGAGAAAAGCAGAGAGTGTGACTTCGTCCTGACCTTTGCCCAATCTTCCGCGCTGTTTCTATCGGATGTAGAAAAGCGCTTAGTCCCTACTGATCGAGCGTGGTCATACAAACTATCGTTGAGATGCGCAGCCCAAGCGCAGTCTAGCATGAGGCTGACTAGTGCCATCTCTAGCGCTACTCCTGCAGGGTCAAACGATCGAAGCCGCGCCAAAAGAATCTGAATCGAGGCGATTAGCTGTGCCACATGAGCAATGTCATGCGAGTCACTCAGTGCCTCAACGAAATCTTGAAACGCGCGGACATTTTCGTCGGGGAACTCAACAGGATCAAATGCTGTGATCCCCGGATCGATCATGATTATCGAGTCGTCCGCGAAGGGATTTTCACGCAATTTCTCGAATCGATTTGCGATTTCATCGGCAATCGCCTGCAACATCTCAGACGTCTTTGACAAAGTAAGCGGCAAAGCAACAATAGCTGCCAACCTGCGCCGATTGAGCTCGTCCTCTCGATGCTCTTCCGCTTGGCGGACCTGCTTCTGAAGATATGCAGCGCCAAAGATTGCAGCAATAAGTGCTAGTGCGCCCGCCTCGAGGCCCTGCCATTCATACAAGCATTGGCTGAAGTCGTTTACCCAATCCGATGGTACGTCGCACCTGATCCTATCGAGTACATTCATCCCGCCGCCCTCTTCAATGCCACGCGGATCAGGTCACCTTCGCTTGCGCCCTCGCCCAATTCCTCCAGCGCCCGCGCCACGGCCTGCGCAGCAACCGCAGGCTTGAACCCGAGGTTCTCCAAAGCGCTCGCCGCGTCCGCGCCCTTGCTGCCTGCGGGAGCGGCTGCCACGCCAGACGCAAACCCGCCCGAACCGCCCGGCATCCCGCCCGCCTTGTCCTTCAGCTCGTTGACGATCCGGCCTGCCAGCTTCGGCCCCACGCCCTGCGCGCGGGCCACCATCGCCGCGTCACCCTTCCCGCAGGCATCGCGCAGGTCTCCGGTCGACAGCGCGGAGAGGATCGCCAGCGCGACCTTGCTCCCCACGCCCTGCACGCCGGTCAGCAGCCGGAACCAGTCCCGCTCGGCGCTGTCGGCAAAGCCCAACAGGCGCATGTCGTTCTCGCTCACCTGCAATTGCGTGTGGACGGTGCAGCCCTCCCCCACCTCGCCCAGCGCGGCGAGCGTGCGGCTGGAGCAGTGGACGAGGTAGCCGACCCCGCCGACATCAACCACGGCCCAGTCCTCACCGGTCGCATCAAGCCTGCCTGAGAGCTTTGCAATCATGGTTTGTTCTTGCCCGAGACCGCGCGCTTTGACCAGCCACCCTCCTGCCTTGTCCGCAGCGCGATGCAAAGCGGGTTCGCGCCAAGCGGCCAAGCAGCCAAGAGGGCATCGCTCGGGGCGCAACCCCAAATCTCTCAAGACGCGCGATGATGACAGAGCGGCTTTGCCGCATGCACGAGATCTTCGCTCCTTTGCTGCATGGCGCGAACCAAAAAACGCCGAATGCTCGACACGAACGGGACTTTGGGTAAAAGCACGGCCCCATGAGCTGGAACACCTTCGGGCGCGTGCTGCGCTTTACCACTTGGGGCGAAAGTCATGGGCCTGCGCTGGGCGCGGTCGTCGACGGGTGCCCGCCGGGGCTCGCCATCTGCGAGGACTTCATCCAGCCCTTCATGGACGCCCGCAAGCCCGGCACCAGCCGCTTCACCACGCAGCGGCGCGAGGATGATCTGGTGCGGATCCTCTCGGGCGTCTTCGAGGGCAAGACCACCGGCACGCCGATCGCGCTGCATATCGAGAACACCGATCAGCGGTCGAAAGATTACAGCGCCATCGCCCAACAATACCGCCCGGGCCATGCCGACTACGCCTATGACGCCAAATACGGCATCCGCGACTATCGCGGCGGCGGCAGGTCGTCGGCGCGCGAGACAGCGGCGCGGGTGGCAGCAGGCGCGGTGGCGCGGCTGGTGATCCCCGAGGTGACCATCACGGCGTACGTGTGCGAGTTGGGCGGAGACCGGATCGATCCGGCGCGGATCGACTATAGCGAGATTGCCAACAACCCGTTCTTCTGCCCCGACCCCGAAGCCGCCAAGCGCTGGGAAGCCAAGGTCGATGAAGCGCGCAAAGCCGGATCATCGCTCGGCGCGATTGTCGAATGTGTCGCCACCGGCGTCCCCGCAGGGTGGGGCGCGCCGATCTATGCCAAGCTCGACAGCGATCTGGCCGCCGCGATGATGAGCATCAACGCGGTCAAGGGCGTCGAGATCGGCGACGGCTTCGAAGCCGCGCGCCTGTCAGGCGAACAGAACGCCGACCGGATGCGGCCTGGACCGGATGGCTCGCCACTTTACGCCAGCAACCACGCGGGCGGCACGGCGGGCGGCATTTCGACAGGGCAGCCGGTGGTGTGCCGCGTGGCGTTCAAGCCGACCTCGTCAATCCTCACCCCGGTAGAGTCGATCAATTCGGCGGGTGAGGCGGTGGAGGTGGTCACGAAAGGCCGCCACGACCCCTGCGTCGGCATCCGCGGCACGCCTGTCGTCGAGGCGATGATGGCGCTGGTGCTGGCCGATCACAAGCTGCTGCACCGGGCGCAGGTGGGTTAGCGGTCGCGCCCACTTCCCCCCGCCCCGGGCTTGACCCGGGGGCCCGCTTCTCATCGTCACCCCAAAGGTAGCTGGGCCCCGGGTCGAGCCCGGGGCGGGGGAGGCGTCATTTCGCCAAATCCGATTGGTTCCCGTCTCTACGATTGAGAAAAGCGATTTGTGCAATCGCAACAATCCACTTTTGTGCAGCGCAATAATCCCTATTTGGGCAGGACAAGTTTCAACCCTACCTCTCAACCCCATCAAAAGGACAAACTCCCATGGGTATCATCGGTTCGACCCTCACGCCGTTCAAGGCGACCGCTTTCCAGGCCGGCAAGGATTTCTTCGACGTCACCGACGCCGATCTTGCCGGCAAGTGGTCGGTGTTCTTCTTCTACCCGGCTGACTGGACCTTCGTCTGCCCGACCGAGCTGGAAGACATGGGCGAAAAGTACGGCCAGCTTCAGGCGATGGGCGTCGAAGTCTATGCCGTCAGCACCGACACGCACTTCAGCCACAAGGCTTGGCACGATTTCTCGGACAAGATCAGCAAGCTGACCTTCCCGTTCCTCGGCGACCAGAACCACGTGCTGTCGAACAACTTCGGCGTGCTGCGCGAAGGCGTTGGCCTGGCTGACCGTGCGACCTTCGTGGTCGATCCGGACGGCGTGATCCAGATCATGGAAATCACCTGCGAAGGCGTCGGTCGCAATGCCAACGAACTGACCCGCAAGATCAAGGCCGCCCAGTATGTGCGCGCCAATCCCGGTCAGGTTTGCCCGGCAGCGTGGGAAGAAGGCGGCGACACGCTCGCTCCCTCGCTCGACCTCGTCGGCAAGATCTAAGCCTACCCTTTCGGTCAGCGCGGGGCTTCCCCCCTCCCCCACGCCCTGCGCTGACTGACAAATCCCGAGCGGCTTGATGCCCTCGGGTCGTGACCGGGACCGGATGTGCCCGCCCCTTCTCCCCCTGATCGGGGCAGGCGATCATCCGGTCCCGCGTTGCCTGAACACGGATCAGACCATTTCTCGCGCGATCATCCGCGCCCGGAGGAAACACCATGCTCGACGCCGCCATGCAGGCCCAGCTCAAGACCTATCTCGGCAATCTGCGCGAGGGCATCGAACTGGTCGCCTCGCTCGATGACAGCGAGAAGTCGCGCCAGACCCGTCAGCTGATTGAACAGATCGCATCGCTCCACGACCTCGTCACCGCGCGTTTCGACGGCACCGATGATCGCAAGCCGAGCTTCGTAATCCGCCGCGCGAGCGACGCGGAAAAGTGGGTGCGGTTTGCCGGCCTGCCGATGGGCCATGAGTTCACCTCGCTGGTGCTCGCCTTGCTGTGGGCCGGCGGTCACCCGCCCAAGGTCGACGCAGACCTGATCGAACAGGTCCGCGCGCTGGAAGGCGATTTCCATTTCGAGATGTTCTTCTCGCTGTCGTGCCACAATTGCCCCGACGTGGTGCAGGCATTGACGCTGATGGCGCTCGAAAACCCGCGCATCACGGCGACGCTGATCGAAGGCGGCACCTTCCAGAGCGAAGTCGAAGCGCGCGACATCATGGCGGTCCCAGCGACGTTCCTGAACGGTCAGCCGTTCTACAACGGCAAGATGGAACTCGCTGAAATCCTGTCGAAGCTCGACGTCAACGCCGATGCCAAGCAGGCCGAGAAGCTCGCCGCCAAGGCACCGTTTGAAGTGCTCGTGATCGGCGGCGGCCCCGCTGGTGCGGCGGCGGCGGTCTATACCGCGCGCAAGGGCTTCAGCACCGGGATCGCAGCGGAACGCTTTGGCGGTCAGCTGATGGATACGCTCGGGATCGAGAACCTGCCCGGCACCCCCTACACCGAAGGGCCGAAACTGACCGACAGCCTCAAGAAGCACGTCGGCGAATACGAGATCGATCTGATGGACCTCGCCCGCGCGGTGGAGCTGCGCGCGTCGAAGGACGTCGGCGGTTATCACGAGGTGGTAATGGCCAACGGCGCATCGCTTCGCGCCCGTTCGCTGATCCTCTCCACCGGTGCGCGCTGGCGCAACCTCGGCGTGCCGGGTGAGGCGGAGTACCGCAACAAGGGCGTGGCCTATTGCCCGCACTGCGATGGCCCGCTGTTCAAGGGCAAGCGGATCGCGGTGATCGGCGGCGGCAACTCCGGCGTCGAAGCGGCGATCGACCTGGCCGGGATCGTCGGCCATGTGACGCTGATCGAGTTCGATACGAAGCTGCGCGCGGATGAAGTGCTCCAGCGCAAGCTGCGCTCGATGCCGAATGTCGAGATCATCACCAATGGCCAGACCACCGAAGTGCTGGGTGACGGCACGCGGGTGAACGGGTTGGTGGTCAAGAACCGCGCCAATGGCGAGGAACGCCGGATCACGCTGGAAGGCGTGTTCGTGCAGATCGGCCTTGTGCCGAACACCGAATGGCTGCGCGACATCGGACTTGAACTGTCGAAGCACGGCGAGATCGTGATCGACGATCACGGCGCGACCAACATTCCCGGCATCTACGCCGCGGGCGATTGCACCACCGTGCCGCACAAGCAGATCGTGGTGGCGATGGGCGAAGGCGCGAAAGCGGGCCTCGGCGCATTCGACTTCCTGATCCGGAATGAACCGGTCGAAGAGGTGGCGCAGGCGGCGTAATTTCTTGGAGCGCGCTCGCCGCCTCGAGCGCGCTTCCTCGCTCACGCGACCTGAAGGTCGCGTCGCTGCGGGCGGCCGGTCGGCCTTGCGGGCTCCCTAGGGGGAGCCCGTTGTCGTTTATCCTCTCACCCGCAACTAATCGTCTCACTCAATCAAACCCTCCGTATTAATCGATTGGACGCGCCATCCTGAAAGCGTAATCTTCTCGCCATAGACCACCGAAAGGGACGAGTCTGGGATTTGAGAGGAGAGACGATCATGGATGCAAAAACCGGAGATATCAGCGGCGGCTGCCCCTTCCACGGCAGCATGGACACGCGCAATCTGCTGGGCCGCACCAACCGCGATTGGTGGCCGCAGGCAATGCAGCTCGATATCCTGACCGAACAGGGCAAGAGCGCCAATCCCTATGGCGAGGACTTCGACTACGCCGAGGCGTTCAATGCGCTCGATTACAAGGCGCTCAAGGCCGATCTCACCGCGCTGATGACCGACAGCCAGCCATGGTGGCCGGCGGATTACGGCCATTACGGCCCGTTCTTCATCCGCATGGCGTGGCACGCGGCAGGCACCTACCGCACCGGTGATGGGCGCGGTGGTGCGGGCTCCGGCCAGCAGCGCTTTGCTCCGCTCAATTCCTGGCCCGACAACGGCAACCTCGACAAGGCGCGCCGCCTGCTGTGGCCGATCAAGCAGAAGTACGGGAAGACCATCAGCTGGGCTGACCTGTTCATCCTCACCGGCAATGTCGCCATCGAAAGCATGGGCGGCCCGGTGTTCGGCTTCGGCGGTGGCCGTGCGGACGTGTTCGAGCCTGAGAGCGTCTACTGGGGCACCGAAGAACAATGGGTCAATGAAGGCGTTGCCACCCGCATCAATGCGCAGGAAGGTCAAGCGCTCGAAAACCCGCTCGCCGCGATCCAGATGGGCCTCATCTACGTCAATCCCGAAGGGCCGCAGGGCAACCCGCATGACCCCGAGGGCATGGCCCGCGACATGCGCGAAACCTTCGCCCGCATGGCGATGAATGACGAGGAAACCGTCGCGCTCACCGCAGGCGGCCACGCCTTCGGCAAGGCCCACGGCGCAGAACCGTCCGATACCTTCGGCGGGGCGCCGGAAGGCGAGGACCTGCACCTGATGGGCTTCGGCTGGCTCAACGACGCGGACGACATCGCCCGCGGCAACATCACCACCTCGGGCATCGAAGGCAGCTGGTCGAACAACCCGACCGCGTGGAGCCACGATTACTTCCGCATCCTGTTCAAGTACGACTTTGAACTGGTGAAGTCGCCCGCCGGCGCCAACCAGTGGACGCCGATCAATCCCGATCCGGAAGACCTCGCCCCCGACGCGCGTGACCCCAACAAGCGCGTGCCGACGATGATGACCACGGCCGACATGGCGCTGAAGAACGACCCGGAATATCGCAAGATTTCCGAGCGTTTCCTGGCGCACCCGGAACAGCTGGATGACGCCTTTGCGCGTGCATGGTTCAAGCTGTGCCACCGCGACATGGGGCCCAAGGTGCGTTACCTCGGGCCGGAAGTGCCGGAAGAAACGCTGATCTGGATGGACCCAGTTCCAGCCGGCACGACGCCTTCGGATGCTGAAATCGCCCGCTTCAAGGCGGCGATCCTCAGCAGCGGCCTTTCGGTGCGCGAGCTGGTCAAGGCGGCCTGGGCCTCGGCCTCGACCTATCGCAACTCGGACCATCGCGGCGGTGCCAATGGCGCGCGGGTGCGGCTGGAGCCGCAGCGTTCGTGGGCGGTCAATGATCCGGCGGAGCTTTCGAAGGTGCTGGACACCATCGAAGCCCATCGCGGCCAGCTTTCGATGGCCGACGCGATCGTGCTTGCCGGATCGGCAGCGGTCGAGAAGGCGGCGCGCGATGCCGGGCATGATGTGACCGTGCCGTTCCTCGGCGGGCGCGGCGATGCCACGGACGAGCACACCGATGCGGCCAGCTTCGAACCGATGGAGCCGTTTGCCGATGGCTTCCGCAACTACCTCAAGACCAAGGCGCAAGTTCGCACCGAGGAAATGCTGATCGACCGGGCGCATCTGATGGGCCTGTCGATCCCCGAACTGACCGTGCTGATCGGCGGGATGCGCGCGCTGGGTGCGGTGAGCGATCATGCCCACCACGGGCACCGGATCGGCGTGCTGACCGAGACCCCGGGCAAGCTCACGCCGGACTTCTTCCGCAACCTCCTCGACATGGGGACCAAGTGGTCGCCGGTCGATGACAGCGGGGACGAGGAATATGTCGGCGTCGACCGTGCGACGGGCGCAGAGAAGTGGCGTGCGACCCGCACCGATCTCGTCTTCGGCTCAAACTCGATGCTGCGTGCGCAGGCCGAGGTCTATGCCGAGAGCGGGAACGAAGGCAAGTTCGTGTGCGACTTCATCTCGGCCTGGAACAAGGTGATGAACGCGGACCGCTTCGACGTGAGCTACGCCAAGTATCACTGAGCAAGCTGACGCGTAACAAGAAGGCCTCCGGTAGCAATGCCGGGGGCCTTTTGTGTTATACGGCCGCAAAACAGGACACCCCGATGACTGGCGAACGCGAGCGCCACTGGCGCACCGTCTACACTGACAAACAACCCGATGCCGTCAGCTGGTATCAACCCACGCCCGAACAATCGCTGCTGGCGCTGGATCGCTTTGGCGTCGGACCGGGACAGTCGCTGATCGACATCGGCGGCGGCGCCTCCACGCTGGTTGATGCCTTGCTGGCACGCGGGTGGGGCGATGTGACCGTGCTGGATATTGCAGCACCGGCGCTATCCGCAGCACAAGCGCGGCTGGGTGCGGCCAGCGCGAACGTTGCATGGGAGGTCGCCGATATCACCGAATGGCAGCCGCCCCGGCGGTATGACGTGTGGCACGACCGTGCGGTGTTCCACTTCCTCACCACGCCTGAACAGCGCGCCGCCTATGTCCGGGCGCTGGGTGAAGGACTGGCGGCGGATGGGCTGGTGATCATCGCCACCTTCGCCCCGGACGGGCCCGAAAAGTGCAGCGGGCTGGAGGTGGAACGCTATGACGCAGACAGGCTGGCCGCGACGCTGGGGCCGGGCTTCACGCTTGCGGCGGACTGGCGCGACGAACACATTACCCCATGGGGCGCGCGCCAAGCGTTCACGTGGTGCGTGTTCAGGCGCACGGGCTGACCGTCAGATCCAGCGCGCGTCCCGCAGGGCCGCGACATTGGCGCGGGCGACCGGGGCTTCCAACCCGCGCGGCAGTTTGAGGCGGATGTTGCGCCCGTCGCGCACCACATCCTCCACCGCTTCGCGCGCCACCCACCAACTGCGGTGCACCTGCATCCCCTCCAGATCGCCCAGCAAAGCAATCCCGTCACGCAGCCGCATCAGCACCAGCGCCGATCCCAGCATTGTGTGCACACGCAGGTAGTGATCCTCCATCTCAAGCGCGATGATGGCGCTGCCGAGGTCGGCGGGGAGCTGGTCGAGCAGGGGGTTCGAGGGCGGCAGGGCGGTTGCAGGAACGGCCATCGCAACAGGGGCGAGTTCGGCAGTTTGTGGAGCCGCGACGAGCGGCACCGAAGTCGCCTCGCGCGGGCCCTGCACGAGATTGAACAGCACCGTTATCGCACCGCCGATCACCAGCACCGAAAAATAGGTGCCCATCACCACCTCGAGACCGGGCCAGCCCAGCGTGCCGAACGGCTCCCGGTTGATGGCCAGCACCGCGATCGTCATCGGCACTGTACCCACCAGACAGGTCGCCGCCAGCATACTCCAGCGCGGCAAGGCCAGCACCCGCGACCCCCAGCTCGCCACGCTCTGCATCGGGCGGTAGCAGGCATAGCCGAGCCATGCGAAGCCGATCCACGTCACCATCCGCTCGGCCAGAGGGGCTGCGATACTGCCGAACGGGCCGATGATGGCGAGGAACACCCCGATCACGGCCATCGCCGCCAGATCGATGATGATCCGGCGCAAAAGCGCGTGTCGCGGCGAGGCCGGTTGAGCGTTCATGGCGCTGGTCTGACTGCCCATTCGCGCTTCGTAAAGTGGCAAAGCACCGGTTTCCCGGCCAATTCGCGTAACGCCCGCACGATTGGCGCAAGGGCGATTGCCCGCGAATGGCCCGGCGGCATCCTGTCCTCAGCAAACACCTTGAGCCTTTCAGGAGACCCGCCATGACCACCATCACCCTGCCCTTCGCCGCCCGCCGTCCGGCTTCCGCCAGCTTCGATATCGGCCCCGTCGCCCGCACCGCCATCAGCCTGTCGTGCTTCACGATGTGCTTTGCCGTGGTGGTGTCACTGGGGAAGGCGGCGCTCGGCATGGTCGAGGGGATCGAAGCTTATGCCAAGCTGCCGATCATCCTCCACGTCGCAGCCGTGCTGCCGACGATCCCGCTCGGCGGCTGGCTGATGCTGGCGAAGAAGGGCACGCCGCTGCACAAGCAGCTGGGCAAGGTCTGGTTAGTGTTGATGCTGATCACCGCCACCACCGCGATCTTCATCCAGACAAGCGGCACTTTCAGCTGGATTCACCTGTTCGTACCGCTGACCTTCCATGCCGCCTGGAAGGTGATGTCGACGGCGCGCAAGGGGGACATCAAGGCGCACAAGGCCCACCTGGTGCGCACCTACCTCACCGCGCTGATGATCCCCGGCATTGCCGCCTTCGCGGTGCCCGGGCGGCTGATGAACGTGATGCTGCTGGGTTGAGCGGCACGGCCTTGCGCAGAGCGACGAGCGGCTTAGGGTGCGGCCCCATGATCAAGCTCGCCCCCCTGTTGCTCGCCGCAACCGCCCTTCTCGCCGCCCCCGCTTTGGCCGAGGATGCACCAGCCAACCCCGCTACCAGCACGCCCGAGGCGACCGCCGGGATCGGCCCCGGCGCGCGGCCGGTGGGGGCGCAATGGAGCCGCAGTCCGGTGATCGCCCCCAACGGCATGGCCGCCACCGCCCACCCGCTCGCCACCCAGATCGCGCTCGATATTCTGAAAGCGGGCGGATCTGCGGTCGATGCGGCGATTGCGGCCAACGCGGCGCTCGGGCTTATGGAGCCGACCGGCAACGGCATCGGCGGCGATCTGTTCGCGATTGTCCATGATCCCAAAACCGGCCAGCTTGTCGGCATCAACGGCTCGGGTCGCTCACCCAAGGGCCAGACGCTCGATCAGCTCAAGGCCAAGCTGCCCGCCGGCGCGACCAGCCTTCCCCCCGTCGGCGTGCTGCCCGTCACCATCCCCGGCACGGTGGATGCGTGGTTCGATCTCCACGCGCGCTTCGGCAAGCTGCCGATAGCCGACGTGCTGGCCCCCACCATCCGCTATGCCCGCGAAGGCCACCCGGTCGCCCCGGTGATCGCGATGTATATGGACCGCGGGCTGAAGAACTACGAGCGTCAGCGCGCCACCACCCCGTTCGACTTCACCAATGCCCGCGCGACCTATTTCAAGGAGGGCCGCGCGCCGCGCCCCGGCGAGATGTTCCGTAACCCCGATCTGGCGAACACGCTGGAGCGGATCGCCAAGGGTGGCCGCGACGAATTCTACGCGGGCGCAACCGCGCGCACGATGGTCGATTACCTCCAGCGGCAGGGCAGCGCCTACACCGTTGAAGATTTCGCCGCGCATGACAGCACGTGGGTCGATGTCGCCTGCGTGGAATACCGCAAGGGTTACGAGCTGTGCGAGCTGCCGCCGAACTCGCAAGGCTTCGCGGCGCTCCAGATGGTCAACATCCTGAAGAATGTGGACCTCAGCCAATGGGAGCGCGGCAGCCCGGAGGTGATCCACTACATCACCGAAGCCAAACGCCTCGCCTTTGAAGATGCCGCGCGCTTCTACGCTGATCCGGCCTTCGCCCGCGCGCCCGCGGAACTGCTGAGCGACGAATACGGCAAGCAACGCTTCGCCCTGATCGACCCGGCAAAGGCCACCCCCGCCTTCACCCCCGGCGCGTTGATCGCGCCCAAGCTGGAGGGGCCGGGCGACACCACCTACCTCACCGTCGCCGACAAGAACGGGATGATGGTGAGCCTGATCCAGTCAAACTATCGCGGCATGGGCGGCGGGCTGGTGGCCGACGGGCTCGGCTTCATGTTTCAGGATCGGGGCGAGCTTTACAGCCTCGATCCGGCGCACCCCAATGCCTATGCGCCCGCCAAGCGTCCGTTCCAGACGATCATCCCGGCCTTCATCCGCAAGGACGGCAAGCCATGGATGAGCTTCGGGCTGATGGGCGGCGGGATGCAGCCGCAGGGCCATGTGCAGGTGCTGATCAACCTCGTCGATTACGGGATGAATCTGCAAGAAGCCGGCGATGCGGCGCGCCTGCACCACGATGGCGGGCGCCAGCCGACCGATGCGCTGGCGGGCAGCCCCGCCGACACCGCGCCAGTCGATATGCTCGGCGTGCTCCAGCTCGAACCCGGCATTCCAGCCGCGACGGTCGAGGCTTTGCGGGCGATGGGCCACAATGTCGAGGTGGAGGGCACCGGCATCCCCTTCGGCGGCTATCAGGCGATCGTGCGCGATCCGGTGAGCGACGTCTATACCGGCGCGACCGAGATGCGAAAGGACGGGCAAGCCAGCGGCTACTGATCCGCCCGCCCGTCATGCGGGGTGGCGTTTTGCGTTAACGAGGCCTTCACTGAATCCGGATAAATCCTTGTTATCAAGCCGGGATTTCTCTGACAGGGCCGCATTCATGTCGCTGATTGACCCCACCTCCTTGTCCCATCTGCGGGAGCGCTATCCGCGCAGCCCGGGACGATTGCGCCACCATCTCGCTGCCGAGGGTCTGCTCGGCTATGACGCGCTGGCCGCAGCCGCACGCGCGCTGCCGCGCCAGCATGTCGAACGGCGCGTCCACAATGCCAGCAATGGCGAGGCTTTTCGCGTGCTGGACAGTGACGCTCACCTAGCTAACGCAATTGCCGCAGGCGGTGCGTCCTCGGGCTGGATCATGCTACGTTGTATTGAGCAATTGCCCGCCTATCGCGCGTTGCTCGAACGGCTGCTGGCGGAGATTGCCCCCATTATTGGTTCAGCGACCGATGCGGTGCGCGACATCAAGGGCTTCGTGTTCATCTGCGCGCCCGGCGCCTACACCCCTTTCCACTTTGATGCCGAATATAGCATCCTGTTCCAGATTGCCGGGGACAAGGTGCTCGCCGCCTATCCGCCCGCCCCGCCTTTCCTCGATCTGGCGCGGCGCGAGACCTATCACCGCACGGGCGAGAACGTGCTCGAATGGACGCATGATTACGCCGCGATGGGCGAACAGCATCTGCTGGCGCGGGGCGACGCGCTGTTCGTGCCCTATGCCGCGCCGCATTGGATCCATGCCGGTTACAAGCCCTCAATCTCGCTGTCGGTGACATGGCAATGCCGCAAGAGCCGCGCGATTGCCGATGCTTTAAGCCTCAACCCGCTGATGCGCCGCGTCGGCCTGCCCGCCTATGATCCGGTCGCGCGGCCCAGCGCGCCCTGGCTGCGCGCCGCAGCGGGCCGCTTCGGCCAGAGGATCGGGCTGGTATGATGCCGTTCGGCGAGGCGCGCCTAAGCCGGTAGCGCCAGATGCTTGGCGCCGAACACAGATTGCCAGCTGGCGATTTCCTCGACCACGGCTTCATCCAGCGCATGGATCAGGTCGGCGGTCGCGCCATAGGTCAACGCGGTGGGCGCGCCTGATAGCAGCAGGCCGATCCGCGCCTCGATCTCGCGCAGCTTTTCCGCCGCCACCTGCGAGATCGCAGCGAAGCGTTCGAAATCGCCGAAGTAACGGATCCCGGCAAGGTTCGCGCCCAGCGTCGGGAAGGCCACGCCGCAGAAGGTGAAGAACGGCGACCAATCCGCTGCCAGGTGCTTGGGGACGAGCCCGGCAAGGCCCGCGCCCTTCAGCGCCAGATAGGCCATGACCGAAGCGACCGCGAGCGCGAAGCAGGTCTCGGCTGCTGTGTCGAGCCGGTGGTGCACCCGCTCCAGCCGGTGGGCCTTGGCTTCGTGATAGCTGGCCTGCCCGGTGACATGCGGCAGGACGACACCGGTCAGCCCCGCGCGCAGATAGTCGCGCGTCACCTGAACCTGCGGCAGGCCAACATCGCGCAAGGCATGGCGGGCGAAGTGCTCGGGCCACTCGGCACCATCACCGCTGCGCGCCCAGCGTCCGGTCGGCCGTGCGACGCCCAGCAGCAGCAGCGCAGGGGCATGGCGCAGATATTCAGCCACACGCCGCATCGCGAACCAGCGCCGGTGCCAGCCCAGCCGTGATCCCGCCGCCGTCATCACCAGAATCCCGCCCAGCAACAGCAGCTCGACCAGCGCAAAGGCCCATTTGATATCGCCCATCCCGGTGGGCAGAAACGCGATCCCGATCATCACCGCCAGCGCGGCGAGCACGAAATTGACCGTCATCCCGCTGCGATAGGCATCGGCGAGGCGGCTCGCGATACCATCGGCCCAGGCGAACAGTGGCAGCACATCCTCGGCCAGCTGGCGGGTCACTTGGGCATCACCGCCCGGCATGGCCTGCGCCGCCGCCATCACGCCTGCGCCGCTACCACCGGCGATTGCGCCGGGCGCTTCATAGGCGGTCTTCAGCGAGGCGAAGGGGCTGCCTCCGCCGCCGAACATCCGCTCGACCCGGCGATAGAGGCCGAATGCGCGCGAGCTGTGCGGGCGCCATTGTTCCTTGGCGAGGCTGGCCGGGCTCCAGTCCTCCACCACCACGGCAGCGCGGATGATCGCTTCCAGCCGGGCACTATCAGGCGCCCCGTCGCAATCGGGCTGGGCCAGTTCCTCGGGCCGGGTGAGGATGCGCCAAGCCTCGGGCGCGGCGGGATCGATCAGCAGCACCGGCGTCCCCATCTGGAGCGCGGCGACGACCGTATGCCCCGTCCCGCCGGGTAGATTGGCGACCTTGCCGTCCCACACCGCGATGACGAGATCGGTGCGCTCGATCATCACCCGCCCGGCCAGCGCGACATTGTCCGACGCCAGCGCTTCGAAAGCGCGTGCGGCGGCGCGGTCCTCCGGGTCGGCGATCACCGCTCGCCACAGGGCTTCGACCTCGGCATCGCGGTCGGCCAGTTCGAACAGGCAGGCGCGCGCGGTGACAGCGCGGATCGCGGCAGCCTTGGCATCGACCGCAGGATCGCTCGCCATGCCGCCCGCGAGCAGCGCATCGGCATCGGCCAGTGTTTCAGGGTGGGCGTTGATCGCACAATTGAGCCCCGCGCCGAAGGGCATCGGCACCGCCAGCTCCCAGCCTTGCGCCAGGGCGAGCTCGGCGGCGACCTGATCCGTGCCGTCGACCATGAGGCTGTGCAGCCGCACCGCCCCGTGCGTCCCCGGCAAGCTGCCCGCAATCGCCTCGATCCGGGCGAACAGCGCGGAGAGTGCTGCCGCAATCGCCGCCGCATGGGCGCGGTACGAAGGGTTGGAGGCGCGGTGACCCGTAATGCCCAGCGCCAGATGCGGTTGCCAGCTGTCATGAATCCGGGCGGGCAGATGAGAAGGCATGAGGCGCGGCGTCTCCCGCCCGCGCGCAGCCGCAGGCTTGGCAACGTGCTTAATCGCACGCCCCGCCCGCTTACAAGCGCCGATACGGAAGGTTTGACGATCCTTCGGGAAAAGCGCAGTATTTGCGCAAGCTTGGGGGAGCTTTCCGATGCGCAAATCTCTCGCGGCGCTGTGGGGCGCGATATTGACCGGATTGCTCGCAGCGGCCTCACCCGTTGCAGCCCAGGATGCGCCGATCCCGCGCGTCTATCCGCAAACCGGGTTCGAACGCGCCTATACCGGCAAGTCGCCCGAAACCCTCACCCGCGAAGCCCAGGTGGCTGACAGTTTCGCCGCCGTCTGCGATGCCGGAGACCTGACCGGCTGCACCGCACTGGGCACCGCTTTCGAGACGGGCAAGGGGCGGCTGCAAAACCGGCCCGTGGCGGAACTGCTCTACCGACAAGCGTGCGATGGCGAGGCTGCGGAAGGGTGCTACCGGCTCGGCAAGCTGCTGCGCGTTGCCGATGACCGCCGCGACTGGGGCCAAACCGCGCCGCTGTTCGTGCGCGCCTGCGACCTGGGTTCAGCCTCGGGCTGCGATGCGCAGGCTAATGATCTGGAAGCGGGCGTCACCGGCGTCTCCGATCCCGACGCCGCGCTGGCCCTGCGCCGCGCAACCTGCGCGGGCGGGAGCGCGCCGAGCTGCTCTACGCTCGCCGCCGAACTGATGCGCAGTGATCGCAGCGCCGAGGAACAGGCCGAGGGCCTCGCCCTGCTCGACCGGCAATGCCGTGCGGGCGAGAGCCGGGATTGCAGCGATGCCACGCGGCATTGGATCGGTGTCGAGGGCCGCTTCGGGCCGCGCGCCCGCGAATACCAGTCGCTTGGGTGCAGGGCGGGCGATGCATGGGTCTGCGCCGAGATCGGCAAACGGGCCTTGCGCAATGGCATTGGACCGGAGGCACGCAGCGCCGGAGTCGCCTTCTATGCCCGCGCCTGCGAACTCGGGCAGTATCATTGCGAAGACGCCAAGGCCGTCCGCGACGAGCCTGACCAGCGCACCGCCTGCGACCTTGGTGATCGCACCGCCTGCATCGCAATCGCCAAGCAATACGCCCGGCAAGGCGGCCCGCTGGAGGACCTGCCGCGCGGGATCGAACTGCTCAGCGCGGCGTGCCTGACTGCCGGGAATGCGGAGGAGGCGCAGGAGCTGTGCGAGACCGCGGGCAATCTGACGCTCGATCAGGCCGTCAATGGCAGCGACGAAGCCCGGACCGCCGCCGATCCGGCCCAGATCGATGGGCTCTACACCGCGGCCTGCGCGGCGGGATCGAACAGCGCCTGCGCGAATCTGGCCGACGCGCTGTGGTCCGGTGCGATCCTGCCGGCCGACCAGCCGCGCGCGCTCGCCCTGTACGAAGCCCTGTGCGACGCGGACTATTCGAGCGGCTGCAAGGGCCTGGACAAAGCGATCCGTACCGATCCTGGCGCGCCGCTGCTGGTGGCAGGCGGCGATCTATCTCCGCCCGAATTCAGCCCCGAGGAAATCGCCGAGCAGCGCCGCATCGCCGAGGAGGAACGCCAGCGCAAGGAAGCGGAAGAGAACGCGCGCGCCTGCACCACCACGACGGTCGAATTTCGCGGCGTGATCTATACCGATACCATCTGCGTGCAAGTAGTGGCGGTGATCGGCGGCGATGCGGTCAACGTCGGCGAAGCGCCGTGGCAGGCGCTGCTGTGGCGGCCCGAGAAACTGGGCCGCAAGCGCCTGACCCCGGCCCAGCGGGTGCTATGCGGCGGGGCGGTGATCCGCACTGGCTGGGTGCTGACCGCAGCCCATTGCCTGACCGATGAGGGCGGGGTGCCGGTGCTGACCGGCGGACATCGCATCCGGCTGGGGCTGTACAATCCGCTCGATAATGAGGGGTACACCTACCGCATTTTGCGCGTGATCCCGCACCCAGACTTCCAGCCATCGACCTTCGCTTTCGATGTGGCGCTGGTGCAATATGATCCCAAGGGCGAGAAACTGGGCGGCCAAGTCTATCCGATCGCGCGCATCCGGCTCGACCCGCAGCCCATCACCGCCCGCACGATCCGAGCGCGGATGCCGGTCTATACCTATGGTTGGGGCCGCACCGCGCTGGAAGGCGGCGCCCCGCCCGAAGAACTGCGCGGCGCACGGCTGGAACTGCGCGATCTGGACAGCTGCACCCGCCTCACCAGCTTCCGCGACAAGCGCCGCGACGCGGTGCTTTGCGCTGCCGGAGCGCGCGGCGAACAGGCGTGCTTTGGCGACAGCGGCGGGCCGCTGATCACCTATGGCGACGCGGGCGGCGTGCCGACCTTACTGGGTGTGGTGAGCGCCGGGGTGAAATGCGGGCGGACCAGCGTGCCGAGCCGCTTCACCCGGATTGCCCATCCATTGGTGCAGGGCTGGCTTACCAGGGTTCTGCCGCCCGCCGGCCGGCGTTAGCCCCATGCCAGACCCCCGCTAGGGCCTGATCAGGGTCGCCCTTGCGCGCTGTTTCACGGGAAACATGCGCGCAAGGGGACGCCTTGCAATTACTCCGTTGCGGCTTCAGCTTCGCCGGAGGCCTCTGCCGGGGCGCCCGGGCCGATCGGGTTGCCGGTCGGGTCGAGCCCTTCGGCAGCCGCAGCAGCGTCGTCAGCTGCCGGGGTTTCGGTGGCCGGTGCCATCATTTCTTCAGCGGTCGGTTCAGCCGCCGGAGCTTCTTCCTTCTTCGCACCGCAGGCCGACAGCGCCAGCGCGCCTGCGGCCAAGGCCGCTACAGTCATAATCTTCTTCATCGGATTTCCCCTATTGCCGCCCCCATCTGGGCCGGGCGGGAAGCTATCATGACCCAAGGCGGATTAGCAAATCCTTGAACGCCGGTTCGCCGCGCAAGGGATCGAGCAGCGGGTCATTCGGAGCCCACAGCAGGCCCGGATCGCCCTCGGAAATCGCGCGGCCCAGCAGCGCCAGCGCCGCCGCCTTGTCGCCCTGCTGCGCCTTGATCTGCGCCTGCTGGTAGAGCGCGGCATCGCCATAATCGGCGAGGGTCTGATCGAAGGCCTTGGCCGATCCCGCCGCATCGCCCAGTCTGGCGGCGGCGACGGCGGTGGCAGTAAGGCGAAAAATTGGCGTGCGTTCCTTGCCCGCCAGCGCCAAAGCGCCTGCCGCATCGCCCTGCATCAGCCGCGCGACCGCCATCGCGTAATAGACACTGGCGAGGGTCGGGTTCAGCTCCAGCGCGCGCTCCATCCGGCTGATGACCTTGGGATAATCATGCGCCAGCAGGGCGACGAACCCCGCCGAGCGGAACGCGCGGGCGTTGAGCGGATCAAGCTCCAGCGCGGTCTCGATGATCTGCCCGGCGCGTTGGTGTTCGGCACCATAGGAATAGAAGGTCGCTACCTGCCGCAACAGGTCGCCATCGCCCGCCCCCAGCCGCTCGGCGATCTGGTAGGACGGCAAGGCCGCGGCACGATTAAGCTGCCCATTGTTGAGCGCAAAGCCGAGCGCGAGGTGCCCCTGCGCCAGCCCCTTCTCCAGCGCGATAGCCCGCTTGGCGGCGGTGATCGCTTCGGCAAACAGCCGCCGCGTCTCGCCCGCATTGTTACTTTCGACGGCGAGGTTGAGTAACATCGTCGCGCGCATCGCATGGGCGGCTGCGTAATCGGGGTCGGCGGCGATGGCGGCGTCGAACTGGTCAAGCCCGCTGCGGGTGGAATCCCCGCCTGCGCCCAGATCATACAGCGCCATGCCGCGCAGGAATGCCTCATAGGCCTCGACGATTTGCGTTCCGCCAATCTCGCTTTGCGCGGCGAGCGACTGCTTCGCCTCGGCGTCCGACGCAATCTCGGCGACCAGCGAGACGGCCACTGCCTCGGCGATTTCGGATTGCACTGCGAAGACATCTTCCAGCGCGCCGTCAAAGGATTTGGCCCAGAGCAGCTCCCCGTTATCAATCGCGACCAGCTCGGCCGTGACGCGCACCCGCTCGGCATCGCGCTGAACGCCGCCGCGCAGGATATTGCTCACCCCCAGCTTGCGGCCGATGGCAAAGTCATCCTCGCCCTCGATCGCGTTGGATGAGGCGGGGGCGGCCACCTTGAGCCTTGGATTTCGGGCAAGCACAGCACGCAGTTCGCGTGACAAACCGTCAGAGAAATACTTCTTGTCCGGATCGCCGGTCTCGTTGCCGAAGGGCAGAACCACCATCGAAATCGCCGCCGAAGCGGGTGAGCCGAACAACCCGAATTGCCATGCGCCGAGTAGCCCTGCGCCCCCCGCCGCCGCCGCGCCGCCGATCATCAGCGTCCGCCGCGAGAGCGCCAATCCGCCCGCCGGGGGCGAGGCTGGCGCAGGCCGGGAAGGAACGGGCGGAGCCAAAACCGACGCAGGCGCGGGCGCGGGTGAGGCGGCATTGGCCTTGGCCCGAACCGCCACCAGAATGCGCGCCGCTTCGGGGCTTTCGGGCGACCCGTCCCAGCCGCTGATATCGAGCAGTTGGAACTGCCGGAAGCCGAGCGGCGCCATCGTCCCGTCAATCGTCAGCGGAACGAGGCATCCCCGCTCGCGTCCGCGCTGCGCCTCATCCCGCACCCAATGCGAATTGACCGAGGTTGCCGACCACAACACCACCACGCAGGCCGATGTCTCAAGCGTCTGTTCGGTGGTCTGGAGATAATTCTCCCCGCCCTCCAGCCGCCCGTCCCACCAGGCATCAAACCCGGCCTGTTCGAGCAGGTCGATCACCGGGCGGGCATGGGCGAGGTCTGTGCGCGAATAGCTGACGAACAGCACGGGGCGCGGCGGAGCCGGAATGTCGTCGCCGCTTTCCACTGCCGCCTGCCTCCCCGATCCGTAAGTGCCCAGAACGCCTTGCTACAGCCAAACAGGGGGTCCCGCCAAGTGATGATGGCAAAGCGCGCCCCAAATCCGCTTGACGGCCCCAATCCATGATATAAATATGATATCGTAATTATATCGTACCTGGAGATTCGTCATGTCGTCTGCTGAACCCTATGCGCTCAATCGCAGCCGCGAATTCGCGGCCCTGACCCAGAGCGGCTATGTCATGTTGCTGGTCAGCCTCGTGCTGGTCGCTGCGGCGGTGTTGCTGTTCATCAAGGCCGTCGCGCCCGATCCGCAGGTGGATGGGATGATGATGATCGGGGCGATCATCACCGGCGTCATCGGCCTGCTGATCCTCACCGGCTTCTACATGATCAACCCCAATGAAGCCGCCGCCATCCAGCTGTTCGGCGCCTACAAGGGCACCGACCGCAACGAAGGTCTGCGCTGGGTGCTCCCTTGGCTGACCCGCAGCAAGATTGCGGTACGCGCCAACAACGTCATTTCGCAGACCATCAAGGTCAACGACGCGCGCGGCAATCCGATCGAGATGGCAGCGCAAGTCGTGTGGCGCGTGACCGACACCGCGCAGGCGCTGTATGATGTCGATGATTACCGCGAATTCGTGACCGCCCAGATCGAAGCGGCCGTGCGGTCGATCGGCTCGCGCTACCCCTATGACGATATCGAGCACCTTGAGATCACCCTGCGCGGCAATCACGAGGAAGTCGGCGTGGAATTGCGCGCCGCGCTGATCGAGCGGTTGGCGGTTGCCGGGATCACGGTCGACGAATGCGGCCTCACCCACCTTGCCTATGCCCCCGAGATTGCCGGCGCGATGCTACGCCGTCAGCAGGCTGAAGCGGTGATCTCGGCCCGCAAGAAGCTGGTCGAAGGCGCGGTGACGATGGTCGAGATGGCGCTCGCCCAGCTGAGTGAGCGGGGCGTGGTGGACCTTGATGATGAACGCAAGGCGGCGATGGTGTCGAACCTGATGGTGGTCCTGTGCGGGGAGCGGGATACGCAGCCGGTGGTGAACGCAGGCAGCCTCTACTGACCCAGCCATGCCCGCCAAGAAAGCCTTTCCCCTGCGACTCGATCCGGCGCTGCACGATGCGGTCCAGCGGCTCGCCGATGCCGAGCTGCGCAGCGTGAACGCCGAGATCGAGGTGCTGCTGCGCGAGGCGCTGGGCCGGCGCGGGGTGAAAGTGGCGCGCAGCGAGGCGCCGCGGCGCGGAAGGCCCCCGGGCACTGCAACTGAAGGAGATAGCGATGCGTGAACAGGACAAGCCCTTCGTGATGTACCGGCGTGGGCCGTGGAATTTCACCATCGTGCCGCGCGGGAGAGCCGGGTGGACCCAGTTCGGCGTGTGGATGGCCGTCTTCGCAGTCCCGACCATTGCCTTTGCCATCTATGGCGAAAGCCTCGAAGGTCGCCCTGAATTCTGGGCCGCGCTGGCGCTCTATCTGGCGGCGACGCTGGTCTGGAGCTTTGCAAGCATCCGCTGGATGAAGGCCCGGGCCGAGGTGATCGATGTCGAGAAACTGCTCCGCCAGCAGCGCGAGGCCGAACGCAAGCAGCGGCGCGGCGGGCGGTAGGAACGCTGTCCAGCCAGCAGCGTTGGTGGAGGATGGTCGCTCGCCCCCTGATTGTGTCATTGCTGCCGCTCCTGCTTGCGAGCCCGGCCATTGCCGTTGCCGCGCAGGAGCCTGTGCCCGTTCAGGCGGCCGCGCCCCAAGTCCCACTGCCGGACGAGCTGGTGCTGGAAGGCGACAACATCATCACCGTCATGGTCAACGGCACGCCGCTGCGGCTTGAGGTTGATGCCGACAGCTTCGGGCCGCCGGTGATCAACAGTGAAGTCGCCGCACGGCTGCAACTGGTTGCCGAATCGCGGCGCGGCTGGCGCTTTGGCAATGTTGTGGTCGAAGGGGTGAGCGCAGAGCAGCTGGTCGATTTCGGCGGCGGCCCTGTCTCCAAGACGATCAGCTGGGCCGAACGCTTCGCCTCGCGCAAGGTGGACGGCACGATCGGTGTCCACCACCTGCCCTATGCCCGCGTGACCATTAGGCTCGCCCCGCCGGTGGAGGGGGAGACGATCCAACGCTTCCCGATGAAGCGCAGCGGGAGCGAGGCCGAGGCGCGGCTCGGCACAGAAGTGGTGGTCGGCACGAAGAAGCTGATGATGATCTTCGCGCTTAAGCGGGCCGAAAACCTCATCACCGCGCCCACCGCCAACTTCATCGCCACCCATCAGGACGGCGGGTTTGAGCCCGGATCGGACGGGACAGCGATCATGAATTTCGCGGTCGAGCGCCCAACCCGGATGATGCGCATCGCCGAGCCGATTATGCTGGGCGATCTGGTGATCGATCGCTTCGCGGTGCGGGTGGAGGACTATGGCGATCCCAAACGGGTCGGCGAGATCGGCGAGAATGACCCGCGCTTCGACAAGGGCCAGATCCTCGTCAGCCGCCGCAAGGGACGGGGCAGGCCGGACCTCCTCACCCGCATCGGCCGCGACCAGATCGCGCATTGCTCGCAGATCACCTATGATCTGGCGCAGAACGAGATTCGCCTGAGCTGCGGCCCAGCGCCCGAATAGCGGCTCAAGCGGCCCGGCGGATGGAGTAGGCGCGGCGCAGGGGGAAGTCCTGTTCGGGCTCGGCCATCCGGCATGTGCAATCGGGCGCTACCAAGGCGCGATACAGCCGAGTGAAGACCGCCGCGTACCACAGGAACAGACTGTCGGGCGGCGGGACGGAATCGTCCGCAGCGGAACGGTCAATGGCAAAGCGCCACGCACCGTCGGGCGCAAAGTCGCCTGCGCCGATGAAGGTCCAGGCGTGCTTGCGGATCGCCCCCATCAGCAGCGGAGCCGCGAAGCGTGCAGGCAGGTGCCTCAGCAGCCATGCGGCTGCGCGCGGTATGCGGTTGGCGATGATGTAATCGGCGGTGCGCGCCCCTGACTCCTCGGCGATGACCAGCGCCCCCATCGGATCGTGCATCGCCAGCCAGCGGTGGAGGCGCAGCGCCTCGACCTCGGGGATCATGTGCTCGCCCGTGGGCAGCCGGGTAATCTGCGCATCGGCCAAGATGGCGGCGGTTTCGGCAACCCCCAGCCGCTCCTCCATCACCGCCACCGCTTGCAGTACCGCATTCGGCCCGATCAGGGCGCCGGGACGGCGGCGGGCGTGGAGCCGCGCCCTATTCGACATCGATCCGATCCCGCTTGCGGCTTTCACCCCGCAGCTTCATCTGCGCGCGCACCGCATCGCGGCGTTCCTGCGCCTGTGCGGCCTTGTCGGCATTGGTCACCCAGTCGGTCGCGGCATCGGCGGCGGCGAGGCGGCCTTCATCGAAGTGGAACTCCACTTTCTTCGCCGTCTGCGGCCCCCAGTACCCGGCCTTGCCGAGATCATAGAAGGTGCGCTTGAAGCCCGCCCGCAGGAAGGCATAGAGGCACCCCAGCAGATAGCGCCGCCTAAAGCCCGTGCCGCGCCACGGATAGTTGAACAGCGCCTTCCTCATATAGAACCGGCGGTAGTTCTTCATCACCCCATTGAGCAGCTCACCGCGTTCCATCGCGGACGGCTTCATGATCGGGGTGACGAAATTGTATTTGCTGAAATCGTGGACCTCGACCTGGTCCTTCAGCGTCTCGAACAGCGGGGTGTAGGGCCACGGCGTGTACATCGCCCAGTTGGCCAGATCAGGCTGCCAGTCCCACGCCATCTGGAAGGTTTCCTCCAGCGTTTCGGGCGTTTCATTGTCGAGGCCGACGATGAACTGCGCTTCGACAAAGATGTCCGCCGCGCGCAGCAGCCGGATCGCTTCCTTGTTCTCCTCGACCTTGGTTTCCTTGTTGAACCGGTCGAGCTTCATCTGCGCCGCGGCTTCGGTGCCAAGGCTGACGTGAACGAGGCCAGCCTTGCGGTAGAAGCCCAGCAATTCCTTGTCGCGGTAGATATCGGTGACGCGGGTGTTGATGCCCCACTTCACCTTGTCGGGCAGGCCGCGGTCGATCAGTTCCTGACAGAACTTGATGAAGGTCTTGCGGTTGATCGTGGGTTCCTCGTCCGCGAGGATGAAGAAGCCGACGCCGTGCTTTGTGTGCAGCTCCTCGATCTCGTCGACCACATCCTTGGGATCACGCACGCGGTAATCGCGCCAGAACTTCCATTGCGAACAGAACGAGCAGGTGAAGGGGCATCCGCGCGCGAGGTTGGGGATGGCGACGCGGGTGCCGAGCGGGATGTATTTGTAGTGGTTCCAGTCGAGGATGTCCCAATCGGGCTTGATCGACGCCATATCCTTGATCGTATCGGCGGCTTCGGTGGCGATCACCTTGTCGCCGTCGCGATAGGCAAGGCCGCGGATGTTGCGGCGGTCGGCTATCCAGCGGCCTTCGCTGATCGCGGTGAACAGCTCGACCGCGATCTCCTCGCCCTCGCCGCGCACGATCACATCGATATGCGGCGCTTCGGCGAGCACCTGTCCGTACATGAAGGTCGCATGGATCCCGCCCAGCACCCGCACCGCGTTTGGCACGGTGAGCGCGGCGACTTCCAGCACGCGTTCAGCGGCATAGATCGAAGGCGTGATCGCGGTGGTGCCGACCACATCGGGCTGCAATGCAGCCATGCGTTCGGCGAGTTCCTCGTCCGAGACGCCCTCAGTCATCGCGTCGATAAAGTGGATGTCGTCAAAGCCTGCGCGGCGCAGCGGTCCGGTGAGATAAGGCACCCAGGCAGGCGGCCAAGTGCCGGCAATCTCGGCCCCGCCGGAGCGATAATTGGGATGTACGAACAGAATACGCATGGGCCGATTCCCCCCTCTTTGGATGGCCCAAAGTGGGGGAGTTGGCGCGCGGGGGCTTTGCGCTGGATCAAAACACTTAGCCCCCTCCCTTGAGGGAGGTCAGAAGCGACGTAGCGGACGTTGAGACATTCCGCCTTCCCGGGCTTGACCCGGGACCCCGCTTTCTTGGCCACTTGGTGCAGAAGAAGTCAGCGGGGCCCCGGATCAAGTCCGGGGAGGCGTAAGGGGCACGGTCTCAATTCGCAGCCCTTGGCGATCCCGAAATCGATATCGCGGCTTGAGCCCGGGAGTTAAGCGCCCTTCGCATGCTCCTTGCGCGCAATTTCATGCAGCCAATCCGCATGGCGCGGGGCTTTCTTGGTCTGCGACCATTCCTCGAGCATCACCGGGGCGACTCGGGCAAGTTCTTCATATTGCTCCGCCGTGCCGATATCGGCGGCCAGTTCCACGCGGTGGCCGTTAGGATCGAAGAAGTAGATCGACTTGAAGATGCCATGATGTGTCGGGCCGAGCACGTCGATCCCCTCAGCCTCGATATGCGCCTTGGCGGCGAGCAGCGCAGCCTCATCCGGCACCCGCAGCGCGAGGTGCTGCACCCAGGCGGGGGTGTTGGGGTCCTTGCCCATCTCCGGCTGGTTGGGCAGCTCGAAAAAGGCGAGGATGTTGCCGTTCCCCGCATCGAGGAAGATATGCATGTAGGGATCATACTCGCCGGTGGAAGGCACATGATCCTCAGCAAAGGCGGTGGTGTAGGTCATGCCCAGCACGCGGGCGTACCACTCGACGGTCTGCTTGGCGTCCTTGCAGCGGTACGCGGCGTGGTGGATGCCTGACAGGCTTACGGGATGTGTCATTCCGCCGGTTCCTCAACCGTTAGCACACCGCGGATGATCTGATCGCGCTCCATGCTTTCGAACAGCGCCTTGAAGTTGCCCTCGCCAAAGCCGTCGTCACCCTTGCGCTGGATGAATTCGAAGAACACCGGGCCGACCTGCGCCTGCGCGAAGATCTGGAGCAGCAGGCGAGGCGAGCCGCCTTCGGTGGTCCCGTCGAGCAGGATGCCGCGCATCTTCAGCGCGTCCACATCCTCGCCATGGCCCGGCAGGCGGCCTTCGAGCATTTCGTAATAGGCGGCCGGCGGCGCGGTCATGAAGGGGACGCCGAGCGTTTGCAGACGGTCCCAACAGGCCAGCAGATCATCACAGATCAGCGCGATGTGCTGGATGCCCTCGCCGTTGAATGCTTTGAGGAACTCGTCAATCTGGCCCTTGCCGCCCTCGCCCTCTTCGTTGAGCGGAATGCGGATCTTGCCGTCGGGAGCGGTCAGCGCCTTCGATGTCAGCCCGGTGTATTCGCCCTTGATGTCGAAGAAGCGGATTTCGCGGAAGTTGAACAGCGTCTCGTAGTAGTCCGCCCAGTACTTCATCCGCCCGGTGTAGACGTTGTGGGTCAGGTGATCGATGGTGTGGAAGCCCGCGCCGACGGGGTGCTTGTCGACGCCGGGGAGGTATTCGAAATCGATGTCGTAGATGGTGAGGCCGTTGCCCGAAGCGCCGCCCTCGTAGCGGTCGACGAGATAGAGGATCGCCCCGCCGATGCCGCGGATCGCGGGGATGCGCAGTTCCATCACGCCGGTCTGGACCGCGACAGGCTCTGCCCCCTTGGCGATCAGGTGGTCATAGGCCTTGGCCGCATCACGCACCCGGAACGCCATCCCGCAGGCCGAGGCCCCATGCTCACGCGCGAAGTACCATGCGGCGCTGCGCGGTTCGTAATTGGCGATCAGGTTGATGCCGCCCTGCCGCCACAGATGCACGTCCTTCGAGCGATGCTGCGCCACGCGGGTGAAGCCCATCGCTTCGAACACCGGCTCAAGCACGCCCTTCTCGGGCGCGCAGAACTCGACGAATTCGAACCCGTCGAGCCCGGCGGGATTGTCGAACAGGTCTTTGGTCGGTGCGTTCATGGCGAGGTTTCCTTAGCGCGCAGTATAGTTTCAATTGAAACTACTTAGCCGGAATGGGCGATTCTTGCAAGGCTGGGGTGACTGGGTCGGTTTCACGCAGAGACCGCAGAGAAGAAATGGGAGGCGCAGAGGGTGCGGTGCGCGCCGCAGGCTTTTGGTTCCCACCCCAAGCCACGCGCGACTGGCGCTGAAAGCGCAAAGCCTGCGGCGCAGTGCGCCATCTCTGCGTCTCCCATTTCTTCTCCGCGTCTCTGCGTGAAACCCCCTCTTCTTCGCTGAAAGACAGCGCATCAGCCGCGAAGGCAGAGTCCCCACCCCCCGGCTCGCTCCCAGAGGGGAGGGGGAGGTCAGGCGAGGCGGCCCACCGTCCGCCCGCGCTCGTCCTGCGTGAGGATGAGGCGCTTGCCGAACGGTTCGCCGCTCTCGAACGCCGCTGCGGTCGCGGGGTCCGACAGATCGGCATTGCCCACGACCCGCTCGCTCGCATCGCTGCGGCCGAGGAAGATCGCCTCGGCACCCTTGGGGCTGCGGTTGATGGTATAGGTCTCGACCGTTGCGGCATCGACCGGTGCGCGCGCGACGGGCACCTTGTCGGTCGCCTTGGGGAGCACGGCGAAGCGGTCATTCGCGCTCCAGTCGGCGGGCGTCGTGGAGTAGACGCCGGTCGCATATTTGCTCATCCACCCGCCATTCGCCCCCACCAGCGCATAGCTGCCCCGGTCGCCGCGCACGCGCTGCACCGCTTCCGCGATGGCGTGGGCCGAGTAGTTGTTCCCCGCCCCGCCGAAGAACGGCAGGCCCCCCGTTAGCGTCAACCCGCGCGGATCATCGACCGACAGGCCGAAGTGGTCGCACTGGTTGAACACCGGGATCGCGAAGCACGAATAAAAGTCGATGTAGCGCATATCCGCGATGCCCTTGCCCGCCCGCTCCAATGCCGCATCGACCGATGCGAGCGAGGCCGGATTGCCCGCCAAATCGGGCCGCTGCGACAGCTTGAGTTCGGTCGCGGCGGTGACGGCGTGGATGTGGACCCACTTGTCCTCGGGCACGCCCAAGGCGCGGGCGAGACCTGCGCTGGCGACGATGATCGCGGCGGCCTGGTTCACCTGATCGCGCGCCACGGTCATGCGCGGATAGGGCTCGGCGACGATGCGGTTGCGGTCGGTGACGGTGGCGAGTTCCTCCGCGCTGCGCTCAACCGGCGCGGCGGAATGCGGGTTGGCTGCCGCGACCTTGGTGAAGGGCGCGAACAGCTTGCCGATTTCGCGGCGGTATTCCTCCAGCCCCATCCCCAGCTTATGCCGCCGTGCGTTCTCGGCGAGCGCATAGAGCGGGATCGCCCCGCTTGCGCCGTGCATAAACAGCACGGGCTCCATCAGTTCCTCGACCCCGAAGCCCTGATCCTCAAATTCGCCGCCGATGGCTTCCGACCAGTCGGGGATTTCACCCTTGGCTGAGAGCGCGAGCACGGTCGAGATCGCCTCGCTGCCAACGATCACCGCGCACTGGCTGTCACCCGCCGCAATCGCGGTGGCAAACTCGCCCACCAGCTGCTGGTTGGTCTGCCCGCCCGTGGTCGTAAGGATCGCGCGCGCCGGGTTCGCCCCAACGCGGCTCGCAATCGCGCGCGGCACATTGTCCGCCGCACCGAAGGGCGGCTTTCGGTCAGGCCGCGACATTTCGAAGGCGCGGATCGCGGCGAGGGTGTCGATGGCATCCGCCACCGACCCGCTCGCGCCACTGTCGGCAATCGCCGCTGCCAGCGCCTTGCCGCCCAAGTCCATATAGGAGAGGGCGGCATAGCCGGGCTCGCCCACCCTCTCCGAATATTGGCCCACCCCGATGATGACCGGGGTGTTGTCCGGAACGTTAGTCGACAAAGCCGTCGACCCGCTCGACGATGATCGCCGGGGCCATGCCGCCCGCCGCGCACATGGTGACGAGGCCATAGCGACCGCCGCGACGCTCCAGCTCGTCGATCACGGTGCCGATCAGGATCGAGCCGGTCGCGCCAATCGGGTGACCCAGCGCGATGGAACCGCCGTTCACATTGACCTTGTCCCAATCGAGTTCGAGATCGCGCACGAACTTGGCGGCGACAACGGCAAAGGCCTCGTTGATCTCATACAGATCGATATCGTCGGTGGTCAGACCCGCCTTGGCCAGCACCTTCTTCGCCGCAGGCACCGGCGCGTTGAGCATCAGCGTCGGATCATCGCCCATGTTGCAGGTGGCGACGATGCGCGCGCGGGGCTTCAGCCCATGCTTCTGCGCATAGTCCTTCGAGGTGATCAGCACGGCGGCCGCGCCATCGACCACGCCCGACGAATTGCCCGCGTGGTGGAAATGCTGGATCTCCAGATCGGGGTACTTCTGGTTGATCAGCTTACGGAAGGTCGTGCCATTGGCGTCCAGCGGCACATCGGCGATCTTGGGGAAGGCCGGTGCCAAATTGGCAAGGTCTTCGCGGGTGGTCTGCGGACGCGGATATTCGTCATGGTCGAGCAGCACCGTGCCATCATCGGCCACCACCGGCACAATCGACTTGGCAAAGCGGCCCGCCGCCATCGCCTCCGCTGCCCGCTGCTGCGAGCGGTAGCCGACTTCGTCGAGATCCTCGCGGGTGAAGCCTTCCATGCTGGCAATCGCATCGCCGCAAATGCCCTGGTGCGACTGCGGGTGCACCTTCTGGAGACGCTCGTTATAGCTGCCCATCATCGGCGGCTTGATCCCGGCGCGCATCTTTTCCTGGCTCATCGCGGCGGTGAGGCTCATCATCTCGGTGCCGCCGGCGATGACGCAATCTTCCATCCCGCTCATCACCTGAGCGGACGCCAGCGCAACGCTGGTGATCCCGCCGCCGCAGAAGCGGTCCAGCGTGGTGCCGGACGAGGTGATGTCGAAGCCTGCGTCGAGCGCCGCCATGCGGCCCATGTCGCCCGCCTGCATCCCGTCCTGAGTGCTGACCGACCAGATCACGTCATCGACCGTCGCGGTGTCGAGATTGTTGCGGTCCTTGATCGCCTTCAGCACGGTCGCGGCGAGGTGCTGCGGATGCTCGGCGGCCAGCGCGCCCTTGCCCTGCTTGCCGATCCCGCGCGGGGTGCGCACTGCGTCGATGATGTATGCCTCAGCCATGGTGATCCTCTCCGATCTAGCGAAATTGCAGTTGACGCGTCCGTAAACCCACTGCACCAGTCGCACAAGAATTGCGTTTCAAATCGCAATCACATTTTCGATAGGAGAGAGAGCCGTGAGCGATACCGCCGCCCCTGAAGTGCTGACCGAAGTCGAGGACGGCGTCCTCATCGTCACCATCAACCGCCCCGAAGCCAAAAACGCGATGACCCGCGCCGCAGCAGAGGGGATCGCTGCGGCGATGGACCGGTTGGATGCGGACGATGATCTGCGGGTCGGCATCATCACCGGCGCAGGCGGCACGTTCTGCTCGGGCATGGACCTCAAAGGCTTCCTGCGCGGCGAGACGCCCTCGGTTGAAGGCCGCGGCTTTGGCGGCGTGGTGCAGGCCCCTCCGGCCAAGCCGCTGATCGCCGCGGTCGAAGGTTATGCGCTGGCTGGCGGGCTTGAGCTGATGATCGCCTGCGACCTTGTGGTCGCCAATGCCAATGCCAAGTTCGGTATCCCCGAAGTGAAGCGCGGCCTTGTCGCGGCGGCGGGCGGCGTGATGATGCTGCCCGACCAGATCCCCGAGCGGATCGCGCTGGAACTCGCGCTGACCGGTGATTTCATCGGGGCGGAGCGGGCCTATCAGCTTGGCCTCATCAACGAAGTGACCGAAGGCTCGGCGCTGGACGGTGCCAAGGCGCTCGCCGCGAAGATTGCGGCCAATGGCCCGCTCGCGGTGAAGGTCTCCAAGCAGGTGATGAAGCAATCGCGCGGCTGGGCAATGGAAGATCGCTACGCCAACCAGGGCAAGCTGATCGGCCCGGTGTTCGTCAGCCATGACGCCCGCGAAGGCGCAGCCGCCTTTGCCGAGAAGCGCAAGCCCAACTGGACGGGCAAGTAAGCATAGAATTTTTGGGATCAGGAGAGAGAAGATGCCCGTCATCGATGTGCCGCCGCCGGCCTTCATGGAAGAAGAAGAAATCGCCATCTTCGCCGACGCAGTCGGGAAGTTCTACGCCCAGCACGCGCCGCAAAAGCGGGTCGAGAAGTGGCGCGAGGACGGGATGGTCGAGCGTGACTTCTGGCGCGAGGCGGGCGCAGCGGGCCTGCTCGGCGTGTCGGTGCCGACCGAATATGGCGGCCACGGCGGCGATTTCCGGCATGACATGGTGGTGATCGACCAACAGGGCAAGCACGGCGTCGATGGCTTCGGCGCATCGCTGCACAACACCATCATCCTGCCCTATCTCGTGCGCCACGGCACCGAAGAGCAGAAGCTGAAGTACCTGCCCCGTCTCGTCAGCGGCGACCTCGTCAGCGCGATCGCGATGAGCGAGCCGGATGCCGGGTCTGACCTCCAGTCGATCAAGACCACCGCGCTGAAGGACGGAAACGGCTATCGGCTGAACGGCTCGAAGACCTGGATTTCGAACGGCCAGCTCGCCGATTTCATCATCGTCGTCGCCAAGACCGATCCGGCGGAAGGTGCCAAGGGCATCTCGCTGCTGCTGCTCGAAACCGATGGCGCGGAAGGCTTCGCGCGCGGCAAGAAGCTCGACAAGATCGGGCTGGATGCGCAGGACACCAGCGAGCTGTTCTTCGACAATGTCTTCATCCCGGCTGACAATCTGCTCGGCGGCGTGGAAGGGCGGGGGTTCTACCAGCTGATGGGCGAGTTGCCGCAGGAACGCCTCGTGATTGCGATGAACGCGATTGCGGGCATCGAAAAGGCGCTCGATGTGACGGTCGAATACGTCAAGAACCGCAAGGCGTTCGGCAAGACGATCTGGGACTTCCAGAACACCCAGTTCGTGCTGGCCGACCTCAAGGCGCGGGGCACGGCAGCGCGGGTGTTCGTCAACGACTGCATCGCCAAGCTGCTCGAAGGCAAGCTCGACGTGTCGACTGCCAGCATGGCCAAGTACTGGGTGACCGAGCTGCAATCGGAGGTGGTCGACAAGTGCCTCCAGTTCCACGGCGGCGCGGGCTACATCAATGATTACGCCATCGCCCGCATGTACCGCGACACCCGCATCGCCCGCATCTACGGCGGGTCGAACGAGATCATGAAGATGCTGATCGCGCGCGGGATGTAAGATTGGTGCGCCCCCGCCGCACCGGCGGGGGCGTCAATCAAGCAGCGCAATCGGCTGGCTGGTCAGGATCGCACCTGATTTTCCTACACGCGCGGCGCAGGCTATGGATCGGGCTGATCTTTCCCATCGTCCGCTCCCCCCACTCCCATTGCGTCGGCAAGGGGTATTGCACCCCCTCCCCCCCCCCCCGCGGCGAGCAAAGTGTCAACTTTGTTTTTCGCGCTCAAACTACTGATTTATCCTCATTATTGGGCCAGATCGGCGATTGACACGGTGTCAACTTTGTCAACTTCGGCGCTCGGCTCGCTCACAGGGCACAAAAAAGGCGGCTCGGTAGCCCGAGCCGCCCTTCTTTGGCCGAAGCCGCTTGCGCTTAGAACTTGGCGCGCAGCGTCACGCCGTATTGGCGCGGCGGCAGGGTGAAGGCCGAGCGCGAGTTGGCCGCGCCCGAACCGCGCAGAGTGGTGTTGAACGTCACCCCGCGCACCACTTCGTCGGTCAGGTTGTTGACCCAGCCTTCGATCGCATAGGCGCCATCATTGAACTTCAGGCCAGCACGCAGGTTCACGAAAGCCTTGCCGTCCTGGATGTCGGCGATGATCGGCGGAGCCGCGTCGATCGCCTGCTGCAACCCGCCGTTGGCTGCGATTTCAGCAGCACCCGGAAGGATGATCGCCTGAGTCGACGTGCGCTGGTCGCTTTCCATGCGAACCTGACCGGAGAAGAAGAACTCGGTCGAGTCGTTGATCGGCTTTTCCCACAAGGCACCGATCAGGCCGACAAAGTTCGGCGCATTGGTCAGTTCGTTGCCGCACAGCGACAGCACCTGCACCGATGTCTGCGTGCCTGCGCAATCATCCGGGTAGCTCGCTTCGAGCAAGGTCGCGCCGAAATTCAGGGTCAGTTCGTCACTGGGCCGGATCAGGCCTTCGATTTCGATCCCCTTGGTTTCGGCCTTGGGCACGTTGAAGGTCGCAAACGCCGTCCCGGTGAATTCCAGCACCTGGAAGTTGCTGAACTCCTCGAGGAACGCCGCCACGTTCAGCGTCAGCGCGCCATTCGCAGTGCGCGCCTTCACGCCCACTTCGTAGGCATCGACCTCTTCCGAAAGGAAGGTCGGGTCTGCCCCGCCAACCGCTGCGGTGGTATCGAGGTTGATCCCACCTGCCTTGTAGCCGTGGGTGAAGCTGGCGTAGCTGTTCACATAGGGGCTGAATTCGTAGCCGAGCTTGACGGTGTAGATCAGTTCCTCGTCATCGAAGTCCGACTGGAAGGTGCGCACCAGCGGCAGCGCGGCGGCTTGCGGCAGGTTGGCCGGCGCGGTGAAGCCGAAGCAGCCCAGGCCGATGAAGGTAGGACGCAAGGCCGCCGGGATGTTCCCGAGCGCGCCCAGCACCGAGGGGCAGATCTGGTTGTTGATCGCCGTCTGGGTGAACCCGCCGGACTTTTCTTCCCACGAGTAACGCGCGCCCACTGTCAGTTCGAGCCCGTCGGTGATCTCCAGCGAGTTGTGCGTGAAGATCGCGTAGCTTTTGGCGTCCTGCTGGAAACGGTTGGTGTTGCTGGTGCCAGCCGGATCGCGGCCAGTGAACACCGTCAGAGGGTTGGCCCCAAGCGCACCGCCCGTCGGCACACGCAGCAGCGCGCCGACATTTTCGCCGAAATCGGAACCGAGCGCGAAGCTGACCGATTGGTCGATGGTTTCATCGGAATAGAAACCGCCAACCATGTAGTTAAGGGCGCCTTCCATGCCTTCACCCTGAAGCCGCAGTTCCGCGGTCCAGTTGTCGATCTCGAGGTTCAGCGCGGGGACGTTGAAGATGTCCAGCGCGGTGAAATCGGAATCGTAATTCTCGAAGCTCTCATACTTGCGGTACGAGCCGATGAAGATGAGGTCGGCATTGTCGGACAGCGGGAATTCCAGCTCGCCGGTCACACCATAGTTGTCGACATCGGCGCGCGGGGCAAAATTGGCCGAGACCGTGCGATTGTCCATCGCCTGCTCGAACGCGCCCTGATCGTCGCGATTGGTGGCGACCGATGGCTGGCCATTGCCGCCATTGGCACCCAGGCCGACCGCAGCATAGGCTCCGCCCGTCACTAGCGGCGACTGATAAAGTTCGATTGCGCCGCAGCAGCTCGACTTGCTCTTGGAGTAGTCGGCGATGATACGGCCGCGCAGACCGCTTTCCGTGTCCCAGCCCAGCTGGCCGCGGACCAGCCACTGATCGACATCGTTGGTTTCACCGATCTTCGCGCCGGTGCGGTCAACCACATCGAGGAACCCGTCGCGCTGGCGGTAAGCCCCGGTGACGCGCATCGCCAGCGTATCCTGCACGATCGGCACGTTGACCGCACCCTGCACGCTGACCTCGTTGAAATTGCCGTAGCCAGCGTTCACGAAGCCGCCGAACTCAGTGACGTCAGGGCGCACATTGGTGACGTTGAGCGCACCTGCCGAAGTGTTACGGCCGAACAGCGTGCCCTGCGGCCCGCGCAGCACTTCCACGCGTTCCACGTCGACGAATTCGCCGAGCGCAACGCCGGGGCGCGACTGGTAGGCGCCGTCGATAAAGATGCCGACCGCGCTTTCAAAGCCGATATTGTTCGATGTGGTCCCGACGCCGCGCACACGCAACACCACCGAACCGGAGGCAAGCTGCGCTTGGCTACTGCTGAAGCTCGGGGCGAGCGCGGTGACCTGCTGGATGTTGACGACACCCTGGTTATCGAGCTGCTGCGGCGAAATCGCCGTCACCGCCAACGGGATGTCTTGCACGTCCTGCGCGCGGCGGGTGGCCGTCACGATGATGACGTTGTCGTCCCGGACCGGTTGGGCTTCGGTCTCAGTATCCTGCGCAAAGGCAGGGGTGGTCAGCGCGCTGCAGGCCAACAGGCCGCAGGCGATATGTGCGAACTTGCGCGTCATGGCTTTCCTCTCTCCACAAAACCGTCCGGTCTTGATGCCGGTAATGGGTTGTGGAGCGGAACCTATCAGTGTCGCACGCCCTAACAAGAGTCATAGTCAACTTATAGCCGACAGTAGCAAAAATGCCACATCTTGTGTTGCGGCGCAGCATGACTTCGTACTGACGTTGTGAGCCGCAAGATTATTACGGGCTATTGTCGGGATGTCAGAAGCCGTAACGTAAACCCAGCCACAATGTGCGCGGAACACCAAGATCAATCGAACCACCCTGGTTGCGAGTGATGATCGGCTCGTCAGTCAGGTTTTCGCCGCGCACAATGAGCGACACGCCCTTACCGAGCGGAGCGGCCACGAAAGCGTCAATTGTGGTGGCCGGAGCGAGTCGGTCAGTCTCGCGGTCATCCTCGAATTGCGCACTGACATGGCGCAGCGTGCCAGCGATCCGCCAGCCCGCGGCCGGCTCCCAGCCGAGCGTCAGACTTCCGGCAAATTCCGGGGTCTGCGCCGGGCGATTGCCGTCGAGGTCGAGTGAAGCGCCCTCGCCGCGCACCTCGGCATCGGTCCAGGCAAGCGCGCCTTCAACGCTGACCCCGCCGAACCGGGCCGCCACGTTCGCCTCGATCCCGCGCGCCGCAATCGCAGGCAGGTTTTCGCGGCGGCGCAGATTGGGGGCGATGGTGACATTGGCGATGGCGTTCTCGACCTTGTTATCGAACGCCATGACCGAGATGACGAGTGCATTGACCGGCTGCCAGTCGAACCCGATCTCGAAGCCTTCCAGCCGCTCGTTCTCCAGCGCCGCATTGGCCTCGGTCACGACCGGAAAGACTACAAAGGGGCGGTAGAGTTCGTTGAGGGTCGGCAGCCGCAGCCCGGTATAGGCCGCCGCGCGCAGATCGAGGCGGCGGGTCGCGTTGAACGACGCGCCCGCACGCCAGCTGACCGTCCAGTCACTGCGGTCAGGCGCGATGAGGGTGCTGACTGGCACGCCATTGGCGCTGACGGCACGGTAGAAGCCATCGGTGATGCTGCTCCGGTCGGCGCGCAGACCGCCGTTGATCAGCAGCGGGCCGATCTGCCAGTCATCCTCAAGGAAAATGCCGAGATTGCTGGTCGCCCCGCCCGCCCGGCGGCGCTCGGTGATCGCGCCTGAGACGGCATTGATCGCCTCTTCCTGCAACTCGCCATCAGCGCGGCGGTAATCGGCGCCAATGCGGATGTCGTGGCCTTCGAGGATCGGTGGGCGCAGTTCGAACTTACCGCCGATACCGGTGGAAGGCGTGCGCCGTTGGTCGAGCGTCGGGGTAAAGCGGATCGAGGAAATCACGATGTTCGAAAAGTCGCGCGTCTGGACATAGGCCAGCGCATCAAAGGCCCAATCGCCCCGCCCGACAAACCGGATCGAGGCTTCCTCGCCCGCGCTCGTGGAGTCCGCGCCCTCGAACCGCAGCGTGCGCGCGTCGCGGAAGGTGGCGATGCGGGCCTGGACTTCGACCGTTTCGGTGAGCGGCGCGGCGGCGCGCAGAGCGGCGTTCCAGCTATCGAACCCGGCGCGCGCGGTGGCAGGGACGCGTTGATCTTGCGGCGTGGTGAAGAAGCCCTGCCCACGGTCCCAGCGCCCGCTTGCGGTGGCAAAGCCGCGGCCGAGGCTTTGGGTCAGCACGCCGGACAGCTCGGTCTCGCCCCGATCATTGATCGCCGCGTTGGCGAGCACCGGAGCGATGGTATCCGGCCCGGCGCTTTCCAGCTCGATCGTGCCAGCCAGCGCGCCAGCGCCAAACGGTCCCGACCCGCCACCGCGCGTCACCCGGACCTGTCCCAGCGTCTCGGGCGCAATCGCGGAGAGCGGGATGTAGCCAAAAAACGGGTCGGCCAGCGGCACGCCGTCGAGCAGCACCAGCGCGCGGCTCGTCGCATTGCCGCCCAGCGCCCGCAGTGTCACGCCCTGCGCGCTCGGGTTGGACGAGCGGCTGTCGGACCGGCGGAACTGCTGGAACCCCGCGACACCGCGCAGCACATCCTCGATCCGGCCCGATGGGCTGGCGACGATCACGTCGCGTTCCAGCGTCGTGCTGGCGTAGATCCCGGTCGACAGCGCCGCATCAAGCCCGCGCCCGGTGACGATGATCTCTTCGGGGAATTCTTCAACCATAGAGTCCGCCTCAAGCGCCTCCTCCGGCAGAGGCACTTCGTCCTGCGCGGCGAGCGGCGCGGCGGCGGGGAGAAGCAGGGCGGAGGCGAGCAGGCGGTGGCGGATCGTCATGGCGCGTCGCCTATACGCTGACGCGCCGTGCGTCACCCCAAACTCAGTTGCACTTTGCCATTCAAGACTCGCTTTTGCAGGCACGCTGTGGTTACATCTATGTCAACAAGGGAGAGAGAGGGCCCGCCATGCTCGCAACACCGCCAGATTTCGACGTGCTGATCGTCGGTGCCGGGATTTCCGGGATCGGCATGGCCGCGCATATGGGCATGAAGGCCCCGCACCATTCCTATTGCATCGTCGAACGCCGCGATAATCTGGGCGGGACGTGGGATCTGTTCCGCTACCCCGGCATCCGCTCGGACAGCGACATGCACACGCTCGGCTTCGATTTCGAACCCTGGCGCCACGAAAAGAGCATAGCCGATGCGCCCGCGATCCTCGATTATCTCGACCGGATTGTCGATGAACGCGGCATCCGCCAGCACATCCGCTTCGGCCACAAGGTGATAAGCGCCGATTTCCGCCATGATGACGCACGCTGGCATGTCGAGCTGGAAAAGGCCGATGGTTCGCGCACTCACATGACCGCTAACTTCGTCTATCTCGGCGCAGGCTATTACGATTACGACGAGCCCTATGATCCCGGCTTCGATTTCGGCGAGTTCGAAGGGCAGGTGCTCCACCCGCAATTCTGGCCCGAAAACCTCGATTACAAGGGCAAGAATGTCGTCGTGATCGGATCGGGCGCGACCGCAGTGACGATCGTCCCCTCGATGGCGCGCGAGGCGGCGCATGTGACCATGCTCCAGCGCACGCCGACCTGGATGTTCTCACGCCCGGCCAAGGACGCGATTGCCAATTTCCTGCGCAAGGTGCTGCCCGAAAAGCTCGCCTACCGGCTGACCCGATTCAAGAACATCAAGATGCAGGACTTCAGCTTCAAACTGGCGCGCGACAATCCGCAGAAGGTAAAGGACGCGCTCCACAAGAAGATCGAAGAAGCGCTGGGCAAGGACTACGACAAGGCGAGCTTCACGCCGCCTTACAACCCGTGGGAACAGCGCCTGTGCCTGGTACCGGATCAGGACCTCTTCACCGCGATGAAGGCAGGCAAGGCCGACGTCATCACCGGCCATATCGCCAAGTTCGAAAAGGGCGGCGTGCTGCTGACCGATGGCCAGTTCATCCCGGCCGACATCGTGGTCACCGCGACAGGCCTTAAGCTGGCGGTCGCGGGCAAGATCGCGATTTCGGTTGATGGTGAGCCGGTCGAATTCAGCCAGCGTTTTTACTACAAGGGCTGCATGTTCTCGAACCTGCCCAACCTTGCGGTGGTGTTCGGCTATTTGAACGCGAGCTGGACTTTGCGCGCCGACATCAACTCGGATTACGTCTGCCGGGTGCTCGAACATATGCGCAAGTCCGGCGCGACCATCGCCACCCCGGTGCTGACGCCTGCGGGCGAGGCGGCGATCACCGAGGATGACGTGTTCGATTTCTCGTCCGGCTATATCCAGCGCGGCAAGCACATCATGCCGCGCAATTCGGTGAGCTATCCGTGGCGGCTCAATCAGGAATATGTCGCCGATCGCAAGCGGATGAAGGACGATCCGCTGACCGACGGTATCCTGACCTTTACCAAGCCGGGCGCAAATGCGCGGGCCGGTGAGGAGCAGCTCGAGGCGGCGGAATAAGGTCGAAAGGCGGGCGGTAATCTCTTCCGATTGCGCCCGCCTTCGCCTAATCCTCCCCCATGACCTCTCCCGAAAAAATCTGGACCGCCGGACTCATCGTCATCGGCGACGAAATCCTCTCCGGCCGCACGCAGGACAAGAACATCGCGCAGGTCGCGACGTGGTTGCAGGTGCAGGGCATCCGCCTCGCCGAAGTGCGGGTGGTGCCCGATGTCGAGGCGCGGATTGTCGAGGCGGTCAATGCGCTCACCCTCGCCTATGATTACCTCTTCACCACCGGCGGGATCGGGCCGACGCATGACGACATCACCGTCGATGCCGTCGCCGCCGCGCTCGGCGTTCCGGTGGTCATCCACCCCGAGGCGCGCGCGCTGCTCGAACGCTACTACGAAACCCGCGGCGGCCTTAACGAAGGGCGCCTGCGCATGGCGCGGGTACCGGAAGGTTCCGAACTCATCCCCAACCGCATGTCGGGCGCGCCCGGTATCCGGCGCGGCAACCTGTTCCTGATGGCGGGCGTCCCGCAGATCACTGCCGGGATGCTCGACGCGCTCACCGGCCAACTTGAAGGCGGCGCGCCGCTGTTATCCGAAACGCTCGGCTGCTGGGTCGCCGAAAGCGAGGTCGCCGAGCTGCTGCGCCAGACCGAAGCCGCGCACGCCACCTGCCAGATCGGCTCCTACCCCTTCTTCCGCGAAGGCCGGGTCGGGGCCAATTTCGTGATCCGCTCGGTCAGCGCCGAAGACCTCAAGGCCTGCTCCGACAGCCTGACCGACGGGCTCACCAGCAACGGTCATGCGGTCACGCCCGGCGGCATCTAGCGCGCCAAGAGACATCATCACGCGGTCTTAACCCTCTTGCGCTACACAGACCGGGTCATGACGCGGGTCTTCATCACGATTGATACCGAGTATTCCTCGGGACTTTACACCGGGCCGGGCGCGGCCGACCGGGCGGATAACTTCGCCCGCTCGATCGCGTGCAACACCCCGCAAGGCCCGGCTGGCGTCGCGCACAAGCTCGATCTGCTCGCCCGCCACGGCCAGAAGGCGGTGTTCTTCGTCGACCCCATGCCCGCGCTGGTGTGGGGCGTGGCCGCGATTGAAGACATTGTCGCCCCCATCATCGCCGCCGGGCAGGACGTGCAGTTGCATTGCCACACTGAATGGCTCGGCCTGGCCGGAGACGCCAATCTGCTCGCGTCAAAGCGCAGCGGGCAGAACCTCGCCGACTTCCCGCTCGAGGAGCAATGCCAGATCCTCGACTATGCCCGCGCCACACTGATGTCCGCAGGCGCGCCCGCACCGGTCGCGTTCCGGGCGGGCAATTACGGCGCCAATGATGATACCCTGCGCGCGCTCGCCAGCCTCGGCATCGCCTATGACACGAGCCATTGCCCGGCGATGGTCGGCCAGAGCGCATGCCGGATCGGCCTTGGCCCGGACGTACACAATCCGCTGGAGCATATGGGCGTGATCGAAGTCCCCGTCGGCAGCATCGGCGCCATGGGCGGGGGGCAGCGCCATGCCCAGATCACCGCGCTTTCCTTGGGCGAGATGCTCGCCGCGATCCGCCATGCAGCGGCGAGTGGGCAGGAGACCTTCACGCTCGTCAGCCACTCCTTCGAACTGATCAACCGCCGCAAGCTGGCCGCCAACCGCGTGGTGCGCCATCGCTTCACCGGGCTGGTCAAGGCGCTTGAGGCCATGCCCGGGGTGACGACCGGCACCTATGCGGACAGCCCACCCAGCGTGCGCGCGCCCATGCGCGCCAGCCAGCCGCTTCCCGCCAATGCGATGCGAACGGGACGGCGGATGGCCGAACAATTCGTCTCCAACGCGCTCTACGGCGCACTCTAGGGACGCGCCGTGGGCACCGCCGCCATCGACTTCACCGTGGGATCGCGCCGCCTGCTGAGTGTCCCGCGCGCGCTTGCCACCTGGGCCTTCAGTCTTGAGGATGTGCTCGCCGGTGCCCTGCCTGCCGTGCCGCCGAGCGGGCGTGACGGGGTGCGCGTGCTCTCCGCCCCAACTGCGCGCCTCACCGAGATCACCGCGCGCCACCCCGGTTTCATCGCCGGCGGGCGGCAGGATTACCGCCGCCACTACATCGACATGGGCCAGAGCTTCGATGACTACATGGCGCAGTTCTCGGGCAAGACCCGCTCAACTTTGCGGCGCAAGGCGCGCAAGCTGGCGGACGAAGCAGGCGGCTACGCTGTGACCGAACACCGCACCTCGGCGGAGCTCGAAGCCTTCCTCGCCGCCGCCCTTCCGCTGTCGGCGCGCACCTATCAGGCGCGGCTGCTCGATGCCGGATTGCCCGAAAGCCCGGAGGCGCGCCGCGCGATGCTTGAGGCGGCCGAGGCTGACCAGATGCGCGCCTTCCTGCTCCACGCGGGCGGACAGCCGGTGGCCTACCTGTCGCTGCCGCTTGCCGGGCAGACGCTGGTCTATGCGTTTCTGGGCTATGATCCCGATTGGGCACGGCTGTCGGTCGGCACGGTGTTGCAGATGGACGCGCTGGAGCGCCTGTTTGCCGAGGAGCGCTACCGCTGGTTCGATTTCACCGAGGGCGACGGCGCGCACAAGGAGATGTTCGGCACCCATGCGGCAGCGTGTTCAAGCCTCGTGCTGCTGGAGCCGACGCTGGCCAATCGCACGCTGCTCGGTGCACGGGCAGGGTTTGATGCGAGCGTGCTCGGCGCCAAGGCGCTGGCGGAACGTTCAGGGGCGCTGGGACGGATCCGCGCCCTGCTGCGGGCCTGATTCACCGCGCATGGTCGCCGCCGCGCGGCGGCGGTTGCTCTCCTGCGCGCGCACCTGCGCCACCAGAGCAGAACGGCCCGACGGCGCACCGCTGAGCGATCCGTAACGCAGCGCCAGATACAGCCACATCGCCGCAATCACACCGAGCAGCACGCTCGCCGCGATGCCGAGGCGCAGGTCGTAGCTCATCAGCAACCCATCAGCAGCCAGCGCAACGCCAGCCACCAGCCACTTGGGCGAGAGCCAACCGGCAAGCCGTTCGGAAGCAAAGGGCATCAGGCAACCTCTTTCATGAAACGCGGCCGGGGGAGGAGAGAGGACCCGCGTCGTCATCCAGAAGATGGGCGGACGCAGGCCAAAGACAAGTGGGGAGAATGACTTATCCCGCCCAAACGAAAGGGCCGGAAAGCATGCGCCTTCCGACCCTTCGTCAATAACTCACAACCGCAAACCGATCCCAAGGGGATCGCAAGGCCGACCGGCCGCCCGCAGCGACGCGACCGTCAGGTCGCATGAGCGAGGAAAGGCGAGCGCGGACGCGCTCGCCTCCCACAGATTACGCCCCTTCGACTTCCGAAAGGTCAACCTTCAGGCCCGGGCCCATGCTCGAGGTCATGGTGACCTTGCGCACATACTTGCCCTTGGCGCCCGAAGGCTTGGACTTCACCACCGCTTCGGTCAGCGCCTTGAAGTTCGCCTTCAGCGCGTCATCGGTGAAGCTCAGCTTGCCGATGCCCGAGTGGATGATGCCCTGCTTTTCGACGCGGTATTCGACCTGGCCGCTCTTGGCGTCCTTGACCGCTTGCGCGACGTTGGGGGTGACGGTGCCCAGCTTCGGGTTCGGCATCAGGCCCTTGGGGCCCAGCGTCTTACCCAGACGGCCGACAACGGCCATCATGTCGGGCGAGGCGATCACGCGGTCGTAATCGAGGTTGCCCGCCAGCATGTCTTCCATCAGGTCTTCGGCGCCGACCTTGTCAGCCCCGGCAGCCAGCGCCTTTTCAGCGTTGTCGCCGCGCGCGAACACGGCAACCTTGACGTCCTTGCCGGTGCCCGAAGGCAGCGACACCATGCCGCGGACCATCTGGTCAGCATGACGCGGATCGACGCCGAGGTTCATCGCCACTTCGACGGTTTCGTCGAACTTGGTCTTGTACTCGCGCAGCACAGCCAGCGCCTCATCGACGGTGTACAGCTTTTCGCGATCGAGCGCGGCCAGAACCTTCGCCTTCTTGGTGATCTTGGTCATGTGCTTAGCCCTCCACCACTTCGAGGCCCATCGAGCGGGCGCTACCGGCGATGATCTTCATCGCCTGATCAATGTCGTTCGCGTTCAGATCGGCCATCTTGGCTTCGGCGATCTCGCGGATCTGCGATTCCTTGATGGTGCCGGCCGAGATCTTGCTGGGCTCCTTCGAACCCGACTTCAGACCAGCCGCCTTCTTGAGGAAGTACGACGCGGGCGGGGTCTTGGTGATGAAGGTGAACGAGCGATCGCCGTAGACCGTGATCACGGTCGGGATCGGCATACCCTTTTCCATTTCCTGCGTGGCGGCGTTGAACGCCTTGCAGAATTCCATGATGTTCACGCCGCGCTGACCCAGCGCCGGGCCGATCGGCGGCGACGGCGTGGCAGAGCCCGCGGGCACCTGCAGCTTGATATAGCCTTCAATTTTCTTGGCCATGTGGCCTTACTCCTGTCGCACTGTTGCCCGGCTGTTTCCATCCGGGCTCATGTTAAGCGGTCCAGCGCCTCTGCTTCGTGCATTGCAGAGGCTCCCGCACGGAATCACCGACCTCAGGGGCCAGCGAAGGCGCGCGCATAGCGGTTCTGCCGCGCAATGCAAGCCCGCGCGCCCATCTGGCCGTTCAGCTTCGTGCCTGTTGGAGACACATGAGACACTGTCCAAGCACCGAAAAACCAACCCCTCACCGCAGGCTTTCCCGCCACAGATCGGGCGCAGGCGCAGCAGGGGATGGTGCGGCAAGTGGGTCATCGCGGCGTTGGTAACGCAGGCTGGCCGAGTAGGAAAATCGCCAAAGGCCCGGCTCGGCGCAAAGCGACAGACCAAGCCCGATTGTCGCCGCGCGAAGGCTTGTCAGTGCGATGTGTCAGAAGGCCTTCACATTTTTCAGTAATTAGAACAATGTTTACAGGCTGACGGGTAGGTTGCCCGGCCTCAGAGTTTCAAGGGAACGACATGATCACTATCGCCATCCGTGCGCGCGAAATCGTTTCGAGCAATGTCGACAGCCTCGTCAGCAAGGCGGGCGAGCCGCGCAAGATGCTGCGGCTGCTCCAGTCCGAGATCGAGGAAACGCTGATCGCGCTCCACGGCGATGCCGCGCGGGCCAAGCGCCAGCGGGAGCGGCTCAGTGATACCGCTGCCCGGCTGACTGCGGGCGCCGAGGAATGGACCGGCAAGGCCAAGATCGCAATCGATCATGGCCGCGAAGATCTCGCCCGCGCCGCACTGCTCACCCGTGAAGCCGAGCGCGCCAAGGCCGCTGACGCCGCCGTGAGCGCCGCCGCGCTGGATGACCAAATCGCCGAGGCCACCGCCGTCATCGCCGACCTTGAGGCCAAACGCACCGCCATCACCGCGCGCATCGCCGAACTGGTCAAGGCCGAAGCCGCGACACAGCCCGGTGCTGCCGCCGCCGACACCCATGTCGACCGCCGCATCGACCGGATCGAAGCGCTGGAACGTCGCGCCGGTTTTGTGGATGTGCCTGAAGAAGCCCCCTCACCCGCCTCGCTCGATGACGAGATTGCGGGCCTGCAAAAGGCGAGCGCGATCGAGGCAGAACTGGCGGCGCTGAAGGCGACCGCTGCACCGGCGAAGAAGGCTGCGGGCAAGAAGCGTTGATCGAGCCAATTGCCGTCGCCCCGTGCTCGACACGGGGCTTGGCTGCCTTTTGCTGACCACATTGCGCCGAAAGAAAATCCAAGCCCCGTGTCACGCACGGGGCGACGGGTGAGTTATGTCGGGCGAGGCACCCTCAGCCCCTTGGTCCGGCTGGTGAGGTGGAATTGGTGGCACAGCGCACACTTGTAAGTGCGCAAGGTCACATCGGCGCTCAACGCCACCGCATCCGCTTCCTCGCGGGTCTCATAGCGGCGCTTGCGCTGGCAGATGCCGGGAGAGGTCTGCATCAACCCTCTACTGCCTCGCCAAGTGAGCGCTGTATCGGCCTAGTAGAGGCCGCAAGCGCGACCGCGCGCCCGCAGGCGCCCGTAGCGTAGCGAAGGAACAGCGCCGAGGACGCTCGCCCGGAGGGGCGAGCGAAAAACTCACTTCGCCAGTTCGACGTGCTCGAAATCGAGCTCCACCGGGGTTGCGCGGCCGAAGATCGACACCGAAACCTTGACCTTCGCCTTGTCGAAATCGAGCTCTTCCACGATCCCGTTGAAGCTGGCGAACGGGCCGTCGAGCACCTTGACCGAATCGCCGATCTCGTAATCGACGCTGATCTCGCGCTTGGGCGAGGCCTGCGCATCGGCGACGCCGCCGAAATAGCGCGAGGCTTCCTTTTCCGAAATCGCCTGCGGCTTGTTCATCGAGCCGAGGAAGCCGGTCACCTTGGGGGTGTTCTTGACGAGGTGGTAGACATCGTCGGTCAGGTTGAGCTTGGCCAGGACATAGCCGGGCATGAACTTGCGTTCGACCTGCACCTTCTTACCGCGCTTCACCTCAGTGATGGTTTCGGTGGGAACCTGCACTTCCTCGACACCTTCGGACAGGCCGAGACGTTCGGCTTCCGAAATGATCGCGTCGCGAACCTTGTTCTCGAAACCGGAGTGAGCGTGGATGATGTACCAGCGAGCCATGGAGAGTCCTTGGAAATAGAGATCTGACGGGCAGAGATATTCGGGCGCGCCGCGCGCCTTATTGCAGCAGGCTGATCGCGCCGCGCACGACCGCGCCGAAGAGGGTATCGATACCGAGGAAGAAGATCGAGAGAATCATCATGAAGATGAACACGAAGATCGCCGTGCGCACGGTTTCCTCACGGGTCGGCCAGACGATCTTGTTCGTCTCCGCCTTGACCTGACTGAAGAACTCGCCGGGCGAGGTCTTGCGCTTTTTCTCTTCAACCTTGCCGAGTTCGGCGTTCTTCTGTTCGGCCATGATAGCCCGTTCCTTCGCGTAATGCCTGCACGTCCTGTCCGAGGCGGCTTTCAGGTAGGGGGCCGCGCCGCCCGGGACAAGGTCGCCGGAGGGGCTGGAGATCTACCGATGTCGGATAAGACGCTGAGGCTCTTACGCGCGGGACAGCGCAAATGCAAGAATGCTTGGGGGGCGGGTACGCGCTCGGGCGGCGCGGCTCACTGCATCCCGAACAGGCGCGCGATCAGGCTGCCGCTGGGCTGCATCGGCTGAAGCGGACCATGAATCGCCCGCCCCCGCGCCGGATCGCGGGTGGGACGCGGACTGACCCACTGATCGGGCCGCGAGGAACGGAAGGTATAGGCGCTCATCCTGTGTCTCCTGTGCGAGGGCGGTCAATCGGTTCGTCGACAGGAATACACGGCTCGCCTTGCGGGAGGATGAACGGTGGGGTGCGGATTGGGCGTCGGACGACTTTCGGCGCCGAGCGCGCAAAAGGCAGCACTGTCACAAGGACAAGCTCTAAAGGAGGCGGAAGAATCGGCGCCAAATGCGCCGCAAGGCCGACCGGCCGCCCGCAGCGACGCGACCTTCAGGTCGCATGAGCGAGGATTTCGCATCGCGGAGGCGATGCGGAACACAAACAATAATGGCAGGGGTGTGCGGACTCGAACCGCAGGCCCTCGGTTTTGGAGACCGATGCTCTACCAACTGAGCTACACCCCTGCAGCGCGTTGGAGCGGTGCCTTTATCGAAGGCTTATCCGATAGGCAATGCTCTTTGCCTCATCGCGCGCGGCCATGTATTGTGCGCTGCAACCATGCACGCGCCGATCCGCCCTCCTATCCCCGTCGAGACCCTGCTGCTGGCGTATCGCAGCGGGATCTTCCCGATGGCGGACAATCGCGAAGATGCCGAGGTGTTCTGGGTCGAGCCGCGTGACCGGGCGATCATTCCGCTGGACGGGCTGCATCTCTCCAAGAGCTTGCGCAAGGTGCTGCGCGCAGATCGCTTCACCGTGACGGTCGATCGCGCGTTCGAACAGGTGATCCGCGCCTGCGCCGAGCCGCGCGATGATCATCCCGAAACCTGGATCAGCGAGCGGATCGTGCAGAGCTACATCGGCCTCCACCGCGCCGGGCACGCGCACTCGGTCGAATGCTGGCTGGCTGGCGAAGATGGCTCGCCGCAGCTGGTGGGCGGGCTCTACGGGGTCAGTTTCGACCGGGTGTTCTGCGGGGAGAGCATGTTCAGCCGGGTGCCGGATGCGAGCAAGGTCGCGCTTGCGTGGCTGGTGGCGATGATGCGGCGCGCCGGGTTCGCCCTGCTCGACTGCCAGTTCATGACCGAGCACCTGCGCGCAATGGGGGCGACAGAGCTGGCGCAGGCGGATTACCGGCGGTTGGTGGAACGGGCGCAGGGCCAGCCGCGTGACAGCCTCGGCACCGCGTGGCGCCACTTCAGCGGGGGTTATGCGTCGGGTGTCGGTGCCGCGCTGGGGGCCGCCGTGGGCGTGGCAGACGGGCGCGCGGCAGGCTTGCCCGAAGCCTCAGGCGATGGCGCTGCCGAGCCTTCCTCACCCGGGAAGCGCATCGTGCAATCCTTGACCCAGACATCATAGACCGGGTGTTCGACCACGTTGAGGCTGGGCGATTCGAGGAACAGCCAGCCTGAGAACACGCGCTTGTGCTGCGCTTCGCCGCGGCCCTTGATATCGACCTGCACGAAGGCGGCAGTCTGCTGCGGCATTTCCCATGGCGCGGTGCGCTCACAGGCAGAGACGCGGACGATCACCGGGCCGATCTCGCGGCTTTCGCCGGGCTTCAGCTTGATCTCTTCGGAGACATTGTTGCGCTTGTTAAGCAGGCCGAGCACGGCGATGCGCTCGTTCATCGGGGTCGCGCCGTAATCATTGACCGGCGCGGCCGGGCTCGCCGCCGCCACCGGGCTTGCCTCACCCAGCGGCACCACCACCGCTTCGTTCTGGGATGCGCCCATGTCGCAGGCGGCAAGCATCAGCACGCTCGCCAGCGGGATGGCCAGGCCGAGCTGCCGCACCGCGCGCCTCAGCTGTCCGCGCTGCCGGGGGTCCACGCTTCGTAATCGCCCACGGCGCGGGCGCGCTGGCCGCCGCGCTCCAGGGCGCCTTGCGGGCGATAGGCCTGAACGGTGCCGGTGGCGTTGGGCGTGTAATCCGCCTCCCAGATCCGCGGCGGCGGCAGGTGGCTTTCGGGCACGTCATCATAGGTGCCGTGGAGCCAGCCGTGCCATTCGGCCGGCACGCGGCTCGCATCATTGGCGCCGTTGTAGATCACCCAGCGCTTTTCGCGGCTGGTGTAGGAGCCGGTGTTGAGCGCGGCCGCTTTCGGCTTTTCGCGGTAATATGTATTGCCCGCGCCATCGGTGCCGACATGCTCGCCGCCCGCGCGGCTCGCCCAGAGCTGCGTGCCGAGCGTGGCACCGTCCCACCAGGTGAAGATTTTTCCGAGGATACCCATAGGCCGTGCGCCTAGCGGAATTGGCGGGGAGCGCCAAGGGGTGTGTTCGCCATTCCCTCCCCGTTCGCCCGCGAATGGGGAGGAACTGTGCACTCAGTAACTTACCTTGTCCCCCGCCACGATCCCCAGTTCCTTTGACCGACCCGCGCGCAGTTCCAGCACCGCGCTCGTCAGCCCGCTCGATCGCACCGAATCGAGCGAATAGGGCACGGTGTTCGCCGCGATATTGCTGATCCGCCCGTCTGGCCCGATGAAGATGATGTCGAGCGAGAGCGGCGTGTTCTTCATCCAGAAGCTGCGCGGCTCGGGCACGGCGGAGGGGAAGATCATGCCCTCATTATCGCCCAGCGATGTGCGGAACATCAGGCCCTTGGCCTGTGCTTCGGGGCTGGCGGCGACTTCGACCTTGAAAGCCAGCTTCTGGGTCCCGCGCTCGACCACGAGGTCGATCACCTCAAGGCCCGAAACCGGGTGGCGCGCCGCTGTGGCCGGAGCAGGCGTCTGCGCGCTGGCCGTAGTGGTCCCGGGCGAACAGGCCGCAAGCAGCCCCGCAGCCATCACTGCACTTGCCAAAAGGTGCCTTACCATTGGTCGTCCATCCCTTCCTCGTCGGCAGCTTCGCCGAGCCATTCTTCCACATCCTCAAGGCTCCGGGCCGCGAGGATGAAGCGTGCGTGCTCGTACTGGTGGCCTGCGCGCAGCATTGCTGCAACGGCTTTTTCGCGGGCCTTGCGCGCGGCCAGCGGATCGCCGCCTTCCTCGGCAGATGCCCCAAAGGGGCCAAGCCGCCGCTTCCTCGCCATCAGTGCAGCGGCACGGCGGCTTGCAGCCTCCCCGGGGGCGTGGGCCTGGCGCAGCCCCTCGCCCACGCCGGCATGGCGCAAGCTCTCCTCGACCCGGCGCGCGCCATAGCCCCTTGCGCCAAGATCGCGGGCGCGGCCACGGGCATAGGCATCGTCATCGACATAGCCCAATTCCACCAGCCGGGCGACGAGCGCAGGAATATCGACCTCGATGGTGCGGCCATCCGTATCTTCGGCCAGCCCGCGTTCCCGGATCTTGCGCACAAGATAGCCTTCCAGCCGCGCGCCGGTAGTGGCAAACCGCGCCGCATAATGCAGCGCCAGATCGCGCAAAGTGGCCTCTCCCAGCGGAGGTTTCACCCGCTTCGCCGTCCGGCGTTCCTGCCTGGAATCCTCCCCGGTTCGGCTACCGGGTGATGACGAATTCGCTTTACGTGAAACCATTTCGCCTTATTCGTGCCACTTTCCTTATCATATGCCTGACATTGGACGCTGCCGGACTATGCCCGGCGACACGGGGTTATGCCAGAGCGCGTACGTGATGCCATCATGAAACGCGCCGCAACTGACGGGTATCGTTGAAAAATATGACCGAGGCCGTTTTGACGCCGACGCCGAATGACTGCGATCTGCCGCGGGTCCGTGCGCAATTTGCAACCTTCAATGAAGCGATCGACTATGCTGCGCAGAGCCTGAAGGGGCTCAACTTCCATGACATGCGCGGTGAACTCGCGCGGGTCTATCCCTATTCCGAACTGCGCGAAGATGCGCTGGTGATGGCGCGCCGCCTGATCGCCGCCGGGATCGGCAAGGAAGACCGTGTCGCACTGATCGCCGAGACCGGCGCAGACTTCGCAGCATTGTTCTGCGCCTGCGTCTATGTCGGTGCATGGCCGGTGCCGCTGCCGCTGCCGACCACCTTCGGCGGCAAGGACAACTTCATCGACCAGCTGGCGATCCAACTGCAAAGCTCGGACCCGAAGATACTCCTCTACCCCGAGGAAATCGCCGAGATGGCCTCCGCTGCCGCCGCCCGTCAGGGCTGCGAGGCGCAAAGCTGGCAGGATTTTGCCCACCGCCCCGCGCCGGACTGCGACCTGCCCACCGCCAGCCCGGACGATATCTGCTACCTGCAATACTCCTCCGGCTCGACCCGCTTCCCGACCGGCGTTGCAGTCACCCACCGGGCGCTGCTGCACAATCTTTACGGCCATTCGACCACGATGGAGCTGGGCGAAAACGACCGCTGCGTCAGCTGGCTGCCGTGGTATCACGACATGGGGCTGGTCGGGTGCCTGTTGTCACTGATCGCCAATCAGGTCTCGGGCGATTATCTCAAGCCCGATGCCTTCGCGCGCCGTCCGCTGGCGTGGCTCGACATGATCAGCCGCAATCCGGGCAACACGCTGAGCTACTCGCCCACCTTCGGGTATGACATCTGCGCACGCCGCATCTCCAGCCAGTCGAGTGTCGCTGAACGCTTCGACCTGTCGCGCTGGCGGATCGCGGGCAATGGCGCGGACATGATCCGCCCGGACGTGATGCAGAACTTCGTCAACGCCTTCGCATCGGCGGGCTTCCGGGCATCGTCCTTCACTCCGTCTTACGGCCTCGCCGAAGCCGTGCTGGCGGTGACAGTGATGCCGCCGGGCGAAGGGATACGCGTCGAACTGGTCGAGGAAGAGCGCCTGTCGGGCGCTCCGCGCGATCTGTCACGCCCAGCCCGCTACCGCGCGATCGTCAATTGCGGCAAGGCGCTGCCCGACATGGAAGTGGCGATCAAGGGCGAGGATGGCTCGCACAAGACCGATCACCAGATCGGCAAGGTCTGGTGCCGCGGCCCCAGCGTGATGCACTCCTATTTCCGCAACCCAGAAGCGACCGATGACTGCCTCGTACCTGATGAAGACGGGAACTTCTGGCTCGACACCGGCGACATGGGCTACACCGCCAATGGCTACCTGTTCATCGTCGGCCGGGCGAAGGACATGATCATCATCAACGGCAAGAACCACTGGCCGCAGGATATCGAATGGGCGGTGGAACAGCTCCCCGGCTTCAACCACGGCGATATCGCGGCGTTCTCGATCGAGATGGAAAACGGCGAGGAAGCGCCTGCCGTGCTGGTGCATTGCAAGGTTTCCGACCCCGAAGAACGCGTGCGCCTGCGCGATCAGATCGCCGATAAGGTGCGCTCGGTCACCGGCATGAGCTGCATCGTCGAACTGGTCCCGCCCCGCACCCTGCCGCGCACGTCTTCGGGCAAGCTCAGCCGCGCCAAGGCCAAGAAGCTGTATCTGGCGGGCGAGATCGTCCCGATTGATCTGGCGGCTTAAGAACCGAAGCAACGTCGCCCCGTGCTTGACACGGCGTTAGGCTTTTCTGCCTCTCCGTCCGAAGGAAAAATTAGCCAAGCCCCGTGTCAAGCACGGGGCGACGGGTTGCGGCAAGTTTCGGCGTTGCGCCGAACTGGCGGAAATGGCCGTGATTGGGCGGATTACAGTCTTAGCCCTCTCCCCTTGCGGGAGAGGGTTGGGAGAGGGGTCCGGAGCAAAGCTCCGGCCCTGCCCCCTCTCACCTGCGCCTAGGCAGCAAGCTGCCTAGTCTTCGTATCTCTCCCGCAAGGGGAGAGAGAAGCTTGGCTGCAAAGGGGCCGCTTCCTGATCGGCGACATTGGTCCCGCTGACCCGAAAATCGCACTCATTTACCCTTCCTCGCTAGCCCACACTGGACGCAGCACGCCGGCGCCGCTGCGGACGCTGACCGCAACACCCTCACCGCGCAAGGCTTCAGCCACCGCCTTGCCCTCACCCGTGGGGCCGATCAGCACCACCCCGCGGCCAAGCCGCTGCGCCGCCCAGCCGGTGACGTTGAGCGCGGCTTGCCCCGCCTCGGTCAGCTCGCCGCCGTCAAAGGGGATCGCGGCGGGAAGCGTGCCTGCGGGCGGGATCAGTTCGATGGTCCAGTCCGGCTCACCCGCGGCGATCCGCGCCTCAAGCGCGCGGTAGGTCGCAAGGCTTGCGCCGTCCAAACGTTTGGCCCGCACCAGCGCGCGGCGGCGGGCTTCGTCGATCAGCACTTCGCGCGTCGGCACGCCCGCTGCCAGCGACAGCCGCACCGCCAGCGCCTCGGCCCGGGCGGACGCCTCGCGCTCTTCCCGCGCACGGGCGGCGGAGAGCTGCGCGCGTTCCGCCGCTGAATCATTCGTGCCGACCTCGTATTGCACCAGGTCGAGCGTGACCGTCTCCCCCAGCCGCTCGGCGAGCGAGGCGGCCACCGCCTGCTCGATCTCGGGCCGCAGCACCGGCGTGAACACCACCGCATGAATCCCGACCGGCGCGGCGGCGAAGTCGATCTCGAGCAGATCGAGCTGCGAGCGCCCGTCGAACTGTTCGCGGATTTCGCTGCGCACGATGCGCTGGGCGTTGGTCTCCCACGCGATCCGGTTGAGCGAGAAGGCGAGCGGGATCGCCAGCGCGACGAACACCACCAACACTGCAAAGCTCTGCGCCTGCGACTGGCCCTTGGTCAGCTTGGCGCGGAAGCCGTAAAGCTTGGCCATGCCGAATGCGGTCAGCGCGATGGTGATGAAGTTGGTGACGAACAGCAGCAGTGCGCCGGAAAACACCGTGAAGTTCCACGTCGCCAGCCCGAAGCCCACCACCGCGAGCGGCGGCATCAGCGCGGTTGCAATCGCCACGCCAACAATGGCCCCCTCCCGCCCGCGGATCATCGCATAGGCCCCGGCCAGTGCCGAAAACAGCGCCACGAACAGGTCGAACAGATTGGGCCGGGTGCGCGCGGCAATCTCAGACGTGATGGTCTGGATCGGCGAGACAAACACCAGCACCGCGCACAGTAGCACCGCCAGCACGCTGCCGATCACCAGCGTCAGCACCGATTGCTTGAGCCACGCCCAGTCGCCAATCGCCAGCGCAAAGCCCAGCCCCATGATCGGCCCCATCAGCGGCGACAGCAGCATCGCGCCGATCACCACGGCAGGTGAGGACAGGAGTAGGCCAAGGATCGCGATCCCGCCCGCCATCGCGGTCATGAACAGATAGTGTTCGGACAGCTTGCTGTCCTCGCGGCGCCGCTCGGTCACTTCGGCCTGATCGACCTGACCGATGACATGCACCGTCCACCAGTCGCGCGCATTGTCGATGATGGCGCCCAGATTTGCGGGACGCGCGGCAGCGGGTACGGAAGGCTTCTCTGCACCGGCGTCCAAGGTGCTGGCAGCTTCAGGCGAGGCCCCTGATCCGGAAGTGTCGTTCATCAAGAAGCCCTTGGCCGTGTGTCCTGTATCCAGCGATAGCTTGCAGCATCCGCGATTGCCAAGCAAACCCTGACGCGGGAGACCCTCAGCGCGATGGACGCGGGGGGCCATTCCGGCTTACGATCATCAAGCCCGCTTGAAAGGCGTGTTTTAGATCACTAATACAGTAGCGATTGCCCTGACGCTGCGGCGCGGGTTTGAGGGAGCACGAACTGGCATGAGCACCGAAACGCAGACGGCAACCGCGACCCCCTTCTCGCTCACCCCGCCCGATCCGGTGCCGCAAGTCGCGCCCGAACAGGCGGCCGGCCTTGTGCCGGTTTCGACCGAGCAGAAGTCCAAGCTCGACACCAAAGTCGATGCCTTCGTGAATGAACTGGTGACGATCGACGCCAATTCGCCCGCCTTTGGCGAGAAGGTCGATCAGATCACCCGCATGGGGCAGGAGCAGATTCGCTCGGCAGCAGCGATGTCGAACCGCTTCCTCGATCGCCCGGTGCGCGCGATGGACGGCGATGGCACGGTGGGCAAGGACTTGGCCGAACTGCGCCGCACGGTCGAAGATCTCGATCCCGGCCGCAAGGGTAAGCTGTCAGGCCCGCGCAAGATCCTCGGGATCATTCCGTTCGGCAACAAGCTGAAGAATTATTTCGACAGCTACACATCCGCGCAGGGGCATATTTCATCGATCCTCCAGCGGTTGGAAAGCGGCAAGAAGGAACTGCACCTCGATAACGCCGCCATCGATACCGAACGGCAGAAGCTGTGGGCGGCGATGGGCGAGCTGGAGCAGATGATCCACATCGCCAAGACGCTGGATGCGCGGCTGGAGGCGAAGGCGCTGGAACTCGACAGCTCCGATCCGGCCAAGGCCAAAGCCTTGCGGGAAAGCGCGCTGTTCTATGTACGCCAGCGCACGCAGGACTTGCTGACCCAGATGGCGGTGAGCGTGCAGGGCTACCTCGCGCTCGATCTGGTGAAGAAGAACAATGTCGAACTGGTAAAGGGCGTCGACCGCGCCAGCACCACAACCGTCGGTGCGCTGCGCACCGCGGTGACCGTGGCGCAGGCGATGACAAATCAGCGCCTCGTGCTCGGCCAGATCACGGCGCTCAACAAGACCACCAGCGACATCATCGATTCGACCAGCACGTTGCTGCGCGAACAGACGGCACAGATTCACGAGCAAGCGGCGTCCAGCACGATCCCGCTCGAAACGCTGCAACGCGCCTTCCAGAACATCTATGACACGATGGACGAGGTGGACAATTTCAAGGTCCGCGCGCTCGATTCGATGAAGCAGACCGTCACCGTGCTGACCGCCGAGGTCGAGAAGTCGAAGGGCTACATCGCCCGCGCCGAAGGGCAATCGCAGGCGCAGGCGAAGGTCGCCTCGCAGACCCCGTCGCTGCTGGCACTGGATAAATAATGCCCGACACGACCCGCGAAAGCGACCGCATCCTGCGCGAGGCGAAAACCAGCCTCGCGGTGCAGCGCGAAGGCGGGACGCATCGGCCTGGCCTGCGCGGGGCGAGCATCGGCAAGGCCTCGGCCGAGCTGAAGATGAAGAGCCTGCTCACCAAGGTGCGCAATGTCGCGCTGGCGATCTTTTCGATCTGGCTGGGTGCGGGGATTGCGGGCGCGTTCCTCAACGGCATCGGGTTCTGGGGCGTCATGGCGGTGGTCATCGCCACGGCTGTTGCGGTCGCCGTGTTTTCGAGCTTTCCCAAGGTCAAGGTGCCCAAGCGCGCCGAGCTGAAGCAGGGCAACCCGCAAGCAATGGTCGCGCGGACGGAAATCTGGCTTGAGGCGCAGCGTCCGGCACTTCCCCCGCCCGCACAGGCGTTGGTCGATCAGCTGGGGGTGCAGCTCGATGCGCTGGGGCTGCAATTGAAGGGCCTCGGCGACAACGAACCGGCGATGGCCGAAGTGCGCGAGCTGGTGGGCGAGTACATCCCCGAGACGATCGACAACTACCGCAAGGTTCCGGTGCATCTGCGCTCCGAGGAATACGCCGGCAAGACCGCCGACGAGCGCTTGGTCGAGAGCCTCACCAAGCTTTCGGGCGAAGTTGACCGCGTCACCCGGCGGCTGGCCGAAGGCGCGCTGGATGATCTGGCGATCAAGAGCCGCTATCTCGAATACCGCTATGGCGGGGCCGAGGCGCTGGAGGATCTGACCGACGGCGGCGGGATGCCCGATACCGGCGTGCCGCTCCCCGATTTCTCGGCCGTCCCTAGCAAGCAGGAGCGCTGAGCCATGCGCGTGACCCTTCCCCATGATCTCACCAAGGATGAAGTGCGCCGCCGGATGCGCGCCCATGCGGACGAGATCGGCAGCTTCTTTCCGCCGGGCCTCGCCAAGGTGACGACCGACTGGCCGAATGAAGACCGCATGACGATCACCGCGCAGGTGGTCGGCCAGACCATCCCCGGCGGGGTCGAAGTGCGCGATCACGAGGTGGTGATCGAAATGGACCTTCCGCTGCTGCTCAGCGTGATGAAGGGGCCGTTGGAAGCGGCGGTGAAGAAGGAAGGCGGGCGGCTGCTCGCGCCCTGACTATCCGGCCTCGGCAATCCAGTTCCCATTTGCCAAGCCCCCACCCGTGTGTCATAAATATTGGACACAAATAACTGCCTAATTTGCCTTACACTCGGGTCAGATGCCGAGGATGATGGGTAATTCGGCTGCGGGGCCGATTCGGGCGGAAAGGGCGGGTGGTATGGCACCGGTCAAGGATAGTGCAGCGGCAGACGGCAGCCTGAGAACGCACCTGCGCGCTGCCACCATGGCTGCGCATGACCTCCTCGATCACGCCATGCAGGCCGCGAGCGGCTGGCAGACCCGCTCCGATTACGCCCGCTTTCTCGCGCTCCAGCACGCCGCGCGTGTGCCGCTGGAAGACTGGCTGGCGCACCATGCGCCCGGCGATCTGTCGCCCCCGCGGCAGACTCCTCTCCTCGCCCGTGACCTGGCCGCGCTCGGGCTGGGCTTGCCTGCGCCAGCGCCGGTTCTAGCCCCTGCCATGCCCTCCCCCGGTGAGGCGCTGGGCACGGCCTGGGTGCTGGCCGGATCGGCGCTTGGCAACCGGGCGATTGCCAAGCAGGTCGCCCGGATCGGCGGTGGGGAATGGCCCACCGCCTTCCTTGGTGACGACACGATGATGGCCTTCTGGCAGGGGCTTCGCGCCCGGATCGAACGCCCTGCCGAACCGGACGAAGCGGAAGGTGCGACCCGCGCCGCCGAAGCAGTCTTCGCCCATTTCCTCGCCGTTGCAGAGCATGGTCAGGCACCTGAAAGCCTGCCCGCATGAACCTCCACCAGCGCAACGACACGCTCTCCGAGTGTGACCGCGAGGCGATCCACCATATCGCCGCGGTCCAGAACTTCGGCGGGTTGATCGCCGCCGATCAGCAGGGCCGGATGGTGCAGGCGTCCGCCAATATCGCCGAACTGCTCGGGCTGGCAGACCGGCCCGCCACGGGCACACCGCTGGCCGCCATTATCGCCCCTGAAGCCCTGACGGCGCTTCACCAGGCCTTCGCCGGACTCGCCGGGGTCGACACCCTCGAACGCCGCTTCGGGCTTGATCTGACCGGCAAGGGCCAGCAGTCCGACTGTGCGGTGCACGTCAGCGGCGGGCTGCGGGTGATCGAGTTCGAACACCACGCCCGCAATGACTTCGCCGACCATGTCAGCATGATCGTCCCCGTGATCGCGCAGCTGGAACAGGCCATAAGCATTACTGCCCTGTGCGACACCGCCGCGCGGCTGGTGCGGCAGATGACCGGCTATGACCGGGTGATGGTCTACCGCTTCCACCCCGACGAAAGCGGCGAGGTGATCGCCGAGGATCGTGACGACGCGCTCGAACCTTTCAAGGGTCTGCGCTACCCCGCTGCTGACATCCCTCAACAGGCGCGCGAGCTGTTCCGCCGTAACCGCTTCCGCATCATCGCCGACATGGATTCGGACCCCGTCCCGATCCTCCCTGCCACCGGCCCGGACGGCGCCCCGCTCGATCTGTCGATGTCGATGCTGCGCTCCCACTCAAAGATGCACCTCGCCTACATGCGCAACATGGGGGTGGGTGCGTCGCTGGCGATCGCGATCGTCCGGCATGACCGGCTGTGGGGCATGATCTCGTGCCACCACCGCGAAGCGCGCCTGCCGCCCTACTCGCTGCGCACTGTGGCAGAGCTGCTGAGCCAGACCTTCTCGCTGATGCTCGACCGCATTCTGGTGGCGCAAGCCGAGGCTTTGCGGGAACGCGCGCGGCAATTGAACGACCGGCTGCTGCTGCGGCTGGCGGGCGGCGTGACGCTGGCTGACAGTCTGCCGATGATCGAGGAGCTGCTGCGCGGTACGATCCAGCATGACGGCATCTCGCTGTTCGCCGACGGTGAATATCGCGCCAGCGGCGAAGCGCCCAGCGAAGCCGAATTCCGCGCCATCGCGCCGCTGCTCGCCAGCACGCTGGGCGGGGCGACCCATTCAAGCACGCGGCTCGCCGACCAGGTCCCCGAGGCCGCCGGTTTCACGGGCAAGGCTGCGGGCGCGCTGGTGTTGCCGCTGTCGCGCGGCACACGCGATTCGCTGGTGCTGTGGCGCCGCCCGCTCGACCGGGTGGTGTCCTGGGCCGGCGACCCGACCAAGGCGGCGGCGGCTCCGGGCGAGTTGCTCCAGCCGCGTTCCAGCTTTGCCGCCTGGGCCGAAACCGTGCGCGGCCACAGCGCCGATTGGAGCGCCGATGAATGCGAGATCGCCGCGCGGTTGCGCCGGACGCTGATCGAAGTGATCCTGCGCATGAGCGAGGATCTGACCCGCGAACGCGCCCGCGCCGCCGAGCAGCAGGACCTGCTGATCGCCGAACTCAACCACCGGGTGCGCAACATCCTCGGCCTGATCCGCGCGCTGGTCGCCCAATCGCAAGCCGAGGCGCTGAGCGTGCCCGGCTTCGCAGCCATCATCGGCGGCAGGATCGCCGCGCTCGCAGCGGCGCATGACAATATCACCGCGAGGAACTGGGGCCCGGCCAGCCTGATGCGCCTGCTCGAAGCGGAGCTCGCACCCTATTGCGGCGCAGCCCGCACGCGGTTCCGGCTGGTGGGCGATGACGTGCTGGTGGCGCCCGAAGCCTATACCATCCTCGCACTCGTGGTGCATGAACTCGCCACCAATTCAGCGAAGTATGGCAGCCTGTCGGCCCGCGCCGGATCGGTCGAGGTGGCCCTCGCGCGCACCGCCTTTGGCGATCTGTCGCTGCGCTGGGTCGAGGCAGGCGGCCCGCCGGTGACCGCGCCGACCCGGTCGGGTTTCGGATCGACGATCATCAATCGCTCGGTCCCACATGACCTCGGCGGAGAGGCCGATGTCCGGTACAAGCTGGCGGGCGTGGAAGCGGATTTTCTCGTCCCCGCGCGCTATCTCACTGCGCCCGACAGCGCGGCCCGTACTCTCCCTCCGCGCCCGCCCGAGCCGCAGCGCAATCCTGCGCCCCCGTCCGCGGCCAGCCAGCCGGGGCGCGTGCTGGTGGTTGAGGACAGCATCATCATCGCGCTCGATACTGAGGAGAACCTCAAGCGTCTGGGCGTGGGGGATGTGCAGCTCGAAAGCTCGGTCACCGGCGCCTTGGCGGCGATTGCCGACAGCCCTCCCGATTTCGCGATCATCGACTTCAACCTCGGCGGTGAATCCTCCGAACCGATTGCCGATGCCTTGCGGGCGGCGGGCGTGCGCTTCGTGCTGGCGACCGGCTATGCCGAAGGTGCGGGCAGTTTTGAGCGGCTGGGAGCGGCAGCCGTGCTGCGCAAGCCCTACGGCATGACCGAGATCGAACGCTTGCTGGCCGACGCCTGACGCTTAGGCCGCGCGGGTCAGCAGCGTCACTTCGGCCCGACTGAAGTCCAAGCTGGCAAGACCTTCCGCCACCAGACACTCCCCCGCCCCGGCCCGCGCCGACCCATCGCGCGCGGCAACTTCGCCCGCGAGCGGCAGCACCAGCAGCGCGCCAGTGTAGGCATCAAGCGTGGCGGCATCGGGGGCGCCTTCAATCCGGTCGAGCCGGAAATGCGGGCCATCGACGAGCACGGGTCCGCTGGCAATCGAGCGCCGGTGCTCGGCGGCATAGGGCACGCCGTCAGCCACCGCGAGCGCGCGCTCCAGATGCAATTCGCGCGGGCGGCCATAGTCGTAGAGACGGAAGGTGGTCTCGCTGGTCTGCTGGACTTCGACCAGCGACAGGCCGGGGCCGATGGCGTGGACGGTGCCAGCGGGCAGATAGAACAGATCTCCCGCCCGCGCCGAGTGCCAGGTGAGCAACGCCTCGATCGTGCCGTCCAGCGCGGCGGCTGCGATTTCCTCAGGGCTCACATCACGCTCGAACCCGATGGCGAGGCGCGCGTCCGGCTCGGCATCGAGCACCAGCCAACATTCCTCTTTGCCCGCTTCCCCCGCCTGCGCGGTGTCATCGGAGGGATGGACCTGCACCGACAGCTTCTCGGAGGTGAAGAGGTACTTCACCAGCACCTGCGGCACTTCAGGCGGGGGTTCGAACCAGATCTCGCCGATCCGCTCCCCGGCCGGGGCCACGAACGGCGCGGGCAGGACGTCGCGGCCCCAGACCTTGTCGACCATGCGGGTGGGAAGCTGGCGGGCGGTCACTGGTTCACGGCCCCGGGCAGCTTGCCGACCGCCTGCGCGCCGTCCCGCGTGGTGACCAACACCTCGCCGCCGGAGACGATGATGCAGACATCCGTGAGGCCCACGGCCGAAATGCGCGGGCCATCGCTCATGGCAAAGACGCCGCTGCATTGGGCGAGGTCGGCGCTGCCGCGCACCACATTGCCGGCCGCGTCCGCTTCTCCCGCCAGCGCTTCACCCAGCGCGGCCCAGTTGCCGATATCGGACCAGCCCATGCTGGCAGGCACCATTGCGGCGCGGGCGGTGTTCTCCATGACGGCATAGTCGATCGAATCCCCGTCAATCGCGGCAAAGGGTTCAGCCGCCGGGTGGAAGCGCGCGCCATCATCCATGCCGCGGGCTACTGCCTCGCGCACAAGCTGCGCCATCTCCGGGCGGTGCGCGGCGAGTTCGGCCAGCAGGTGCCCGGCGCGGAAGGCGAAGATGCCGCCGTTCCAGCTATAGTCCCCGCTGGCGAGATAGGCCTCGGCCCGTGCCAGATCGGGCTTCTCGACGAATTCGCGGATCGCAAAGCCGCCCGCCAGTGGCTCCCCGCGCCGCAGGTAGCCATAGCCGGTCTCGGGTCGATCCGCCGCGATGCCGAAGCTGACGAGATAGTCTTCGCGTGCCAGTGCCGCTGCGGCCAGCGCGGCGGCGCGGAAGGCGGCGCTGTCAGCGATGTGGTGATCGCTCGGGCAGACCAGCATCACCGCATCCTCAGGCAGCAACGCGGCGGCAAGCGCGATGGCAGGGGCGGTGTTCTTGGCCGCCGGTTCGATCACCAGCCGCGCACCGGGCGTATCGCCTAGCTGCGCGAGAATGAGATCGGCGTGGGCCGCACCTGCGACCACCATGGGGGCCGCAAAGCGATCATCACCTGCCACGCGGCGCACCGCCTGTTCGAACAGCGTCTCAACGCTCACCAGCGGCAGGAACGGCTTGGGACAAGCCTTGCGGCTGACTGGCCACAGCCGCGTGCCGCTGCCGCCGCACAAGATCACAGGATGAATCGCAGTCACTCGAATACCCCTCGTTTGGGCAAGGCTATAACAACTCGTTGTTCAGAAACGAGTCTGATCTGCATATGATTCCGCCACTTGTCCGATTAGAACCACTGCTGGCGCCAATAGAAGGGTGCAGCGACCGGATTGCCGCTGGCATCGGTCGCCGGACGGAAACCGAGCCGCGCTTCGACCAGCTGGCAGGTGATGCGATCCGCTTCGGCATCGGGGCTGGGGCGATAGACCGAACACCCCCGCGCGCGGCCGTCCGTGCCGACGGTCACCCGGACGATCACCTGCGTACCGCGCCGCCCGGCACGGCCTCCGGGCGGCACAGGATAGTCGCGCGCATTGTCGATGCTGCCGCTGATATGGACAGGCTTGGAAACCGCGATCCCGCCGCGCCCGCTGCCGCTGTTCCCGCTGCCAGTGCCGGTCCCGCTCCCAGCCGCGCCCGTGCCGTCGCCCGCTGTCGCCGCGCCGGATTGACTCGCTGTCCCGGTCGATGCGGCGCGGGGGAGCGGCCTGTCCTGTTTCACCGGAACGCGCGGCGGCGGACTGGTCACCGGCTGAGCGACCGCGTCGCGCCCCGGATCGCCCTGCGCGCCCTCGTCCGGTTCGGACTGATTGTCCGGCGGCGGCGGCTCGGGCGGCGCGGTGATGGTGACGGTAAAGGTCGACAGCACCTCACGCTCAACCGAGGCGGTGAAATCGGGGGCGAGCGCGCGGGCTAGGCCATAGAGCGCCGCCAGATGCAGCAGCACAATCCCGGCAATCAGCGGCCAGCTCAGCCGCCGCGGACGGGTCTGGAAGGTGCGGTTGTCGGGCATGGGCTGTGGCCTGTCCTCGCGTTCGGTCCATTCCGGATGCGGTTGTCCCCGCAAGCCGCAGGGCCGGACTATAGCAGACTGGTAGCAATAGGCGATGGAGCGCACCAATCGCGCGCGCACGGGATCATGACCGGCACGGCAGCCACGCGCCGCCGGATGCCGAAGCGGACCGCGCCCTTGAGGACCGCTGACCCGCCGGGTGTGCTCACACGCAAAAGGGCGGCCCGTTGCCGGACCGCCCTTTCGTGTTTCAGCAATCGCTCAGGCGATCAGAAGCGGACGCGAACCCCGAAGCGAACGCCCCACAGCGAGCCGTTGATGTTGGTCGCTTCGTTCGGCGCGCGGAAGCTCGAGTAGCGATACTGCGCGCAGGGCTGGCCCGGAGTGGTGGCAGCCGCCCCGCCTACGGTCTGAAGGCAGGTCACGTTGACCAACGACGCGGTGTAGGGGAAGCCAACCTGCTGGATCGTGCCCCAGTCCTTGTCGATCATGTTCAGCACGTTCTCGACATCGGCCATCAGTTCCAGCTTGCCGCCGAAGACGAACGGCACTTCCTGACGCACCGAGAAGTCCAGCTTGTGCACCCAGGGAGTCTTGCCGATGTTCTTGTCCGCGATCTGGCCCTGGTAGCCGTTGAGTTCCGAGTTCTGCACGAAGCTCTGGAACGCCGCGAAGGTCGCCTGCGAATCGTAGGTGACCCGCGAGTCGGCCGTGATGCTGCTCACGTCGGGAACGTAGAGCAGACCGCGGCTTCCGCGACCATTCACACCGAACACCGCCGAACGCCCGTTGGTGGGGTCATTGAAGGTGTGGCTGTAACGCTGGCCCGAACGCAAGTTGTAGAAGAACTCGATGCGGGTGTTGTTGTCGCCGAACAGCTCGGCGTCATAGCCCGCGACCAAGCGGAACTGGTGATCGCGTTGGTAGTTGGCGATACCCTGAGCCGCAAAGTTCGGATCGGTGAAGGCAGTGTTCTGGTAGTTCGAGAACGCCACCGACGAGGTGCCCGGGTTCTGATCGGTCACGTCCTGGAAGGTGTACGAACCACTCACGAAGAAGCCCGAGTCGAAGTCCTTGTCGAAGCGGGCAACGATGTTCCAGCTTTCGCCGAAGCCCGTGTTGGTGAGCAGCATGTCGGTGTTTTCACCGGCCGTGCCAGCCAGCACGTCGTAGCGCGGGCGGCCATCGGGGAGGGTGCCGGTCTGCTCGACCGAGCGCAGGTCAACCCACTCGAGTGCGTCGTTGGTCTTCGAATAGATCACGTCGGTGCCAAAGCGCCAGCCATCACCCAGGAAGCCGAGATCGGCTTCATAGTCGACCGAACCCGAGAAACGCCACTGTGAGGGGACCTTGAAGTTCGGATCGAGCGCGTTGGTTGGGGCGCCCTGGAAACCGGCCCGCCGCACGGCGTCGATCAGCTCCTGGGGCACGCCTGCGCCGCCGGAAACGTTGTTCAGGGTTGCCGCACCGAGGGTCTGCACCTGAGCGTTGCTGAGGCCGAGAACCGCCTGCTCGGGGATCGAGAAGGTGCCGTTGGCGTTACGACGCACGCGCACGCGCTGGAGCGTCGGCCCCGGGTTCGAGAAGTTGTTCGAGATCCACACCAGCGGGTTGCCGCCGCCGAACAGACCCGCCGAACCGCGGACCTGAAGACGATCAGTCGGCTGCCAGTTGAGGCCGAAGCGCGGCTGGAACAGGTCACGCCCGTTGAGAGTCGCAGTGTTGGCAAAACCGAAGCGCTGAAGGAAGAACTCGTTGAAGAACGGACGATCCGGCGAATCGAACAGGTCGTAACGCACGCCCGCCACAACCGTCAGGTTGTCGGTGACGTCGATCGTGTCCATCAGGCCGAAGGTCCAGCTGTTGTTCTGGAATTCGGCGGTGACGGTGTCGAGGCCGCCCCGCAACGCCACAGCGTAGTCGAGTTCGTTGGCACGACGCGCCCCGAAATCGGCGACGCTATCGAACAGCCATGCACCCGAAACGCGCTGAGCGAACAGGTTGCGCACATCCTGGCGACGACGCTCGGCAATCAGCTTGAGGGTGTGGCTTTCGACCTTCAAGGTCGCAGCAAATTCAACCGCCAGCGACTGGCTGTCGAGCTCGTTCGCCTGACGGCTGATGTCCGGACCGAACTGGATGCGCTCCTGACCGGCCGAGCACACTGCGGGCGCTGCACCGACGCCGGTCGCCGGGTTGACCGGGTCGAGACAGACCTGGAACTGGCCGAAGGTCGTACCGCCAATCGGCTGCTGGAGACGCACGTAATCCGCATAGGACACGCGCAGCTGGGTCGAGAAGTTATCCGACCACTGGTTGCTCGACTGGATGATCCCGAAGTGGTTGATCGCACCCTGCGTGTAGTTGTTCGACAGCAGGTTGTAGGTCGGGTTGCCGTTACCGATGGCTGAGAGCTGGCCCGTGCCGGTCTGGCCGGCGAGCAGCGCCGAATCGTTCCAGATGTAGGTGGCGGTCAGACGGTGACCATCAGCGACGTTCCAGTCGAGCTTGGTGATCAGCTTGTCGTCCTTCTCCACGATGTCGCTGGCAACGCCCAGCGTGTCGTAGTTGTAGACGCTTTGCGCCGTGGCGCTGATCGCGCTGATTTCGGCATCGGTGATGCCGAGCTGCGAGGGATCAACGTCGGCCGGGACCGTGTCACGGGTGCGTTCATAGGTAACCGCGAAGAACAGCTTGTCCTTGATGATCGGGCCGGTGACCTGCGCCACATAGACCTGCGAGTCGAAGGCGCCGAGGCGGGTCAGGTTATCCGCGCGGCTGCCGCGCAGATCGTCGTTCTGGTAGAACGCCGCGCCCATGAAGGTGAAATTGTTGCCACCCGACTTGAGCTGGGTGTTGATCGCACCACCTTGGAAGAAGCCCTGCTGGATATCGACCGGCGCGGTTTCGACCGAGAATTCGCCGATCGCATCAAGCGGCACGGGGCCGCGCGTCGACACGAGGCCGCCCGATTCCAGACCGAAGGGATCGCCGAAGGCCACACCGTCGACGGTGAAGCGGTTGAAGCGGTTGTTCTGTCCGGCGATGCTGATCGCGCCGTTGTTGGTGGCGTCGAGCGTCACCAACGGATCGCGCGCAGCAAGGTTGCGGATGTCGCGGTTGACGTTGGCCACGCCGGCAATGTCGTTGGCGCTCAGCACGGTGGCGGCGCCGGTGCCCAGCGAGATCGACGAACGGGTACGTGCGCCGGTGACCACGATAGTCTGGCCCATTTCGGCCAGCGCTACGCTGATACGCTGGGCCTGACCGGCAGTAAGGAAGCCGATTTCCTGCGAAGCGGTTTCGAAGCCGTCAGCGGTCACTTCGACGGTGACAGGGCCACCAAGACGCAGACCGGCAGCGTTGAACCCGCCCGAAGCATCGGTGGTCTGGGTCGACTTGGTGCCCGAGGGAACGTGGGTTACGACCACGGTGGCGCCGACAATCGGGTTGCCGTTCTGGTCAACTACATCGCCGCGAACCGACGAGGTGGTTTCCTGCGCAAACGCCGGGGTGGCGATGGTGGTGGTCGCAGCAAGGCTGACGATGCTCGCCGCAAGGAGATACTTAAGCTTCATGGGTAAAAGCCCCTGTTAACGGTGGAGATGAAGAGGTGATCGAAACGTGATGCGACCTGCCCTAGGCCTGAACGCTTGCGGCAAAGCGACTGTTCTGTGACAGTTTGATGAAACGCCTCACCCCGGCGCGGCGATTCCATAGGGCGAGTCTCGCCGAACGCCAGAAAAGTGTAGGTTTAGCGCGAGTTCCACACCTGAGTGTTGCATCGCAGCAACGCCCGCAGGGAATTTCTTGAGGCCAATCAATGGGACGAAAAATCGCCCCATCAGTCGCAATCAGGCGAGGTTGATCTCACGCAGGCGCTGCATCAGGTAATCATGCGCGGTGATCGGCTCCGGCGGGGGATTCGCCGTATCGACAGCAACGCATTCCGGCAGCGGCTCAATCAGGAAATCGGGCCGGAAATGCAGGAAGAACGGCATCGAATACCGCGCCCGCCGCGAAGCCTCGCCGCGCGGATTGACCACCCGGTGCGTGGTCGAGCGCAGCTTCCCGTTGGTCTGGCGCTGCAACATGTCGCCAACATTGATCACCAGCGCGCCCGGCGGCACATCGACCGCGTGCCATTCGCCCGCCTTGGTCAGCAGCTCAAGCCCCGCTTCTTCCGCTCCGAGCAGGAGGGTGATGGTGTTGATGTCTTCATGCCCGGCCGCGCGGATCGCGCCTTCGGGCGCGCCTTCGCCCAGAGGCGGATAGTGCAGCAGGCGCATCACCGAATTGCCGTCTTCAACGCTCGCCGCAAAGAAATTGCGCGGGCGGCCAAGGTGGAGCGCAATCGCTTCAAGCACGCGGCCACCGGCCACTTCGAAGGCGGAGAACAGCGCGCTCATCGTCTCGCGGAAACCTTCGACCTCGGTCGGCCACACGTTGGGGGCCATGAATTCCGCCAGCGGGTGGCCTTCAGGCAGATCACGGCCGACATGCCAGAATTCCTTGAGGTCGAACACCTCGGCATCCTTGGCCTTTTCGGTGCCGAACGGGGTGTAGCCCCGCGCCCCGCCGCCGCCTTCGATCTTGTAGGCGCGCTTGACCGCATCGGGCAGCGCGAAGAACGCCTTCGAGACGGCCTCAGCCTCTGCGATCAGGGTCTGGGGGATGCCGTGATCGCGCACCACAGCAAAGCCATATTCGCCAAAGCTGCGCCCCAACTCGTCAGCGATGGTTTCGAGCGGCTGGGTCAGCGAGACGGAAGCAATATTGATCATGCCCGGCCCTTTACACGCGGGGCACCGCGCCTGCCAAGCCCTTCGCGCAGCGCTCAATAAGGCAGAAACAGGCTCGCCAGCGCCGCGCTCATCAGGTTGGCAAGGCTCCCCGCGGCGAGCGCGCGCAGCCCCAGCCGCGCAATCACCGGGCGCTGGTTGGGGGCGAGGCCGCCGGTCACCGCCATCTGGATCGCGATCGACGAGAAATTGGCAAAGCCGCACAGCGCAAAGGTGACGATCGCCCGGCTGCGGTCCGTTAATTCGTTAGCCCCCATCTTGCCGAGATCAATGAAGGCGACGAATTCATTGAGCACGATCTTGGTGCCGAACAACCCGCCCGCGATCTGCGCCTGGTCCCAATCGGAAATGCCGATCAGGAACATCACCGGCGCGAACACATAGCCGAGCAATTGCTGGAAGCTGATGCCTTGCAGCCAGGTGGCCACCTCGGGGCTGATCGGCGCGCCGATGCCGTTTGCAAAGTTCACGATCCCGCCGCCGATCCCGGCGAGCATCCCGTTGGCGAGCGCGACTAACGCGACAAACACCATCACCATCGCGCCCACGGCCACGGCCAGCTTCACGCCGGTCTGGGTGCCTTGCGCTGCGGCTTCGATGATATTGGCGGGGCGCTGGCCTTCCTCGAAGGTTTCCGCCGCGCTCACTTCGTCGGCCTTGGCGCCGCCTTCGAGGATCGAGGCCGGGCCGACCGCGCTGATCCGCGCTTGGGGGAGTTCGACCTGCTGCCCGTTTTCGTCATACATGACGACGCGGGTTGCCTCGGCCAGCGGGTTGGCCCCGGCACTGGCCGCTACGCTTTGATCGCGCCCGGCGGCGAGTGTGGCATCGTCCGGCATCATGATCTTGGCCATCAAAATCCCGCCCGGCGCCGACATAAAGGCCGCCGCCAACAGGAACGGCACGGCATCCTCACCGATAAAGCTCGCATAGGCAGCGAGGATCGTGCCTGCCACACCCGCCATCCCGACGCTCATCAGCGTGAACAGCCCCGACGGCGAAAGCGCCGCCAGATAGGGCCGCACCACCAGCGGGCTTTCGGACTGGCCGACGAAGATGTTGGCTGCCGCGCCCAAGGCCTCGACCTTGCTGATGCCGGTGACAAAGCCGATCGCCCCGCCCACCCAGCGAACGAGCCGTTGCATGATGCCGAGGTGATACAGGATCGAGACAATCGCGGCGAAGAACACGATCACCGGCAGCGCGGCGATCACGAAGGTGTTGGCGAAGGGGTTGGTCTCCATCGGGCCGAACACCGAAGTGATCCCGACCTTGGAGAAATCGAGCAGCGCGATCACGCCTTGCGAGAGTCCGCCGATCACTGCGACGCCGGTGTCGGTGCGCAGCACGATCAGCGCGGTAACCGCCTGCAACGCAAAGGCCGAACCGACCACGCGCAGATTGATCCTGCGCCGCGCCGTCGACAGCGCAAAGGCAATCCCAAGAATGGCGAGCACGCCTGCAAGGCTCAGCAGGATGGACGTGATACTCTCGTTCACGGCAGCAAATTGCCCTTCTTCATGTCGGAAGCGTTGGACCCCTGAAGCCCGCAAGAACGCCTCCCTTGCGCGCAGCAGGGCTTGGCGTGGCAGTTTGCGCGCGGGCTTGCAAGCGGGGAAGCGCAGGAGACTGAGGCTAACCGGTCGCAAAGCACCGGTGACAGGCCGGTGCGCGCCGCTTTTCTTTTGTCGCGGTGCTGGCTAGCACTTGGGCGATGGACCAAACCGATCCCGCACCCACCGCCGCGCCCTCGGCTACTGTCACCATGCCGCTGGGTCTGTTCGTCTTCACGCTGCTGTATGGCGGGATGACGGTGCTGGCCGGCGTGCTGGCGTTCAAGCAGGTGCAGTTGTGGCCGACGAACCTCGCGGTCGAAAGCGGGATCTTCCCATTCCTGCTGCTGGTGGTGATCTCAAGCACGCTGTCACAGCTTTACGGGCGCGCGATGGCGCAACGGATCGTGTGGTGGGGGTTCTTCCCGCTCGGCTTGTCGGCGCTGCTGATGTGGCTGGTGCTGTCCTTGCCCGCCTCGTCCGAGATGATCGCCTTCCGCCCTGATGATCTTGCCGCGTTTGAACGCGTACACCGCTCGACCTGGCGGGTGTGGATGGCGGGTCCGGCGTCCTACATCACCTCGCTCTTGCTCAACATCTGGATCTTCGACCGCTTGCGCGGCGCGGGTGAGGAAAGCACGATCGGGTTGATGGTGCGCGGGGCGATTGCTTCGGCGCTTTCGCAAGCGGTCGATTCGGTGATCTTCATCACGCTGGCGTTCTACGGCGAGTTCGACATCACCGACCTGATGATCGGTCAGGTGCTGGCCAAGGTGGTGCTGAGCCTAGTGCTGGTGCCGTTCCTGATCACCGGCGGCGTTCAGGCGGCAAGGTGGCTGGATCGGAAGAAGGAAGGCTGAGGGGCCACCTCAGCAAACTCTCGCTTTGCGCTGGAACGGCCCGAAGGGCCGCAAGGGCGACCGCCCGCCCGCAGCGACGCGAGCTTCAGCTCGTGTGAGCGAGGAAATCGCGCGCCGGAGGGGCTACGCAAACAAAAATGGTGGACCCGTCGGGGCTCGAACCCGAGACCTACAGATTAAAAGTCCGTTGCTCTACCAACTGAGCTACGGGTCCACGCTGACGGCTTCGCCGCGTCGCCATGGGCGACAAGGGCGCTCACCTAGGCAGGGGGCGCGGGCGGGTCAAGCGGGCTTGGGCTTGGGCGACGGTTAAACCGCTGAGCGGATCGCGCCAGTCGGCGGCGATGGTGCAAGCCGGGTCCAGCACGAAGCGCCGCTGCGTGAAGGCCGGGTGGGGGATTTTCAGGTCTGCAGAGCGCCAAACCCCGCCGCTCCACAGAATGATGTCGAGGTCCAGCACCCGGTCGCCCCAACGCTGGCCGGGTCGCCGGCCGAAAGCGCGCTCGGTATGCTTCAGCGCCGCGAGCAGCGCGGTGGGGGTAAGCTCGCTCGAAAGCATCAGTGCGCCATTGGCAAAGCGCCGTTGTGCCGCGCCCATCGGCGCGGTCGCGATCACCGGCGCGCGAGCAGTGACAGTGCCAAAGGCGGCGCATTCTTCCATCGCTGCCAGCACCACGTCCTGCGGGCGGCCATAGAGACGGTGCCGCCGGTTGCTCCCCAGCGCGATCAGATAGGTGCTGGACACCGCGTCAGATGTCCTGCGCGATCCGGCCGTAAAGCTGCGGGCGGCGGTCGCGGAAGAAGCCCATTCCGGCGCGGTGCTTGGCAGCGCGGGCGAGATCAAGCCGCGCGATCAGCACGCCGGTTTCGCCAGCGCCATATTCGGCAAGGTAATCGCCCCATTCATCGGTGATGAAGGAGTGGCCGTAGAAGTTCTGCGCACCCGCACCCGGCCCTTCCGACCCGATCCGGTTGGCGGCGACCACCGGCATGCAGTTCGATACCGAATGCCCGATCATCGCGCGCCGCCACATCCGGCTGGTGTCGAGGTCCGCGTCATAAGGTTCGGAGCCGATTGCGGTCGGGTAAAGCAGCAATTCCGCCCCCATCAGCGCCATGACGCGCGCGCATTCGGGATACCACTGGTCCCAGCAGATACCGACGCCGACGCGGGCGATGGCACCATCCTCGCCCGGCACGTCCCAGACCTTGAAGCCGTCATTCCCGGGGCGGAAATAGTACTTTTCCTCGTAACCCGGCCCATCGGGGATGTGGCTTTTGCGATAGGTGCCCTGCACCGCCCCGTCCGGGCCGATCATCGCCAGCGTGTTGTAATAGTGATGCCCGTCCCGCTCGAAGAAGCTGGTGGGGATCGTCACCTTCAGCTTGGCGGCGAGCGCCTGCATCGCGATCACGCTGGGATGCTGGAGCGTCGGGCGGGCGAGCGCGAACAGCGCCTCGTCTTCCTCACGACAGAAATAGGGGCCGGAGAACAGCTCCGGCGGCAGGATCAGCTGCGCGCCTTGCGCAGCGGCGTCTTCTACCAGAGCGGCGACGGCGGCGATATTCGCGGCTTCGTCATCAGAGCCAAGGGCAAGCTGTAGGGCGGCGACAGTGATAGCGGTCATGCCGCCGCCCCTACCGCATTACTTGGACTTCTTGAAGAGCAGCGTCATCCGGTCGCTTTCGCCCTTGTCCTTCAGGTCTTCGCGCTTGGTCGCGAGCGTCGGGGGCATCTCCCACACGCCTTCGGGGTGATCGGCGGTGTCCTTGGGATTGGCGTTGACCTCGCTCGATGCGAGCAGTTCAAACCCGTTGAGGCGCATGAAGTCGATCACGTCCTGCTGCTTCATGTAGCCCTTGGTGCCATTGGCATAGGACCACGGCGCGTCCGCCTTGGCGCGGTGCTGGACGATTCCGAGCAGCCCGTCATCCTTCAACAGCGCGCGCATCGCGCGGATCTCGGTGTCGGCGATCCCGCCATTGGTGATGCCATGCATCGCACGGATCACCAGAATGCGGTCAAAGGTGCCTTTTTGCTCGGCGGCCTTATCCATCGTCAGGCCGCTGAACCTGTCCGCCGGAAGTCCGGTGTAGCCCGCCACTTCCGCGCCGAAGCCTGCCGCCTGGTCACGGATGCGCTGCTGTCGGGCCGGATCGGCGGTGGCGGTCAGCGGGTTTGCATAAAGGCCGACCAATTGCCCCTCACCGCCCAGATAGTGGCCGAGCAGGCGCGAGTACCAGCCGCCGCCGGGCGAATATTCACCCACTTTCATGTGCGGACCGACATGGAAAAAGGCGAGCACTTCGGCGGGATGGCGGTGAACGTCGCGCGCCCTATCTTCGGCGCGCGAGGGGTGGTTGAGCGCGCCCGACACAGCCTCGCCATGCATTTTATTGAAGTTGGCGGTGTCGAGCACGTGGGCATCGCCGTGCTCAGCGTGGTTCATGTGTTGGTGGGCCAGCAGCGGGGCAGCCACAGCAAGCGCGCTCGCAGCGGCGACAAGGATCAGTTTCTTCATGGGGTCTCTCTCCGGAGGTGGAAATTTCGCTCGCCAATGCATGGCAATTGCCACGTGCTAGCCTATTTGTGGCCAATACCAATGGAGATTTCGATGAGCAACTTGGACACGGCGATCATTGCAGGCGGATGCTTCTGGTGCACCGAGGCGGTGTTCCGCGATGTGGTGGGCGTCACGTTGGTCGAAAGCGGCTATATCGGCGGGACGAAGCCCAACCCGACCTATAAGGAAGTCTGCACCGGCACCACCGGCCACGCCGAAGGGATTCGCGTCACCTTCGATACGGATGTGATCGGCCTGCCTCAGATTTACGACGTGTTTCTCGGCACGCATGATCCGACGCAGCTGAACCGGCAGGGCGGCGATATCGGCACGCAGTACCGCTCGGCGATCTTCCCGCTGTCGGACGCACAGGGCGAAGAAGCAGAGGCCGCAATCGCGCGCTGGAACGCCGACAATGGTAAACTGGCCGTCACTACCATCGAGGGCCTGTCGGGCGGCGAGCAAACCGCTGAGTGGTATCCGGCCGAGGACTACCATCAGGAGTATTGGGACGGCGAAGGCCAGCGCAATCCTTACTGCCTCGCGGTGATTCCGCCCAAGCTGATGAAATTGCGCAAGTCGTTTCAGAAGTATGTGAAGTAAATTGGCCCCCGTCCGGGGCCTGACCCGGGACCCAGCTGCCTTTGGGTTCGAGGAGAAAAGCGGGGTCCCGGGTCAAGCCCGGGACGGGGCGTTACTTCACCCACCGCGCCACAAAGAACCCATCCAGCCCGCCTTGGTCGGCCAGCATCCCCGGATGCGTCCGCAGCCAGCCCTCTGCCGTTGGCGTTAGCCCAACGGGCAGCTCAGCCGCCGTGATCGGCTTGGGAGCGAGGCCCAGCTCTGCATCGATCCACGCCGCCTGTTCCTCGCCCTCCTCGGCCTCCAGCGAGCACACCGCATAAACCATGACCCCGCCGGGATTGAGCCATTCCGCCGCCTTGGCCGCCAGCGCGCGTTGCAGCTCGACCATCTCGGGGATCTGCCGCGCGCCGATGCGGTGGAGCACATCGGGGTGGCGACGGCAGGTGCCCGTCGCGGTGCAGGGCGCGTCGATCAGGATTGCGTCGAAGCGGTGCTTCGGCTCCCACTCCAGCGCGTCAGCCCGCACGGGCGAGGCTTTCAGGCCGGTACGCTTGAGGTTATCCTTCAGCAGGTCGAGCCGCCGCTTGGAACTGTCGAGCGCAGTGACCTTCCACCCCGCCGCCGCCAGTTGCATGGTCTTGCCACCGGGCGCGGCGCAGAGGTCGAGCGCGTTACGGCCCTCCCCCGGTCCCAGCAAGCGCGCGGGGATCGAAGCGGCGAGATCCTGCACCCACCAATCGCCCGCCTTGTAATCGGCAAGGCTTTCCACAGCTGCGCCGCGCGGCAGGCGGACATGGCCGGGGGCGAGCGTCACGCCGCCCATCGTAACGGCGCGGGTTTCGGTCTCGGCGGCGTCTTTCAACGCCAGATCAAGTTCGGGCGGGAAAGCGAGGCCGGGAGCGATAGCGGCGGCCTTTTCGGCACCCCATCGTAGCACCACGGCTTCGGGCAGGGTCGGGACTTCGGGCAGAGCGCCCACACCGGGCTTCACCAGCGCCGAGAACACGCCGTGAGCCAGCCGCCGCGGGCCGCCCGCCAGCAACGGCAGCCCGGTCGCGATCACGGCGTGCGGCGGGGTGTCGAGCCGGAGCGCCTGCGCCAGCATGATCCGCAGCACCATCCGCGCCTTGGCATCATCGGGCAGGTTCTGCTTGGTCGCGCTGTCGATCAGAGCGTCAAGGTCAGTCAGCCAGCGCAGGGTCTCCCCCGCAATCGCTTTCGCCAGAGCGCGGTCCGGCGCCTTGCGGACATCGCCGAGCGCGCCGCCTTCGGCCTGTTCGAGCGTCTCGCCCCGCCGGAACACGGCATCAAGCAGGCGAAGCGCGGCGCGGCGCACGGGAAGTCCGGGGGTGGCTGACATGAGAGGCCTCTAGAGCATCGCGCGAAAAAGTGGGAACCGGTTTTTCGCTCCCCGGCGATGCTGGCCAGAGCGCCCTCCCCTAACCTTCCTTGAAACAAAGTGCCAGCATGGGCATTTGCATCACATGACCAAACAGAAGTCCGAAGCCGCCAAAGCCTTCAAGAAGCCCGCCCACTGGACCAATGATCCGGTGCCTGCGCCGAAGGTAACCGATCCGCTCAAGGACGAACCGCGCGAGCTTTCCCCCACCCGCTACGGCGATTGGGAGAAGGACGGGATCGCCTGGGATTTCTGAGACGAAGTTGACAAAGTTGACAGGGTGTCAAGCGGCATCTCGACGGATTTTTGATCTTAATTCCGAAGGTTACGCCGAGAAATCGAAGTTGACACTTCACCCGCGGCGGGGGGGGGCACCGCCAAAAGAGGTGAGAGGACTGACGATGGGAAAGAACGTCCCTCGCTATCGTATCTGCACCGCGTAGGAAATCCCGCTAGAGCGGCGTGAAGGTGACCTTCAGCCCGTCCTTGGGCTGCGGAATCGGCCAGTCCTGCCATTCGGGATTGTAACCCGTCGCCGCCTCGATCCGGTAGCGCTGGAGCAGCTGCGCCAGCAGGATCTTCACCTGCATATAGGCAAAGTGCAGACCCAGGCACATATGCGCCCCGCCGCCGAACGGCACCCATGCGTATTTGTGGCGTGCCTTCACCTGTTCCGGCGTGAAGCGCAGCGGATCGAAGGCGAAGGGGTTCTCCCAATATTCCTCCGAATGGTGGGTCCAGTAGATATTGATCCCCACCATCGCGCCCGCCGGAATGCGATAGCCGCCATATTCGAATTCGCGCAAAGCCCGGCGCGGCATCGAGGGCACCGGCGGGATCATCCGCAACGATTCCTTGAACGCCATTTCGGTGAGGTCGAGCTTCGCCAGATCATCATAGTCGAGCGGACGCGGGTTGCCGTCGCCGTCCGGCCCGCCGGTCACCGCCATGATCTCCTCGCGCAATTTCTCCTGCCATGCCGGATTGGTGGCGAGATGGTAGATCAGCGAGGTAGCCGACGAGGTGATCGTGTCATGCGCCGCCATCATCAGGAAGTTCATGTGATCGACCACCTCGTCGACCGGCAGCAGGCTTCCGTCCTCGCGCGTGGCGGTGGCGAACTGGCTGAACATATCCTGCCCGCCGCCTTCCTTGCGCCGCCGCAGGGTTTCCTTGGTGAAGTAGTCGACGAGGAACGCGCGGCCATCGACGCCCTTCTTCATCTTGGTGAAGGGCAGCGGCTTACGCACCGGCGCGACTGAGGCCTGCACCATGTCAACGAAAGCCTCGTTGATCTTGTCGGCTTCCGGCCCCCAAGGCAGGCCGATGAAGCTGTCAGCGGCGAGATCGAGCGTCAGCTTCTTGATCGCCGGATAGAACTCCTTCGGCCCGGCCCAACTGGCGACTTCTCGGGCGATCCCGCGGTTCAGCGCACCCGAATAGTGCCGCATCGGTTCAGGCTTGAACGCAATCGACAGCGCGCGGCGGTCGATCCGGTGATGGTCGAAATCCATCAGCATCAACCCGCGCGGGAACAGCTGGTCAAGCACCGGGCCCCAACCCTGCTCGCTGGAGAAAATCTTGTCCTTGTTGAACAGCAGCAGCTCGTTCGCCTCGGCCCCGATCAGGGCGATCTGCCAGCCGCCGAAAGCGCGGTTGCGATAGACCTTGCCGTGGGTCTTGATCATCCGCTCGGCAAAGGCGTGTGGGTTGGCGAGCATGGTGAAGGTATTGCCGACCACCGGCCAACCCGCCTCACCGGGGATATGGGCGAGGTCGGCGTCGGTCAGGCGCAGCTCGCTCCAGTGGCGCGGCGCATCCACGGGCGCGGTGTCAGGGGACTGCGGGGCTTCGGCAAGGGTAGCCATGAGGGTCTTGATGCTCCGGTGAAGGTTCGGATTCGCAACTGACTCTGATGTAAATAATCTGCGCGGTCAAATCCAGCCGGAAAGCTCGCGGTTCAGCATTGCCTCGATCATCTTCAACCCATCGTCCGAGGTGTTGAGGCAATCGAGCACGGCATAGTCCTCGCCGCCGTGCTCCATGAATTCATCGCGCCCTTCCAGCGCAAGTTCCTCCAGCGTCTCGACACAATCCGCCGCAAACCCGGGGGCCGCAACCACCAGCCGCTTGGTGCCCTTGTCGCCTTCGGCCATCAGCGTCGCATCGGTTGACGGCTCAAGCCACGCCGCCGGGCCGAAGCGCGACTGGAAGGTGGTTTCGAAGCGGACGCCTTCGAATTCGGGCCGCGTCGCCAGCTCCTCGCGCAGCAAGCGCGCGGTCTTGGAGCAGTGGCAATAATAGGGATCGCCCTTTTCCAGCGTCTGCTGCGGCATCCCGTGGAAACTGAGCAGCATCACTTCAGGCTTGAAGGTCAGCGCACGCACCTGCCGGGTCAGATCATCGGCCAGCGCAGCGAGGAACGTCGGCTCGTCATGATAGGGCGGCACGAAGCGCAGCGCGGGCTGCCAGCGCATCTTCTTGAGCACGCGGGCGACCTCGTCGAACACGGTCGCGGTGGTCGCGGCGCAATATTGCGGATACATCGGCGCGATCAGGATGCGGTCACAGCCGTCGGCCATCAACGCGGTCATGCGGCTTTCGATCGAGGGGTTGCCGTAACGCATCGCCCAATCGACCACGACCTTGTCACCAAACCGCCCCACCATCGCTTCGGCCTGCCGCGAGGTAATGTCGGCCAGCGGCGATCCGCGATCGGTCCAGATCTTGGCATAGGCCTTCGCGCTTTTCTGCGGGCGCGTGTTCAAAATGATCCCGCGCAGGATCAGCTGCCACGCGATCGGCGGAATCTCCACCACCCGCGTATCGGACAGGAACTGCTTGAGGTACTTCTTCACCGATTCCGGATCAGGCCCGTCAGGCGTGCCGAGGTTGATCAGCAGCACGCCGATCTGGCCGCTTTTGGCGGGAGGATGGTCGCCCGGAAGGCGCTGGGTCTGCCAGGTCATAGCCCGCCTAACGGTCGGCAGGCGTTTCGTTTCCGGGCAAAGTCCATCGCCCGGACGCGGTGTGGCAAAAATGTGCGGGTCATATGCCGTCCGAAAGTAGGGGCAGGCGTCTCAGGCGCAACCCTGTAGCCGAAAACAGTGCATTGGCAATCGCAGGCGGGGCGACCACCGTTCCCAGCTCTCCGGGATCGGCGGGCGGGGCTTCGCTGGCGATAAACTCGATCCGCATCTCCGGACAATCGGCGAGCACCGGCAGGCCAAGCGGGGAATCATCGCCGCCTTCTGGCAGGCCGCCGCGCAGCCGCAGCGCATTGCCGAGCGCGATGCCCATGCCGAACACCAGCCCGCCTTCGATCTGCTGCTTGGCGATGTCGTGATTGACGATCCGGCCGATGTCCGCCGCGACCGAGAGGCGGATCACCCGCACGCCGCCTTCGCCCTGACGCGCGGTGGCGACGCAGGCGATGCGCCCTGCTTCCGGCCCTTCGCCGATCCGGGCGCAGGCGAGGCCCTGCCCGCTCTGGTCCGCGCCGCCATCCCATCCCGCCAGTTGGGCTGCACGCTGGAGGCACGCGGCGAGCCGGACATCGCTCCCCAGCATCGACATGCGGAACGACAGCGGCTCACGCCCGGCCTTGGCGGCGATCTCATCGATGAAGCTTTCGATGGCAAACACGGTCGGCCCATAGGCATTGCCGCGCACCCGCCCGACCGGCAGCCCGATCTCGACCGGAACGTGCTCCACCAGCAGCGCCGGCAGCTGATAGGGCGGCACGGCGCCTTCGCACGCGAGCGGATCGGGTTCGCCGCTGGTTTCGCGGATCGCGGCAATGCTGGTGAGATTGCCAAACAGGCGCTTGCCGAATTCGAGAGCAGCGGGCGGCGTGGCGATGCGGATGCGCATCGCGTCAATCGCGCCGCCTTCACCGCTGGCCCCGCCCTTGGCCAGCTGCGCGCCGAGCAGCATCCAAGCGGGCGCGCGCGGACGGGCTCGGATCAGCTCGTCACGACGCGGCCAGGTCAGCTGCACCGGACGGCCCAGCTCCTTGGCGATCAGCGCGATTTCAATGGCGTGGTCATGTTCCAGCCGCGCATCGAAGCTGCCGCCAGCGGGCATGGGGTAAAGGGCCACGTCCTCGGTCGAAATACCGATCGCACGGGCCGCGGCGATCCGCGCCTGTTCTGGCGCCTGACTCGCAATCCACAGATCGAGCCGCCCATCGGCGTAGCGCGCCGCAGCCGTCGCGGTTTCGACCGGAGCGGCATAGGCGGGCTCAACCTCGTAGCGGCGCCCGATGTCGACCCGCTGGAGCGCCTCGCCGCCATAGCCGGTCTCGGCAATGGTATGGGCCTCGCCGCCGGTCAGCGCCGCGTCGAGCTTCGCGGCGATCTCGTTGCTGTTGACGGGGGTGGGGTTGGCGAATTTGGGCTTCATCGCGGCGAGAGCCTGATCGGCGCTCCACCACGTGTCGGCCGCGACCGCGAGCCAGCGCTTGCTTTCGACGATCCCGGCCAGCCCCTTGATCCCGGCGGATCCCTTGGGGTTGAACCCGGTGAGTTCCGATCCGTCGACCGGCCCGTGGCGGATTGAGGCGAACACCATCCCCGGCAGGCGCACGTCCCCGGCAAAGCGGTACGAGCCATCAACCTTGGAGGGCAGATCAATCCGCGGGAAAGCGGGTGCGCCGTCGACATCGGCAGGCAGCGGCTTTTCGCGCGGAGGCTCGGGACGCAGCGGCGGGAGGTCGGGCGGGGTGTATTCCGCCGCGGCCTCCGCCAATTCGCCAAAGCTGGCGCGCTTGTCGGTGTGCGTCACGAAGCCGCCTTCGACCTCGCATTCCTCCCACGCGACACCCCAGCGCGACGCGGCCTCCTGCGCCAGCATCGCGCGGGCGGCGGCGGCAGCTTCGCGGCAGGGCTGTTCATAGGCAGTGAGCGACGTGCCATCGGCGGTGGCGTTGAAGCGCTGCGAGCCGGCAAAGCGCGCCGCGATCAGCGCATCGGTGCTGCCCGACAGCCCGGCGCCGAACGGATCCCACAGCGCCATCCACTTGGTCGCTAGCGGGATATTGGCATAGGCGCCCGAAACTGGCGCAGGCTCGACCGCGATCTGCCGCCAGTCCGCGCCCAATTCATAGGCGACGATCTGCGGCAGCAGCGTGGTGATGCCCTGCCCCATTTCGAGCTGCGGCACGGCGACGGTCACCACACCGTCATTGGCAATCTTGAGCCATGCGCCAAACACGTGCTCGCCGCGCGCCGGAACCAACGGGGTCGCGTAATTGCGCGGCATCAGCCACCAGGCGACAATCAGACCGCCGCCCGCCGCTGCCCCTGTCAGCAATCCGCGCCGCGTCAGCCCCATCCCTCAGACCGTCCCGGTATCGAGCCAACGCGCCAGCTTTTCCGCAATGGCGCGGAACGGCGCGGCGGTCTCGTCATCGCCGGCGGCGGGAGGATTGCCCTGGTCGCCCGCGATCCGTGTCGCCAGCGTCAGCGGCACGCGGCCAAGGAACGGAATTTCGAGCGCGGTGGCGAATTTCTCAACCCCGCCCGAACCGAACGGGTCGCTGATATGGCCGCATTCGGGGCAGCAATAGCCTGCCATGTTCTCGACCAGCCCGATAATCGGCACCTCGCCCTGCTCGAACAGCTGGCCCGCGCGTGCCGCGTCGATCAGCGCGAGATCCTGCGGGGTGGACACCAGCACCGCGCCATCCGGGCGGTGGGCCGACAGCATCGAAAGCTGCACATCACCGGTGCCGGGGGGCAGGTCGATCAACAGCAGATCAGTATCGCCCCAATCGGCATCGACCAGTTGCGTCAGCGCCTTGCCGGTCATCGGCCCGCGCCATGCCAGCGCCTTTCCGGGCGCGACGATGTGACCCATCGACAGCACCTTGACGTTATAGGGGCTGTCGATCGCCACCAACTGCGAGCCATCGGGGGTCGCCCCAGGCTTGATGCCTTCGGTCTTCAACAATTTGGGCTGCGAGGGGCCGTAGATGTCGCCGTCGATCACGCCGACCTTGCGGCCCATCCGGGCGAGCGCGACCGCGAGATTGGTGGTCAACGTCGACTTACCGACCCCGCCCTTGCCCGATCCCACGGCAATCAATCGCCGCCGCCGCCGCTCACCGGTCAGCGCGATCCGAACTTCGTCGATTTCCGCGAGCGGAATGAGCGCGGCGGTGATGGCCGCTTCCAGCTCGGCGCGGGCGGCATCGGACAGGTCACCAGCCTCGGCCACGATCACCGCACGGCGCGCAACGATCCGGGCGGAGCGCAGCCGATGGTTGATTTCCGGGGTCAAGGCGGCGCGGATCAGCGCCTCTTCGGCAGCGGGCTGGCGGGGTTCTTGGGGTGACTTGTCCATTTCGGCACGCCTCTACCACCAAATTCACGCAGCGAACCCCTGTTTTTCGCCAGAACGCGTGCCTATAAACACCTTATGCAAAGATTAGACGGCTGGAGAGAACGACTTGGCGCTGGCCTTAAAGGCTTCGCCATGGCTGGCAAAAACAACCCCTGGGGCGGCGGCGGAAGCGGCGACGAACCCGGCGGGGATGGGCCTGCGGGTGATGGCGGTGCAGGTGGCGGTGGCGGCGGCCCGCGCAACCCGTGGCTGCCCGGCGGCGGTGAACCCGGCAAGCGGCGTTCGGCCAGTATCGAGGACATCTTCAAGAGCCGCGGACCAGAAGGACCGCGCCGCGCAGGCGGCGGTGGTGGCGGCGGCGGCCCGACATTCCGGCTGCCCGAGCGTCCCGATGGCAAGAGCTGGGCGCCCGTTATCATCGGCGGGATTGCAGTGGTGTGGGCCGCGGTGACGAGTTTCCACTTCATTCAGCCCGGCGAACAGGCCGTGGTCACCTGGCTGGGCGGCAAGTATTCGCACACGCTGGAATCCACCGGCTTCACCGCACCCTGGCCGATCCACATGGTCGAAAAGGAAAATGTGACGCAGGTCCGGCTTGAAGAAGTGCCCGGCACCAAGACGGAAAAGCTGATCCTGACCGGCGACCAGAACCTCGTTGATCTGAGCTATCTGATCCGCTGGAACATCTCCGATCTGGCGCTTTACAAGTATCAGCTCAACGATCCGCGCAATGCGCTGCTTGAAATCGGCGAGGCCGCGATGCGTGCGGCTGTAGCGCGGCAGAAGCTTGATAGCGTGCTGACCGGTGCTGGCCGCGCCGAAATCGAACAGGACGTGAGCGCCGCCATGCAGGCCCGGCTTGATGCCTATCGTTCCGGGATCAAGGTGCAGGGCATCGAAATCAACAAGGTCGACCCGCCGAGCCGCGTCGAAGAGGCGTTCAAGGACGTCTCGTCCGCGCAGCAGGATGCCGATGCCGCGATCAACCGGTCGCGCGCGGTGGCGCAGCAAACCCTCGCCCGCGCGCAGGGTGATGCCAGCGAATTCAACGATATCTACGAGGAATACAAGCTCGCGCCCGAAGTGACGCGTCGCCGCCTCTATTACGAGACCATGGAGCAGATCCTGTCCAAGACCGACAAGACCATCGTCGAAGGCGGCAATGTGACGCCGTACCTGCCGCTGCCAGAGCTGAAGCGCCGTGCGCAGACGCCTCCGCCGCCGCCGCAGGGGGAGTAAGGACATGACCAACCTGTTTCAGACCTACAAGCCGTTCGTCATTGGTGCGATCGTGGTGGTTGTAGCGCTGCTCTCCAGCGTGGTGATCGTGCCTGAAACCCATCAGGGCGTTGTGGTGCAGGCCGGTAAGCCGGTGCGGACGTTCAACCAGTTCCGCCCCGATGTGCCCTATGGCCAGACCGGGGCGGGATTGCAGCTGCGCATTCCGTTTATCGAAGAAGTCCGGATGATCGACCGCCGGGTGCTCGATCTCGACATGGAGCGCACGCAGGTGCTCTCCAACGATCAGCAGCGCCTGCAAGTCGATGCCTATGCACGCTACCGCATCATCGATCCGGTCAAGCTGGTCAAAAGTGCAGGCTCCGAAAGCCAGCTCGAATCCCAATTGCTGCCGATCCTCACCTCGGTGCTGCGGCAGGAACTGGGGCGCAGGCCGTTCTCGGCGCTGATCAATGCCGAACGCGGGACGGCGATGACCAACATCACCGCCACGCTCGACAAGCAGGCGCGCAATTACGGGGCGCAGGTGCTCGACGTGCGGATCAAGGCGGCTGACCTTCCCGAAGGCCGACCGCTCGATGCCGCCTTCACGCGGATGCAGACCGATCGTGAGGAAGAGGCGACCACCATCCGTGCCGCCGGTCAGCGCGATGCGCAGATCATCCAGGCCGAAGCCTCGGCTGAAGCAGCGCGTATCTATGCCGATGCCTATGGAAAAGACCCGAAGTTCTACGACTTCTACCGCGCCATGGAGAGCTACAAAAAAACCTTCCTGCAAGGTGAGGGGCAGAGCACGATGGTGCTGTCGGAGGACAGCGAATACTTCCGCCAGTTCAAGGGTGACCGCTGAGCAATCGACCAAGCGCCAACAAGCGGCGCTGAACGCCGCTGATGTTCAATCAGCGTTCAGCCCACAAAGGCGCATTTGGGGCGCGAAGTCGGCCTTCACGGTCGGCCCCGTCAACGGCTTTGAGGAACGCTGCGGCATCCCCGCGCATTCCTAACAATGATAAGGACCATGAGGACGTGAACAAAGTGCGCTATGTATACGGACTGACGAGCGCGTTGCTGGTGGGCGGCGCTTCCATTTCGCTGATCACCGGCTCGCCTTTGGGCGCGCAGGTGGCGCAGAACGATGGTGCTGTGATGGACCGCGTTGTGCCGGTTGCCGGCGCTCCGGCCAGCTTCGCCGATCTGACGGCGCAGTTGCAGCCCGCCGTGGTCAACATCGCCACGCGCCAGCGGGTCGAGGTGGCCAATAATCCCTTCGCGGGCACGCCCTTTGCCGAATTGTTCAACCGCCGCGGCGGCGGTGGAGAAGGCGGCGGTCAGCCGCAAACGCGCGAGGCCCAGTCGCTGGGTTCGGGCTTCATCATCTCGGCCGATGGCTATGTGGTCACCAACAATCACGTAATCTCGCCGCCCGATAGCCGCGCCAAGCTGGAATCGATCACCATCACCCTGCCCGATGGCACCGAATACGAAGCCGATCTGGTCGGCGCCGATGTCGCATCAGATCTTGCCGTGCTCAAGATCCGCGCCAACCGCACCTTCCCCTTCGTCCGCTTCGGGGATTCGAGCGCAGCGCGCGTGGGTGACTGGGTGGTCGCAATCGGCAACCCCTTCGGCCTCGGCGGCACGGTCACAAGCGGGATCATCTCGGCGGTGTATCGCAACACCGGCCAGGGCGGACCCTATGACCGCTTCCTCCAGACCGATGCCAGCATCAACCGCGGCAATTCGGGTGGCCCGCTGTTCGACATGCGCGGCAACGTGATCGGCATCAACAACGCGATCTTCTCGCCTTCGGGTGGCAGCGTCGGGATCGGTTTTGCGATCCCCGCCGAAATCGCCGCGCCGATCGTCGAGAAGCTGCGCGATGGCCAGGAAATCCAGCGCGGCTATCTCGGCGTCCGCCTCCAGCCCGTCGACGAGGATCTGGCCCTGTCCCTCGGCCTGCCCAAGCGCCGCGGCGAACTGGCGCAGACGGTCGAGGAAAACAGCCCCGCTGCCAAGGCCGGGCTACGGGCCGGCGACATCCTGACCAAGGTGAATGGCAAGGATGTAACCGCCGACCAAACGGTGTCGTTCCTCGTCGCCAACCTCCAGCCGGGCACCACTGTCCCGGTCGAAGTGCTACGCGAAGGCAGCCGGGCAAACATCAACGTCACGCTTGGGAAGCGGCCGAGCGAGGCGGAGCTGCAAGCGCAGGCTCAGACCTTCGATCCGGATGCCGAAGAACCGATGGAGCCGGGCACCTCGGACAGCACGATCGAACAGAAGCTCGGTATGCAGGTGACCCCGATGACAGCGGCCATCGCCCGCTCGCTGGGCGTGCCCGCCGATACCAAGGGCGTGGTGATCGCTGCGGTCGATCCCAACTCGGATGCGGCGCGCAAGGGTCTGCGGCGCGGGGACATCATCCTCTCGGCCAACTACCAGCCGACCGCCACGGTCGAAGAATTGCTGGCGCAGATCACTGCCGCAACGACCGAAAAGCGTGAGGCCCTCCTGCTGCGCATCCAGCGCCGCACGCAGCCGCCCGCTTTCGTGGCCGTGCGGATCCGCTGATCGGCACCAGCAAGGCATAGCGCCCTACGAAAAAGGCGCCGGGAGCAAATCCCGGCGCCTTTTTTCATGGGCAGTTCCTTATTCGCCCGGCTTGATCGCAGGCTGCGGCGGCGGCCGGCGTGGTTCGCGCGGGGGTCGCTGGCTCTGCTGCGGCAAGGTCCCGCCGGTAGCTTCCTCGAGGAAGTCCTGGCTGGCGGCAGGCGGTGCATCGGGCCCGCGCTCATCCTCAGGGCCGAACTCATCGCGGCCCGGCTGGATCATGTTGCCCTGCTCGTCGATGTAGTAATAGTCATCGGGCTCACCGAACATCGCTTCGGCATCCGGCTCCAGCTGCCATTCCGGCAGTTCGAGCGTGACGTCGAATTCCTCGACCGGGCGACTCTTGACGGCATAGCGCATGTAAGAGGCAAAGGCCTGCGCCGGAGCGCGTCCGCCTTGCAGGCCCGGCACGGCCTTCGCATCGTCGCGACCCATCCAGACGCCGGTGGTGATGCCGCTGGAAAAGCCGATGAACCAACCGTCCTTGTTCGAGGATGTGGTGCCGGTCTTGCCCGCCACGGGCCGACCGATCTGCGCCGCACGCCCCGTGCCGGTCTGCACCGCAGCTTGCAGCAGATCGGTGATCCCGGCGACCACGTAATCGGGCACAACCGGCGATCCGGGCGATGCTTCGCGGCGATAAAGCACCTCGCCGCTCGCGCCGGTCACCTTGGTGATGCCATAGGGTTCGATTGCGACGCCCTTGGCTGCGATCCCTGCGAAGGCCTGCGTCATCTCGATCACCCGCATCTCGGACGCGCCGAGCACCATCGACGGGTTGGTATCGACTTTCGAATTCACCCCGAACCGCCGCGCCATCGACGCGACCGTGCCGAAGCCGACTTCATTACCCAGCTGGGCAGCGACGGTGTTGATCGAATAGGCAAAGGCGGTGCGCAGATCGGTCTCGCCGACATTGCGGCCGTTGGAATTGCGCGGGCTCCACCCGTCAATCGTCACCGGGGTGTCGTTGACCTTGTCCTCCGGCTTGTAGCCGGCCTCCAGCGCGGCGAGATAGACAAACAGCTTCCACGCCGAGCCCGGTTGGCGCATCGCCGTGGTGGCCCGGTTGAAATTGCTCGCGACGTAATCGGTGCCGCCCACCAGCGCGAGGATCGCCCCGTCGCGGTCAAGGCTGACCAGCGCGCCCTGTGCGCCCTTGGGGGTGTTGGCCTCAATCGAAGCGGTTGCGGCGCGCTGCATCCCAATGTCGAGCGTGGTCCACACCTCAATCGGCTCGTAGGTTTCGGGCAGGATGATATCGAGCTGCGGCAGCACCCAATCGGTGAAATAGCGCACCGAGTTCTGCCCAGCCTGCTCCTTCAGCTGCACCGCGCTGACATCGACCTGAGCCTGATCAGCGGTGATGTAGCCCTGCTCTCGCATCAGTTCGAGCACCACCTGCGCCCGGTCCACTGCGGCCTGGACATCGGCGGTCGGGGAATACTGGCTCGGCGCCTTGACCAGCCCCGCGATGATAGCGGCTTCCTCGACGCTGAGTTCATTGGCGGGGTGGCTGAAGAATTTGCGGCTCGCCGAATCGATCCCGTAAGCGCCGCCGCCGAAATAGACCTTGTTGAGGTACAGCTCGAGGAGCTCCTCCTTCGAGAACTTCCATTCCAGCGCCATCGCCAGCACCGCTTCGCGCGCCTTGCGGTCGAGCGAACGGTTGTTGTTGAGGAACAGGTTGCGCGCCAGCTGCTGGGTGATGGTCGAGGTTCCGCCGAGCCGCGAGCGCGAGCCGGTGACGCCCTCGATCAGCGCGCCCGTCAAGCGGACCGGATCGACCCCGAAGTGCGAGCGGAAGCGCTTGTCCTCCACCGCGACCATCGCGTTGGTCATGTTTTCGGGGATGTCGTTATACTTGAGCCATTCACCGAAGCTTGGCCCGATCTCGACCAGTTCGCGTCCGTCGCGCGCACGGATGACGATGGTCTGGCCCGGCTGGGTCGCCTGCAACGTGCTGTAACTCGGCAGGGATTGCGCGGCAAAGCCGACCGCAAAGGCGAGGAAGATGAGGCCCAGCACCGCCAGCCCGCCGCCCCACAGGAACAGCCGCTTCAGCCACAGCTTCCAGCGCGAGCGCGGCGCGCCGCCGCCACCATCGGGCGCAGTCGAACGATCCGTCGCTGCCTTGCGCGTCCCGCGTACGCCCTTGTTCTGCAACCTCTCACCCCGTTTCGACATCGCTTGCGCCTAATCTGATCCCCACCGCTGACACGTGGGACGCGCGCCCATGCATAGGCAAGTTGTAACCGGGGGTGAACCCGGGTTTACGGTGCTCTCCCCCATCAACGGCGGATTGCCTCAGCCTTCAGCCGGAGTGAAGATCAGCGCAGCCGAATTGATGCAATAGCGCAAGCCCCCTTGTTCAGGCGGGCCGTCAGGGAACACATGGCCGAGATGCCCGCCGCACTTGCCGCAGCGCACTTCGGTGCGGACCATGCCGTAGCTGACGTCGCGGTGCTCCTCGATCACCTCGTCATCGGCGGGCTTGGTAAAGGCGGGCCAGCCGCAGCCGCTGTTATACTTGGCGGTCGAGTAGAACAGCTGCGTCCCGCAGGCGGCACAGTGGTACTCGCCCTCGTCGTAGAACTTGTCGTACTCGCCCGTGAAGGCGCGTTCCGTCCCGGCCTCGCGCAACACATGGTACTGCATCGGGTCGAGCTTCTCGCGCCATTCGGCATCGGTAAGGCTGCGGGGATCGGGGTTGTCCATGGAATGTCCTCTCTAAGAGGCACTATATCGGTTCATCACGGATGAACCGCAAGGCCGACTGGCCGCCCGCAGCGACGGGGCCTTCAGGCCCCGTGAGCGAGGAACTTACCCGTCAAGCAGTGCGTAGTGCGGCGGCGGCTTGATCGTCTCCATCCGCTCGGTCAGCAATGGACGGAAGCTCGGACGGCTCTTGAAGACGGCGTACCACCCCCGCGATTGCTCATGCCCCGCCCAGTCGATCCCGCCGAGATAATCCGCCACCGAGATCTGCGCTGCCGCCGCGAGATCGGCGAGGCTCATGGTGGAACCTGCCACCCACGGGCGGTTGTCGATCAGCCAGTCGAGATAATCGAGATGCCCATGCGCCATCTTCATCGCATTGCGCAGCGCGCCGCTATCAGGGGGCTGGCGCAAGATGCGCTTCTTCATGCGTTCGGACAGCAGGGGCGCGGTGACATCGGCGTAGAAATTCTCGTCGAACAGCGCGACCAGCCGGCGGATTTCGGCGCGCTGGGTCGCAGTGCCGTTGATCATCGGATTGCGATCCACCGTTTCCTCGAAATACTCCGCAATCGCGCGGCTATCGGGAATGGTGATGTTCTTTTCGGCATTGACGATCACCGGCGTGCGGCCGGCCGGGTTCAGGTTGAAGAACATGTCCGACGCCGCCCACGGATCCTCCCGCGCCAGATCGAAGGGCACGTTCTTTTCGCTCAACAGCAGCCGAATCTTGCGGCTGAAGGGGCACAAGGGGAATTGATAGAGGAGCCACATAAGGCCCCAAGCTCTGCCGCATTTTGTGGGGCAAATCCAGCGCGCGACACGACTAACAGGGGAGTACTCAGAGCTGCGCGGCTTCCAGCATCAACAGGCACGACGGCATGACCTTGTGCAGGTCGCCGCTGGTGGTCAGCGCCTGCGCTTCGGCATTGACCAGCGCTGCTATGCCCGCCCGATCACGCCCGGTTTTGTCCATCAGCTGCGCCATCGACCGGACAAAGAATTCACGCCCGCGGATGGACAGATCGGGCCACGCCTTGGCCTGCGGATCGCCCGCCACCTGACCTTGCGCCACCAGTGCAAAGGCCGCCGCACAGCGCAGCAGGGCGCGGTTTTCCTGCGATAGCGGGGCGGGTTCGGGGGCGACCGGGGCAGGGGCGGATTGCAGCGCCAGTGCTGCCAGAAGCATGGGGGCCATAAGCGAAGTGAGCATGGCGCATCCTATGCCCTGCAACATGAACGCGGCGCTACCGAAATCCGCTCCGAAATGCCGATTGCGGGCAGGCGAATTCCGTCCTAATCCGCAACCTGTTCTACGAGAGGAGACAGATTTCCATGTTCAGTCACATTATGGTCGGCACCAATGATTTCGACCGCGCCAAGGCGTTCTATGACGCCGTGCTGGCCACGCTCGGCGCCGGTCCGGGCAACATCAACGAAGCTGCCACCGGCCACAAGCGCGCCTTCTGGTTCCACAATGGCGGGATCTTCGCGATCAGCCAGCCGATCAACAACGAACCCGCCGCCTGTGCCAACGGCGCGACCATCGGCTTTGCCTGTGACAGCCTGGAGCAGGTGCAGGCGTTCCACGACGCAGCGGTTGCCGCTGGCGGCACCTCAATCGAAGACGCCCCGGGCCCGCGCACCGGCGCAATGGGCACGCTGAACCTTGGCTACGTGCTCGATCTGGACGGCCACAAGCTGTGCATGCTGCACCGCGCTGGCTGATTACCGACTGAGTTCGAATACCGCAAACTCGGCGCGCCAGTTAGCTGCTGGCGCGCCGATTTGCTTTTCATTGGCGAAGAACCACGCGCGCTCGATGGTCGCGCCCTTCATCCGTGCAAGATCGCGGAAATCCTCGACCGTAACGTGGTGGATGTTCTCGGTCTCGTACCAGCTCACCGGCAGTGCGCGCGTGACTGGCATCCGCCCGCCGAACATCAGCGCCGCGCGCGTGCGCCAGTGGGCGAAATTGGGGAACGAGACGAACGCCCGCCGCCCGACGCGCAGCAACTCGTCGAGGATCAGGTCGGGCCGGGTCGCAGTCTGGAGCGTCTGGCTGAGGATCGCGTAATCGAACGCCTTGTCGGGATAGTTCGCCAGATCGAGATTGGCGTCACCCTGCACCACGCTGAGGCCGCGCGACACGCAGCGTTCGACCAGTGCGCCGTCGAGTTCCATCCCGCGCGCATCGCAGCCGCTCACGGCTTCCAGCTCCGCCATCAGCGCACCGTCTCCGCAGCCGATATCGAGCACGCGGCTGCCGGGCGCGACATGGGCGGCGATGGCGGCGAGATCGGGGCGAAGCTGAGAAGTGGTGGGGGTCATTCGACAAACCCCTTCACCACCCGGTCAAGCTGGTCGTGCTCGAGCAGGAAGCTGTCATGCCCATGCGGCGCGGACAGTTCCACGAAGCTGACCTTCGCCCCGGCGGCGTTCAGCGCGTGGACCACATGGCGGCTCTCGGCGGTGGGGTAGAGCCAGTCGGTATCGAAGCTGACAATGCAGAACCGCGCCTGCGTCCCGGCAAAGGCATTGGCAAGTCTGCCGCCGTGTTCCTCGGCAATGTCAAAGTAGTCCATCGCGCGGGTGATATAGAGGTAGCTGTTGGCATCGAACCGGCGGGTGAAGCCGCTGCCTTGATAGCGCAGGTAGCTTTCGACCTGGAACTCGGCATCGAAGCCGAAGCCCTTGGCCTCGCGGTCCTGCAACCGGCGGCCGAACTTTTCGGTCAGGCCCGCTTCCGAAAGGTAAGTGATATGCGCCGCCATCCGCGCCACGGCGAGACCGTTGTCGGGCTTCGCGTCGCTCGCGTAGTAATTGCCCTCGGCCCAAGCGGGATCGGCCATGATCGCCTGACGGCCGACCTCGTGAAAGGCGATGTTCTGCGCCGAGTGGCGCGCGGTGGACGCGATCACCAGCACCCGCGCCGCGCGCTCGGGCCAGTTGGCGGCCAGGCTCAGCGCCTGCATCCCGCCCATCGACCCACCGACCACGGCGTGCAATTTCGCGATCCCCAGACCATCAAGCAAGGCGACAATCCCGCGCACCATGTCGCGGATTGTGATGACGGGGAAGCGCATCGCATAGGGCTCGCCATCGGGGGCGATACTGGCCGGCCCGCTCGATCCCATGCAGCTGCCGATGACATTGGCGCAGATCACGAAATGACGATTCGTGTCGATTGGCTTGCCCGGGCCGACCATCCGTTCCCACCAGCCGGGCTTGCCGGTGATCGGGTGCGGGCTGGCGAGATATTGGTCGCCGGTCAGCGCATGGCACACCAGCACCGCGTTAGAGGCATCAGCCGCCAGCGTGCCGTAGGTCTCGTAGGCGATTGCGGCACGCTCCAGCACCTGACCGCTGTCGAGCGGCAAGGCGTGGGGGATGGCATAGACCTGAGATGTCGGGGCGGCGTTCATACAGAATTGCTGCGAAAGCGGAAAAACAGCCCTTCGACAAGCGTGAGCCACGCGGTAAGGGGTATTTTTTCCAAAATCCGTTCGTGCTGAGCTTGTCGAAGCACTGCCTTTTCTTCAAGCGGCGCATCACGATGACAATGGCGAGACCCCAACCGAAACCCTGGATCAGCGAGATCCACGCCTATGTGCCGGGCAAGTCGAAGTCGGCGAGCGGGAAGCCGCTCACCAAGCTTTCGGCCAATGAGAACCCGCTCGGCTCCAGCCCGGCGGCGCTGGCGGCTTTGGCCGAAGGGCATGTGGCGGCGGACTATCCCGATCCCGATGCGCGGGCGCTGCGCGAGAAGATCGCCGCAGTGCACGGCCTAGATCCCGACCGGATCGTGTGCGGCACGGGCTCGGGCGAGCTGCTGCACTGCGCAGTGCAGGCGCTGGCCGGGCCGGGGGACGAAGTGCTGACCTCGCGCTACTCCTTCTCGCTCTACCCGCTGCTGGCGCAGAAGATCGGAGCGACCCCGGTGTTTGCTGATCCCGAGGGCTACGCCGCGAGCGTCGACAACCTGCTCGCCGCCGTCACGCCCGCCACCAAGGTCGTGCTGCTCGACAACCCGAACAACCCGGTCGGCAGCTTCCTGCCGCCTTCGGAGGTGGCCCGTCTTCACGCCGGCCTGCCATCCGACGTGCTGCTGGTGGTGGACGAGGCTTACGGCGAGTATGTCGATCCGGCCCTGCAACACGCCGCCTTCGCACTCGCCGCCGCGCATGAGAACGTGCTGGTCAGCCGCACCTTCTCCAAGGCCTATGGCTTGGCGTCGGAGCGGGTCGGCTGGGTGACCGGCGCGCCGCACCTGATCGATCTCATCAACCGACTGCGGGGCGCGTTCAACGTCTCGGTCAGCGGGCAGAAGGCGGCGCTGGCAGCGCTGGGCGATCAGGCGTTCGTCGCCGCGAGCCGCGACCACAACGCAGCGGAGCGACAGCGGCTGGCCGACGCCATCGCGATGCTCGGCAACTACGGCCTCTCCGCCTCGCCCAGCGAAGCCAACTTCCTGCTGGTGCATTTCGATGGCGACGTGAGCGCGACTGAGGCGGTCGAGGCTTTGTCCGAGGCCGGTTACGCCGTGCGGCATCTGCCGGGCCAGGGCCTGCCGAATGCGGTGCGCATCACCATCGGCAGGACCGACGACATGACCCGCGTCATCTCCACTTTGCGCAGCCTGTGCGGGGAAGCGGCATGACGATCACCCGCGTCGCCATCATCGGCCTCGGCCTGCTGGGCGGTTCGATCGGGCTGGCCGTGAAGGCCCGCGGCCTCGCCATTGCCACCACCGGCTGGGATCGCGACCCATCAGTGCGCCAACGAGCGGCGGAGCGCGGGCTGGTGGGCACGGTATGCGAGCGCGCCGAGGACGCCGTCACCAACGCCGACCTCGTGATCCTGTGCGTCCCCGTCGGTGCGATGGGCGACGCGGCGCGGGCGATTGCGCCGGGCCTCGCGCCCCATGCGATCATCAGCGATGTCGGCTCGTCCAAGGAAGCCGTCGCCACCGCGCTGGCCGAGGCGCTGCCGGGCGCTTGCATCATCCCCGCCCACCCCGTCGCGGGCACCGAACAGAGCGGACCGGACGCTGGGTTCGCCACGCTGTTCGCCGGCCGCTGGTGCATCATCACGCCGCCCGAAGGCTGCGATCCCGCCGCGCTCGAAGCCCTGTCGGACTTCTGGACCGCGCTCGGCTCCAAGGTCGAGCTGATGGACCCGGCCCACCACGACCTCGTGCTCGCCGTGACCAGCCACATCCCGCACCTCATCGCCTACACCATCGTCGGCACGGCCAGCGATCTGGAGGACGTGACCCAGAGCGAGGTCATCAAGTACTCCGCAGGGGGCTTCCGCGACTTCACCCGCATCGCAGCCTCGGACCCGGTGATGTGGCGCGACGTGTTCCTGACCAACAAGGGCGCGGTGCTGGAGATGCTGGGCCGCTTCACCGAGGATCTCACCGCGATGCAGCGCGCGATCCGCTCCGCCGACGGAGAGGCCCTGTTCGACCTCTTCACCCGCACCCGCGCGATCCGGCGGCAGGTGATCGAGCAAGGGCAGGACGATGAGCGGCCCGACTTCGGGCGCCAGCACCCAGACTAGCTCAGCAGAAACATCCCCGAGACGAGGATCATGACCGCCGTTGCCGCCCAGCCGCCGAACTTCAGCAGCGGGGGCAGGGTCAAGCGGCCCATCACCTTGGGGTTGCTCGCCGCCAGCATGGTCATCACCATCAGCGGCGGGGCCAGCAGGCCGTTGATCACCGCCGTCCAGTAAAGCGCCTGCATCGGATCGATGCCGATGAGGTTGAGCGCCACCCCGCCCAATACGGCGACGACAATCGCGCCATAAAAGGCCTTGGCCTCATGCGGCTTGCGGTCCAGTCCCTCGGTCCAGCCGAAAGTCTCGGACAGGGCATAGGCCGCAGAGCCCGCCAGCACTGGCACCGCCAGCAGGCCGATGCCGATAATCCCCATGGCGAATAGCAGGAAGCTCAAATCCCTCGCGATCGGACGCAGCGCGCTGGCGGCGGCATCGGCGGAGGTGATTTCGGTGATCCCGTTGGCGTTGAGCGTGGCGGCGGTGGCGATGACGATGAACAGCGCGGTGACGCTCGTCACCCCCATACCGATCAGCGTATCGGTTCGCATCCGCTTGAGCCCCGGGCCCGCTGCGCGCGGAAATACGCCGAGCGGATGGGTGTGAAGGCGGTGCTGTTCCTCCACTTCCTGTCCGGCCTGCCAGAAGAACAGGTAGGGGCTGATCGTCGTGCCCAACGCCGCGATCACCGCCATCGCAGTTGGCCGGTCAAAGCTCAGCTCCGGCACCAGCACGCCCCGCATCACCTCGCGCGGGGAGATATCCGCAACGAAGGGCACGAGGATATAGGCCAGCAGCGAAAGCGCCGACCACTTCAGGATGCGCGTGTAGAGCGAATAGGCGACGAACACTTCAAGCAGCACAGAAATGCCGCCGAACAGCACAACATAAAGCATGGTTGGCCCGGGAAGCAGCAGATTGAGCGCAGCCGCCATCGCGCCAAGGTCCGCACCGAGGTTGATCGTGTTGGCGATCAGCAGGAGCATCACGGCAAACCACAGCACCGGGCGCGGATAGTGGCTCTTCAGGTTGTGTGCGATGCCATGCCCGGTCACCGCGCCGATGCGCGCGCAGATCAACTGCGTGGCGACCAGCAGTGGGTAGCTGAACACCATAATCCATGCGAGACTGAAGCCGAACTGCGCGCCAATCTGGCTATAAGTGCCAATACCGCTTGGATCATCATCGGCCGCTCCGGTGATCAATCCGGGCCCGAGCACTTCGCCCCATGTGCGCGCATCGGCTTCAGTGTGCCGATCGTCGGTGTGCTCGTCCCCGGCGGTCACGGGTGCGATGGTCCCGGATCAGGCCTGTCCGGATTCAAAACATTGATCGCCGCGTGCACCTGCGCCTCGATCTCCTCGCGCGGAAGGCCTGCGGGGATCTTTGCGCCGACCTTGTAGGTGATCCGGCCCGGCCGCTTGACCAGATGGTGATAGGCCGCGCCACTATCCACTGCGATCGGCACCACTGGCAGGCGCAGCAGCTTGTAGAGCCCCGCAAAGCCCGCTTGCAGCGGCGGGCGGGTGCCGTGGGCGACGCGGGTGCCTTCGGGGAAGATCACCAGCGGGCGGCCCTCGTCCACGCGCTGTTTGGCCAGTGCCAGCATGGCGCGCAGCGTCTTGGCACCCTTGTCGCGTGCCACCGGGATCAGCCCGTAGGTCCGCGCCGAATAGCCCCAGCCGGGGATCGCGAACAACTCCTGCTTGGCGAACACCGCCGGGAGCGTGAACAGGCGCGGGGTGTCGATCGCTTCGAAAAAGCTCTCATGCTTGACCGTGATCAGCACCGGGCCATCGGGCAAGGCGCCGTCCAGCACCACCTCGATGCCGAGCAGATTGCGGACGCACCACAGGTGCCAATACCCCCAGCGTTCCACAATCGGCCCCAGCCAACGGCGCTGCGCGACCACGGCCACCACCGAAGCGATGACCAGCAGCGCGCTGACCCCGTAGAACAGCACGTAGAACACGGCAGAACGCAGGGCCGCCAGCAACCAGGTCAAAGGTCAGCCAGACCCGCCGCACGGCTAGCGATCAACTTGTGATATTCGAGGAACAGCGTGCCGAGATCGGGCTGTGAGGGCACGGCATCGCGGATCACGGTAACATGATCGGGCAGCGTCCGGTCAAGCTCACCTGCGGCGCGGCGCATGTGCCAATCGGTCGTCACCAGCCGCAGCGAGCGGACCTCTTTCTGCGCGACCCACTTGGCCGTTTCGGCCGCGTTGCTACGGGTATCGACCGCCGCAAAGCCCAATGTGACGCAGCACGCCATCTCGGCTGGCGACACGCCGAACTCGGCAGCGAATTCGCCCGGGCGCACTTCGCGGTCGACGCCGCTGACCAGCATTGTGTCCGCCAGCCCCTTGTCCAGCACCTCCAGCCCGCGCGCGATCCGCCCCGGCCCGCCGGTGACGACGATCACCGCATCGGTGGTCACGGCCTTGGCCACGGGCTTGGGCAGGGCCACGGCAAACCACAGGAAGCCGATTGCCCACGCCAGAAACATCAAGGAGACTACACGCCGGATCATGGGTCTGAGCCTAAAGCATGTCGCGCAAGGCAAGCGCAATGGTGATCCGCGCTGTCACCAACGCGAGCAGCACCCCGATCAGCGGGATCATCGCGATCACCAGCCAATCGGTCAGCCCCAAACCGCCGCTGCCGACCATTCCGCTGTCGAGCGCGGCGAATTGCTGGCCGAGCAGCCACACCGCACCAACGCCCAGCCCTGCCCCTGCAATCGCGCCGAACATCGCTTCGCGCAGGACATCGCGCAGGAACACCGCCGACATCTGCTTCTCACTGGCGCCGAGCAGGTGCATGATCTCGACCGTGTCGCGCGCACCGGCAAAGGCATTGCGCGCCGCCAGCCACACCGCCGCTGCGGTCGCCAGCGCGACCAATCCGATGAGGCCAAGCGCGAGATATTGCATGGCCAACAGCGCATCATAGACCGGGCGCAGGAAATCGCCCTGCGCATCGACCCGCGCACCGGGGACCTGGGCGGCCAGCGCAGCCTCGATCCGCGTGATGTCCGCGCGGCTGGCGCTGCCGGTCAGCTCGACATCGATCAGCGCCGGGATCGGCACATCATTGCTGGTGGCCCCTTCGCCGAGCCAAGGTTCGAGCAAGGCGACCAGCTCCGCCTCGGGCACCAGCCGCACGGACTGCACCCCTTCGATCCGGGTCAGCACCTTCACCGCCGCCGCGCCGCGCTCGGCCCGCAGATCGGGGTTGGGCTCGATCACCTGCACGCTGACCGCGCTGGACAGATCGGCCCGCGCATTGGTGGCGAGGTTGCGCAGGGCGAGGCCGCCCGCTGCGGCCATCACCACCAAGGCGATCAGGATGGCAATCACCCACGGGATCGGCCCTGTCAGCCGCGTCGGGGGCAGCAGCCGCGCTGCGGCGCGTCCGCGCGGGCGGACAGGGGCGGCTTTGACCTCCTCGGTCTCGGGCTCGGTGGAGAGTGGGGGAAGCGTGCTCACTCCGGCTCGCCTCCACCCGGCGAAACCGCGCGCGGCGGATAGCGCAGCGCGCCGGTGGGGTCGCTAAGCTGGCCCTTGTGCAGCCGCATGATCAGCGAATCCGGCACCTTCTTGAGCAGGTGAACATCGTGGGTCGCCACCACCACGGTCGTGCCGACCCGGTTGTTGAGGGATTCGAACAAGCGCAGCAGCTTCAGCGCCATGTCCGGATCGACGTTACCGGTCGGCTCGTCGGCGATCAGCATCTTGGGCCGGACAATCACCGCGCGGGCAATGGCGACGCGCTGCTGCTCCCCGCCCGACATGGTCGGCGGCACGGCATGGGCGCGGTGCGACAGGCCGACCCAATCGAGCATGTCGCCGACCGACTTGACCACCTTCTTCTCGTCCGTCCCCGCCAGCCGCAGCGGCAGCGCGACATTGTCGAAGGCGGTGAGATAGGGCACCAGCCGGAAGTTCTGGAACACGACCCCGAGCCGCCGCCGCAGCTCCGGCAAGCGTTCGCGCGGCATGGTGACCAGATCCTGCCCGAACATCCGGATCGCCCCGCGCGATGGCCGCTGCGCCAAATAGAGCAGCTTTAGCAGCGAAGTCTTCCCCGCCCCGCTCGCGCCGGTGAGAAAGTAGAAGCTGCCGGGATAAAGCGTGAAGCTGAGATTGCTCAGCACCTCGGGATCGGTGCCGTAGCGCAAGCCGACATTGTCGAATTTCACTTGTCCGGCGAGACGATCATTCATGTCGCGCACCTATCAGGGGGGCAGGCACGGGGGAAGCGGGAGATCGCGATGCAGGCCATCGATTGCCCGATTTACGCCCCGTAATGTGGAAAACATAGAGTAAATAGGGGGCTCTGCCGCAGTTGGTCTTGTGCGCGGGTGTGCGGCGAGTATGCAATTTGTGGTATGATCATCGCCTGCCCAGCCTGCGGCACCCGCTACGCCGTGCCCGATGCTGCCATCGGCAGCGAGGGCCGCACCGTGCGCTGCGCCAAGTGCAAGCATAGCTGGTTCCAGGATCCGCCCCAATCGCCCGAGGGCGCAGCGCCGTCGGAAGCGCCTCCGCCAGCCCCGGTCGAGCCCGCCGCTACCCAGCCCGCCCAGCCGCCGGTGGCCGAGCCTGCGGTGGTCGCTTCGCCCCCGCCTTCCCCGGCACCCTTTGCGCCCGCTCCCGAGCCCGAAACCACCGGCCCCTCGGTCAGCCACTGGCGCTCGCCCGAGCCGCCCGCTGCGCCGAACGATACCGTGGAAGACGCGGCCGTGGTCGCCCAAACGTCGCGGCGCGGCTTCGGTTCGCGCGGCGAAACGCCTGTAGAAGCGGCGCCGCCAGAACCGCCCGCGATGGCCGACGACATGTCTGACCCGCCCTTCGGGGATGACGACGAGGACGGCGGCTCGCAATTCGGTTACCGTGCGCCCTTCACCCGGCGGCGCAACACGCTGCGGATGTGGACGCTGGCGGCCATGCTGTTTGCAGCGATGGTGCTGGGCACGATCGTCGCGGTGAATTACTACGGCCTGCCCGAATGGGTGCCGATCAGCCGCCCGACCTTCGGTGTCAGCCGTCCGGGGCTCGAGCTCGATTTCCCCCCGGCCGAGCAGAAGAAGAAGATGCTCGAAACCGGCGAGGAGATTTTTGGGGTCCGCGGGACGATCACCAATAATGGGCGTGAGAGCCTTGATGTTCCCAACCTCCTGGTGGTGTTCAGCGACCGGCGTGATCGCAACATCGGCGACTGGCCGATAACCCCGGCCAAACGCCGCCTCGCCCCCGGTGAGACGATCAACGTGACCCAGGCGATCACCAACATCCCGCCCGGCGCCGCCAAGGCCGCCATCGGCTGGGCGCCCAACTGACCCCCTGATTACGCGCCAATCGCAAGCCATCGTCAAAGAGCTTGCGCGGCGCCATACCCCTTGCTAGGGGCGCGCTCCTACCGCGGGGCTAGCGTTTTGGCTGCCCCGGCAAACCCGAGTGCGGTCGTGGCGGAATTGGTAGACGCGCAACGTTGAGGTCGTTGTGGGCGAAAGCCCGTGGAAGTTCGAGTCTTCTCGACCGCACCATTTCCGCTCCTGAGCGGCAAACTCCCAGGCTCCATGCCTCTTTGGCCCCGACCGGCCGAAAGCCCTGATGACCGGTTCGGCTTCAGCCCCTTCGCGGCGCGGCTCATGGAGGGCTTGTGCGCAGCGCAGCCTTCGTGAAATGCTCAGCCGCCTAGCGACGCTTTCTTAAGGGCTTTTGGGGCAAAGGCGCGGGGTGAAAGATCAGATTCGCCTCTCTGCCATCCGCGATCTCGGACTTCAGGCGATTCCTGATCGCGATGTCTTTTCACACATCACGCATCTCGCCAGCACAATGTTCAATTGTCCGATTGCGCTGCTCTCAGTGGTCGAGCAAGAACGGCACTGGTTTCTGGGGCGTACCGGCACTGACCTGCTGGAAACCCCGGTTGAAGATCCGTTCTGCACCTTCTGCGTGCAAAGCCCGGATCCGCTGCTGGTCGAGGACGCACGGACCGACGATAAGCTGCGTGACAGCCAACTTGTCACCGGTGGGCCACGGATTCGTTCCTATCTCGGCGTACCCATCCGTTCAGACGAGGGTGTGCTGCTCGGCGCGCTGTGTGTGATCTCGCCCGAAGCGAACGCCTTCCGGCCCGAGCAGATCGCGCCGCTGGCGATGCTGGCCGAACTCGCCGAACAAAGCCTCGCGCTCAATGCCCGCACCCGCGCGCTGAGCCTTGCCAATGCTGCGCTTCAGCAGTCGACCCAAGTTTTTCGTCAGGCCGAACGCGCGGTCAATGTCGGCAGCTGGCGGGTCGATATCGCGACCCGGCGGCTGCACTGGTCAGATCAGGTGTTCGATATCGCCGGGCTCGAGCCAGGCCGATCCGTCAGCGTCCCCGATGTTGTCCAGCTCTATCAGCCCGAAGACCGCCCAATGGTCAGCAAGGCTATCAACGACACCATCGAGGACGGCAAACCGTTCAGCTTTGAGACCACCATCCGCCGCCGCGACGGCGAACGGCGCCGCATCCGCGTGGTCGGCGAACGGATGGATGTCGACGGGCAACCCGAATGTGTTGCCGGGATCATCCTCGATTGCACCGAAGAACACCTGCGCAATGTTGCCCTGAACCGTGCGGCCGAACGTGACCGGCTGACCGGTCTCTACAACCGCGCCAGCTTCGATCGCAGGCTTGCCAAGGCGATGCAGGCGGTCGAGGCCGAGTTGGTAACGATCGCCTTGCTCGATCTCGACGGGTTCAAGGACGTCAATGACACGCTGGGCCATCTGGTCGGAGACCGGGTGCTGGAAACCATCGCCGAACAGCTCACGATGCGGATTGCGCCGGGCATGTTTCTGGCGCGCTGGGGCGGCGACGAATTCGCTATGCTGTTCCCGCCCGCTATGACGCTTGGCGAAGTGACCCGCTTCCTTGAGGACCTACTGGCCGAATTCGAAGAGATGCCGCCACTGGGCAGCACCTTGCTCAAGATCGGCGCGACCTGCGGCGTGGCGCAGATGAGCACCTCGGCGAGCAGCGAAGAAATCATGCGCCGCGCAGACCTTGCCCTGTATCGCGGCAAGGAAGCCGGGCGCGGCGCGGTGGTGTGCTGGGACCATCACATCGAAGCGCGCCAGTCCGAACGCCAGACCGCCATCGCGCAGCTACGCGGGGCGCTCAACAGCGGGCGGGCGATGGCGGCCTATCAGCCAATCTGTGATCTGGAGAGCGGCGAAGTCGTCTCGGTCGAAGCGCTGCTGCGGCTGCGCGACGAGGACGGACGCCTGCTGGCTGCGAGCGACGTGTTTGCCGCCCTGCTCGATCCCGAATTGTCGCGCCGGGTCAGCCGGGTGATGCTCGATTCGGTGGTGGCCGATGGCACCGCGATCCTCGCCCTGTTCGGGCCAGACACGCGGATCGGGCTCAACCTGTCGGAAGCCGATTTGCGGCGCGGCGATTTCGTGCAGCATCTGATCGACGTGATCGACGACAGCGCGCTCAGCCCGAACAACATCACCATCGAAGTGACCGAGACCATGCTGATAGACGCGGGCGGGCAGGTGCGCGCGTCGCTGGCGATGCTGGACGAATGCGGCTTCACCATCTGCCTCGATGATTTCGGCACGGGTTTCTCGTCACTCACCCACCTGCGCGCCTTCCCGATCCACAAGGTCAAGATCGACCGCGATTTCATCGCCGGGATTGGCGAGGATCACCAGTCGCGCCTGATCATTCAGGCGATCGTGCAGATGGGCCACAGCCTGGGCCTGCGCGTCGTGGTGGAGGGGGTCGAGACCGAGGAGCAGGAAATCTTCCTGCGCGCCATCGGCTGCCGCCATGTGCAGGGCTATCGCTATGGCCGTCCGGCGCTGCTCCCGGATTTGCAGGCGCGCTTTGCCGATACGGATGGGGCCGGAGCGGCGCAGCGCCTCCGGGCGTGATTACCGCGTGAGCGGCGCGGTCTGGGCCACGTCTCCGGATTTGAAGATGAAAGTCTGCACGCTGGTGCCGCCGCCGATATTGACCCGGTTTTCCTGCCGCGCCCAGACATCGGTCAGGATCTGCGAATTGATCCGGATCAGTGCCTCACCTTCAGGTGCAGGCGTCTCTTGATAGACCCACAGGCTGCCCCCCGTGATCTCGCTTCCAACGTAATCAGGGGTAATGATCTCGCCATTGACCACCAGCAGGAACCGCCGCGTGACATAGCGCGCGAAGGCCTCGCGGCTGTCCTCGCTACCGATGATATCGGGAGTGTGGATGTTGGGATTGCCTGTCCGCTGCACCACCAGCGCATGTTCGGCATCGTGGACCGGCACCTGATGCGCGATCTCGATCATACCGGTGCGTTCGTTGAGGCTGACCGTACTGATCGTGAACTTCTGCTGATGTGCGGCCGCGGTGCCGGCCCCGATCGGGGCCAGCACCATTGCCAGCAGCACCAGCAGTGCGCGGATCATTTCTTCTTCTTGTCCGGCTCGGCCCCGGCGGCCTCACCCATCAGATCGCGGCTGACGCGCGACTTCGACGCTTCGTCCTTGAAGGCTTCGATCCGGCTCGGGATGATGCGGCGCGGATAGTGGTTGTTTTCCAGATCGGCGTCGCCGGTTTCCCAATCGGGATCGACCACCACCTGCACCAGCTCCTTGCCCTTGGGGTACACCAGCAGCTTGGCCACTTCGCGCGAATTGCGCCGCCAGATTTCCGCCGGGATGTTGAGCTTCTCGGTCGAGCCATCCTTGAAGGTCAGGCCGAGGATGATCGGCATCACCAGCCCGCCCTTGTTGGTGAAGTTGAGGACGTAGTAATTCGCGTCCTCCTTCACCGCGCGGTCGAACGCGGCGCGCTCCCATGGGAGCAGGCCTTCGAGGAAATCGGTGTAGCCCTTGCGGTCCTTAGGCGTGACGGTGAATTCGTCGTTCTTGTCGTAGAAGTCGGTTACGCCGGGGTTTTCGAGCACCCAGATCGGCAGGCCCTGCTGTTCATTGAGACCGATGCCGACCACCTCGGGCTCCTCGGCACGTTCCGCACGGCGGCGGGGCAGGTCGATGTCCGGATCCTTGCTGTCCATCTTGAGGCGGTAGATCGAATCCAGCGTGATATCGACGTGATCGGTGGTGTAGAACCAACCGCGCCAGAACCAGTCGAGATCGGTGCCGCTGGCTTCCTCGATCGTGCGGAAGAAGTCGGCCGGAGTGGGGCGCTTGAACTTCCAGCGGCGGGCATATTCCTTCAGCGCGAAGTCAAAGCGTTCACGCCCGATGATGGTGTCGCGCAGCAGGTGGTACGCGGCGCTTGGCTTGCCATAGGCATTGGCGCCGAGGTCCGTGACCGAATCCGACTGCGTCATGATCGGCTGCTGGTTGTTCGACACCATGTAGCTGACCATGTCGCGCGGCAGGCTGCGGGTCCACGGCATGTTCGGGTCCCATTCGTAGCCGGCGACCGAATCGAGGAAGGAATTCAGCCCTTCGTCCATCCAGGTCCACTGGCGCTCGTCCGAGTTGACCGTCATCGGGAAGTAGATGTGCCCGATCTCGTGGATCACCACGCCGACCAGAAACATCTTTTCCGCCAGCGAATAGGTGCGGCTGCCATCCTTGTTGAGGGTGGTGCGCGGGCCGTTGAAGGTGATCATCGGATATTCCATCCCGCCGACCGGCCCGTTGACGGACTGCGCGGTGGGATAGGGATAATCGAAGCTGAAGCGCGAATAGACCTTCAGGGTGTGCACCACGGCTGCGGTCGAATACTTCTTCCACAGATCGCCGCCCTCCTTGGGCCAGAAGCTCATGGCGAGCACGGTTTCGTTTTCCGCACCGGGCTGCTTCACGCCTTGCGCGTCCCACATGAACTTGCGGCTGGAGGCCCAGGCAAAATCGCGCACATTGGCGGCGGCGAATTTCCAGGTCTTGGTGCCCTTGGGATTGCCGGCTTCGGCAGCGGCGGCTTCCTGCGGGGTGACGATGAACATCGGCGCCGCAGCATCCTTGGCCGCCTCCAGGCGCTGGCGCTGGGCTGCGGTGAGGACGGCGTCGGGGTTCTGGATCGTGCCGGTTGCGGCAATGATGTGGTCCGACGGCACGGTCAGGTCGACTTCGTAATCGCCGAATTCCAGCGTGAATTCGCCGCGGCCCAAGAACTCCTTGTTGTGCCAGCCTTCGTAGTCCGAATAGACCACCATGCGCGGGAACCACTGGGCGAGCAGGAAGATGTCGTTCCCGCCCTTGCGCGGATCATCGGGGAAATGTTCGTAACCCGAACGCGCGTTGACGGCGTCTTCCTCGACGATGTTGAACGCCCATTCGATGGTGAATTCGGTGGTCTCGCCCGAGGCCAGCGGGGCGGGCAGATCGATCCGCATCAGCGTGCCGACGATGGTGTGCGGCAGGTCGGCACCCGCGAGCGATCTCACGGCGCTGATGTCATAGCCATACTGGTTGTCGGCCATTGCCTGCTGGCGGCGCAGTTCCTCGAAAGACAGCTTGGTCGGCTCGCTGCCGGAACCCAGCGTGACCTTCGGCCCGCGCCGACCGGGGCCGCCGAACGCATCGGTCAGCTCGGCCATCGAATCGGTTTTGAAGATGTTCTGATCGAGCTGCATCCACAGCCACGGCAGGCTGTCGGGCGAATTGTTGGTGTAACGCACCGTCGCACGCGCGGTGGTGCGGCGCTTGGTTTCATCGAGGGTGGCCGTGATCTTGTAGTCGACCTTCTGCTGCCAATATTCATGCCCCGGCGCACCGCTGGCATTGCGGGTGGTGCTGGGGTCAGGCAGCACCTCGTCCAGCTGGCGGAACTTGTCCTCGAAACTGCCCTTGGTCTGTTGAACCCCTTGCGCGTTAACGGGGATGGCGAACAGCAGGGCGGCGACAAACAGCACGAAACGCAAGGGCGCTCTCCGGGATAGTGGCAGGGGCGTTTGAGAGCGCAAAAGCGGCGGGCGCGCAAGCGGGTATCCTGCCCCATGCGGCAATTTTGTTTCAGGCATGGCATCCGGAACACTTGTCCATTATCGCGTCCCGCCATGACCCAGCCATCATGGCACGCCCTGCACGAAGCCGCCTGCGCGCGCGGTGAGGCGAGCTATCGCGATCCCGACACCGGCTACACCGTGTTCACCCGCGCGGCCCATCTGGCGCGCGGGAAGTGTTGCGGATCGGCGTGCCGGCATTGCCCTTACGATCACGAGGCCGTACCGACGCGCCGCTGACTAACCGGAGAATCCGCCCCATGAAGACCCGCGCCGCCGTTGCTTTTGCCGCGAAAAAGCCGCTCGAAATCGTCGAACTCGACCTTGAGGGGCCGAAGGCGGGCGAAGTGCTGGTCGAAATCATGGCAACCGGCATCTGCCATACGGACGCCTATACGCTCGACGGGTTCGACAGCGAAGGCATCTTCCCCTCCGTGCTCGGCCATGAAGGTGCAGGAATCGTCCGCGAAGTCGGCCCCGGCGTCACCAGCGTGAAGCCCGGCGATCACGTGATCCCGCTTTACACGCCGGAATGCCGCCAGTGTAAGTCATGCCTCAGCGGCAAGACCAACCTGTGCACCGCGATCCGCGCCACGCAGGGCAAGGGGCTGATGCCCGACGGCACCACGCGCTTCAGCTACAAGGGCCAGCCGATCTTCCACTACATGGGCTGCTCGACCTTCTCGAACTTCACCGTCCTGCCCGAAATCGCCGTGGCGAAAATCCGCGAAGACGCGCCGTTCCAGTCGGCCTGCTACATCGGCTGCGGCGTCACCACCGGCGTGGGCGCGGTGACCAACACCGCCAAGGTGCAGGTCGGCGACAATGTCGTGGTGTTCGGCCTCGGCGGGATCGGCCTTAACGTCATTCAGGGCGCGCGGCTGGCGGGTGCGAACCTGATCATCGGGGTCGACATCAACCCGGCGCGCGAGGATTGGGGCAAGCGGTTCGGCATGACCCACTTCCTCAACTCCAAGGGCATGAGCCGGGAAGAAGTGGTCGCCAAGATCGTGGAAATGACTGATGGGGGAGCGGATTACACCTTCGATGCCACCGGCAACACCGAGGTGATGCGCACGGCGCTGGAAGCCTGCCACCGCGGCTGGGGCACCTCGATCATCATCGGCGTCGCCGAAGCGGGCAAGGAAATCGCCACCCGCCCGTTCCAGCTCGTCACCGGACGCAACTGGCGCGGCACGGCCTTCGGCGGGGCCAAGGGCCGCACCGATGTGCCCAAGATCGTCGACATGTACATGACCGGCAAGATCCAGATCGACCCGATGATCACGCACGTCATGGGTCTCGAAGAGATCAACACCGCGTTTGACCTGATGCACGAAGGCAAGTCGATCCGCAGCGTGGTGGTGTTCTAGGGCGCCATCTCGCCGAACCGCCCGCCGAAGAACAGCAGCGGGCGGCCATTGCCGGTGGCGGCCTGCGCGATCCCGGTCACAGCGCCGAGGATCAGCGTATGGTCGCCCGCTGGATGCAGCGCGAACCGGCGGCAGGCGATGTGGGCGAGCGCGCCGCGGATCACCGGCAGCCCGCTTGGCCCCGGCTCGAAATCCGCCGGATCCAGCGTGCTGTCCCCGCGCGCGGCATAGCGCCGGGCGAGCGCCTGCTGGCTGTCGGCGAGGATGCTGAAGGCAAATGCCTCTGCGCCCGCATAGGCATCATACAAGCTCGCTGAATTCTGCAAACTCCAGCTCACCAGCATCGGATCGAGCGAGATCGACACCAGCGAATTGATCGTCATCGCCGACACGCCGCCCCCCGGCGGCACCAGCGAGATCACCGCCACCCCGGTCGCAAATTGCCCCATTAGCTGGCGGAACGCGCGCGTATCGGCAGAGATATCCGGAGCGGAAGCAGGCACAGGGGTCTCCGGCGATCAGGGGAAAGGGGCGCGTCAGGGGCCATCGGCACACCGCCCCACTGTGTCAATCAATGCCGCCGCCCACGGTTCCAGCCGCATCGGGAGAAAGCGCCGCATTGTCAGGCCTGTGGTTAACCGCGTGGTTACGCCCGCCCGCTATGGCAAGGTTCGACCTTCGCCCAATCGGGCCATGCAGGTGAGGAATGTACGAGAGCAGGATTGCATCGGGCCGCCTGACGGTCGCAGCGGTGGAGGGCTTCCCGCCTGAAATCAACACGCTTGCAGCCTGCAACCTCGCCGGACACGGTTTCCTGCGTGCAGCTTGGTATGCGGCCCGCGCGCCCAATCGCGGGCGGACGCTGCTGTTGCGGCGCGACGCGGATGGGACGGTGCTCGCCGCGATCCCGACCATCACCTTCGGCCCGGTGATCGGCCGCGCACGCAAGGTGCCGGGATCGTACTGGCCGCTGCGCAGTCCGCTGTTTGCGCCCGATTGCGACGTATTCGAACTCGCCCACGCGCTTGATCACACCGCCGCGCGCTGTCTTGGCCCGGTGTGGCGGGTCGGCCCGGCGCGCTGCGACGATCCGGCGACCACGCTGCTGATTGCCGCCGCGCAACTGGCCAACTGGACCGTGCTGTCGCGCCCCGCCGGGACCAGCTGGGTGATCGATCTCGACGCTGCCCGCGCCCGCGGCTGGCCCAGCGCTTCCACAGCGCGCAAGCTGCGCGCCGCGTGGCGCAAGCTCGAAGATCACGGAACCCCGCGCTGGCGTTACGTGCGCGGGACGGGCTGGGACACCGGCGCGCTTGAAGACATGGGCCGGATCGAAGCCGAAAGCTGGATCGCCCGCACCACCGACGGCAGCGGCGCCAAGTTCATGACCTCTGCCCAGCGCGCCCTGTGGAGCCATGTGCTGAGCGACCCTGTCCTCGCCGAGAATCTCTCCGCCACGATCCTGATGGTGGGCGATCGCCCGGTGGCCTTCAGCTTCGATCTCGACGATGGCCCGGTGCAATATGGCATTGCTGGCAGCTATGTCGAAAGCCTGAAGCACCTCGGCATCGGCAAGCTCACCAATTACCGCGCCATGGAAGACGCCATTGCCGATGGGCAGACCGTGATGGACATGGGCGTGGGCGATACCGGCTACAAGAAAGACATGGGCGCGGTAGAAGGCTACGAAATGGCCGATCTGCTGTTCGTGCGCAGCCGCTCAGCCGCGCGGATGCTGGCGCAGGCCTGGGGCGAGGAATTGGTGCCCACCCCCGCCACCGCCGCGATCACGCCGCACAGGACCATCGATGGCTGAAGCTGACCCCATCTCCAAACCCTCGCTCGCCTCGCAGGTCCGCACGGCGGTCATCTGGCGCTCGGGCAGTCAGGTGCTGACCCAGATCGTATCCTGGGCCTCGACCCTGATCGTGATCCGCCTGCTCGCCCCGCAGGACTATGGCCTGTTCGCGATGGCGCAGGTGATGCTGACGCTACTCAGCACCATGAATGGCTGGGGTCTGGCGAGCGCACTGATCCGCGAGGAGGAGGTGACGGAAGAACGCCTGCGCCAGACGCTGGGGATGCTGATCCTGCTCAATGGCGGGTTGGCGCTGATTCAGTTCCTGGCCGCGCCGCTGGTGGCCCTGTGGTTCGAACAGCCGATGGTGACAGACCTGCTGCGGGTGCAATCGCTGCTCTATCTTGCGGTGCCATTCTGCGCGCTGCCGCACGCGATGCTGAGCCGCAAGATGGATTTCCGCCGCCCTGCACAGGTGCGGCTGGCGGCGGCGATGGCGGGTGCGGTTACCGCTTTGACCGGCGCTCTGAGCGGCTGGGGCGTGTGGACGCTGGTGGCCGCGCCGATGATCATGCTGCTGACCGAAGCGATCGGCATGACCTGGGCCGCGCGCGCGCCGATCCGCCCGATCTTCCGCTTTACCGGCGCAGGCCATATCGCGGGCTTTGGCGGGGTGATGACCGCGACCCAGCTGTTCTGGTTCGTCCAGAGCCAGGCCGATGTGATGATCGCCGGCCGGGTGCTCGACGCTCACAGTCTGGGCGTTTACACCACCGGCCTGTTCCTCGCCCAATTGCTCGCGGCCAAGTTTGTGCCGCCGATCAACGAGGTCGCCTATGCCGCCTATTCGCGCCAGCAGGGCGAGGGGCTGAGCGACTGGGGTTCCTCCGCGCTGCTCGCCACGATCCGGTTGGTGATGATGGTGGGCCTGCCTGCCTATGCCGGGATCGCGGTGGTCGCGCCGGTGCTGGTGCCGGTGCTGCTGGGCGACAAGTGGATCGAGATCGTGCCGCTGCTGCCGATCCTGGCAGCAGCGATGGCGATGCTGACGCTGCAAATCCTGTTCTCGCCTGCGACCAATGCGCGCGGCTTTCCGGGGATCGCGCTCAAGGTGACGATGCTGGGCGCGGTGGTGATGCCGCTGGCGTTCCTGACCGGTTCCAACTGGGGCATCACCGGCTTTGCCTGGGGCTGGGTCGGCGGGATGGCGGTGCTGACCGGGGCGACGATCCTGCTGTCGCGTCCCGTGCTGGGCTTCAGCTATGCCGGGCTGGCAAGTGCGATCGCCCCCCCGGCCGCGGCGGCGCTGGTGATGGCGGCGGGCGTGAGGCTGATGCTGCGGGCTTTGCCTGAGGTGCCGGATATCGCCGCGCTGGGGAGCGCTGTGCTGCTCGGCGTAGGCCTGTACCTCGGCGCTCTCCACCTGATCGCGCCTGACCGCATGGCCGAGGCGCTGCATTTCCTGCGCAATCGCGGTGAGGCAGAACCCGCTCCGGCCGAATGACCCCTAGCAAAGCTGCGCGATTGACTTGGGCCCGGTGATACGGTTGGGCAGTCGGATGAGCACCACCCGCCCCGCCCCCGTCACCCGCTTCTACCCCACCGGCGGCATCGAGCTTGCCGTGCACGAATGGGCCTCTGACGGCGACGGCACGCCGCTGGTCTTCGCCCATGCGACCGGGTTTCACGGGCGAGTGTTCGACGCCATTGTCGAGGCTTTCCCCGATCACCCCGCCTACGCCATCGACCTGCGCGGCCACGGACAATCGCGCGCCGGGCCGATTGAGGATTGGCGGGTCGTTGCAAGCGATGTTGCCGATTTCCTTGGACAAGCGGGCATCACCGGCGCCGTCGGCATCGGCCATTCGATGGGCGCGCACACCCTGCTGCAAGTCGCTGCTGATGCGCCGGAGCGCTTCAGCCGCCTCGTCCTGTTCGATCCCGTGATCCTCGCGCCCGAGTTCTACGCCCCCGGTCAGCCGCTTTACACCGCCGACAACCCCCACCCCGCGATCCGCCGCAAGCGCGATTTCGCCAGCGCCGAAGCGATGATCGAACGCTTCCAGACCCGCGATCCGTACAACCTGTTCGACCCCCGCGTTTTCGCCGATTACTGCCGCTACGGCCTGACCCAAGCCGCCTCGGGAGAGGGTCTGGAACTGGCCTGCGCCCCCGAAGTCGAAGCCAGCGTCTACGCGTCGAGCCGCAGCAACGGGGCGATTGTCGAGACGGCCAAGCAGGTCGACATCCCGGTGCTGGTGGTGCGCGCGCAGATGACCAATCTCAACGATTTCAAGAGCTCGCCGACCTGGCCTGAACTGGCGGAGGTGCTGCCGCAGGGGACCGACCTCTACCGGCCCGACATGACCCATTTCCACCCGTTTCAGGACCCGGCAGACGCCGCGCGGATCATTGCGGAATGGATCGACTGATCGCGATGTTCGTCAAATGATTGTGCCTGCGGCACAGCTTCGCTTCCACGTGAAACATCGCCGCAACCTAGCCTGCCGCTTCAAGTATATCCTTGATATCGCTTTTAATTTTGACGATGCTCTGCGCATCCGCCTGTAGGCAATTGACCCCGATCTGGCTCGCCAGCCCGCCATAGAATGCCGTGAGGCTCGCCCCCAGCGGATGACCCGGTGCCACCGATTGGGCCAGCCACAACAGGATCGTCTGCGCCCGGCTCAGCGCGTCGCGATAACCTCGCGAATACCTCGGTATAACCTCGCTACAAGCTGGCAACGGCTGCTCGATAGCGCGCAACGCCTGCCCAAGCGCGGCGTAAGCCTCTTCCAGACAAATGCGCGTGAGATCGGCGCTGCCCGAAGCCTCGATCCGGGCTTCCAGCGCAATCCGGCGATAGGTGGCGGCGGGGTTCTGGCTGAACATCTGCATCGTCAGGCTCCCGCTTACCGATCGCTGTTCGACCAGATATCGACCTGCTGGCGCAGGAACGCCAAGGTCGACTGCGAAGCCGCCACCCGGCGTTCGGACGCGGTGAATTCGCGGGTCAGCCGTTCGCGCAGATCCTCCTGCTGCTCGGCGATTTTCGCCAGCCGCTCGTCACTGGCGGCCTGCTGCGTCTCGAACCGCTTGAGCGATCCGCCCAGCGATCCGGGATCGCTGACAAAACTGGTCTCCCGCGCGAAGCGGTCCATCGTTGCAAACACGCCCGAAACCCCGGTGGTGAACATCGCCGCGACTGCATTGGGGCTGGTCTGAAGCGAGCGGGTCAAGCGCGCGCTGTCCAGCCGGAAGCTGCCATCGCGGTTCAGCGCCAGCCCCAGATCGGCCAGCGTGCGCGGTTCGCCATCGGCGGCGGCGGGCATGACGATCCGGCTCGCCAGCCCGGCAAGATCGCGACGCAATTCCCGCGCGCCAGAATCATTGCCCAACTCGCCCCCGATCGGCGCTGCGACATCGGCGAGCTGACTGACGATATCGTTCAGCGCGGCGACGAAATCATTCATCACGCTGGCAATCGCATCGGTGTTGCTGGCGAAGCTGAGGTTGGTCGGCGCGCCGGTATTGGTGGCGGTGAGGTTGAGGACGAACCCGCCCGGCAGGCCGGTGATGCGGTTGGTGGAGCTGGTGCGCTCCACCGTGTCGAGCCGGAACACCGCATCGCGCGCGGCGGTCTGCAACTCGCCCGCGTTGGTCGCCGGTTCCCAGCCCATATAGCTGAGATCACCCGGAGCCGCCGCTCCGCCCGCCCCTGCGGCTTCGAGTACAAAGCCATTGGCCGCGCCTTCACGCCCCTTCATCACCAGCTGCGCGCCGCTGGCGCCATCGGCGAGATAGGCCTGCACCGCCCCGCCGCTTGCCTGAATGATCTTGGTGGCGAGCGTCGCGAGGGTGTCGGTCGCGGTGACGGCGATATCGGCGGCCCCGCGCGCGGCATCGGGGGTGAAGCTGGCGCTCGCCACCGTGCCGAACCGCAGGGTCAGCGTGCCTTCCCCCACCAGCGCATCGCGGCTGGCATAGGCGCGGCCCACCAGCGTCTGACCTTGGGCAAGCTGAGTGACTTCCAGCGCGAAGTTGCCGCGCGGGCTAATTCCAGCGGGCACGGACACCCGAGCGACAGCGGCGTTGCCCAGTTCGGGCCGGGGCGCAAGATCGCCGTTGCGGATACGGTCGCCGAGCGCACTCGCCAGCCCGGTGACCGCGCCGCGCAACTGCCCGGCAGCGGAAATCTGCGCTTCCAGCGCGGTCTGGCGCGCGGTGATCTGATTGCGCTGCGCGGCAAAGCTGGCGGCGGAGATATCCTGCGCCAGCTGGGTGAAATTCACGCCGCTGCCTGCACCAAGCGCGGAGATGATTGATGAGCCTGCGTTCGTGGTCATGATCGTGAGGACGGGCGGTTCGGGGGAAGTTTAAGTCGTACTTTCGCACCCCCGCCCCGGGCGTGACCCGGGGCCCCGCTGCCTTTGAAGCGGTACGATCGGACCGGAAAAGCGGGGTCCCGGGTCAAGCCCGGGATGGGGAGAGATGGGACAATCACCCCTCCGCCTTCCCGTCACCATCGAACCGCAACCCTGTCGGCACCTCCACCACCGGGCGGCGCGGGCGCTGGCCGCGTTTCAGCGCCAGCACGAAGGCCACCAGCGATGCCAGCGCGACATACAATTCCTCGCGCACCATCTGATTGGGCCTGGTGGTGAAATAGACCGCGCGGGCGAGCTGCGGGTATTCGAGCACCGGCAGCCCTGCCTCCGCCGCAATCTCGCGCATGGCGAGCGCGGTTTCGCCCCGGCCTTTCGCCAGCAGCAGCGGCGCAGGCGCGCGGGCGAGATCGTAAGTCAGCGCGACCGCGAAATGCAGCGGATTGACGATGATGAACTGCGCGTCCTTCATCGCCTTGGCAACGCCCCCGCGCGCCAGATCGCGCTGGCGCTGCCGCCGGGCGGACTTCATCTCGGGCGAGCCTTCGGCCTGCTTGTTCTCCTCGCGCATGTCTTGCAGGCTCATTTTGAGCCTTTTGTCGCGCTGGAACCGTTGCAGGGGGTAGTCGATCGCAGCGATCACGATGAGGCCGATCAGCAGCGCGCCGATGAGGCTGGTGAAGGCCTCAAGCGCAAGGCCCAGCTGCGCCTCCAGCGGCAGCCTGCCAAGCGCCAGCAGCGCGGGCATCCGGCCCTTCGCCCAATACCACGCGATCCCGCCCAGCAGCGCCAGCTTGGCCAGCCCCTTGCCCAGTTCGATCAGGCCCTGCCAGCCGAGGATCCGCTTGAAGCCCGACAGCGGATTGATGCGCGATCCCTTGAACCCCGCATTGCCCGCGATGAACCGCCCGTCCTGCCCCAGCGCCAGCTGCGACAGCGCGGTGACCAGCGCCACGATCAGCCCCAGCGCCATGACCGGCGGCAGCGCGGCCAGCGCCGCATCGCCCAGCGCCGCGCCGGGGGCAAAGCCGTCCAAGGCCGCACGGTCAAAGCTGAAACCGGCCCGCGCGATCCGACCCATGGACTCGTTCAACCACGACCCCAGCGCCAGCAGCCCAAGCGCGCCCGCGCCCGTCCCGGCGAGGGTCGCAAGTTCCTTCGACCGCAGGACATCGCCCTTCTTGGCGGCGTCCTGACGGCGTTTCTGGGTAGGCGCGAAGGTCTTTTCGCCCGGCGTTTCCTCGGCCATTTACGGCGCCGCGATCAGGGCTTGCGATTGTTCGAGCGCGGCCTCGATCACGCCCTTGAACTGGTGCACCATCACCGGCAGCGCAATGATCAGCGCGGCAATTCCGGCGAGCACGCCTGCCGGAAGCCCTAGCGCGAACAGGTTGAGTGCAGGCGCGGAGCGGGCGATCAGGCCCGTCACCACCTGCACCAGCAGCAACACCAACACCACGGGCAGCGCAATCGCGGCCGCCGTCGCAAAGCCATAGCCCATGAACAGCGCGACATTCTGCGCCCGCCAAGCGCCGAAGCTGAACTCGCCCGCGGGCAGCAGGCGGTAGCTTTCGATCAGCAGCTCATACCACAGCAGATGCGCGCCGATGGCGTAGAATAGCAGGCTGAGGACGAGGCCGAAGAACGTCCCCAGCGCCCCCGATTGCGCACCGCTCGCCGGATCAATCGAGGTCGCGATGGCGAGGCCCATGCTGCCGGAAATCTGCTCGGCCGCGATCAGGGGGATGGCGAAGGCGAGTTGCAGCACGAAGCCGAGCATCAGGCCCACCGCGATCTCGTGCAGCACCGCGATGATCGCGGCGAAGCTCATCATCGCAGGCGCGGGCGGGAGCGACACCCAGGTGGCGATGAAGAACCCGAGCACGATGCTGAGCAGGATGCGCAGCGGCGCGGGCACCGCCATCCCGCCCACCATCGGCGCCGCCATCAGCGCCGCACCGCAGCGGATCGAGAGGAAGACTATCTGCCACAGCTGCGCCTCAAGGCTGCCAAAGCCGAAATCTAGGACGTTCATGGCCTCACGCGGAAAGCCCGGCGACCTGCGCCATGATTTCGCGGGTGAAGTCCGACAGCAGCCCCATCATCGCCGCGCCCAGCACCACAAAGACGATGGCGGTGATCGCCAGCTTGGGGATGAAGCTCAAAGTCTGTTCGTTGACCGAGGTGGCGGCCTGGATGATCCCGACCACCAGACCCACCACCAGCGTCGCGATCAGGACAGGCCCGGCGATCAGCGCGGTCACCCACAGCGTCTGATCGGCGAGCGCGAGCAGAGCGGCGTCCTCGGTCATGTCGCGAAACTCATCGCGAGGGAGCCCATCAGCAGCGCCCAGCCATCGACCAGCACGAACAGCAGCAGCTTGAACGGCAGCGAGATGATCGTCGGCGAGAGCATCATCATGCCGAGGCTCATCAACACGCTTGCCACCACGAGGTCGATCACGAGGAACGGCAGGAAGATCATGAAGCCGATCTGGAACGCGGTTTCGAGTTCGCTCGTCACGAAGGCCGGGAGCAGGATCGAGAACGGCACCTCCGCGCTGTTCTGGAACGTCCCTCCCCCCGCAATATCGGTGAACATCATCAGGTTTGCCTCGCGGGTCTGGGCGATCATGAAGGCGTGGAACGCCTCGCCCGCTGTGCCGATGGCGGCGTCAGCGCTGATGCTCCCAGTGGCATAGGGGGCGACGGCCTGCGCGTTCACGATGTCGAGCGTCGGGGCCATAACGAACAGGCTGAGGAACAGCGCCAATCCGGCCAGCACCTGCCCCGGCGGCGAACCCTGCAAGCCCAAAGCCTGCCGCAAAATCGCCAGCACCACCAGGATGCGCAGAAAGCTCGTCATCATCAGCACCAGCGCGGGCAGGATGGTCAGCAGACCCATCACCACCAGCAGCTGGAGCGACAGGCTCAAGGGGCTATCCTCGCCAGCGCCTTGATCGCCCAGCGCGCGTTCGATTGCCGTGCCGACGCCTGCGGCGACTGGATCGGGCGCGGGCATTGCGGGCGCTGCGGCATGGGCCAGTTCGGGCAGGGCAAGCATGGTTAATGCGGCGAGGCACGCCAGCCCCGCACGCCGCATGGACAGGCCGTGCATCACGCGCTCTCCGGCAGGGTCGCGGGCGACTCGCCCAGCCGGACAAGGCCCTGACGTGACAGCCCGAGCAGGATCTCGCGGTCGTGGAACCGCACCACGGCGAGCTTCATCCCCGGTGCGATCAGGTGGGTTTCGATCAGTTGCAGCTGCCGCCCGCCGCCTACTCCGGGCCCGCCATGAAGCCGCGTTTGCAGGTAGCGGGTCAGCCACAGGCTCCCCCAGATCAGCCCCGCCAGCAGCGGCAGCAGCAGCGCAAGGCGCAGGAGATATTCGAGCATCGCCGCCGCCTCCGCTTACAGCGCTTCGGCGGCGGGAACCGCTGCGTCGGCGGGGGCGTCATCCGGCGCGGGCGGCACGTCCTGCCCGTCCTCGCCCACCAGGCTGACGATGCGCAGCCCGAACCGGCCCTTTTCCGCCACCACCTCGCCGCGCGCGATCACGCGGCCATTGGCAGTGACATCGAGCAATTCGTCCGTCAGCCGGTCGAGCGGAACCGTGCTCCCCTCCCCCAGCATCAGCACATCGCGCAAAGGCATTTCGGTGCGGCCCAGCTCGACCGAGAGGCGCACGGCGACATCGCCGAAGCGGGCAAAAGCGGCGGATTGATAAGCGGTCATGGTGCGACACCTTGATGGGAAGCGGGGACGGGAAAGCGGGTCAGGCGGATCGCCATGTGGCCTTCTGAGGTGCCGACACTGCCGTGGGCCAGCACGGTCTCGCCCACCATCAACGGCACCTGCCGCCCCATCGCCAGCGGGATGGTATCGCCGGGGCTGAGGGTCTGGAGCCGCGCGAGCGACAGGTCGAATTCGGCCAGCACCACGTGCAGCGGCAGCTGCATGTCAGCGAAAGGCGCGGCCATGCCGGTGGCGGGCGCACGCAGCGTGCGGATGCGCGGGCGGTGTCCGCCGCCGGGGAGCAGGCGGGCCATGCGGTCCGCAGCCACGGAAAGGCTCGTGCGCCAGGTGCAGCCCTGCCGGTTGGCGATATCAATGGTGAACACCAGCGCATCGGCGTCCAAAGCAAAGGGTTTGAGTCGCGCCGCGCTTTCACTGCGCACGATCACGTCTCCGCGCGGGCTGCCACCGGCGGGCGGCGGCATATCGCCGAAGCTGGCGCGGGTGATCGCGCTGGCAATCATGGTCGCGGTTTCCTCGACCAACAGCGCGGCTGAACGTGGGAGCGCTTCGGGCACGGAGCCGGTGGTGCGCCCGTCTCCGCCAAAGCTGCGGTCGGTCAGCGCAATCGCATTGGCGAAATCGAAAGTCAGCAGCGCGGTATCCGCGCTCGCCCCGACGCGCAGCAAGGCGTTGGCGGCCACCTGCCCGATCCGCCGCAGCGCATCCGCTCCGCTGAGGCGTTCAGGTTCGCTCACGGACACATCCAGTCGGTCGCCCGACACCAGAGCCGAAAGGTCGTCAGCCAGCAGTCGCGCCAGATCACGCCGCCACGCCGCCATCAGCGCCGTGCTTTCTTCCGGGCGCGGGCCGCGTGTTGTCAGCTCGGGGCAGTGCAGCGCCGCATGGCGCGCAGCGGCAAAGGCATGGGCCATCCTCATTGGACCAGGAACCCGCGGAAGTGCACGGCGTCGATCCCGCCGAAGCCCTCGTTCTCCTCCAGCACCTGATTGACCGCCTTGGTCAGCCGCTTGGCGAGCTTTTCCTTGCCCGCGACATCATAAAGCTCGCCCTCGGAGGTGGCGGCGAGCTGCGCCATAATGGCCGAGCGGATCGCAAGCTCGTGGTTCTTCACCCATTGCAGCACGCGGCCATCGCGGCGAGTGGAGACGGCGAGTTCGACCTGCACCAGCCCCGGCGAATCCGCGAGGTTCGAGGTGAAACTTTCGGCGAAGGAATAATAGGCGGTGCGATACTTGCTGCCGCCTTCGCCATAGACGGGGGCAGCGGCGTCTTTTTCCTTACCGTTGCCGGGCGGGGCATAGGGATCGGCCTCGGTCTTGAGCACCAGCTTGGGCTGGTCGGGCTCGCGCTCGCCGCCCGCGCCGATCAGGCCCATGGCAAAGGCGCCGTAAGCGCCGCCCGCGCCCAGCCCGAGCAGCAGCACCGCGCCAATGGCGATCTTCATCACTGCGCCCTTGCGCGCGCGCTTGTTCGACTTGCGACGGTCCACGCCGTCCCACTCGGAATGCTCTTTGCCCTTGGACATATTCCGTCAGCTCCCTGTTCAACGTCTCGCCCGCGTGTTTGCCGCGCTCAGGCGAACATGCCGCGTTTCTGCCCGGCGGGGCTGCCGGACACCTCCTCCCCCTCCTCGGCGCGGGCCGCGAGTGCGGCGGCGGTCGAAGGGCGACGGTGGTCCGGCGCAGCCTCGCCGTCACGGTTTGCGGAATGGCCCAGGTATGGTTGCGAGCCTCCTTGCCCCCCATTAGGGGAAGCCCCGTAGCGCTGGTCCGATGTGCCATTTTGGCCTCCGCCCTGCTGGCCGAGGAACTGTCCGCTATCGGCGCTGGCCGAGGCAGCGGCGACCGCGCGTTCGGCAAGCGCGGCCTGAATGGCGGGGACAAAGCCCGGATCGCGGCTCGCCAGCACCGCGCGCCAATCTTGCGCGCCGGTCTGTTCGAGCCGGAGCGCAACGAAGCCGAATTCGCCGTGCCGCAGTGTCATTTCTGGCCGTGCGCTACGCAACGCCTCGCGCAGATCGCCGACCTGCGCGATGGTCGATTCCAGTTGCGGCGTGGGCGCGCGGGCGGTCTCGATGCGTTCGGGGGTGGGGGTGGTGAGCATGGCTGGCGGTGCTGCGAGTGCTTGGGCCGGAGTCAGGGCGGCGGTCTCGGGTGCGGGCAGCGGTGCGGCGGCGGCGAATGATGCGGTGGGCGCACTCGCGGACTGGAGCTGCGCCGCATCCTCAGCGGGCGCGGGCGGCATGGCGATACGGGCGGGCATCCTGGTGTTCTCGGGCCGGGCAGCCGGGGCCGCGGCAGCGCGCTGGAGCCTTGCCGGACGCGCATCGCTCGGCGGCGGAGGCACGGCGGCGGCAGGGGCGGGTGCTAGCAGATCGGGAAGAGCGATGTCGGCGGTAGGCTGGGGCGCTGGCGCAGGGGTCGAGGGCTCGGCATCGGGCAAGGCGAATGGCACCGACATCGGCGCTTCGATCTCCGAATGGATTTCGGTCGCTTCGGCCACGAGGAGCGCATCGTCCGGTTCCAGACTTGGCGCCAGCGGGCGGACAGCCTCGGGGCGAAAGAGGAGCGGCGGGGTCGGCGGCGGCAGCGGAGGCAAAGAGGCGCCCGGTTCCGGCACATTCTTGCCGGTCGGAAGGTTGGACAGGGTGGAGGCGGCAAGCAATGAAGGCTCACCCGCCCCAGCACGCTCCGGCAGCGCGGCCCCCAGCAACCCCGCGAAATCCAGCCCTGCCCCGGTCAGCGCAGGCGCTTGCGGCATGGCGCTACCGGAGACGAGCGGGCCGGGAGCACTGGGCAATTCGGGCAGAAGAGGGATCATGGCGGTCGTCCTCAGCTATTGGGATCAGTCTTCGCTCTGGCGGTGCAACTTGCGTGCCAGCGTCAGAGCGCGGGCCGCCTCGGCCTTCGCCTTGGCTGCGGCGAGCGCGGTGCGTGCTTCGGCGGTTCGCTCGGCGAGGCGCTTGGCGCGGGTTTCGGCGCGGGTGAGGCTTTCGGCCTGCCATGCCCGCTGGCGCGCGGCATCGCGGGCGGCGTCCCCGGCGTTGGCCGCGAGTTGGGCAAGCCCGGCGGTAAACCCCGCCCGCGCTTGCAAGGCCGCGCCACTAGTCGGCCCCGCACCCGGCGCACTCGCGGCGACGAGGCTGCGGCTGCGTTCCGCGATGGCCTGACTGCGCGCCTCGCCCTCAAGCGCTTCGGCGAGGCCCCGCAATGCCTGCTTGCGCGCAACCTCGGCGATCAGGCTCTGGCGGCGGAGCAGCGCGAGGCGGCGGGCTTCACGCACCCGGGCCAGCCATCAGCGCGGCCAACGCGGCGTGGCTAGCGGCGAGCGGTTCGGCCTCGCCCCGCGCCTGGGTTAGGAAGGCGTCAATCGGACCGCTCAGCGCCAGCGCTTCGTCCAGCAGCGGGTCGCCGCCCGCGCGGTAGGCCCCCATCAGCACCAGATCGCGTCCGGCCTCACGCGCGGCGATCAGCGCGCGCAGCCGCCGCGCCGCCGCAAGGATGACGGGCGGGACGAGGTCGTCCATCACCCGGCTAAGGCTCGCGGGCACATCAATCGCGGGATAATGCCCGCGCTGCGCCAACTCGCGCGACAGCACGATATGCCCGTCGAGAATGGCGCGCGCGGTATCGACCACGGGGTCATTGGCGTCGTCGCCGTCCGCCAGAACGGTGTAGATCCCCGTCACCGCCCCGCCTGTGCGGGCGGAATTGCCTGCGCGCTCCACCAGACGGGTGATCGCGGCGAGCGCGGAGGGCGGATAGCCCCGCGCCGCGCCGGGTTCCCCCAGCACCAGCGCCAGTTCGCGCGCGGCGTGGGCGACGCGGGTGAGGCTATCCAAGATCAGCAGCACCCGCTTGCCTTGCGCCCGGAAATATTCGGCGATGGCGCTCGCATATTGCGCCGCGCGCAGCCGCAGGTTGGGCGCGTGATCGGCAGGCACGGCGACCACCACGATCCCGCCCCGACGCGCGCCCACCATATGCCGGTTCACAAAGTCCGAAACCTCGCGCGCGCGCTCCCCGATCAGGGCGACCACGGTGACATCGGCGACCGCGTGGCCCGCGATGGTATCGACCAGCACGGACTTGCCGACGCCCGATCCCGCCATGATGCCAAGCCTTTGGCCGACGCCCATCGTGGCGAGCGCATTGATTGCGCGCACCCCGCAATCGAAGGGATGTTCGACGCTCGCTCGCTCCAGAGCGCCTTCGCGCTTGCCCGCCAGCGGCCAGATGTTCGGCAGATCGAGCCTTGGCCCGCCATCAATCGGATCGCCCAGCGCGTCGACCGCGCGGCCCAGCAGCGCATCGCCCACGCGCACCTCGCCCGGCTGGCCCAAGGCCCGCACCCGCGCCTGCGGGCGCAGCAGCATGGCATCGCCCAGCAACATCATTAGCGAATGGCCCGCCCTGAAACCGATCACTTCGGCAAGGCATTCCGCGCCCACATCGTTTTCAATTAGCCCCAGCGAGCCAACCGGCAGCGGCAGGCCTTCCACTTCGATCAAACCGCCGTCACAGGTCACCACCCGCCCGGTCAGCACCGGGCCGCTCGTCACGCTGACGGCGCGCATTCGCGCAAGGTCGAGCTGCAATTCGGCGATCATCCGCGCACCGCAGCAGCAATCGCGCGGCGCCATTCGGAGGGGCCATCGCTGACGCTGCCGTCCGCGCCCTCGATCAGCACGCTCCCGCGTTCTTGTGCCGGGTCGGGCGTGACGCGCCAACCGGGCAACGCCGCATCTCCCAGCAGGGCGATGTCTTCGGGGTGGAGGTGGAGGGTCAGCGTGTCCGCCGCCCCACCAATCCGCCGCGCGGCGGTATGACAGCGCGCCATCAATCCCTCGCGGTCAATCGCCGCTCCGGCCAAAGCACCCTCGCACAGCGCCAGCACCGTTGCGGCGAGGTCATCGGCCAGCACGCCGAGCGCGGCCTCATCGAGCGCGCGGAAATTGAGCCTGAGCGCCCGCTGGCGCGCACCGAGCTCTGCGGCTTCGGCCTCGGCAGCGGCGCGGCCTGCGGCAAGGCCACCGGCATAGGCGCGGGCGAGCGCTGCGGCGACCGGGTCGGCCTCCGGTTCAGCCACCTCAGGTTCGGGCGGCGGCGGCGCTTCCGGCTCGGGCGCGCCAAATGGCGATGCCTCGCGGAACGCTCCCCCATCGCCCAACTGCGCCAACCAGTCGGGCGCATCGGAGGCGGCACTATCGGCTTCGGCCAGCGCGCCGAGCCAATCAGACGAAGTCGCCACTGCCGCTTCCGATCACGATCTCGCCCGCATCGGCCAGACCCCGTGCGATTTCGACAATCGCCTTCTGCGCCGCGAGCACCTCGCTCTTGGCCAAGCGGCCGCGCAGGTCGATCTCGTCGCGGACGCCGTCCGCCGCGCGGCTCGACATGGCGGCGAAGAACGGCACACGGTCGGTTTCCTTGAGCCCCTTGAGCGCGGCCACCAGCTTCTCGTTGTCCACGTCCCGAAGCAGTCGGCCCATCCCCATCGGATCGAGCGCGAACAGCATTTCGAAGGTGAACAGCTCCTCCTTGATCTGCTCCGCCAGCGGCGCATCGCGCTCGGCAATGGCGGGCAGCACGGTGCCCCGCAACTCGCCCGCAGCCAGGTTGATGAGGTTCGCCGCATCGCGCGGCCCGCCCAGCATCAGCGCCGCCGTGCCATAGGTCGCCGAAATGCGCTGGGTCAGCAGCGTGTCGATGGTGGCGATGGCGGTGGCGGAGATCGCGCCGCTTTTCGCCACGCGCTCCACCACCAGCGTCTGCAATTCGAGCGGCAGCATCGCCAGCACCGCGGCGGCAGGCTCGGGCTCGATCAGCAGCAGCAGCGCGGCGATCACCTGCGGGTGTTCATCAAGGATCAGCCGCACCAGCACGCCGGGCGCGAGCCACTGCGCCAGTTCGAGACTGCGCGGCGCGGCGTCCGGCTCGATCCGCTGCATCATCGAGTCCGCGCGCGCGGGGCCGAGCGCCTTGTCGAGCAGCGTGCGCACCCGGTCGGTCCGCCCGCGCCGGGGCAGCATCTCGCGCGCCGCCTCGCCCGCGAAATCGGCGAGGGCTTCGGCCATGTGTGGCTGGTCGATTTCGCCCAGCGCCATCATCGCGGCGCCGAGCTTTTCGAGCTCGGCGGGCGTCAGGCGCGCGAGCAGGCCAGTCGCCTCCTCGTCGCCCAGCAGCATCAGGAACACCGCCGCGCGGTCGACCCGGCTGAGCAATGCAGGCGTCGTGGCGGCGTCGGTCAGAGCGTCGTCGAGGATCATGCCGCACCCGCCTCACCGGCGCGCGAATCCGGCCCTTCGAGCATCCGCTGGAGCGCCTCGACCGCGCGTTCGGGCTGGCTTGCCGCCAGTCGCCGCGCGAGTTCGACTTGGCGCGGGAGGTCAGCAAGCGCGACGCCTTCCTTATCGGCAGTGAGCGGTGTGCCGCTCTCTTGCATGTCGTCATCACCGATCACCGCCAGCGGCGCGTCTTCGGCGGGCAGCGCGGCGGGGGGGTTCTTGCCCCTGAGCTTGCCGATCAGCGGCCGCACCGCCAGCAGCAACACCAGCAGCACCGCCAGCAAAGCCGTGCCATACCGCACCAACATCGCAAACCACGGCGCCTCATAGAAGGCGGGGGGTTCGAGATCGACCGGGTCGAATTTGCTCGCCACCACTTCGACCATGTCGCCGCGCTGGGTGTTGGCGCCGACGGCTGCGCTGACCAGCGCTTCCAATTGCTGCGCGGTCATCGGCGCGGCTGCTTTGAGCGCGGCATCGCTGACCGCGACCGCGACCGACAGCTTCTTCAACGCCCCCGGCCCGGCGGTGGTCACAGCGACCTCGCGCCCCAGTTCGTAGCTACGGTCGGTCGCGGTTTCGGTGTCGGTCGAGGGGCTGGTGGCGGGCGGGGGCGGGTTGGGCGCGCCGTCGACCAGCTGGGCCTGCGGGGGCGGGGTGTTGGCTGGCACCCCCGGCACGCCGCCCACCGGCCCTGCCCCCGTGCGCGAGGCGTTGCGCGCGCTTTCGGCCCGGATCGCGCCTTCTTTCTCGTAGGTTTCGCGCGCGGTGGTGACTTCTGCCTTGTCGAGTTCGACCTGCACCTGCGCAGAGAAATTGCCTTCGCCCAGCAAGGGCCGCAGCAGCGCGTCGATCTGCTGGCTGAGTTTTGATTCGTGCTCGCGCTGGAGCGTCAGACCCTCGCCCGCCGCTTCGCGCGGATCGGTCAGCAACCGGCCGTTCTGATCGACCACTCGCACCGCATCGGCGGTCAGCCCCGGCACCGATCCAGCGACAAGGTTGACGATCGCGTCCACCTGATCGGGCGACAGGCTGCGCCCGCTGACCAGCCGCACCATCACCGAGGCAGATGGCGGGCTGTTCTCGCGCACGAAGACCGAGCGTTCGGGCGTGGCGAGGTGGACGCGGACGCTCTCGATCCCGTCGATCTCCTTGATCGTCAGCATCAGTTCGCGTTCGCGCGCCAGCCGCAGCCGTTCGCCCTCCAGCGTGCGCGATGTGCCGAGCGGCATCGCGTCCAGCATCGCTTCGGCCCCTTCGGGCGCGGCGATGCCGGCGTCACTCGCGACCAGCATCTTGGCGCGGTAGAGATCGCTTTCCGCCACCGACAGCGCGCCCGTTCCGGAGTCGATCGCATTAGCGATGCCGCCCGCTTCGAGCGTTTCGACCACCTTGGCGCGCTCGGCATCGGTCAAGCTGGTGTAGAGCACCCGGTTAGGGCCGGAGGAAATCGCCATCCACAAAGCCGCCGCCGCCGCCAGCGCGCCGACGCCCGCCAAGGCAGGCAGCGCGCGGGCGAGCGCGGGTTGGCTGACGAAGCCGGCCACTTGCGGCGGCAGCATTGTGCGCCAGCCGGTCGCGGGGGCAAGCGGCAGGCCCGCCGGATCGGCGGGGACAGGCAAGGCATCGGCCATTGATTAGCCCCCCATCCGCATGATGTCTTGATAGGCGTTGAGCAGCTTGTTGCGCACTTGCAGGGTCGCTTCGAACGCCACGCCCGCTTCCTGCCGCGCCAGCATCACCTGGGCGATATCGGTCACAGCTCCGCGTTCATAGGCGACCTGCATTTGCGACGAATGCTCCTGCACCGCGCTGACCTGCTTCAAGGCCATGTGCAGCGTATCGGCAAAGCCCAAACCCGGCGCCTGCGCGGGAGCAAAGGCGCGCGCCGTCTCGCTCGCCGCGCGCACATCGCGCAGGGCGGCGCTGCGGGACAGCACCTGGCTGCGCAGGGCCATGACGTCCTCGACGCCGAAACTCACGCGCAGCCCGTTCATGCCGCACCTCCCGCCGCCAGCATCCCGGCCCCGCGCATCGAGGCGAGGCGGTAACGCAGCGTGCGCTCCGATATGCCGAGGGTGCGCGCGGTCGCGGCGCGGTTGCCTCCGTGGCGGCTGAGGGTTTCTAGGATCGCCCGCGCTTCGGATGCAAAGGCGACGTCCGACAAGGATCGCGCGCCGGTGATCGTTGTCAGCGGCAGCGGCGCAGCCTCGGCCACCGCGCGCACGGCGGTGTCGAAAATGATGTGTTCGGCGGCAATGGCATCCGCCCCGCCCGCCAGCAGGATCGCGCGGCGGATGACGTTTTCCAGCTCGCGGACATTGCCGGGCCAGGCGTGGCTTTCGAGCAGCACCAGCGCGTCCGCCCCGATCCAGCTCGGCGCCTGTGCATGGCGCAGCAGCATAGCGAAGGCGAGCGGGGCGATATCGCCCGGCCGGTCGCGCAGGGCTGCGAGGGTGAGGGGGAAGACATTGAGGCGATAGAGCAGATCCTCGCGGAACCGCCCGGCCTCGACCTCGCTCGCCAGATGCCGGTTGGTGGCTGCCACCACGCGCACATCGACCTTGAGCGGCTTGGTCGCGCCCAGCGGCAAGACCTCGCCCTCCTGCAAGGCGCGCAGCATCTTCGATTGCAGGGCTAGTGGCAGTTCACCGATCTCGTCGAGCAACAGCGTCCCACCGTCCGCGGCGCGGAACAGGCCTTCGGCCGCCTCGGCGGCGCCGGTGAAGGCGCCCTTCTTGTGGCCGAACAAGAGCGCTTCCAGCATCGCTTCGGGCATGGCGGCGCAGTTAACCGCCACGAAGGGGCCACTGGCGCGCGTGGAAAGGCGGTGGACGAAGCGCGCCAGCACTTCCTTGCCGGTGCCGGTCGGCCCTTCGAGCAGGACGGGAATATCGCTCGCCGCGATCCGCTCAGCCAGCGTCAGCAGCGCGAGCGACTGGGGATCGCCCGCCACCGGCCAGCCGCCCTGCGCCGAGGCTGCGATCAACGCAGCGCGCCCCTGGGGAAGTGCGCCAGGATCATAGGCGAGCGTGATCCGCCCCGCTCCGGCCAGTGTCAGCGCGGGCGCAGCGGCATGGGACAAGGCAATCGCCACCTTGCCCCCGCGCGCGATCGCGGCGGCCATGGGCACGCGCAGTTCCTCGCCCAGCACGATGCGGTCACGTTGCCAGCTGCCGCCCATCAACGGCACAGTCATGCCGATCAAGACATCATGCGCGCCCGTATACGAAGCCGCTGCCGCCTCGCCGTGTATCGTGCTGATCGCCGGTTCCATCATGCTTGCCCCTACGCGGTTGAAGTGCAGTTGAAGTGCCGTTGGTGTCGGCAAGGCTCTGCCGCATTGAGGCTGCACAAGAGGCAAATTTAAGTCCCCGTAGCTTCCCCTAGAAGCCGCGCGAGAAACACTTAGGCCGGTCCGGGTCACCGGCGCGGCGGACGCACGGGGCGTGATTTATCCTACTGATTTGGAGGTATAACTCTTTCGACTTAAACATCCAGCCGCGCAGCCGCTCTAAGGGCCAGCAGCGACGGGCCAGTTCGTCCTGCCTGACCATTCGGGAGTTTGAACAATGAACGTGATCAACACCAACACCTCGGCCCTGCGCGCCACCAACGCGTCTGTCGCCGCCGGCAAGATGCTCGGCACAGCGATGGAGCGCCTGTCGTCTGGCAAGCGCATCAACAGCGCCGCCGACGACGCTGCCGGCCTCGCGATCGTCAACTCGATGACCTCGCAGATCCGCGGGATGTCGCAGGGTATTCGCAACGCCAATGACGGCATCAGCCTCGCTCAGACCGCAGAAGGTGCGCTCAACGAAGTGACCAACATGCTCCAGCGCATCCGCGAGCTGGCTGTGCAGGCCGGTTCGGACACCTATCAGGACACCGACCGCGACAACATCCAGGTCGAAGTGGATGAACTGACCGCGCAGATAGGCCAGGTCGTCACCAACACCACCTTCAACGGCGTTGCGCTGTTCGACGGTTCGGTTGCCACGGTGACCGTGCTCGCCGGTGCCAATGCTGCCGACACGGTCGACCTGACCCTCGACGATCTCACGGCGCTGACCGCGGGTGGCGGCGCCGCCGGTTCGTTCGATGTGACCGGCACGGACGGGACCGCGGCCCGCGCCGCGCTGACCAACATCGACGCCGATATCGAGAGCATCTCGACCACCCGGGCCACGCTGGGTGCCGGCCAGAGCCGTCTCCAGTCGGCGATGAACAACCTCACCAATGTCTCAACCAACCTGACCGATGCGCGTTCGCGGATCCAGGATACCGACTACTCGGCCGAAACCACCGCGCTCGCCAAAGCCCAGATCCTCGGACAGGCGTCGACCGCGATGCTCGCGCAGGCCAACCAGTCGCAGCAGAACGTGCTGTCGCTGCTGCGTTAAGGCCTACCTCGCACACCCCTTCCCCCGAGGGGCCGGCACGGAAGCCCGGAGCTGCAAGGCTCCGGGCTTTTGGGTTTCGGCTACGAGCGACGATTGCAGTGCTAGCAGTAGCTTGCGTCGGCATGGGGTGCGTATTGCGCCAACCATGCCAGCGCTGCCTGCACATCGGCTTCGCACACATCGTAGCAATCCTGCATCGCGGCCACCTTGCCATCGCGAAACCGCCACTGGCTGTGCGCGGAGAAGTGGAGCAGCGGCTTGTTCGCCAGACGGTAGACCCCCATCGCGCGTGCGCTCACGACATCGGGTGCAAATTCGCGCACGCCGACGCCGAACCACCAGCGCTGATCGAACTGGCGATCGAAGTTAGTGATCGACCTGCGGAAGCCCGCCAGAACCGCATCTGCGCCAACAAGATGGCAAGCGAACGGCGCGCCTGACACGGTGTAGCTCGCATCATCGGCCAGCAGTGGGCGCAGATTGTCCCAGTCGTCACTGTCCACCGCCCGGTCGAATGCTGAAATCCAGTTGCGCCAGTGTTCAATCATATCGTGTACCTCCTGATGCCCGACGGTTCGCGCACAAAAGTAATCGACTCAATTACCTCAAGGTCATATTCGCGCGAGCATGTCGTTCGGCTCCACCCTTGCCCGCTTGCGCCGCAGCCGTGGCTGGTCGCAGGAGGCGCTGGCGCACCGCGCGGGGGTTTCGCAGCGCCATCTCAGCTTTCTGGAAACGGGGCGTTCGCTGCCCGGACAACGCAGCCTGCGCAGCCTGATCGCCGCGCTCGCGCTGCGGGGGTGGGAGCAGCGAAGCCTGCTTGAGGCATTGGCCCCCTCGGCCTCGCCGGTTCCGCCCGCAAGCCCCAACCCCGCCATGATTGCGCAGCTGACCGAGCGGCTCACGCCGTGGCCGGCCTATGCGTTCCGGCCGGATGGGACGCTGATTTGTGCCAACCGCGCGATGAACGAGCTTATCGCATGGGCCGCACCGGGAGAGAATTTGTGGCAACGCACAGCGCCGCCCGGTGGGCCGAATATCTATGACCTCGCACTGCACCCCGATGGCCTGCTGCGCTGGATGGAAAACCCGCATGAGGTGGTGCCCGAGATGATGCGGCGGCTCCGGATCGAGGCCGCCATTGATCCGATGCTTGCGGCGGTGGTCCAGCGCTTGGAGGCCTTTCCGCCGGTGCGAGCCATCAGCCAAACCACTGTCGCACCGCCTCCGGTGCTGGTCGAACGCTACCGACTGGGAGAGCAGGTCCTAGCGGTTATCGCGATGGTATCCCACTTCGCGTCGCCCGGTGAGATTGAGCTGGGCCTGCTGCGGATCGAGAGCTTCGTGCCCGCAGATGCCGAAAGTGAGCGGATTCTGATCCGCCGGTAGTATCCTCTATGGAGCAGCCTTGGCAGCGGGCACCGAGGCCGCGACCCTGCGGTCGGGCCTTGGCACACCCCGCCCCTCCAGCAGCAGCAGCGAGATCCGGCGGTTTCTCGGATCGGCGGGGTCATCGGCGATCAGCGGTTCGGTTTCGGCCACGCCTTCGATCCGGGCGAAGCGCGTTTGCGCCACTCCGCCCAGCACCAGCGCTTGGCGCGTGGCTTCGGCGCGGCCGGTTGAAAGCGACCAGTTATTGGCCAAAATCCCGCCGCGCCACGGCAGCGAATCGGTGTGGCCGCGCAGGATCAGCGGGGCGCGTTCGTCCTTCAGCGTCTCGGACATGATCCCCAGCAGCGCGCGCGCTTCCTTGGTCAGGATCGTGGTGCCGAGTTCGAACATCGAGAAATCGGCGTCATCCATCAGGTCGATGCGAATGCCATCGGGAGCGCGCATCACCCGCACTTGCCGCGCGAGGTGCGAGGTCTGCTTGCTCTTGGCGAGCTTGTCCTCGATCTTTTCGCGCAGGGCCTTGAGCTTGTCGATCTCCGACGCCTCGCCCCGGCCCGCTTCCTTGGGTCCACCTTCGGCACCGCGCGGGATGGTGAGCGTCTGCGTGCCAGTTTGGCCTTGCCGGTTGGGATAATTGTCCACATCGGTGATAGAATTGCCGTTCAACAAGCCGTCCGACCCCGCGCTTTCCTCGCGCAGCTTCACGAGCGTCGGCGCGAAGTAATCGGCGATGCCCTTACGCTGCTTCTCCTCGGTGGCGCCAAGCAGCCACAGCAGCAGGAAGAACGCCATCATCGCGGTCACGAAGTCGGCATAGGCGACCTTCCACGCCCCGCCATGATGGCCGCCTTCGACGATGGTGACCTTCTTGACGATAATCGGCGCAGGGATCGCCAGCTTCTTCGCATCCGCCTCAGCCACCTCAGCGGCCCCGCATCATGTCGAGCAGATCTGTCAGCTTCGGGCGGTGCGCAGGCGGCAGGCCAGAGCGCGCGGCCTCGAGCACCAGGGGCTGGGGATACCCGTGCAGGCTCGCGATGATGACCTGCTTGATCGAATGGAAGATTTGGCTGTCGTGGGTATTGATCTGCTTCAGCCGGGTGCCGAGGGGCCCGGCAAAGCCATAGGCCAGCAGAACCCCTAGGAACGTGCCGACCAGCGCCGAGCCGATCATCCTGCCGAGGATCTCGGGCGGCTGATCGATTGCGCCCATCGTCTTGATGATCCCGAGCACTGCCGCCACGATCCCGAGCGCTGGCAAGGCGTCGGCAAGCGACTGCATCATGTGTTCAGGCTCGCTCATTTCGTGGAGCTGGGTCTTGATCGCGCTATCGATCACATCCTCGACCGCGTGGGTATCCAGCGTGCCCGATGACACGACCAACAAGGTCAGCGGATCGCAGATCATTGCGGTCACCACCGGATCAGCCTGAAGGCGCGGATATTCGGAGAACAGCGTCGAGGACGCCGGATCCGTGACATGGCTTTCCAGTGCCACTGCGCCTTCGGATCGCAGCAGCTTCATCAGCTTCGAAGTCAGCGCGATCGCGTCGATATGGTCTGCGTCTGTGTATCTCGGCCCCTTGAACACCTTGCCCAAGCCGCTGCCGAGCAGCTTGATCGCATGGAGGGAATTGCCAATCAAAGTCGCGCCGACCGCCGCGCCGCCGATCATCATGAATTCCAGCGGCATCGCCGCCGCCACGGGGCCAAGCGCGCCGCCGGCGAGCATGAACCCGCCGAACACCATCACCAGCAGCACGGCGATGCCGATTGCAACAAACAACGGACCGCCCCCTTAGCGCAGAGCGTCGAACAGCGTCAGCGAACTGACGCGGGCAAAGGCGGCTTGAGTCGCTTCCAGCGCGGTGAGCGATTGCTGCAACCGGGCGATGGCATCGGCAATGTCGGTATCGCCAACCCGGCTGCGGCGTTCGGCGAGCGCGATCTTGCGGTCGGCTTGCTGGGCTTCGACCTGTTCGACCCAGGCCATACGGGTGCCGAGGATTGTGGTCGCGCGGCCCGCCGTATCGAGCGCCGCGTCGATCCCTTCGAGCGCGGCGCTGGCCGCCGCAGCCGGATCGGCCGCACCGCCCTGCAAGGCCACAACCAACCCGCCCAGCACAGCAAAGGCGCTCGACGGTGAGCCATTGAGGTCGAATGCGAACACCTCGCTCCCCGGCAAGCCGCGCTCGATCGCGGTGCCCGGCGCCACCGGCACCGCGCAGCTTTCGGGCGTGCCGATATAGGTGACATTGCCAGCGGCATCGCGGGTGAAGGCGAGGCCTGACGACTGCCCGGCAAACAGCGGCTCACCGGTCAGCGAGGTGCCGTTGGCACGGGTGAACAGCTCCTCGCGCAGCTGCTCCAGTTCGAAGGCAATCGCCTGCCGCCCGTCCGCCCCCGTCGGCGTGCTGGAGGCCTGCACCGCGAGTTCGCGCGCGCGCTGGAGCAACGCCGTCACCGCCTCGACCTCGGTTGCCGCCGCGCCGAGATCCTGCCCGAGCCGCGCGGCATTGTCGCCTTCGACCTCGGCCAGCGCCTGCCGCCGAGCAACACCGCGCAATTGCGCCGCCCCCGCCGGGTCTTGCGAGCCGCGTTCGAACTTGCGGCCCGTGGCGATCTGGGTGCGGGTACGCTCGATCCCTTCGCGGAGGCCCGCCATCTGGGCCAGCGAGCGGTTGAAGAAGGAACCGGTCGAATTGGTCACGGAACTCATGGCGGCGCGCTCCCTTATCTCAGGCCGAGGATCGTATCGAACAGCTCGGCGGCGACCTGGATGACCCGGCTGTTGGCCTCAAAGGCTTGTTGCAGCCGGACGAGGTTGGCCGCCTCGGTGTCGAGATCGACCCCGGTTTCGCGCAGCAGCTCAGCCTCTGCGCTGGCGGAGACGACGGCGAGGCCCTCGCTGCGGGTTTCCAACGCGGAGACCCGGCTCGACAGGCCCAGCAGCAGCGTGTCCGCGCCCGAGGCCGGGCCGGTCGGTGCAGCCAACGCCGCGATCAGTGCGGCAAGGTTGGCGGTGTCACGGCTGCCCGCGGGCGATGCGGCGGGCGCAGTGGCGAGGCCATCGGCGGAGGCCAGCGCCACGTCGAAGTCGCCTGCACCGGTACCTGCGAACAGCGGCTGGCCGGAGATGCCATCAAGGCCCGCACCGGCGGCCTGCGCGGAGTTGGCGATGACGATGGCCGAAGCCGCCATGCTATCGAGCCCGGTCTGAACGCCCGCCATGTCCGCCAGCGCGCTGGCACGGCCCGCCATTGCTCCGCCGTTGGGGGCAAAGGTGGTGGCGCCCGCAGCAAAACTGGCGGTGCCATTGGCCGCGAAAGTGACACTGACCGCCTGCGCACTCGCACCTGTCACCAGCGCCACAGGCGGCGTGCCCGCCAGCGTCACATCGGCAGTGCCGTTGGCGTTGATAGTCGGCTGGATGCCGAATTCCTCAGTCAACCCACGCAGCGCCTTGTCGCGCGCGTCGAGCAGCGCCGCGCGCCCCGCCGTGCCAACGCGCGCGCCGACCAGATCGGCGTTGATTGCGGCGAGTTCCTTGGCGAGTTCGTTGACCGTCAGCCCCTCAGCGCTAGCTTCGGCCTGCACCAGACTGCGCGCATTGGCGAGCGTCCCGTTGGCGACGCGGAAGTTACCCGCCATCTTGCGTGCCGCCTCCACCGTCGACAGCCGCAGCGCCGGTTCGGTCGGGTTGTTCTGCAACCGCGTCAGCGCGGCTTCGAAATCGACGATGCCGGTGAACACACCCGAGGTTTCGAGCGCACTTTCCGCCTCACGCAGCGCGAAGAACTCCGCTTGCGCCGCCGAAAGGGCAGACGAGGCATCGCGCGCCTGGCGCTGCACCAGCGCGCTTTCCGTGCGCTCGATGATGCCGGGGCGCACCCCGCCCAGCGAATCCGCCGCATTGGTGCCGATCGAACCGGTCATCACCAGCTCGCCCTGCGTGAGGTTGCGGCGCGAGTAATCGGGGTTGGCGGCGTTGGCGATGTTCTGCGCCGTCAGCTCAATGCTGCGCCGAGATGCGGTCAATCCCGAACGGCCGATGGTGAAGATAGCGGTGGGCATCAGCTATCCCCTTTGGACGGCAAGTGTTGCGCAAGTTGCGCTTCGATGCTCCGAGCAAACCCGAAGGCGCCGGACTGCGCAGCAAGATCGGCGAAGTGTTCGTCGCGCATCGCCTGAAACTGCTGCATCCCGCCGCCGGTGAGCGGGGTTTCCTCGGCAAAGCTGGATGCCCGCGCGCTGGCGAGCAGTTTGCGCAGCATGATCGCCTCGAAGCCCTCGGCGGCTTCACGCAGCGCCAGCCGCTCGGACGAGACCGGCGCGGGGGCGGAGGGAGCAACCGGCCCGATCACAGCACCACCATTTCGGCTTGCAGACTGCCCGCCTGCTTGAGGCTTTCGAGGATCACCACCAGATCTGACGCGCCCACGCCGAGCAGGTTCAGCGCATCGACGATCTCGGTCAGCGAAGCGGCGGCAGGCATGTAGGCGACATGGTCGCTGGTTTTCTCGATGGTGATCTCGGAGGATTCCTCCTGCGCCGTCACGCCATCGCTAAAGGGCGCAGGTTGGACGATCACGGGGTTTTCGTCGATGCGGATCACCAGCTTGCCGTGGCTGACCGCAGCGGGCGCGAGGCGCACAGCATCGTTGATGACCACCGTGCCGGTGCGGCTGTTGACGATCACTCTCGCCGCGACCGGCGCGGGGGAGACGCCGAGCATCTCGATCTCCGCCATAATGCCCGACCGCACGTCATTGCCCTGCGGAAGAGCGAGTTCGATGCTCACCCCGTCGGCGATGCTGGCGATGCCGGGATAGCGGCTGTTGACCGCATCGCGCACGCGGGCGGCGGTGAGGAAGTCGGCCTTGTGGAGATTGAAGCGCAAGGTTGGCGACAGGTCGAAGCCGGTGGCGACGGCGCGTTCCACGCTCGCCCCGTCAGCAATCCGGCCCACGGTGGCGACATTGACACTGACCTGCGAGCCGTCCCGCCCAGTCACGCCGAGGCCGCCCACGGCAACATTGCCCTGCGCCATCGCGTAGATCTGCCCGTCCGCGCCGTAGAGCGGGGTGAGGATCAGCGCGCCACCGCGCAGGCTCAAAGCCTGACCGAGGGTGGACACGGTAATGTCGATCCGCTGCCCCGGCTTGGCGAACGGGGGAAGCTCCGCCGTCACGATCACGGCGGCGGCATTACGCAGGATCGGCGAGACGCCCGGCTGCAATTGCAGCCCGAGCCTGCCAGACACGCCGCGCATCGCCTCGGTCACATATTCAAGGTTGTTGTCGCCCGTGCCTTGCAGGCCGACGACGACGCCGTAACCGGTCAGCTGGTTGGCGCGCAGGCCTTCGAACTGGCCGAGATCGCGGATACGCTCGGCATGAGCGGGCGCGGGTATGTGCCCTGCGATCACGGCGATCAGCAGATAGAGGATCGGCGCAAGAATGCGGATACGGTTCATGGGCGTGCCCCTCAGAACGGCGAAATGAGGTTAAAGAAGCGCGACAGCCAGCCCGGACGGCTCGCCTGCTGCACCGCGCCCTTGCCGGAATAGATGATCCGGGCATTGGCGACCTGCGAGGATGCCAAGCGGTTGTCGCTGTCGATATCGACCAGCCGGATGCGGCCGGCGAATTGCACCCATTCATCACCCTGGCTGAACATCATCTGCTTTTCTCCGACCACTTCGGCGGTGCCGTTGGGGTAGATTGCGGCGATGGTCACAGAGACCGCACCATTGAGGCGGCTTTGCTGCGCGGCATTGCCTCCTCCAGTGAACGACCCTTCGGCCGCAGCTTTAAGAGCGTTGGGGTTGAGAAAATCGAGCGGGCCTGATGTGGGCGGGGTGATCCCGAAGCTGCCCTCGCGGGCGGTGCGGCCGGTGGTGCTCTTGGTGGTGGTGGTCGCTTCGGTGAGGATGATCGTCACCATATCGCCCAGCGCGCGGGCACGTGTGCCGGTGACGAGGCCGGAATAGCCATTGCCCGCCTGAAAGATCGCTCCGGCGCTGGCGCTGGTGGCGCGCATGGCGCCCTCCGGCGGCGGCGGCGCGGCAAAGCCTGCTTGAGGTCCGCTGCTGCCGCTGCCCATGCAGGCAGACAGCAGCAAGGGCGCGGCGAGGATGGCGATACGGCCCATCATTTCGCGCCTCACAGCGTCTGGTTGGCGTTGCGCAGCATCTCGTCGACCGCGCTCACCATCTTGGAGTTGATTTCGTAGGCGCGCTGGGCCTCGATCATCTCGACCAGTTCCTCGACCACATTGACATTCGAGCTTTCGAGCATCCGCTGGCGGATCTGCCCGCGCCCGTTCTCGCCCGCAAAGCCGAGTTCGGCAGGGCCGGAGGCGGCGGTCTCAACAAGGAAGTTGTCGCCGATCGCTCGCAAGCCCGCCGGATTGACGAAGCTGGCGACGGTGAGCTGGCCGAGCAACGTCGGCTCGGCATTGCCGGGGGTCAGCGCGCTCACCGTGCCGTCGGGCGCAACAGTGATCGACTGCGCCCCAGCGGGCACCTGCAAGGGTGGCTGGAGCGCATAGCCTTGCGCGGTGATCAGCGTGCCATCATTCGCCAGCGCGAAATTGCCCGCGCGGGTGAAACCGATCTGGCCGCCCGGCGGCAGTTCCACCTGAAAGAACCCGTCGCCATCCAGCGCGAGGTCGAAGACATTGCCGGTAGGGTTGAGCGTGCCCTGGGTCGACATCCGGCTGGTGCCCTGCAACTGCACGCCCGTCCCGAGGTTGAGGCCGACCGCGAACGCGGTCTGCCCGGTCGAGGCCTGCCCCGCAACGCGCTGCTCCTGATAGGCGAGCGTGGCAAAGTCCACACGGTCGCGCTTGAACCCGGTGGTGCCGATATTGGCGAGGTTGTTGGCGATGACGCGCATCCGCGCATCCTGCGCCTCAAGGCCTGTGCGGGCAACGTGAAGGGCTGAAGTGGGCATGGGTCAGGTCTCCTGTTTGGATTAGCGCAGCGCCATGAGGCCGCTGCCGGCTTCATCGAGCGTTCCGGCGGTGGCGATGATCTTGGCGCGCTGTTCGAAGGCGCGCTGCGCCTCGATCATCTGCACCAGCGTATCGGCGGTTTCGACGTTGGACATTTCGAGCGCGCCGGTGGTGAGGCGTGCGGTCGGATCGGGCGGAAGGACGCCGGTTCCCCCGTTTCTGGCGGGCACCTTCAGAAAGCCATCGATCCCCTTGGCCAGCGGACTGCCTTCGGGATTGACCAGCCGGATGCGATCAATCGCCTCGGCGGCGACATTGGGTACGGCGGGATCGCTGGCGAGGACCGTGCCATCGGCGGCGAGGCTGATGCTGAAACCAGGCGGCACGGTGATCGGTGTCCCGCCTTCGCCCAGCACCGCCAGCCCCTCGCCATTCTCCAGCACGCCCGAGGCCGCGACCCGAAGATCGCCGCGCCGGGAGTAGATCTCGCCCTGCCGGTCGGGGGACTGGAACGCGATCAGCGCTTTGCCCTCCAGCGCCACGTCGAGCGGATTGCCGGTCGGCACCACCCGCGCGGTGCGCATATCCGCCCCGCGCACATTGCCACGCGCCATGGCGCGGGCCTCCAGCGATCCGTCCTTGAGGGTGGCCGGGGTGACTGCGAAAATCTCCTGACGAAAGCCCGGGGTCGAGGCGTTGGCGAGGTTGTTCGCCACCACCCGTTGCCGGTCCATCGCCGCGTTCATCGCGGTCATGGCGGTATAGATCAGCCGGTCCATCGTGCGATTACTGCTGACGCAGGTTGAGGACGGTGGTCGAAATCTGCGTCGCGGTGTCAATCGCGCGCGCGTTCGCCTGATAATTGCGCTGCGCGGTGAGCAGCGAAACCATTTCCTCGGCCAGATCGACGTTGGAGCGTTCCAGCGCGCCGCTGATCATCTCGCCATAGGTGCCGATGCCGGGATTGCCGAACACTGCGACGCCCGAATCCCCGGTCGCCTGCCACTTGGTCTGGCCGATGGAGCGCAGCCCGTTAGGAGCCGGGAAGGTCGCCAGCGCCACCATGCCAACCGGCGCGGTGGTGCCATCGGCATAGGCGGCGTTCACGATCCCGCGCACGTCGATGGTGACGTTGGCGAGGGTCGAGCCCGCAGCGTTGGTGATCGGCACGTCGACATCGGCGGGCGTGGTCGACGTCGGGTTGCCCGCCGCATCGACCGGATAGGCCTGCAAGCGATTGCCCCACGCATCCTCCAGCTCGCCCGCGGCAGTCAGGCGGAAATTGCCGTTGCGGCTGTAGCTGACGTCGCCCGAAAACGGATTGGCGAGCGCGAAGAACCCGTCGCCGTCAATCGCAAGGTCAAGGCTGCGGCCGGTCTGTTCCAGCGGGCCGAGGACGAAATCCTGCGTGATCCCTGCGACGGTCGCGCCAATGCCGGGGCTGCGGCGCGGATCGGTGGAGGAGCCGGTGGCGACCAGATCGGCAAACTGCGCCGAGCTCTTCTTGAAGCCCACGGTTTCGGCGTTGGCGATGTTGTTGGCGATGACGCGCAGATCGGTCTCGGCGTTCTTGAGGCCGGAGAGGGAGGTGAAGAAAGACATGGGGGTGTGTTCCTCTGGTGGTGAAAGGGATCAGGGGCGCGGGGCGGCGAGGCGGAGAGCGGCTTCCTGCGCGGCGATCAGTCGGTCGAGCTTGGTGGAGATGTCCTCCAGCGTCGCACCGCTTTCGGTCGTCGCGGCCAGCGCAGAAAACTGCGCCATCTGCGCCAGCATCGCCTCGTTGTCGGTCGGCTCGAGCGGGTCCTGAAAGGTCAGCTGCGTGGTCAGCAGCTTGAGGAAATCGCCGCCGTCGAGCGCGCCGAGCCCGCCGCCCTTGAGCTGCGAGGGCTTGTTGAGCCGGTCCAGCGTGGTCTGCGCGGCGGGGGTGATATTGGTGGTGGTCGTTGTGGTGGTCATCACTGGCTCCTCAGGGTTTCGAGCATCAGTTGCTTGGCGGTCTGGAGCGCCTGCACCAGGTTCTGGTACTGGCGCGCGCTTTCCATGATCTCGACCATCTCGGCGGTCTCATCGACGGGGGCTTCGAACACGAAGCCATCCTTGTCGGCGAGCGGGTGCGAGGGATCGTGGCGTTTGGTGGGTGCGGTTTCAGCCCGCACCAGCCCGCCGGTCGTCACCCCGGCAAGGCCCGAGGCGCGGTCGAGCTCCACCGCGAACACGGCACGGATCGGGCGGTAGGCGCCTTCCTCGGTGGAGGAGACGGACCCGGCATTGGCGAGGTTCGAAGTCGCCGCGTTCATCCGCACCATCTGCGCGCTCATTGCGCGGGTGGTCATGGAGAACAGCGTCATGGGCTGGCGTTCAGGCATCCTATTCGCCCTTCAGCGCGCGGGTGATGGTGCTGACCTTGCCCTGCACGAAGCTGAGCGTCGCCGAGTACGCCACGGCGTTTTCGGCAAAGGCAACCTGTTCGCGGCTGAGTTCGACCGTGTTGCCATCCAGCGACGGCATGGTCGGGCTGCGCCACACCATCCCGGCCCCGGCATTGGCGGGCATGACCCCGCGCGCCCTAGCAAGCCGCGCATCGAGCGCGGCGTTGAAATCGATGTCGCGCGCCTTGTAACCGGGGGTCGCGGCATTGGCGATGTTGGACGCGATCACGCCCATCCGCTCCGACCGCACGGTCAGCGCGGCGCCATGGATACCGAAAAGTCGCTCGTTCACGCTTGGGGCTCCTGATGCTGCGGGCCAGGCCCGCGGGGTTGCAGTCCCAACAGCAGGAAGCGTGCCAAACCAGCGCCTTACCGGGCACGGCGGGGCGGAGGACGCGCCGGGCGGCAGGCTCTTGCCGGATCGCCCGCACCCCTGTGGCAAGCCTCTGCCGCCGCAGCCCGAAGCCTTAATCCGCCGGTCTTGCCACCGTTCTGACAGCGGCAATCAACCCGAGGGGATCTGTCATGCCGTCTGCCCTGCCCAACCTTTCCCACCTGTTCGATCCCGGTTCGCTGGGGATCGTCGTGGTCGGCACAGTGCTCGCCACGGTCGCGCGCTGCGGGTGGCGTGATTTCGGCGCGGCAATCAAAACTGCGAGCGGTCTCGTGCGGCGCAGCTTCCAGATCGAGGCCAACCGCAAGGCGCTCGCCAAGGCGCTGAGCACAATCCAGCGGGACGGCCACCACCGCGCCGATCCGGCCCTGCCACCTGACCGCGCGCTGAGCCTGATGCTCGAAACCTATCTGCGCCACGGCGCGCCCGAGGCGCTCGGCCAGATCCGCCGGGCCGAACGCGCGCTCGATGAAGCGCGCCGGGTGAGCGCGTCGCAGGTGTTCATCTGGTCGGGCGAACTGGCCCCGGTGTTCGGGCTGATCGGCACGCTCTACGGCCTCGCCCAGCTCGCCCCTGTCACCGGCACAGATGCCACGACGATGATCATGAGCGGCGTCTCGACCGCAGTGCTGACCTCGCTTTACGGCGCGCTGCTCGCCCATCTGGTATGTTACCCGCTGGCGAGCGCGATCGAGCGGCGCGGGCTGATCGAGGAGCAGAACCGCGAAACGATCGCCGAATGGTTTGTCGCCCAGATCGACCTGACCGCTGCCGCCACCAAGGCCCGCCGCGCGCACCTGCGAGGGGTGACATGACCCTCACCGCCGCCCACCCGCGCGGGGGGCATGGCTGGCAGTTGGTCCTCGCCGATCTGGCGTTGATCCTGTTCCTGCTGGCGCTCTCCGCCCTTCCCGCCGCCGAGGCCGAGAGTGGGCGGCGGCTGGCCGATGCCGAGGCGCGTGAACGCGATGCGCCCGGCGTGATCCAGCCCGAGGTCGCCCCGGCGCAGGCGCTGTTCCGGCCGATTTCGGGCGGGCCGAGCCTTGGCGCATGGCTCAGCGCGCAGGGGCTAGACCCGCGCGCAACGCTGACGATCTTCGCGGTCCACACCAAGGGGGGCGAGGCAGCGGCCTGGCAGCGCGCCAAAGCACTGGCCGCCGAAGCCCGCGCGAGCGGGGTAGCAGTGCGCGTGATCATCACCGCCGGGATGCGCGAGGAGGTCTATGCCAGCCTCGCCTATGATGCGGTGATCCCCGCAGCCGCGCCCTGAGCGTCGCGCGGGCGCTTGGCATGGCCCTTGCTGCTCCTCCGCCAGCGCAATCGCGTAACAACAAGGAGCGCCCCCGAGTGGACACCACCTCTTCCTGGCACATCGGTTGGCGGCTGAGCCCGCTGGCTTTGCCGATGCTGATGCCGCTGTGCGATCCCGCTGCCGAGGCGCGCGGGATGACCGATCCGGCGATGATCGACCGCGCTGTGGCCGAGTTTACCGGCGCTGCGATCGGCGCCCCCGGCGGCGCGCGGGCGGCGACCGATGCGCGGTTGCAGCTTGCCGCCTGCGCCGGGTCGCTCGCGGTCAGCTGGCACACGGCGGCGCGTAACGCAGTGCAGGTCGAATGCCCGGGACCGGTCAGCTGGCGCATCTTCGTCGCGATCACGCCAGCTTCGGGGGCCGCCGCCGCCCGCGCCGCGCCTGCGATCAAGCGTGGCGATTCTCTCACCATCATAGTGCGCGGGCGCGGTTTCAGCGTCCAGCAACCGGGCGAAGCGTTGCAAGCCGGCGCGGTGGGCGACTGGATCGAAGTCCGCACCAACCGCAAGGGCGAACCGCTGCGCGCCCGGATCGAACGCCCCGGCTTCGCGGTGATCCCCGCCGATTGAGAAACGCGCCCGCCGCCCCTTAAGCCCGCTCCCGCGCCGCCGTTCTCGCTCGCAGGAACCCATGCGAAGGACATTGCCATGCCCTCTGTCGAACTGAGCAAATTGCCGAGCGTTAGCGCCGCGCGCGCGCTGTCCGCCAGCGACCGTGCGCAGATAGACGCGCGCGCCCGCCCCGCCACTGCCAGCAGCAGCACGTCCGGCATCAGCGTCGAAGTCACCGGCGCCAGCGAAGCCGCCAACCCGCCGGTCGATGCCGAGCGGGTCTCCCAGATTCGCAACGCGCTACGCGATGGCTCGTACCCGCTGGTACCCGCCAAAATCGTTGATGCGATGATCGCCGCGCAGGTCAGCCTGTCACTGCCCGAGCGGGACTGAGCCGGTGACTGAAACACGCCTCCCTACCGCGCCGCTGTCGCAGAGCCTGCGGCAGATGATTGCCGTGCTGGAGCGCGAGCGGCAGGCGCTTGCCGCGCTCGATGCCGATGGACTGGTCGGGGCGGCGCGCGACAAAGAGGCTTTGTGCGATGCGATGGCTAGCCTTGGCCCGCAGGCGCTCGACGGGGACACCCGCAACCTCGCCGAGACCGCACGCCAGCTCAACGAGGTCAACCGGCGGGTGCGCAACCTGCTCGCCGCCAATGTCGCTGCGCGGATCGAGGCGCTGGGCGGGGGACGCCATGGGCTGGGCCGCCTGCCGCGTGCCACCTATGCTCCGCCCCGCACCTAGGTGTTCTTGCTGAGGCGGCGCGGCCCGCTTCTGGCACGCCGTTTGCACAATCCGCCGGTGAAAGCGCCGCCCATTCCTGCGGCGCTCGCCACTGGGCGGAGGATGCGTGAACCAGTCTGCTTCATCATGGGGCCTGCCCACCGGGTCGATCCGCGCCGGGTTTGAAACCGCCGCACGCACCCACGCCGCCGCGCGGGCGCAGGCAGATGGCGCCCCAATGCCTGCCGCCCGCCAGATCGCCGCGCCCGGCTCCCCGGTCGAAGCTGCGATCGCCAATGCGGCGCAGGCGACCAGTGTCGATTTCAACTACCTCCTCGCGCAAGCCGAGGTGGAATCCGCGATGAACCCCACCGCCCGCGCCGCCACATCGAGCGCGACCGGGTTGTATCAGTTCCTCGAGAGCACCTGGCTCGATACGGTGAAAAAGCACGGCCCGCGCTTCGGGCTGGGGGCGGTGGCGGATCAGATCGACCTCACGCCATCGGGCAGTGCCTATGTCGCCGATCCCGCCCAGCGCGAGGCGATCCTGGCCTTGCGCAACGATCCGCATACTGCCGCGCTGATGGCGGCAGGGCTGGCGGAGGATAACCGCGCGCATCTGCTGCCAATCCTCGGTCGCCAGCCGAGCCATGCCGAACTATACCTCGCCCATTTCCTCGGTGCGGGCGGCGCGGGACGGTTCCTGAGCGAATTGCAGGCCGACCCCGGCCAGAGCGCGCCCACGCTGTTCGCCCGACCCGCCGCTGCCAACCGTGCGATCTTCTATGCGCCCGATGGCTCGCCCCGCTCTCTTGCGCAGGTGATGGACGTGATCGACGGCAAGCTCGAGCGCGCGCTGAACCGCGCCAGTGATGGCGGGGCTATGCGCTTCGCCCGCGCCGATTATGGCAGCGCAGGCGGGTTCACGCCCGCCCCGTACCTGATCGCCGATGAGGCAGTGTTCGGCCCCAGATTGCCGCCCGCATTGACGCAGGCCTCGATGCCTGCGCCCGCGAGTCGCTCGCCCGGAAGGCCTCCGATGTCGCAGGTCTTGGGCGCGACCTTCGGGACCGATCCCGCCGCTGTCCCCCGGCAAGTGCGCCGCGCCTATGGCACGCTCAAGGCGCTCGGCCTGTGACGCAGACCGTGATGGCCGCCACACCGCTTGCCCGCTTCGGCACCGCGTCCGCCGCGCTGGCTCTGCCGGTCGGCATCTTTGCGCTGCTGGCGCTGATGGTGCTGCCGATCCCGGCGCTGCTGCTCGACATCTTCTTCGTGCTCAACATGGCGATTTCGATTGCGGTGCTGATGGTCGCGCTGAACGCGCGCCGCCCGCTCGATTTCTCGTCCTTCCCGAGCGTATTACTGTTCGCGACCCTGCTGCGCCTCGCCCTGAACGTCGCCTCGACCCGCGTGGTGCTGGTCCACGGCCACGAAGGCGGCGCGGCGGCGGGTGAGGTGATCGAGAGCTTCGCCGCCTTTCTGGTCGGCGGCAATTTCGCGGTCGGATTGTTCGTTTTTGCCATCCTGATGATCATCAACATGATCGTCATCACCAAGGGCGCAGGCCGCGTGTCGGAAGTCTCAGCCCGCTTCGTGCTCGATGCGTTGCCGGGCAAGCAAATGGCGATCGACGCCGATATCGCCGCCGGCCTCGTCACTGCCGACGAAGCGCGCGAGCGCCGCCGCGAGGTGACGGTCGAGGCGGATTTCTATGGCTCGATGGATGGTGCTTCCAAGTTCGTGAAAGGCGATGCGGTCGCCGCGCTGCTGATCCTCGGGGTCAACATCATCGCCGGGTTTGCCATCGGGATGATCAGCCACGGCCTCAGCGCCGCCGAGGCGGGCGAGGCTTATGTTACGCTGGCGGTCGGCGATGCGCTGGTGGCGCAGGTGCCGGCGCTGCTGCTGTCGATTGCCGCCGCCGCCATCGTTACGCGCGTGTCCGACCAGCGCGATCTGGCCGGGCAAATCGGCGGGCAATTCGCCGATCCACGCGGGTGGTTGCCGGTGGCGCTGATCCTCGGCGCGGTGGGCGTGGTGCCTGCGATGCCGCAGCTGTTCTTCCTCCCTGGTGCCGCCATTGCGGCAGCGATCTGGTGGCACCTGAAACGCCGCGCCGCCGCACCTGCGCCGATCATCGAGACGACAGAAGAGGTTTCGCCCGATCACATCGCGCTGGCCGATGTGGCCGATGGAACGCTGGTCACGATCGAGCTGGGCTATGGGATCGTCGGGCTGGTGGATGCCGCTCAAGGCGCGCCGCTGATCACCCGGATCACCGGCATCCGCAAGCAGTTGTCGCGCGATCTCGGTTTTGTGCTGCCGCAGTTCCGAATCCGCGATTCGCTTGATCTCGCTGCTCTGGATTACGCCGTGCTGATGGGCGGGGTGGACATCGCGCGCGGGAGTGTGCGTCCCGGCAAGCTGCTCGCCATCGACGCGGGCGATGTCAGGCCCGGGCACGGATTGACGGGAGAGCCGACCCGCGACCCCAGCTTCGATTGCCCCGCCCTGTGGATTCCGCCGTCGGCCCGCGATCATGCCGTGTCCGAAGGCTTCCTGGTGGTCGATCCGGCCTCAGTGATCGCCACCCATGCCAATCAGGCGCTGCTGGCCGAAGCGCACCAGCTGCTCGGCCCTGATGAAGTGCGCGAATGGGTCGAGGGGCTGAAGTCGCGCGCGCCCGCACTGGTCGAAGCGGTGACGCCCGATCCGCTGCCGCTCGCTGCGCTGACCCGGACGCTGCGGGCGCTGATGGCCGATGGGATCGGGCTGGCCCACCCGCAGCCGCTGTTCACCAGCCTCGCGCTGGCCTTGCAGCGAACAGCCGACTTCGACGCGGTGATTGATACCGTGCGCGCCGATATGGCCGCGCGGCTCGTCGCCCGGATCGCCGCGCCGGGTGAGTCCTTGAAGGTCATCACCCTTGATGCCGGGCTGGAGAGCGCAATCCTCGGCGGGATGATCGACCCGGCCACCGGGCAGCCGCTGATCGAGCCTGATTGCGGCAGCATGATCGTGCGCGAGGCAAGCCGCATCGCCAACCGCGAGGGCAGCCCCATTGCGCTGATCGTCCAGCCACCCGCCCGCCGCGCGCTCGCCACCTTGCTCAAGACCCGCGCGCCGCGCTGCCTTGTCCTTTCCATCGCCGAACTGCCCGCCGCCCAACCCATCGCGGTCGTCGGCGTCATCGGCGCACCTGACGAAGCCCCCGAACTCGCCCCACCCGCGCCTGAGGGGCTGGCCGCATGAAGCACGACCACGCCAGCTTTGCGCAGGCCGCACCCTATGCCCCTTCCCGCGCCGAGGTGGCCGACCGCGTGCGCCGCTTCCTCCCGCTCGTCCGCCGCACCGCGTGGCACATCAACGGGCGCGGGCGAGAGGGGCTGGAGATCGAGGATCTGGTGCAGGCCGGGATCCTGGCGCTCACCGAATGCGCCCAGCGCCACGCCGGGCCGACCGAGGACGGGTTCGCAGCCTATGCCAAGATCCGGGTGCGCGGGGCGATGCTGGATGAAGTGCGCCGCGTCGCCCATGATAGCCGCACCACGCGCAACAAACGCTCAGGCTACGAACGCGCACTCTCCGCCCTTCGCGGGCAATTGGGTCGCGAGCCGAGCCGCGCGGAGCTCGCCCGCGCGATGGCGGTCAGCGATGCCGAATTGCTCGCCATCGAAGCCTCGGGCGTGAAGCTCACCCCGATTGACGACGCCTATGATGAAACCAGCCTCGCCTTCGCGAGCGATGATCCTGATCCGTTCGAAGCGCTGTGCGCTGCCGAAGACCGTGACCGTCTGCTCACAGCGATGATCCAGCTGCCCGATCGGCTGAAGCTGGTGCTCCAACTGTTCTTCGTCGAGGAGTTGAACCTCACCGAAATCGCCGCCGTGCTCGAAGTCAGCGTGCCGCGCGTCCACCAACTGCGCGCCAAGGCCCTGAAAGACCTGCGCGCGCTGCTCGGCCAACCTTAGAACGTCAGCCCGAACGCCTTGTAGGTCGCGGCCAGCGAAGGCCGCATCTTCAGTGCGAGCGCAATCTCGTCCTTGCCCGAATTGTCGCCCATTTCGCGCAAGATGATGCCGCGCAGCAGGCGGGATTCGACCTGATAGGGTTCGGCCAGCAGCGCCGCGTCGATATCCGCCTTGGCCGCCGCGAGGTTGCCGAGCCGGAAATGCGCCATCGCCCGGCTATCGAGCGCGGTTGGGGCATTGTCGCTTTTCTCGACCGCCTTGGTGCAGGAATCCAGCCGCATCTCGTCCATCTGGGACCAGATCGCCGCCTGCCAGCACAGCGCGTTGAGCAGGCTGCCATCGGTCGGGCGCTGCGCGATCATGCCGTCCAGCAGATCAATGCCCTCGTCCGCCGCGCCCTGCCAGCCAAGCGCGGATGCCATCACCGTCACGCCTTCGGCGCGTTCTTTGGTCAGGGCCTCAAAGTCCTCTGCCAGCGCCAACCCTTCCTCGGCGCGGCCCAGCAATGCGAGCAATTCGATCTGTTCGCCATAGGTCGAGCCATCGGGTTGCAGCGCCTCGGCCTCGACCAGATCGGCGAGCGCGCCAGACATATCGCCCAGCTCACGCCGCAGGGTGGCGCGGGCGTAGATCAGGTCGCGCGAATCCTCAATCTTCATCGCTGCTTCGACATCCGCCAGCGCGCCGGCAAAATCGAAGATCCCCATGCGGAAGCCCGCGCGGTTGATCAGCGGATAGGGCTCATCCGGCTTGGCCTTGGCAATGCCCTTGGCATAGAGTGCTTCGAGCGTGGAAAGCCGCGCGCGGTCTTTCCCGAAATATTGCCACAATTCGCGCACTTCGCCTTGGGAACGCAGCACCGGCAGCTGGCGGTCGAACCGGTTGAGTTCGCGCCGCGCCGCGCCGATGGCGTCGGCGGCGAGTTCTTCCTTCACGGTTCGCATCGACTGATCGATCATCAGCTTGCGCCCTTCCAGCTTGGCGGTGGAGGCCAGTTCGACCCCGCCGATGGTGGCAGAGACAGGCGCGGCGCTGCCTTCAAGCTTCACGCCTGCGACATCGTCGGGCAGCAGCACCTCGGCCGTGCTGGTGAAATAGACCGGGCCGTTGAGCTGGAGCGGGATGGCGCGCCACGCACTGCGCGCGCGGTCCGCTTCGAACCCGACATCGCGCGCGGCTTGGGCGGGCGGCTCGAACTTGTAGTCGGTGCCGTCCCGCTTCCAGGCGCTGGTCATGATCCCGCGCCCGGTCAGCACGGCAAGGCCCGCCTCGGCATCGTAACGCACCGAATGCTCGACCACCTGCCCATCTCCGATCACTTCGGTGATGGCGGAGGCCACCGCATCCTCGCGCATTTCCTCGCTGCCTTGCGAGGCCATGCTGCGCCAGCCAGCCCCGATCGTGCCGCGATATTCGATTGTCACGTCGAAAGTGGCGGGGACGCGTAGGCCCGCTCGCTGATCGACCGTCAGGCGCACCATCCGGTCAGGCGTGGACTGCGCCCGCGTGTCGAGCGGCATCAGTTCCGCGCCTGCATTGCGCAGCGGGAGGCCGTGGAAGAAGCGCGGCACTTCATCCAAGGTATCGGCGCGCACACCGGACGTGGTGCCATCAAGCCAGTAGTTTGTGCCGCCGATCACCGCGCGCACGATCACATGGTCGAAATTGCCGGGCATCGGCGAAAGGCTCGGCAAGGCGTCGCCGCCCTCACTGCGGACCAGCACCGGTTCCGCCTCGATCCCCAGCTCGCGCAGCATGGTGAGCAATAGCAGCGTCTTGGCCTTGCAATCGCCGAAGCGCTTTTCCCAGGTCTCCTCGGGCGCCTGCGGGATGTAATTACCGCCCGACATGCCGTTCATCAGGTAGCTGATATCGTCCTGCACCAGCCTGAGCGCCATCGCCGCGCGGGTCAGCGGATCATCGCTCGCCGATGCAATCCCGGCGATGCGGGCCGCCAGATCGCCGCCGGGCGTGACCGTGCCCGCAGTGCCATAATGCTGGGCGTGATTGCGCGAGACGGCGGGCCAATCGGCATAGGTCGACACCTGCATCAACTCGCCGATCCGGAAGCGCGAGGGCGCGTCTTCGGGCATCTCGTCACCTTCGGGCACCGGCAGGTTAGCCGACCAGACCATGTACCCGCCCTTCGCGACCGGCTCGGGCACTTCGGCCTTACCCAGCCGCAGGCGGGTGACCGGCAGCGCTTCGAGCCATGACACCGTGACGCGCCCCTGTTCGAGCGGGAAGGGCTTGGCGATGAGGCCGCCCTGCCATTGCACATTGTCGCCCATCGCCTGATCGCTCAGCGTGGTGGAGTAGGCGAGCCGCAGCACATCGCCGAGCTTGGCGCCCTGCACCGCCAGCGTCGCGGTGAGCTGGCCATCGACCAGCCGGCTTTCGAGGCCGCGTTCGCGCCGCAGCACTTCAAATTGCGCGCCGCCCTTCAACACGTCGATCACTTCGCCGCCGCGGATCAACTCGACCCGGTGGACGATGAGATCGCCCTTGTCGGGCATCCAACTGGCCGTCAGCGTGCCGAAGCGGGTCAGCGCATCAGGGGAATCGAGCGCCACGGCGGTATCGACATAGGTCGACAGCTTGCCGGTCTCGATCCGGGCCTGCTGGTCGAGCAGCATGATGATGGCATTGGAATTGGCCGGCTTGGCGTCAACCTTGGCGACATCGACCCAGGTTGGGGCGGCGTCATAAAGGACGGTCTCACCGGCCCACACCGGCACTGCCGCCGTCCCGGCCAGCAGCAGACCTGCCAGCGGGCGGGCAATTCGATTGGCGAGACGGCGCGACATGAAAGACCCCCATTTAACGAACGAATTGAGAGCCTAGCGCAGGTTTCGGATATTGCTAGAGCCGGAATGGGTGCACCGATCCCCGTCCTGCGCTAACGCAGCACGCAAGGGGGGGCCATGCTGCGCACAATCACCAACAAATTCGCCGCGCTGACCGTTCTGGGTGTGGGGCTGGCGTGGTTCTTCCCCGCCGGCTTCACCTGGATGACCGACGGGCGGATCACCATCGCCGGGCAACCACTGCTCAGCCTGGCGCTCGGTGTGATCATGCTGGCGATGGGCCTGACGCTGACCTTTGATGATTACCGCAAGCTCGCCTCGGCGCCGCGCGCGCTGGTTGCAGGCGTGGTGTTGCAATTTGCGGTGATGCCGCTGACCGGGTTCGCGATTGCCAAAGGGCTGGCGCTGGAGCCGGGGCTGGCGGTGGGGCTGATCCTCGTCGCCTGCTGTCCGGGCGGCACGGCGTCGAACGTGGTGACCTATATCGCGCGCGGCCATGTTGCGCTGTCGGTGGCGATGACGATGGCATCGACCCTTGCCGCGGTGGTGCTGACCCCGCTGCTGACCGGCTGGCTGGCGGGGGCCTATGTGGAAATCGACCGCTGGAACCTGCTGGTCAGCATGATCACCGTGGTGCTGGTGCCGGTGGTGCTGGGCACCCTGCTCAACCGCCTCTTCCCCCGCGCCGCCGAGCGGGTGAGTGCGGTGCTGCCGCTGGTGGCGGTTGTGCTGGTGATCCTGATCGTGGGCGGGATTGTCGGCGGGGCCAAGGCACAGATCGCCGAGCACGCGGGCGTGCTGCTGCTGGCGACCTTCCTCCTCCACGCGGTCGGCTTCGCGCTGGGATACGGGCTGGCGCGAATACTGGGACTGGGCGAAGTGGAGGCGCGGACGATCAGCATCGAGGTCGGGATGCAGAATTCGGGGCTAGGCTCGGGGTTGGCAAAGACACCTGCGTTCGCCGCTCAGTTCGCCGATATCACGCAGGCCGCGCTTGCGCCTGTGCCGGCGGCGATTTCCGCCGTGTGGCACGTGCTGATCGGGAGTATGCTGGCGGGCTGGTGGCGGCGGAAATAGCAAAGCGTGAGTCCCCGCGCAGGCGGGGACCTCCCGATGACTTGCGCAATCCTGCCTGAGGTCCCCGCCTGCGCGGGGACTCACAGTGTTCAGCCGTACATACCCCGCTTCGGCCCGAGATAGCCGAACAGATACGCCCCCACCTTGCGCATCTGGATCTCCTCGCTGCCTTCGGTGATCCGGTAGCGGCGGTGGTGGCGGTAGATGTGTTCGAAGGGTTTGTGGCGCGAATAGCCGATGCCGCCGTGGACCTGCATCGCACGGTCCGCCGCCTCGCACACCAGCCGGTTCGCCCAGTAATTGCACATCGAGACCTTGTCGCTGATCGTTCGCTCGATCTGTTCGTGGGGCATGTTGTCCATCTCCCACGCGGTCTTGAAGATCAGCAGCCGCAGCATCTCCGCCTGCGTTGCCAGCTCCACCAAGGGAAACTGGATTGCCTGATTGCGGGCCAATTCCTCGCCGAAGGGCTTGCGCTCCCGCGCGTATTTCACGCTCTCGTCGATGCAATAGAGCGCCGCGCCGCAGCTCGACGCCGCCTGCCGGATGCGGTTCTGGTGGACGAAACTTTGCGCCAGCGCGAGGCCGCGGCCTTCGACGCCGAGGATCGCCGAGTCCGGCACCCAGACGTTGGTAACGCTGAGGCGCGGGTGGTCGGTAGGCATGTTGAAGGTCCACATCCACTCCTCGATTTTCAGCCCCTCGGTGGGGTTGGGGACGAGGAAGCAGGTGATCCCGCTCGCATCGCCGGCCTTGCCGGAGGTGCGCGCGAACATGGCGCAGTGGGTGGCGACGTGCATCCCGGTGATCCACATCTTCTCGCCATCGATCCGCCAGCCATCCACCCCGTCGCGGGCCTCGCGGACGGCGGCGGTTTCCATGTGGGTGGCGTCGGAACCGTGGTCGGGTTCGGTGAGGCCGAAGGCGACGCGCCGCGTCCGCTCGAACCCGCCTAGGATGAATTCCTGCTTCTGCTCCTCGGTGCCCCACTGGTCGAACATGGCGACGAAGGGGAAGTTGCCGACGATGGAGTGTTCGTTCTGGAGATCGTTGTGGAGGCCGAGGCCCTGACGCGCAAAGTGCTCGCGGATCACCGCCATCCACAGATTGCTGCCGTCCTTGCCGCCGTAACGCTTGGGCGCGGAGAAGCGCCAATGCCCGGCCTTGTCGGAGCGGCGGGTGGCTTCCTTGAGCAGTTCCTCCCACTCGTGCCGGGGGAGGCCGCCCGCCTCGAAATCCGTGCGCGCATATTCGCGGCGGTGGTCGAAGAAGCGGATATTGTCGTCCTGGTTCTCGAGCGGCTTGATCTCGGCAGCGATGAAGGCGTCGAGTTCATCGATGTAGGCCTGAAGGTCGGCGGGGATGGCGAAGTCCATTTACTCGTCCTCATTGTTCAAGATCCAGCGCTCCTTGGCGACTGCCAGCGCAGGATAATCGGGCACATCGGCGGCAAGCTTTTCGAGAGCCATCTGGCGCAAATCATGAAGGACGTCGCCGGATAGAGATTTCTCTCCTGAGAGGAGATCTTTGGACAACTCCCAATCGAGAGGGTTTGTCCAATACACTTCCTCACGACGAATCATCCCAAGCGCTCGCCGCGCTACCGCGTGTTGGAACCGGTCATGGCCCTGCATCTGCGGCTTGATCGTCTCCAGCCATTCGAGGACTGCCTGGGCAAGCTCTCCATACATCGCTTCGCCCGGATTATCCGGCATCTCTTCAAGCCAGTTGGAAGGCGCCCGCACCACCTCCGGCGCATCCTCCTCCAGCAGCAACAGCAGATCCAATTCCTGCTCGCTGGTCCGGCGCGAGATCACCACGCGCTCCAGCATCCGGTCCGCGCCGCTGCGCCATTGCGCCGCCATCTTGAGGCACCCGAGCGCCCACCACACCGTCCGATAAATCGTCCAGAAGCGGAAGCGCGTGCGCTCGATAGCGACGCCCGCCTCTGCCTCATAGGCGGCGATGTAATCATCGACCCGACCCAGCGCCAGCGCGGGGCGGTCGTAACGAGCGAAGCGCCACACCGCCATGCAGCCGAACGCCAAGTCCTCGTGGCGGTCGCCGAAATGGGCTATTTCCCAGTCGAGCACCCCCGTCAGGGTCGAGCCTTCGACCAGCAGATTGCCCATCCGGTAATCGCCGTGGTTGAGCACGGGCTCGACCGGCGGAGGGCAGTTATCCTCGAGCCACTTCAGCCCCAGCGCGATGATCGGGCGATCCCCGCCTGCGTCCATGAACTGTTGCTTCAAGTCGGCGATGGCCGCACGGTAATCCATCACCGGCACGCCCTCGGGCACATCGTCCTGCCGCAAGCGATGGATGCGCGCCAAGTCCCGCGCCGCCTGCCGCAGCAGGCCGTCCGGATCGTCGCACCCGAGAATGACCTTGGGATCAGCCGTCCCCGGCAGCGCGCGCATCACGAACCCGCTCCCAAGCCCGTCGCCCTCCTCCAGCACCGCCACCACTTCCGGCGCGGTAACACCCTTGGCCCTCGCCGCCTCGATCAGCGCCGCTTCGACGCCGTGCCCGTAAGGCCGCCCCTCCATGAAGGCGAGGCTCGGTGCGCGGCGCAGGACGTAAGCGGAATCGCAAGCGGCAAAGCGCCAGCTCTCCATAACCGCCCCGCCGGTCAGGCGCTGCGGCTCCAACGACAAAGCGCCGAGGCCGACGCGGGCACACACCCGCGCCAGCCCGGCGCTCAACTCGTCAGCGGAAATCCCCACGGATCAGGCGGGGACCTTGTCCTTCTTCACGGTGATCACCTGCGAATAGGTGAACTCCTTGAGGCCTTCCTTGCCGTATTCGGCGCCGAAGCCCGACTGCTTGTGCCCGCCAAACGGCGCGAAGGGCGACAGGTGGAGGTATTCATTGACCCACACCGTGCCGGTTTCGAGTTGTTCGGCGATCTTCACGCCGTTCTCCGGATTGCCGGTCCATACCGCACCGGCGAGGCCATATTCCGACGCATTGGCGCGCGCGATGACTTCTTCCTCGGTCGAAAACTTCATCAGCGGCATGACCGGGCCGAACTGCTCCTCGGCGACGATCCGCGCATCTTCGGGCGGGTTGTCGATGATGGTCAGTGGCACGAAGTAGCCGGTACCGCTCGGATCGGCATTGCCGCCTAGCAGGAACTTGTAGCCATTGTCCTTGGCATCCTCGATCAGCTCGAGCACGCGCTCGTACTGCTTCTTGTTCTGGATCGGACCGACGCCGGTGCCCTGCTGCGCGCCGTCGCCGACGGTGACGGTCTTGGCGTATTCGACGATGGCGGCGGACAGTTCGTCATAGATATCCTCATGGATATAGACGCGCTTGGCCGCGACGCAGATCTGGCCCGCGTTCGAGAAGCTCGACCAGAACAGCTGTTCGGCGACCTTCTTGGGATCGGCATCGGGGAGCACGATCGAGGCGTCATTGCCGCCCAGTTCGAGCGTGATGCGCTTCAGGTCGGCGCTCGCGCCTTCCATGATCTTCTTGCCCGTCGCGGTCGATCCGGTGAAGGTGATCTTGTCGATATCGGGGTGTGAGGTCATCAGCGGGCCGAGGTCATCCTCGCCGGTGATGATGTTGACGACGCCGGCGGGCACCTTGTCGGCGATCAGCTCGGCAATCCGCAGCGTGGTGAGCGGCGTGAACGGCGAGGGCTTCAAAACAATCGTGCAGCCCGAAAGCATGGCAGGCGCGATCTTCTGGACCGCCATCATCACCGGGAAGTTCCACGGCACGATCCCGGCCACCACACCCACCGGCACGCGGCGGGTGCGGCTCAAACGCGTGTCGCTGTCCTCGTTGATCTCGTCATCCAGGCTGAGGGTGGACTGCGCCGCGCTCATCCCGGCAGCGCCGTAGATTTCGCCCTTGGCCTGATCGTGCGGCTTCCCCTGTTCGCTGGTCAGCAGGCGGTAAAGCTCCTCGGCATTTTCCTTGATCGCGCCCGAAATCGCCATGATCGCGGCGCGGCGTTCCTCGATTGGGGTGTTCTTCCACGTCTTGAAAGCGGCGCGCGCGGCGGCGACTGCTTCGTCAAGCTCGGCCTTGCCGCAGGCGGGGACCTGACCGATCACCTGCTCGGTCGCGGGGTTGACCACATCGAGCATGCGGTCGGTGGTGACCATCTTGCCGCCGATCAGGTTCTTGTACTGGGTGACCATGATTATTCCTCTCGTCGAATGGGGGAGTCGTCTCTCTCCCGCTCAGGTTGGCGCGTTGCATAGCAAAACGCAACGCTTGCGTTGGCGGCATCGCTAGCGCGAAGCCCGGACGCGATCACCTGATGATTGCGCTATCGGCACGCGGGCCTATGGAAGCGGCGAGAGATGCCCTGGAGGAGAGCCGCATGAGTGATTCCCGCCCTGATCTGGTGATTTACGGCAGCCCGGTCTCACCCTTCGTGCGCAAGGTCGCCGGGGTCTGCATCGCCAAGGGCGTGCCCTACGAGGTCGAGGCGATCAATGTCTTCGACCCGCCCCAGTGGTTCCGCGAGATCTCGCCAATGAAGCGCATTCCGGTGCTGCGTGACCGTTCGCTGGCGGAGGAGGGCCTCGCAGGCACCATCGCTGATTCATCCGCGATCTGCGCGTTCATCGAGAAGAAGCACCCCTCCCCGGCGCTTTATCCCGATATCCCGATGGCGCTGGGCGAAGCGCTGTTCATTGAGGAATATGCCGACACCGCGCTGGCAATGGCAGGCGGGCTTGGCATCTTCCGCCCGATCTTCTTCGCGGTCAGCAAGGGCGAGGAGCCGGGGCTCGACAAGGCGCGCGACGCTTGGACCAACCAGCTGCCGCCGATCTTCGACGTGCTCGAAGCGCGGCTGGGCGGACGCGCGTTCTTCGCGGGCGACGCACTTTCGATTGCCGACATCACCGTGGCGACCGTGCTGATGCAGGTCGCGCTTGTGGCAGAGACGCCGCTGGATCGCTGGCCCGGCCTTGCCGCGCATTACGCCGCGATGCAGGCCCTGCCGCTGATCGCCGAACCTTATGCGGCGGCGGAAAAGATGATCCGCAGGGCCTTGCCCACCCGCTTCGACCTGACCTAAGCCCCTCATCCCCAAGCGAGCAGAGAACAGGCAAGCATAATGGCCAGCGAATGGTGCATCGGGATCATCGGCGGATCAGGCCTCTATGCCATCGACGGCATTGAGGACGAGCAGTGGATCGCGATCGACACGCCTTGGGGTGATCCGTCGGACGAGATTCTGTGCGGGACGCTCGCCGGGGTGAAGGTGCGCTTTCTCCCGCGCCATGGCCGCGGTCATCCGATCACGCCGACTGAACTGAACTCCCGCGCCAATATCGATGCGCTGAAGCGGGCAGGCTGCACCGATATCCTTGCGATCAGCGCCGTCGGCAGCCTGCGCGAGGAACTGGAGCCGGGCCGCTTTGCCGTGGTCGAACAATTTATCGACCGCACCGTTCACCGCCCCAGCACCTTCTACACCAGTGGCTTTGTCACCCATGTCTCGATGGCCGATCCGGTCTGCCCGCGCCTTTCGGACATGGCCGCTCATGCGATCAGCGACGCTGGGGGCAAGGTGGCGGTCGGCGCGACCTATCTCGCGATGGAGGGCCCACAATTCTCCACCCGCGCCGAAAGCCGGATGTACCGCGCATGGGGCGCCGATGTGATCGGCATGACCGCAATGCCCGAGGCGAAACTCGCTCGCGAGGCCGAGCTGCCCTATGCGCTGGTCGGCATGGTCACCGATTACGATTGCTGGCGCGAAGGCGAGGCAGTCGACGTGGCGCAGGTGGTCGGGCAGATGCAAGCCAACGGTGCGCTGGCCCGCGCGATGGTGGCGAACTTCATCACAGCCCTGCCTCAGGAGCGCGAGCCCTCCCCGCTCGACTTCGCGCTCGACGACGCGGTTATCACCGCGCCGGACGAACACGACCCCGCGGTCATGGCTAAGCTGGATGCGGTCGCCGGGCGGTTGTTCGGGTAAGCTCGCGCTGCCCAGTCAGCCCTACGAATTGCAAAAGCCTGCCCTTACCTGACGAGAACGCCGCTACGCTGCGTTGCAATTCCATGACGCGGCGCTAGGCGGGGTGCACCACCTGCGCTCGGGGATTCGCATCATGAAAATCATGTCCGGCAATTCGAACCTGCCGCTCGCCCGGGCCATCGCGGCCTATCTCGAAATCCCACTGACCGATGCCAGCGTGCGGCGCTTCTCGGACGAGGAGGTCTTTGTCGAGATTCACGAGAATGTGCGCGGCGAAGACGTGTTCGTCGTTCAGCCGACCAATTTCCCGGCGAACGACAACCTGATGGAGCTGCTGATCTGCATCGACGCGCTGCGCCGCGCGTCGGCCAAGCGGATCACCGCGGTGGTGCCCTATTTCGGCTACGCGCGGCAGGACCGCAAACCCGGCCCCCGCACGCCGATCTCGGCCAAGCTGGTGGCGAACCTCATCACCGAAGCGGGGGCTGACCGGATGCTGGCGGTGGACCTCCACGCCGGGCAGATTCAGGGCTTCTTCGATATCCCGACCGACAACCTCTATGCCGCGCCCGTCATGGCGGCCGACATTCAGGCGCGTTACGGCGACCAGTCGCTGATGGTGGTCAGCCCCGACGTGGGCGGTGTGGTGCGCGCCCGTGCGTTGGCCAAGCGGCTCGACAATGCCCCGCTCGCGATCGTCGACAAGCGCCGCGATCGTCCGGGCGAGAGCGAGGTGATGAACATCATCGGCGACGTCGAAGGGCGGCACTGCATCCTGATCGACGACATCGTCGATTCGGGCGGCACGCTGTGCAACGCGGCCGAAGCGCTGCTGGAAGGCGGGGCGAAGTCGGTCGCGGCCTATATCACCCACGGGGTGCTCTCAGGCGGCGCGGTGGCGCGGATCAACGGATCGAGCCTCAAGGAGCTGGTCATCACCGATTCGATCCGGCCCACCGAAGCAGCAGAAGCCTCAGACCGCATCCGTATTCTGCCGATTGCCCCGCTGGTGGGCGAGGCGATCCGGCGGATTGCGGATGAAAGCTCGGTTTCGAGCCTGTTTGACTAGAGGTGCGAGTCCCCGCGCAGGCGGGGACCTCAGGCAGTCTGGCGCATCTCATCGGGAGGCTCCCGCCTGCGCGGGAGCGCACTAGGGGCATAGGTGATGTTCGACCCTGCCGAAATCCGCACGTTGCTGATCGAAGCGGCCCGCGCGCGGCAGGTGTTTACCTACGGCGCGCTTCTCAACCTCCTCGGCCACACCTTCACTCGTCCGCTGATGCGGCAATTGTGCAAAGTCCTCGACCGCATCGACGAGGACGGGCGCGTAGCGGGCGAACCGGGCCTCGCGGTGCTGGTGGTGCGCCAATCGGATGGCCTGCCGGGACAGGGCTGGTTCGTCAGTCGCACAGGCGTTTACGACGACCTACCGCTGGAATGGGAGGGGACGGAGGCGCGGGCCTATACGCAGGCTCGACAGGCCGAAGCCATCGATTATTGGGAAGCGCCATGACCGATAAAGATCTCGCCCTCGCCCTGCGCCTCGCCGATCTGGCCGGGGCCGCCATTCGTCCGCTGTTTCGCGGCCAGTGGAGCGAAGACAAGAAAGCCGACCGCTCTTTCGTCACCGAAGCTGACCGTGCCGCCGAGGCCGCGATGCGCCGGTTGATCGAGGCCGAGTTCTCCACCGACGGGATCATCGGCGAAGAATACGGCACCCGCAACGAAGGCGCGGGCCGCCAATGGGTGCTCGACCCGATCGACGGCACCACCAGTTTCATCGCCGGCCGCCCGATCTTCGGCACGCTGATTGCGCTGCTACAGGACGGCTGGCCAGTGCTCGGCATCATCGACCAGCCGATTAGCGGGGAACGCTGGGTGGGTCGCATCGGTCAGCCAACGCTGTTCAACGGCAAGCCCGCACAAGCACGGCCCCTCAAGGAACTCAGCGACGCCGTGCTCGCCACCACCAGCCCGCACCTGTTCACCAATGAAGAGGCCGACGCCTTCATGTCGGTCGCCAAGCAGGTGGCCGAGAAGAAGATCGTGTTCGGCGGGGACTGCTACAATTACGGGCTGGTCGCGAGCGGCCATGTCGATGTGGTGATCGAGGCCGGGCTGAAACTGTATGATTACGCCGCGCTAGTGCCGGTGGTCGAAGGCGCAGGGGGCATGATGGCTGACTGGCAGGGCAATCCGCTCGATGCGGGCAGCGACGGCACAGTCATCGCACTCGGCGATCCGGCGCGGCTTGAGGATGTGCTGGAGGCGATGGGATAGCACACCCGCTACGCCTGCCTGAAACCGGCGCCAACGCGCCGCCGACTATTGCAGCGTCGTGATTTCCTCGCTGCCATCGGTGCGGCCGTAGAACTGCATCAACTGCACCAGCAATTCGCAGCGGTCGGTCAGCGTCTCGGCTTCCAACAGCGCCTGCTTGGATGCCGGATCGAACGGGGCGATCTGCGAGACGCCGTTGATGAGGGAGCGATCATCCAGCCGCTCAACCGAATCCCAGTCGACAGAGTAGCCCTGCATATCGGCGAAGCGCCGCGCCTCCCGCTCAAACCCGCCGCGCTGCGCGTGGGAGAGGGTTTCGTCTTCGTCTTCGGCATAGACCTCGGCTTCGATCTGGCGGAAGGCGGTGGCCACATCCAGCTCGCGCACCAGTCGGAACCGCGCCGTGCCTTCGAGGATGAGGTTGTAGCGCCCGTCGTCCATCGCCTGCACTTCGCCGATCTTGCCGATGCAGCCGACCGAGTAGAGCGGCGCGCCATCCACCGCGCGCTGCGGCTGGATCATCGCGATCTGGCGATCCCGAATCAGCGCATCGCCCACCAGCGCGCGATAGCGCGGCTCGAAGATGTGGAGCGGCAGCTGCATGCCGGGGAACAGCACGGCGCCGGTCAGCGGGAAGATGGAAAGGCGGCGGGTCATGGTGTTTGCGGTCATCCAAACAATACGCGCGAAAGGCGGCGGCGGACGCCGACCACCCATTCGTCTTCAAGGCCGGTTGCCTCGAAGATCTTGAGCAGTTTCGCGCGCGCCGCGCCCTCGTTCCACTCGCGGTCGGCGGCGATCATGGTGAGCAGGGTGTCGGCGGCGTCATCGCGCTGGCCTGCGGCAAAGGCGGCTTCGGCAAAGGCGAACTGCGCGTCCATGTCATCGGGCGCGGCGGCAGCAGCGGCGCGCAGGGCGGCAAGCTCGCTGTCATCGACGCGGGTGCCGGCGAGTTCAAGCGCGCTGCGGGCGGGCGCGATGGCGGGATCGGTGGCGAGGCGCGGATCGCTGTCGATCACCTCCATCACCTGCTTGGCCTGATCGACCTCGCCAAGCTGCACCAGCGCACGCACGAGCCCGGCATGGGCCGGGGCATTATCCTGCGCGAATTCGGTGATCTGCGCAAAGATGCCCGCTGCGCGCTGGGGATCGCCAGCGGCAAGTGCTTCCTCGCCCAGCTTCACGAACTGCGCGACTTCCTCGGGCGAGGGGGCCGGCGGTTCGCCCGGCACGCCATCAGCCGCGCCGCCATCGATCGGCAATTGCGCCAGCAGTTGGTCAAGCATGGCCTTCAACTGCGATTCGCTACGGGCATTGGTCAGATCGGCGATCGGCTGGCCCTGGAACATGGCATAGACCGTCGGGATCGAGCGCACTTGGAACTGCGCGGCGATGAACTGTTCCTCGTCCACGTTCAGCTTGGAGAGCACCACGCCCTTGTCGGCATATTCGGCCGCGACCTTTTCCAGCACCGGGGTCAGCGCCTTGCACGGCCCGCACCATTCGGCCCAGAAATCGAGGATCACGAGCTTGGTCTGCGACGGTTCGACCACCGCTTTGCGGAAACGGTCGACCGCCTTCTGTTCGTCGATGCTCAGTCCCATGCTGGCCAAGTTACGTGCTCCTGCTGTGTCATTGGACGCCTACGCGCCATTGGCTCCAATGTGGGGCCTCGCGCCAAGATGTGAAGCGCGGATTTGTGCTGACCGCTATGCCATACGCGATCAAGCCCCAATCGCGCCAAATTTGCGTGGACCACTGTGCGAATTTAGCGCTTGCAGGTGTGCCAAGGCGCTGCTAATCGCGCCGCCTCTCCGGCAGGAACCGCGCAGCTGCGGCTTTCTGTCAGCGCCAGTGAGCGGGCGTAGCTCAGGGGTAGAGCACAACCTTGCCAAGGTTGGGGTCGAGGGTTCGAATCCCTTCGCCCGCTCCATTACATCCAGCATTTCTGCGACTTTTCGCCTTCGGGCGCCGGGCCATCTGTGACCGGCAAGGCAACGCGGTTGCCTGTCTCGGGCTTCCCGAGATCCACCGCGCCAGCCTCCTCCTTTTTCGCTTTGCGCCTGATCGCCTGCTCGATCTCGTGATGCGTCATTCCCGACCAGGGGCCCGCGCAGACAGAAGCGATATGATCGCCACCAGCCAAACGATGACGGCCGCCAGAAACACCTTCAACGCGACGTCCAAGACCCCAGCCAACGCAGCGACAAGCAGCGCGAAGCAATAGAAATCGCGGCTCGTCAGGTCTTTGAGCAGCCGTGCGTTAGGGCTGCCCGTCTGTTCCTGAATGCGTTTCGCGCCGTCGAAGTGGACGATGCCTTCTCGCCGGAAGGCCGAGGCTCCGAGGATGGCGAGGCCGGTGGCCATCACAGCGGCGGCGGCCATGCCGACCAGCGCGTCCTCAGCCCGCCCCTGCATCCAGAAGTTGCAGCCTGCACCGGCCAGAAAGGCAACATTGGTGAAGGCATCGATGATGCTGTCAAGCGAGGCACCGGCCTTCGAAGAGCGGAAGGTTGCTCGCGCGATCTCGCCATCGATCCCGTCGACAACCGAGGCGATCTGGAACAGCAGCGCCCCTACCACCAACCCGCCCGTCGTCCCCGTCAGCAAGCTCGCCAACATCGCCAATGCGGTCAGGAATGTCAGCAGGGTGGCGTGGCCAGGACGAATCCAACCGAACCTGAGCAACGCTGATGAGGCGGCCTGTGACAGGGGGCGGTTGCAATGGCGCGAGATGATCCCGTCACCGGGCTTTGCCGTGCTGCGCATGATCGCCCTTGCCGCGTCCCGCAAAGCCATCTCGGGATCAGCCGGCTGGTACGGGGCCGCCGCCAAACCCGCTTGCACCGCGAGGATCCTTGCCGGGTCCGGTAGTGTCTCGCCGGAAAGCAAGTTGACGTTGGCAGGTGCCCGGAGTTCGACCACGAGGCCGGGTGCCAGACGAATGATCTCTGCGCCCGTCAACGGGGCGAGCGTGCCCGTATCGCCCAATACCAGCAGCAGAGGCGTACCGGGAAGCGCCGCGGCATGAGCCTTTGCCAGGCGCGCCGCCGCTGGCACCCCGGCCACAAGGCGGTCGGCCGTGCGCGACGACGAGAAGCGATACCCGAGGGGGGATGACATGATGCCTCGCAGTGCTGCGGAATTGCGCTGATAAACAGTCGCCTATATGCATTGCCGATGCACGGTAGGGCAACTTCGTCCTGCCGCGGATCCGGTGATACGCTATGACCCCTGCTTCCTCGACCCCGGTGACCGCGCAGCCCGCGCGACCGGCGGAACTTGAGGATTGGCTCAATCGTAAGCTCTATCACCCCTTGTCCTGGCGACTGGCGCGCAGACTTGCATCGACACAGGTAACGCCGGACATGGTGTCGGCTGCCGGTGCGGCAACGATCATGCTGGCCGCTGCAAGCTATGGTCTGATCGCGGCGCCTTGGGGGGTGATGCTGGGGCTTTTCCTGCATATGTCCTGGCACGTGCTCGATGGAGCAGACGGTGATCTCGCGCGGCTGACCGGGCGCAGTTCGGCGCATGGCGAGCTGGTGGATGGTATCTGCGATTACGCCGGGCATATCGTCCTCTATGTGACGATGGGGGCGATTGCAGCGGGCCAGATTGGCGGCTGGGGCTGGGCGTTAATGTGGGCGGCGGGCGCCAGCCGTGTGGTGCAGGCCGCGCATTACGAAGGCACGCGGCGCCAATATCAGCTGGCGGTCTACGACACGCCATGGATGGGCAGCGAGGCCCCTGCCACTGACGCCAAGGGCCGGCGGCACCCTTTCGTCGCCTATTACCTGTGGCTGACCGGCCTGATCGTGCCGCATGGCGCCGCGTTGCAAATGGCAGTGCAAGCGCCAGCGACACGCGCGCCTTTGCGAGACGCGATGCGGCTGCGCGGCAAGGCTCTGCTCGCCCGGATCGGCCTGCTCAGCGCCAACTATCGCACTCTGGCGGTGGGTGCCGCGATTCTGGCGGGCCGGCCGCACTGGTACTTCTTGTTCGAGATCGTGGTTTTGGGCGCCGTCCTTGTCTCCTCCCTGGCCCGAGTGCGCCGGGTGATGGAGACGGTGCTGGTTCAGGCGGGGGCGCCCAACACCTTGCGATAGAGCGCAAGATTGGCGGCGGCGAAAGCGCGCCAGTCGAGCTCCGCCGCGCGCGCCAGGCCAAGCTGACGCAGCTCGGCGGCAAGGGCGAGGTCCTGCGTCACTCGCCGCAGGGCTGCTGCAATCGAAGCCGGATCATATGGATCGACCAGAAGCGCCGCACCGCCGGCAACCTCAGGCATTGCCGAACAATTGCTGGTTACGACCGGACAACCGCAAGCCATCGCCTCGGCAACCGGGTTTCCAAAGCCTTCGATGAAGGAGGGATGCAGCAACGCCGCAGCCCCGCTGTAAAGCTGGACCAGCGCCGTGCGGTCGATCGGCTCAAGTACATGGACCCGGCCATCAAGGCCCAAGGCCCGTGTGAGCTGCACGAATCCCTGCCGCTGCCCGCCGCGTCTTTGCACCAGCACCAGATCGATGTCGGACGATGACCCAAATGCCTGCGCAAACGCCTTCAGCGCGCCCTCATGATTCTTGTACGGTGCGCCCTGCCCCACAATCAGGACATAGCGCCGATGGGGCGCAAGGCCCAGTTGCGCCAATGCTTCTGCATCGGGCAAAACCGGGTGGAACTCATCGGCAACACCCGAGCGGGTCACCGCGACACGGGCCGCCGATTCAGGCCTGACGCGGGTAATCTCGGTGCGGCTCGCCTCGCTGACTGTCGCAACTAGCGCCGAGCGGGTGAGCGCCCGCAGGATGCCATGGCCGTAGAAACGTTGCTCGATTCGGCCCCAGGGCGCCGGATTACACCATTCCGGATGCGTCAGCCACATCATGTCGTGAATGGTCGTGATCGAGGGCATCGTCAGTCCGCCGGGCAGTATGTTGGCCGGTGCATGGAACAGGTCGATCCCGCGCAAGTCTACGGCAAGTGGCAGGTGAAGCAGCGTGACCGGGCCATTTGCCGGAGCGCGAACAATCACTTCCCGAACATTGGCCGCATCGCTCAGCGGTTCATCGCGCAAAGGGTGCCGTAGAAAAGTGAACTGAACCTCGGGCGCAAGGGACGGCAGATGCTTCGCCAGCGCCGCAACGACTTCGCCGATCCCACTTGGTCGCGGCCCGAGGTAGCGGCAATCGAGTGCGACGTGGGGCGGCCGAAAGGACGATTGAATTCGCATTGTTACAATGACTTCATCCAATTCGGGTTAGCTGAATTTTGACCCGTTTTACCGCACTTGCGAACGGCATGAGGCGACGTGTCACATGCCCTAACTAGGCCTTGAACCAGTGGCTCAGCCATAGCCGGAATTTGGCAGATTTCCGACATTTTCTCGGCCCAATTGGTGTTCATTTCGGATCATTTCTCAGCCTCAAAGTTACCCCCATTCGACCGGATTTATACGAGGAAAGGAGCCGCGACTAAAATTCGTTAGGGTTGACAGACGCTTGGCCCCCATAGATGTATTGTGGGCAATGTAAGGATGAATTGATGAATCGCGTACGAGCCGCAATCGTAGGCGTGGGCAACTGTGCTTGTTCACTCATGCAAGGTGGTGCCTATTATCGACGGACATTGTCAAGCAACGGTTTAATCCATGAGTCAATCGGTGGCTATCAAGCCAGCGATGTTGATTTTGTACTTGGCATTGACGTTGATCGACGCAAGGTCGGCAGACTTCTTGTTGAAGCGATTTTTGCAAGCCCCAATAATACGCAGGTTTTCGAACCCAATATTGAGCAAACATCTGCACAGGTCATCATGGGCCGCGTGCTTGACGGTGTCGCTCCGCACATGGTGCAGGCTGGTGAGCGCGGCTTCCAGATTGCTGACCTTCCCGAACCCACGCAGGACGAAATCGTTGCTGCACTGCGGCGCGAACGGGTGGACGTGCTGATCAACTTCCTGCCAGTCGGATCACAACGTGCGAGCGAATTCTACATGGAATGCGCGCTTGAGGCCGGGGTCGGCGTGGTGAACGCGATCCCGGTGTTCATCGCCAGTAATCCCGAATGGGAGGCACGCTTCCGCCAGCGCGGGCTGCCGATCGTGGGCGATGACATCAAGGCACAGGTCGGTGCTACGATCATCCACCGCACCCTGTCGAACCTGTTCTCTACCCGCGGCGTCACGGTTGATCGAACCTACCAGCTGAACACCGGCGGCAATACCGACTTCATGAACATGCTGGATCCGGCGCGGCTGGCCGACAAGAAGGTGTCAAAAACCGAAGCGGTGCAAGCAGCGCTGGCGCAGCGGCTGGACGATGAGAATATCCGCATCGGCCCGGCCGAATACGTGCCTTGGCAAAAAGACAACAAGATCGCGTTTGTGCGGCTTGAGGGTTCACAATGGGGCGGCGTTGCGGTCAATCTTGAGCTGCGCCTCTCGGTCGAAGATAGCCCCAATTCAGCCGCCTGCGTGATGGATGCGATCCGGTTTTGCAAACTGGCGCGTGATCGCGGTGAAGGCGGCACGCTGATCGCCGAAAGTGCGTTTTACTGCAAACACCCACCGCAACAGTTGGTGGAAGATGTCGCGCTCAGCCTGCTGGATGCGCGCGCAGCGCCGAGGCTGGACGCCGCCGAGTAATGCGGGACCGATGCAGCCGCACAACCGATACAGATTTCCTTGTTTGTAAGCTCCCTGGCTTCTCATCCTCTCTAGCCCAAGGCAGCACGTCATGAATGCAGTGATCCTCGCGGCCGGATTTGGCAGCCGGTTGTCCGGAATCCGGACACCCAAGCCACTTGTCGAAGTGGCCGGCGTCAGTCTGCTTGAATGGTCGGTGCGGCAGATGGCGGCTGCCGGGGTCACGCGGGCGGTGATCGTCACTGGACATGGTGCCGACGAGATTGAGGCTCGTCTGCCCGCGATTGCACAAGCCACCGGCGTGGCGCTCGAACCGTGCCGTCTGGCGGACTGGTCGGGTCCGAACGGTCATTCCGTCATCGCCGGTGCGGCAAGGATCAGCGGCAACTATCTGCTTGTCATGGCCGACCACTTTTTCAGTGCCGGCTTGTTACAGCGCCTTGTCGCAGGGTTTGACCGCAGCACCGGGGTTGCTCTGGCGATTGATCGCAATGTCGAAGGGCCCGCCATCGACCCCGCCGATGCCACTTGGGTGCGTTGCCGCAGCAACGGCCGCATTGCACAGATCGGCAAACATCTGACCCGCTACGACGCGGTCGACTGCGGCGCCTTCATTGCCACGCCCGATCTCGCCCAAGCCATTTTCGAAGCGATTGCGGAAGGCGCCAGCGGCAGCCTGTCCGATGGAATGCAACGCCTCGCAAATCGCGAATTGGCTGAGACAGTCGATGTCACGGGTGAATTGTGGATCGACGTCGACGATCCGGCGATGCTTGCGCTGGCGCAGGTGATGGCGCCGGCCATATTGGGGCTCGGCGCGGCACAGCCGATTTCGCACAGGGTCGCCGCATGAATACCGCCCAGCCTGTGCTGCTAGATTGCACGCGCATGATTGCGCGATACTGGTCAGGCGCAATGCCGACCGGGATTGACCGTGTCGCTGACGCCTATCGCACGCATTTCGCGGCGCGTGCCCAGGCTGTCATTCAGGTGCGCGGGCGCGCTCGGGTGATGAGCCGGGCGCAGTCGGAACGGCTCTTTGCCCTGCTCGACACGCCTGGCAGCGCATTGCGCCAGCGCTTCGCCTCGCTGGCCAGCGGCTTTGCCTCGCTGATGGACGGCGAAGCACGCGGAGTCGGCACGCCAGCTGGCGCGCTGTATCTCAACGTCACTCATACCGACTTCGACCTCGATCGGCATGTTGCCTGGGTGCGGTCGGAGAACCTGCGACCGGTCTATCTGCTGCACGACCTTATCCCGATCGAGCATCCGCAATTCACGACGCCCCAAAAGGTCACCCGCCACAACGGGCGCGTTCGCCGAGCGCTTGAGGCGGCAAGCGGCATCATTGCCAATTCGCGCGCCACCGCCAGCGCCATCACCGCCTTTGCGCGCAGCGAGGGGCTGTCCCTGCCGCCGATCCTCGGTGCCCCGCTTGGATCGCCACTCCTGCCAGTACTGCCCGCTCAAGCCGCGACGCAGCAGCCTAGCTTTGTGTGCGTCAGCACCATCGAACAGCGCAAAAACCATATGCTGCTGCTCAACGTGTGGCAGCGTCTGATTGCCCGGTATGGCGACAATGCGCCGCGGCTGGTGCTGATCGGACGTTGGGGTGTCGGTTCGCAGGCGGTGCGCCAACGCTATCTCTCCGATCCTGAGCTGCGCCGCTTCGTCACGATCCACACCGGTTGCACCGATGCCGAGGTGGTCCAGCATGTGAGCGCAGCGCGCGCACTGTTGGCGCCCTCGCGGGCCGAAGGTTTCGGCCTGCCTGTGGTTGAGGCGCTGAAGCTCGGCGTCCCGGTCATCGCCAGCGACCTGCCGGTGTTTCGCGAGGTTGGCGGCACCGTTCCGACGTTCCTTGCTCCCGACGCGGCAGAGGATTGGTTGCGCATGATCAAGGACTTCATGGCCGATGGAGCGGAGCGGAACCGCCAGATTGGCGCGTTGGCGGCATGGTCGGCCCCGGATTGGCGCGATCATTTCGGTCTGGTTGAAGATTGGCTCCACACCCTGCCCGCGCGCCGCTGCATGGATGCCGCCCCGCAACTTGCAGGCAATGACATTGCGGCGCGTTCGGCCCTGGCAGGGGGGCTGGCATGACCGAGATGAAGCCTATTCCCGATCCCGTGCTGACTGACCCTGCGGAAATGCTTGGCGCAACCGGCAGCAATCACGAAGCGCCTGCTCGCCGCAGTCTGCTCGCACGGCTGAAAGCGATGGATCCGCTGTTTGCAGCGCTGGTGATCCTGCCGACCCTGATCGCCAGCCTCTATTTCGGCATCTTCGCCAGCGAGGTCTATGTCTCGGAAAGCCGCTTCATCGTGCGCAGCCCATCGAAACCCAACCTGTCGCCGCTGGGCGTGGTGCTGGGGGGCGGGAGTCTGGTGGGTGCAAGCGAAGAAAGCGAGGCCGTGACCGAGTTCCTGAGCTCGCGTCAGGGCCTCGCGGCCATCAATGCCGACGGTTACGCAACCCGCGCATGGGGCAACCCGTCGATCTTCTGGTTCGACCGGTTCGGCAGGTTCGGCGCGGATACCGGCGAAGACCTGTTCAAATACTACCTCGACAAGGTGTCGGCTGAGGATTCGACCACGACCATGGTCACCGTGCTGTCGGTGCAGTCCTTCGACCCGCAGACCGCGCGAACGATCAACCAGCGGCTGCTCGAAAAGTCCGAGGTGCTGGTCAACGAATTGTCCGACCGGGCACGGCGCGACGCCATTTCATTTGCCGCGGCCGAACTTGCCCGGTCCCGGCGGGAGGCACAGGAGGCAGCTCTGGCTCTCGGGACCTTCCGCGACCGTGAAGGCCTGATCGATCCGGAATTGCAGGCCAGTGCCGGGCTACAGATGATCTCCAAGCTCCAGGACCAGCTGATTGCGGCCCAGACCCAGCTACTCCAATTGCAGACCTATACGCCGCGGGCGTCTCAAATCCCGTTCTTGCGCACACAGATCCGCAATCTCGAACGCGAAATTGCGGATCAGACCACGCAGCTGGCGGGGGGCAGGGGTTCGCTGTCATCAGCTTCGGTGCGCTATCAGGAGCTGAAACTGGCGTCAGAATTTGCTGAGAAGCAGCTCGGCATCACGCTGTCGGCCTATCAGGAGGCGCAGGCTGAAGCCCGGCGAAAGCAGGCCTATGTCGAGCGAATTTCCGACCCGAGCCTGCCCGACGATTCCGCCTATCCACGCCGGCTGCGCAACATCCTCGCCACCTTCGTGCTTGGCCTGCTGGCTTGGGGCGTCGCCTCGATGTTGCTGGTCGGCATCCGTGAGCACAAAGATTGAGCATGGCAAGCGCCTCGCAGCCTTCGCTCATTGCCAGCCTCAAGGTGCAGCGCAGGGTTCTCGCCGCCTTGCTCGTGCGCGAGCTGCTGACACGGTACGGGCGTCACAATATCGGCTTCCTGTGGCTGTTCGTCGAACCAATGATGTTCACGCTGGGCGTGACCGCGCTGTGGACGGCCACCAAATCGGTCCACGGCAGCGACCTGCCGATCGTCGCATTTGCGCTGACCGGCTATTCCAGCGTCCTGTTGTGGCGCAATATGCCAGGCCGCTGCATCGGTGCGCTGATGGGCAATCTCGCCTTGATGTACCACCGCAATATCAGGGCGCTGGATATCTACGCGGCGCGGATCATCATCGAGTTTGCCGGTGCGACGATTTCGTTCTTCACCTTGTCACTGGTGTTCATCCTTGGCGGCTGGATCAGCCCGCCGGAGGATTTTCTCACCGTCGCGGCAGCATGGATCCTGACTGCGTGGTTCGGCGCAGCGCTGGCGATCACGCTGGGCGCACTCAGCCATGAATACGAGCTGGTCGACAAGTTGTGGCACCCGGCATCCTATCTGCTGTTTCCGCTATCGGGCGCAGCTTTTCTGGTGTCGGCTCTACCGCCTTTGGGCCGCGAAATCGTGCTCTACATCCCGGTGGTCCACGGCGTGGAGATGGTCCGGGACGGGTATTTCGGCTCCAGGGTCGAGGCGATCTATGATCTTGGCTATCTGATCACCTGTTCATTGGTTTTGACGGTGGTCGCCCTGATCGCGACCCGCTGGGTTGAAAAGCGGCTGACTCCGCAATGATCACCGTAGACCGCGTTTCCAAGGACTACCGCACGCGCACCGGGCCCAAGCGCGTGCTCGACAATGTCAGCTTCACCCTCGTCAAAGGCGAGCGGCTGGGCGTGCTCGGGCGCAACGGGGCAGGCAAATCGACTTTGATCCGGCTGGTGAGCGGGGCCGAGCGTCCGACTTCGGGCCGGATCACGCGGGGAATGTCCGTGTCCTGGCCGCTCGCCTTTGGCGGCGCGTTCCAGTCTCAACTGACCGGCGTCGATAATGTCCGCTTCATCAGCCGGCTGTATGGTCAAGACCCGGACCAAAATCTTGCTTTCGTCGAGGAATTCTCCGAGCTCGGGCAATATCTCCGCGAGCCGGTCATGAACTATTCCTCCGGGATGCGCGCGCGGCTCGCCTTCGCGATCTCGATGATCATCGAATTCGACTGCTTCCTGATCGATGAGATCGCTGCGGTCGGCGATGCCCGCTTTCACGAACGGTGCAATTACGAGCTGTTCGACAAGCGCGGCGACCGCGCGATGATGATCATCTCGCATGATCCGGGCTATCTGCGCGACCATTGCAACCGCTGGGCGCTGCTCGACGCAGGGCAGCTGATCCCGTTCGACGATTTCGAGGCAGCGCATGATCATTTCCTCGCGCAGATGCGGGTAGGCGAGGCTGTGCGGACAGCCGCCCAACCCTTCTCGCGGCGGATGGCGGCGATCGATTCGCTGCGCCGTGTCGCGCACGAGGACGAGCAATTCATGGCGCTGGTGCGTCAGGCGGATGCCGCGCGCGATCGGCACGACTGGGCGGCGGCCGAGGCTGGCTATGCCGCCGCATTGAGCCTGCATCCCTATGAGCGGAGCTACTGGGTGCAACTGGGTCATGTGACGCGTGAACAGGGACGACGGGTCAGGGCCGAGATTGCCTACCGCACCGCCTGTGCCTTCGGGGAGCCGGTGCGACTGCTGGCGCCATTCATTGCCGCGGTCGAACATCCGGACAGCGCTGGCCCGCCAACCCCCGCCGCGACACCCGACGGCGGCGAGACGCGGCGGCAGCCTCCGGGCTATCCCGATCTGGCCGTGCTGACGGCCTTCGCTGGCGGAAGCGAGCGGCTTTCGGATGATGCTGCGCTCAGCCTGCTGCGCCGACCGGGCGCCATAGAGGATGTGCTGGCGCGTATGCTGGTGGATGATGGCGTGCAGGCCCCGGGGATCACCCTGCCCTACAGCATTGCCGCTGTGCCTGGCGATGCCCCGCTGCGCCGGGATTGGCTTGAGGATCTCGCCCGCCTCTCTGGCGCGCGCCAGGGAGAGCTCGAAGCGGCACTGGCTCTCGGCGATGCTCCGCTCACGGCGCTGCGCCGCGCGGGCGGGTTGGATGGCTGGGTCTTGCCCGCCAGCCATGCGATGGAGGCCACAAGCGCATGAGCCAGCTTCGCCCGATCTTGCTGAAACAAAACCGTCCGGACGCCGAGCAGCACTTCACCGCGCGCACCCGTAGCCAGTATCTCGGCAATGGCACGCTGCTGTGTCAGGTGCTGGGCGGGCTGAAGCTGTTCGTGATCGGCGATGATGTCGGCTTCTCGCCGCACATGATCTTCGAAGGGTACTGGGAATACTGGCTCACCCGCCACTTTGCCGAGGTGATCCGGCCCGGCGATACGGTTCTCGATATCGGTGCGAACCTCGGATATTATACTCTGCTCGCCGCCGATCTGGTGGGCTCGGCAGGTCAGGTCGTGGCGATCGAGCCCAACCCTGAGGTTTTCCGCCGCCTCTCCGCCAGCATCGCAGTCAACGGCTTTACGCAGCGGACCAGCGCCCGCAATGTCGCGCTGGCAGGGCCGGACGAGACCGGGACGCGCGCCTTCTTTGTGCCCACGGGCGAACCAAAGAACGGCCGCTTTGTGGGCGCACAGGAAAGCGCCGACTATCTCGCGGACCACGGCACGGTCACCGAAGTCGAGCTGGGCCGGATCGATCCCGATGAGTTCGACCGGGTCGACTTCATCAAGATCGACGTCGAGGGCGCCGAACTCGCCGTGCTCGAACACCTACGGCCGGTCTTGGAGAAATTCCGGCCCAAAGTGGTGTGCGAGGTCAATTTCCAGCGGGGCTACGGCTGGGACGACGTGGTCGCCGCCTTCGGCACCGATCAGCTCAGCTATCTCGACTTTCACAGCACAGTAAAGCCGCTGACACGCGAAATGGCCGACACCCAGCAACCGGGCGAGGACTGGCTGGTGTGCGTGGATTTTGCGCGGGTCGCGAACCGCACAGCCCGGCAAGAGGCACGCCATGAAGAATGATCTCAAGCAGTATAAAGATACACTCGCCAGCTGGGGCAAGGGCCAATCTGATCGTGCGCGCCATGCGATTGGGATGGGCGACCGGATGCGCGACCAGCGTCAATGGCGCGAGGCCGCTCAACATTACCGAGAGGCTCTCGACGAAGCGCCGAACAACCAGCCGATCTGGGTGCAATACGGTCATGCCCTAAAGGAAAGCGGTCAATTGCTGGCTGCCGAAGAGGCCTATCGCAAGGCTGTGCAATTGCTGCCGAGCGATAGCGATGCCCATTTGCAACTGGGCCATTGTCTCAAAGTGAAAGGCGACTTCATCGGCGCGGCGGACTGTTATTTGCAGGCATTGCAAGTTGACCCAGCCAACCGTTTCGCAAAATTCGAACTGGAACACTTCGGCTGGTCGGCGGCTGAACTGGGCAATCGAGACAAGCACCCAACATCAAGCACGACCGCTCCTGATCAGTGCTTCAAGCCCGTCCCAGTCGCCTGCCCAGAAGCTTATGAGTCGACTTTCGCAGACGTGGCAACGCTGGTTGCCACCGGGATCATTGACTGCGCCGAACAGCATTTCGATCTTTATGGCTACAAGCAAGGCCGCGATATCCTTGCGACATTTGCCCAAACCAAGCCGACGGCCGCCTTTATCCTGTGCCCCAGCTTCTTCAAGCGATGCGGGATTGGCGAGCATTCGCGCTATCTGGCGCAGTCAATCGAGTCATCGGGCCTGACGACCTATCCGATCCGTTCGACCGCAGACCTTGAGAATTTTTCGGACGAACAGCTGCAAGATGCCGTGCTGATCGTCAATCATGGGCCGGGGCTGTTTGATGGCTACAATCCGGAACTGTCCGAAGGCGAAGCCACGATTGATCTGCTGAACAATCTGCGCCGCTATTTCACGTCACACAACCTGCGCCCGATCATGTTCATGCATTCGTTGCTTGATCGCGACAACACCGTGATGTTCCCGCGCCAGCAGATGTCGCTCGAATCGCCGATCCCGGTGGTGACCACCATCGAAGCCGCCGCGAGCACCTTTAACATACCGCGGGTCGAGCATGGGATGCAGCCGATCACCCTGCCTGCCCCACCCGCCAAATCAGCGCACGCGCGCGATTTGCCAACAATCGGCTTTTTCGGCTTTTTCCAATGGGGCGGAAAGAACTTCGATGCCCTGTTCAACGTGGCACAAAAGATCAAAGCCAAATTGGTAGGATCAATCGCCACAGGCGGCGAAGAGCAGGTCAATTTTCTCAAAGGGTTGATCCGCGAAAAGGGCATCCGCTGCGATGTCGGCACAGGGTGGGTTGAAGATTCTGAGCTGGTTTGGCGACTCAACGAAGCCGATTTCTACTACCTACCGCAGCACGACTATGACCATTGGAACAATAGCGGCACGGCCCGCTTCGTGATGAATTTCGCGCGCCCGGTGATCGTACCTCCGCACAATCCATTCCTTGATCTACGGTCATTCGTGATCTTCGCTGAAGACGACGACTTGCCGCAGGTCATGGCCCATTTGCGCAGCGCCGATCATTATGACCGCGCCGCGCAGCGGGTTGCAGAGTATGGCAAGGCGCACGCGATGCCGGACGAAATGGCGCGCCTTGCCCGGGCGCCGCACGACATTGCCATTGCGAGCGGGACGAAGAACTTTTTCGACATCAACCGGACCTGCGCTGCCGAATTGTTGCATCTCGATCTCGCGAAACTTCAGGCGCGGGTCGACCATGTTTCGCCGGGGAATGGTGCCGACCTCAAAAGCGCTGCGGCAACCGCAGAACGAAGGGCGGAGATTGCTCGCCTACAGCAGCTTGATCCGATCAACTTTGCCAATGACAATCCAGTCGTGCTGCCGCTGCAATATTGGCGCGAACATTACGAGATCGGCGATCTGGTGTTCGAAGACCGGCTCGAAAGCTTCTACGCTGGTTGTCGGGCGGTCCTGAAACGCGAACCCGATCTGCATGATTTTGTGCGCTTCCACGGCGGATACATGGCCAAGTCCGAGAAGTCCTCCGCCCATTTTGTCGATTATGCTCTGCATCTTATCGCCCGGCTGATGGGGGCTGGACACACGCTCGAATTTGCCAACCAGGTACGGCTCTATCATCAAGGCCGCAGGCTGGATGTGGACGACCTTGCCGATTCGGCTCTGGCCGACGAACTGCGTGCTCGGCACCAGCAGTCACAGCGCATACTGGGGTCGATTGTCGGGGCCAGCCCGATTACGCCGGTCTGCGCCTTCTACAACATCGTGCAGATGCTGCCCTGTCCTTCCGATCTGCTCGACGAACTGCTGCACAGTGCGACCCGGAACCTATCCGTTCCGCCTGATTTTGCTATGGTTGCCATGACAACGGATCCGTTTCAGCGATTGCTCGCGATCAGCGGTTGCCTGTCCTCGGCAGGGCTTAGTCTCAGTGATGTGTTCGTGATCGACAAGCCGACAGTCAGGCCGGTCGATGTCACCCGCAAGCGTTATAGCCTCGGCGAATTCTGGCTGCTTGAAGGCGACTATTTTCTGTTCGAGGCGGTGACCTGCCTGTTGAAGCGGGCGCCCCTAGCAGCGGAATTGTACTTGCTGGACGAAATCTCGCGAGAAGCCGGTAAAATCGGCGTTCTGCGTCATCTGCTGAACCTGCCCGGCTGCCAGGCGGAGGTCGTCGATGTTGCAGCCTACGACGAAGACCAGCTTCGATCTAATACGGCGGCCTGCGGCACGATTGCCGAGGAGTTACGCTCAGTCCATGCAGGCGGCTGGGATCAGCGCAACGCCTATCTTGAAGCGGTGCGAAACAACAGGCGGCTGTGGCTCAACATCAAGCGCCAGCGTAATCGGTTCATTTCTCAATCGGGAGAAAGGGTTGAGGTCGTCACATCCGCCGTGGCCAGTCTGCGGGCACTCTAGGATGCTTATCGTCCAGACACTTTGCAGTGATGGCGGGCGCAGATCGCATTTGGCCCGGCACATGAGCAGCGGCGCATGACTATCCTCCTCGACGCCTACAATATCGCCCGCTCGCACGGTACGGGGGTGGCCACCTATGGCCGCAACCTTGCGCGTGCGGCTGCGGGGTTGGGGTTTGAGGTCAGTTTGATGTTCGGCACCCGCGCGGGCCATTCGCGCAAGCAGCCGCTGCTTAACGAAATCGCTCTGGCAGAGGGTGACGATGGGCAGTCCGAGCCTCGCAAGCGGAGGGCGCTGGCGCTTCCCGGTCAGGTCGCCAAAGCCACTGGCGGCGTCTTCGGCACCCGTCAGGCGCGCGAAGTCTCGCTTTCGGGCGAGGTGATCCTGCCGCCCTCGCTCGGCGTGCCGGGCGCGCGGTACTGGCACACGCCGCAACTCTATGAACTCGCCACCGCCGCGTTCCGGGCCACGGGACGGATGACGCGGGTCGCGCTGCCGGGGACGGACATCGCTCACTGGACCTATCCTCTGCCGGTCAAGACGCCGGGCGCGGCCAATGTCTATACGCTGCACGATCTGGTGCCGCTGCGCCTCCCCTACACCACCGCTGATCACAAGCGGCACTATCTGGCCCTGTGCCAGCGGATCGCACGCGAGGCCGATCACATCCTCACCGTGTCCGAGCATTCGCGCGCCGACATCATCCGCATCCTTGGTGTCGAGGAGGACAGGGTCACCAACCTCTACCAGTCGACCGATATCGCCAGGCTGATTGAAAGCGTATCGCCCGAACAGATTGCGCAGGAGGTCGAAGGACTGCTCGGCGTCGGGATGCGCGAGTACTATCTGTTCTTCGGTGCGCTCGAACCGAAGAAGAACCTCGCCCGGCTGCTCGAGGCGCATCTGATGAGCGGATCGCGGTACCCGTTGGTGATTGTCGGTGCGCCCGGATGGGGAAGCGAGCGTGATGTCGCCCTGCTCAAGCAGCTGGCCGAACTGGACACCGAAAAGCGCATCAAGTGGCTTGGCTATCTACCGCGTCAGACCCTGGCCACGGCGATTGCAGGGGCGCGGGCGGTGATGTTCCCCTCGCTGTATGAAGGGTTCGGGCTTCCGGTGCTGGAGGCGATGTCGCTCGGCACCCCGGTCATTACCAGCGCCACATCTTCGCTGCCAGAAGTGGCAGGAGAGGCGGCTGTGATGATCGATCCCTATGATGTGCGGTCGATCGCACGGGCGATCAAGGCGCTGGACGATGATGACAGCGCCGTCGCAGAACTGGGGCAACGCGGCCTCGTACAAGCAGAACGTTTCAGCGCAGGCGCCTATCGCGAACGGCTGGGCGAATTTTATGCGCGGCTCACCGGCACGGCATCACCGCTTCCACACGATGCCCGGGCCGCGCAGCCTGTCCCGATTACAAAGGCACAATCAGCATGAACCGCCCCTCTTCCGTTACCGGAACCGTCGCACGCCTCGTGCTTGCGCTGCTGCTCGCCGGATTGGTCGGTGCTTGCACCACCCTGGGTGCAGCCGGGCCGTCGTCCGGTCAAGTTCGCAAGGCCGAAGGGGCCGACTATGCGGGGTCGCAGGTCGCGCTGGTCGATCTTGATCCGCTGACCTACAAGCGGATTGCAGCCTTCGAACAGTCCCTTGGCCTGGCGCAGCAATTTGGTGAAGGCGGCGCGGGCGAAGTGCTGATCGGCCCCGGCGATGTCCTCGACATCGCGATGTGGGAGGCACCGCCCGCTGTGCTGTTCGGCGGCGGAGGGGTCATCCCAGGACTCGACGCGGGCGCGCAGAACCGCACTGTTGTCCAGCAAGTGGTCGATGGGACGGGCATGATCAGCGTACCATTTGCCGGAACGATTGAAGCGGCCGGGCAGACGCCTGCCGCAATCGAGCGTGCCATCGTCGCGCGGTTGGCAGGCCGCGCCAATGATCCTCAGGTCAATGTCCGGCTGTCGCTCAACGATTCCCGCAATGTGACTGTGCTGGGCGAAATCGCTGCCAGCCGCCGTGTGCCGCTGGGCCCGCGTGGCGAGCGGCTGCTCGACATCATCGCGAGCGCCGGCGGCCCCCGCGCGCCAGTACACCAGACCACGGTGCAGGTCAGTCGCGGCGGCGCTTCGGCGACCATGGCGCTGGAGGCGATTATTGCCCAACCGGCACAGAACATTCGGATGCGCCCGGAAGACGTCGTGACGGTGCTGCACCAACCCTATAGCTTCATTGCGATGGGCGCCGTGGCAACCAGCGCGGAAATCCCCTTCGAAGGGCGGGGCATCTCGCTCGCGCAGGCCTTGGCGCGGGTCGGCGGGTTACGCGATAACCAAGCCAATATCCGCGGTGTGTTTGTGTTCCGGCTTGAACAGCCAGAGGCGCTGGATCCAGCAAAGCGTATGGCAACGCAAGCGCTCGAGGATGGCCGGGTCCCGGTCATCTATCGGCTTGATCTGTCAGACGCCCGCGGGTTCTTCGTCGCGCAGGAATTCCAGATCCGCGATCAGGATGTGGTCTATGTCTCGACGGCACCGGGAGCGGAGCTGCGTGAGTTCCTGTCGACCGTTACCAGCCTCGCGTTCTCGGCCATTGCGATCGGCAATGTTGTGACCAATAACGGCAACTGACGCTACGGGCGGACGGCGTGCGATCCGGCGCTGGTCGCTCCAAAAAGTAGCACGACATCAGCGATCCCGTATGTTGCGGCCGCGACACAGTGGCCCATTGCAAGCGCTTCCGGCAAGGCACTCAAGTGGCGGAATTGCGCCGACTGCATAGATACTTGCAAGAATGTTGCACGCCTCAAAGTGGCATCACATCCTCGGTTGCATGGACGCAGGTTTCTTCTGTCCCCTCGGTGGTCAAGTGACCATTCGCCGGACGAGGCTGAGGAACTGCTCCAGCTTGATAGCGGCTTGCCACATGGCCCAGTCGGCGCAGTAGCGCTGGACCAGAAAGCGCGCTGGGCGCGTTGGCGACACTCCTATCACCGGCATCGGCAATTGGGCGGACGGCAACATCGCGGTTAGCTGCACCGGGATCGGCGAGGCCTTCATCTACGCTGGCGGCACGGGCCTTGATTACGCGTGCAACGCAATGCTGGCCGAGGTCGCTCACCAGAGCGGCGATGGCGGGGTGATCGCAGTTAATCGCAGCGACGCGATGCCGCTGGCGTGCAACTCCGCCGGCATGAAACGCGCGGTCGCCGGAGCGGGCCGCCAACCCTTCATCGGCATGGGCTAGGCCCTCCCAGCCCGCGTCAGGCCCTTCCCAGATCTGTCGCAAATCAGCCGCACTTGGTCGGCCTCCGTCAGCTGTCGGCCTGATTTCCGCTTGCATTCGGCGGGGACGTCGTTAGGCGCGCGATACGTTATCTCATCAAAACAACGGGACCCCTCATGACCAGCAACAAGACGCAAATCGCGTCCTCTCACCTTGCACTCGCCACCGTGCTGGGTCTGGCCTTTGTCGCCACGCCCGCGCTCGCGGAAGCCGCCGAGGCGGAAGCGGAGCAGCCTACTGGCAGCACGCAGGTCGAGGATGACGTCCACAACCGCCAGGCCGACGGGATCGGCACCATCATCGTCAGCGCGCAGGGCCTCAAAGAGCTCGACGTGCTGGCCGGCACCAGCGTGGTCGAAATCCGCGACATCCAGCGCGACGGCGTGACGGGCCAGATCGGCGATCTGCTGACCAAGCTTCCCGGTGTCTCCGCCACCAGCTTCGCCCCCGGTTCCTCGCGCCCCGTGCTGCGCGGCCAGCAGGGCGAGCGTGTGCGCGTGCTGGTCGACGGCGTCGGCACCTCGGACGTCTCGAACACCTCGGTCGACCACGCCACCACCATCGACCCGATCACGGTCGAGCGGATCGAAGTGCTGCGCGGTCCCGCGGTGCTGCTCTACGGCAGCCAGGCGATCGGCGGCGCGGTCAACGTGATCGACAAGCGCATCCCGACCCGGATGCCGGATCATGGCATTCACCTCGATGCGTTCGGCGGGATCGACAGTGCCACCAACCTGCGCACCGGCGCGGGTAGCCTCGATGTCGGGGTGGGCGAGAGCCTCGTGTTCCACGTCGATGGCTCGTGGCGTCAGACCGATGACGTCGAAATCGGCGGCTTCCAGGTTGCACAAGCGCTGCGGGCCGATTTGCTCGCCGATGCTGATGTGGAAGCGGAGGAAGGCGAGCTGGAAGAAGCGGCCGAGCTGCGTGAGGCCGCCAATCAGCGCGGCGCCGTGCCCAATTCGGCGATGGAAAGCTGGACGATCAATGCTGGCCTCGGCGTGATCCTCGGCGAAAGCACCTTCGGCGCATCGCTCGGCTGGTATGACACCAATTACGGCGTCCCCACCCGCCCGGGCGCAGGCCATCACCATGGCGAGGAAGAAGCCGTGGGCATCGCCGCTGCCGCTGAAGGCGAGGGCGAAGAACTCGTCACCATCGGCCTCCAGCAGTTCCGCGCCGACTTCAAGGGCGACGTCTTCCTTGGCGACGGCGCATTTGAACGCCTGAAGCTGCGGGTCGGCTATTCGGACTACACCCACACCGAATTCGAAGGCGCCGAAGTCGGCACGGTGTTCGATTCCACCAGCGTCGAAGCCCGCGCCGAACTGGTGCAGAACACCGGCGGCACGCTGCGTGGATCGAGCGGCATTCAATACCAGCACCGCGATTTCTTCGCGGTCGGCGCTGAGGCCTATATCCCGCCCAACCTGACCGATCAGGTCGCGCTCTTCACGCTTCAGGAGCTCGGCACCGGCCCGTTCCAGATCGAGGCCGCAGGCCGCGCCGAATTCACCAAGGTCGAGGCCCAGACCCTCGGGATCGAGCGGGACTTCGATACCTTCTCCGGCGCCCTCGGCCTCGTTTACGAAGGCATTGACGGCATCCGCGTCGGCATTAACGGCTCGCGCGCCGAGCGTGCACCGAGCGCCGAAGAGCTGTTCTCCAACGGCCCGCACATCGCCACCCAGGCGTTTGAAATCGGTGACGCCAATCTCCGGACCGAAACCGCCTGGGGACTTGAAGCCTATGCCCGCGGTAGCATTGGTGCCGGGACGTTCAACCTGACCGTGTTCAAGCAGTGGTTCGGCAACTACATCTTCCTTGAGGAGACCGGCGAGGAGGAGGACGATCTCCCGGTCTTCCAATACCTCCAGCAGGATGCCGACTTCTTCGGGGTCGAAGCCGACGTAAACTACCCGATCATCGACGGCGAAGGCTTCCGCCTGATCACCGATCTGCGTGCCTCCTATGTCGAGGCGGAACTGGCCGATGGCACCGCCGTGCCGCGCATCCCGCCACTGAGCCTGCTCGGCGCGTTGGAAGCACAGACCGGCGCTTTCGACGTGCGCGGCGAAGTGCAATGGTTCGACAAGCAGGACCGCACGACTGTGTTCGAAACGCCAACGGACAGCTTCACGCTGGTCAACGCGCTGATCGCCTGGCGTCCGCTGGCCGATAACCAGAACGTCACTGTGCAGCTGGCCGCCGACAACATCTTCGATGTCAACGGCCGCCGCCATGCGAGCTTCACCAAGGACTTCGTGCCGCTGGTGGGCCGCAACTTCCGCGCGAGCGTGCGCCTCAGCTTCTGAGGCCACCGCACCGCGCAAGGGTCGCAATCAGGGGCAGCCGGGATCACCGGCTGCCCCTTTTTTGTGCCTCAGGCCTCGACCGCGAAGGTCAGTTCGGCGTGCTCTTCGAGCCGCTTGACCAGATCCTCGCCGAGGAAGCTGCCCGGCGTCCCGATCCCGCCCGGCTTGGTGCAGCTGAGCAGCGCAATCCCGGTCTCGGAGAGCATCCGGCTGGTCGAGCCATAGCCCGGATCATACCGGCCCTTGACCCCGAATTGCAGACGCCCGCCATCGGCCATGTCAGCGACGAAGACGACATCGTAGAAGCCGTTCTCACGCTCTTCCTTGGTCGGGCCTTCGCCGGGCTTGGGCGGCTTGGAGCCGAACGGGTTCTTCATGAACTCCAGCGCCGCATTGGCCGCCGCGCGGCCCGCATCGCCGGGGCTGGTCAGCATCATCTCGTCATACTTGAAGTCGGTCCCGTACGGATGGCCGAGCAGGAAGTTGGTACGGTGCACGTTCTTGGTGTTGATCGGCGCCATCACGAAGGGCGCGGACCACTTGCCCAGATCGTCCTCATGGCTCGGGATCATGCCTGAGGGCTGATCCGGCCCTTCAAACCCCGGCGTCAGCGCGAAGGGATTGCGCAGCACGTTGATGAGCGAGGGGCTTTTCGCCGCCGCCTTCATCGTCGCGCCAAGGCTCGCTGCGGTGCCGCCCGAGAAGGTGCCCTGCATCGCGCGCACCCGGCCACGGATGCGCGGCGCAGGCTTGCCGAACTTTGCGACGCAAGCCTTCTGGGTCATCATCACGCCGAGATCGAACGGGATCGAATCGAACCCGCTGGAGAAACAGATGCGCGCGCCGGAGGTTTCGGCGGCGGCCTGATGCTCGGCGATCTTCTCGGCCATCCACGCCGGTTCGCCGCACAGGTCGGCGTAGTCGGTGCCGGTCTTCACGCAGGCCGCGACCAGCTTGTCGCCATAGAGCTGGTACGGGCCAACGGTGGTCAGCACGACCTTGGTGCGCGCGCACATCGCTTCCAGATCGGCGCTGTCGTCGGCATTGGCGACGACCAGCGGGGTCGAGGCCGGCGCGCCGATCAGGTCGCGCACTTCCTCCAGCTTGGCGAGGCTGCGGCCTGCCATGGCCCACTTGGGGCCGTCGTCACGGCTGCCGTAATGGTGGGCGAGATATTCCGCCACCAGCCGTCCGGTGTAGCCGGTTGCGCCGTAGACGATGATGTCGAATTCGCGGGGTGTCGTCATGTTATCTCTCTTTCCGTTCGCCCTGAGCCGGTTTTGCTGCGCAACAGCTGCGCTTCCGAAGGGCCGTCCTGCTTCTTCATATGCGGTGCTAGAAGAAAGTACGGTGCTTCGACAAGCTCAGCACGAACGGAGCCTTGATGGGACCCTAGGTGCGACAAAGTGGACTGCCTGATCGAAGTTGACAAAGTTGACAGGGTGTCAAGCGGGGAAAAATACGAATATTCTTTTAAACACAACGATTTGCCGCTGAAAAACGAAGTTGACAGATTCGCCATGCCCGGGGGGGGAGGGGGCGACAATCCCGGTCTGGGCGAACGGCTGCTCATGTCCGCAACGCTATGCCTTGCCCGGCGTGTAGGAAAGCGCGCCGGTATCGCACACAGCTTGAGCCGCGGCCCTATAATCTGGGCAGCGTCACCCCGCGCTGGCCCATATATTTGCCCGCGCGGTCCTTGTAGCTGGTCTCGCAGCGTTCGTTGCCCTTGAGGAACAGGAACTGGCACGCGCCTTCATTGGCGTAGATCTTCGCGGGCAGCGGCGTCGTATTGCTGAACTCCAGCGTCACATGCCCCTCCCAGCCTGGCTCCAGCGGGGTGACATTCACGATGATCCCGCAGCGCGCATAGGTCGATTTGCCGAGGCAGATGACCAGCACATCTTCCGGCACGCGGAAATACTCGACCGTCCGGGCGAGCGCGAAGGAATTGGGCGGGATGATGCAGACATCGGTCTCGCGATCGACGAAGCTCTTGGGATCGAACTGCTTGGGATCGACCACCGAACTATCGACGTTGGTGAATATCTTGAATTCCGGCGCAACGCGGGCGTCATAGCCGTAGGACGACAGGCCATAGGAAATCACCCCGTCGCGCCGCTGGGCCTCGACGAAAGGCTCGATCATGCCATGTTCGAGCGCCTGTGCGCGGATCCATTTGTCGGAGAGAATCGCCATATGTCAGGGATTCCCGATGCGCGGGTGCGGGGCAAGAGTGGGCAGAAACATATCCCCTCTCGCCTTACCGTCACCCGCGCGGAAGGTGGAAAGGTCATGCCCGATTTGGATGGGCATGGGATAGGAGCGGTCGTTTGGGAAGCGAACCCGGAATAAACATCCCTTCCATCGTCGCCCCGTGCTTGACACGGGGCTTGGCTACTTCTGCGCTGTATCGGGCGCGAACCACTGTTCCCACAGGTCGTCCCAACCCGGGTTGTCCGCCTCAATCAGCGCGAACTTCCAATCGCGCCGCCATTTCTTGACGAGCTTTTCCCGCGCGATCGCCTGTTCGATCTCGTCATGGCGCTCGACATAGACCAGCCGTGTCTTTGCGAAATCGGCGACATGGCGCGAGCCTGTCCCGTTGCGGTGCTGATACACGCGGGCCAATGCGTCTGAGGTAACGCCGACATACATCCCGCCGCGGTAGCGGTTTGCCATTATGTAGACCCAGCCACCCTTATCCATCACCCAATTATCGCGGCGACGGCGGAAAAGAAAAGCCAAACCCCGTGTCAAGCACGGGGCGACGAGGGGTGGATGGCAGTTTAAAGCCCATCTGCGCCCGGCCCGCCGCGCCTGCGCCTGCGCCTACTGGCACTTCAGCCGGATCACCTGCCACGCAAGCCGTGTCGGGTTGCCGCCGTTGCGGCGGACTTCTTCGTCGATGCATTGCTGCTGGAAGGTGCGATTGTCGGGGTAGGCACCCCGCGCCATGCGCTCGAAATCGAGCACGTCCTGCAAGTCCTGCGGTGAAAGGTCGCTGGTATAGATGCGGCCCGCCAGCAGCGCCTCCAGATTGGCGCGGGCACGCAGAGCGCGCTCGGTCGGGGCTCCGGGCAGGCCATAGGTATCGCCGGGTGACGGCGCGGGCGTTGGCGTCTCGGCAGGCCTGACACGCATTTGCGGCGGCTCGGCCTGTGCGCTCGCCGTGATCATCAGCCCTGCAAGCAGCATGGCGCTGGCGGACATTCTCATCACCGCTCTCCTTCCGTGATTGCGCCGCCGTCGTCGCGCAGAGCAGATTACCCCACCGTGAACTCCGCCCACACAGGCAGATGATCCGACGCAGTCGCGGACAGCGCGCTGCGGTGCACGCCGCAGCTGCGCATCACCAGCCGGTCGCAATGCATGATCCGGTCGAGCCGTCCGATGGGGCGCTGGCTGTGGAAAGTGGGGCCGGGGTCGAGCACGGTGAAATGCTTGCCGAACTCGCGGAAACATCCCGCATTGGCGCGCCATTCGTTGATGTCGCCCATCAGCACCGTGGGATGCTGCTGCCGGGCTGCCTCTCCCAGCGCGGCGATGGCGCGGGCTTGCCGGACGCGCCACAGGCCCGACAGGTCGAGATGCATCCCGAACACGCTGACGCTCGCCCCGCCGATCCCCAAGGTCGCCGTCACCACCCCGCGCGGCTCAAGGCAGGGGATGTGGATGATGTCATGCGCGTCGATGCTGATGTGGCGCTTCACCAGGATCGCATTGCCGTGCCACCCCATCGAATCGTGCTGCACGTCGAGCGGCACGGGCACGTAATCGGTGTGGCTGGCGATCATGAACGCCGGGAGCACGCCGGTGCGCTTGCCGAACCTGAGGTCCGCCTCCTGCAAGCAGACGATATCCGCATCGACCTCGGCCAGCACCTTGAGAATGCGCGCGGGATCGCGCTGGCGGTCGGTGCCGATGCCTTTGTGGATGTTGTAGCTGGCGACTTTGATCCGCTGCGCCATCATCCCGCCGCCAGCAGGCTCGCGTTCCCCCCGGCCGCCGTGGTGTCGATCGTCATCACCCGCTCGGTCGCGAAGCGCGCGAGGTAGTGCGGGCCGCCTGCCTTCGGCCCGGTGCCGGACAGGCCCTCGCCGCCGAAGGGCTGGCTTTCGACCACCGCGCCGATCTGGTTACGGTTGACGTAGAAATTGCCGACCCGCGCGCGGGACTGCACCAACCGCCGCGTTTCAGCGATGCGGCTGTGGAGGCCGAGCGTGAGGCCGTAGCCCACAGCGTTGATGTCATCGACGACCTGCTGCAATTCGCCTGCCTTGAAGCGCACGATGTGGAGCACGGGGCCGAAATTCTCGCGCGCCAGATCGGCGATCCCGGCGATTTCGATGATCGTCGGGGCCACGAAGTGGCCGGTGGCGGGGGTGCCCGTCAGGCGTTCGACTGGCAGGCCCTTGGCGGTGCAATCGGCGATGTGGCTCTCCAGCAGCGCCTTGGCCTCCGCATCGATCACCGGGCCAACATCGGTGGCAAGATCAGCCGGATCGCCGACATGCAGCGCTGCGAACCCACCGCGGATCATTGCCAGCATCGGCTCGGCGATGTCGTCCTGAAGGTAGAGCACCCGCAGCGCCGAACAGCGCTGCCCTGCGCTCTGGAAGCTGCTGGCGAGCACATCGCGCACCACCTGTTCGGGCAGCGCGGAGCTGTCGACGATCATCGCGTTCTGCCCGCCGGTCTCGGCGATCAGCGTGGCGATCGGCCCGTCGCGATTGGCGAGCGCGCGGTTGATGGCGCGCGCGGTGTCGGTCGAGCCGGTGAACGCGACGCCCGCGAGGCGCGGATCGGCGGTGATCATCTGACCGACCGCGCCTGCGCCGGGAAGCAGTTGCAGCGCCTCGGGCGGGATACCGGCCTCGTGGCACAGCTTGACCGCGAGTGCCGCGATCAGCGGGGTCTGCTCGGCAGGCTTGGCGATCACCGTATTGCCCGCCGCCAGCGCAGCCGAGGCCATGCCGATGAAGATCGCCACCGGGAAGTTCCACGGGCTGATCGTGGCAAACACCCCGCGCCCGTGGAGCGCGAGCGAGTTCTCCTCGCCCGTCGGCCCGGGCAGGATCGTCGGCGCACCGAATTGCTGGCGCGCGCCTTGCGCATAATAGCGCAGGAAATCGACCGCTTCGCGCAGTTCGAGCACGGAATCGAGCAGCGTCTTGCCCGCCTCGCGCTGGCACAGGCTGAGGAACTCCGCCGCGTGCGCCTCGAACAGGTCAGCCGCTTCTTCGAGCAACAGCGCCCGCGCATCGCCGCCCAAGGCGTCCCAGCCGGGCTGGATCGCGGCGGCGCGGGTGAAGGCAGCTTCGACCTCCTCAGCGGTCGCATCGCGGCGGGTGCCGATGACGGCGGAGGGATCGTGCGGCTTGGTGATCGGCGCGATCTCGCCCGCGATGGCCGCCGGGAAAGTCGGCTCGGCCCGCCAGTGGACGCCTTCGAGCATTGTCAATCGCGCCATCAGCGGCTCACGCACGAGGGGATCGCTGAGGTCGATCCCGGCGCTGTTGGCACGCGCGCCGAAGATGTCCTTCGGCAAGGGGATCGCCGGATTGCGGCGCGGGCTGAGCCCAGCAAGTTCCGCGACCGGATCGCCGACCAGTTCGGTCGCCGGAATATCGGCGTCGCCCATGCGGTTGACGAAGCTGGTGTTCGCTCCGTTCTCGAGCAATCGGCGCACCAGATAGGCGAGCAATTCCTTGTGCCCGCCGACCGGCGCGTAAATGCGCACCGGGGTGCGCTGATTGCCTTCGAGCGCATGGAGCGCGTCGTAGACTTCCTCGCCCATGCCATGCAGGCGCTGGAATTCAAACGCCTTCCCCTCGCTGAGATGCTTGATCGCCGCAATCGTGTACGCATTGTGCGTGGCAAAGGCCGGGCGGATGACATCGGCGTGCTCGAACAGGCGTGCGGCGCAGGCGAGGTAGCTGACATCGGTCGCGACCTTGCGGGTGAACACCGGGTAATCGTTGTAGCCGCCCACTTGCGCCAGCTTGACCTCGCTGTCCCAATAGGCGCCCTTCACCAGCCGCACGAACAGCTTGCGGCCATGCCTGCGGGCGAGTTTCCCCGCCCAGTCGCACACCGCCACGCCGCGCTTCTGGTAGGCCTGGATGGCGAGCCCGAAGCCCTCCCACCGGCTGCCATCGGGGCGGCGGAACAGGTCGTCGTCCGCGACCAGCTCCTCGATAATATCGAGGCTGAGCTCCAACCGCTCGGCCTCTTCGGCGTCGATGGTGAAGTGGATATCGGCGTCGCGCGCCCGCACTGCGAGCGCCTTGATCACCGGCACCATCGCGGCCCGCGCCTCATCGGCGTGGAAGAAGGTGTATTTGGGATGGAGCGCGGAGAGCTTGACCGAAATGCCCGGCGAACCGGCCACCCCTGCGCCGGCTTCGCGCGCCAGCCGGGTCAGTGCCGCTTCATAGGCCTGCCGGTACTTCTCGGCATCGGCAAAGGTCATCGCCGCCTCGCCCAGCATATCGAAGCTGTGCGTGATCCCCCGAGCGCGTTCGGGTGCTGCGCGCTTCAGGGCCTCGTCGATATCCCGGCCGAACACAAACTGCCCGCCGAGGATCTTCATCGCCTGACCGGTCGCCGTGCGGATCACCGGCTCGCCCAGCCGGTTCATCGCGCGTTTCAACACAGAACCCATCCCGCGCTGGCGGGCATCGGGCGGATCGAGCACTTCGCCGGTCAGCATCAGCGAGAAGGTCGCAGCATTGACGAAGGTCGAGGAGCTTTCGCCCAGATGCTCGCCCCATTCGATGCTGCCGATCTTGTCGCGGATCAGCGCATCGGCAGTGGCCGCGTCGGGCACACGCAGCAGCGCTTCGGCAAGGCACATCAGCGCGATGCCTTCCTCGGTATCGAGGCCGTATTGCTGGAGGAAAGCGTCAATCCCGCTCGCCTTCTTGCCGCGCGCGCCTTCGATCAGGTCAATCGCCAGACCTGCCGCTGCGGCATGAACCCGCGCGGCCGGTGCGGCCTGATCCAGCCGCTCGGCGATGCAAGCCTCTTCCTCCTGCCGGTACGCACGGCGCAGGTCCGTACGGTCGATGCTGGGGGCAGCGGAGTAGTCAGCCATCTGGTTTCACCTGAAACGATTCGCGGGGAGAATGCCCGGCCCTCTGAACGCGCTAAGGCTGCGCTTCAAGCGCGGGTTTTGCAACGCCCCGCTTGCCCGCCGCAGCTTGCGCGGTTAGCCTTGCGCTCGCGACCAACGGGGGCCTTTCGATCATGCGCATGTTCTGCTTCCACTGCCGCGACGGCGAAGACGGCGGCCGCCTGCGCGCAATCCATCGCCCCGCGCACCTCGACTTCGTCCATGCCAATGCCGAGCATTTCGTGATCGTCGGCCCGCTGAAGCGCAGCGACGGGCTGATCATCGGCTCATTGCTGATCGTGAAGGCCGCAGACGAGGCGGCGGCGCGCGCCATTCTGGCGGACGATCCCTACCTCACCGGCGGGGTGTGGCAGCTGATCCGGGTGGACGAGTTTACCCCGCTGCTGGGCGACTGGGCCTAGGCTGCACCCGACATTCAGCGCTGACGGCCTGCAAATGGCCCGTCATCATCTGAATGTCAGGCACAGCCTGAAAGCCTCACCCGAACGGATCGTTGTCGCTGTAACGGCGGCTGATGAAGGCCGCGTTGCTGGAGAAGGCGTCGAGATCGTGCTGCGCCAGATTGCGGGCGATCTCGTCGATCCGGGCCTGCATGGTGCCGAGGCTTTCCTCAAGGATGAAGCTGGCCGACTTGCCGGTCTTGCGGAAGATTTCGGCACGGTGGGCGCTGGGGATGTCGATGTAGCTTTTGACCAGCTTGGGCAGGTGTTCGTCGCGCATCAGCTCGATCTCGGTGCGGCTGACGGCCTGCACCTGTTCGCGGTCCATCATGCCTTCGACTTCGGCGAGGCTGGAAAGGATCGTGCGGATCTTTTCGCGTGCTCCGGTGGGCACGCGCTGGTCGTCATAATCGAACGCGGGCTTACGGGGCGCGGGCGGCGGCGCAGCGGTGGGCGCGGGGGCCGACCCCGGCTCAGGCGCCGCAAACATCTTCCGGATCGAATCAAACAGGCCCACGAACCGTCACGTCTCCATTGACCGGCGCTTATCCGGCGTGCCGTCCTAACATCACACCCCGGTAAGCGCCACCAGCAGCTTAGCTGGCCGGATCGCCCAGCCGCGCCGCGCTGCCCGCGCGTTCGGTGTCGAGCCGGTCGAGCGCATCGTAGAGCTTGGCAAAGGCCGACTGCAAGGCTTCGGCACCGGCGTCGGAGCTGACGGGATCATCCTCCTCGATCAGATTGGTCGCCGCCCGGCGCAGGCTGGCAATCCCGTCAAGCACCAGCTCTTGGCTCGCGATCAGCCGCGCCGCTTCAATCGCGGTGCGCAGCACCAGCACCATGGTCGCGGTCGCCTGATCAATGCCTTCGATCAGCCGGGTGTTGGTGGCGCTGACGATCTCGCGCAGAGCGGCGGCCTGCATGGCAAGCGCGCGGGCCTCGGCAATGTCGCGCAGCCGGGTCTGGACGGTGTGGAGCGCATCCGATTGCAGCCGCCGCGCCTTCATCGGCTCACGCGCGGCGAGCGCCTCAGCGCGGGCGGTGAGGGTGAGCGCGATTTCCTCGGCAAACAGCGCGTGCTCGCTGAGCGTGGCGATCAGCGGCGTCAGCCCGGCCTGCTCGGACTCCAGGGTGACATTGGCGCGGATCAGCGCGTCACGCTCGCGGGTCAGCGCAGCCAGCGCCGCCTCGATCTCGCCCTGCGCCTCGCGGTAGCGGCGGAAATAGGCCTTGGGGTCGGGTTTGGCCGGGATCAGGCCGAAGCGCCTAGCCCCGACTGCCAGATTGCCAGCCAGATTGCCTTGGCGCAGCGGTTCGAGGCTTTCAGCAAGGCTGCGCAGGCCCACAATCGCGCGGGCGATCCCCACGGTCGGCGGCGGTGCGACATGGGCGAGGCTGCCCGCGTGGCGCGCGGAAAGCTGCGCGATTTCATCCCGGCCCAGCGCCTCAATCGCTTCGAGCTTGTGATCGAACGCCGGACTCAGCGGCTCGATCAGCAGCAGTTCGGCGACATATTTCATCGCCTGCCCGGCCAGTTCGGCGTGGCGCCGTTTGGGGATCGCGGTCACGGCAGCGTCAGGCGACCCGCGTCGGCTGTTCGGAAACGCCGGGGGCCGCACCGCGCAGCCCGTGAACCTCGGCGCGGTCAAGCACGCCTGCGGCCCAGCGCGCGTGGGTGGTCGGCTCGCACATGCTGCCGCCGTGGCTGAACACCGCCCGCGCTTCTCGGGCGAGGATCGCGCGGGCTTCATCGGCTTCACTCGCCGAGGGGCGCAGCGCTTCGTGGATGATGCCGACCTGCACCGGATGGATCGCGGTCTTGGTCAGCAGGCCATGCTCCAGATCGCGTGCGACCTCTTCGCGCAGCAGATCGCTTTGCGCATAGTGTTCGAACACCGGAGCGGACAGCGCCATGCCTTCGGGCAGGAACACGCTCGCCATCGTGGCAATCGCGAGACCCAGCGGCCCATCATAGGCGGTGCGGGTGCGCGAGCGGCGCACGCCGAGCAGGTTGAGGATGTCGTTCCCGCCGATCCTGACCGCATGGACTTGATCCTCCAGCGGCTGGAGCGCGCGGGCCATCGCGGTCAGCGCCGTGCGGTCGAAGGCCTCGGCGCTTTCGATGGTGGGCATGATCCCATGCTGGGGGTTTTCCAGCCGCGCCAGCCAGTCCGCCAGATTGGCGGTTGTGATCTTGGGCAGGACGAAACCGGCCAACCTCTCGATCCCCGGCTGGGCCTGCATCCAGGTCAGCATCGCGGGATTGCGCGGGCGGGTATAGGCAATCAGCGCCGGCGGCGCGGTGTCCAGCGCCCTGAGCGTCGCGCAGAACACGGCCTGCGCCGCGCCCACCTCGGTCTCGTGCAGCGAATCCTCAAGGCAGATCACCACCGAACGCAGATCGGGATTGTCGCCCGCCAGCACCTCGGCAAGGCGCGGGTGCTGCACCGGGATATAGAGCGTCGCGCCGAGCTCAACCGCTTTCGTCATCACACGTCTCCTGCCTTCGCAATCACAGTTACGGCGCGATAGTTGCCAAGTTCCCGTTGATGCACACTTACCCCGGTTTGTGTGGCAAGATGAAGCAAATGCGCAACTTCCGCGTCATCCTTGTCGCGCACGAGCACGGCTTCAGGCACGCGGCGCAGGACAGCGCGGGTGGCTTCGGCGATGCCGGGCTTGATGCGGTTGCGGTCCGTCACGGCGAATTCGTCCATCAGGCTGGCGATTAGCGTCTCACAGGCCAGGCGGCTCTGGTGGGCCCCTGCGGGAGTCCAGCCGGGGTGGGGTTGGGCCGAAGGCGCAGCAGCCTCTACCGCGGCGATAAAGGCGCGCGATTGGTCGGCTTCGGCGAATTCCGTAAGGTGGCGGCAAGCGTGGAACTCGCCCTCGCCCACCAGCGCGTCGCTTAGCACCGAACGGCTGACCAGCCCGGATACGATCCCGCCGAGGATGCCCGAGGGGATGAGATAGTCCTCCGCTGTCGCCGCCAGCGAAGCGCAACCCGCCGGGTCGGCCACCACCGCGAGGAAGGGGGCAAAGCCGGTGCTGCCATCGCCGAGGCTCGCTTCCAGCTCCCCGGTGATCGCGCCCTTGCCGGTCCAACCGTCAACGAACACCGCGTCCGCTGTCCCGCGTGCGGCGGCGATGTGGGCGAGTGCGACGCGGTCGATCCCGCGCCCGCGAATGATGCTGACCGAGTAATGCACCGCCTCCACCCCGCGCCGCAGCAAGGCACGGCGCAGCAGCACGCCGATAGGCGTGCCTGCGCGGGCGAGCGAGATGATGGTGCAGCTTTGCGACGTTGCGGGCCGTGCGGCAATCGCGTCCGCCAGCGCCGCAATGTCGCCTCTGAGCCGCCCACCATTCCTCGCCAGCGCGGCGTAGTAGAGATCGAGATAGCGCTGATCCGGCAGGCGTTCTTCCGACAGCATTTCGGAATAATGCCGTGCGCCTGACTGGATCAGCGCCTCCTTGGCGCGCACGTCGGTGAGGTCGATGGTCGCGGGCTTCAGCAAGAAGGTCACGTCCTCGGGGGCGTAGGAGCCGTGGAACGGGGTCATGGCCAAACCCTCAATCGATCCACTCATGCCCGCGCGCAATGTGCTGCCATAGCTGCGCCTGGGTCGGGATCATCGCCATGTCGGTGAGGTCGAGGAAGCCCGCGTCCGACCAGCTATCGCCGATGCCGATCACCGGGCGCTCGGGCGTGTCGCAGCGGACCTGTTCCAGCATATAGCGCACTGCGGCCCGCTTGCTCAGCCACGGGGGCAGGAAGGCGAGGTTGTTGCCATTGGCGTGGACGCGCCAGCCTTGGGGAAGACGCGGCTTGAGCGCCTCGGCCACAGCGGTGAGCGCGGGGACATCGCCGTGGTTGCTCTTGATAACGCAGTAGAGATCAAGCCCGTCCTCGGTGACGATCCAGTGCCGGAACGCCTCGCCGTCCAGCCCGGCGATAAGTTCGGGATGAAGCGCGCCGGGCGTGACGGTGGTCTGCGCCTGAGCCTCAAGGTGGCGATGCCAGACCGGATCGGGCGTGCCGTCAGCCATCAGGATGCAGCCGCCATTGGCGCAGATCGCTGGCGCCTGGGCGATGTCGACCCGCGACAGCACCTCGCGGCTGCGGGCGGTGACTGGCACGACCTCGCCATGCGCCAGCCACGCCATCAGCCCCTGCTGCGGAGGGGTGGCATAGCCGCTGGGGCTGCCATCGACGAGGCGGCTCATCAGCCGCAGCGTATCATCCGGCCAATCGCCGCACTTGGGCCGCGTCTGGAACAGGCTGTCGTCAAGGTCGGCCAGAATGAGCGGGCGGATGGTCATGCCTGCGCCCCGTAGCGGCATAGCGCCAGTTCCACCATGGCGCTGCTGCCCGCTTCAGCGACCCAGCGCGCCAACTCGTCGGCTTGCGCCCCCGCAATCTCGGCAGCGATGACGATCCGGTCAGGTCGGTGCGCGAGGAGGTTATAGACATGGCACACCGCGCCCGAGCCATAGGCATCCGCCAGCGTGGTGACGCTCTGCATCGCATGGCCGATCAGCGCAGGCGTGCGGGTGATCGACTGGACGGCGGAGATCGCGCCCTGCGCGGCGAGGTCTTCGGCGATCCGCAGCGCCTCATAGGCGTGCTCGCCATCGCCCAGCACCAGCACCCGTTCGCCCGGCGTGGCGGTGAGCGGTGCCCGGTCGGCGGCCTCGGGTGCGAGCAGGCCGGTACGGCTGCGCATTCCGGTGGCAGGCGCCGTGCCGTGGCGGTTGGCGTCGGGCGCGAGCGTCGCGGCGGCCTGCCCTGCCCCCGGCGTCCATTCGAGCGTTCCGGCGATCAAGGAATGGGCCGCAGCGGGGCGCGGCATCCGGGCCAGGAACCCGCCTGCGCTCCAATCGGTGAGGCTGGCGCAATGCACCACCGCGATCTGCGGCAAGGCGGCGACCAGCGCCTCAGCCGCCTCTACGAATGTGCTGCCGGTGCTGCATTCATCATCGACGATCACGAGGCTGCGCGCGGCGGCGAGTGTGGGTTCGATCTCCGCGCTCACCTGCACCATGTGCGAGGCGGCGTGGCTGTGGCCTTCCTCGAACCGGGTGAGGATGCGCGCACCCGCCGCGATCTGGCGGCTGCTCTGGATATAGGCGCTAGCGACCTCCGGATGCCGCGCACGCCATGCCGCCCAGACGCTTTGCGCAAGGCCCGTGGCGGTCTCGGCCATGCCGCAGAACAGCACCGGCCCCGGCAGGTCGCCGGGGATTTGCGCGGCGAGCGCGTCAGCAGCGGCGCGCAAGGCTTGCGGGGGCGTCGGAAGGTGGCGGCCCAGCACCCGCGAGACGATCAGGAACCCGCGCTTGGGATTGGCCCGTGCGGCGAAGTCGCACAGCGCGGCCACCCGTTCAGGCGCAACCCCGCGCAGCACCAGCCGCCCGGTCGGCAGGTCGACCGTTACGCAATCCTGCACCTGATCAGGCATGGATGATGATGCTGACCACCGCACTGCGCGCCCGCCCCACGACACTGCGGCGCACGTTATCGGTCGAGATCGCGATCGGCGGCAGGTCTGCCCCCGCCGCCGCTGCCATCTCGAACACCATCGCAGCACGGATGCCGAAATTGACGTTCTCCGAAATCGACCCACGGTTGCGCATATTGTCATGCGCGAGGCTCGCCGAGGTGATGCCGACCAGATTACCGAATTCGTCGATAATCGCCCCGCCCGACGAGCCCGAGCCAATCGGCGCGCTGAATTGGAAGCGCGAGATGTCTCCGCCCCCGCCCGTGAGGCCCGAGACATTGCCGGTGGTGACCTTGAGATCGGCTCCCAGCACATCGATCAGCGGGAAGCCCGCGGCCATGATATCCTCACCCAGAAATAGCGGCGATCCAATCCGGAGCGGCAGCGGCGCGCCTGCGGTCTGGCAGCGCAACAGCGCCAGATCGTGCTGGGCATCGACTGCCAGCACTACGCCGGAATCGCGCGCTGGGCCGACTTCGAACCGCTGGCCGTCCTCGACCACATGGGCATTGGTGACGATCAGATCGGGCGCGATCAGCACGCCGCTGCCCGAACCGATCAACTGGCCCGGCACCGGCTTGGGGCGGTTATGTCCGCGCCCGTCGGGATGCGGGACCGGCCCATTCCCCGGTGGTGGCACATCGGGCACATTGCGGAACGGCACCGTGACCGAGCCGAGATTGCGCGCCCGGGCATAGGCGTCGATCCCGAAGGTGAAGCCCTCGTTCGACAGCTTCATCCGCCGCTCGCCATTGCGGGTATAGACCTCGGCAAGGATCACGGCGGCAAGCTGTTCAGTCGGCGGGGGCATCACGTGGGTGGTGCCGTCCACCTCCATGTGGATCGGGTAGGCGGCGTTGGCAAAGCCGCCGTGGCGATCATCCATGACATAGGCAACGATCTCGAAGTCGCCTTCCAGCTCGGCCATGCCATCCATGAACCAGTGCTGCGGATCGATCCGTTCGAAGGCGAGCACCCGCCCGCCGCCGCTCGGACTGATCGCCGCGACCGCGATGCGCTGGCCTTCCGGCCCTTGCAGACGGATGCGGCAGTCAGCCTTGGCGCTGACAGCCACGCGCTGGCCGGGCTGGGCAGGTTGCATGGCCGCGTCCCGTCCCGGCTCAGCCGATGTTGACACCCATCGCGCCTGCCAGACCCGCAAGCCCGCTGCGCCAGCCTTCGCCGATCGCCTTGACCTTGATGTCGCCTTCATTGCCGCGATAGAGTTCAACGAAGATCATCGCGACATTCATCGAGGCGTCTTCGGAGAGGTCGTAGCGGGCGAGTTCCTTGCCATCGGCCACGTTGGTCACGCGCGCAAAGGCGTTCTGGACCGAGCCGAAATTCTGCCCGTTGATCTCGCCATCATGGATGGTGACCGCGATCACAACCTTCTTGGCATCGGGCGAGAGCTTGCTGAAGTCGATGCGGATCGTCTCGTCATCGCCCTCGCCGTCGCCGGTGCGGTTGTCGCCGCTGTAGACCACCGCGCCATCGGGCGAGGTCTTGTTGTTGTAGAAGATGAAATGCGCGTCCGAGAGCACCTTGTCATTGGCGCCGATCACGAAGGCCGAGGCATCGAGATCGAACGCCGCGCCATCGGTGCGCCGCACGTCCCAGCCGAGCCCGACCACGACCGCATTCAGCCCCGGAGCTTCCTTCGACAGCGAGACATTGCCGCCCTTGCTGAGCGAAACCGCCATATTCTGTGCTTCCCTGTGTTACATGGCGCGCGGCCCGGGCACCTGCCCCGACCGCGCACCCAAGCCTTTAGCCGACATTGACGCCGAAATGCGCCGCGAGCGGACCGAGCCCGCCCTTGAAGCCTTGACCAACCGCGCGGAACTTCCATTCCGCCCCGTGGCGATAGACTTCGCCGAGGATCATCGCGGTTTCGACCGAAGCGTCTTCCGACAGGTCATAGCGCACGACTTCGTTGTTGTTGTTGGCGTCAACCAGACGGATGAAGGCGTTGGAGACCTGGCCGAAGGTCTGGCCGTTCTCGTCGCCGTTGTAGATCGTCACCACCACAGCGACCTTGTCGACATCGGCGGGCATCTTCGAGAGGGTGATCTCGATCTGCTCGTCATCGCCGTCACCTTCACCAGTGCGGTTGTCGCCCTGATGGATGACCGCGCCGCCGGCGACGTTCTTGTTGTTGTAGAAACAGAAATCGGTGTCGTTGCGCACCTTGCCGTCGCCCTTGCAGAGGAACGCCGACGCATCGAGGTCGAAATCCTTACCGTCGGTTGCACGCACGTCCCAGCCGAGGCCGACCATGATGCGGTCAAGCCCGGGGGCTTCCTTCGACAGGCTGACATTGCCACCCTTTGACAGTGAGATAGCCATAATCCGTCTTCCTTTCCCAAGTCTGGCAGCGACCGGGACTGTCCCGGCCGCAACCCAAGATGAATGTTGCGCCGCCGATCAGGCCAACGCGTCTTCAGGCTCCCCGTCCGGGTTGGCCTTGTTCCAGCGCACCGACGACCAGAACGCGAGGCCGATCAACACCGCGCCGATCAGACCGGTGATGACTTCGGGGATGTGCGCAAAGGTGTTGATGTACATGATCACCGCCAGCGCCATGATCGCATAGAAGGCGCCGTGTTCGAGATAGCGATATTCCGACATGGTGCCCTTGCGCACGAGGAAGATCGTCATCGACCGCACGAACATCGCGCCGATCCCCAGACCGATGGCAATGATGATGAGGTTGTTGGTGAGCGCGAAGGCCCCGATCACCCCGTCGAACGAGAAGCTGGCATCCAGCACTTCGAGATAGAGGAACGCGCCGAAGCCCGCCTTGGCGACATCGCCGGTGGTCGGCGTGGGCGGTTCGAGCAGGTGGTTGATGATCTCCACGCCGAGATAGGTCAGCAGACCGGCAATTGCGGCGATGATGAAGGTCAGCGCGTCGGCATCGGCGAGCATGGTCGACGTCGCCCAGGTGCCAGCCAGCACCAGCCCGATGGCAATCGCCTCGATATCGGCGACCTTGGCCAGCGGGCGTTCGATCGCGTCGATCCAGTTCACTTCCTTGTCGGAATCGAAGAAGTACTTGAGGCCCACCATCCCGAGGAACGCGCCGCCAAAGCCCATCAGGCCGATATGCGCTTCGCTGACGATGCGCTGATATTCGGTCGGTTCATTCAGGGCGAGCTTCATCGCCTCAATCGGGCCGAGCGAGGCGGCGACCATCACGATCACCAGCGGGAACACGATCCGCATCCCGAACACCGCAATTGCGATCCCCCAAGTCAGGAAGCGCTGCTGCCAGACCGGGTCCATGTCCTTGAGCACCGAGGCGTTGACCGCGGCGTTATCGAAGGACAGCGACACTTCCAGCACTGCCAGCACTGCGCAGATCCACACGATCCCCAGCATGCCATCAATCGTGCCGGTCAGCTCCCAGCCGTACCAGCCGCCCAGTGCAAGGCCGAAGGCCGTAAACAGCAGCGAACCGCCGAAGTGTTTCAACATCGAAAAATCTTCCTTCTGGCCGTGTGATACGGCAGTCTTGTTGCTCAGTCCTTACTGCCGCGCGTCCACTGAAGATAGACGCCGATATCCTCCGCAAAAGGTTTCTGGCTGGAATAGAAGCGCATCAACCGGCTCATCTTGAGCTCGCCGCCGACATTGTCGATCGTCGCGATCCCGCACAACCGTTCGCGGCTACCGGTTTCGTCCATCCGCACTTCGATTTCAGGCTGGCCCGGAATGTTGAGCCGGACGACCCCATCGGTCTCGGCCCAGTTGGGCGCACCTTCATAGATCAGCGCAAACACGCCAATGCGGCGGATATAGTCGAAATACTGGCCGTTGACGCGGATCGTCTCACCCGCGGCAACCGCGCCGGTGCGGTCGTCGCCCGACAGCTCGATGAAGGGCGGCTGGTTGTAGGCGCCGAAGCTGCGGCCCAGCGCCTGGATACAGCCTGCGCCCATGCCATCGGCCAGTTCGAAGATCACGCCCAGATCAAGGTCAAGCTGCTGCGATCCGCCGAAGAAGCCCTTCTTCTGGGTCCGCGCGGTCCAATTGAGGTTGAGCACGATCTCGCCGAAGCTGGTGCCCTGCTTCTTCAGGCTGACCGAGGAATTGCCTTTGTCGAGGCTGATCTTCTTCAGACTGACCGGCGCTGCGGGCGGAGGAGGAGGAGGGGGCGGTGGAGGCGGTGGTGGTGGCGGTGCCGGAGGAGGCGGGGCCGGCGCCGGTGCCGGCTCGTCCACCTCGCCGCCGAAATGCCCGATCAGCGCGCCCAGCCCGCCAGCAAATCCGGCGGCAATCGTGCCGATCTTCCAGCCTGAGGAATGGCGGTAAATCTCTGCCAGCATCACCGCCTTTTCGTTGGTGAGCGCGGCGGCGGCATCAAAGGTGGCCTTGCCGCCATCGATGCTCACCATCAGCGGACGGGATTCGCCCACCGCGCGGCTATCATGGGTGGCGGTGAACACGATCCGGTCGATACTCGCGGGCAGCCGGTCGAGATCGAGCGCAAAGCTGGCTGCGTTGCCGCTGCTGGTCATCCGCACTTCGCCGCCGGGGGTGGCGGGGTTAGAGAACAGCACGACATAGCGGTCATCGCCGATCTTCTGTCCCGGCTCGAGCCCGAAGGCGGCAATATCGATGCCGTCCATCCCGAACTCGACCTTGACCTCGCATTGCGAGCCAACTCCAAGATCAGCAAGGGACCGTTTTTCCCCACGTTGCAGCTGCATGCGACTGGCTCCGGCTAAAGATGGAAGGAAGGGTGCGGCGCAGTCGAGCGCTGCGGCCAATCAGAGGATCGCGCGGGCCGGTGCCGTCAGGTCATGGACGGTGCGCCCGCCGGTGCGTTCGCCAATCGCTTTGAAATCCCACTGCCCGCCATTGCGCGACAGGCTCGCGAGGATCAGCCCGGTGTGCGAGCCGGAATCCGAAATGTCGAACCGCGCCAATTCCTTGCCGCTGCGCTTGTCAACCACCCGCCCAAACGCATTGGCAACCTTGTCGAAGGTCTGCCCGCGGAAGCTGTTCACGGTGAGGACGAGATATTCGACCTTGCTGTCGAGCCGGTCGAGCTGGATGGCGATGCTTTCGTCATCCCCGTCGCCCTCTCCCGTCAGATTGTCGCCGCTGTGGCGGATCGTGCCCGAGGCGTTGGTCAGCTTGCCGAACCACACGGATTCCAGCACGGTCTTGTCGGCATCGAAGGTGATGCACGAGGCATCAAGGTCGATATCGCCCCCGCCGCCGAGCAGGCCGCCGAAGAAGCCCTTCTTGGCCACATCCCAGCCCACGCCGAGGCTGATCTGCGTCAACCCGTTGGGCGCCTCTTTCGCGAGGCTGACCGACTGGCTCTTCTGAAGCGAAATACCCACTGATCCCCCACGCGATTGTGCTGTTTGTCCCAAATTGGGATATCCCCGAAGGCCATAGGGGTGTCAACCCTACGCCAGAGGGGGTTGCAAGGGACTTACGGCTGTTATCATTACGCTTTCATTAACGGTTCGCGCGCGGGCGACAGGGACGGAAATTGCTCTTGATCCTTTGCCCTGAATGACGCTGGATGAAGGCGAGCGCCGCCCTCTTCGCTCTCATTCTACAAGCCGAAGCTGCCCTTCAGCCCGTCGATCACATATTGCGCCGCGAGCGCGGCGAGCAACACGCCGAGCAGGCGGGTGATGACCGCTTCGACCTTGTCGCCCAGCAGCCGGATCAGCGGGCCTGCCGCAACCAGCGCCGCCGCCGTGATCGCCAGCACGGCGGCCAGCGCGGCGAGCACTTCGAACATCTCGGGCCAGGTCTCAGCCTCGTTCATCAGCAGCATGATCGCGGCAATCGCGCCCGGCCCGGCCAGCATCGGCATCGCCATCGGGAAGACCGACACGTCCTCGATCTCCGGGGTCGCGGCGATTTTCTCGGCGCGTTCTTCGCGGCGCTGGGTGCGCTTTTCGAACACCATGTCGAAAGCGATGAAGAACAGCATCAGCCCGCCCGCGATGCGGAACGAGTTCAACTCAATATGCAGCGCGCCCAGCAATTCCTGCCCGAACAGCGCGAAGATCAACAGGATGATCGCCGCAATCCACGTCGCCCGCAGCGCCATGCTGCGCGCCTGTTGCGGCGTCGCGCCCTTGGTCAGCCCGGCATAGATCGGCGCGCATCCCGGCGGGTCGATCACCACGAACAGGGTGATGAAGGCGGAAAGGAAGAGTTCGGTCAGGACCATTACGCGCGGCCCCTCACATCATTTGGTGGCGGGAGCAAGGCTTTGTTCGATCGCGGTGACCCAGCGGCCCTGATAGAAATAATCCGCCGCGACATGGCGCGTGCCGTCCGCCCGGTGCTCCCAGCGCCAGCGCAGCGTGCCGTCGCGCGACAGCTTGGCGTCGGCCTTGCCGTCTTCGCCGATCGGGATGGCAGGCGGCGGGGGCGTGCCAGCGGGGCCGCGCGGACAGGTCGCGACGAGGCCGGTCACGGCGTCGATTTCGGTCACGACGATATCGCCCTCTTGCACCGGCTTCCTCGGCGGAGGCTGCGGCACGTCATCACCGCCGACATCGAAGGTGTAGCGATAGGAGTTATCCGCCTGCCGCTCCCACACGGTGACGAAACTGCCAACCTTGCCCTCGGGATCGCGGTAGCGGCCTTTGCTCACCGCCAGCGCCCCGTCACAGCTCATCGCGACGACGCGCGCGTCCCACTGCACGGCGGCAGGCGGATCGGTCTGCGTGGCGAGCCAGGGTTCAATCGGAAAGGGGCCGTTTGCGCCGTGGAGCAAAGCGCCGGGCGCGGCGAACATCTTGAACGCGGTCCACTGCCCCCGCTCGCGTGCAGCGCGCGAGAAAGCGGCTTCGGTGGCAACGATGGTGCTGGGCTGCGCAGCGCCTGGCGCTACGGTCAGAACCCGGTTGATCTGCTCCACCGCGCGGCGACTGGGCTTGGGCGGCCCCCCGCCGCCAGCGCAGGCTGACAGGGCGAGGGAAAGGGCGGCGAATCCAAGGAGTGCGGGCGCGGATCTGATCATGGGGCGCAGTCTATCCGCTTGCCCCGCGCTTGTCGAAGGGTGCGCGCGTTACAAGCCCTCGGGTGGCTCCAGCCCGGCGTGGCCATGTGCGGCGACCAGCGTGTTGCGCAGCAGCACCGCAATTGTCATCGGCCCGACCCCGCCCGGCACCGGCGTAATCGCGCCTGCGACCGCGCTCACTTCGGCAAAGGCGACATCGCCCACCAACCGCCCCTTGGTCTTGCCCTCTTCAGGCGGCAGGCGGTTGATGCCGACATCGATCACGCTCGCCCCCGGCTTGATCCAGTCGGCACGCACCATCTCAGGTCGGCCCACAGCGGCGACCACGATATCGGCGCGGCGGACGACCTCGGCGAGGTTCTTCGTGCGGCTATGCGCCACGGTGACGGTTGCGTTCGCGTCCACCAGCAGCTGCGCCATTGGCTTGCCGACAATGTTCGACCGGCCGATCACCACCGCCTCCAGCCCTGACAGATCGCCCAGACGGTCTTTGAGCAGCATGATGCAACCCAGCGGGGTGCAGGGAACGAAGCCCGGCTGGCCGACGCTCAGCCGCCCGGCGTTGATGACATGGAACCCGTCGACATCCTTGTCCGGGCTGATCGCGGCGATCACGGCCTGTTCGTCCAGCCCGTTCGGCAGCGGCATCTGCACCAGAATGCCGTCAACTGCATCATCACGGTTCAACCGCTCGACCAGCGCCAGCAATTCCGCTTCGCTGGTTTCAGCGGGCAGGCGGTGTTCGAAGCTGGCGATCCCCGCCTCCTCGCAAGCGCGCGCCTTGGCGCCGACATAGACCTGGCTCGCCGGATCTTCGCCGACCAGCACCACCGCAAGCCCCGGACGCCGCCCGGTCGCTTGGGCAAAGTCCGCCGCCAGCGCGCCGATCCGAGCGCGCAGATTGGCCGCAAACGCCTTGCCGTCGATCAGCGCCGCTTCCCCCATCAGCGCACGGCGCCTTGCAGGATGTAGCCGACCGCGTTGAGGATCATCAGGAACACCATCGGCGAAAAGTCGATCGCGCCGGTATCGGGCATGACCTTGCGGATCGGGCGCAGGGCGGGCTCGAACAAGCGGCTCAGCGCATCATGCACCGCATAGGCGAACTGGTTGCTGGGGCTCACCACGTTGAACGCGAACAGCAGCCCGATGATGAACCAGATGATCAGCAGCATGTTGGCGGTGCTGATGATCATGGAGAGTATCTGGAAAAGTGCGTCAGTCATTGCGATCCATTTCCGTTGCGAAGGCGCAGGCCGGTGTGGCCCTCGCGCCCGGTGATGTCCCTTGGCAGGCGTATTAGCTCGTTAATACGCCTCGCGCTACAACTCAGTTCCCGGCTCAGGCGCGCACCAGTGTCCCGGCCCCGCGCGCGGTGAAGAATTCGAGCAGCATCGCATGGCCCACGCGCCCGTCGAGCACCACCGCCGCCTCGCAGCCCGATTGCACCGCGGTCACGCAGGTTTCGAGCTTGGGCACCATGCCGCCGCGGATCACGCCGTCTTCGCGCAGCTTGGCGATGTCGGCGGGGGTGAGGTCGGTCAGCAGCGTACCATCGGCACCCAGCACGCCCGGCACGTCGGTCAACAGGAACAAGCGCGCCGCGCCCAGCGCCGCCGCAATCGCGCCTGCCATCGTGTCGGCATTGATATTGTAGGTCGCCCCGTCCGCGCCCGGCGCAATCGGGGCGATCACCGGGATCATCCCGGCGGCCACCATGGTGTCGATCACGCTGGTATCGACGGCCGCAGGCTCGCCCACGAAGCCGAGATCGACCACCTGTTCGATATTGCTGTCAGGATCACGCGTGGTGCGGCTGACCTTGCGCGCAGTCACCATCCCGCCGTCCTTGCCCGAGATCCCGATCGCCTTGCCGCCCGCGGCCGCGATCCAGCCGACCAGCTCCTTGTTGATCGCGCCCGAGAGCACCATTTCGGCGACCTTGGCGGTGGCTTCATCGGTCACGCGCAGGCCATCGACGAAGGTGCTCTCCACCCCCAGCCGCTTCAGCATCTGGCCGATCTGCGGGCCGCCGCCGTGGACCACCACCGGATTGATGCCGACCGCCTTCAGCAGCACGATATCCTCGGCAAAGTCGCGCGCGGCTTCGGGATCGCCCATCGCGTGGCCGCCATATTTCACCACGAAGGTGCGCCCGGCATAGCGCTGGAAATAGGGCAGCGCCTCGATCAGCACTTCGGCCTTCGAGAGATCCGGCGTGTCCGCCCCGGAACGAGGCGGCAGATGGTTCAGCTTGTCGGTCACCGGTGTTCAAACCCCTGCGCGCGCGCTTTGCGTTGTCGCGCGGCCCCCTAGCGGCTCACGGCCCCGGGGCCAAGCCGATTGGTGGAACTGTCAGTAAGGATTAGGAAATTCTGGATCATAGTGATATCTTCTCGCCCGAGAGAGGTGGCGATGAGCGAGAGTGACAGCGATAAGCCAGCGGCGGACCCTTCCGGTGGGGGGCGGCGGCAGACTGACCGGCGAAAGGCGCAGGTGCCGTTTGACGGGCCTGACCGCCGCAAGGGCGATCGCCGCACCGGCACGGACCGGCGGACCACGCCGCGCGATGATGGCGGGATCGAGGATTAGCATCGGCCTCTGCGGGGTTGCGAGCGGAGCATCGCCTCATACCCCGCCCGCACAAGCCCGTGGGTGCTAGACCGTGTCCGGCGCGGCTTCCAGCATCGCAGCGATTTCGTCCAGCAAATGCAGCCGCTCTTTCTTGAGCGCTTCGAGCCGGTCGTCGCTCGCGGCGTCGATCTCGGTTTCGATCCGATGGATTTCGCGGTTCACTGTGTGATGCTGCTCGGCCAGCCGGGCGAAATGCGCATCGGTCAGCTTGAGCTGGTGGAGCGCCTCGGCATTGTCCGGAAAGACATCGGCGAGTTCGTTGGGGGTGTGCGCGGACATGGTGTTCTCCCTAGGTGATGTCCACCGTTCTAGGCGCTCGCGCCGCCGGCGTACTTGATCGAGGTCAAGTTCCGGCGCGCAGTGCGGCGGGGCTCACCACAGGAACACCACCAGAAACACCGCCATGCACAATTGCAGCCCGGCGATGAAATGCAGCCGGCCGCAGAACGGCTGCTTCCGCGTCTTGTGCCGAAACACCGCCCGCCCCGCATAGGCCCCGAGCGTCCCGCCGAAGAACGCCAGCTGGAGCAAGGTGTCTTCCTTGATCCGCCAAGCCCCCTGCTCGGCCCGCGCCTTGTCGATGCCGAAAGCGGCAAAGGCGAGGAAATTCATCACGGCGAGCGCGGTGATGATGTTGGCGGGGGAGAGCAGGGTTGGCAGCAGAGTCATTCGCGCGGCGTAGCGCGGTAGGGGTTGCCGAAGGGTTGATTGGGGCGTGAGGCAGGCCCGTCCCTAACCTCCAAGGTTTCTCCGCGCAGGACATGACCTTGGGCGGCGGGGTGCGGGATCACCAGAAGAACACGATCAGGAAGGCGCCGAGCGGAAAAGTCAGCATGGCCGGCCAGAACCAGTCACTTTCAACCACACGCTTGATCGGCGAAAGGCGCAGACCACTTTCGGTCCATTCGACCTCGCTGACCTTTCTCGGCTTTCGACCATTGATGCGGTGGATGTTGCCCATATGCGTCGCAATATTCTGAAAAGCTATGCGAAAGATGAATCCGGGGGCGGCTTTATCGCTCTCACGTCACCCCGGACTTGATCCGGGGTCCCGCTGCCTTCGGCTCTTTAGGATGAAGAAGCGGGGTCCCGGGTCAAGCCCGGGACGGGGGTGGAGGCTGATGATGCGCAACCACACGCTGGCACAGGGCGACGAATTCCGTGTGGCTCATGTCGTTCTTGGCATCATTGGTCCGCCATGCGCAGATTACGAAGCGCCATGTGTTGTCGGGTTCGAACACGTGATCGACGGTCGGCAGCAGGGCGAGGTCGCGCTTGTAGGCGGTGCGGCCCAGCTTGGAGGCGGCGTTGTCGTAGGTGCTGACCAGCGACCAGTTCAGTTCTTCGCCGGTGTAGAAATCATGAGTGCCGTGGTCGCAGACGGCCTTGTGAATGTCTTGCCGGAATTGCTCGCCGGTCAGTTCCAAATGCGGGAACCGCTTGCGATCCCGAATGAGATGCGCCGCCGCCTTGCGCCGCAGCCAGCGAATATAGATGGCGTGTTCAATGCCGAGGCCAGCAGGGACGGGGTAGCGGCTTTTATCGGACATGGGCGCGGGTCAATGACTGCTGCCGCACTCGACGAGCGTAGCAGCCGTCAATTATTCGAAACCCAAATCTGGCTGACGGTCGTCCTTCTTATCCGGGGCACGCTTCTTCGGCCTTTCCCCGGAAAGATGGATACGCCACGCCTGCCGCAAGGCCGAAACACGCCGGGTAAATTCTTGATCCGACATGGTCTCAACACTCTCTAGTGCAACCAGCGCGCAATCGCGTTCGCCTCCGGGAGGTGCTTCTGTATCAACAAGCCAAAACTTAGCCTCTTCAAAGTAGTCGGCATAGACTTCATCAAGAATACGCTTTTTGAACCGCAAGTTCAGTGGCCAAGGGGTCGGCGTCTTGCGCGGCTGGAGAAAAATTAAATTCGGCACGCCGTTTACAACGGCAACCGTCTCAGGCCTGATGCCGATCGCAAAATCTTTGTCGATCGAAAAAGGAAGGCGTTTGATGTTGTAAAAGTGACAGCCTCTAAATTCCGTGACTTCAGCAAGAAGGTGAGCAACATCCATGTTGCATTTACGCGCCAGATCAAACTTCACACTTGCAATGCCGGCGGTCAACACCTCAAAGGGAAGTGCTGCGGCAAGCAGGTGAGGCGTTAATGCCCTGACCTTCGCATAGCTGAATGGCCCAGCGTCACCAAAATACTGACCGACGCGATTGGCTGTCTCGATGGACGTTGAGGCGGTCATTCTTGACGCGTCCATGATGTTGACAATTTTTGGCACGCGCAAAATTCCTTTTCCTAATGGAGGGTTAGGATTGGCTTCAACCTCTTGAAATGGTCAGAGATCAAAGCATCAGGAATTTTCATTCCTGGATATGTAACTTCGTCAGCTTGCTTCCAGACATATTCCCACGGGCCTTCTTCAGCGTGAGATTCGTCAACTAATTGTCCAGCAGTGTATCGAGCATATTTTTCTAATATTGCCCGAATTAGTGCTTCATGGTCTGATTTTATTTCTGGTGGCGAATAAACTAAATCGCCAGTTAGAGGATTTATCTTCTTTGCTCTCTTCACCTTTATTGGTTCATTCGAGAAGTTTTTGAACTGATCATAAATGACGCGCTGAACAGGACCAAATTGCCATGCCTCAAACTTATTTTTTATAAGCGGCTGATCATAAACAGCATAAAACCAGCCATGTACGAAATAGAGCAGTTTCTGGAGTGAGAGGTTCGAAATTTCGACCCCGCGTTCATCTGCAAAATCCAACGTGAAATTGGCGATGTCGCGCACGTCATACATTAGCCCCAGTCCCGCCGAGGTTTGATGCACGCTTTGCGCAAAATTTGAATCATGTTCCACATCTGTTCTTTATCAGTAAGGGCGTGGTGTGCCAACCCCCTACTCCGCCGCTTGCACCCCAAACAGCCCAGCCTCAGCCACAACGCTGTCGTCCTCATTCACAGCCTTGGCCTTCTGCCGCTTATCAAACGACGACCACACGGTGTTCCAATCACCGCGCGTGGCGCCCTTCGAATATTCGGTCGCGCGGGTTTCGAAGAAGTTGGCGTGTTCCACCCCGTTGAGCAGCGGCGCGAGCCACGGGAGGGGGTGTTCTTCGATCATGTAGATCTCTTGCAGGCCGAGCTGCTTCAGGCGCCAGTCGGCGATGTAGCGGATGTAGCGCTTGATTTCCTTGGCGCTCATGCCGTTGATCGGGCCCATTTCGAAGGCGAGGTCGATGAAGTTGTCTTCCAGACGCACGGTCTTCTGGCAGATGTCGATCAGGTCTTCCTTCACCGCCTTGGTGAGGCACTGGCGTTCCTCGCAGAAGGTGTGGAACAGCTTGATGATGCCTTCGCAGTGCAGCGATTCGTCGCGCACTGACCAGCTGACGATCTGGCCCATGCCCTTCATCTTGTTGAAGCGCGGGAAGTTCATCAGCATGGCAAAGCTGGCGAACAGCTGGAGCCCTTCGGTGAACCCGCCGAACACGGCGAGCGTGCGGGCGATATCCTCGTCGCTTTCGACGTTGAAGGTCTGGAGGAAATCGTGCTTGTCCTTCATTTCCTCATATTCGAGGAAGGCGGAATACTCGCTCTCGGGCATCCCGATGGTGTCGAGCAGGTGCGAATAGGCCGCGATGTGCACCGTCTCCATGTTGGAGAAGGCGGCGAGCATCATCTTCACTTCGGTCGGCTTGAACACCCGGCCGTAGTTTTCGTGATAGCAGTTCTGCACCTCGACATCGGCCTGGGTGAAGAAGCGGAAAATCTGGGTGAGCAGGTTACGCTCGTTCTCGGTGATCTTCTGCGCCCAGTCGCGGCAATCTTCGCCCAAGGGCACCTCTTCGGGCATCCAGTGGATCTGCTGCTGGCGCTTCCAGAAATCATAGGCCCAGGGGTACTGGAAGGGCTTGTAGGTCGAGCGGGCTTCGAGAAGCGACATGGGCGGTCTCCTAGAACGAATGAGAATAGCAGATACGAAGCGCGCGCGCTTCCGGATTCACGGCGGCGTCAGGGCGCGTAGGCGATGACGACATAGATGCAGAAAGGCACGAACATCGACACCATCGCCACGTGGATCATGGCGGCGTTGCGCGAATGGCCCTCGACGTTGCGCTTGAGCTCGCGCCACGCGTTGAAGGCGAAGACGGCGCTGACGATCAGCCCGATAACGCCCATGACAAACGGCAGATTCATGTGTGTGGTCCCCTGTGAACGATGATGCGGCGGCCGCAGGCGCGGGGCAGGCCTGATGCCCTCCCGCGCCCCAGCCGTGAGCGCCTACTGGCAGCTCAGGCATTCCTCGTAATCGGTCTCGGCGCTGAGTTCGATCTTGGCGAGTTCGGAGGTGTTGTCCGCCTCCACCCCGCCGACGAAACCGGCGCGCTGCACGCTCTTGGAGCGGAGGTAGTAGAGCGACTTGATGCCACGCTCCCACGCCTGATAGTGCAGCATCATCAGGTCCCACTTGTCGACATCGGCCGGGATGAACAGGTTCAGCGACTGGGCCTGATCGATATAGGGCGTGCGGTCGGCGGCGAATTCGAGCAGCCAGCGCTGGTCGATCTCGAAGCTGGTCTTGAAGGTCGCCTTTTCCTCCACGGTGAGGAAGTCGAGGTGCTGGACCGAGCCGCCGCGTTCAAGGATCGAGTTCCAGACATTGGTCGAGTTCTTCGACTTCTTGTCGAGCACCTTTTCGAGGTACGGGTTCTTGACGATGAAGCTGCCCGACAGGGTCTTGTGGGTGTAGATGTTGGCCGGGATCGGCTCGATGCAGGCCGAGGTGCCGCCGCAGATGATCGAGATCGACGCGGTCGGCGCGATCGCCATCTTGCAGCTGAACCGCTCCATTGCGCCCATGTCGGCCGCGTCAGGGCACGGCCCACGCTCCTGCGCGAGCAGCATCGAAGCCTCGCACGCCTTGGCATGGATGTGCTTGAACATCTGAAGGTTCAGCGCCTTGGCCATCGCGCTTTCGAAAGCGACGCTCTTCTGCTGGAGATAGGAGTGGAAGCCCATCACCCCGAGGCCGACCGAACGCTCGCGGTCAGCGGAGTACTTGGCACGGGCCATCTCGTCCGGCGCGCGGTCGATATAGTCCTGCAGGACGTTGTCGAGGAAGCGCATGACGTCCTCGATGAACTGCTTGTCGCCCTTCCACTCTTCCCAGGTTTCCAAGTTGAGCGAGGACAGGCAGCACACCGCTGTGCGGTCATTGCCCAAGTGGTCGATGCCGGTCGGCAGGGTGATTTCCGAGCACAGGTTCGAGGTCGAGACCTTGAGGCCGAGATCGCGGTGATGCTTGGGCATCATGCGGTTCACGGTGTCGTTGAAGACGATGTAGGGCTCACCGGTCGCAAGGCGGGTTTCGACCAGCTTCTGGAACAGCGAGCGGGCATCGACCGTCTGCCGCACCGAACCATCGCGGGGTGAGCGCAGCTGGAACTCGGTGCCTTCGCGGACCGCGTTCATGAAATCGTCAGTGACCAGCACGCCGTGGTGCAGGTTCAGCGCCTTGCGGTTGAAGTCGCCCGAAGGCTTGCGGATTTCGAGGAACTCCTCGATCTCCGGGTGGCTGATGTCGAGATAGCACGCGGCCGAGCCGCGCCGCAGCGAACCCTGCGAAATCGCCAGCGTCAGCGAGTCCATCACACGCACGAAGGGAATGATGCCCGAGGTCTTGCCGTTGAGGCCGACCGGCTCACCAATCCCGCGGACGTTACCCCAATAGGTGCCGATCCCGCCGCCCTTGGACGCCAGCCACACGTTTTCATTCCAGGTGTTGACGATCCCTTCGAGGCTGTCTTCGACCGAGTTGAGGTAGCACGAAATCGGCAAGCCGCGGTGCGTGCCGCCGTTCGACAGCACCGGCGTGGCGGGCATGAACCACAGCTTCGAGATGTAGTCGTAGAGCCGCTGGGCGTGAGCCTCGTCATCGGCGTAGGCATCGGCCACGCGGGCGAACAGGTCCTGATAATTCTCGCCGGGCAGCAGATAGCGATCGGTCAGCGTTTCCTTGCCGAAATCGGTGAGGCGCGCGTCGCGGGTGTTGTCGGTGACAACGGTGAAGCGGCGTGCGTTGACGGTCTTGCTGTCAGGTGCCTCGGACTTGGCGGCTTCGGCCATGGCACCAGCCAGCGCCTCACCGGCTTTGGCCGCGATCAGGGCATCCGAGCCCATATCGATCTTGTTCATGCTTACCGCCTTTTCATCCTTCACGGACGTCTCGGCAATCACGCCCGCATCCAGTTCGTTCGTCACATCACTAGTCACCGCATCACTGGGCACGTTGTCGCTCGCCTTGAAATCCATCTGAAGCCCCTGTTGTCCCCCGAATCAGACCATGGACGCAAGGGGCCATGTTCTGATTCTGTTCTATACCGGTTGGTCCACAGACTTGCCAACAGGCTACCCGGTTGCCGGGCCTGTTGACGCATCGGTTGGTCCCATTTGCGGCGTGATACGAACCTGTGGGCCGGGGCGAATCGTTCTTCGTCTGCCCTCTCACGGGGCGGGGACGTTTCACCAAGGCTTGGGGGTCCGATCAGCGCCGAACCACTAGATGATGAATCACTGCGGGACTCCCGTCAACGGGCGTTTAAGCACTTAGTTACCATGACGGGTCGGTTTCAGGCCCGTGTCGGACCTGCGTCACACCCGCGACGCGTGGACCAAGCTTGAGTCGCGCAGGCCGCAAGCCCCAAATTGAATCTGTGAAGAAAAATATGGTGATTGAATCATTCGAATCCACCCGTGAATCTTTTGCATGGCTCACGGTAGGATTGTTGCGCGGCGGACGGGTGCGGCGCCGCGCGGGGCGGGAGAATCAGACCTGCCCGATCGCCTCAAGCACGGTTCCTGCGGCCAGCCAGGTCTGTTCCGCTTCGGCCAGAGAATCGGCCGCCCGCGCACGCTTGGTGAGCAGGGCCTGCATCGCACTGCCGGATTGTCCGCCCGCCTTCGCGCTGAGAACAAGGATCTCGCTATCGAGCTGTTCCACCTCGGCTGACAGGCGGGCGATGGCAGCTTCGGCTTTGCTGAGGTCCGATTGGGCGGCGCGCAAATCCGTGCCCGCCAAGGCCCCGCCCTTCGCGCCCTTGGCCTTGCCGTCGCGCGCGCCCTTGGGCTGGTTCCGGCCGAGGATGAAGTCGATGTAATCCTCCATGCTGCCGGCATATTCGCGCGCCGTTCCACTATCGACGAGGATCAGGCGGTCCGCTGTCAACTCGACCATATGGCGATCGTGGCTGATGAGGATGACTGCGCCCGAATAATTGTTGAGTGCCTGAATCAGCGCCTCACGCGCATCGACGTCCAAGTGGTTGGTCGGCTCGTCGAGGATCAGCAGATGCGGCGCATCGCGGGTGATCAGCGCCAGCGCCAGCCGCGCGCGTTCGCCGCCGGACAGCTTGTCGACCCGCTGGTTTGCGCGCGGGCCAGAGAAGCCGAACCGCCCCAATTGCGCGCGGATCGCGCCTTGGGCCGCGCCTTCCATCGCGCGGTTCATCAGATCGAGCGGGGTGTCCTCGCCCGCCAGTTCCTCGACCTGATACTGGGTGAAGTATCCGACCTTGAGCTTGCCGGGCGCATTGACCTCGCCCTCCGCCGGGGTCAGCTGCGAGGCGAGCAGGCGTGCCAGCGTGGTCTTGCCATTGCCGTTGCGGCCCAGCAGCGCGATCCGGTCATCGGCGTCGATGCGGAAATTGAGCCGCTTCAGGATCGGCGGCGCCTCACCGTAACCGACCGCCGCGTGATCCAATGTGATCATCGGCGATTTGAGTTCGGAAGGATCGGGAAAATCGAAGGTGAGCGACGGGTCTTCCATCAGCGCCGCAATCGGCTGCATCTTGGCGAGCATCTTGGCGCGCGATTGCGCCTGCTTGGCAGTCGAGGCGCGGGCGGAGTTGCGCGCGACGTAATCCTGCAACCGCGCCCGCTGCGCATCTTGCGAAGCCTTAGCTGCGGCGAGCTGCGCAGCACGCTCGGCCCGCTGCTTTTCGAAGGCGTCGTACCCGCCCGGATAGAGCGTCAGCTGCCCGCCTTGCAGGTGCAGGATGTGATCGACCACCTTGTTGAGCAGATCGCGTTCATGGCTGATCACCACCAGCGTGGCGGGGTAGGACTTGAGGAAGTTCTCCAGCCACAGCGTCGCTTCGAGGTCGAGGTGGTTGCTGGGCTCGTCGAGCAGCAGGATGTCAGGCTCGGAAAACAGCAGCGCACCCAAGGCAATGCGCATCTTCCAGCCGCCCGAGAAGCTGTCGACCGGGCGTTGCTGCATCTCCTCATCAAAGCCCAACCCGTTGAGGATCTTGGCCGCACGCGCCGGGGCGGAATAGGCGTCGATCGCCAGCAGCCGTTCGTGAACGTCGCCCATCCGGTCCATGTCGGTGCAGGTTTCCAGCTCTGCCAGCAGTTCCGCGCGTTCGGTGGCGGAGGCGAGCACGACCTCTTCGGGCGTCATGGAGCCGCTGGGGGCTTCCTGCGCGATATAGCCGATCTTGGCGCGGGCGGGCTTGCTGATTTCGCCGTCATCCGGCTCGATCTCGCCGATCAGCGCCTTCATCAGCGTGGACTTGCCCGCACCATTGCGGCCGATCAGCCCGACGCGCGCGCCCACCGGCACGGTTGCGCTGGCGCGTTCAAGAATGGCCCGGCCGCCAAGCCGCACTGTGACACCGTCGATTGTAAGCATGGGCGCGCCCTTAACAGCCTATCGGGCGCGCCCCAAAGGAAATCCCTTCGCAAGTGCGAACGCGGCCCTATTGCCCGCGCGCGTGACCGGCGATTTCGCTGGCGATGCGCGGGATCAGGGCAATGGGCAGATCGTGGCCCCAGCCCGGAATCGTCACCAACCGTGCGCCGGAGATGTGCTTGGCGGTATCCTCGCCCGCCTCCAGCTTCACCAGTGGATCAGCCTCGCCATGCATCACCAGTGTCGGCACGGTGACATTCGCAAGGCGCGAACGGCGGCACCCATCGTCAATGATCGCGGCGAGCTGGCGCGGCAGGCCTGCGGGGTAAACGGAGCGCCGCATATTGAGCAGCACCCGCTCGCGCTGCTGGTCGGGATCGAAGGGATAGCCGGGGCTGCCGATATTTTTGGCGATGTTGAGCCCGTGGGCGACCAGCGATTCCTCTTCCATGCTCTGGATCGGAGCCACCAGCGCGTCAATCGCGTGCTTTTCGGCCTGGGGGAGCTTGCCATTGCCGGTGGTCGACATGATCGAGGTGAGGCTCGCCAGCCGCTCGCCATGGTGCACCGCCATCAGCTGCGCGATCATCCCGCCCATCGACGCGCCGACGATATGCGCACGCGCAATCCCGAGCGCATCGAGCAGCCCGATCCCATCATCGGCCATGTCCTTGAGGCTATAGGGCACCTTGGCCGGGAACCCGATCTTCTTGCGCAGCACCTGCACCGGCAGGCTGGGCGCACGCTTGCCTTCGAACTTCTGGCTGAGGCCAATGTCGCGGTTGTCGTAGCGGATCACCCGGAACCCGTCGCCGACCAGCGCCGCGACCAACTCGTCCGGCCATAGCGTCATCTGCGCGCCGAGGCCCATCACCAGCAGGATCACCTCGGCTGACGGGTCGCCCCGATCTTCGAAGAAGATTTCGATGCCGGTGTTGGGCGTGATGACGGTGGGCATGATGCAGGCTGATCCTCTCAGGTGGCCCGGATGATCACTTCCATTCGGGTCCGGCTATATCGAAGCCGCGCGCGTCCAATTGGTCAAGCACTCCGCCACTTTCCGCCAACACCCTTAGCGGCACCACGGCGAGCGTCGTGCCCTTGGCCGTGCTGGCGTTGGCGATGCTGTCGACCCAGATGGTCCTCAATTCGCTGCCCAAAGTCTCGTCTGCCCAGGGCCAGCACTGGCCGAGTGCGCTTTCCAGCGGGTTCGCCATGACCGAGGGAATATCGTAGCGCCGCCAGTCCGCAGCGCGCTTTTCCACGATATCGGGGCCAGCCTCGACCGCGTCCATCGCGGCATTGAGGCAGGGGATATGCGCGGCCGGCGGCGCATCGGCGAGGTTGTCGATGATATCCTCGCCCCGCAAGGTCGCGGCGCGGGTGGTGGGGACATTGGCCTTGTCCGCCGCCTTGCTGACGACCTCGGAGGGTTCATCGGCGGTGTCGCGGTTGAAGCGCAGTTCCTTCCGCAGCATCTGGAAGGAGGTGAGGAGGAAAGATTGGCGGGCGTAATCCTCCTCATGCGCGGTGCCGAGCGCTTCCAGCCGCGACCATTGGTCCGGCGTCAGATATTCGCTCGCCACCGTCTTGTCGGGCAGCTTCGTGAACTTGGAACCGCTGAAGATCAGCCGCAGCACATCGCCCGGCGAAATCTTGGGCTTCGCGCCGAGGATCACGCGGTCCGCCTGCTTGGTGGCCTCCTCCAGCCGCGCAGGCTCCCACGGAGTGGTCTTGGGGATCGCCCGAATCTCGCCGACGAGGATGATCGTGCCGGTGGGCGTATCAATGGTCCACATCGGCGCGCCAGAGCGCTGCGCGGTCACGACGATGGCGTTTTCGGAGGGGGCGGGGTCTTGGGCGGCGAGGGGGGCGGCGTTCAGCGCGGCAAGGCAAAGAAAACCCAGAACTCTTGTCATCGGTGCGCCCTTTTGTAGTGTGTCGGCGCGTGGCTATGTCGCATAAGATGAACCGCGACCGAACTACTGGAAAAGCCCTAACTTCCGTTCGTGCAGAGCTTGTCGAAGCACTGCACTTTCTTCCAGGCCAAGGTCCGAAGTAAAAAGCAGCCCTTCGACAAGCTCAGGGCAAACGGATCTGGATTAGTCCAGCTCCCTACGGCACCAGCACCGTATCCCTCGGCTCATCCGCCAGTGCGGGATAGTCGAGCGTGTAATGCAGTCCCCGGCTCTCCTTCCGGCGCAGCGCGGACATCACGATCAACTCCGCCGATTGCAGCAGGTTGCGCAATTCAATCAGATCGGTCGTCACCCGGAACGCACCGTAGTAATCCTCGACCTCGCGCTTCAGCAGGTCGATGCGGCTGGCGGCGCGCTCCAGGCGCTTGGTGGTGCGCACGATGCCGACGTAGTTCCACATGAAGCGGCGGATTTCGGTCCAGTTCTGCTTGATCACGACTTCCTCGTCGGAGTCGGTCACGCGGCTTTCGTCCCACGGCAGGATTGCGGGGACGTCCTCAAGGCTGTCCCAGCGCTCCAGGATGTCCTGCGCCGCCGCCTCGCCGAACACGAAGCATTCGAGCAGGCTGTTGGACGCCAGCCGGTTCGCGCCGTGGAGGCCGCTCTCGGTGCATTCGCCCGCCGCCCACAGCCCCGGCACATCGGTGCGCGCGGCGAGATCCACCACCACGCCGCCGCAGGTGTAATGCTGCGCCGGGACAACCGGGATCGGCTGTGTCGTCATGTCGATGCCCAGACCCATCAGCTTCTCGTAGATCGTCGGGAAGTGGCCCTTCACGAAATCGGCGGGCTGGTGGCTGATGTCGAGATGCACGTAATCGAGGCCGAACCGCTTGATCTGGTCGTCGATCGCGCGGGCGACCACATCACGGGGGGCCAGTTCCATCCGCTCAGGATCGTAATCGACCATGAAGCGGCGGCCGGTTTCGGGGTGGAGCAGATGCCCGCCCTCGCCCCGCACGGCCTCGGTGATGAGGAAGTTTTTGACGTCGAGATTGTAGAGGCAGGTCGGGTGGAACTGCATCATCTCCATGTTGGAGACGCGCGCGCCCGCCCGCCAGGCCATCGCGATGCCATCGCCCGTCGCCCCGCGCGGGGCGGTCGAGAACTGATAGACGCGCCCCGCCCCGCCGGTGGCGAGGATCGTGGCGCGGGCGACATGGCGTTCGACGCGCCCGGTGGCCTCGTCCAGCGCGTAGACGCCCCAGACGCGGCCCGCGGCGGAGAAGTGCTCGCGGTGGCGGTCGGTGATGAAGTCGATGCAGGTGCGGCCCGGCAGGAGCGTGATGTTCGGGTTCGCCTCCGCCGCCTTGACCAGCGCCGATTGCACCGCCCAGCCGGTGGCATCGTCGACATGGACGATCCGGCGGTGCGAATGGCCGCCTTCGCGCGTCAGATGGAGGCTGTCGGCATCGCGGTTGAACGGGACGCCGAGTTCGCACAACCGGTCGATGGACTGCGGCGCGCGCTCGATCACGAATTCGACCGTGGCAAGGTCATTGAGGCCAGCGCCCGCCACCATCGTATCGCGCACGTGATTTTCGAAAGTGTCGCCGGTATCCAGCACGGCGGCGATCCCGCCCTGCGCCCATGCGGTCGATCCGCCGGTGAGCGAGCCCTTGGCCAGCACCAGCACGCGGCGCGTTTCGGCCAGAGCGAGCGCCGCGGTGAGCCCCGCCGCGCCCGAGCCGATCACGACAACATCATGCGCCTGTTGCAAGCCATCTTCCATCGCCATCCGTTTGCCATGACGTGCAATTGCGCGGTCGGCAAGCGGGATGCGCGGCGTGCTCAGCCACCGCTGGCGGTCAGCTGGACGAACACATCCTCAAGATCGGCTTCGCGGGTGGTAACGTCCTCCACCGTCAGGCCCTGCGCCTGAAGGATCCCCAGCACCTGACCTGCGCTGAGCTGGTCCTTGTCATAGGTCACCTCGACCCCGCGCGCGCCGTCCCACTGCACTTTGACGAAAGCCTCATGCGCAGGGGCCGAGGCGAGGTCTTGGGCGGTGGTGACGGTGACGATCTTCTCGCGCGCCATGTCCACCAGTTCGCGCGTCGGCTTGTTGGCGATCAGCTGGCCGTTGTTGATGATCGCGATCCGGTCACACAGCTCCTCGGCCTCTTCGAGGTAGTGGGTGGTCAGCACCACGGTCACGCCGTCGCGGTTCAATTCACTGACCAGTTCCCACAGCTGGCGGCGCAGATCGACATCGACCCCGGCGGTGGGTTCATCCAGCACCAGAATGGGCGGGGAATGGACCATCGCCTTGGCCACCAGCAGCCGCCGCTTCATCCCGCCTGACAGCGTCCGGGCATAGGCATTGCGCTTGTCGGCGAGCCGCACGGCCTCCAGCAGCGCTTCGGAACGGCGCAGGGCGGCGGCGATGCCGTAGAAGCCCGCCTGATTCTCCAGCACCTCGAACGGGGTGAAGAACGGATCGAACACGATTTCCTGCGGGACAATCCCGATTGACCGGCTGGCGTTGCGGCGGTTGCGATCAATGTCGAAGCCCCAGATGTCGACGCTGCCGGAGGTCTTGTTGACCAGCCCGGCAAGGATATTGATCAGCGTCGATTTGCCCGCGCCATTGGGGCCGAGCAGGCCGAAGATTGAGCCTTCAGGCACATCGAAGCTCACCCCGCCCAGCGCCAGCTTGCCTGCGGTGACGGTGCCGTTCGCGCCCTTGGCCGGGGCGTAGCGTTTCACGAGATTGTCGATGCGGATGGCGGGTTCGGCGGACATGGCTCCCGCCTAGGCAAAGGCGCCTGCAAAGGCAATTGAACTCAGGCGCGGCGCCCTGTATCGGCAGGCGCCATGAGCATTCCTCCTCCCGAAGTCCTGCTGGTCGATACGCGGCGCGTTTCCTGCGACGGGGCCAGCGGCATTCGCGCCCGCGCCGGCTATCGCCCGTCCGCGCTCGGCCATCCGCGCGTGTTCCTCGAAATCGACGAGCATGGCTATGTCGATTGCGGCTATTGCGACCGCCGCTTCGTGCTGCGCGGTGGTCCGGCCGATGGTGCGGATCAGGCGGGCCTGCCCGATATTGCCTCGGGCGCCAGCGCCGCGCACAGTTGAACCGGCGCGCTCAGCGGCGGTTAAGGCGGGCTGTGCTGTGTGGGCGCGGTATCCGTGATTGCGAGGATCGATCCATGAACCGTTTTCGTCCTGCCTTTGTCGCCGCTGTGCCGCTCGCGCTGATGGGCCTATGTCTGAGCCCGCTCGCTGCGCAGGACGCCGCGGGCCAGAGCGCGCCCGATGTCGAGACCGAAACCACCGCCGAAGCTGCGCCGCCGACAAAGGGCGAAGCGCGCCTTGCCAAGCTGATCGAGGGCCGCGTTGCCGGTGAGCCGGTGCGCTGCATCCGCAGCCTGCCCAGCCAGCGCATGACGACCATTGATCGCACCGCCTATGTCTATGGCTCGGGCAACACGATCTACGTCCAGCGCACCCGCGATCCCGATCAGATCGACGATGATGACGCGCTGGTCACACAGCGCTTCAACGCAAGCGAATTGTGCAGGCTCGACCAGATGACCACGGTCGACCGGGTGCTGGGCTTTTTCACCGGCGCGGTGTTCTTCGAGGATTTCGTGCCTTACACCCGCGTGAAATCGAACGAGGGCGGCGAAGGCTGATCGGCCCGCTCGGGCAGTAAATCACCGGGCTTGCGACAAGCCTTCGCGGCAGTGGCCGGGGTCAACCCGGCGTGAGCAGCTCAGCCGCGCGCCATCGCGTTCATGCGGGCGATGATTTCCTCGGCCTGAAGCATGATCCGGTCGATCAGTTCCTGACAGGTCGGGATATCGTGGATCAACCCGGCGACCATTCCGCAGCTCCATGCGCCCGCGTCCATCGTGCCTTCCATCATGATCTTCGGGTAGACCCCGGCGACTTCGGGCAGGATGTCCTGAATGGTGATGGAATCGCCCAGCTCCTTCTCCTTGATGATCAGGCGCTCGACTGCGGCATTGTTGAGCACGCGTTCGGTGTTGCGCAGCGGGCGCATGACGAGGCGCGTGTCGAGTTCGGATGCGGCGAGGATCGCCTGTTTCACGTTCTCGTGCACCGGGGCTTCCTTGGTGGCGATGAAGCGGGTGCCCATGTTCATCCCCTGTGCGCCCATGGCGAGGCTGGCGACAAGGCTGCGCCCATCGGCCATGCCGCCGCTGGAGACGAAGGGGATTTCCAGTTCGTCAGCCGCGCGCGGCAGCAGGATGAAGTTCGGCACATCGTCCTCGCCCGGATGGCCGCCACATTCGAACCCGTCGACACTCACCGCATCGCAGCCGATCGCCTGCGCCTTGAGCGAATGACGGACAGAGGTGCACTTGTGGATCACCTTGATCCCGGCGTCCTTCAGCGCGGGCAGCAGATCAACCGGGTTGCGCCCCGCCGTCTCCACCACCTTCACGCCCCCGTCGATCACCGCCTTGACCAGCCCGGGATAGTCGGGCGGGGTCAAGGTCGGCAGGATGGTGAGGTTCACGCCGAACGGCTTGTCGGTCATGTCCTTGCAGCGCGCGATCTCGTTCGCGAGCTTCTCGGGCGTGCCCTGCGTGAGGCCGGTGATGATCCCGAGCCCCCCGGCGTTCGAGACCGCCGCCGCCATCTCGGCGAACCCGACATAGTGCATCCCGCCCTGAATGATGGGGTGCTGGATGCCGAACATTTCGGTGATGGCGGTCTTCATAGCGTGGTCTCTCCCGTTGGAATGCGTGTTTGCGCGGGAGACAAGCCGAGTTGCGCCGCGCTTTCAAGCCCGCTTTTGGGGAGAGCGCGGCACATGGCCGCACGCCGTAGCGTCAGGTTGCGTGCGATTCTTGAAGGGTCGCCGGGCGGCGGGGATGCGGTGGGATCGGCCCGCTCGCCCACTGCCCGGCACGTCAGGTTATGCGCGGGCGCGCGCCGGATCGCATTGATCCAGCGCAAGCCTACTGAATTGAAGCAAAAGTTCCGCCTCAGCCGCGCTTGAACGACAGGGTGAAGGTCACCGGCACGGCAGGCGTGATCGAGGGCAATTGGGCCAGTGCACGCAATTCGCCGAGTTCATCGGTCAGGCCGAACATATCGGTCGAGATGATCACCGGCGCAGTTGGCACCACGGTTACCCGGTCAGCCGAAGCGCGGGTGACCAGCACCTCGGTCTCGACATCGCTTGTCGCACCCTTGATCGCCACGCTCGCCTTCAATGGCCGGGTGAGCGACTGGCCCACCGCCAACCCCGCAAACGCCGCCGGGTCGAGCTTGGCCGTCACGGTCGCCTTGGGGTTTTCGGCCACGCCGAAGAAGATCTCACGCATCCGCTCATTACGGATGTCGACACCGGTGTTGACCGAGGCGAGGTCGATATCGAGCGTCGCCGTGCCGTCCGCCGCAACGCTGCCCGATAGCTTGTCGAAGCGGTTAGCCTCAGCCACCTCGCCCGCCTTGATGCTGACATAGGACAGGCGCGAACCTGCCGGATCAAGCGCCCAGTCGCCCTCGGTCAGCGGTGCTGCGTCGGTGACGGGGTCCGCCGGCGCACCTGTGCCTTGCTCAGCGCAGGCAGCCAGCCCCACAGCGAGTGCGGCGGCAAGGGCAAGGGGACGAAGGTTCGACATCACAATCACGGGACCTCTCATGCAGGAAGTGCGGCGCTGAGCGATATGCGATTCTACGCGCAGGCGGAAGGGGCGGATCAACGTAGCGACACTCCGTTCACCCGGCTTATCACTCCCACTCGATCGTTCCCGGCGGCTTAGACGTATAGTCATAAACCACCCGGTTGATGCCTTGCACCTCGTTGACGATGCGCGTGGCGACGCGGGTCAGGAACCCAGCGTCATAGGGAAAGACATCCGCGGTCATCCCGTCGGTCGAGGTGACCGCCCGCAGCGCGCAGACCGAATCATAGGTGCGCGCATCACCCATCACGCCGACGGTCTTGACCGGCAGCAGCACCGCGAAGGCCTGCCAGATCGCGTCATAGAGGCCCGCATTGCGGATTTCCTCAAGGTAGATCGCGTCGGCCTTACGCAGGATGTCGCAGCGTTCCTTGGTGACTTCACCGGGGATGCGGATGGCGAGGCCCGGGCCGGGGAAGGGGTGGCGGCCAACGAAAGCAGGCGGCAGGCCCAACTCGCGCCCGAGATCGCGCACCTCGTCCTTGAACAATTCGCGCAAGGGCTCGACCAGTTGCATGTTCATGCGTTCGGGCAGACCGCCGACATTGTGGTGGCTCTTGATCGTGACGCTCGGCCCGCCGGTGAAGCTGACCGATTCGATCACGTCAGGATAGAGCGTGCCTTGGGCGAGGAAATCGGCGCCGCCGATCTTCTTGGCCTCGGTCTCGAACACATCGATGAAGGTCTTGCCGATGAACTTGCGCTTGGCTTCAGGGTCGGTGAGCCCGGCGAGGCCGCCGAGGAACAGCTCTTCGGCCTCCACATGCACCAGCGGGATATTGTAGTGGTCGCGGAACAGGGTCACGACCTGTTCCGCCTCGTTCATACGCATGAGGCCGTGGTCGACGAAGACGCAGGTCAGCTGGTCGCCGATGGCTTCGTGGATCAGCACCGCCGCGACCGCCGAATCGACGCCACCAGACAATCCGCAGATGACTCGTTTATCGCCGACCTGCGCGCGGATTTCCGCGATCTTGGTTTTGCGGAACTCGGCCATCGTCCAGTCGCCCTTCAGGCCGCAGACGTGGCGCACGAAATTGGCGATCAGCCTGCCGCCATCGGGGGTGTGGACCACCTCGGGGTGGAACTGGGTGCCGTAGAACTTGCGCGCTTCATCCGCGATCACCGCAAAGGGCGCACCGTCAGACGTGGCGACGATTTCGAAGCCAGGCGCGAACTGGGTGACCTTGTCGCCGTGACTCATCCAGACCTGATGGCGCTCCCCCACCTCCCACAAGCCGTTGAACAGCGAACATTCACCGGTGACGGTCAGGAAAGCGCGGCCGAATTCGCCGCCTTCACCGGTCTCATGGCCGGGCCGCACTTCGCCGCCCAGTTGGTGGCTCATCACTTGCTGGCCATAGCAGATGCCAAGGATCGGCAGGCCCGCATCGAACAGGGATTGCGGCGCGCGGGGGCTGCCGTCTTCGGGGACGCTGGCAGGTGAGCCTGACAGGATAATGCCCTTGGGCTGCATCCGCCGGAACGCGGCATCGGCCTGCGTGAAGGGGGCAATCTCGGAATAGACCCCCGCCTCACGGACACGGCGCGCGATCAACTGCGTCACCTGGGACCCGAAATCGACGATCAGGATCGATTCGGGGACGGCAGAATCGCCCGCTGGGGGGCTTGAAGGGTGCGCGCTCATGGCGGCGGATTACGAAGCACGCCCCCCTGTGTCCAGCATCGCCGCGCCGTGCGCCGGTGATTTTGCAGCGCAGCATAAAAGTGCCGGCGCATTTTCAACGGGTTCCCGAAAAATGCACTCAGTTTCGTTGCAATCTTTGGAACCAATTCTGCACCTTTCGCATTTGCACATTATTCTTGTGCACTGCACCAGAGTTTCAAACAGCAACCGAATGCCGGTCAGCGGCATCGTTCTACCGACACCCTCTCTCAAAATCGGAGTTCCCCCATGCGTTTCATTCTCCCCCTGATCGCCCTCGCCGCCGTCGCGGCTCCCGTTGCCGCAGAGCCGGTAGCTGACCAGACCGTGACCGTTCGCATTGCCTATGGCGATGTCGACGTGACCACGCCGGAAGGCCGCGCCGCGCTCGAAACGCGCATCGATGCCAAGCTGCGTCAGGCCTGCACCGTCGAAGCCGCTGGCCGCTACAGCACCGGTCGCACCTCGGTCGACAGCAAGTGCGTCGCCGAAGCCCGCACCGTCGCGCTCGCCGAAGTCGAGCGGGTTGCCATGATGCAGCAGGCCCGCAGCGGCCGCACTGTTGCCGCCAATTAAAGCAGGCCAAGCCTCTGAAATGAAACGGCCGCCAGAGCGATCTGGCGGCCGTTTTGCATCAAGTTGGGACGCGGACTGTTGCAAGTCTTGCAACTAACCTTGGTGTTTTCTCATTTGAATTAGGACCTACACAACACCACTTCGCCGATCGAGCGATGCGTTGCCGGGCCCCTCTCTCCAAACCGGCATTCTTCCATGTGGAGCCATCGCCCGGGTGCGGCATCCGAACACGGACCCGTTGCCTGCCTGCCTGACCGGCAGGAGCGGCAAGCGCTCCCCCCCTGCTTGGCGCTCCTGCCCTGTCTCCGTCCGGCCCAGCGCCGGACATGCAGCGAACGAGACGCGGCCACCGCCCTCCCCCCCTTAAAAGGTGGCCGCGTCTCAAGCCGCTCATTCCCCAGATCACAACACGTCGAGGCGCCTCGCCGCGGGCCGACGCCCCGGTGATTGCCTTTTTCGATTGCGGTGATGAATTATTTTCAGTCTCATGCGCGATTGAATATTACGTGAAGCTTTGTATATGATGTTCCGGTCCGGGCAGTCCTCTCCCCCTCCCCCCGATTGCCCGGACTCCCAAACAACAACAAAACAGGGAAACCCGAACCATGAACATGATCAGCGAAAAGGTTATCGCCTTGCTGCTCGCCGTTGCCATCAGCGGCACCGCGTTCAACACGTTTATCGTGTAACGCAAGCGACTTAGCGAAAGCCTACAGCGGCCCGGTTCCTCACCCGAGGAGCCGGGCCGAGCTATTTTAGGGCCCCGCTATTCCACCCCGCCTAACCGTGCGGCCTCTTCGCGCAGATCGGTCTTGAGCAGCTTGCCGATGTGGCTGCGCGGCATTTCCGCAATCGGGTGCAGCGCGGCGAGGCGCTGGGTCTTGCCGAGCCGCGCGTTGACCGCCGCCATGATTGCCTCAGGGTCTGCGGCGCCGTCCTTGAGCACCACGAAGCCAACCGGGCTCTCCCCCCACTTGCGCGAAGGCATTCCGACCACCGCCGCCTCGGCGACGCCGGGCTCCCTGCACAATTCGGCTTCGAGATCGGAGGGATAGATGTTGAACCCGCCCGAGATGATCATGTCCTTGGCGCGGCCCACCAGCTCGACGAAGCCTTCCGCGTCCACTCGGCCGATGTCCCCCATCCGCATCCACTCCTCGCCCGTGGCGGGGTCAATCCACTGCGCTTCAGCGGTCTTATCCGGCCGGTTCTTGTAGCCGCTCATCATGGTGAGGCTGCGGCCGACCATGTTGCCGGGGGTGCCGGGCGGCACTTCGCGATCTTCGTCGTCAAGCACCTTCAACTCGCTCCCCGGCGCGGGGCGGCCGACGGTGTGGAGCTTGTCGGGGAATTCATGGGCGGCGAGCAGGCATACGACCCCACCCTCGGTCATCGAATAGATCTCGATCAACCCGCCGGGCATCCGCCGCAGCACCTCGCGCTTCAATTCGGCAGAGAACGGCGCGGAGGTGCAGTATTTGAGTTTCAGGCTCGTCAGGTCGAAGTCGTCAAAGCCCGCAAAGTCCATCAGCCGCTGATATTGCACAGGCACCAGCATGGTGATCGTGGTACGGTCGGCCTGCGCAAAGCCGAGCCACTTGGCGCAATCGAACTTGCCCATCACCCGCACGCAACCGCCCGCGAGCAGCACAGGGAGGAAGGCGACCATTGTGGTGTTCGAATAGAGCGGGGTCGAGGCGAGCGAGCGCACCTCGATCCCGGCACCGAGGTAACTCAGCGCGGTCGGCGCGAATTGCCGCCAGCGCATCTGGTGCGAATGGACGATGCCCTTGGGGATGCCGGTCGTGCCGCTGGAATAGATGATGTTGAACGGGTCTTTCGGCTCCGGCACGAAGGAGGGCGCGCGGGTGCCCGGGGGGGCCATCCACTGGTCAATGCTCTCCAGCGGCACACGGATCAGGTCAGCCATAAAGTCGGTGCCGAGTTCCGCCGCCTTGGCCGCATCGATGAACAGATGGATCGCGCCCGAATCCTTCGCCATCCCCTCAAGCTGTTCGGGCGAGGCGCTGGTCGTCAGCGGAGCCGCCACGCCGCCTGCGCGCATCGCGGCGAGGAACACCAGCGCATATTCGACCGTGGAGGTGCCGAGGATCGCGACCGATTGCCCGCGCTGCAATCCCGTCTCCACCAGCCGCGCCGCCAGCCGTTCGACCAGACCGACCAGTTCGGCCCAGTAAACCTCGCGCCTTTCGTCGATCAGCGCGAGGTCATCGCCCTTGATGCGCGACCATTCCATCAGGATGTCGGGGAAGCTGCCGAAGGGTTCGGCGAGGCGGCTCATCATCAGGTCCTGGCTCATGGGCGCCATGCATAATCAGGCGCGGGCGCGGCGCAAAGGATTTGCGAAGTGGCTCCCACAAGTGGCAGGAGGCTGCGCAAGGGAGAGGCACATAATGCGCACCGCAATCACGATCACGCTCGGAGCCTTGGCGCTCTCCCCGGCCATCGCGCAAGAACAATCCGAGCCGCAGCAGGTGCTCGTCGCGCTCGCTCACCCGGATGACGAGTTGTTCATGGCCCCCGCCATCGCAGCGCTGGCACGCCAGGGCGCAAGGGTCACGATCGAATATGCAACGAGAGGCGAGGCAGGGCCGGGCGTCTCTGGACTGTCCCCAGGCGCCGAACTGGCCGAGCGTCGCAGCGAGGAGGCATGGTGCGCCAATCAGGCATTGAATGCATCATTGCTGGCTATAGGCGAGTCTGGCGACGGCAAACTGGGTTTGGGCGCGCACATTGAAGGCAGCGCGGTGCGGGACTTGATGGCAAATTTCGCGCGCACCTTCGAACTATACGACCTCATCCTTACCTGGGGTCCAGACGGCGGCTACGGCCATGCCGATCACCGCATGGTGAGCGCGCTCGCGACGCAGGTGGTGCAATCCATGCCCGCCGCCGAGCGCCCGAAACTGCTCTATGTCGGGATCCCGGCCGGTCGCCTGCCGCCGGTGCCGGAAATGGCGCAATGGGCCACGACCGATCCGGCGCTGTTGACCGAAGGCATCGCCTACACCCCCGCCGATCTCGACGCCGCCAAGGCCGCCGCGGCCTGCCACGTAACCCAGTTCGACGAGGCCACCCGCGCCGGCATGATGCCGCTGTTTGACGCGACGATGTGGCGCGGCACAGTGCATTTCCGCCCTGCGTTCTGAACTGCTCGACCAAACACCCTGAACACTCGTGGAAAAGCGCCGCTTGCGGGCCTCCCGCAGTTGGGTTTCCGCCGCGCAAGCCCTATATGATGGGGCATGAACGACACCAATCCACACGCTTCTGACCCCGTCTCCGAAGGCTTCCCCGAACGTGTTCGCCAAATGGGCGAATATGGCGCGGATTCGATCAAGGTTCTCAAGGGCCTCGATGCCGTACGCAAGCGTCCGGGCATGTATATCGGCGATACGGATGACGGCAGCGGCCTGCATCACATGGTGTTCGAAGTCTCGGATAACGCCATCGACGAGGCATTGGCAGGACATTGCGACCTCGTTCTGATCGAATTGAACCCCGATGGTTCTGTATCGGTCGAAGATAATGGGCGCGGTATTCCGACCGGGATGCACACCGAGGAAGGCGTTTCCGCCGCCGAAGTGATCATGACCCAGCTCCACGCGGGCGGGAAGTTCGAGAACACCTCGGACGATAACGCCTACAAGGTCTCGGGCGGTCTCCACGGCGTCGGCGTGTCGGTGGTGAATGCGCTGTCCGAATGGCTCGAACTGGTGATCTGGCGCGAGGGCAAGTCGCACTGGATGCGGTTTGAACACGGCGATGCGGTCGCCCCGCTCGTGGTGACGGGCGATGCCCCGCCGGTCGCCAGCAATGGCGATGACAATGGCCTCAAGAAGGGCACCCGCGTCACCTTCAAGGCCAGCCACGACACTTTCAAGAACGTCACCGAGTTCGACTTCGAGAAGCTGGAACACCGCTACCGCGAGCTTGCCTTCCTCAACTCCGGCGTGCGCATCAAGCTGCGCGACAAGCGGCACGAAGAGGTGCTGGAGCACGATCTCTATTACGAAGGCGGCATCGCGGCCTTCGTGAAGTATCTCGACCGCAACAAGCAGCCACTGATCCCCGAACCGATTTCGGTGTCGGCCGAGAAGGACGGGATCGGGATCGACGTCGCGCTGGAATGGAACGATTCCTATTACGAGAACGTCCTCGCCTTCACCAACAACATCCCCCAGCGCGATGGCGGCACGCACCTCGCGGCCTTCCGCGCCGCGCTGACACGCACGCTCAACAATTATGCCGAGCGTTCGGGGATGCTGAAGAAGGAGAAGGTCAGCCTGTCGGGCGAGGATATGCGCGAAGGCCTGACCGCGATCGTCAGCGTCAAGCTGCCTGATCCGAAATTCTCAAGCCAGACCAAGGATAAGCTGGTCAGCTCCGAAGTGCGCTCGCCCTTGGAATCGCTGATGAGCGACAAGATGTCCGAATGGCTGGAAGAAAACCCGGGCGATGCGAAATCGATCATCCAGAAGGTGATCGATGCCGCCGCCGCCCGCGAAGCCGCCCGCCGCGCCCGCGAAATGAGCCGCAAGGGCGCGATGAGCGTCGCCTCGCTCCCCGGCAAGCTCGCCGATTGTCAAGAACGCGACCCGGCCAAGTCCGAACTGTTCCTGGTCGAAGGGGACTCCGCAGGCGGATCGGCCAAGCAGGGGCGTGACCGCAAGACGCAGGCGATCCTGCCGCTGAAGGGCAAGATCCTGAACGTGGAACGTGCCCGGTTCGACCGGATCATCAGCTCCAAGGAAGTCGGCACGCTGATTCAGGCGATGGGCACCGGCATCCGCGATGAATTCAACCTTGAAAAGCTGCGCTACCACAAGATCGTCATCATGACCGACGCTGACGTCGACGGCGCGCATATCCGCACGCTGCTGCTGACCTTCTTCCACCGCCAGATGCCCGACATCATCCGCGCCGGGCACCTGTTCATCGCCCAGCCGCCGCTGTTCAAGGTCTCCAAGGGGCGCTCGGAGGTCTACCTCAAGGATCAGGCGGCGCTCGATCGCTATCTGGTCGATGCCGGACTGCAAGGCCGGGTGATCGAAACCGCCGAAGGTGCACGCGGCGGGGATGATCTGCGCGCGCTGGTGGATGGCGCGTTGCGGCTGAAGAACCTGCTCGCCTTCGTCCCGCGCCGCTATGACAGCGGGATCGTGGAACAGATGGCGCTGGTCGGCGCGCTGGAACCGGGGCTGGCGGGCGACGCGCTTGCCGCTGCGCTGGGCCGCGCCGCCGGACGGCTGGGCGCGGGCGACCGCGAAGCCCGCTGGAGCGCCTATCAGCGCGATGACGGCACGGTCGTGTTCGAACGCCTGTGGCGCGGCGTGAAGGACGTGCACGAAATCGACGCGCGCTTCCTCGTCAGCACCGAAGCCCACAAGCTCCACGGCCTCGCCGCCGCGCAGGCCGATGCCTATGCCTCACCTGTCCGCCTGGTGCGCGCGGGTGACGTGCCGGACGAGCCGGAGGCTGACGCCGCCCTTGGTGCGGAGGCGATCGAAGGCGATCCCTTTGCCGGAGAGGCCGAACAGGTCGCAGCCCCCCCGCCGCTGCCGCAGGACGATGGGATCAGCCGCCCGAGCCAACTGCTCGACGCGATCTTCGCCGCCGGGCGCAAGGGTCTTGCAATCGCCCGCTACAAGGGTCTGGGCGAAATGAATGCCGAGCAATTGTGGGAAACCACGCTCGACCCCGAAGCCCGCGTGCTGCTGCAAGTGAAGGTTGAAGATGCCGACGTCACCGACGAAATCTTCACCCGCCTGATGGGTGATATCGTCGAACCGCGGCGCGAGTTCATTCAGGATAATGCCCTGAACGTCGCCAATCTCGACGTCTAGATCCGGAGCAGCAATGGCGACCCAGCCCCACCGTACCGAGGAACTGCAACAGACCAGCTTTCTGATCATCCTCGCGGTGGTCACTCTGCTGATGGCCGTGGTGATCTATCCCTTCGCCCAGCCCCTGTTGTGGGCGGGGCTGGCGGCGATCATGTTCCAGCCGCTCTATCGCAATGTGCTGCGGCGCCTGCGCGGCCGTCGCAATCCGGCCGCCGGGCTTTCGCTGCTGATTATCTTCATCCTGGTGCTGGTGCCCGCGGCATGGGTCGCCTCGATGGTGATCCAGCAAGCCTTTGTGCTGGTCACCACCTTGCAACAGCAACCCATCGACCTCGCGGCGCTGTTCGACACGGTTTACACGCGGCTGCCGCAGTTCGCCCGCGAAGCGGTGGATCGCAGTGGCTGGGCCGATATCGCGATGGTGCAGACGCGCTTGCAGGAATTGCTGACCGAAAGCGCCGGGATGATCGCATCGCAGGCCGTCTCGATCGGTAGCGGGGCGCTGAGCTTCTTCCTCTCCTTCGGCGTGGCGCTGTATGTGATGTTCTTCCTGCTCCGCGATGGCGAGCGGATCGGGCGCACCGTGCTCTGCGCTGTCCCGGTCGAACGCAGCATCGCTGACCGGCTGGCCGAGCGGTTCCTGGGCATCGTGCGCGCCACGATCAAGGGCACCGGCGTCGTCGCGCTGGTGCAGGGCGCACTCGGGACGGTGACCTTGATGATTGCAGGTGTGCCTTCGGCGCTGCTGTTCGGCGTCATCATGGCGATCTTCGCGCTCGTCCCGGTGATCGGATCGGGCGCAGTGTGGGTGCCGGCCGGGCTGTACCTGCTGATTACGGGCGAGACATGGCAGGGGCTGTTCGTGCTGCTGACCGGCTTCTTCGTCATCTCGTCGGCCGACAATGTGCTGCGCCCGATTCTGGTGGGGCGCGATACCGGGATCCCTGACTGGATCATCCTCATCACCACACTGGGCGGGATCAGCTTCGTTGGCTTTTCGGGCATCGTACTCGGGCCGCTGGTGGCGGGCCTGTTCCTCGCGAGTTGGTCGATCCTGCGCGAACAGCGCGAACAGGATCTTGAGGCGGCCGAACGCGACGCGATCCGGGTCGATGTGCACGGCCACGTCCACGCCTCCCCGGCGGCGGCGGACTGAGCAGGGTGCAGCCGCTTGTCACTCCCGGCTCGCAGGGTGAAGCGATCGGACGGCTGGTCGTTGCCGGTCTGGTGGTGACGATGCTGCCCGCGCTGCCGTTCGGCGCCTACCTCATCTACCCCTTCGCGATCCTGACGACGTGGTTCCACGAAATGGGTCACGGCCTCACCGCGATGCTGCTCGGCCAACATTTCGAGCAGCTGATGATCTTCCCTAATGGCTCGGGCGTGGCCGAGAGCCAGGTTTCGGGCGAGGCATCGCGCTTCACCCATGCCGCCATTGCAGCAGGCGGCCCGATTGCGCCGAGCGCGGTGGGCGCGCTGCTGATCGTCGCCAGCGCCCATCCCAAGGCGTGGCGACCGGTGCTGTGGCTGTCTGCGGCGGTGATCTTGGGCAGCGTGCTGATCTGGGTACGCTCGCTCACGGGGCTGTGGGTGCTGCCGCTGGTCGCCGGGATCCTTGGCCTGATCGCATGGCGAGCCTCCCCCAGCTTTGCGCGCTTCAGCCTGCAATTCCTGGGCGTTCTCGGCGCCATGTCCATGCTGCGCGATTGGGGCTACCTGTTTACCGAGCAGGGCATGATCGACGGACAGGCGATGATGTCGGACACCGGACAGATCGAAGCCGCGCTGGGCCTGCCGCACTGGTTCTGGGCCGGGGTGATCCTGTTGATCTCGGGCGTCATGGTGGGCGCGGCGCTCAAGTATGCGCTGGCCGAACACCGGTTGCGCCCGCCGCCCCGCAAGCTTCCCGCCAACGTGCTGCAATTCAAGCGTGACTCGCGCAGGTAGGCTCAAGCGCTGACGCTTTCGGCAGTCCCGCTGGCCGCGCCAAACCGTTAGAACAGCGCCATGGACATGATCGAAATCGCCGACCGGCTCGCCATTGCCGAAACCCTTGCGCTCTATTGCCGTGGGATCGACCGCTGCGATCCCGAACAGCTCGCCGCGGTGTTCACGCATGATGCCCTGATCGACTATGGTGACGGCGCGAAACCCATCGCCGAGGTGATCCCCGGGCTGATGGCGGGCCTCGGCTCGATGCGGCTGACCCAGCACAACATCAGCAACACCGTGATCCGGATCGCGGGCCTGACCGCGCGGGCCGAGACCAACTGCGTCGCCCTCCACATCATCCCGACACCCGATGGCGAGATCGAGCTGGTGGTCGGCGGGCGCTATCTCGACACGCTGGCGAAGCGCGACGGACGCTGGAAGATCGCCGAGCGGCTCTATGTCATGGACTGGAACCGCACTGCGCCTGCGACAATGCAGCTCGAAGGCGGGCTGTTCGATGGCTTGCAGCGCCGCGGCGGGCGGGGGAGCGACGATCCCTCCGCGGATTGGTGGGCGGCTGTTGGAGACACATGAGACACTGTCCAGAACCGAAAAACCTGCCCCCGGCGACCTGTGCGAATAGGGCAAGGCTGCGCGGGTCTGGCGGCTGGTCATGCGCGCGATAGTGTCAGGTCAACCGCGCGTAGGAAAGCCGCCGCGACGGCGAACGTTCAGGACGCAACCTTCAGCGTGTTCACGCCCGAGGCATCGGCCCCGGCCTCACCCGACAAGCCGATAAACATCGTGTCGACAATCCGCGCCAGCTTCTTCTCGGACAGCTTGTCACCGAGATAGATCAGCGCATCGGGCAGGGTGTAGTTTGAGATCATCTGGTTGATCAGCGACAGCGCCTCATCAATCTCCAGCCCGGCGAAATAGCCATCAGCCTGCGCTTCGGCGATCAGTTCGCAGAGGTAGTGATCGGCCAGATCGACATAGGAGCGCACGCGTTCGAAATTGGCCGCGCCCATTTCGCACAGGATGCTGAAAAACTGCGGATCGGCGCGGAACCGCTCCTGCGAGATCACGAAGCGGCGGCGGAAGAATTCGTACATCTTGCGGGGCGGCGGCAGAGTGGTGGCGAGCACCTCTTCCATCACCTGCAACTGCGGGGCGAGCCAGGTCTGCGCGACCGCATCGAACATATCGTCGTAATCGGCAAATAACGCTTCGAACCGCGCACGGGTCAGCCCGCTTTCGGCCATAGCGACGGTCCACGGGATTTCCGAGCCGCGCTCCTTGACCAGATCGAGCACATGGCGCGCGATCCGCTCGCGCTCGGCTTCCCGGGCCGTCTGGTTCAATGGCATCTCGCTCGCGCCTCCTTGCGCGGAAGCCAACATAGGCCAGCTTTGCGCGGGCATAAAGTGCCGCTTGTCGATTTTTGTGCGGCGCAGCACGGGGGCCATGAGCGGGAAGGCCATGAAAGCGCGGGATTCGCCGCGGTTTCAGCTGCGGGGCGGCATCGGGAAAAACGCCGAGGTGCGCCGCTTGTAATCAGCGTATTTGTCGCCCTTGGTCTTGTCCAAGCCCTTCTCCAGCAGGGTGACGCCCGACCATTTGGTCAGCGTGAAGCTGAGGAACAGCGGGCCGATGATCGTCGCCAGCGCATACCACCAACCGGCCGCAGCGCAGGCGAGCCAGATGCCCCACCACGCGGCAAAATCGCCGAAATAATTGGGGTGGCGGGTGTAGCGCCACAGCCCGGTGTCGAGCACTTTACCGTGATTGGTGGGATCAGCCTTGAAGCGGGTCAGCTGCCAGTCACCCACCCATTCGAAGAAGACGCCGACGCTCCACAGGGCGAAACCTGCCCATGCCAGCGGCGGGATCGGGGCAGGCGCACCGCTCGCCAGAATGCCGACCTGCGCCGGGGACGATACCGCAAACAGCAGCACCGCCTGCATGAGCCACACGCGGGTGAGCGCAGCGCGGGCGAAGTTTCCGGCCTCACGATCCTTCTTGAGGATCATCTTGTAGCGCTTGTCCTCGCCCTCCTTGCGCCAGCGTATGAACAGGTAGCCACCGAGCCGGAAGCCCCAGGCCGCCGTCATCAGCATGATCAGCGTCGCCAGCGCGCCGGGACCGCCGAGCACGTGCAGCCAGCTCGCCACCGCAAGGATCGCCATCCCTGCGCCCCAGAAGGCGTCGATGAAGCTGACGTCGTCGATCTTCACGCTGATGGCCCACTGGATCAGCACCAGCACCAGCAAGATCGCGGCATTCAGGGCAAGCAGTTCAAACATCGTTCTTTCCGGCAATAATGTCGCGCGCCTGCTGTTCGAGCACCTTGAAGCGCTCGTAATCGGGCAGCTTGGCGCGGAACCATTCAGCGATTTTCAGCAGGTCCTCGCCATAATTGCCGGTCGGCAGCATCGGCGGGCCGAAGCTGACAATCTTGGCGGCGTTGTCGGCAAAGGCAGGGACGATCGGGACGTTCGCCGCACGGGCGATGTGGTAGAAGCCTGAGCGCCACTTGCCGTCCGACTTGCGGGTGCCCTCGCAGGCGATCACCAGCGCCAGTTCATCGCGCGCGGCGAATTCGGCGGCGACCTGTTCGGTGGCGTTGGCCTTGGCGGTGCGGTCAACCGGGATGCCGCCCATATCGAGCATGAAGTTGCGCATGATCCCCTGGAACAGCGTGTGCTTGCCCATGAAGTTGGGCTTTACGCCTTCCTCATGCGTCGCGCCGGTGAAGAACACGAAATCCCAGTTCGAGGTATGCGGCGCGCCGGCCAGCACATATTTCTTCAAGTGCTTGGGCAGCGGGGAATCGATCCTCCACCCGCGCGCATACCAGATGGCCAGAATGATCCGCCGCACGATGCGCGAAAGCAGCGTGGGCTTGCGCACGTGCGCGGTGTTCAATGGTTTGTGCAAGCGGTGCGCCCCTCCCAAAGGCTTGGCCCTTGTGGCTTAACTTGGGTTAGATACGCAAGGGGGCGGGGGAGGGTTTCAATCGTTCCCGGGCTTGCTCGGGGAAGGGGACCGCTCGCGCAGCGGGTGGTGGAGGGGCAAATACGCCGCCGTCTGACGCACAATCGCTTCGGCTGTGGCAATGGGATCGGACAAAACCTCGCTAGCGGGTACCCGTAATGTGGTGATCCCGGCATTTTCAAACCACGCGTCGCGCGCTGCATCACGCTGCGGCCCATCACCGTACCCATGCGCCGCGCCATCAATCTCGATCGCCAGACGCGCATCAGAGCAATAGAAGTCGAGAACATAGGGCCCAGATGGGTGTTGGCGCCGAAACTTGAGGCCACCGGGGCGTTTCCGAAGATGTTCCCACAACAGCACTTCGGGCAAGGACATGGACTTGCGCAGGCGGCGGGCCTTGCGGACGGTGCCGGTTGTCGCTTGCGGAGCTAAGTCTCTGAACATTCAGAAGTCCCTCTCCACCATGCTTCGCATGGTTCCCCTTCCCGAGCAAGCTCCGGAAGTACCCCTCCACCACCCTGCGGGTGGTCCCCCTCCCCGAGCAAGCTCGGGGAGGATTATTCCTCCCACAGCTTGCTGGGGGAGGTGGCAGTCGCGTCAGCGACTGACGGAGGGGCAAGCCTACATCCGGAACACGCCAAACGCCGGCCGCTCGGCAATTGGAGCCTCAAGACACGCCGCCAGCGCAAGCCCCAGCACATCGCGGGTCTGCACCGGGTCGACCACGCCATCGTCCCACAGGCGGGCGGTGGCGTAGTAGGGGTTGCCTTCGTCCTCGTATTTCTGGCGGATCGGGGCTTTGAAGGCCTCGGCCTCGCGCTCGTCCCACTTGTCGGCGTCGCGGTGGACGGTGGCGAGCACGGAGGCCGCCTGCTCGCCACCCATCACCGAGATACGCGCATTGGGCCAGGTGAACATGAAGCGCGGGGAATAGGCGCGCCCGCACATCCCGTAATTCCCCGCACCAAAGCTGCCGCCAATGACGACTGTGACCTTGGGCACGGTCGCGGTGGCGACGGCCGTGACGAGTTTCGCGCCATGCTTGGCGATGCCCTCGGCCTCGTATTTCCCGCCGACCATGAAGCCGCTGATATTCTGGAGGAACAGCAGCGGAATGCGGCGCTGGCAGGCGAGTTCGATGAAATGCGCGCCCTTCTGCGCGCTTTCGGAGAACAGCACGCCGTTGTTCGCAAGGATCGCGACCGGCATCCCCCAGATATGGGCAAAGCCGCAGACGAGCGTGGAGCCGTAATGCGCCTTGAACTCGTGGAATTCGCTGCCGTCGACCAACCGCGCGATCACTTCCTTCACGTCGTAAGGCGCGCGCACATCCTCGGGGATGAGGGCGTAGAGGTCTTCGGCATCGAACTTGGGCGGGCGGGGGTCTTTCAGCGCGATGTCTTTCGCCGCGCCGGTGTTCGCGCCCAAGTGGCTGACGATATCGCGCACGATGGTGAGCGCGTGCTCGTCGTTCTCGGCGAGTTGATCGACCACGCCCGATTTCTTGGCGTGCAGATCGCCGCCGCCCAGGTCCTCGGCGGTGATCTCCTCGCCCGTCGCGGCCTTAACCAGTGGCGGGCCGGCGAGGAAGATCGTGCCCTGATTGCGGACAATCACGCTCTCGTCCGACATGGCGGGCACGTAAGCGCCCCCGGCGGTGCAGCTCCCCATCACGCAGGCGATCTGCGGAATGCCGAGCGCGCTCATGTTGGCCTGATTGAAAAAGATCCGCCCAAAGTGGTCGCGATCGGGGAAGACCTCCGCCTGATGCGGCAGGTTCGCGCCGCCGCTATCGACGAGGTAGATGCACGGCAGGCGGTTCTCCTGCGCAATCTCTTGCGCGCGCAGGTGCTTCTTGACCGTCATCGGGTAGTAGGTGCCGCCCTTCACGGTCGCGTCGTTGCACACGATCATGCACTGGCGACCCGAGACGCGGCCCACGCCGGTGATGATCGAGGCGCCGTTGACGTCGCCTTCGTACATCCCGTTGGCGGCAAGCTGGCCGATCTCAAGAAAGGGCGAGCCGGGATCAAGCAACCGCTCCACCCGATCGCGGGGGAGCAGTTTGCCGCGCGACACATGCCGCTCGCGCGACTTTTCCGTGCCGCCCAGCGCGGCTTCAGCCACACGGGCGCGCAGATCGGCGGCGAGCGCGTGGTTATGCGCAAACCGCGCCTTCGCCTCGGGGCTTTCGCGGTCGAGTTTGGTGGTGAGGGTGGGGGCGGTCATCGTGTCGTCCTTAGCGTTTCCGCACAAACTCGGCCCGCAGGACGAGGCCCTTGATGCCGGGGTATTTGCAATCGATCTCCTGCGCGTCGCCGGTGAGGCGGATCGATTTGATCAGCGTGCCCTGCTTCAAAGTCTGGCCCGCGCCCTTGACCTCGAGATCCTTGATCAGCGTCACCGCATCGCCATCGGCAAGCAGGTTGCCGACCGCGTCGCGCACCTCCACCGTGTCCTCCGCCGCCTGTTTGGCCGCAAGTTCGGACGCAGCCATCCACTCGCCGCTCGCCTCGTCATAGACGTAATCGTCGTCGCCGCCGCTCATCCTGCCGCCCCGATCAATTCGCGCCCGATCAGCATCCGGCGGATCTCGTTCGTCCCTGCGCCAATATCGAGCAGCTTCGCATCGCGCATGTAGCGTTCCACCGGCCAATCAGTGGTGTAGCCCGCCCCGCCCAGCGCCTGCACGCTTTCGGCGGCGACCTTGAAGGCGTTCTCCGACGCGAGCAAAATTACGCCCGCCGCATCGAAGCGCGTCGTCTGCCCCGCGTCGCAGGCCTTGGCGACCGCATAGGTGTAGGCGCGGGCCGATTGCAGGGCGACATACATGTCGGCGACCTTGGCCTGCATCAGCTGGAAGCTCCCGATCGGCTTTCCGAACTGCTTGCGTTCCCGCAGGTAGGGGATCACCGTGTCGAGGCACGCCTGCATGATGCCCAGCTGCAAGCCGGCGAGCACCACGCGCTCGTAATCCAGCCCGCTCATCAGCACGCCGACCCCGCCGTTGAGCGGCCCCATGATGCGGTCTTCCGGCACGAAGCAATCGGTGAACACCAGCTCGGCGGTGGGGGAGCCCTTCATGCCGACCTTGCTGATCTTCTGGCCGATGGCAAAGCCATCGTCGCCCTTCTCGATCAGGAAGGCGGTGATGCCGCGGCTGCCCGCGTGGCCATCGGTCTTGGCATATACGACAAGCGTGTCGGCCTCGGGCGCGTTGGTGATCCAGAACTTGGTGCCGTTCAGCACATAGCCGCCCTGCACCGCCTCGGCCTTCAGCTTCATCGAGACCACGTCGCTGCCTGCACCGGCCTCGGACATCGCCAGCGACCCGACGTGTTCGCCCGAGATCAGCTTGGGCAGATACTTCGCCTTCTGCTCATCATCCCCCCAGCGGCGGATCTGGTTGAGGCAGAGGTTGGAATGCGCGCCGTAGCTGAGGCCCACGCTGGCGCTGGCCCGCGACACTTCCTCGACCGCAATCACGTGCTCAAGGTAGCCGAGCCCTAGCCCGCCCCATTCTTCCTCGACCGTGATGCCGTGCAGGCCCAGCGCGCCCATTGGCTCCCACAATTCGCGCGGGAAGCGGTCTTCGCGATCGGTGCGTTCCGCGAGCGGCGCGATCTGCTCGTCGGCAAAGCGCGCGGTGGTGTCGCGGATCATCTCGGCCGCTTCGCCAAGGTGGAAGTCGAAATCGGGGGTGGCGCGCATTTTATGTCCTGCGGGTGTAATGATTGTTCTGTCATGTCGCATAGCAAGCCATCGGCGAAAGGCCAATCGCTGGCGCTGGCGCGGGGCGCCTAACCTCGCTAATCATGGTGACCCATGACGACGCCTTCACCCCTGCTCCGGTTCGACGGGGTGATCTGCCGCTTCGGCGAGGTCACGGCGGTGGGAACATCGGGGGCCGGCGTGACCTGCGATCTGGCGTCGGGCAGTTTCGTGGCGCTGGTCGGGGCGTCAGGCTCGGGCAAGTCGACGCTGCTGAAAACGGTCAACACGCTGGTCGAGCCTTCCGAGGGCCGGGTGCTGTTCGCGGGCGCGGACGTGGCGGGCCTCAAGCCTGCGCATCTGCGCCGCCGGGTCGGTTATGTGTTTCAGGGCATCGGCCTGTTCCCGCATTTCTCGGTGGCCGAAAACATCGCCATCGGCCCGCGCCTTGCCGGGGAGAAACTCGCTCCGCAGCGGATCGCGGAATTGCTCGCGCTGGTTGAGCTTGACCCGGCCTACGCCACCCGGATGCCAGACGAACTCAGTGGCGGGCAGCGCCAGCGGGTCGGCGTGGCCCGCGCGCTGGCAGGAGGGCCAGAGCTGCTGCTGATGGACGAACCCTTCGGCGCGCTCGACCCTGTCACCCGCGACGCGCTGGGCCGCAAAGTGCGCGAACTGCACGATGCGCTGGGACTGACCACGGTGATGGTCACGCATGACATGGCCGAAGCGCTGCTGCTGGCAGACCGGGTGCTGGTGATGGACAAGGGCCAGCTGGTCGCCGACGAAACCCCCCGCGCGCTGCTGGCCGGCGCGGGCGGAGTAGTGGCGCAGCGCCTCGTCGCCGTGCCGCGGCATCAGGCCGAGCGGCTCGCCGCGATGGAAGCACAACGCTGATGGACGACATCTGGGACATCCTTCCCGGCCTCGGTGACAAGCTCGCCGCCCACGTGGTGTTGTCGGCGAGCGCCATCGGCCTTGCAATGCTGATCGCCCTGCCGATGGCGGTGTGGGCCAGCCGTTCTACCATCGTCTCGCGCCTTGCCCTGAGCCTTGCGAGCCTCGTCCAGACCATCCCTGCACTCGCCTTGCTGGCGCTGTTCTTCCCGCTGTTGTTGTCGTTGCGCGCCGTGTTTGGCGAGGGGTTGCCGACGCTCGGGTTCCTGCCCGCGCTGATGGCGCTGACGCTCTATGCGCTGCTGCCGATCCTGCGCAACGCGGTGACGGCGCAGGCCAATCTCGACGAGGGCGTGCTCGAAGCCGCCGACGGCGTCGGCATGACCAAGTGGCAGAAGCTGGTGCTGGTCGAAGCGCCGCTGTCCGCCCCCTTCATCATGGCCGGCATCCGCACTGCGAGCGTCTGGACGATCGGTGCGGCGACGCTCGCCACCACCATCGGCCAGCCGAGCCTCGGCGATCCGATCTTTGCCGGGCTGCAAACGCAGAACTGGGCGCTGGTGCTGGCCGGGTGCGTGGCGAGCGCGGGGCTGGCGCTGGCGGCGGATAATCTCTTGTGGGTGATCGAAGTCGGGCTCGCCAAGCGATCGCGCTGGATGACCTTCGGCGGGATGGCGGCGGTCGCCCTCGGCATCCTCGCCGCGCTCTGGGCGCAAAGTACGGGGAGCGACGAGCGCCGCATCGTCATCGCCTCCAAGCAATTCTCCGAGCAGTATATCCTTGCCCAGCTGATCGGCGCGCGGCTGGAGGCGGCGGGTTACGCAGTCGAATATCGCGACGGGCTGGGCAGCGCGGTGGTGCATTCCGCCGTTGCCTCCTCCAGCATCGACATCTCGGTCGATTACACCGGGACGATCTGGACGAATTATCTCAAGCGCGCTGACAACCCCGGCCGCGAGGCGATGTACGAAACGATCCGCGACTGGGAGTGGCAGCAGAACGGGGTGAAGGTGCTGGGCCGCCTTGGGTTCGAGAACGCCTATGCTTTTGCGATGCGCGGCGACCGGGCGAAGGAGCTGGGCGTCACCTCGCTCACCGATCTGGTTGGCAAGGCGCCGCAGCTCACCGTGGGCGGGGACCCCGAATTCTTCGAGCGGCCCGAATGGCTGGCGGTGCGCGATGCCTATGGCCTGCGGTTCGGCCAATCGCGCAATTTCGCGCCGACCTTCATGTACAATGCGCTGGCTTCGGGCGAGGCGGATGTGATCAGCGCCTACACCTCGGACGGGCGCATCGCGGCGGACAAGCTGGTGGTGCTCGCCGACCCCAAGGGCGCGCTGCCGAGCTATGACGCGCTGCTGATGCTCTCCCCCCGCATCGCTGAAGACAAGGGCGTGATCGCCGCGCTCGAACCGCTGCTGGGCGCAATCAGCGTCGAAGCGATGCGCGAAGCGAACCTAGCGGTGGACCGCGAGGATGCCAAGAAGCTGACACCCAAGGCAGCGGCGGCGGAATTGGGCAAATCCCTCCGTCGTCCCGGACTTGATCCGGGACCGCTCACGACCGGGCGCTGACGATGCGCGGCGGCTGGGTCTACATCCTGACCAACAAGCCGCGCGGGGTGCTGTATACTGGAGTGACCGCCGATATGGTTCGGCGCATCTGGCAGCATCGCAATGGTCTTGGCTCGGCTTTCGTGCGCAAATATGGGCTCGACAGGCTCGTGCGGGTTGAACCTTTCCCGACCATCGAAGTAGCCATCGCGCGCGAAAAGCAGCTCAAGAACTGGCAGCGGCAGTGGAAAATTGAACTGGTCGAGAGCGATAATCTGGCATGGGAGCATATCAAACCCGATCCCGGATCAAGTCCGGGATGACGGGTTAGGCTCAACCCGCCTTGCGCCAAACCTGCGTCTGACAGAACGGCCCGATGCAGCCTTTCACCTCCAGCACACCGGTCCCCTTGCGGCGGATCACCGAGCGGTAGCTCTTGCCGCTTTTCGGATCGTAGATCTGGCCGCGCCACACATCACCATCCGCCGTGAAGGCCGTGAGGATAGCGCTGCCCAGCAGGCGGCGTTTGCGCTTGGCCGGATCGGGGTTGTTGACGTCGCGCTGATCGTTGCCTTGCGGTTGGGGGGTGAGGAACTTCTCGATCGTGCCGCACATCGTCTTACCGCAAGGCGCGATCAGGATCACCGCGTCCTTCTCGGCCGTCAGCCAGCGTCCCGAGACCGGCTCGGCCGCGCTGGCAGGCACCGCCAGCGCCAGTCCGGCCACGAGGATCATCCGCCGCAGTCGCATCATCAATCGAACCCCACCCCGTACGGCCAGCGCCGCCCACACATCCCGAGCACCTTGAACAAGGTGCCCATCTGCGAATCCTCGACCAGCCGGTCACGCTGCCGCTTGATCTTGTCCTTCTCGTAAGGGTTGCGGCGCTGGAGCGCCTCCATCCGCGTATCGATCCCCATCTGGCGCAGCCACTCGCCCTGATAGGTCAGACCCATCACATCCGCGCCGTTATCGGCGGCGACCTGCTGGAGCAGTTCGAAATCGACGTGCGCGGTGAGATCGGCATCGCCGGGATGCGCGAAGATATCGACCTTCTTATGCGATTTCAGCGCCTGCATCGTCGAGCCTGAGCGCAGTTCCATGTGGCCGTAATCGATCACCAGCGCCGCGCCGCCCTGTTCCTTCAACCGCCGCGCGATTTCGGCCATCAATGCGACCGCGGCGGGGCTGGTCTCGATCATCGCGCCTTGCGCCGCTGTCACCCAGCTGGCGGGCACCAGATGATCCATTCGCTCCTTGCCGGCCGTGAAGATAAAGTCCTCGCCGTCGAGCCCGACCAACCGGTCAAACCAGCCATCGGCGGATCGCATCAGTTGATGCACCGGCAGCGCGTCGAAGAATTCATTGGCGACGATCAGCAGCGGGGCATCATCGGGCAGGGTCGAAATGTCGTGGTGGTGGTGGCAATCGGGGAAGGCCTCGCGCTGGATCTTCCGCAGGCTTGCCGAGGTTTCGACAAAGTGGATCTCCGGCGCGAAATCATAGCGCCGCGCCGCTGCCAGCGCGTCCTTCGCCAGCGTCCCGCGACCGGGGCCAAGCTCGACATAATGGATGCGCTTGCGGCTGCCCATGCGGACCCACAGGTCCACCAGCCACAACCCGATCAGCTCGCCGAACATCTGGCTGACTTCGGGCGCGGTGATGAAATCGCCCTGCTCGCCCAAGGGGTCGCGGCTGGCGTAATAGCGCGCGTTGCATTCGCCCATGTACTGCGCGAGGCTGATCGGGCCGGCCTCGCGGATCAGGCGTTTGAGCGTGGCGGGCACATCGACATTCGCGCGGGCGAGGACTTCGGCTTCGAGCCGCGCCTGTTCGGCAGCCTTGGCCTCGGCCTCGGCGCGGGCGGCGGCCTCGGCGGCGGCGGCTTCGGCAGCGAGGCGCGCAGCTTCAGCGGCGGCGGCTGCTTCGGCTTCGCGGCGCGCCTGTTCCTCGGCGGCGAGGCGCGCGGCTTCGATGGCGGCGAGACGGGCGGCTTCCTCGGCTTCGGCCTTGGCTTTCGCTTCTGCTTCGGCGCGGGCCTTGGCTTCGGCGGCGAGCCTGGCCTTTTCCTCCGCCTCGGCCTTGGCCTTGGCTTCAGCTTCTGCCTTGGCACGGGCCTTGGCCTCTGCCTTGGCCCGGGCTTCGGCTTCCTTCTTCAGACGGGCGTCTTCTTCGGCCTTGGCGCGCGCTTCGGCTTCGGCGCGGGCACGTTCTTCGGCTTCGCGGCGGGCGGCTTCCTCGGCGGCGGCCTTGGCGGCAGCGGCAGCGGCTTCAGCCTCGCGGCGGGCCTGTTCTTCGGCTTCGGCGCGGGCCTTGGCCTCGGCGATTTCGCGGGCCTTGGCTTCCTTGCGCAGCCGCGCTTCTTCGGCGGCCTTGGCGCGGGCCTCGGCCTCGGCAAGGGCGCGGGCTTCGGCTTCCGCCTGCTTGCGGGCACGCGCTTCGGCGGCGGCTTTTTCGCGGGCCTCGCGTTCGGCAGCGGCACGGGCCTCAGCCTCCGCCTTCTCGCGCGCACGGGCTTCCTTCAGCGCGCGGGCGCGTTCCTCGGCTTCAGCCTTGGCGCGGGCGAGTTCTTCGGCCTTGGCACGGGCAGCGGCTTCGGTCCGCGCGCGGGCTTCGGCCTTCGCCAGTTCGCGCGCCTGCGCCTCGGCCGCAGCGCGCGCGGAAGCATCCGGCGCGGGGCGCGCCACACTTTCGGGTTCGGGCTTCGGATCGATCAGCCTGAGCGCACTGCGCCAGACTGCTGCGCCGTCGCTTAAGCTGGCGCGCTGATCCCCGCCGCCAGCGGCTTCTTCCGCAGCGCGTAGAGCACGACAATCAACCCAGTCAGGATTAGCGGTATAGTCAGCCATTGTCCCATCGATAGCCCGGTTCGGGCCGCAAAGTCAGCCAGTTGTTGATCCGGCTCGCGGAAAAATTCGTTCACGAAGCGCGACACCCCCATGCCGGTGGTGAAGACCCCCGCCAACAGGCCGGGCCGATACCGCGCACGGGTGAACCAGAACAGCGCCATCATGATGACCAGCATCGCCAGCCCTTCAAGCCCCGCTTGATAGAGCTGGCTGGGATGGCGCGGGAAATCGCCGGCGCGCGGGAAGACCATCGCCCAGGGCACATCGCTGACCCGGCCCCAGAGCTCGCCATTGACGAAGTTCGCCAACCGGCCGAGCAGCATCCCCATCGGCACCCCGACGCTGACGTAATCGACCACGCGGATGAAATTGAGCTTATCGCGCCACGCCACATAGGCCATCGCCAGCGTCACCCCGGCAAGGCCACCGTGGAAGCTCATCCCGCCGTCCCACAGCCGCAGCAGCTTCCATGTCACGAAGCCATCGCCCGAAAAACCGGTCCACAGGCTCTGATCGTAGAACATCGCGTAACCCAGCCGCCCGCCGAGAATCACCCCGAGCGTGCAGTAGAAGAACAGATCGTCGGCATGGCGCTGCGCCATCGGCGCGCCGGGCTGCTTCAGCATCTTGGAGGTGTGCCAATAGGCGAAGATCACCCCGATCAGGTAAGCAAGCGAATAGAACCGCAGGGTAAAGAACCCGAGTTCGATCCCCGGTTTGAGGCCGAGGGACGTCCATTGGAACGGATCGGCAGGGATGCTTGCGGCAAGTAGTGACAGCACGGAGCGAACCTCTTATTGACAATGAGATGCCGTATCGGCGGGCCCGAGTGTCCTCGTTTTGGCCACGGTCGCGCTGGCGCTTCTGGCACAGCATCCGGGGCAGGGGAAGGGGCAGGGGATCGCCGGGTGGAATGGGATAGGCAATTCGGACGTGGGTCGCACCCCGGCTGGACGGCCGCAACAACAATGAGAGAGGAACATCACCGCATGCCCACCCAGCTGGACAATGCGCTCGAAGCGATCATCACCGGCCTCACCGCTGAAGGCCAGCCGTTCGCCACCGTGCCCTTCACCCGTGATGGTGTGACGATGCCCGCCTTCGCTGGCGCCCCGCCGAGCCTCGCGCATTACTTCGCCCACTTTGCCAACCAGAACAAGGATCTGCCGTTTCTGGTTGATGGCGCCATCCGCCTGACTTTTGGCGAGGCCTACGCCGCCGCGACCTGCGTGGCCGAAGGGCTGGTCAAGCACCACGGCATCGCCAAGGGCGACCGTATCGGGCTGGCCGCGCGCAATTCGGCCAACTGGATGATCGCTTACATGGGCATCCTGATGGCGGGCGGCTGCGCCACGCTGCTCAACGGGTTCTCGTCGGGTGATGAGCTGGCCTACGGGCTCGATCTGGCCGAAGCCAAACTGCTGCTGGCCGACGAAGGCCGCGCCGCGCGGCTTGATGGCCATGCGCATCCCGCCAAGATCGTGCTGTTCACCCATGGCAATGCCCCGTCCGAGGGCCTCGCCAACACTTGGGCGCTTCCGCAGGGCACCAGCGCAGCCATGGCCATGCTGGGCCAGCTTGGCCCGGATGACATTGCGACGATCCTCTATACCTCGGGTTCGACGGGCAAGTCCAAGGGCGCCTGGTCCGATCATCGCGGCGTGGTGAACGGCGTAATGAACTATGTCGCGCAGTCGGCGATGGCCAAGGTGCATCTCGAAAGCGGGGGTGAGGTCATCACCGATCAGCCTTGCGCGCTGGTTGCCGTGCCGCTGTTCCACGTGACGGGCGAAGTGCCGCTGTTCCTGCAAAGCTTCGCCATCGCACGCAAGCTGGTGTTGATGCCCAAGTGGGACGCGGGCCTCGCGATCCGGCTGATGGCGGAGGAAAAGGTCTCCTATTTCGTCGGCGTGCCGCTGATGAGCTACGAAATCGCCAACCACCCCGACCGCGCCAATTACGACCTGTCGGCCTGCAAAAGCTTCGCCGCAGGCGGCGCGCCGCGTCCGGTGGAACACGTCACCCGGATCAAGGAAGCTTTCCCCGGCGGCTTCCCGCTGCTCGGCTATGGTCTCACCGAAACCAACGCAGTGGGCTGCGGCAATTTCAACGAGAACTACCTCGCCAAGCCCGGTTCGACGGGGCGTGCCAGCAAGCCGCTGGTCGATCTCGCGATCCTCGATGACCTCGGCAACGAACTGCCGCAGGGCCAGGTGGGCGAGGTCTGCATTCGCTCTGTCGCCAATTTCCGCGGCTACTGGAAGAACGAGGAAGCCACCACGGCCGCCTTCACCGACAATGGCTACTTCCGCACCGGCGACCTCGGCTATCTCGACGAAGACGCCTATCTGTTCATCGTCGACCGCAAGAAGGACATCATCATCCGCGGCGGGGAGAACATCTCCTGCATCGAAGTGGAAGACGCGATCTATGCGCATGACGATGTCGGCGAATGTTCGGTGTTCGGCCTGCCGGACGAACGCTTCGGCGAAGTGCCCGCGGCGGTCTATGCCATGAAGGACGGCCACCCGGCGATCTCGCCTGCCGAACTGCGCGCCTTCCTGCTCGAACGGATCGCCCCCTTCAAGGTGCCGCTCGAACAGCACATCTGGTTCACCAACGAGGCCCTGCCGCGCCTCGGCACCCAGAAGATCGACAAGCGCACGGTCAAGGCGCGCTTCACCGCCGAGGCTGTCGCCGCGTGAGCCACTCGTGAGTCCCAGAAGAGTCCCCGGCCAGCGCGCGATCATTGATCGGCGGGCGCTGGCCGAGGAAATCGCTGCCTTGCATGAGGCAGACGGGGAACGTGCGCGCCCTGCGATCGTCAAGGCGCTGCGCGATGCGCTGGATGCCGGGCGGGCGGAACTCGCCCGGCGACTGGCCGAAACGCCTTCGGCCGGGCACGATGTCACCGGCGGCTTCAGCTTCCTGATGGATCAGCTGCTGCGGGTGATCCACGATCACGTCACCACGCATATCTACCCTGCCCCCAACGCCACCCAGGCCGAGCGGCTCGCGATCCTCGCGGTTGGCGGGTACGGGCGGGCCGAGATGGCGCCCCATTCGGACGTCGACGTCGCCTTCATCACCCCGGGCAAGCGCGCGCCGTGGTGCGAGCAGGTGATCGAGACGATGCTCTATCTGCTGTGGGATCTCGGCCTCAAGGTCGGTCATTCGAGCCGCACGGTCGCCGATACGGTGCGCATGGCGAAGGAGGATCTCACCATCCGCACCGCCCTGCTCGAAAGCCGCTTGGTGTGGGGCGAGCAGGCGCTGTACGAAGAATTGCGCGCCCGGTTCTGGAATGATGTGGTCAAGGGCAGCGAGCGGCAGTTCCTGACCCAGAAGCTCGCCGAACGCGATGCGCGGCACAAGCGCATGGGCGACAGCCGCTATGTGGTGGAACCCAATATCAAGGAAGGCAAGGGCGCCTTGCGCGATCTCCAGACGCTGTACTGGATCGGCAAATATATCCACCGCGTCGATAATGGCGCGCAGCTGGTCGATGTCGGCCTGCTGACGGCCAACGAATATCGCAGCTTCCGCCGCGCCGAAGGGTTCCTGCTGGCGGTGCGCTGCCACATGCATCTCATCACGGATCGTGCTGAAGACCGTCTGACCTTCGACCTCCAACGCGCCGTGGCCGAGCGGATGCAGTTCGCCGACCGTCCGGGCAAGAGCGCGGTCGAGCGGTTCATGCAGTACTATTTCCTGCAAGTGAAACGCGTCGGCAGCCTGACCGGGGTGTTCCTCGCGCACCTCGATGAGGAATTCGCCAAGAAGCGCCCGCGCACCGGGTTCTTTGCTGGCTGGACCCAGCGGCCGCGGATGTTCAAGGGCTATACCGTCGAAGGCGGACGGCTGCGGGCGCCGGGGGATGACTGGTTCCGCGCCGATCCCGTCCGCCTGATCGAAGTGTTCCAGCTGGCCGAGGCCGAGGGGCTGGAGGTCCACCCCGAAACCATGCGACAGGTCGGACGCGATGCCAAGCTGATCGACGGCAAGCTGCGCCGCGACAAGCGCGCCAATGCGCTGTTCCTCGATCTGCTGTCAGGCCGCAAAGACCCCGAAACCGCACTGCGCTGGATGAACGAGGCTGGGGTGTTCGGGCGCTTCGTGCCCGACTTTGGCCGGGTCGTCGCGCAGATGCAGTTCGATATGTATCACCACTACACGGTAGACGAGCACACCATCCGCGCCATCGGGCTGCTGAGCCGGATCGAGCGCGGGTTGCTGGAGGCCGATCACCCGCGCGCGACGCGCGAGTTCCCCAAGCTCGCCTCGCGCCGCGCGCTCTATGTCGCGGTGCTGCTGCACGATATCGCCAAGGGGCGCGGCGGCGATCATTCGGTGCTCGGCGCGGATGTGGCGCACCATCTGTGCCCGCGCTTCGGCCTCGACGAGAAGGAGGCCGATCTGGTCGCCTGGCTGGTGCTGCAACACCTGCTGATGAGCCGCACCGCGCAGAAGCGCGATCTCACCGATCCCAAGACGATCGAGGATTTCGTCGGCGAAGTGCAGAGCCTCGAACGCCTGCGCAACCTCGCGATCCTGACCGCCGTCGATATTCGCGCGGTTGGCCCCGGCACATGGAACAGCTGGAAGGGCCAGCTGCTCGGCGAGCTTTACGACGCCGCGCAGGAACGGCTGCGGCTGGGGCACAAGGGCAACGGACGCAAGGCGCGGGTCACGGCCAAGAAGGACGCCGTGGCACGGCTACTGGGCGGGGACGCAGATCACTTGGTCAACAGCATCGGCGCGCTGCTGGGCGATGCCTATTGGATCGCCGAGCCTGAAGACATCATCGCCGGAAACCTCACCCAATATGACGCCGCCGATGCCGCAGGCGAAGCGCTGTCGATCCGGTGCGAGGTTGACGAAACGCGCGGTGCCACCCGCGTCAGCGTGATCGCGGCAGACCACCCCGGCCTGTTCTACCGCATGGCGGGCGGCATCCACTTGGCCGGCGCGAACATCATCGATGCGCGCGTCCACACCGCGCGCAGCGGCTATGCCGTCGATAACTTTCTGGTGCAGGACCACAACGGCCAGCCCTTCCGTGAAGCCGCGCAGATGGCCCGTATCGAGAAAGGCATCCGCGACGCGCTGCTCGCCAAGGTCGAACTGGTACCCAAGCTCGCCGCCCGCCCGCTCGCCCATTCGCGCGCCAAGGCGTTTGATGTCGCCCCGCGCGTCGGGTTCGATAATGACGCATCGAACCACTTCACCGTGATCGAAGTGACCGCGCGTGATCGTCCGGCACTGCTCAACCGGCTGGCGCACGCGCTCTACAAGGCCAACCTGATCGTCCATTCGGCGCATATCACCGCCTATGGCGAGGCCGCGGCGGACACATTCTACGTGACCGATCTGACCGCCGCCAAGGTCAAGGCGCCTGAGCGCCTCGCTGAAATCGAGGCCGCCCTGCTCGCCGCCGCCAGCGACCAGCGCCAGAAACAGCTCGAAAAAGCGTAACTGCAAGAGCTTGAAGATAGCGGCATTTGAAGGCCTTAGCGTGCCTTACGCGCGATAGGTTGCAATCCCGAAACGTATTGCTATGGGGGCGGCCCTCAACTCAGGGAGAGTTCCAAAATGACAATCGCTACCCCCGCGCCGCGCCCCCTCCGGCTCGGCAAGCTGGCGCTTCTGCTATCGACTGCCGCGCTGACCCCCGTTGCGGCGCAGGCACAGGACGCTGAAGCGCCCGCGCAGGAAGAATCGACCAGCGCGCTCGACACCATCAACGAAATCCTCGTCACCGGCACCAAGACCAAGGATGCCGAAAACGTGCAGGATGTGCCGCTGGCCGTGACCGCGTTCAACGCCGGCACGCTGGAAGCTTTCAAGATCCGCGACATCTCGGGCCTGTCGTTCCAGGCGCCCAGTGTCAGCCTTGACCAGGTCGGCACCAGCCGCGGCACCGCCAACTTCTCGGTTCGCGGGCTTGGCATCAACTCGTCGATCCCGTCGATCGACCCGACTGTCGGCGTGTTCGTTGACGGCGTCTATCTCGGCATCAACGGCGGCGTCGTGTTCGACCTGTTCGACCTCGACAGCGTCGAAGTGCTGCGCGGCCCGCAGGGCGTCTTGTTCGGCCGCAATGTGACCGGCGGCGCGGTGGTGATCAACACCGGCAACCCGACCGAAGATTTCCGCGGCAAGTTCCGCGCGGCGGTGGACGGCCCGGCGCTTGATAGCGGCCGCGGCGGCCCCAACTACACCGTCAGCGGCGTGATCAGCGGCCCGATCGTCGAAGACGTGCTGCTGTTCAAGCTCGGCGCCTATTACAACAAGGACGAAGGCTACTTCCGCAACCTTGCGGCTGACACCATCCCGACCTTGTCGCGCAACCACGGCAAGGCTGAAACCAAGATCCTGCGCGGCGCGCTCGAAGCCCGTCTCGGCGGTCTGACCCTGCTCGGCAAGCTCGACTATTTTGAGAGCGATGGCGATGGCCCCTCGGCGCAGAACCGCGGGATTTATGATCGTAACACCTATGATCTGGCGATCGACAACCCCGGCGGCTACGCCAACGAGATCTGGACCGGCTCGCTCACGGCGACGTTGGATATCGGTGCAGGCACGCTGACCAACGTGTTCGGCTGGCGCAAGTATGACGCCACCACCGATGGCGACATCGACGCGACCCCGCGCTTCCTGTTCCACTCGGAAACCGAAACCGCGCAGGAACAGTTCTCGAACGAGCTGCGCTACGCGATTTCGACCGAAAGTGGGCTCGACCTGACCTTCGGCGGTTTCTGGTTCGATCAGAACCTCGCCTACACCGAACAGCGCGCGCTGCCGCTTGCCAGCCCGTTGCAGTTCTTCGGCGGTGGCCGTCAGGATCACGAAGTGCTCGGCGTGTTCGCCAACGCGCAGTACGAAGTGATCAACGGGCTGTCGGTGATCGCGGGTATCCGCTGGAACCAGGAAACCAAGGACGCCGCCGTCACCTACGTCCGTCCGCGTCCGGCCTGTTCGGTGGTTGATGGCACCTGCCCGACCTCGGGCCGCAACCCGGTCCTGCTCAACCCGGTGACCGGCGCGACGACCGAGAACAACGGCTTCACCGATCGCGTGCGGTTCCGCAATGTCTCGCCGAAGCTCGGCCTCCAGTACGAATTCGGCGACAGCCAGATCTACGGCCACTGGAGCCGCGGCTTCCGTTCGGGCGGCTATAACTTCCGCATCACCAACGCCAACGCTTTCGAACAGATCGCGCTGGCACCGGGCGGTACGCTGGCCTTCGACGAAGAAAAGGTCGACACCTACGAAGTGGGCGGCAAGTTCCAGACCGCCGACGGCGTGTTCACCTTCAACATCGCGGGCTACATCACCAAGATCGACAACATGCAGCGCGAGGTGAACCAGTCGTCGCCGACCGCTGGTGTGGCCCAGTCGATCTTCAACACCGCCAACGCGTCGATCAACGGGATCGAAGCCGAAATGCGGCTGCGTGCGACCGACGCGCTGATCCTGACCGCCAATATCGGTGTGATCGACGCCGAATATACCGAGATCCTGTTCGACATCTCGGGCGATGGCCGGATCAACGGGCGTGACCTGGCGCTGAGCCTGCCGCGCGTTCCCCCCGTGACGGTGGGCGCGGGCCTGATCCATGAGCTGGAACTGGGCAACAGCAACATCCTGACCCGCGTGAACTACCAGTACCGCGACACGGCGGCCTATACCGATGACAACTTCGGCTGGCTGAACGACATCCATCAGCTGGAAGCCAACGTCACCTGGAACACCCCGATCGAGGGCCTGTCGTTCTCGGTCTATGGGCGCAACCTGTTCGATCAGGTTCAGGAAGGCGGCGACACGCAGGTTCCGTTCAGCGGTCCGCTGTCGACCGGCCTGCGTCAGCCGTTTGCTGACCGTCCGGCAGCCGGCACCTTCAGCCCGCTGCTGCGCGGCCGCAACGTCGGCGTGGAAGCGCTGTTTGAGTTCTGATGTTTGTGTGGCGATCGCCCCTCCGGGCGATCGTCCTCGCTAGACGCGCAGCAGAGCTGCGCCCGCTGCGGGCGGCCGGTCGGCCTTGCGGTCGCTACGCGACCGAAACTCAGTCGCGACATTCGAACGGGGCGCTCCGGCAACGGGGCGCCCTTTTTCGTTCAGTCCTCGGCAGTGGCGAGCAGCAGCGCGATGGCGGTGTCGTCGAAGGCGACGAAGGCCCATTCCAAACTTGCGGAGGTGATCGGGTTCCAGCCGAAATACATCCGGTTGGTCACGATCTGGCGGGTACGGGCGTCGAAGCAGGCGAGCAAGTCATCCCCCATCGCCAGCGCATCGGCCTCGCCCAGCCACGGCTCGTGCGAGAACACCATGTCGCGCGCGAAGGCCTCAATCAGCGCCGCACGGGCCGAGCGTGCGCCATCCGGCGCGGCCTCGGCATCAAGCAGCTCCCAGTTGCCGCCGATCGGTTGATAGCCGAGGCTGGTGACCAGAGCATCGGCGCAGGCATTGTGCAGGCCCGGCGGATCGTCGAGCGCTCGCGCCTCAATACGAACTTCGGCTGACCCCGCACACAGCCGTTCACGCCAAGCGGCAATGAAGGCGTCGAGCCGGGCGAGCGCCTCGCTCACCCGCGCGACCCGAACAGCGCGGTGCCCACCCTGATATGCGTCGCGCCCAGCATCACCGCCGTCTCGTAATCCCCGCTCATTCCCATGCTGAGGCCGGTGAGGCCGTGATCCGCCGCCAGTTTGGCGAGCAGCGCAAAGAACGGCGCGGCTTCGGTGTCGGCGGGGGGAATGCACATCAGCCCAGCGAGCGGCACATCGGCGGCGCGGGCTGATTCCAGGAACGCGGGCAGATCGGCAATCGGGCAGCCGCCCTTCTGCGCCTCGTCCCCGATATTGACCTGCACGAAGCAGGGCACGCGCCTCCCCGCCTTGTCCATCGCCTTGGCGAGCGCGGTCAGCAAGCTCGGGCGGTCGAGCGAGTGGATCACATCGAACAGCGCGACGGCTTCCTCGGCCTTGTTCGATTGCAGCTGGCCGATGAGGTGCAGTTCGATATCGGCACAGCCTTCGCGCAAAGCGGGCCACTTGGCCTGCGCCTCTTGCACGCGGTTCTCCCCGAACACGCGCTGGCCGGCGTCGATCAGTGGCTGGATTTCGGGCGCATCGTGGGTCTTGCTGACCGCGATCAGCGTGACATCATCAGGCTCGCGCCGGGCGGGTTTGCATACCTTGGCGATATTGGTGCGGACATCGGCGAGGCGGGACGCTGCATTTTCCATGGGGGCGCTCTATAGCGGGTGCGTGACGCGCGCAAAGCCCCTCCCCGCCCTGTGGCTGATCAGCGATGCGCGCAATGACGCGGGGCTGGAGCGCGCCTTGGCCAAGCTGCCGCGCGGATCGGGATGGATCTATCGCCATTACCATCTAGCGGGGCCGGAGCGTTACGCGCGGTTCCGGGCGTTGCGGCAAATCGCGCGGGCCAAGGGGCATGTGACGATCCTGGCCGATTCGGCGCTGACCGCGCGCGAGTGGGGGGCGGACGGGATCTATGGCGCACCCCGCGCGCTGACCCCGCGCCGCAGCGGCCTGATCCACCTCGCCACCGCGCATGACTTCGCCGAGCTGGGGCTGGCGGCGCGGCTGGGCGCAGATGCGGCGCTGCTTTCGCCGGTGTTCCCGACCCGCTCACACCCCGGCGGCGGGGTGCTGGGGCCGGTGCGGTTGCGGCTGCTGGCACGGCAAGCCCCGCTGCCGGTGATCGCGCTCGGTGGGATGACTGCAGCCAAGGCCCGCGCGCTGGGCTGGCCGCGCTGGGCGGCGATCGACGGATTGAGCTGACCCGCGGCGCAGCCAGTTTGATTCACACAAAGACACAAAGGCACAAAGATGCCGCGCCCGGCGGAAGGCGCTGCTCTGCCACTTCTTGCTCTTTGTGTCTTTGTGTCTTTGTGTGCGGACGTCCTTCCCCTGCGCCATGTCGTTCATCGCTCTTTCCTTGACCCGAGTCCGCCTAGGATTCATGATGTGTTCTGCACAGGAGAACCCCCATGGCCAGCCGCGCGGTCACACCCGTCAAACCCGGTCGCCAGACTGACGCCGAATGGCGCGCAGGCTTGCGCCGCAGCTTGCGCCGAATCGCGCAAATGACTGGCGCCGGATTGCTGCTGGGCGCTGCGGTGTTTCTCGCGCTGGCGCTGGCGAGCTACACCCAGACCGATCCCAGCGGATCGACCGCAGCTGATCCGGGCGAGGTCGCCAACTGGATGGGCGCTATGGGCGCTTGGGCGGCGGACAAGGTGCTGCTGATCTTCGGCCTGCCCGGCGTGTTGCTGCTGCCCTTGCTCTATGTCTCGTCGCGCAAGCTGTGGCGCGATGTCGAGAATGGCGACGCGCCCGAAACCACCGCCTGGTGGATGCCGACCGCGCTGCTGCTGATCGCCATGACCCTGATCGCGACCGTACTGAGCCTTGCGTTCGAAGATCAGGGCGGCACGCTGCCCGCGCAGGCGGGCGGCCTTTCGGGGCTGCTCGGCGCAGGTGCTATTCAGGCGGTGGCGGCCCGGTTCGGCGCGGATGCCGAGGGCTGGGTGATCCTCGGTCTCGCGCTCACCAGCCTTGCGGTCGGTGTGGGGCTGCTGACGCGGATTTTCGCGATCGACTGGCGGGTGCTGATGAGCCTGCCGGAGTTTCTGGGCGGCGGTTCGCTGTCCGGGCTAATGCGCCGCCTGCCGCTGCCGGGCCGCGATACGGTTCCGGCGCTCGGCTTTGCCGGCGATGACGCCGACGAAGATGATGATGTTGTCGCGCCGCGCCCGCGCCGCATCGGCAAGGGTGAGGCTGCCGCAGAACCAACCCCTCAGCCCCCGCGCCGTCCGCCGGAAATCAGCGATCCCTCCGCTCCGCCCAAGCGCGCGGCGGCGGGCAAGACCGCGCAGACCGATATGTTCGCGCCGTTCAACCTGCCGAGCCTCGACCTGCTCGCCGAACCCCCGGTCGACAAGGGCCCCAAGCTCGACAAGCTGGCGCTGGAACGCAACGCCCGCCTGCTCGAAAACGTGCTCGACGATTTCAACGTGAAGGGTGAGATCACCGCCGTGCGCACCGGCCCGGTGGTGACGATGTACGAGCTGGAGCCCGCTCCGGGCATCAAAGCCAGCCGCGTGGTCGGCCTTGCCGAAGACATCGCCCGCAATATGAGCGCGATCTCCGCGCGCGTTTCGCCGATCCCCGGGCGCACCGTGATGGGCATCGAATTGCCCAATCAGGATCGCCAGGTGGTGATGCTGAAGGAACTGGCCGCCTGCGCCGATTTTGCCGATGCCAAGGGCAACCTGCCGATCATTCTGGGCAAGGATATCGCGGGCGAGCCGATCATCGCCGATCTGGCCGCCATGCCGCACTTGCTGGTCGCGGGCACCACCGGATCGGGCAAGTCGGTCGGATTGAACGTGATCCTGCTGAGCCTGCTGTACCGCTTCACGCCGACCGAACTGCGCCTGATCCTGATCGATCCCAAGGTGCTCGAACTCAAGACCTATGACGACATCCCCCACCTGCTCTCACCGGTGGTGACGGAGCCTGCCAAGTCGGTGCGCGCGCTGAAGTGGGCGGTTGAGGAAATGGAGCGGCGCTACCGGATGATGAGCGCGATCTCTTCGCGCAACATCACCTCGTTCAACGAAAAGGTCAGCGCCGCGATCGCCAAGGGCAAACCGCTCGGGCGCCGGGTGCAGACCGGGTTCGACCCCGAGACGGGCGAGCAGTTGTTCGAGGAAGAACAGCTCGATTACCAGCCGCTGCCGCAGATCGTGCTGATCGTCGACGAGCTGGCTGACTTGATGGTCACCATCGGCAAGGAAATCGAAGTCCTGATCCAGCGCCTCAGCCAGAAGAGCCGCGCCGCTGGCATCCACCTGATCATGGCGACCCAGCGTCCTTCGGTCGATGTCATCACCGGCGTGATCAAGGCCAACCTGCCGACCCGCATCAGCTTCAAGGTGACGAGCCGAATCGACAGCCGCACGATCCTTGGCGAGCAGGGCGCCGAACAGCTGCTAGGCAAGGGCGACATGCTCTACAAGCCCAACACCGGCGCGATGGTGCGCGTCCACGGGCCGTTCGTGTCGGACGAGGAGGTCGAGGCCGTAGCCGATCACTGGCGCGCGCAAGGATCGCCGACCTATATCGATGCCGTCACCGAAGAGCCCGAGGATGGCGGCGGGTTCGGCTTCGACGAGGAATTCACCGCCTCGGACAACCCGGAAGAACGCAAGTACCGGCAGGCCTGCCAGATCGTGTTCGAAAACCAGAAGGCATCAGGTTCGTGGCTCCAGCGCCAGATGGGCGTCGGCTACAACACGGCGGCCAAGTGGATCGAGCGGATGGAGGAAGACGGCTTCGTCGGCCCGGCGAACCATGTCGGTCGCCGCGAGATCTACCGGGATAAGGACGGCAATCCGCTTTAGGTTTCCAAACAAGATGTATTTTGGCAACGCCTTCAAATTGTAAATCAATTGTAACGCGCGCTTCATCCACCCGTCGCCTCTGCGTCACGCATTGGTGCCACGGGCAAGGCCTCTCTCATGCAACAGGGAAGCCAGAACATGAACCGCACCACCCTTTCCCGCGTCTCGCTCGTCGCGGTCGCCACCATCCTCGCCGCCGCCCCGCAAACCGCTTTTGCGCAGGACGCCGAAGCCCCGGCAGACAGCGACACCGCCTCGGGCAACGAGATTATCGTCACCACCCAGAAGATCGAACAGCGCGCCGTCGACGTGCCGATCACCATCACGGCCACCACCGGCGAGCGGATCCGCGATCTCGGCATCACCGATCTTGATGAGCTTTCAAACTACGTCCCCGGCCTGCTGATCCAAGAGCAGAGCGCCAACAATCCCGGCATCGTGATCCGCGGCATCACCTCGGATAGCGGCTCGGCCCAGCAAGGCCCGCGCGTCACGCTCTATTACAACGGCGTCGATATCTCGCGGTCGCGCGGTTCTTATCAGGCGATCTACGATCTCGAACGCGTCGAAGTGATCAAGGGCCCGCAGGCGACCCTGTTCGGCACCGCCAGCGCCGTGGGCGCGATCAGCATCGTCTCCGCCCGCCCGCGTGAAGGCTTCTCCGCCGAAGTGCGCGGCGGTTATGGCAACTTCAACCAGACCCTGCTCGGTGGCTTCGTCAATGTCGGCAGCGACACGCTGGCCTTCCGCCTCGCGGGCGAAAGGCGCACGCGCGATGGCTATGTCGAGAACCTCTCCCCCAATCAGGAGGAGGAACTCTATGCGCAGGACCAGCTAGGCTTGCGTGCCTCGCTGCGTTGGAGCCCGACCGAGGATCTAACGGTCGACCTCGTCGGCACCTATGACCAGCAGCGCAATGGCGGAACGCCGTTCATCTCGGGCCGCTTCCCGGCCTTCACCGGCGCAACGGGCGGCTCGGCCAATGCCTTCCGCGACGCCAACCTCGGCGGCAATCCGGCAGGCGCGGCGGCGCTGGGCGATGACCAGCTCGGCCTCAACCGCGAGGTCTATGACATCAACCTCACCATCGACCACCAGTTCGATACCGACTGGAGCTTCACCACCGTCAACGGCTACCGCAAGTTCGACAGCGCCGAAGTGTTCGACGCTGACGGCAGCGCCGCGCCCTTCCTCGAATTCGCCGAGATCGCCGATGGCTGGCAGGTCAGCCACGAAGGCCGCTTCACCTATACCGGAACCAAGCTGCGTTCGAGCTTCGGCTGGAACGCCTTCATCGAGGACGGCCGCCAAAACGTGCCCTTCGCTACCGAGGAAGGCACCTTCCTTCAGTGCCTTTCCTCGCTGTTCGGTGCGCCGCTGGTGCCGGGCATCGCCTGTGTCGCGCCCAACGGCTCGGTCCCGGCGAGCGGCGTGACCGCGATCCTGACTGGCGGGGCGGCGACTGCGATCCCCTACACCTCGGTGTTCGAGAATCGCGGCCGCAACGAGGCCTATTCGCTGTTCGCCGACGCGACCTGGATCCCGTTCGAAAGCCTTGAACTTACCGCGGGCATCCGCTGGTTGACCGAATATCGCGGCTCGGAATTCTTCGCCCGCGTGCCCAACAGCCAGATCAGCCGTGCGGCGTTGATCCCCGGCCAGATCGACACCGGCGGGCAGACCTTCTCCGCAGACAAGTGGTTTCAGGCTTGGCTGCCGCGCGTCAACGCGCTCTACCGCATCAGCGATGACGTGAATGTCTTCGCCACCATCTCCAAGGGTCGCCGTTCGCCGGTGGTGCAGGTGGGCGCGGCGCGCAGCGGCGGGCGTTCGGTGCCCAACGTCCAGACCATCGCCGAGGAAACCGTCTGGAATTACGAAGGCGGGATCAAGCTGGCGACCGGCCGCGTGTCGGGATCGATCGGGGTCTATTATCAGGTCTATAACGACTTCCAGGTCTCGGTCGCTCAGCTCGATGCGAACGGCAACCCGACCGGCGCCTTCGTCACCCAGAGCGCGGGCAAGGCCTCCAATCTGGGGGTCGAAGCCGAGCTGGCAGTGGACGTCACCGATTGGCTCAATGTGTTCGGCAATGTCGGCTATATCGACGGCGGGATTGACGAGGACGGCGCGTTCTCGCCCGCCTTCTCGGGCGCGCGGTTCCGGTTGCAGCCGGAAATTCAGGCCGCGGGCGGCTTCACGGTCGATTACGAATTCGGCAACGGGATGCGCTTCTTCGCCACGCCGAGCGTGACGCACCGCAGCCGGATCTTCTTCGAAGTGCCGAACAATCCGCTGATCGCGCAGGAAGCGGTGACGCTGGTGAACGCGCGCGCCGGGCTCAGCTTTGCCGATGAGCGGTACGAGATCGCCGGCTTCATCCGCAACGCCTTCAACGAAGACTACCTGCTCGACGCGGGCAACACCGGCGGGGCGTTCGGCATTCCGACCTTCATCCCGGCCGAACCGCAATTCTACGGGGTGGAAGTGACCGCGAAGTTCTGACCGCGCCTTATCGGGACATGATGGCGGGCGGGGGAAGCGATTCCTCCGCCCGCTGCGCATCACGCTCGGCGATTTCGGCGGGGGTGAGCGGACGGAAGCGGATGCCGATGGGCGTGAAGCTGCCGTCCTCGCGCTGGCGGATGGTCACGATGCCGCGCTGGTCGCCGTTACGGAGTTGTTCTTCAAGTTGGGCGGCGCGGTCCTGTCCGATATAGAGGCGGCCGGTCATCAGCGCATAGATGCCGTAGACTCCGTTACCATCGGTGGTGATCGGATGGGCGCAAACCGCTCCATCACCTGCCGCGAACACGGCATCAAGGCGCGGCGGCTTCCCGGCAAAACACAGTGCTTCGGGCTGCTGGTCGAGCTCTCTGGCATCGAACCCCGGCCAATCGTAACTGAACTCGACATAGTGACCGCGCAGGTAATCGCGCGGGTCGTAGCCCTGGATCGGCACCTCCCATTCGGTGCCCTGGTGGTAGGTGCGGTCGCTCTGCACCCACAGCGCGCCGAGGCCGAGCACGGGAACAACGACAGCGGCAAGGCGGATCAGGCGGTTCATGCGCCGGGCTCCTCACGCGGAGCGAAGCGCTTGGACACCCGCACCGCGACCCATGCGACGCCGAGGATCATCACCCCCGACAGGATCAGCCCGAAGCCGCTCGTCAGCAGGTCGCCCGCCAACTCGAAGCTGAGGATGATGAGCCGCAGCGCGATCACGCCGACGGCGAGCTGGAACACCCCGCGCCACTGCGCCGCCAGCGCGGCAGCAGCGATCCCCGCCCACAGCGCCATGAACAGCAGCGCGGCGGGGACGGTGAGATCGTTGCAGGCATAGGCAAACACAAGGACGCCCCCGGCCCCGGCGATGATCGCGCCCGCCATCCGGCCCGAAACGGTCGGCCGCGCCAGCGTCACGCCAAGACCAGCGAGCACCAGCACCGCACCGCTCACCGCCATGCTCGCCCATTCGCGGAGCAGCGCGGTTTCGCCAAAGGCGTTCGCACTGGCGATGGCGCAGGCGAGTGACGCTCCGGCCACGGCATAGGCGAGCGCCAATTGCTCCAGCCGCCGCCAGAAATCGGGGCGATCATTGCGCGCGCGCAAAGCCGCGGCGAGCAGCGCGAAGGCAACCGGGCAAGCGATGACGAAGGCAAGCCACATCAGCCAGCCGAGCCCCGGATCGCGCACCGCGCCATAGCCGGACATGTCGGTGGCATATTCCCACGCGCACCACACGCTTCCGCCCAGCACTGCCAGCGCGGCAGGCCAGCTCCGCCCCATCAGCAGCAACAGCGGCGCGAACAGCGCCAGCCACACGGCCAGCGGCTGCCACAGCGGCGAGGATGTCTGATAGACCTGCCCGAGATGGCCAAAGAAGGTGAGGCCCAGCGCCGCGGTGACAAACACCAGCGCTTCGACCGCCCAAGGGGAGCGCTCCGCCAGCTGCTGCTCGCGCAGGAACAGCGCCGCCAGCAGCCCAGCAATCAGCGCGAAGTGGACGAACAGCCGCACCAGACCGGGAATATCTTCCCAGTTGGCGGCAATGACCGACACCAGCCCCAACCCGATCGCGAGCGCGCCGATCCCGAACACCGCCCACAGCACCAGCGGGCGGGCGTGCTCGGTCTCATAGGCCAGCAGCCGATCGCGCGTGGCCGCGTCGATCAGGCCGGCGTCATGCCATTGGACAATCTTGCGCGCGCTCATGGCGCCACGTTACCCGCTCGCCCGCTGCCGGGCAATCGGCGCGGCTATTTGGCTTCGAGTTCGGCCTTGGTCAGCAGGACCATGTTCTGCACCTTGGCGGCGTTGGCCGTCATCGCTTCGTCCGGCATCGCCACCATCCCGACCTTGGCGAGCGGGCCGGTCTTGCCCCAGCTCTTGACCCATTCCTTCATGAAGTCCTCAAGCCCCGGGATCGCGCGCATGTGCTCTTTCTTGACGTAAACGAACAGCGGGCGCGCGCCGGGATATTTGAAGCTGGCGATGTTGTCGTAGGTCGGATCGACGCCGTTCATCGGCAGGCCCTGCACCCGGTCGGCATTTTCTTCCATGTACGAATAACCGAACACGCCCACGGCGCGCGGGTTGCCGACGATCTTCTGGACGATGAGGTTGTCCTGCTCGCCCTGATCGACATAGCCGCCATCATCGCGCACTTCGGTGCAGATCCGGCGGTATTCGTCCTCGTTGCTGTCCTTGAGCGCCTTCATCGCCGGATCGGTCTTGCAACCGACTTCCATCACCAGCTCCTTCAGCGCATCGCGCGTGCCGGACGTACTGGGCGGGCCGTAAACGAGGATCGGATCAGCCGGCAGCGCCGGATCGACATCCTTCCAGGTCTTGGCAGTCTGCGGCTTGCCGTAAGGCTGCGCGGCGAGCGCTTCATAGATCGTCTTGGGCGACAGGTTGAGCATGATCCCGCCGCGTGCCGAAGCAAAGGCGATACCGTCCAGCCCGACTTGCAGTTCGATGATCTCGTCGACCTTGTTCGAGGCGCAGCTATCGAATTCCGACGGCTTCATCCGGCGCGAGGCGTTCACCATGTCGGGGGTGTTGGGGCCGAGCCCGGAACAGAACAGCTGGATGCCGTTCCCCGTCCCGGTCGATTCAATCAGGGGCGAGCGCTTGTCCGGGAACGAACGGGCGAAATTCTCTGCCACCAGCTTGGCAAAGGGATAAACCGTTGAAGAACCAACCGCGTGGACCGACTGATTGGCCGAACCGTCGCCGCTGTCACAAGCGGTCAGGGTTGCAGCACCCAGCGCCATCAAGCCGCCGACTTTGAAGAACTTCGTGATAGAATGTGCCATGATTATTCCCGATCGGTTCGAACCGAACCCCTGCCCAAACGGCGCATCAAGCAGCGCCCCGATCCGCCCCTAGGCGGACTTCATGACAAGCTTATGACTATTTTTTGGCCGCGGATCGCGATGCCGAATCTTTCGAAGCGCGGGGCGTAAGCGGCAGCGGTCAACCGCATGAGAACGCGCCAGATTCGCTCCAAAATGGAGGTTTCTCGCTTAACAGCATCGTAACAGCTTCCATAGTATCACCCGCCGTATGGCACTCGTGCGCCTCCTGTTCCGTTACGTCTTGGCTGCGGCGCTTCTCGCGCTGCTGGCCGCGCGTCCGGCTGCGGCGAATGATCATACCGTCCCGACCTTCGCTGCGGCGTGCCATGCCGTAACCGGCATAGAGGCCACCGCGCGCGACATGCAGGCGCGCGGGCAATGGATTTGCAACAACCAATCATGGCGGTCCGATGTGCCGGTGGTCTGGCTGCGGTTCGAGGCGGCAAGCTGGCAGGATGACAAGCTCCCGCAGCAGTTCTTCTCTCGCATCGCCCGGTTCACATCGATCACCTTCCACGCCATCGACGCCAATGGTCAGGCCCGCGTCAAGCGCCTGAAGCAGGCCGATGGCGTGCCGTTCCCCGCTGGCCCGGTGTTCCAGCTCCCCCTGCCCGAAATCACGGCCGAGACGACCGTGCTGCTGGCCCGGATCGAAGCGCCGCACTCGGTCCCGCTGCTGACCGAGGCGCGCATCACCCATGATCCGGGCAAGGCCGAATGGTCGCAGATCGAAATGATGCTGCTGGCCTTCGTGGTCGGGATGCTGGTGCTGCCGCTGTTGTTCGACATCAGCTTCTTCCTCGTGCTGCGTGAACGCTTCGTGGTGATCCATGCCGCAATGGTCAGCGCGATGATGATCTATGTGCTGACGGCGGGAGGGTTGGCTTCGGCCTTTGTGACGCTGCCGCTTGCTGTCCTCGCGGTGGTTTCGCCGTTGTCCTACGCCATCGGCGCAGGGCTTTCGATGCTGTTCCTCTCGACCTTCCTGGAACGCGGGGCGCAGTCGCGGGTGATGCGCAACCTGACGATCGCCACCGGGTGGTTCACCATCGCCGCACCGGGGTTCTTCGCGTTCCAGTTCGATGCGACCCAGCCATTCGACGACCGCGGCTATTTCCTCACCTTCATCCCCTGCATCGCGGTGATTAGCGCCGCAGTGATCGAGGCTGTGCTGCGTGGCAGCCGCTCGGCGCGCTATATTGCCGTCGCGTGGATGCCGATCATCATCGCCTCGATCGAGCGTCTGTTGCGCGGCTTCGGCTGGCACGTCGGCCCCTCCAGCCTCGACCAGATGATCTATGTCGCGGTCGGGATCGAAGTGGTGGTGATCAGCCTTGCCATTGCCGACCGATTCCTCGCCCTGCGGCGCGAACGCGATGCGGCGCTGACCGAAGCGAAGATGCTGGAACAGATTTCGACCCGCGATTCGCTCACGGGCCTGATGAACCGCCGCGCCATCGAAGCGCGCTTCGACGAGCTGGTCGCACAGGGCTTCGATACCTTTGCGCTGGTCGATCTCGACCGGTTCAAGGCGATCAACGACCTCCACGGCCACCAGGTTGGCGATGCCGCGCTGATCGCCTGCGCCAGCGCGATCCGCGCGACCGGCGACCGCGATTCGATCGCGGTGCGGCTGGGGGGCGAGGAATTCGTGGTGCTGCTGCGCGGGCCACGCTCGCTCGAACGGGCCGAGGCGCTGCGACAGGCGATCCCGATACGGATCGCCAAGGAAGTGCCCGGGCTCGACCTGCCGGTCACCGCCAGCATGGGCGTGATCGTGATGGCCGAAGCGACCCGTCACAAGATGGCCTTCGCCGAATTCTACGCCCGCGCCGACGCGCTGATGTACGAAGCCAAGGCTTCGGGCCGCAACCGGCTCGCCTATGAACGCCTGACGGTGTTCACCAGCGCCCCGCCGGAGCGCGGCCGGGGACGCGCGGCTTAGCCTGTTCGCATCCCTTCCCGTCCTGAAATGATGGGGAGGGAATGAGCGGTGATTATTGGAACGGCGCCAGCACTTCGGGCCGCACCCGCGCCAGCCGCCCGGTTGCGCGGTCGAGCATCGCCCAGGTGGTGCTTGCGCTGACGAGGCGTTTGCCTGCTCTATCGGCAAATTCCACCCGGCGGAGCGATTTCGCGCCCATCGCCGCGCCTTCGATCCATGTCGTCGCGGTGACGGTGTCGCCCTCGCTCACGTTTCCGCGATAATCGATCTCGTGCCGCACCACGACCCAGAAGAACGCGGCGCGATCTTCCGGGCGGGCAACGGCGTCCCAATGCGCCGTCGCCATGTCCTGAATCCACTGCACCCACACGGTGTTGTTGACGTGGCCGAGCTCGTCGATGTGCGACGGCTCGGCCACGAAGCTGCGGGTGAAGCGGTTGGGGCCGGTCATTCGCCCTCGGACTTGGGCGCCATCCCCATCTGCCACAGGATGAAAGCGAACTCCTCCGCCGTCTCCTTCAGGCTGTTCCAGCGGCCCGATTGCCCGCCGTGGCCTGCGCCCATGTTGGTCTTCATCAGCAGCAGGTTGTCGTCGGTCTTCAGCTCGCGCAGCTTTGCGACCCACTTGGCCGGTTCCCAATAGGTCACGCGCGGGTCGTTCAGCCCCGCCGTCACCAGCATCGGCGGATACTCCTGCGCGACCACCTGATCATAGGGCGAATAGGACAGCATATAGGCGAAGGACGCCTTGGAGGTGATCGGGTTGCCCCACTCCTGCCATTCGCCCGGGGTGAGCGGCAGCTTTTCGTTGAGCATCGTGTTCAGCACATCGACAAACGGCACGTGCGCGACAATCGCGCCGTATTGCTTGGGGTCCTGATTGATGATCGCGCCCATCAACTCGCCGCCGGCCGAACCGCCGCTGGCGGTGACCATCCCCTCGGCGGTGTAGCCCTTGGCGATCAGGCCTCGGCCCGCATCGACGAAATCGTTGAAGGTGTTGGTCCGCTCGAACATCTTGCCTTGCAGATACCAGCGCCGCCCGAGATCGTCCCCGCCGCGGATATGCGCAATGGCATAGGCAAAGCCGCGATCCACCAGGCTGAGGCGCGAGGTCGAGAAGCCCGGCGGGATGGCATAGCCATAGGCGCCATAGGCATAGAGGTGCAGCGGCCCCGGCCCTTCGATCCCGGCCTTGGCGAGGATCTCCGCACGGTCCTTGCGCATCACGATGCTGACCGGCACCATCGTCCCATCCCGCGCCTGCACGGTCACGCGTTCGGTGACATAGAGATTGGCGTCATAGCCGCTCGGGATTTCCTGCGTCTTCAGGGTCTCCAGCTTGGCGGTCTTGACGTCGTAATCATAGACGGTGCTCGGCGTGACCATGCTCTGGTAGGACAGCCGCAGCTTGGTCATGTCATATTCGGGGTTGTTCGAAAGGCCCGCCGTGTAGCTCGCTTCCGGGAAGGCGATCGGGGTGATCTTGGCCGGATCGGCATATTGGCGCAGCTCGATCTGATCGAGGCCGTTCTTGCGCCCTTCGGTGACGAAGAAGTTCTTGAACAGGTCGAACCCGGTCAGATAGAACTCGTCCGACCCTGCGATCACCGTCTGCCAGTCACCCGGCGTCTTGAGGCTCGCCCTGGCGAGGCGGAAGTTGATGTGTTCGTCATTGGTCCACACCCACAATTCGCCGTCACGCACGTCGACCGAATATTCGACGCCCTTCTTGCGCGCCTTCACCAGAATGGGCTCGGCAGTCGGGTTGGCGGCGGGGACGAGGCGCACTTCGCTCGTCTCGTTGTCGCCGGTGGCGATGATCAGCCAGTCTTCCTGCGCGGTCAGCCCGGTGCCGACGCCGAAGCTCTGGTCTTCTTCCTTGTAGAGCGTGACGTCGCTGTCTGCCGGCTGGCCGATCACGTGCAGCTTGGCCTCCAGCGTGCGCCATTCCTCGGTCGAAGGGCCGTAGACCAGCGCCGTGTCATTCGCGACCCACACCATATCGCCGCGCAGGTTTTCCAGCACATCGGGCAGCAGCTCGCCGGTCTGCAAATCCTTGATCCGCCCGGTGTAGCGTTCCGACCCGTTGGTGTCGGTCGAAAAGGCGAGATAACGCTGGTTCTGGCTGATCGAGGCCGCGCCAAGGCGGAAATATTCCTGCCCTTCGGCGAGCACGTTCTCGTCGATCAGCAATTCGGCCTCGCCGCCCGCGACGGGCTTGCGCCAATGCTTGCGATACTGCGCGCCTTCCTCGAATTCCGACCAGTAGAGGTAATCGCCATCCTTCTGCGGGACGGTGCTGTCGTCTTCCTTGATCCGCGCGCGCATCTCGGTGAACAGCGCTTCGGTCAACGCCGACTGGCCCGCCATCTTCGCTTCGAAATAGGCGTTCTCGGCCTTGACGTGGTTCAGCACATCCTCGTCATCCACCACCGGGTACGACTTGTCATACAGCCAGTCATAGGGGTCTTCGATGGTGATCCCGTGATGCGTGTAGGTATACGGGCGCTTTGCGGCGACGGGCGGTGTGATATCGGTGTTGGCGGCAGTGGAAGCGGCGGATGACGTGGTCACGCGGGACTGTTCCTCTCGGGTGGTGGTGTTCGCGGCGGCTGGCACACAAGTGGTGGCCGCAAGGGCTGTGGCAAGAGCAAGGCGGCTGATCGGGCGGGTCATGGTCGGTCGTCCCCTATGGCAGGTGGCCAGCGTGCATCCGGGTGGAAAGACGCGGGTTTTGGGCCTATGTTGGCGGTTCTAGTGATACATTCCTGCGCGGCAAGTGCCCCGCGCGATAAGCCGAGGATCGACGAAATGCTGATGCAGACCCATGAAGCCCGCTTGGCCGCGCTGCGCAAGGAATTGAAGCGTCGCGGCGTGGATGGGTTCATCGTGCCGATCAGCGATGAGCACATGAGCGAATATGTCGGCGAATATGCCCAGCGCTTGGGCTGGCTGACCGGGTTTGGCGGCTCGGCCGGGTTCGCGGCGGTGACGCTGGACCACGCGGCGATCTTCGTGGACGGGCGCTACACCGTGCAGGTGCGCGAGCAGGTCGACGGGCAATTGTTCGATTATAAGAGCGTGCCCGCCGAAAGCCTTGCCGGATGGCTGGCCGAAGTGTGCGAGGATGGCGCGCGCATCGCCTATGATCCGTGGCTCCACACCTGGGCTTGGGTCGAAGCGCTGGAAAAGCAGGTCAATCCCAAGGGCATCACGCTCATCCCGCTCGCCAGCAACCCGATCGACGCAGTGTGGGCTGATCGCCCGGAGCCCTCTGCGGCAGTGGCGACCGTCCATGACGAAACGCTCGCCGGGCGTTCATCGGCGGACAAGCGTGCGGCGGTGGCCGATTGGCTGGTCAAGGAAGGCCATGATGCCGTGGTGATCCCGGCGCTCGATTCGGTCGCATGGCTGCTCAACATTCGCGGCGCAGACGTGTCGCACACCCCCGTCTCCCTGTCCTATGTCATCGCCCGCAAGGATGGCAGCGCCGAACTGTTCATCGCGCCCGAGAAGGTGACGCCGGAACTCACCCGCCACCTCGGCAACGCGGTGACGATCCGTGACCGGGCGGCATTCGAGGGCGCCTTGAGCGAATATGCGGGCAAGAGCGTCGCGCTCGATCCCGATTTCGCGGTGGTCGGCATTGCGCAGGCGCTGCGCGCGGGTGGCGCCAAGTTCGCCTTCAAGCAGGACCCGACGATCCTCGCCAAGGCGATCAAGAACCCGGCCGAACAGGCGGGTCAGCGCGACGCGCAGGCGCGGGACGGGGCAGCGGTATCGCGCTTCCTGCGCTGGCTGGAGATCGAAGCGCCCAAGGGGGGCATCGACGAACTCGCCGCCGCTGCGCGCCTGCAAGCCTTCCGCGAGGAAGACCCCGGCCTCAGCGATCTGAGCTTCGACACCATCTCCGCCGCCGCGGGCCACGCCGCGCTGCCGCATTACAAGGTGGACGAGGACAGCAATATCCCGATCCCGCCGTCGTCGATCTATCTGGTCGATTCGGGCGGGCAATATCCCGGCGGCACCACCGACATCACCCGCACGGTGTGGGTCGGCCCCGGCGAGCCGACCGCCGAGATGCGCGACCGCAACACGCGCGTGTTGAAGGGCCACATCCAACTCGCCCGCGCAGTGTTCCCGCAAGGCACCTGCGGCGGGCAGCTCGATGTGCTGGCGCGGCAATATCTGTGGGAAGCGGGCGTCGATTACGCGCATGGCACCGGGCACGGCGTGGGCAGTGTGCTCGCCGTGCACGAAGGCCCGCAGCGCATCGCCAAGCCTTCGGGCGGGCAGGCGGGCACCGGGCAGGAGCTGTTCGCGGGCATGATCCTCTCCAACGAGCCGGGCTATTACAAACCGGGCGCGTTCGGCATCCGGATCGAGAATCTGGTGCTGGTCGAGGAGCGCGAAATTGCCGGGATGGAGGGCAAGTATCTCGGGTTCGAGACGCTGACCTTTGTGCCGCTGGATCGCAAGCTGATCGACAAGGCGCTGCTGACGGCCGAGGAAATCGCGTGGGTCGATGCGTATCACGCGCAGGTGCGCGCGCTGCTTGCGCCGAGGCTGGAGGGCCAGGACTTGGCATGGGTGGAACGGGAGACCCTACCTCTTTAGCATCGTCGCCCCGTGCTTGACACGGGGCTTGGCTAACTTCCCGTCCACAAACGCTTGAGAAGAAAAGCCAAGCCCCGGATCAAGTCCGGGGCGACGAAACTTAGGCACCTCACCTTGTTGGAAGCTCAATGTTCCTATAATGTTCCCTCATCGATTCGCATCACATGGGAGGAAACACGATGATCGGTTACGTCACCTTGGGCACCAATGATCTGCCGCGCGCGGCGGCGTTTTATGACGCGCTGGCCGCGCATTTCGGGGTTGGGCGGATGATGGATACCGAGGCGTTCATCGCCTGGGGCGAATGGGGCGGTGCACCGGGGATCGCGGCGACTCTGCCGTTCGATGGCCAGCCCGCCACCGTGGGCAACGGCGTGATGGTCGCGCTCGAAGTGAAGACCCCGGAAGATGTCGATGCGATCCACGGTATCGCGATGGCGCACGGCGGCAGCGACGAAGGCGCGCCCGGCCCGCGCGGCGAGGACGGGTTCTATGCCGGCTATTTCCGCGATCCCGATGGCAACAAGCTGAACGCCTTCTGCATGGTCGCTGCCACCGAAGCCCCGGCATGACCGCGCCCCGGCTAGAGGAGCGGTTCATCCATCTCGGCCTCGGCGCCAAGGCCGAGGTGCTGCCGCCCTTCACCGGGATGGAATGGTACGAAGCCTACAGCGCGCGTGCTGCCGCTGACGGGGCGGAAGGGCGGCTGGTGTCGCAATATACCTTCTCCGAAAGCTGGACCGCGTGGGAGATGCATCCGGCGGGCGCCGAAGTGGTGATTTGCGTGGCGGGGTCGATGGTGCTGGTGCGGGAATTTCCCGATGGGCAGCTTGCAGAAGTGGCTCTGGCGGCGGGGGACTATGCGATCAACCCGCCCGGCGTGTGGCACACCGCCGATGTGGCAGAGAGCGCAACCGCGATCTTTATCACCGCCGGGGAGGGCACCGAGCACCGCCCGCGCTAAGACCGGCTGCGGCTTTCCTACTGCCGCACCGCGCCGCTATGCTTCGCCCTGTTCTTTCGCATTGTCGTCCCCCGGCCCTAAGCCGCACGCAACGCACCCCCTCCCCCCCCCCCCCGGGACAGGGCAAAGTGTCAACTTCGCTTTTTGGCTTCAAGCATCTGAATTATAGCACGAAATTACACAAAAGGGCGCTTGACACCCTGTCAAGTTTGTCAACTTCGGCGGATGGTCAGCGCATCAACCCGCCGATCAGGTTCCGGACGAAAGCGGTCGCGCCGGTGCGCAGCGGATTGGCGCCGGACTTCTTGCCCAGCACCGCCGCCACCGCGATCGAGGCCAGCGAACCGCCCGCAGCGGTCATCGCGCTCTTGCCCGCCTTCTCCCACACAGACGGCGTCTTGCGCTCGCGCTTGCCGACTTCCTCGCGTCCCTTTTCAGCGACTTCCTCCGCCGTCGCAGCCGCATCGGCGGCCTTGGCGGCGAGCACTTCGGCGGCACTTTCGCGGTCGGCGCGGGTGTCGTACTTGCCATCGAGCGGACTAATCGATTGAATAATCGCGCGCTCCTTGGGCGTCACCGGTCCCAGCCGTGATCGCGGCGGCTTGATCAGCGTGCGCTCGACAATGGTGGGCGCGCCGTCCTCATCCAGCGTCGAAACCAGCGCTTCGCCCACCTTCAATTCGGTGATCGCGGTTTCGACATCGAGCTTCGGATTGACCCGGAACGTCTCCGCCGCCGCCTTGATCGCGCGCTGATCGCGCGGGGTGAAGGCGCGCAAGGCATGCTGCACCCGGTTGCCAAGCTGGCCGGCAACCTCCTCTGGAATATCAATCGGGTTCTGCGTGACGAAGAACACGCCCACGCCCTTGGAACGGATCAGGCGGACCACATTTTCGATGGTGTCCTGCAAGGCCTTGGGCGCATCGTCGAACAGCAAGTGCGCCTCGTCAAAGAAGAACACCAGCTTGGGCTTTTCCGGATCGCCGACTTCGGGAAGGCTCTCGAACAGTTCCGCGAGCAGCCACAGCAGGAAGGTGGCGTAAAGCTTGGGACTGCGCATCAGCTTGTCGGCAGCCAGCACGTTGACATAACCGCGGCCCTGCTCGTCCACCTTCAGGAAATCATTGATCTCCAGCGCGGGCTCACCGAAGAAATTGTCCGCCCCTTGCGCTTCGAAGCTGAGCAATTGCCGCTGGATCGACCCGACCGAAGGCTTGGTGACATTGCCGTATTTGCCTGATAGTTCAGCCGAATTCTCGTTCGCCCAGGCCAGCAGCGCCTGCAAGTCGCTAAAGTCGAGCAGCAACAAACCGTTCTCGTCGGCATAGCGGAAGATGATCTGCAGCACGCCTTCCTGCGTTTCGTTCAGATCGAGCAACCGCGACAGCAGCAACGGCCCCATCTCCGACACCGTGGTGCGGATCGGGTGGCCCTGCTCGCCGTAGAGGTCCCAGAAGATCACCGGATTGTCGGTGTAGGTGTAATCGGTGATGCCGAGTTCCTTGGCGCGGCTTTCCAGCTTGTCGGCGTGTTTGAAGGTGGGCGAGCCCGGCATGGCGATGCCCGACAGGTCGCCCTTCACGTCGGCAACGAACACCGGCACTCCCGCCTTGGAAAAGCTCTCGGCGATACCCTGCAAGGTCACGGTTTTGCCCGTCCCCGTCGCGCCCGCGATCAGCCCGTGGCGGTTCGACCGGCTCAGCGCGAGCGCTTGGCGCGATCCGTCCGACCCCAGACCCAGATAGATATCGCCCGCCTGCTCACCCATTCCTGATCCCCGTCACACTCTGTCTGACCCTGATGTGCAGGGGCCGTCCGCAGCGGTCAAGTTCTCGACAGCGGCGCACATTTGGCTAAGGCTACTCGGCATGGGTCAGACTACGCCTTTCGTGCTGCTTGACGATGCCCGCGCCGGAGAAACGGCTGCCGACGCGCTGCTGTACGAAACCCCGCGCGCGCTGTTCGTGGCGCACCGGCCCGATCAGGTGGACATCGTTCTGGCCGCAGCGGAGGCAGCCCGCGTGGCGGAGGGCGGGTCGCTGGTGGGCCATATCGCCTATGAAGCGGGCCTCGCGCTGGAGCCGAAGCTGGCAGGCCTCGCCGCCGCGCGCAGCGGAGCGGCAGGGCCGCTGGTGTGGCTCGGCCTGTTCGATGCGCCGAAGCGGATTGCGGCGGGCGATGTGCCCGGCTGGCTCGCCGCGCGGGCGGAAGGCACCGGCACGCTCGGCCCGATGGAGCCGCAGCTCTCCCCAGGCGGATACGAGGCCGCGTTCAATGCCCTGCGCGAGGCGATTCACGCGGGCGACATCTATCAGGCGAACCTCACCTACCCGCTCGCCGGTTCCTTCCGCGGCGATCCGGTCGGGCTCTATGCCGCCCTGCGCGATGCGGCGGCGGCAGGCTATGGCGGGCTGATCTTCGACGGGTCGCACTGGCTGCTGAGCTTCTCGCCCGAGCTGTTCGTGGCGCTGAGTGGCGCGGAGGCCAAGGTAAAGCCGATGAAGGGCACGCGCCCGCGCAACCCGGAACCTGCGGCAGACGCGGCGCTGGCGGAGGACCTCGCCACCTCGGTGAAGGACCGGGCCGAAAACCTGATGATCGTCGATCTGATGCGCAATGATCTGTCGCGCGTGGCCGAAGCTGGCAGCGTCCATGTCGATGCGCCCTTCGCGGTCGAGAGCTACCCGACGGTGCACCAGATGGTCTCGACCGTCCGCGCGCGGCTCAGCCCCGGCAAGGGCGCGATGGATCTGGTGCGGGCGCTGTTTCCCTGCGGCTCGATCACCGGCGCGCCGAAGATCCGGGCGATGGAACTGCTGGGCGAGGTCGAGCGTGATGCGCGCGGGCCTTATTGCGGAGCGATCGGGCGGATCGATCCTGACGGGAATGCGGCGTTCAATGTCGCGATCCGCACGCTGCGCCTCACCCCAATCGAGAACGGACAGGGTAGCGCAGTGCTCGGCATCGGCTCGGCGATTGTGGCGGATAGCGATGCGCTGTCCGAACGGCGCGAATGCGAGGTCAAGGCCGGCTTCCTGCGCCGCGCCGCGCCCGGTCTCAACGCGCCGCAATGCGACCTGATCGAGACGATGCGGTTCGAGCCCGAAAGCGGCATCGCCCTGCTCGAAGGCCACCTCGCGCGGATGAAGGCGAGCGCAGCGGCGCTGGGCTTTGCCTTTGATCGCCACGCCCTGCGCAACCAGATCCAGGCGCTATGCTTTGAACTCGACGCCCCGGCGCGCGTGCGGTTGCTGGTGTCGCGCTCTGGGGCGAGCGCGCTCGAAACCGGCCCGCTGCCTGCGCCCTTGGGCGAGCCGGTGAAGGTCGCAGCGCTCCCCAATCCGCTTGATACGTCAGACTGGCGGCTGATGCACAAGACCTCGGACCGGGGCTTCTACCAGGAGGCATTGGCGGCCGCGCGCAGCTTCGGCGCGGATGAGGCGCTGCTGGTGCGGGGAGATGGCCTGATCACCGAAGGCAGCTTCACCTGCGTCTTTGCTGATGGGCCCGATGGCGTGCTTCTGACGCCTCCCGCCCACCTCGGCCTGCTCCCCGGCGTGCTGCGCGAGCACCTGCTCAGCGAGGGCAAGGCGCGCGAGGCCGAATTGACGCTGGACGATCTCGCCAGCGGCTTCTGGATCGGCAATGCCCTGCGCGGATTGGTGCGGGCAGAGCTGGTCTGAACCCCGCTCGCTCAGAACGGGCTTAGACAAGCTTGGGGCGAGCGGTTAGTGGGGCCCATGGCTGATATCAAAATCCTCTACGAAGACGGTGAAGCGCTGGTGATCGACAAGCCTTCGGGCATGTCGGTCGATCGGCCGCGCAAAGGCGGAATTTGCCTGGAAGACCACCTCGAACGGCTGAAGTTCGGCTTCCAGCGTCCGCCGGTGGCGGTGCACCGGCTCGACACCGACACGAGCGGCTGCCTGCTGCTCGCCCGCAATCCCAAGTCGCTCGCACGGTTCAACAAGGCGTTCGAGGAGCGGCTGGTGGGCAAGACTTACCTCGCCATCCTCGCCGGGCATCCGCAGGGGACACAAGGGACGATCGAGCTTTCGCTCTCGAAGATCAGTTCGGCGGAAAAGGGCTGGCGCATGATCCCGGCCAAGAAGGGCAAACCGGCCGTCTCGCATTGGGAACTGGTAGACGAGCTTGGGCCGCACAGCCTGATTCGCTTCCGCCCCGAAACCGGCCGCACCCACCAGTTGCGGGTCCATGCCTTGGCGGGCCTCGGCCTGCCGCTGCTGGGCGATCCGATTTATGGCGCGGGCAATGCGCCGGGTGCCAAGCGCACGATGCTCCATGCCGAGAGCCTGACCGTCACCCGCCCCGGCAAACCCGCCATCGAAGCGCGCGCCGCGCTGCCGCTCGATTTCCTCGCACTAGGGGCGAAGGATGGCGGGGCGACAGATGGATGACGATTCGCCTGAACCGCTAAGCGCGCGCGCGATCCGGTTGGCGAGCGAGAGCTTTCTCGCAGGTTCCGGCCCCGGTGGGCAGAACGCCAACAAGGTCGCGACCGAAGTCGAACTGCGGGTCAACATCTACGCGCTGCGCCTGTCACCCCCGGTGTTCGCGCGGCTGCGGGCGCTGGCGGGCGCGAAGCTGGCCGGGAACGGCGATCTCATCATCAATTCCAAGGCCCACCGCACGCAGGAGGCCAACCGGCAGGACGCTCGCGTCAAGCTGGCGGCGCTGCTGGAGGAGGCCCAGACCGAACCCAAGCGCCGCGCCAAGACCCGCCTCAATCGCGTGGGCAAGACGGAGCGGCTCAAGGTCAAGAAGGTGCGCGGCACAGTGAAGGCCAATCGCGGCAAGCCCAGCAGTTCGGACTGGTAAGCGGACGCCCAACCTCGCCTTGACTTTTCCCCGTGAATCGGCGAATGGCGCGCCCATGTGGCGGTGTGCCGGGCCTTCCGGGCGCGCCGCTATTTGCTTTTTCAAGCCCTGCGCAAAGCATTCGCCGGGCCGACCCAGTTGACAGGAACCCGCCATGGCGAAGCCCACCACCGTCAAGATCCGCCTCGTCTCGAGCGAGGGCACCGGCTTCTTCTACGTGACCAAGAAGAACCCGCGCAACATCACCGAGAAGATGAGCTTCCGGAAGTATGATCCCGTGGCGCGCAAGCACGTTGAATTCAAGGAAGCCAAGATCAAGTAAGATCTGGCTCCCGCGCTCGGCCTTTTGGCGGGGCGCGGTAATTCATCGACAGTTCAAGCCCGCGTCCTTAGGCGCATCGGCATGAAAACATCTATCGCTTCTCTTCGCACGCTTGCCATCGGCCTTGGGGCCGGTGCGCTGGCGCTTGGCCTTGCCCCGGCTGGCACGGCCCCGCTGACCGCACCGGCTGCGGCGCAATCTTCGGCCCAGACCGCCACCAACCTCGACAAGGTGGTCGGCGCGTTGCGCGGTATCTCCACCATGAAGGCCGACTTCACGCAAACCGACCGGCAGGGCGCGACCCTGCGCGGGCAAATGACGCTGAAGCGCCCCGGCAAGATTCGCTTCGACTATGGCAAGGACGCCAATTTCCTCGTCATCTCGAACGGCAAGTCGCTCTACGTGATCGATTACGAGGTCAATCAGGTCGAACGCTGGCCGATCGGCAATTCGCCGCTGGGCGCGCTGTTCGATCCTGAGCGCGATGTGAAGAAGTTCGGCAAGATGGTGCCGACCAGCAACCCCAATGTGCTGAGCGTGGAAGTGCGCGATCCCAAAAAGCCCGAGTTCGGGATGATCACGCTGATCTTCACGAAGAACCCGTCGGCGCCCGGCGGTTTGCAGCTGACCCACTGGGTCGCGCTCGATGCGCAGAACAACCGCACCAAGGTGGTGCTGTCGAACCAGCGTTACGGCGTGGCCGTCGCCGACAGCACGTTCACCTTCAAGGACCCGCGCCGCTCAACTCGTCGTCCAGGATGAACGGCGGCACGGCGAGCTGTTGTAAGAACGCGACAAAATTCGCAGCGTGTTCATGTGAATGAAAGCCGGGACCGGCTAATCCTTCTCAACAAGGCGGCTCGAAGGGAGGTTTCCCCCCTGTTGCCCACCCTTCGGAATTGGGCCTGCCTTGTACAAGCGTGACGAACGCTCCATGGAACCCTCGACCCACCGCCCCCGGGTCGAGGGTTTTTTGGTGTTTGGGGTGTTTTTTGCGCACGCCTCCGGCGCGCGAAATCCTCGCTCACGCGGCCTTAAGGCCGCATCGCTGCGGGCGGCCGGTCGGCCTCGCGGCGTGGCTACGCCCGCCGGTCAGCACGATAAAGCAGCCTTCCCCCTTTATTCCGCCCAGCCCAGCGCCTTGCGGATGATCGCGTAGATCACGTTCTGCTCGATCACACCGCGCACGCGGTTTGCGCCGGGGCCGGTGGCGAACAGGGCGACGTCCTCGCCGCCGTGAGTCTCGCTGCCGAGCGGCACCAGCGCCTGCTGGCGGGCCTTGATCCCGGTATCGGGCATCGGGCGGGCGTGTTCGCCGTCACCGTCCTCGTCGACATACAGCCCCCCCGGCCCGTTGGCATAGCCGAGCGTAGTGTAAGGCTTGCCGTCGATCGCGGCCACTGGGGTTGCGCCGTCACCCCCGTCCTCACCGCGACCTGCGGGCGGCACCACCAGCCCGAGAATGTCATTGCCGCGCTTGGGGTAGCCCGAGATGGTGAAGACGTGGCTGTGATCCGCCGTCACCATGATGAGCGTTTCATCAGGATCGGTGTTGTCGACCGCATACTGCACCGCGCGCGCGAACTCGACTGCCTCTTCGAGCGCGTAGCCCGCCTGGCCCGCATGGTGCGCGTGATCGATCCGCCCGCCTTCGACCATCAGGTAGAAGCCATCGGGATCGGCCTTCAACCGCGCAATCGCCTGCGCGGTCATATCGGTCAGGGTGGGTTCGGGCGAATCCGCCTTGCGATCGGCCATGAAGGTCAGGTGGCTGGGGTTGAACAGGCCAAGCACCGGCTTGTCCATCGGCGCGGCGGCGAGCTCGGCGGCGGTCTTGACGACGGTGCCGCCGTTTGCCGCGGCCCATGCACTGGGCAGATCGGCACCTGCATCGATCCGACGGCCACTGCGCTCCTTGTCCTTGCCGTAGAACACCGAGGTACCGCCGCCGAGCGCAACGTCGAACTTCGCATCGGCGAGCTGCTGCGCGATGTCCTTGCAGCCCTGCCCCTGCTGGTCGGCGGGGATGTTGGTGTCGCTCTCCCAATCACGATCCGCGCTGCGCGAATAGACGCTGGCCGGAGTCGCATGGGTCAGGCGCGTCGTTGTGACGATCCCGAGCGCGAGGCCGCGCTGTTTCACTTCCTCGCCCAGCAAGGGCAAGGGATTGGCGAGCGCATCCTTGCATACGCCCTTTTCCGCATCCGGCCCGATGCCGAGCACGCCGATACGGGTCTTGGTCCCTGAATGCATCGCGGTCGCCGTGCCCGCGCTGTCCGGCACCTGCGCATTGGTGTTGTAGGTCTTGACCAGCGCAAGGTTGTCGAACTTTTCGAAGCTGAGGCGGTTTTCCTCCCCCGTCTCGCCGCGCTTCTGCCCTTCATAGATGCGTGCAGCGGTGATGGTAGAGATGCCCATGCCATCACCGATGAACAGGATCACGTTCTTCGCCTGCTTCGGCGCAGCGGCCTCAGCCATCGGAGCGGGGCGCGCATCGCTGTAGCCAGTTGTGCCATTGGTGTTGATGGTGGTCACACACCCGCCCAAGGGCAGGGCTGCGGCCAGCAGAGCGATCATCGCGCGGATCGTGGTCATCGGGGTTCTCCTCAGGCTGCCCGCTATCGGTTGGCGATGGGACGGTAAAGCGATGATCGCTATCCTAGTGGCTGGATTTTGGTGCCACCCATGCCTAAGTCCGCTGCCATGCTGACTGTCGCCACCTGGAACATCAATTCCGCCCGCCTGCGCGTGGGCCTGATCGAAAAGCTGCTCACCGAGGCCGCGCCCGACATCCTGTGTCTGCAAGAGATCAAGTGCGAGAGCCACCTGTTTCCGGCCGAGGCGCTCGCGGCGCTGGGCTACACCCATCAGGCGGTGAGCGGGCAGAAGGGCTATCACGGCGTCGCCACCGTCAGCCGCGTGCCGATCCGCGAAGTCACCCGCCACGACTGGCAGGACAATGGCGAAGCGCGGCATATCGGCGTGGAAGTGCTGGGCAAGGATATCGCGGGCGAGCCGATCATCGCCGATCTGGCCGCCATGCCGCACTTGCTGGTCGCGGGCACCACCGGATCGGGCAAGTCGGTCGGATTGAACGTGATCCTGCTGAGCCTGCTGT